>Ga0208790_1000001_pt1 | contig 966405 bp, 872 predicted proteins | sample 10_taG_FD_184083 | JGI IMG/M metagenome (GOLD analysis project Ga0208790, IMG submission 184083) | Marine viral communities from the Subarctic Pacific Ocean - 10_ETSP_OMZ_AT15264 metaG (SPAdes) (version 2) | ecosystem: Environmental > Aquatic > Marine > Oceanic | place: Pacific Ocean... | reverse complement strand
AACGAACTCGAATCAGAAATAGCGAGAGAAAAACAACTATTAAAGAAAGCCCAAAATCATATCGATAACGGGAATTCTTGGACTGAAAGGAAAACAGAAAACGGCTCCAGCTATACGGTTTGGCCTCGTGTGAAACAGCAATCAATAACCGATATAGAAAATCACGAAAGAGGAGTCCGGAGCATAAAAAACCAGATCTCGATGATTGAAAAAGAAAACCAGGATTCCCTCTCTCTGGCTCAGGAGACTCTTGAGAAATACAAAGGAGCCAGGGCCTTTGAAACCATTGACTGGGTAGTAATGGAGGACGGCAGTTTCATGGTCCTTTCCGGCAGCATGCATCACACCAACATATTCAAGGGCGTCATCGAGGAAACACCCCACGAAAATATACAGTCCGCCCTCTACCTTATCTACAACGAAAACTTCGACACGCTATTTGCTTATGAAGATGCGCTACAGCAGATAGCGGAGCTTTGATCATACTTCAATAAAACCCAGTCGCTGACTTGAACGGGCGGCGAATCTGCCCGTTTTATCACCTCTTCCAAAAAGGACAACTCAATGAGCAAAGATATTGACATCGAAAAATACACCTCCGAAGACATCACTACTGAAAAGCTTTCTGAGCTAATCTCCAAGAAAGCCTCTTTTCAAATTGTCGCGGTCAAAAATATTAGCTCCGTGGTAAACAAAGTCGAGGGCGCTATTGAAAAGAAAGGACTACGTTGCCGGGTATACACTGAATATCGGGCGGCCTCCCTGGCCAGCTTCGCCATCCCCACTGGATTTACCCAGGTTACCGGCTTCGCCTCAGCTATTGGTATTGCCGCACATAACCTCGCAACCTTTAACCCTGATTACGAGATCGGCAAGAACAAACCTGCCGGCAAAGTGACAGTGCTGTATAAGAAAGATTAGCGCCTTATTGGTAACAGCACCGTCACGCCGTGTGTGGATACCCGAGCAGAACATCTCTCGGATAGTCCCCGTTTTCCTCGCCTACTACGCTCCAAGGTCTCGATCAATTGGCATTAAACCTCCCCGGTCCTATTGGTACCGGGGTCTACCATTACAAATTGGAGCCCCCTCCTGCTTTCATCTGATACAAAACCTCGCAGCCATCCATGAACAACGAAAGTCCAATAGCCGGTCAATGAGGCACTTCCTGGCAATCCCTCTCCTCAATCCTCTCCAGAATCCAGGCCTCGATTTCATCAGATACCCAGCCAACCGTTCTTCCCCCAAGCGGCACGGGTTTGGGGAATTCCCCCTCAGCAATACGCTTGTAGATAGAAGAACGGCCAAGACCGGTATCCTTGATCACTTCTGTTAGCCTCATGAATCGCATGAAATTCTCCTCGTCATTCGTTCATGCGATAGCGCAGCAACGTAAAAACTTACTCACCTCCTCTCTGGCTACAGCCAAAGTTCCTAAACCCATCGTCATAAAGCTTGGTATCCACCTTTGCCAAGTAGCTCATGCGCCTGAACACCCCCTGATATTGCGTGGTATACATAGAAGACCCTTTTGAAATCAGCTGGACAGCGCTATCTGGGAAATGGACTAAACCGATTCCTTGACTCCCAGTCAGACCAAGAGTGCGACCCCAAGCTCGCTGAATACGCTCTGCCATGTTGCTAACTGCTTGTTCTTCCGCCAACCACCAGGGGAAGTCCGGCTCTTGCTGACCTAAGATACGCCCCAACGCGGAGTAAGCATCCCTATTGACCATAATGGCAATATGATAATGGGGCTGCCCTTCCCCACCGAACTCGCGACACCAGATCATACGAACATGGCAGTCATGAACCCGTTTTCCCTGGCCGCGCTTACGCTTCGAATCGCACCTGATCTGCGAACGAAGAGAGTTGATGAAGCCGCTTGCCTGCCCCCCTTTGGGACCTGACCAACCGTACGGCAGCCTAGCAACGAAATGGATGACACAGGTTCGTGGATGCTCATTTAAGGCCCGGTCCAAAGTAGACCGGATAGATTTGAGGTAATTCACCGCGAGTGGACGGTCAGGCCTTGCCAGTACCGGCAAGCCTTCCCAGACGGGTTCATAGTGGAGTTTGAGGTTGGTGTTGCTTGAATGTCGTTTTCTCATTGTCTGGCACCTATGGTTTCTTCATAGGTACCAGCGCACTGGTTGAAATTTACTCATGAGCAGGCTGGTTTGGTCCAGCCTGCCTGTTACTCAACCAACTGCACTTACCAGCCTTCACAAGTGGGCTGGCTAAGTGACTTTATGACTATATATATCTATTACCGACACTCAGAGCGGGTTATCAAGTACTGAAAGCCCACAACAGGGCCTTTACCCCACAGACGGGAGCCCAAATAGCGCTATCCAGTTAAAACAATCGATTACGAGTTCTGGAACGGGGTTATCGTACCCAGAAGGCCCACAAACCAATAACACTATTGAGCTTGAAGGCTGACATCAATTCACAGCTTAAATCAGTGCTATCCACGGTATGTAACTACCCCTCATCCTCAATACCAACTTCCGTGTCTACAACCTCCTTTTTGGTCTTTACACTTGGCTTAACAAGCAGGCCAATTTCATACTGCTCTTTTGTAGACAAGTCTACACGGTTGATTTCCTTAGTTGATTTTACATAATCGATTGAAGCCCCTTGGTAAATCCCCGGAGTAACATTTCTGCCTGGCGGCGGCGCAACCACAGCCTTTAAAATCAACAACTTACCATTCTCTGTTGATCGCAATATCGATATCCTACCATCTGGTGGCATAAGCAAACGCATCACCCCTAGTTTTTTGCTTAGCACTTCAGATTTCATGCACGCAGCCCTCCATATCCAGCCAGATAGGAACATCGCCGCTCTAGAGGCCGCCTCATCGCTACCCTTTCTCTCCTTTACACATAGCAATGCCTCCATTTCTAAGCGCAGATTGATGCTTGGTTCTGGTAGAAATTGACTGCCAATGAATAAGTATCTATCGGTCAATATTTGACCTACATAATCGTCTAAAACAGCCTGCAGATATTCTTCAAGCCCATCGAGCACAGCATCTTTGAGTCTTTTAGCAACGTCATCTTCACACTTCACCGGCAACAAATAGTTTCTACGGTCATATTCAATGGCAACGTAGGAATCATCCTCACAACCATTACTGAGAATCCTTATCAACTGAGGAATCTCTCGGCCCGGGTGGTACTGATCTTTTTTTTGTATATGAAGGACAAACGCCCGACCACACCAGCTAGCCTCAAAAATAGGGTGAGCCAGGTTGAGAAAATAGATGCTCGGGCACTTGCCGATTCCTATATCACTCACAATCCCAGCAACCACATCTCGCATGTACCCTAAGCGCCAAAGCTTCCTCAAATGCCGGCGTACTCTTTGAACTGACATCCCCACCTGCTTGGCCAAGCCAAAAGTCGAACAATTTCTGACTACACCGCAGGAATCCGCCTCAGTCAGCAACACTATAAGAACCAGCTTGCTACCGACACTCAGGGCATCAGGGTTGGGAGGGCCAAAAGTACGACCTTTCTTTCTCGTGACCTCCAACCCTCCAGGTGAGGGAATACTGAGCAGTGACTTTACCAGCCCCTCATGTCCCACACTCACTGGCCCAACCTGGAGATTCAACCGATCGGCAACGAGCTTTGAAAGTCGATAATCGTAAGACGGCCTTCCGGTCCTACCTTCAACGCGCCGGGCATCAAGAAGACCTTGGTCAACCAGTACCCCTATCGAATGACGGGCTAATCTCTCACTAACTCCCAACTTCCCCGCCAAACGGTCCAGAGACGTTTGAGCCCATTCGCCTATACCAAATTGATAGATAAAGGCAGTCAAAAAATATCGCTCAGCGGCCTGCAGCTCTTCAGACGACAAGCAGTTAAAGCTGGATACTAGAGCATTGCCAAGGTACATATTTGCACAAATGATATCTATTTTTGCCCATTATCAATTATGATCATATTTACGTCAATTCATACGGTATGATTTACTTGTCATGAAAATCTCAAGCATTAGGAGCATTGAAAGTGAAGAAACCAATCCCACCGAAAGAGTGGCTTGGCTCCGACAAGGACAAGTCAGATTGGGCCAGGCACTATTTGCGAAACAACCCCCCATCAGCCCTTTCAGTAAAAGCTCCCCACGAAGAGAACGAGCCGACCTTGATGACACTGGAAAGAATTTGGAATAACGGATTGGGGGCAGATGCTTTTGCACGCATCAAACGAGCATGGAATGCTTACAGCTACCGGAAGAACAAAAACAAGCGGACTTTCAGTTTTGTGCTACCCGTAGAAGAAGCTCTGTTTTTGAAACGTACGTCCAAATATCTAAAGGTGTCACAAAGCGCCCACCTGACAGCTCTGATTTGCCAGGATAGAACACATATCGAGAAACTGAGAAATGAGCATCAACAAAGACTCGAAGGCGCCAGAAAAACGCGCAATTCACTGGTAGAGGACAGAAAAACCAAAGAGCTAGGTCGCCTGCGGAAAGAAAATACGAGGCATGCGGGCATTCTCAAGCAATATGAAGAACTTATAAGAAAGCTAGTAGAGAAAGACCTTGTAAGGCAGGAATTAGAAAGGCAGGGATTGCAGGACCCCATACAACTCGATGCGAACAAAAGGGACGACCTGGACTCTCAAGCCAAAAAGCTGGCAGCAAGACACCTTGAGGATGCTCGAATTGACGCGTCTCGCACTTCTAACTACTCAGCGCCCTGACACCACCTCCAAGTGATCCACCCAACGCTGCAACTACAAGCGTCACCCAGCCTCATAGCTATGGAGTACCCTCAACCCCTTTTCTAGAGTGATCCGGCACAGCTTCAGCCATCTTGCCGGGCATCCAATACGCGCCAGGCCTTTGTAAACGGACCGCCTGACCAATCAGGGAAAACTAAAGGTCAGTGGCGCGTAAAGTAAAGGAGACAGGCCAGCCACAGGGATTAGCTATTGAGAAACGGTGACGGAACGGTGACGAAACACAGAAAAGCATAAGCGACGCCTAAAAACCAAAAAGGCCAGTCATCCATGACTGGCCTATCTCTTTGTTTTTCCGACCTTAATTTGGTCGGGACGGGAGGATTCGAACCTCCGACCCCTTGCACCCCATGCAAGTGCGCTACCAGGCTGCGCTACGCCCCGAGATGTGCTTGGCAGACAGAGCGACCAAAGCGGCGAGCATAATAGCGGATTTGATTGGGGGATGGAACCAGTAACGTGTTGGTTGCTCAGGGTTTAAGCGATAGGGGGATGGTCGGGTTTGTCACGAGCAGGTTCGCGCCTCGAGAGGCGTACTCGCTGCGCTCACCCTACGGGCCGCCCTGCGGGCGTTACTCCGCTTCGCTGCGTTCCTACAGAGGATGGCTGCTTTGTAGAGAGGCTGTCCATCATGCAAACATGATTTCCCACTGGGGCCGCGGGGCTATCAGTTGGTTACGGAGGGCATGAAAAAGCCCCGGGAGCGAGACTGCCGGGGCTTTTTCGCCATCGGAGATGGCGGGGAACGATTGGTGCTGGATCAGGAGGCTTTGAGTACGTCGAGCACCTCTTCCATCTCCACGATCATCTGCTTGATGAGCTGATGATACTGGGTGGCCTGTTCCGCGTTGGCGCCGCCGGAAAGCTGCTGACGGGCACCACCAATGGTGAAACCCTGATCGTACAACAGGCTGCGGATCTGGCGGATCATCAGCACGTCTTGGCGCTGATAGTAACGACGGTTACCACGGCGTTTCACGGGCTTGAGCTGGGGAAATTCCTGCTCCCAATAGCGCAGCACGTGCGGTTTTACGTCACACAGGTCGCTGACTTCACCAATGGTGAAATAGCGTTTTCCTGGAATCGCCGGCAATTCGTCGTTATGACTTGGTTCCAGCATAGGCCTCAACCCGTTGTTTTAATTTTTGTCCTGGACGAAAGGTAACAACCCGACGGGCGGTGATGGGGATTTCCTCACCGGTTTTCGGGTTGCGTCCTGGTCGTTCGCTCTTGTCCCTGAGATCGAAATTGCCGAAGCCGGAGAGCTTCACCGGGATATTGTTTTCCAGTGAATGGCGGATCTCTTCAAAGAACATTTCCACCATTTCTTTTGCTTCACGTTTGTTCAGGCCTAACTCTTCGAACAAACGCTCGGCCATATCCGCTTTGGTCAGCGCTCCCATTAATAGCTCCCTACCCTTCCTTAATTCAGTCCCTTAAGGCGGCGTTAAACTGTTGTTTTAACTGGGATACTACGGCATCCACCAGGTCATTCACCTCTTGATCCTTAAGAGTGCGTGAACGGTCCTGGAAGGTCAAGCCCAAAGCAAGGCTTTTACGATTTTCACCAATGCTATCGCCTTGATATATATCGAAAATCTTGACCCCGGTGAGACGGTCGTCACAGGCAGAGCGAACCGCAGCGATCAGCTCCCCTGCGGGGACGCTGTCTTCCACCACAAAGGCCAGATCACGACGCATCCGAGGCTGATCAGACACGGCCGCAAAGCTGGGCAGGCAACCTTGTTGCAACGGCGCCTGTGCCAGTTCGAAAGCGTACAATTGACCCGGCAGATCCAGATCAGAGGCCAGGCGCGGATGAATCCGCCCCAGGAAACCCACCACCTCACCATCACGTTTCAATGCCGCGGTCTGGCCCGGATGCAGCGCCGGGTGCTCGGCAGGCTCAAAGCTGAACGCCTGCGCATCGGACAACGCCAGCAACGCTTCCACGTCCCCTTTCAGGTCGAAGAAATCCACCGGGCGTTTGCCTTCCCAGTTCTGCGGCTGGGCACTGCCGTACAGCAGGCCGGCGATCATCGGCGTCTGCTCCAGGCCGCCTTCCACGTCTGGCGCATCGGTGGGCACAAAACGCAGGCCCGTTTCAAACAGACGCAGGCGATCAGCCTGTCGGTTCAGGTTGTGGCGCGCAGTGCTGAACAGGCCAGCCAGCAGCGTGGTGCGCATGACGCCCAAATCCGCAGAGATCGGATTAAGCAACGGCAGCGGCTCCACGCGGGGCTCGACTTTCGCCAACAGGCCCGGCTCCACAAAGGTGTAGGTAATCGCTTCCTGATAGCCGCGATCCATCAACGTATCCGCCAGACGACGCACAGCCACGATCTGTTCCGGCACGGTCTCGCCGGAAGGCGAACCCGCCGGCACCCGGCTGGGCAGCTTTTCGTAGCCATAAATGCGCGCCAACTCTTCGATCAAATCCTGCTCGATGGCCATGTCGAAGCGCCAGCTGGGGGCCAGCACGGTCCACCCCAGGCCGTCTTCATTCGAGGAGATATCCATGCCCAGGCGGCTGAGAATGTCTTCCACCTGCTGGGCGGGCAAACCCATGCCCAACAAGCCTTCGATCCGCTCAGCGCGCAATGTCAGCTCGGCCTGCTTGGGCAGCTGCGCTTCATCCACCGCTTCAGTGACGGGACCCGCCTGACCACCCGCAATTTGCTGGATCAGGGCGGTGGCGTACTCAATGGCATCGCTCTGCAGTTGCGGATCCACACCGCGCTCGAAGCGGTGAGAGGAGTCGGTATGCAGCCCATAGGAGCGAGCCTTGCCGGCAATCGCCAGGGGGGCGAAGAAGGCGCATTCCAGGAAAATATCCTGGGTATCCGTGGTCACGGATGACGGTTTTCCGCCCATGACCCCAGCCAGAGCAAGCGCAGTGCTGTCGTCAGCAATTACCAGGGTATCGTCCCGTAGAGTCAGCTCCTGATCATCCAGGGTAGTAAGCGTCTCATCCGTTTTGGCCTTACGTACGGTGATACCACCGCTGAGCTTGGCCAGATCGAACGCATGCAACGGTTGCCCCAGTTCCACCAACACATAGTTGGTTACATCGACGATGGGGTCGATGGTACGCAGGCCCGCACGGCGCAGGCGCTCCACCATCCACAGCGGGGTGGCAGCGTTGACATCCACGCCCTTGATGACCCGGCCCAGGTAGCGGGGGCAACCCGCGTTATCCGCCAGCGTTACGGTCAATGCATCATCAATGGCCGGCGCCACCTTGCTGATGGCCGCCTCGGTGAGCGGGCTCTGGTTCATCACGCCCACTTCCCGGGCGATACCACGCAGGCTCAGACAATCAGCCCGGTTAGGGGTCAGATCCACTTCGATGATGGTGTCGTCGAGGCTCAGGTAGTCGCGAAAATCGGTGCCCACCGGGGCGTCTTCCGGCAGTTCCATGAGGCCATCGATCAGGTCTTCCAGGCCCAGCTCCGACGCGCCGCACAGCATGCCATTGGACTCTTGCCCCCGCAGCTTGGCTTTCTTGATCTTGAAGTCACCGGGCAGCACCGCGCCGACCTGGGCGAAGGGCATCTTCAGGCCCACACGCACATTGGCCGCACCACACACTACCTGCACCGTGTCGGCGCCATTGGTCACCTGACAGACGCTGAGTTTATCGGCATCCGGGTGCGGCTCGCAGCTTTCCACCTGCCCGACCACCACGCCGGTAAAGTCCGGTGCGGCCGGTTCCACCGCGTCCACTTCCAGGCCGGCCATGGTCAATTGCTGCACCAGGGTGTCGGTATCCACGGCGGGGTTTACCCACTCCCGCAACCAGGCTTCGTTAAAACGCATGTCGTGATTCCTTTAACTTGTTCGCGGGAGGCGTTAGCTGAACTGGGACAAAAAGCGGGTGTCGTTTTCGAAAAACAACCGCAAGTCGTTCACGCCATAACGGAGCATGGCGATACGCTCGATCCCCATACCAAAGGCAAAGCCGCTGTACTCTTCCGCATCAACGCCACCCGCTTCCAGCACCTTCGGGTGCACCATGCCGCAGCCCATGATTTCGATCCAGCCGGTGTGCGAGCACACCCGGCAGCCATCGCCACCACAGCTCACGCAGCCCACATCCACTTCCGCGCTGGGCTCGGTGAACGGGAAATAGCTGGGCCGAAAACGGACCGGCAAGTCTTCCACTTCAAAGGTAAAGCGCAGGAATTCCGCCACGGTGCCACGCAGATCGGCGAAGGTAATACCCTTGTCCACCAACAGGCCTTCCACCTGATGGAACATGGGGGTGTGGGTCAGATCTGAATCACAGCGATACACCCGGCCCGGCGCAATAATCCGGAACGGCGGCTTGCCCTGCTCCATCACCCGCACCTGTACCGGTGAGGTATGGGTGCGCAGCAGGCGCCCATCACCGAAATAGAAGGTGTCGTGCATGGCCCGTGCCGGGTGGTGACCGGGGATATTCAAGGCCTCAAAATTGTGGAAGTCATCTTCCACTTCCGGCCCCTCGGAAATATCAAAACCCAGACGCAGAAAGAAATCTTCAATGCGACGGCGCATACGGTTCACCGGGTGCAACCCGCCCGGCAACTCTCCTCTGCCCGGCAAGGTTACATCTACGGTTTCACTGGCCAGCTGCTCATTCAGGGCCGCCTCTTCCATGGCACTTTTGCGCCCGGCAATAGCGTCCTGAACCTTCTGCTTGCCTTCATTGATGACGGCGCCAGCCTGCGGGCGCTCTTCTGCGCTCAGCTTGCCCAGCCCCTTCATCAAGGCACTGATTTCACCTTTTTTGCCCAGGTACTTCACCCGCACATCGTCCAGCGCCCGAATGTCGCCAGCCTGCTCGACCTCTGCCAAGGCAGCGTCAACCAGGGCATTGAGATTTTCCATTTCAATTCCTCCGCTACACGCAGCGCGCTTCGTGCAATGCGGCACCCCTTCCCCGTGTTGCACGAAGCGTGTTGCTTGTTGCGTCTCTTTTACCAACAAAAACGGGGGAAGAGCGCGAACTCTTCCCCCGTTGAATGCACTACTACGCAGCTGCGTAACAGTCGATCAGGCGGTGAGACTCGCTTTGGCTTTTTCGGCCAAAGCGCTAAAGGTTGCCTGATCACGGACAGCGATGTCCGCCAGTACTTTACGGTCGATGTCGATGGACGCTTTCTTCAGCCCATTGATCAGACGGCTGTAAGACAGGCCGTTCAAACGCGCAGCGGCGTTGATACGAACAATCCACAGACGACGGAACTGACGCTTGCGAACCTTACGGTCGCGGTAGGCGTACTGACCGGCTTTGGTAACGGCTTGTACCGCTACACGGAATACACGGCTGCGGGCACCGTAGTAGCCTTTAGCCTGCTTGAGAATCTTCTTGTGCCGACGACGGGCCTGCACACCACGTTTTACTCGTGCCATTGTTTAGTCTCCAGATCCGTAAAAGTTATGCGTAGGGCATCATGCGTTTAACAAGAGCCACATCATTCTCGTGGACTTCCTGCTTCGGACGCAGTTTACGAATAGTCTTGGAAGACTTTTTGGTCAGAATGTGGTTTTTAAATGCCTGCTTGCGCTTGAAACCGGAGGCGGTTTTTTTGAAACGCTTGGCAGCCCCACGGTTTGTCTTGATTTTAGGCATGGTACCTTCTCAAGTTGGTGAATTAATTAAACAGTCGATCAGGACTGCTTCTTCTTTTTGCCCGGGCCGAGCACCATGATCATCTGGCGCCCTTCCATGTTCGGACGTTGCTCCACGTGAGCGTACTCTTCGAGATCCTTCTCGACGCGTGCAAGCAATTCACGGCCCAATTCCTGGTGAGCCATCTCACGACCGCGAAAGCGGATAGTGATTTTCGTTTTGTCACCGGCCTCGAGAAAGCGGATCAAATTACGCAGTTTTACCTCGTAATCGCCTACATCTGTGCCAGGACGGAATTTGATTTCCTTGACCTGAGTCTGGCGCTGTTTTTTACGCCCCTCTTTGGCCTTCTGTTTTGCTTCAAACAGATGCTTGCCGTAATCCATGATTCGGCAAACCGGCGGTTCCGCACCAGGGGAGATTTCTACCAAATCCAGCTGCTGTGAAGTGGCCTTTTCCAAGGCGTCCTGCAGGCTGACGATACCGACCTGCTCACCGTCCACATCAATCAACCGAACTTCGGTTGCCTGGATTTGCTGATTTGTATTGGCGCGCTGCTCGCGGCCTTTGCCTCCACGCTTAATGTCGTGAACCTCCAATCTGTGATCGAAAACGAGGCGAGTAGCCTCACCGCCTCAGTAAATAGGCGCGCATTGTATGCCACCACAACGGGCACAACAACCCCAGCCGCACTTGGCCGGCGTACGCAACTGACTGAAACGGAATGAATTCTGGCTGGCTGAGAGACGGATCTCATTTCAGGCAACTGAGTACACAGGGCCTGAATGCCAGCAAGGGAGCGTATTTTAAGCAAATCTGGACACTTTTCAAGCATCCAGACCCGAATATTCACGTTGCAGGAGCGTCGCTGGCGGCGCGGTCATTATCGCCTGGAGCGCGAATCGCGCCACCAGCGGCGCCCCTACGGCACAGACTGTGCCGTTTACCCTACTCCCACTCAATCGTGGCAGGCGGCTTGGACGAGATATCGTAGGTCACCCGGCTGATGCCCGGGATCTCATTGATGATGCGACTGGAAACCAGCTCCAGGAAATCATAGGGCAGGTGCGCCCAGCGGGCGGTCATGAAGTCGATGGTTTCCACGGCACGCAGGGCCACCACGTACTCATAACGGCGGGCATCGCCTACCACGCCCACGGACTTGACCGGCAGGAACACGGCGAAGGCCTGGCTGGTCTTGTGGTACAGACCGGCAGCGCGTAGCTCTTCGATGAAGATATGGTCTGCCAGACGCAAGGTGTCGGCGTATTCCTTCTTCACTTCACCGAGAATACGCACGCCCAGACCCGGCCCCGGGAAGGGGTGGCGGTAGACCATGTCGTAGGGCAGGCCCAGCTCCAGGCCAATCTTGCGCACTTCGTCCTTGAACAGTTCACGCAGAGGCTCCACCAGCTTGAGCTTCATGTCTTCCGGCAGGCCGCCCACGTTATGGTGACTCTTGATCACATGCGCCTTGCCAGTCTTGCTGGCGGCGGATTCGATCACGTCCGGGTAAATGGTGCCCTGGGCCAGCCAGTTGGCATTCTCCAGCTTGCCCGCTTCTTCGTCGAAAATATCGATAAAAGTGTTACCGATAATCTTGCGCTTCAGCTCCGGATCCGCCTCGCCGGCCAGTTTGCCGAGGAAGTTGTCTTCCGCGTCCACCCGGATCACTTTCACGCCCATGTTGTCGGCGAACATTTCCATCACCTGGTCACCTTCCTGGTGACGCAGCAGGCCGTTGTCCACGAACACACAGGTGAGCTGGTCACCGATGGCCTTGTGCAGCAACGCCGCCACCACGGAGGAATCCACCCCGCCGGACAGGCCCAGGATCACCTCGTCGGTGCCTACCTGCTCGCGGATGGTGTCGATGGCATCGCTGATGATATTGCTCGGCGTCCACAGGGCTTCACAGTCGCACAGTTCGCGGACAAAACGCTCCAGCAAACGGCCGCCCTGCAGGGTGTGGGTCACTTCCGGGTGGAACTGGATACCGTAGAAACGCTTTTCGTCGTTAGCCATGCCCGCAATGGGGCAGCTGCCCGTGGTGGCTGTCGCCACGAAACCCGCCGGCATCTCGCCGACACGATCTCCGTGACTCATCCATACGTCGAGGTATTCCTTGCCCTGCTCTTCATGGTCAACGATGCCGTCCAGCAGCGCATTGGCTTCCGCCTTTTCCACACGGGCGTAGCCAAATTCATGCTTCTCACCGGCGATGACCTTGCCACCCAACTGCTCGGCCATGGTCTGCATGCCGTAACAGATACCCAGCACCGGAATGCCTGCGTCAAACACGGCCTGAGGTGCCCGCGGCGTCTCTGCTGCCGTCACCGATTCCGGCCCACCGGAAAGAATAATGCCTTTGGGCGCAAACTCGCTGAGCTCTTCAGCGGTCATGTCGAAGGCACGAATCTCGCAGTACACACCGATTTCCCGCACGCGGCGTGCAATCAGCTGAGTGTATTGGGAACCGAAGTCCAGAATCAGGATGCGCTGGGCATGGATGTCTGTCATGGGGATCTATCCCGGTGATTGCCGGCGGATTGCAGCCGGATCTTGTTAAAACGGGCCTGACGCCAAATGCCTGGCGCCTGACGCTTTAAAAACAAAAATCGGTCGAGCACGGCTCGACCGATTTCAGCAGCTGGCGTCTGGCTCCAGGCATCAGGCCTTGGCCAGTTACACCAAAGTCCAAATTACCCCACCGGGTAGTTCGGCGCTTCCTTGGTAATCGTTACATCGTGCACGTGGGACTCTTTCATCCCCGCGTTCGTTACCTTCACGAACTCCGGCTTGGTGCGCATCTCTTCGATGGTGGCACAGCCGGTGTAGCCCATGGAGGCACGCAGGCCGCCCATCAGCTGGTGCACGATAGCGCTCATCGGCCCCTTGTAAGGCACACGCCCTTCGATGCCTTCCGGTACCAGCTTCTCGATACCGGCAGCAGCATCCTGGAAGTAACGGTCGGAGGAACCGGTGGAGCCGGACATGGCGCCCAGCGAGCCCATGCCACGGTAGGCCTTGTAGTAGCCCCCCTGGAACAGCTCAACTTCACCCGGCGCTTCTTCAGTGCCGGCCAACAGGGAACCGATCATAATAGCGCTGGCGCCCGCGGCAACGGCTTTGGAAATATCACCGGAGAAGCGGATACCGCCGTCGGCGATCAAGGGCACGCCGGTGCCTTGCAGCGCCGCGGCCACGTCTGAAATGGCGGTAATCTGCGGCACACCAATACCGGCCACGATACGGGTAGTACAGATGGAACCGGGACCAATGCCCACTTTCACCGCATCGGCGCCAGCGGCCACCAGGTCTTTGGCTGCAGCGGCCGTAGCGATATTGCCGCCGATCACCTGCACCTCGGGGAAATGCTTCTTCACCCAGGCGACACGGTCAATCACACCCTGGGAATGGCCGTGTGCGGTATCCACCACGATCACGTCCACCCCGGCTTCCACCAACGCAGCAACGCGCTCGTCGGTGCCGGCGCCGGTGCCCACTGCCGCACCCACGCGGAGGCGACCCTGGGAGTCCTTGCAGGCGTTGGGATACTTGGCTGCTTTTTCGATGTCTTTCACGGTGATCATGCCGCGCAGGTCGCCAGCTTCATTCACCACAATGACCTTCTCGATACGATGCTTGTGCAGCAGTGCTTGCACTTCGTCAGCGCCAACACCTTCCTGCACCGTCACCAGCCGGTCCTTGCCAGTCATGATGTCTTTAACGCACTGGTCGTAGTTGGTGATGAAACGGGTGTCGCGGCTGGTGACGATGCCTACTACCTTGTCACCTTCCACCACCGGAACGCCGGAAATGTTGTTCGCATCAGTGATGCGGATCAATTCGGCCACCGTGGTATCGGGGCTGACAGTAATCGGATCTTTTACCACACCGGATTCGTATTTTTTCACCATGCGCACATTGCGCGCCTGGTCTTCGGTATCCATGCTTTTATGGAGGATACCAACGCCCCCTTCCTGCGCCATGGTAATGGCCAGGCGGTGCTCGGTGACTGTATCCATGGCTGCGGATACCAGCGGAATGTTCAGAGCGATGTCCCGAGTCAATTTGGATTTCAGGGACACGTCCTTGGGCAGCACATTGGAATGGGCAGGCACAAGCAAAACGTCGTCAAACGTTAATGCTTCTTGGGCAATTCTGAGCATATTGCACCGTAGGAAGTGAGGGGGGAGCCTGGCGGATGCCACCGGGCGGAGCGGCAGCACCTAGAATGAGACAGGCACCCCGTTAAATTAAGCGGGCGATTATACGACATTACCGGCTAACCACACAATCACCGCTGGCAGGGTACAAAAAAACGGGCTACCCTCCCGCGATGACCATTTCATCCCGCGCCGAACCACTGTCTATCAGCCAGTTGAACCTGGATGCCCAGGGCCTGCTGGAAAGCTCTTTCCCCCTGATCTGGTTACAGGGCGAACTATCCAACTTTTCCCGCCCCGCCTCCGGTCACTGGTACTTCAGCCTGAAAGACACGCGTGCCCAGATTAATGGGGCCATGTTTCGAAATCGCAACAGGCTGCTGGATTTTGCCCCCCAAAATGGCCAGCAGGTGCTGGTGCGGGCCAAAGTCACCCTGTATGTGCCCCGTGGCAACTTCCAGATTGTGGTCGAACACATGGAGCCCGCCGGCCAGGGCGCCCTCAAGGCCCAGTTCGACGCGCTCAAGGCCCAGCTTCAGAGCGAAGGGCTGTTCGCCCAGGACCGCAAACAGGCACTGCCGGCCTGGCCCAGCCAGATTGGGGTGATCACCTCCCCCAGCGGCGCTGCCATTCGCGATATTCTCCAGGTACTGCAACGCCGCTGCCCGTCCATTCCCGTGGTGATTTATCCGGCAGCGGTGCAGGGTGCCGATGCGCCAGCTCAGCTGCGCCAGGCGCTGGGGCTGGCCGTGACACGCAACGAATGTGACGTCCTGATTATCGGCCGGGGCGGCGGATCTCTGGAAGATTTGTGGGCCTTCAACGACGAAGGCCTGACCCGGGCAGTTGCCGAATGCCCCATTCCCATTGTCTCGGCCGTGGGCCATGAGGTGGACACCGGGCTGACCGATTTTGCCGCCGATCTGCGCGCTCCGACCCCTTCCGCCGCCGCGGAACTGGTGAGCCCGGACCTGTCGGTGGTCAGTCAGCGTCTTGCCGGCCTGCATCGGCGGTTGCGATGGGTCATGGCGCAACAACTCCGTACCCCGCAGGAGCGCCTGCGCCATCTGAGCCAGCGGCTTCGCTCCCCTCGCCAGCACCTTGAGCAAAGCAGCCAGCGACTGGATGAATTGCACAATCGCCTGCAACGACAAATGCAGCACCACCTCACTCTGCTCCAGGGCCGCCTGCAGCCCAGCCAGCAACGCCTCGCGCGGTTATCGCCAGAGCGTCTTCTGCTGGACCGCCAGCAACAGCTGGCGGCCTTGAACAAGCGATTGCCACAACCGATACAGCGGCAGATTCAACAACAGCAAGTGCAGCTGGGCGGGCTAAGTAAGCGCCTGCAAACGGCCAGCCCGCTGGAAACCCTGGCGCGGGGGTACAGCATCACCTTCAAAGGGGACGACGCGGTGCGCTCCGTGAGCCAATTACAGGCTGGTGACACCCTGACCACCCGACTGGTCGACGGCGAAGTTACTGCCCGGGTGGAACACGTCCAGGAGTCAGATACGGACTGAGTACCCGTGCCAACTGCTGGCGACGAAATGGCTTGGCCAGGTGGGAGTTCATACCCACCGCCAGGCACCGTTCACGCTCTTCATGCATGGCATTGGCGGTCAACGCCACCACAGGCATGGGCGCCCGGCCCTGTTCCCGTTCCCACTGTCGCAGCCGCCGGGTAGCCTCCAGGCCATCCATCACCGGCATCTGCACATCCATGAGGATGCAATCAAAGTCACGCTGGCGCACTTTCTCCAATGCTTCCTCACCATTGCTGGCCGTCACCACGGTAACGCCCATCTGCTCAAGAATACGCCGTGCCACCATGGCATTGACCACATTGTCTTCCACCAGCAATACCAGCCCGTGCAGGGCCTGTTGCTCCGGATCAGCCGGACGGTGTCGCCCCGCCGACCCACCGGCCTCCGTCTGCTCGCGGAAGAACAGCCGCAACGACAGCGTAAAGACACTGCCCGCGTCCTCCTGACTGCCCACCGACAAGTTCCCTCCCAGCATTTCACTGAGCCTGCGCGCAATCGCCAACCCCAGCCCGGTGCCACCGAAACGGCGCGAGGTGGAAGAATCGATCTGTGAGAAGGCCTTGAACAGACTTGAACGTTTTGCCTCAGGAATGCCAATACCGGTATCGGCCACGGCAATACTCAAGTCCAGCCAGTCCCCCCGAACCGGCCGCACCGATACGGTGACAGTGACGCCCCCTTCCTGGGTAAATTTCACCGCATTGGAAATCAGATTGCTGAGCACCTGACGCAACCGCGTGGGATCACTCCGCGTCACCTTGCCTGCCAGCACCTCGTCGCCCTCAAGCCGCAGATACAGCCCCTTGCTTTCCGCCACATAGCGAAAGGTAGCAACACAATTCTGCAACAGGGGCTGCAGCTCGAAGAAAGACGGGTCCAGGTCCATGCGCCCGGCTTCGATGCGCGAAAAATCGAGGATATCGTTAATCACATCCAGCAGATGGCCGGTGGATTCCAGCGCCGCCTCGGTGTACTCCTGCTGCTCCCCGTTCTGGGCGGTTTCTTCCAGCAATTGCAGCATCCCCAGCACACCGTTCATGGGAGTGCGCAGCTCGTGGCTCATCATGGCCAGGAAGTCGCTTTTCGCCTGGCTGGCGGTTTCCGCCTGGCGATGGGCTTGCTGCAATTCGGTCATGGCAGCCTGCTGCTTGTGCCGGGCGCCTTCCAGGGCGCCAGCCAACTCGTTGATGTTGTCCTGCAGTTCGCCCAACTCCCCCTGCAAGCGGCTGTTGCCTCGCACAGAATATTCGCCCTGGCGCAGGGTCCGCAGCAGACCGGACAGGTAACCCAGAGGCGCAGCGATCTGACGTGCCAGATAGTGGGCGATCCAGAGCCCCAGAATCATGGCAAAGAAGGCGGGAATCATACTGGCCAGCAAAATTTCCTTTTGCCGTGCCAACAACCTGGCACTGGACATCCCAAGCACCACCTCACCAATGCGGTCGGGCCTGTCATCACGCTCCACCGCGCCTTCCAGCATGCCTTCCGGTGCCACAGACTGACGATAAATGCCGGAATGAAATTCGATGATTTCGTTGCTTTTTTCCTGATGATCTCGCCCCTCGTACAGCAGCACCTGACCATCCCCATCGCGGAACACCACGTACTGCAGATCCGCCCGCTGCATGGCCAGCTTCGCCTGACGGCGCAAGTCTGTGTAATTACCGGCCAGTACGCCGTATTCCGACGCCGAGGCAATCTGCTGGGCGAGAAAACGGCCCAACTCGCGCAGGTCCCGATCGGCATCCTCAAAGCGCTGCCAGGTCAACGCCACCAGCAACAGCCCCAGCATGAACAGGGCAGGCACCAGCCCCAGCACTTGCAACTGCTTGCGAATTCCCGGGCCTTTGCGCGGCATACCGTCACGCATCATGGCACCTCCCCGGCATTTTTAAGAGCATCCTCAAGCGCTCCGCTTTCCCGGTAATGCATGTCGAAACTGCTGGCGACGTGCTCGTTGACCACCACCGACGGGCGAGACACAAAGGCAGAGGCACCCCACTCGCCCGTGTCAGCAAAAACACGCAGCCGCTGAACCGCTTCGCTGACCAGATCGCTACCGCTGGCATAGTAGGATGCCACACTGCCCGCATTCACAAACGTCAGGTCCGGACCAAATACGGGCCGGCGCTGGCGGTAACTGGTCAGCAACACCAGCTTGGCTGCGTCCGGCCCCAGCAGGGCATCGTCCACGGGAAGCACAATAGCATCGAGATGATTGAGGTTTTCACGCAGGGTGTTGCCCAGCTCCCGGGTATCTTTTACCGACAGCAATTCCAGTTTGACCGGCCCGCGAAAACCACGCACCGCCTCCGCCGGCCAGACGCTGTCCGGCCCCTGCACCACGCCAATGCGGCGTGCCAGAGGCATGATGGTGTGCACCAATTGCACCTGATTCGCCAGGCTGACCCCCGCCCAGATGGCCGCACACTGACACCCCAGCCGCGCGGCCTTTTCACTCAGGGCGCGGCTGACATGCACGCCCAGTAACGGTTTTTCCTGGCCCATGGCACGGGTAAAAGCGGCATCACCGAGGGCAACCAGTAAATCGGCCGCGTCAGGCTCATCGACCACACGCAGGTTCGCCGGCAGATCCTGCGCCAGCGAAAGCACAAACACATCCTTGAAGGGGCTGGGCTCAGCCAGTACGTGTACGGTTTGCGCCGGCGCGGACAACGCACCACCGGCCGTTGCCAGCAGCAAGAGAAAAACCAGTACGCGTCCATGCTGACTCCGCATCCGGCTATATCCTCACCGTCACGCCCAGCCACATTCGATCTTGCTGGTAGTCATTTTCTGCAAAGACCACCGGGGCGCCATTCAACCTATGCTGAACAACCGCCCGCCATTCCAGCTCCGTGGGGCCGACACGGTGGCGAAAGCGAAATTGCACGTCCGCTCGCTCAAAAACGTTGTCGTTATAATCATTGGATAGATAATAGGCGGATGAAAACGCCCAATGGGGACTGAATTGCCAGGACCACAAGGCGCTGCCGGCATCCCGGGCGGCCAGGCGTCGCTCGGTCTTCACATTCGTCCGGGTGTGTATGTGCGAGCCGGTGACGCGGAACAGGTGCGATACACTCGGCCGCCAGGAAAGCTGGGCTTCTGTGCCCTGATGGTTCACCCACCCCTCATTGCTCGGCTCAAATTCAAACGGATTCAACGCCGTGCTTAACAGGTCGGTCAGGGTTTCCTGGAAATAGCGCACATCCAGTTCGACCGCAGAAAACTGCCCGTAGTAGCCCGCCTCCCAGGAGCGGATACGCTCCGGCTCAAAAGTGCCAGGGCTTTGCTGGGTCACAAAAAAGTACGCCGGCGCCCAGCCCAGTAACGCCTGGGTGTTACTGGCAAACGGTGGCGACAGGGTTTGCGCCTGAATATTGATATTGGCGCGCTCTTCATAGATATCCGGTGTGCGCAGCGCTTCGGAATACACATAACGCAGGTGATGGCCCGGCAGCACCCGCCAGTTCACGCCGACGCGGGGACTGAAATGATCGCCGCTGATCTGGTCTCGCTCCCAATAGCCCCCCAGATTCACCGTTACCGGATCCAGAACATCCAGTGCCAGATTGCCGAAGAACCGGTAGCTGATATTGTCTTGCGTGCCCCCCAGATAACTGTCGGACTGAACCCGGTCATGACGAATTTCAGCACCACTGACCAACCGGGCCCAGCGAGTCAGCTGCAAGGTGTCCTGGATTTCCAGGTCATAACGCACCTCCTGAATATCCAACTCGCTGCCAGCACAGAAAGGCGCACCAGCACCCTGCAAGGTCAGATAACGGTTAGTGGCATCGGCATCAGACGGGAAGGCGGCAAAAGTGGCCCCCATGTCGCTGCCATTCTGCAGATACAAATCGCGCAGTTCCTGGCTGAAAAACAGGCCGCCACCGGGCCCGGTCTGGCCGGTTACAGGGTCGAGATAACAGACATCAAAATCGGTAATCTCCTGGTTGTACTGACCGTAAGTATGCACCTGCAGCTGGTGGGTCCGGCTAAAACTGTGCTGCCACTGCAGCGACACAAACGCCCGTTCGCCCTTTTGTACCGGGTCACCCTGATACTCACCAATATCGGCCACGCCTGCTTCCTGCTGGCGCTCCAGCCGGCTGCGGCTGCCGCCGGCCTGCATCGTGAGCGTATTGCGCGCATCCGCGTCCCAGACCCACTCGGTATTGAGCGTATCGATGCGTTTGCCATCCGGCAGGATTTCGCCTTCGAAGGGTTCGTCATAGCCGTTATCTCCCCGACTCGACACGGAAGCACGCAGCGCCCCGTTTTCCAGCTGGTGAACACCAACCAGATGCGCATCGCGGATACCGTTATTGCCGCCCTGCACGGTCACACCGCTCTTGCTGATATCCCTGGGGTCACGGGTAATGATGTTGATCACAGCGCTAAAGGCGTTGGCCCCGTAAGCGGCCGCCGCCGGGCCACGGGTGACTTCGATCCGCTCCACGTCACGGATATCCACCGGCATGTCGTTCCAGCTCACCCGGGACAGGCCCGGCTGATACTGACTGCGACCATCAAGCAACACCAGCATGCGCCGCTGATCGCGGGCCTGGGTGGGGTGGTAGGCTACCGAAGGGACATTGCCATCCACTTTCACGGCGGCCATGCCCGGGACCAGTTTCAGGACTTCATACAGCTCGCGGGCACCGCTGGCTTCGATCAGAGTGCGGTCGATAACGGTAACGCTGGCGGGGGCTTCAGAATGGGGCTGGCTGACACGGGCAGGAGTCAGCACCATGGCGGGCTGCTGGGCCGGTTCCATCATTGGTTCTATCGCTTGCGCAGACGCGCAAAACACGCCTAAGCAACCGGCTGTTCCCCAATACCCCCAGCGTTTGATGACTCACCCTCCGTGTTGCCGCCCCGGTCCCCTTCCTTGTTCAGCGAGGCGGATTATTTTTTCATTCGCTTGATCATCCGTTTGCGCTTGTGCACCTGTCGGTCGGTGAGCACATTCTTGCGCCCTTCATACGGATTAGTGCCGGACTTGAATTCCAGCCGGATCGGTGTGCCTTCCAGTTTCAGCAGCTCGCGGAAGCGGTTCTCCAGAAACTTCTTGTAGCTGGCTGGCAGGGCTTCCGTGCGATTGCCATGCAGCACCAGTGTCGGCGGATTGTTGCCGCCCAGGTGAGCATAGCGCAATTTTGCCCGGAAGCGCCCATTGCGGGGCGGCGGATGGCCATTGGTGATCTCTTCCATCATCCGGGTCAGCTCGTTGGTACCGATCTTGATAAAGGCGCTGTCCCAGGCCTGCTCCACCATGCCCCAAAGGTCCCCCACCCCGGTGCCATGCAGCGCAGAAATAAACTTGATCTTCACCCAGGGGGCGAATTCCAGGCGCCGCCCCAGGTTCACCCGCACCCGTTCTTTATGGTCCGCTTCCAGGCCATCCCACTTGTTCACGGCGATCATCAGGGCCCGGCCACTGTCCAGGGCGTAGCCCAGCAGATGCAGATCCTGGTCGGTAATGCCTTCGCGGGCATCGATCACCACCACAACCACCTGGGCCGCTTCCATGGCCTGCAGCGCCTTGATCACGGAAAACTTCTCGACCATTTCGAACACTTTACCGCGGCGCCGGACCCCGGCGGTGTCGATCAGGGTATAGGCGCGCCCCATGCGCTCGAATGGCACTTCAATGGAATCCCGCGTGGTCCCGGCGTGATCGAACACCACTACCCGCTCTTCGCCGAGCATGCGGTTGATCAGGGTGGACTTGCCCACATTGGGGCGCCCCAGCACGGCCACACGAATGCTGTCTTCGCCGGGCTTCTTGGAGGTGCGGTGCTCGCCTTCCGGCAGCAGCTCCAGATCGGTAAAGCCTTCCAGAATATGCTCGATCATGCTGGTCACACCGCGACCATGGGCCGCCGCAATCGGCAGCACCTCGGTGAGGCCCAGCGCAAAGAACTCGGACATGGCCGAATCCGCGTCCACCCCATCGGTCTTGTTGACGATCAGGTAGGTGGGTTTGGGCAGCTTGCGCAACTCGCTGGCAATCTGTTCATCGGCGGCGGTCAGGCCGGCACGACCGTCCACCATGAACAACACCACATCTGCTTCGCCCACGGCCTGCAAGGACTGGCTGGTCATCGGCACGTCGATGCCGTCATCGTTCTCGCCGATACCGCCGGTATCCACCACCGTGTACAAATAGCCGCCCAGCTGGCCATCCCCGTATTTACGGTCACGGGTAAGCCCCGGGAAATCGGCCACCAGGGCGTCCCGGGTACGGGTCAGTCGGTTGAAGAGTGTGGATTTGCCCACATTGGGCCGCCCCACCAGGGCGATTACCGGCTTCATAGTCATCTCAACGAGGTTTCAACGGCGCTATGGTAACGCCAAAGGGGGATTCAAACGAAAAAATCTGCGCGGGGCGCAGATTTTTCAGGCATCGAGAAACCGGACCGGTTATTTGGGGCGTACCGTGTAGGCCGCCAGTTTGCCGTCGTAACTCAACACATAAAGGGTGTCTTCATAGCTGACCGGGGTGCCCGCAAAGCCGTCACCATCGTGTCGCTTGCGCGCCACCAGGGTGCCGTCATCCGCATCCATCCAGTGCAGGTAGCCTTCAAAATCACCCACCACCATCAGATCGCCCTGCACGGCAGTGCCGGTCAGTCGACGGCCGTACAGCTTGTCCTGCTGCCAGAGCACGCTACCGGTGCGCTGGTCCACGGACCGCACCACACCAACATCATCCGCCACAAACAAGCGGCCACCGCTGGCACTGATCACCTGAGCACTGGACATTTCCTTGCCCCAGTACTGACGACCATTGATCTGGTCCGCCACGCCCAGCTTGCCCTGGAAAGCCACGGCGAAAACCCCGCCACCTTCCACGATCATGTTGCCATCCACATCGGTAAGACGATCCAGCTCGGAGCGGCCGGTCGGTTCGGCAATGCGCTGCTCCCAGGCGGGCACACCGGTCTCAGCGTCCAGGGCCGCCAGTTTGGCATTGGCAAAACCGGCATACACACGCCCATCCGCAATGGCAGGCTGGGCCAGGCCACGCAGGGTCAGAGTGGGCACCGGGGTTTCATAATCCCACACCTGATCCCCCGTATTGGCATCCAGCGCCGTTACATGACCATCCTGGGTCTGGAATACGGCGATGGTGCCGTTGCTGTTGGGAATCGCCAGCGCTTCACCGGAAAGCTGGGTACGCCACAGCTCTTCGCCACTTTCCATGGACAGGGCCACGGCCATCCCTTCACGGGTGCCGTAGAGCACCATGCCGTAACCGGCGTAAAAACCGCCGCCGATACGATCTTCGGTTTTCACCCGCCACTGGCGCTTGCCCTTGTCACGGCTGATGGCATACACCTCACCGAACACATCACCGGCAAATACCTGTTGCTGGGTAACGGCCGGGCGCAGGGTCAGCTGGCTGTCTTCCACCCCGTCGCCAACACCTTCTTTCCAGAGCCGTTTTACCTTGTAGCTGGCATCAAAATCCGGCAGGTCATTGGGCTCAATGGCATTTGGGTTGGAGCTACAACCGGCCAGCAGCATGCTGGCCAGTACGAGGGGGAGAAGGAAATATTTCATTTAGCTCTTCAGGTCATCCAGTTTCATCTGCACACGGTCTTTTTCACCGTTGTCCTGCAGGGTTTCCAGCGCCTGGGTATAGGCCTCTGTGGCGGCCTGCTGGTCGTCACGGGCTTTTGCCAGGTCGCCACGCAGCTCCAGAGCCATGCCGTTAAAGGCAGCCGGGAAGCTGTGATCCAGCTCGGCGGCGGCTTTATCGTAGGCCTGCTGCTGCAGCAACACACGCACCAGGCGCAGGCGTGCCGTGTAAGTCAGCGCATCGGTGGCGCCGTTGTCAGCCACATCTTGCAGCAGGGACGCGGCTTTATCGTACTCGCCCGCCTGTACCGCCAGGCGTGCCTGGGCCAAGGTGGCATAGCCCGCATAGGCACTGCCGGGGAAATCGTCTTTCAGGGCTTCCGCCTGTTTGTTGACGGCGGCTTCATCCACTTGCTGCGCGGTCAGCGCTTCCACCATCACCTGATACTGCTTGGACGCTTCGGAGGACTGCTCCCCTTGATGGCCTTGCCACTCACGCCAGCCAATCAGGGCTGCCACGGCCAGTACCACGGTAATAATCGCGGCGGTGCCGTTCTTCTGCCACCACTCTTTAAGCAGCTCCGCCTGTTCGTCTTCATCGCGCATGTAATCTGCCACCCTGCTCTCCTTTCTTATTAATTGTCCGCCAGGAGCGCTACCAGCTCACTGGCAACCTGATCCCGGGATACTTGCTGCTGCTCGGCCTGGCCGCGCAGGGGTTTGACCATAACACTGTTACTGGCCAGTTCATCCTCGCCGATAATCAAGGCCACCGCGGCACCGCTGCGATCGGCTTTTTTCATCTGGCTTTTGAAGCTGCCACCACCGCAATGCAACTGGATTGCACGGCCGGGCAAGGTATCACGAAGCTGTTCGGACAATGCCATGGTGGATGCCAATACATCCCCCATGGCCATCACATAGACGTCCACCGGCGCCGACAGTTCCGGCTTTTCCTGCTCGATAAGCAAAATCAGCCGCTCGACCCCCATGGCGAAGCCCACCGCCGGGGTCGGCTTGCCGCCCAGCTGCTCCACCAGTCCGTCGTAGCGACCGCCTGCACAGACGGTGCCCTGGGCGCCCAGGGCATCGGTGACCCACTCGAAAACGGTCTTGCCGTAGTAATCCAGCCCACGCACCAGATACGGGTTCACTTTATAAGCAATGCCACTGGCATCGAGCAAGGCTTTAAGCCCTTCAAAATGGGCGACAGCCTCGTCATTCAGGTAATCGGCCAGCTGTGGCGCATCCTTGAGTACCTCGCGGGTCCCCGGATCCTTGCTGTCCAGCACGCGCAGCGGGCTGCGCTCCAGACGTTTCTGCGAGTCCCCATCCAGTGCGTCAAAGTGTGTTTTCAGATAATCCACCAGCGCATCGCGATAGCGCGCCCGGTCCGCACTGTCACCCAGTGAGTTCAGCTCCAGCGTGACCTTGTCGGCCAGGCCCAGGGCTTTCCACAGACGTGCCGTGAGCAGGATGACTTCAGCATCAATATCCGGGCCGGACATGCCGAAGGTTTCCACCCCAATCTGGTGGAACTGGCGATACCGGCCTGCCTGGGGCCGCTCGTGACGGAACATGGGCCCGGTGTACCACAACCGCTGGGTCTGGTTGTACAGCAACCCATGCTGCTCGCAGGCACGCACACAGCTGGCCGTGCCTTCCGGGCGCAGGGTCAGGCTGTCACCGTTACGGTCGTCGAAGGTGTACATTTCCTTTTCGACGATATCGGTCACTTCACCGATGCTGCGCTTGAACAGATCGGTCTGCTCCACGATGGGCATGCGGATTTCCTGGTAGCCGTAGCTGGCCAGCACGGCCCCCACTTTTGCTTCCAGCCACTGCCACAGCCCCGTCTGTTCCGGCAGGATATCGTTCATCCCGCGGATGGAGGTGATTTTCTTGCTCACGAAAATTCCTTAAAAACGCAGAACGCTGGATGCCTGACGCCGGACGCTAACCCACGCCCGGCCAAGATCCCGCGCCGTCTATTCACTACGGGCAATAATGCCCCTCTCTTCGTCTTCGCGCTGCTTCTTGACCTTGGCGCGCACCATTCGCTCAAGCTCGTCGACCAGATCGTCAGCGGTAATGTGATGGCTTTTTTCACCGTCGCGGTAGGCCAGATTATTGGGCGTGCCGCCGGTGAGCCCCACATCCACTTCACGGGCCTCGCCCGGGCCATTCACCAGACAACCGATCACCGCCAGATCAACGGATTCGTTGATATCTTCCAGCCGCGCTTCCAGCTCATTCACTGTCTTGATCACATCGAAGTTCTGTCGTGAACAGCTGGGGCAGGCAATAATGTTCACGCCTTTCTTGCGCAGGTTCAGGCTTTTCAGAATATCAAAGCCCACTCGCACTTCTTCCACCGGATCTGCGGCCAGGGACACACGGATCGTGTCGCCAATACCTTCCATCAGCAGCGAACCCAGTGCCACTGCAGATTTCACTGTGCCGGAACGGAACGTCCCCGCTTCGGTGACCCCCAGATGCAGCGGCTGTTCCAGTTGTGAGGACAGTTTGCGATAGGCCTGCAAGGTCATGAACACATTGGAGGCCTTGACGCTGACCTTGAAATCCTGGAAATCGTAACGGTCAAGAATATCCGCATGGCGCAAGGCCGATTCCACCAATGCATCAGAGGTGGGCTCGCCGTATTTACGCTGCAATTCTTTTTCCAGGGAACCGGCGTTCACGCCGATACGGATTGGCAACCCCTTGTCCTTGGCGCACTGAATCACCGCCTTGATACGGTCTTCGCGGCCAATGTTGCCGGGGTTGATACGCAGGCAATCCACGCCCTGCTCGGCCACCGCCAAGGCAATCTTGTAGTCGTAATGGATATCCGCCACCAACGGCACATCCACCTGCTTGCGGATTTTGCCAAAAGCCTCGGCGGCATCCATGGAGGGCACCGACACCCGCACGATATCCACACCGGCATCCTGCAAACGGCGGATCTGGCCAACGGTGGCGTCCACATCACAGGTTTCGGTATTGGTCATGCTTTGTACGGAGATCGGGGCATCGCCACCGACAGGGACATTCCCCACCATGACTTGGCGGGTTTTACGACGTTGGATTTTAACTTCCGGTTCCATGGTGTTTTCTACCCTCGCGAATCAGGGAGCGGAGATTCGCACAACTTTACCGGGGGAATCCGTCGGCAAGGTGACAGCGCTGCCGTTGACCAGCAGCTCGTCCACCGCGCCGGCGTTACCGAGAGTCAGGCTGAACGGCGCTTTACCATCCAGCATCAGGGATGCGCCACCGGATTGCTCGCCCTGGCGCAGGGTGCGCCCGGTGGCATCGGTGACCTTGATCCAGCAATTGCTGGTGAAACTGAGCAGCAGGCGGTCCAGACCATTGGCTGCGAGCATGGACGAGCCGTCATCAGCCTGCTCGGCCTGGCTATCATCAGCCTGGGGATCGCTGGCGGCGCTGGCATCAGTCTCATCGCTCTGCATACCGTCACCAGTGACACCTTCGCCGTCAAGCCCCGCGCCCGCCGGGGCGCTCTCGGAGCCCATGCCATCGAAACCGCCAACAGCGCCTTCAGCAGGCTGGCCACCGGCACTGTCATTGATGTTTTCCGGCTCAGCGCCCTGCTCTGTCGCCGGTGCTTTTTCCGGCAACGCCGGTAATTCGCCGCTGGCAGGCCAGAGCGCCCACAACAACGCCACCAGCACCGCCAGCGCCAGCGCGATCAGCACCGGCTTGCGCCAGGCCGAAGGCGGCGGCGCAATGGACGGCAACTGCAACGGCTTGTCCAGCACATCGTCGTTAACCATCTGCTGGAAGGTGTTGGCGATTTCATCTGCCGGCAACCCGAGCAGGCGCGCATAATTGCGCAGATAGCCTTTCACAAAAGTCGCTTCCGGCAGGCGCTCGTAATCGTCCGCATCCAGGCTCTGCAGGTAGGTCAGCGACAAGTGCAAACGCTGTGCCGCCTGTGCCTGGGTCATGCCCTGGGCTTCACGGGCTTTGCGACAACGTTCGCCGGGTAAGACCACCATGTCATCGCTCATTGCTGCGCTCCTTTTTCTTGCTCAGCTTTCCATTCCTGCCACTGACGGTACTCGCCAGAGCGGCGGTACAAATTATCCAGCGCCAGCTCATAGCTGGACTGCTGGTTGCGGTAGCCCAATGAATTGGACAATTGAATCCCCAGCCACAGGGCCCGGGCACTCTGCCGACCGGTGCGCTGCACATATTGCTGGTAATAATCCCAGGCCAGGCGGCTGCGCTCTTCATCGAAGTACAGCTGCGCCAGCTCCAGGTTGGGTTGAACGGAACGCGGATTCAGACGCAGTGCTTTCACATAGGCATTGCGTGCATCGTCATCGTTCCCCAGTTTCTGGTAACAACGGCCCATGTTCTCCCAGGCACTGCCGCGCCCTTCATAGGACGGGTCGTTAGCGGCTTTCTTGAAATGCTTGAGCGCTTCCTTGTACTCGCCACGGCCATACAGCAAGGTGCCGTAGTTATTCAGGGCCGGGGAATAATGGCGGTTCGCATCCAGTGCCTTGCGGTAATGGTATTCTTCGTTGGCAGGATCCTGCTCGTACTTGTACAGCAACGCCATGGCGTTGTGTGCAACGGCACTGTCATCATCCAGGCTCAGTGCGCGGGAAAAATGACGGCGCGCTTCTGACGGGCTGCCTTGCTGCAGGTACTGCAGGCCAGCAGCTACACGGCTGTTTACCGCATCATCCACTTTTACCTTGGGTCCATCGTCCACCGTCACACACCCGGCGGCCAAAAATCCTGCAAAACTCAGGATAAAAATAACCTGAAAAAAACGTCTCATTAGGTCTGCGCTGTGTTGTTATCGGTTTGTTCGGCGCGATGAAAAATGGATTCCTTCCAGCGCTCACTGCGCCGGGTGCGATCCTTCACCTGCCCCACTAACTGACCACAAGCGGCATCGATGTCATCGCCGCGCGTTGTCCTGACCGTGGTCATTACTCCATTGTCATTCAGGTACTTGTGGAACTCCAAAATATCGTTCTTGCGTGACCGCTCATAACCGGCATGCGGAAACGGGTTGAACGGGATCAGGTTAACCTTCACGGGAATGCCGTTAAGCAGTTTAACCAATTGACGTGCATGTTCCGGCTTGTCGTTCACATCCCGCAACATCACATATTCCATGGTGATGGTGTTATGGCGGTGGGTGATGTTCTTGCTGTAGCTCTTGCAGGCCGCCATCAGGTCTTTCAGGGGATACTTGCGGTTCAGCGGCACCAACTGGTTGCGCAGCTCATCATTGGGCGCATGCAGGCTTACTGCCAGGGACACATCCAGATCTTCGCTGAGCTGATTCATCTTCGGAATCACCCCGGAGGTGGACACGGTAATACGCTTTTTACCAATGCCGTAGCCCAGATCATCTTTCATGATCCGCATGGCCGTGAGCACCTTGTCGTAATTGAGCAGGGGCTCGCCCATGCCCATCATCACCACATTGGTAATCGGGTGCTGACCCAGGTTACGGCGCGGGCCAAAGGCGCGGCTTGCCTGCCACACCTGGCCAATGATCTCGGCGCTGGTCATGTCGCGCTGAAAGCCCTGCTTGCCGGTGGAGCAAAAGCTGCAATCCACTGCACAGCCCACCTGGGATGACACACACAGGGTGCCGCGACGACCATCGGGAATAAATACGGTTTCCACGGCACCGCCGTTATCCATTTCGAACACCCATTTACGGGTGCCGTCACGGCTGATGCTCTCGTGGGTTACCTTCGGGCCGCGGATTTCCGCCACCTCGGACAATTTCTGGCGCAATGCCTTACCCACATCGGTCATTTGCTCGAAGGAATCCGCCTGGTGGTGGTGGATCCATTTGAGCACCTGCTGGGCACGGAATTTTTTCTCCCCCATGGTCAGGAAGAACTCTTCCATTTGCGGGCGAGAAAGGCCGAGCAGATTCACCTTCTGTTGGGCAGTCATAGCATTCTCCAATAGGAAACCGGGTTTCCTTTAAACGCCAACCACGGCCAAGGCCGTGGTTGGTATTGCACGCAGGCTGAAATTAGCTAGCGCGCGGGCACAGTTCTTCGTCAGAGAAGAAGTAGGCCAGTTCGCGTGCGGCAGATTCGGTGGAGTCAGAACCATGGACCGCGTTTGCATCGATTGTTTCCGCAAAATCTGCACGAATAGTGCCAGCTTCCGCTTCTTTCGGGTTGGTAGCACCCATCAGGTCACGGTTTTTGGCAACCGCATCTTCACCTTCCAGCACCTGTACAACGACAGGACCGCTGGTCATGAAGCCCACCAGATCCTTGAAGAAAGGACGCTCTTTGTGCTCAGCGTAGAAGCCGCCCGCCTTTTCGTCGCTCAGGTGTACCATTTTCATGGCAACCACGCTCAGGCCAGCCTTCTCGAAACGGGTAACGATTTCGCCGATCACGTTCTTGGCCACGGCATCAGGCTTGATGATAGAGAGTGTGCGCTCAACAGCCATCAGTCAGTTCACTCCAGATTTGCGTTAAATGTGGTCCTCGGGAACAGCAAGGGCTGTCCGGGGCAATGACAGGGGCGATCGCTGGCCGGTTAAAGCCGCCAGTGACACCACCCCTTGGAACCGGCGGATTATACGCAAGCGGGGCGAATTATGATACCGTTGCCGCCCCGTCGGAGGCGCCCATGTCCTGCTGTTGCCGGGGGCGCCCATTTTCTTCCTCGCCCCCTATTCGACAGCGCCCTGTAATGGCGTATAATACCCGACTAAATTACTCTGGTATTTCCAACACCACCTGAACCGCAGGCCCTGATCTATGAGCCAAGCCGAACTGGACAAGCTGATTCGCTCCAACTACGAGGCCGGTTTCACCACCACGGTGGACACCGAGACCCTGCCCCCCGGGCTGAGCGAGGAGGTCATCCGTTTTCTGTCCGCCAAGAAAGGCGAACCGGAATGGATGCTGGAATGGCGTCTGGACAGCTACCACAAGTGGCTGGAGATGACCCCTCCGGAATGGGCCCACCTGCATCACCCACCCATCGACGTCAACGAGGTGTCCTTCTATTCCAAGCCCAAGAGCCTGGACGACGCCCCGAAAAGCCTGGATGAGGTAGACCCGGAACTGCTGGCCACCTATGAAAAGCTGGGCATACCCCTGCACGAGCAGGAAATGCTCGCCGGTGTGGCCGTGGACGTGGTGTTCGACTCCTCCTCCGTATTCACCACCTTCAAAGAGAAGCTGTGGGAAGCCGGGGTCATCTTTTGCTCCATTTCCGAAGCGATTCAGGAATACCCGGAGCTGATTCAGAAATACATGGGCTCCGTGGTCCCCAAGGGCGACAACTTCTACGCCGCCCTGAACAGCGCCGTGTTTTCCGATGGCTCCTTTGTCTATATCCCCAAGGGCGTACGCTGCCCCATGGAGCTGTCCACCTACTTCCGTATCAACGAAGCCAACACCGGCCAGTTCGAGCGCACCCTGATCATTGCCGACGAAGGCAGCTACGTGAGCTACCTGGAAGGCTGCACCGCTCCCCAGCGCGACGAAAACCAACTGCACGCCGCCGTGGTCGAGCTGGTGGCCATGCCCGGTGCCGAGATCAAATACTCCACCGTGCAGAACTGGTACCCCGGTGACGAAAACGGCAAGGGCGGCATCTACAACTTCGTGACCAAGCGCGGCGTCGCCCACGACAACAGCAAGATCAGCTGGACCCAGGTGGAAACCGGCTCCGCCATCACCTGGAAGTACCCGTCAGTGATCCTGCGCGGCGACAACAGTATTGGTGAGTTCTACTCCGTGGCCCTGACCCGCCACATGCAGCAGGCGGACACTGGCACCAAGATGATCCACCTGGGCAAGAACACCAAGAGCACCATCATTTCCAAGGGCATTTCTGCCGGGCGCAGCAGCAACACCTACCGCGGCCTGGTACGGATCAGTCCCCGGGCAGAAAACGCCCGCAATTTCACCCAGTGCGACTCCCTGCTGCTGGGCGATACCTGCGGCGCGCACACCTTCCCGTACATCGAGTCGAAAAACCCCTCGGCCACCATCGAACACGAGGCCACCACCTCCAAGGTGAGTGACGACCAGATGTTCCTGTGTCGCCAGCGCGGTATCGACCCGGAAAAGGCGGTTTCCATGATCGTGAACGGCTTCTGTAAAGAGGTGTTCAAGGAACTGCCCATGGAGTTTGCCGTGGAAGCGGGCAAGTTGCTGGAAGTCAGCCTGGAAGGGGCGGTGGGCTAACCCCCCGCTCCACCGAACCACACCCTGAATTAACTCGGGCCGGCTTCCCGGCCCAACCGAAAGGCGCATCAAAATATGCTGGAAATTCGTGATCTGCACGCCACCGTGGCGGACAAGCCGATTCTCAAGGGCCTGAACCTGACCGTTAAACCGGGCGAGGTGCACGCCATCATGGGCCCCAATGGCTCCGGCAAATCCACTCTGGCCAACGTACTGGCGGGTCGTGACAATTACGCAATCACCGGCGGCGAAGCCCTTTTCGAAGGCAACAGCCTGGCGGACCTGGAACCGGAAGAACGCGCCCAGGCCGGCCTGTTTCTGGCCTTCCAGTACCCGGTGGAAATCCCCGGCGTCTCCAACATGGAATTTCTCAAAGCGGCTTTGGAATCCGTGCGCGGCGCCCAGGGCAAGGAAGAGTGGGATTCGGTCACCCTGCTTCGTCAGGCCCGCGCGGCCTGCAAACAGGTCAACCTGGATGCCAGCTTCCTCAAACGCGGCGTTAACGAAGGCTTCTCCGGCGGCGAGAAAAAGCGCAACGAAATCATGCAGATGCTGCTGATGGAACCGAAGCTGGCACTGCTCGATGAAACCGACTCCGGCCTCGACATCGACGCCCTGCAAACCGTGGCCAAGGGCGTCAACTCCCTGCGCAGCCCGGAGCGCGGCATCGTGCTGGTGACCCACTATCAACGCCTGCTGGACTACATCGTGCCGGACTTCGTGCACGTGCTGTCCAACGGCCAGATCATCAAATCCGGCGGCAAGGAACTGGCCCACGAGCTGGAAGAGAAAGGCTACGGCTGGTTGACCGGAGAAGAGGAGTCCGCATGAGTCTCTCTGCCTCCTCCCTGGCGCAGGAACTGAAAACCCAGGCGCTGGCCAACGCACAGCGTAGCGGCAGCGAAGGCGATGCTCTGGCCGCCCTGGAAGCAGCCAGCTTCCCGGAGCGCAAAACCGAGCGCTGGAAGTACACCTCTTTGCAGGCACTGGCCGATGGCCATCTCAATGCCATCGCCGACGGCGAAATCAGCCAACCGCTGCCCGCCCTCTCTGAGCATGTGGTGACGATCAACAACGGCCAGCTGGTCAGCCACAACCTGCCCGATGGCGTAACCCTGTCCCACGATGGCCCTGCCATCAACGGCCTGCAGACCCCGTTTGCGTTCTACAACAGCGCCGTTGCCAGCCAGCCGGTGGTGCTCACCGTGGCCGCTAACACCCGTATCGAGCAGCCCATCCATGTGCAGATCCAGTCTGCCAGTGATGCCCCGGCGCACTGCAATCCGCGCCTGGTGGTGGTATTGAATCAGGGCGCCGAGGCCGCCGTGATCGAGCATTACCATGCCGAAGGCCAGGCGCTGACCAACGCGGTCACCGCCCTGGTCACCGCCGACAATGCCCAGCTGACTCACTATCGGCTGCAGGGCGAGCAGGCCAGCAGCCTGCATATCGGCACCCTGATCATCGATCAGCAAGGCATCAGCAAGGTCGACAGCTACCAGTTGATGACCGGCAACCGCCTGCGTCGTAACGACGTGCGCGCCCTGGTCAGCAAAAGCGGCGCCGAACTGAACATGAAAGGCATCTTCGTGGTGCGCGACAAGACCCACGTGGACAACCAGCTGTGCGTGGAGCACTCGGTGCCCAACTGTGAATCGGACCAGAACTTCAAAGGCCTGGCCGGCGAAAATGGCAAGGCAGTGTTCAACGGCCGCATCCATATTCACCCCGGTGCCAGCGGCACCAATGCCGAGCTGTCCAACAAGAACCTGCTGCTCAATCCCGGCGCCGAAATCAACACCAAGCCGGAGCTGGAAATCTACAACGACGACGTAAAGTGTGCCCACGGCACCACCGTCGGCCAGCTTGATGCCATGCAGCAGTTCTACCTGCAATCGCGCGGCATTCCGGCCGCCGAAGCCAAGCGCATGCTGAGCCTGGGCTTCGTCAACGAGCTGCTGATGACCCTGCCCCACGAGAAAGTGGCCGAATGGGCCACTCCCTGGCTGGAAGCCGAGCTGGCTCACACCACGCCGGCGGGAGAGTCTGCCGCGTGATGGATATCCAGGCCCTGCGCGCACAATTTCCGATTCTCGATCAACAGGTGAACGGCAAGCCGCTGGTCTATCTGGACAATGGCGCCACCACCCAGAAACCGGTAGCGGTGCTGGAAGCGCTGGATAACTACTACCGCACGGTGAATTCCAACGTGCACCGTGGCGCTCATTACCTGAGCGACGAAGCCACCGGCCAGTTCGAAGGCGCCCGCGAAACGGTAGCGCACTTCCTCAACGCCAGCCGCGAAGAAATTCTGTGGACCAAGGGCACCACCGAGTCCATCAACATGGTGGCCCAGTGCGTGGCCCGGGAGCGCCTGCAGCCCGGCGATGAAGTGCTGATCGGCACCAGCGAGCACCACGCCAACATCGTCCCCTGGCAGCAGGCCTGCGCCGCTACCGGCGCCACACTGAAAGTGATTCCGCTGCGTGACGACTGCAGCCTGGATCAGGATGCCTTCGTCCAGCTACTCAGTGAGAAAACCAAAATCTTCGCCATTGGCCATGCCAGCAATGCGCTGGGCACGCTGAACCCGGTGAAAGAGATGGTGGCCCGGGCGAAAGCCGCCGGCGCTATCACCTTGATCGACGGCGCCCAGGCCGTGGCCCACTTCCCGGTGGACGTGCAGGATCTGGACGTGGATTTCTACGCCTTCTCCGGGCATAAGCTATTTGGCCCCACCGGTATCGGCGTACTCTATGGCCGCCGCGCACTGCTGGAAGCCATGCCGCCCTACCAGACCGGCGGGGAAATGATTGAAACGGTCAGCTTCGAAGCAAGCACCTGGAACCAGCTGCCTTACAAATTCGAAGCGGGCACGCCCAACATCGCCGGCGCCATCGGCCTGGCCGCCGCCATTGAGTGGCTGAACCAGCAGGATCGCCCGGCCCTGGCCGTCCACGAAGACGCCTTACTGGCCCGCGCCACCGAGCGCGCCCAAGCCTGCGACGGCTTGAAAATCATCGGCACCGCCACCAGTAAAGTGAGTGTACTGTCCTTTTTGCTGGACGGTGGCCACCCGGCCGATGTGGGCATGCTGCTGGATAAACAGGGCATAGCCGTTCGCACCGGCCACCACTGCACCATGCCATTGATGGATACTTTGGGTATTCCCGGTACTGTCAGGGCCTCATTCTCGATTTATAATACGCTGGAAGAGGTGGATCGCCTGTTCGAAGGTCTTGAGAAGGTCAAAACCTTCCTGTGACACCAGGCACACCTGATCCGGTTTTTTCGCGTCAAGCGTCGGGCGTTCAGCGTCTGGCGTTTCATGCAAGGTAGGTAACACATGACCGTTCAGACATTCCAACCCGGCCAGGTCACCCTCAACCTGACCGAGGCAGCCAACCAACAGGCCCTGCGTGAAATCCAGCGGGCCAATGCCGCCGGTATTCGCCTGGATCTGGACGAGTCCGGCTGCTCCGGGTTCATGTACACCCTGGACTTCGTGGAAGAACCCAAGGACGGCGACAAGCTGTTTGAAATCGACGGCGTAAACCTCTACGTACCGGAAAAATGGCTCCCCATGCTCAACGGCCTGGTCATCGACTACGTCACCGAAGGCGTCAACAGCCTGTTCAAGTTCCGCAACCCCAACGCCACCGGCGAATGCGGCTGCGGCGAAAGTTTTACGGTAGACGACGTCTAACCACCGGCCCGGGAAGACAATGGCAGACCAACGTACGGTAGTGGTTCAACGCGACGTTCCGGCCCGCAAGGTACCGGACGGCACCCGTATTACCATTCCCAAGAACAGCTTCGTCAACCTGCGCCAGGCGCTGGGTGGCACCTATACCGTCACCATCAACGGCAACATGGCGCGCATCGACGGCACCGACGCCGATGCCATCGGCCAGGAACCGCTGGAGCTGAATTTTGCGCCCGCCAATGACGACGGCAGCGTGCGCGACGATGACCTGAACACCGTCCTGGAAACCATTTTCGATCCGGAAATCCCGGTGAGCATCATGGCGCTGGGTCTGGTCTACGGCTGTGACGTCATCCAGCGAGACGGGCAGAACGTGGTACAGGTACGCATGACCCTCACCGCCCCCAACTGCGGCATGGGCCCGGTGCTGGTGGGCGACGTGGAAGACCGGCTCGGCAAAGTCCCCAACGTGGACAAGGTGGAAGTGGCCCTGGTGTTCGACCCACCCTGGAGCCGCGAGATGATCAGCGAAGAAGCCCAGCTCGAACTGGGTATGTTCTGATAAGAGACGCTGCACGCTTCACGCAACATGCAGCACGCAAAACCCGGCAACCCTGCAGGCAGAAATAACGGAGTTCGACGACGTGTCATTTGATATTCGCAGCATCAAGCTTGGCAAGGACGTGACCGCCGAGGACATTGCCGAGGATCTGGAATTTCTGGATGACTGGGAAGAGCGTTATCGCTATATCATCGACCTGGGCAAGCAGCTGCCCGGCTTGCCCGACGATCTGAAGACCGAAGACCGGTTTGTGCGCGGCTGCCAGAGCCAGGTGTGGCTGGAAACCGATTACGACAGTGATGCCGACACCCTGTATCTGGCGGTGGATTCCGATGCGCTGATCGTGAAAGGGCTGGCCGCCATCGTGCTGTCGGCGCTCAACCAGCAATCCCCCCAGGGCATTCATGACTACGACATGGACGGCTTCTTCGACCGTATCGACCTGCTCGGCCACTTGAGCCCCACCCGTGGCAACGGCCTGCGCGCCATGGTTGCCAAGATCAAACACCAGGCCACCCAACTGGCTACCTAACCCCCCCCGCGCCCCTTTGGCTCTCGAGCCGCGAACCTGCTTGCGAAAGCCTTTCCGGGTGCGGTTGGCGCCTCAAGCGGCGCACCTACAAAAACCTAGCCCACGTCCTGAGCAGAAAAACACTGCGACTGCAGCTGGAACAGGAACCGACACTCCCCTTCCTGCTCGCCGTCCTCTGCGGCTAGCAGCAACGCCGTTTCCTGAAAGTGCTCGGCCAAGCCTTTAACCGCCCCCAGAATCATCGGCGCCATATTACGGTGTGAAAGGTAGTGAATTTCCAGCGTGCCTTCACCGCACTGGCGCACCTGAATATTCGGCGCACTGGCGGCCGGGTCCTTGAGTTTCAGCACCCGCTCATGGATGGTCTGCATATTCAGCAGCAGCGCCTGGGTGCCCCAATCCGCCGGAATCATGGCCTGGTACATGCGCACCAGCGGGCCAATGACCCACTCACCAAAATCCGCCAACAAGTCCTCCCGGCGCAGGCCGGTGGCATTCACTGCCGCCTCCAGCAGCGCCTCCATTTCCGCATCCGGGTACAGGGCCACCGGCAGGTAGGTTTTTCCGTCCAGCCCGGCACCGGCAATCACATCGCCCCAGGCATCCGCACCGAGAAATTCATCCAGGTAAGTTTTGAAGTTGGAAACGATGACACCATGCATGGCACGTCCTCGCGATCAGTGCGGTTAATCCTCACTGAGAGCAAAGCAAAAGCCATACCGGAAAACGGGCCTCTGAGCGGCCCGGAAACACCGCTGGGCAAGGGATCCCCAAGCAGTGGAGACAACACAGTGCCGGAAACCGTCACATTCTTCCCCGGACGGTCCCCGATCACTGCTGTCAGGCGGACACAGTACGCAGTCGCGACACCGCGTCGGTCACCGACGCGATGGCGCGCTCGATATCGTCGCCCGTGGTAAAACGCCCCACGGAAAAACGCACCGATCCATGGGCCAACGCATCTTCAACCCCCATGGCCTTGAGCACATAGGAAGGCTCCAGCGAGGCAGAGGTACACGCCGAACCGGACGACACCGCTACCCCATTCATGGCCGTCAGCAGCATCTCGCCATCCACGCCCTCGAACGCCACATTCAGGTGCCCCGGCAAACGCGGAGCGCCCTCGCCGTTCACACTCACGCCCCCCAGGGCCTCGATGCCTTGCCACAGGCGATCACGCAGCCCGGCGATACGCGGCCCTTCCTCGTCCTTCAGCGACCCGGCAAGGGCAAAGGCTTCGCCCATCCCCACAATCTGGTGCGTCGCCAGGGTGCCAGAGCGCATACCGCGCTCATGGCCACCGCCGTGGATTTGCGCGGCCACCTTCACGTCTGGCGAACGGCGCACATACAAGGCGCCGATACCCTTGGGGCCGTAGACCTTGTGAGCACACACTGACACCAGATCCACCGGCAGGGTTTTCACGTCGAGGGGCAGCTTGCCGACAGACTGGGCGGCATCCGTGTGGAACAGCACGCCACGCTCTCGGCACAGGGCACCGATGGCGGCGATATCATTGATCACCCCGGTCTCGTTGTTGGCGTGCATCACGCTCACCAGCACCGTGTCCTCACGCATGGCATCCGCCACGCTCTGCGGGCTCACCTGGCCGTCTTTCTCCGGCTTCAGGTAGGTCACCGCATGGCCCTGGCTTTCCAGCCAGCCACAGGCATCCAGCACTGCCTTGTGTTCGGTGGCACTGGTAATCACATGGCCACCACCACGGGCATCGATAGCCCCTTTCAGCGCCAGGTTATTGGCCTCGGTGGCGCCACTGGTCCACACCACTTCGCGGGGGTCCGCATTCAACAGGTCGGCAACCTGACGGCGGGCAGATTCCACCGCTTCTTCCGCCAGCCAACCGTACAGGTGGCTGCGTGACGCGGGGTTGGCAAAGGTGCCCTCAGGGCCAAGATGACGGACCATAGCGTCCACCACCGCCGGGTCTACCGGAGTGGTCGCCGCATAGTCCAGGTAAACGGCATTACTCATGATGGGTATCGTATGGCTGGTATCGGGTTACTGAGGCCGGCAGCGCGCCGGCACACAATCAAAGACTGCTGACGGGCAGGCGCTGCTGCTGGCGGTCCTGGCGCTGAGCCACATGCCGCACTTCCTGGCGGGCCACCAGCTCACCCAGCGTAATACCGCTGAGAAAATCCTGAATCTGGTCGGACAGATCGCACCACAGGTGATGGGTCAGGCAGGTATCGCCCTCCTGACAGTCCCCATGGCCACCACAACGGGTGGCATCCACCGATTCATCCACCGCCGCGATCACCGCCGCCACGTCAATTTTCTCACTGTCCCGGCTCAGCTGATAGCCGCCGCCGGGCCCACGCACACTGCTCACCAGCCCACTACGGCGCAACTTGGCGAACAGCTGTTCCAGGTAGGAAATGGAAATACCCTGACGCTCGGAAATATCCGCCAACGACACAGGCCCCGTCGCTGCATGCAGCGCCAGATCCAGCATGGCGGTTACCGCATAGCGGCCTTTGGTCGTCAAACGCATATCCACACCTTTCTTGCGTGTATTTAAAGAGTGAGAGTAGTAATCCCGAGCAATTTGGTCAAGTATTCTTGCTTTGCAAGACTAACGAACCCAGCAACCAAATGATAGTGATTTTCATTTACACTGCAACTATGGCAGATTCCCTGCCCCACAGGCAACTTCTGATCAAACATTGCCCAGCCTCACCGGCAATGCTTGACACCCGCCCCCACCTCACGGAAAATTCGCGACCTCAAATGGCAAGGTAGCTCAGCTGGTTAGAGCACAGCACTCATAATGCTGGGGTCGGCGGTTCAAGTCCGCCCCTTGCTACCAGATAAAGAAAAAGGGTTAGAGAGCGATCTCTAACCCTTTTTTGTGGCCGCCGATAGTCGCGCCGCGGCCGCATCAAGCTTTATGCGCCACTCAACAGGCTAACAACGCCTGCTCTGTCCGAGTCAGCGCCCCCTTCTCCTCTCTCCTTGGGCTGTAGGAGCAACTCTCGAGGTGTGAACCAATGCGCCTCGACCTGGCAAAACAGAGAAACACGCGCACGGGGCAAAACCTCGTATCTTGAAGATCTCGAGATAAAACAGGATGATATCCTTGGTGAGTTGGTGCGGACTGCGTCGCGCAACAAGGAATAGAGGTCATCCAGCGCGCAGCGCAAAGATAGTTCTCAAATAGAATAAAATCTGCACATGATTACTGAACACAGCTCATAAAGTTCAGCACAGAATAAATTTCAATCTCAGGGAAGGGATATGAACACACCACGCCAAGGCTGGCAGCTTGCTCTGTCTGTCGCTCTCCTCTTTGGTTTATCCAATACCGCTCTAGCCGATGCCGTGCTTGAAAAGCGCATCACCAAGTACAAGCCCATCTGTTCAGACTACGAAAGTGCAAAGAAAATTGCAGAATGCCACCGTCCACCTGGTAGTTATCAAGCCGCATACCAAATGACTGGTGAACGAAGAAAACGGGCACTAGAACAAGGACGAAAGGCCATCAAGATGAGCCGTGATACAGACAGGCACATGCAGAACAAGTACCGCTACCGCTACCGCTGAGAAAATAGATAATGAAATACCTGATAGCCTCACTACTCCTCGGTATTATTTTTTTCGCCCAAGCTGATGTCAGTAAAGAGATCGTTAAGGCTATCGGAAATTCAGCCGCCGGGATTGCGCGAGCCATTGCCGAAGAACAACGCAAAGCCTCCCAAGCCGCATCAATGACCGCCCTTTGTGAAAGCGAAGGCAACCATAGTAATTCCGCGCTTTGTTTCATGACTCCACAGGGGAAACGAGTCTGGGAACTGGAAGGAACCGAACGCGCTTACTGGATGAAAGTAGGTCAAGAGCACCACAAAGAAGCCATGTTCCAAAAGCGGCAAGAGCAGCAACGCCAGCGGGAACAGGCAAAGCAGCAAGTCGATGCGTACAAAATCAACTTACAGCTTTGTCAGTTTTGGCGAGATCAGCCTGATTCTGAGCGGAAGATCGCTAAAGAGAAGGAATACTGTGGAGTTTAACGCTCGGCGCAGCGGGCAAATTGGAGCGAGGAACGAGCGGAAATTTGGTCCGCCTGCCGCCGCTTGTTAAGTGATTTCACCAACCTCACCCTTTTGTTCTTACAATCATCAATCCGACAACACTCACCAGAAACGGCCAGATCCATTTCCAATGTGCCAAATAGAATCGAACGCAGGAATGGAGCGCAATTGAAGTCCAGTGTCGCTCATAAGAACCCATCAGCATTGGGCTACCAGGAGGTTCAGGCACATATTTTCCTTCCCACCATTTCTTAATCGCTTCCTTAGCCTTCATTTTTCTCACTTAACAGCGTATTCAATTGCACTTGCGATATATCACTTTGCAATATATCCCGGATCTGGCTCTTTGCTCAAATCACGCCAAAATAAAAACAGTTCAATGAGTTACTATAAAAAAAGGAATCACTCTCACCTGACTTTTCTTGCATTTGCGTGTTGAACAGGAATTTTTACTTCGACTTTTCTTGCACCTCGAATTTTCAAAACTCACTTTACATCATCAACTTACAAATTTATGTAAGCGATACCTTACATACTTAATTTGCGCGCTGGTGAAAAACGGCCCGGGAACATGTAGTTGCAATCAAAAATCACATTGCCCACATGACACCCGCTTAGACAGGAAGTCCTCTTTACAGCAACCCTAAATAATTTAACTTGCTGTTTTGTAAAAATAAGCCAATTTATGGAAAGGTGAATTCGCCCTCACAATGCTGGAGTCGGCGGTTCAAGTCCGCCCCTTGCTACCAGACAAAAAAAGGCCTGACGGAAACGTCAGGCCCCTTTTCGTTTTCTTGAAACGCGCACGTTCTACATAAACTGATACTGCAAACCGATGGTGTAGGCATCCACCTTCACATCATCGGCGTCATAGCGGTTTGCTTCGCCACGGAATAACAAGTTATCCAAGCCATAGGTGAAGCCCGCGCCCCAGACCGGATCAAAACCGGAATCATCGTCGCCGTGATCAACATCAGATTCCCAGGCCCAGCCGCCAGCGCGTACAAATAACTGGGTGCCGGTCGCTACGTCGAAAAAGCCGGCGAACACGACCTCACTGCCGTAGAGTTTGATCTCTTCGTCAGCACCGCCAAATTCCGCCGTGTACTCGCCCAGATAGGTTTGCGCAATTTCACCGCCCAGGTGAATGCGGTCTCTGGCCACCGGAAACGTAAGCCCTGCGAGGATGGAAAAGGTGTGGTCGGTGGAGTCGACATCTGTGCCGGCAGGAAAATCCCCGTCATCGTAATCCAGATCGGTCCAGCCTCCTTTCAAGGCGCCGTGCACATTGAGGTCGGCAGCTGCAGCGGTTGTCGTCAGCACCATACTGCAAGACAGAACGAGAAGGTTTCTGAGTAAAGCCATGAGTCGCTCCCTGCGATCATTATTGGATTATCCGTTGAGTCTACCGCGATTGTGCTGCGTCAGGCAGCAGCCCGAATCGCCGTATCGTTGCCCTTTTGTATCCCTCATGGCGGATACACATCGCCTTTCCATTACGCCGTGACCGAGTGGCTCACCCGGAATTCTCCCGGGCTGACGCCGGTCCACCGTTTGAAGGCACGGTTAAAGTTGGCTGCGGAAGAAAAGCCCACCAAATAGGCGATTTCGCCCAGTGTCAGGTGACGCTGCTCGATATATTCCAGCGCCAGCTTCCTGCGGGTCTGTTCCAGGATATCCTTGAAGCTGGTGCCCTGCTCGCTGAGTTTTCGCTGTAAATTGCGCAAGCTCATTCCCAGGGTGCTGGCAATATCGGCCTGGGTGGGCGAGCCCAGGGCCAGCTTGTCCTGGATGCGACACTTCACCCGGTTGGCCAGGTCATTCTGGTCGACACGAGACAGGTACTCGTCGAGCATTTTTTCATGGCTCTGGGTCAGCATCATGTTGTGGGTAAGCAGTTTCTGTGCGGCCTGCTCCCGATCGAACACCACCACATTGCAGTCCGCATTGAAGTGGATATCACAGCCGAAAAAGTCTTCCAGATAGGCCGCTCCCTGCTCCGGAGGGGGCGTATAAAAACTGACGTGCAACGGCCGCAGTGTCGTCTCCACCGCTTCACGGGCAAATGTCACCAGGGTTGCGAAGAATATCTCGATTTCCCAACGCCCCAGCGCCGGCTTGCCGGTCACCTCGTTGAACACCGGCATGGTGCGGATGGCAAGGCCCGCCGGTTCTTCGCGCACGTCAGCCCAGCAGGCATTGGAGAGCACGCGCTTGTAACGCACGATGCGTAGCAACGCATCTTCCAGGGAGGCCGACGACATCATTGCGTAGCCCAACGCGTGGAACATGCCCGGGTGAAAATGCTGACCCACCTGAACACTGAAATCTTTCCCCGGCAGGCGGGCATTGCAATAGGCCACCAGGGAGGACAGCTTGGCCACCGCCATTCTGGATTCCAGGTTCTCCAGATCCGCGGCGGCGATACCACAGGCATCGAACGCCGCCTGCACGTCGATACCATGGGCCTGCATAGTCTTGGATATGGGGATCACCCAGCCGCTCAGGGCTATGTATTCGCTTTGCACGTTTTCAGCCTTTATTGCCCCGACGGCCCCTACTGGCCCCGGCATTACACCTTTGCTCCAAGCGCCCATTTTACCGCCACGGCGCGATGGGACAACAGATTGGCGTGCACAGCCATGGCGATTTCCGATCACCGGGGTAAGGTGTTGGCCGACGATGCGGGCGCTGCGCCACCGTCTAACGCGCTGCCCCATCAGCAACGCAGTCCCCTCGGGAACATTTCAGATGGACGGCAGGCCAGCCCCCGCCTTGCTGGCGCAGAGCAGTGCTTCAGGCTCTCGCCCGGCACAATAACAACGATTCAACGGCAGAAATGCCAGTACTAATACGCGCACAACACTATCGGGAGAAGTATTCCATGAGCACCCCTTCACTGAACGAGCAGTTCACCAATACCGCCGAATTTATCGAACATAACTGCCAGCGGTATGCGGACATGCCTGCCTACCACTGTCTGGGCCAGACACTGACCTTTGCGGACCTGGAAGAGAAGTCCCGCCATCTGGCCAAGTGGTTCCAGCATGCCTGCGGACTGCAACAGGGTGACCGCGTGGCCATTCAGCTGCCCAACCTGAACCAGTACCCCATTGCCGCTTACGCCGCTTTCCGGGCCGGCCTGGTGGTGGTCAACACCAACCCGCTGTACACGCCGCGGGAAATGCAGCATCAATTCAGTGATTCCGGCGCCAAGGCGCTGGTGGTGTTTGCCGACGCGTTGGACCGGCTGGAAGCCATCAAGGCTGACACCCAGGTTGAGCACGTGCTAGTGACCGGCCCGGCAGACCTGATTGCCCCGCCCAAAGAGACCCAGCACGGCTATCACGATTTTGTGGCGGCCATGGAACAAGGCGCCAACCTGCCTGACCTGGAACCCATCAAGGCCCAGCGTGAAGACATCGCCGTGCTGCAATACACCGGCGGCACCACCGGTGTGGCCAAAGGCGCCAGCCTGACCCACGCCAACATTCTGGCCAACGCGGCGCAGATGGAAGACCGCCTGGGCGAGCGCTGTGAAGCCGGCAAGGAGATTTTTGTCTGCCCGCTGCCGCTGTACCACATCTATGCGTTCACCGTGAACATGCTGGCCCTGTTCAACCTGGGCGCCATGAATGTGCTGATTCCCAACCCGCGGGATCTGGACGGCTTTGTGAAAACTATCCAGCCGTTCAAGTTCACCGGCCTGGCCGGTATCAATACCCTGTTTGTCGGCCTGTGCCGCCATCCGGATTTCAAGGCTCTGGACTTCTCCAGCCTCAAGCTCACCTTCTCCGGCGGTAGCGCGTTGACCAGCTCCGCCGCCAAGCTATGGCAATCCGTAACTGGCTGCCCGGTTACCGAAGGCTGGGGCCTGAGCGAAACCTCACCGGTCGCCACCTTAAACCAGTTCGGTGCCGAAGAGTTGGGCACGGTGGGCGCACCCTTGACCGGAACCGAAGTGCAAGCCTGGGACGAAGAGGGAAACAAGCTGGCCATTGGCGAAGTGGGCGAACTGGTGATCCGCGGGCCACAGGTGATGCAGGGTTACTGGAATCGCCCGGAAGAAACGGCCAAGTCCATGAAGGACGGTTTCTTCCGCACCGGTGACGTGGGTGTGGTGCAGGAAAATGGCAATATCAAGATTGTCGATCGCCTGAAAGACATGATCATCGTCTCCGGTTTCAACGTGTACCCCAACGAAATCGAAGACGTACTGAGTCGTCACCCCAGCGTTGTGGAAGCAGCTGTCGTCGGCAAGCCCGATGACAAGACCAGCGAAGCGGTGTGTGCCCATGTGGCCCTGTCGGAAGACGTGCCGGTGGACGACATCATTGCCTTCTGCCGCGAGGAGCTGACCGCCTACAAGGTGCCCAAGCACGTGATCGTGCATGCGGAATTGCCCAAATCCACCGTGGGCAAGATTCTGCGCCGCGAACTACGCGACCAGTAATTTTCAAGGCTCACATTACGGCGCCGTCTCTGCTGCGTGAACGCAGTCAGAGCGGCGCCGTTTTTTTAGGCTCTTCACGGACTAGAGTGAATAACACGCTTCTCGCCGTCTGATCGGTTCGCGAATACCCGGCACTTTGCCAAACGCTCGACACCCGGCCTGACCCTTCTGCGGTGCGTTGTAGATATTGTGGGAGAGGATGTTTGCATCCCGAATGTACTCTTGGTCACCTCTGCCCCCCGTTCTACTGTGAGAAGGAGCCTGCCACACTCCAACGTTATTCGTGATGCAAGCATCACTTCCCACAAAAAATCAGTAGAAGACGTGCTGTTGGGCGTTTTACAGAGGCTCCCCAGTTCATCGCTTCAACCTTCCAGCGCATCAGCGGGCTGATTTAACCTCGAGCATCAGGCGTTTGGCATCCAGCAATGCCGGCATTTCTGGCAACGCTACGATCAATCAGGCACAACCGGTGTTTTTCACGTTCATCCGCAAAGAACCAAAAAAAGGGGCCACACGGCCCCTTCTTGAGAATGCCCCGAAATCAGAGAATAACCAGATGATTGGGCAATTCGTTTTTCTGCTCCGTGGCGGGTACATGGGCCGCCAGCTTGTCACCGCAGGCGGCCACGCATTCCTGGAAGCCCTTGGCCACGTCACCGCGTTTCAGGTCCGCGATAAAGGCATCCACCATGCTTTGCCACTCGCTGTCGGGCACATGCTGGGCGATCCCCTGATCCGCAAGAATCTCCACATAGTGCTCGGCCTCGCTGACAAAGATCAGCACGCCTGTGGCACCTTTGGTGCGATGCAGCCCCTGCTGCAGAAACGCCTGGCGCGCCAACCCGGCAGCACGGGTCTGCTGTAACCGCCGCGGCACCAGCCGGAACTGGATTGGCTTCACGCGGAACAGCACCGCCAGCCCCAACAACACGCCCCACTGCAGCAGCAGAGCTTCAAACGGGGTGAGCCACACGGGGAGGAACAGCAGTACCGCCGGCACCAACAAGGACAGCAGGGCCGCCCACATAACGGTGACGTAGCGATAATCATCCGCCTGCCGGGCCAACACGGTAACCAGCTCCGCGTCAGTGCGGGTTTCCTGTTCGCTGATGGCGCGGGCCAGTGCATCCTGTGCAGTGTTATCCAACAACATTACCAACCTCCCGAGGCGCCACCGCCTCCAAAACCACCACCGCCGCCGCCGAAGCCGCCGCCACCAAAACCGCCACCGCCGAAACCACCGGCGCCCATTCCCATGGGCAGGAACATCAAGCCACCACGACGACCGCCACGGCCACCGCCGCCCCCAAAGGAGAGCAGGAAGGTGAGCACGATCATGACGCAGAGAATCAGCAACGCCTTGCCGCTGGACACTTTCTGCCGGGGTTGCGGTTCACCCTGGTACTCGCCCTTGATCGCTGCCTGGATGCTGGTTACCCCTGCCTGAATACCGCCATAGAATTGCCCCTGACGGAAAGCCGGCAGAATTTCCTGCTGGACGATAACACTGGAAAGCGCATCCGTGAGGACACCTTCCAGACCATAGCCCACTTCAATGCGCACCTTGCGATCATTGGGGGCCACGATCAGTAGCACACCGTTGTCGTTCTCTTTGCTGCCGATGCCCCATTCACGGCCCAGTTGATAGCCATAATCGGCAATGTCGTAGCCCTGTAAATCGGGCAGGGTAACCACCACCAGCTGATTGGACGTGTTCTGTTCTGCGGCGGCCAGGGCCTGGGTGAGGCTCTGGGTCTGGGCGGGGGTCAGCAACCCCGCTTCATCGACCACCCGGCCGGACAGCGCCGGAAACTCCGGCGCCGCCCACAGCGAGGTGCTAAGCAGCAGAACAATCAGTGCGAAATAGCGCATTAAACCCTGCCCTAGTTAAAGTTCACGGAGGGAGCCTGATCCGCATCTTCGGCGGTGGCTTCATAGGTGTCACGCTGTTCCATGTCGCTGTACAGGAAGCTGTGCCACAGGCGGCCGGGGAAGGTGCGAATTTCCGTGTTGTACTGTTGCACCGCAGCGATGTAATCCCGGCGCGCCACACTGATACGGTTTTCCGTGCCTTCCAGCTGCGATTGCAGGGCCAGGAAGTTCTGGTTGGCCTTCAGGTCCGGGTAGCGTTCTGCCACCACCATCAGCCGCTGCAGGGCGGACCCCAGTTGACGCTGGGCCTGCTCGAACTGCTTCAGTTTTTCCGGATTATTGAGCATGTTGCCATCCACCTGGATGGAACCCACCTTGGCCCGGGCCTGGGTCACCTCCACCAACACTTCCTGCTCGTGGCTGGCATAGCCCTTGACGGTATTGACCAGGTTGGGGATCAGGTCGGCACGGCGCTGGTACTGGTTTTCCACCTGGGACCAGGCCGCTTTGACCTGCTCGTCGTAGGTGGGGATGTTGTTGATGCCACAGCCGCTCAACCAGCCAGCCAGCAATACCAGCATGGCGCTGCGCCACACGGTGGCCATGCGCGGCATGGGCCGCGCGGTCAGAGTCTTTGTCATCGATCCGGTCTCCTTGATGGTGTTTGTGTTGTCAGAATCGTCACGGCTCACTGAGCGCCTCGATCCAGACCGACAGCGGCTGCTGCCGTTTTTCTGCTTGCAGGGCCGCCAGCAACCGTTGTTTGTCGCGGCGGCTTAACCGTTTTATCCGTGCTTCCAGCTGACTGGCAGAGGCCCTGTCACCCCCCGGCAGCAGCAACACCGGGCGCACCGGACGGCGGGCCCGGGTATAACGCGCCCCTTTCGGGCTGGTGTTGTGCTCGTGAAACCGGCGCGCCGGCTCGGTGCTGATCCCGGTATACAATGACCGGTCCGCACACTCCACCATATACACCCACCACTGTTGCATGGTTTTACACCCACCCCTGCGATGGCTGGTATGATGCCAGAGACACTGCGCGCACTTAAGCGCCATTACAACAAACCTCAAGCGACAAGGATGCAATTATGGTGACCTATCTTTATTGGTTCCTGGTGGCAGCATTGGTCATTGGTACGCTGTTCGGTCTGGGCGTACGGCTGGGAAAATGGAAGCCCGCGCTGATTATTGCTGTGATCATCTGGCTGACCGCCACCATCGCCTACTACTTCTGGCTTCAGCAGGTCTTCGTAAAACGCTTTGGCGGCACCATGCATATTACCGTGCCCGAAGAGCAGTACCACATCAGCGCCACCTGGAAAGATGACAACCTGTGGATCGAAAACTACAACCCGGAAACCAACGAGTGCATTTTCCGGGAATATTCCCGTGGCAACATGCTGGAAGGGAAAGTCATCATCAAGAACTGTAGCCCGCTGCAAAGCACCGGCATGGTTCTGCCTAAAGATTCCGCTGTGCAGTAACCGCAACGCCCCGCGCCAACCGTGACTCTGTGCAGGGTTGGCGCTATCCTGCAGCGCTTTACATCGCACAGGACTCCCCCATGAGCACCTCCCTAAGCACCTTGCTGGACACCCTGAACAACGCCCCCGAAAACGTCACCTTCGACGCGGTACAAGCCGTCATTGCCGAGCACTATCACTACACCCCGGCCACCTTCATCAATGGTGAGGGCGATGACAGTGTGCGTAACGAAGCCGGCACCAACGAAGGCTCGTGCAAGATTTTTGCCTTCGCCAAACACCAGCAGCTTTCCGATGCGCAGACCCTGGCCTGCTTCGGCCATTTTTACCGCGACCATGTCCTGGGCAACCCGGACGGCAGCGACCACGCCAACATTCGCACCTTCATGCGCCACGGCCTGGACCTGGTGGTGTTCGACACTCCCGCACTGGCGGCAAAATAGCGGCCTTGTGGATAGCGCTGGCTGGGCGCCTGATGCGGCGAACAATAAACCCTATTAAGGCCGGGAACATCCCTTCGCGCTGCCTTGACCGGTCTTCGCGATACTCTCAATATCGAGCGTTCCGGCAACCCCGCTGACGCAAACAAAGGACACCTTGCATGCCCAGCCCCCTGCGCCATGCCCTGACCACGCTTGCCCTGCTGGCCACCCCGCTGGCAAGCGCCAACCCAGCCTGCGCCCCGGCGCTGGATGCCTCCGTGCGCAAGCTGCACGCCAGTAGCGAGCTGGACTTGTGCGCCCTGACGGCGGGCAAACTTACACTGGTCGTCAACACGGCCAGCCAGTGCGGCTACACCCCACAGTTCAAAGGCCTGGAAGCGCTATACCAGAAGTATCGCGAGCAGGGCCTGATCGTGATCGGCTTTCCCTCCGACGATTTCCGCCAGGAACTGGACGATGAGGCCGATACCGCCAGCGTCTGCTATGTGAACTACGGCGTCAGCTTCCCCATGGCAGCCACCAGCCAGGTCAAGGGCGATACCGCCAACCCGGTATTCAAGGCACTGAACCAGGCGGCCGGTGAGCCCGCCTGGAACTTCAACAAATACCTGGTGCCCGCCAGCGGCGACAACATTATTCACTTCCCCTCAGCGGAAAAGCCTCTGGGCGGCAAGCTGGAAGCGGCCATCCGGCAAGCGCTGCCCGGCTCTCAAGGCCAGGCGGACTAGCCACTGTGGTGGTGGCAGCGTTCATATGAGCCTGCTATTGTGATCGATCAACCCATCAGCCCCGATGAGTCCCGTGAAAGTTCGTAACAGTAAGGAACAACAACGGTATCGCCTGGAACGCGACATGGAACGCTTTCTCTCCGAAGGCGGGTCCATTAGTGAAGTGCCAAACGGGGTGAGTGGCGCCGATGCAGTGTCCGGCAAAGGCCACCAGACGGTGCTGTTCAATGGCCCACGTCAGGCGCAACGCACTGACCTGAGCCAGGTGGCAGCCACGATTGATTCACGCAAACACAAGCCACGCCGGCAACGCTTGAATGCCCGACCGCAGCGCAAACTGGTTTATGACGACTTCGGCGAACCACTACGCTGGGTCTGGCAGAATAAATAACCCGCCTTATGGCACCCTTATGGCACATCCAAGGACAGGTCTATGAAACGGTTTTTCCTGCTGGTATCCCTGATTGTCGCTGGCCAGACCAGCTCCGCCGATATTATTGAAACCGAAGTCACCCTGCCTGACGGCCTGGGCAAAGGCATCATGTACCTCAACGATGACCAGAAAGACCCTGGCCCCGGGGTGATTGTGGTGCACGAATGGTGGGGCCTGAACGACTATGCCCGTAACCGCGCCCACATGCTGGCCCAAGCGGGCTACACCGCACTGGCCGTGGACATGTACGGTACCGGCGAAGTCGCGACCCACCCCAAAGATGCAAAAAGTTTTATGGAAACCGCCCTGGCTGACCCGGAAACCATGAACGCCCGTTTCCAGGCGGCCCGCTCCATGATGCTTAAACAGCAGCAGGTAGCACCGGGGCGCTTGTTTGCCATTGGCTACTGTTTTGGCGGTGCGGTGGTGCTGGAACAGGCACGCCGGGGGACCGACCTGGCCGGGGTAGCCAGCTTCCACGGTAGCCTGGGCACAGAGAGCCCGGCCAAAGCCGGCGAAATCAAGGCCCGCGTGCTGGTCGCCACCGGCCAGGCAGACCCCATGGTGCCCGCCAAACAGGTCAGTGGTTTCGTCAGCGAGATGACCGCCGCCGGCGCTGATTTCCAGTTACTCAGCTTCCCCGGCGTAAAACACAGCTTTACCAATCCGGGGGCGGATGCCGCCGGCAAGCGCTTCGACATGCCGCTGGCCTACAGTGCCCATGCGGACCAGGTCAGCTGGAAAGCGCTAGTCGACTTTCTGGAACACGAGGAATAACCACCCGCACCAGAATTGCGCATCACCGCGCACCATGCACCATGCCGGCACAAATTCACGTACCGGCATGGTCACCCTCCTCGCACACACTGCCGCCTTTTCTTTCTCCCGCTTTCGCCTCAGCCCACGGCTCGCGCGGGTGACCCGCTTTTTTCCTCAGCACAGGTCTATCTTGGCACTCCCTTTGCTTTGCTATGAGCAGAGGAATCGAATGGCCTTGTTGCCATTAGGGAGCCTCTCAATGACGCCTTGCATGCTCAGTCTTTCAGAGGCTCCCAACTCAACACAATGTGCACCAATAGACCGCTAGGGTTCCGGTCGTCTGCGTCAGCAGCCGATGCCTGGTCCGAGAGCAGTCGACCTTCTTGGCGCCGATAGACCCGCAACAACGTCTATCGGCAGGGGGTTACACGGCGGGACAAAAGCCCGGGAGGACACGATGACAACCTTGTCATTGGATTCCTCATCGTCCGTAGCCAAGGAGGTCCACCATGACCCGTTCCGTACGAAAGACCGCTGCCGTTGCAGCACTTGCCCTGTTCACCTCACTCATGCCGGTCACCGCGCTGGCGAAAGACTCCTTCAGCATCTGCTGGTCCATCTATGTGGGCTGGATGCCGTGGGATTACGGCGCCCAGCAGAAAATCGTGGATAAATGGGCCGACAAGTACGACATCGACATCGACGTGGTGCAGATCAACGACTACGTGGAATCCATCAACCAGTACACCGCCGGCGCCTACGACGGTTGCGCCATGACCAACATGGACGCCCTGACCATTCCCGCCGCCGGCGGCGTGGATTCCACGGCTCTTATCGTCGGCGATTTCTCCAACGGCAATGACGGCGTTGTGCTGAAAGGCGCTGACACACTGGCTGACATCAAGGGCCAGGACGTGAACCTGGTGGAGCTCTCTGTTTCTCACTACATGCTGGCCCGCGCACTGGAAACCGTGGGCCTCAGTGAAAAAGACCTGACCGTGGTGAACACTTCCGACGCCGACCTGGTGTCTGCCTACACCAGTGATGACGTCACTGCCGTGGCCACCTGGAATCCGTTGCTCAGCGAAATCACCCACATGCCGAACAGCCACAAGGTCTTCGACTCTTCGAAAATTCCTGGCGAGATCATCGACCTGATGGTCGTTAACACAGAAACACTCAACGCCAACCCCAATTTCGGCAAAGCCCTCACCGGTGCCTGGTACGAGATCATGGCCACCATGTCTGCCGACGATGATGCCGGCAAAGCGGCCCGCACCTTCATGGGCCAAGCCTCCGGCACCGACCTGGCCGGCTACGAAGCGCAACTGGCCTCTACCCGCATGTTCTACCAACCCGCTGAAGCGGTGGAGTTTGTGAACAGCGCCGCACTGAAAGACACCATGCAGAAAGTGGCGGAGTTCTCTTTCGACCATGGACTACTGGGTGAAGGGGCCCCGGATGCCGGCTTTATTGGCATCGAAACGCCGTCTGGAGTTTATGGCAACAAGGGCAACATCAAACTGCGATTCATCCCGGACTATATGGCCATGGCCGCCGAAGGGAAGCTGTAAAGACGCATCGGCACGGCACGCTGGCACGCTGGCACGCAAGGTGCCGGCCTCTGCCGCTGGCGAGCCATCTGCCTTCGCACCAAGGAAACGCCATGAAAAAATTTATCAATCGCCGGCCAGCCAACGCTGCCCGCTGGGCCTTGGGGATGCTGCCTTTTGTGCTGCTTCTCATCATCTACATGCTGGCATCCGATGCCCGCCTGGCAGAGAACCCCAACGACAAACTGCTGCCTGCGCTGGATACATTTGTGCAGGCCATCGAGCGGATGGCGTTTGAGCCCAGTAAGCGCACCGGTGACTACCTGATGCTTAACGACACAATGGCCAGCCTCCAGCGACTGGCCATTGGTGTCGGGATCAGTGCCCTGGTTGCCCTTATGGTAGGGATAGGGAACGGCACCATCCCCTTGATTCGTGCCACATTTTCCCCTTTGGTGACCGGCCTTTCTCTCGTGCCGCCCATGGCCATCCTTCCCGTTTTGTTCATCGTATTCGGGCTGGGAGAGCTGGCAAAGGTCATGCTGATCATTATTGGCATCACCCCTTTCATGATCCGGGATCTTCAACAAAGAGCGTTGGAAATACCCGCCGAACAAATCATTAAGATGCAGACACTGGGTGCTAACACCTGGCAAATCATTACCCGCCTGGTATGGCCACAGTTGATGCCCCGACTCATTGGCGTCGTGCGTCTCTCATTGGGGCCCGCCTGGCTTTTCCTTATCGCGGCAGAAGCCATCGCTGCCACCGACGGGCTCGGCTACCGGATTTTCCTGGTGCGCCGTTACCTGGCCATGGATGTGATTCTGCCCTACGTCATGTGGATTACCCTGCTGGCCTTTGCCATCGACTTCATTCTCAGCCGCTACTCGCAATGGCGCTACCCCTGGTTCCATGGAGGAAAGTCCTGATGGCGATTATCGAGATGAAAAACCTGTGGAAGGAGTACGGCGACCAGGTGGTGCTGGAAAGACTCAATGCCACCGTGCAGGAAGGAGAGTTCGTCACCATCGTGGGGGCCTCCGGTTGTGGCAAGACCACCTTTCTGAAAATGCTGCTGGGCACAGAGGAACCTACCCGTGGAGAAATGCTACTGGATGGCCAACCTCTCACTCCCGAGCCCGATGACAGCCGCGGTGTCGTCTTCCAGCGGTACTCCGTGCTCAGTCATTTAACCGCACTGGACAACGTCATGCTTGGCGGCGAGCTGCAAAGCAGCCGTTGGCTGGGCATCAGTTTCGGCAAACAGCGCCGCAAGCTTCGCAAGGAAGCATTGGCAATGCTGGAATCGGTAGGGCTGGATCAGGCAGCAGACAAATACCCCCATGAACTGTCCGGTGGCATGCAACAACGCCTTGCCCTCGCCCAGGCACTGATTAAGAAGCCTCGCATCCTGCTGCTGGATGAACCTTTCGGCGCCCTGGATCCGGGCATCCGCGCCGACATGCACAAGCTGGTGTTGTCCCTGTGGAAAGAACAAAAGCTCACCGTGTTCATGATCACCCATGACATCAACGAAGGCTTCTATCTGGGCACCCGTCTGTGGGTCTTCGACAAGCCCCGCCTGGATCCGCAAGCCCCCGGTGCCTACGGCGCCCGCGTGACCTATGACTTGCCCGTAGGCGACTGCCAGACCGGCACGCTTACCTCCATTAACGAAAGCGTGGACAACACCAGCCGCGCCATCGACCGTTTTTAAGGTGTTCACCATGACCGAATCACTCAGCAATTCTGCCACCCCCAGTCATGCCCTCTACAGCACTACCCTGCCCGGCAGCGCTCACTGGTCGCTGCGGGTACGCCGGGGCATGCAGCTGCGCTTCACCGACCTGGACGGTGGCGCCAACCTGGGCCTGCTGATGTACAACCCGGAAGACCTGTTGGAACGCTACAACGCACCGGACACATTAAAAGGCCAGCACACCTTCAAGCTGACCCGGGGCAACTGCCTGTATTCCGACATGGGCCGGGTATTCGCGTCCATTGTGGAAGACGACTTCGGCTGGCATGACTCCGTATGCGGGACACTCAGCGAGAAAGCGCTGCAAGAAAAGTACACCGCTCGCTCTTATCAGGATCACCACAATCAATGGACCCTCAGTGGTGAACACAGCTTCCTCACGGAACTGGCGAAATACGGCCTCACCGAACGGGACATGGCCGCCAACCTGAATCTGTTTTCCAAGGTCGCCACCGACAATGACGGCAACCTGGTCTTTGATCCATCTGCGGCCAAAGCCGGAGCCAGTCTCACCCTGCGTTTTGAAATGGACACCCTGGTCATCCTGAACAGCTGCCCCCATCCGCTCAATCCAGCGAAGGATTACCCGATGAAACCGGTAGGTATCGAAATGCTCAAAGCGCCTCCGGTACCCGACGATGATTACTGCAAGAATTTTCGTCCGGAAAACATCCGCGCCTTCGAGAACAACCGACTTTACCACCTGGGCATGTAAGCCCGGCTGCATGTAACAGGCATTACGCAACAAGGGAAAAAACATGATCAAAGCAAGCCAACGTGAACCGAACCAGGCCAGCTTTCGCGAAGTGGTGGCGGCAGGTGATTACTTCATTCATACCGTGAAGCAGGGCCAGACCGTGCGTCTGCTGGATCTGGAAGGCAACCAGGCCGCCGACACCCTGTTCTACAGCGCCGCTGATCCGGCAGAACGCTACAGCGCCATGGACACCATCCGCGAACAGGGCAATGTCTACCTCACCGCCGGCACCACGCTGATGTCCAACCGGGTAAAGCCATTACTGGAAATTGTTGCCGACACCTGTGGCCGCCACGACACCCTCGGCGGCGCCTGTGCGACGGAAAGCAATACCGTGCGTTACGATCTGGAAAAGCGCTGCATGCATGCCTGTCGCGATAGCTGGATGCTCGCCGTTAACCAGCATCCGGAATTTGCCCTGGGCAAACGCGACATCACTCACAACATCAACTTCTTCATGAACGTGCCGGTCACCGCAGAAGGCGGCCTGACCTTTGAAGACGGCATTTCCGCACCAGGAAAATATGTGGAGCTGACCGCCTGCATGGATGTGGTCATCCTGATTTCCAACTGCCCGCAATTGAACAACCCCTGCAACGGATACAACCCAACACCGATCGAAGTGCTGATCTGGAACGATTGATCGCGCCTGCCGGGACGACCCGGATACAGCGCAAGGATTCACAGCGGGACGGCCCGCTACCGTCAAGAGACACTCACATGTTCAACAAAGTGCTGATTGCCAACCGCGGCGCCATTGCCACCCGTGTTATCCGTACCCTGAAAAACATGGGCGTCACCGCCGTGGCCGTTTTCGCCGAAGCCGACCGGGACTCCCTGCACGTCACCCAGGCGGATGAAAGTTACTGTCTGGGCGACGGCAACGCCCGTGATACCTACCTGAATCAGGATGCCCTGTTCGCACTGATGCAGGAGCATGGCGTGGATGCGGTGCACCCCGGCTACGGTTTTCTTAGTGAAAACCCCGATTTTGTTAAAGGCTGCGAAGCACGGGGCATTGCCTTTATCGGCCCCACCCCGGAGCAGATGAACACCTTCGGCCTGAAACATACCGCTCGCACACTGGCAGAAGAGACCGGTGTACCGCTGCTATCAGGCACCGCCCTGCTCACCGATAAAAGTGCAGCGCTAAGTGCCGCCGATACCATTGGTTACCCGATCATGCTCAAGAGCACCGCTGGCGGCGGCGGCATCGGCATGCAGGTCTGCGAAAACGCGGCCAGCCTGGACAAGGCCTGGGATACCGTTCGGCGCCTCAGTGCCAATAATTTTTCCAACGACGGCGTCTTCATCGAAAAATATATCGCCCGGGCCCGCCATATCGAAGTGCAGGTTTTTGGCGATGGCCAGGGCAACGCTATCACCCTGGGCGAACGGGATTGCTCCGCCCAGCGTCGTCACCAGAAAGTGCTGGAAGAAACCCCAGCGCCGAACCTGCCAGATGCAGTGCGCGCAGACTTGCATGCCACCGCAAAAAACCTCATGGAAGCCGTTCATTATCGCAACGCCGGCACCGTCGAATTCATTCTCGACCAGGACAGCAACGCCTTTTATTTTCTGGAAGTGAATACCCGCCTGCAGGTCGAACACGGTGTCACCGAGCAGGTCTACGGCGTGGACCTGGTGGAATGGATGGTACAACTGGCCGCCGGAAACCTGCCTGCCCTGGATACACTCAGCCCCCATCTCAGCGCCAACGGTCACGCCATTCAGGCGCGGATTTACGCGGAAGACCCGAACAAGGATTTCCAACCCAGCGCCGGACTGCTTACCGCCGTGCAGTTCCCCAATGCAGACGGGCAATCGCGCCGCATCGATCACTGGGTGGAAGCCGGACTCACGGTATCGCCCCTGTTCGATCCCATGCTGGCCAAAGTCATCGTTCACAAAACCAGCCGCGATGCCGCACTGGCCGCATTGAACAACACCCTCGCGGAAACCCGCATCGAAGGCATTGAAACCAACCGGGATTACATCCGTGCCATCTTGTCGGACCCGGTGTTTGCCCAAGGCGAAATGACCACTCGTTACCTTAACGATTTCCGCTATCAGCCGTTCACCATGGATGTGCTGGCCGGTGGCACCCTCACCACGGTGCAGGACTATCCTGGCCGCACGGGCTACTGGCCTGTGGGCGTTCCGCCATCCGGTCCATTCGACAACCTGAGCTTCCGCTTGGGCAACCGATTACTCGGAAATGCGGAAAACGCCGCCGGGCTGGAATTCACTCTCAATGGCCCCACGCTAAAATTCAACCAGGCCACCCGCATTACTCTCACCGGTGCGGACATGCAAGCCACATTGGATGATCAGCCGGTTGCCTCTTATTGTGTCATCGCGATACAGCCCGGGCAGATCCTCAAGCTGGGCAAGGTCAGCGGCGAAGGGGCCCGCGCCTATCTTGCCGTGGCTGGAGGCGTACAGTGCACGCCCTATCTGGGCTCGCGCAGCACCTTCACTCTGGGGCAGTTCGGCGGCCATGGTGGCCGCGCCCTGCGCACCGGCGATGTTCTACATTTTCAGGAAGCCGCGCCGACACCGCCATCAGCAACCGTGCCGGACACCCTCAAGCCCGCACTCGGCAATCACTGGACCTTGCGCGTCATTTACGGCCCCCATGGCGCCCCGGACTTTTTCACCGACGACGACATGGCCATGTTCTTCTCCACTGACTGGCAGGTGCATTACAACTCCAGCCGCACAGGGGTTCGGCTGGTCGGTCCCAAGCCCAGCTGGGCACGCAGCGACGGCGGCGAAGCCGGCATGCATCCCTCCAACATTCACGACAATGCCTACGCGGTGGGCACGGTGGACTTCACCGGTGACATGCCGGTGATCCTCGGCCCCGACGGCCCCTCCCTCGGCGGCTTTGTCTGTCCGACCACCGTGATCCTCGCGGACCGCTGGAAACTCGGTCAGCTGAAAGCCGGCGACACCTTGCGGTTCGACGCCATTAGCCTGGAAGACGCGGATGCACTGGCGGAAGAACAGGACAACTGTGTAGCCGGCCTGCATGCCCCCGTGAAACAGGTAGAAAGCGCGGCCATGACTACTCCCATCCTCAACACCCTGTCCGCAGACGAGGCCGGGGTGGACGTAGTCTACCGCGCCGCGGGGGATCGCTATTTGCTGGTGGAATATGGCCCGCTGGTTCTGGATCTGCGTCTGCGTTTCCGTGCCCACGCCCTGATGCTATGGCTGGAAGAACAGAAACTGGATGGCGTTATCGAACTGACGCCGGGCATTCGCTCTCTGCAGATTCATTTCGATCCACTGCGACTACCGCGCCCCGCATTACTGAAAAAACTCGCCGACGCCGAACATGCCCTGCAACGGCAGGACGATCTGGAAGTGCCTTCACGCATTGTCCATATCCCGCTGAGCTGGGATGACGAAGCCTGTCACCAGGCCATCGAAAAATACATGCAGTCCGTACGCAAGGACGCCCCCTGGTGCCCTTCCAACCTGGAATTCATTCGTCGTATTAACGGGCTTGGCAGTGTGGACGAGGTGAAAGAGATTCTGTTCAGCGCCAGTTATGTAGTCATGGGCCTTGGCGATGTGTATCTCGGTGCCCCGGTGGCGACACCCTACGACCCACGACACCGTCTGGTCACCACCAAGTACAACCCGGCCCGCACCTGGACGGCAGAAAACTCGGTGGGCATCGGTGGCGCCTACCTGTGCGTGTACGGCATGGAGGGTCCCGGTGGCTATCAATTCGTCGGGCGAACCCTGCAAATGTGGAACCGCTATCGCCAGACTGACGCCTTTGATCAACCCTGGTTATTACGTTTCTTCGATCAAATACGCTTCTACGAAGTGAGTCACGAAGAGCTCAACCAGATACGTCGCGACTTCCCCAAGGGGCACTACCCGATTCAGGTGGAAGACACCACGTTCAGCCTGAGCGCGTACCAGCAATTTCTTGATGACAACCAGCAAGACATCACCTTCTTCACCGATGCCCGCAATCAGGCATTTGATGCGGAGTTGCAACGCTGGGTGGAAAGCGGCCAGATCAATTTTCAGTCAGAGCAGGATCTGGACGCCGACAATGGCGCAGAGGATGTGGAAGGCACCCTTGTAGAGTCCCCGGTGGCTGGCAGCATCTGGAAACTGAAGGTGCAGGAAGGCGACAACGTGAGTCAGGGCGACGTGGTGGCGATACTGGAATCCATGAAAATGGAAATCGAAATCACCGCCCCCACCACAGGCAAGGTCGTCGCCCTCGCCCGGCAGGAAGGCCAGCAGATCAATGCGGGCCAGGCCATCATGGTGCTGGACTGAAACCAAGAACTCACGAATTACGAATTACGAATTACGAATTACGAATTACGAGAGTACCAAGCCCGAAGAGTATTCGGGCTAATACTTTCTTTTATCTTTTCGTAACCCGTAACTCACAAGTTATGGGGCTATCGCGCAGGTCCCGGGCAAGCTGCGTTGGTCGAAAATCAGGAACCGGTTACTGGCCTGCTCTTCACACTGCCAACGTACACCATCCGGCCAGGTTATAGCGATATAGGCCTGCTGCGCGCTGCCCAGACCAAAATGCAGATCCGGCGGATTCTGGCCATTGAAGTTGGTATTGGCCATGCTGAAACGGGTTTGCGTTTGCTCGCCGAATTCACCACCGACATCGGCAAACACCTGCACTTTTGCCCCCAACGCTTCCGTGTTCGGTGCAGCACCGACCAAACGCACCGACAGGAAACGGCTGGCAAATCCATTACCCGTCTGATTACTAAAGAACTGCAACCCCTTGGAGTGATCCAACAACGCCACATCCATGTCACCATCCCTGTCATAATCCAGGCAAGTGATTCCTCTTCCATCACTGGGTAACATCAAGCCCCATTGGAATGCTTGATCCTTGAAGGTTCCGTCACCCTGGTTAATAAAGAGCCGAGGCAAGGAGTCGAAATACTCCTGTGTAATCCTCTGGTAGTAGTCTTTCGTGGCTTGCTCGCTTTCATTGCTTACAATGCCATCAGGAATCGTTCCAAAACCGTTCACATGGAATATATCCAAAAAACCATCGTTATTGAAATCAGCAAAACAGGCCCCCCAGCCCCAGCCCCCATCAGCAACGCCAGCCTCACCAGTAATATTTTCAAGAACAACATCACCACCATTGCTATTGTTACGATACAGTCTATTACCCGTCACCCCCCAATTACCTTCAGCCTCACTATTTGGATCGTATATGGAGGTCACAAACCAATCTAAATCGCCATCATTGTCGTAATCTCCTAATGCTGCCCCCATTCCATTCTCATCGGAAATAACCTCCCTATCGGTGACGTTACCGAAGTGACCACTACCCTCCCCTTGCATAACCACGCTGGTGCCGAAATCAGATGCCAATAACAAGTCAATTTCACCATCGCTATTCATGTCTGCAAACTGGGGCGAAAAATTGAAATCTTGAGACATACTGTCGCTAGACAATCCAGACTCACCGTCAAAATGCATCAATTCTTCACCACCGTTATTTTTCCAAAAAACAGGGGCAGTGAGGACATTTCCAGGAACCCAATGCGCCAGAAAAATTTCCGGGTAACCGTCATTATTAGTATCTGAGAATGACATTCCATAGGTATGCCTACTCATGGAAATATTCGTCACACGGTAATATTTATTACTGCTATTACTTGAATAAACAGGCACATTTTTCTGCTTAATATTGCCAAATAACATTTCGCGCCGGTAATCCCCATTTAAATCTGCCATACCTACACCGGTAAACAGGCCTCCCGGGTCATCATCAAGCAACTCCATTGAATCAAACCCCGCCTGACCGCCTCGATTACGATAAAAAATCATACCCGAGGCCTCCCCACCGGCATAAGCCAGATCCAACCAGCAATTATCATCTAGATAACCTGCGCTCACTCCACCGGAAACCATCGTAGGCTCAATTGAAAACACATCAGAAACATCCCATGTTTCCGCATTAAAGCCGTGAGGGTGACTAGGTCTGCCCATAAAATCATACAGTCCGAACGCCAAATCATGGCGAGGGAGAAATACATTTAACCCGCTATTAAGTGCCAATACAGAGGGGTCCTCATCGCAGTCTCCCAATTCTGCGAAAGTGGCCAGCTCCGGAGCGGTAAAATTTAGCGCAACTGCTTTGGCATAATCCGAAGGCTCCGCCGGAGGCTCTTCTTCATCCGGTTCCGGGTCGACAATCACGTCTGGCTTTGCCACCGGATTTTCACCATGTACCAAAAGATTGCCATCAGGGTCCTCGCTCAAATCCGGCGTCCATTGATTGCGACACAGATAATTTTTCACACAATCATCGGTAAGCGAACGCAGAAATGCGGCCAGGTCGGCCGCTTCAGTGTCACTCAGTGCCCGGCCAGGCAATAACGGCTCTGCCAACAGGAAACTGCTGGTCTCAAGCGCTTTTCGGGTATGGGTCTCTGAATAGTCATAGCCGCCAAGCCCCTGGAACTGGGCCAGACCCGCCAGCGAGAAATCATAGGTTTCAATCTCACCACGGGGATCAGCATGGTAGCGAATGGTATCCTGAAGTAGATCAAAGCTACCCGCATGGCCATAAGGCTGTGTGACACCAATATTCAACAGGCTCGGCACGCGGAAAGCATAGCGATCCTCTTCCTTGCGCGTGCTGGCCCAGCGGCCAATATCATCTTTTTCGGCACGCATGAAGCCGCGCCCGATTTGCGGAAACGCCACATTGTAGAATTTCTCATTGGTAAAGAAATCACCACTGTGGCAACTGGCACACCCCAGGCCACCTTCATCCTTGCTGGCAAAGAAGCGTTGCGCCCCCCGTTTTGCGGACAGGGACAGCACATTATTATTGCCCTCAACATAACGTTTCCACGAGGACTCAATAAAGATCATGGATTGCATGTAGGCCGCCAGGGCCCGCTGCACATTCACCAGGGTAATCACTTCTTCAGCACTGGCTTCGGGCTGGGAAAATGCCTGCCTGAACAGAGCCAACCAGTTTTCCGGGCCGTCATCCGACAACAGTCCACTGTCTCGCTCACCTCGCAATCGCGCCACCAGGCGCTCGCGGTATTGCTGCTGGGATTCCGCACTGAAAAGGTAGGCACGCATTTCGTTGTGATTGGTCAACGGGAATTTGGAGAATACCTCCATCAACCCGTCCGCCTCTGAGGCATCAGATACATTGCCGCTTTCCGGGGTGCGAATGGCCTGCCCTTTACCTCCGGCAGTCACGGTGTCATCCAGCACAAACACTCGCCCATCGAAAGTCATGCTGCGATCGAACAAGGCACTGTTGAACACCGTCTGACTGTTGCGGTGCATATTCGGTTTGCCGTCAGCAGCCGGGTCCAGATCGTTGTCAGGGTTTAGCCTGCGTTCCGGGCCGACCAATGAAGCATCCACAGGGGACACGCCAATGCCCAACGACAAGGCATCACTCCCGCCGAAATCCGGATGGTGGCACGAAGCACACGAGGCAGTAAGATCGCCAGAGAGACTATGGGAGAAAAACAGTAACTGCCCGAGTTTGATTGTCGGGTCACTGTCGGGGGTGGCCTGAGCCTGCTGCCGCGGGGTCGCCGGGTCCCCGGTGAGCCCTTTCGTGGTGATCACAGCGCGCAACCACTGGTCCAGAGGAGACACTTCAGGATCGGTATCCGGATCAGGATCGCCACCGGTGCCCGGATCAGTGGGGGTATCTGTGTCTGGAGTACTCGGTCCAGCCCCACCGCCAGAGGATCCGCCGCCCCCACAAGCCGAGAGCAAGGCCAGCAACCCCAGCGCAAGCAAATACCGCCCAGCAATAGCGGCCACTATCCGTAATGTCATCTTGGCTATCCTGAAATCTTGTTATTATTCTAGTTAGGCAAAAACGTGCACATCATCACACTTACAATGTGTGCGAATTATCTTACACAAGACAACATAACCACCAGCATCTTCCCGACAAACGGCAGCAATAAATTAAATTATTGATTTAAAACGATCTTTTCTCATCATATAGCCGCCTGAACGGCTCGAGGTGCCCCGCCTGGCTGTTCACCCAGGTTTGCAGGGGCTCAGGCATCGAGGAAGGCCAGTCCAGACCGTACGCCGGCGGCATAAATAGCGGCGCCAACAAGCTGGCTGCCGCCAGGTCTGCCCGTGAGAATTGCTCCCCCACCAGGTAGGTGCGCCCCTGGTAAGCCTGCACCAGGGTCTGGATAGCTTGCTCCAGCGCCACGCGGCTTTCGCTTACATGGGGTTCGCGAATTTGCATGGCTTTGCGCATTACGCCCTGCAATTTCGGAAAAATAACGCGCAGGAAGGTGCGGCCCCAGAAAGGCCCACCCTGGGCGAAAAAGGGAATCACCAGATCGGGATGATCCAGCAAGGTGTGATAACAATAGCGGCGCACATGGGGCCCGATGTTGTCATCGCAGAAGGTTTCCCATCCCAATGCGTCTTCCCTCCCCTCCGGGGTCTGCGGGGTTAACACATGATCCGGGAACTGCGTATCAAGGTAGCTGATAATCGACGCAGAGCCTTGCACGTAATGGCCATCATACTCCAGAACCGGAACACTGCTGAATGGCACCACGGCTTTCATTTTCTTGAAGTGCAGGCCTGGGAGGTGATTTTTCGATCGGTATTCCAGCCCCTTGTAATCCAGTGCCCAACGGACTTTTTCGCAATAATGGGAAATCGGGAATTGATGCAACACGATGGCCATGCGGACATCCTTTTATTGGATATTAGAAAGCCGTGGAAAACCCGTTAGCTAATCGCGGCCTAGCAGAAAGGCGAGCATGCCGCCCGTCAAAAATCCGACCGCCCTTGTTATGTCCTGCTCTGCAGTTTTTCATGCCAGCAGATGATCAGCTCTACCGTCGCCGCCGGGGAACGCACCCAGCGAAAATGATCCGCGCGATCACCCAGTGTCTGTTCATCGAGCAACACGTTACTCACGCTGGCGGCAATGAATTTGTCCACTACCGCATCCACAGAGGCTGGCGGCGCGAAGGGATCATCCGCCAAGCTCAGGCTCAGCACCGGCCCACTATATTGCGCGATGCCGCAATCCAGATCGTCGCTGAAACCATTGGCCTGATAGCGGTTGGTTTTTGCCAGAGCACGCCAGTCCTGCATCAAGGTTCTGGCTTCACGACCGCCAAACCCTAATTTGTCACCGGGGTAGTACCCCAGTAACGCCGATACAGGCGGGATCATGGCGCAAAGAAATGCCAGCTTGCGGCGGGTCGTACCGGTAAAGCCGCCCCCCCAGGAGCTGCCACAGGCCGCCAGAATAATGCCGTCTATTTGTTCACCGTAGACGCCGGCCGCCATGGCGGAATAATGGCCGCCCAAAGAGTGCCCCATGAGATAAACCGGCAATCCTGAAGAACGGCTTTTCACCCAGTCCAGTGTCACAGGTATTTCATTGACCAAAGGCTCACGAAAACCCCAGTCGCAGTGATGCGACGGGCGCCAGGGGCTGTCGCCATGGCCTCGCTGTTCCAGCAAGGCCACATTAAGTCCTGCCGCCTGTAATGCCTGTGCCAATGGCTGATAGAAACGCGCCCCCATGCCTAGCGCCACCATTAAAATCACCGATCCGCGGGCGCTTTCTGCCGGGCACCAGTTTACCGGCAGGGTATAACCTGCGCCGCCAGGCAGAGGAATTTGCTCAGCCGCTTTCATTACTGGCCTCCTGACGGCGCGGGCGTTTCACCAGCTCACCCTGACAATTGGGGCAACGGCTTGCATGGATGGTGCAGCAGTCCACACAGAAGGTGCATTCATAGGAACAGATATAGGCTTCTGCATCGGCCGCCAGAGAGCACTGGCAACTTTCACAGCTGGATCGCATTTCAAGCATCAGGGTCACCCGGTTAGTGCGCTTTGACTTTCTCTTTGCCGCAGCGGTCACAGCGGTATACCGTCACCAGTTTTCCCTGCTTCACATCAAACTGCTTTTCCTTGCAGATCACCCACTTGTGAAAATCGTGCTGACACATGCCTTTTCTTGGCATTTTCTTTTGCGGTTTTTTAAACGGCAGAATATCGCCCATTAGCTCAGCACCGTGACTACAACTGGTAACCAGAGCATACCGTAAATTAGGTTCATCGCGGAATTGAGTGATCAGCCGGCTTCAGAACTTGTCTCATTATCCCGCCCTGGCAACCGCTGGACGCCAGATGCCCAACGACAGACGCTTGCATTCAAAACCTGAAAACCTTGGCCCCATGCTCTCTGCGCAAAATGCATTACCCGATTACTGCCTGAATAACAGCCCTGACAATCCCTCAAAATACCCCTCAAAAGAGATACCGTAATAACGACAGCCGCTCAGGCTAAGGGGCTTTACGTCAGGCATCCGGCGTCGAGCGTTTATTCGCGATAAACCCATCAGACGACGCGAAGCGTGTTATTCACTCTAATCCGCGAAGAACCGTAAATTAGCCCTTTCGGTTAAAGCGAGATCAGCAAGCCCAGCCCCAGAACGATTTCTATTGCCATGAACAATGCGGGGTAACGATCCAGGCGGCGATCCATTAACCAGGACAGCAAACGGCCAACCGCCATGCCCAGCAAGGCCAGTGACAGGGTCACCACCACCCCGTCACGCCATTGCGGCTGATCCCGGCACACCACCAACAGCGCAGCCATGGCCACTCCATAACCGCCATACACAGCGCGGACCTCGTTGCGGGCCGGCACGGGCAGCGAAGTTATCGCCACCCACCGCGTTATCGAATGGGGCGACACCAGAGCCACCGCCCCCATCAACAGAAAAGCCAGCGCAGTCATTTCAATCATGAGCAGCCCCCTGCTCGAGCTGTGACACTTGCCGCTGCAGCCCCCGCCACTGACACAGGGCGCAGAACGCTACCAGCAACGCCACATCCAGCAGCAGAACATGCCCCCAGAATGACAACCACGATGCCCCCAGCAGCATGACCACCGGCGTTGCCAATACCCAGGCCAGATCCGCCAGTGTCACCATTTTAGCCAGCCCGGGCGATATGGGTTTGCGCGTGGCCACAAAGGCCACATCTGCTGCAAAAACCAGCAAGGCTCCCCCGAGAATCATCAGTATCTGCGGGCTGAACGCCCCCATCAGTGACGCCAGCCCGCCCGGGGCCAACAAGAGCGCCGCACCCAATAACGTTGAGCAGACAGCATTGAATAACAGAGCATGTTTAAGTGATGTCCAGGGCATGATGCACCTCCAGTTTTCAGACCCGGTCGCGAATTACCGCAACGGGCCGGTTAGTGTTAAATTCAGCCTCTGCTGAACAAGGAGGTAAAACAATTACCTCAGAGGTAATGGCGAAGCCTGATGGCCATGACCATGCTGATCAGCCACAGACGAGTGAGAACCCCAATGCAGACTGGCCAGATCCTCGCGGAACTGCGTAAAGCCCGCCGGCTCAGCCAACTGGAACTGGCGTTACGGGCCGACGTATCCAGCCGGCACCTGAGCTTTATCGAAACCGGGCGCAGCCAGCCAAGCCCAACCATGCTGAAACGCCTGGCTCTGGAAATGGAGCTGAATTGCCGGGACACCAATCGGTTATTGCTGGCGGCCGGTTACGCTCCCGCCTTCACCGAAACGGACCTGAGCAGTAACAGCATGGCCCCGGTCCGCGAAGCGCTGACAGTCATGCTCAGCAACCATAATCCGTTTCCTGCCGTCGTCCTCGATGCCCACTGGAATGTATTAATGGCCAACGAGGCTCAACAGCGGCTAATGGGCTTGATGATTGAGGAGCGCGGGCCTTTTCCGCACACCGTCAATGTGGTCGAACTGGTGTTCCATCCCCAGGGTTATCGGCCGTTTCTGCGCAACTGGGGTGAGGTGGCCGGTTTTCTGCTGCGCCGCCTGCACCGTGACCAGCAAGCACGTCCGGACCCGGCGCTGGCCGCCTTGTTGGACCGGCTGGCGGAACTGGCCCATGTGGATGAGCTGCTGCACCAGCAGCCCGGCACGCCCCGCGACGAACCCATGATGGCGCTGGAGATCGAGCTGGCCGGGCAGCGGCTACGCAGCTTCTCCACCCTGGCCAGCTTCGGCACTGCGCTGGATGTGGTCATGGAAGAACTGCGCATCGAACACTACTTCCCCGCCGATGAGGCCACCCGCCGCTGGTTCCGAAATCAGATTCAATAGGTTTCAACCATCGAAGGGGGGCGTACAAACCCGTATAATTCGCCCCCCAAGCAATCACCGGCAGCGACAATGACTGACTTTATCCCCGGCCAACGCTGGCTGAGCGAATCCGAAACCGAACTGGGCCTCGGCATCATCAAGGAATTGGATTACCGACTGGTCACCGTGGAATACCCGGCGGTAGAGGAAGAGCGCACCTACGCAAAAAACAATGCCCCGTTGTCCCGCGTCACGTTCGACAGCGGCGACACCATCCGCACCGCCGATGAAGTGGAGCTGGTGGTCACCGAGGTCAACGAGCTCAACGGCCTCAAGGTCTACATGGCTCACCCCAAGGACGGCAGCCCGGACGATATTCAGCCAGTGCCGGAAACCAACCTGGGTCACACCCTGCGCCTGACGGCGGCACTGGATCGTCTGCTATCCAACCAGCTGTCTTCCAATCGCTGGTTTGAACTGCGTATCGACGCCCTCAATGCCCATTGCCGTCAACAGCAATCCACCATCAAGGGATTGCGTGGCCCGCGCATCGACCTGATTGGGCACCAGCTGTATATCGCTGACCAGGTGGCCAACCGTTTTGCCCCACGGGTATTGCTTGCCGACGAAGTAGGCCTGGGGAAAACCATCGAAGCCGGCCTGATCCTGCATCAGCAACTACTCACCGGCCGGGCCAAACGGGTGCTGGTGGTGGTACCTTCCCCGCTGGTGCACCAGTGGTTTGTGGAAATGGTGCGCCGTTTCAATCTGCATTTCTCTATTTTTGATGCCGAGCGCCTAAACGCCCTGCAGCCGGAAACCAGCATCAAGGACATGCTGGCGCAGATTATTGAAGAAGAAAACGCCCCGGACGACGATGCAGACGCAACGCCAGGCAGTGTCAGCGCCGCTAGCGGTGACGACAACCCGTTCCTCAGTGAACAGCTGATACTGTGCAGCACGGATTTCCTCAGCCAGTGCGATATCGACCAACTGGCGGCGGCCGACTGGGATTTGCTGGTGGTCGACGAAGCCCATCACCTGGAATGGTCCGCGCAGCAGGCCAGTGACGATTACCAGCGCGTGGAAACCATTGCCCAACAAGCGCGAGGCTTGCTGCTGCTGACGGCCACCCCGGAACAGCTCGGCCTGGAAAGCCACTATGCCCGTCTGCGCCTGCTTGATCCGGAACGCTACCCCAGCCTGGAGGCCTTCAAGGAAGAGCAGGCCCATTATCAGGATGTGGCGGCACTGGCCGGACGATTGCACGACGAACCCAGCTGGGATGCAGCACTAAAGCAAGAAGCGGTTGCCCTGCTCCCGGACATGAATATTGACGAAGCGGACCGCGACGCGATCCAGACGGAACTGCTGGACCGCTCCGGCCCCGGCCGTGTCATGTTCCGTAATACCCGCCACAACATCGCCGGCTTCCCGGCCCGCCACGTGCACGGCATTGCGCTGACGCTGCCGGACGAATACAAATACGACAGTGACGAAGAAATTGACGGCCACCTGCACCCGGAAACCCTGTTCCACGATGACCGCTGGTGCAACCTGGATCCCCGAGTGAACTGGCTGGAAAACTTTTTCAAACAGCATCGTCACGACAAGGTGCTGGTGATCTGTGCCAGCAAACACACCGCCACCGACCTGCATGCCCACTGTAACTACAAGCTGGGCATGAACGTGGCCATGTTCCATGAAGACATGGACCTGATCGAACGGGACCGGGCCGCCGCCTTTTTCGCCGATGACTTCGATGGTGCTCAGGCGCTGATTTGTTCGGAAATCGGCTCCGAAGGTCGTAACTTCCAGTTTGCCCACCATCTGGTGCTGCTGGATCTGCCCTTGAACCCGGACCTGCTGGAACAGCGTATCGGTCGCTTGGACCGTATCGGCCAGACCGAAGATATCCAGATTCATGTGCCCTACTTCGAGCAGCACGCTCAGGAAGTGCTGTTCCGCTGGTATCACGACGGCATGAATGCCTTCGAGCACACCAACCCGGCCGGCCACGACATTTACCTGCGCAGCCGCGACGCGCTGGAACCGCTGCTTACCGGCGACCCGGAATACACCGCCATCGAAGCGCTGGTCGACGATACCCGCACCATCACTTCCGAACTGCATACGCTACTGGAAACCGGCCGCGACCGCCTGCTGGAGCTGAGCTCCTTCGACAGCGAGCGAGCCGAAACCCTGATCACCGACCTGATCGCCGCGGATGACGACAGCCCACTGCCTTTCATGCAGCGCATCTTTGATCGCTACGGGGTGGAGCAGGAAGATCATTCCGACACGGCCATCATCCTCAAACCCGGCCCGCACATGCGCGATGCGTTCCCTGCCCTGCCGGAAGAAGGCGTGACCATGACCGACAACCGGGCCACCGCACTGGCCCGTGACGACATGCAGTTTCTGACCTGGGAGCATCCCATGGTCACCGGCAGCCTGGAGATGATGCTCACTGAACACCGTGGCAAAGCCGCCGTCAGCCTGCTCAAGAATCCCAAAATCAAGGCTGGCACCCTGCTAATCGAAGCCATCTATACCGTTGATGCCATTGCCCCCAAACAGTTGCAGGCAGACCGTTTCCTGCCCACCACAGTGATTCGTCACCTGCTGGATGGCAATGGCAAGAACATCAGCCAGGCCATCAGCCACGACGGCCTGAGCCAGCAATGCCACAAGATGGACAAGCCACTCAGCCGCAAGATCGTTGGCAGCCAGAAACCCCTGCTGGAGAAATTGCTGAAAGCTGACGAAGCCAACGCCAGTCAGGAAGCGGAAAGTATTATTGCTGCTGCCCAGGAAAAAATGCGTGCCGAACAGGCCCATGAGTTGGCCCGCCTGAAGGCCCTGCAAGCCAAAAACCCGGCCGTCCGCCATGAAGAAGTAGAGGCTCTGGAAGCACAGACACACGCCCTGGAAAAGTGCCTCAGCGAAGCGCGCTGCCAGCTTGAAGCCGTGCGAATTATTGTTTCGGGAGGAGACTAACCATGAGTGATCTATTGCGTTGCGTTGAAATTGAACCATCAGCCCAAGCCACCGCCAGTGTGATCTGGCTACACGGCCTGGGCGCCAGCGGTCACGATTTTGAGCCCATCGTTCCCGAGCTTCAGCTGCCTGCTGACCTGGCCGTGCGGTTTATCTTTCCCCATGCCCCGCAGATCCCTGTGACCGTCAATGGCGGCATGGTCATGCCCGCCTGGTACGATATTCTCGCCATGGATATCGACCGCAAAGTGGACGAAGCCGGCGTTCTGGCCTCAGCGGACGCGGTAGATGCACTCATCGAGCAGGAAATCGCCCGCGGCATTCCCAGCGAACGCATCATTATTGCGGGTTTCTCACAAGGTGGCGCCGTGGCCTACCAGGCCGCCCTGCGCCACCCAAAATCCCTGGCCGGCCTGCTCACCCTGTCCACCTATATGGCCATGCCGGTGACCCCCAGCAACGCGAACGCCTCGCTGCCGGTAATGATCTGCCATGGCAGCATGGACCCGATGGTGCCTGAGCAACTGGGCCAACGGGCAGCGGCAACCCTGACCGAACTGGGCTATAGCCCGCAGTACAAAAGCTACCCCATGGAGCACATGGTCTGCCTGGAACAGATTCGGGATATTGGCCAGTGGCTGACGGAACGCCTGAGGCCTGAGGCCTGACAGCGGCGCTGAATGTCTGATTACGGCTACGCCTAATCAGACCTACTCGCCCTGGCGGTTTCACCGGACGCTCTACGCTTTACCCTTTTTGACAATGCCTGCGCGTTTTTTGCACGTTCTCCCATCATACTGGTGCCAATACTCTTTCAAATAAGGGGAACCGTATGAAGACAACGTCAATATTGACCCTTACTACCCTGCTTGGCCTGAGTGTAGCCCCCACACTCGCCCAGGCCCGCCCGCCGTGGGAGGCAACCCAACAACACGACGATCCTGCACGTATTCAGCTTGTGGACAGTCGCCGTGATTACTCTGAATATCGCTACACTAGCCACGAGCGTGAAGCACTCCGTCAGCGCCTCAGCCACCGGGAGTTTGACTCCCTCCCTCCCGGGCTACAGAAGAAAGTGGCACGTGGCGGAAAATTACCACCGGGCTGGCAAAAAAAACTGCAGAAAGGCCAGCGCCTGCCCGATTCGCTCTACTACAACAGCCAGCGCTTACCCTCATATGACGGCATTCGTCACATCGATGGTGTCAGTGACGTGATTATTGATAACGAAGTGGTTCGAGTGATTGATGCAACCCAAACAATTCTTGATGTATTCGGAATTAACCGTTGATATAACGTCATCGCAAAGACCGCAGGCCCTGGCCAGGGCCTGCGGTTGCCACTTTCATTCAAAACCAGAAAAGCAGGCCTCTAGCTCTCTTCATAGAGAAACGTCAGCCCTCCTCGCTCCTCCCTCAAAGGCATACATACCGAGATAGCTGCAGCCTCTCAAACTACTGTGTTTTTTTGCGTCAAACATCTGGCGTTGAGCGTTCGGCAAAGTGCGAAATCTCGGCGATAAGCCAATCAAACGCTTAGAAGCATCTTGTTCACTCCAATCTGCGAAGAACAAAAAAAGCCGCGCCCTTTCGGGGCGCGGCTTTTCGTGTTGCCTGTCGCGTTGTCGCGTGATGCGTGTGGCCGTCTCTTAAAGCCAGTACACCGTGATAAACAGGAACAGCCACACCACGTCCACAAAGTGCCAGTACCAGGCACCCGCTTCCCAGGCGAAGTTGTTCTCTTCATCAAAGTGCCCTTTGATCACACGCAGCAGGGTCACAAACAGGAAGATGGTACCGATGGTCACGTGTGCACCGTGGAAACCGGTGAGCAGGAAGAACAGGCTACCGTAGATACCCGCATCCAGGGTCAGACCCAGCTCGGTGTAAGCGTGGATGTATTCTTCCACCTGCAGGAACAGGAAGATAACCCCCAGCACCACCGTGGCCGCCTGGAAAGCGATCAGGGTGCCGCGCTTGCCTTCCAGCAAGGCGTGGTGAGCGATAGTCAGCGTGATTGACGACACCAGCAGGATAGCCGTGTTGATGGCCGGCAGCCCCCACGCGCCCATGGCCTGGGTCGTATCACCGGCCGGGGTCACAGTCAGCGGCCACATGGCCTGGAAGTTCGGCCACAGCAGTTCGTGAGTCATGGCGTTGCTGCCTTCGCCGGACAACCACGGCAGGATCAGCCAGCGGGTGTAGAACATGGCCCCAAAGAAGGCCGCAAAGAACATCACCTCGGAAAAGATGAACCACAACATGCCCTGACGGTAAGAACCGCCCAGCTGATTGCTGTGCAAACCACCAACGGATTCCTTGACGGTGTCACGCCACCACAGGGCGATCACTACCAGCAACCAGGTCAGGCCCAGGAAGAACAGAGGCTTGCCGAAGAAACTGGGCTCCATGTCCGCCATGGTGCTCTGCTGAATAAAGTTTGCACCGCCAATGGCGGTCATGAACAAACCGATGGACGCGGTCAACGGCCAGGGGCTGCTCTCGGGAACGTAATACTTTTCAGTAGCCATTAAAAAATCTCCTCTACAACCGGCTGTTCTAGTTAGCAGCCACGCTGTTGTTTTTACCGGCGACCCGCTCTGTCACATCGAAGATCGTATACGACAGAGTGAATTGGTTAATGTGACTGGGAATTTCCGGGTCCAGATAGAAAATCATCGGCATGTCTTTACGCTCACCCGCCAGCAATGTTTGCTGATCAAAACAGAAACACTGCGTCTTGTGCAGGTATCGAGCCGCTTCCCCCGGTGTTACCGACGGGATGCTCTGGGTAATCATGTCCGATGAAGTCGGGTTGCTTGCGAAAAAATGCACCAGCGTAATTTCCCCCGGATGCACCTTTACCCGCTTGGTCTCAGAGGTGAACTCCCCACTGATTCCGTCGCCCTTCTGGGTAATGAATTCCACTGTCACGGTACGGTCTGCCACCACAGTCTCAGGCGCTTGAGTGGCGGCCGTACTCGATGTTTTTCCATTCAGTCCGGTGACATCACAGATAACGTTATAAAAGGGCACCATGAGGAAGGCGAAGCCAAACATGGCCACCGCCCAAATCAACAGCTTTTTCAGCGTGCGCTTGTTGCGCTGTTCAACACTGAGCTGTTCGTCGCTCATGGTGCCCTCCGTCACTCTCTGTTACTTGACTATCTGTTACTTGACCACCGGCGGGGTGTCATAGGTGTGGAACGGCGCCGGTGACGGCACTTCCCATTCCAGGCCTTCGGCACCTTCCCACGGCTTGGCCGGGGCTTTTTCGCCTTTCTTCATGGCACACAGCACGGTCACGGCCAGGAACAGCAGCTGTGACAGGCCGAACCAGAAGCCGCCGATGGAAATCCAGAAGTTGTAGTCCGCAAACTGCAGCGCGTAGTCAGCGTAACGACGCGGCATGCCGGCCAGGCCCACGAAGTGCATGGGGAAGAACAGCAGGTTGGCGGAAATCAGCGAGTTCCAGAAGTGCAGTTCACCCAGGGTCTTGTTGGGCATGATGCCGGACCACTTCGGCAGCCAGTAGTAGGCAGCAGCGAAGATGGAGAAGATCGCACCGGTCACCAGCACGTAGTGGAAATGCGCCACCACGAAGTAGGTGTCATGGTACTGGAAGTCCACCGGGGTAATCGCCAGCATCAGGCCGGACAGACCACCACAGGTGAACAGCACCACAAAGGCGATCGCCCACTTCATTGGCAGTTCGAAGGTCATGGACCCGCGCCACATGGTAGCGACCCAGTTGAACACCTTCACGCCGGTAGGCACGGAGATCAGCATGGTCATGTACATGAAGAACAGAGTACCGGCCAGCGGCATGCCCACGGTGAACATGTGGTGAGCCCAGACGACAAAGGACAGCAGCGCAATGGACGCGGTCGCGTACACCATGGAGGCGTAACCGAACAGCGGCTTGCGGGCAAAGGCCGGGATGATCGCTGACACGATACCGAAGCTCGGCAGGATCATGATGTACACCTCAGGGTGCCCGAAGAACCAGAACACGTGCTGGAACAGTACCGGGTCACCACCACCGGCGGCATCGAAGAAGCTGGTGCCGAAGTGACGATCCGTCAGCATCATGGTCACTGCACCGGCCAGAACCGGAATAACCGCGATCAGCAGGAAGGCAGTGATCAGCCAGGTCCATACGAACAGCGGCATCTTCATCAGGGTCATGCCCGGGGCACGCATGTTGAAAACGGTAACGACCACGTTGATGGCGCCCATGATGGAAGAAATACCCATCATGTGAACCGACAGAATGAACAGGTCAGTCGACGCCGGGCCGTACTTGGTCGACAGCGGCGCGTAGAAGGTCCAGCCAAAGTTCGGGGCGCTGGGGTTGCCGGCACCGAACGCGCTCATCACCACCGAACCAATCAGGATGGTGAAAGCGAAAGGCAGGATCCAGAAGGACCAGTTATTCATCCGCGGCAGCGCCATGTCCGGCGCACCGATCATCAAGGGAATCATCCAGTTGGCCAGGCCAACCGTGGCGGGCATCACCGCACCAAATACCATGACCAGACCGTGCACGGTGGTCATCTGGTTGAAGAATTCCGGATCCACGAACTGCATGCCGGGCTCGAGCAGCTCGGCACGAATTACCATGGCAAGGAAACCGCCGGACAGGAACATGGCGAAGCTGAACCACAGATACAGGGTACCGATATCTTTGTGGTTGGTGCTGAACAGCCAACGTTTCAGGCCGGTCGGGGCGTGGTGATGATCGTGATGATCATCATGGGTTGCAGCTGCAGTAGACATTGCTATCCCCTCCCTTATTCGTGGTCGTTAACGTCGGCGGGCTGAATCAGATCGCCGGTGTCGTTGCCGAAAGCATTACGCTCGTAGGTGATCACCGCCGCAATCTGGCGAGGTGTCAGCTGAGCCTTGAAGTTGGGCATGGCGGCACGGCCATTGACCAACACATCAATGTGCTCGTTCAGGTGCTCTTTATTGGTAGCGAATTCCGTACCGGCAAACGCCAGGCCGATACCGCCTTCACCATTGGCACCGTGACACAGGGCACAAGCGCTGTCGTAAACCTGCTTGCCTTCTTCCATCGCCTGATCGATACCGGCAAACGGTGTCAGATCCGGGCCAGAGGCTGCTTTTTCTTTCTCTTCGGCAATCCAGGTCTTGAACTCGTCCTGGGTCACCACTTCTACAGCAATCGGCATGAAGGCGTGGTTCTTGCCACACAGTTCCGCACACTGGCCGTAGTAAGTGCCTTCCTTACCTTCCGGTACCAGCGCCCAGGTTTCGTTGACGAACCCGGGGATTGCATCTTTCTTGCCACCGAAATCCGGCACCCAGAAAGAGTGGATCACGTCATCGGAGGTCACCAGGAAACGCACTTTCTGGCCCGACGGAATGATCAGCTTATTGTCCACTTCCAGGTTGTAGTTGTGGTCTTTCTCGGGAGCGTCCTTGCCGACCAGATCTTTCGCGGTGCCATAAGGGAACAGACCACCGGACAGAACCGGGTTGTTGTACTGTTCCGGCGGCGTGGCCAGGTTGGAGAAGAAAGACACACCAATATCGTTGTCGTCTTCGTAGGTCAGGTACTCGTAGCTCCACTTCCAGCGATAGCCAGTCACCTTCACCGTCAGTTCTGATTCAGCGGTATCGTCCAGCTGAACCAGTACCCGGGTGGCCGGCACGGCCATGGCGATCAGGATAACGAAGGGGATCACTGTCCACAGCACCTCGAAAAACACGTTTTCGTGGAAGGTGGAAGGATTCGGGTTCTTGGAACGGCGGTGGCGGATCATCGAGAACAGAATCAGGCCACAGACCAGAAGACCGATAACGGTCACGATCCAGAGAACGGTGGTGTGAAGATTTTGAACTTCCTGACTGACCTGGGTTACCCCCGGTCGCAGGTCGAGATCGGAACGTTCGGTCCAGTCGCTAGCGAAGGTCATGCCACTGATCATCAGTGACGTCAGACCCGCCGCCGCGCGGTGGAACAGAGTTGACTGCATGCGTTTGCTCCCTGTTTTCCCCAGCGCTACCCCGTTACAGGCACGCTTGTTCTTTGCCGTTACCGGCGCCTGGAAAGCGAGTTTCAGGATTGATGCGGCGAAACGGTCACCAGACCTTCCCCACTGACATCGACGACCAAGGGGGCGGCCGTTTAACGTGTCACATGGGAGGCAAAACCCAATAAAATCAAATAGCTATTTACCGCCATGCTGATTTCATTGAATTGCCGGAGGTGTGGCAAATTGTCCCACTGCATTTATGGGCGCCAACTCTAGTCATTCGCATGGCTAAAGTCCAGCCGAAACGTAGGGTTTATCAAGCCTTTCAGGCAGATACGAAAGCTGAACGCTATGCTACACTCCGCCTCTATTCCCCTACCCAGCGTCCCTTTCTGCCATGTCAAAACGCCGTCCCATTTACCGCGTCATATTCCAGAATCAGGGGCAAACCTACGAAGTTTATGCCTCCGAGATATACCAAAGTGATCTGCACGGCTTTATCGAGGTAGAGGAATTCCTGTTTGATGAGCGCAGCGGTGTGCTGGTGGATCCATCGGAAGAGAAGCTGAAGAGCGAGTTTTCAGGGGTTCTGCGGTCGTACATCCCCATGCATTCGGTCATTCGCATTGATGAGGTCGAAAAGGAAGGGGTCGGCAAGATCACCGAATCACGCACAGAGCCCCGCAACAGCAACGTTTCCCCTTTCCCCATGCCGCCAGGTCCGGGCAAATAGCCGCGCCTGTCTCTGCAAAAGCACTGCACCCCAAAAAAAAGAAGGGCGCCGGTTAGACCGAGCGCCCAGAGGGTTGCCTGATGTTACTAAGAGGAGAAAACGTATTTTGCCTACTGAATTAGTCCGCGCACGAATGCAAAGGTTCCCGCGGGACTGAAAAAACCTTCCCGCTAGCGAGAAACATCCTGGGAGGCATGATGACTGCCGTGGAGAGGGCGGCAGAAAGAGCGGCCAGCGGAAACGTCAGCGCGAGCACTGCGTGCCAGCAGCATTGCCTGCTCAGCCCGCGCAATCATGCGAACAAACAGAATCAGCGCAAACCGTGTCATCCATTCCATCGTCATTTCCTCTAATCGCCGTTCGACTTCTATCACCGCCTGATAACACCAGCGGCCGACAGAGCCCGCCCAGGAATCCAATAAAGGAAGCGGGGAAGTGCGTCCGTGCTCCCTGGCCATCCTTGCTGGCCCTTCTCCGCGCATCTCACTCAAGGCGAGTTACCGTATCAGAGGCGCCTTTTCCGTCTTCGTTCACCGACCGATCGCGTTTTTACCGCCCTTTTACAAGCAGCGCCCTGCCCTTTGCCAAGCCAGCCCCTATTCACCCTGGCGAGCAGGCGCTACCTCGCCAGCGTCAATCGGCTCGCCATACCGCAGGGTCGGGTTCACGTCGTGTGGCTGCACCCACCCCATATACATGCTGAGGATAATGAACAGAAACACCGCCACGGAAAAACCCACACGCCAGGCCAGCGCTCGCATGGTCTTGCCTTCCTTGCCCTGCCCCTTCACCAGCGACATGAGCGCACGCCCCAGAGAAATCACTGCCGCCAGCAGCAGAATGACTACAATCAGCTTTACCCACCACATACTCGTTATCTCCTTGAACGCATTACCAAGGCGTATAAACACACAGCCCGGATTCCCTGGATGAAAAGCCCGGCCAGCTATGTACAATGTGCCGCCATTACTGTGTGGACGATCCGGGATGATCTCAGGGCCGCCTTTATATGCGGCTATTGTAATGGCCGACTCCGCCAGTGCACGCACTATCTGGCCTGTGCTGGCCGTCCACGGATCGGACAAGCCAACCGTTTTGCTACGCTACTGCTGTCATGAGGGCAGACCGCCATGCCTCACACTCACCGCCGTGCCCCCTGGATCGCACTGATCGCCACCCTGATCGTGTCCGGAGTGTGCCTGCGACTGGCTTTCTGGCAGCTGGAGCGGGCCGACGAAAAACGGCAGTGGCTCACCGAACAGAGTGAACGGGCCACCCTGCCACCGGCAGACTTGCCCACCCTGCAGGCCGCCGATGACCCCATGCACCGCCGCGCCTCCATTTCCGGCCATTTTGATAACGCCCATAACGTGTTGCTGGACAATCGCACCCTGAACGGCGTCGCTGGCTACCACCTGCTCACGCCGTTTGAAACCCGCAAAGGGCGCTGGGTACTGGTCAACCGGGGCTGGCTCCCCCGGGGCAACGACCGCGCCAATCTACCCGCCATTGCCCCGATCACAGGAAACCTGACCGTCACCGGCGCCGTATACCGCCCGTCCCGTGATGTTTTTGTGCTTAAGGACATGCCATTGCCCGACAATCAGTGGCCATTACGGGTTCAGAAAGTGGATTTTGACGCTATTGGCGAACAACTTGGGGTAGAATTAGCGCCCTTTGAAATCCGGGTCACCCCGGAACTGGCGCTGGGCAACAACACACCGCTACCCCGGCACTGGCAGGACGTGACGGTGATGGGCCCGGAACGGCACAAGGCTTACGCATTGCAGTGGTTCGCACTGGCACTGGCCGCCCTGCTGATATATGTTGCCGCCGCACTCCGAAACTGGCGCAAAGCACGCAAGACGCGAGAGGAATTGTAGGGGCTGCTGAGGTTTCATTCTTACCTCTGTTGTGCCTGAAAATGCGCCAATCTAGGCGCGAGGAGAGAAGTTTGGTTGCTCCAAATGAACGACACGCAACAACGAGTGGCGCTTTTTCAGGCGCAACCCGTAGGGCTGGGCTCCTTTTGCCGCCCAGCTGCGTTTGCGGTCGCTCATATAGAAACACTATGCCACGCTCCCTTCGCCTTGCCGGGCGAAAAAATGAACTCCAGCAGAGGCAAGAATGAAACCTCAACAGCCCCTCATGACTCCACGGACCAAGAGCAGGGTCACCTTATTAGCCATCGTTGCGCCCTTCGTCCTGTTTTTTCTGGCTGGACGCTACCTGATCGATGTCGAGGAGCTACCCAAGGTCAACAAGGGCCAATTGCTGGTTCCACACATCGACATGGCCGCCCTCAACGCCACTGACAGCAACCAGCAGCCCTACGACGGCAATGACATGAGCACTCAGTGGACCCTGCTCTATGTGGCCGGGGAGGACTGCGATACTCGCTGCAAGAACGGCCTCTATTATCAAGTACAGCAAGTGCGCCTGACCCTGGGCGAAGACATTCAGCGAGTGCGTCGGGTCATTTTGCATACCGCCCCGGCCGGCGCCGAGTTGCAGACGTTCCTCACCGACAAGGTGGATGGCATGGTTTCTATCCATGCGGCTCCCGCCGATGTCACCCAGGCCCTGGCCCCGGTGTATGCCCCCGAGACCAGCCAGCCCATTGGCGATATTTTTCTGGTCAGCCCGGACGGCCAGATATTCATGCGTTACCCCACGCACGAAAACATGGATGCCACCCTCGAAGAGGCGGAGAACATCCGCGTCGATCTCAAACGGACCCTAAAAGGGTCACTGATCGGTTAAGGCAGGCTCTTGATTATGCAAACCCCCACCGCATCGCAGCGCTGGCTGCGCCGTTTCTGTATTCTGGCTGTGCTGATGGCCGCCGGCGTAATCATTTTGGGCGCCTGGACCCGACTGTCCGATGCCGGCCTTGGCTGCCCGGACTGGCCCGGTTGCTACGGCCATCTGGACGTGCGCAAAGCCATCGCACACGTGGCCACCACCAACGAAACCACCCCCGGCGCATTGCGCGAAGCGCATAAGACCGTGCCGGAAATGGTGCACCGCTATTTCGCCTCCACCCTGGGGCTGGTGATTATCATCATCGCCGCGCTGTCCTTTGTTAACCGCAAGCGGGAAAAGCAGCCGCTGAAGCTGCCTTTATTCCTGGTGGCACTGGTTATCTTCCAGGGCATTCTCGGCATGTGGACGGTGACCATGGGGCTGCAGCCCACTATCGTGATGCTGCACTTACTCGGCGGTTTTACCACCTTCACCCTGCTGGTTCTGCTCACCGCCCGGGTGTTCCGTTGGCCCAGCTTCCTCAATGACTGTGATGTGCTGACCCTCAAGCCGCTGGCATCGATGACCCTGGCCGCCGTTATCCTGCAAATCGCCCTGGGCGGCTGGACCGCCAGCAACTATGCCGCCGTGGCCTGCACCGACCTGCCGGTGTGCGAAGAAGGCTGGCAGGATCGACTGGATTTCAAGGAAGCCTTTATTTTCTGGGGTCACGAACACGACAAGCCCGACTACGAGTACGGCGTCCTCGACAACGACGCGCGCACCACCATTCACGTGATGCACCGCTTCGGCGCCCTGGTGGTCACCCTGCTGATGCTGCTGTTGGTGGGCAAGATTCTGCTGCGTGCCCGCAGTGTGTTCTTCCGCAATTTCGCACTGGTGATGCTTGGCATCCTCAGCCTGCAGATCGGCCTGGGCCTGAGTAATGTGATGTTTGCGGTGCCGCTGGATGTGGCCGTGGCCCACAACTTCGTCGCAGTGATACTGTTGGCCAGCCTGGTGCTGTTCATCCGCGCCATTAACGTGAAATGCGGCAAGCGCCAGCCCCCCAAACAGCAAGGAGCCCCGTCATGAGTGAGTCTGCCCACTGGCGCGACTATCTCGCCCTCACCAAACCCGGCGTGGTCATGCTGCTCATGGTCACCGCAGTGGCCGGTATGTTCCTGGCCACCGAGCCAGCCGGCATGGTGCCGCTGGGCACCTTCATCCCTGCGTTTGTGGGGCTGTCCCTGGCCATGATGGCCTCTGCCGCCATTAACCAGATCATGGATCAGAAAATCGACGCCATCATGAAGCGCACCGAAAAGCGCCCGCTGGTGGCCGGCAAGCTGACCCCGAAAGCGGCCATCACCTTTGCGGTGCTGCTGGCGGCGGCCTCCATGATCATGCTGTATTTTCTGGTCAACCCGATCACCGCCTGGCTGACCCTGTTCGGCTTTGTCGGCTACGCCTTTATTTATACGCTCTATCTGAAACGCGCTACGCCGCAGAATATCGTGATTGGTGGCATTGCTGGCGCCATTCCGCCCCTATTGGGCTGGACCGCCGTCACCGGCGAAGCGCACCCCTATGCCTGGCTGCTGGTGCTGATCATCTTCGTCTGGACGCCGCCGCACTTCTGGGCTCTGGCCATTCACCGTCGCGACGAGTACGCCAAGGCCGACATTCCCATGCTGCCGGTGACCCACGGTATCCCGTTCACCCGCGAGTCGGTGCTGTACTACACCATCCTGCTGTTTATCTGCACCCTGTTGCCGTATCTCACCGGCATGAGCGACCTGATCTACTTGCTCAGCGCCCTGATTCTCGGCCTGGTGTTTCTTTACCACGCGGTGCGGCTGCGCTTTTCCGAAGACCCGAAACTGCCAATGAAAACCTTCGGCTATTCGATCACCTACCTGTTCGCCCTGTTTACCGCCCTGCTGGTGGATCATTATCTGCCTGTGACGCCGCAGACCGTGGCCGGGTGGCTGGGGGCATAAGAAAGACGTTTCGAGATACGAGTTTCGAGTTGCGAAAGTCAAAAGGCACCAGCGCATCGGGTTTTCGAAACTCGTTACTCGCACCTCGCGACAAACCTTCACGATCTGAACCAGCGGTGCAATACTCTCCTTAACGGCCAAAAAAAGGGAGAGAAACATGGCAACCCGCAGCATGGATGACTGGCTCAACGCTTACGGCGAGAGCCACCAGAACCCCACCAACAAGAAAGTGCATTTTGTCTGTGTGCCGGTGATCTTCTTCACCATCATCGGCTTTCTCTGGGCCATCCCGGCACCCTTTTTTACCAGCTTCTGGGCCTGCCTGGCGCTGGTCTTCGTGACCCTCTACTACGCCCGCCTGTCCCTGCCCATCGCTGCAGGCATGCTGGTATTCAGCCTGCTCTGCCTGGCCGGCCTCAGCCTGATCGCCTCCGCCGGCATCAGTGTCTGGCTGTTTTCGCTGGTGGTCTTCATTCTCGCCTGGATTGGCCAGTTCTGGGGACACAAGGTAGAGGGCCAGAAACCCTCCTTCTTTGAAGACATCCAGTACCTGATGATCGGTCCGGCCTGGATCATGGGTTTTCTGTACCGCAAATGGGGCATCAAGTACTAAAGACGCGAGTGACGAGTCACGAGTTTCGAACTTCAAAAGCCGAAAAGATTGCTTTACTACAGAGACACAGAGCTCATAGCCTTTCGAAACTCGTGACTCGCAGCTCGAAACTCTCCCCTCCCCTGACGATTCGCTTGCAAGCAAGCGCCTACAACGGTTTCATGCGCCCCCTCCTTCCCACTCTACGACTTTTGCAGTAGTTTATAGGCCTACAACAACACCGCTTGGGGAAGGATTACCTGCATGGGCACTCTGATTTTTTTCGGCATCATCATTGCCGTCATTATTTACATCATTGCCGTCTACAACCGGCTTATCGCCCTGAAGAACCGCTTCAAGAACGGCTTCGCCCAGATTGATGTGCAACTGCAGCGCCGTCACGACCTGATTCCCAATCTGGTGGAAACCGCCAAAGGCTACATGAGCCACGAGAAAGAGACACTCACCCAGGTGATCGAGGCCCGCAACCAGGCCGTTAGCGCCAAACAGGCCGCCGCCGCCCACCCGGACGACGCCAACGCCGTTACGCAACTTGGCAAGGCGGAATCCCTGTTGTCCGGCTCACTGGCCAACTTCTTTGCGCTCAGCGAAAACTACCCTGACCTGAAAGCCAACGACACCATGGCGCAGCTGATGGAAGAACTGAGCAGCACGGAAAACCGCATCGGCTTTGCCCGCCAGGCATTCAATGACGCCGTCATGAACTACAACACCTACCGCGAACAATTCCCGCAGAACTTCATTGGCGGGTTATTCGGCAGCTTTAGCGAAGCCAAACTGCTGCAAATCGAAAGTGAGCAGGCACGCAAGGCCGTGAACGTCAGCTTCTAACCCGGCCTTCCCATGGATTTTTTCCAACACCAGGAACGGGCCCGGCGTAAAACCGGGCTTTTGGTTCTGTATTTCATTCTTGCGGTCATCGCTATTGTGGTGTGCGTGAATCTGGCGGTATTGCTGACGCTCTTCTGGGGCGATTTTCAGTCAGTCTCGCCCGGCCAGTGGTTTAGCCACCCTTTCATCCACTGGATTACCGGGCTCACCCTCGCCGTGATGGTGTTTGGCTGCCTGCTAAAACTCTGGCAACTGCGCAACGGTGGCCAGGGGCTGGCCGAGATGCTCGGGGCACGCCATATCACCATGGACAGCACCGCCACTCGGGAAAAGCAGCTGATCAATGTGGTCGAGGAAATGAGCATCGCCTCGGGCATTCCCCCCCCCCAGCTCTATGTACTGGACAAGGAAACCGCCATTAACGCTTTCGTGGCCGGGTTTCGGCCCTCGGAAACCGTACTGGTGGTCACTCAAGGCACACTCAATGAACTGAACCGGGATGAATTGCAGGGCGTTATCGCCCATGAATTCAGCCATATCTTCAACGCCGACATGCGCCTTAATCTGCGTTTGTTAGCCGTGCTGGCAGGCATTCTCGCGCTGGGTAAAGTAGGTGAATACCTGATCCGCGGGCAACGCCGCTCCTCCTTCAGCCGTTCATCATCCAACCGCAAGGGCGGTGGCGGGCTGGTGTTTGCCGGCCTGGCCCTGATGGTGATCGGCTATGTGGGCCTGTTCTTCGGTCGGCTGATCAAGGCCGCCATTTCCCGGCAACGGGAACTGCTGGCCGACGCCTCCGCCGTGCAGTTCACCCGCAACCCGGCCGGGCTCGGCGGTGCGCTGATCAAAATCCGCAACGGCAACGGTTCCCACCTGGCCACGCCCCACGCGGAAGACATGAGTCACATGTGCTTCGGGGAAACACTGCACTTTCGCCTGCGCAACCTGCTGGGAACCCACCCACCACTGGACGAGCGCCTGTCCGCCATAGGCAGTGACTGGGTGGCCCGTGCCCGCAGCCGCGCCCGGGACACGGGGAGTGGCCCGGCGAGCCCAGCAACATCAGGCCCTGCTGCGCCACAGGGCGCCGCCGCCTTTGCCGGTGGCAGCACGGTACCAGAAGGCGCCAAACCGCCCGTGGCACCCACGCCGTCATCCGCCCCTTCACAGCGGGTAGGCACCGTCAGCGAACCGGATATGGGTTATGCCCGCAGCCTGCTGGAAGCTATTCCCGAGGACCTCCGGCGCCAGATACGCTCTCCCCAATCGGCGGAAAGCGTGCTCTACGCCTTGATCCTCAGCACCTCCACCAGCGACACCAAATCACTGCTGGATGCACTGAACGTCAGCGATCAACGCCAAGCCCTGGTGACCTTAAGCGAGACAATCAGGGCACTGGGATCACGCCTGCGTCTGCCGCTCATTGATCTGGCCTTGCCGGTTCTCAAACCGTTGCCCGCCGATAACCGTGCCCGCATCCTGTCGCACCTGACGGCACTGATTGAAGTCGATAACCGCTACACCTTTTTCGAATGGGCGCTGGTGGGGCTCGCCCACCAGCAACTGGGCGAGCAATCCGGCAAGAACCGGCGCACCCGTTTCCGCCGCTACGGCGCCCTGGCTGCAGAGCTGCAACTGCTGTTTTCCGTGTTGACCTGGGCCAGTGGCGCCGAAAATGAAGAGGCCCGGACACTGTTTCAGCGCAGTACCCATGGACTGCTGCCCGCCGGCCGCACCTTGCTGCCCCTGACTCACTGCGGCAGCCACAAGCTCGGCAATGCCGTGGACCGGCTGGCCGACCTGTCTCCCCTACTCAAGGGACCGGTCATTGATGCCGCCGCCGACCTGGTGCTGGCCGACGGCAAGGTGCAAGTGCAGGAAGCCGAACTACTACGAACCATCGCCGCCCTGCTCGAGTGCCCGCTACCCCCGCTGTTCGCCAGCTGAGCCTCGCCGGTCTACAGTGACCCTCGCCAGGGTCCATTACCCCTGATAGCGCCCAACAAGCGCCACCGCGTGTGGGACGGCGGGCGCTTCTATTATGCAAAACACTGAATTGGCTTCAAATTGTCAGTTTTAGCTTACAATCATCAGAGCGACTTCCCCATGCATTGGCACGGAAGTACGGGCAGAATACGAACATCTCCGAAATACTGCCGTTGATCGGCAGGACTGTGATTAACATCACACTTTCACGGACGATCAACCTCATGGGACGAGGACGAGACAATGAAATTCAGTAAAGCAAGCACCCGCAATACCTGGGAATTTGTGGCCCACGCCACCGAACAGGTCCGCAATGGTAGCCTGGACCCGGCACTGTCCGCCTGGGTCAACGCGCAAGGCTTTGCGCTGGATGAAACCGTCTTTTCCTCCGTATGCCGTTTTGATGACGGCATCTACACCGGCACCCTGGTGGACCACCGCGGCCATGCCTGGGAGTTCTTTGCCGACCTGAACGACCCACAGAACTGCGACCTGGAAGACGTGACAGACACCCTGGGCCCGAAATCCCCGGATCATCCCCAGGCAGATCTGTGTGACAAGGTCACCATGGCGCTGCTGTACCAGCGTGAGCAGCAGCTGGCCGCCTGACCCAGGCGGCCGATTCCCGGCGTTACAGGCCGTCGCGCCGAAAGGGCAGCAACGTTCGCGCTTCGTCCTGATAGCGCAGCACATGCAGCGCCTCTTCCTCACAGAAATTCCCGATCGCCCGCTGAAACGCCGGTTCGCGCAAATAGTGCATTGACCAGGTAATCACCGGCTCGAAGCCGCGCAGAATCTTGTGCTCACCCTGCACGCCCGGATCAAATTCCTGCAACTGCTGCTCAATGGCAAACTCGATGCCCTGGTAGTAGCACATTTCGAAATGCAGACAATCACGCTCCTGCAGGCAGCCCCAGTAACGGCCGTAAAGCTGGGTATCGTCGAAGAAATACAGGGCCGCCGCGATGGGTGCCTGGGTATTGTCATCCCGGGCCAGCACCATCATCAGCTGCTCTCCTTGCTGTTCTGCCACCGTCGAAAAAAAGGCCTCGTTCAGATACGGCATCTGCCCGCGCTTGAGATAGGTGCTGGCATAGCAACGGTAGAACAAGGCCCAGTCATCCGGCTGGATTTCAGCCCCCCGGCGCCGTTCGACCTGGATGCCCTGCTCCTGAATTCGCCGCCGCTCCTTGCGTAGATTCTTGCGTTTGCGGGACTGAAACCGGGCCAGAAACCCCTCGAAATCGACATAGTTACGATTGAACCAGCGAAAATGGCAGGCCTGACGAGACACCAACGGCAGCTCTGCCAGCGTCTCACGGCTGGCCTGGTCCGGGAACAGCAGATGCCAGCCGCTGGCCTGCTGCTCTGCCATTTGCTCGCTCACTGCCTGCCAAAGCCCGTCCGGGCTCCAGTCGCCCAGCCAGCGAGGCCCCACGACCGGCGTGAACGGTACCGAGGTCACCAGTTTGGGGTAATAAGCCAGCCCATGGCGCTGATAGGCGTCCGCCCAGCTGAAATCGAATACGTACTCGCCACGGGAATGATCGCGCCCGTACAGGGGCAGCCACGCCCCTTCACGCTCCACATGGCAGGGCGACCAGCCGGTCTCAGGGGTGGTGGCGCCGCACTGCTGCAACGCCTGAAAAAAAGCCGGGTTCAGGAATGGATATGACGTCAAAATGACTCCAACATGAGTTTCACCGCCAGCTTGGGTACAATGCCCGGATTGTGCGGCGCCTGACAGTCATTACCGGCAAGCCCTGCCAACAAAAAGGGCGACGGTAACGGGGGTTTTACCCGGGCACGTTAACCGCGCAATACCGCCTCGTCATCTGGCGGTTTTTATCCTTACTTTTATCACTCATTGCTTAAACAAGGTAACGTCAATTCCATGAATGTCTCTAAATCGCTGACTATTTTTTACGTCATCGTCACCCTGTTGCTGGCCATCCCTGGCGCCTGGCTTCTGTTTGCGCCGGAAATGGCCCTGGTGACCATCCACGAAAACCTGGCCATGATTCAGGTTTCCAACATCCACAGTCAACAAACCGGCCTGGGCCTGTTGCTGGCCGCTGCCGTGAACCTGGTCTGCCTGCTTGGCGGTCGCCAGCGGCTGCCGCTGCATGTGGCGGTGTTCTTCTACCTGGCCGGCCTGGTAGCCAGCCATGGCAATACCGTTTTCACCCACCAGGCGTGGCTGTGGATTCCGGTCCTCGCCTACCTGCTGCCGCTGATTCCCTTCAGCAAGCTGGTGCCAGCCAACCTGCCCCGCCCCTCTTTGCCCGGCAAAAATGGTCAGCAGCGTGGTGAAGTGAAGTGGTTCAACCCCAACAAGGGCTTTGGCTTCATTCTTACCGACAGCGGCGAAGAACTGTTCGTGCACTTCAAAGCCGTACAGAACGGTGGCCGTCGCAGCCTGCGCACCGGCACCAAGGTGCGTTTTGATACCCGCATGTCCGACCGTGGGGAACAGGCCGATAACGTTTATATCGAGCAATAAAGCAACATAAGTCGCATCACGGCACGCAACAGGCTGCACGCGGCGGCGAGTTGCGTGCCGCCTGATTGCCTTGCAGCGGAATAACAATAATGACACTAGCAACGGCTGATTGGGTGGTCCTCGCCGGCTACCTGTGTGTGGTGCTGGGTATCGGCTTCTACTTTTCCCGCCGTAACACCAACACCGAAGAATACTTTGTGGGCGGTCGCCGCTTCCGTGGCTGGGTGATCGGCCTGTCGCTGGTGGGCACATCGATCAGCTCCATCACGTTCCTGGCCTACCCCGCCGACGCCTTCAAGACCGACTGGCTTCGTTATCTCCCCAACCTGGCCTTGCTACCCGCCATGCTGGTGGCTGCGTTCGTGTTCCTGCCGTTTTTCCGGCGCGGCAATATGACCAGCGCCTACGAATTTCTCGAACAACGCTACGGCCCGTCCATTCGTGTGTATGGCGCCGTGGCCTTTCTGGTGGCACAGCTGGTGCGCCTGGCCATGATTCTGTGGCTGCTGTCGCTGTTGATCCAGCAGGTCACCGACCTGTCCCCCGCCACCGCCATTGTGCTGGGCGGCCTCTTTGTCGGGCTGTACACCGTGATCGGCGGCATCGATGCGGTGATCTGGACCGACGTGCTGCAAACCGTGATTCTGCTGCTCGGCGGCATCATCTGCCTGTGGGTGATACTGGATGCACTGCCCGGCGGCCTGAACCAGGTCTTCGAGCAGGCCGGCAATGCCGGCAAGTTTGCGCTGGCGCCGTGGGAAAACGGCGCCCCGGGTGACACCTCCTGGTCGTTCTCCCTGAGTGAAAAAACCGCCACCATGATGTTGCTGATCGGGCTGACCAACTGGCTCACCGAATACTCCAGCAACCAGAACACCGTGCAGCGTTATTGCGCCTCTCAATCGACGCTGGAAGCGCGACGCGGGCTCTGGGTCTACCTGTTCACGGCACTGCCAATCTGGGCGTTTTATATGTTGTTGGGCACCGCGCTCTGGGTGTTCTTTCAGGCATACCCGGACCCGCATGCCAGCGCCATTCTGGCCGGCGATGCCCGGGCGGAAACCCTGATGCCGCATTTCATTACCGGTTACCTGCCCGCCGGCGTGGCCGGGCTGGTGATCGCCGCAGCCCTAGCGGCAGCCATGAGCTCTCTGGATTCCAGCATCAATTCGATAACCACAGTCAGCGTGGTGGACCTCTATCGACGCCACCTGCGCCCCGGCCGCGATGATCGTCACTATCTGAAGGTGGCCTGGACTATTGCCATTGCGGTCACCGGGCTAATGATTCTCGGCGCGCTGTGGCTGAACCAGACGGACACGAAAACGCTGCAGGACACCTCCACCATTCTGGTCTCCCTGCTCGGTGGCGGCATGTTGGGGTTGTATCTACTGGGGTTCTTCAGCAAGAGAGGGAATGCGCGGGCCGCCTGGTGTGGCATCGGCTGCACACTGGTGTTCACTGGCTGGACCATTCTGACCAATAACCAGCTGCTGCCGGAGGCGCTGAGCGCCCCCTTCGACCTGTATTACACCGGCCTGATCGGCAACGTATTGATGTTCCTGGTGGGCTACCTGGTGGCGCTGTTCTGGCCCGCCGCCTCGGTGGCGCCGTCAGCATCTTTGCCCGCTTCCGAAGGCTGAACCGGAGGCTGCGGCGCGGGCATGGCCCGCGCCCGCAGCAGCCGGTCCCGCAATAACCAACCTGCCGCCCAGCACACCAGCCAGGGATCGATCAGGTAATCCCAGAGATTATCACTGGTCAGCCAGCCGGCACCGAAGGCGCACTGAGCCGCCACCAGAATCAGGCAGGACGCATAGGCCCGGGTGACCCACGCCAGCAGACCGATCAACAACAGGGCGGTGCTGAAGACGAAATCGCCAAAACCCAACGCGTACGGATCCGCGTAGCTTGAGCCCATGCTCATCGGGTAGAACCACAACGCCATCAATACCAGCATCAGGCAGGCCGTGCGCAATTCCCGCACAGGCAGCCAGTAATGCCCGGCAATACGGTGCTGAATCGCCAGCACCGCCAACAGGCCGGAAGAAATACTAAAACCTGCCAGATAACTCAGCACCCAGGCCCCCGGCCCCCACGGGTAGGGCAACAGGGACCAGACAAAAACCAGACCGGCCAACACCACACGCCCGCGCAAGGACAGCAGGTTGGCGCTGATACGCAACTGCACCGCCACCAGCACCAGTGCACAAATCACCAGATCAAGTGACATTATCGAGCTCCCTGTTCTGGTTGTTGTTGCGTCGCGCGGCTCTCCACGGCATCCGCTTTCAGCCAGGCATGGCGGATCGCCGTCTTGTTCCAGGTGTAGAGCAAGTGCAGGTCACCGTTGCGGGTACGCACCATGTACGGGTAATCGTACTGAAACTCACACCCTCGGTGGGGCTGGCACTTGTTGGCTTTTACCCGCTCCAGGAACAGGCGCTGATCTTCGGGGATCGCTTTGCCAACAAATTCATCATCAATCAGGTCGGCAAACGCATCCGGTTTCAATGCGTTACCCCGCCACTGCTCGCGATTATGGAAAAACCAGCGATCTTCCCAATGCTGCCCCGCATCACGGGTTTCACGAATACACAGGTCATCGCGTTCTTCACGATTGCAGTTGGTCGCCACCAGCCAGTGCCCCGGGCCCATGGCCACACCGCCCACGGCTGAGCTGGGGTTGTCCACCGGCGCATATTCCAGCGGTGACCAGCGCCAGCCCCCATCGCTGCTGGAGGACTGATACAGGTAGCCGTTGTTCGGTTCATTCTCATTGCGCAGGAAAGAGACCGCATGGTTGCTGTCGTCCACCAACACCAGCGGCTGAATGGCCTTGCGCCCATGGCCGATGCGGGCCTTGCCGAGGATACGGTTATCCCGGTCCAGGCGCAGAATCTCACCAAACTTGCCGATCATCTCGTGATACACAGGCAAGCCGATGGAGCCATCGCTGTAATGAATTGGCGGGGTTTTGACCAGCGTGCTGATATTCAGGAACGGGGTCGCCACCAATGCCGTATCGAAGTCCCAGTTGGCGCCCAGGTCTGATGATTCCATCACCACCAGACGGCTGGCCGCCCAACCACCGAAACTGACTGCCACCACAAATAACCGCATGTGGCCATCATCATCCAGCACCGGTACCGCATTGCCGAGTTTGCGGATGTGGCGCCCCCAGCCCCGGGAAATCTGTTCGCGGGTGACAGACACCGTCTCGTCGGACCAGGCACCAGACTCGGGATCAAAGATCGCGGAATTAATGGACACATCCGCCGCCCCTTCCCGGGTACCGGCAAACCAGAAAGCCCGCAAACGGCCGTCGGGCAGTTCCAGCATGGAGGCTGCATGCACCATGCCGGTATCCGCATCGGACGCAAACCGGGTTTGCCACTGGGAATCAGAAGGCACCGGGGCAGGCGCCTCCGCCAGCAACTGTGGGGCCGGTTGCCAGAGCCGTGCCGGGGTTGCCGCAAAATAGCCAGCCACCAAGGCGGCACCGACCAAAAGATGAAACGCTCGCTTAAGCATAGGGAATCGTCACAACAGAAATATGCAAATGCTTGTTATTGGGTGATTGATTGGCACAAAACGCGCCGGGCGACAGTCTAGCAGCCGTTCACAAAATTGCCTGCCGTTAATGCGTATTTGCCGCACCGACTGTCAGTTAGCGCGGAGAAACCACAGGGCAAAGCGGTCAAAATGTGTTCAGCCCTATAATGATAATGTCATAATGACGTCGCGTTATATGCCCAAATCAATTCCAAGAATAGCGAACAAGGACTCTTCGCCCCCTATGGACAGGCTTCGACCTTTTTGCCTTAGTTGGCTTCTGCTTGCACTTTCTGCATTGTTCTCTGCCTTTTCCCCGGCATGGTCTGCACCGGCATCCAGCAATGAGGACCCCGACTGGACCCTGGTCAGTGACCGCAATGACATTCAGGTGTACATGAAACACCGGGATGAATCCCGCTTGAAAACGTTTCGCGGCATCACCCGTTTTACCCTGAACGACGAATACTCCCTGGTCGCCCTGCTCAACGATTATCCTTCGTTCCCCAAGTGGCTTCACTTTGTCGACAGCGCAGAAGAGTTCGGCCGCACCAGCCCCCTGGACCGACAGCTGCGCTTTACCACCCAGCTGCCCTGGCCGCTGGCCGACCGGGAAGCGGTGCTGCGTGCCAAAGTGACGCAGACCCTGAACACCGAGCAGGAATCGGTGATGATCACGCTGATTAACCAGCCCGATGCCTTGCCCCCCAACAATAACTACATCCGCTTCCCGGAAATGACCGGGCTGCTGGGTTTTACCCGACTGGGTAACCACGAAGTGGAAATGACCTATGAGCTGATTCTGGATCCCGGCGGCTACATTCCTGCCTGGATTGCCAATATTCTGCTCCGCGATGCCCCTTACTTCACGCTTGAACGCCTTCGCCGCATCGTCAACAAGCCGGAATACCAGAACCATTATTACGACTATATTGATCTGCATGGCCCTGGTCGGCCGGCCGACGCCAGCCCGCAGGCCGCTCCCGGCCCGTAAAGGAGCATCATCAAAACGTAACAAAGTGCTTATCTGTCTGTCATTTTCGGCCACCCCTCCGCTACCATAGGCCCTCGTCTGCGCACAATCCGGAGAGCGGCACGTGATGGTAAGGCTGTTTTTCTTTCTTTATAGCTGGCTGATCTTTGTGCCACTGATGGTGGCCACCACTGTGCTTGCGGGGCTGACCTGCTTGCTGTTAATTCCCTTTCTGCCGGCAGAGAAGGTCGCCAAGCTCAGCGCCATTCCCTGGGCAAAGCTCTGCCTGTTGTACAGCGGCGTGCGGGTCGAGGTGCATGGACGCCATCATCTATTGCCAGGCCAGAGCTACGTGATCGTCGCCAACCATCTCAGCCAGTTCGACATTTTTGTCCTGTATGGCTACCTGGGCGTGGATTTTCGCTGGGTGATGAAACACGAGCTGCGCAAAATCCCGGTTATTGGCATCTGCTGTGAAAAACTCGGCCATGTTTTCATCAACCGCGACAACACCGAAGCGGCCATTGCATCGCTCAATGAGGCACGGGCTCGGCTGGCCAACGGCGCCAGCGTGTTGTTCTTTCCTGAAGGCACCCGCAGTCGCGACGGGCAATTGAAACCATTCAAGAAAGGCGCGTTCAAGATGGCCCAGGACCTGCACATGCCGGTACTGCCGGTCACCCTGTCCGGGACCTTCGCCATTTTGCCCGCCGGCACCCTGCGCCTTCACCCCGGCGCCACCGCCCGCCTTATCCTGCATCCCCCGCTCACGGTGACCGGCCACAGTGACACTGAGCTGCAAACCCTGGTCCGCCAGAGCCGGGCTGCGATTGCCACTCCACTAAGCGACAGCTGCCCCCAGCCATCGCTCTGACAGACCGCAGCGACAGCCCGCCATGTCGCCAATGCCACGATGCCAGCACCTTGTCTGACAAGATTGGCCCATTCTGCAGTGACAAAGTGTCTACACTCGGTCGCCAACTTGAGTTAAAAGTTCAAAGTTGATCGTGCGGGCAGAGTCAGTACCCACCGAACGGATCCACGGCCGCAAAAAGTCGCGACGGCTTGCTACCTGACATAGCAATGCAGGCCCTGGCAACCTCTCTCGCGCCTTTAAACTTTGAACTTTCAACTTGCCACTCGCTTATACATGCCCTCTCCTGCGGGAGCGGATACAGGAGTCATCATGAAGAATTTCAAAGATAAAGTTGCCGTTATCACTGGTGCCGGCTCCGGTATTGGCCGGGCACTGGCCATGGAACTGGCCGTTTCTGGCGCAAAACTGGCTATCTCGGATATTAACGAAGCGGGCCTGAAAGAAACCGCCAACAACCTGAACCTCGGCGAAGATCGCCTGATGACCAAGATATTGGACGTGGCCGACCGCCAGGCGTTCTACGATTTCGCCGATGATGTGGTTAACCATTTTGGCCAGGCCAACATGATCTTCAACAACGCCGGTGTGGCACTGGGCGCCACCGTGGAAGACATGAACTACGACGACTTCGAGTGGTTGATGAACATCAACTTCTGGGGCGTGGTTTACGGCACCAAGGCGTTCCTGCCCTACCTGAAACAAGCCGGTGAAGGGCATATCATCAACGTATCGTCTATCTTTGGTCTGGTGGGCATTCCCACCCAGTCAGCCTACAACGCAGCCAAATTCGCGGTGCGTGGCTTCACGGAATCCTTGCGTATTGAGCTTGAAATGGAAGGCAGCCCGGTCTCCTGCACCTCCATTCATCCGGGCGGCATCAAGACTAATATTGCCAAGGCCGCGCGCATGAGCGATGGCGTTGAGCGAATCACCGGTGCCAGCAAGGAACAATCCATCCAGGATTTCGAGAAGATGTTCCGCACCACCCCGGAAGAAGCTGCCAGCACCATTCTCAAGGGTGTCCGCGGTAACAAGCGCCGGGTGCTGATCGGTTCTGATGCTGTCGCCGTCGACACCATGCAGCGCCTGCTGCCGACCAGCTACCAGAAGCTGATCGCCATGGGCCAGAAATACATGAGCAAGAAGTAACCGCCAGGGAATCACGCTTTTCCCTTGCCAGAAAAAGCCTTTGATGGTGCCATGGCTTCTCACTCACAGGAGTAGCCATGACATCCTCAGAGGTTCCTTTCTCTCAGGCGGCCGAAAACAACAAAGGCCCCATCCTTCAGGTTTTGCAACAACACTGCCAGGCCCCCGGCACCTTGCTGGAAATCGGCGCCGGCACCGGGCAACACGCCGCCTGGCTGTCCGTGCAGCTGCCCCACCTGCAATGGCAACCCTCTGACGTACCCGACAATCTGCCCGCCATCCGCCATTGGTTGAGCCAAACGCCGAACCCGGCCAGGCCGCCCCTGGCGCTGGATGTCACCGGCGAGTGGCCGGCTGGCCCGTTTGATTATCTGTTCACTGCCAATACCTTTCATATCATGGCGCAGTCGCTGGTCGCCCGCTGCATCGCCGAAGGCTGCCTGCGCCTCAACGAAGGAGGCCGATTCATGGTCTACGGCCCCTTCAACTACGACGGGCAGTTCACCAGTGATTCAAACCGGCAGTTTGACGGCTGGCTGAAAGCCGCCGATCCGCAGCGGGGCATCCGCAACAAGGAATGGATCGAACAGGAGTTTGCCCGCCACGGCCGGCAATGCCTGGCAGACCATGAAATGCCGGCCAATAACCGGGTGCTGGTGTTTGGATAAGAAACGACGGTTTCAGGCTCGGGCGCGGCGAACCCCGCGCATTCTCGGCTTCAGGTAAATCACGCCGAATATCATGGTCATCAAGGCATCACGCCAGTGAAACAGGCCTTTGCCCCGCAACCACAGGGCAAAGCCCAGGCATTCCAGCGCATGCAGAATCGCCACCACCGAACCGGCAATAATGAGCAAGCGGTCAAAGGGAGCGGGTAAATCCATGAAAATGGCTAACAGTACCCCCACCCAAAACACTACAATAACGCCGCGAAGCAAGCCCATAACAAACATCCTCTGACAGCGCTGGCTATTTTTTCTACACTGTGATGTTTGGAGACGCCTTCAAGGCCCTGCCAGACAGGAACACAAGGCGACTGCACTCACAAAATCTCTCGCATTCAGACTGAGCGAATACATGCAAAAAGACAAGGCAAGCTCCTGGAGCCTGGAGCAATTTCAGGTCCCGGAAAAGGAAGGCGAGAGCCGCTTTCACGATTTCGACCTGCACCTGGACCTGATGCACGGTATCGCTGATTCCGGTTTTCAGTACTGCACTCCGATTCAGGCTGAAGTACTGACCCACACCCTTGCTGGCGCCGACGCCATCGGCCGGGCCCAGACCGGCACCGGGAAAACCGCCGCCTTTCTGATCACCGTGATCAACGACCTGCTCAAGCACCCTATCGACGTGCAACGCTTTGCCGGTGAGCCCCGAGCCCTGATCGTGGCCCCCACCCGGGAACTGGCCATGCAGATTGAAAAAGACGCCAAGGTTCTGGCCAAGCACACCGACCTGCAGGTGATGAGCGTGGTCGGCGGCATGAACTTCAATCGTCAGCAAGAACGCCTGCAAAACAAGCTGATTGATATTCTGGTCGCGACCCCCGGGCGGTTGCTCGACTTCGCCAAACGCCGCGACCTGTGGCTCGACCGGGTAGAATTCCTGGTGCTGGACGAAGCCGATCGCATGCTGGACATGGGCTTTATCCCCGATGTGAAACGCATTGTCGGCATGACCCCGAAAAGCCAGTACCGCCAGACCCAACTTTTCTCGGCCACCTTCAACGACGATGTGATGAACCTGTCCCGTCGCTGGACCCAGGACGCGGAAGTAGTGGAGATCGAGCCCACCCAGGTCACCACCGATACCGTGGAACAGAAGGTCTACATCACCAATACCGACGACAAGTTCAAGCTGCTCTATAACCTGATCACCGGCATGAACATGGACAAGGTCATCGTGTTTGCCAACCGCCGGGATATTACCCGCCGGGTCAGCGACCGGCTGCACAAGAAAGGGCTGAAAGTCTCCCTGATTTCCGGCGACGTGCCGCAGACCCAGCGGAGCAAGACTCTGGAACGCTTCCGTGCCGGTGATCTGCAGGTACTGATCGCCACCGACGTGGCAGGCCGGGGCATCCACATCGACGGCGTCTCCCATGTGGTGAATTACAATCTGCCGGAAGACCCGGAAGATTACGTACACCGCATCGGCCGCACCGGCCGCGCCGGCGCCAGCGGCATGTCAATCAGCTTCGCCTGTGAAGACGATGCCTTCTTACTGCCGGAACTGGAAAACGCCATCGGCATGAAGCTGGAATGCGAATACCCGCCCGCCGATCTGCTGGCCGAGAAAGAAACGGCTGCCCCAGTGAAAGCGCCGGGCCACGACACCACGCAAAACGCAGAAAAGAAGGACTGACCATGGCAACGCGAATCAGCCCTACGGACGGAAAAACCCTGTTTGATCAGGGTGACACTCTGTTTGTCGATATCCGCGACCCTGCCAGCTTTGCCGCCGGACACCTGCAAGGTGCCGTGCATTTAAGTCAGGCCAACGTGGATCAGTTTCTGGCCAACACCGCACCTGATCATGCCCTGGTGGTGTATTGCTACCACGGCAACAGTAGTCAAAGCGCATCAGACTGGCTCGCAGAGCAAGGGTTCAGCAATGTCGTCAGCCTGGATGGCGGCTACGAGGTGTTTCGCCAGCAATTCCCGGAATGCCTGGAAGAAATGGCTTAAGCCTCGCAGGAAGCAACACGCAGCACGCTACACGCCAAACCGAAAGGCACAGGGCGGAGATCACTCAGTACACTCTCCGCCCGTGCCGCCCAAGCTCACCGGCTTCTTACTTTCTACAGCGTTCAGCATGTTGCGTGAAGCGCCCCTAAAAACGATAGCCCACGCCGACCATGTAGACCCAAGGGTCAATTTCCACATCGATTTTATCCACCCGAGCGTCGTTCACATACAGCCGCGCTTCGGTATCGATATCGATATTCCAGACGCTAGCATTGAGCAGCCAGTTTTCATTGATGAGGAAATCCGCCCCCACTTCCCAGGCAAAGCCCACGGAATTGCTCAGCTTCACATCCACATCAGCACCGCCCAGCAAAGGGCTCACTACTGCATCATCAATGCTGTCATCGAAAAACAGCGTGTAGTTCACCCCGGCTCCAAGATACCCGCGTACAGGGCCCAACTGGGGAGCATAAAACTGCGCCAGCAACGTCGGTGGCAAATGGCTGGTTTCGCCAATCACCACCCCGCTTCCCCCGGTATCCAGAATAATGTCATGGGTGAACGGCGTTGCCCCGACCAATTCAACACCGATGCTGTCTGTCACCATATAAGCGAACGTCAGCCCCAACTGGGTATCATCGTCCACATCGACCTCTAGCCCGCCAACCACTGGCAATGCCGAATCGAAAGCATCACTGCTCACATCAGGAGCAACCTTGATGCCCCCCATGCGTACGATGAAATCGCCGGATTGATGAGCCATGACAGGCCCGGCCAACAAGACGGAGGACAACATCAACACACTTTTTCCCTGTCCGCGCAGTTTCATACCCTTCCCCTTATTCATTCAAAAACCCGGAGTGAATCCCCTGATGGGTCAACACGGCACCATTGAACGTCACACTCGGATACCAAGCATTGCGCTGCATCAATAAAAAATCAGGCGTCCGCCAAATGCTGTCGCGGTTCAAACTTGATACCAGGCCTCGCAGGCCTGCCCCCACACTGACTGCCAGACTGGATATCCAGACATATTGGCGCCCCGCTCGATTCAGAATAGGCGCCCCTACCGATGCAACCTTGTGCATACTGACCAAAACCGCATAAATTTTGACCAACGGTACAAAACATACCGCACGCCGATGCCGATCCACTCTGGTAGCAAACCGTACCCGGCATACACACCACCCACTGCGTCTGTAAGGTTTGCACTAGCGCCCCCGGCAGCAGTCTTCCCGGTTACATACAGCGTGGTGCGAATGCCGCAAGATAGCTTTCGGAGCCGTGTGCTCTACCGCGAAGCGGGGGTCTGCGTTCCATCGCCAGGCCCGGGATCTTCAATATCCAGAACCGAATAACAACGAGGTTGTATCACCATGTCCTCCAACACACTGGTCAGCGCCCTGCGCGATGCTCACAAGGCACATCTGAGCCAACAGCTTCAGGACCCGGAACACTGGCAGGGCCTCATGGCTCAAGCGAGCAACCTGCTCACTGACATTCCGCTCGGCAACCTGGTGGATCAAGACAGTCTTGTACAGGTCGTTGATCAGTGGCTGCAGGAAGCGCTCAGTGCCCGCGGATTGCAGGACGTCATCAACGACGTGAGCCTTGCCGTGTGGGACGCTGCTGAGCAGGATGACGCCACCATCGGTGAGCTGCTCCGCGAAGAACACTTCGAGGCCATTCTCGAACAGGTACTGAAGCTGCAAAGCCTGCGGGAAAAAGCCATTCACGCGGCCATGAACCATCCACTGGTCAGCGAAATGGTCAGTGAAATGCTCTATACCGGCATCAAGAATTTCCTGCTGGAAGAAAATGCGCTGGCGAAACTGCCCGGTGTTAGCAGCATGATGAAGATGGGCCGCAAGAGTGTGGTCGGCAAAGCCATGGGCGGCATGGAAGAATCCATTCGCACCTACCTGCAAAAGAATATTCGCGTCACCCTGAAAACCGGTGAGCAATGGCTGAACAAGCAATTAACCAACGAACGAATTCAGCAACTGGCCCGCGATGGCTACCACCGCGTCGCCCCGCTTAAACCGGCAAATTACATGAAGATGGTGCCCGACGGCGCCGTGACGGAAGTGGTGGCGCAAAGTTGCGCAATTACCGATGAAAGTGCCCGTCTGGCGTACACCCGCCGTCTGGTCAGCGTGGGCATCCAGGCAGCCGTGGCATCGCTGATGGAGAAACCACTGAAAAGCGTCCTCGAGGGCATGCAGATCAGTGAAGAACGGATCCGCGAGATCGCTACACCGGCACTGGCCCGGGGCGCTAGTGTTCTGGTTGAACAAGGCGTACTGGAACCCTTTATCGAGTGGGTCCTGGACGATTTCTATCAGTCTGAGGCGTGCAGGAACATAATTAATAATGAATAGTTAACAATTAATAACTGACCCCAACCAGGTCATATTGTTTTAAAAAAAAGAGGCCGCACCCAAACAGGGCGCGGCCTCTTACATTTCAGGCTAAAGCTGAAGTGGCTCGCGAAGTTATTAATTGTAAATTCAGAGAAACGACTCTGCGTATTCCGCCAACTTGGACCTGGGCACCCCGTTCAGCTGCACCGAGCCACCATGCTCGAACCGTTTGAAGCGCTCGGTCATGTAAGTCAGCCCGGAACTGGTGGGCGACAGGTAAGGCGTGTCGATTTGTGCCAGGTTGCCCAGGCACACCACCTTGGAACCTTCACCTGCCCGGGTAATGATCGCCTTCATCTGATGGGGGGTCAGGTTCTGGCTCTCATCGATCAGGATCAGGGATTTCTGGAAACTGCGCCCGCGGATGTAGTTCATCGCCTTGAACTGGATATTGGCACGTTCTTTCACATACTGGATGCTCCCGGACGGGTTCTCATCGTTCAGGTGTAGCGCCTCGATATTGTCATTGATGGCCCCCAGCCACGGATCCATCTTTTCCTCTTCCGTGCCAGGCAGAAAGCCATGATCTTCCGCCAGTGGTGGCGTGGAGCGGGTGGCAATAATCTTGTTAAAGCTCTTTTGCTCCACGGTCATTTCGATGGCCGCCGCCAGCGCCAGAATGGTTTTGCCTGACCCGGCCGCCCCGGTCAGCGTGACAATGTGCACATCCGGGTCCAGTAACATCTGCAGGGCAATAGCCTGCTGAATGTTCATCGGTTTCAGGCCCCAGGCTTCCTGCTCCATCAGGCTGTCCGCCTTGTAATGCCGAAGCGTCACCACCCCATTTTCCACTGTCATAACCCGGCCGACAAACCCCTGTTCGTCAACGATATACTGATTGGGATAGACCTCTTCACCCAGAATTTCACTGACCAGCAAACCGTGGGACAGATGGTGCAGGGTATCCACGCCCACCTGCTCGGTTTCCACCTGGGTGACCTGGTCCCAGAACGAGCCGGGCACTTCAAAGTAACCCCGGGTCAGCTGCTTGATGTCTGACACCAATTGGTCGTTGTGATAATCCTCCGACTCGATACCGCAAGCCCGCGCCTTGAGGCGCATATTGATGTCCTTGGTCACCAGAATATAGCGGCTATCCGGGAACTGCTCTTTCATGGCAAACACATCGTTGATGATGCGATTGTCATTCAGGTCACTGGGCAGCGGCGCAAAGGTCTTGTTCTGTTCCGCCATCAACACTGTCAAGGTGCCCTGGGGGGCATTATCGCCACCACGGGGAATGGGGATTCCTTCTTCCACCTGCTGCGGTGTCGCACTGCCCAGCACCTTGTCGATCTGTCGAATCGCGGCACGGCAATCCGCCGCCGTGTGTGATTTTCCACTCTTGAGCTTGTCCAGTTCCTCCAGCACCGTCATGGGAATCACGACCCGATGTTCCTCGAAATTCAGTAACGAGTTGGGATCATGAATCAGCACATTGGTATCGATAACGTAGGTTTTTTTCTGGTCTTCTTCGAAGGTCGAACTGTCGTTCTGACTGGCGCTTGCGTGGTTGACGGAAAGGGTGTGGAGTCTGGCCGCGCGCTCTTCCATGCGTATCCCCTATACAGGTTAGACGGTACGGTTGCTTCGTTTTGGCGGCTGAGGCTTGACGTCAGATGGGACTGCGAGAGTGACGCCTGCGCCTGCCGCCACGGTTTAAGCCCTTTGGCGGTTCAGTTGCATTAAGCTTTTTCAGCTTTTGATCGCGATCACTCCCACAAAGGCGGGATTGGAATTACCATAACCCAGCTTTTCACAAACGATCAATAGTCCATTGCTCAATCTTTTGCCTCTCCTTGCGTTCACTGCGTGCAACGCGGTCCGGTGCAGTGTTGACCTGGCCGACATCGGCCCGGTATTTCCCGTGATAAAAACAGCCTGAGGCAGATACAATCACACCTTGGCCCCGCATACCGACAAACAAACACCACAGAAGGAAATCCCATGTCGCTCGAACATCCCCAGGTCATGATGCCGCCGCCAGCCCTCTTTCTGGGCGGGCTGCTGATGGGATATGGGCTGGACCGTGCGCTGTCCCTTCCAGCGGTACACTTCACCGGCCAGCAATGGGTCACACTGGTGCTCGCGCTTATCGGGATCGGGCTTGCCGCCAGTGCGGTGATTCAACTGCGCCGGGCCCACACCACACTGATGCCCCACCGGGCAGCCAATGCCCTGCTCACCGGCGGCGTGTTTTCGCTCAGCCGTAATCCCATCTACCTGGGCTTTGCCTGTCTGCATCTGGCCATGGCACTGGCTCAACACAGCACCGGCATGCTGGTGATGTGGGTGCCTGTCATCTGGGTTATCCAGCAACATGTGATCGCGGCGGAAGAAACGTTTCATGCGCAACAGTTTGGCGAGCAGTGGCAGGCATACAGGAAGAAGGTGCGACGCTGGCTATAAGCGCCTTATCGGCCTCACCGCGCATAGGACGCCATGGCAATTCAGATTTGAGCCATTCCACCGGGCCCAGCTTGCCATGCTGCAAACGCATATGACGCGAACCAAAATGGCCGGGCACCAAGGTGCTTGGGCGCGTATCCAGAGGTAACCAGCCAAGGCGACGATAGAGCTCGGCCACCAGCTCGGAACAGAACCAGCCACGCTGGTCTGGCCGGCGGGTAAACCCGGTCAGCACATCCAGCGCATTACAGAACACATAATTTTTATAGGGGCGATGCAGCAGTCGGCGCGCCATGCGGGCCACCATGCGCTGCTGGCGCTCCGACAGATTGGGCCCGTGCCGTCGACGTACCGCCACCGCCCCCGGGTAATCCCGGATTTTTCTGTGTAACGGAACCAGCGCCACACCGGCAATCGGGTGACCGAGGGTCACATCCGGGGATTCACTGAGAGTAGTGGATTCCAGCACCAGCGGTTCCGGCTGACCAGGCAGGTGAAGCACCATGCCTATATGACTCCAGGGGCTGCGGGTAAATACCCGAATCACATCGCTGGTAAACCCCCGACCGGAAAACAGCAACAGATCACCGGTGCGCAATGTATCAACAGAATCGTGAGGCTGAATGTCTGGCTTGGCCACAGTCGCCCTTCCGTTGTGATGACATCCGGACGAAGCACTCCGCCCGTCATGCGATGAAACCCTTGCTCTTCACGCTAGAAACCCGTCATGACACTCTGCTGACAACACGATCACACTTTGGTGAAAGGGAAGAGATAGCCACAAGCGTGAAGCTACCAGTGGCAACGCGGAGAATCCCGTTAGCCCCGGACCGTGCTGCCGCCTGAATCGCCCGCCGCTTCTATCGTCACATTTCTGTTATCCAGTGCCGTTAAGGTAAGCGTCACTGTGGATGAAAGTGACCTATGGAAGAAAAGCTCTACCTGCTGCAACGCCACCTGCCGGAACTGCTGGAACTGGATGCATTAATCCGTCACGGGGAACGGCATTTGCGTGTCACCACCGTGCATCAGGTACCCATGGGTGAGTTGACCCTGCCCGTTCATGTGATTGAGCTGGGAAGCCGGTCCCCCAACGCACCGGTGGTGGGTTTCTTCGGTGGTGTGCACGGCGTGGAACGGATTGGTAGCCAGGTGTTGATGTCCTGGCTACACAGCCTGATCCATCGACTGCAATGGGATGACCAGCTGCACCGGCGTCTGGAAAAAGTCCGCCTGGTATTCATGCCCATGATCAACCCTGGCGGAATTTGGCGCCGCACCCGCAGCAACCCCAATGGCGTGGACCTGATGCGCAACGCCCCGGTGGACGCCATGGGCAAAGTCCCCTTTCTGGTAGGCGGTCATCGCATCAGCAGGCATTTGCCCTGGTACCGAGGGAAAAGCGGCGAGCCCATGGAGCCCGAGGCCCAGGCAGTGATCCGCACCGTGCGAGAGAAGCTGTTTTCCTCACCGTTCTCCATGAGCCTGGATTGCCACAGCGGCTTTGGCCGCCGTGACCGGGTCTGGTGCTGCTATGCTCGCAGCCATCGACCTATCCCGCATATCGCCGAGGTATACCGGCTTAAGCAGGTCTTCGAGCAAACCTACCCGAATCACCATCCTTACCTGATCGAGCCGCAGTCGATTAACTACACCACCCACGGGGATCTCTGGGATTACCTCTACGACGATGCCCAGGAACAGCAACCGGATCACACCTTTCTGCCCTTCACCCTGGAAATGGGATCCTGGCTCTGGGTGCGCAAGAACCCGCGCCAGATGCTGGATTTCTTCGGTTACTTCAACCCGATGATCAGCCACCGCCACCACCGGGTGCTGCGCCAGCATTTGCCCTTCTTCGAGTTTCTCACCGCCATGGCCAGCAACGCCGGTAACTGGTTGCCAACCCCGAAAGAGAAGCAACGCCTCACCCGCCAGGCCATTGAACACTGGTTCCGCCGCAGCGATACCTGATTTTCACATCGTAACGGCCAGGTTGGCCCCACCCTTGCATTGACCCGGGCATACGCGATGCCCAAGATTGGAGCACTTTGCGATTGGCCTAACCCATACAGGAAACACTTATGAAACGCCTTGCTTCTGCCTGCGTCATTCTGCTGGCCGGCTGCCAGCACCTCAGCTATCAGGCACCGGAGGGGGATAACACCGCCAGCGTCACCTTTACCGGTAACAATAATGCCGCCCAACCCGTGGTGTGCGTGCCCGGCAAGGGCTTTAAACCCACCGAATATGCTCTGGCCCAAAACCCGCTGGGCGGCGAAGCGCTCAATGATTTACTGGAGTCGCTGAAAAAGAGCCCGGAAGTCACCACCACCGTGGCGGCAGAACCTGCAACCCGCATCGGGGTGAGCTACGACCAGCGCCAAACCGATAAGAGCCGTGACCGTTGCCGCGTCGCGCTACAATTTAATCCGGTGGCCGGCCAGCACTATCAAGCCAGCTTCCACTATGAAAACGACCAGTGCGGGCTGTCACTGACCGAACAGGACGGGAAGCGCGTGGATGCGGTTCTCATCGACTGGCAATGCCCATAAATATCGCACCAATGCGGTGCGGCGCACTAATTTCGCCCACCGCATTCTCCTTTCTCACTTTATTACCGTTCTTTTATCACCACTCATAACCACCAACTCACTGTTTTATATAAATAAAAAATAGTTGGCACACTCTCTGCAACACTCTTATCGAGCCGATATGGCGGTGCGTCACTAACGCACACTGAACAAATTAGACTTGTTAAGAGGGTTGCACATGAAAAACGTATTGGGTCTGAAGAAAACCATCATTGCCTCTGCTATTGCCGCAGCCAGCGTGGTGGCCCCGTCTATCGCCATTGCTGAAATTGGCGGGAGTCTGGGTATTTCCAACATGTACTTCTGGCGTGGTCAGGACATCTCTGCTGGTGGTGCGCAAGTGTTTGGTAGCCTGGACTACGCACACTCATCCGGCTTGTACGCCGGCGTATGGGGCAGCTCTGAAACCGACACCACCGAATACGATCTTTATGCTGGCTACGGTAAAGAATTCGGCGATTTCAGTTTCGACATCTCCTACATCGACTACAACTACCCGAACGATACCGACAGCGACCTGGAAGAAGTCATCCTGGGTCTGGGTTTTGCCGGCCTGAGCGCTACCGGTTACTTCGGTGTGGGTGAAGTGGGTCACGGTGCCGATGCCGCCGACAACGAAAGTAACTACTTCACTCTGGGCTACAGCTACGACAAGTACGGCATTCTGGTCGGTACCTGGGACAACGAAGCTGAAGATTCCAACTACACCCACGTTGACCTGAGCTACGCCCTGACCGACGAGCTGAGCTTCACCGTGTCCAAAATCGTTTCCGCTGACGACTGTGCGATTGGGACAGGCGTCTATACCGCCACGGGCACCTGCATGGGCGACAGCGACGAAGTACCGGACGACACCCTGTTCGTTGTGTCCTACGCCTTCGCGATCTAAACACTGCAAAAAAACGGGCGACTCCGGTCGCCCACTGTTTACGCCGCAGGGCTCTCCCTGGTCCTCGCAAGCACGCAAGCAACCCTGCGGCGCTTTTTCCTTTCACGCTTGGCGCTCAACGCCCGATGCCTGACGCTTAAAAGCAAAGAGGGAGCGGTGTTACTCGCAGCATGAAACTTCCCGCATTTTTTCTTCTAGCGTTCAAAATACACCACCAATGCATCATGGTCTGAAATCGGTGCCACACCCTGGCTGCCATACAGGCTGTCATAACGCCCCGCATTACCACGACTCACCGCAACCTTGCTAACAGAGGGCTTCAATCCGGGTGACACCCAGATGTGGTCCAGCGCTTGCGGGCGACAACGGTGGCGGAAACTGTAGCGCTCCTTTTCAGGCAAGAACGACCAGAGATTCAGCAAGCCCGATTGCTCAAACCGTTCATGGCTGTCGGAGAACCGGCCTTCATCCCACGTCGTATTGAAATCCCCCGCGACAATCAATGGCGAGGTCTGCATCGTTACCCAGTTGGCCAACAAGGCCGCCTGAGTCTGTCTTTTTTCATGAACCCAGGCTTTCTTCAAATTCCGCGCGCTACGCCAATGTACCACCACTACATTCGCAGCAAGCGGCGCTTCAAGCGCAACCACCAACGGCGGGCGTGCATACAGCGCGTGACCATGGAACTGCTGGCCTGAAAAAAGAGTGCTCACCGACCCAATATTGACCGGTGAGCGATACATTATTGCCACATCCATACCCGAAGGGTCATTACCCTCACGCAGCGCTGAACGATACCGGTAACCACGCTGCGCCAACCGATCCGCCAGCCGATCCAGCACGGCCTGGTTTTCCACTTCCTGAAGCGCCAGAACATGCGGCGCGTTCAGGTCTTCAACAATAAAGCCCGCAACGGCATTTATCCGTGCCCTCAACAACGCAGACGACACAGGGTCATCCAGCTCGCTGTTCTTGTGGTCATCGCGCAGGCGCCACAGATTCAGGGTTGCCAGCGCCCATGTCTGATCAGACGCAGCAGGCACACCACGGGCAGGCGCAAGCTGTGCACAATCGGCCGGGGCCAACAGCGGGGAAATAGTGAGGACAATCAGAATGAATAAACGCATGCAGGCAGTGTATGCGCGCCATCCGCTGCGTAACAGAGGCTCAAGCGAAGCGGATTAACGCAGGGCAACCACGCACTGACACAACGGCGACATCCGTCTAATCCGTGTTCAAAAAAAACCCGCCGGAGAGGCGGGTCAAAAAACACATTCAGGGGCGATACACCACTTTTAACTGTGGTGAGACCTTGGTTTCATCCACGTAACCGATAAAGTTTCGATTACTGCCTACCAGCATGACCATTTCCCGGTCGCTGGACACTTCCCGGGGCGGCATACCTCGGCCGGTGAAAATCATTCTGGCCCAATAGCTTTTCATCTGCTCCGCGCTTTTGCCCATCACCCGCTGATAAAAGCCCGTGCGCTCAGCGCTTTTAGCCGGCAAATCCAACGGTTTCAAGGCAACGCCAGACGCCCGGCGAGTCAAACCATTAAATAACTGGCGTACTTCGTCCTGGGTCAGCATGGTCAATTCGCTACTGGCTGAAACCACCACAACCGGCTCGGCGTGCAGAGTGGCGGACAGGGTCAGGAGCAATGAAATTATCCATTTCTTCATTATCATTCTCCCTTAAAAGACCAGATCGGCGCTGAGACGCACAATGGTGGCATGATCATCTTCCATCTCCGCCCCCGGGTCGGTGACAAAGAACCCTGTGGTGGAAACCTCATCATCGGAGAAGTCGTAGTAGTAACTGAATTCCCCTTTCAGGGCGATGGAATCGGTGAGCGAGTAACGTAATCCTGCCGTCCAGCTTTTCTGCTGCTCGGCCAGGCCATCATTGATCGGGCCAGGCAAAGAGGAATCCAGATCACGGGGATCCACTTCCGCCCAAGTCACCAGCGGCATCCACTTGCCCATATACTTGCCCAGGCTCACATAGGCACTTTGGCTGCTGGGGTACCAGTTACCAAAGTCCAGACGCGCCACCTCGCCAGACATGAACCAGCTACCGTCATCATATTGCAGGCCAAGGCCGGCAAAGTAGGTGTACACCTCGTCAAAGGACAGCCCCAATGCGGTAGCAGGAATCAGCGCATCCAGATCATCCTGCCCCACGGACACATCCGCCGCAGAGTAGGCCGCACGCACGGTCCAGTCACGCCAGCGGCTGGTCAGGTTCATGCCGGCGAGATCGTCAGCCTGGTATTGCGCATTGTTGGTACGCGGCCCGCCATCCACGGTGCTGGACCCCCAGAAACCGCTAAGCCGGTGGCTGACCGGGCCGGTATTGAAGCCCCAGGTCGCTTCCAGTGCTTCCATGGTTTTGATGGGCGCCAGCTGATACACCTCGGAAGGCAATGACACCCACGGATAGGCATAACCTACATCCACATACTGTGAGTGCAGATAAAACGGCGCCACAATACGCCCCGCCTTGACGCTGACGCTCTCGGTAACGTCGTAGTCCAGGTAGGCCCACTGCACTTCCGCATTGAAATCATCGGCACCGGAGGCAAACAGCTGGACAACCGCCTCGGCCTTGTCGGTGAGCTGGGCGTTAAACTGTACGCCGGCACGGGTAAGGGAATCATGACTCCACTTATCACCGGAGCCATCGATGTAGCTGCCGTCGTCACCCAAGGTGGTGTCCGCCTCGGCACGGCTCATGCCAGCGGAGAGGAATCCGTTGATTCGCAGCCGCTCGGGCTGTGTCAGGCTGCTTTCAACCTGTTGCTGTTCCAGCTTTTCAAGCCGCTGCTGGTAATCACGCAGCGTCTGCTCCACGTCGCTTTCAGCAGCAATCGCCCATAAAGGGCTGATGCCCAGCGACGCACCGAGCACGACAGATAATGCCTTTCCCATAGTTCCCCCACAAAAACTTCGTCTTTTTCATTAAAGTTTAACTAAGACGAAAGGATGGCATTATCCGTGATTGTGATCGGGAATCAAGAGCCCGAGGGCGCTTCACGCAAAACCGGCAACCCGGCACAAATCGCCTCCCCTTCAGCCTGTGTCAGGCAGACCGTGACCGACTCCCCAGGCTGCGGAACCCGCTGCAGTTTCATCAACATCAAATGGTCGCCGCCCGGCGAAAAGGAAAACGATTCCCCCGGCGCCAACATGACATGGTGGAGATGGCCCATTTTGCGCGTCCCGTCATCCAGGGTTTTCATGCTGTGCAGCATGGCATGGCCGGCGATTTCACTACGGGCGCCGGTAATATTGACGCTGGTATCGCCCTCATTGGTCACCGTCAGGTACCCGGCCATGGTCGGCGATACCGGCGGCACCGCCCGCAGCCAGCCATCGCTGATACGTACATCCGCGCTGGCAACGCCGGCGCACAGTGCGACAGCCAGTGCCACGCCCTGACAAACGGGCTTACAAAAGCGATTCAACATCCGTTACCACCTCGTCAATCTTGAAATCCGCCGGATACAACTTGCGCACGCGCGCCTGCTCATCCAGCAGGTAAATATAATCACTATGGGTAAACAGGTAGCCCTGCTCCCCGGCCTCCTGATCCTTGATAAAGACCACACCGTACTGCTCGGCCACAGCTCGAATCTGTTCCAGGCTGCCCGTCAGGCCAATAATATCCGCCTTGAACCAGGGCAGATATTCCTTCAGATGGGCAGCCGTGTCCCGCTCAGGATCAAAGGTAATGAACACCGGTTGTACCTGATCGGCCACCCCTTCTTCTTCCAGATGACGGTAAACCTGAGCCACCTGGGCCAGCACCGCCGGGCAAATATCCGGGCAATGGGTGTAGCCAAAGAACAGAATCGACACCTGTCCCTTCAGCTTTTTCGCCTGAAAAGGCTCGCCATTCTGGTCCGTCAGGGTGAAATCACCCCCCAGCCGGGTATTCACCGGCAGGTCACTTTCCTGCTTGCCACAGCCGGCCAATAGCAACGCTGCCAGCAATGGCAGCACATACAGCAGTTTTCCCATGAATTCTCCGGTTCGCAGTTTGCGGCAGTCAGCGCTATAATCCGCGCCCATTTTCCCTCTATTTGACGGTTAGGCAACCCATGGCACGTAAGCTGTTTATCCAGACCCACGGCTGCCAGATGAACGAGTACGATTCTACCCGCATGGTGGATCTGCTCGAATCCAGCCACGGCCTGGAGCCCACCGACAACCCGGAAGAAGCGGATGTACTGCTTCTCAACACCTGCTCTATCCGGGAAAAAGCCCAGGAAAAGGTCTTCCATCAATTGGGCCGCTGGAAAAAGCTGAAAGACGCCAAACCCGACATGATTATCGGCGTGGGCGGCTGTGTGGCCAGCCAGGAAGGCGACGCCATCCGCGACCGCGCGCCCTATGTGGACGTGGTCTTCGGCCCCCAGACCCTGCATCGCCTGCCCGGCCTGATTACCCAGGCCGCCAGCACCCGCGAGCTGGCCATTGATGTGACCTTCCCGGAAATCGAAAAATTCGACAACCTTCCGGAACCCAGTGTGGATGGCCCGTCCGCCTTTGTTTCCATCATGGAAGGCTGCTCCAAGTACTGTACGTTCTGCGTGGTGCCCTACACCCGCGGCGAAGAAGTCAGCCGTCCGGTCCAACCGGTGCTCAGTGAAATTCAGCATCTGGCCGACCTGGGCGTGCGCGAGGTCAACCTGCTGGGCCAGAACGTGAATGCCTACCAGGGCGTGGGCGCCGATGGCGATACGCTGGATCTGGCCGACCTGATCCGCCTGATCCGGGACATCGACGGCATCGACCGCATTCGCTACACCACCAGCCACCCGGTGGAGTTCTCCGATGCGCTGATTCAGGTGTACGAAGACGTACCGGAGCTGGTCAGCCACCTGCACCTGCCGGTGCAATCCGGTTCCGACCGCATCCTGGCCATGATGAAGCGCAACCACATGGTGCTCGAATACAAGAGCAAGCTGCGCAAGCTCCAGCGCATTCGTCCGGAGATCTCCTTCAGCTCGGATTTCATCATCGGTTTCCCCGGCGAAACCGACCGGGACTTCGAAGACACCATGAACCTGATCCATGACATCGGCTTCGACATGTCCTTCAGCTTCATCTACAGCGCTCGCCCCGGCACCCCGGCGGCGGACCTGCCCGATGACGTGGACATGGAGGTGAAAAAGCAGCGCCTGGCGATCCTCCAGCAGCGCATCAACCAGAACGCCCAGGACATCTCCCGCAAAATGGTGGGCAGCACCCAGCGCATTCTGGTGGATGGCTTCTCCAAAAAGGATCCAGGCCAGCTCAAGGGCCGCACCGAAAACAACCGGGTGGTGAACTTCCAGTGCGACGACACCGACCTGATCGGCCAATTCGTGGATGTGACCATTGCCCAGGCGTACAGCAATTCCCTGCTGGGCACCGACCCGCGCAACCCGGGCTAGCCCGGGCCTTGCCGGGCTCATATCGTTATAGCGATTCGTTCCATCCGAACAGCTTTTAATTGGCGCTTGGTTATATAGACTTGAACCTCATTCGTGTTGACCAACGCTGATCTATTTGTGAGGACAAACCATGCGTGTGTGGATTTCCGCCCTGCTGCTGGCCATCGCCGGCGCCGCCAGTGCCCAGCAGACCCTGCTGAACAGCTCCTACGATATCGCCCGCGAACTGTTTGCCGCCGTGAACCCGAAATTCCAGGCCCACTGGCAGGAAATGACCGGCGAAGAGGTCTCCATTCAGCAATCCCACTCCGGTTCCTCCAAACAGGCCCGCGCCATCCTGCAGGGCCTGAAAGCCGATGTGGTGACCTTTAACCAGGTCACCGACGTCAACGTGCTGCACGACAAGGGCAACCTGATCCCGGCGGACTGGAACACCCGCCTGCCCAACAACTCCAGCCCCTACTATTCCACCACCGCTTTCCTGGTGCGCAAGGGCAACCCAAAGAACATTCAGGGCTGGGCCGACCTGGCGAAAGAAGACGTCAGCGTGGTGTTCCCCAACCCGAAGACCTCCGGCAACGGCCGCTACACCTACCTGGCGGCCTGGATGGCCACCAGTGATCGTCTGGACGGGAATGAAGACAAGATTCGCGACTACATGGCCCACTTTCTCGCCAACGTAGCGGTATTCGATTCCGGTGGGCGCGCGGCCACCGTCACCTTTGCCGAACGTGAGATCGGCGACGTGCTGATCAGCTTCGAGTCCGAGGTGAACAACATCCGCAAACAATACGGCAGCGATGATTACGATGTGGTGGTCCCGAAAACCTCCGTGCTCGCCGAATTCCCGGTCACCGTGGTGGACAAGGTGGTGGACAAGAAAGGCACCCGCAAAGTGGCCACCGAGTACCTGAACTTCCTGTACAGCGAAGATATCCAGCGCCTGCTGGCCGGCTTCAACTACCGGGTACATAACGATACCGTGGTAAAGGAAACCGCCGACCAGTTTCCCCCGGTGAAGCTGCTGGAAGTGGCGGACTATTTCGGCTCCTGGGCGGATGCCCAGAAGACCCACTTTGCCTCTGGTGGTGAGCTGGATCGCTTGCAAGCCAAGGCCCGGAGCCTGCGCTAAACCGCGCCAATAGACAGTGCCCCTACTGCGAACCCAACACTCCGTTTTACCCGGCTTCACGCTCAGCTTCGCGCTGAGCGTGTTGTTTATCTGTCTGGTGATTCTGGTGCCCCTGTCCGGGCTCGCCATCCATGTTTCACAGATGAGCTGGGCTCAATACTGGGGTGTGATTACCGACCCCCGCTCACTGGCCAGCTTCCGCGTGACCCTGCTGGCCGCCGCCGGCGCCAGCGGTATCAACGCCGTGGTCGGCCTGCTGCTGGCCTGGGTGATTACCCGCTACCGCTTCCCCGGCCGACGCCTGATGGATGCGCTGGTGGACCTGCCGTTCGCCCTGCCCACCGCCGTGGCCGGGCTGACGCTGTCGGCCCTGTTTGCCGCCAACGGCTGGCTGGGACAATGGTTTGAAGCCATCGGCATCAGCGTGGCCTACACCCCGCTGGGCATCATGATCGCCATGAGTTTCACCAGCCTGCCCTTCGTGGTGCGGGCCGTGCAGCCGGTGCTCGAAGACCTGACGCCCGACGTGGAAGAAGCCGCCGCCACCCTAGGCGCCACGCCCATGGCCACCTTTACCCGGGTGATTCTGGCGCAGCTGATGCCGGCACTACTCACCGGCACTGCCCTGGCCTTTACCCGCAGCCTGGGCGAATACGGCGCGGTGATTTTTATCGCCGGCAATATGCCCTTCGAAACCGAGATCCTCTCGCTGCTGGTCAACATCCGCCTGGATGAGTTCGACTACGCCGCCGCCAGCGCACTGGCCTCGGTGATCCTGATTGCCTCGCTGGTACTGCTCTTTGGTATCCAGCTGGTGCAATCCCGTCTGACCCGTCGCTGGAAGGGGCACTGACCATGCATGAACACCCCCGCCACTGGCACCAGTGGCTTCTCATCATGGCCGCCTTTGCTGCGGTCGCCATCTTGCTGGTGATGCCACTGGCGCTGATTTTCACCGAAGCCTTCAGCCAGGGCTGGGCCATGGTGCAGCAGAACCTGACCAACCCGGACATGCTCGGTGCCATCAAGCTGACCCTGATCGTCGCGCTAATCACCGTGCCAGTGAACCTGCTGTTCGGCATTCTGCTGGCCTGGTGCGTTACCCGTTACGAATTCCGCGGCCGCAAGCTGCTCAGCACCCTTATCGACATCCCCTTCGCCATGAGCCCGGTGGTCGCCGGGCTGTGTTATCTGGTGGTGTACGGGGCCCAGAGCGTGGTGGGTAACTGGTTCAGCGGCATGGGCGTGCAACTCATGTTCGCCCTGCCCGGCATGGTCATGGTCACCGTCTTTGTTACCTGCCCCTATGTGGCACGGGTGCTGATTCCGTTAATGGAATCCCAGGGCCAGCACGAAGAAGAAGCGGCCATCATTCTTGGTGCCTCCGGCTGGCAGGCTTTCTGGTATGTCACCCTGCCGAAAATCCGCTGGGCGCTGCTGTACGGGGTGGTACTCACCAACGCCCGGGCGGTGGGTGAATTCGGCGCGGTGAGCGTGGTCTCCGGCCTGATTCGCGGGCAGACCCTGACCCTGCCTTTGCTGGTGCAGATGTGGAATCAGGACTACAACACCGTGGGCGCCTTTACCGCGGCCGGCCTGCTGGCCGCCATGGCGCTGGTTACCCTGCTGCTGAAAACCGTGCTGGAATGGGCCACACAGCACAACACGGACAATGCCACTGAACAGAAAACCGAACAGGACACCCCATGAGCATTCGTGTCGAACAGATTCAAAAGCGTTTCGGCGATTTCACCGCGCTGGACGACATCAATCTGGATGTTCAGGAAGGCCAGCTGGTCGGCCTGCTCGGCCCCTCCGGTTCCGGCAAGACCACCCTGCTGCGCATCATCGCCGGGCTGGAAAAAGCCGACCAGGGCAAGGTGCTGTTCCACGGCAAAGACGTCACCAACCTGGACGTTCGCAAGCGCAAAGTCGGCTTTGTGTTTCAGCAATATGCCCTGTTCCGCCACCTGACCGTCGCCGACAACGTGACCTTTGGCCTGCGCATGCTGCCGCGCAAGGAACGCCCCGCCCGCTCGGCGATCCGCCAGCGGGTCAATGAACTGCTGGATCTGGTCCAGCTTGGCCACCTGGCCGGTCGCTACCCGGCACAATTATCCGGCGGCCAGAAACAGCGCGTGGCACTGGCCCGGGCACTGGCCCTGAAACCGGACGTGTTGTTGCTGGACGAACCCTTTGGGGCTCTGGATGCGAAAGTGCGCAAGGAGCTGCGCCGCTGGCTGCGTCATCTGCACGAGCAGATTTCGGTCACCAGCATCTTCGTGACCCACGACCAGGAAGAAGCCATGGAAGTGTCGGATCAGGTGGTGGTGATGAGCCAGGGACGCATCGAACAAATGGCCTCACCGCTCACCGTCTACGAGCAACCGGCCAGCCGATTCGTTTTCGATTTCCTGGGGCACATCAATGCGCTGAAGGGGCACTACGACGGCCGTAGCTGGCAAGCAGGCAACGCGCAACTGCGCCTTACCACCGAAGGCGCCTGCCCGGATGGTGAACTCACCCTTTACCTGCGCCCCCACGAAGCGGACCTGAGCAAAACCCCCAGCGACAGCGCCAACCTGCCCGTCAAACTGGGCGCACGCAGCGTGTTTGGCGGCACGGTAACACTGGAACTGGAAGCGCTGGGCTGGCCAGCGGAGGTGATGGAAGTGGAACTGAGCCGGGACGCCTGGCAAGCGCTGAATGCACAACCGGGAGATACCCTGTTTGTGCATCCGCGCCAATTACAGACCGTCACCTGCGACGGCAATCTGGGGCCCCGGGTCACACCTGCCTGACCCGACGCCCCGTTTCAGCAGCCTGGCCTCAGCGTATGCTGCCTCTGCCCAGGCCATCTTCCTCAGCCGGTGCCAGATAATCCGGCAACAACACCACGGACTCCGGTTTGGTCTGCGCATAACTGGCATCCGGTGTCACATCGCCGCCCGGGCTGGACAGGATGTTATCGAAGCGCAGCACCTGATCCTGGGATTTTTCCGCCACGTACAGGCTGCTGCCATCAAAGGCGATATCCACCGGATTGCCCAGCTGGGTATTGCCCACGGTGGTGCCATCCCCGTTGTCGATGCTAACCGCCACATCGGTATTACCATCCGCACGGTCAGCTTTCTCGATCACATACAGCTTGCCATCAGTGCCCACCGCCCCGCTGCCCACATCGGAGACGATCAGGGTTTTGCGATCCGCCACATAGACAATGCCATGCAGGTTGGTCGGCACCGCAATGGCACTGCCACCGATGGTCGGAGTGATGATCCGGTCCGGATCTTCCGCCCCCTGGTTGGCCAGATAATCGTCAAACACCGCAACCGTGCCATCGGTCAGCGCCACAAAGAGCTGATCGCCCTTGGGGTGGTAATCCAGATCCCAAGGCGCCACTGCCAGGGAGGTGGTGAACAGCGGAGGCGCATCTGCACCCGACTGGGCACCAAAGACTTTCACCGCCGGGTCACCGTTATCGGTGATCAGCAGCAGCCCGGCTTCGTCCGCCACATCAAAGCCTTTCGGGCTAACCAGCGTAGTTGCCGCCCCGGACACAATGCGGTCGCGGCTCAGCGAAAACATCTCGCCGTCACGCTCCGTTCCAAGACGGTTCACCACCACAATGCGGCCGTCCAGGTTGGCGCCATCATCGGCGGTCAGGTAGACATCGCCCAGTTGGTTAACGCTGACGCTTTCCAGTGACTCGCCCACGGTGAAGTCCCGTTGCACGGTGGTCAGGTCGGTATCCAGCACCACCACATCCGGGTCACCCGCCAACGGCGCATTGCTGGACACCAGCACGCCATCGATCGTGGTGTCGCTGTCATCGATATCCGAGACATCCGCTTCCAGGCGTGGCGTCGTGATGCGCACCAGTGATTCCGGCTTCACCGATGCCACCGTGCGATTGGGCGCCACATCGCCGGACTGGCCCGCAAAAATATTGTTGTAGACCAGAATGGCGTCGTTGGACTTCTCGGCAATAAACGCCTTGTTGCCTTCCAGAATCAGATCCACCGGATTACCCAGCATGGTGGCCGGCCCTGCCAGTGTGCGATCCGGGGTCACCATGCCAGAAGCGGAGCTGGCGTTGCTGATCACATAGACCTTGCCATCATCGGCCACCGCCGCATCCCCCACATCGGTGACTACCAGGGTGTCGGTATCCGCGCGGTAGGCAATCCCGTGAATATTGGAAATGCTGACGCCGTCGCCTGGCGTAATGGTTCGCGCGGCGCTGGCGTCAAATCCACCCGCCACATAGTTATCCACCACCAGGATGGTGCCGTTGGTCATGGCCAGGAACAGAATATCCTGGGTTTCGTTATAGGCCAGATCCCAGCAGTTGGCAGGGAGCGCGGTGGAGGCCAACGGCTGGGCCATGTCCCCCGCCGCGGTGCCAAACACTTCAATACTGTTACCGCCCACATTGGCGGCGAACAACAGGCCCGCCTCATGAGCCACGGCAATCCCTTTCACCGTAGCGGAACCGGGCGCATCGATATCACGCTCCAGCGCCGGATCAGTGAGGCTGCCGTCTTCTCGCTGGGCCGCAAGGTGAATGGTTTGGAAGGTGCTGGGCGTCGCCGTGTCATCGGCCACATACAGATTGCCCAGCAGATCCTGCGCCATGCCTTCGTTGCCACCGGATGAAAAATTCGCTTCCACGTTCAGCGCCGGGTCCAGTCGATCGATTTGTCCCCGGTTGGTCGGGCCATTGAGCATCACCAGAATAGGGGCTGATCGAGCTGAAGGCGGTGTGACGCTATTATTACTGCTATTGTCACCCCCGCAAGCGGCCAGACCCACTGCCGCCGCCAACGCGGTGAAACCAAGGTTACGATACGTGCCGATGTTCATCCTGTTACTCCCTTTCCATCCATTGATAACAACCCATCGAACCACTGAAACCCTCAGTGGCGGGCACGGTAAGCGCGCCCTGCCAGTGATACGTTGGCAACACGCGGTTGGATGCAGGCAACCGGTAAAATTCACGTGACAAAGTGTAACCGGCGAGACCGGCAGGGCTTTCTTATCCACGGACGCCCCCGACTGTCAGACACAAGCGTCCCGCCCCTTGCAGCCGCGGGTGTCGGCGGCTACGCTGCCCCTGCGAATTCGCTTCCCCGGAACAACGCTTCGGGGTATTCTGAAACTCTCTCTAAACAGCCCGAAGGGCCACCTTTTCCATCTTGGACACACCACTCGTTTCACAGCACATCAGCCTCGAACCCAACGATTCCCGTCGACTGGCCAGCCTCTGTGGCCGCCTGGATGAGCACGTCAAGCAGATCGCACAGCGGCTGCACGTGGAAATCCTGAACCGCGGCAACCAGTTTCATCTGGCCGGGGACGCCGACGCCGTGGATGCGGCCGGGGCCATTCTCAGCGAACTCTACGAACAGACCCGCGACGGCACCGAGCTGACACCGGAAATGGTGCACCTGCATCTGCAACAGTCCAACGTGGCTGACCAGGCCGATAACGCCCGCGCAGACAACACCGTGCCGTTTCCCAGCGACGACATGCTGATCCGCACCAAGCGGGTACGCATCAAGCCCCGTGGTACGCACCAGCGCGAGTACGTCAAACAGATCCGCAAGCACGACATCAATTTCGGCGTGGGCCCGGCGGGCACCGGCAAGACCTGGCTGGCCGTGGCCTGCGCAGTGGATGCCCTGGAGAAAGCCGAGATTCAGCGCATTCTGCTGGTGCGCCCGGCGGTGGAAGCGGGTGAAAAACTGGGCTTTCTGCCCGGCGACCTGGCGGAAAAAATCGATCCCTATCTGCGCCCGCTTTACGATGCGCTTTACGAAATGATCGGTTTCGAAAAAGTGGCCAAGCTGATGGACCGAATGGTCATCGAAGTGGCGCCGCTGGCGTACATGCGCGGGCGCACCCTGAACAACAGCTTCGTGATTCTGGATGAAGCCCAGAACACCACGCCGGAACAGATGAAAATGTTCCTCACCCGGATCGGTTTCGGCACGCGCGCAGTGATTACCGGCGACGTGACCCAGGTGGACCTGCCCCGCCATCAACGCTCCGGGCTGGTTAACACACTGGAAGTGCTGGACGGGGTCAACGGCATCGGGGTGACCCGATTCGATAGCCGCGACGTGGTCCGCCACCCGCTGGTTCAACGCATTGTAGAGGCCTACGACCGTCATGAACGGGATACCGACACCGACCGTTGATATCCAGTGGGCCAGCGATGCCCCGGACGCCCCCGACGAACCCCATTTATGTGAATGGGTGCGCCATGCGGCCATTGCCGCCGGTGGCGTGGTGGGCGATATCACCCTGCGTATCGTCGATGAAGACGAGATTCGCACCCTCAACCGCGACTACCGCGACAAGGACGCCACTACCAATGTGCTGTCCTTTCCTTTTGACATGCCCGAAGGGCTGCCGGAAGGCGCAGTAGAACCGCTGCTGGGGGATATCATTATCTGCGACGCGGTGGTGTGCCGCGAAGCCAGCGAACAACACAAACCCCTGGATGCCCACTGGGCACACATGGTCACCCACGGTGTGCTGCACCTGCTCGGTTATGATCATATTGACGATGACGATGCACTCGTCATGGAAACCCTGGAAATCCGCGCCCTTGGCGAGCTGGGTTTTCCTGATCCTTACAGCCCTGCCCACGACGAAGGCCAGGCGCCACCTGAAAACACGGAGTTTAACCCCTGATGTCGGACGATTTTTCGGATAACGGTACCAGCCGAAGTTGGTTGGAGCGTGTCGGCCAGTTTTTCTCACCCACTCCGGGAGACCGGAGCGAACTACTGGAACTGATGCGCTCCATGCGCGACACCCACATCATCGACGGCGACACCCTGGGCATCATCGAAGGCGCCATCTGCGTGGCAGACATGCAGGTGCGTGAGATCATGATTCCCCGTTCGCAAATGGTCAGCATCAAGGCCAGCTCCGACCCACGGGATTTTTTGCCCACCATTATCGACTGCGCCCATTCCCGCTTTCCGGTACTCGGCGACGACCCGGATGAAGTCATTGGCATCCTGCTCGCCAAGGATCTGCTACCGTTAATCCTTGATCCCGCCCGTATGGAGCGTTTTGCGATCAAAGATCACATCCGTTCGGCTATGGTAGTGCCAGAATCAAAACGTCTGGATTCATTGCTGCGCGAATTTCGTATCAGCCGTAACCACATGGCCATCGTGGTCAACGAATACGGCGGCGTGGCCGGGCTGGTCACCATCGAAGATGTGCTGGAACAGATCGTCGGCGAAATCGAAGACGAACACGATATCGAAGAAGACGACTACCTGATCAAGGATCTGGACAACAACGAGTACACCGTCAAGGCACTGACGCCCATCGACGACTTCAACGAACACTTCCACTGCCAGCTCAGTGATGAAGAATTCGACACCATCGGGGGACTGGTGATGCAGAAGTTCGGGCGCCTGCCAGGCCGTGATGAAAGCATCACCCTGGAAGGCTTCCGCGTCACCGTGCTCAGCGCCGACGGCCGCACGATACGACTGTTACGAGTGACACCGCCGGGGGATAACGACAATGACCACACCGATCACGGAGCAGACAACACCTGATCCCGCCCCGGCTGCCTGGCGCTCTGCGCCCTGGGTAATGGCCTGCCTGGCCATTGCCCTGCTCGTTGGCCCGTTACTCAATAGCGCCAACAACACCCAACCCGTTCTGAACTGGTATCAAAGCAGTGGCCTGAAAGCCCTGGAGTGGGACAACTACCTTTCCTGGCTTCGCTTTAATAACCAAAGTGCCCTGTCACAACGGCTGGAACAAAACACTGACATGGACGCCCATGCCTACGGCGCCGCCCTGTTCGCCGACGACTTCGTGACCGACAGCAAACGTCGCGCCCAGGATTTCTGGTCGTCCGCCGAGATCGAACAATGGAACCGCCTGCGCGAGCAGATTCCCGCGCAAGTGGCTGCCAGCAACCTGTATCGCTGGGGCCTGCCGGACAACTCGCCGCGCCCGGCCCGTTTCTTTACCGCCCCCTTCACCGGCGCTTCGCTCTGGCTGACCCTGGCCAGCCTGCTGTTATTGGTGCCGCTGGCCCCCACCCTGGAACGCCGCCTCGGCCACGGCCGGGTATTCGCCCTGTGGATTCTCGGGTGCCTGCTCAGTGGTTTTGGTTACCTGTTGTTGGCGAGCCCGGGGCAGATTCCTTTCCACGGCGCCACGGCGCCCCTGCTGGTCTGGTTCGGTGCCTTCTTCGGCCTGCAGCGCGGTGCGCTATCGCTGCCGGTCTGGCATCCCAAGCACAAACGCTGGCAACGCCTGTCAGTGTCGCCCTACACCCTGCTGCCCCTGCCCGTGGCAGCCCTCGCTGCCCTTGCCCTGTTCAGCAATCCACTGCTCGCCAACCTCAGCGCCGGCCTCACAGCGTTTATCGGTGGCCTGTTGCTGGTCCAGATCATGCGCCCACAGCCTGTCGAGACAGGGCAGGAAAGACATCACACCCGGGATCCGCAGCAACTGTCCTCGCTGACCCGGGGCTGGGACGCGTTGGGACAACTGAACGGCGACGCCGCCAGCGCTGCCTTCGGGCAAGTCCTTGCCAGCGAGCCGGATCACTTCGACGCGCTCACCGGGCAATTCACCGCGCAACAATTGCTCAGCGATAACGCTGCCTGGACCACCGTCGCCCAGCAACTGTTCGCTCACCCGGCAACAGAAAAAGGCCAGGCCATTCAGGTGGCGCAATGCTGGCAGCAGTATCAGCAACGCGGCGGTGCGGCGCTGCCTGCCGTCATCGGCTGGCCGCTCTTGCGCACATTGACGCAGGCGGGGGAGTTTCAGCAGGCAGAAAAGCTGGCGCGGGAACTGGATGAGCATGCGCTCAAGGCAAACGCCATCGCTCAGCTGCGTGACGCCTTGATTCAGGAAGGACTGGCACACCGGGCAAAGGCGCTGGCGTGATGAACGCTGGACGCTAACGCCTTACCTCTTACGCCCAGGCATCCCGGCACTCCGCCACTTTCTGGCGCAACCGGGCATCGCGGCAATGGCTTTCCACAAATCGCAGGTACTGCTCGGCCTTGCCAGCCAGCCCGAACTGTTCCGCCAGCACTTTCGCCAATAACAAGTAAGCCTCACCCAGATCGGCAAAATCCGGGTGTTTGCCGTGCAGATCCTTCAGCAAACCCACCGCCAGCTTGGGCTCGCGCTCGTAGATGCCTTCCGCCAACGCCAGCCGTAACACCGGGGCGCCGGGCAACCATTGCGGGTCACGTTTTCGTTGCCGGGCAACCAGCGCCATTGCCTCACTCCAGGCGTCTGCGCGGATCAGCACGTCCAGATAGGGCTCCACCAGGGCAGCCCGCTCTTCGTCCTTCCCCAGCACCGCCAGCAACCGGTCGTGATGATGCCAGTCACCCACTGTGGCTTTCTTCGTCTTGATAACTTTCGCCGTTGTCAGCAGCACCTTGTCGAACCGGCCCGCGCACAGCTGCGTGCGTTGGCGGCGCTCGGCCAACGGCTGGGTGACACGCCGACCTCCCTGGTTCAGCCCCCACAACCGACCATGACGGGCGGCGATATCACCACACAGGCCCGCCAGCACCAGCCACCACCAGCCTGCCAGCAACCCGGCCAGCCCCTGCACCAGTGGCAACGGAAACACATCCATGGCCACGGCAATCAACGCCACCACCAGCACACTGCCCAGCGACGCAAATCCGGCCGCCACCCCGTAATCGCGGGGCGCGGAAATCACATACGTCGGCGCCGCTGCATAGGCACCGGGGGCTGCACCGTTTACCAATACCGCCAGCCACAGGGCAGGCACCAGCAACATGCCGAGCCCTCCCACCAGCAAACCAGCGGGTATCGATACCGCCACCACCAGGAAGCCCGCCAGGCCGATGACCAGCAGCGCGGGTAACGCCTGCCACAGAGCACTTTGCCACGCCGTGCTCTCGCCCAGACAGTCCCAGCCAGGCAAGGCCACCCTGCGACTTTTGCGAGGACCGGCCCGCAATGCCATCAACGCGGCGGAAAATGCAAAGGTCGGCAACCCGGCAAGCAAAGCCACCGGCACCATCATCCACAATGGCGGCAACAGCGCCGCCAGCACCGCCCAGATCGCCAACAGGGGCAGTAACGGCAAGGCAAACGGCAACTGCAGATAATGATCCAGCCGTTGCCACAAAGGGCCGACCTGATCCTGCCCTACGGGGGCAAGATCGTGATTGCACAGCAAACAACGGGCCTCCATACGGTGGTCCTCATCGCCATCCACACATTGCTGACACAGATGCAGCCCATCATGGGCGCAATACCACAGCGCCTCCGTTCCCGGATGGTACTTGCATGGGTGTTTCACTATGATGCCCCCAGACTTGTCATTCCGGTTTAACCGGTTATTTTGCCTGCTACTTTATTCGTATTATTGCATCGACTCTAGTCCAAACTGCCAGGCGGCCTGCTCGCCAGCATGAAACGAGGAACCCCATGCGAGATCGTCTGTTGGCCTTGATTGCCGGCCTGCTTTTTCCCCTTGCCTTCGCTCCCTATGATCTCTGGCCACTGCTGTTTGTCAGTATCGGCGCCGGCTACTGGTGCCAGCAGCGAGCCGGTTCTGCCCGCGAAGCATTGTTGCGCGGCTGGCTATACGGTCTCGGCATGTTCGCTTTCGGCATTTCCTGGGTGCATGTTTCCATGCACGACTACGGTTTTATGCCGCTGTGGATGGCCATCCCGTTCACCGGTATCTTCGCTGCCTTTCTGGCCCTGTTTTACGGGCTCACTTTTTATGCCAGCTGGCGGCTGGGGCGTTCGGCACTGGCGTTTGCCGGTAGCTGGCTGTTACTGGACTGGGTACGCGGCGTTTTCCTCACCGGCTTCCCCTGGCTGTATGCGGGCTATGCCCTGATCGATACGCCCTTTGCTCCGCTGGCCCCCATCGGCGGGATATGGCTGCTCACGCTCACCACCGTGCTGGTCAGCGCCAGCCTGGTTCGCCCGGCAAACGGCCGGCGAGCATGGCACACCAGCCTGGCCGCGGCTTGCGCCCTGCTGGTGCTCACCGCCGTCTCTCACACGCTCACGTTCACCCAAACCAGTGGCCCGGCACAGAAAGTCGCGCTGGTGCAGGGCAACATTCCCCAGGACATCAAATGGCAGCTGTCCATGCGTGAGCGGACCCAGCAGATCTATCAGGATCTGACTCGGGATATTCCTGCTGACACCCTGGTGATCTGGCCGGAATCCGCACTCACCGATTTCTACCAGAACGTGTCCGGGTTCGTTGAGCAGGAAGGGCAACAGCTTGCCGAGCGGCACGGCGGGTTCATCACCGGTGTGCCCTGGCGCACGGTCAGCAATAGTGGCGTGACCTACCACAACAGCATTGCCTCGATCCCGCTTGATGCCGGCGACGGCAACCCGCGCGTCTACCACAAACAGAAGCTGGTCCCGTTCGGCGAATATGTGCCCATGCAGTCGCTGATCCGCGGGCTGATTCCGTTCTTTGATTTGCCCATGTCCGGTTTTACGCCCGGCAGCCCAACGCAACCGAACCTGACCGCCCTGGGCCACACCGTGGCGCCGTTCATTTGCTACGAAATTCTCTACCCGGAACAGGTGGCCACCCGCAGCCACGATGCTGATGTGTTGCTGACCATCAGTAACGATGCCTGGTTCGGCACCTCCGCCGGCCCCCTGCAACACTTTCAGATGGCGCGCATGCGCGCCGCCGAAACCGGGCGCTGGCTGCTGCGGGGGACCAACAACGGCGTCACTGCAGTGATTGATCACCACGGCCAGGTCATCGATGCCCTGCCCCAGTTCACCCGTGACGTGCTCTACAGCGAATACCGTCCGCGCACCGGCATCACCCCATTCATGACCACCGGCGTGTGGCCCTGGCTGTTGTTGTCGGTGCTACTGATCGGCCTGGGGTTTATCTGCAGGAACAAGTAAATACTCGCATATACCTTTTTATTATATGCTTATTCCAAATTTGACATTCCATTGGGAGGCGCCTATAACTGTGGTCTGACAACACCACGGAGGCGCCATGTCCCGCCCTCAAATCCAGGCCTTTTTCGACGCTGACACCAACACGGTGAGCTACATCGTCACCGATCCGGCTTCCAGCCACTGCGCCATCATCGACCCGGTGCTGAACTACGCCGCCCAGTCCGGCCACACCCGCTACGATGGCGCCCAACGCATCGTCGATGCCGTTCGTGACCAGCAACTCACCGTGGACTGGTTACTGGAAACCCACGTGCATGCGGACCACCTGTCCGCCGCTCCCTGGATCCAGCAGCAACTGGGCGGCAAACTGGCCATCGGCGAGCATATCCGCACCGTACAGGACACCTTCGGCCTCATTTTCAATGCCGGCAGCGAGTTTGCCCGCGACGGCCGCCAGTTCGATCACCTGTTCCGTGATGGGGAAACCTATACCGTTGGCAACATGGAAGCCCGGGCGATTCATACCCCCGGTCACACTCCCGCCTGCATGAGCCATGTTATTGGCGATGCGGTGTTTGTCGGCGACACCCTGTTCATGCCCGATTACGGCACCGCCCGCTGCGACTTCCCCGGTGGTGACGCCCGCACCCTGTATCGTTCAATCCAAAAGTTGCTGGCCCTGCCCGATGCAACGCGCATGTTCCTGTGCCATGACTATCTGCCGGAGGGACGAGAGGAGCTTGTCTGGGAAACGACGGTGGCCGAACAGCGCAAACACAACATTCATGCCCATGAAGGCACCAGCGAAGACACCTTTGTCAGCATGCGCGAAGCCCGTGATGCCACGCTGGATATGCCTCGCCTGATTCTCCCTTCGGTTCAGGTCAACATGCGCGCGGGCCACCTGCCGCCGGCGGAGGACAATGGCGTCCGCTACCTGAAAATTCCGCTCAACACCCTCGGCGCTATCAGCTCCCGGGTCACAACGGATGAGGAAAGATGAGGATGGAGGCACAAATGCGTAAGCTAACGCCCCATCGACCACCATTTCCGAAAAAGGCTGAATCATGACCGACTTCAACAAGCTCAATGACGACCTGTCCGTGACTGCACAACTGCTGCCGGAAGACATGCCCGCCGTGGCCGCTGCCGGTTTCAAGATGGTGCTCAACAACCGCCCGGACGGGGAAGCTGCCGACCAGCCCAGCAGCAACGAAATGGCCGTGGCCGCTGAAGCCGCCGGGCTTGCCTACGCCCACCAACCGGTCGTGGCCAGCAACATTGCCGAAACCGATATCGACGGCTTCGACGCCATCGTTTCCCTGGCCGAAACGCCAGTACTGGCCTTCTGCCGCACCGGCACCCGCAGCACCACCCTGTGGGCACTGACCCAGGCCAGCGAACAGGACAACGCCAGCATTCTGGCCACCGCTGAACAGGCCGGCTACGACCTGAGCGGATTGGCGGATCGCCTCAACCAACGCCGGGAGTCATAGCATGCCGCGAGCCCTCCGATTTCTACACTGGCTACCCGCCAGCGACTGGTTGGCTCGCTACAACAAGGATGAAGCGACCGGCGACGGTATCGCCGCCGTCATCGTCACCTTGCTACTGGTTCCCCAGGGGCTTGCCTACGCATTACTGGCCGGCATGCCTCCGGAAACCGGGCTCTATGCCAGCATCGTGCCGCTGATCATTTACGGTCTCTTCGGCACCAGCCGCGCACTCTCCGTGGGGCCGGCAGCACTCACCTCGCTAATGACAGCCTCTGCCGCCGGCGCCATTGCCGGTGGCGACCCGCAGCTGTTCATTCAGGCCGCCATCGCCATGGCGTTATTGTCCGGGGCCATCCTGCTGGTAATGGCCGCCCTGCGCATGGGCTGGCTCACCAATCTGCTCAGCCATCCGGTGATCCTGGGGTTTGTCAGCGGCTGTGCCATCATTATTGCCGCAAGCCAGCTCAGCCACCTGCTCGGTGTTGACGCCAGTGGCGAGAACATTCTCGAACTGGGGCGCAGTCTGCTGCCCCGTCTTGGGGAAATACACTGGATCACCGTGGCCATGGGTGCCCTGGCCATTGCCTGCCTGATCATCCCGAAGAAAATGGCCGGCCCACTCAAACGCTCCGCCCTGCCGGGCTGGCTCAGTGCCTTTCTGGGAAAATCGGGCCCGGTGCTGGCCGTACTGGTCACCACCCTGGTGAATATCGGCCTGGGGCTGGATCAGCAAGGCCTTGCCGTGGTCGGCGCCATTCCCGACGGCCTGCCACAGCCGGTGTGGCCGAGCCTGCAAGCCGCGCAATGGCATCAGGTTCTGGTCCCTGCCCTGCTGCTGGCGCTGATCGGCTTCGTGGAATCCATTTCTCTGGCTCAGGCTTTGGCCGCAAAACGCCGCGAACGCATCGACGCCAACCGTGAGTTACTGGGCCTGGGGCTGGCCAATGTGACCAGTGGCCTGTCCGGCAGCTTTGCCGTCACCGGCAGTTTTTCCCGCACCACCGTCAGCTTCGAAGCCGGCGCCCGCACCCCCATGACCGGCCTGCTCGCCGGGCTGGCCATGGGGGTCGTGGCCCTGTGGTTTACCGGGCTGTTCACTCGCGTCCCACAGGCCGCTCTCGGCGCAATTATCGTCATGGGCGTGCTCTCACTGATCGAGCTGCGGGAACTGAAAAACCTGTGGCACTCCAGCCGCCCGGACAGCCTGGCCATGGCCGCCACCCTGGCCGGTGTGCTGTTAGTGAATGTGCAAACCGGCCTGCTGATCGGCGTAGTACTGTCACTGGTTCTTTTTCTGTGGCGCGCCAGCCAGCCCCATGTGGCTGAAGTGGGCCTGGTCCCCGGCACCCACCATTTCCGGAACATAGACCGCCACGACGTTGTCGTGGAAAACGCCGTGTTGTCCATTCGCGTGGACGAGTCGCTATGGTTTGGTAATGCCCGCCCCATGGAAGACCTGCTCTACGACCGGGCCATGGCCCGCCCCGAGGTGCGTCATCTGGTGTTGATGTGTTCCGCTATCAACCATCTCGATGCCAGCGCGGTGGAAAGCCTGGAAAGCCTTAACGAACGGCTGGACGCGGCCGGCGTCCAACTGCATTTGTCTGAAGTGAAGGGTCCCGTGATGGATCGCTTGAAGAAAAATCACTTACTGAGCGTGCTGAGCGGCCAGGTTTTCCTTAGCCAATACCAAGCGGTGGAAACACTCGGGGGAAGCACTCACAACGCGTGAGGCATGGGACGTGAGACGTCCAGCCTTTCACAAATAGCGAACGTGGTACCAGACCAACGCCAGCCACTCGTACCAGATCTCCGGCACCATGGATAACGCCCCCGCCGACGGCACCCACTCCTGCTTCGGCAATCGCTTGCTCCAGGCTGCCTGCGCCAACACACCCTGGCTTTGAAAACACAGCAGGGCTCTGGGCAGGTGGGCCCGGTCGCTGATCAGCATCACCTCATCCATGCCTCGCTCGGCCAGCAATTCACTGCTGAAACAGGCGTTTTCCCAGGTATTACGGCTGCGAGCTTCCTTGATCACATTCAGCGTCGGCCAGCGGCGCAAGGCCTGCTCGGCCATCAAGTCCGCCTCGCTGGGCTCGTTATCGTGCATGGGCGTCTGGCTGATACCGCCACTCACCAGCAGCGGCAAGCCGTGCTCGTGGGCCAGCTCCGCCGCCAGTTTCAACCGGCGCAGGCCACGGGTGGTCAGCGAGAAACGCCCGTTTCGCTGGCGCCGGCCAGCTCCCAGCACCACCACCGCCTGGGGCGTAATGCCGGTAATCCGGCGCGGCAAGGGCGGCAGAAAACTGCGCACCACCGCCGGCAGGCTGGCCCCCACCAGCACCAATAACGTCAGGTAGGTCAGCACCATGGGCGGGGCCCCACCACATCCACACCCGGCAGGCGCCCCCGCCCACGGTATTTATCGTTGAGATTGCGCATATGGACACCCGCGCATTGAGAAATCCGGGCTAAGCTCATGTATCCTATGTCCCCTTCACGGCCGGGATGTTCCCCAAGGTCGCCCTGTTCCCGTTTGTTTTTATGGTCAAGAAAAGAGAGCCGATGGACGCACAGTATCGCCCCGATCAGATCGAAGCCCAAGCCCAGCAATACTGGGATGACAATCAGAGCTTCAAGGTCACCGAGGATGCCGGCAAGGAAAAGTTCTATTGCCTGAGCATGTTCCCCTACCCGTCTGGCCGCCTGCACATGGGCCACGTGCGCAACTACAGCATCGGCGATGTGGTCAGCCGTTACCAGCGCATGCAGGGCAAAAACGTCCTGCAGCCCATGGGTTGGGATGCCTTCGGCCTGCCGGCGGAAAACGCGGCGATCAAGAACAAGGTCGCACCGGCCAAGTGGACCTTCGAGAACATCGACTACATGCGCGGGCAACTACAGCGCCTGGGCTTCGGCTACGACTGGGACCGGGAACTGGCCACCTGTACGCCGGAATATTATCGCTGGGAACAATGGTTTTTCACCAAGCTGTATGAGAAAGGTTTGGTGTACCGAAAGATGTCCACAGTGAACTGGGACCCGGTAGACCAAACCGTGTTAGCCAACGAGCAGGTAATTGATGGCCGTGGCTGGCGCTCCGGCGCTCTGGTGGAACAGAAGGAAATTCCCCAGTGGTTTATCAAGATCACCGACTACGCCGACGAGCTGCTTAATGATCTGGATCAGCTGGATGGCTGGCCGGAGCAGGTCAAAACCATGCAGCGCAACTGGATCGGCCGCTCTGAAGGGGTGGAACTGGACTTCTCCATTGAAGGAGAAGAATCCCTGCGCGTTTATACCACCCGCCCGGACACGCTCATGGGCGTGAGCTATGTGGCGGTGGCCGCCGGCCACCCGCTGGCGCAAAAAGCGGCGGCGGCCAACCACGAAGTAGCCGACTTCGTCAAAGAATGCCAGAACACCAAGACCGCCGAAGCCGACATGGCGACCATGGAAAAGAAAGGCATCTACACCGGCCTCACCGCCACCCACCCGATCAGCGGTGAAGCGGTGCCGGTATGGGTCGCCAACTTCGTGCTGATGGGCTACGGCACCGGCGCGGTGATGGCAGTGCCCGCCCACGACCAGCGCGACTTCGAATTTGCGCAGAAATACGGCCTCCCCATCACCCAGGTGATTGAACCCGCCAACGGTGAGCAGATCGATCTGGCCCAGCAAGCCTTCACCGAAAAAGGCACCCTGGTGCATTCCGGTGAATTCGATGGGTTGTCCTCTGCCGACGCCTTCAACGCCATCGCCAACTGGCTGAGCGAACGTTCTCTGGGCGAAAAGAAAGTGAACTACCGGCTGCGCGACTGGGGTGTCTCCCGTCAGCGTTACTGGGGCGCGCCCATTCCCATGGTGGAAACCGAAGACGGCACCCTGCACCCCACCCCGGACGACCAGCTGCCTGTGGTGCTGCCCACCGATGTGGAAATGGATGGCGTCAACAGCCCCATCAAGGCCGACCCGGAGTGGGCCAAGACCACCTTCAACGGTCAACCCGCCCTGCGTGAAACCGACACCTTCGACACCTTCATGGAGTCCAGCTGGTACTACGCACGCTACTGCTCACCGCAGAGCGACACCGCCATGCTCGACCCGGCCGCCACCAATTACTGGCTGCCCGTGGACCAGTACATCGGCGGCATCGAACACGCCATCCTGCACCTGCTCTACTCGCGCTTCTTCCACAAGTTGCTGCGTGATACCGGGCTGGTGAATTGCGACGAGCCCTTCAAACAACTGCTGTGTCAGGGCATGGTGCTCAAAGACGGCGCCAAGATGTCCAAGTCCAAGGGCAACACCGTGGACCCGCAACAAATGATCGAAGAATACGGCGCCGACACCGTGCGCCTGTTCATGATGTTTGCCGCCCCGCCGGAGCAATCACTGGAATGGAACGACGCTGGCGTGGAAGGCGCCTTCCGCTTTATCAAGCGCCTGTGGCGTCTGGTGGCCGAACATGTGGAAGCCGGTAATGCAGGCACACTGGACGTAAACGCACTGGATGACACAGGCAAGGCGTTGCGCCGCAAGACCCACGAAACCATCCAGAAAGTCAGCGACGACTATGGTCGCCGCAGCACCTTCAACACCGCCATTGCCGCGGTGATGGAATTGATCAATGAAGTCAGCAAGTTCGACGCTAACAGTGATAACCGCGCTGCGGTAAAACACGAAGCCCTGGAAGCGGCCGTGCTGCTGCTGGCCCCCATCATTCCCCATGCCGGGCACAGCCTGTGGCAGGCCCTGGGCCATGAAGAGGCAGTGATTGATGCCAGCTGGCCCAGCGTGGATGAAAGCGCGCTAGTGAAAGACAGCATCGAGCTGGTGGTACAGGTGAATGGCAAGGTCCGCGCCAAGCTGAATGTGCCCGCCAACGCCGACAAGGAATCAGTAGAAGCCCTGGCGATGGACGAGCCCAATGTGCAGAAATTCACCGAAGGAAAAACAGTGCGTAAAGTGATCGTGGTGCCGGGTAAACTGGTCAACATCGTCGCCAACTGAGCGCACTGCAACGCCGCGGACACCGTAGGGTGGAAATGGCCGCAGGCCATCTCCACCAGCCCGCCAGACAACCGAGAGAGCACGCATCCCATGAGGGTCACCGTTAACGCCATTACCACCCTGCTTCTCACCCTGCTGATCACGGCCTGCGGCTGGCAGCTACGAGGCGCCACCAGCGTGCCCACCATGGAAAGCCTGACTCTCATTGGGGCCAGCACGGAGCTGAAATACAGCCTGGAAGACGAACTGGAAAACCAGGGCGTACTGGTGCACAACGAATCCCCCTACCAGCTGATCATTGATGACGAAGAATGGATGCGTCGCACCTCCGCGGTGGATGATCAGGGCCGGCAGGCGGAAATCGAATTGCGCTACACCCTCTACTGGCACCTGCGCGATGTGAAAACCGGCGCCCTGCTGACCACCCCCAAGCGCATGATGGCGCTGCGCAGCCTGCCCTGGTACCCGGAAAACGCCACCGCCTCTTCCGACGAAGAACAGCTGGTCCGTGATGACCTGTATGAAGACATGACTTTCCGGCTGATCAACCAGATCGCTGTGGCATCCAAGGGGTGGGAGACCTACTGATGCGCCTGCGCCCCGAGCAGCTTGGCAAGCACCTGTCCGCAACACTGTTGCCTGTCTACCTGGTGGCTGGCGATGAGCCGCTGCAGCAAGGCGAGCTGATCGACGATTTGCGCCGGGCAGCCCGCGACCAGGGCTTTGACGAACGCCAGCGTTTTTCCAGTGATACCGGTATCGACTGGAACGCCCTGCTCAATGAATCGCAAAGCATGAGCCTGTTCGGCGGCCGCCGCATTCTTGAGCTGGTGCTCAACGATAAACGCCCGGACAAGACCGGCAGCCAGATTCTTCGCGATGTTCTCGCCGGCCTGAAAGGCGGAGCCAGTAGTGACACCCTGTTATTGATCCGCTGCTCGCGACTGGATCGCCGCAAGGACTGGAACAGCGCCTGGGTCAAAGCCGTGGATGAAATGGGCGCCGTGATCGAAGTCTGGCCTGTGGAAGGCAAGGGGCTGCGCAACTGGCTACAGGAGCGCCTCACCAGCCGTGGCCTGCGCGCCAACGAAGACGCTCTGGCCCTGCTGATTGAGCGCAGCGAAGGCAACCTGCTGGCCGCCGCCCAGGAAGTGGACAAGCTCGCCCTGCTGGTGGAGAACGGCCAGGTTGGCCCGGAAGACGTTCAGCAGGCGGTGGGCGACTCCAGTCGCTACTCGCCCTTCGACCTCACCGAGGCCACCGCGCAGGGTGACAGCCAGCGCGTCATGCACATTATCCAGACCCTGCGCGCCGAAGGCGTGGAGCCACCGGTGCTGCTGTGGGCCCTGAGCCGCGACATCCGCCTGCTCGACGGCATGCTCGGCGGCGGGCCGCCCCCGCGCCTGCCCCCGCAACGGGTACGCGCCATGCAGAACCAGGCCCAACGGCTCAACCCACAGCAGCTGCGCATTGCCCAGGCCTGCGCCATCCGCGCCGACCAGTGCGTCAAAGGCATGGCCAAGGGCGACCCCTGGAAACACATCACCTCCCTGGCCCTGCGCCTGGCCGGCCACCCGCTACCGCGCAGCATGGAACGGTAAAAAAGACAGCTGCAAGCGACAAGCTTCAAGCTGCAATACGAAGAAGGCCCTGTGCCTCATGAATCCCACAGGACGCCGCGCTGCCAAGCTGAATGCCTATCTGCAGGAGTTCCTCTTGAGGGACGAACCGAGCGTAGCGAGGCAAAAGACAGGGGTTACGGCATTCTTTTCTGAAACCTGTCGAGCCCTGACATTCCTGATCGCCCTCCGGTCGCTCCGCGCAAGCGCGGTTCGCGGCTCAAGCGGTATTATTCGCTTCGCTCACCCTTCGGGCCGCACGGAACTACGTGCGTTACTCCGCTACGCTCCGTTCCGACAGCGGCTTCGTGGAAAACACCGGGGTTGAGGAACGTTTCAGCCTTACCCCATCCAACCAAGCGTAGCTTGTAGCTCGTAATCCCCCAATTTGGCACAAATTGCCACCCACCAATGGCAACATTCTGCTAGCCTGTTCGTCTTCTTTTTTGTCGGGCCAGAACAACAATGAGCGAACCACGGGACACGTCATCCATCAGCTTTACCGCCCTCTATACCGGGCATGTCTGGGCGAAAGACGGACTCTCAGCCCCCTTCTTCCGCACTCGCGGTGGCGCGTTCCTGTATGGCGCCCTCGCCCCGTTCGAATATGTGGGCCGGAAAATTGCAGGCGGCAACATTCGCACCTTTCTGCTGCAGCGCCACCTGCTGATCGATCATCGTCTGCATCAACTGATCGACGATGGCGTCACCCAGGTGGTAGAGATTGCCTGCGGCCTGTCCCCCCGTGGCCACCGTTTCTGTCAGCAATACCCGCAGCTGACCTACATCGAAACCGACCTGCCGGACATGGCCCAGCGCAAGCAACAACTGCTCACCGAACACCATGTTCTCAGCGAACGTCACAAGGTCATGCCGATCAACATTTTTGCTGACGACGGCGATCTGAGTCTGGCCCACGTGCTCGGGCAACTCGATACCCGCAAGCCGGTGGTAGTGATCACCGAAGGGCTGGTGAATTATTTTCCATTAGCCGTGATTTCCGAGTTCTGGCGCAAACTGGCCACCGCCCTGCAACACTTCCCGCAAGGCACGTACCTGACCGACAATTACCCGCTCTACCATGGCATGCCGTTCTACCACACCCTCAAAAACCTGGGGCGTCTGCTCGGCGCCATATCGCGCAGCCAGGTGGGTTTTCATTTTCATTCCGATGAGCAAACCGTCAGCCACTTCCTGCAGCAGGGCTTCGACGATCTCACCGTACACAACCCCGCTGATTTCTATAGCCAGCTTCCCATCCCGCAAACCCGGGGCAATCCCATGGTGCGGATTCTGGAAGGCGTGGTATCGGCTTGATACGCAACGTTCTCCCCATAAAAAGGTTCATCGCGAGATTGAGTGATCAGCCGGCTTCAGAACTAGTCTCATTATCTCGCCCTGGCCACCGCTGGACGCCAGATGCCCGACGGCGGACGCCTGCATTCAAAATCTGAAACCCTGGGCCGCCATGCTCTCTGCACAAAATGCATTACCCGATTATTGCCTGAATGATGGCCCTGACTGTTCCTCAAAATACCCCTCAAAAGAGATACCGCAATAACGAGGCCACTCAGGTTATGGGGTTTCCGTCAGGCATCCGGCGTCGAGCGTTCGGCAAAGTGCCGGGTATTCGCGATAAGCCCAACAGAGGGCGAGAAGCGTGTTATTCACACTCAATCCGCGAAGAGTCATAAAAAAAACCGGCGTTAAATGCCGGTTTTTTTATGGGTGCAGCTAACGTTTTAAGAACTACCCATAGATACGCCGCACTTTTTCATCCTTGTCCCGGCGCAAAAAATATTCACCCTGTTTCAGTAACTGGGTAAACCGCTCCGCCGCCTGAATGTTGCCGTGTTTGAACAGGCAACGCAGGTAACCCTCGCCGTCGTAATCGAACACCAGCAACTCCAGCTTCAGCTCCGGGCTGTCCATATACAGGGTGCAATCACGGGCGTGATCCGCCAGGGAAAAACCCGGCTCATCCAGTTTCAACAGGCAGCCGAAGAAATTGATATCCACTACAGTCACTGGCTTGTTGAAACGAAACCGGTCACCCACCCGGGATTCGCTGGTGACATGCCCGTGGTTGTTACAGGGCACCAGGCGCTCGGCCCGGCGACGCTCGATCTGGCCGTATTCCCCTTTGCTGAAACGGCGAATACCCTCCACGTTTTCCAGGGTTTCTCCACGCAGGAAGGTCGAAAACAGGTCGAGGGACACTTCACGCTTCTCCAGCTGCGGCAGGTGATCGGCCCCCTTGATCAAGGTGAACTGGGCATTGGGACAATTTTCCGCAAAGGAGGCGTTTTCCCAGGGCAACGTAAAACTGTCGAACTCACCGGTGGTAACCAGGGTGTCGCATTCCGGGTAACCAAGCAGCCCTTCCACTGACAGCAAACGCCGACCGTTGATTTTGTAACGCTCGCACTCATTATCCGACAAGCGCTTCATCTGCCGGTAGAACAACTTGCGGGCCGTGGGGCTGATGCCGGTATCGTCCATGCGGTCGTAGTTGACCAGATACAGCACCACCGCCTGACTAAACTCATCCATGCGCCCCTGCTCCAGAACCCGCACGGATTCTTCCACCAGCATTCGCCAACTCTTGCGCGGGCGGGTCACGATCCCCGCCACGATCAGCTTGTCGGTGGCTTGCGGGTATTTGTAGGCAAAGGTACTGGCAATCGCGGAGCCCAGCGACAACCCCATCAGGTGGACCTTTTTCAGGCCGGATTGCAGGCTGAACTCATAGAGCAGATCGGCCAGATCCTCCATGCTCAAATCCGGGGCGATCTGGGTGTTGTTACCCAGCGACGGCAAATCCACCAGAATGACGGGGAAGTCTTCGTAGATGCGTTCTACGCAATACTTGTAGGAAGTGAAGTTCTGGAAGGCCCCGCCTACCACCAACAATGGCGGCTTATGTGCGTTGGCAGGACTGGAGAATGCCAGGTAATCGATGCGCCACTTGCCGACCCACAGCTGGATAGCATCGGCCTTGATCGCAGAACGGGTATATTCCTGATACTGAAAGCCCATAGTGATTGGCTCCATTTGGCCCACGTTGTTCTTGTTTTATGTAGCGTCCGTACCCGGCGCTGGTCTTTCTTTTTACTTATGACAATATTATTTCTGTCATCAACTGCACTACATCAAATGGCACAAACGTACCAATAAAATCAGCCATTTAACGGCGTTTGTGTAGCAAAGGATTTCAATTCTTCACCATTTGTGAGCAAGCGTAAAGCACCAGTTATCGCTATAATGCCGCCTTTCGCGGGCGGAAAGATCAGTCCAGGCTGGCCGCTGATCCAGCCGGTGAGGCCGGTGGCCCCCTGATCACCGGATTTCCCCTACCTGCCGGGCGGGGTTATGCCGCACAATGGCCAGGTAACGCTTCACCGCTCGCAAGACACCAACAGATCGAACGCAGAGAACTGACCGCAGACAATTATGGATATCCAGCAATACATGCAACGCCTGGGCGAGCAGGCCCGCCAGGCTTCCCGAGCCATGGCCCGCGCCAGCTCCGGCGACAAAGACAAGGCGCTAGCCGCCATTGCCAACGCCCTGCGCGACCACCGCGACGCCATTTTGCGCGCCAACGAAAAAGACCTGGAGGCCGGCCGCAGCAATGGCCTGGACGCCGCCCTGCTGGACCGTCTGGCCCTGACCGCGGACCGTTTCGACGGCATGGTGGAAGGCCTGGAACAAATTATCGGCCTGGCGGACCCGATCGGTGTGATCACCGACCTGGCCTACCGCCCGTCAGGCATTCAGGTCGGCAAAATGCGTGTACCACTGGGTGTCATCGGCATCATTTACGAGTCTCGCCCGAATGTGACCATTGATGCCGCCGCGCTGTGCCTGAAATCCGGCAACGCCGCCATCCTGCGGGGCGGCTCCGAAGCCATCAATGCCAACCAGGCCATTGCTGAGTGCATCCGCGAGGGCCTGCGCGCCGCCGGCCTGCCGGAAGCCGCCGTCCAGGTGGTGGAGACCACCGACCGCGCCGCCGTTGGCGAGCTGATCACCCACCCCGAATATGTGGACGTCATTGTGCCCCGGGGTGGCAAGGGCCTGATCGAGCGCATCAGCAACGACGCCCGCGTGCCGGTCATCAAACACCTGGATGGCAACTGCCACACCTACATTGATGAGCAGGCGGATATCGCCAAGGCGATCAGCGTGGCCTTTAATGCCAAAACCCAGCGTTATGGCACCTGCAACACCACCGAAACCCTGCTGGTGGCCAATGCCATCGCCCAGCAGGTTCTCCCCGAGCTGGCCGCCCAATACCGGCAGGCTGGCGTGGAGCTCCGTGGTTGCGAGCAGGCCCGTGATCTTCTGGAAAGCGTGGGCGTGACCGATATGCAGGCGGCCACGGAAGCCGACTGGGAAGAGGAATACCTGGCACCGGTGCTGGCAGTGAAAATCGTCAAGGATATTGATGAAGCCATCGAGCACATCAACCGCTACAGCTCGGGCCATACCGAAGCCATCATCACCGAGAACTACACCCTGGCCCGCCGCTTCCTCACCGAAGTGGACTCCAGCTCGGTGATGGTGAACGCCTCCACCCGTTTCGCCGACGGCTTCGAATACGGCCTCGGTGCGGAAATCGGTATTTCCACCGACAAGATCCACGCCCGCGGCCCAGTGGGCCTGGAAGGACTGACCAGCCAGAAGTGGGTGGTGCTGGGTGATGGGCATATACGGCAGTAACGCTGACACGCCCCACGCACCACGCTGGCACGCGGAGCCCCTGGCCAGCGTGTTGCGTGTAGCGTGATGCGTGCCAGCGTTCCCTTAGTTCTCTTCGGCGGCACCTTTGATCCGGTTCACCGGGCGCATATCAGTGCTGCCCGGGCTGTGTCCAGGGTGCTTGATGGCGCCCCTGTGCACCTGCTTCCCAATGCAGTGCCGCCGCACCGGCCGCAACCGCTGGCCAGCGGCGAGCAGCGTCTGCGCATGCTGGAGCTGGCCTGTGCCGAGCACCCGCACCTGCACCCGGATGGCTGGGAACTGGCCCAGCCAGGCCCCAGCTACAGCCTGGCCACCCTGCAGCATTTTCGCCAACAACACCCCGAGCGGCCGCTGGTCTTCATGATTGGCGCCGACAGTTTTGCCAGCCTGCACCAGTGGCACCAGTGGCGCGACTACACCACCCTGTGTCACCTGGCCGTGGTGCCCCGTCCGGACAGCCCGCTGGCGGACGATGCCGTCCTGGAAGCGTTTCCAGAAACCGATGCCCAGGGCCTGGCACAACAGCCCTGCGGCTTGCGTCTGATGCTCAAGCGCCCCTTTCTGGACGTCTCCGCCACCGCCATTCGTCAGGCCCTGGCGGAAAAAGGACGCTGCCCGGCACTGGATGACGCCGTGATTACGCATATTCATCGCCACGACCTGTATAATGTGGCAAAACTCACCCCCTTTAACCCATCATGAGGCCCCATGAGCGCTGACACTCCGCTACTGCAACTGGTCATCGACGCCCTGGAAGAAGTCAAAGCCCAAAACATCACCCCGCTGGATGTGCGTGAAATCACCAGTGTCGCGGACAACATGGTTATCGCCAGTGGCACCTCCAACCGCCATGTGAAAGCCCTGGCCGACAGCGTGGCCGATGCCGCCAAGAGCGCCGGCTTCCCGCCGATTGGTACAGAAGGTGAAAACACCGGCGAATGGATTCTGGTGGACCTCGGCGATGTGATTGTTCATCTGATGCTGCCCGCCACCCGGGAGTTCTACGACCTGGAACGGCTGTGGAAGAATCCCCAGCACCACCCGGACCGCGACCAACAACAAGACCCGTAATCCATGCGCATTATTCTGCTGGCCATCGGCACCCGCATGCCTGCCTGGGTGACCGAGGGCTTCAGTGAATATCAGAAGCGCATGCCCCCGGAAATGCGCCTGACGCTGGAAGAAATCCCCATGCCCAAACGCGGCAAGGGCGACAGCGTCAGCCAGATCCGTGCGGAAGCGGAGGCCCTGCGCAAACGCCTGGAAAAAAGCCCCGGCGCCAAAACCGTGGCACTGGAAGTCAACGGCCGGGCGCTGGACACTCCGGCACTCAGCCGTAAACTGGGCGAGCTGAAAGACGTGGGCCAGGATCTGGTGCTGCTGGTAGGTGGTCCCGACGGCCTGTGCCCGCAGTTATCGGCCAGCGCCCATGAGCGCTGGAGCCTGTCGAACCTGACACTGCCCCACCCTCTCGTCCGGGTATTGCTTGCCGAGCAGCTATACCGGGGCTGGACGCTACTGACCGGGCACCCCTATCATCGCTGATCGTTATCGCCTCACACAGACGCCAACATGCGCCGACCATTAACGCTGAAAGACCATCACCACGAGCAGCGCATTTTCAGCGTTCGTCTTGTCGTGGGCGTTTTTCTGGTGTTACTGCTGACCGGCGTGCTGATCGGCCGCATGATCTGGCTACAGGTTATTGAGCACAACCGCTACACCACGCTCAGTGACAACAACCGGGTTCAAACCCAGGCCGTGGCCCCGCCCCGCGGGCTGATCACGGACCGCCACGGCGAGATCCTTGCCGATAACCGCCCTGACTTTTCGCTGGAAATCATCATTGAGCAGGCCGGCGATCTGGACCAGCTACTCCTCGAGTTGGGTGAGCTGATCGAGCTGGATGAAGGTGACCGGGAGCGCTTCGAAAAACGCCGCCGCACCGCCCGCCGCCCCTGGGAGCCGGTGCCGCTGCGTGGCCGACTCACGGAAGAGGAAATCGCCCGCCTGGTGGTCAATCAGCACCGGCTGGCTGGCATCCGCATCTCGGCTGACCCGATTCGCCACTACCCCCACGGCATTCTGTTTTCCCACGTGCTGGGTTACGTGAACCGAATCAACGTCCAGGATCTGGACGCCATGACGCTGGATCAGCAACGCAACTACGCCGGCACCCACTTCTACGGACGCAGCGGCATCGAGCGTTTCTATGAAGACACCCTGCACGGTGAAGTCGGCTATCGACAGGTGGAAACCAATGCCCGCGGGCGGATTCTGCGCGTACTGGAAGAGCAGGCACCGGTGCCGGGCAAGCCCTTGCGGCTGCACCTGTCCATGCGGGTGCAACAGGCCGCCTACGATGCCCTCGGCGAGCGCCGTGGCGCCGTAGTCGCCATTGATCCCCGCGATGGCAGCGTGCTGGCGTTCGTCAGCCGCCCGGGCTTCAACCCCAACCTGTTCGTCACCGGGATCTCTTACAAGGATTACTCCGCCTACCGCAACGACCACGACAATCCGTTGTTCAACCGAGCCTTGCAGGGGCGCTATCCCCCCGGTTCCACCATCAAGCCCATGTACGGTCTCGCCGGGCTGGATGCTGGAGTCACCAACTGGGAACGCACCATTTTCGACCCCGGCTACTATCAACTGGAAAACGACCCGCACCGCTACCGGGACTGGAAACGCTGGGGCCACGGCCGGGTGGATCTGCGCCTGGCGGTGGTGCAGTCCTGTGACACTTATTTCTACGACATGGGTTTCAAGCTGGGCATCGAACGCATGCACCGCTACATGAACCAGTTTTCCCTGGGCCAACCCACCGGTATCGATCTGTACAACGAATCCAGTGGCATCATGCCGTCCAAACAATGGAAAAAGGCGGCCCGCGGCCGCCCCTGGTTCCACGGCGACACCATCAACGCCAGTATCGGTCAGGGGTTTGTCCTGGCGACACCGCTGCAACTGGCCAACGCCACGGCGATCATGGCCAGCCACGGCAAGCAGGTCATTCCTACCCTGGCGGGCGAACACCAGCCGGTGGAGCGAACCGATATCATTCTGAATGATCAGGATAACTGGGAAAAAATGACCGAAGCCATGGTCGGTGTCACCCAGCTCGGCGGCACCGCACGTGCCATGGCCTCAGGGGCGAAATACGACATTGCGGCAAAATCCGGCACCGCCCAGGTCTTCTCGGTAGGCCAGGATGAAACCTATAACGAGGACGAGCTGGCAGAACGCTTGCTGGACCACGCCTTGCTGGTATCGTTTGCACCCGCGGAAAAGCCGGCCATTGCCGTGGCCGTGCTGGTGGAAAATGGGCGCCACGGCGGCTCTACCGCCGGGCCAGTGGCTCGCCAGGTCATGGACGCCTGGTTGCTCGATAAAGAGGGTGAGCTGAAGGTACCGCCAGTGTTCGCCAACACCCCGGCCACCCCACCCTCCAATACTGCCGACGACGATTCGGATCAAGAGGATCGCCCATGAGCCAGCGCGAATTTATCCGCCAGATGCCCGGCCAGACCGGCGCCTCCCTGTCTCCAGGGCTGGCGGTCCGCCTGCATCTGGACCCGCCGCTACTGGTCGGCCTGTTGCTGCTCATGTTCGGCGGGCTCACCGTCCTTTACAGCGCCGGCGGCGAAAACATGGACCTGGTGGTGCGTCAGTGCATCCGTTTTGGTGCCGGCCTTACCGTGCTGTTCCTGTTAGCCCAGATCCCTCCCCGCAGTTACCGGTTCTGGGCCCCGGTGATTTACTCCATCGGCCTGGTACTGCTGATACTGGTGCTGGTCATCGGTACCGAGGCAAAAGGCGCCCAGCGCTGGCTTTCCATTCCCGGCGCGGGTCGCTTTCAGCCGGCGGAAGTCATGAAACTGGCCGTGCCCGCCATGGTCGCGTGGTATTTCACTGAACGCACCCTGCCCCCCAAACTCACGGACGTAATTGCCGCCCTGCTGTTGCTCGGGGTACCTGCCATGCTGATCGGCCTGCAACCGGACCTGGGCACCGCCATTCTCATCGCGGCCAGCGGGCTGGTGGTGCTGTTCATGGCCGGGCTCTCGTGGCGGCTGATCGCCGTGGCGGTCATCATTGTGGTCACCGCAGCACCGCTGATGTATTTCTTCGTGATGCACGATTACCAGCGGAACCGGGTCGATACTTTCCTCAACCCGGAAGCCGACCCCCGTGGCACCGGCTGGAACATCATCCAGTCGAAAACCGCCATCGGCTCCGGCGGCGTCAACGGCAAGGGCTGGCTCGACGGCACCCAATCGCGGCTGGATTTCCTGCCGGAATCGTCCACCGACTTCATTCTCGCGGTTCTCAGTGAGGAATTCGGTCTGGTTGGTGTCAGCATCCTGTTGATGATGTACCTGGTGATTGTCGGTCGCGGCTTCTTTATCAGCTGGCAAGCCCAGGACACCTTCGCCCGACTCCTTGCCGCCAGTCTGGTGATGACATTTTTTATTTATGTTTTCGTGAACATTGGGATGGTGTCAGGACTCTTACCTGTCGTAGGGGTGCCTTTGCCCCTGATCAGCTATGGCGGCACCTCGGTTGTGACGCTGCTGGCCAGTTTCGGCATGCTGATGTCGATTCACACCCATCGGCGGCTGATGAGTTACTGAACGCGTGGCGAGAAAAGCCCATTGCTGCGGGCACCTCACCGCAACAACGCGGTCCATGGAAATAATGAAAACAGGAGATACCCCTTTGCGTCGTTTCTATCCGTCCATTCCAGGCATTGTTTGCTCCGGCACTCTTTACTCAACCCTTGTGGCCGCCGCTCTGACCTTCACCTCCCTGCCGGCCCTGGCCGAACACACCTGCCCGGAAAACAACGACTACCTGCAGCGTGAACAGGCAAAAACCCTGATTGCAGAACTGGTTTCCCAGGGGCAGGACGAAGCGCGGGTGCGAGACGTTCTGGGGGGCGCGCAATGCCAACCCAAGATCCTCAAGTCCATCGCTCGCCCGGCGGAGCACACCCATACCTGGGCCACCTACCAGAAAATATTCCTGCAGGAGAGCCGGGTACAGAAAGGCGTGGAATTCGCTCACACCCACGCCGACACCCTGACCCGTGCAGAGCAGACCTACGGCATCCCCCGGGAAATCATCCTCGCCATCATTGGTGTGGAAACCCGCTATGGGGATCACATGGGCACCTACCGCGTGGTCGATGCCCTGACCACCCTGGGCTACGATTATCCGCCCCGGGGCAGCTTCTTCCGCAAGCAGCTCAAAGCCTTGTTCGAACTGGAACATAACGCCCACATTGATGCCAAAACCATCACCGGGTCCTACGCCGGCGCCATGGGCTACGGCCAGTTCATCCCTACCAGCTATCAAGCTTACGCGGTGGACTTCGACAACGACGGCGTTACCGATCTGGTCAACAACCCGGTGGATGCCATCGGCTCCGTGGCCAACTATTTCAGCGAGCACAACTGGAAACCCGGGTTGCCCGTAGCCGCCAGAGCACACCTGGATGGCGCCGGTTACGTACCCCTCGCCAAAAAAGGGTACAAGCCATCCTTTACCCTGGCACAGGCCAACAACGCCGGCGTCTCCGCGCTCAGCTGCAACGATGATCGACTGGTCAGTGAATACTGCTTTGACCTGCCCGCCAGCACCCGGGTCGCCCTGCTCGACCTGACCGGCACCGACGGCGCGGAATTCTGGCTGGCCACCGACAACTTCTATGTGATCACCCGCTACAATCACAGTCGCCTGTACGCCATGGCCGTGCTACAACTATCGCGACAACTGGCCGCCGCCCTGGAGGATAATCAATGAAACGTCTGGCTTGTGCCGTGATTACCTCAGCCTTCCTCAGCGCTTGTGCCACGGCACCCGGGCCCGCTGGCGACAGCGAAACGCCTGCTGCCAATAATGGCGCACCAGGGTCGGATCGCTACAGCATCCACCAGGACACCGCGCCAGAAGAGCGTCGGGATATCTCCCAGCTGCCGGAACCGGTACCCAAAAAAGAACCCCGCAGCCGCTACGGTAATCCAGAGTCCTACAGCGTATGGGGTAAGACCTATCAGGTATTACCCCAGGCGGACGGCTACGTGGCAGAAGGCAAGGCCTCCTGGTATGGCCAGAAATTCCATGGCCACCGCACCTCCAGTGGCGAGTCGTTCGACATGTACCAGTTCACCGCCGCCCACCGCAGCCTGCCCTTGCCCACCTATGCCCGGGTCACCAACCTGGATAACGGCAAAAGCCTGGTAGTACGCGTCAACGATCGCGGCCCCTTCCATGAAGATCGCATCATCGATCTGTCCTGGGCCGCCGCTGTGCGCCTGGGCATCGAGCAGGCTGGCACCGGGCGGGTGCGGGTCGAAGCGATCAGCAGCCAGCAACAGCCGGACGGCCCCAGCAGCACCGTGCCCACCGCCGTGCGCGCCGCTGTAGACAGCCCGCCCCCTGCGGACGCGAACAGCAACGCCAGCACCCAAACAGACACTGCCGACAATAACGGGGCCAGCAAAGGCGGCAATCTGTTCCTGCAGGCCGGCGCTTTTTCGGACCAAACCAGCGCACAACAACTGCAACAGGAACTGATCAACCAGCTGGGCGTCGACACCCGGATACAGCACTCGGAGGGTGACCTGTTCCGGGTCTGGATCGGCCCCTACGAGAGCAACCAGCAGCGCCAGCAAGTGCGCGAGACGGTGGCCAATGCCGGTTTTGACCGGCCCATGCCCGTCAGCCCCTGAAAACGCCCATATCAGCCGTTTCTCCGGTTAACAGACCTGCGCCAGTCCTCTAGAATGCAGCCATCAAGTAATGGCACAACGCATCTTTATGGTCTTTATGGAATTTTTTGCCTTTTTCGTGTCCAACTACCCCTTCGGGCTCTTTCCCGGGCGGCGCCATGACACGACCGGCGCATTACTGATTCCCTGAACCATCCAAGGACAACCAACAGGCAGGATACCCATGCGTCCCCAGTCTTTCCGCTTTACCGTTTTTGCTCTCTGTGCCTTGCTCGGCACCGCCCTTTCCTTGCAAGCCCAGGCACAAATGGTCCCCCGTGCGCCGCAGATCGAAGCCAAGGGGTACCTGCTGATGGATGCCGCCAGCGGCCAGGTCATCGTCGAACACAATGCGGAACAGCGCCTGCCCCCGGCCAGCCTGACCAAAATGATGACCGCCTACATCGCCGAAGAAGAACTGCAGAAAGGCAACATCTCCGAAAAGGATATGGCGCCGATCAGTGTTCAAGCCTGGCAAATGGGCGGCTCGCGCATGTTTGTCCGCGAAGGCACCCGTGTCCCGGTGGGCGACTTGCTTCGCGGCATTATCATCCAGTCCGGTAACGATGCCAGCGTGGCCATGGCCGAATACATTGCCGGCTCTGAAGATGCCTTCGCCGACCTCATGAACCAGCACGCCAATCGCCTGGGCATGGACAGCAGCCACTTCATGAATGCCACCGGCTGGCCGGCCGAAAACCATTTCACCACGGCCAAGGACATGGCGATCCTGGCCCGGGCCATCGTGCGTGACTTCCCTGATCACTACGACCTGTACGCCAAGAAGGAATTCACCTACAACGGCATCACCCAACAGAACCGCAACCTGCTGCTGTGGCGCGACCCGACCGTAGATGGCCTGAAAACCGGCCACACCGACGAAGCCGGTTACTGTCTGGTGTCCTCCGCCAAGAAAGACAACATGCGGCTCATCGCCGTGGTCATGGGCACCGCCTCGGAAAGCGCCCGCGCCCGCGAATCCCAGAAACTGCTGACCTACGGTTTCCGTTTCTTCGAAACCTACAAGGCATACAGTGCCGGTGACGTGCTCGACACCGTGGATGTGTGGATGGGCAAGCAGGATCAGCTGCGTTTGGGCCTGGCGGAAGACCTGGTACTGACCATTCCCCGCGAAAGCCATGAAAACCTGAAAGCGGAAATCAGTGTCACCCCGCAACTGGAAGCCCCTATTCTGGAAGGCCAGCAGTACGGCACCCTGACCGTGCGCATGGACAACGATGTCCTGGTCAAGAAACCCCTGGTCGCGCTGGAACCCGTCGAGGAGGCCGGCCTTTTCACCAAACTCTGGCACCACCTGCTGCTGTTCTTCAAAGGCCTGTTCTGATCGCAGAACGCTTGACGCCAGTAGCCTAACGGCAGAGAAAACCGTCGCAGCCCGTATGGTACATACCACCCGCGCTGCGCCGGTTTTGCATCTGGGCCTGGCAGGTGCGCTAAACTGGTGCCGTCACTGTTACGTCGAGCCCTCTCACATGCCTCAGGTTTATCTCAACGGCCGCTTCATGGCCCCCGAAGCCGCACAGATCTCCCCAATGGATCGGGGTTTCCTGTTTGCGGACGGAATTTACGAGGTCATTCCTGCCTATAACGGCGTGTTGTTTCGTTTCGAGGAGCACCTGGCTCGCCTGGAACGCTCACTGACCGAGGTGGACATCCACAACCCCCATAGCCGCGAACACTGGCAGACCTTGTGTGATGAGCTATTGCAGCATAATGGCGGCGGCAATCTCTCGGTGTACCTGCAAATCACTCGTGGGGCCGCCGAAAAACGCGACCATGCATTTCCCTCCCCCGCCGTGACGCCCACCGTCTTCATGATGACCAGCCCAATCGCCGTACCTGCCGCCGACAGCCCGGATACCGCCGTCGGAGCCAAAGCCATCACGCTGGACGATATTCGCTGGGCCCGTTGCGACATCAAATCTGTTTCCCTGTTGGCCAACAGCCTGCTCCGCCAGCAGGCCGTGGCCGCCGGCGCGGCCGAAGCCATTCTGCTACGCGACGGCTTTGTCACCGAAGGCTCGGCCAGCAATGTCTTTGTAGTCAAAGACGGCAGCATTGCCACCCCGCCGAAAAGCCACGCCATTCTCGGCGGCATCACCCGGGACCTGGTGGTAGAGCTATGCCAGCAACACGGACTCGCACTGCAGGAACGGGAAATTACCGAGATGCAGCTGCGCCAGGCGGATGAAATCTGGATCACCAGTTCCACCAAGGAAGTGGTACCTGTGACCCACCTTAACGACGCTATAATAGGCAACGGCCAGCCAGGCCCTCAGTGGAAAATCCTGGCCCGGCACTATGTTCAGCACAAACGCCGGCTTTGCGGCCTTGATACCCCCGAAACACGAGACTGACAGGAGCAGCCCATGGCTATTCAGGAACACCTGTGGGAATTTCCCCATGACATGCAGTTAAAGGTCATGGGCGCCGTTGACGCCCCGCTCGAGGACGCCCTGATCGAGATTCTGACCACACATCTGGATGATTTTGACGCGGACAAACACCTGAGCAGCAAGCCCAGCAGCAAGGGCACCTTCATCTCCTTTACCGCACAGGTGACCATGCGTAACCGGGAGCAGGTGGAAGCCATCTACAAGGCGCTCAACGATTCACCCCACGTGAAAATCACCCTGTAGCCACAGCGCCTGGTCGAATACCAAAACCACAAGCTACCAGTGCACAAAATCATTGTGCACTGGATCGCATATTGGCATTACACTGCGTTACCCACCGTCACAGCCCGACACCGAAGCCCCACCAAGCCACAATAGGTTTGGAACGAACGTCCCCGTAATGTTGACCGCATAACAACAACACGGGGATAACCGCCATGAAAACACTGTCACTGCTATGTCTGTGCAGCTGCCTGCTGGTACTCACCGCTGTTGAAGTACAAACCTCCACCCCGAATCACGTCAGCGCCCGCACGACCAGCGCCATGCCAGCCTCAAAAAACATCATTCCAGCCATGCCCCGCAGCCCGGGTATTCTGCAAAGCGTTCACGGCACCCCCGTGCATTTCGACGCCTTCCAGACCATCAATCTCAACGATGATGATGACGGCATTGAGTTCGGCATCAGCGTCAAGGAACTGAATCTTCATCTTGTTAACCAGCGGACAGGGAATCGTCTCATTTAAGTCAGGATACTTCTGGTTCAATTGTTGTTACCCCGTGAGGGGTCTGCCTTCAGCCCGGCATTTTGCCGGGCTTTTTTATGCCGCTCTGCGGCCGCAACACAAATGCAAAATGTAGGAGTTCCCTTCCAGGAGACGAACCACCCTGCAAAGTGGCAAAGCGCTCGATTCGCCTTTTAACCGGTGATCATTAATCGCTCCGCTCATACTTCAGCCCCTACGGGACTACGTGCGTATCCTCGCTTCGTTCAGTTCGTCCCCTGGAAGGGAACTCCTACAGCGTCTTCGTAGACAGGTCGATGTTTTAGTTCCATCAAGCGTAGCTCGTCGCTTCTGGTGTGTAGCGTGCACCAAGCCTTATACTTTCCCCATGGACGCATTGATTCGCTACTTTCCCCAGGTTGACTACGACCCCTGCTGGCAGGCCATGCGGGATCTCACTGATCACCGTAACGCCCAACAGAACGACGAACTATGGGTGCTGGAACACCCTCCGGTCTTTACCTTGGGGCAGGCAGGCAAGCCTGAGCATGTGCTCAATGCGGGGGACATTCCGGTGGTAAACAGTGACCGTGGCGGGCAGGTCACCTACCACGGCCCCGGCCAGACAGTGATTTACCTGATGCTGGATATCAAACGCCTGGGCCTGGGCAGCCGCGGCCTGGTAACCGCCATTGAGGAAGGCATTATCGATTTCCTTGCCTGCCTGGGCATTGAGGCCGTGAACCGGGATGACGCCCCCGGGGTCTACGTGAACGGGGCCAAGATCGCGTCCCTGGGGCTGCGCATCCGCCGTGGCGCGACCTACCACGGGCTGGCCATCAACCGGGACATGGATCTGGCACCCTGGCAGCGCATCAATCCCTGCGGCCACGTGGGCCAGCCCATGACCACCCTGCAGGCACAGGGAATCAAGCTGGATCGCCCTGCCCTGGAGCAACAACTGGTGACGTTATTAACCAAACGTCTGGGGCTGACACCCCGGACAGCGCCCCCACCAGACTGGTACAATGCCCCTCAGGAGAACGTCACCACTGGCAGCGATCCTGACAGTGCCCTGACACCGCAGTCCAAGAGACTGTAGCCCACAGACACAGATGCCTGCCCCACCCTTTCGGCAGCACCCGACGGCAATGGAAACCCCATGAGCGAACAGGCCCAAGCCAAACGCAAAGTGCAAATCGGTGACAAACTGCGCGGCGCCGACAAGGTCCGCACCATCCCCATGGTCAACGAAGAAAGCGGCTATCAACGCAAGCCGGACTGGATTCGTGTGCGCGTTCCCGCCAACGGGGAGATCCAGCGCATCAAGTCGCTGCTGCGCAAGCAGAAACTGCACACCGTTTGCGAAGAAGCCGCCTGCCCCAACCTGCCGGAATGCTTCGGCGGCGGCACCGCCACCTTCATGATCATGGGCGACATCTGCACTCGCCGCTGCGCATTTTGCGACGTGGGCTTTGGCCGCCCCAATGCCCTGGACGCGGAAGAGCCCCTGCATCTGGCAGAGTCGGTGGAAAATCTGGGCCTGAATTATGTGGTCATCACCTCCGTGGACCGGGATGATCTGGCCGACGGCGGCGCAGAACATTTTGCCGAATGCATCCGCCAGGTACGCACGCGCACGCCAGACACCCGCATCGAGATTCTCACTCCGGACTTCCGCCCCTGCCTGGATACCGCCGTGGAGATTCTCAGCGAGACCGCACCGGACGTGTTCAACCACAACATTGAAACCGTCCCGGAACTGTACAAGCACATCCGCCCCGGTGCCCGATACCAGCATTCACTGGATCTGCTCAAGCGCTACAAGGCCCTGCGCCCGGACGTGAGCACCAAAAGCGGCATCATGGTGGGGCTGGGCGAAACCTTTGAACAGGTCATCAACACCATCAAGGATCTGCGCGCCCACGACGTGAACATGATCACCATTGGCCAGTACCTGCAGCCGAGCAAGCATCACGCCCCGGTGGAACGCTTTGTGCACCCGGACGAGTTCCGCGAATACGCCCGCGTCGCCAACGAGCTGGGCTTTACCTCGGTGGCTTCCGGCCCCATGGTGCGTAGCTCCTATCATGCTGATTTACAACATAAAGGCGTCGATGTGGGGCTGCACAAGCCCTGAGCCTGCGGCCACGCCACCGGGCGTGGCCGTTTAAATTTACATTTCCCACACTGTCGGTCCACTGACCCGGCCGCGGCTTTGCATTACGCTAGCGTTCAGTTCAACCCGCGTTTATCCCGGCGGTTGTTGCCGTTACGATTTTGAAGGTCCCCGTGTCATGCCGAGAAGTGTAGTCCGCAGACAATCCCCCGCGTTTTTCTTGCTGGCCATCTCCCTGGTCAGCACCCTGCTTGCTCGCCCCCTACAGGCGGAAGTACCTGCACCAGTGATGGCCCCCGTGCTGGATGTGGCAAAAGAGCTGCAACTGCCCGAAACCGATCTGGCCGTGGCCTCGATTCCACTGGATGGCCCCGGAAAGGCCCGCTTCATGAACGCCGATATGCCATTGAACCCCGGCTCCATCATGAAGGTCATCACCACCTACGCCGCTCTGGAATTGCTCGGCCCCACCTTTCAGTGGCACACCCGCCTGTATACCGATGGCACCATTGAAGGCGAAACGCTGAACGGCAACCTGTATTTTGTCGGCAGCGGCGACCCCAAACTCACCGAGGAACGGCTGTGGCTGTTACTGCGGGAATTGCGCGCCATGGGCGTCACCCACATTGCCGGCGACCTGATTCTCGATGGCAGCGTTTTCAACCTGCCCAACGGCATTGCCGACTTCAACGATGACGGCGACAACCCCAATGCCCCCTTTTTGGTGGAGCCCAACGGCCTGCTCACCAACCTGAATGTGCTGCGCATTCGTGCCCGTGCAGACAACCGGGGCATCCACACCTGGACCGAGCCCGCGCTGGACGGCATCGCCATCGACAACCAGCTGGTGTTCCGCGACTACGGCCGCTGCCCGCGACGCTATCAATTCGACTATGAACCCGTTGTGGCAGAAAACGGCACCACCACGATTACCGTCACCGGCGTACTGCCCAAAGGCTGCAGCACCAGCAGCTACCTGTCCGTGCTCACCCAGCAGGACTATACCGGTGCCCTGCTGACCAGCCTGTGGCAACAGCTGGGCGGCACCCTGGCCGGCACTACCCGGGAAGGCCTGCGCCCCCGGGAGGACACCGAACTGCTGGTGACCACCTCCTCGCGGGATCTGGTCACCATGGTCCGCGATATCAACAAGTGGAGTAACAACGTGATGGTGCGTCAGGTATTCCTGACACTGGGCGCCAAACGTCGCCAGCCCGGAGACAAGGATGATCTGGCCGCTGCAGAACGGGAAATCCGTGCCTGGCTGGCCAGCAAAGGCATCGACAACCGGACCATGGTGTTTGAAAACGGCGCTGGCCTGTCACGCATCGAACGCATCACCGCCCGACAAATGGCGCTGTTGTTGCAGCATGCCTGGGAAAGCCGCTTTGCCGCAGAACTGATCGCCTCCCTGCCACTGGTGGCCATGGATGGCACCATGCGCCGCAGGCTGGGCAACGCCGATATGGCCGGCATGGGCCACATCAAAACCGGCTCACTGCGTAACGTCCGTTCCATTGCCGGCTTTACCCGCGATGAGGACAACACCACCTGGGCGGTGGTCGCCATGGTCAACAACCCCCGCGCGTGGCAAACCGAGCCGGTGCTGGACGCCTTCATTGAGCAGGTGCACCTGTCGACCCGTCCACCCAGCATCAGTACCGCCAGCCAATAAAGGCCCCGCCCCGTCTTGCCATGATGGTCACGGGGTTCTCTGCTATGCTCCCGACACACTGATACGTCTTGCCGCGCACCACTCAACGCAGCTCGAATTCACATCGACAACATGTGTTGGGACATGACAGAGAGCTTCTTATGATTACTGTGCATCACCTGGAAAACTCCCGTTCCCTGCGTATCGTCTGGTTGCTGGAGGAACTGGGACTGGACTACGAGATCAAGCATTACGCCCGCAACCCGAAGACCATGCTGGCCCCGGCCGAATTGCGCGAGATTCATCCTTTGGGCAAGTCCCCGGTCATCACTGACGGCGACACCGTCATTGCCGAGTCCGGCACCATTATCGAATACCTGGTGCAGCGTTATGGCAACGGCCAATGGCAACCCGCCCCCGATGATGACCAGTGGCTGAACTACCGCTACTGGCTGCATTATGCCGAAGGCTCATTGATGCCCTTGCTGGTCATGAAGCTGATCTTCAGCCATATCGCCAAAGCCCCCATGCCCTTTTTTGCCAAACCTATCGCCAAAAAAATCAGCGGCAAGGTCACCGGCACCATGCTGGACCCGCAGCTGAAAAATCACCTGGCCGTCATTGAACAGCACCTGACAACGCAGACCTGGTTTGCCGGCGACAGCCCGTCCGGGGCCGACATCCTGATGAGCTTTCCCCTGCAGGCGGCCTCTGCCCGTGCGAACCTGAGCCAACTGCCTTCGATCCAGCGCTTTGTGGCGCAGATGGAAGCCCGCCCGGCCTACCAGAAAGCGGTGGAACGGGCCGGCCCGCTGACGCCGATGCGTTAACAGGACGACCATGACTCAGGCACCAGAAGACGCCATTCTGGCCAGCTGGGCGGCCAATGCCGCCCCCTGGATCGCCCTGCTGCAAGGCAGCGGTATCGCCAGCCGCCAGACCACCAATCCGGCAATCATCAATGCCATTAGTCGCTACCAGCCAGACTCGGTGCTGGATGTGGGCTGCGGCGAAGGGTGGCTCTGCCGGGCACTGGCCGCAGAAGAAAGCGCCCCTGCCACTGTGATCACCGGCGTGGATGCCATTCCGGCACTGGTGGAAAACGCTCAAGCACAACACTCCGACGGCACCTATCTGTGCAGCGACTACACGCAATTACCCAACGCACTGAGGGGCCAGACATTTGCCGTCATCGTATGCAATTTTTCTCTCTTTGGTGAGGATTCCGTTGCGCGAGTACTGGCAACACTCAAACTCCATCTGCGCGCGGGCGGTACCCTGCTGATACAAACCCTGCATCCCCTCATGGCCTGCAACGGAGACTACCGTTCAGGCTGGCGGACCGGTAGCTGGGCCGGATGCAGCGACACCTTCCAGAGCGCCCCACCCTGGTATTTCCGCACTCTGTCGGATTGGCTGGCGCTTCTTCAGCAACAGGGCTTGCACGTTCATATGGAAGAACCCCTGGATCCGCAAACGCACACGCCATTGTCTGTCATCTTCCACGCCTGCAGGCCATAACCCTCCCGCTCCGACCTGCTACAGTAATCCCACAAGCCATAACAAAGTCACGATGGTTAACCTTGCCCGTGCTTTATAGGATTGCCACAGAATCGTTCGCACTCCAACAATAATCACAGTGTGGCTGCCCCATGATACTGCTCTATTTTGCTGTCAGTTTTCTTCTCGGCCTGTTGCTTCTGCAAGGCCTGAACAGGCTCCTGCGCATCCCTTTTTCAACCACAAAGACTCCGTCGGCCATTAGCGTTCAGCAACCTGCCGATCGGGCCGCCGACGTTGATAACACCCTTCCCGCACTGAACCTGGCGCTGTTCTCCACCCGGCAACCCGCACAACACCGTTAATCGCCGCCCCCTGAAGATGGCGAGCCAACACAAATATTCAAAAACTGTTAAACCAGCGAACCAAACGGCAAAAGCGTATTCTAAGCAGTAATACAGAAGGGAAACCTGCAAGGGAGTGATGTTCATGAAGACTTATTTCGCCGCCGCCGTTCTCGGCTGCACCGTCGCGTTTTCCGGCTGCCAGAGCCAGCCCGAAACGCCGATCAACCCCACGGCCCAAAAAGAGATCTACAGCGGGATGCTCCCCTGTGCGGACTGCTCCGGCATCCGTACCACTCTGACCCTGTACCGGGATCAGTACGACAGTCCCACCCGCTTCGAGCTGCGAGAAGAGTACATGAGCGGCTCCACCGTGAAACTGAATGCCGTGGAACGGGGTGACTGGGCATCGCGCAAATACCAGGAAGGCGTTACCCAGGAAGATGTCTACACTATCAACCCCGAGGCCGATGACGACGCCCAACGCCAATATCTCAAGGACGCGGTCAACGCCATTGAACAACTGGACCAGTCCGGCAACCGGATCGAATCGAACCTGAATTACCGTTTGCTCAGCAAATAATCCGTATCGGTGAAACAAAAAGGCGCTTCGGCGCCTTTTTCGTGCCCGGCTCCCTTGTCAGCCTTTTACCTGCGGCATTTTGCCGCTACCTGTGAATACATCCCAAATAGGAATGACTTGCATTAAGAGGGTGAAACTCTTAGTATTACGAACCCTATTCAACCCTTGACGCTAATGTAATTGCCGCGCGCTACCCTGTGGCTCCCTGTCACCAGGCTTCCATTATTACGCGGTAGACTACATAAGCCTTTGTGCACCCAAGACCGGGCACCTGATCATTTGCCCATAGCTGGAGTTTTCCATGCCCCCAATTTCCCTGCACTTGCCGGAATGGTTTGTCAGTGGCGGCGCCACCATGTGGGTCCTCGCCCTGTTGTCCGTGATTGCCCTGGCCACGCTGATTTCCAAGATCCTGCAATTTGCCCGTATCCGCCCCGGCAACAGCCGCCAGGCGGACCAGCTGCTCAATGCTCTGCGTCAGGGCAAGCAACCCGGCGAGCCGGCTGGCAAACTGAACAGCCCCATCGACCGGGTTCTCTGGCAGTGCTGGCAAAACCGTAATCTGGACGAAGCGGCCTGGCAGGAAGAAAGCCTGCGCCTGGCGCGCAGCGGCCTGGATGAGTTGCGCGGCGGCCTGCGGGTGCTGGAAGTGATCAGCGCCATCGCCCCGTTGCTGGGCCTGCTGGGTACCGTATTCGGCATGATCGGCGCTTTCCAGGCATTGGAAACCGCCGGCTCACAGGTGGATCCGTCCATTCTTTCCGGCGGTATCTGGGAAGCCCTGCTCACCACCGCCGCCGGCCTCACCGTGGCCATCCCGACTCTGGCCGCATTCCACTGGGCCGACCGCAGCATTGAGCAATGCCGCGAAAAAATGCAGGACCGCTTGTCCCGCCTGAAAGTACTGCGCAACAACCACACGGCTCCCGAACCTCTGGAAGAGGATCGCGACCCGTCGGTGTCGCATGCATATTGAACCGGAGCGTCATCGCACGCCCTTTATCAGCCTGACACCCCTGATTGATGTGGTGTTCATCCTGCTGGTGTTCTTTATGCTTGCCACCCGTTTCGGGCAGTACCATGACTTGCCCGTGAACGTGCAGCCGGCGGACAGCACCGAGCAGCCGGATGAACACTGGCTGGTGATTGAAGTGCAGGCCAGCGGCATGCTGACCCTCAACGGGGTCAGCTTTACCCCGGCGGCCGTAGCCGACCGCCTGGACACCAGCAAGACCAAGGTGTGGGTCACCGTGAATCCGGACGCCACCCTGCAACAGGCACTGACCGCCGTGGATGCCATGAAGGCCGCCGGCGTTCGCGATGTCCAACTGGAGCTGTTGCCATGATGATCATGGAAACCTCATCACGCAGACCGCCCCTGGAGCCGGTACTGCCACTGATCAATGTGGTCTTCCTGCTGTTGATCTTCTTCATGCTGGCCGGGCAATTGGCCAAGCGCCCCACCGTGGCAGTCGAAGCCCCCATGAGCCAGACCGCCAACGGCGAAGAAGCCCGGGACAAGCTGCTGCTGGTAATGCAGAACGATGGCCAATGGTTTGCCGAAGACAGCGCCGAGCCGCTCAGCGACGAGGCACTGCTGGCCCTGCTCGGTGACAAACCCGAAGAAGCGGAAGTGCGCCTGCTGGCCGACGCCGGGGTCACCATGCAGGCCCTGCGTGGCCGCCTGGAAACCCTGCAGGGCATGGGTGTAGAACAGGTTCGTCTGGTCACCCAGAGTGACGCAGCCGCTGAAAGCGCAAGCGAGGAGGCACCATGAAACCTCGCAACCTTACCGCCTGGATTGTCTCCATTCTGGTTCACGTCAGTGTGCTGGTTACTGTGGGCGCCATGACCCTGGCCGGCGGCCGTCCGGCCAAGCCCGGCGTGAGCGAAATTGCCATCAACCTGTCGGCACCACCGGCCCCGAAAGCGGCCGCGCCAGCGCCACAGCCCAAGGCCCAACCTGCGCCGCAGCCCAAACCGAAGCCCAAGCCCAAACCCAAAGCAAAGCCGAAACCCAAGCCCAAACCGGTAGCGAAGCCAAAACCGAAACCGGAACCCAAGCCAGAGCCGACGCCCGAACCGCAGGTAGCAGAAACCAAGCCGACGGAAACCCCGGATGAGAGTGTCAACGAAGAGGCCTCCACCCAGCCACTGACCCAGGGCGCCAAGGGTATGGCAGGCGACCCGGGCAAAGGGGTCCATCAATCCGGCGACACGGAAAACGCGCTCAACAAGTACCTGGCCAAAGTCCGCGATACGATTGACTACAACAAGCAGTATCCGCACCGCGCCAAAATGCGCCGCCAGCAAGGAACCGTGAAAGTGTCCTTCGTGATCAACGCCTCCGGCCGCGCCGAGCAGGTAGAGATCACCGAGAGCTCCGGTAGCCGCATCCTCGACCGGGCCACCAAGGAACTGGTGTCGCGCCTGCGCTTCGATGCCCCGCCCAAGGAGCTGGATAGCAGCAGCGTTCCCGTGCATGTCATCGCACCGGTGGACTACGACCTGAGCAACAGCTGAATCGGGCGGTGACCCACTTCACCGCCCGCAGTTGATCCCCTTCCCGCCAGTCATTACTGTTTAAAGCGGTAACGTGAAACCGCTGGCGGACCCGCATACAGTCAGCGTCACGTTTTCTGTCGGATTACCAAGGAAGGTCTGTGAGCCCATTAACTCTGGCATTACTTCTCAGCCTGGCCGCCGGCCTGAGCATGGCCGTCGGCGCACTGATTGCCGTCAAACAACATATCGCCCGTGACTGGCTACGCCAGGAAGTTCGCCATACCGTGATTGCCTTTGGCGGTGGCGCCCTACTAGCTGCCGTGGCGCTGGTGCTGGTGCCGGAAGGGGCAAAACATCACACCCCGTTCTCCGCCACCCTGATGTTTGTCGGTGGCGGCGTGGTGTTCATGCTGATCGATCGCGCGCTCGCCGCCAAAGGGGGCGCCATGTCGCAATTGCTGGCCATGCTTCTCGATTTTGTTCCCGAAGCTATCGCACTGGGCGCCGCGCTGGCAGTGGGAGGCGGTCAGGCGTTTCTGCTGGCGTTCCTGATTGGCATGCAGAATCTGCCGGAAGGGTTCAACGCCTACCGTGAAATACGTGATAGCGGCGGGCTTGCCCCTGGCAAGATCATTCTCGCCTTTGCCGGGCTATCCCTTCTTGGGCCTGTCAGCGCCTGGCTGGGCTTTGCGGTATTGGTAAACATGCCAGTCATACTGGGCGGCATTATGCTGTTTGCCAGCGGCGGCATTCTCTACCTGATTTTCCAGGACATCGCCCCGCAAGTTCCACTGAAGCGGTCCTGGGCGCCGTCACAGGGCGCTGTTGCCGGATTTGCATTAGGGTTGGTGGGGCATCTGTTGGTGCAGTGAGTCGGGGCTATTGTAGGAGCGACAGCAAGGCGAGAGAAATAACCGATATCGACCCTTCTTTCTTGTGCTGTCGAGCGCTGATCTCCCCGATCGCCCTGCGGGCGATTTCCTTGCTTCGCAAGGTTCGCACCTCGAGAGGTACTCCTACAGTGGCGTCGTAACCAGGCCGGGGTTATTCCCCCCAGCGTTTCACCAGGGTCTGCTCCAGGCCGAGGTGATCAAGCAACCGTGCAACCATGAAATCCACCAGATCGTCCACGCTTTGTGGCTGATGATAGAAACCCGGCGCCGCAGGCATGATAGTGACACCGAGGCGGGAAAGTTTGAGCATGTTTTCCAGGTGAATGGCGGAAAACGGTGATTCGCGGGGCACCAGAATCAACTTGCGCCCTTCCTTGATCGCCACATCCGCAGCGCGCTCAATCAGGTTATCACTGGCGCCCGTGGCGATGGCAGACAGGGTTCCGGTGGAACAGGGACACACCACCATCGACGCTGGCGCACCACTGCCGGAGGCAACCGGAGCAGTCCATTGTTCCAGACCGCAGACGACCAGCCGTCCCTTGTTGGTCTTTACCCACTCACGTAGAGCCTGCTCGGCCTGCCCGGTGCCAGCCGGCAGCTTCAGTTCAGTTTCCGTCCCGATGACCACCCGTGCAGCCTTGGACAGCAGCACAAACACCTCGCATTCCGCCTCCAGCAGGCACTGCAGCAAACGCAGCCCGTAGGGCGCCCCGGAAGCGCCGGTGAAAGCAAGCGTAACCCGTTGCGTCATGAACCCATCCCGACACCCCTGGCCATCATCGCGGCCAGAATCGGCATCAATATCACCAAATGAATTTCCGCCACCAGCACACCGCGCAGGTTGCGTTGCAGCTTGTCATCAATTTCCGGCACGTGCCCGGCTTTTACCGATTTACGCCACCCCAACAGCACCTTGGTGGGGTACAGGCTTAGCAAGGCGATCAGCACAAACAGCGTGACCTTGCCATGGAACCAGGGGTTCGCCAGATAAAAATCCCAGCCTTTTTCTGTCCAGCCGGCCCGGGCCAGACCACTGATCAACACCACCAATGCCGACAGGCCATAGCCGATATCCAGCCACAAGAGCGTACGAATATTGCGTTCATTGATACCGGTACGCCACAGCAACAGCTCGCCATACAGACAAGCAAACAACATCAGAATGCTGAGGTAATGGACCGAAGCCCAGAGTACAGACCAGAACATGGCAACCTCCCTGAAACCGCATCACGCCGCACGCTTCAAGCTACAACGCGTATTCGCTTGTACTGTTCACAAACCTGGCCCCCGCGAATAAAGTGAGGGCGCGGACATGGCCATTCATAACATGAACAGCCAGAACGCGTTGCCGCTTGTGGCGTGCAGCGTTTATTCAGCCAGCGCATCCAGCAGCTTCTGGTGAATACCACCAAACCCGCCGTTGCTCATCACCACCACATTCAACGGCTCACCTTTGTGGCTCACTACTTTGGCCACAATCTCATCCAGCGACTCACTGACCGATGCGGGCACTGGCGACTCGCTCAGTACCGAATCCAGCGACCAGTCCAGGCCCGGCGGTTGATACCAGATTACCTCATCGGCACAGCCTGTGCTGCCTGCCAATGCCGCCTTGTGATTTCCCAGACGCATGGTGTTGGAGCGAGGCTCAATGATGGCGAGAATCTTGCCGTCGCCTACCTTGCGCCGCAGCCCATCCAGGGTCGTCGCGATGGCCGTGGGGTGATGGGCAAAGTCATCGTAAACCCGCAGCCCGGCTACCTCGCCGCGCAGCTCCATGCGTCGCTTCACACCCACAAATTCCGATAGCGCCGCCGCGCCATCGGCCAGGGTCACTCCTACATGGCGTGCTGCCAACAGCGCTGCCATGCCATTGTTCACACTGTGACGGCCAGTCTGGTCCCAGCGCACCTGTGCCACCGGCTCACCGTTTTCCAGCACGGTAAAGACCGAACCGTCATCCTGATCCAGCCGGAAGCCCAGCGCTTCATCTTCGCCGAAACGCTCCACTTCACTCCAGCATCCTCGATCCAGCGTCTCCTCCAGTGCGGTTTCACCGTGGGGCAGAATTAACCGCCCGGTGGAAGGCACGGTGCGAATCAGATGATGGAACTGGGTCTGGATTGCCGCCAGATCAGCAAAGATATCCGCGTGATCAAATTCCAGATTATTGAGAATCACGGTGCGGGGGCGGTAGTGAACAAACTTGCTGCGCTTATCGAAAAACGCCGTGTCGTATTCGTCCGCTTCCACCACAAAAAAAGGCGTCTCCCCCAGTCGCGCCGACACCCCGAAATTGCCGGGCACACCGCCAATCAGGTAACCGGGATTCAGGCCCGCATATTCCAGGATCCAGGCCAGCATGGAACTGGTGGTGGTTTTGCCATGGGTGCCGGACACCGCCAACACCCAGCGCCCCGGAAGCACCACTTCTTCCAGCAACTGCGCCCCGGAGGTATACGGCAAGCCACGATCCAGCACCGCTTCCACCGCCGGATTCCCCCGACTCAAGGCATTACCCACCACCACCAGATCCGGCGCCGGCTCCAGCTGGGCCGGATCGTATCCCTGGGTCAGGGTGATACCGGCCGCCTCCAGCTGATCACTCATGGGCGGATAAACATTCTGGTCACTGCCGGTGACGTGGTGCCCCTGGGCCTTGGCCAGCTGCGCCAGCGACCCCATGAAGGTGCCGCAAATACCGAGAATATGAATATGCATGGGAAGGGACTGCCAACATTTAAATTCCCTGCACCATAACGGCAAGGGCCCCCAAGGTGAAGTGCCTGCTCACCGGAATAAGCTATTCCCCCGGCTCCCCGGCACCGACCAGCACCCGGTTTTGCCGCGAATGGCTTAGCATGGCGGACGGCGGCATACCCAGCATGCTCTGAAAGACATGGGACAAATGCGACGAATCGGAAAACCCCGCCGTCAGTGCCGCATCCGTGAGCGAGCTGCCCATGGACATCATCGTCGAGGTCACAAACAAGCGGTGCCACAGGCGATAACGACGAATGGGAATCCCCGTGGCCTCCTTGAACACGCGCTGCAGGCGTGCTCCTGACAACCCCACCTGGCGAGCAAGATCCTCATTGGAATAATTCTGTGCCGGGTCCGAACGGATCAGCTCAATAATGCGGGCAATGCGGGCATCCGGCATGAATCCCTCTACAGTCGTATCCGCTGCGGGGAAAAGTAGATCCGCCAACTGCCCATACACTTCATCGGCATCCAGGCTGTCGCGATATGCCTGTTTCAGTACCGACAGCTGCCTGCCCTGCAGCGCAGAATCAGAGTAAAAGCCGGGCTCGCTCCATTGCATCAAACGCTGATGAAACAAATAATCCCGGCCCAGCGGATCCAGAAAACAACAGGCAATCTGCTTTCCCTGTGAATCGGCAGAAAACGAAACCCCGGCAGGCAGAAGCAGCGTCCGTGCACGGCATATCTCTCCACTGACCTCGAGCAGCACATCATCTTCCAGCCCGAACAACAGGGTATGCGCCCCGGCTGAAAACGTAATGCCATTGTCGAGGTAGCCAACATAGAGCGTTCTCAAACGCCACAGATACAGCGTGGAAGGTGGCATGTCGGCTTGTTCATTCAGATTATTATTCTTGTCTTCCATATTTTTTCTCGACTGAAGAACAGTCTCTTCAGACATACTGGATCGAAAAAGCAGTGCCTGTGAATTCCGTCACAGAGCGCAAAAAACCCGATTCGACCACGCCCCATTCCTACAAGTCAGTATCACCAAACCTTCATATAGTCCAGTCGTCGACAAACAAAACCAGCAGCCATGGCGCCGGCTGCATTCTAATAAACAGGAGAACAAACATGTCGATCATCGCCCGTGGCCTGCTCATGGTCACCGCTCTGATATTGAGCACCAGCCAGGCCCATGCCTGGTCCTGGTTCGGAAAAGACACACGCTACGCCGACACCCGCTACCCCATCGTTCTGGTGGGCGGCATCATCGCGTTCGATGACATTGCCGGTATCGATTATTTCTACGGTATCGCCGATGACATGCGCGACTACGGTGCGGATGTGTACGAAAGCAACGTCAGTGCCCTGCAAAGCAATGAATACCGTGGTGAAGAACTGATTACCCAGATCGAAAACTACCTTGCCGTCACCGGCGCGCAGAAAGCCAACCTGATCGCTCACTCACAGGGCGCCCCCACCGCCCGCTATGTGGCAGCAGTGCGCCCGGATCTGGTGGCGTCGGTTACCTCCGTGCACGGTGAGAACCGCGGCACCCGGGTTGCCGATATCATTCGTGGAGTACTGCCCGAAGGCAGCGTATCGGAAGGGCTGGCCGACATGATCGCCGGCGGTTTTGGCGCCCTGTGGGAAATGGCATCCGGCGGCCCCAATGCCAATGACCAGTCCGCCACGGCAGTACTCGCCGATTCCACCACCGCAGGCATGGCCGCGTTCAATCAGCGCTACCCCCAGGCCATGCCCAGCTCCGCCTGTGGCACCAGCGGCCAGCATTCCGTCAATGGTGTGCGCTACTGGTCCTGGGGCGGTACCGGCGTGCAGACCAACCTGTTCGACCCCTTCGACAGCCTGCTGGTCAGCGTCACCCAGTTTGCCTTCCCCTCTGGCGTCAAACATGACGGCGTATTGCCCCTGTGCGGCATGTACCTGGGCAAACCCATCCGCCATAACTATCGCCACAACCACGCGGATGCCATCCGCCAGCTGTTCGGCCTGATGGGCTGGGAAACCGACCCGAAGACGTTATACCGCAATCAGGCCAACCGCCTGAAAAACGCTGGCCTGTAACGCAACCATCCCCGCAGGGACCTGCTTCCCTGCGGGACAATCCGGATAGAGACAAGACCATGACACGCACACTTGCACTTCTGGCCACCGTCGTTGTATTGGCCACCGGAGTATTCTGGGGGCTCAAACGTATTCCTGTGCCCCAGCACCACGCAGAGCCGATACCGCATCAAACCGATACGCAAACGAACACCTCCCGCGGGCCCGACATAGCAACAGCGCGTATCACCAAACCAACACTGGCCGACACGCTGGCCAATACATCCCTGGCCGGCACACAGGTGCCCGGCAACCTGATGACCGACGCCCGGGGGCACCTGATCGTAGACAGCAACAGCAAGGCCATCATGGATTATTTTCTTGCCTTGAATGGGGAAATGCCGAACGCAGCAATCCGAAAAGCGCTGGCACAATGGGCAGAACAAAACGCGGGGACCATCGCCGCGGCCGACTTGCTGGCTTTGCTCGATCGTTATCAGCATTACCGCAGCGAGTTCGCCAGCGGCGATTACGCCGCCCGCTATGCCGGTCATGGCGACGACGACATCCGCCACAAGCTGCAACTGCGCCAGCAACTGCGCGCCGATACCCTGGGCGCCGATACCGCCAATGCCCTGTTCGCGGATGAAGACCGTTATGACCAATTCAGCCTGAATCGACACGACATCATGACGTCAGACCGTTCCGATGAGGAAAAGGCGGCAGCCCTGAGAGCCCTTCGCAGCACCCTTCCGGAGACGCTGGCAAAGCAATACCAGCAGCAGTATGACCTGCAGCACCTTCCGGCCCGGGAACAGTCGATGAAACAAAAGGGAGCCAGTGCCGAAGAGCTGTATGCATTCCGGCAACAGCAATTCGGCGATGCTGCAGCCCTGCGTCTGCAGGCACTGGAGGCAGAGCGTCAGGCCTGGCAACACCGTTATCAGGATTACACGCTACAGCGAGACCGGATCCATAACGCTGCCCTGAGCAGCGACGACAAACAAAAACAACTGGATGCCCTGCGACGCCGGCTCTTTTCCGCCAGCGAACAACAACGAGCTGCCGCGCTGGATCGCTTGCAGTAACCAGAAAGGCGCTCACCACTAAATGCTGCGATGAACCATAAAAAAAGGGCCGCTCCATGCGACCCCGCAAGGGAGGTTTACTGCCGTAGCAAACCTTGAAACGTTAGTGGCTGATCATCCAGGGCCGTGCCGACGGGAACATCTTGTTGCCTTCCGCCGTGTAGAACAGTTTGGATTTGCGCTTGTGATGACAACACCCCTGTTCTTTCTCTGAGCGTTCATTACCCTGGCGCGGTTCATGGACGGCCTTCTCATTGCGCTCAAAGGCCTGGCGTCTTTCCGGTGCCATATCCAGCACCTCCGGTGCCACCATGATCACCCGGGCGGAGAGCGCACCACAGGTGGGACAGGGGGCACAATCACCCGACGCCTGCATGGGTACCAGATCGTGAAACAGGCCGTGCTCGGAACATTTGTAGTCATAAAGCGGCATGATCAGCTCTCCTGTTTATTTATCTTTGGACAGCGGCACATCGGTACTGCCGGCAACACTGTGCTGCGGACCATCCATCCCCGGCTTGATATCGAAGTCGAAGATATCCGTTGGCAGCCAGAGGGTGGCACAGGCATTGGGCACATCCACCACGCCACTGATATGCCCCTGTACCGGCGCGCAGCCGAGCAAGGCATAAGCCTGGGCCCCGGTGTAGCCGAATTTCTTCAGATACTCGATGGCGTTCAGGCAGGCCTGACGGTAAGCCACATGCACATCCAGGTAGTGCTGCTTGCCCTGCTCATCCACAGAGATCCCTTCGAAGATCAGGTAGTCATCATATTTTGGTGCGATGGGGCTGGGCTTGAAGATTGGATTCTTGATGCCGTACTTCTCCATGCCACCTTTGATGATATTCACCCGCAAGTGAATCCAGCCGGCCATTTCAATGGCACCACAGAAGGTAATTTCACCGTCGCCCTGGCTGAAGTGCAGGTCCCCCACTGACAAGCCGGCATCTTTCACATAAACCGGGAAGTACACCTGGGAACCGCGGGAGAGATCCTTGATGTCACAGTTACCGCCGTGCTCGCGGGGCGGCACGGTACGGGCGCCCTCTGCTGCCGCCCTGGCTTTTGCTTCGCCGGTCAGCTTGCCCATGTGGGCGGTCTCGGCATAGGGCAGGTTCGCCAGGCCCGGCACCCGATCGGGCTCGGTGTCGTAGAGTTCTTTCTCTCGGGTGTTCCACTCATCCAGCATTTCCTTGGAGGGCAGACACCCGATCAGACCCGGGTGAATCAGGCCGGCAAATTCCACATTGGGAATATGACGGGACTTGGTGAACATGCCGTTGAAATCCCAGATGGATTTCTGCGCTTCCGGAAAATGCTCGGTCAGGAAGCCGCCGCCATTTTGTTTGGAGAAGAAACCATTGAAGCCCCACTGGCTTTCTTCAAAAGTACCGATATCGAGGATATCCACGACCAGCAGATCGCCCGGTTCAGCCCCTTCCACACCCACCGGGCCAGTCAGGAAGTGCACCTGAGTCAGATCCACATCACGCACGTCGTCAGCGCAGTCATTATTCTCGATCTGGCCGCCAGTCCAGTCATGACATTCGAGGATAAAGTCATCACCCGGCTTCACCATTTTTGCCATGGGAATATCCGGGTGCCAGCGGTTATGGATGTTCTCGTTTTCGTGGGGCGATTGGTTCAGGTCAATCTTGATAATGGTTTCAGCCATGGTCAGCTCTCCTCCGGGTTAGCCACAGGAATCGCCCGTCTTTGCAGGCAATCCCGTCGTTGCGAAACCACTATCGGTAATTCCCGAAACGCCCACCATTCGCCAATGCCCTGCAGCGTGTACGTCATTTGACGTATTGATGGGCCGCTCTGCGGCTGCAACACGCTTCATGCATCACAAAACACGCGAAAGGAGGGACGATGGAGTAACGCTGCAGGAACTCTAGCGAGTGTTTTATCCACACAAAAAGGCCCGCCCGGATTTCCAGGCGGGCCTTTTTTCATCAGGCATCTCTATACCGGAATCACGATCAGCGAACCGCTTTCCATCCGCGCTTCGAAGGTGTCTGCCCCGGGATAGTCCAACATCACCCGGGCCAGCGGTGGCGACAGTTCATTGCGAATGCGGCGGCCCATTTCCCGGGCACCGAAGCGGGCGTCCAGAGAACGACAAAGATGACGCCGGGCGCCCTCCCCCAGACTCAGCACCACCTTGCGTTTCTGCAACTGGTGGTTAAACCGGACCAGTTCGATATCCAGCAGCTGCACAGCTAGATCCTTGTCGAGAGGATTGAAGGTAATGATGTCATCGATACGGTTGAGGAATTCAGGATCAAAGCGCTGATGCAGCGCCTGGTCCACCGCATCATGGATCTGACGCCGCGCATTGCCCCAGCTCCACCAACGCCGTTGTTGCTGGCGACTCAACATGGACACTTGTGACGCCCCCACGTTACTGGTCATGAAGATCATGCTGTTGCGAAAGTCGATTTCACGGTTACCGGCACTGAGCCGCAAGCGCCCTCGCTCCAGCACATTAAGCAGCGTCCTGATTACTTCCGGACTGGCTTTCTCCAACTCGTCAAACAACACAATGCCGGGTTTGCTGAAACTGCCCTTTATGGCATCTTCATCAAACAGTGTCTGCCCTTCCTTGCTGCCCACATACCCCGGCGGCGCACCGGTGAGTGAGGCGGCATAGTGCTCCTGGGCCAGAGTGCTCATATCGATACGGCACACAGCATCAAGGCTGCCATGTATGGCTTGCGCCAGCAGCCGCACGGTTTCGGTTTTGCCTACGCCAGTGGGCCCGACAAACAGCTGCACCGATAGCGGCCGGTCTTGCGCAACAATGTCGGCCTTGAGCACCTGCAGCAGATTCTCAAGCTTTGCCAGCACATGGGGCTGGCCGACAATGCGTTCACGCAGATGCGTCATCACCGTTGCCGGATCGAACACGAAACGACTCATGCGACCTACGCCATCAGGATTGACTGACCAGCGCTGCCGATCCGCCTCACCCTGATTGGCCGCCAGTTGCTCATTGATAAATGGCATCAGCCACCTGCCGTTTTCTCTTTCCCGTCCACCGGCAATTCGCCCACCGGACACTCGGCCACGCCCACCGTCTTGCGGGTCATGGCTTCCACATTCTCCTGTGCCTTCTGCGCATCCATGACCCAGGTGCGGTAGAAATCAAATGGGCAGTCTGCCACCCCTTTGTCACCATCCCCGGACGCATGCATGCCGGTGTAGCCACGATGCAGCAACTTGAAAAGATGGTTCTGAGACTGGTCATTGGTGCGGGCATCGCGAATCTGGCTGACCGACAACTGGGCATACTGCACACCCATGTCTTCCTCGCCACATTCTCCCAGTGTGCGACCATCGAAACCGATAATGGCGGAGTGGCCAAAGTAGGAATACACGCCGTCGAAACCGCTGGCGTTGGCCACCGCCACATAGCAGTTGTTGGCCCAGGCCATGGATTTGGCCATCATCACCTGCTGCTCTTTTGCCGGGTACATGTAGCCCTGACAACGGACGATCAATTCGGCTCCCTTCATGGCGCAGTCACGCCAGATTTCCGGGTAGTTGCCATCATCGCAGATGATCAGGCTGATCTTCATGCCCTTGGGACCTTCGGTGACATAGGTAGTGTCACCGGGGTACCAGCCCTCGATGGGGCACCAGGGAATACACTTGCGGTATTTCTGGACGACGTCCCCTTCGTTATTAATCAACACCAGAGTGTTATAGGGCGCCTTGTTGGGGTGCTCTTCATGTCGCTCCCCGGTGAGGGAAAACACCCCCCAGGTGTTTGCCTCGCGGCAGGCCGCGGAAAAAATGGCCGTCTCGTCACCGGGCACGGTGGCCGCGGTGTCCATCATTTCATCATTGTCATACATGATGCCCATGGTGCTGTATTCGGGAAACACCACCAGATCCATGCCCGGTAGCCCCTGCTTCATGCCCTTGATCATGTCGGCAATCTTGCGGGCGTTATCCAGCACCTCGGCCTTGCTGTGCAGCCGCGGCATCTTGTAGTTCACAACGGCTACACCAACGGTATCGTTGCTACTGGAAATATCCCCGTGTCGCATTACTCTCTCCTTTACCACTTAAAATTTATCGGCAACCAGCCCCATCACACCGCAAGATATGCCGCGATTTTTTCCTGATTCATGCTTTCACCGTTTTCTTCATGCACGATCTCGCCTTTCTCGATGACTAAAATTCGATCAGCCACATCCATGACAAAACTCAACACTTGCTCAGACACCACAATGGATAATCCTCGTTCATCGCGAATACGCTTCAACGTGCGAGCCATATCCTTGATGATGGAGGGTTGAATCCCTTCAGTGGGCTCATCCAGCAACAACACCCTGGGCCGCGTGGCCAGTGCACGGGCAATTGCCAACTGTTGCTGTTGACCACCGGACAAGTTTCCGCCACGACGGCTCTGCATTTCCTTCAGCACCGGAAACAACTCATAAAGATCTTCCGGCACTTTATTTTCCCCAACCGCTGCCAGACCGGTTTCGATGTTTTCCTTAACAGTGAGCGTAGGAAAAATCATTCTTCCCTGCGGCACAAAACCCAGGCCGGCCTTTACCCTCTGAAAACTTTTCATTCCCGTCAGGTCCTGACCAGCCAGTTCGGTCTTGCCGCCGCGCATTTTTTCCATCCCGATCAGGGATTTCATCAACGTGGTCTTGCCCATGCCATTACGACCGACCACCGCAACAATTTCGTTTTCGGCGATATTCAGATTCATGTCACTGATGATAGTGCTCTGGCCGTAAGCCACCTGAAGATTTGATACGTTCAACATAGTCAGTACCCCGCGTTAGCGTCAGTGTCCCAGATAGACCTCGATGACTTTTGGATCCTGCTTGACGTGATCAATGGACCCCTCGGACAACACCTGCCCCTGGTGCATAACTGTCACCCGGTCAGCAATATCGCCAACAAACTGCATGTCATGCTCGATCACCAACACCGTGTGATTCTCGGTAATCACCCGCAGCAGTTCGGCGGTTTTCTTTCGCTCTGCCACGGACATGCCCGCCACCGGCTCATCCAGCATCAGCAAATCCGGCTTCTGGATCAGCAGCATGCCAATCTCCAGCCACTGTTTCTGACCGTGACTGAGCAACGCAGCTTCCTGATGCAGCATGTCGGAGAGGAAGATGGTTTTCGCTACCTCCTCCACCGCCTCTATCACTTCGGCATCACGCTTGAAGGCCAGCGCCCCGATCACCGAACGCCCGGCGGGATAGGACACTTCCAGGTTTTCGAACACGGTCAGATCTTCATAGATAGACGGGTTCTGGAACTTGCGCCCCACTCCTGAACGAACAATGTTGTGCTCGCTCATTCTTGTCAGTTCCTTGCCCCGAAACTTGATGGAGCCTTCGGTGGCCCTGGTCTTGCCACAAATAAGGTCCAACACCGTGGTCTTGCCGGCCCCGTTGGGGCCGATGATCACGCGGATTTCCTTTGGTTCCAGATAGAGGGACAGATCATTGACCGCCTTGAAACCATCGAAGGAAACGGTCAGGCCTTCCACGGCCAGAATGAAATCGTTATTGCTCGGGCTCATTTGGTTTCCTCCACAGGCAGGGTTGGCGCATTACCGCCACTACGACGCAGCAGCGCAGGCAGTTTGTTTTCCAACGGCATCACATAACGGCGGTAGAGACCCGCCAGACCATCCGGGAAGGCCAGCACCACAGCGATAAACAGCACGCCGAGGCCATACAGCCACAGCTCCGGGAAGGACTCGGAGAAGAAGGTCTTCGCCGCATTCACGATCAGCGCACCGTAGATGGCACCCAGCAGGGAGTTACGGCCGCCGACCGCGCACAGGATCACCATCTCGATGGAAGGCACGATGCCCACAAACGACGGCGACATGAAGCCCACCTGCAGGGTGAACATGGCACCACCGATACCGGCAAACATGGCCGCCAGACAGAACACAAAGATCTTGAACGAGGCCACGTCGTAGCCGGAGAAGCGCACCCGGTCTTCCTGGTCACGCATAGCCAGCAGGATGCGACCCAGCTTGCTGCGCATTACCCAGGCACCGATGATCAGGCACAGGAACAACATGCCCACACACACGAAGTACAACAGGGTCTTGGCCTCGTCAGTGCGGATGTCCCAACCCATCAGGGTGCGCAAGTCGGTGATGCCGTTAACGCCCCCGGTAAAGCCCTGCTGACCGATGATCAGAATAGTCAGGATGGCAGCGATAGCCTGGGTAATGATGGCGAAGTACACGCCACCCACCCGGCGCTTGAACATGGCTACCGCGATGATTAGGGCCAACAAAGCCGGTACCGCCACCACAGCAATCAGGGTGAATGAAAAGCTGTGGAAGGGTTCCCAGAACCACGGCAGCGCGGTGAGCTGGTTCCAGTCCATGAAGTCGGGAATCCCGGGGGTGGACTGAATGGCCGTGTTCTCCGGGCTGGAGGCTTCCAGCTTGAGGAACATGGCCATGCAGTAACCGCCCAGGCCGAAGAAGATCCCCTGCCCCAGGCTGAGGATGCCACTGCGGCCCCAGCACAATACCAGCCCCAGTGCCGCGAAGGCGTAGGTCAGGTATTTGCCGATCATGTTGAGGCGAAAGGCATCCAGCGCCAGCGGGAAAATGACAACCAGCAGAAATGCCAGCAACACGTAGTAGATGCCCTCGCGGGACATCAACCAGTCAAAAAAACGATTCGCTTTCATGGCAGCCTCCTAGCGACGAACTTTCATGGCGAACAGACCTTGCGGGCGCAGCATGAGAATGCCGACAACAACCAGCAGGGTAAGTACCTTGGCCATGGAACCACTCAGGAAGAACTCCATGGTGGACTGGGCCTGGGAAATGGTGAATGCGGAAGCAATAGTGCCGAGCAGACTTTGGGCGCCGCCGAATACCACCACCAGGAAGGTATCGACAATGTACAACTGGCCGGAGGTCGGCCCAGTGGAACCGATCATGGTAAAGGCGCTACCCGCCACACCGGCGATGCCACAACCCAGCGCGAAGGTCACCCGGTCAACACGACCGCTGTCGATACCCACCGCTTCTGCCATTGGCCGGTTCTGTACCACGGCGCGTACCTTGCGGCCCCAACCGGAGCGGTACATGAGCAGATAAACGGCAAAGGCAATCAGCAAGGCCAGCACCATCACGAAAATCCCGTTGATTGGGATTTCCACAAGATCGGTGACGGCGATGGATCCCATCATCCAGTCCGGCAGGCTGACGCCCACCTCACGGGCACCGAAAACGGAGCGATAGGTTTGCTGCAGAATCAGGCTCAGCCCCCAGGTCGCCAGTAGCGTATCCAGTGGGCGGTGATAGAGATGTCGTATCATTAACCATTCCACCAAAGCCCCAAGTGCAAAGGTGACGACAAAGGCCAGGAACATGGCCACGAAAAAATACCCCCCGTATAAACCGGGCATAAGACTTTCAAAAACCTGGGCCGTCAAATACGTGGTGTAGGCACCAAGAATCATGAACTCACCATGGGCCATATTGATCACGCCCATTTGCCCAAAAATAATCGCCAGCCCCAACGCCATCAGCACAAAGATGGAAAACAGCGACAGGCCGGCAAACCCCTGCATGGCGAAGATAGAGGTCAACTCCGTCATGGTGTAGTCAGCGAACATGGCAGGTACTCCCGAACAGTGATTGGCGTACTGTGATTAGGAAATGCGGCAAGACAAAAAACAGAACTCAGGAAGGAAAAGCCGACGCCCGATGTTCAGGGCGTCGAGGGAGCCAGTGCACAACTCATTGAGTGCTCTGGCTCCCTACGCAAGTGCTTACTGGTAGCCTTTAGGGAACGGGTCCGGTTCCATCAGCTCTTCGGTTTCGTAGATCAGCTTGTACTGACCGTCAGTCTGAGCCTGGCCGATACGGGCCTTGGACCACAGGTGATGGTTCTCGTGGATGCGCACATACCCTTCAGGAGCAGTGGTCAGCTCGATACCAGGAGACGCAGCCTGGACTTTTTCGATATCGAAAGAGCCAGCTTTTTCTACCGCAGCTTTCCACAACCAGGGACCAAGGTAAGCGGCCTGGGTTACGTCACCGATCACGATGTCGTCGCCCCAACGTTCCTTGAACGCTTTCACGAAAGCCTGGTTATTGTCGTTGCCAAGGCTCTGGAAGTACTTCATGGAGGCGTAGGCACCTTCCACGTTCTCACCGCCAATACCCAGGATTTCATCCTCGGTCACGGAGATGGTCAGCAGCAGGGGCTTCTCTTGGGTCAGATCGATACCGGCCGCTTTCATTTGCTTGTAGAAGGCCACATTGGAACCGCCCACCACAGACGCGAAGATCACATCCGGCTTCTTCAGCTTGATCTTGTTGATCACGGAGTTGAACTGGGTGTGGCCCAGCGGGTAATACTCTTCACCCACCACTTTCAGGCCCAACTTGTCGATGTGCTTGCGGGCGATCTTGTTGGAGGTACGCGGCCAGATGTAATCAGAGCCGAGCAGGTAGAAGGTCTTGGCGCCCTTCTCTTCTGCCAGCCAGTCGATGCTCGCCAGAATCTGCTGGGTCGCTTCCTGACCGGTGTAGATCACATTGGGAGACTGCTCCAGACCCTCGTAGAAAGTCGGGTAGTAGAGCATGCCGTTGTGCTGCTCGAAGACCGGCAGCACCGCTTTACGGGACGCTGAGGTCCAGCAGCCGAATACGGCAGCCACTTTATCTCTCACCAGCAGCTTGCGGGATTTTTCCGCGAAGGTCGGCCAGTCACTGGCCCCGTCTTCCTGGATGTATTCAATCTGACGACCGAGCACACCGCCGGCGGCATTGATTTGTTCAATGGCCAGCTTCTCGGCCTGCACGGAACCGGTCTCACTGATTGCCATGGTGCCGGTGATGGAGTGAAGGATGCCCACCTTCACGGTGTCATCGGTCACTGCCAGCCCGGTGGTATTGGCCGCATCCGCCAGCGCAGTATTGGACAGGGCGAACAGCGCCGGCAGCGCCATCAAGCCCCCCAGCAAATGCCGGCGCGTCCAGGACGACCGGCGCGATGTTCGGTGCGTGGAAGGTTGGGTTTTGCTCAATTTCATGGTTTACCCCTCATCAGCGAAATTCACGGGAAGCACGTCGTGTCCCTCGCTAACGAGTATGGAAATCTGCCTGCCCCCGGCCCATTCGGTGATTGCGCCATCGCACTACGTCATTTGACGCATTTCCGGTTTGTCCAATCAGACATAAAGTAATGCGCGTACACGGGTGGGCACGTTTTGTGCATTACTCCCTGCATCAACATGGAGCGACCGTAAACGCCCAGCATTCGACCCGGCATCCGCGAAATGGATCTCCTGCTGCCGACAACGGAAACGTTATGCCTATCGAGCAGCGCATCTTCCGCGTGCGACGCAGTTACAACCAGTGGGTTGCCAACCAGACCCTGGAGGACTTCTCCCTGCGTTTTACCGGCAAGGGGGCCCGCCGCTGGTCTGCCGGCCGGGTTGCCGGCACCGCGATTGGCGCCATTACGTTTCTGGCTCTGGAGGCCATCGGCGGCGCCATCACACTGAATTACGGCTTTTCCAATGCCGTGGCCGCCGTCTGCGCCGTCATGGGGCTTATCTTTTTGCTCAGCCTGCCGGTGAGTTATTACGCGGCCCGCTACGGGGTGGATATCGACCTGCTTACCCGGGGGGCGGGGTTCGGCTATTTGGGCTCCACCATTACCTCGCTGATATACGCCTCATTCACCTTTATTTTCTTCGCCCTGGAAGCGGCCATCATGGCCATGGCGCTGGAAATCCTGTTTGGCATCCCACCCACTATCGGCTATCTGCTCAGCTCCCTGGTCGCTATCCCGCTGGTGATTCACGGCATAACTACCCTCACCCGCTTCCAGCTCTGGACCCAGCCCGTCTGGGTGTTCCTGCAGTTGCTGCCGTTTGTTTTCATCCTCCTGCAGGACCCCTCCACCCTGCCCCGCTGGGCGTCCTTTGAAGGCCTGGACAACGATGGCGGCGGCTTCAACCTGATCATGTTCGGCGCCGGCGCCACCGTACTGTTTTCCCTGGTGGCGCAGATCGGCGAGCAAGTGGATTTCCTGCGCTTCATGCCGGAAGCCAAGAAGGGCAAACAAATCCGCTGGTGGCTTGCATTGCTCTGTGGCGGGCCCGGCTGGACCGTGATCGGCGCCCTGAAAGTGCTGGCCGGCTCCTTCCTGGCTGTGCTGGCGTTTTATCACGGCCTGCCTCTGGAGCAGGCCCAGGAACCCATGCACATGTATCTGGTGGCCTTCAGTCACATCACCACCAACCCCACCATGCTGCTGGCGTTGGCAGGCATCTTTGTGATCCTCTCGCAGCTCAAGATCAACGTCACCAACGCCTATGCCGGCTCCATTGCCTGGTCCAACTTTTTTTCCCGTCTCACCCACAGCCATCCGGGACGAGTGGTGTGGCTGGTGTTCAATGTAGTGATCGCGCTGGTGCTGATGGAAATCGGCATCTACCGGGCGTTCGAATCCATTCTTGGCAGTTATGCCATGGTCGCTGTGGGCTGGATGGGTGCACTGGTGGCGGATCTGGTGGTCAACAAACCACTGGGCCTTAGCCCGAAACATATTGAGTTCAAAAGGGCCTACCTCTACGACCTCAACCCGGTTGGCTTCGGCTCCATGCTGATTGCCACCGGCATCGGTCTCAGCGCCATGACCGGCCTGTGGGGAGACACCGTCCATGCCCTGGCCTCCTTCATCGCCCTGGCCAGCACCTTCATCACCACGCCATTGCTGGCCCTGCTCACCCGTAGCCGCTACTACATCGCCCGTACTCCGGACTCCACCCGGGAACTGGAAGGGCACGCCTGTTGTATCTGCGAGCACACCTTCGACCGCGAGGACATGGCTTTCTGCCCGGCCTACAACGGACCGATCTGTTCCCTGTGTTGTTCGCTGGATGCCCGCTGCAACGATAGCTGCAAGAGCAACGCCCGCTTCTCCGAACAAATGATGGACTGGGTCGGCGGCTTTCTGCCTGCCGCCCTGATCAGCCAACTTCGCTCCCGGCTGGGACATTTCCTCGGGCTGCTGATCACCATCACCCTGATCATGAGCGGGTTGCTGGCCCTGGTTTACTACCAGATCCCGGTGAGCGATGCCTTTGTTCAGACGCTGATGGCCGACACCCTGACCAAGGTATTTGCGATCCTGATCATCATCAGTGGCGTGATTGCCTGGCTGTTTGTACTGGCCCACGAAAGCCGGGTGGTGGCCCAGGAAGAAAGCCGCCGGCAAACCCGCATGCTGATGGAAGAGATCAAGGCCCACGAAAAAACCGACCTGGCACTGCAGGCGGCCAAGGAACTGGCGGAAGCCGCTAACCAGGCAAAAAGCCGCTACCTCACCGGGCTAAGCCACGAACTGCGCTCCCCCCTCAACGCGGCCTTCGGGTACGCCCAGCTGCTGGAACAAGACCCGAGCATCCCGGAGAACCGGCGCGATGCCATTGGCGCCATCCGGCGCAGCACTGAGCACCTGTCGGATTTGATTGAGGGGTTACTGGAAATTTCCAAGATCGAAGCCGGCCGACTGGAGCTGTATCGCAACCAGGTATGCGTGCCTGAACTGATCGACGAGCTGGTTACCATGTTTCAGTTGCAGGCCGCAGAAAAAGGTATCGGCTTTGAATTTCGCAGTAAGAGCCAGATGCCCACCTGGGTGACCACCGATGAAAAACGGCTACGACAGATCCTGATCAACCTGCTTTCCAATGCCATCAAGTTCACCCGGGAAGGCCTGGTCACACTGACCTTTCGATACCGTAATCAGGTGGCTGAATTCGTTATCGCGGATACCGGCGTCGGCATTGATGAAGAAGACCTGAAACGCATATTCCGGCCCTTCGAGCGGGTGCGAAAACCCGGCATACCCAGCGTCCATGGCACCGGCCTGGGGCTCACTATTACCCAGCTGTTAGCAGACATTATGGGCGGGGATATACAGGTAAGCAGCGTGCCCGGCCAGGGTAGCGAATTTCGCCTGTCCGTCATGCTGTCCAGGCTTAGCAGCCCCGCCCCGGCCCGCCAGGAGCGCCAGCCCGTTGCCGGTTATGCCGGTGCGCGTAAAACCCTGCTGATTATCGACGATGACCCGTCACACCGCGGTCTCATCAGTGATCTTCTCACACCATTGGGCTTCATCATCAATGAAGCCCAGGATGGGGAAACCGGCATGCAGCTGGCGCGGCACATTGCCCCGGACCTGGTACTACTGGACATTGCCATGCCCGGCCTCACCGGTTGGGAAACCGCCCAGCACATGCGCCGCCAGGGCTACCGCGGGCCGGTGGTTATGCTTTCCGCCAACGCCCGCGAAAACAACCCGGACATGGCCGATGGCCTGCATAACGACTACCTGACCAAACCACTGAAGCTTAATAGCCTGCTGGACAGCCTGGCCCGCCACCTGTCCCTCACCTGGCTACATCGACAGGACGCACCACAAAGGCGCATCGACGTAGTGCAGCAGACGAGCCCGGTGCAAACACTGGACCCCGCGCTGCGCGACGAACTTCTCGCCCTGGCCGAAATCGGCCACCTCACCGGCCTGCGCGACCGCATCGTGCAGGCCCGTGATGGCGGTCAACTGGATCATAAACTGGCTGAAAACATGCACTCACTACTCAAGGTATTCGATTTTCAGGCCGCAATCCGATTACTGGAGACCACCCCATGACAGCCGTACAACGTAAGGACCTGATACTGGTCGTGGACGATTCCCCGGATTCCCTCGGCATGATTCATCAAGCGCTGGACCAGGCCGGGCTCACCGCACTGATTGCCCTGGAAGGTCTGCAAGCGCTGAGTATTGCCGAAAAGATGACACCGGACCTGATCCTGATGGATGCGATCATGCCCACCCTGGATGGTTTCGAGACCTGCCGTCGCCTGAAAAAACATCCCGGCCTGGCCTCGGTCCCGGTGATCTTCATGACCGGGCTCACCGAAAGTGAGGACGTGGTGCGGGGGCTTGAAGCCGGTGGCGTGGACTACATTACCAAGCCGGTGCGGCCCAACGAGCTGATAGCCCGGATTCGCGTACATCTGAACAATGCCCGCATGACCCAAAGCGCCCACACCACCCTGGACCGGCTAGGCCAGACCAGCTTTTCCACCAACTCGGCCGGGCAGTGGCGCTGGGCAACCCCACAGGCCGACCTGTTACTGGAAAAGGCCAACGTGGACCGCCGCGCCCTGGCCGAGCCGATACAACGCTGGCTGAAGCATCAGCCCGAGCGAGGCCAGCAACTCAACCAACTCCCGGGCAATCTGGGGTTACGCTATCTGGGCCATTCGGCAAGTGGTGAGGAAAACGGCGAACACCTGTTCCGGCTGCTCCATCACGACAGCGATGCGGAGCTGGAACTACTGAAAAACGCACTACATGTGACGCACCGCGAGGCCCAGGTGCTGGTGTGGATTGCCCACGGTAAAACCAACCGGGAAATTGCCCAGATTCTTGAGCTCAGCCCCCGCACCGTGAACAAACACCTGGAACAAATCTTCCGCAAACTGGGCGTGGAAAACCGCACCGCCGCGGCGGCCATGGTCATTCAATACCTTACCCAGATTCACTGAGCCCCGGTCACCACCTCAGGCAACAACAGCACCACCCCCGCATAACTGGCTACCAGCAACGTCATGGCGACCCCGAGCCCAAGGAAGGGGCCCACGTTCAGGGAACGGTGGTAGATAAAACTCTGCGCCGCCAACTGCCAGCTCACCAGCACCAGATAGAGCAGTTCGATAGCACTCAGCGACTGCTCCATGCTGGCATTCAGTGCCAGCAACGGCAGGCTCATGAGGGTCAAAATCACATCCACCCCTACCAGCGACAGGGCGGTCTGCAACCAGCGCCCCTGCAGGCCCTTGAACGATAGCAACAGGCCAGTGCCCGCCAGCACCACCGTCAACGACAGCAACTGGCTGCTTACCAACATCCCAATGGGCAATGCGGTCTGCAGGCTGCCCACCAGTAGCTGCAACACAAACCAGCCGGCCAGCACCAGAGCCAGCAACGATGGGGAATACGGGGCATTCTCCGGGCTGGCACGAAATATGGCCAACCGCCAAAACAGGGTCATCAATACAGTCATGGATCCTCCGGGCCGCTATTCTTTCAGAGCCGGGGAGAAACAGCTACTAGCTGCGAGCGTCTAGCTACGAGAAAACATAAAACCACTGCCGCTATTCCTCCTCCCCCCGCTTAGTATCGCGGGCACAGCGCAACACGCAGGCACCTACCCATCCCGCGTCTCGCAGCTGGAAGCTCGTAGCTTGTCTTTGTCTCGTCCGACAACTGCGGGTGTGTTTCATGGTCTCCTTCGCTAGAATGCACGCAAATTGAATAAGGGGTCTCACATGGCGCGTAAAAACGCTTTCTACGCTCAGTCCGGCGGTGTCACCGCCGTCATCAATGCTTCCGCTGCCGGCGTCATCGAAGCCGCCCGGGAAAACAAAGATGTCATCGGCAAGGTTTATGCCGGCCGGAACGGCATCATCGGCGCACTCACTGAAGAGCTGATCGATACCAGCAAAGAAAGCAAAAGCGCCGTTGAAGCGCTCAAGCACACCCCGGGCGGCGCCTTCGGCTCCTGCCGCTACAAACTGAAAGACCTGAAGACCTCCCAGCGCGAATACGAGCGCCTGATCGAAGTCTTCAAGGCCCACAACATCGGCTACTTCTTCTACAACGGTGGTGGCGACTCCGCTGACACCTGCCTGAAAGTCTCCCAGCTGTCCGAAAAGATGGGCTACCCGATCCAGGCCATCCACGTACCCAAGACCGTGGACAACGACCTGCCCTTCACCGACGTAAGCCCCGGCTTCGGCTCGGTAGCCAAATACACCGCGGTGAGCTGCCGCGAAGCCGCCCTGGACGTGGCCAGCATGTGCGCCACCTCCACCAAGGTGTTCGTGATGGAAGTCATGGGCCGCCACGCGGGCTGGATTGCCGCGTCCGCCGGTCTTGCCAAGGAAGACGCCGATGATGCGCCGCACCTGATCCTGTTCCCGGAAATTGCTTTCGACAAGGCCGCCTTCATGAAGAAGGTGGACGCCACCGTCAAGAAAGCCGGCTACTGTGTGATCGTGGTATCCGAAGGCGCCCGCTACGAAGACGGCACCTTCCTGGCCGATGCCGGCAACACCGACGCCTTCGGCCACAAGCAGCTGGGCGGCGTGGCGCCGGTCATTGCACAGATGGTGAAAGACGAACTGGGCTACAAATACCACTGGGCGGTGAGCGACTACCTGCAGCGGGCAGCACGCCACATTGCCTCCGCCACCGACGTGGAGCAGGCCTACGCCGTGGGCCGTGCCGCAGTGGAATTCGCCGTGGCCGGCAAGAATGCGGTCATGCCCACCGTGGTCCGCAAGGACACCAAAAAGTACAGCTGGACCATCGGCGAAGCGCCACTGAAGAAAGTCGCCAACGTGGAAAAGAAAATGCCGCGCAAGTACATCAGCAAGGATGGCTTCGGCATCACCCCTGCCGGCCGCGCCTACCTGGAACCGCTGATTGGTGGCGAGTCCTACCCGCCTTTTAAAAACGGCCTGCCGCAGTTCGCCAAGCTAAAACTGGCCCCGGTGGCCAAGAAGCTGAACGACGCCTTCGAGGTGTAAGCCACCCCGAAACGACAAACGCCCCGCATCGCGGGGCGTTTTTATGCCGCTCTGCGGCCGCAACACGGTTCACGCACCATGCCAAACGCTACAAGTCTGGCCTGATGTGCCTACGGGGCCGGCGTATCCCCCATCGCCGCCATGTCCATCCACATCATTTCCCACACATGCCCGTCCGGGTCCGCCAGGTTGCGGTTATACATAAACCCCAGATCCTGAACCGGGTTGATATCGGCAGTGCCACCGTTCTCCGCAGCGGCCGCATTCACGGTATCCACCGCATCGCGGCTGTCAAAGGAAAGAGCCAGCATCACCTCACTGGAAGAGGAAGGCGGAATCGGCCGGTCCGTAAAGGTCCGCCACTTGTCGTGGGTCAGCAGCATCACATGGATCGCCTCGCTCCACACCATGCAGGCGGCCGTCTCGTCGGTGAATTGCGGATTGTTCTCAAACCCCAGTGCAGAGTAAAAATTCATGGCTACCGTCAAATCCGCCACGGGCAGGTTCACAAAGATCATTCGAGTCATGGTGCTGTCTCCTTGATTATTCATTTGGGAGTCCATGGCACAATGTGCCGTCATGATCTAATCGATTGGACCAGTACGATTTCGACAGGCTGATGACTATTTTTTCATGCTCAGCCATTTGCCCATCAACATTCATAGTCATACTGCCCGAACACCGCGTTATGGCTAAACCGGTAGTCTTCCCCCGCCTCGACGGCTTTCAAAAAAGCGGCCTCCTGCTTCAGCGTCACAGGCGCAAGCAACTGATCCGCACCCCCTCCGCGATACTGCTTCTTGCCCACCGTTTCCGTATCAATCACAAACCGGGACATATTGCTCCAGTTGTGTAACGCGAAGTCGAAATCATGCCAGCTGATGGAGCAATTCCCCGTCATGGTTTTCTTCAAGGCCACTTCAGCACTTTCAAAACGCGGGGCCTCCGCGAACACGAACGCCAGCATCTTAAGTATTTTCTGCTGCTGAATTTCCTCCTCCACGTCCTGGTAACTCCGGGTTACACCCTCAGCGTAAAACTTCAGGAAATCCTGATCAGCGATCAAACTGAGGGAGTGCTCGAAATTGGCCTTGTTGAGCGTCAGTGGCAACCGGTTGTTATAGCGAACGATATGGTCCGGCAACGGCAGTTTGTTGATGGTAAGCAGGTAGAGGTTTTTCGTGTTCATGCCGAGGGTGTTTACCACTGGCTTCTTGCCCGGGCAGCGCTCGGTAATATGGATATCCAGGATGGCATTGTCATTGCCCAGCCTCGGCCGGATCTCCTCGGTGACAAAAGCCACAATGTGGTCAAGTGAGTAGGCTTCTCCCCCTTCGGCAGTAAAATCATAGTGGCAAGTGTTGCCACTGGCCGTGGCAGACATCCCCAAGGCGAATACCACCGCCATAATGCGTTTCAACATGATCCCTCCGGTTTTATTGGCTTCCCTTCCCGTGGCGGCGAGACGCAAGACCGCCCACCAATGCCACGTTTTTCATAGGCCAATTAACCAGAAAAGCCCCGCCTTCACAAATGGCGGGGCCTTGGCACGCAACCACTCAAAATTCGGACAAGGCCTTCTGCAAGGCCTCCAGCTCTGTTATCTCATCCGCTATTTTTTTCTGGTACTTGGCGACCTTTTCCCCGTCACCATCAGCCCGGGCCTCGTCGAGGTCTTTCTGATAGTCCAACAGATCACTTCGCGATTCTTCAATATCGTCTTTTAATTCCTGGCGCAGGGAGTCATCCGTGCAATGATCCCGGGCTTCGGAAAGGGCTTTTTCCAACCCGGCGACCTTATCTGCATTGGCCTGCTGCTCGGCGTTATCTATCTGCGTTTCAATCTCACAGAACTTTCGCTCGCAGCCGGCCAACCCATCGCAACGGGAGGAGGCCGTCACAGATGCTGAAAGTGAGCCAACCACTAGCGCGGTTAACACGGGTACCGTGAATGCAAATCTGGTTGTCGATCTGTCCATTATCTTCTCTCCCTGAATGGCCCGTGGGTATCGGTTGAGTCCAGTCCGGTCTTGCCGCGGGCAGGTATTGAGCATGCCGAACCCGGCTTTGCCGGGTTTATTGACGTTACAAGATCACGCCCCGCTTGCACATGATCGCCATCAAATCACCGGCTACACTGGGGCCATGATACGTTTTGCTGTAGTGATGCTTGCTGCGCTCTTGTCGTTACCGGGCGGGAGCCCGGCCGATGACAGCAAGGTGACCGTACTGGTAGTACGCCATCGCTGGCATACCGGTATTGCCTTCCCTGCGGAGCAGCTCGATCCTGCACTGCAGTTTCTCCCTGCCTATTTTTCGAAACCCGCCTACTATGAAATGGGTTGGGGTGATGATGCCTTCTACCGCCAGGACAACAGCACCTGGCGACTGGTCCGCGCCATGTTGTGGCCAACGAACAGCGTACTGCATGTGGTCGCACTGGACCGGCACCCCGAAACGCTTCCCCACGGGGACATTCAGCCGCTGTGCGTCAGCAGCACGCAACTGGCGGCACTGCAACGGGCAATCGCCAGCGACTTTGTGCTGGACGATAACGGCACCCCCTCCAGCGCCGACCCCGGGCTGTATGGCGACAGCCGTTTCTTTCCCGCGCACGGTACTTTCTGGCTCGGCAATACCTGCAACAGCTGGACGGCCCGGCGACTCACCGCTCTCGATATTCCCATGGACTACCTGACGCTGACCGCCGACGGTGTCATGCAGCAACTCACCGGACGCACCGCCTGTCGGGAAGCCAACCATTATTAAACAAAATGGTTGAATATTTATTTTTGCCCCTATAAATTAAACCTTATGGTTAAACAAAACGATCAACACTTGGATGCTGTCTTTGCTGCTCTTGCCGACCCCACCCGGCGGGCCATGCTGCAACAACTGGAACAGGGCCCTTGCAACGTGGGCGAACTGGCAGAGCCTTTCGCCATGTCGTTCGCTGGCGCCTCCAAGCACGTCAAAGTGCTGGAGAAGGCCGGGCTGCTTATCCGCGAGGTGCAGGGCCGAAAGCACCATTGCCGACTGAACGCCGCCCCCATGGCGGAGGCAGACGCCTGGCTACAACGCTATCGGCTGTTCTGGAACGGAAAACTGGACGCGCTGGAACAGGCGCTCAAGGACGGAGACTGACAGGAGGTTTGAGATGGAAACCGATGTACGGTTCGACGATGCCACTACCCTGACGGTAGAACGCACCCTGCCCGGCCCCATTGAGCGGGTATGGGCCTACCTGACCGACCCGGACAAACGCGCTCGCTGGCTGGGCGGCGGCACCCTGGGCGAATTTGTGGGTGGCGCAGTGGTGATTCATTTCCGTCATCGGGATTTGTCGGAGGATATCCAGCCGGCCCCGGACAAGTACAAATCCATGGAAGACCAGGCCACGCTGACCGGCACCATTACCCGCTTTGAGCCACCCCATGTGCTGGCCCATACCTGGGGTGACAATGAAGGCGAAGTCACCTTTTCCCTGAGCGAGCAAGGTGATCAGGTTCATCTACTACTGACTCACCGTCGCTTGCCCGCTGACGAAAACACCCGCATCAGTGTCGCCAGCGGCTGGCACACCCATCTGGGCATTCTGGTCGAAGACCTGAACGGCCAACCCCGTTCGCCCTTCTGGCCAACACACACACAATGGGAAGCGCACTATCAGCGCGTTTTGCAGGAAAGCGAGGCCCCGCATGACTGACACGCTAACCGTGCAACTGATGTTTCAGGGCCGGGCCAACGCTGCCCTCGAGCTCTACGACAGCGCTATCGCTCCGTTCGAGCTGCTGAGCCGAACCGTCTACGGCCCGGACGAGATGGGTGAAAACGGCCAGGTGAAAACCGCCTGGTGCCGTATCGGCAACGTGCGGATACATTGTTTTGACAGCCCTGTGCCCCACGATTTTGATTTCACCCCATCCGCCTCCCTCTGCCTTGCCCTGAAGGACGAACAGGCAGTAGCCGACACGTTTGCAAAACTGGCAGACGGCGGCACCGTGCTGATGCCCCTGGACAGCTATGACTTCAGCCCCTGCTTCGGCTGGGTGCAGGACCGCTTCGGAGTGTCATGGCAGTTGTCTGTCACCGCACCCGGTGAAGCGAATAACCATGGCTAAGAGCGGTCATCACGCTCGTTTTTGCGGGCGTGCTCCAGCAAGTCCTCCACGTATTCCTGCTCTTCATGCAGGTCATCCGTGACGGGCGGAGCATGGGGCAAGACCTGATTCAGAAACACCGCCACCAGCCCGCACAGACTGATGCCCTGCAAGGTAAAATCGCCGTTGCCCATGGCCATGCCACCGATCCCAAAGATCAGGGTAACCGCCACAATCACCAGGTTGCGCTGAGCGTGCAGATCCACCTGCGCCTTGATCAGGGTATTCATACCCACACTGGCAATCGACCCGAACATGAGAATCAGAATGCCGCCCATGACCGGGGTAGGAATGCTCTGCAACAGCAGGCCGAACTTGCCGATAAACGCCAGCAGAATGGCAAAAATAGCAGTCCAGGTCATGACCACCGGATTGAACACCCGGGTGAGCATCACCGCGCCGGTGACTTCCGAATAGGTGGTATTGGGCGGGCCGCCAAACAGGGCCGCCACCATGCTCGCCACGCCATCGCCAGTGAGGGTGCGGTGCAGGCCGGGTTTGCGAATGTAGTCCTTGCCCGTGACATTACTGATGGCCAGCACATCACCCACATGCTCAATGGCAGGGGCCAACGCCACCGGCACCATGAACAGAATCGCGGGCCAGTAAAACGTGGGCGCAATAAAGGTCGGCACTGACAACCAGCCCGCCTGATTCACCCCGGAAAAATCCACCATCCCCATGGCCAGTGCGGTGAGGTAACCCGCAACCACACCACACAGGATCGGCAGCAACCGAAACAGGCCATGTCCCAGCGTCGCCACCAGCATGGTCGTCAGCAGCGACACCATGGAAACCAGCAGGGCATCCCCGTAAGGGAACATCTGCATCTCGCCATTACCGGACATACCCATGGCGAAGTTCACCGCCGTGGGCGCCAGGCTAAGCCCGATCACCATGATGATGGGGCCGGTGACCACCGGCGGCATCAGGCGATGCAGAAAGCCCGGCCCCCGCCACTTCACCAATGCCCCCAGAATCACATAGACCACAGCGGTACAGAACAAGGCACCCATGGTAGCCGGCACGCCCCACTGCTGTACCCCATGGGAAATGGGTGCCACAAAGACAAACGAGGACGCCAGAAAAACAGGAATCGAGCGGCGGGTAATCCACTGGAACAACAATGTGCCCAGCCCCGCGGTAAACAGCGCCACACTGGGATCCAGCCCGGTCAGTAACGGCATTAATACCATGGCCCCAAAAGCCACAAACAGCATCTGCGCGCCGATGAGAATAATCTTCCAGTTCCAGAATCCGCCGGCCTGGCTCATGTACAGCTCCTGATTTGTGATTGCCTGTGGCTTGGGTCACCGGGCGATGCCCGGTTATTTGGTCCCGAAAATCTTGTCTCCGGCATCGCCCAGGCCCGGCATGATATAGCCCTCTTCATTCAGGCCCTGATCCACTGAAGCGGTGTAAAGGGAGACATCCGGGTGCGCCTCCTGAACCTTGCGAATGCCCTCCGGGGCCGCCACCAGCACCAGGGCACGAATCTGGGTACAACCGGCTTTTTTCAGCATATCGATACAGGCCAGCATGGAGCCCCCGGTGGCCAGCATGGGGTCGATCACCAGCGCCATGCGCTCGTCGATATCGTGGGCCAGCTTCTCGAAATACGCCACCGGCTGCAGCGTTGCCTCATCCCGATACACGCCCACCACGCTGACCTTGGCGCTGGGGATCAGCTCCAGCACCCCGTCCAGCATGCCCAGCCCGGCTCGCAGAATCGGCACCACAGTGATTTTCTTGCCTCTGATGCGCTGGGCCGGCGCCTTGCCCATCCAGGTATCCACCTGATAATCCTCCAGCACCAGGTCGCTGGTGGCTTCATAGGTCAGCAGGCTGCCCACTTCCGCGGTGAGCTGGCGGAAACTGCGCGTACTCAGGCTTTTCTGGCGCAGCAGGCCAAGCTTGTGTTTAACCAGCGGGTGGCGAATTTCGTGGACACTCATAGTGGCAGGCTCCTTGATACAAGCTGAACGGGACACGGATCACTCCGGCAATGGCGATATTGTGACGGCTACAGCGAAAATGTCACCGGTGCACACGCTGTCCCGCACCGGGCCTATCGTCGGCGAGGAGCGAGTGCTAACGTCAACAAAAAGAAAAACAGGGAGAAATCATGAACAAAACCCTTGCCGAAATGAGCCAAAAAGCGTTTGTTTATGAGTGTGCCAGCCGTGCGTTGGCCGCCAGCTTCTCGAACCCGGCAGCCAAGCCGTCCATCGCCAGCATGGTACGCGACGCCGAAAAACTGTGGGAGGAACTACAGGAATGGGAAAATCGACAGGAGTCACCACCATGAAACGTTATCTGATTATTTCAATTTTCGCCGTGCTGAACGCACTCTCTGCTCCACTATGGGCCGCTGACAGCCTCTCGGTGAGCGAACTAAAGCAGCAAATGCAGGACGGCAAAGCCCCCATCATTATCGATGTGCGTGACGAGGATGAATATCTGGCTGGGCATATTCCGGGCGCCATCATGGTCCCCGCCAAGCAGATGGAGCACCACCTGGACATGATGGAGCAGTACCGCAAGGAAGATATTGTGCTGTATTGCCAGTCTGGCCGCCGCGCCAGTGCTGCTGCCACCGTGCTGGAAAATGCCGGCTTCAAGAACGTGAAGCTACTGCAAGGGGATTACCCGGGCTGGAAGTCAGCCCAATAAGCACCGATTTGCCCACCACCCCCCCCCTGACCGCCTGTGGAATAAGGATATTCCTATTCCATAGGCAGGTTCGACCTTCGGCGATTAGCCGCAGCCCGCTGCCATTGCTATAATCCGCGCCCACCACCAACCCTGTTGAGAAGGACAGACCATGGATTTTGCTAAGGTTCCCGCCGGGAAAGACCTCCCCGAAGACATCTACGTGGCCATCGAAATCCCGGCCAACGCTGACCCGATCAAGTACGAGATCGACAAAGACAGCAACGCCGTATTCGTAGACCGCTTCATGGCAACCCCCATGTTCTATCCGGCCAACTACGGCTACATCCCCAACACCCTGTCCGAAGATGGCGACCCGCTGGACGTGCTGGTTGTGACCCCCTACCCGGTGGTTCCCGGTTCCGTGATTCGCTGTCGCCCGGTGGGCATCCTGAACATGACCGACGAAGCCGGTAAAGATGCCAAGCTGGTGGCGGTTCCGCACACCAAGCTGACCAAGATCTACGACAACGTGAACGACATCAACGACCTGCCTGAGCTGCTGCTGGCCCAGATCAAGCACTTCTTCGAGCACTACAAAGAGCTGGAAGCAGGCAAGTGGGTGAAGGTTGATGGCTGGGACGGCGCCGAAGCGGCCAAAGCCGAGATCATCAAATCTGTCGAAGCTTACGAGAACGCCAAGTAAGTCGACACAAAACTGGCAGAACAACGCCAGCGACAAAAAGGCCGCGCCCGGTTACTGGGCGCGGCCTTTTTGTTTTGAGAAGCACGGGGCAAGACTTGCGAGTTTCGAGTTTCGAAAAACAAAAACCGAAGCGCCTGGCCTGTAAAGGTTTTGATCTTCGCAACTCGAAACTCGTTACTCGCGTCTCACGCCCGCTAGTGTTGCTCCCGGTAGCCCTTCGGAGTCATCCCACTCCAGCGCTTGAACGCCTTGGAGAAGTTCCCCACATCGTTGTAACCAAGGTGATAAGCCACCTCACTGATGCTCTGCTCAGCCTTCGCCAACAAACGGCAAGCCTGCCGGTAGCGTTCTTCGTCCTGCAATTGGCGATAGCTCAAGCCGGCCTGCTGCAGGTGACGCTTCAGGGTGCGGGCAGACACCGCCAGCCGGTCCGCCATGCCTTCCAGCGAGGGCAACGGCGCCGCATGGTCCTGTAACGCTGTGCGGATTCGCTCCGCCATCACACCATCTTCTTCGGTGCGCCACTGACGAAACTCCATCTCGCACTGCTCGCGGGCAATCGCTGCCACCTGCGGGTCCGCCAGACGTGGCCGCGCCTCCAGTGCAGACAAGGGGAACACCAGCGCGTCTTCCGACTGATCAAAGTGCACCGGCACACCCACATCGTCCCGCAGCGCCGCCAGCCAGGCCGGCGCGGGGCCGCGACGGTGAATCTCCAGCCCCTCCGGCAGGGTCTCCAGCAGCTGTTCGACCATGAACGCCAGCCCCACCAGCATGGCCTCGATGATAAAGTCATGGGCCACACCTAACGGGCGGGTGCTGCGCAATTGAAGATGAGCCCGGTCTGCATGGCGGGCCTGATGAATTTCCAGAAAAGGCGCGCGCAGGCCGAGAAACCGGCAAGCCGCATCGAGGGCATCCTGAGCACTGGCACTGGACAGCGCCAGCAGCCCCACCGGGCCATGCAGGGTAATGCTCATGGCGCGGGCATAGCGAAACCCCAGTCCACGATCCCCCACCATCTCGACCCCGCGCTCGGCCACCGTCTGGGCCAGGGACATGGAGACCCGGCGGTCCACCGCCAGCAACTCGTCACGGCTGACCCCGAGGCCCGCCAGCAAGGTCGGTGCATCCAGCTTCAGGGCCACCAGCAGGTCGTACAACAGCACCACATAGATGCCTGGCACCCCGGCATTTCCCCAGGTGCGGCCCGAACTCACCATTTGTTGGCCCTCCACGACAAGAACTTGAATGCAAGACTCAGCATAGTAGTTGTCATTGAATGATGTCATCAATGACATTTGTACCTGGAGACACTGATGAATCTGAAGTTGGTGAAAAAACAGAAGCGCCCTTCCGTCCCCATTATTCCCCGTCGCATGGGATTTTCCTTCGATGGCATACAACACGATGATTACTGGTTCGATAACGATCCGGTACTGACCCATCTGCTCAATATCCTGTCGCTGACCTTTCCCGACGGTGAGCGTTTCTTCGTGGATTCTGTGCGGGCCCTGCGCGATCAGGTAGAAGACAAGGATCGTCAGAAGGATATTTCCGGCTTTATTGGCCAGGAAGCCATGCACTCCCTGGAACACCAGGCCTTCAATGATCTGATTGCCGATGGCAAATATGACGACATCGTTGCCCATGCCCTGGCCGTCACCAACAATCTGTTGGCCGGTGCCCGCAAATACATGAGCAAACGCCAGCAGCTGGCAGCCACCGCCGGCCTGGAGCACTTTACTGCCATTCTGGCCGACGCCATTCTGCGTCGCCCGGACCTGATGAAAAAGATGGACCCGGCGGTGCGCGACCTGTGGGTCTGGCACGCCATTGAAGAAACCGAACACAAGGCGGTGGCCTACGACTTGTACATGGATGTCAGCGGCAACTACCTGGAGCGCCAGCGCCTGTTCCTCTCCAGCACCGCCTACCTGATCGGTTTTTCCAGCTACTTCACCTGGCAGATGCTCAAGCGTGACGATGTCCACCGTAAGCCCCTCACCCTGGCCAAAGGGCTGTGGAAAGGATTCGGCTACAGGGGCGTGATCAGCAGCATCATCCCCGCCTGGTTCAGCTACCTGAAACCCGGCTTCCACCCCTGGGATGACGATAACAGTGCGCTGATTGAAGAATGGCGTAAGAGCCTGCCGGCGCCGAAGGAGAAGAACGCGGCGTAAATCAATTAATAATGAATAATTAATAGTTAATAACGTCGCGAACCCTGTCTGTTTTTCCTTAAACGCAAGAGGCCGCGCCCAAAGGTTGGGCGCGGCCTCTTAGCTTCAAGAAATCACTGGCGCTAGGCGCGCAGCTATTAATTATTCACTGTTAACTATTAATTGCTTTCTCACCCTTCCTGCAGCAATTTCCGCAGGTCGATCAGCGCGGCATTGGCCCGTGACACATAGTTGGCCATGACCAGGGAATGGTTTGCCAGCATGCCAAAACCATCCCCATTCAAAATCAGTGGGCTCCACACCGTTTCCTGGGTCGCCTCAAGCTCACGGACCATCTGCCGGAAACTGATAGTGGCGTTCTTCTTGCGAAGCACATCCGCGAAATCCACCTCGGCGGCACGCATCAACTGGGCCAGAGCCCAGGTGGCACCACGCGCTTCGTAGAACGCATCATCGATTTTGAGCCAGGGGGTTTTGACGAAGTCTTCGTCGCTCTCCGGCTTGGCTGCCACGATGGTGCCATCCTTGTCCACGTTCAGCTGGCTGCGCCCAACGCTTTGGCTCAGTTTCAGGCTCAGGGAGCCCAACCGGGTCTGCACCTCATTCAGCCAATAGTTCAGGTTATCGGCCCGGGCGTAGAACTTGCCGTCGTTCTCATTGGCATCCGTCAGCCGATCCACATAACGCTGCAACGCCTTGATGCCCCGGCGATACTCGCTTTCCGTGGCCGGCATGGCCCAGCTTTGGGCATCGAAATTAAACTGCGGCTCGGCAATAGCCAGGTCTTTATCTTCCTGACTCTGGGATTGAGAGCGGCTCATGTCCCGGCGTAATACCCGGCTGAAATCGCGCACCTGCACCAATACGCCATATTCCCAGGCGGGCATGTTATCCAGCCACAGACGGTGCGGAAGCACATCATTACTGAGGTAACCACCGGGCTTGGACAGCAGGGTATCGGCAACAAAAATCAGCTCCCGCGCGGTAGTCTCGCCTCGCACGGCATCCGCTTTCGCCGTCACCTCACGCAACTCGGGCTCCTGGCTCCAGTACCAGCCCAGCAGCACGTCGACCAACAACAGCAAACCAAGCAACCAGAACAAACCCTTCCAGATTCGATTATTGCGAGGATCCAGCATGGCATCCCCCATCTTTTCACTGAATTTATCGTTACTCATGACCACTCCCAGGATCCTTCAAGCCACTACTCCGCTTACCACTATAGCTCACCACCCACACAAGCTGCAGGCAATTACCTTCTGGCCGGGGTCGCAACTTTCCCTCTTATTGGCAAGGTTCCACCATAGAGAGACAAAACACCACCTACAATCCACAACCGCTACACCATCCACGCTCTCCATCCTGCCATTGATACCTCGCCCCCTTGGCCCTGCCCGACAAACACGCAAACTCTATCCACATCAGTGACGCCACTGCAGGTCTACAGCCATGGGCTTTTTGGTTAAACTGCGCCAGCGACGCCCTATTGCCGGGAGCAGCCTCCCATGTACGCCAGCTGATCCGCTCTGCCATTAGCAGGTAAACAGGTAACGGGCGAAAACGCTCCGCACCCGCACCGGTTAACCTGGCCTTAAAGTAAACGAATGAAACTAAGTGCCTGTTTTTACATCCAAGCGTCACGCAATCTGGCGCATACGGCACCGGAGAGGAGTATCGAATGAAGCAGTGCTGGCAACGTTTCCTGGTCGCCATCGTTCTATTGGCCCCACTGTCCTGGGCTAGCGCCAACAACCTGTTCGGCGAAGAAGAACGCTTGCCGACCGTGGATGAAGCCATCCAGCTGGTGGCCGATGCGGACTGGGATAACCAGCAACTGCTGCTGAATTTCGAGCTGATCGACGAGGTGTATCTTTACCAGCACCGTTTTGGATTCACACTGCGCGACACCAACGGCAATGTGATCAACGATTTTGCCGAACTGACCCTGCCCGCCGGCAAAGCCAAAACCGACGAAATCTTCGGCGACGTCCAGGTGTACTTCGATCGCCTGGATCTGGCACTCCCCTTGAATAGCGTGCCGTTGGTGGACACGGAACTGGAAGTGCGCTACCAGGGCTGCATTGAAGACACCCTGTGCTACCCGCCAACCAAAAAAACCTTCGAGTTCGCCAATCCTCAACCGACAAAAAAGCCGGTGGCCGCTCCGCCAGCAGCGGCGCCTGACTCCAGCGCTGGCCCAGGCTTTCTCGACACACTGCAGTCCGAAGATGCCAACGCCTTCAATCAGTGGATGAAGGACCAGCCCCTTGGCCTGATCATCGGCCTGTTTTTTGTGGGCGGCCTGCTGCTGGCCTTTACCCCGTGCGTTTTCCCCATGGTACCGATTCTGTCCGGCATCATTGCCGGGGAGAAAGAGCCCAGTGCGGCCCGCGGCTTCACACTGAGTGTCAGCTATGTCCTCGGCATGGCAGTGCCTTACACCCTGGCCGGCCTGCTGGTGGCCCTTTTTGGTGCCGGCCTGAACCTGCAGTTCTTGCTGCAGCAGCCTGCGGCCATCATCACCTCCGTAGTGGTCTTTGTGGTGTTGGCCCTGTCCATGTTCGGGCTGTATGAACTCCAGCTGCCGGCTGCGCTGCGCAACAAGCTTCATCAACCGGGGCAGGAAGCCCGCGGCAGCCTGATCGGCGCCGCCATCATGGGGACAATCTCAGCCCTGGTGGTTTCCCCTTGCGTTACCCCGATCCTGGCCGGCGCCCTGATCTACGTAGCCGCCAGCGGTGATGCGGCCACCGGTGCCGCCTCCCTGTTTGCCCTGTCCACCGGCATGGGCCTGCCCCTGATCATCTTCGGCACCGGCGGCGGCAGCCTGCTGCCCCGTGCCGGCATGTGGATGGAAGAGATCAAACGGTTCTTCGGCGTGGTCATGCTGGGCGTGGCCATCTGGCTGCTGGATCGCATTATCAGTGACACTATTTCCCTGGGCCTCTACGGCCTGTTGCTCGCCGTCTATGGCGTACAACTGGGCGCACTGGAGCCTGCCGGTGAAGGCCTTTCCCGCCTCAAGCGCGGCCTGGCCCTGGTGCTGGCCCTGTATGGCGCGGTAATGATTGTCGGCGCGTTAAGCGGCGGCAAGGATCCGCTGCAGCCGCTGGCACACATGACCCAGCCGGCAACCCCGGTGGCTGGCAGTGCCGCCCCCAGCAATGCGGCAACCGCGAACAACCACGGCCCCTGGCAGACCATCGTTGGCAAGGCCTCGCTGGAGCAGGCGCTCTCCGCCTCCCGCCAGGCCGGCAAACCGGTGCTGGTGGATTTCTTCGCCGAATGGTGCGTGGCCTGCAAGGTGCTGGAAGAAACCACCCTTAGCCACCCGGATGTACTCAACGCCATGAACGGCTTCGACCTGTACCGCGTGGACATCACCGAGATCAATGCCGACAGCCAGGCCATCATGGAGCAATACAATATCCTCGGCCTGCCTGCCCTGGTGTTCTTCACTCCCGCCAGCGCCGAAATTCCCGATTCCCGGGTGCTGGGCGAAATGGGGCCCGATCGCTTTATCAGGCATCTGGAACAGCGAGTCATGCCGGGGCTGTAGCAGCATCGCCGTCAGGCACTACGTAGCCGCTGCTGGAACGGCTACGTAGCAAGAACCTCCATCCCCTTGCCGCAGGAGCGCCACCCAGCGACGCTCCTGCGAGAAGCCATGGACCCCGCTAAACAAAAACCGTGAAACAGTGCCGATTGCACGACATCTTCCGGTAACTTGTAACGAATGTTGTAAAGCCCTTTTTTCTGTCATGGTTTGCCCCTAATATTGCATTTGTGCGAGAAAGCCCGGACTAATCTGGATTTTCCAGCACGATCACTGCAAATAACGACAAATTCGCAAGGGGACCCGTTTTGGCTTCCATTCTGGTCTTACATGGCCCAAACCTGAATCTGCTCGGCACCCGCGAGCCGGACAAGTACGGTCACACCACCCTGGCGGATATCAACCAGCAACTGCAGGAACAGGCCAGCACGGCCGGCCATCACCTGCAGCATCTGCAAAGCAACGCGGAATACGAGCTGGTCGAACGCGTTCACGATGCCCGCACCGAGGGAATCGACTTCATCATCATCAACCCGGCGGCGTTCACCCACACCAGTGTGGCTCTGCGCGATGCCCTGCTGGCGGTGAACATTCCCTTTATCGAAGTGCATCTGTCCAACGTGCATGCCCGGGAAGCCTTCCGCCACCACTCTTATTTTTCCGATATTGCCAAGGGCGTTATCTGCGGTCTCGGTGCCACCGGCTATGCACTGGCACTCACCGCTGCTCTCGAACAACTGGATGACTGAACATGGATATTCGCAAAATCAAGAAACTGATTGAGCTGCTCGAAGAATCCGGCATTGAAGAGCTGGAAATCTGTGAAGGGGAAGAGTCCGTCCGCATCAGCCGCGGCTCACGCCACCCCGCAGCGCCGGCGCACTATTACGCCGCGCCACAGGCACCAGCGCCGGCGCAGGCACCTGCTCCGGCTCCCGCTGCCACCGAAGCCCCCGCGCCGGTAGACAACACGCCCAGCGGCCATCTGGTGCGCTCTCCCATGGTCGGCACCTTCTATCGCTCCCCGTCGCCGGGTGCGGCGGTTTTCGCAGAAGTCGGGCAGAAAGTGCAGGCTGGCGATGTGCTGTGCATCGTGGAAGCCATGAAGATGATGAACCAGATCGAGGCCGACAAATCCGGCACGCTGGATGCCATTCTGGTAGAAGACGGCGAGCCGGTTGAATTCGACCAGCCTCTGTTCTCCATCGTTTAACGGAGGCATCTCATGCTGGAAAAGGTCGTCATTGCCAACCGTGGCGAGATTGCTCTGCGCATCCTTCGCGCCTGCAAGGAGCTGGGCATCCGCACCGTGGCCGTTTACTCCAAGCCCGACCGGGACCTGATGCACGTGCGCCTGGCCGACGAAGCCGTGTGTATTGGCCCCGCGTCATCCACTGATTCTTACCTGAACATCCCCGCTCTGATCAGCGCAGCGGAAGTCACCGATGCCGACGGCATTCACCCCGGTTACGGCTTCCTGGCGGAAAACGCGGACTTTGCCGAAAGCGTGGAACGCTCCGGTTTCACCTTTATCGGCCCGAAGGCAGACACGATCCGCCTGATGGGCAACAAGGTTGCGGCCATCGAAGCCATGAAAAAAGCCGGCGTCCCCACCGTGCCCGGCTCGGATGGCCCCATCGGTGACGATGATGATGCCTCACTGGCCATGGCCGAACAGATTGGTTACCCGGTCATCATCAAGGCCGCCGCCGGTGGTGGTGGGCGCGGCATGCGCGTCGTGGAGGAAGCCAAACACCTGCTCAACGCCATCACCCTGACCCGCTCCGAAGCCAAGAATGCTTTCGGCGATGCCACCGTCTACATGGAAAAATTCCTGCAGAAACCGCGGCATGTGGAAGTGCAGGTACTGGCTGACGGGGCTGGCCATGCCATTCATCTGGGTGACCGCGATTGCTCGCTGCAACGCCGCCATCAGAAAGTGGTGGAGGAAGCCCCGGCCCCCGGCATCCCACAGCACCTGAAAGACGAAGTCGCCCAGCGCTGCGTGGATGCCTGCAAAACCATCAACTACCGGGGCGCCGGCACGTTCGAATTCCTCTATGAAGACGAGCGCTTCTACTTCATCGAGATGAACACCCGGGTTCAGGTAGAGCATCCGGTGACCGAAATGGTCACCGGGGTGGATATCGTCAAAGAGCAGCTGCGCATTGCCGGCGGTGAAGGGCTGGCGCTGCAGCAAGCCGACGTGCAGTTCCAGGGCCATGCCATCGAAGTACGCGTGAACGCGGAAGATCCAGTCCGCTTCACCCCTTGCCCGGGGAAAATTTCCTACTTCCATGCGCCTGGCGGCAACGGCGTCCGGGTGGACTCCCACATCTACAGTGGCTACACCGTCCCCCCCTACTACGATTCCCTGATCGGCAAGCTGATCACCTGGGGGGAAAGCCGCGACATCGCCTTTGCGCGCATGAAAAACGCACTGGACGAAATCGTGGTAGAAGGCATCAAGACCAATATCGCTCTGCACCGCGACAAAATCTTCAAGGACAAGGCGTTCATTGAAGGCGGAGTGGATATTCACCACCTGGAGAAAAAGCTGGGCGATCAGTAAGCGCCTGCTCTTTCCTCTGCGCCACAGCAAAGGCCGCGCCCGCTAACCCGGCGCGGCCTTTGTTTTTCTGGCCCGGCAACGGCAAAAATCACCGCACCAGCGAACCGCCCGGCGTAACGACAGGCAGCGCAGGGCAGCAGAATCCGCTAGACTGCGGCCACTTTACGCCCGTACATCACAACGCCTTGCAGGAGTGTCCATGGCCTGGCTTCAGCTCCACCTTGCCACCACCGAACAACACGCCGATGCCTTTCAGGCTGCACTGGAAAACCTCGGCGCCGTGGCCGTGACCCTCACCGACGGCGCCGACCAGCCCGTGTTCGAACCGCCACCGGGCACCCGGCCATTGTGGCAGAACACCGTGGTCAGTGCCCTGTTTGAGCAGGACCAGACTCCCGAGCTGATACTCGCCGCCCTCACCGCCCAGGGGCTGAATGCAGAAGCCAGCCACCACGAAACCCTGGAAGACCAGACCTGGGAGCGGGCCTGGATGGATGACTTCTCGCCCATGCAATTTGGTGAGCGCCTGTGGATCATTCCCAGCTGGAGCGAGGCGCCAGATCCCCAAGCCGTCAACCTGAAGCTGGACCCGGGCCTTGCCTTCGGCACCGGCACCCACGAGACCACCTCACTGTGCCTGCAATGGCTGGACGGCGCCGACCTGCACGGCAAAACCGTGCTCGATTTCGGCTGCGGCTCGGGGGTACTGGCCATCGCCGCGCTGCTACTCGGCGCCGGTGAGACCACCGGCACAGATATCGACCCCCAGGCGCTGATCGCCAGCGAAGACAATGCCCGTAATAATGGCGTGGCAGACTCGCTCGCCCTGTACCTGCCGGAGCAGATGCCTGCGGATTACCAGTGCGACGTACTGGTCGCCAACATCCTGGCCGGACCGCTGGTGGAACTGTCCGGGCTTCTGGCCAGCTACTGTCGGCCCGGTGGCACCCTGGCCCTGTCCGGCATTTTGGCGGAGCAGGCGGAATCGGTCCGCACCGCCTATGCCCCCTGGTTTGATCTGACCCCCACCACCCAACAGGGTGACTGGGTGCGCATTGACGGGGTGCGCCGCGTCACCTGAATCCACAGATTCAGGGAAAACTGAGTGACAGGTCCTTGCGGCCTGTCCCGGTTTTTCTGTAAAACATACCTGACCCATCTGCACGCACTATAGGGATTCCGGGGTTGAGTGAAAGCCTGTCGCGTGCAGCATGTTGCATCTCGTCCAATAACAATTCAGGCGAAAGCCATGGCCACCCAATACAAGACCCGCTGCCCCCACTGTGCAGCCCAGTTCAAAATTACCGATGAACACCTGAAACAGGCACGCGGTGCGGTACGGTGTGGCTCCTGCCTGCAGATCTTCCAGGCCAATGATTATCTGGTTGATCCCCCGGCACCGCAGCAAGCCGCCCCGCAGGATCGCTGGGCCGGCGCGCTGGACGGCACCCACAGTGACGCAGCCTCTTCCGAGGACGAGCAGAAATTTGGCGACGATGACGGCACCGACGCCGATGGCCTGAGCATTCAGGGCATGGAGTTAAGCGACTCGTTCATGAACCTGGATGCGGACGACCCCGCTAGTGGGCTGGGCGAAGACTTCGCCGACATGCATGGCGCCGGCCGGGCCAGCCACCATGAGAATGCCGACGAATCCTGGGCCGAAGCCCTGCTGCAGGAGCTGGAAGACGACGACCCCGCCGAAACCAGCCCGGGCAAAACAACCACGCCCGCTCCCGCCAGCCACTCAGCCCCTGAGCAGCCGGCAGTGCGCAAAACAACAGACTCACCAGCGCCAAAACAATCCCGACCGGCAGAGCCCGAAGACGACGATGACAGCCTGTTCGGTGGATTGGACCTGTTTGGCGACGACCTTTACGAAGAACCCGTCCCCATCGGCAAGCCCGTGCGCGAACGTGACAACCATTTCCGCCAGCGCCGGGACTGGGGCGGCATGCTCAAGTGGACCTCCCTATCGGTTATTGCCCTGGTCGTGCTGGTCGGCCAATACGCCTTCTTCAATTTCAATGACCTGGCCCGTAGCCCGCAATGGCGCCCCCTGTATCAGCAGGCCTGTGATGTACTCGGCTGCCACCTGCCCAGCCGCTCAGACATCACCCAGCTGCGCGGTGCCAATCTGGTGGTGCGCAGCCACCCGAATTACGCCAACGCCCTGATTGTGGATGCCATCCTGTTCAATGAAGCCAAGTACCCCCAGCCCTTCCCGGAACTGGAACTGAGCTTCAGCGCCCTCAATGGCGGCCCCGTGGCCAGCCGACGCTTCACCCCGCAGGAATACCTGCAAGGAGATCTGCTCGGCATGGAAACCATGCCCACGCGCACCCCACTGCATATCTCGCTGGAAATTGTGGACCCGGGCGACAAGGCGGTGAACTACAACCTGCGCCTGTTGCCGGCACCACAGCCGCGCGATCAGGTCAGTCAGCGCTAAGCACGCCTCATACACTTCATTCGCCTCATATAATGGAAATCGATAGGCAGCCCGTCAGCTCATGGCAGGCTGCCCTTTCATCCCGGGCCATCGATCTCTATCATTGTCTCCCCTTTTAGACACCCCAAGCCCGGCGCCATGCAGATCGGACCCTACAACCTGCCCAACTCCCTGATTCTGGCCCCCATGGCCGGCGTCACGGATCGCCCTTTCCGGCGTTTGTGCAGGGACCTGGGAGCCGGCCTGCTGGTGTCGGAAATGGTGACCTCGGACACCCGTCTGTGGAACTCTCGAAAGTCTCGCCAACGGCTGGATCACAGCGGCGAACCGGGCCCCATTTCTGTACAGATTGCCGGCGGTGAGCCGACCATGCTGGCAGAAGCGGCCCGCGCCAACGTGGACCACGGCGCCCAGATTATTGATATCAATATGGGCTGCCCGGCGAAAAAAGTGTGCAAACGCGCCGCAGGTTCCGCCCTGCTGGCCGACCCGGATCTGGTCAGCCGCATCCTGGATGCGGTGGTCAATGCGGTGGATGTCCCCGTCACCCTGAAAATCCGTACCGGCCCCGACCGCGATCAGCGCAATGCCCTCGCCATTGCCCGCATCGCCGAAGCCGCCGGTATCCAGGCCCTCGCCATTCACGGGCGCACCCGCGCCGACAAGTTCAACGGAGACGCCGAATACACCACCATCAAACAGGTGGTGGACGCGGTGAATATTCCGGTAATGGCTAACGGAGACGTGGATAGCCCGGAAAAAGCTAAACGGGTACTGGAATCCACCGGCGCCGGTGGTATCATGATCGGCCGCGCTGCTCAGGGTAACCCGTGGATCTTCCGGGACACCCTGTATTACCTCGAGCACGGCTCGCTGCCCGCAGCGCCGTTAGTAACGGAAGTCCATGACTGCGTGCAGCAGCACCTGTCCGAACTGCATCATTTTTATGGTGAGTTCATGGGGGTGCGTATCGCACGCAAGCACTTGGGCTGGTACACACAGAACCTGCCCGATGGGGAAGACTTCCGGCGCGGGTTTAACACACTGGAAAATGCCACCGACCAATGCGTGGCAATCGAGCAGTTTTTCCAACAGATCAGCGCCACTACCGACCGGGTTCGTTTCGGTCGTTATGGCGAGGTGTCTGCCCGGAAGAAAAACGGAGCCCTGGCCGCATGACCCTTTCTTCAGTTAACACAGCCGCTGCACGGACACTTACTGAAATGAACACCGCTGAAGCACGAAAGCAGCCGCATCTCACTATTGCGCGCAGTGAAACCCACGATACCTTGCGCAATTGTGTGCGACGTTCGTTAAACGATTATTTCAACCAGCTGGACGGCGAAGCCGTGAGCGAGCTCTACCCGATGGTACTGGCTGAGATGGAAATCCCCCTGCTTGAGAAAGTGCTCGAGTACACCCGTGGTAACCAGACCAAAGCCGCCGAGCTGTTGGGCCTGAACCGCGGTACTCTGCGCAAGAAACTCAAGCAGTACGGCCTGTTGTAATACAGACCGGTGATACCAAGGGCAGTGACCACACTGCCCTTTTTTTGTTTCTAGCCCTCGTATTAATTAAGACTACGCAACTTGGTGAAACCCCATGAGCAATGTTGAACGTGCACTGATCAGTGTTTCCGATAAAACCGGTATCGTCGAATTCGCCCAGGCCCTGGCCGACAAGGGCGTAGAACTGCTTTCTACAGGCGGGACCTTCAAGAAACTGCAGGAGGCCGGCATCGCGGTACGCGAAGTCTCCGACTACACCGGTTTCCCGGAAATGATGGCCGGCCGGGTGAAAACCCTGCATCCGAAAGTGCACGGCGGCATCCTTGGCCGTCGCGGTCAGGACGAACAGGTCATGGCCGACAACGATATCAGCCGCATCGACCTGGTGGTGGTTAACCTGTACCCGTTCGAAGCCACCGTTGCCAACCCGGATTGCTCCCTGGAAGACGCCATCGAGAACATCGATATCGGTGGCCCGACCATGGTGCGTTCAGCAGCCAAGAACAATGCCAGCGTGGGCATCGTCACCAACGCCGCCGACTACCAGCGGGTACTCGACGACATGGCAGCCCATAACGGCGCCCTGTCCGACACCCTGCGTTTCGATCTGGCCATCAAGGCGTTCGAGCACACCGCGGCCTACGACAGCGCCATTGCCAACTACTTTGGCAAGAAAGTGGGCGAGAACAATCAGGACTTCCCGCGCACCATTAACCTGAACTTCGAAAAAACCCAGAACATGCGTTACGGCGAGAACCCGCACCAGAAAGCGGCCTTCTACACCGAGCGCAACCCGGCCCCGGCATCCATCGCCACCGCGAAACAGCTGCAGGGCAAGGAACTAAGCTACAACAACATTGCTGATACCGACGCCGCACTGGAATGCGTAAAAGGCTTCACCAAGCCGGCCTGCGTGATCGTCAAGCACGCCAACCCCTGTGGTGTGGCGGTCAGCCTGGATGGCATTACCACCGCCTATGATCTGGCCTTCGCCACCGATACCGAATCGGCTTTCGGCGGCATCATCGCCTTCAACCGCAAACTGGATGCCGCCACCGCCCAGGCCATCGTTGATCGCCAGTTTGTCGAAGTGATCATCGCCCCCAGCGCCACAGAAGAAGCCCTGGCCATCACCGCCGCCAAGAAGAATGTGCGGGTACTGGTATGTGGAGAAATGGAGCGTGTAGAGGCTTCCGGCCTGGACTACAAACGTGTCAACGGCGGCCTGCTGGTGCAGGACCGTGACCTCGGCATGATCACCGAAGGCGAGCTGAAAGTGGTCACCAAGCGTGCCCCCACCGAAGCGGAAATGCACGACCTGATCTTCGCCTGGAAAGTGGCCAAGTTCGTCAAATCCAATGCCATCGTCTACGCCAAAAATCGTCAGACGGTAGGCGTGGGCGCCGGCCAGATGAGCCGCGTCAACTCCGCGCGCATCGCCGCCATCAAGGCCGAGCACGCCGGTCTGCAGGTGGAAGGCTCGGTGATGGCATCCGATGCCTTCTTCCCCTTCCGTGACGGCATCGACAACGCCGCCAAGGTGGGCATCAGCTGTGTGATCCAGCCGGGCGGCTCGATCCGCGACGAAGAAGTCATCGCCGCCGCCGACGAAGCCGGCATGGCCATGGTCTTCACCGGCATGCGTCATTTCAGGCACTAACGCTTACACGTCGGCACGCTACACGCACCACGCTTTTTGCGTGCCAGCGTGAAGCGTGGTGCGTGCATGCACTCGAACGGAGTGAGAGAAATCATGAAGGTACTCATCATCGGCGGCGGTGGCCGCGAGCATGCGCTGGCCTGGAAAGTGGCGCAGGCAGAACAGGTTGAGACGGTTTTCGTGGCTCCCGGCAATGCCGGTACCGCCCGCGAAGCCAAGCTGGAAAACGTGGCTATCGATGTACTGGATCAGCCAGCCCTGCTGGCCTTTGCCCAGGACAACAGCATCGACCTGACCATCGTCGGCCCGGAAGCGCCACTGGTGGAAGGGCTGGTGGATACCTTCCAGGAAAACGGCCTGAAGTGCTTTGGCCCCAGCAAGGCGGCCGCGCAGCTGGAAGGCTCCAAGGCCTTCACCAAGGACTTTCTGGCCCGCCAGAACATTCCCACCGGTGCCTACGGCAACTTCACAGACATGGACGAAGCGCTGACTTACGTCCGTGAGCAGGGTGCTCCCATCGTCATCAAGGCCGACGGCCTGGCCGCCGGCAAAGGCGTGATCGTCGCCATGACCCTGCAGGAAGCCGAAGACGCCGTGCGTGACATGCTCGACGGCAACAAGTTTGGCGATGCCGGTCACCGGGTGGTGGTGGAAGAGTTTCTGGAAGGCGAAGAAGCCAGCTTTATCGTTATGGTGGATGGCAAGAATGTACTGCCCATGGCCACCAGCCAGGACCACAAGCGCGTCGGCGATGGCGATACCGGCCCCAACACCGGCGGCATGGGTGCCTACTCCCCGGCCCCGGTGGTCACCGATGCGGTCTACCAGCGCATCATGGACGAGGTCATAACCCCCACCGTGGAAGGCATGGCCGCTGAAGGCATGCCCTACACCGGCTTCCTGTACGCGGGCCTGATGATCAGCCCGCAGGGCGCCCCCAAGGTGATCGAGTACAACTGCCGCTTCGGCGACCCGGAAACCCAGCCGATCCTGATGCGTCTGCAATCCGACCTGGCCGGGCTGTGCCTCGCCGCGCTGGACGGCAAACTGGACCAGACCGACATCCAGTGGGACCCGCGCCCCACCCTCGGTGTGGTCATGGCCGCTGGCGGCTACCCGGACAGCTACAACAAGGGTGACGTGATCGACGGGCTGGACCAGGCCGATTCCGATACGGTGAAAGTCTTCCACGCGGGCACCGCCGAAAAAGACGGCCAGGTGGTCACCAGTGGTGGCCGGGTGCTGTGTGTCACCGGCGTCGGCGACACCGTGGGCGAAGCCCAGGCCAACGCCTATGAGGGTGTGAAGCAGATCACATGGCGCGACGCCCAATACCGTTCCGACATCGGCTACCGTGCAGTGGCCCGCGAAAAAGCATAAAGTACAGGCAACTAAGAATTAAAGGTGAGTCGGACCCGGCTCACCCACCAACACACCTTCGGGGGTTGCCATGTCGAATCAAACGGCGGATATGTCACGTCTTGAGGATTTCATTCCTTTTGACTGCCTCAGCGAATCCCATCGCAATGAAATCCAGGGCCAGATCGAAGTCATCAAGATCGGCCCCGGTCGACTCCTGTTCAAGCGCGGTCAAAGCAGCGACAAGGCCTACTTTCTGGTCGAAGGCTCACTGGATCTCACCGACGCCAGTTTTCAGGTGCGCCATTTCACCGCTGACGACGATGAAAACTACCTGGCCATCGACAACTACGCCGAACACACCATCAACGCCATTACCGCCGAAACGACCACGCTCTACGCCATCGACCGCAACAAGTTGGACCTGCTGATGACCTGGACCCAGGCCGCCGAGTCCATGCTTGACGAAGACGACGATGAAAATGAGCGGGACTGGATGGACGCGCTGCTTTCCTCGGAACTGTTCTCCGCAGTGCCCCCGGCCATGATTCACAGCCTGTTCGTGAAATTCGAAGAACGCGAAGTCCAGCTCGGCGAAACCATTGTCACCGAAGGCGAAGACGGCGACACCCTGTTCGTGATCAAACAGGGCAAAGCCATGGTCACCCGCGTCAAGGGCGCCAAGCAGGAAACCCTGGCCGCCCTTTCCGCCGGCCGTTTTTTCGGCGAAGACGCCCTGATCAGCGACAGCCCCCGCAACGCCACAATCACCATGACCAGCGATGGCGTGCTGATGTGTCTGGGTAAAAATGACTTTCAGGCGATCCTGCAGGACTCGGTCATTCGCCACGTCACGGAAGATGAGCTGGACACCATGGTGCTGGAAGCCGACACTGCCTGCATCCTGGTGGATGTGCGCCTGCCCATGGAATTTCGCCATGACCGCACCCCCGGTGCTCGCAACCTGCCGCTCAATGAATTACGCCGTGAAGTCCAAAACCTCGAGAAGGATTTTTTCTACGTGGTATGCGGTGACGGTCGACGTAGTGAGCTTGGAGCCTATATCCTCTCCGAAGCAGGCTTGAACGCCTATGTGCTTGACCGGGGAAAACCGACGGATGCAAAAGAAGAATCCCATGCTGAGGCTGAACAGGCCTGACTCTCTATTCTTTCTTCTGGTGCTGGCCCTGTGCGCCAGCGCCAATGCGGTCTTCGCAGACGTCCCGCCACCTTTCGTCGTCCATAGCCAGCCCGACCAGGCACGCATCACCATCTATTCCGAATATTACCGTGACGCCTCCGGCGACGCGGATATTGGCACCATCAGCCAACCCCCTGTTACCGGGCATTTCCAACCCGCCACACGCTATGTCGAACGGTTGGGGATTCGCGACGGCGCCTGGTGGGTACGCGTCGCCCTGCAAAACGAGCTGAGCAATAAACAGGACTACGCACTGGTCCTCAAAGGCAACCCCAATGCCCGCGTATTCTTGCCCGGCGCCGATGGTCATTACACCCAGGCGAGCCAGGAGCAACGCATACCCGGCCGGGAGGCCAGCTACCGGCTACACCTGCCCACCGGTGAACCACAGCTAATTTACCTGCAGCTCCAGCCCCAGGGGTATCTCACTTACGGCCTGACCCTGAACGGCATCAACGCCCAGGTGGCACAACAGAGCCACACCAACGCCGTGTACATGCTGCTCGCCGGTGCCTTGCTGATTCTCGCCATCTACAACCTGATCGCCGGCGCCATGCGGGGCGGGAGCACCTACTTCTACCATTGCGGCTTTATTCTCTCCATTCTGGTCATCAGCCTGGTGCTGGCCGGTTATCTTCCCCTGTCGCTCACCGAGAACAGCACCGTCCAGCCCCGCACCCTGTTCGTGATGATGATGATCGCGCTGTTTTCCGCCACCGGGGTGGCGCGCTCCTTTTTCGATCTTTCCATCAAGGCCCCCCTTCTGCACCGCATTACGCTAATGCTCAAGTGGGGCGCGCTCGCCATCATTCCCCTGACTCTCGCACTCCCCATTGCCCTGGCCGCCAGCCTCAGTTTTGCCACCGTCAGCCTGGCCGCATTTATCCTGCTGATTCTGGGCTACACCAGCTGGCACCGGGAGCTGAATGGCGGCGGGCTGTTTTTCCTGACCACCCTGCTGGTCAGTGGCCCTGCCCTGCTGGTTTGCCTGGCCTACCTGGGGATCCTGCAAACCAGCGCGGAACTGCCCCAGTGGCTGCTGGCGACCACCGCACTGGAAGCGGTCACCCTGGGGGTGGGCCTGCGCGTCAGCCATCGCCACCAGGCGCTCCTGCATATCGAGAAACAACGCTCCCAGGCCGTGGCGGAAACCGTGGATGCCACGCGCCGGGAAACCCTGTCCCGGATCGGCCATGATGTGCGCACCCCGCTCAGCGGCATCCTCGGCATGGCGGAGATCCTTGCCGACACCCCGCTGACCCCGAACCAGCGTGAGTGCGTCGGTGCCATTCAGAACGCCGGCGACAACCTGCTGCGCATCATCAACGATGTCCTGGAGCACTCGCAGCTCTCCACCCGCGGCACCGACATCAACCACAGCGCACTGGATATTCATGACCTGGTCATGGAAGCCGTTGATCTGTTCAAGGAACGGGCGGAAGAAAAGCAGATAGAACTGATCACCCATGTGCACACCAATGTGCCGGGCCGGGTGGTCGGCGATGCCGGCCGCCTGCGTCAGATTCTTACCAACCTGACGGGCGCCCTGATTCGCCATGGCCACCCCGGCGAAATGGTGGTGGACGTTTCCATGGAACCCACCGGGCAGGCCGACCGCGTTCGGTTTGGTTTCACCGGCAGCGCCATGAACGAGGAAACCCTCAAGCGCTTGCGGGACAACCAGAAGCAGAACGAAAGCAGCCACCTGAGCCTGGCCATTGCCGAACAATTGGTGGAAGCCCTGGGCGGGCGCATGGGCACCTTGCAGGATCACAAGGATGTGCACTACTGGTTCGTGGTGCCGCTACCGGCCGAAGATGCCCCCGCGCCAAGCTCCAACGTGGACACAACCGCTCTCTCCGGACGCAGCCTGTTGGTGGTGGACGACTCCAGCACCGTGACCCGGGTATTGCGCCACCACGCCCTCTCGTGGGGCATGCGTGTCACCGCCTGCCACGATCCACGCGAGGCCCTTGCGTCCCTGCGCACCCAGGCCAATATCAACGAGCCTTACGATATCGTTGTCCTCGATCACCACATGCCCGGCATGGACGGCATGCAGCTGGCTGCCCGCATCCATGAAGACCCGGTCATCGTGCACCCCACGGTGCTCGTCATGCTCACCGGCATCAACAATGCACCCACCGCCACCCAGGCCCGCAACGTGGGCATTCACCGTGTGCTGTCCAAGCCGGTCTCCGCGCCGCGGCTGCGCCAGGCACTGGCAGAAGAATTAGGCTTGGGGCATCCGTCGGTGCCAGAACACAGCAAACCACAACACCAGCCGGACCCTGGCCTGAAACTGCTGGTGGCGGAAGACCATTACCTGAGCCAGAAGGTGATTCGCGGCATGCTGGGCAAATTGGGCCTGAAGGCGGATATCGCCTCCAACGGCAAGGAAGCGCTGGAACTGGCCAGCAACACGCGCTACGACCTGATCCTGATGGATTGCGAAATGCCGGAAATGGATGGCTTTGAGGCCACCCGGATGATCCGGGCACAGGAGCAGAAACAGGCCTTGCCAGCGGTGCCCATCGTGGCCCTGACGGCCCATATCCTGCGTGAGCACAAGGACCGAAGCCTGGCAGCGGGCATGAACGCCCACCTGCCCAAGCCGGTGGAATTGAATGTGCTGCGAGAAACGCTGGTGCGCTTTACCCGCCCCGACGCCACTGATTCGGACTCATGGATCGCCAACGACGAAAAGCGCGACTGAACGAACTGGACTCGGCAAACCCCAGCAGCAACGCAATATCCGTCAACGACAAGGCCGGGTCCTGCAGGTACAGCTCAGCCAATCGCTGGCGCAGCCCGTCAACAATATCCTGAAACCGCACCCCGCGACTGAGCAGACGACTGCTCAGGGTGCGCGATGGCATGCCCAGCTCCGCGGCCACAGCCTCCAGGCCCGGCTCCCCTTCAGTCAACAAACGGTAGATTTCGGACCTGACAACACTGACCAGGTTGGTGCTGCCTTGAAAATCCGCCAGCAATTCCCGCGCCTCGCGCTCCATCATCACCGCCAGCCCCGGGTCTGCCGTATTCAATGGCTGCTGCAATAATCTCGCATCCAGCACCACACCATCGAATGCAGCCGAGAACTGTACCGGTGCCTGAAAATAATCCGCGTAACGCTCAGGCTCGACTGGCGCAGGGTGCCGAAAACAAACAGCCAGAGGCGCCAGGCCAGCCGGCAATAGCGGGCGCATGAACGCCACCCATCCGGTAATCGCCGCCTCCACCAGAAACCGGGCCGGCTCGCCGGTCAGCGGGCATTGCCAACGCAGGATCACCTGTTCATTTTCGTGGCTCAGGCGGGTCTGCCCCAACTTGCCAGACAGGCTTTCGAAGCGCACCAACCGATCAATGGCCTGCCCCAGATCCCGGCTGGCCAACACCACATACCCGAGCACCTGATAGGAGCGAGGCTTCACCCTTTTGCCCGTCTCGAACCCCAGGCCCGCATCCCCGCAGGCATCAAGAATCACCAGAAACAGGCGCAATACATCCACCAGCGGCAGCAACTGATCCGACTGTTTCAGCAGGTGCTCATCCAGCCCCGCCCGCGTAAGGATATCCTCCTCGTCCAGGCCATAATGGGCCAGCAGCGCAGGCAAAACCGCCGCCACATAAGCAGCAGACAGGCTCTGGTCCGACCCCGCCAACCGGGGATCAAGCACCGGCACTGACCGCCCGCCCCTGGCACCATTGCCGTAACCGCGCCAGTGATTCCGCCATGGTCACCGACAGCGGCACGGTCGCCGCCAGCTCGGCCTCCAGCAAGGCCTGATCCAGTGGCTGATCCCCGGCCCCGGCGCTATACAACCCGGCCACCACCGCCTGCTCGATCTCAGCGCCGGTAAAACCATCGCTGTGCTCCGCCAGACGAGCCAGCTCAAAGGCTGATACGGTTTGTCCGCGCTTTTCCAGATGGATCCGGAAGATCACTTCCCGCACCTCACTGGACGGCAAATCCACAAAGAAGATCTCGTCCAGACGCCCCTTGCGGATCAATTCCGGGGGCAACCGTTCAATATCGTTGGCGGTGGCGACCATAAACACCTGACTGCGGTTTTCCGCCATCCAGGTCAACAACGTGCCAAGCACCCGGCGGGAAGTACCACCATCGTTATCGCCCACCGCAATCCCTTTCTCGATTTCATCGATCCACAGCACACAGGGCGACATGGTTTCCGCCATGGCCAACGCCTCGCGCACATTGCGCTCGGATTCCCCGAAGAATTTGTTGTAGATAGCGCCCATATCCAGGCGCAGCAACGGCAACCCCCAAAGCCCGGCCACCGATTTGGCCGCCAGGCTTTTACCGCCGCCCTGTACGCCCACCAGCATCACCCCACGGGGCGAGTCGATACCTTCCCCCTGATTTCCATGGAAGGCACTTTCACGCTTGCCCAGCCAGTCTTTCAGCCCCTGCAACCCGCCCACATTCGCGAAGCTGTCAGTGTCGTATTCGTAGCTCAGTACGCCGTCCATTTCCATCAATGCAAACTTGGCCTTGTTCACTTCCGGCAGGTCCGCCTCGGTGATGGCGCCATCGTGGATAATCGCCCCACGGGCCAGCTTGCGGGCATCTTCCACGCTCAAGCCACGCAGGTTGCGCACCAGCCGGTCCAGCGATGCCCGGTCCGCGCGCACCCGTTCGCCCCGCTCTTTCTTGAAACGGCGCGCCTCATCCTGAACGATGTGTTCCAGCTGTTTTTCATCGGGCATGGACAAGCTGAACCGGGTGCAATAACGGCGCAGTTCCGCTGGAATGGTTAACTCATGGCTGATCAACACCAGGGTGTGATGCAAGCGCTCATGGTGCAGGGCGATTTCCTTGAGCAAGCGCACATGCTTCGGCTCTCCATCCAGATAAGGATGCAGGTCACACAACGCATAGATCCCCGGCTCATTGGTGCCGCGAATCTGCCCCAGCATGGCATCCGGCTCGATGGTGTGTTTCTGGCTGGGACTATCTTCCAGCTCCAGCCTGCGCAGGCCATCCACCGCATTCCAGCCGAATACCGGCCGCCCCTCTCGCATCCCCAGACGGCGAATCAGATCCAGCGCCCGCAGCTCCTCCCAGGTTTCAATCACCACAATGGGGTAGCGGGATTCGAGCAGCATTTTCAGGTCGTTAAGATCACTCATGGCTAAGCAACACGCCGCACGCAGCAGGCTTCACGCGGGGCGACAGTTTCCTTGTTAGTATGTTTGGCAGAATCGAGGGTGATTCAATTAAAGCGTTCTTAGGCTACACTAAGAGCCCCTTACTTTTCACTCGGCAAGCCTGTTGCCCGCTTGCCCGCCAGCGATCCTTTGCCATGACTCAACGCCGACTATCGCCTCTGGACAAACTACTCGCCCGTGCTGACAACGCCCTGCGTACCCTTACCCCGGGCACCATCCAGGCGGAGCGGACTCCTGCCCATGCCTCCCCGGCACCCGATGCCCCGGACGCCGGCAGCCTGCCCAGCGACAAGCGCCGCCATGTGCTGGGGCTGATGCGCATTAACCATACCGGTGAAGTGTGCGCCCAGGCGCTGTATCAAGGGCAGGCAAGCACCGCCAGCCTGCCGCATATTCGCCACGCCATGGAAGAGTCCGCCCGGGAAGAGGAAGACCATCTGGCCTGGTGTGAGGAGCGCATTCAGGAATTGGGCGGCGTGCCCAGCAAGCTTAATCCGCTGTTTTACGCCATGAGCTATGCGGTGGGAGCCACCGCCGGCCTGATCGGCGACCGCTGGAGCCTGGGCTTTGTGACGGAAACGGAAAATCAGGTGGTCAAACACCTGGAATCCCATCTCTATCAGATACCGGAAAGCGACCTGCGCACCCGGGCCATTCTTGAGCAGATGAAGACCGACGAGCTCAAACATGCCGTCACCGCCAAAGACGCCGGCGGCGCCGACCTGCCTCCCCCCGTGCGCCACGCCATGACGCTGATGAGCAAGGTGATGACGTTCACAACCTACAGAATTTGAATTAATAATGAATAGTTAATAATTAATAACGTCGCGAACCCGGGTTTCCCTACCCCAAACGCAAGAGGCCGCGTCCATACTCTGGGCGCGGCCTCTTGGCTTTAAAAGCAGCACGAAACTTCCCCGCGCAGCTATTAATTATTCATTATTAACTATTAATCGCTTCTCAACCAAGATTGCGGCTGTAGAAAATCTCCAGCATCTCCGTGCGCAAACGCTCTTCGATCTGGTCCAGCTCTTCCTGCTCGAACTCGTCGCTGCCGGCACCAAACAGATAGTTATCGATATCGAAGTCTTTCAGCAGCATCTTGGTATGGAAGATGTTTTCCTGATACACATTCACGTCGATCATCTGATAGGCGTTTTGAGTGTCTTCCGTCAGGAAGTTCTGGATGGAATTGATATCGTGATCAATAAAATGCTTGGTGCCATCCAGGTCCCGGGTCATGCCACGCACCCGATAGTCCACGGTAACGATATCGGAATCGAAACTGTGGATCAGGTAGTTCAACGCGCGCAGCGGGGAAATCACGCCGCAGGTGGACACATCCACATCCACGCGGAACGTGGAAATACCGTTATCCGGATGGGACTCCGGGTAGGTATGCACCGTCACGTGACTCTTGTCCAGGTGAGCGACCACCGTCTCCGGCAACGGACCCGGCGCCTCTTCATCCCAGTCGGACCCATCCGGCGGGGTTTCGTGCTCGGCGATCAACATGGTGACGCTGGCACCCTGCGGATCGTAATCCTGGCGGGCCACATTCAGGATGTTGGCGCCAATGATCTTGGTCACGTTGGTGAGAATCTCGGTGAGACGCTCCGCGTTATACAGCTCGTCAATATATTCGATATATTCCTGACGATGCTGCTCGGTCTTCGCGTAAGCAATATCGAAAATATTGAAGCTCAAGGATTTGGTCAGGTTGTTGAAACCGTGAACCGTAATCTTGGGATTGGGATCTTTCACCACAGCCGTACCCCATGGGCGTTTCATCGCCACGTTAAGACAAACACACCACCGCACCCCGTGCGGCTACCTTGTTTGCAACATCCCGAAGGACGCCGCGAATCACCGGCCAGGCCGGCATATTGCGTTACCGAGGCGCCCGCCGGGCACCTCAGCCTTCAATGGTATAACTATGGGTGATCTCGACACCACCGCGTGTCAGCATAATGCTGGCAGAGCAGTATTTCTCTGCCGACAGCTCAACCGCCCGTTTCACATGGGCTTCCTTGAGGCTGTTGCCGCTGACAATAAAGTGCAGGTGGATCTTGCTGAACACCGCCGGTACTTCATCGGCCCGCTCTGCGGTCAGCTCGCAGCGGCAATCGGTCACGTCCTGGCGGGATTTCTTGAGAATATGGATCACATCAAAGGAGGAACAGCCGCCCACGCCCAGTAACAGGGTTTCCATGGGGCGCGGCCCACGGTTCTGGCCACCGTGATCCGGCGGGCCATCCATCAGCACCTTGTGGCCGCTTTCTGTTTCCGCTTCATAGCAGGCTTCGCCCTGCCACTTAACCACTGCTTTCATGGTGATCTCCTGGTCTGTCACCCCATCTCAAACGCAGGCCGAACGCCTGATTGCGCCCACCCCGGAAGGGGGCGCAGAGTACCATAGCACGGGGTCTGCGCCACCCCTTTCAGGGTAGGTCGACGGGAATAATTTACCGATATATCACCAACCCGGAAAATCGGCGTATTTGGCCGAAAACCCGTTACTTAATCCGGGTTTAGCTACCGCCTGCCCTGTGAAAATCGAGAGTGAGAGCCAGTTCCCTTGGCATAACTCATAAAAACAGGCAATATCCATACGCTTATTGGCTAAGACATTTTTCTGGCTTCAAGACTGAGCGCCCATGACTGACGGCAACAAAATTATTCCAAATCTGGACCACTTCCTGGCCCATTGCCACCGCCGCAAATACCCGGCGAAAAGCACGATCATCTATGCCGGCGATGAATCGGATGCGCTGTATTACATCCTGAAAGGCTCTGTGACGGTCATGATCGAGGACGACGATGGTCGCGAGATGATCATGGCGTATCTCAATGAAGGGGATTTCTTCGGTGAAATGGGGCTGTTTGAAAACGACCCCTCTCGCTCCGCCTGGGTAAAAGCCAAGAGCGAGTGCGAAGTCGCGGAGGTGAGCTATGCCAAATTCCGGCAGCTGGCCCGCGAAGACGCCGACATCCTGTTCACGGTATCCGCCCAGATCGCCGGCCGCCTTCGCGCCACCACCCGCAAGGTGGGGGACCTGGCGTTCCTGGATGTGACAGGCCGTGTCGCAGGCACCCTGCTGGACCTGTGCAAGCAACCCGATGCCATGACGCACCCGGATGGCATGCAGATCAAGGTCACCCGCCAGGAAATCGGCCGCATTGTCGGCTGTTCCCGGGAAATGGTGGGCCGGGTACTCAAGAACCTGGAGGAACAGGGTCTGGTATCCGTGAAAGGCAAGACCATGGTGGTTTACGGGACGCGGTAAAAAGCAGTTAACCGTTAATAATGAATAGTTAATAGCTGCGCGTCGAACACCATCAGATACTGAAAACCAAGAGGCCGCGCCCAGAGTCTGGGCGCGGCCTCTTGCATTTGAACGGTGAGATCCATCAGCGTTTCTGAAAGGCTGTAGGTCGAATTAGCCTGAAAGGCGTAATCCGACAACCAGAGACCAACTCACCCAACGCGATTTGTCGGCTTACGCCGCTTCGCGGCTAAGTCGATCTACAAAAGCACGCAGCCTTTGTGCTCAGAAGAACAACTTCTTGAGTTCGGCGCCCGGGTCTTCAGCACGCATGAAAGCCTCGCCGACCAGGAAACTGTGGATGCCGCTCTTGCGCATCAATTGCACGTCAGCGCTGCTGTGGATACCACTTTCAGTCACCACCATGCGATCACCGGGCACTTGCTGTGACAATGTCAGCGTGGTGTCCAGGCTGGTTTCGAAGGTGTGCAGGTTACGGTTATTGATACCGATCAGCTCGGCGTTCAAGGCCACCGCCCGGTGCAGCTCTTCTTCGGTATGGACTTCCACCAGCACATCGCAGCCAGCGCGCTGGGCCGCATGATACAGCTCATTCATCTGGGCATCGGACAGCGCCGCAGCAATCAACAATACCGCATCCGCGCCCATGGCCCGGGACTCGAAAATCTGCCACGGGTCGATCATGAAATCCTTGCGCAGCACCGGCAGGTCCACCGCGTTGCGGGCAGCACGCAGGTAATGCTCATCACCTTGAAAGAAGTCCTTGTCGGTAAGCACCGACAGGCAGGCTGCGCCGTTGGCTTCGTAGCTACGGGCAATCGACACCGGGTCGAAATCATCGCGGATCACCCCCTTGCTGGGGGAAGCCTTCTTGATTTCGGCAATCACCGCCGGCTGGTGGTCTCTCACCCGGGCGAACAGGCTGGCGATAAATCCACGCGACTGTCGCTGGTTCTCTGCCAGGGATTGCAGATCACCGAGGGTGTAATTGTTCTTGCCGACGGCAATCTCTTCCTGCTTGCGGGCGATAATCTTGTCGAGAATAGTGCCTGTGCTCATAACCTCGCTCCTTATGCTGATTCGTCGCCAACCTTGAGGGCCGTGCTGAACTGAGCCAGTTCACGCATGCGTTCTGCGGCCTCTCCATTGTGGATCAGGTCCTCCGCCATGCGTACCCCCTCTTTGTGAGTTCGGGTAATACCGCTGACATAAATGGCAGCGCCGGCGTTCAAGGCAATCATGTCCGCCGCCTTGTTAGCCGCTTCCGTGGTGCGCTTGCTGAAGGCGTCCTTGATCAGCGCCAGGGACGCCGCCGGGTCCGTCACGTCCAGGCCCACCAGGGAATCGGATTCCAGCCCCAGATCCTCCGGTGTCAGGTCGTACTCCTGGACTTCACCGTTCTTGAACTCCGCCACATGGGTCCGCGCAGCCAGGCTGATTTCATCCAGCCCATCCTTGCTGTGTACCACCATGATATGTTCGCCGCCCAACCGGCCCATGACTTCCGCCAGGGGACGGCAGAGCTTTTCCGAAAACACCCCCATCACCAGGCGCTGCACGCCGGCCGGGTTGGTCATCGGGCCGAGAATATTAAACAGGGTACGCATACCCAGTTCCTTGCGCGGCCCCACGGCATATTTCATGGCCTTGTGGTGATTCGGCGCAAACATGAACCCCACACCCACATTATCGACACACTTACCAATCTGCGCCGGGTTCAGGTCCAGTGCAATACCGGCGGTTTCCAACAGGTCCGCCGAGCCACTCTGGGAGCTCACTGAACGCCCTCCGTGCTTGGCCACTCGGGCACCGGCTGCAGCGGCCACAAAACTGCTGGCGGTGGACACATTGAACAAATTGGCGCCATCGCCACCGGTGCCGACGATATCGACCAGATACTGGCGGTTCTCCACGGTCACGCCGGTGACCAGCTCGCGCATCACCATGGCCGCACCGGTGATCTCATCCAGGGATTCGCTTTTCATCCGCAGGCCCACCATCAACGCGCCAATCTGCGCATCAGTGGCCCCACCGGTCATCACCTGGCTCATCACATCGCGCATTTCCTCAATGCTCAGATCGATATGGTCGACCACCTTGGCCAGCGCTTGCTGAATATTCATGCCGCGTCCCCCTGCTCGTCGTGCTTCAAAAAATTCTCAAGCAGGGCATGACCGTGCTCACTCAGTATGGATTCGGGATGATACTGAACCCCTTCAATGGGCAGGGTCTTGTGACGCATCCCCATGACCTCATCCACACTGCCATCGTCTTTCAATGTCCAGGCCGTCATTTCCAGGCAGTCCGGCAGGCTGTCTTTTTCCACCACCAGCGAGTGGTAACGGGTCGCCGTGTAGGGCGACGGCAAATCACGAAACACCCCTTGGCCACTGTGGTAAATCGGCGAGGTTTTGCCGTGCATCACCTGCCGGGCACGCACCACCTGCCCACCAAAGGCCTGACCAATGCTCTGGTGGCCCAGACACACGCCCAGAATCGGCAGTTTGCCGGCAAAATGCTTGATGGCGGCAATGGAAATGCCCGCCTCGTTGGGCGTACAGGGACCAGGGGAAATCATCAGCCGGTCCGGGTTGAGAGCCTCAATCTCTTCCAGGCTGATCTGGTCGTTGCGATGCACCAGCACCTCGGCACCCAGCTCTTGCAGATACTGCACCAGGTTGTAGGTGAAGCTGTCGTAATTATCGATCATCAGCACGCGCATTATCGCTGCCCTCCGTCTGCCAGGTTGAGACCACCCAATGCCATGTTCACTGCCCGGAATACCGCCCGGGCCTTGTTCATGGTCTCGTCCCATTCGGATTGCGGCACGGAATCGGCAACGATGCCGGCACCGGCCTGCACGTACAGACGCTGGTCCTTGATCACGGCGGTGCGGATGGCGATGGCCGTATCCATATCGCCGTTGAAACCGATATAGCCCACCGCGCCGCCGTAGACACCACGCTTGGTGGGCTCCAGCTCATCAATGATTTCCATGGCGCGAATCTTGGAAGCCCCGCTCAGGGTGCCTGCCGGGAAGGTCGCACGCAGCACATCCAGCGGCCCCAATTCTTCACGCAGCTCCCCTTCCACGTTGGACACGATGTGCATGACGTGGGAGTACCGCTCCACCACCATCTGGTCGGAGACATCCACCTTGCCGGCCTTGGAGACCCGGCCGATATCATTGCGGCCCAGATCGATCAGCATCAGGTGCTCGGCGATTTCCTTGGGGTCCGCCAGCAGATCTTTTTCCAGTGCCTGATCTTCCGCCTCATTGGCGCCGCGTTTGCGGGTGCCAGCCAATGGCCGCACGGTAATTCTCCCCTGCTCGGCGCGGGCCAGGATTTCCGGTGACGACCCGGCGATATGGAAGTCGTCCAGGTCCAGGTAGAACATATACGGCGACGGGTTCAAATAGCGCAGGGCGCGGTACAAATCCAGCGCCGGCGCCTGGAACGGGCAGCTCATGCGCTGGGACGGCACCACCTGCATCACGTCGCCCGCCAGAATGTACTCGCGGATGGTTTCCACACCAGCCTTGAAAGCCGCTTCCGGAAATTCATTGTGGAAATCGTTCTCGTCCACCGGCTCCCCGTAAACCGTGTGCTCCGGTTCCGGCAGCGGGGAACGCAGCTGGCTCTCCAACGCATCGAGGCGCTGCTCGGCGCGCATCAGCACACCCTCTTCGGTCGGGTCCACATGCACCACCAGGAACAGCGCCCCGCGCAGGTTATCGAAGACCACCACTTCCTCGGATCGCATCAGCAGGATATCGGGCACGCCCAGCACATCCTCACCGGGCGCCGGCCCCAGGCGTGGCTCGAAAAAGCGCACGCTGTCATAGCCGAAATACCCCACCAGGCCGCCGTTGAAACGGGGCAAGCCGGGAAGATCCGGGCTGCGGTAGGCTTGGCGATAGTCTTCCACCCAGGCAATGGGGTCAGCCACGTCTTCTTGCTGGCGACCGTCCGGGCCATCCACCTGTACCTGCTGCCCGGTGATCCGCACCACCTCGGTGGCCGGCAGGCCGATAATCGAATAGCGCCCCCAGCGCTCGCCGCCCTGTACCGATTCAAACAGGTAGGTGTAAGGGCCTGACGCCAGTTTGCGATAGGCCGACAGCGGGGTATCCAGATCCGCCAGCACCTCGCGAACCACCGGCACCCGGGTATAGCCCTGCCGGGCAAATTGATCCAATTCTTGTGGTGACATGATTGTCCTTAGCATTTCGCTACGGCCCGACTCTCGGGCGGACCGCGATCAAGAGCAATAATTGTAGAGGAAAACGAGCAAAAAGACGTGTCAGTGCAGACACAGGGGGAGCATCACCATCGCCAGCTGGCGGGTGTGGGGAGGAAAAGCGGATTGTCGATCAGGGCACAGTCCAAGGGACGTCCTTTCTCAATCATTGTCGTTGCGGCAATTCTAGCTAATGAAAACGCCAGACGCCAGACGCTGAAAACCCGGAGGAAACTGCTAGACTGGCCTCTTCGATGTGCTCGCACTTTGGCCTCAGGCATTTGCCATCAATCCGGGAGCTCCATGAAAATCCTCGCTCTTTACACCGCCAGCCAGTCTCGCGGCCCGGTGGAAAGCCAGCCAGCCGTGCAGCTGCGCGCCGGCTGCGGCATCGTTGGCGACCGCCATTACCGGCGCAACGCCAAACCGGAAGAGCAAATTACCCTGATCGAATCCGAGGCCATCGCCACCTATAACCGCGAGCATCAGCAGCGGGTCGAGCCGCACACCCTGCGCCGTAATGTGCTGACCGAAGGCGTGGATCTCAACGCCCTGGAAGGCCGGGAATTTCTGCTCGGCAACATTCGCCTGCGCGGTATCGAGCTGTGCGAGCCGTGTTCCGTGGTGGGTCACCTGCTTGCCGGCGATCTGACCCCGCCGCAGGTCATCAAGGCCCTGCTGGGCCGGGGCGGGCTGCGCTGTGAAATTCTCTCCAGTGGCGTGGTTCGTGTAGGCGATAACATTGACACCCATGTGACCGAAACCCTGTAGGGCGGAGACCGGCTCGCGCCGGTGCCGCCCTGCACAACCTTACCCAGGAAGCCTGGCTCGAATGAACGACATGGAAAAGATGGAAACGACGGACCCGATCAAGCAGACCCGCCAATGGCTCGAAGACGTGGTCATCGGTCTGAACCTGTGCCCGTTTGCGCGCAAACCCTTCAACGCCGGCCAGGTACGCCTCACCGTCAGCGACAGCCGTAATGTGGAAACCCTGCTGGGCGACCTGCACGAAGAACTCGACCGGATGGATCGCACCCCGGCAGACGACATCGACACCACCCTGCTGATCATTACCGATCAACTGCAAGACTTTCTCGATTATAACGACGTACTGGATCTGGCCGACGGCCTGCTGGAACAGCAAGGCTGGGAAGGCACCTACCAAATTGCCAGCTTCCACCCCGCGTACCAGTTCGCCGACACCGCCGTGGACGACCGGGAGAACTACACCAACCGGGCGCCCTACCCGATCCTGCATATCCTACGCGAAGCCAGCCTGGACAAGGGCCTGGCCAGCTACCCGAACCCGGAGCAGATTCCCGAACGCAATATGGACACCCTCAACGGGCTGACCGAGGCACAGTGGCTCGCCCTGTTTGGCGGCTTGCCGGGAGCCCGGCGGTGAATCTGGATCTTTCCGATATCCTGCTGGTCACGGCGCTGATCGTCATCGGCGCCCTGTTCTGGCGTTCCCACGGCATTCGCGAGCGGGCCCTCACGGCCACCCGGCGTTTCTGCGAGCGGCAACAGCTGGAGTTTCTGGATGAGAGTGTGGGCCTGGAAAAACTGACCCTGAGCAAAGACCACAACGGCAAACGCCGCATCACCCGCATTTACCGGTTTGAATTCACCGTCACCGGCGGGGAGCGTTACGAAGGGCGCACCGTGGTGCAAGGCGGCGTCACCCAACGGGTAGAATTGCCGCCCCACCGTTACACGCCCCCACCGGAAGAATTGCACTGACTGGCAAGGCCCGGCCTCAGGTTTCGTAGGCGGCCTTGCTGCCATCAAAATTCACCATCCAGGGAATGCCGAAGCGGTCGTTACACATCCCGAAGCGTTCCGCCCAGGGCGTTTCTTCCATGGGCATCTTTATCTCGCCCCCTTCCGCCAGCGCCGCAAACAGGGTTTGCGCCTGTTCCACACTGTCGGCCTGCACACTCAACGTGGTCCCCTGGGCTTTTTCAAAAAACTCCGGCGGACAATCCGAACCCATCAACACAATGCCATCACCTTGCAGACAAACATGGCAAATATTGTCGTGGGACTCCGGCGGCACCTCATCCGCCATGGGCGACTCTCCCATGGTCAGCTGAAAAACGATATCCGCGTTCAGGCACTCGGCATAAAACGCGAACGCCTCACGGCAGGTGCCGGGGAAATTCAGGTAGGGGTTAAGACGGATCGTGGACATGGCATCTCTCCTTGAATGACATTAGCTTTCCCTGACTAATCGAACGAGACCACCGCTTTTCGACAGGCCGCCCTGTTTTTGTAGGAGCGTCGCTGGCGGCGCGATCCCATAAGGTCCTTATCGCGCCGCCAGCGACGCTCCTACGGGAAGGGCTACTTCACCCGCTGCTTTTCCAGCTTGCGGGCCAGGGTGCGGCGGTGCATGCCCAGGCGGCGGGCGGTTTCGGAGATATTAAACCCGGTTTCCGCCAACGTTTCGTGGATGCGTTCCCATTCCAGGGTTTTCAGATCCGTGGCACGGGCCGTTAGGGCCACATCGGTGGAGCCTTCCGCCCGGTTGAAGGCATCTTCGATATCGTCGGTATTGGAAGGCTTGGCCAGGTAATGGCAGGCCCCCAGCTTCACCGCTTCCACCGCCGTGGCGATACTGGCATAACCGGTCAGCACCACAATCAGCATGTCTTCATCGTGCTCATGGAGCGTTTGCACACAGGCCAGTCCGGACGATTCGCCCTTGAGTTTCAGGTCGACCACGGCATAGCCCGGCTGATGGTTTTTCAGCAGCGCCTGCATGGATTCCAGGCTGTCCGCATGAACTACCTGATACCCCCGACGCTCGAACGAGCGGGTCAGGGTGCGGGCAAAGGCGTCATCGTCTTCCACAATCAATAGCTGTCTTTCATCACCCAGCATTTCAGACACCGTTGGTTCCTCCTGTTTCCTGCTCCAGAGTGACCACTGATAACGGCAGGGACAAGGTCACCAGTGCGCCACCCTGGGCCAGATTGCTCGCTCTCAGGTTCCCGCCCAGGGTACGCAGCACGTTCATCACCAGAAACAACCCGAGACCACTGCCCGGCCGTCCCTTGCTGGACTGGTAAGGGCGCCCCAGATTATCGAGCATCGCCTGCGGGAAACCCGGCCCACGGTCTGTCACCGACACCAACAGGGTTTCTTCTTCGCGGTGCACCTCCAGCCGCACCCAATGGGGAGAGGCTTCCAGGGCGTTATCCAGAACGTTGTGGATACTCTGCCTGAGCGCAGAATCCGACACGATGCTCAGGTCCTCACCAAAATCATTGCGATAGGCAAAGTCCTTCACCGGACGGGTTTCGCGCCACTCGTCGACCAGATCATCGAGGAATTCGCGTACCGTGGTTTCCTCCGACGACTCTCCACGGGCCTCCCCGGCCGATAACAAAATGCCGCTGACAATAGACTTGCAGCGCAATACCTGGGTCTGCATTTCGGCAATTTCCTGGGCCATGTCCCCGTCGGTCTTGAACGGTTCCATGTGTTTCCAGTCCCCCAGAATTACCGACAGGGTCGCCAGCGGCGTACCCAGTTCATGGGCCGCGCCGGAGGCCAGCAACCCCATACGCACAATGTGCTCTTCTTCCGCCGCCCGTTGTCGCAGTTCTGCCAGGTGTTCATCGCGCTGGCGCCGATTGCGGGTAATGCGGTTAATGAAGATCACCAGCAAGCCGCCATTGAGCACAAAGCAGATCATCATCCCTTCGATGTAGAGACTGAACAGCCCCTCGGAGTGATCCAGCGGCATGGGTAGCGGATGGCCGTACCAGGCCAGCCAGCCAAAACACAGGGTGGTGGTAATCAGGATGACCCAGGTAGACCAGACCTCCAGCAGCACCGCCCCCAAAATCACCTGCAACAAGTACAGGAACACGAACGGGTTGGACGCCCCGCCACTGAGCGCCAGCAGCATGGTCAGCGTTGCCACATCGATCAGCAGGGACAGGAACAGCTCGGTATTACCAATCGGCTTCGGCAGCCGCAGGCGCAACACGCTGACCGCATTGAGCAACAACAGACCAAACAGCACCACCAGCATTTGTGACACGGGCAGCTTGATACCGAAGCCGTAGTTAACTACCAGAATGGTGGCGAACTGGCCGAACATGGCAATCCAGCGAAGCTGAATCAGCAACTGCAGGTTCTTGCGGCCGGTCAGGTCATCGCTACTGCGGCGCAGCGCAGAAAACAGCGAACCCGACAGAGAAGCCTTGGAGGGTGAGGACGACGACATGGTTTCCATAACCCCAGTTTAGCGCGTTCGGCGTGAATCCCGCAGCACCAGCCAGGCCGCCAACAGCATGCCGAAGGCCAGGGCAAACCAGGTGATGGCGTAGACGCGATGATTATTGCGGAACTGAATGACGGTAAGCCCGCCCACCGGCAGTTCGCTGCCGGCGGCTTGCGCATCCACGAAATACGGCGCCACCGGCGACAGCCCCTGCTGCTCTGCCATGGCCTGCACATCCCGTGAGTACCAGCGATTCTCGGCGGGCACATTGTCCCGGAACACACCTCCGCCGGAATGGCTGAAACGTAGTAACCCGGTGACGGTGACCGGCTCAGCCGGCGTATAGCCGCCCGACTGGGCCGCGCCCCGTTTTTCCTGGGGCACAAACCCCTGGTTCACATAGACCCAGCTGCCGTCGGCCCGTTGCAACGGCGCCATCACCCAATAACCCTGCCCCTCTTGCGTCGCCGCAGAGACCAGCGCAACTGCCCCGGGCCGATACTGGCCGCTCACACCGACATGGAGGTACTCATGACTGTCTTCACTGACAGAGGGCCAGTCAGCTTGCGACGGCGCGATCACCGCGTCGGCATGCACACGGGCATCCACCCGGGCAATCAGCTCTTCCTTCCAGGCCAGCCGTTTCACCTGCCAGACACCCAACGCCACAAAGCCGACGAAAGCGACTGCAGTCAACAGCAGAAACAGGAAAGTGAAAATACGCCGACGAGCCATGGTCATGCCTCTTCAAACGTGGGGAAAGGAAGGGAGGAGACCGGCAACGCCGATCTCCGTCTTACGCATGTTGCTTGAAGCATGTTGCGTGATGCGTCTCCTAATCCATCATCCCCGGCATCATGTTCACGTTCAGGTTATGCATTACCCACAGTGAACCGGCCAAGGTAATGAAGACCAGAATCAGCGTGAAAATCAGCGCCAGCATGTTCCAGCCCCCTTCCGAATGGAAGTTCATGTGCAGGAAGAACACCATGTGCACCACAATCTGCACCAGCGCAAAGCCCAGAATCACCATCACCGTGGTGGTAGAGCTTTCCAGCACATCACCCATCACCAGCCAGAACGGAATCACGGTAAGGATCACCGCCAACACAAATCCGGTGGCATATTCCTTCAGGGAAACGTGGGGAATGTCCGCATCGTGATGATCATGATCGTGTGTATGCTCGCTCATGGCAGCACTCCCATCAGGTAAACGTAAGTGAACACGCCAACCCAGACCACGTCCAGGAAGTGCCAGAACATGGACAGGCAGAACACCCGGCGCTTGTTTTCCGGAATCAGACCGTGTTTTTTCAGCTGGAACAGCAAGGTCACCAGCCACACGATGCCGAAGAACACGTGCAAACCGTGGGTGCCCACCAGCGCGAAGAAGGCAGTCCAGAAGCCACTGGTTTGCGGCCCGGCGCCCACGCTAATCAGGTGATGGAACTCATACAATTCCAGGCTCAAAAAGCCCAGCCCCAGCATGCCGGTAACGGCCAGCCAGAACATGGTGCCCTTCACCTTGTTGGCCTGCATATGCAGCATGGCGAAGCCATAGGTGATGGACGACACCAGCAACAACGAGGTGTTAATGGCGATCAGGCTCAGATCGAACAGCTCCATGCCGGTGGGCCCGCCCGCATAGCTGCGCCCGAGCACCCCGTAGGTAGCAAACAGGGCAGCGAAGATCAGGCAGTCGCTCATCAGGTAAATCCAGAAACCCAGCAGGGTTCCGTTCTGGGGGTGATGATCCCCCTTCACCAGAAACTCCAGCTGGCCGTCCTGCGTGCTGTTCACATCAGCAGTCATGGTATTTTCAGACATTGGCAAGCACCCGTGTACGTTCTGCTTCAATCCGTTCTACTTCTTCCGCCGGAATGTAGTAGTCACGGTCGTAATTGAAGGTGTGGTAAATCGCGGTGCCGATCAGCGCCACGAAGGACACCCCGGCGACCAGCCACATATGCCAGATCAAGGCGAAGCCGATCACCACACTGATGCCGGAGAGCACGATGCCCGCCCAGGTGCCCTTGGGCATGTGAATCGGAATAAAGCCGGATTCAGGACGCTGGAAGCCGTGTTGCTTCATCTGCCACCAGGCGTCCAGATCATGCACGCGCGGGGTGAAGGCAAAGTTGTACGGCGGCGGCGGCGAGGAGGTGGACCACTCCAGGGTGCGGCCATCCCAGGGATCACCGGTCTCGTCGGCCAGCGCTTCGCGGCGACGGAAGCTGACAATCAGCTGGATCGCGAAGGCGGCAATGCCGACTGCGATCAGCACCGCACCGAAGGCGGCAATCTGGAACCAGATCTGCAGGGACTGATCCTCGAAGTGGCTGACACGACGGGTCACGCCCATCAGGCCGAGCACGTACAGCGGCATGAAGGCGAAGTAGAAACCGATCAGCCAGAACCAGAAGGACAGCTTGCCCCAGAATTCATCCAGCTTGTAACCAGTGGCCTTCGGGAACCAGTAGGTAATACCCGCGAACAGACCGAAAAGCACACCGCCGATGATCACGTTATGGAAATGCGCAATCAGGAACAGGCTGTTATGCAGCACGAAGTCCACCGGCGGCACCGCCAGCAACACCCCGGTCATACCACCGATCACGAAAGTGACCATGAAGCCCAGGGTCCACAGCATGGGCACATCGAACTTGATGCGGCCACGGAACATGGTGAACAACCAGTTGAAGATCTTCGCGCCTGTCGGTATCGAGATAATCATGGTGGTGATCCCGAAGAACGAGTTCACGCTGGCCCCCGAGCCCATGGTGAAGAAGTGGTGCAGCCACACCAGGTATGACAGCACGGTGATCACCACGGTGGCGTAGACCATGGAGGTGTAACCGAACAGCGGCTTGCGGCTGTAGGTGGCCACGATCTCGGAGAAGATACCGAACACCGGCAGGATCAGGATATACACCTCGGGGTGACCCCAGATCCAGATCAGGTTCACGTACATCATGGCGTTGCCGCCCAGATCATTGGTGAAGAAGGCGGTATCCAGGTAACGGTCCATGGTCAGCATGCCCAGCACCGCGGTCAGTACCGGGAACGCCGCCACAATCAGGATGTTGGTGCACAGGGAGGTCCAGGTGAACACCGGCATCTTCATCAGGCTCATGCCCGGGGCACGCATCTTGACGATGGTCACCAGCAGGTTCACCCCCGACAACAGCGTGCCCACCCCGGCAATCTGCAAGGCCCAAATATAGTAATCCACCCCCACCCCGGGACTCTGCAATATCCCCGATAACGGCGGGTAGGCCAGCCAGCCGGTCTTGGCGAACTCACCAATAAACAGGGACACCATCATCAAGGCGGCACCACCGGTGGTCATCCAGAAACTGAAGTTGTTCAGGAACGGGAAGGCCACATCGCGGGTGCCGATCTGCAACGGAATCAGGTAGTTCATGATCCCGGTCACCAGCGGCATGGCCACGAAGAAGATCATGATCACGCCGTGGGCGGTAAAGATCTGGTCGTAGTGGTGCGGCGGCAGGTAGCCGGTGGAATCGCCAAAGGCCATGGCCTGATGCAGGCGCATCATGATGGCATCGGCAAAACCGCGCAGCAGCATCACCAGGCCAAGAATGATGTACATGATGCCGATTTTCTTGTGGTCGATGGTGGTGAACCACTCGTTCCACAGGTAACCCCACAGCTTGTAGCGGGTCAGGGCCGCCAGCAGCGCAATGCCGCCCAGCGCCACCACGGCAAAGGTGCCGAGGATGATCGGATCATGGAAGGGAATCGCGTCCCAGGTGAGGCGACCAAAGATCAGCTTGGTCAGGTCCAGGTTCTCAAACATGGGCGGCACCTACTGCGTTTGCGATCAGGAGAGAATTATTCATGGTGGCCTCCATGGGACTGATGGCCGGCATGATCTTGATGATCCGCATGCTCAGCCTTGGCATCGCCATGGTGACCGGCGTGCTTGTCCATGCCGCCGTGGTACATCATGTCTTCCATACAGGTCTGGCCCGGCTCCACACAGCGGTTGAAAATGCCGTAGTAAAGCGTCGGATCCACCTGGCCGTAATAGCTCACCGGGTCGCCGATGCTCGGTTCTTCCAGCTGCAGGTATTTATCGCGGCTGAGGTTGCCGTCGCTGGCTTTCACCTCCGCAACCCAGCTGGCGAAGTCCTCTTCGCTCAGCCCGTGGAAATCAAACTTCATCTGTGAATAACCGGCGCCACTGTAGTTGGCCGAAAAGCCCTTGTAGACGCCCGGCTCGTTGATCACCCCATGCAGCTTGGTCTCCATGCCCGCCATGGCATAGATCTGCCCGGCCATGGCCGGAATGAAGAAGGAATTCATCATGGTAGAGGCGGTGATCTTGAAGCGGATCGGGTGATTCACCGGCGCCGCCAGCTCATTGACGGTGGCAATGCCCTGCTCCGGGTAGATAAACAGCCACTTCCAGTCCAGCGCCACCACTTCCACGGTGAGCGGCTCCAGGCCCACCGGCACCGGGGTCTGCGCATCAATGCGGTCCAGCGGGCGGTACGGGTCCAGTTTGTGGGTGCTCACCCAGGTCATGGCGCCCAGGGCGATGATGATCATCAGCGGAACAGACCAGATCACCAGTTCCAGCACGGTGGAATGGGTCCAGTCGGGCTTGTAGTTGGCCTCCGTGTTGCTTTCCCGGTAATGCCAGGCAAACCACAACGTCAGCACGATCACCGGCACAATGACCAGCAACATCAGTACGGTTGCCCAGACGAGCAAATCCCGCTGTTGCACGGCCACGTCACCAGAGGGGGACATCACGACTGCGTCACAGCCCGACAGCAAGGCGGCGACAAGCAACGTCAACGACGCTCCACGCAAGTATTTGAATAATTGCATTGGCGAATCTTCTGGTTGGCTTTTAGGTAGACAGGACTCTATCCAAGGGCATGAGTAGCCGGTATTGGACATTTTGTCCCATAGGCTTAAAGTCCTAACCATACTTGATGGACATCAAGGCACAAACAACAACTCTGGTGAAGAGCCCTTAACATGTCGCAGACCTATCCGGCTTCCATGCCAAGCCAAAAAAGCCACGCCTCCGTGGCTCCCAATGAGATCGCCGTGGGCGTGGTCATCGGCCGTACCTCCGAGTATTTCGACTTCTTTGTATACGGCATCGCCTCCGTACTGATCTTTCCGCAGCTGTTCTTCCCCTTTACCGGCCAGCTGCAGGGCATGCTCTACTCTTTCATGCTGTTCGCACTGGCCTTTGTGGCGCGCCCCTTCGGCACCGCCCTGTTCATGTGGATCCAGCGCCAGTGGGGCCGCGGCATCAAGCTCACCGCCGCGCTATTCTTGTTGGGCACCGCCACCGCGGGCATCGCCTTCCTCCCCGGCTATGAAAAACTGGGCGGCTACGCCATCGCCCTGCTCGCCCTGTTCCGGGTCATGCAGGGCATCGCGTTCGGCGGCTCCTGGGACGGCCTGCCTTCCCTGCTCGCCCTGAACGCCCCCAAGGAAAGCCGCAGCTGGTACACCATGATCGGCCAGCTGGGCGCACCACTGGGCTTTGTGATCGCCAGCGCCCTGTTCCTGTACCTCTATAACAGCCTGAGCGCCGCGGACTTCCTGGGCTGGGGCTGGCGTTACCCGTTCTTCGTGGCGTTCGCCATCAACGTGGTCGCCCTGTTTGCGCGCCTGCGCCTGGTGCTGGGTGAGGAATACACCGAAGCCATGCAGGAAAGTGAACTGGAACCCATCCGCACCAGCGAGATGGTGCGCGAGGAAGGCCACAATATCTTCATCGGCTCCTTTGCCGCCCTGGCCAGCTATGCGCTGTTCCATGTGGTGACCATCTTCCCGCTCTCCTGGATCGCCTTCCAGGGCAGCCAGACCACCGCCGAAGTGCTCACCGTACAGGTGCTGGGGGGCTTCGTGGGCATCATGGCCACCATCGGCTCCGGCTGGATCGCCGCCCGCATCGGCAAGCGCACCACCGTGGGCGCCCTGGCCGCCATGATTGGCGTCTTCAGCCTGCTCACGCCGCTGTTGATGGGCGGCACCCCGGTCATGCAGGACACCTTCATCCTGCTGGGCTTTGCCCTGCTCGGGGTGTCCTACGGCCAGGCCTCCGGCACGGTGACCGCCAACTTTGCCCCGCGCTTCCGCTACACCGGCGCCGCCCTCACCTCCGACTTCGCCTGGCTGTTCGGCGCCGCCTTCGCCCCGCTGGTAGCCCTGGGCCTGTCCGCCAAGTTCGGACTCATGTCAGTGACCGTGTACCTGCTGTCCGGCGTGATCTGCACCCTGCTGGCGCTGGCAGTGAACCAGTCGCTGGAGGATCAGGCCGAGGACTAAGCTGCAAGCTACAAGCCTCAAGCTGCAACGCGGTTTGAGGCCACAGCGGACTGAGACACAGAGGCCGCGCCCAGACATTGGGCGCGGCCTCATTATTTCTGAAACCCTATTCGTAGGAGCGTCGCTGGGCGGCGCGATCACCAGCCTATGAAGCGAGTGACGAGTTTCGAGTTACGAAGACCAGGCTTCTGGATGGTTCAAGGTTGTGCCTTTCGAGCCTCGCTTCTCGTAACTCGCAACTATTTTGACCGCGCCGCCAGCGACACTCCTACGGAAGACAAAAACAAAAGGCCGCGCCCAGACTCTGGACGCGGCCTTTATGTATCAGACCCGACAAACCCGGGCCCGCGTTGTAGCTTGCAGCTTGAAGCTCTTAACTCAAACTCCCCAACGCCGCCTTGGTAAACGGCGCAATCTCTTCTTCCTTGCCTTCGCGCATTTTCACCAGCCAGTTCGGGTCCTGCAGCAGCGCACGGCCCACGGCGATCATGTCGAATTCGTCGTTGTCCATGCGGCGCTCCAGTTCGTCCAGCCCTGCCGGGTTGGCGGTGCCGCCCATGCCGTCCGGGCTGTTGAGGAAGTCCCCGTCCAGGCCCACGCTGCCCACGGAAATCACCGGCTTGCCGGTAATCTTCTTGGTCCAGCCCGCCAGGTTCAGGTCGGAGCCTTCGAATTCCGGCAGCCAGAAGCGACGGGTAGAGGCATGGAACACATCCACACCCGCGTCCACGAACGGCATCAGGAAACGTTCCAGCTCTTCCGGATTCTGCGCCAGCTTCGCTTCGTAATCCTGCTGCTTCCACTGCGAGAAACGCAGCACGATGGCAAAGTCTTCACCCACGGCTTCGCGTACCGCCTTGACGATCTCGATACCGATACGGGCACGGTTCTCGATGGAACCACCGTATTCGTCATCACGCTGGTTGGTGCCTTCCCAGAAGAACTGATCGAGCAGATAACCGTGGGCACCGTGGATTTCTACACCGTCAAAACCTACCTCTTTAGCCGCCTTGGCGGACTCGGCAAAGGCACGCACCACATCCTGGATATCTTCCTTGGTCATGGCATGGCCATTTTCCTTGCCCGGCTTGAACAGGCCGGACGGGGAATAACCGGGTACATCCTTGTCCGGGCCAATGCCGGGTTTGCGCACCGAGCCCACGTGCCACAGCTGCGGGATAATCTGGCCACCGGCGGCATGCACCGCATCCACCACTTTCTTCCAGCCCGCCATGGCCTCGTCACCATAAATGGCCGGCACTCGCTCGTAACCGTTGGCGGCCTTGTGGCCCACAAAGGTGCCTTCGGTGATGATCAGGCCTACCTCACCCTCGGCACGGCGCTGGTAATACCCCACCACCTGATCGTTGGGCACATACCCCGGAGAAAACGTACGGGTCATGGGCGCCATGGCCACCCGGTTACGCAGCTTCAGGGATTTGTGTTCAAAAGGACGCAGCAGGCTATCCAGGGAACTACTCATGGGGCTCTCCTAATCAGTCTTATCTATTCACTCTCCAGGCCGGGCCAGATACAGACTCGGCTTGAGCATTCGGGGGTAACAGAAAAAGGGGCCAGCAATGGCAACCACCCTCGCAATGGCCCTTTCAGCAGCGCTTTCAGAAGCACTCGCTCAATAACAAACAGAATCAGCGCATCCGCCCTCACGGGCGGTCAATTCAATTTGGTTGCGTAATAAAACCTTATTTGGTTTCTTAATGCAACCATTCTGATCTATACTGCTGCCATGACACGTAAACGCTTCGACGACATGGGCTGCTCGGTAGCCTGCGCCCTCAATGAGGTCGGTGACTGGTGGTCCCTGCTGGTGGTCAAGCAGGCCATGCTGGGCACCCGCCGCTTTGTGGATTTCCAGCACAGCCTGGGCATCGCCAAGAACATCCTCTGCAACCGCCTGTCGCGGTTGGTGGATAACGGCGTGATGGTGCGTGTGGACGTGGGCGAGCACGGCAAGCGCTACGAATACCGCCTCACCGACAAGGGCCGCGACCTGTTTACCGTGGTCACCGCCCTGCGCCAGTGGAGCGAACGCTGGAACGGCGAGAAAGACACCATGCAACTGGTGGACGGTCAAAGCGGTGAGCCCCTGGCCCCAGTGGTGGTTAAGAACCAGCAGGGGAAAGTGCTCACCGTGCGGGATGTGCGCTTTGTGGATGAGGAAGGGACGCCGCTGGAGCAAGCGGGGTAAAAGCACCTCTGAGTGCGTGGCTATATAAACGCCCCTTATTACCGCGGTCACTTAAACCACAGACAAAACGCTCCACATTAGCAGTCACTCAAACTGGAAATGTTATCTAGAGTTCCATCAATGGTTATTAAAAGAATAATAGCAGCAACAGTGACAACTGTTTTTTTTATTGCTCTCCCCCTAATGGTTTTCACTGTTTTTCTTTCCCTTCACACCTTTGTCGAAATTGAAATATTTTCCGTATTTTCATTTTCGTTTTTTCTAATATTTTTTATAGCTATCTATTTCTGTGCATCGGCACACATTGTGAGTTACTGCTTCACCAAAGAAGGCATCATTCAACGAAATGGATGGATCGGAATCTTGATTGCAGTCATCACATTGTCAAGCCTGAAATACTGTATGAATGAATTAGTATCGAATTCCAATTATTTCAAACTTCACATAGCAAAGAACCCAGCCCTTCCGACCCACCCAGGGTTTTATTCATTTTCCTCATCGGAGGATCGTGTGTGCTTTAGCATAATACAAAGAAGCGGTAAAACGAGGAGCGTACTCAGCCGAAACTGCTACGAAAGGAATGAAAAAAACATCAATTATGGAACTTGATCTACAGGAAAGATGGCACACCTCCGTCGCCCCGCTACTGCCCAACCCGCAAGCCACCTGGCAACAACTGGCCAGCCTCTATAGCGAGCCCCATCGCCACTATCACACCCTGGATCACGTGGCCGCCTGCCTGAACTGGCTGGATCAATACCACCACCTGGCCGGAGACCCACTGTGCATTGAACTAGCCCTGTGGGCCCACGATGTCATCTACGATCCCCGCGCCAGCGACAACGAAGCCCGCAGCGCAGACTGGTTTGCCCAGCAGTTTGCCGATAGCGATCTGACTGACCAGCAGCGTACCCGTGTACAGGAACTCATCCTCGCCACCATCCATCCGCACCCACCCACGGACCCGGACATGGCACTGCTGCAGGATATCGACCTGAGCATTCTTGGGGCGGATGCGAAATTGTACGACCGGTATGAGGGGTGGATTCGGCAGGAATATGACTTTGTGCCGGAAGCGGCGTTTCGGAAAGGGCGTAGTGCGGTGTTGCGGAGTTTTCTGGATCAGGAGGTGATTTATCACACGGTAGAGTTGAGGGAGCGGCTGGAAGTGTCGGCGCGGGACAATCTTAGTCGGGCTTTGGGGAAGCTTTCAGAGGACTGATTACCGCTCGCTTTGGGAAAAGGAAGACCCGCCACCGTGTCCTAAGGCAAGCCCCAGTCAGATCTTTTCTTATTTCCCACTCTGTCTTTTTCTGACTTCAAGAATAATTGACACCAAAAAAGAAGATACAACCACTACTCCATTAATCTCGATGTAATCGTCTAGTGTCACATGGTCACCCGTCCTCGCATTTATCATAGGGCTATTCATCTGCCAATCAGCCACACTAACGATGGTCAGCATGACGCCCAAAGCAAGCATCAAGGCTGCATTTGAAGACGCCATCAGGCCGCTTCTCGTCAGAAACTCCAACACCCCCCAGGCGAAAAGTATTCCCAAGCAATACAGCAAAATCGGATGCATATGATTACCACTATCTTTATTTAGCCAACAGCCCCCCATTTTCCAGGCTGATGAGGATTGGGAGACCTGACCCCATTGCTTCTCTGATTGCCTATGTGCCGCCATAGCAAAGAAATGAAAGTAGTTGTTTCCCTTAGCACTCAACCCTTACCTAATTTTAAATCTGACGCCAGCAGCAGAAGCTTCACACCCCTGATTTTGTTAGCGCTTTACCAGTTCATGTTAATTTTCAACTCTTCTCTTTCTTCTTCCACCAACTGGACTAAATTTCTAATAGATTCCAGTAACTCACTATGATTATCCTTGTCTGAATATTGAATTATATTTAGATTCATTGTGTCTTGCATCACTCCAACGACAGAATTATGCAGCGCCTTCTTAGGAAGCAGCATAACGTGACACCTGCTGCTACTATGCTTAAACAGTGTATCCTCCAATAAAAGCTTGATGTCCGGATCGTTAACACCACAACCTAGAAAAACAAAGGTATGAGTTAATGCAAGCGCCTCTAAAACCTCATAGAATGTGGAGTACTTCGTTCGAGCTTCTGCGTATTCAGCCCTTGTAAAGATTAAGTTGTTAGGTGAATCTATCGTCCCATGAACTTTCAGAATTAGCCTTTCGGAGCCACGTATGCTTGATATCACATCTGCATCGTAGTGCTGCTTCACCACAATTGATCCGTTTGCTTCGCTATTTGCGTACGTCTCATATATCTTGTCAAAGTTTGGCGTAGCCACAACCCTAGAATCCAAAGCAAATATTTCTTTATGGATTTCTGCCGGCTGATAAGCTGGCGTAAGGAATTCCTCTCTAACAACCCTGGTAAATTCTTCTTTTCCAAGCTCTCTCTTAATCACTTCACAAGCCGTCAGATAATCACTATATTTTAAAAGCTTTTTTATATGAGCTTTTGGATTAATATCCTCAAGTGTGCTTTCCAAGAAAGAAAACCATGTTTTAGGTCGTCTGCCGGTAGCATTAACGCTATTCAGTGAAATTCCGGACCCTAAAAAAACAACACATCGACGCCTCGCGATATCGCTGACAACTTCCTTTGGCCACTTAACCATCGACTTCCCCGATATTGCTCAGCAATTTCTCTGCGATGCTAGAGTATATTCCTTCGGCGTACTGGACTTTTTGGAAGTGAGCCCCTACAACACCATCTTTTGCTTTTAAAGCGAATATTGGTACGTTTGCAGTTTGAGACATCGGGACCAAGCTGTGAAGATTCTCAATTTCGCCGAGGAAAAGCTCCTTAATATGAATAGAATCTTTAACAATAGAACATATCTGTTTTTTTATCATTGCCGGAATCTGTTTAGAAATTTTCTCGTATGCTTTAACGTGAACCTTTTCTCCTCTCACAGTTTTGGCTTTATATTGCTGAAGCACATAGCCCGCAAACCTTAAATTCCAGCTAAACTCTTCATCATAAACTTCGTAAGGCTCTTCTTCCTCTTCTTCGTATCTATTCAAGCCTTCTTCGATACCTTTTTTCCACTTGGCTAATGACAGATTGATATTCTCTAAGGCCATCAAACTAAAGATGTCTACAGCCATAGGAATTAGAAAGTAGTCAGAGGCAATCAAAACAGAACGGTTTATCGCGCCCAACGAAGGGCCCACATCAAAAAAAACATAATCGTACTCTTGATACTGAAGTTTTAGGTGATGAAAAACCAAGGTTGTTTGCAGACCCCGAGGGTCTCCCGATGTTGCGGATTTCCAATCTGACGCCAGCAGGTCTTCACTAAGTGCAAGCCTTGGGTCACCTGGAATTACGTCAACTTTAAACCTCTCTGATTTGACAGGTTTAATCTTCTTATCAAGGTATCCCCTTGCGCGTCTAACCGGAGATAAAAAAGATTCAACACTTTCTCTCTTTACCTTTCCGTAGATAGCGTCAAGTTGCTCCTCAGACAACATATAAGTTGTGCTATTACATTGAGGGTCTGCATCTATGACAAGAACCTTCTTTGCCTTTTTCATTGACAAGTAGGCAGCAAGGTTACAAAGGAGCGTCGTTTTCCCAACCCCCCCCTTGTTGTTAAAAAACACGATGCTTTTCATCACAATCCTTCACTTATATTGTTTATGTTAAAAAACGTCGGCACTAACGCTTGAGCCAAGGGGCAACCAGCGAATTTGATCATCCTCATGCGCGGGGTCAGGCCTCCCATTTCCCAGGCTGTAGCGAATTCTAGGGCTAGGTCTCAATCCAGGGTCAGGCCTTGCCTTTTTCTGCTTGATGCACGGTGCAAGACCTGACCCCATTGCTCTACTTTTTGCCATTGAAGCACGGGGCGCCACCTGGCCTCATTGATCCCCATTACTCTATTGGGCTGAATTGGCCTTGTTCATTTCGATAGCTTTGTCACGTTGCGATTCATAAATGCTGTCCGCAAGGTATTGAGCCCAGATCGTTAAGTATTTTTCCTCCTCCTCTTGCTTAAACTGACCTACAGGCACCTTGTAAACATCAAGAATATTAATAAAGACCGAACCATGAACGACGATATCATCCATTTTCTCTTGCCAAATAACATCACCACTTTCTGACAGGCCTGAAATAACATAACTCCCAACAGGCATACTCACGCCACCTTTTACCAGAGTGTATCTCCGGTTATAGGTAACATCGCTCTCAATCTTGTCCACAGTCGGCAACAACGGCAGAGGCTTACGCTCCTGCTGCTCCCTCAGTGATCGGTTAATTTCGTCCAGGAACAACGATTGCAACGCCATAGCATCGGGGAAGGCATTTATAATATCGTCACTTTTGGCATCGACATCATTGACTACAACACTCACATCAGATGCGCCGAGCTGCAGGACATCATCCCTTAATGGAACTGCTGAATTAGATGCACAACCGACAAAGAAAGCAGAAAGAATAACAAGCAAGTATTTCATGCGAGGAAAACCTATATTTTTATTGAATTAAAATAATAAATAGTCAAACAATCATATTATTGGGAGCAAACTTTTAACATTGCATCAAGCGCACAACGAAAGGCATCCCCCTAACAATCACCATAAAAAGAGGTGCTGGTCATGTTCGTCGTCGGATTGAAGCGCATTACAACTGAAAGCCCTGTCGTTTTATCAGGGCGCCGAGAATCAGGATTATTAAATACCCAGACTTCGTACCACAAAGAGGGTTCGTGCTTGACTACCCGAACTTCTTTCAGCTGGTTTTCATCAAAGCCACACTGAACTCTGAATTTGTCAAAAATACTTGACTGGAACCGAGCATTCGCGACTGTAACGCCTGGCTCGCCAGCCCACACCCCAGACTGTAGACTTGAAGCCCCGCCAGGAAATTCGACAAATTTCATCCGTGTAGGCGCGAACTTTGCTTCCTGTATTGAGTTGAATTTTTGAACCTGGTCATTCATTCCTGAAGAAGTTGAACACCCGACAAGAAGAATCGCCAACCATAGTAAAGAACGCATACCCCCTCCACGATCAACACACTGCAAGAACAGGGGAAATCGTCTCCCCCAAAGAGCAACTGGCCCCTATTTGGAAAACAACCCTAACTCAACCACTTACAAAAATATGTAAGCCATATCCTACAAATTCAACTTGCGTGCGGGTGAAAACGGGCGGGGATTCGGTAAACGAAGAGGCCGGGGTACGAGGTGTCTTGGCGGCAAGGATTGCCCGCTTTTCTAGCGGGTTTCGCCTTGGTGCTGTGATTTCGGGAGACGCGGTAAATCCAGGTAATTTCTTAAGAGTAATACCGAACGTGCGCTACCGATTCACCAGCCGCCTCGCCTTCCAGTAGCGTTGCCTCCAATAGGGATTGTTGAGGGACGACTGCATGACACCACTACTCACCGACGCATGCATAAATTCATTCCCACCCATATAGATTCCCACGTGGCGACTGCCCGGGCCGGTTTTGAAGAACACCAGGTCGCCCACTTCCAGTTCGTTGCGAGCCACGGGTTCGCCTTCCTGCATCAGAGCCGAGGTGGTGCGGGGGACTTTCATGTTCAGCTGCGAGAGGAAGGTGAGATAGACGAAGCCGGAGCAGTCCACGCCTTTGGGGCTGAGGCCGCCGTATTGATAAGGCACGCCCTGCCAGTCTTCTTTCTGGGCGAGCAAGCTGTCGAGGATCAGGGTCTGCCGGGGTGGCAGCTCCTGCGGGATTTCGGCTATTTCAGGTTGGGGGGATTGCCGCTCGGAGGGCACCAGGCTACACGCTGTCAGGCTGACGAATAGCAGCAACAGGGAAGGAAGCCGGACAGGAATGGCGGTATAGCGGGGCATGGCGTGATAGTGATGGCTGACTTAAGGAGTCTGGCAGCCGGGCGGCGAGAAGGTTCCATAAGAACCATCTTGATGTAGGAGCGCCACTTGAGGCGCGAACCCGAGCCTTGGCGAGGGCATTCAACCGATCCTTCGCTTTGGCTCAGGTTCGCGCCTCAAGTGGCGCTCCTACAAGGGGTTCGCTGTTAGGCTTCAGCGAGTTCGTCGCGCATTTGTTGGATGACGGCGGCGTAGTCGTCTTTGCCGAAGATGGCGGAGCCGGCCACGAAGGTGTCGGCGCCGGCGGCGGCCACTTCGCGGATGTTCTTCTCGGAGACGCCGCCATCCACTTCCAGGCGAATATCGTAGCCGCTGGCGTCGATCAGCTGACGCACGGCGCGGGTCTTGTCCAGGGTGGAAGGAATGAATTTTTGGCCGCCGTAGCCCGGGTTCACGCTCATCAGCAGGATCATGTCCAGCTTGTCCATCACGTATTCCAGGCAGTCCGGGCGAGTGGCCGGGTTGAGTACCAGGCCAGCCTTGCAGCCGTAGCTCTTGATCAGCTGCAGGGAGCGGTCCACGTGCTGGCTGGCTTCCGGGTGGAAGGTGATGTAGCTGGCGCCGGCTTCGGCGAACATGCTGATCAGTTCATCCACCGGGCTGACCATCAGGTGCACGTCGATGGGGGCGGTGATGCCGTGGTCACGCAGGGCCTTGCAGACCATGGGGCCGATGGTCAGGTTGGGCACGTAATGGTTGTCCATCACGTCGAAATGGATCACATCGGCTCCGGCCGCCAGCACCGCATCGCACTCTTCACCCAGGCGGGCAAAGTTGGCGGCAAGGATGGAGGGGGCGATCAGATAGTCCTGCTTGGGCATGGGGCATCCTCAGTGTAAAGACAGTTGCGAGTGACGAGTTTCGAGTTGCGAAAACCCAAGATCAAAGGCGAATGTTTTGCCTTTCAAAACGCGTTACTCGCAACTCGTCACTATGGTAATCACGCCGCCACCGAGCGCAGCGAAGGAACGCCCGCAGGGCGGCCCGAAGGATGAGCGTAGCGAATAACCGACGCTCCTACAAAACCGTTTTTCAGCGCTGGATCAGGTGCTCTTAAGTAACCGATCCAGTTCGTCCAGGCGTTCCGGGGTGCCGATATCCCACCACTGGCCGCGGTGGTGTTCACCGCTGGCGGCGTCTTCCGCCATGGCCGCCCGCAGTATCGGCGCCAGTTTCGCTTCGCCGTCGGGCAGGTTGGCAAACACGGCAGGATCAAAGCGGCCAATGCCGGCATAGGTGAGCCTGGGCTCGGCATTATCGCGCAACCGACCGGCGTCTGTCAGATGAAAATCCCCTTGCGGGTGGTGCGCCGGGTTATCCGCCAGCACCAGATGCACCGGGTCCGGGCGATCCTCCACCAGCCGGGACAGGTCAAAATCGGTCCAGATATCGCCGTTGACCAGCGCAAAGGGGTGGTCGCCCAGCAACGGCAGCGCGCGCTTGATGCCGCCGGCGGTTTCCAGCGGCGTGCCTTCGTGAGAGTAAACGATGGGAATGCCGTAGCGGGCACCGTCACCCAGCGTGGCCGCCAGCGTCTCGCCCAGCCAGCCGGTGTTGATGACCAGGGACTCGATGCCGGCGTCACGCAGCGCCTCGATGTGGTATTCAATCAGCGCCTTGCCCCCCGCCTGCAGCAGCGGCTTGGGGGTGTGATCGGTGAGTGGGCGCATGCGCTTGCCGTAGCCGGCGGCCAGGATCATGGCCTTCACGCATCGTCCTCCAGCTGATCAAGCACCCATTCCAGGTCCGCCAGCTCCGGACGACGGGCAATGACCGTGCGCAGATAGGCAAAGAAACGGGGCACATCGCCCAGGTACTTGGGCTTGCCATCGCGGTGGCAGATACGCGCAAAGATGCCGATAACCTTGAGATGGCGCTGAGCGCCCATCAGGTCGCAGTCGCGCAGGAAATCTTCAAACGCCACGGGGACCGGCAGCCCGGCGGCCGTGGCCTTGTCGAAATACTCGCGCAGCCAGCTGAGCACGCGCTCTTCCGGCCAGCTCAGGAAGGCATCCTTGAACAGGCTGATCACGTCATAGCTGATCGGCCCGGCCACCGCATCCTGGAAATCGATCACCCCGGGATTCGGGTCGGAAACCATCAGGTTGCGCGGCATGTAATCGCGGTGCACAAACACCTGGGGCTGCGCCAGGGCAGAACGCATCAGCACATCGAACACCCGGTCCAGCCGCTGACGCAGCTCCCCGGTAACCACCTTCTCGCGGTGACGGAACAGATACCACTGCGGAAACAGCTCCAGTTCCCGCTGCAACAACGCCTCATCGTACTGCGGCAAGCCGGTGGTATCGGTATGCAATTGCTGGGTAATCAGGGCATCGATGGCGGCGCTGTACCAGTCGTTGGCATTGCCTTCGGTCAGGGCATTCAGCCAAGTCTGCGTACCCATATCACTGAGCAGCAAAAAGCCCTGCTGCAAATCCTGATGAACAATGGCCGGCACGTGCAGGCCGGCCTGTTTCAGGCGCCCGGCGATGTCCACGAAGGGGCGGCAATCTTCCTGTTCCGGCGGGGCATCCATGGCCACCAGGCTGGTGTCACCCTGAAAATAACGGAAATAGCGACGAAAACTGGCATCCGCCGACGCGGGCTCACCGGTCACCGATTCACCCAGGTACGCACTGACCCACTGGTCCAGAGCGTGCTTTCTCGGGTCAGGGGTTACTCCGGATTTACTTTTATCAGGCTGCATTGCCTTCCTTGTTCGATTACACTGCCGCTTTTGGTGGACGGAAAGTCTCGCCCGCCATAAAGCGGCCTTTTTACCTGTTCTGAGCAGCTGATGCCACTGCCCATACCACGATTATTGATTCCTGCCCTGCTGCTTGCCTCAGGGGCCAGCCTTGCGGAAAACGACCTGAACTGGGTTGACCGCGAAGAGATGGCCACGTTCCCTGCCGTGCAGCAGCGCCCGATACCGGATTGGTGCGGCGGCATTTACTATAACCCCAGTATCGGCACCCCCGTAGCGGGCAGCGATACAGTGGTGACCGCCGATCACTCCACGCTTACCCAGGACGGCTTGATTAAACTGGACGGCGACGTATTGATTGAACAGCCCGGCCGTCGCATTACCACCGACATTGCCGAGCTCGATCAAACCACCGGCAAGTTCGAGCTGGAAAGTGGCATGCGCCTGGAAAGTGACCGCGCCACCTTTATTGCCGACAACATGAGTGGCCAGACTCGCCGCAAGGAAGGCAGCCTGCAAGGGGTGCGCTACTCCATGTTCGACAATGGCGCCCGCGGCAACGCCGATTATATCTTTCTGAACCAGAACACCACCACCATCACCAACGGCACCTACACCACCTGCGCCCCCGGTTCCAACGGCTGGGTGATGCAGGGCGACCGTATTTTTCTGGACCGGGACAAGGGCTGGGGTGAAGCCAACAACGTGGTGTTGAAGGTCAAGAGCATGCCGATCTTCTGGCTGCCCTGGATGACCTTCCCCATCGATGACCGGCGCAAGAGCGGCCTGCTGTTCCCGACCCTGTCCGTGGGTGACAGTGGCGGACTGGATATCTCCCAGCCCATTTACCTGAACCTGCATCCGCAGTTCGACGCCACCATCGCCCCCCGCTATATCGATGGCCGGGGCAGCGGCGTGGACAGCGAATTCCGCTATCTGTCCCGCTGGGGCGAAGGCAGCCTCAGCTACGGCGTGCTGTTCAACGACCGCAAGTTCGACAACGAAAATCGCCAGGTGGGCCGCTGGACGCACAACGGCAACATCAACCGCTGGAGCCTGGAGACCGATTTCACCTACGTCTCCGATGACTTCTACTTCAAGGATCTGGATACCGGGCTGGAAATCAGCTCCCAGACCCACCTGCCCCGGCTGGCAGAAGCCCGCTACTACGGGCGCACCTGGCAGGTACTGGGCCGGCTGCAATCCTGGCAGACCATCGATCCCACCCTGGACGACGCTGACCTGCCCTACCGGCGCCTGCCCCAGCTGCAATTGACCGGCGACCCGACACTCTACGGCCCGGTGAAAGGGCTGTGGCTGTCCGACGTTACCGCCTTCGACCGCAGTGACTCCGACGACAGCGGCAAAGCCACCGGCCTGCGTGGCCACATGGCCCCGGCCCTGAGCATGCGCCTGCAAAAACCCTGGGGCTACGTGGAACCCCGCACCCGGCTGTACCACACCCAATACCAGCTTGATAACGTGGACGCCAATGCCGAAGACAACCCGGACATGACCACCTGGGGCGCCAGCCTGGACTCCGGCCTGTTCTTCGAGCGCCCCGGCAACTGGTTCGGCTCTACCTATACCCAAACACTGGAACCGCGCCTGTTCCTCAACAAGGTGGCCTACGAAGACCAGAGCGAACTCCCCAACTTCGATTCCGGCGAGCTGACCTTCTCCTACAACTCGCTGTTCCGGGAAAACCGCTTCATCGGCTACGACCGCATCGGCGACGAAGAAAAATTGGCGGTAGGCCTGACCAGCCGCTTCCTGCATGATGGCACCGGCCGCGAGCAGCTACGCTTGCGCGTGGCCCAGGGCTTCTATTTTGAAGACCGCAAAGTGATCACCGATCGGGCCGTGGAAGACCCCACCGACGACCAGACCCCGGTTATCGGTGACGCCCGTTGGAACTTTGCACAGGATTGGTACCTCTACTCAGAAGCCCAGTGGGATACCGAAGAGAACAAGCGCGAACGGTCCAACTTCCAGATCGGCTATAACGACCGGGAGCGCCGCGTCGTCAACCTGGGCTATCACGACCGCCCGGCAGACGACATCCGCGAATCGGAAGTCAGCGCTATTCTGCCGGTTCACCGACACTGGCGGCTGGTTGGCCGCTGGATGTACGACCTGGACAACCAGCGCACACTGGAAACCATGGCCGGTGCCGAATACCGCAATTGCTGCTGGAAGCTGCGGCTGCTCAGCCAGCGCGAGCTGGTGGATGACAACGGCGACGGCAACCTCGAGGCAGACAGCACAATCTGGTTCCAGATCCAGATGATCGGCCTGGGCGGCTTTGGCGGCCAGGTGGATTCCCTGCTGGAGCGCAGCATTCCGGGATACAGGAGACAGTATGATTGATAGAACGCTGCACGCTGCACGTCGCACGCTGCATGCCAGACACACCCTGCTTGGCCTGCTGGCCATGGCCGTGCTGATGGTGCCGGCCTGGAGCCAGGCCAAGGTGCAGATGCTTGACCGCATTGTCGCCGTGGTTAACGACGGCGCCATCATGGCCAGCGAGCTGGATGAGCGAATCAACACCATCGCCCTGCAGTTTCAGGAAAAAGGCCAGCAACTGCCGCCCCCGGCGGTGATGCGCGAGCAAGTGCTCGATCGCATGGTGCTGGAGCGCCTGCAGCTGCAACTGGCCGAACGGGGCGGTATCAAGGTCGACGACGCCAGCCTCAACCAGGCCCTGGCCGGCATCGCCCGCCAGAATGGCATGAGCCTGGAAGACTTTGCCGCCGCCCTGCGCCAGGACGGCTACGACTGGCCCCAGTTCCGCGAACAGATTCGCGAGGACATGGTGATTTCCCGCCTGCAACAACGCAGCGTGGCCTCACGCATTCAGGTAACCGACCGGGAAGTGGATCGCTTTCTGAGTTCGGAACTGGGCAAGCAGATGTTCCAGGAAGACTTCCACCTGGGCCACATCCTGGTCCGCGTACCCGCTGAAGCCAGCCCGGAAGACGTCACCCAGGCCCGCAGCAAAGCCGAAAGCATCGTCAAAAAGCTCAATGACGGTGGCGACTTCCAGCAACTGGCGGTGGCCGAATCCGATGGCCCCAAAGCGTTGGAAGGCGGCGATCTGGGCTCACGCCCGGCAGCCCAGTGGCCCACCCTGTTTGCAGAAAATGCCATCGACCTGCAGAAAGACGAGATTTCCGAGCCACTGCGTTCCGGCGCCGGCTTCCATATTCTCAAGATGATCGACCGCAAAGGCGGTTCCGAGAAAGTCGTTACCCAGTATCAGGTCCGCCATGTGCTGATTAAAACCGACGCCCTGACCAGCGCCGAGCAAGCCCACAAGCAGGCGATACGGCTCCACGACGAAATCGCCGCCGGCGAGCGACAGTTCAGCGACACCGCCGCCGAATTCTCCGACGACCCGGGCAGCGCCCGCAGCGGCGGCGAACTGGGCTGGGTCAACAAAGGGGAAATGGTCCCGGAATTCGAGGACATGATGCTCAACACCCCCGTGGGTGAGCTGTCCCCGGTGTTCGAAAGCCAGTTTGGCTGGCACTTCCTGCGCGTGGATGACGTGCGCGATGCGGACATGAGCGCCGAATTCCGCCGTATGCAGGCCACCCAGGCCCTGCAGAAACGCCGCTTCGAAGAAGAGCTGGAAACCTGGGTGCAGGAAAAACGCAGCGAATCCTATGTGGATATCAGGCTATGACGCTTGCAGGCAGCACGCAGCACGCAACATGCCTGCCCGGCAGTGGGCAATAAACCGTGCCTGCTCCTATCGCCATCACCTATGGTGACCCGGCAGGGATCGGGCCGGATCTGGTCCTGACCCTGCCGGACGCCTTTGCCGATGCCCCGCTGGCGGTTATCGGCGATCGCCAGGTGCTGACCGAACGGGCGCAGCAACTGGGGCTGACGGTGCCGCTGGGCGACTGGCAACCCGGCCAGCCACTCCCCGGTGGCTGCCTGCCGGTCTGGCATACCCCCGCCGGCGCCAGCGTTACCGCTGGCCAGCCGAACCCGGCCACCGCCACCGGCACACTCACCATGCTCACCCGCGCCGCCCAGGGCTGCCTTAACGGCACCTTCTCGGCCATGGTCACCGCGCCGGTGGCCAAGAATGTGATTTGTGAGGGCGCCGACCCGGCCTTCACCGGGCACACCGAGTTTCTCGCCGAACAGGCGGGGGTGGCGCAGGTGGTGATGATGCTCACCGCCCCGGCCCGGACGCAGGATCTGCGGGTGGCCCTGGCCACCACTCACCTGCCCCTGAGCCAGGTTCCGGCGGCGATTACCCCGGCCAGCCTGATACGCACCCTGACCATTCTCCGTGACGATCTGATCGGCAAATACCGGATTGCCGAGCCTCGCATCATGGTACTGGGGCTCAACCCCCATGCCGGCGAAGGCGGGCATCTGGGACGCGAAGAGCTGGATGTGATCATTCCCACCCTGGAGCAATTGCGCGCGCAGGGCATGGCGCTCACCGGCCCCCTGCCCGCCGACACCGCCTTCCAGCCGCACCTGCTGGAGCAGCACGATGCGGTGTTGGCCATGTATCATGACCAGGGCTTGCCGGTGCTCAAATACGCCGGTTTTGGCGAAGCCATCAATATCACCCTGGGGTTGCCGTTCATTCGCACCTCCGTGGACCATGGCACCGCCTTCGACCTGGCAGGCAGCGGCACCGCCAGCGCCAGCAGCCTGATCGCCGCCACGCGCCAGGCATTGGCGCTGGCCTCAGCGCAATGTGACGCCTGACGCTGCGCTGACTGCGCATTGATAAAACACGATAAGACACACCACCCGGCCCCGACCTGAGACCCGCTATGACAGAACACCGCACCCGTAAACGCTTTGGCCAGCACTTCCTGCACGACCGCAATCTGGTCGACCGCATGATTCGCACCCTGGGCCTGCAGGCGGGCGACACCCTGGTGGAAATCGGGCCGGGCCGGGGCGCGCTGACTTACCCCTTGCTGGAAGAGATCCCGCATTTGCATGTGGTCGAGCTGGACCGGGACCTGATCGCCCTGCTGCGCCAGGAAAACACCCCCGACCGGCTGAGCATTCACGAAAGCGACGCCCTGCGTTTTGATTTCCGCGCCCTGAAACCAGCGGACAAGCCCCTGCGAGTCATCGGCAACCTGCCTTACAACATCTCCACCCCGCTGATCTTTCACCTGCTGGCCCAGGCTGACGCCATCAGCGACATGACTTTCATGCTGCAAAAGGAAGTTGTCGAACGGCTCACCGCCAGCCCCGGCACCCGCGACTGGGGGCGGCTGTCGATCATGGTGCAGTATCACTGTCAGGCGGATTACCTGTTCTTTGTACCCCCGGAGGCATTCAGCCCCCCTCCCCGGGTGGACTCCGCCGTGGTCCGGCTGATCCCCCACGCCAGCCCGCCGCATCCGGCGGATGACGAAGATCACCTGCGCAAACTGGTGGCCCAGGCCTTCACTCAGCGGCGCAAGGCCATCCGTAATGGGTTAAAATCCTGGGTTAGCGCCGAGCAATTCGAAGCGCTTGGCATTGATGCCGGCCTGCGACCGGACCAGCTGTCCGTGGCCGATTATGTGGCACTGGCCAACATCAGCCGCCCGAACGCCGACGAAGACAAGGGAGAAAGCACGCCATGAGCGTCACCGAACAAGGCAACAGCGATACCGCCAACGGCGACTCCCGCCACGACATCCGGGTATCCGTGGAAACCGAATTCCTGCCAGACCAGAGCGACGCAGAAAGCGAACGCTGGGTCTTTGCTTACCACATCAGCATCCACAATCAGGGTGCCGTCAGCGCCCGCCTGCTGACCCGTCACTGGGTCATCACCGATGGCGAAGAGCGCGTACAGGAAGTCCATGGCGAAGGCGTTATCGGCGAACAGCCCCATATCGCCCCCGGCCAGACCTTCCGTTACACCAGCGGCGCCATACTGGAAACCGAAGTGGGCAGCATGCGCGGCAGTTACCAGATGATTGGCGAAGATGGCATCCACTTTGACGCACAAATCCCCGCCTTCACCCTTGCGGTACCGCATGCATTGCATTAACGCCAGCACGCATCACGCCGCACGCAACACGCAAACTGCGCCTTTGAGCGTGCCGCGTGTGGCGTGCTGCATGCAAGCGGGCGCCGGAGGCGCCTTGTGAGCGACTACGCCATTGGTGATCTGCAGGGCTGTCTGGGAGCGTTTGACTGTCTGCTGGAGAAAATCGGCTTCAACGCCGACCGTGACCGTCTGTTTCTGGCCGGGGATCTGGTCAATCGGGGGCCGGACTCGCTGGGCACCCTGCGCCGCGTTCACGCCCTGCGTGACAACGTGCATACCGTGTTGGGCAACCACGACCTGCATCTGCTGGCGGTGGCCAACGGCACCACCCACAGCAAACGCAAGGACACCCTCAGCGAGATCCTCAACGCACCGGATCGCGCCGAACTGCTGGGCTGGTTGCAACAGCAAGCGCTGTTGATTGCCCTGCCGGAACACAATGCGGTGATGACCCACGCCGGCATCCCGCCATTGTGGTCACTGGAGCAGGCCAGCCAGCGGGCGGCGGAAGTGGAAACGGTGCTACGCAGCGACTCCGCCGACGCCTTCTTCACCCATATGTACGGCAACACCCCCGCCGGCTGGGACGAACAACTCAGCGGCACGGACCGCTGGCGCGTGATCACCAACCATTTCACCCGCATGCGCTTCGTGGATCAGGCCGGCGAGCTGGACCTGACCAGCAAAGGCGAGCCCGACCAGCCCCCCGCCGGGTTCATGCCCTGGTTCCAGCACCCCCGCCGGGTACTCACCGACACCCGCATCCTGTTCGGTCACTGGGCCGCCCTGGAAGGTCACAGCGGGGTCGACAAAGTCGACGCACTGGATACCGGCTGCGTCTGGGGTGGCACTTTGACAGCATTGCGCCTGGACGATCAGGTGCGCATCCAGTGCGACTGCTAATCCGTCGTTAAGCACCACAAGCCGTTTCCCTCCTGCCATCTGGCAACCTTATACCTGCGGGGAAACCCGCCCCTGCAGCCCGGCAACACGCCTGATCAACGTTACCGACACCTCGTCATTTTTTAAAAAAAAGTTGCCCGCTTTTCTTTGACTTGTTCCGCCGTTTGGTTCCATGCTAAAGCCAAGACATGCGTTCAGGCGGCGATGACGCGCAGCCCGTTTCACCCTCTCTTAACGCCATAGCCGACTGACTTTTATCGATAAAGGAAAAACCCTGCATGTAGTTTTGTTGTGACAATGTGCGTTCCGCCAGGAGGAAGCAGGCATGAGTATAATCAGCCACTACCAGGCCCGGTTTGATGCGACCCAGCAAGAAGAAATGTCGCTGGAAGAGTACCTGGAACTGTGCAAGGACGACCCCAGCGCTTACGCCACTGCCGCTGAGCGCATGCTGATGGCCATCGGCGAACCGGAAATGGTCGACACCGCCCAGGACCCGCGCCTGTCACGCATTTTCTCCAACAAGATTATCCGCCGCTACCCCGCCTTCGACGAGTTCTACGGCCTCGAAGAAGTCATCGAAAACATCGTCAGTTATTACCGCCACGCCGCCCAGGGCCTGGAAGAAAAGAAACAGATTCTTTACCTGCTTGGGCCGGTGGGTGGCGGCAAATCCTCCCTGGCCGAAAAACTCAAGGCACTGATGCAGAAAGTGCCCTTCTATGCCCTCAAGGGCTCCCCGGTAAACGACTCGCCACTGACCCTGTTCAACCCGGAAGAGGACGGCCCCATCCTCGAAGAGGAATACGGCATTCCCCGCCGCTATATCCGCACCATCATGTCCCCCTGGGCGGTCAAGCGTCTGCATGAATTCGGCGGCGATCTGAGCCAGTTTCGCGTGGTAAAACGCTACCCCTCCATTCTCGACCAGGTCGCGGTGGCGAAAACCGAACCCGGCGATGAAAACAACCAGGATATTTCCGCCCTGGTGGGCAAGGTGGACATTCGCAAGCTGGAAGACTTCTCCCAGGATGATCCGGACGCCTACTCTTTTTCCGGGGGGCTGTGCCGGGCCAACCAGGGCCTGCTTGAGTTCGTGGAAATGTTCAAGGCACCGATCAAGGTGCTGCACCCATTGCTCACTGCCACCCAGGAAGGAAACTACAACGGCACCGAACACATGGGCGCCATCCCTTTCGATGGCATGGTGCTGGCGCACTCCAACGAAGCCGAGTGGCATACCTTCCGCAACAATAAAAACAATGAAGCCTTTATCGACCGGGTCTATATCGTCAAGGTGCCTTACTGCCTGCGCGTCACCGAAGAAATGCAGATCTATGACAAACTGCTGCGCAACTCCAGCCTGCGTGATGCCCACTGCGCACCGGACACCCTGCACATGCTCGCCCAGTTTTCCACGCTCACTCGGCTGAAAGAACCGGAGAACTCCAGCATCTACTCCAAGATGCGCGTTTACGACGGCGAGAATCTGAAAGATGTGGATCCTCACGCCAAATCCATGCAGGAGTACCGCGACATGGCCGGCGTGGATGAAGGCATGGCCGGGCTCTCCACCCGCTTTGCTTTCAAGATTCTCTCCAAGGTATTCAACTATGACCACTCGGAGGTAGCGGCCAACCCGGTTCACCTGATTCATGTGCTGGAGCAGCGCATTGAACAGGAACAGTTCCCCCAGGAAAAATCGGAACAGTACCGCCGCTTCATCAAGGAATACCTGGTGCCCCGCTACGTAGAGTTCATCGGCAAGGAAATCCAGACCGCTTATCTCGAATCTTACTCGGAATACGGCCAGAACATTTTCGACCGCTACGTAATCTATGCGGATTTCTGGATTCAGGATCAGGAGTTCCGCGACCCGGATACCGGTGAAATTTTCGACCGCCAGGCGCTCAATGAAGACCTGGAAAAAATCGAAAAACCGGCCGGCATTTCCAACCCCAAAGACTTCCGCAACGAAGTGGTCAACTTCGTCCTTCGCGCCCGCGCCAACAACCACGGCAAGAACCCCAGCTGGCTCAGCTACCAGAAACTGCGCGATGTGATCGAGAAAAAAATGTTCTCCAACACCGAGGACCTGCTGCCCGTCATTTCCTTCAACGCCAAAGGCAGCGAGGACGACCAGCGCAAACACAATAACTTTGTGCAGCGCATGGTATCGCGGGGCTACACGGAGAAGCAGGTAAGACTGCTATCCGAGTGGTACCTGCGGGTGAGAAAGGCGCAATAGCAACAGGAGACGCAGCATGCTTCACGTAACACGCAACAACACGACATAACGGTTTTAGCGTTACGCATTGCTCTCTCCGCGCCTTGGCGCGATCGCGGAGACAACGTCAAAAACCGCTCAAGCCCCACCCGCGTTGTTGCGTCAAGCGTGTCGCGTGAAGCTGCTTCCGGAGGAAGCCCATGAGCTACATCATTGACCGTCGCCTGAACGATAAACGCAAAAGCACCGTGAACCGGCAGCGCTTCCTGCGCCGCTATCGTTCGCACATTCGCGATGCCGTCAACGATGCGGTCAGCCGCCGTTCCATCAAGGACATGGAGCAGGGCGAGCGGATAAGCATTCCCCGCAAGGACCTGTCCGAGCCCATCTTCCATCACGGCCCCGGCGGGCAACGCAGCATCGTCCACCCAGGCAACCAGGAATTTCATCAAGGAGACCGCATTCGCCGCCCGGACGGTGGCGGCGAAGGCGGGTCCGGCGAGGGCCAGGCCAGTGATCAGGGTGAAGGCAACGATGAATTCGCCTTCGAAATCGACAAACAGGAATTCCTGAATTTCCTGTTTGAAGACCTGGAGCTGCCCAATCTGCTCAAGCGTCACCTGGAAGGGGCACAGATTTTTCAACACCGTCACGGCGGCATCGTCAGCCAGGGCATGCCCGCCAAAATCAATATCGTCCGCTCCATGCGCCAGGCCTCCATGCGCCGCCGCGCCCTCACCGCCGCCACGCGAAAAAAAATACGCACCCTGAAAGCCGAGCGGGATGCACTGCTGGAACAGGATCAGTCGCCACAACGGCAAGCACGTTTGCACGAGCTGGATGAGCAGATCGCCCGGCTGGAACGCCGGGTGGAACGCATTCCTTTTCTGGACACGGTGGACCTGCGCTACAACCACCACGTCAAAGTCCCGGTACCAGTCAGCCGGGCTGTTATGTTCTGCATCATGGATGTGTCCGGCTCCATGAATCAGGACATGAAAGACTTGGCCAAACGCTTCTTTCTGCTTCTTTACCTGTTCCTTGAGCGAAACTACGAGCACATAGAGGTGGTCTTTATCCGCCACCACACCAGTGCCAAGGAAGTGAATGAGGAGGAGTTCTTCTACTCCCGGGAAACCGGCGGCACCATCGTATCCAGCGCCTTGAAACTGACCCGCGATATCATCGATGAACGCTATCCGGTTGACGAATGGAACCTGTATGCCGCCCAAGCCTCGGACGGTGACAACTGGAACGATGACTCACCCGCCTGCGCCAAACTGATCGAAGACGAGCTGCTTCCCAAGCTGCAGTACTTTTCCTACGTAGAGGTCATGCCACGGGCCCACCAGGCGCTCTGGGACCATTACCAGAACATTATGCAGCGGCACCCGTCTGCCTTTTCCATGGCCCAGATTGATGAGCCCGGGGAGATTTATCCGGTATTTCGCGAGCTGTTCAAAAAACGCATGGAGACCTGAGCATGTTTCTTTCAGAGGGCTCTGACTGGGATTTTGAATTACTGGCCCGCTACGATGAAGCCATTGCGGATCTGGCCCATAACAAATATGGCCTCGACACCTACCCCAACCAGATCGAGGTCATTTCGTCCGAGCAAATGATGGATGCCTATTCTTCCGTGGGCATGCCGGTAGGCTACAACCACTGGTCATTCGGCAAACAGTTCGTGGAAGTCGAGGGGCGTTACCGGCGCGGGCATATGGGCCTGGCCTATGAAATCGTGATCAACTCCGACCCCTGCATCGCCTACCTGATGGAGGAAAACAACATCACCATGCAGGCGCTGGTCATCGCCCATGCCAGCTATGGGCATAATTCATTCTTCAAGAACAACTATCTTTTCAAAACCTGGACGGATGCCTCGTCCATCATCGATTACCTGGTGTTCGCCCGAAACTATATTGCGGACTGTGAGCAACGCCATGGCGTCAAGGCCGTGGAGGAAACCCTGGATTCCTGCCATGCGCTGATGAACTACGGGGTGGACCGCTACAAGCGCCCTTCGCCCATTTCCGCCGTGGAGGAAAAACGCCGGCAACGGGAACGGGAAGCATCACTGCAGAAACAGATTTCTGAACTCTGGCGCACTTTTCCGCAGTTACAGCCTGCCGTTCAATTACGCGAGGAGCCCCCGAACTTTCCGGCGGAGCCCCAGGAAAACCTGCTCTACTTCCTCGAAAAAAATGCCCCTTTGCTGGCACCCTGGCAGCGGGAAATTATCCGTATCGTGCGCAAAATGGCACAATACTTTTACCCCCAGCGCCAGACCAAGGTAATGAACGAAGGCTGGGCCTGCCTGTGGCACTACACTTTGCTCAATGACCTCTACGACCAGGGGAAAGTCACCGACGGCTTCATGCTCGAATTTCTCCAGAACCATAGCCAGGTCATTTACCAGCCGCCATTCACTGCGCCCTTCTACAGCGGCATGAACCCCTACGCTCTGGGCTTCAACATGTTCCAGGACATCCGCCGCATCTGCGAAAACCCGGACGACGAAGACCGGGAATGGTTCCCGGACATTGCCGGCTCCGACTGGCTGAGTACGGTGAAATTCGCCATGGAAAGTTTCAAGGACGAGAGCTTTATCCAGCAGTTTCTGTCGCCGCGCCTGATCCGCTATTTCAAGTTTTTCCAGATCGCCGACGATGACCGTAACGACTACGTGGAAGTGGGCGCCATTCATAACGAACAGGGTTACCGCAAGGTCCGTGATGCGCTGGCCGAGCAATACAACCTGAGTATTCAGGAACCCAACATCCAGGTGGTCAACGCCAATGTGCACGGCGACCGCACGCTGACCTTGCGCCACCAACGCAGCAGCGGCCGGCCACTGGATGAAAACAGTGCCCGGGAGGTACTACGCCATCTGCACCGCTTGTGGAAGTTCGAGGTCCGCCTGGAGAGTGTTGAGCACGGCAGCGTACTGAACGAATTCAGCATGCCACCGCCCACCGTTATTTCCTGAGCCGGGCCAGGCTCACATCACGGCACCGGATCCGGGGTACTTGCCGTCTCTGACTCTGCCATTTGCTTCAGCTGGCGGCGCACCTTGTGATCCCCCAGCAAAAAAAGCGACAACGCGAGCACAATCAATGCGGCGCCTGCCAGCACCAGGGCACCAAGGCTTTCGCCGTTGAACAGGCTGCCCAGCGACAGCGCCAACACCGGTGTTATCAGCGTCACCAGCGCCACGGTGGCCGCAGGCAAGCGCGCCAGTACCTGGTAGTAGCAGTAGAAACCCAACAGCGAGCCAAACACCGCCAGATACAGGATGGCGGACAAGCCCCGATAGTCACCGCTAAAACCCAACGTCTGCCCGGTAATCAACATACCGGCGGCATAGCAGGGTAACGACAACAGCAAGCCGCCCACGGTTTGCTGCATAGGCTGCAGCCCGGCGGCCACACGTTGCACGGCGATGCCACTGCCGGCAAACAGGGTCACCGCGCTGAGCATCCACAGCAAGCCGACGCCCCGGTCCCCCATGCCTTGCCCGGCAACCAGCACCTGCAGGCTGTCATCAAATACCAGTGCCAATCCGGCCAGGCCGATCAGGCAGGCACTCCAATGCCAGCGGTTGAGCCGTACCCCACCCGGCAAGCCTTGCAACATCAGCCCGGAAAGTAACGGCGCCAAGCCAAAGATCACCGAGATCAACCCGGAAGGCAGGTGCGCCGCCGCCATATAGCTACAGCCCATGGCACCGAAAATACCCGGCAGGGACGCCAGATAGCTGAGCCGCGCCCGGCGATGCAGCGGCAACGGCTGGCGTTTCATCCACAACCAGCCCAACCCCAGCAGCGCAGCGATGCCCATACGCACACCGGCGGCCGCCAGTGGCGCCATGGCCTCACCACTCCATTTAATCCCCAACGGCGTGGTTGCCCACACCGCCACCACGATCAAATACGCTGCCAGGGTTGGCATGATTTTCTCCGCTTCAAGCTACACGCAACACGCATCAACGCGCTCATCGTTGCCTTTTGATTTGCCACCTCAGCGCCCGCGCTCAAACATTTGTGCGCGGGCAGTGCTTCAGGACTCCGGCTTGCGTTGATTCGCGTTGTTGCATGGAGCCTGTTGCGTGAAGCGGCCCCATAAAAAAGGCCGCAGGTCGGGGACGCTGCGGCCTTTTTTGATAACTGAAACTTTCAGTCACACAGCCGTCGTCCCTGCGCACGCCATTTGCGTGCACAGCGGTCGACGACCAGCATCAAAGAGTTCAGTTTCAGTACGATAGAAAGCATGCGACCATTCTGCTCAAGAACTCACAGGTAAACAAGATGAAAGTGTATCTGGTGGGCGGTGCGGTGCGGGACTCCTTGCTCGGCCTCCCCGTGACAGAAAAGGACTGGGTCGTGGTTGGCGCCACGCCGGAAGAAATGGAAGCCAACGAATTCCGCCCCGTGGGCAAGGATTTCCCGGTATTCCTGCATCCCGAGACCCAGGAAGAATACGCCCTGGCCCGCACCGAGCGAAAATCCGGCCATGGCTACGGGGGCTTTACCTTCCATGCCGCCAGCGACGTCTCCCTGGAAGAAGACCTGATTCGCCGCGACCTGACCATCAATGCCATGGCGCGTTCAGAAGGTGGCGAGGTAGTCGACCCTTTCCACGGCAAGATCGATCTAAAAGCCCGCTTGCTACGGCATGTTTCCCCCGCTTTTGCCGAGGACCCGCTACGGGTATTGCGCGTGGCACGATTCGCCGCCCGTTATCACTGGCTCGGCTTCCGCGTCGCGGACGACACCCTGACACTGATGCGCCAGCTCAGTGACAGCGGTGAACTGGATTACCTGGTGCCCGAGCGGGTCTGGAAAGAAACCAGCCGGGCACTCATGGAACCCGCTCCCCAGGTTTTTTTCCAGGTCCTGCATGCCTGTGGCGCGCTGGAAAAACTGTTCCCCGAATTGGCCGCACTGGATGGCGTTCCCCAACCGGAAGCCCATCATCCGGAAGTGGACACCCTGGTGCATCAGTGGCTATGCCTGGAAATGGCCGCCAAACTCAAGCTGCCGTTGACGGCCCGTTACGCCGTGCTGTGCCACGATCTGGGTAAAGCCAAAACACCACAGGCAGAGTGGCCCCGACATATCGCCCACGAAATTCGCAGTGCCCGACTGTCACGCACCCTGTCGAAACGGCTGCGGGTTCCCCGTGACGCCGCTGACACCGCTGCGCTGGTGGCCGAATACCACACCCACTGCCACCGCGCTCTGGAGCTGAAACCGCAGACCGTGTGGAAACTGTTCAAGGCACTGGATGTGATCCGCCGGCCCGAACGGTTGGAAGATTTTCTGGGCGCCTGCGAAGCCGATGCCCGTGGCCGTACTGGCTTCGAAGACCGCGACTACCCCCAGGCAAATTACCTGCGCGGTGCGGCCCAGGCGCTCCAGTGTGTGGACGTGGCCGCCTTGCGCGCTCAGGGTATTGAAGGGCCCGCCCTGGGCGACGCCATCGAAAAAGCCCGCATCCAGGCCATCACCACTTTCAAACAACAGGAGCTCAATCCCTGATGACAGCCCCCGTCGCCCTGGTTACCGGCAGCGCCCGCCGTATCGGCGCCCAGATCGTTCGCACCCTGCACCACCACGGCATGCGGGTCATCATCCATTACCGCGGCAGCCAGCAGGAAGCCGAAAGCCTGGCCGCGGTTCTCAATCAGACCCGCCCGAACAGTGCCGCCTTGCTACAAGCCGATCTGGACCAGCCGGCGGCAGTACGCCAGCTGGCCAGCGATGCACTGGCCTGTTTCGGCCAACTGGACTTGCTGGTGAACAATGCCTCCAGTTTTTACCCCACGCCCATTGATCAGGCCGACGACGCCGACTGGGACAAATTAATTCACAGCAACCTGCGCGCCCCCTTTATTCTCAGCCAGCAACTGACGCCGGCCCTGCGCCAACAGCACGGCTGCATTATCAACATTGTCGATGTCTACGCAGAAAAACCGCTGCAAACCCACACCCTGTATTGCATGGCCAAGGCAGGACTTGCGATGATGACAAAAAGCCTGGCGCGGGAGCTAGGCCCGGAAATTCGCGTCAACGGCGTGTCGCCGGGGCCGATCCTGTGGCCGGAGGCGGGGCAAATGAACCAGCAGGCCATTCAGGATGCCACCGCGCTCAAGCGCAGCGGCGAACCGGATGACATCGCCAACACGGTTTACTGGCTGGCCACAGCCGCGCCGTTTATAACAGGTCAGATGCTGGCCGTGGACGGGGGACGTTCACTGGCCTTGCAGGGAAGCTAAACCACACAACACGAGACGGATACTCGGGGGAATGATGAGATTAATCGGGGGAATAATTCTGTTACTGACGGTTATGTCTGCCAGTGCAGAAATCTATCGCTGGAAAGACGCCAACGGAAACTGGCAATTCGGGGACAAGGCGCCCAAAGAGCAACATGACACTCTCGACGTGAAAGCTCCCCCCAAAATTGGTCAGGATGATGCACGCGATATTCATGCCCGCACCCAGCGCCTGCTGGAAAGCCAGCGCACCCAGGCCCGGGAAAAAGCCCAGGCTGAAGAAGCCGCCCGAAGACAACACCAGGAACGTTTTGCCAAACCCTGCGCGGAAGCACAAGACCGCCTGAAAATGCTCAAAGGCCCTTTCGAATACATTGAAGAAGACGGCTCACGGCGTGGCGCAACGGCAGACGAAGTTGCCGCTGACCAGAAAAAAACCCGCAAATGGATTGATGAACATTGCGATTTCTAGCGCTTGCTCTCACCCTCAGTCTCCTGCTCGGCGGCATCGCCCGGGCAGAAATTTTCCAGTGGCGTGACGCCAACGGCAAATTGCATTTCGGCGACCGCCCGCCGGAAGATGCACAAACCCAAACCGTCACCCCGGATATCAGCCCGCAACTCAAAGAACTCGAGATCAACGTCAAACGTCAGGACTTCACCCTGTCTGGCGACTTGCAGCAACAAACGCTGGATAACATTAGCAACATCTACCAGCGCTACCGCCGGGACTTCGGCCTGGACCTGCATGGCACTGCGGAAGTGAACCTGTACCTGATTGAGAAACAGGACGACTTCCAGCAATGGATGGTTGACCGGATTGGTACCAGCAGCAGCCATTATGCGGGCGTCTTTATTCCTGCCACCAATGAAGTGGCGGTGTGGCAATGGGCCGAGGATGAACGGCAAGTTGCCCAGACTATCCTGCATGAATCCAGCCACGTTCTGCTCTACCAGTTATCTCCCTCGGCCCCGGTTTGGCTGCAGGAAGGCCTGGCACAGTATTTTCAGACCCTGGAGACGCAACCGGACGGCCGCCTGAAAATCAGTGCGCTGCCGGATGCCCAGCAGCGGGTTCAGACCTGGATCGAACAACAGCGCCTGATTACTCTGCGGCAGTATCTGTCCCTGGACGATGCGCAATGGCGAAAAATGGCCCACCAGCTCAACGCCATTCCCTATACGGTTGCCTGGGCCACCACCGCTTTTCTCATGTCCAAACCCGTGGGCCGCGCCACCCTGCGACAAATGCTTCAGGACCTGGAAAAAACCCACCAGCGTCCAACACTACAGCGTATCGAGCACCTCTATCCGGGTGGTATTTCACGGCTGGAATACGATTTCTTTCGTTGGGCCCAAAGCGATATGGCACCGCATTGGTATTAAGAGAGACGCAACACGCTTCACGCTACAAGCTGCAACGCAAGCCAGGCAACCCCTGAAAAACTCCCTGCATCACTGATTTTCTGTGGGAAGAGATGCTTGCATCACGAATAACGACGGTGCGTTACAGGCACTTTCGCGATGCAAGCATCGCTTCCCACAGTGGCGCAGGAACTCCTTGGGAGAGACGGCATATTAAAAACCGCCGTTATTCATCCTCGAACGGCACCACCCACAAATTCTGTCCACTGAAATCTGCTGCTTTCAGCAATGCCTGATAAGACGTTTTTGTTTCGGGATGCAGCGCATCCGGGGCCAGATCCACCAGGGGTTTCAACACAAAAGCATGTTTGAGGATTTCGTCGCGGGGCAGCTGGACGCCATCCACTTCCCCCACACAGTCGTCGTAGGTAAGGATATCGATATCCAGGGTTCGGCTGGAAAACTTTTTCTCGCCTCGCACCCGGCCATGGTCTTTTTCGATGTCCTTCAGGCAAGCCGCCAGGTCCCCGACACTCAGACTCGTTTTCAGCCCCACCACCAGGTTATAAAAAGCATCGCCGTCGAAACCCACCGCTTCACTTTCATACACCGGGCTGATTGCCAGCGGCGAAAATACCCGGGCCAGCGCTTTCAGCCCAGAGCGGATATTGTGCTCACGGTCGATATTGGAGCCCAGGCTAAGGAATACCTGAGCCTGAGACGCGTCACCTTCCAGCGCTTCACCCATCGGGACGTTCACCCCGCTCAATGATCACACCCACATCCCGGGCCCCACGCAGAGCGCCCGGTTTGCTGAGCCGCAGCTTCAGCCACGGCACCTGAAATTCCTTGAGGACCAGCTGCGCCACGTTCTCGGCCAGCGTCTCAACCAGCTGAAACTCGCTGCTTTCGATAAAGGCAATCAACCGCTTGCCAATAGCCTTGTAGTCCAGGGCATCGTCGATGTGATCCGATGCTGCCCCCCTGCGAATGTCCGCCGCCATTTCCAGGTCCAGACTGACGGTCTGGCGAATACGGCGCTCCCAGTCAAAAATGCCGATCACGGTATCCACTTTCAAATCATTGATATAAACAATATCCATACTCGATCTCTTGGCGTGGCATTCACCGGCACCTACGCTGACACAGGGCCTCTGGCGGATGAATCCCATTTCAGGTAATCAGATGTTACGCTTGCAGCGCAGGCGATAACGCCCTGCTGTGTACAATGTCACCCCATGTATTACAGGGCGCAAATTTCGCTGCCTCAGCGATTGAAGGGAGATTATAGCCGGTGCAAGCAGGGACATTACAGGACGTCTGGTTTTGGCTGCTGCCATTGTGCGTAGCCGGCTATCTGATGGGCTCCATTTCCAGTGCCATTCTGGTGTGCCGACTGTTCGGCTACCCGGACCCGCGCACCGAGGGCTCCAACAACCCCGGGGCCACCAATGTGCTGCGCATTGGCGGTAAACCAGCGGCCGCGCTCACCTTGCTCGGTGACGTACTCAAAGGGGTCATCCCCGTGGTGCTGGCCCGCTCTCTGGATATGGGGCCGTTTGTCGCCGCCCTGGTGGGTACCTTCGCTTTTCTCGGTCACTTGTACCCGGTGTTCTTCCATTTTCAGGGTGGCAAGGGCGTGGCCACGGCTTTCGGGCTGTTATTCGCCCTGCACTGGCCCAGCGGGCTGCTTGCCGGTGGCACCTGGCTGCTGGTTTTTGCCCTCAACCGCATTTCTTCCATCGCCTCACTCAGCGCCTTTGTGGTGGCACCGGCGTGTATCTTTGCCTGGCTGCCCCAGGCCTTCTGGCCCATGCTGGCCCTGTCACTGGTGATGATCGCCCGGCACCGCAGCAACCTGCAGAAAATCCTGCGCGGGGAAGAACTGGGGTTCCGGAAGAAGGATTGAGCCCTCAGCCGTAGGAGCGTCGCTGGCGGCGCGATTCTTGATATCAACAAAGCCGCTGTGGGAACAGAGCGCAGCGGAGTAACGCACGTAGTGCAGTGCGGCCCGAAGGGTGAGCGTAGCGAATACTACCTCTTGAGGGACGAATCCGAGGCGGAGCGAGGAAGCAGGACTTGCAGGTGCCACCAGATTACTCACGCGATGCCTGACAGTCCTGATCGCCCTGCGGGCGATTTCCACGCTGACGCGTGGTTCGCACCTCAAGAGGTGCTCCTACAGAAAGGCGGCTGGCCGCTTAGAGTGAGGCCAGTTCCGTCAACGGCCAGCGCGGGCGGATCTTGATGGGCAGGGCGGCTTGCTCACCGGCCTGCAATCGCAAGGCACCGGCAAAGGCGATCATGGCCCCATTATCGGTGCAGTACTGGGGAGCCGGGTAGTAGACGTCCACGCCACGCTTCTTCATCTGCTCCGCCAGCTTCGCGCGCAACGACTGATTGGCACTGACGCCACCCGCCATCACTAACCGTTTGTGTCCGGTCTGCTCCACCGCACGGCGGCATTTGATCACCAGGGTATCCACCGCTGCTTCCTCGAAGGCACGGGCAATATCGGCCCGGTCCTGCTCGCCCAACGCGTCCTTGCCGCCCAGATCATTAATGGTGTTCAGGGTGAAGGTCTTAAGCCCGGAAAAGCTCATATCCAGCCCCGGGCGATCCGTCATCGGGCGGGGAAAACGAAACCGCCCCGCCGTGCCCTGCTGGGCCAGCGCAGCAATGCGTGGCCCACCCGGATAACCCAGCCCCATCATTTTCGCGGCCTTGTCGAACGCTTCACCTGCAGCATCATCTACCGATTCGCCCAGAATGGCGTAGTCTCCCAGCCCCTGGGCATCCAGCAGCAGGGTATGCCCGCCACTGACCAGCAGGGCCACAAACGGAAACGCCGGCGCATTGGGTTCCAGCAACGGCGCCAGCAGGTGCCCTTCCATATGATGCACCGCTACCGCAGGCACATCCCAGCCAAACGCCAGTGAACGGGCCACGCCGGCGCCCACCAGCAAGGCGCCGGCCAGCCCCGGGCCGGCAGTATAGGCAATACCATCGAGCTGCTCCGCCCGCGTATCGGCGGCATCCATGACTTCACGCACCAGCGGCAGAACCCGCTGCACATGGTCACGGCTGGCCAGCTCCGGCACCACCCCGCCATAACGGGCATGCATCTCCACCTGACTATAGAGCGCCTGGCCCAGCAGGCCCTGCTCGGTGTCATAGATGGCCACGCCGGTCTCGTCGCAGCTTGATTCAATACCCAATACGCGCATGGTGCTCAACCCTGTGAAATTGCGGCGCCATGATAGCGCCAGACGCCCGGATTTGCATTTATTCCCCACTCAGGTAGAATCCCCGCCTCGCCGCACCCCGGGACCACCTGAGCCCGCGGCGAACCCATAAACTCTAATTTCTAGGAAGGTGATTCTTCATGCCTCAGGTGAAGGTGAAAGAAGGCGAACCGTTTGATGTGGCCCTGCGCCGTTTCAAGCGTGGCTGTGAAAAAGCGGGTATTCTCTCTGAAGTGCGTCGTCGCGAGCAGTACGAGAAGCCCACACAAGAGCGTAAGCGCAAGCGTGCCGCAGCCGTCAAGCGTCACCTTAAAAAACTGCAGCGTGAGCAACTCGCACGCAAACGTTTGTACTAAGGTATAGACGTCTGATGAGTGCGCTCAAAGAGCAGCTCACTGCAGCCATGAAAGACGCCATGCGTGCCAAAGAAAAGGCACGTCTTGGCGTTTTTCGTATGGCGCTGGCAGCGATCAAGCAAATCGAAGTGGACGAGCGCATCGAACCCGATGATGCCCGTGTACTGGCGTTGCTCGACAAGCTGATCAAGCAGCGCAAGGATTCAGCCACACAATACCGTGATGCGGACCGGCCCGAACTGGCGGAAACCGAAGAAGCGGAAATCGTGGTACTCCAGGAATTCCTCCCCACCCAGCTCAGCGATGCCGAAATCGATTCCCTTATCGATGACGCCATGGCGCAAACCGGTGCGTCCGGTATGCAGGATATGGGCAAGGTGATGGGCATTCTCAAGCCGCAATTGCAGGGTCGTGCCGATATGGGCGCCGCCAGCGGCAAGGTTCGCGCCAAACTGGGCTGAGCCAGACTCCAGCAACAAACACTTAGGCCTCCCCCTTATTCGTCCATTGACGACGAACGCTGTTCCCCTGCGCCTACGATACGCACAAACACCGCAGCCTACCTCGATGCACCGTAGGTCGGCTTAGGCCGAAGGCCGTAAGCCGACAAGCAGCAATTTAACGATAGCCGCCAGCAAAGACCGGCTCCGCCACGCCAGCGGCAACCGCATTGGCCTGCATCACCTGAGGAGACGGCAACACCAACAAGCCGCTATCGAACTCACGGATTGCCGTGGGCCGGTTCTGCTCAGTGGTGGCATCAGCCAGGCGGACGATAGCACTGTCATCTGTGTCCTCCTCCCGGGCCTCATCCTCTTCCGGCGGGTAGGCAATAAAGCCCTGCAGAAGATGTTTGTCTGCCAGCTCCTGGCGGTGCTCCGCCAGCAGATAGAACCGCACCAGCTGAGCCCCCTCGACCTGCCCAGAATAAGCCTGTCGCAGTACCGTTTCCTCATCCAGGTAGGTTTTGCCCGAGTCCTTCTCCTGATTCTCGTCGTCCCCGTTATCCAGCGCCACATCCGGCAACCAGACCCCCAGCGTCAGCGAGAAAGGGCGCGCTTTTGCTTTTTCGGACAAGAAGCCCATCCCCAGATCATCCAGGCTGGAGAGGGTAAGAATGCCATTGGCTTTACCGTTGATGAACATCCCCGCCGGCTGCTCCACCAACACCACGGTAAAGTCACTGATATCGTCTTGATACAGGTCATAGAGCCCCTGAGACGTGGCAATGCGCAGGTCTGTGGCTGGCTCGCTGGTTTGAGCCTCGTCGGCACTGGCCACTGCTGCGACGCTCAGACTGGCCAGCAACAGCATATGTTTAAACATTGCAGTCATCTTGATTCCTTTCATCACAGCCTTCATCACTTCACCGCCTTGCGGGTTGCCGCTTCATCCTGCAACTGCTCCGCGTGATAGATATCCCATTGCCTTACCGACTCGTACTGAGGCGGCCGGGTCACCTGCACAATGGTTCTGCGCTGACGCTTGAACAGGCGGTGACGAACCAGTTCATCCGTAAAGATGTAGTCCTTGAGCTGTTCACCGTGAACACCCCGCTGCAGCAGTTCACCGGAAATGGCTTCCGCCCGGCGCTCACCCAGCCGCTGGTTATACTGGATGGTCCCTTCCGGGCTGGTGTCCCCGACAATCGCCACCTGGCTGCCCGGTGAGCTCAGCACATCACGGGCAATCTCATCCATCACTTCCTGCTGGTCCTCACGAATCAGCGATTTGTCGAAATCGAAAAACACAAAATACAGCTGTTCATACCCTTTCCATTCCCATTCCGTGCAGCCTTGTGCATCAGCAGTGACACCGGCCGGAGAATTGGCACACAAATCCCGGGCATCCACCACACCGTCGCCATCAGCATCGGCCAGCTTGAATGGTTGCGAACGTTCCAGTGTCAGGGTTTCCGGTACCGAGGAGCTGCAACCCGCCAGCACCAGCACGACACTCAACATCATCATTCCGCGCATGCTCATCAGTCTTCCCCTCTCACAAAGCCTTCCGGATACGCGACACGCAGCGCATAGCCCAGCTGCCCGGTGGCGTTCATCAGTCGGTAGGATGAAATCAGCTGATCGTAATTGGCGGCCAGGTAGTTCTTGCGGGCCAGGAACAGCTCCACTTTTGCGTTCAATACATCCAACAGGGTGCGACGCCCCAACTCATATTGACGGATATAGCCTTCCTCTGCGGCAGTCGCAGCATCCACGGAGGTACGCAGCACGTCCTTCTGGCTGGCCAGCACCGCACGGGCACGCCAGGCCAGCTCTACCTCATCCTTGACCTGACGCAGCGTGCCTGAACGCACCGCCTTGGCTTCGTGCAGGCGCCACTGGGACGATGCAGAACGGGCAGTATCGCGGCCGCCGGCATAGAGGTCATATTCCATCACCAGCAACAGACGGGCGTCTTCATCGCGCCCTTCAAAACCGCCGATGTCATGGCCTTGCACCGCATCGGCTTCAATGGAAAAACGCGGCCAATAACCCGCCTTGTTCACCACCACTTCCTGCTCGGCTGCCTGAATGTCCGCTTTCGCTGCATCCAACTCAGGGTGATTATCAAACGCCCGCTGCAGCGCCAGCTTCGGCGTTGCCGGAATCACGCTTTCATCCGGCACCGGTTGCACCAGAGTATCGATATCGTGGCCGACCAAGGAACGCAGCTGGGTACGCTGATCTTCCAGGTTATTGGTCGCGGCCAAAAGCGAGCTACGCGCATTGGCCAGGCGTGCCGCCACCTGGGCAATATCCGATTCACTGGCCAACCCCCGCTCAGTGCGGCTGGTAATGAATTCCAGAATATTTTCGTGGTCCTGAACGTTGTTGAATGTAAGCTCGGCAATGTCCTTGGCCTTGAGGGTTTCCAGATACACACTGGCCACATCCAGCGCCAGGTTTTCTGCTTCACTGATCAGCCCCAACCGCTCGGCTTCCGCCTCCCGATCCAGGCGCCTCATGTTGGCACTGGTGCGAAAGCCGTCAAAAATCAGCTGCGACAACCGCACACCGATTTCATCCTGGGTCAGTTGCTCATCAATTTCCTGACCGGTCCGGTAATTGGTCCACTCCTCGCCCACTTGCCCGCGAATGGAAAGCTGGGGCAGATAATCCGCCGTGGCCGCACGCTGATCCCGGTCCACGGACTGGTAACGGGCAAACCGTTCCTGAATTCTGGGGTGGGTATCGATAGCCTCGGCCACCGCCTGTTCCAGCGACAACGCGCTGACCGACAACGGTGCGCATAAAAGCGACACAGCAAGCCAAACCGTTCTCATTCTTCCTCTCCTTGAAGGCAACAACGTTTTTTCCATCTTCTAAGGCTCCCGCATGGCAGTCTGTCTGGCGCGCAACAGCGGCTTGAGCCAATAGCTCATCACCGTCCGTTTGCCCGTCATAATATCGATGGTGACCTGCATCCCCGGCATGATCGGCTGATCAGGCTGACTCAACCCCTGCAGCGCCACCTTAACCCGGTAATAGGGGTTATCCTCTTCGTCACGCAGCACATCCGCACTGACATATTCCACCTGCCCGGGCATCCCCCCATGGCTGGTAAAGTCATAAGCGGAAAATTTCACCTGGGTGTCCAGCCCGGCTTTTACCCAGGCAATGTCTTTCGGGCTGACCCGTGCTTCGGCGATCAACGCATCCTCAACCGGCACAATTTCCATGATCGCCTCCCCCGGGCGAATCACTCCGCCCAGGGAACGAAAAGCGATGTTTTTCACGATGCCACGCAGCGGTGCGACCATGGTGGTACGGGTTAACTGATCCTGCAGGGCCGGCTGCTTTTCCTGGGCCTGAGCCAACCGCGTTTCCACCTCAATCAGTTCCGCCTGGGACTCGGCCCGGAATTCCGCGGCGATACTGCGACGCTCTGCGATGGCTTGCTGCAGCGCAGCGCCATACTGAGCGATTTGCAATGAGGCGCGATCCACCTCGCCCTTGAGCGCCACCTGATCCCGCTTCGCCTGACGGAATTCGGAGATCGGCAGCACGCCATCATTCACCGCCGATTCCAGTGCCTGCAGGTCCTGGCGCTGCAGCGCCAGACTTTGTTGCTGGGTACGCAGGTTGCGCTGGGCTTCCTGCTGAATCTGGCGCTGCTGTTCTACCCGACGATCAGCTTGAAACAAGCGGCCTTGCAAGGACGCCAGGCGGCCCGCCAACGCAGCCCGCTCCGATTCCCAGCCCGGCGATGGCGTCGCCGGTTCTGCCATGGAAACCGGGCTCACCAATACATCACCGTTATCAATAGCCACGCTGGCCAACTCGGCCTGCAGGCGTGCCTGGGCAGCCTCCAACCCCCGAATGCTTTGCCCCGCCTCTTCAACACTGGCCCGAAAGCGGGTGTCGTCCAGTTCCAGCAGGGGCTGGCCCGCTTCCACCATCTGCCCCTCTTCCACCAGCATGCTTTTCAGAATGCCGCCCTCCAGCGACTGAATTTTCTGAACCGTGCGTGTCGGGATCATCTGCCCCTGGGCCACCACCACCTGGTCCAGTTGCGCGAACACCGCCCACACCAGGACACACACGATCAAACCACTGGCCAGCCAGGTAACCTGCCGGGCTCGCCAGGCTTTGCGCAAACGTTCGGTGGGGCTCAATTCGCTCATTCGCTCCCCTCCCCATCTTTATTCGCCGGGTCGCCGATCTTGTCACCGCGGCTTTCATTTCCTTTGCGCAAGGTAACCCGTGACGCTCTGGCGGCAGAGGCCTTGCCGGCACGGGCCGCGCCGTCGGCCTGTATCTTGCCCTGATCGAGCATGATGACCCGGTCACACAAGCCCAGTAATGCCGGACGATGGCTGGCAATTACCACGGTGGCATCGGCGGGGAGACGTGCCAGCCCTTTCACGACCTGCTGCTCCAGGGCCTGATCCATGGCACTGCTGGGCTCATCCAGCAAATAGACACGGGCCGGCTTGAGCAGCGTACGGGCCAGCGCCACGGCCTGACGCTGGCCCCCAGACAAATGTTGACCAAACTCCCCCACCTGACATTGCAGACCGTTTTCAATGCGATCCAGGAAGCTTTCAACGCCACTGTCACGTAACACGCGCAGCAAGGTTTTTTCATCCAGTTGCGACTGCCCGGCAACGATATTTTCCAGCAGGCTACCCCAGAACAACCCCGGCGTTTGCCCACAGCAGGCAATCGATTCACGCAAACGCGGCATGGGCCACAGATTACGCTCCACCCCGGAAAACAGGACCCGGCCACTATCCGGTTCCATCTGCCCCGCCAGCAACGACAGCAAGGTGGACTTACCGCTACCGGACGCGCCACACAGTGCCACCCGCTCTCCCGGACGGATTTGCAGGTCCACGTCCCGCAATGCGGGCGATTGTGCTTCTGGCCAATGAAAGGTCACGTTCTGCAGGCGCATATTGCCGTCGAACCGCTGGGCGCCAAACTCGGTGGCCAGTTGTCGCTCCTGGGGCAGCGCCATGATGGTATCCAGCGCCGACAGCGCCGTTTTCATGTGCTGGCCGCGCAGTAACAGCATGGACACCTGATTCACCGTGCCGCCCATGCGACCGGACAACATGACTACCGCAATCAAACCGCCCATGCTCAAGTCACCAGCGGCGATGCGATAGACACCGAAGACAATTAACAGGACGGTAACTAGCCCCTGGGTCGAGCTGATGGCATGGGAAAGTGCATTGATCGCTTCCCGGGAGTCAATACTGTTATCTGCCAGCGAGGCCACCAGATTGCGCCAGCGACGCTTGTGGCTGGCCTGCATGTTGGTTTGCTTGATGTCCGGCAGGTTTTGCAGGGTTTCCATCAGCATGGCCTGGCGCTGGGAGCTGAACCGCGCGCCATTTTCGATGGCAATGGCCACCCGCTTGCGCAGCACCCAGGCATAGGCCGTCAGCAACAACATGGCCCCCAGTGGCACCAGAAACAGCGGCCCGCCCAGCCAGGCGATCAGTGCGATAAACAGAATACTGAACGGCAGGTCCACCAGTGCCACCATGGTCGCACTGGTAAGAAAATCCCGCACCGAATCGAATTCCTGCACCTGTTTGGCAAACACCGCCGCGGATTGCGGCCGGTTACGCAGCTCCATGCCCAACAGCTTCTCGAACAGGCGCTGGGACACGGTGATATCGATTTCCCGGCCGGCATAATCGGTAATCCGGGCACGGGCGCCGCGCAGCAGCCAGTCGAACAGCAACACGATCAGCACCACGGACACCAACACCCACAGGGTTTCGATGGCCTGGTTAGGCACCACGCGGTCGTAGACATTCATGGTAAACAGCGGCACCACCAGCCCCAGCACATTCACCAGCACCGACGCCAACAACAGGTCCCGGTACCAGCGACGCTGCCCTGTGAGTAAGCCCCACAGCCAGTGACGTCCCTTGCCCGCATGCAGTTCTTCGGCTCGCCGGTCGGCCGGATCAAGCACCTGAACATTCCATAACTGCGCGATCTGCTCACGCGGCAGCGTAGCCGACTGCGCCTCATCACCCTGCGGCGGCAACAGGCCAGTCTCAGCGGTGAACCCCACCAACACATGGGGCTGACCGGCGTTATCCACCACCAGAAAAATACCGCTATGGGTGGCCGCTTTTTCACAACGCGGCGCATCGGTTTCCGTGAGCTGAACTCCACGCTCCGCCAACAACGCGGCCAGCGCGGGCGCGTTCAGCGAGGTCTCACCCGTCTCGGCCCTGACAGAGACAAAATCCTCGCAAGGCAGATCCGGCAGAGGACAGGCGAGTTCCCTGGCCAGCGCGGCAATCGCCTGCTGCCAGGGGGCCAGCGGTGACGGCGCAACGCGGGGGATGTCTTTCGGTTTTGCAGTCATCAGGTAATCAGCACCTGGTTATCCAGCAATTGTTGAAGCATTTCCGCCTCGGTGAGACCACTCACATCACCACCAAACAACTCGGTTTCCGAAGTGTTATCCAGGGTAACGATCTGGGACACCGCCTGGCCGTCCGGGGAGATAGTGAACACCACACTGGTGCCGTTATCCTGAATGTCGATCACCGCATCCAGTTCCGTCCCGTTCGTGGCAGGCGTGCCCGCCAGCAAGTCACTCAGATCCAGGCGATCATTATCCGTGACGGAAAAGTCCGTAATGGTGTCAGAGGCATCGTTGCCCGCGCCGAGCAAATCGGCCTGGCGGAACACAAAACTGTCCGCCCCCGCGCCCCCGGTGAGGGTGTCATCGCCATCACCACCAGCGATCCAGTCGTTCTGGGCGGTTCCGGTAATCACCGTGGCGCCGGCTCCGTGCACGCTCACATCCAGCGTCTGCGGGTCACCCTCTGCAGCCTCCCCATCCAGCTCGGAACGACCATAGACTGTCAATGTGAAGTCCGAGACGGTGCCCGGATTCACCAGTGCCAGCCCGGGCACCTGATCCGCCGGCACTTCCCAATGGCCATCCACCTGGGTACCGGCGCTGAGCTGTATGTTGTCGGGAACGCCTTCAACAATGAGCGTCGCCTCTTCTCCCGGGGCCGGGTTCAGGGCCTCCATATCGATGGAAAGTGGCACATCGCCAGAACCGGCCTCGATATAAAAATTATCGAAGCCCAGGTTCACATCCGGTGCATCCGGCAAAGCGGTGAGCTGCACACTCACCTGCTGGAGTTGTGGCGGGCTCACCGCGTTGACGGTTTCGCCATTCACCACCGCCTGGTCCGTACTGGCAATACGGATATTCAGATCCAGATTCCCGAACGCCAGCGGCCCGGAAAGCAACTCGAAGGAGTCCAGGACATGGCCATCGGCCAGCTCCGCTGCAGACAACGTCATAATCGCCACGGTCACGCCCCCCACCTGCTGGAAAGACACCGTGCGTTCGCCCACGCGAATACCCTGCAAGCCCAACAGCGCCGTCGCCTGTGAGGTATCCGCCACCTGCACGGTCAGCACCATGCCTTCATTGCCGTCACGGGGGTGACCATCGGTGATGTAATCCGGCTCCAGGGTTTTCGCATTGACCTCAATGGTGACGTCATCGCCTTCCTGGCCACTGGCAGACACATCCGCCCCGTTGAATTCCACACCATCCCCCACCGGATTAACGAACACGGTGAAATCCTGGGACGCGGTACGCACGTCGTTGGTACCGGTCTCGATCGTCACCGCTTGCAGGGTTAGCGGAATATCGCCACTGAAATTGGCCGGCGGACGAATCACCGCATTGGCCAGGTCCGCCTGTGGCAGGCTCCACTGGAAAGTGGGCTCGCCAAACAGGCTGCCGCCATCCGGGCCGTTGTTGGCCACCGGCACACCATCCACCAGAATCACCGCATCTTTGGGCACCCCTTGCAGCACCACGGTGAGTGTCTCGGAACCGTCCTGGTCCACCAGTTCTGCCTGCAGATCGCCCAGGGGAATATCGGAATCTTCCGCCCCGGTAATATCCGCCACCGTTACCGTGCCCGGGTCTGTCACCGGTTCGATTTCAATCTCGATGCTGCCGGGCACAGTTTGCGTGTCAGTATTACTGACCACGGTAAGCGCACCGGTGACCTCATCCAGAATGGTCAGCTCCAGGTCCACATTGAACGTACCGGACAGATGCTGGGGAGGCAGAAAGTAGATATCGCTGATACGTGCAGGGTCGGACAGGGTAAAGGTGCCATCGCCGTTATCGGTAAGCAGCCCTTCCGGGTCCACGAAGGTGCCTTGCGGCAACGCCAGGAAGGTAATGCTCTGGACGCTTTCCAGTCCCTCGGCGCCATCGGTGGAACGGTCTGCCAGCAAGGCATCCAGATCCACATCCAGCGCCGTGGCCACATCTTCCAGGCCACTGATGCCCGGAATTCCGTTGACCTCGTCCACCACTGGCGCCAGCTCGATATCCAGACTGTCCTGGGTGGTGACGGTATCGCCGGAAGGGTCGGTGGAAACGCTGGTCACCGGAATGGAAATCACCCCGGCAATGTCTTCGTCGATACCGACCACGGTCAGGTCATTGAGGGTTGCCTGGGTGAAGACATACTCCACCACGGTCTTGCCGTCGCTGCCATGCAGCACCCGAATATCGGTGCCCGCCAGCGATGCCCCCGGGGGCAGATCTGCCGCGTCTACGCGGAACGATACCTGATCATTGGCATCCCCGGCCGCGCCGGTATTGAGATGGCCGCTGGTATCGACGGTCTCCCCTTCCTGGCCATCGATGATGGAATCCTGGATCGGATCCACCGCCTGGGCGGTACCGGCGATACCGCCGGTGAATTCCACGTCCACTTCGGCACTGATCATTTCAGCGTCGCTGCCATCCAGTGCGCGTGCCTGGACCAGAATGGTCTCCACCCCGGTGGCGGTTTCCGAGTAGATGGTAACACCGGCCAGCAAGTCCAGATCATTTTCCACCACGGTGTCACTGGTCAGCCCGGCAGCCGGAATCAGCCAGTTGCCATTACCATCATGAACGGCACCGTCCGGGTGCTCCACGAACCAGCCATCGGCGGCGGGCATGCGAATAACGATGTAGTCCAGGGTTTCCGAACCGTCGATATCGTCTTCAACAAACAACACCGAGCCGCTCAGATCCAGGCCGCTGCCGTCATTGGTCAGCACCGTGTCCGGGCCTTCCAGGCGGGTCAGGTCGGGCAGGTCCTCACCGTCCACATCCACTTCCGCAGCCACATCCACCTGCAGGTTGCCGGTGTAGTCGCTCACCGCTGTCTCGCCGGTTTCCGAGGTATCGGTGATCTGGTAAGTCACCGGCACACTGAACGTCCCGCTGGCATCTTCTGGCGGCAGCCAGGTAAGCCGGCCACTGTTGGCAAGCTCCATCAGGGTGAGACCCTCACCCGCCGCCAGTTGCCCCAGATCCAGGCCGCCAAGAGGAACGCTGATCGTTTCCCCATCGAACATGAGCTGGCCCGAACCCTGGCCGGTAATCACCAACTCCGTCAGGGTTTCACTGCCGTCACTGTCCAGCAAATTCGGCAGCAAATTAAGCGTAACGACTTCGTCTTCCACGCCACTGCTGACAATATTCTCGCCATCCGGGGTATCCACCACCGGCAAGTTATCCAGCATCACTTCATGACTAAAGCTTTCACTGTCGCCGTCCGGTTCGGAAATTACCTGGCGAATGGTGAACGCCGGCTCGGCACCGCTGAAATCCGCCTGCGGGCGCAGGTAGATATTGGCCAGCTGGCTGGCCGAGACCTGGTAGATCAGACCATCGCCGTTCTCACCCACTACCTGCAGGGCAATCGGATCACCGTTCACGTCTACCAAATCGACATTCGGATTCAGGTTACCAATCACCAGGTCCGACCGCTCGCTGCCGTCGTCATCACTGGAGCCCAGCATAAAGCTGAGCGACAGCAGGCTGTCCTCATCCAGAGTGCCGGTGAGGACACTGTTATCCACGTCGCCATTCCAGGTCCAGGCGCCGTCCTGGTCCGGCGTGAACAGCGGGTCGTCCACCACACCGGTCAGCTTGATATTCACTGTTGCCGTGTTGGATGTCGCCGTTTCCGGATCCGGGTCCAGGCCATCCTGCGCGGTTTCCGTGGCCACCGCTGTCAGGTTGACCTGGAACAGCCCGCCAGGAACAGACACCGAGCTGATGTCTTCCTTGGGAATCAGCAGCACATTGCCCGCTTCCACATCGGTCATGTCCGCCAGATAACGGCCGGTTTGCGGATTGCTGACCACCGCCCCATTCTGGCCAATAACGCTCCAGCCTTCCGGCACGTCCAGGCGTAATTGCAGGGATTCAGAACCGTCCACGTCGTTGAGTGATGCCTCGACCAGCCGGGATACATCGATCTGGGCATCTTCCAGTTCGTTCAGGGTGCCGGTGGGACGCAGGTTCGGCGGATCGGCCACCGGCGTTACCGCCACATTCACGGTATGGGCGGTTTCCGCCGTGTCGCCATTTTCCTGTTCAGTGGAAATCGCGGTGACGTCAAACTGGTAATTGCCGGCCACGCCATCCTCGGCGCGCACGGTCAGGTTGGCAAAGTCGGCCCCGCTCAGTGTGGCACCCGCGCTCAGCACGCTGCCATTGAGCTCCAGAATCAGGTCGTCATCGAAAGAATCAAGACGGTAACTGAGGGTTTCCGAGCCATCCGTGTCGAACAGCTCCGCACTGATGTTCACCGCTGTTGCCGGGTCATCTTCGTGGAGGGCCACCTCACTGGTGGGCGTATCCCACAGCGGGGCATCCGCCACAGAATGAACAGTGATCGGCGCTTCATCATTGAAGTCTCGGGTTGCCCCCGTCGCCAGAGAAACAATCACATTCATCTGCAAGACGGGATCGTCAGTCTGCAGCGACGTGTTGAGCGCCGGCACGAAGGTCAGCACCCCATTGGGCACCGCTGTGCCATCGGCATCACGCACCATCTGGCCGCTGGTCAGCAAGGGATTCCCGTTGCCATCCTCAGACAACGCCACCCCATCCAGATACAACGTACCGCCGGCCAGGGAATTATTGTTGAAGGTGATTTGGGTGATGGTGTCGCCCTGATCCAGATCCCCGGGGTTGGCCTCCAGGTCGACAACCAGGCCCGTATCTTCATCTCCTTCTACTGGCTGCACGACCACCGTACCGTCGGCATCGCGGACGTTCAGGATCAGGTCAAGATTAGCCGTATCCCCATCGCCATCGGTTACCACGGCCTGCATCACATCGGTATCGAATTGCCCGCCAATATTGAAGATATCACCGGTATCCACAGTAAAATTACCGTCACTGTGGAGAGTCATGACACCGTACACACTGCCCGTTGGATCTGTCAGCGTAATGGTGACCGGGTCTTGCGCGTCGAAGGTGTAATCCACTCCCCGATAGGTCACCTGGGTCAGTAACCCGCCATCGGCCCCGACGGTGTTGACGTCTGCCAGTAGATTACCGGCGATGTCATCACCTTCAGTGATGGTACGTTCCAGTGTGGCCCCCTCAGGTACGTCATCCGCCACATCAAAGACCAGTACGGTGTCACCAGACACATCGTTGTCCGCATCGGTCACCGACACATCGAAGATGACGTCGATGGCTTGACGGGTGTTGTCACCTTCCGGGTGATCCAGCGGACCGAGCAACTGCAGCGAAGCGCTGCCATCGGTTTCCAGCCGCACCTGGAATACCGCCTCTCCCGCGGAAGTGGTGGCCACCCACCAACCATTGGCATTGGCAGCGGACGCCAGCGTGACCGCCAACCCGCCACTGGTCACCGTGGAGGTCATGGTGATCGTGGTATCCACTATCTGGTCACTGCCCGGCGCCACATTCAGAGTGGTGAACCCCTGGGGCGTGGCACCGTTCTCCAGGCCATCCTCATCCACAAGACCCGGGCTGCCGAGGGAAATAGCCGGATCATGCCCATCGGTAATGTTCACCGCTGCATCGGCCAGGGCCATGCTGCCATCCGCATCAATGGCCGCCACCGGGATAGTCAGGGACATCAGGTCGCTGTCCAGATGATCCACCGGACCGAGAATCTCCAGATCCAGGGGCACGGTACCACTGGAGCCCGACGCAATATCCACATCCGACGGCAGCGTAAAACGCAGCACTGTCTGGCCATTGACCCGGGCTTCAAGGGTCTGGTTGTTGGCCACATACCATTGCAGCTGGACGCCATTCTGGGTAACCGGCTGGCCACCGACATCCATAACATTGGTGCCGTTGCCAACCTGGAAGGCCACTTCCACCACCGGATCTTCAGAGGCGGTAATGTCCACATCAACACTGTCGGTGCCCGTCAGCGTCTCGCCGTTCTTGGCCGGCAATTCAGTCACATCCAGCGTATCGATAATCACCGCTGCAGGATCGTCCGCATCGCTGATTTCAATACCCAGGTTCAGGTTGACCACATCACCGTCACTGTCTTCCGTGCGCAGCCGTAACGGTACGGGCAGCGGGTCCTGCCGGTTGCCATTACTGTCGAGCTGATCCAGTGCCTGATACAGGGTGAAATCGTAGTTGATGGTGCTGTCCGCCTCACCGGCGACCGGGTCCAGTAGCGTGGCCACAAACACCGGGTTGTTTACATCATCGGTATAGGCGGTCAGCGTCTGGCCATCGGCGCTGAGCTGGTATTGCAACGGCTCGCCGCCACTGGAGAGGTCGGGTTGCGAAGAGCCTGCGGCAAACCCCAGTGACTCGATCCGGTCACTGCCCACGGCCACATCCACCGTTCCCTGAGCAGAGATTGAGGGTTGGCCATCCAGGGAATCTTCGTCCAGAGCTACGCTGGTGGATTCATTCAGGATCGGGTTCTGGCCATCATCAATTTCCAGTTGGAACAGGCCGGGGGCGACGTCGGTGCCATCGGTATCGGTGGCGATAATGGCGAACGGCAGATTCAACTGATCGCTGTTGAGATGATCCAGCGGCCGGCGCAGGTTCATCTCCAAGCCGATTGTCAGATCACCGTTTGCCTGCGCCACCGCATCCAGGGTGGCCACAAACACCACCACACCACCGGCCATGGCAGTAATGCTGCTGCCATCCGCCGCCACTTGATAACTGAGCGGCTGGCCCAGGCTGGTGAGCCCCAGATCATTGAGCAGGGATTCCTGCTGGCCGGCATCGTTGTAGAAGCGGGCCGTATCGGCCACCAGATCATCCGAGCCGGCTTCAATGGTGACAGTGGTTGCCGGCTGGTTGAGCTGGGTGATCACCGCTTCCGTGATCATCCCGTTATCGCTGATAACCGCACCGGCGGCGCCGTCTTCAATGGTAATCAGCACATCCGCGGAGGAGGAGTCACCATCCCCGTCGCTGCCGGTATAACTGAATGCCAACTCCTGCACCACCTGGTGATCCAGGTTGCGAGCCGCGTCCAGGGTCCAGGAACCATCCTGATAGACCGTGAGGGTTCCCTTGTCGGTATTGACCACCGCCGGGCTGTTCAGGGCAACCGCGTAATCCACTCCGTCCAGGGTAATGACGTCCAGCGTAAAGGGCGCTTCCAGCCCGGTATCGTTGTCGAACAGATTGCCACCGGCGGAGGTATCCTCGATCACTTCGGCGGTGTCGTCTTCGGCGAAGGGGCTGGAGTCATTCACGACCAGCTGGATGTTGGCAGCAATGGTTTCCGAGGTCCCGTCCGCATCATTCTGGGTGGCATTGATCGCCACCTGGAACAGGGACTTGTCCAGCGCCGGGCGCTGATCCACCGGCAACAACAAGGAGGCATTCACGCTATCGCCGGCCGCGGTCAGGGCCAGCGTCATCACCGTCTGCCCGTCGCTGTCGCGGATCACACTCAGGGACTGACCGTCCGGGGCCACCACCACCGTGACCGCACTGCTTTCCGAGGTCATTGCCGCCAGGCTGTCCTGTGTCGCAGAGAAGGTAACCTCATCCGCCTCCTGAATGCGGATATCCCCGGAATCCTGATCGATCCCTCCTGTTTCCAGCTGGGTTTCCGACAGGACCACCGCCTCCGGCTCAATCAACGTGGGCGTGGAATCCGCAGTGGTGTTACCCGCCAAATCCGTCACCTGGGCATTGAGGGTCCACTGGGTTTGCAGGCTCAGGCCAGAGGCATCCACCGGCACCGTCCAGGCTCCGCCGGACACCGTCCCGGTGAAGGTATTCGTGGTGGTGCCGTCAGACAGGGTCACGGTCACGGTCTGGCCGTCTTCCGCATCCGTGGTGCCAGTCAGCTCATCCACCGCCCGCAGCAGGAAAGGGGTCAGCGGCAAACCATCGGGGCCGGTATCAATGTCGATAAAGACGCCCAGGTCGATATCGGCCTGGGTGGATGCCGTGGCCGGGTTACCGGCCTGGTCTTCGGTGTTCACTTGCGCCGTCAGGCCACCGTCCACAAAGCCGGTCAGGTCCACCGGCCCGGCACTCCAGGTGCCACCACTGACGGTGGCATCCGGCACCGTGATCTGGTTGCCGGCACTGTCGGTGAGCACAATGCTGACAGTCTGTCCGTCTTCCACGCCGGTGACGGAGCCCTGCAACTGCACCTCGCTGACGCCGGCGGCGTTGTAAACGATTTCCCCGTTCGGCCCCTGGGTGGTGTCCGCATCATCCAGAAATTCCACGGTCACCTGGGCCAGGGTGTCCTTGTCCACGGTGTCCGACGCCGTGGCCGGGTTGCCGGCACGGTCGTCGCTGTTGAGGGTGACGGTGAGGGTGCCATCATCCAGGCTGGACAAGTCCAGATTGGTCAGCGTCCAGGAACCGTCGCTGGCCACCGTGGTATTGAACGTCAGGGTAGATGTTCCATCGTTGAGCGTGACCTCAAGGGGCCGGCCCTGCTCTATTTCTGCGGTGGTGCCGGACAGGGTAACGCTGGTGGCTTCGGCCGCGTTGATCACCACGCCCGCGGACACCAGTACGGTATCGTCGATACTGGCAAGCGTGTCGTGAATGATATCGTCGGAGGCCGACACCGGGTTGCCGGCCTGATCCGTCACCGTGGCGGAGACCGTCAGCGGCCCCTCTTCCAGGCCAGACAAGTCCAGATTATCCAGCGACCAGGCTCCGCCAGCGACCGTGGCTGATCCAGTCACTTCGATGCCGGCAGAATCGGTGATCACCACATCCACGGTCTGGCCGTCTTCCACATCGGTGACCGTGCCGGACACGGTGGTGGTGTCGTCTTCATCCGCGTTGAGGTAACCGCCAAAGCCGTCATTGATGAAATCGTCCTCGAACATGACGGTGATTTCAGCGGTGGCGTCCTTGGTCGCCGGATAGCTGTTGGTGGCTTCGTTGCCAGCATTATCGAAGACGCTGACATTGATGGTGATCGGCCCATCCGCCAGACCGCTGAGGTCTGCCGGGTCCGCCGACCAGGACAGATCGCCCTGTACCTGGGCCGTGGTGGTGACCGTGGTCACCCCATCAGTGATTTCCACCTGAACGGTACGGCCAGGCTCCACATCGGTCACGGTGCCGTTAACCACCGTGGCCAGCGATTCATCCGCGTTGATCACATCGCCCTGGTCCAGGGAGATGACCGTAATAGCGGCATTGGGGTCGTGCTCAATGGTGGCGGTCGCGCTGGCCGGGTTACCGGCGTTGTCCACGGTGTCTGCGGTCAGGGTAAGCGTGCCCGGCGCCAGACTGCTCAGGTCCTCGGTGGTGGACCAGGTGCCATCGCCCTGCACCTGGGTGACAAAGGTAAGCTGCCCGCCCTGGGTATCGGTGACCGTCAGGTTCACGTCGTCCCCGGCCTCCACATTACTCACCGTGCCGGACAGCACAGTGGCATCATCTTCCGCGTCATTGAGAATGCCGGTGTTGCCTTCGAACACCTGCGCATCTTCAAAGCGGGCAGTGATGGTGGCCTCGGTATCCTTGTCGAAGGTGAAGGTCTGGGTCGCTTCGTTACCGGCGATGTCGGTACCGGTGAGCGTCATGGTCAGCTCGCCGTCGGCCAGAGACGTCAGGTCCACGCCATCCAGGGCCCAGTCGTTCACGCCGTCCAGGCTCTGGTCGCCAGTGACCGTGACCGTGGTGGTCACGCTGTTGCCGCTCTGGTCGGTAATCTCCACATCCAGAACCCGGCCACCCTCAATACCGGTGACTGTGCCGGACAGGTCCACCCCGGCGGCGACTTCAGCGGCATTCAGCACGCCATCACTCAGTGCCGGGCTGGCCAGATCGGCATTGATGCTGGCCACCGGGTCATAGATGAAGTTGTCTGTGGCCGTGGCGGTGTTACCGGCCTGGTCGGTGACCGTGGCGGTGAGGGTCAACTCGCCCAGCTGCAGGGACGACAGGTCCACATCCGCTGCCGACCACAGCTCGCCGCTCACCGTTACGCCCGGCACGTTCACCGTATTGCCGAATGCGTCTTCCACGGTGACGGTCACCGTCTGGCCGTCTTCCACCAGGGGTGCGGTGCCCTGCAGGGTGACGGTGGGGAATTCGCTGGCGTTGTAGTAACCGCCCACGCCGTCCGGCACCTGTTCGTCAACGAACTCGGCGGTGATTTCCGCCTGGGTATCCTTGGTAAAGGTGGCCGTCTGGGTAGCCGGGTTGCCGGCTTCGTCGGTGGTGCTGGCTTGCAGGGTCAACGAGCCATCATCCAGCCCGGACAGATCCACGTCGGCCAGCAACCAGGTGCCATCTGCCGCAATGGTGGCGGTGCCTTCGACACTGTTGCCGCCGCTGTCGGAAATCGTGATGGCCACATCCCGGCCGCTTTCCACGTCGAACACGGAACCGGTGAAATCCACGTCATCCTGTTCCGCCGTGTTGATGCTGTTACCGGCATCGGACGCAATGTCCGCCACCAGTTGCGCCACCGGATCGTACTCGATGGTGTCGCTGGCGGTGGCCTCATTGCCGGCCACGTCCTGAGCCACTACCGCCAGCACCAGCGCCCCTTGCGCCAGCGAGGACAGATTGGCGCCGCTGACTTGCCAGGCACCGCCGGTGACGGTGGCCGAGAAGGTCAGGGTGTCATCGTTGATATCGGTAATGGTGATGTCGACAGTCTGGCCGTCTTCGATACCGGTGACCGTACCGCCGAAGCTGGCGCTCTGCCCTTCCACCGCGTTCAGGTAGCCGGTGATGCCCTCAGGCTGCTGCGGGTCGTCGTACAGCGCGGTGATCTCCGCACTGGTGTCCTTGAGCACGGTATCGGTAATGCTGGCCGGGTTGCCGGCCTGGTCCACGGTGTCAGCCGTCAACGACAGGTTGCCATCATTAAGACTGCTCAGATCTGCGTTAGGCACGGACCAATTGCCGGCGGCATCCAGCGTTGCCTGAAACGTCAAATCCGGGTTCACCCCATCGCTGACGGTGATATCCACCACCGCGCCGGGCTGCACGAATTCGAAGCTGCCGGAAAGAATCGTGTCCGGGGACTCATCGTTGTTGAGCACATCATCGACCCCGGTGTCGGCGGTAATGCTGATACCGTTGGCCAGGGTGTCTTTCAGGAAAGTGTCGGTGCGGGAGGCATCGTTGCCGGCAATATCGGTACCGGTCAGGGTCACCGTCAGGGTGCCGTCTTCCAGGGCAGACAGGTCCGCGTTGGCCAACGTCCAGCTGCCGTCGGCGGCAATGGTCACCGTATCGGTGTAGCTGCCACCGAGACTGTCTTCGATCATCACATCCAGTGTACGGCCGGCTTCGATATCCGTGACCGTCCCGGATAATTCCACGCCCGCCGCCACTTCGGCGGCATTGACGGTATCGTCGCCAGGTTGCGGCACTGAGAACGCCGGGCTGGTGATATCGTCGTTGATAATCGCCACCGGATCATAGATGAAGGTATCGGTGGCAGTGGCCGTGTTTCCCGCCTGGTCAGTCACCGTGGCAGTGAGCGTAATATTACCCTGCTGCAAGGCCGACAGATCCACATCCGGTGCCGACCAGGTTTCGCCACTGACGGTGACGCCCGGCACATTCACCACATTGCCGAATGCGTCTTCCACGGTGACCGTCACCGTCTGGCCGTCTTCCACCAGCGGCGCCGTGCCCTGCAGAGTCACGGTGGGGAATTCCGTGGCGTTGTAGTAACCGCCCACACCGTCCGGCACCTGTTCGTCCACGAACTCGGCGGTGATTTCCGCCTGGGTATCCTTCACGAAGGTAGCGGTCTGGGTAGCCGGGTTGCCGGCTTCATCGGTGGTATCAGCAGTGAGAGTCAGGGTGCCTTCATCCAGGCCACTGACGTCCACATCCGCCAGCAACCAGGTGCCGTCCGCCGCGATGGTGGCGGTGCCGGTCACCGCATTGCCACCGCCATCCTCGATGCTGATGGCCACATCCCGGCCGCTTTCCACGTCGAACACGGAACCGGTGAAATCCACCTCATCCTGTTCTGCCGCATTAATACTGGCACCCGCATCAGCGGCAATATCTGCCACCAGCTGCGCCACCGGATCATATTCAATCACGTCGCTGGCGGTGGCCTCATTGCCCGCCGTGTCAGACGCGACCACGGTCAGCGTCAGGTCGCCTTGCGCCAGGGAGGACAGGTCTTCACCGTTCAGCTGCCAGGCACCGCCGGTGACGGTGGCCGAGAACGTCAGGGTGCCATTATTGATATCGGTAATGGTGATAGCGACGGCCCGCCCGTCTTCGATGCCGGTAACGGTGCCGCCGAAGCTGGCGCTCTGGCCTTCCACCGCGTTCAGGTAACCGGTAATGCCTTCCGGCTGTTGCGGATCGTCGTAGAGTGCGGTGATCTCTGCACTGGTGTCTTTAACGACCGTGTCGGTAATAGACGCCGGGTTACCCGCCTGATCCACAGTCTCGGCGGTCAGCGTCAGGTCGCCGTCATTGAGGCCGCTCAGATCCACATTGGGCACGGACCAGTTGCCGCTGGCATCCAGGGTCGCCTGAAACGTCAGCTCCGGGTTCACTCCATCGCCAACGGTGATATCCACCACCGCGCCTTCCTGTACGAAGTCGAAACTACCGGACAGGACGGTGTCGGGGGCTTCCTGGTTATTCAGTACCGCATCGGCGCCGGTATCAGCCGTGATGCTGATACCATTGGCCAAAGTGTCTTTCAGGAAATTGGTGATCTGGGTTGCTTCGTTGCCCGCGATATCGGTGCCGGTGAGCGTCAGGGTCAGCGGGCCATCCTGGAGCGTGGAAAGGTCAGCGCCGGTGAGACTCCAGCTACCATCAGCGGCAATGGTGACGGTATCGACAACACTGCCACCGGCACCATCCTCAATCAGCACATCCAGTGTGCGACCGGCTTCGATATCGGTGACCGTACCGGAAAAATCCACACCCGCCGCCACTTCGACGGCATTGACGGTGTTGTCATTCACCACCGGCGCAGAAAACGCCGGGCTGGTCACGTCATCGTTGATGATGGCAATGGGGTCATAAATAAAGCTGTCTACCCCAAACGCCGGGTTACCGGCAAAATCCGTGGTGCTGGCCAGCACAAAAATCTGGCCCGGTTCCAGGCCGGACAGATCAACGTTATCCGCCTGCCAGGTACCCCCCGAAATCGTGACCCCGCTCACCACCACCACGTTGCCGAGAATGTCGCGGACCTGGACATCCACCGGAAGCCCGTCACTGATGAAGTTGGCACTCCCCTGCAGGGTCACCCCATCGGAGGCCTCATCGGCATTGTAGTAGCCGCCGACACCCTCCGGGGTCTGCTCATCGACGAACTCGGCGGTCAGGTCGTTAAGGGTATCCTTGAAATAAAAGGTCTCACGGGTGGCTTCGTTACCGGCCAGATCCGTGGTGGTCACCGATAACGTCAGCAGGCCCTCCTCCAGCCCGGTCACATCTACACCGGTGAGAGACCAGCTGCCATCAGACTGTACCGTTGAGGAACCGCTGGCACTGTTGCCGTTGCCATCCGCTATGACGATATCCAGCTCACGGCCGGGCTCCACGTCGTTGACCCGGCCATTGAAGTCCACGTCGGCGACTTCAGCGGCATTCAGAATGCGTCCCACATCGGACGTGATCGGACGCGGAATCTCGGCGATGGGATCGTAAATAATGGTGTCGCTGGCAGTCGCCGGGTTGCCGGCCACGTCTTCCACGCTGGCTTCCAGCGTCAGCTCACCAGGCGCCAGTGAAGACAGGTCCTGATTGTCGAGCTGCCAGGCGCCACCGCTGACCTGGGTAGTAAAGGTAAGACTGTCGCCGGCTTCATCAGTGATGACCAGAGTCACCGTCTGGCCATCTTCAACCTCCGTGACCGTGCCGGTGAAACCGGTCATCTGGCCTTCCGCGGCATTCAAATAACCGCCCACGCCATCCGGCTGCACCGCATCGACAAACTCGGCGGTGATGGCCGCCTGGGTATCCATGTCCACGGTATCGGTGATGGTCGCCGGGTTGCCGGCCTGATCCACGGTGCTGGCGGTGAGGGTTAGCGTACCGTCGTCGAACACGTCCAGATCCACGTCGGGGATCGACCAGTTGCCACTGGCATCCAGCGTGGCGGTCAATACCAGATCCGCGTGCCCGGCGCCGCTGACAGTCACCTCCACGTCGGCTCCCGCCTGCACATCGGCAAAGGTACCGCTAAGGGTGTTATCCACCGCTTCCACCGCATTGACCACATCATCAGTGCCGGTGGCGGCTTCCACATCCACACCACTGGCCAGCGTATCCTTGATGCTGTCGTCGGTGCCGGCAACCCGGTTGCCGTAAGGGTCCTGATAGGTAGCGACCGCGGTGAGCGGCCCTTCTGCCAGTGAACTCAGGTCTGCATCGGGCACCGAGAAACGGCCATCCTGCACCACGGCCGTAAAGGTCACGGAACCGCCCTGGCCATCCAGAACAATCACATTCACCACGGTGTCATCGAGAATATCGGTGGTGGTGCCCACCAGATCCACCGCATCCTGCTCAAAACGGTTTACGTAACCATCGCCGCCATCCTGAATCTGGATATTGATAGCGGCATCATTGGGAAGCAGGTCCGGGGGCGGACCCTGCCTGGTATCACGGGAATGGTCCCCGTCATCGACCACGCCACGGGTCTGGTAACCGGAAGCCGGGATATCACCTGCACCATCGCGGGAAACATTGGTGAAGAAAGATGCCAGAGAGGACTGGCTTGAAGAGGACGCCAGATCGGCTTCCGAGCTGCTGCTCTCCGGAAACTCCAGCAAGGGGACATCGGGAAGAACCGCTTCTCCGGGTTCCAACGGAACCAGAGAACCATCCTCCATCAACTTCCATACGACCCCATTCAGGTTCAAATACGCCTGAATAGCCACTGCACTTCCTTCTGCCATGGCCCTACCCTTTATTGTGGTGACGTCATTGCATTATTCACGCATGAATTCAGTTCTGCCAGTAATGCCAGCCTTAACATCGTTCATAAATTGTTGCGCAACAACAGCAACCCGGTATCAAATCCAGCGACCCGCCAACTCTGTCACAATGGCCAACTTTCTGATTGAATACCGTCCCTTTCTGGCAGAAACCACCCGGCCTGTCTACACTACTATTGCTGCTGTGCCGGAAGAGTTTTTCTGAACCTGTTCGACGGGGCACACATCCAGCCACGCCGTTTTTTGCTATCAGTCCACTTAACCGTTGCGCGCGAACGCCTGGCCAGAATTCGGCAAGGCGATTGAGACCACTTAACAGACCCTTATATGGCACGCATTCCGGAAAATTTCACACATGATCTGTTGGCCCGTACCGACCTGGTAGAGCTGATTGATGCACGCGTGCCCCTGAAGAAAACCGGCCGCAACTACAGCGCCTGCTGCCCCTTCCACCAGGAAAAAACGCCCTCCTTCACCGTGGCTCCAGACAAGCAGTTCTATTATTGCTTCGGTTGCGGCGCCTCCGGCAATGCGGTGGGCTTCCTGATGGAATACGAGCACCTGAGTTTCCCGGAGGCAGTCAAACAGCTGGCCAGCCGGGCCGGCATGGAAGTGCCCGAATCCCGGCCCGAAACCGCCGCCGACCGGCAAAAGAAGGACCGGCTACAATCGCTCTACGACCTGCTCAGCCGCGCCGAAAAGTTCTACGCGCAGCAGCTGCGCCAGGCGCCAGAGCGGCAAAAAGCAGTGAATTACCTTAAAAATCGGGGATTGAGCGGCGAAATTGCAAAAAAATTCGCGATTGGGTTTGCACCACCCGGTTACGATAATTTGATCAACGGCCTGTCACTCACCGAAACCAGCCTGGAGCACGCCCTCACCGGCGGGCTGCTGGTACGCAAGGACGACACCGGCCGCACCTACGACAAATTCCGCGATCGCATCATCTTCCCGATCCGCGATAGCCGCGGGCGCACCATCGGCTTCGGTGGCCGGGTGCTCGGCGACGGCAAACCGAAATACCTGAACAGCCCGGAAACCCCCGTTTTCCACAAGGGCCAGGAGCTTTACGGGCTGTGGGAATGGCGCCAGAGCCGCGACCGCAGTGACCGTCTCTATGTGGTGGAAGGCTACATGGACGTGATCGCCCTGACCCAGCACGGCGTCCCCAATGTGGTCGCCACCCTGGGCACTGCCACCACCGAAGATCACGCCCGCAAACTGTTTCGTCAGGTCAACGAAGTGATTCTCTGTTTCGACGGCGACAAGGCCGGCGTCCGCGCCGCCTGGCGGGCCCTCGAATCACTGCTGCCGGCTCTGGATGACGGCAAACAAGTGCGCTTCCTGTTCCTGCCAGACGGGGAAGATCCGGACACACTCGTGCGCCAGCAAGGCCCCGAGGCGTTGCGAGCACTTACTGACAAGGCCGACGCCCTGTCCACTTACCTGTTCCGGCACCTGTCCGAAGGGCTCGACCTGGACACCGTGGACGGCCGTGCCCGGCTGGCCCGACTGGCCCTGCCATTCCTGGATAAACCCGCCGGCCCGGTTTACCGCGCCCTGCTTACCGAAGAGCTCAGTCGCCTTACCCGGCTGGACAAGGAATCGCTGATCCAGCTCAAACCCGCCCCGGCGGCGCCTCGCCCAACAGCACCCCCCGCCCCCTCAGAGCCCCCTCAGGATGCCAGCGCGTACGGCTACGAAGACGCAGGCTATCCGCCGGCGGAGGACGACCCTGGCATGCCCTACCCGGAAGACTTCGGCTTTGCGGACGACGGCAACCAGGGCAATGCCGGCTTCAACGGCGGCAGCCCCAATCGCACGCGCCCCAACCCACGCCAGAACAGCAGCCGCAAAGGCCCGCTCACCCTGGCTGAGCGCCTGGTGTTGGTGCTGCTGGATTACCCTTCACTGATTGACCAACACCCGCTGCCCGAGGGCATCGATACCCTCCCGCTGCCGCATATCGACCTGCTGGTCCAGGTAGCCGGCCTGTGCCGACAGAACCACAGCGCCGCCGCGCTGCTGGGCGCCCTGATGGCGCTGGAGCAGGGCGAAACCCTGTCTCGCCTGCTCAAGGCCAGCCTCAAGCCGCCCATGGCCGAAGAAATGGCCACCCGGCTATGGCTGGATGCCCTGTCACAGCTGGAAGTGACCCGGCTGGAGGCCGCCCTGCTGGAAGTGGAACAGGCCGGCATGCCCGACCCGGCACACTGGCAGGCGCTGCATAAAGCCCTGGCCGAAGCGCGCCAGCACGCCCGCAAACCCTTCGACTAGGCCGGCCCATGCAACACCCCCAGGGTTGCATTGACTGGCCGTAGCCCCCACATCCCGGTATAATACGCCGTTTTCCCACGCCACCATCACGCTGGCCAGCGCAAGCTTCCAGCACGACGTTACGGGCTTTATTGCATGACGACTCAAAAGCAGCAGCAACAATCTCAGCTGAAGCAGTTGATCGCACTGGGTAAGGAACAGGGCTACCTTACCTACGCCGAAGTGAATGACCACTTGCCGGATTCCATTACCGACACTGATCAAGTGGAAGACATCATTCAGATGATCAACGACATGGGCATCACCGTGGTGGAAAAAGCCGCCGATGCCGATCAGTTGACGATCGATGAAAGCGCCGACAGCACCGACGAAGTCGCCGCTGAAGAAGCCGCTGCCGTGCTCGCCTCCGTAGAAAACGAACCCGGCCGCACCACCGACCCGGTGCGCATGTACATGCGCGAAATGGGTACCGTGGAGCTGCTGACCCGCGAAGGCGAAATCGAAATTGCCAAGCGTATCGAAGAAGGCACCCGTGAAGTCCTGCACGCCCTCGCCTTCTGGCCCGGCGCCGTCGACATGGTGATCGACGAATACGCTCGCGTGGAAAACGAAGAACGCAAGCTCACCGACATCATTGCCGGTTACCTGGATCCCAACGACGATGGCGCTGCGGCAACCAACGTCAACCGGGATCCTGCCTTCGCCGAAAAAGCCAAGAAAGCAGCGGAAGAAAAAGCCAAGGCCAAAGAGAAAGCCAAGGAAGAAGGCACTGACGACAAAGACAGCGACGACGATGAAGAAGAAGATGAAGGCGGCCTGGATCCTGTTCTGGCGGCAGAGCGTTTCGAGACGCTGAAAAAACTGCACGAAAAAGCCGAACGCTCTCTCAAGCGCAACGGTCGCGATCACGCCTCCAGTGCCAAGGCTCTGGAAGCCCTGGCCGAACACTTCACCCTGTTCAAACTGGTGCCGCGCATTTTCGACGGCATGCTGGTCGGTGCCCGCGATAACCTGGACCTGGTGCGTAAATTCGAGCGTCAGATCATGTCCGCCACCATTCGCCGCGGCGGCATGGATCGCAAGGATTTCATCAAGGTATTCCCTGGCAACGAAACCAACATGGATTGGATCGATGGCCAGCTGAAAACCAAAAAAGGCAAAGCCATCGCCGACAAACTCGGCGCAGTCAAAGAAGATGTTCAGCGTGCCCAACGCAAGATCGGCACCATTGAAGACATCATTGGCCTGCCCGTGGGCGACATCAAGGAAATCAACCGTCGCATCTCCATCGGTGAAGCCAAGGCACGTCGCGCCAAGAAAGAAATGGTGGAAGCCAACCTGCGTCTGGTAATTTCCATCGCCAAGAAATACACCAACCGCGGCCTGCAGTTCCTCGACCTGATTCAGGAAGGCAACATTGGCCTGATGAAAGCCGTGGACAAGTTCGAATACCGCCGTGGTTACAAGTTCTCCACCTACGCCACCTGGTGGATTCGTCAGGCCATCACCCGCTCCATCGCCGACCAGGCGCGCACCATCCGTATCCCGGTACACATGATAGAGACCATCAACAAGATCAACCGGGTACAACGTCAGATGCTGCAGGAAATGGGCCGCGAACCGACCCCGGAAGAACTGGGTGTCCGTCTGGAAATGCCGGAAGACAAAGTCCGCAAGGTACTGAAGATCGCCAAAGAGCCGATCTCCATGGAAACCCCCATCGGTGACGATGAAGATTCCAGCCTCGGCGACTTTATCGAAGACGGCAACATGGAATCGCCGGTGGACTCTGCCACCTCACTGGGCCTGGAAGAAGCCACCCGTGATGTGCTGGCTAACCTGACCGCCCGTGAAGCCAAAGTCCTGCGCATGCGCTTCGGCATCGACATGAACACTGACCACACCCTTGAGGAAGTGGGCAAACAGTTCGACGTAACCCGTGAGCGTATCCGTCAGATAGAAGCCAAGGCGCTGCGCAAACTGCGCCACCCGAGCCGCAGCGAACACCTGCGCAGCTTCCTGGACGGCGACCTGTAAAGAACGCACGACACTAGACGCCGGATGCCTGACGCTACCGGGCTGCTTCGCAGCCCGGCAAGCAAAACAAAAACAAACAGCCTTTCCCGGAATCAAATACACGTTATAATCCGTGCCCGCATAACACGCGCGGCACGTCTGGCGTCAAAGTTTCAGCGCCGAACAACGCTTCCGGGCCTATAGCTCAGCTGGTTAGAGCAGTCGACTCATAATCGATTGGTCCCAGGTTCAAGTCCTGGTGGGCCCACCAATTTCCCCGTTCGATTTTCTTCTTGTAGCGTGAAGCATAAGTTGTCTGCAACTGGCGACGTGTACTTCACATGCCGCATAAAGTGACCGCAGCACCTTTTTTTGACAGGTTCTAGCCGCCCTGTAGAAAGAAAAAGCGGCTCCGCCTGAACCACTTACACACCCCTGATCACCTTATTGGCTGGAAGCGCATCAGGTCATCAATACTGGGCGGCATCCGGAACTCGGGAAACAGGGGCACAGGTGAAAACAGTTCGGGCCAGTTTTCTTCGCTGGACGCAAATTCCATGACAATACGCGTCTGCAGCACATGGCCATCATTCGGGTCGTCTTCACGCCTCTGCACGGTGATCTTCGCCGGCGCGCCCTGCCGGTAGGAGACCAGCGTTCGCTCCCAGGGGACCTCGGACTGACTATTAATTTCGTCGACCTGCTTCAATTTCCCATCGTTGTAGTAACTGTATCTCCGCATGATCGATCCGCGGTAACTGATTTCGGAGAGCCTGTCATTGTGGTCATAGTGATAACTATCGAGAGTTTCATGCTGATCGTCTTCTGTGCCCCAAATCCCGTCTACACCGTATGAACTCTGCACCTTGGCCGTCACTTGTTCTGACTCATTAAAGAGGTAGGAATCGTAATACATCCCCGAATCAGGACCGGCATCGGCGGTACCGGGATGGACGATCACGCGGTCGGCCAGGCGAGTGGCGGTGCCGGAATACAGGTTTGCGGAATTTGAGCCGTTGTAGCGTTGAACATCCTGTTCGACGCTATCGCCCAGGTAGCGATAGGAGCGTGTTTGGTGGGCGGACGAGCACCCCCTCAGAAGCTTGATTGAGACGGCAACTGGATGCGCATCCATGCAGTACGCATCAAGCACAGCCGTCCAGGAGCTATCCGCAGTGAGATCAATGCTCAGGGGGCGCTGCTCGGCATCGAAGATGACGCTATTGGTTTGCGTGTGATCGACGATGGCTGGCAAATCAGGCTCATCCACCGTCGTGAGGTCGATATCAGAGGTAAATTCTGACAACGCCAATATCTCGGCAACCGTCGTGTCCAGGCCATCAAATTCGTAGTCGAGCACCTCCGTTGCGGTCCCACCAAAATGCTCAAGTTCGGCATTGATCAGGTAACTGTAACTAAAGTCCAAACCAGGCATGAACAGGCCGGTTACGAAACCGGACTCTTGCTGAAGTCGTCGGCCGTTACGCACCGGGCATTTCATCGGCCCATTATTCGAAAGGCCGAGTACAGCCAGCCCAGTAGCGCCCGTAGGCGACCCTATCATGCCGAGAAAATACAGATCCGGATAGCGCAGCAATGGGCTCGGCGCCGACATGTACTGACACTGTAGATAAGGATGCGACGTATCATCCCCGGTATCCCATGCCATATCTGGCCCGACAGAGTGCAGCTGCACGTTAATCGTGAGTTCGTCGGGGTATTGGAACTGCATACGCGCAACCTGCGCGCCGTCAGCGTCATAGAACCAGGCCCGGCTTGGTGCGCTGCTTGTGGCTTCCGTGACGGCGCCGCCACTGGATGAAGAGCCTCCCCCACAGCCGGCCGCCATCAGGGCGACCAGGCATGCCAGGCTGTTGCGCAGTGTTGTTGTCATAATGCTGTCCGAGAGATGTCAGGCTAAATAGCAGCCTACTGATGGCCGCGAGAAGCGATGCCACTTTAATGGCAGCGCCGCCTTATCAATCCGGTGGCGCGTACCCTCATTAATTTTTTCCCCGGTCGCATAATAATCCAGTTTCCCGACACAATCATGCTCACACCCAACGGGATCTGAAGGGAGAGAATGACAGGTGCGGGAAGGTTACAACTTTTTAACGCGCCGGTTTTTGCCCTTGATTTTGCCTTTCAATAATCGCTCCAGCGCCAGGTCAGCACTGTCACGATCGATAGCCACATAAGCCTGATAATCCGTGACGGTAATCTTGCCCACCTTGTTGCCGGCAATCCCCGCATCACCGGTCAGCGCGCCGAGAATATCGCCGGGGCGAAGCTTGTCCTTGCGGCCGGCGCCGATGCACAACGTAATTGTCGGGGGCTGCAAGGTGTCACCTTCACGGGGCTTCAGGCTGCTCACCGGGTGCCAGTTCAGGGGCGCGCCCTGCAATTCTTCAATGGCCATGGCACGACGGGATTCGCGCGGCGCTACCAGGTTGATGGCCAGGCCCTTTTCACCGGCTCGACCGGTACGGCCGACACGGTGAATGTGGGTCTGCGGTTCATGGGACAGTTCTGCATTGATAACCATATCCAGGTTATCGATATCCAGGCCCCGCGCTGCCACATCCGTGGCCACCAGCACCGACAGGCTGCGGTTGGCAAACAACGTCAGCACCTCATCGCGCTCGCGCTGTTCCAGATCACTGTTGAGCACCATGGCCGACATCCCCTGCCGGCAAAGCTGGTTCACCACGTCCTGGCATTGTTTTTTGGTCACACAGAACACTACGCAGGACACCGGCCGGAAACAGGCAATGGCACGGGCCACCGCCTCTTCCCGCTCAGCAGGGTCTACTTCGTAGTAGCGCTGTTCGATCTGGCTATTATCGTGGAGCGCTTCCACCTCTACATGCTGGGGGTTGTTCATGAAGGTTTCCGCCAGCTGCTTGATCCCTGCCGGATAGGTAGCCGAAAACAACAGGGTCTGGCGACGGGATGGCGTCTGCCGGATCACCTCGGCAATGCTATCGTAGAACCCCATATCGAGCATACGATCCGCTTCATCCAGCACCAGAGTATTCAGCCCTTCCAGACTCAGCGTGCCCTTGCTCAAATGCTTGAGCACCCGCCCCGGCGTGCCCACCACGATCTGGGCCCCATGTTCCAGCGAGCCAATCTGCGGGCCGATGGGTTGCCCGCCACACAGGGTCAGCACCTTGATATTGCCAGGGCCACGGGCCAACCGGCGGATTTCCCCGGCCACCTGATCGGCCAGCTCCCGGGTAGGGCACAACACCAACGCCTGGCAACCGTAATAGCGTGGATTCAATGGATGCAGCAGGCCAAGACCGAAAGCCGCCGTCTTGCCACTGCCGGTACTGGCCTGGGCAATCACGTCATGCCCTTTCAGCACAAATGGCAGGCTTTGTGCCTGCACCGGCGTCATGGTGGCGTAACCCAGGGTATTCAGGTTGGCGAGCAGTTCCGCAGACAGCGGCAGGGAAGCAAAAGAGGCATCAGTCACGGGAGCAGCCTGTGGCAAAGAAAGGTGGCAAGGAAACACTGACAACGCACGGCCAGCGTATGCCTAGTGTAGCAGTTGTCGCATTGCGGTGAGGATCAAATTGTGCGGCGACTGGGGGCCTCCGACTGGCACCTCTGATATAGTACCGGCAACCGGGAAATCTGTTGATCATGTCATTATTCCATCGCCCCGCATGCCTGACTCACCTGCACCGCGAAGAACTCGCCACCGGACTGGTGCGCGTGGGCTGCCACTACGCCCCTGAGCGTCTCTGCGACGACAGCTTTGCCCAGGCAGACATCCCCCTGCCGCCCTCCCTGAGTACGGCGGTGGCCAAACGCCGCAGCGAGTACCTGGCCGGCCGATGGTGCGCCCGCGAAGCGCTGGCGATGCTGGGAATGGAGGGCATCCCTGCCTTGGGCCCCGACCGGGCACCACAATGGCCCGCAGGCAGTCTGGGCAGCATTACCCATAGCCAGGGCATTGCTGAAGTGATGGTCGCCGACGCACGCCATTGGCTGACCGTCGGGCTGGACACGGAACAATGGCTCAGCGCAGAACGGGCAGCCCGGCTGTGCCGGGAATTACTGACCCACGAAGAACGGGAACAACTGGAAGGATTATCGCCTATTCAGCGCGCCAATCGCATCACGCTGATTTTTTCCGCCAAGGAAAGCCTGTTCAAGGCGCTCTACCCGATCACCGGCAAACGCTTTTATTTCCATGACGCGGAGCGCCGGGATGCCCGTTCACTGACCCTGCTGAAAACCCTGTCGCCAGACTGGAAGCTTGGTGCCAGCATTCCTTTTCGCTGGCGCGAACGACAGCAAGGCGTGCTGAGCTGGATTGCCCTGCCCCGTTAGCGGGTTACGCTGCCATGCCCTTGCGGCACAGCCTGGGGCAGTCTTCACACAACGCTGTGTCCGGCAAACGAAAGCGAATGCAACAGGTACGACGCACGGTGATCACCGTGCCGGTGTTGGCGTTCACCCTGTCCTGGTAGGCTCCGCACAAGGGATTTCTGTCACCGTTTTCAAAGGTGGGCTGATCAAGCAACGCCTGCCCCGGCGCCCAGAGCATCTCCGGTAAACCCGCCCCTTTCAGCTCCCCCGTGAACCAGTGGATGTAACGGCTGGCATTACTCCACAGCACCCGGGTGGATAGCCCCAGTGCCTGCTGCCAGGCAGTGATAACCGGCTGCAGGTTATCCCGCATTATTCCCTCGAAACGGGACAGCGGGTGCGCAGATGCCACAAGTTGTTGTCCGTCATCCGGCAACACAAAGACACCGGGCAACCCCTGCGCATCCACCTCGACCGCCAGCACGTTCACCGACAAAGGCAATTCACGCTGCAGGATCAGGTTGGCCGCAAGCACCGGCGGCAACAGCCGCAAGAAATAGTATTTACTCCAGATGGAGAGCAGTGCCCGCTCGTCTTCCCCCTTCAAGTCAGGACGAAATTGATACAACGACTGCCGTAACCGGCCGGCATCAAACAGATCGGTTAACGGGATGGCCACATCGTTCGGCTCGGCCAGGCGTAACAAGCGGCCATAGGAAGAAAAGCCCCCTTGAAACAAGGGGGCCAGAGCAGAAATCATCAGCTTGCACAGGCCGTTTCGAGCGGCCGGCTCTGCCGTTCTATCAACGCATCCACCACTTCCTGGGAGCGCACTGCCAAGATCGACAACAGGGTGTCACTGAGGCCATGGGTTTCTTCACAACACCCCTGCAGGAACACATTGGCATGGCAACCTGATGCCATGGGCAACCGATAACAGCGCTCCACGCCTTTCTCCGACATCCAGTCCGCCATGGGCGACAGCAACTGCTCATGGCCATTGCGGTTATAACCGGTGGCCAGCACCACCCCGTCATAGACTTCAGTCTGCTCCACGCCAGTGTCCTTGTTGCGCAGGGTCAACAGCACACGGGTGCCATCATTCTGCACACCAACGATATCGCGGTTGGACAGGAAGCGGTGCTGCACCTTGCCGGTGACTTTCTGCAGGTACAGACGCTCGTAGATCTGTTCAATTTCCGCCAGGTCCACTACCGCGTAATTGGTCTGACTGAAACGTTTGAGAAAATCCTGCCGTTCGGATTCCGGCCTAGCATAGATAGTATCCGTGAACGATGGATCGAAAATTTCGTTCACAAAAGCACTGTCATCGGCCGGGTGCAGGGCCCGGCTGCGACTGACCAGATCCATCTTGCCATCCGGATACTGGTCCATTAGATCCAGATAGATTTCAGCGGCACTCTGGCCTGCCCCGATCACCGCAATACGCGGCGTTTCGTGGCGACCAAACCGCTCGTATTCGTGTTTATAGCGCGATGAGTGAACCATGTTGTCACCCATCTTGCCGGCGAACACGGCCGGGATTTTCGGGTAACCACCAATGCCGATCACCAGGTTACGGGTAAAAATTTCCGTCTCACTGCCATCGGCGTTCCGTGAGCGAACGCGCACCCACTCCACTTCGCCACCCTGCTCCACCGGCTCAATGGCAATCACTTCCTGGCCGTAGTGCACATGCTCTTTAAACTGATCGGCGGACCAGCGCATGTAATCGTTATATTCCACACGGGTAGGAAAGAACGTCCCCATGTTGATAAAGGAATCTAGACGATTGTTGTCATGCAGGTAATTAACAAAGGTGAAACGGCTGGCGGGATTGCGCAGGGTCGCCAGGTCTTTCAGAAATGACACCTGCATGCGAGTGCCTTCCAGCAACATGCCGCCGTGCCATTCAAAGCGGGGTTGTTTTTCCAGGAAGCAGTAACGCAGGCCATCCAGGTCTTTCTGCTCGTCCAGTGCAATGGCAATGGCCAGGTTGGCCGGGCCAAAACCAATACCAACGACATCGTATTCCTGAGAATGAACGCTCATGGTGATATGTCCTCAATGTGGCGGAGGCCGAACGGCCTCCGGGTTATCCATACACCGACCACCGAAGAATTCGGACAGTCAGCCACTTGCTGCCGGATAGTGGTGGGCAGCGCGCCATGGCGGTTCAGAGTGAAAAAATCCGAACCGTGACTTTCAGCTCAGCTCGCAACGCTCAAAAAACGCATCACGATGCAGCACCATCAGGGCTGCGCGCTTGTGCGGAAAATCAAACTCCTTTGGCTTGGCAAATCGCCTGGCTTGAAGGTGTTGAATCATCCTGTCGTTATCCGAGCGGGGCTCGGACACAATCCTTGTGGTACGACAATCATCGAGAAACAGGTAATGGCAGAGCGCATTCAGCCATGCCTTTACCTTGTGCGGGCCACGGTGATGGTCTTCGCCCACCAGCATGTGAATCCCGCGATCAAAATCCTGTGCATCGTAATAGGGTGCGATGCGATCTTCCTTGGCCCAATACGCCTCAAAGTAGGCAAAGGGCTCATCATCAATGCAACCGATCAGGTTAAGCACTCGCGGCTCTTTCGCCTGGCTCTCCAGGTAAGCGCGATGCTCTTCCAGGGTGCCGCTCTGTTCCCAGAAGGCAGCCACACGCTCGCTGTTCTGCCAGCGCATGAAACGGTTCAGGTCTTCCTCAATATCCAGCGTGCGCAGAGACACCCACGCCTGAATACCGGTATCAAAACGGCGGTACACTTCCCCCGCCGGCTTGGCGCGGCGTCGTGGGTGACGCCGGCCGGATTCATCCATGATCATGGTGACCGGATACGGCAAGGCATCGCCCTGGCTTAACCAGTCACCGGGCAGCTGCCAGAACATGTCGCGTTCCAGCCGTGCTGTTTGATTCTCTTCCTGAATCATGAAAGCAGCGTTAAAACCGCTCTCAAACTGCAGGGTGTTCATATCCGGCTGCGAGACAAAGAACGCCCAGGCAGCACGCAGAAGCTGCGTCGGTTCCTGGCAAGACTGCACCACACTGGCGATGCCGTCGGTCAGTTCCACCGTTAACAGATCCTGATCATCCCACTGGCACCGCCACTGCGGTGCCAGTGCCTGTTCAAACACATCCAGCCGCTGCCCACAGGGCAGCGGAATGGATTGGTAATGCCTCTTACCAGGCATAGGTCACGCTGCCGATAACATTGCGACGGTCGCCGTACCAGCAGTAGTAGTCACAGGTCGCAACGTACTGCTTGTCTTCCAGGTTCTTGGCCGCCACCTGGAACTTGAAATCCTTGTAACGGTAACTGACCGTGGCATCCCAAAGAGTATAGGACGGGACTTTCAGGGTTTCGGTGTTATCGCCATACGTATCGCTGACGTAACGCACCCCGGAACCAATGGCGAAACCGTTCATCGGGCCACTCAGGAAAGTGTACTTGGCCCAGGCCGAGTACAGGGTATCGGCGATATTCACCGGGCGGTTACCTTCTTCAGCAGGAGTGCTGTCGGAAACAATTTCCGGATTCATCCAGGTAGCGTTGGCCAGCAGGCTGAAGCTCGGGGTGATATTGGCAACGGCTTCCAGCTCAACACCTTCGCTTTCCACTTCACCGATCTGCTGAAACGCTGGCGTACCGGCTGCTCCGGAGGCCAAATTTTCCTGGGTGATTTTGAACGCTGCTGCGTTGAGGTAGCCATCAATACCTTGTGGCTGGAACTTCATGCCCACTTCGATCTGATCGCCCTCTTGCGGCTTGGCCGCATCACCATTCTGATCCTGCTGCAGAATCGGCTGGAAGAACTGCGAGTAGCTGGTATACGCGGTGACGTTGTCATTCAGCAGCCAGGCCAGACCGGCGTTGGCAGTCCACTTGTCGTTGTCGATATTTTGCTCGACGCCAGTGGTTTTATTTTCGATATCGCTACTGGCCCGGTCAAAACGGGCGCCCACAGTCAGCACCAGATTGTTATCGAACTTCATCTGGTCTTGCAGGTAGCCACCGACCTGATAAGCATCAATGGTAGTTCGCTGGCGGCTGGTCACTTCTGTACACACGAAGGTGGAGAAATTACAGGAAACGGGCGTCAGCTCATCAGCGTTTCGGTACTGCGGATCAAACGGATTCAGGGTCGCCGGCGCGAAAATGCCCGGCGCAGCTTCGTAACCCATCAGCGGGTCACCAAAGCTCTTTCCGTCGATGTGCAAGCTTTGATAATCGATACCCGCCAACAACGTATGCTCAACATTGTTGATAGACCATTTATGGATCAAACGGTTATCCAGATTAATGCCATAGGCATCACCGTCTTCATCACTGAGGCCGCGAACCGCTTGCGAGTCGCCACTACCCGGCAGATAGCCCAGTGAGTACATTTGCTTCAGATCCACATCGATTTGCTGATAGCGAGCACTTTGCTGGAAAGTGGTCGAGTCATTGAACGCATGGTCCAGCTGATAACCGAAAGAAACCTGGGTGCGTTCAAACTGCTCGTAATCCAGATTACCGATGGCAACATCATCGTCGATTTTGCCATTGGGGTTGGCAGAAATCGTGCCGCTGGAAGGCAGGAACTGCAGGTACGGGTCAGAATCATCTTTCTGGTAGGACGCCAGCAATGTCAGCTCAGTCCGGTCACCCAGACCCAGTTTTAGAGACGGTGCCAGCATCGTGCGTTCGGCTTCCAGATCGTCTACCTGGGTTCCGTTTTCGCGGCCAAGCGCGACAACACGCCAGGACACATCTTCCGACGGAGCACCGCCCACATCCACCGACAGCTGTTTGCGATCATAGCTGCCGTATTCTGCAGTCACGGAACCAAAGGAGTAATCCTGAGGGCGCTTGCTAATAACGTTAATCACACCACCCGGAGGCGTCTGCCCATACAAAACAGAAGCCGGGCCACGCATGATTTCTACACGTTCCTGGGCAAAAGGATCCAGCTGCCAGCTGTAAAATCCATAGGAATAAACCCGGGTCCCATCACGATACAAACCGTTATTGGCCTGTTTGAAACCGCGAATAACAAACCAGTCTTGCTTGTTATCTTCGCCGTAAAAGTTCGCCTGAATACTGGGCGTGTACTGCAAGGCATCGGCGATGCTGACAGAGGCGCGATCATCCATCTGCTCGCGGGTAACAATGGAAACGGCACGCGGCGTTTCTTTCACCGGCGTATCCGTCTTGGTGGCAGTGAGGCTTCTCTGGCCCACATAACCAAAATCATCACCGCCGTACACGTCGTCTGACTGCTCGGCATTCACCTCGATAGTCTGCAATTCATCAGCGTCCTGCTGCTCTTCTGCCCAGACAGGTGACGCCGCCATTGTCGCGGCTACCGCCAGCGCCAGCGGATTGCGGCCCCACTTCAGCCCCCGGATCAGCCCGCTCTCGGTCCGATTCCCCATGGTCGTTCTCCTAACAATCGTAAAAACTACAGTAATAGGAATGATTCGCAACTGCATTATACAGATTGCAAACCTTACGACTAGTGCACAAAAAAAGTGATTAGCCGGGCATTTCAGTCAATGGTTGCTGAGCGTTGCTCCGTTCAAGCCGGGCCGGCAGGCCCTGTAAAAAGGTGGCCTCACGCACAATCGTCAAATGATCCGCCTGCACGGTGTCGCTGTGGGCGAAATCAACACACGCGGCCAGCCCGTTCTCAAGAGTCCGGGCACGGCCCGCCGGCTCACTGGCCCACCAACTGTGTACCGGGGCCTGCAACGTTGGCAGCTGATAGCCCCAACATAAATCCCGCAAATGTTGCTCCACCGCCCAGGCATGCAATAACTGCGCAGCACTGTCGGCCACCGCCGGCTCAATGGGTTGCGTGGCCAGCCATTGCGCAAAGTTCTGCGGCCACTGCGCCGGTTTGCTGTCACGCAGGCGCGCAATGCAATCATCCAGCGCCATGGACGACGCCGAGGTCAGCAGCATGCCCAGATGTTCCCGCAACGTCTGCTGCGCCTGCGGCGATGACCACTGGTCTTCCGCCACTTCGTGGCCCGGCACATAGGTATCCAGCAACCCCACAAAGGCCACGGTTTCGCCAGCCTGTTCCAGCCGGTGAGCCAGCTCCATGGACAAGGCGCCCCCCAATGACCAGCCCAGCAAGTAGTAAGGACCTTCCGGCTGCTGCTGGCGCACCGTACGGTAATACCGCTCGGCCATTTCATTCAGTGACGGATCAAACCAGCCAGGCTCCAGGAAACTGCGCGATTGCAGGCCCCGTACCTGCCACTGCCCTTCCAGGCTGGCGGCCAGGGCCTGATAACCGGTGGTGCGTCCAGTCACCGGATGCGGGCACCACAGTACAGGCAGATCGCCGACCCGGTTCAGGCGCGTCACCAGTGCCGGATCGGCGCAGGCTTCACGGGGCGCATCCGCCAGAGCCAACAATGCCTGCAAGGCCTGACGGTAACGGCCACACCAATGCGCAATCTGCTGCTCGTCATACACACTGGACGCAAAATCCCAGACCAGCTCCAGCTGCCCGCCGACCACCTGACCGTTAATCGCCAGGGGGGACGCCATAGGGTTGTCGCCCGCCTGGGCAGTGCCGCCGCCGCGCAACGGCGTAAAGCCCTGAATCAAGGCATCGTCGTGGTACTGCCCCAGATAGTTGAACGTGACCGGCGCATCCGGGCTGTCGTTCAGTGCGCTGTCAGCAAGAAAACGCAAAGCGCCATAGCCCACACCGCCATCCGGTTCGGTTTGCTGTAATTGCTGCGATACCGCAAACAGGTTCTGGCGCGGGTCGTCGGAGAACGGCAGCGATACCGGATACAGGCTGGTAAACCAACCCAACGTCCGGCTCAGGTCCATGCCCGGCGCCAGGCGGGTTTCCCGGCCGTGCCCTTCCAGATTGATAACCAGGTTTTTATTTTCAGCAGGCGCATGGCTGGCAGCGCGATTGCCCACGGTTGCGGATCGCGCCACCAGCGACGCGCCTGCAGCCGAAGGTTGCAGCGTTCGGGAAAGCGCAGTCAGCAAGAGCGCCGGCACGCTAACGCCCAGCTTGGTTGGCGCATCCTGTAGCAGCCGGCGGGTATCCGCCTTGTCCAGCGACAAGGTGGCACTTTGCTTTTCGGCGTAAGCCGGCAAGGCAGCCGATATCTTGTCCGGTTGCTGGGCCTGCCAGAACTGCAAGCGTTCATCGCCATTGTTCTGCAGCCATTGCAGTAATGCCTGGTGCCAGTCGCCCAGATTGTGGGTACGCTCCGGCAAGGTTATCGCCTGGCACGCCAGTGCCTGTCCATAAGCACTGAGCAAATCGTCCAGCAGAATACGCCAGGACACCCCATCCACCGCCAGGTGATGGATCACCAGCAACAACCGATCCGGCTGCTGCGGAGTTTGCACGTAAAGCACACGGAACAGCTCCCCTGCTTCAATATTCAGGCTTTGCTGGGTCTGTTCACACAAGGCGGATACCGCCGCATCATCCGGAGCCTGCCGCCACCACAATAATTCATGGCCCGGTGCATCCGCCGGCAAACAGGTTTGCGTCCAGCCGTTCTGCTCACGGGTAAAATGCAATCGCAGGGCGTCGTGCTGTTGATACAACGCCTGCAGCGTCGCCTCCAGCGCCGGCCGTTCCATGGGAGCATCCAGCGCCAGCCACAGGTGCTGATTCCAGTGACTGGGGCTGGGCGGATTCAGGGAGAAGAAATGCTGCTGAATGGGCAACAGGGGTAGCGCGCCCTGCAAGGGCTGTTGAGAAATAACTGACGCCTGGGCACTCACTGCCTGCACCGCCAGCTCTTTCAATACCGGCTGCTCGAACAGCTCTTTCGGGGTTAACGCCAGACCTTGCTGGCGGGCACGGCTGACCACCTGCAAGGCAAGAATGGAGTCACCGCCCAGCGCAAAGAAATTATCATCCCGGCTGACGGTTTCACGGCCCAGCAGTTGTTGCCAGATCGTCGCCAGCGTCTGTTCATTATCCGTCTGTGGTGCATCACCTTCGCTGGCGGTTTGCCACTGCGGTGCCGGCAACGCCTTACGGTCCACCTTTCCCGCCGGGGTCAGCGGCAAGGCCTCCAACACGATCAACTGGCTGGGCACCATATAGTCCGGCAGTGAGCCCGCCAGCGCCGCCAGGATGTCATCGGTAACGATCGGACCACGGGGCACCACATACCCCACCAATTTATCCCCGGCAGGCGATGGCTGCGCCACCACGGCCGCCTCACGAATCGGTTCATGACCCAACAACTGGCTTTCAATTTCACCCAGCTCAATACGAAAGCCGCGAATCTTTACCTGCTGATCCACCCGGCCCAGGTATTCCATCACGCCATCGTCCCGGTACTTCACCAGGTCCCCGGTGCGGTACATGCGCTCGCCGGGTTCGCCGAACGGGTCCGGCAGGAAACGCTCCGCCGTCAGGTCCGGGCGCTGATGGTAGCCACGGGCCAGGCCCACTTCGTTGCCGATATACAGTTCCCCCGCGACGCCAACCGGCACCCGGTTAAGATCCTGATCCAGCACATACAGTTTTCTCGGCCCCACGGCGGTGCCGATGGGCGCATAGGCGCTGGTCAGGGTATCGCCTTCGTAGGCGGCCCACAGCATCGGCGTGACCACGGTTTCCGTGGGGCCGTAACCATTAAGAATGCGTTTTGGCTTGAGCACATGCTGCATGCGCTCGAAGGTTTCCCGGGTAAAGGCTTCGCCCCCCAGGGTCCAGGAACGCACTTTCAATGCCGGTTTTTCCTGTTCGATCCAGTCCAGCAGCGGGCCCATATAGCTGGGCGGAAAGCAGGCCACGGTGACGCCTTCGTTTTTCAGCACCTCACAGCATTGTTCCGCGCTCCACAGTTGCTGATCACGGATCACCACACGGGAACCAAAGGCCAACGGCACCGTCCAGCGCTCCACCGCCCCATCGAAACTGATAGAGGCAAACTGTAGTTCCACATCGTCCGGGGTCATGCCATAGCGTTCACCAATGGTCTGCACATGCATGGAGAGACCGGCATGGGTCAGGGATACACCTTTGGGTTTGCCGGTGGAGCCGGAGGTGTAGATCACATAGGCGAGCTGATCCGGGTGCGGTTCTTCGTTGGGAATGCCGAAAGCAAAACTGTCCAGTGAGAGTGTATCGACAGCAATAGGGCTAACGGTTTCAACACGGGACAAGGTTTCAATCAAATCTGAAGAGGTGAGCAGCAACGTCGCGCCGCTGTCTTCCAGCATGTAGTGCAAGCGGTCGGAGGGATAACCCGGGTCCAGCGGCAAAAAAGCACCGCCGGCTTTCATCACGGCGATAAAAGCTTCCACCATGGTGACGCCACGCTCGAAAGACACACCGACCACGTCATCCGGTTTCACACCTTGGGCGATCAGATAACGGGCCAATTGATTGGAGCGTGCTTCCAATTCGGCAAACGACACACGGGAATCTCCGTGCACCAGCGCAATGGCATCACCCTGCTTCGCGGCCTGCTGCGAAAACAGGGACACAAAACTGCTCTGATGCCACTCGCCCTTTCCCTGCCCCCAATGCTGCAGCTGCGGTAAATCAGCCTCTGACACAGCGATGACACCCAGCGTTCGCTGACCCTCGCCGAATGCCGCCAGCACCTGGCTCATGGCCTGCTTCAGTCGCTCGGCGGTGTCTGAATGAAAACGGTCTGCCGCATAGGTCAGCGTCAGCAACAAGGCACCGCCATCCCCCTCATGGACATCCAGTGCCAGATCAAACAACGCATGCGGCACACCCTGAGCAAGCGGTGCGATGGTGACGCCGTCGCTCAGATTTCTTGCTGCCGTATCGCGACGCTGATAGTTGAACAACACCTGAAAAAGGGGTGTTTCACCCGGCTCCCGGCGAGGCGACAGGGCTGCCACCAGCTGATCAAACGGCAGCGCCTGGTGAGCCTGGGCCTCCAGCATGGTCTGGTGTAGCTGCGTCACCCACTGGTTTACCGTGAGCGCCGCCTGCGGCTGCCCACGCACCACCAGGGTATTTACAAAAAAACCCACCAGCGCTTCTACTTCGGCGCGCTCGCGGTTAGCCACCGGGACGCCCACCGGAATATCACGGCGACCACTCACCGACGCCAACGCCCACTGCCAGGCCGCCAGCACCACCGTGAACAGGGTGGTGTCGTTTTTCCGCGCCAGCGTCTGCAACGGCCCCTGCAAGTGAGAAGGAACCGTCCACTGCACACTGGCCGCCGTACGCAAAGCGGTCTGCGCCGGGGCACGGTCGTGGGCAATCAGCAACGGAGGTTGCGCCCTTTCCTGTTGATCATGCCCCAGCTGTTGGCGCCAGTACGTCAGTTGTCTATCACGTTCACCGGCATCCAGCCAGGCCTTTTGCCAAAGCGCGTAATCCGCATACTGAATGGCAAGCTCTGGCAACGATGCATCGCTGAGATACGCCTGCGCCAGATCCGCAAAGAACACATCCATGGACCAGCCATCGGACACCAGATGGTGCATGACCAGCTGCAAGCGCCAGCCTTGATCCGACAGTTGCAACAACTGCACACGCAATGGTGAATCACTGCCCAGCACGAAGAGCCGGTGGGCATGTTCATCCGCCAGGGTTTGCCGGGCGTTGTCATCCAGCGTGCGAGCATCGCGCTGTTCAACGATCAGGAAATCATTGCCAATCTGTTGCAGCCCTTCACCGCCCTCTTCCACAAAACGGGTACGCAGGCTTTCATGCCGCTGGACCACCGTATCCAGAGCCCGCAGCAATCGCGACACATCCAGTGCTCCGTTCAGTTCAAATGCGGCGATCAGGTGGTAGGCGGTGTTGTCCGGCTCCAACTGATGAATGGTCCACAGACGCTGTTGTGCTGGCGCCAGCGGGATACGATTCGGGCGGTCACCGGCGACAATCGGCAGGCGTTCGAAGGGAATGCCCTTTTCCCCCAGCTTCTGTAGAAAAACCGCCTGTTTGGTTTCATCCAGCGCCATAAAGCGCTGCGCCAGTGCCGCCTTGTCCAGGCTCATAGGTCACTCCGGATCATAAATCTTCCAGGTCATCGAGCAGATCGGCCATGGCCGACAGATCATCCTGCTCCTGCTGTTTGGCGTCGCCGTTGTGTTCGTCCACCAGGGCGGCCAGTGCCTGCAAGGTGTCCGCCTCAAATAACGCGCGCAGAGGAACATCTACACTCCAGCGATCACGTAGCGTGGCAACCACCCGTGTGGCTAACAGCGAGTGCCCACCAAGGGCAAAGAAATTGTCATCCAGCCCCACTGGCGATTGCCCCAACAATTCTTCCCACAACGATGCCAATTGCTGTTCGGTGTCGGATTGTGGAGCACGGTATTCACGGGCCTGCCATTGCGGTTCAGGCAGGGCCTTGCGGTCCAGCTTGCCGTTGGGTGATAGAGGCAGCGCCTCCAGCACCATAAACAGCGAGGGCACCATGTACTCGGGCAACGCCTCAGCGAGAGACTGTCGCCAACCGTCACGGTTATCGCTATCGGCGCTCACATAAGCCACCAACTGGTCACCGGCGTCACTGTGATGAGCAACAACAACCGCATCATTCACCTCAGACAATTGTTTTAGCTGTTGTTCGATTTCACCCAGCTCGATACGCAAGCCCCGGATCTTCACCTGATGATCCAGGCGGCCCAGATAATCAATGGTGCCGTCGTCCCGTTGCCGCACCTGATCGCCGGTGCGGTACATGCGGCTGCCCGGCTCCCCAAAAGGATTGGGCAGGAAACGATCTGCCGTCAGATCCGGGCGGGCAAAATAGCCCCGTGCCAACCCTGTACCGGCCAGGTACAACTCACCGGGGACACCACGGGGAACCGGGTTGAGATCCGTATCCAGCACATGCAGCTGAATATTGCTGATCGGCGCACCGATGGGCACGGTGTGTCCATCTGCCGGCTTTTCCTTTTCTTCTCTCTCCAGGGAACGGCACTGCCAGAAACTCACATCAATGGCGGCTTCGGTTGGGCCGTACAGGTTATGCAGTTCCACATCGTTGCGGCTGGCGAATACGGCTTTCTGCAGTTCCATATCCAGCGCTTCGCCGCTACAGATCAGGCGCTTGAGTTGCGGCAGACGCTGCAGGCCGGTGGCATCCACAAACGCCTTCAACATGGACGGCACAAAGTGCAGCGTGGTGACGTCTTCGTCGGCCATGACCTGTTGCAACCATTGCGGATCACCATGGGCTTGCGGCGGTGCCACCGCCAACCGCGCGCCCACCATCAATGGCCAGAAAAATTCCCACACTGACACATCAAAACTGAACGGCGTTTTTTGCAATACACAGTCCGCCGCCTGCAACGGATAGGCGTTCTGCATCCACAGCAACCGGTTTTCCAGCGCCGCCTGGGTATTGAGCACGCCCTTGGGTTTGCCGGTGGAACCGGAGGTGTAAATCACATAGACCGCCTGATCCGGGTGCCACTGCACTGCCGGCGGCGTCACCGGTTGATCACTCACATCCAGCTCATCCAGGCACCACATGGGTACCCCTTGCGGCCAGCTTTCCAGCAGCTCGCTATGGGTCAGCAACAACGCTGGCGACGACGCGTCCAGAATGTAGGCGAGTCGATCCTGCGGGTAGCTCGGGTCCAGCGGCACATACGCACCCCCGGCACGGGTGATGGCAAGAATACCGATGACCAGTTCCAGCGAACGGGGCAAGCCGATGGCCACGCGCACGTCCCCCTTCACCCCGGCACGGCGTAAACGATTCGCCAGTTGATTGACCTTGCGCTCCAGCTCCGCATAGCTGAGCTGCTGCTCGCCCATGCTCAGAGCGATGGCATCCGGGGTGCGAGCCGCCTGCTGACTCAACCGCTTCGGCACCGCGGTAAAATCGCCCCAGTCTTTTTCGGTACGATTGAAGTCTTGGCCCGCGGCCACTTCGTTTGCTGTCAGCAGGCTCGCATCAGACAGCCGTTGCTGCGGGTCATTCAGCAACGCGCCCAGCAGAATGAAGAAATGGTCCCGTAACCGTTCGATGGTTTCCGGTTTGAATAATGCAGTGGCATAACCGATAAAACCCTGCAGCTGTTCATCGTCTTCCAGAATATCCAGCGCCAGTTCGAACTGGGCACCGGCGGCACCGGGATCGAATGGGGTAATCACCGCTTCCGGCCACCGGGGCGCAAAGGTCTGGCTGAGCCGCTGATGATTGAACACCACCTGGAACAAGGGATGGCGATCCAGGCTTCTGTCCACTCCCAGCGCCTCCACCAGCATCTCGAACGGCAATGCCTGGCGGCCCTGGGCGGCACCGATAAATTGCTGGGTGGCCGCCACCTGCTGCGCAAAAGTCTGCGGCTGATGGTATGACGCCGGGATCACCAGCGTATTGATGAAACAGCCCTGCAGGGTTTCCGTCTCCGCCAGCAAACGCCCGGCCACCGGCACGCCGACCCGCACCTGTGGCTGGCCACTGTAGCGATGCAGCAGGGTCTGCCAGACACTGAGCAACAGCGTGGACACGGTGGAGCCCAGCTCGCTGGCTCGCTGCTTCAGCTGCACCAGTTGCGCATCACTGATCGGCATGGGCAGGCGCGCGCCGCCGCTTGCCTTGCCCGGCAAGCCACCACGAGGAAAATCCGTGGGCAAGGCCAATGGCTCGCCACCATCGCCGAGCTGTTCGACCCACCACTGGGTTTGAGCGCGAGCCTCGTCACTGTCCAGCCATTGCTGTTGCCAGGCCGCATAGTCCGCGTACTGAATCGCTGCGGGGTTAGCCGCCAGCGTCTCGCCCTGATGGGCCCGTTGATACAGTTCACTCAACTCTGTCAGCAACAGCTGCATGGAAACACCATCACCAATGATGTGGTGCTGCACCAGCAACAGGTGATAGCGCTGCGCCGAGAGTTTCAGCACCTGCACCCGCAACAAGTCATCCGCCGCCAGGTCGAACGGACGCGTTAATGCCTCATGCTGGAGCGCCTCATGTTGGTGAGAGCGGGCTGCTGCGTCCGCCCCGGTTTCTTCGCTCAGGTCCTGCCACTCAATAGCCACCGTGCCAGCATCGAGAATCCGCTGACGGGGCTCGCCGCCCACCTCGATAAAACGGGTACGCAGGCTTTCATGATTGGCCACCAGAGTACCCACCGCCTGCTGCAGAGCATCGCGATGCAGCTCACCGCGCACCTCCAGTGCCAGCGGCATATGGTAGGCACCGTTTTCCGGTTCCAGCTGTTGCACAAACCAGAGCCGACGCTGGGCGGCAGAACAGGGCAAGTCGCCGTAGCGCGGCACCGGCTGAATCGCCGGCATGGCATCCACCGACTGACACAGCAAGGCGCATTGCTTGAGCAATGGCTGCTCAAAAATCCGGTTCAACGGCAAATCCAGCTGATGCTGATGGCGCAGCCGGTTAACCATCTGCACCGCTAACAACGAATGGCCCCCCAGATTGAAAAAGTGGTCATCGCGGCTGACGCTTTCCAGCCCCAGCAGCGATTGCCAGATTGCCGCCAGAATCATTTCGTTATCGGTTTGCGGCGCCTCACCGCTACTGCCCGCCTGCCATTGGGGCAAGGGCAATGCCTTGCGGTTCACCTTGCCCGCTGGCGTCAGTGGCATGGCTTCCAGGACCAGCAACTGGCCGGGAACCATATAGTCGGGAAATTCCGTGACCAACTCAGCCATCAGCGCATCGGTACTGAGCGGCCCGCGCGGCACCAGATACCCCACCAGCCGATCACCACCCGGTGACGGCTGGGCCAGCACCACCGCTTCACGCACCTGCGGATGGGCGAGCAGGCGACTTTCAATTTCGCCCAGCTCAATACGGAAGCCGCGGATCTTCACCTGCTGATCTACCCGCCCCAGGTATTCCATTACGCCGTCATCGCGGTACTTCACCAGGTCCCCGGTGCGGTACATGCGCTCACCGGGTTCGCCGAAGGGATCCGGCAGAAAGCGTTCGGCGGTCAGATCCGGGCGCTGGTGATAACCACGGGCCAGCCCCACTTCGTTGCCGATATACAGTTCCCCCGCCACGCCAACCGGCACCCGGTTAAGATCCTGATCCAGCACATACAGTTTTCTCGGCCCCACGGCGGTACCGATGGGCGCATAGGCACTGGTCAGGGAATCCCCTTCATAGGCGGCCCACAGCATCGGCGTGACCACGGTTTCGGTAGGGCCGTAACCGTTAAGAATGCGCTGCGGTTTCAACACCTGCTGCATGCGCTCGAAGGTTTCCCGGGTGAAAGCCTCGCCGCCCAAAGTCCAGGAACGCACTTTCAGGGGCGGTTGTGTTTGTTCGATCCAGTCCAGCAGTGGTCCCATGTAGCTGGGCGGAATACAGGCAATGGTCACCCCTTCTTTTTGCAGGGCATCGCAGGTTTGTTGGGCGCTCCATAATTGTTGATCACGGATCACCACCCTCGAACCAAAAGCCAGCGGCACCGTCCAGCGCTCTACGGCGCCATCGAAACTGATGGAGGCGAACTGCAGCTCCACATCATCCGGAGTCATGCCATAGCGTTCACCGATGGTTTGCACATGCATGGTGAGACCGGCATGGGTCAAAGACACGCCTTTGGGTTTGCCTGTGGAACCGGAGGTGTAGATCACATAGGCGAGCTGATCCGCGTGCGGTTCGCTGTCGAGGGACTGCGCAGAGAAAACATCAAGCGACAGCTCATTCACTGCAATCGGTTTAACGGCATCAACACGGGGCAAGGTTTCCACCAGATCAGAAGAGGTCAGCAACAGTTTCACGCCGCTGTCTTCCAGCATGTAGTGCAAACGATCGGAGGGATAACCCGGATCCAGCGGCAGGAAAGCACCGCCGGCCTTCATCACGGCAAGGAAGGCTTCGATCATGGTGACACCACGCTCGAAAGACACACCGACCACATCGTCCGGTTGCACGCCCTGTTCGATCAGGTAACGAGCCAATTGGTTGGCGCGGGATTCCAGCTGGACAAACGATACGCGGGTGTCACCGTGCACCAGTGCAATGGCCTCGCCCTGCTCGGCTGCCTGCTGTGAAAACAGCGAGAGAAAACTGGCCGCGTGCCACTCGCCTTCGCCCTGGCTCCATTGCTGCAACCGGGGCTCGTCGTCACCCAACGCATCCAGCGTGGCCAGTGGCACATCATCCACATGAGACAACGCCAGCAAGGTACGCTTGAACGCACTGGCCATGCGGTCCACCAACGCCACCGGCAAGGCCGCGCTATCGTGGGCAAACAACATTTGCAGATGGTCACCGGGCAGCACCGCCACGGTGAGCGGGTAATGGGTGAACTCGTGGCTGGTGGGCGTGCCCAGCTGCAATTCGCTGTGCTCACTGCCCAACAGGGATTCATCCAGCGGATAGTTTTCAAAGACCAGCAAGGTATCGAACAAGCCTTCTCCGCCCCAGCCGGCATCCTGCTGCACTTCGAACAGCGGCGCATGGCCCTGTTCGCGCAGCGACGCATTATCCGCCTGCAGCTGTCTCAACCAGTGGGCGATGGATTGCTCACCATTAAGGGGCACCGTCATGGGCAGGGTGTTGATGAACAGGCCCAGCATACTGTCGCTACCGGCCAGTTCCGCCGGGCGGCCGGCTACGGTGTTGCCGAACACCACCCGTTGCTGGCCGGTGAACCGGCCCAGTACTCGCGCCCAGGCCGCTTGCACCAGGGTATTGATGGTCAGCCCCTTGTCACGGGCCGCCTGGCGCAGAGCATCGCTGGTCGCGGCATCAAATTCGATCGGGTGACGACGGAATGCGCCTTTATCCGGCGTACCGACGGCCTCCACAAGACGGGTTGGCATCTGCACCGGCGACAGATATTGCTGCCAGAATTCCCGGGTCGCGCCGCGATCCTGTTGCTGCAACCAGCCCAGATAATCCGCATAACCCTTTGGCGCCGCCGGCAGTGTCTTGCCGTGGTATAGCGCCATCAATTCGCTGAGCAAGACCCCGGTGCTCCAGCCATCCATGAGGATGTGATGGAGCGTGAGCACGCACTGCCAGGTTTGCTCACTGGTGCGTAACAGGTCGACCCGCCACAAAGGCGCCGCCTGCAGATCAAAACCTGTCTGCAGACGATGCTGGCACCAATCATCCAGTGCCGATTCGCCGACGTCACGGAGATCCTTCTCAAGCCAGGGCAAGCCTACCTGCAGCGCAGACCAGACTGCCTGATGGCGAGTATCAGACAGGGTCGCGGGCAACAGACTGGTGCGCAGCACACCATGGCGCTCCAGCAACGCCTGCCACGCCTGACGCATTCGCGCCGGTTCCACTCCAGTGAGCGGCAACACCAATTGGTTCACATAGGTGCTGTTGCTATCACTGAGCTGCGAATGGAACAGCAATCCCGCCTGCAAGGGCGACAGGGGCAGAATCTGTTCCGGACGATGCGCAAGGGAATCCAGTTGGACCTGATCCAGTGATGCCAAAGGCACATCGGCCGGCGTCAGTACCGGCGCCCGGGAATCGCAATGCCGGGCCAACCGTTCACACTGCTGCAGCCACTGATCCACCAGCACCGCACCCTGTTCGCCAGACAGGCTCACCCCATCCACATCCACACGAATGCGCAATCTGCCGTTCTGCTGATCCGCGTTGATCACCAGCGGCGCATCCGCCGGCGCATCCGCTTCCTGCCACAGGCCCGCGTCCATCAGCGAGACACCGGGCAAATCATCGTGGCGAAACTGGCCAAGATAATTGAACAACACATCCAGGCGATGATCGCCGCCGGCCAGCTTGCCCTGCTGAACCAGCAGCCCATAGCCCAGACCGCCCTGTGCCGGTTCGCGCAACTGCTCTTTCTGCTGTTTGATAGTGGTCGCCAGATCATCAGCACAGTCCAGTCGCTGCGGATACAGGCTGGTAAACCAGCCCACGGTCCGGCTCAAATCCAGCGCCGTGTCACTTGCGGTGCGGCCATGGCTTTCACGGTGAATGCGCAACACCCGACGATCACAATATTCCGCCAGGGCTTGCGACAGGGCGATCAGCAGAAATTCTTCCAGATTCAGGGAGGCGTAACGGTCTGCACTGTGCTGCCAGCGGCGCAAGGTCTGCGCATCGGTTTCACGGACGAAGTGGCTCGCCTGATCGGGCTGCGATCCGTTGAACTGTAATCCGTTGAACTTTAATCCGTTGAACTTTAATCCGTTGAACAACGGCGGCATCACTTCACAAACCGACTGCCAGTAAGGCAGCGCCAGCTCTGCCTGTGGCAGCCACCGCTGATCCAGCGCTTCGCGCCAGTCACGCAGGTTGTGGGTCTTGCGTGGCAGCGATGCCTTGCCACCCTGCTCAATCTGTTCGCAGGCGAGAAAAAAATCCTCCAGCAGAATTCGCCAGGACACGCCGTCCACAGCCAGATGATGGATGGTGAGCAACAGCTGTGGATTATCTCGCTGGGTCGTGTCGCCGGTAACATACAGCGCACCCAGCAACTTGCCTTGCGCCGGATTCAAACTGCGCTGCACAGCAATCATCTGCGCTTCAATCGCAGCACTGTCGTTGCGGTCCATGGTTTGCAGCAGCGGCGCACTCGCGGCGGGCACACACTGCGCCGTCGCGGAGTCACTCACGTCGAACTGTAAACGCAGGGCATCATGCTGAGCGACAAGCAGCTGCAGGGCCTGTTCCAGAACGGCCGCATCAAACGGTTTCTGTATGGAAAAACGCAGATACTGGTTACAGGCAGACAGGCCCCGTTGCTCAATAAAGCGCTGCTGAATCGGCAACAGGGATAGCAAACCGGCCAGAGGCTCCTGGCTGGCGGTATTCAGCGTCACCGGTTGCGCCACAGCGGCTTGCTGACTCAACACCGGCTGTTCGAATAAATCCCTGGGCGTTAACGCCAGACCCTGCTGGCGGGCACGGCTGACCACCTGCAAGGCAAGAATGGAGTCACCGCCCAACGCAAAGAAATTATCATCGCGGCTGACGGTTTCACGGCCCAGAAGTTGTTGCCAGATCGTCGCCAGCGTCTGTTCATTGTCCGTTTGTGGTGCGTCACCTTCGCTGGCGGTTTGCCACTGCGGTGCCGGCAACGCCTTACGGTCCACCTTGCCCGCCGGGGTCAGCGGCAAGGCTTCCAACACGATCAACTGGCTGGGCACCATATAGTCCGGTAGTGAACCCGCCAGAGCCACGAGAATGTCATCGGTAACGATCGGACCACGGGGCACCACATACCCCACCAATCTATCCCCGGCGGGAGAAGGCTGCGCCACCACGGCGGCCTCACGAATCTGTTCATGGCCCAGCAGCTGGCTTTCAATTTCGCCCAGCTCAATACGGAAACCGCGAATTTTTACCTGCTGATCCACCCGGCCCAGGTATTCCATCACGCCATCGTCCCGGTACTTCACCAGGTCCCCGGTGCGATACATGCGCTCGCCCGGCTCACCGAACGGGTCTGGCAGGAAACGCTCCGCCGTCAGGTCCGGGCGCTGATGATAACCACGGGCCAGGCCCACTTCGTTACCGATATACAGTTCCCCCGCGACGCCAACCGGCACCCGGTTAAGATCCTGATCCAGCACATACAATGTTCTCGGCCCCACGGCGGTGCCGATGGGCGCATAGGCGCTGGTCAGGGTATCGCCTTCGTAGGCTCCCCACAGCATCGGCGTGACCACGGTTTCCGTGGGGCCGTAACCGTTCAGGATGCGTTTTGGCTTGAGCACATGCTGCATGCGCTCAAAGGTTTCCCGGGTAAAGGCTTCGCCCCCCAGGGTCCAGGAACGCACTTTCAATGCGGGTTTTTCCTGTTCGATCCAGTCCAGCAGCGGGCCCATATAGCTGGGCGGGAAACAGGCCACGGTGACGCCTTCGTTTTTCAGCACCTCACAGCATTGTTCCGCGCTCCACAGTTGCTGATCACGAATCACCACACGGGAACCAAAGGCCAACGGCACCGTCCAGCGTTCCACCGCCCCATCGAAACTGATGGAGGCGAACTGCAGTTCTACGTCATCCGGGGTCATGCCATAGCGCTCGCCGATGGTCTGCACATGCATGGCGAGACCGGCATGGGTCAGGGACACACCTTTGGGTTTGCCGGTGGAGCCGGAGGTGTAGATCACATAGGCGAGCTGATCCGGGTGCGGCTCGTTGCCGAGGGTCTGGGCAGAAAAGGCATCCAGTGACAACGTATCCACCGCAATCGGTGTCACCGTTTCCACGCTTGGCAGCGAAGGAGCCAGGCCCGATTCAGTGAGCAAAAGTTCTGTGCCGCTGTCTTCCAGCATGTAGCGCAAACGGTCCGCAGGATAAGCCGGATCCAGTGGCAGGAAAGCGCCACCGGCTTTCATCACGGCGATAAAGGCTTCCACCATGGTGACGCCACGCTCGAAAGACACACCAACCACGTCGTCTGGCTGCACGCCTTTCTCAATCAGGTAACGGGCCAATTGATTGGAACGTGCTTCCAATTCGGCAAACGACACACGGGCATCCCCGTGCACCAGCGCAATGGCATCACCCTGCTTCGCGGCCTGCTGTGAAAACAAAGAGACAAAACTATGCGCTTGCCACTGGCCAGCTCCCTGCCCCCAACGCTCCAGCATGACCTGATCATCCGACACCAGCGCCGCACTCTCGGTGAGTGGCAACGCTGGCGACTGCAACCACTGGTCCAGCACCTGCTCAAACGCCACCACCATTTTCCCGGCAAAGGCATCATCAAGAATGCCTTCACCGTGAACCAACCGTAACGTCAGGCCATCGTACTCATCCGGCCAGGCATCCAGCACCAGATCAAACGGCGTTTCCGTTACGGGCAGGTCTTCTACCCGCGCCATCAGGTTACCCAGATTCAGACTCAATCCTTTGCCCTGTTGGCGATAATTGAACGCCACCTGGAACAAGGGATGACTGCCCGAACTGCGGGAATCACTCAAGGCATCGACAATTTTTTCAAAGGGAAGATCGCGATTTTTTTTGGCATCGTTCAGGGCACTGTGGATCTGTGCAATCCAGTCGCTGACGGACAGTTCAGGGGAAACATGCCCCTGTACCACCAGGTTGTTCACGAAAAAACCCACCAGAAACTGGTTACTGCCTTTACGGTTGGCACTGGGTACGCCTACGCGAATCTGCGACTGCCCCGACACCCGAAACAACAGGTACTGCAACACGGCAAGCAATACGGTAAAACGGCTGACGCCTTGCGCCCTGGCAAAATCTTTCAGGGTTTGCGTCTGCCTGGCAGACAGGGAGAAGTCCTGAAAACGGGCACGACTGGAGGCACCGGACGGTTGTGACAGGCGGGGCAAAGCCAGGGGCTCGCCCTCATGTTGCAGTGTGTCGATCCAGTAATCCCGCTGCGCCCGGGCATCGCCACTGGCGAGCCATTCAGCTTCTGTTTCGACCAGATCCAGATAGGTATTTTTCAGCGGCGGCAGGTTCGGTGTCAGCCCATCACGCAAGGCACTATAGGCAAACAGAAACTCCTGCATGAACACGCCCAACGACCAGGCGTCGCCGACAATATGATGCAACGAGATCAGCAGCACATGCCGTTGCTCGCTCAGCCTGACCAGCCGGTAACGCAGCAGCGACTCGGTTTCCAGATCAAACGGTTTCGCATTATGCTCGCGGCCCAACCGGTAGGCTGCCGCTTCCGGGTCTGCCTCGTTGCTGACATCCTCGACCTGCAGCACCCTGTCCACGTGCGGCGCGATCCTCTGCCAACCCTGACCATCCCGCTCGGAAAATTCCACACGCAGTATCGCCTGCCGGGCCACCACATAATTCATGGTCTGTTCGAGCGCTTCAGGATTCAGCTCACCGTCCAGCCACAGCATGCCACCCAGGTTATAGGCCGTGCTCTGCGGTGAAAGCCGCGTAAATAGCCACAGACGCTGCTGTGAAGAGGAAAGCGGGGTCCAGTCGGCCCCCGGGCGCGCGTTCTCGATGGCAGACCCGGTCATATCAGCTCCTTGCCGTTAATGCAGACGCAAGAGAAAGAATCAGGACGCTTGCGCATCCCGCAGGCGGCGTGGACGCTGGTCTGTCCAGGTCTGATTGATATGCTCAAGGCATTCGCTCTTGTTGCCGGTCACGCCGACGGCTTGCCAGCCCGCCGGGACAGGACGGTAGGTCGGCCAGATGCTGTACTGCTCCTGATCATTCATGACGACAGTGAATTCCGTTTCGGGATTATCAATACTCATGGCTTCCTCGCCGTTGACAGGATTGAGAAAAAATTGAGAGAAAAGCGCGCCGGAGCCGATAGCCCGGGCGCACAAGGCGCGATTATCAGACGCCCTAAACACCCGCTTCGCGTAATACCTGAACACTCTCTCGAGCGGCCAGATCATCCATTTCTTCCAGCTGGCCACTTTCCATTTTCAGCAAGCGATCAGCGCGATCGAAATAGTGATCATCATGGGTAATGGCAATGATGGTCTTGCCGGCGGCTTGCAGGCGCGGTAACAGCTCTAGATAAAAGAATTGCCGGAATTGTGGATCCTGGTCCGCCGCCCACTCATCCAGCAACAAGCAGTCCCGGTTTTCCATCACCGCCATCAGCAGGGCCAAACGTTTGCGCTGCCCCTGGGAAAAACGAATATCGCTGAGGCGGCCATCCTGCTGGCGCACCTTGTGCTGCATTCCCAGCGTGGCCAGCCAGGCATCCACGTCTGCACTCGCCACTTCCGCGCCATCGCCTTTCAGTAATCGGCTGAATAGATGGAAATCCGTGAACACCGACGAAAACAGCTGCCGGAATGCCACCCGGTTCGCCTCGGTAACAAGCTCGCCATCCACCCGTAGCTCACCCTGCTGAGGTCGGTAAAGCCCGGTGAGTAAACGGGCAAAGGTGCTTTTGCCACTGCCATTTCCGCCTTGCACAAAAATCAGCTCGCCACGGCGAATGGTGAGATCCAGCGGCCCGACCGCAAAACCCGGCGCGCCGTCCTGATCCGGATAGTGATAACGCACTCCTTGCAGGCTGAGCGTATTGAAGCCTGCCAGCGTGTCGCCGCCCGCCTGCAGATCCGCCGTATCGTCGGCCAGCTCAAGGCCGGTCAGTTTGCGCAGGGACACCCGCGCAGCCAGCAAAGTGGGCAACGCCGCCACCGCGCCAATCAAAGGCGTGCGCAACAGCAAGATGGTCAGTGCAAAAATGGAAGCGGTATTGGCGTCTGCCCAGCCACGCCCTGCGGCGAGATAGAACAGCACCCCGATCAGGGCCAACACCAGGACATTGGCCAGGTTGCCGGCCAGTCCGTTGCAAATGTCTGCGCGGGTCACATGGTCACGGTAACCGCGGGCATGGCCATCGAATTCTTCATCAAAAAAACGCGCCGCACGGGGCCGGTTCAGTGCCAACTCCTTGCGACCATCAATCATGGATTGATAGTCCTGATAAAGATGGTCATCACCTTCACGGACCTTGCCCACATGGAAATTAATACGCCCGACCAGCCAGATGCCCATGACCGCCGTCCCCAGCAGCCAGGCCACCGTGACAGCGAACAACCCCGGCGCCAGCCAGGCCAGCCACCCCAGGGCCGCCACGCTGAGCGCGGCGCCGTAGACCAGCTCCGGCAAATGCACAAAGGCGATTGTCAGATTACGCAGATCGGTGCTCAGCGCCGCCAGCAGATGCGGCCCGCCCACCTTTTCCAGTTGCTCGATGTCCGTGGCCAGCACACGGCGCACCAGGTCCCGACGCAGGCCGTACACCATCCGGTGCCCCAGTACATGCAGAGTCACCTGGGCGGCCGTGGCCGTGGCCAACAGCGCCACCAGCAGCAAGGCAAACTGGAACAGCACCACCGGCAAGTCCGCGCCACCGGCCAGCAACCGCTGACTGATAAACGCCAATACCGCCACACTCAATACCGCACTCAACACACTGAGCACGGCCACCGCCGCGAAGGCTTTCTTTCTACGGGAAAATAACAGGCCCATGAGGGTCATGAGGGATGTCCGCCTCCTTGGACAGGGAAGAGCAAATAAAGAGAATCGCAATGATATTGATTCTTATTTATATATCAACCTTATTTTCGTGCGGTTAATCCCGTTTTTGCCTGTCCGTCTCTTTCTTCACATTGGTGCGTATCGCCATTGCCGGAAAGTGTCCTGCTCAATACCATTCAGTGACAGAACAGGACATATTTCATGACTCAGCAGATCACCACACGCGGCCAGCGACGGCGCCAGGCATTGCTTGATGCCGCCACACACACCTTTCTCCAGCACGGTTATGCGCGCACTACGCTGGACATGATCATTGCCGAGGCGGGTGGGTCGCGGCGTAGTCTGTATGAGTATTTTGGCGACAAACGCGGCCTGTTCGGCGCGGTGATCACTCACCATGCCCACAAGATGGTTCACGATATCCGTAGCCTGGAGCTGGACGAACTGCCGGCCCGGGAAGGCCTGGAACGGCTGGGGCACGCTTTTTTCAACGCGCTGACGGACCCGGTCAACCTGGAGTTATACCGGTTATTGATTGCAGAGGGTTCAGCCTTTGCCGAACTCGGGCAAACCGTTTACGAAGCCGGGCCCCACATGCTGCAGGAGCAGTTACTGCTCTACCTTCAGTGCCTTCACGACCGCGGGCAGCTCCCCGGCGCCGAACCCAGCCCCCATGCCGCCCGGCAGTTTTTTGGCATGATCAAGGCCGATTTCCAGCTCTGCGCCCTGCTGGCCCCCAGCCAGCTTCCCGACGAAACCGCGATCACCGCACACATCCAAAGCTGTGTGGCTCTTTTGTTGGACAACCACTAGTCTCGCCATTGGCACCACCTGTCTGCCCGGTATACATTGTAGATATCCGTCACCCTGGCCTTGGGGGCTAAGATGGCAATATTGATAATGTGACAGGATTCACAATATGCACAAATTGACACTTGCCTTACTGGCAAGTTTTTTGCCGGCTTCGGCCAGCTTTGCCGATGGCATGGACGCACTCTTTCTCAAGCAGGTTTACGCCAACGGAGGCGACACCCTTTATTGTCAGGAATCCTTTCAGCCCGGTGATCGCATTTCAGTAGAGCAGATTTACGATGAACGCCGGCTGGCACAGCACTTTGGTTGCCGGAGTACTCGTCTTTGCGAAAACAATCCGCAATTCTCCGATATTCGTAAAGACCGCCACGCCCTCTTCCCCGTCACCCGCCGCGCCGAGCTGGACCGCCGGCGAACCCTGTTTGGCGATCTGCCGGACACCACAGAAAAAGACAGCAACTGCGGTTACAAACAATCGTTCCAGGTATTCGAGCCCCCGGTCAACGCCAAGGGGGACGTGGCCCGGGCCATGCTCTATCTTCACGAACGCTACGAGCTCCCCCTGCTCGGCACCCTGGATATGTACCAACGCTGGAATCAGGAAGACCCGGTCACCGCCGAAGAGCGCCGCCGCAATAACGTGATTGAACAACTGCAGGGCAACCGCAACCCCTTCGTCGACGAGCCCGACCGCGCACAAAGCCTGCAAGGCAGCTCACCGTTGAACATGCAGTTTCCGTAGCAGAGACGCAGAGAGACGCAGCACGCTTCATGCAGCAGGCAACGACACGTCGCAAGACCGGGTAAACCCTATCTTCCTGTGCTACGCGCTGAAGGGAATGGGATGCGGATTGGAGTGAATAACACGCTTTTCACCGTTTGATTGGGTTATCGCGAATATTCCGCACTTTGCCAAACGCCAGGGAGCCTGACGTAAAACCCATCGCCTGAGAGGCTGCCGTAATGAACCATAAAAAAACCGCACCCTTGAGGGGGTGCGGTTTTTTTAATGCGTGCGGCGTGTTGCGTGCCACATGCAGCGGTCTTTAAAACAGATCCGCATCCAGGTCCATCATGGTAGCCGCCCCACTGTTCAGCTGGGCCGCCAGGGACTGGGCTTTCGGCAACACACGCTGGAAGTAGTACAGCCCGGTGATGCGCTTGGCTTTGACGAAGTCATCATCACGACCGTCTGTGGCCGCCAGCATCTGGGCCCACAGCCATGCGTAGATCACATACCCGAAGATATCCAGATACTCCACCGCACCGGCACTGATAGCATCCGGGTTGTCACCGGCCTGGGCCAGCAGCGTATCGGTGGAGGACTTCAGCAATGCCAAAGCCGCTTGCAGATCGTCCTTCACAGCGGCCAGCTGCGCGTTGTCGGCATTGGCATCAACCCAGGCCTGGGCGTCTACCAGGAATGCATCTACGGATTTGCCGCCGTTGCGAGCCACTTTGCGGCCGGCCAGGTCGAGGGCCTGAATGCCGTTGGTGCCTTCGTAGATCTGGGAAATACGGCAATCACGAACGAACTGCTCCATGCCCCACTCACGGATATAACCGTGACCACCGAACACCTGCTGACCGGTGATGGTGGTATCCAGGCCACGGTCGGTGAAGAAGGCCTTGGCAATCGGGGTCAACAGCGCCACGCGATCTTCCGCTTTTTTCTTGGCGTCTGCGTCTTCGCTGAACTTGAAGGTATCCAGCTGCATGCCCACGTAGGCAGCCAGTGCACGGCCCCCTTCGTTGATGGCACGCATGTTCATCAGCATGCGGCGCACATCACCGTGCACGATGATCGGATCCGCTGGCCCTTCCGGGTTTTTCGCGCCAGTGGCGCTGCGGCCCTGCAGACGTTCGCGGGCGTATTCCACCGCGCTCTGGTAGCTGGCTTCACCCAGGCCCAGGCCTTGCAGACCGATAGACAGACGCTCGTAGTTCATCATGGTGAACATGCACGCCAGCCCCTGGTTCGGCTCACCGATAATCCAGCCTTTGGCATCGTCGAAGTTCATCACGCAAGTGGCCGAGCCCTTGATACCCATCTTGTGCTCGATGGAACCGCAGGTAGCGCCATTGGCATCGCCCGGGTTGTTGTCCGCATCGGGCAGGAACTTGGGTACCAGGAACAGGGAAATGCCTTTGGAGCCAGCCGGCGCGTCCGGCAGCTTGGCCAGCACCAGGTGGATATGGTTGCCGGTCAGGTCATGCTCGCCGCCGGTGATGAAAATCTTGGTGCCGGTGATGTTGAAGGAGCCATCATCGTTGGGCACGGCCTTGGTGCGCAGGATGCCCAGGTCGGTGCCAGAATGCGGCTCGGTGAGGCACATGGTGCCGCTCCACTCACCGCTGTAGAGCTTGGGCAAGTACTGGGACTTGAGCTCTTCGGAGGCGTGGGCGTCTACCGCCAGGCAGGCACCGCTGGTCAGCGCCGGGTACAGGGCAAACGAAGAGCAGGCACTGTGCATCATTTCTTCGAACAGTACCGCCAGTGACTTGGGCATACCCTGGCCACCGAACTCCGGGTTACCGGAAAATGCGCTCCAGCCGTTTTCGGCGAACGTCTTGAATGCATCCTTGAAACCGTCCGGGGTGGTTACTTCCCCGTCGTTCCAGGTACAGCCCTGCTCATCGCTGTTACGATTCAGCGGGAACAGCAGCCCTTCGGTCATTTTGCCCGCTTCTTCCAGAATGGCATCGGACAAATCCTGAGTCACCTCTGCGGTGGCCGGCATGGAGGCCCAGAGCTGATCCGCTTTGAACACATCGTTGAGAACAAAACGCATGTCCTCGAGGGGGGCTTTATAGGTCGCCATTTGCACATCTCCCGAAAGTTGGCAGGGTGCGAATTTTAGGCAGCCCGGCGGCCGGGTTACAGGCTTATTTGTGACCCGGCGTTCATGACCGCCTTTTCCATCAACAAATACGCGGTTCGATCACATGAAAGGGAGCTTACTTTTTCGGCTCCGGGCGCCGCCACAGCCACAGTAACGTGCCGCAAAGAAAGACGGGAACCGCAATTTTTACGCTATTGTGCGCGCCGGACAGGCTGATCAACACGATGCTGATCAGCATCATGGTGGAGGCTGCGCATTTGGCCCGGCGCGATACCGCGCCCTGCTCGCGCCAGTCACGGATGCTCGGACCGTATTTCGGATGCCCCAGCAGCCAGGCTTCCAGCCGGGGCCAGCCACGGGTTCCCGCCCAGGCGGCCACCAGCAGAAACGGCACCGTGGGCAGGCCGGGAATCACCACACCGATCATCCCCAGGGCCACGCAAAACACCGCCAGTAATCGCCAGGCAACGACTCTGATCATTGCTCACACTCCTGAAACGTCACTACAGCATGCACCAGTACGCCTGAATTGAAAAAACCTCCACAATCAAACGCCTGATGACTGACGTCAACGAGTACAGCAACGCAGTGACCGGACAGAGCTAGGGGACCTCTGAACCACTTTCTGCAGGCAATTCCCCGCCCTTAGGGACGGCCTGGACATCCCCGGCAGCGCCAGCCAGTCCACTGGCCGCTTCAAGGCGCTGCTTGAGCATCGCAACCGGAATAGTCTCGCCATTAAGCACCACCTCATCACCACTGGCGTTGAGTACACTGCTCCAACGATCCCCCTGCTGAACCACCAGCCCCTGGGCCGCCAAACCGGGCAACCGCATGGCTAACGGCGGCGGAATAACGGCTTGATTCATATCCACCTGCACAGAGACATCCAGCATCTGGTTCATTTGCTGCTCGGTGAGACCCTGTAGCTCTTGCAGTGGCAAATTACGGCCCTCAAGCCCGAGATAGCGGGTACGGGCATCCAGGCTAAGCTGGCGCTCACCGGCATTGTCCACCAGCAATTGCATGGCCAGGCGGCTGTCACCGGGGTGCAGCAACTGCTCCCCGATCACCGTCATCATCTCGTCAATCAGCGTCTTGATTCTGGCAATCGTTTGCTGCGGATCCGCCGGTTCACTGTTGGCCATGGCTCCCAGCAGCATGTTGGTTTGCAACTGGTCCAGTTCGTTGTTGAGGGCGTTGACCTTGATCAGCGCCTGCTTGTCCAGGCCGGCGTAATCCACCCCCAGGTAAGCGCTATCCATGGCCAATGGCACCATGGCACCGGCAACGTTCTCCAGCCACAGGCCGCTTTTACCGGCCAGCGTGTCCCCGTTGTTCTGGCTGTTGCCCTGCAAGGTAAAATCGAGTCCCAACAACGGCAGATCATGCTGAGCATACAGCAGACCCTCTCCGTTAAGGTTCACGTCAGTCAACGGCAATGTGCCCCCCAGCATATCCACCACATCCACCGAACCGGTCAGCGATTCAATCGCCATTTGCCCCTGTGGTGCATTGATATTCAGCCCCTTGAGCGTCACAAAGCTGTTCACCGGGTAGCCGTCGATATTCGGGCGATGCACATCCACCTGAAGCTGTTCCAGCACGATCTTGCCCATGGGCGAATCCAGATCGACCGGGGCGAGCGCCACCCGAATACGGACGCTGCCATCAAAACCATAAAAGCTGTTCCCGACGAGAGGAGCCTTGCCCTTGAACAGTTGCTCGACCAGCGCCTTGCTCTCAGGCGGCAAAGCCGACAGGTCCAGCACTTCCCGGGTGCTGGCCAGGCCGACCTTCAGCCCATCATCGGTGAACGCCAGCGGGCCATGATGGATCGTGCTCAGCGAACAAACCTGACCGGACAACGCCGCCGCTTGCGGCATGGCCGCCAGCTCTCCCTGAATGATCAGGCAGGTATGCGCACTGGAGGACAACAAGCCGCGCTCGTAACGCACCACATCCAGCAGAATATCCTTCTGCCCCGGTAGTATTTCCATCTTCGCGACTTCATCGCGGACCACCTTCTCAACCCGCAGGCCCACATAAAAGGTAGCCGCCAACCATGCCGCTACCGGCAGTACGACTAGCACTACAACCAGCACGAGTCCTTTTTTCATGGGTATTCCCCCTTCGTCCCTGTTACCCCGTTTTTTGAAGTGCATCACTATAGCGGAAAAACACCGGGAGTAACGATCAGCCCGCCAACCACCACAGGCGTGTCATCTCTCGCCAGCCGGGCGTTGTACCTCACCCGGCTGGCGTTGTCTTGAACCCAACAAAGAACCAAAAAAAAGCCCGCCATAGAGGCGGGCTTTTTTATCTACAGGAAAGATCAGAATGCAAAGTGTTCCGCATCCAGATCCATCATGCAGTCCAGACCGCCTTCGATGGCGCCTTTATGGCCAGCCACGCGCGGCAGGATACGCTTGAAGTAGAAGCGTGCAGTGCTGATCTTGGCCTTGTAGAAGTCCTCATCACCGGCACCGGATTCCAGTGCGGCGTGGGCCACGGACGCCATACGGGCCCACAGGTAGGCCAGGGTCACGTAGCCGGAGTACATCAGGTAGTCCACGGAGGCGGCGCCCACGTATTCCGGGTTCTGCATGGCCTGCATGCCGATGGCCTGAGTCAGCTCGCCCCATTCCTTGTTGTAGCCGGCCAGCGGCTCCAGGAATTCTTTCAGGTCCGCATTGTCGCCATTGGCTTCACAGAACTGGTGCACGATCTTGGTGAAGTTACGCAGGGCCTGACCCTGGGTCATCATCACCTTACGGCCCAGCAGATCCAGCGCCTGGATACCGGTGGTGCCTTCGTACAGGGTAGAGATACGGGCATCACGTACGTTCTGCTCCATGCCCCACTCACGGATAAAGCCGTGGCCACCGTAGATCTGCACACCGTGGTTAGCGGCTTCCAGGCCCGCTTCGGTCACGAACGCCTTGGCGATCGGGGTCAGCAGAGCCATCAGGTCGTCGGCTTCCTTACGGGCCGCTTCGTCTTTCTCCAGCTTCACCTTGTCACCCAGCTGGGCACACAGGTAAACCAGTGCACGACCACCTTCCGCGAAGGACTTGGAGGTCAGCAGCATGCGACGCACATCCGGGTGAACGATGATCGGATCCGCCGGACCTTCCGGGTTTTTCGGGCCGGACAGGCTACGCATGGCCAGACGGTCCTTGGCGTAGGTCAGACCACCCTGGAAACCGATTTCAGCGTGGGCAACACCCTGAATGGCCGTGCCCAGACGGGCAAAGTTCATAAAGGTGAACATGCAGTTCAGGCCTTTGTTCTCCGGACCGATCAGGTAACCGGTAGCACCGTCGAAGTTCATTACGCAGGTAGCGGAAGCCTTGATGCCCATCTTGTGTTCGATGGAACCACAGGTCACCGCATTGCGCTCACCCACACTGCCGTTACCGTCGGTGAGGAACTTGGGCACGATGAACAGGGAAATACCCTTGGTACCTTTCGGGGCACCCGGCAGACGGGCCAGCACGATGTGGATGATGTTCTCAGCCATATCGTGTTCGCCGGCGGAGATGAAGATCTTGGTGCCGGTGATGCTGTAGGAACCGTCTGCGTTAGGCTCGGCCTTGGACTTGAGAATGCCCAGGTCGGAACCACAGCTCGGCTCGGTCAGGCACATGGTGCCAGTCCACTCACCGCTGGTCAGCTTGGGCAGGTAGCCGTTTTTCTGCTCGTCGGTACCGTGCTCTTCGATGGTCGCAACCGCACCGTGGGACAGGCCCGGGTACATGCTCCAGGACCAGTTGGCGGAACCGGTCATTTCAGAAATCGCGATACCAGCAGAACCGGGCAGGCCCTGGCCGCCGAATTCCGGGTCGCCGCCCATGGCCGGCCAGCCGCCTTCCACGTATTTGGTATAGGCTTCTTTAAAGCCTTTCGGCGTGGTCACCACACCGTTATCGAAACCACAGCCTTCCTCATCACCGGAACGGTTCAGGGGAGCCAGCTCGTTTTCGGAGAACTTGGCGCCTTCTTCCAGGAAAGCATTCAGCAGTTCGCTGTTGATGTCTTCCAGACCCAGGCTGGCGTAGTGGCCATCCAGATCCAGCACTTCATTCAGTACAAAGCGCATATCGCGCAGGGGAGCCTTGTAATCCGGCATCTCAAATCTCCCTTAAATTACCGGTGACAATGAGGCGGGCCGCGGCTCGCCAGTGTAGGGGAGTCTCTGAAGTACTCCTTGGGACGCTAATCTTAGGTCAGGCCTCCAGCACGTCTCCACCCCTATTTGTGACCCGCAAGTCAAACAAGCGTTTGAAACTACCGTTTGCCCTCTAACCGCGCTGATTTAAAAGGCATTTACCTGGCAACCGTAAAAAAGCATCGGTCTGCCCCCGTTGACCTCTCAAGCCCCTCGGGTTTCGGTATACTCGCGGGATTACGGTTTAACAGCCTGTTAAGGAATAGTGAAATGATTGATCCCAACCTGCTGGATATTCTGGTTTGCCCGGTGAGCAAAGCACCGCTGATCTACGATGAAAAGTCGGCTGAACTGAAGTGCAAGGCCAGTGGCCTGGCCTACCCGGTACGCGACGGCATCCCTGTCATGCTGGAAGAGCAAGCTCGCACCATGGGTGATGAGGAAGCTCAATCGCTGTAGAGCCCCGCCACATAACACTTCGCCACAGGAAGGCCTTTTATGCATAAGCGGCTTTGTTTTGCCCTGGCGCTGGCCAGCTCCCCGTTGTGCGCTCAGGAGCCCGTCGATAACGACACGCCGGTTCCCGATACCGCCCCCACCAGCATGACCGAAGAGCAAAAGCTTAACGACTGCCTGTTGCGCAGCGCCCAGACTGCCAACGGCAAGGTAACCTTGCAGGAGATGCGGGGCTGGTGCACCAATGGCGAAGAACAGGACAAGATCAGCGCCCACGAAGATGCCCTGCGGGCCAGGCTGGCACTGGAGAACACCACCCAGGGCAACCCCTTCGTCATTACTCCCCATCGCCGTAATTACCTTCTGCCCTACAGCTACTGGTCCAACCGGCAGTGGAACGACCCCACCAAGAACGACAGCGACCTGCAGCCCACCGAGGTGAAATTCCAGTTATCGCTGAAAGCCCCGATCAAGGAAAAGATTGTGGATGACATCACCCTGTGGATGGCATTCACCGGCACCTTTTACTGGCAGGCCTATAACAGCGAGCTCTCTGCCCCGTTCCGCGAAGCCAATTACGAACCTGAGCTGTTCATTACCAAGCCCATCGACTGGCAGATCGGCCCGCTGGACTCGGAGCTGCTCGCCATGGGGGTGGTCCATGAATCCAACGGCCAGGATGTCCCGGTATCGCGCAGCTGGAACCGGGTTTTCCTGAATTATATTTTCAAGACCAACGATTATTACTGGTCCTTCAAACCCTGGTATCGCATACCGGAAGATGAGAAAGACGATCCGCTGGATCCCCGTGGTGACGACAACCCGGATATCGAAAAGTACATGGGTAACTTTGAACTGGAAGTGGCCCGCCCGTTCGGTAATCACGTGATTGAACTGATGCTGCGCAATAATCTGCGTTCAGAAAACAAGGGTGCCGCCCGCATCAACTATTCGTTCCCGTTGAGCAAGCGTTTCAAAGGGCTGGTACAGGTGTTCTCGGGTTACGGGGATTCGCTGATCAACTACGACAATTATGAAAACCGCTACAGCTTCGGGATCCTGTTGACGGATTCATTGTAAGAGACGTATAGAGAGACGCAACACGCTGCACGCATCATGCAACACGGCCAAACCCGCATGGCGCGTGGTGCGTGGTGCGTGGTGCGTGGTGCGTGGTGCGTGTCGCATGCAGCGCGCCTAATACCAGAGCGTAAACAGCAACCGGGTTACGGTGGCATCAAAGCTGTATAAAGGCTCGGTACCGGGTGTGGTCTGTACCCGGATATCACGGAAGTTATCGTAATCGAAATTGAAGCGGTCCACCCACAGGTGCAGGCCGGCCTTGCTGATGGTGTCCCAGTTGGGTTTACTGAACTGGAAACCCACCCCCAGACCAATCACCGTGGAAGAGAACTCGCTCAATTCCTTGTCTCGGGCCAGGAAATTCTGGGAATCCTGAAACGGGAACAGGTCCGCATAGAAATCCGCATCACCCTGCTGGTAACTCCGGTAGCGGGTCTCCACCGTCCAGCGCTGGCCGATGGGCTGAATCAGCTGAAGCTGCCAGCTATTGGCATCCACGCCCCAGGAGTCGCTATAAATTCGATATTCCCCGTGCAACCCGGCACGCCATGGCAAGTAATACGACAACCGGATCGCCGTGGCCTCACTGGTTCGGGTATTGGGGTAACGCTCCGGTTCAAAGCTATAGCTGTTGGGTGAAGTCAGGTAGCGCACCGATCGGTAAGGGTTATTCAGGTAGCCTTCATCGGTAATCAGTTCATGGCCGATGCTGCCGATCAGGTTTTTCGTCAGCACCTGGCTCAAGCCAATGCGAAAGTGTTGACGGTCCGCCTCTTCAGCGAAGCTGTTGTCGCCGGTACGGAACACTTCGTCCCAACCTTTCGAATAGCCCAGGCTCAGGGTGGTCAGGTCGCCGAAAAAATCCTGGCTCATATCGAAGTGCACCGAGTTGGCTTCAAAGTCACTTTCTTCACTGTTGCCGTAGCTCAGTGAATAAATGGCTTTGCCCGCCAGGTAATCGATACCGACACTTTTTTCGGTGCGTTCTTCTGAATAAGGGCTGGCACTGGTCACCACGTCAATGGAAGCCGCCGATACCTTGTCCACATAGTAATTGGCTCGCACCGAGACTTTATCTGCAAAGGACTTGCGCACCAGCACCGACGGGCCCTTGATATCCATGCCGCCGCCATCATAGGCATGGCGCAATACATCCAGCCGATCCTCCGGCAGCACCGCCGCCAACGCACTGGCCGTTAGCAACCACAGCGCCCCGACTCGTAGCCCCCACATCAGTTGCATCCACAGCCTCCGCCGGCACTGCCTTCTGCTCCGCGCATGGCTTCACGGGCCTGATGCACGTGGTGCATGTAGTTATCCGATGCAGGGTTGGCTGCCGGATTCATCACCGGGTCGGCCAGCCGGGCACGCTCGTAAGGCTTGAGCCAGGGTTGTACGGATGAACAGCCACTGCCCAGGGCGGCGGCAATCAACAGGGAAATCAGCGCGGTCTGTCGCATTATTCGAGCACCAGTTCCTTCACCTCGGTCCGGTAGTGATCCATATAGCCGTCCTTATAACCGCGATGGTGATAGCGCACCTTGCCATTGCGATCGATCAGCACCGTGGTCGGCATGGCATCCACCTGGTAGGTCTCACTGGTGCTGTTGGCCGGATCGAATAACACCGGAAAGCTCACGGGAATTTTATCCAGCAGCAGGTTGGCCTGATCCCGGTTTTCATCCAGGTTCACACCGAGAATGGTAAAACCATAGTCGCGATATTCCTGATAGAGCTCATCCAGCAAGGGCATTTCCGTACGGCACGGGCCGCACCAGGACGCCCAGAAGTTCAGCAACACCACCGTGCCGCGCAGCTCACTCAGCTTGATGTTCTCGCCGCTGCTGGATTTCAGGGTAAAGTCCGGCGCCTGGCCGGTTACGTCTGCGCTCGCCCCCAGGCTCCACACGCACAGCACCCCACACAGCACCCCTGATAGCCATTTTTTCATTGTGCTTCCCCTCACTGTATTTGCCTGCTTTTTTTATGCTGCTTCCGCCCGTTCTGACGGCCCCGCAGCGCGACCGGGGATGATCAGAAAAACACCCCGATGCCTGCGGTTAATTCCAGGTTATGGGTGGTTTTGTCTTCACCCAGCACATCCAGATTGAAGATGTGATCTTTCATGTCCACGCGCACCGCCATCCAGTCATTAAGCAACAAACGGTACCCCACACCCAGACTCAGCGTGAACTGGTCATCGCCGGCAAAGTCCGTCATGCCGGCTCCGCCCATTAAATACAATGCATTGTTGTAGGCACGGTTTTCCGACAGAAACGCCTCGCCCGGCAGCAGGTTGTAGCCCACGCCCACCTGATAATAGGTGTATTCACGCTCATCATCGGTGAGTAGCTGAACCCCCGCATTCAGGGTTTCAAAACTGGTTTCCCCGGCCTTGGAACGGCCCAGACTGCCTTCCAGGAATACATCCTCAGACAGGTGGTAATCCAGCCGCACCCCCAGTACCGGGTCACTGCCGAAATCCTCAATGGAGAGAATGCCGGTGTAGAGGCCGATCTCGAAATTTTCCGCATCGATGTCCGCCTCTTTGATATGACGGCGTTCAATACGCGGGTCGAGCACGGATTCCGCATCCGCATCCCGAACGGTGGCCTTGCTGTCACCCTCTTGTTCCGCCGCCACGCTTTGCAGTGGCAGCAGCAGGGATGCCGCTAGAACAGTACAGAGAAACCGAGTTTCCATTCTTCCAAATTCCGGTTGTCGTCTTCCTGGGTAAACAGCACATAGCTACGGTACTCGCCGCGCAGAACAAACCCCCGCGACAGGTAGGCTTTCAGGCCCGCCCCGGCGAAGGCAAAATTCTCATCACGGTTTTCCGGTGTCACCACCGTGGCCCGGGGCTCGATTTTGGCGCGCCCGGTACCCAGCATGACATAGGGAGAAACCCGCCAACGCGGGAACATCTCGTGCTGCAAGTTAATATCGATCAGTTTGTTGTTGGCGAAGGGGCCGCTGGCCTGGGTGAACATGGCTTCCGCAGACAGGTTTTCCGTCATTCGGTAACCCAGCGCAAACGCCAGTGAGGTCACTTCATCCAGTTCCCCCATCAGCACCGACGCCTGCCAATGGCCAGCCTGGAATGCTTCCTGGCCCAGGCTTTTCATCTCCGGGGTTTGCTCGCTGCCATCCAGGGTTGCCAGCAACGCTTCACGAGGCACCCAGCCCACCCGGCCACGCACGGTGCTGACCTTGATCCAGCCGGCACGGCGATATTCCAGGGTCAGCGGGGCATCGCGCTCCACCACATGAAACACGGGATAACCGCGCCCCGGGCCGGTGTGAATTTCCACAAACGGCTCCGCCACCTTGACGCGCACCGCCGCAGTATCCGATTTGGCATCGGCCCCAGTCTCGGGCTCAGCCCAGGCCGGCAGCACCGCAATCAGTGATAACAGAATTACAACAAGGCGCACCGGGTGCGTCTCCTTTCCAATACATGTCAGGGCGCGGGAAAGCCCGCTCAGTTTTCCGGCACCCGGAAGGGGTCGTTATACAGCTGCGCCCCCAGATCGATCCATTCGGCAATCAAGCGCTGCTCCGCCGCACTCAGCCAGCCTTCATGCACGCCGCCGGTGGCGAAGCGATCAAAGAAAGCGCCGGAGTTACGGGCCTGCCCGGCCCGCAGGGTAGCGGACACCGCCACCGTGTCCGTGACGGGAATCGGGTTGCCATTGTTATCCAGAATCAACTCGCCGTCTTCATCGGTTTGGTAAACCACATTGCCTTCACCATCGGTGACGATAATCAGGTTATCCACCAGAGCGCCGTCTTCCAGCACCAGCTCGTTGTCGTTGAACAACAATTCCCGGTAACTGGTGAGCTGGTCCTGCTGGTCCGGTGACGCCTCACCGGTGAGTTCCAACTGGGCAGGCGGCACTTGCAGGGCATTCATGGCATCGCGGCGGTTATGGCACGACGAGCAGGTACGATCTTCCATCACGCCACCCACATCAGCCACCCGGGGCAGATCCCAGATCGGCTGAATATGGTCTTCGTAGTGAATCACCGTCCGGCATTCCGGTTGCCATTGAGCCTGACAGCCCGCCGTGGCGGGAGCCGGGGTCTCCAGATCGTCATAGCTGAGCAATAGCTCATCGGCCGGATCCGGCGCTGGATCACTCCAGGCGTCAAACGCCTGCATATTGATAGCCGGCCATTCGCTATCTGGCAGGAAACGGGCCAGGGCCTGGGCCATGGTTTCCCCGGCATCGGCAAACGGCACCACATCGGCGCGGCTGTTGGGGAACGGTTGGCCGGTGACCGGTGCGCCGTCATGGATCGATGGCGCCATACCATCGGTGCGCCCATGGGGCTGTGGATTGTTGGTTCGGTGGCAGCCCTGGCATTGCAGTGTTTCCCCGGGGCGCAGGTTCAGCCAGGCACCATGGCGGCTGAACACGGCCTTGCCGTCTGCATCTACCAATTGCAGGCCCAGCGGCGCATCTGCCGGCACCCGCGCCCGCACGGAACCGTCCGGCTCCACCGGCACATAACCGACAATCTCACGCATGCCGAAGTTGGCTGCCCGACCAAACTGGGCGCCGCTGATATCGCGCACCTCATCGTTGGGGATCAGCACGCCTTTGGTGATACGCAGGAAGCGCACCCGCCGCTGGTCCGGCGTGACCTGGGCCGGATCACTGAAATCCGCGATCGAGTTGATGCCCGGCAGCCCCGGATTCATGAAATCGGAAAAACCGCCATCCAGATCGTACACACTGCGGATATCGATACGCGCCATATTGGCATCGGCCAGCGCCTCGTCCCGATCCGACGCCGGCACCACGGTGGCCATGCTGCTGGCCGTGGCCACAGCAAGTTCGGTTACCCATAGCCCCTGCTGGGGCTGCACCACCGGCAACTGCGTTCCTTCTGATGGATTCAGAATCCACAGCCCGAAAGCCGGCTCGGCTTCCGGCAAACCCTGCTGCAAGTATTCGTCGGTACAGGGTCGCAACACCGCCCCGTCCTGCAAACGACACGGCGACCAGGCCATCAGGTAACGCCCGGTACCATCATTCAGGCTGACCAGGTCCGCCATGCGTCCGGTCACCGAAATGTCTCCGGTCAGCGTGGTATCCGGGCCAGGCAGAGCCTGTTCCGCCTGCCCCGCCACCCGGCCAAACAAGGGGCCTTCACGGTTAACGAAGTTGTCGATATCAATGGCCACCGGCTCCATTTGCCCGGCGGCGGTTTCACGTAACCGGATGGCCGTCAACAAACGGCCATCGCCCATGAACGATAACGGCAGGAACTCTCGACGGGTGTCGTCAGTGAGCACGTGGCTCTCAGCCCCGTACAACGGCGTCAGCGCGGTCCCGTCCGGGTTCACCCGGTACAGGTCAAAACGGTCTTCATTGTCCTTGTTATCCCAACGCAGGAAGACCACCCGGCCATCCGCCTTTACCAGCGGCGCCACATCGTGGCTCATGTTGAAGGTAATCTGCTGAATATCTGAACCGTCCGGCTGCATCACATGCAGGGCGAAAGCGCTCACGTCGCGCCCTTCCTCGAGGGGATAAAACTGCGGTTTACCTTCATCCAGCAGGCGGGCCCGGGCCTGACGCTGGCGAGTGGAGGAAAAGACAATGCGGCCATCGGGCAGGTAGGCGGGGTAACGGTCCTGGCCCTCTTCAGCCAGCAAGTCACTGCTGATCAGGCGGTGGATCCCGCCGCCCTGAAAATCGTATTCCCAAACGTTCCAGGTGGGCTGCTCATCCTCATCCGCATCAGGAATTTCCGGCGCGCGGGCGGCAAACAGCAATCGCGTCCCGTCCGGGCTGACACTGAGATCGCGAATATCATGGCCTGCACCCAGCCGCGCCGTGGTCACATCCCGGGCCTCAGCGCGGGATGACGCACTGTCGCGCACCATCAGCCGGGCACCGGCCTGGAAAACCGCCGGGTCTTCCAGCGTCTCCTGCGCCATCGCGTCCATGTCACCCTGGGGCGGGGTACGCTGCACATAGGCCACCGGGATCTCGGTCACGGTCGGATCTTTTGCCTGCTCACTGCCGTCCAGGCCGCCGCAGCCACCAAGCGCTGCCAGCATTCCCAGCAGGCCGAGTCCCCCAATACGCTTTATTATTTTCACCCGTTCATCCGTATTTCGTAGGTTTACATCAGTATCCCGAATATCTTCTTAAGTTTCTGGGCGTCACTTCACAGAGAGTGACGCAGAATGTCATACAGAATACTCACGGGATACGGGAAATCTGTTAAACGGTAATACCATTATCACTACTGGCTTGCCGGCGACCGCCGAATGCGGCCGCGGTGCTCATAGAGAACAACAAGGACCAAGCCCATGAAAGGCTACCGGGGGATCATACTGATCGCACTTGCCATGGCGGTATCCGCCACAGCAACGGCAAACAGCCGGGATCAGGCTCAACGCATCCACAATCGGCTTGCCGGTGTACCGGCCGATGCAGCAACGCTGACCGAAATGGCGCAGCTGATTGACAACAACCAGGTTGCCGAGGCCGCCGAACTGGCCATGGACAACCCGGCCTTCTACAACGTCACCATCAAGCAGTTTGCCACGCCCTGGACTAACGAAGCCCAGGACGTGTTCGCACCGCTCAACGACTACACCGCCACCATCATCGGTGTGGTCCGTGACGACGTGGACTTCCGCCGCATCCTCTACAGTGACCTGCTCTATGTGGGCAACGCCAGCCCGGCCGCCTCTCCCTCCAGCAATGCCCATTACCAGGCGCTGGAAGATCAACATGCGGATCTGAGCACGGTACTCACTGAAAGCAGCCAGGCCAGCCAGTACGGCACCCCGGCAGAAGCCGTTGCCGGCGTACTAACCACCCGCGCCGCCGCCAACGCCTTTTTCTACGCTGGCACCAATCGGGCCATGCTGCGCTTCACCATGATGAATCACATGTGTCGTGATCTGGAGCAGGTCAAGGACACCACCCGCCCCTCCGACCGCATCCGCCAGGACGTGAGCCGCAGCCCCGGTGGCGACAGCCGTATCTTCCGCAACAGCTGTATCGGCTGTCACAGCGGCATGGACCCGCTGGCCCAGGCCTTTGCCTACTACGACTGGGAAGGCGAACAGGAAGGCAATGGCGGCCGCATGGTCTACAACAGCGGCAACGATGCCGAGACCGGCACCCGGGTACAGGGAAAATACCTGATCAACGGCAACAACTTCCCCTGGGGCTACATCACACCCGACAACAGCTGGGACAACTACTGGCGCAAGGGCCCCAATGCCAACCTGGGCTGGGACCCGAGCCTCCCGGGCAGCGGCGAAGGCGCCGCCAGCATGGGCAAGGAACTGGCCCACAGTGAAGTCTTTGCCACCTGCCAGGCAGAGAAAGTCTTCCAGACCGTCTGCCTGCGCAAACCGGCCGACGGCGCCGACACCGCTGAACTGGCCAACATGACCAGCCATTTCAAGAACGATAACTACCGCATGAAAACCCTGTTTTCCGATGCGGCCACCTACTGCATGGGGGAGTAACGCATGTCTTTTTTCCCGCTTACTTACCCTCGTAACGCCACCCTGTTCGCCAGCCTGCTTGTCGCCTTGCTCAGCGGCTGTGGCGGCAGCGGCAGCGGTGCCGACACACAACCGAACGTGGATACCGGAGGCAACGGTAGCGGCGTGAACTACAACGGTCCTGCGCCGCGCAACGCCGACATCTCCGCGTTCAAAATCTATATCTGGAACAATCTGGTGAGTGAACAGCGCTGCGGCGCCTGTCACCGCAACCAGCAGCCCGCTTTTGTGCAAACCGGCAATATCAACGACGCCTATGCCGCCGCCAATCCGCTGATCAACCTGAACCAGCCAGCGGCATCCCGCATGGTGCAGAAAGTGGCCGGTGGCCATAACTGCTGGGAAGCGGACCCGCAGGTCTGTGCCGACCAGATCAGCACCTGGATCCGCGCCTGGGCAGGAGAAACCCTGGGCCTGGGTGGCGGCACCACCGAGCTGGACCAACCGCCCCTGTACGATCCCGGTGACAGCAAAAACTTCCCGGTGGACAGCTGGCTGTTCGAAACCACTGTCTACCCGCTACTGGAGCCGCATTGCAGCGAATGCCACCAGAGCGATGCCGCCACCCCGCAGGCGCCCTACCTGGCCGCCGATGATGTGGACGAAGCCTACAGTGCCGCGCAAAGCAAGATTGACCTGAACCAGCCGGCGCTCAGCCGCCTGGTGGAACGCCTGCGCGAGGACAACCACAACTGCTGGAGCGACAGCTGCAGCAACGATGCCGACGCCATGGAAGACGCCATTCGCGCCATGGCCAACAACATTACCGCCACCGCCCCGGATGGAGACCTGGTGCTGAGCAAGGCACTAACCGTGGACGACGGCACCCTGGCCGCCGGCGGCGGGCGCTACGAAAGCAACGTGGTCGCCCGTTATGAATTCAAAACCGGCGAAGGCCTGACCGCTTACGATTCCTCCGGCGTAGACCCGGCCATCCATCTGCAATTCAGCGGCGATGTGGCCTGGGAAGGCGGCTGGGGCATTCGCCTTAACGGCGGCAAGGCCCAGGGCAGCACCCAGACCAGCAAAAAACTCACCGACCTGATTGCCGCCACCGGCGAACTGACCCTGGAAGCCTGGCTGGTACCTGCCAGCACCGGGCAAGACAATGCCCACATCATCAGTTATTCCGCCGGTACCATGGCCCGTAACCTGACCCTGGCGCAAAGTGGCAGCAATTATCTGACCTACCAGCGCATCGGCGAAGCCACCGACAGCAACGGCGAGCCGGTACTGGCCACCGCCGACGATCCGCTGCAAGCCAGCCTGCAACATGTGGCCATGACGTTTGACCCGGTGAACGGCCGCCAGATCTACATCAACGGCGAACGTAACGGAGCCGCCGACCCAGTCACCCCCGGCCTGCTCAACACCTGGGACGACACCTTTGCCCTGGTGCTCGGCAACGAAGCCTCCAACGACCGGCCCTGGGAAGGCGTGATCCGTTTTGCCGCTCTCCATAACCGCGCACTCACCGGGGAACAGATCCGTACCAACTTTGCCGCCGGAGTGGGCGAGCGCTACTTCCTGCCCTTCTACATCGGCCACCTGATCGACCAGCCCGGCGCCTATCTGGTGTTCGAAGTGTCCCGCTTCGACAACTACAGCTACCTGTTTGCCGCGCCCTACTTCATTAATCTGGAGCAGGATATCGTGGACACGGAAGCGGCATTGCAAGGGCTGCGCCTGGGCATCAACGGCCGCGTCCCCGACGTGGCACAGTCCTTTGCCACGGTGGACACCCTGATTGGCGGAGAAGGCTACAGCGAACAGGGCGAAACCCTGTCTCGCCTGGGCACCCTGCTACCCGTGGAGCAAGGCCAGGAAAACGATGAGTTCTTCCTCACTTTCGAGCGCCTGGGCAGCCACACCAATGTGTACACAGACCCGCAGCCCCTGCCGCTGACACCGAACCAGTACGGCGAACAGCCGCTGCCCGGCCTGCGTAACTTTGCCGAAATCAACGCCACCATGAGCCAGCTGACCGGTGTACCTGAAGGATACGGCGAGGTGCCGGACACCTATCAACGCCTGCGTGCCCAGCTGCCCAGTGAGGAAAATATCGAAGCCTTCCTCACTGCCCATCAAGTGGGGGTTGCCCAGCTGGCCATCGAATACTGCAACGCCCTGGTGGAAGCAGAGCGCAACAATGACGCCAGCATTCAGCCGTTATTCGTGGGCATGAACTACAGCGCCGGCGCCGACACCCTCAGCCAACAGAACTGGAAAGACTGGGTCATTTCACCGCTGTTTGAACGCATGGTGGGTAACGGCCAGGCCAGCCAGCCAGACCGCAACGGCGTAGAAAGCGAACTGGAAGACCTGCTGTTCAATACCAACCTGACCCAATGCAGCAGCGACTGCGTGGAGCGCACCGCCACCGCCACCAAGGCGGCCTGCGCGGCCATGCTGGGCAGCGCCACCATGCTGTTTCAATAAGGGGCACGACCATGAAAAGAATGATGAAAAAACCACAGGCCTTGCACCCCGACGCCCCGCTGTTAAATCTGGGCCACGGCAAACCCATCAGCCGCCGCGACATGCTCGGGCGTGGTCTGGTCTCCGGTGCGGCCTTCGGCAGCGTGGGCCTGTTCGGCTTGTTCAGTAACCCCCGCGAGGCCATGGCCGCCCTGCAGGGCGACCTGGAAACCATCAAGACCGACTGCGGCATCCTCGGTGCCGGCGCCGGCAAGATCCCGTTCATCTGTTTCGATCTGGCTGGTGGCGCCAATATCGCCGGCTCCAATGTGCTGGTGGGCGGCCAGGGCGGCCAGCTGGATTTTCTCAGCAGTGCCGGCTACTCCAAACTGGGCCTGCCCGGCGGCATGGCACCCAGCACGGATCCCGGCGTAGTCAATACGGACCTGGGACTGGCCTTCCACAATGATTCACCCTTCCTGCGCGGCATACAGGAAAAAGCCCCCGGCGCCATGGGCAACGTGAATGGTTGTGTGATTCCGGCGCGCTCCGAAAACGACACCGCCAATAATCCGCACAATCCCATGTACGGCATCTTCAATGCCGGCGCCGACGGCGAACTGCTGTCGCTGATCGGGTCACGCAGCTCATTGTCCGGGGGCAACTCCATGTCGCCGGACGGCTCCATCATCGCCTCTGCCCGCCCCACCAAGGTGGACCGGGGCACCGACGTGACCGGCCTGGTGGACACCGGCAAGCTGGTGGGTCTGCTTTCCAAAGACGATGCCGTGTCGGTGATGGAATCCATCGCCCGCATCAGCCATAAACGCATCGACCGTATCGACAGCGGCCTCACCGATGCCAACCGCCGCGCCAACCTGCGCGACCTGCTGCGTTGTGGCTATGTGGAAGCCGCAGATATTACCGACCGCTATGGAGACCCCTCTGCCCTGAATATTCGTCAGGACACGGACATCCTCAGCATCTTCTCCGAGGCGGAGTTGAATGACCGGGAATTTGAGAAAACCGCTTCCATCATGAAACTGGTGATCAACGGCTACGCCGGCGCCGGCTGTATTTCCATGGGCGGCTTCGATTACCACACCGGCGAACGGGGCACCGGCGAACAACGGGACCTGCGCGCCGGGCGCTGCATGGGCGCCTGCCTGGAATACGCCCGCCGCCGCAACATGCCGCTGATGATGTACGTGTTCAGCGATGGCTCCGTGTCCAGCAACGGGCGCATTGATGATTCCACCAACGGCCGGGGCAAAGGCGAGTGGACCGGCGACAACTCGTCCACCGCCGCCTCGTTCTTTCTGGTCTACAACCCCAACGGCCGCCCAACCCTGAACACCAACGGCGCCAGCGCCGAGAACCATCAGCAACTGGGCTGGATGCGAAGCGACGCCTCGGTGGAAACCGCCGGCACCCCGGCAGCCAACAACGTGAACCTGCTGGCGGAAACCGTGTGGCTGAACTACATGGCGTTGCACGGTGAACTCGGCCAGTTCAGCGCCCGCTTCCCCAATCACAGCCTGGGCAACGCCGCTTCGCTGGACAAACTGGCCGCCTTCAACCCCATCGTCAGCGGCCCCGTCTTTCCTCCTCCCGCCTGACCCAACCTGCCGGGGCGGCACAGGGCCGCTCCGGCAGGTACACTGCTGTCACTCTCCTTTGCTGACAACCCGAAGACGATTGCCATGGTTTCGCTTACCCCCACTGCCCGCCTGATCACCTTGATCACACCTGCCCTGCTCCTGCTGCTGGCCATGCCGGCACAGGCCCGGTGGCAACAACAGGACTGGGATGTGATGGGCACCCGGGCCAGCGTCACACTGTGGTCCGAGCAGGATGCGGCCCCCTTGTTCGACGCGCTGAAAGAGGAAATGGCGCGCCTGAATGCCTTGCTGTCCCCCTGGGTGGAGAGCAGCGAACTGGCCCGGGTCAACGCCCGTGCCGGCGAGACAACACAAACCATCAGCGCGGAGTTTTATCAGCTGCTGGTACGGTCTCTGGACTACTACCAACTCACCGACGGCGCCTTCGACATTACCTTTGCCAGTGCCGGCCACCTGTACGATTACCGCGAAGGCAAGGCGCCGAACGATACCCAGCTGGCCGCTGCGAACCAGCATATCGGCGCCGACCGTATTGAGCTGACCGCACCGGACAAGGTGCGTTTCCGTGACCCCGGCACCCGTATCGATCTGGGCGGTATCGCCAAGGGGTACGCCATTGACCAAGGCATCGCCTTGCTGAAAGAGGCGGGCGTCGAGCACGCCTACCTGTCACTGGGCGGGGACAGCTATGTGCTGGGCGACCACCGGGGCCGCCCCTGGGAAGTGGGCATTCAACACCCGCGCAGTAAACAGGACATCGCCATGAAACTGCCCATGGCCGATCTGGCCATGTCCACCTCGGGGGATTACCAGCGTTATTTCATTCAGGACGGCCGCCGCATTCACCACATCCTGTCGCCAAAGACCGGCAAGAGTATCGATGGGCTGGCCAGCGTTACCGTGCTGTGTAACAACAGCATCGATGCCGACGCCCTCTCCACCAGCGTCTTTGTGCTGGGCGCCGAAAAAGGCCTCGCGCTGATCAATCGTCTTCCTGAGACCTCGGCCATCATCATCGACCGGGAAGGTAACGTCACCTACTCCAATGACCTGACTGGCGGCTGACAACGCACAGGGCAAGACGCCCAGTGCCGGAAGCCTGACGCGGCTAAAAACCAGAAATCAGGTTGATGGCGATATCGCCGGGTCTTTCGTTGAATGTCCGTCTGCGTGGCCAGAGTCGCGCCAATCTGCACTGGACCTTGTCTCAGGCGCGAACCAGCAACCCGACTCCGGCCCCTACCATGACGCAGCCCGCACCAAGCTGCAGCGGCCGCCGGTAGCGTGACGGCAACGCCACCGCCGCCAGCCGGCTGGCCAGCAAGGCATAGGCGACTTTTACACTACCCACGGCCACGACCGTTACCAACAACACCGCAGCTATCGCCGCGCCTTGCAGCGCAGGCAAATCCACGAACACGGGCAACAAACTGGCATAAAAAACGATGGCCTTGATATCACCCAGCGTTACCAGCAGGCCCGCCAGAAAACTCGCACCATGGTGGCCTGCACGCTTGTCGCTGTTCCCCGGATTGCTCACAGCCGCCCGCCGGGAACGGATCAGCTGCACGCCAAAACCTATCAGCCACACCGCTGCCAGTATCCGCACCACCACAAAGGTCGCGCCCAGCCACTGGGCCAGGGCCGCCATGCCGAACAGCGCAAGGCTCACAAACAGCAGGTCCGCCAGCACAATACCTGCGGCCGCCAGCAAACCATGGGAAACGCCATACCGGGCTGAACGGACCACCACCAGCGCCACACTGGTACTGGGCATCGCTGCCATGACCATGAGGGATAGCATCAACAGAAACAGCGACGGGATATCCATAAGCCCTCACCAACGCAGAAAGGATGCAGAATAATGAACCCTGTCAGTCTACCGCGAGACGGCGCCACCCCGCGCCTCACCACACAGTCGCCCCTGCTCCAACTGCAGACGCCAGACGTCATGGTAATCCTTCGCTTGCGGAAAATCCGCCGCGCCGGCCAGGTAGAGGCTGTCGTCCCGCAGGGTTTGGCCCAACAACAACGTGCCGGTAAAGCCAAGAGGAAGGTGCAACGCGGGGTAACGCCAGGGCATCACACCGCCGCGCACCCGCTCTGCCGCCACCCCGTTGAGCGCGGGCCATCGTGCCGGGACGGTAACGATCTCACCCTGTTCATCCACACCGATCAGTCCGCTCGGTGGCGCGCACAAGGCCAACTCAGCCAGGTACAGGGTGCCGCCCTCAATGATGTAATGGCACACATAACCGCGCCAGCAATCGGAACTGTCGCCATCGGGATAAAGATCCCAGTCCGCCGGTGAAAACGCAGCACCACTGATCACATCGAACCCTTGCCCCCTGTGGTGCAAGGAATCCAGCTGTTGCGCTGTCACCGGGACGAGCCCATGGGCGGCTGTAAGGGGAACGCTGAGGACTGCGGCGCCGCCTCGTCCGGGGCCTGCTCACGCTCGCGGCTGCTGCGCAAGGCGCGATGGTAAAGATCGGCCAGCCCTTCATGGGCCGACGCACTGAAACGCTTCAGGCGGTTGCGGGTTTCGGTAACCTGTTCATAGGCCGACGCCTGCAATCCGTACTGTTGGCGACGCATCAACAGCGCCCCGCGTTTCTGTAAGCGTTCCAGCTCGCCGGTCAGTGTATTCAATTCTTGCGAGAAATCTTCCAACCGCTCGGAGCGGTATGTGGCAAACAACACACGGCTACGCAGCACACGGGTTTCATCCAGCAACCCATCGATTTCATTAAGCTGATGCTGACGTTCCCACTGGCGCGGCACGATGTTTTCCTGCATCTCCCACAGCAAAACACCTTTGTAGAAGTCCAGCTTGGCGGTCACATCCGGGCGCTTTCGCTTGCCCCACCCCTCGGTGCGCTGCTCGGCATTCTGCTGCGCCTCCCACAGCTTGCGTTCCTTGTCGGTGGCGAAGGGCAACGGATCCTGTTTGGCCACGGCCTCATCGTAACGGCGCTGCAAACGGGTCATGCGTCCCTGGAAATCCTGCTGTGACAGATCGTCCAATAGTGCTCGGGCCGCAGGGCGGGTTTCGTCCTGCTTGCGCCGATGGGCAGCCATCAATGTCTCAAAGGCCGGCAGTTTTTCCTGCCACTGGGTAAGCAGGTTCTTCTGCCGCAACAACTCGTGGTAGTTATTCCAGCCACGTTGAAATTCGGTGGTGGCAAACCATTCATAAAAGGTTGGGAAACTTTCCACCCGACGCGGCAGGAACGGCGGCACCGGATCCATGGCCGTGGACCAGCGCGGCTCCCCCACCATGGCCGTAAACCATTCGCCGCTGGCAATATCCGCTTCCACTTCCAGCAGGTATTGCTGCAAACCAGCAAAGCGATCCAGTGCGGTCTCGAATGCCTGTCTGGCAGAACGCTGATCGCCCATTTGCTCGTACAGGTAGGGAATCGCTAACTGCGCTTCCTGCACCGGCAATCGCTGGATCGACTTGGTGTCCAGCTGCTGCAACACCGGCAGCGCCTTACGGGGCTGATTTTCAATCAACAGGGCGCGGGCATAGAGCAACAGGGAGATGTCGGCAAAGGGACCTTCCAGGCGAGCGTCTCGCAACAGGGCCAGCGCACGGTCTTCCTGATCGCTGCGCAACATGTAGATCGCCAGCGCCAGCATGGCTTTTTCCTTGATCGCATTAACCTGGGCGTCCCCCGGCGGCATGTTGGCCAGCTGCCAGAGCCATTCCTGCCCCAGCCCGGGATGCTTGCCGTTAATCCAGCTGATCGCCAGGTTATAACGCAGGTAGGCATTGAGAGGATGGTCTTCGGAGAACGCATCAAGCAGCTCTGCGGCTTCTTCATAGCGTTGCAGACGCATCAGGACCCGCGCCCGCAAACTGAAATACACTTCTTCCAGTTTGGCTGGCGGCTCACCGACCTGTTGATCCAGCATGGCCAGCGCCTGTTGGTATTTCTGCTGGCGATAGTAAAGGCCGGCAAGGTGAATCCACGCCCGCTGGGCGACTTCACCGCTGACCTGGGTATCGAGCAACTGGTTGAAAACCTGCTCGGCGTCTTCGGGCATGCCGTAGGCGCTGTACATGGCCCCCAACAGCACTTCCATATCCGCCTTGTGGATCTCCACCTCGCCCCGCTCCAGCGCCATCTGGGCGCGGGTCAGGGCAGCAAAATAATCGCCTTTGAGATACAGATAGGCCACCTCACCATAGGCCAGCTCCTGCACCTGATGAGGTTCATCCAGGCGGGCCCAGCTCAGGGAACTGAGTAACAACAGCCCCACCACCAGCCCTTTCAAGCTTCCTCGCATTCGCATAGACCGCTCTCAGCGCCAGTCGCGAAAACGGAAACGCGGCTGCTGCTTGGCGGTATCGTCCTCGATATGAAGCTGAACGAAATGGCGGCCGTGATTCTTGTCGAAGTGGCCGGTCACCCCCTGGCGCATTTCCCGGCCGGCAGGCCCGGTGCCGGTGATAAAGGCCGTGAGCTCGTGATCACCATTCTTCACGTTGGCCAGCGCCAGACGCTGCACCGCACCGTTTTTCAGGGCGCGGATCTCCTTTTCCGTGTAGAGATGGCTGGTCAGCACTTCGCCATCCAGCTCCAGCGTGATGCTGTCCGGCTGGAAAAAGTGCCCCACATCCAGAGAGACATAAATCCCGACCTGAGTATCGGCGGGGAACAGCAACTCTTCTTCGAGCAATAGCAGGCGTTTATTGACTTCCAGCACGTCACGTTTGAAATCGGCCAGATCCTTGTCCAGCTCGGCCCCGTGCAGCTGGGCTGCGACCAGCATCAACAACAAAATGAATGCGCGGCGCATGTGCGCTCCCCCGGTGTTAGCGTTTATCTACGTTGTTTTCAGATAGGTTCTTTTCAGGAAATCTACCATAGCTTGTCGGCTTTGACTGTTGTGATTGTCACAGCCTGCCGGATACAAATTTACGACATCCGGTACTTGCTTTCGGCCCGGCGATCACGCGACTATCGAGAAAGCCGGATGATTCTGTCATTCGGCCCTCGTGCCGGCGGCCCGGTCAGGATGCCGCACCACAGGCGCCCCGCAAGGGGCGCGGTGGTGTGACTGGCGATCGGGCCGTCCGGCACGCATTAATTACCCTCCCCCTCTTCCGCTTCTTCTGCTTCACACTCGCAACTTTCCCGTTATGCTGGCCTCTAACCGGCACGTCGTAGCCCCCTGTGCCCTATGGATGGAGTGAGTAGATGAAAAAAGTGGTTTCCCTGTGGATGGTCATGGGCCTGCTGATACTGAGCGGCTGCCAGAGCCTGGCTGGCCTGGAGTCCCCGGACGTCAGCGTATCCGGCATTAACCTGAACAGCTTCAACCTGTTCGAGCAGGAATGGGGGCTGACCCTGCGGGCCCGCAACCCCAACGACCGGGAACTCACCCTCAACAGCCTGGATTACGAGATCTACGTCAATGGGGAGAAATTTGCCCGCGGACTGACCAACGAACGCATCACTCTGCCCGCCATGGGCGATGCCCAGGTCACCACCACCATTACCACCAGCCTGTTAAGCAGCCTGCAACAGCTGCAGAAAATCCAGCAGCGCAAGGACCAGCCATTGCAATACCGGCTGGTCGGCAAGGCACGGGTAGCGGGTGTGCCGATTCCCCTTTCCTTCGACAAGGAAGGCGAAATGACACTGCCGGCGATGCCATAGCGCTTGCCGCCCCAAGGAACACAGCCCGGGCATGATCCGGCGGGTTGTCAGTGTTGTTCTCTCAGCTGATGCCGAAAGCGGCCGGGGCTCTGCCCGGTCCAGCGCCGGAAGGCGTGATTGAAATTGGCGATTTCGGAAAAGCCCAGCCGTTCGCTGATTTCGGCCAGGCTGAGAATGCCCAGCAATAACCACTGTTCCGCCAGCATCCGCCGCACTTCATCCAGCAGGGCCCGGTAGCTGGTTCCTTCCGCCGCCAGCTGCCTGCGCAATGTCCGGCTGGTGATGGTCAGTTCTTCCGCCATGGCCTCCATATCCGGGAACCGCCCCGGCTGCTGCAACAACCGTCGGCGGACCCGCGCCGCCACACTGCCCTTGCGGTAACGTTGCACCAATAACTGGTGGCACTGTTCCTCACACAAGCGGGCCGTCACCGGGTTGGCCTGGGGCAGCGGCATATCCAGCAGGCCCAGCGCGAACCGTGCCTGGCTGCGAGGGCGATCAAATACCGGCGTCAGTCCGAAAACCGCCTCGAACGGGGCAGTCGAGCGCGGCGGCAACCGCACTTCCAGTGAAGACAGGGGAATGCGCCCGGCAAACAGCTCCTCCTGGATCATCATCACCGCACTGGCGTCCCGGGCCAGCAGATACTCACGCACCTCTTCGGGCACACGGCTATCATCCAGGATCAAGATGGCGTCATCGCCCTGCTCCTGCAGGGAAATATCCAGAAACGCGAAGGTCAGATCCAGATAGCGCAACCCCAACTCAACCGCCTGACGAAAGGTGGGACTGCTCAGCAGCGCAAACCCCCAAACCCCATAGCTGCTCAGGTGGTAGCGCTGCCCCATGGCCAGGCCCAGCTCTGCCTCGTTGCCCAGCCCCCGGCACAGGTTGCGCACCACGGTGAGCTCCTGCTCCGCATCAATGGTGCAGTCAGCCTGCCCCAACATGTCCGGATCAATGCCGGAACCCTGCAGACACGCCGCGACCGGCAGCCCCCGCTCTTCGGCAAAGGCCACCTGCATTCGCACGCTGGTAATGGCTCGCTGTACTGTCACTGGCGATGTCCGAATTCCACAATTTTCTGTCCCAGAATGCCATAAACAAGGCGTTTATGTATCGCTAGAGTGGAACCTAACGTTATTAACCGGATTGTTTCCCATGCAAGCAACACACAACGTAGTCATTATTGGCGCCGGCTTCGGCGGACTGGGCATGGCCATTCGCCTGAAAGCCCAGGGGCAGGACGACCTGCTGCTGATCGAAAAAGGACACGATGTGGGCGGCTGCTGGCGCGATAACACCTACCCCGGTGCCGCCTGTGATGTGCCCTCACACCTGTATTCATTTTCCTTTGAACGGCATTACCCGTGGAGTCGCCGCTTCGCGCCGCAGAAAGAAATCTTTGCCTACCAGCAATACTGCGCACGCAAGTACGACCTGCATCGCCACATTCGTTTCAACACTGAAGTGGCGGCAGCCCGCTTTCTGGATGACGCCGGCCTGTGGGAAATCACCCTGACCAACGGCGAGGTGATCACCTGTCGCGCCCTGATCACCGCCACCGGCCAGCTCAACCAACCGGCCTACCCGCCGCTTGCCGGCATCGAGGACTTTCAGGGGCCACACTTCCACAGCGCCCGCTGGAATCACGATGAAGACCTCACCGGCAAAACCGTGGCCGTGGTGGGCACCGGTGCCAGCGCCATTCAGTTTGTGCCGGAGGTGGCCAAAGTGGCCGGCAAGGTCAAACTGTTCCAACGCTCCGCCGCCCATGTGATTGCCAAACCCGATCGTGCCTACAAGAAAGCCGAACACTGGGTATTAAAGAAACTGCCACTGACCCAGACGCTGGATCGCATGCGCATCTATGCGGCCAATGAATCCCGGGTACTGGGCTTTACCTCCTTCCAGAAAGCCATGGCGGTTTACGAGTGGCTATTCGCCCGGCACCTGAAAAAGCAGATTAGCGATCCCGCTCTGCGTGAGAAGCTGACCCCGGACTACCCCATGGGCTGCAAACGCATCCTGATGTCCAATGACTACTATCCGACACTGGCCCAGGCCAATACCGAAGTGATCAACTACGGCATCGATGCGGTAGACAAACAAGGGCTCACCGACAGCAGCGGCACCCACCATGACGTGGATGTCATCATCTATGGTACCGGCTTCAAGGCCACCGACTTCCTGACCCCGATGACCATCACCGGCCGCGATGGCGTGGACCTGAATACCGCCTGGCAGGACGGCGCAGAAGCGTATCTGGGCATCACCGTGCGCGGCTTCCCCAACCTGTTCATGCTGTATGGCCCCAACACCAACCTGGGCCACAACTCGATTATCTACATGCTGGAAAGCCAGATTCATTACGTGCAGCAATGCCTGGCCGAAATGGACGAGCAAAAACTGCATTCTCTGGAAGTACGCGAAAGCGTGCAGGCGCGTTTCAACGACAACGTGCAGCGTAAAATCAGCGACACCGTGTGGGACAAGGGTTGCCACAGCTGGTACAAGACCGAAAGTGGCAAGAACACCAACAACTGGCCCGGGTTCACCTTTGACTACCGCCGCCAGACCCAGCACCTGGAACTCAGCGACTACGAGTACAAAGCCCTATGAGCCTGTTTGTTGATCGCATCAGCCGCAGCCAGTCCACCGTTCAGCAGTTGCTGGCTGGCGCCCTGCGCCAGTCCCTGGCCCTGCTGTTCAAACCCGTCGCCAACCCCCGTTTCAGCTTTGCCGCGCAACGGCGCTGGCTGGACATCATGGCCTACAGCACCCTCAAGGCCGGCGGCATCGGCAGCCATGACAAAGCCATTGCCAATGTGCCCTGCCGCCACTACCAGCCACTGCATGCGCAAAGCACCGTGCTCTACCTGCATGGCGGCGGCTACGTGGCCGGCAGCCCGGACAGCCACAAGGCAATCACCTCGCACCTGGCCAAGTTTGCCAATGCCCACGTGGTGGTGCCGGATTACCGGCTCGCCCCGGAGCACCCCTGCCCTGCGGCCATCGAAGATGCGGTGGCGGTTTATCAGGCCCTGCTGGACGACGGCGTCAGCCCCGCATCGCTGACGCTGATGGGAGACTCCGCCGGAGGCGGACTGGCCCTGGCCACACTGCAAGCCCTTAAAGCGGCCGGCACGCCGCTACCCAGTGCGACCATCCTGTTTTCCCCCTGGGTCGACCTGACACTGGGGCAACTCTTCGACACCGACCGGGACATCATGCTCAGCCATGCCTGGCTGGACAGCGCGGCCAGAGCCTACGCCGGTGATGACACCCGCAACGCACAATGCTCCCCCCTGTTCGGCGATTTAACGGGCCTGCCTCCGATTCTGATCCAGGCCGGCGGCGATGAAATTCTGCTCAATGACAGCCATCGCCTGTGCACCGCACTGAACGAAGCCGGCACCCCGACACGGCTACAGATTCACCCCCAGCGCTGGCACGACTTCCAATTGCATGCCGGGGTACTGGCGGATTCGGATCAGGCCCTGATGACCTGTGCCCGCTTTATCCACCAACACGCGGTCCCTCAACACGAGAAAGGTGGCAACCCATGAAACGCATTCTGATTACCGGCGCCGCCAGCGGCATCGGGCTGGCCACTGCCACGCTGTTTCATAACAAAGGCTGGCAGGTGGGCCTCACCGACATCAATGAAACCGCCCTCGCCAGGCTGGCAAAAACGCTGGGTGGCAGTTGGTATCAACGGCTGGACGTCACCGATGCTGACGCCTGCCAGCAGGCCTGCGAGGCCTTTTCACAGGGCAAGGGTTTCGACGTACTGTTCAACTGCGCCGGCATCCTGCGCATGGGGCACTTCGAAGACATCAGCGCCGCCCAACACAAGCAGATCATCGATATCAATGTCACCGGTTTGATCAACATGACCCTGGCGGCACAATCGCATCTGCAATTGAGCACCGAGCCCGCCGTTATCAACATGAGCTCAGCGTCTGCGCTCTACGGGGTGCCGCACCTGGCCTCTTATTCCGCCAGCAAGTTTGCCGTGCGCGCGCTCACCGAAGCACTCAATATCGAGTGGGCCCGCCAGGGCATTCGGGTAGTGGATATCATGCCGCCGTTTGTGAAAACGCCGATGCTGGATGACGCTGAATTCCGCGCCCCGGTGGTGGACCGTTTGGGGGTCAATCTGACCGCCGACGACATTGCAGCCAAAGCCTGGCAGGCCGCCAATGAAAACGTCGCGGTGCATAATCCGGTCGGCGGGGTGTTCAAATTCATCAAGTTGATGGACAAGGTATTGCCCAGCGCCTCCACCAGGATGACCATGACATTTCTCAGCCGGGAATAGTCCGCGTCAGGGTTTCTCCGGCGGCCGGGGAAAACGGATTTTGACCTTGCGGCGGCCCCATTCACGGGCCGCCTGCACGTCCTCCCCCATATAGATATCAATCTTGCGTTTCCAGCGCCGGTGCATCTTGTCCTTCACCACCCAGACACCCGGCAAGCCCTCCACGGTAACCTCGGCATTGTGGGTCAGCCCCAGCCGGATCAGGTCGCGGGACACTGCGATGGCCTGCATTCCCGGCACCAGACGATCGCCCCAGGCGGCGAGCGCATGATCGCTGCCCGCCCCCTGCCCGTGCAGTGAGTTGTAAGCCGAAGCCGTCACCGTCAGTTCCATCATCGGCACCGCCGGGGCTTTTTCCGCCTCACAACGGGACACCAGCCCGGTCGTCCCCACCAGCACCAGGGAAAAAACCGCCGCATTCACTCGCCGTTGCAACGACACTGCTACGCTCATGGCATGACTCTCCGTACATTGCGCTTTTCTCTTATTCTTTTTACCGGGGTGCTGATGGCCGCATGCAGCCTTTTTTCCGGCAAGCAATCAGACACCACCAGTATACCTGAGCCTCTCGCCCAGACTGTGCGGGAGTGGGCGCCTGATGACACCCCACGGGGCGTCATCCTGGGCTTGCATAGTTTCGGGGATTTCGGCGCCGCGTTTGAACAGCTGGGCCCCTGGTTCGCCGAGGCCGGCTATGTGTTTGTGGCCTACGATCAGGCCGGCTTTGGCGACCGGCTGGAGCAAGGCCGCTGGGCCGGTGAGAAGCAACTGGTCGATGAAGCGGTGACGCAGATCCGGCGCCTGCACCAGACCCATGCCGCGCCCCTGTTTGTGCTCGGCGAAAGCCTGGGTGGCGCCGTGGCCATACTGGCCGGCCAGCAGGAACCGGACAAGGTCGCCGGATTGATGCTGGCCGGGCCTGCGGTGCGCGAAGGGATTCGCTTTCGTTATGGCTGGAACGCCGCCATCGCCACCGCCGCCACCCTGGCCCCCGGCTACCGCCTCACCGTTGAACGCAACGCCGATGATCCCACCCTCGCCCCAACCAGCGCTCAACGCCTGGCCGAGGATCCGCGCGTCATGCGTGAGGTTCGGATGGACGCCTACTGGGGGCTGATCAAGCTGGCGGACAGCGCCAGCGATTCGGCCAACAACCTGAACATCCCTACCCTGCTGCTGTACGGAGGCAAGGACCATTCCGTGCCGGAAGCAGGCATTCGCCACCTGCGGGCACATTTATCCGCCAACGACCGGGGGGAATACCGTTTCTATCCGAATGCGCCGCACCTGTTGCTGCAAAGCCGGCAGTGGCAGCAGGTCAGCCAGGACATTTCCCAGTGGCTTGCCATGACCCAACTGCCACAGAAAAACGCAGAAAATGGCCCCACCGGCCCCACTCCCATCTGTGAGGCCTGTTAAGCTGACCACACACCAACTGGGAAGCGGAGCAAGGACCATCATGAGCAAACGCGTACTGATCACCGGCGGCAATTCCGGCATTGGTTTCTGCACGGCCGAGCAACTGGCCGGCCGCGGCGCGGAGGTTATCCTCGCCTGCCGCGACCAGACCAAGGGGCAGGCCGCCGTCGCCAAAATCAAGAACGCCCACCCACAGGCAAAAGTGCGCCTGTTTGCCCTGGATCTGGCAGACCTTGAACAGGTGCGCGATTGCGCCGCTGAGCTCTATCAGGAACTGGGCCACATTGATGTGTTGATCAACAACGCCGGCGTGGTGCCCACCCAGCAGGAGTTCACCAAAGACGGTTACGAAATGCAGTTCGGGGTAAATTACCTGGCCCCGGTGCTGTTCACGCACCTGATGTTGCCCCTGCTACAGAAAGGCACCCAGCCCCGGATTCTGCACCTGGCTTCGGTGGCTCACTGGCTGGGCCGTATCAACAAGAAGACCTGGAAAGGTCGCAAGCCCTACCTGGTCATGGACGCCTACGGTCAGTCCAAGCTCGCCAACATTCTGTTCAGCAACGTACTGGCCGACCGCCTGAAAGACGCCGGCATCACCAGTAATGCCCTGCATCCCGGCGGCGTGGACACACCGATTTTCCGTCATGTGCCCAACGCCGTCATGGCACTGATTCGTCCCACGCTCATTACCCCGGAAAAAGCCGCATCGCTTCCCGTGAGCCTGGCACTGGACGAACAGTATGCGCAGATCAGCGGAGAGTATTTCGCCAACCACAAACCGGCCCTGCGCTCCCCCCGGGCCCGCAACAGCAACCTGGCCGATGAGCTGTATTACGACACCATGGCTGAATTGAATATGCCGGCATTGTGAGCAAAAAAAGTTCTTCACGGGTCAGCGAGAATGTCAGCTTTACCGTCGTTTTCCTGGCTTATCGCGTATAACTCACACTTTGCAGGACGCTCGACGCCGAATGCCTGACGCAAAACACCCACTCTGAGAGGCAGTTGCTATTCCTGCATCTCTTTTGAGAAATACTCCAGCGACAATCAGGTAACACCTATTGACGAAAAGAGTAGAGGAATCAAGGCTTCAGGGGTTTGACTGAAAGCGTCAGCCGTCGGGCATCCGGCGTCCAGCGGTTGCCAAGGCAGGATCACAGAAAAAGTCCCGACATCAGCTCAATCACTCCATTGCGCGATCAAACCCCAAAACGGCAACCGACAACCCGTCACTCCAGTGCGGCCTCCCTGACCGCCGCTTGTAGCTCGGGATAGAACGCCAGGAACCCGGCCTCCAGGGCTTGGTAGCGCGGCTCAATTTCCTGGATGATGCCGGCAAAGTCATTGGCAAAGCGGATACGCCCGGCGATCACATCCAGCGCCTGCCCAACCCGCTCCAACTCCCCGTATTGGTTCAGCAGATCATGCTCAATCAGACGCTCCACCCGCTCACGCATGGGGAGATGCATCAACGGCAGGCCCGCTTGCAGATGTTGGTAATGGCGGATAATGGCTGCGTCCCGGTCATGTCCGTAGAAGGTGGCCCAGTGCTGCCACAGAAAATGATCGAACAACACGTCCAGCGCCACTCCGGCAAAACGGCGCCGGCGGGCCGAAAACCCACGGCGTTGCGCCATGACCCAAGGGTGGTGGTCGGTGAACCGGTCCACCAGGCGATGATTATCCAGCCCCCGGCGCAGTGGCTCACTCAGCTCGCTGACCACCGCACCGCGCATAAAATCCCCCAGTACATTACCTACCTTGGAAGGCACTGACGGTTGCGCCAGGGTCAAATGGGCCAGGTAATTCACGATGCACCACGGTCCAGTCGGTAACGCAGGTTCTGACGTACGGCCGGCCATTCCTGCTCAAGAATGGAAAACACCACCGTGTCGCGGTACACCCCGTCGGCTGAACGCGTGTGGTGGCGCAGCACGCCATCCTGTTTGGCGCCCAGGCGGGCAATGGCCGTGCGTGAGGCGTGGTTATGCCAGTGGGTCCGCAACTCCACCGCAACGGCATTCAACGTTTCGAAGGCATGGCCCAGCAATAGCAGCTTGCACTCGCTATTCACCGCGCTGCGCTGAAAACGGCGGGCATACCAGGTGTGGCCGAGCTCCAGGCGCGCATTATTCTCGTCGACACGAAAAAAGCGGGTGCTGCCGATCACCTTGCCGCTGGCGCGGTGGCGCACCGCGAAGGGCATATCGCCCTGTGCCCGCCCTTGCAAAGCCGTATCGATATAATCCGCCACCGCTGCCGGAGCCGGCACCGTGGTATACCAGAGTCGCCACAACTCGCCATCGGCCGTAGCCTCGGCCAGATCCTCCGCATGGTTCACACACAAAGGCTCCAGCACCACATGCTCGCCTTTCAGTGTGACCGGTTTTATCCATCGCTCCATTTGCCACCCCTGTACGTCAGGCAATTCCATGCGCTCTCCTGCCGGCGCCCGTCTTGCCTGTACCCCGGCGGCGAGAGGATCAGCCCGGCGGCCAGCTGAAGGAGCGGCCACCCAGCACATGCACATGCAGGTGGAACACGGTCTGGCTGGCGCCAGCGCCGTTATTCACGTTCAGGCGGAAATCCTCCAGCCCCTCCTGTCTGGCGACCTGACTGGCCACCAGCAACAGATGCCCAAGCAATGCCTGATCGACCTCTTCAGCATCGGACAGCTTGGCAATCGGCTTCTTGGGGATCACCAGAAAATGGGTCGGCGCCTGGGGATTGATATCCCGGAAGGCCAGGCACTGGTCGTCTTCGAAGATGATATCGGCAGGAATCTCCCGGTCGATGATCTTGGAGAAAAGCGTTTCAGCCATAACTGCTCTCGGTTGGGTCAGCGAAAAAGCCACGGCGGAACCCCGTAGCCACGTCACAGGATGTGCACTTTACTGTGCAACCGGTGTGCCCCGGTTCACAGCTACTACGATAACTGCTCGTAAAATGTCCGCAGCAAGCGCTGTGCACCTTAGCGGCAGCCCAGAATAATGGCATTATAGCACCTGTCGAAACCCATCATTATCAACCGGAACAGCATGGCCACTCTTTTTGTCGAAAATTTAACCGTCGCCGATTTCTCCTACCTGCACCCCAAGCGCGGCATGGTGGGCGAATCCTGGCTGGTGGACCTGGAACTGAGCGGCGATCTGGATGATCAGGGCATGGTCTTCGACTTTGGCCACATCAAAAAGCGCATCAAGCAGATCATTGATGACAGCGTGGATCACCGTCTGTTGGTTCCCGTGGACAATGACCAGGCCACCATCGCCGAACGCGATAACGACACCAGCCTGGAATGGGTATACCGGGGTGGCACCATCCGCATGGTGGCGCCCAGCCAGAGCCTGTTACTGATGCCCGGTCCGGAAGTGTCCAAGGCCAGCCTGACCCTGTATCTGATGGATCTGATCCAGACCGTGGTACCGGCGAATGTAGCGGAAGTGCGCGTGGTACTGCGCGAAGAAGATACCGGCACCGCGCCGTTCTATCACTATTCCCATGGCCTGAAAAAGCACGACGGCAACTGCCAGCGCATTGCCCACGGACATCGTTCCAATATTCACATCTTCGAGAATGGCCGACGCAGCCGTTACTGGGAAAAGCTCTGGGCAGACCGCTGGGAAGACATCTACCTGGGTACCGAGGAAGATCTGGAAGGCACTTACTACATCGACGAAATTCCCCACCACCGGTTCCGTTACGATGCCGAGCAGGGACATTTCGAGCTGGTGATCCCGGAAGACCATTGCTACATGGTCGATACGGACACCACTGTAGAACAGCTGGCCGCCCACATTGCTGCGCAACTGGCCGATGAAGCTCCCGGCAAGCACTTTCGGGTCCGCGCCTTCGAAGGTGTCGGCAAGGGCGCCATCGCCGAAGCCGGCGAGAACCTGCCCGGCAAGACCCACAGCAGCTGGCTCAGCGGCACCTCAGTAATTTGAGGGCCAGCTGTTAGCGACTAGCCTCGAGAAAACCCCGCAAGCGGGCTTCGCCACATTCCTACAGCGGCTGCGAAGAAGGATCGGTATTGGGGAACTATCCCGGCTTTTCCTATCGAATCGAGCGTAGCTCGTAGCTCGTAGCTCGTAGCTCGTAGCTCGTAGCTCGTAGCTCGTAGCTCGTAGCTCGTAGCTCGTAGCTCGTAGCTCGTAGCTCGTAGCTATTCCTCCGCCAGAATTCGCTCTGCCTCTTCCTGAATCAGCCGCCGCAGCCAACGGTGTGCCACGTTGTGGTGCAACAGCGAGGACCAGGCCATTTTCAGCTCGAACTCGGGGATATCGAACGGCGGCTGCTTGATCAGCAAGCGCTCATTCTGGGCCTGCATGCGCGCCACCCGGCTTGGTAGCGTGGCCACCAGGTCGTTATTCATGGCCAGCAGGGCCGGCATTTGATAGTGGCGAGTAAAGATACTGATCTTGCGGCTCTTGCCCAACTGTTCCAGGGCATGGTCAATCCACCCCAGCCCGCCGAGCTTTTCCGGATTCATGCCGAATCCCACGCCAAAACCGGTTTTTGATACCCAGATATGCTGGGCGGACAAATAGCTGTCCAGATCAAAGCCTTCGGCAATGGGGTTATCCCGGTTGAGCAAGCAGGAAAAGGAGTCTTTCCAGAGGCTTACCTGGTGAAATGAGCCCGGAATTTCGTTAAAGCGATTCACCGCCATATCCACCCGGCCCTGCTCCATGTCCTGGTAGCTCACATCCGACGGGGTCAGGAAATCCAGCACCACATTGGGGGCCTCGGCGCGCAGGCGACGAACAATATGGGGCACCAGAGTCGCTTCCGCATAATCACTGGTCATGATCCGAAACACCCGGCGACTGTCCGCCGGCTGGAACACGTCCTCAGGGGTGAACAATTGCTCCGCCTGGGACAGAATTTGCCGCACCAAGGGCCGCAACTCCTGTGCGCGTTCCGTCGCCGTCATGCCGTCACTGGTACGAATCAATAACGGATCACCAAATAACTCGCGCAACCGTTTCAGCGAATTACTCATCGCCGGCTGGGTAATCCCCAGTTGCTCCGCCGCTCGGGTCACATTCTGCTCACGCAGAAGCACATCCAGATACTTGAGCAGATTCAGATCTGCCGCACCAATATTCATTTTATGAATAGCCACTCATGCCCACATCAACAGGATCAATTCTAGCACTGCCTGATCCTCACTGGCACCGTGCACTAGATCACAGGGTCATGACGATTCTCTGTGTAAAAAAAACTTTTACGCATTTGAGTGTTAACCGTGTCTCTATTTCGCCATTACTGGCATGTTGCCAGTATCGCCTGGAGGCAAAAAAATGCGTAAGGTCTAAAGCTTGTGTCCAGATAACAGCACAGCCTGCTCTGTTGTCATAGGCCGGCAAGCCTTTCTCGCCAGCCCCATGTAAGCAGGCGTGATTCAGAGGTTACTATGACAAGCAACGCAACCACGCGAACCGAGAAGTTCGTGGTTCGTTTTCCCTGCGGCATGCGAAACGAGGTCGCAGAAGCGGCCAACCACAGCCATCGCAGCATGAACGCGGAAATTATTGCCCGGCTGGAACATAGCCTGAAGAACTGGCCGCATACCCTGCCCCACGGCGAAGCAGCGGTGCCGCAAGGCAACGAAGAAGCCTTCCTGCTGGAACGCTTTCGCCAACTCCCCCAAGGGAAACAGCAGGCATTGTTAGCGCTTTTGGATTAGATTAATTCTGCCGGGCTAACCACAACTGCCCTTTTGTCCTTACAATACACCGCTGGCCACGTGCCCATTATCGAAATGACAGTACTTTGCACTATGATGTAGTGCATGCTGCTCACGCACGCAGTCACCGATTCATGGACTGAAAGGAGCCTTTACGGCCGTGACCGCAAACCAGAACCATACCCCACTGCCAACCGGCAACGATATTACGTTACCGTGGCACCTGCGCCTGCCCAAACCGCTGGAAAAGGATTTTCGCCTCTATTTCCGGGCAAGCGTGGCCAAAGTCATGCCCTGGGCGCTGGCACTGGTGGCGTTCCTGATTGTCTCCGCCATGTTTATCGAGTCACGAATTTCTCCCGACGTTCTCAACCTTTCCTGGCGCCCGCGGCTTTTCACCTTGATGCTCACCGGCGGCTGTCTGGTATTAATCCGCAAGCCCCAATGGCGCAACTGGCTTCATGAAGCCACGCTGATACTGGCATTCGCCATTGCCCTTACCGGCAATTATTTAGGGGCCATTGTCGAGCACCCCCTGGCCTACACCTTCTTTTTCCACACCCCTCTGGCCATCCTGATGATCTGCATCCTGATACGGGTGCCATTCTACTCCGCACTGGTTAGTTCAGTGATCATGATTGGCTGCATGGTTTTCAGCCTGCAGCTCAGTTCCGGCCGCCACCCCTTTGAACCATCCACCCTGGTATTGGTATCACTGGCCTTTGCGAGCATGAGCCTGTTTGGCCAGTACGTGTACGAACGACTGTTGCGACAGCACTTCCTCTCCGAACATGTACTGTTCCAGCACAGAAACGAATTACACTCCGCCAATCTGGTACTGGAAAACCAGGCCACCGTCGACGGCATGACCGGCTGTATCAACCGCCGGGGAATGGAAAGCCGCCTGAGCCACCTCTATCACAAGCTGAATCAGAACAACCCGGATGCGCCTGAGCGTATCACCCTGATGTTGTTCGACATCGATTTTTTCAAACAGTACAACGATACCTATGGCCACCCGGCCGGCGATGAATGCCTGAAAAAAGTGGCCGGTGTCCCTCTGGGAATGGTGCAAAGCGATACCGATTTCGTGGCTCGCTACGGTGGCGAGGAATTTGTCATTACCCTGACTGACTCCAGCTTCAACGATGCGCTGGTTTTCGCCGAGCGCATGCGTAACCGGGTCGAGCAGCTGGGCCTGCCCCACAGCGGTTCCCGGGTCAGCCAGGTGGTCACCATCAGTGTCGGGGTCGCCTGCTCTGACAGCAACGCCGCAGACGGTGCCCAGCTCTTAAAAATGGCCGATGAAGCGCTGTATCAGGCAAAAGGCGCCGGGCGAAACCGGGTTGCACTGATGAGCAACCAAGGCGTAGTGGAGATGCTGAATTAGTGGGGAGTTGAACCTGACGACTGAATGCCCGAGCCATTCGCTGTTGGCGGGCAACGGCAGCACGGCTGCTATTCAGGGCACACTAATAGTACTTGGCCGATTCTCAAACAGGCTTAAGTCAGGGCGCGCAAGGCGCCCTGTCGCCATTATTTACTGGCTCGTTTTTCCCGTCGTTTCTCTTTCAGGGTTTTTTGCGGCTTTTTCTTCACTTTTTCCTTACTCATAACGCTCTCCTTACAAACAGGCTTCATATTCTCCGTCTTGTCTTACGGTAAAACATGCAAGGCATGACCCTCCCTCTTTATTGGAAACACTCATTTTTCTGCTGTTTTGTTCACCTTCAGCAACAGATATCGGTGCCCATGACCAAGGAAACTCACATTGACCACTGCTCCAGGCAAAGCTCCCAGCAAAGCAGCGCCCAATGGAGAAAGCACAGAAATATCCTTGTCCCCCAGAGATCGCTTTCCCGCTTCTGCCAAAGTGAAGGACATCTGCTCTTCATCTTCAAAACTGAACAAGCAAACACGATCGCCCACCGCTGCCGCAGCAAGCTCACGCTCCACTCCACGCAACATTTCTATTTTCTCCATCACGACCATCAGCCGGACCGGCGACAGGAAAAACAGGGGATTTTTTGCTAAATAGCGTTTTCCATAGCCATAGCGACACAACGACAAACGCTCCATAAGCGCAGCCATAACCGTTCACCAGATTGATATAAAAAAGGGATATCGAACGATGTCGACAACGGGAAATAAGCCGGACGGGTTCCGCCCGGCTTAAACCGGAAAGGTGGGGAGAAAATCCATCCAGAGGGAGAAAAGATAAAACACAGTGGCATTCCTACGTTGATATGGAATCCACCATAGCCGGAATAATAAATATAGCAAGGCCACCCCCGGCGGGGCCTCTACCTTGAGCGTTTGGTCACCCTGGGGGCAACAACAACACCCCCTTCATTCGTTCATCGGCGGCACCACGGTGACCGGGTCCAGCTTTACCTCGAACCAGTTCAGACGCCAATCAAGGTGTGGCCCGGTTGCACGGCCAGAAGCGCCCACCTTCGCCACAGGCTCGCCCTGCTTCACGCGCTGTCCATTGCTTACCAGCACTTCGCTGAGATGAATCATGGTGGAGGACACCCCATAACCGTGGTCCATAATCAGGGTGCCGCCGGAATAATAATTGTCCTGTTGCACCAGCGAGACCACCGCATCCGCTGGCGCCACGACCACCGTGCCCGTGGGCCGGGCCACATCCACGCCATAGTGCGGCCGGCCAGGCTTGCCGTTATAGACTCGCTGACTGCCATACACGCCACTGATACGCCCGGTAAGCGGCCACTGAAAATCGCTGAGAAAGGCCATCAGGTCGGAGTTCGTATCCCGCGCGCTCTTGATTTCGGCCACTTCTCGGCGAATGCGTTTCAGCACCGCTTCCGGCGGCGGCTCGACCGTGCGCTTGGGCACGCCTTCAATACGCTGAATCGCATACTCACGCTTTTCCAGCGTCACCGGCACCTGTTGCTGTTCACCGTTTTTTTCCAGCACCAGTGTCTGTTGCAGATCGGCGTCACGCCCTACACCCACAACGAAAAAACCCGCATCGGTGGTGCGCACAGCCCGGTCGCCCAGCTTGACGGCCACCCCATTTTCCACCTGCCCACGCAACAAGGAACCCTGGGTACGCGGCCCTTCCAACGACAGCAACCAATCGCTGGCCATGGACAACGAAGACAACAGACAAAGCAGGACAACAAAAGGAATACGCACAGGAAACCTCAAAGACGAATGGGGCAATGGTTCTGCAGGAGCAACGCGCCTGCAGAAAAACCGTCACAAAAACGCGCTGCCATCTTCCACATCCAGCTGCACCGGGTCCAGGTGCTTCTCACCGTACTGGCGCCACACCCGTGAGCGGATGAACAGTTGGTAGAGGTCCGGGTCCAGATGGTCGTTGTTGCGCATGCGCTGCATGATGCCCAGCGCTTCGCTGAGTTTGAGCGGCGTTTTATAGGGGCGCTCCTTGGCGGTAAGCGCTTCGAACACATCGGCGATAGCCATGATCCGTGCAGGAATCGACATCTGATCACGGGTGAGGCCAAGCGGGAAACCCGTGCCATCCATTTTCTCATGGTGGCCACCGGCGTATTCCGGCACCCGCTGTAATTTTCGCGGAAATGGCAGTGAACCCAGCATGTCCAGGGTCACATCCATATGACCATTAATGATCTGTCGCTCCTCAGGCGTCAGCGTGCCGCGCGGGATGCACAGGTTGTACACCTCATCATCGCTGAGCAGTGGTTTTTCCTGTCCCCAGGCGTCCGTCCAGGTACGCGCCGCAATGTCCTTTACCCGCTGCTGATCCACCGCCGCCATGGCCTCTCCGCCACGGTTAATCCGCTCCAGAAAGGCCAACTCTTCTTTCAGGGCGCCAATGTCCTCTTCCATGCGTTGCCGGCAGGCCGGCTCATCAGCGGGATTAAGCAGACAGGCTTTTTCATAAGCAAACTGAATCTCCGCCCGCAGCGTCGCAAAGCGGCTGGCCACTTCATCAATCCGGTCGTGCAATGTGTGCAGCTTGGTGGACTTGTCCAACACCGAATCCGGGGTCGCCAGCTTGCCGCAGTCATGCAGCCAGGCGGCCACGTGCAGCTCGTACCAGCCTTCTTCATCCAGCGAAAAATCCGGGAACAGCGCCTGATCATCACAGGTGGCCTGGGCCAGCATTTCGGTGATGACCGGCACCCGCTGACAATGGGCGCTGGTGTGAGGGCTTTTCGCATCAATGGCCTGGGCCAGCACCTTGATAAACGCGTCCAGCAAGTCCTTGAGTTCCTGCACCTGGCTGAGATTGCTCAGGGCAATGCCGCCGTAGGTCAGCAGGGACTGGAAAATCAGGTGTCCATGCTCACCCAGACGTTGCAGGTTGCGGGGTACCGGTTTGTCGTAAGCCAGTTGCAGCACACCGGTGACCAGGCCTTCGTGGTTGTACAGCGGCCAGAGCTGGAGCCCTTTGGCCTGCGGGGCCAGTGCCGCCAGCAACGTCTTATCCGCCTTATTGAGGGACGTTTGCGTCAATGCCACGGTGAGGGGCTCACCGGCGGCGAAACACTGCTCCACAATACCCCCGGCGCCATCAGCCTCATCGGCTAATGGGCGGAACCACTGTGGCGCCTCCTTGACGGCATCGCTTTCACCGGCCCCATCGCGACACAGGCAGTTCAGCCCGGCCCGGGGGCGGCCATCGGTATACAGCCATACCCAGCCCGTATCTGCATGGCACAGGTAGAGCACTTCTTTGAGCAGCGCATCAAGCAGACGGGGTACATCCTTCTGCTCACTCAGATGCTGCGCTACCCGCAACAGCCTGGGCAACTGCGCGTTGTCTGCCATCTGTTGCGTCTGTGAGGGTGTTGTCATGGGCTATCCCGCTCCATCGGGTTCATCCTTGGACTCTCATTGTCAGCTATCCCTGCATCCCCGCCCCAAGCATAGGCGGGCGCCCGGAAACAGGCAAAATTCTGTGCCATACGTCGGTTAATCCACGACAGGCGTACTAAAGGCCGCAAAATCGCACCCCGAAAGGCGCTTAACCGCCCCCGCACCTTGAAGCGGGGGGCCTGATTGCCTACCATCTGCCGGTTCTGAGCCAATCACCTGGATCCCTTGTCTCATGAGTGTGAGCTATCAACTGCCCGATGGGGCAAGCATGGAGTTTGAGCAGCCGGCCTCCGCCTTCGAGATCGCCGGACGTATCAGCAAAAAACTCGCCAAACAGGCCCTAGCCGCCAAGGCCAACGGCAACCTGATCGACGTCTATCTGCCCATCGACGACGGCGCCACGGTGGAAATCATCACCCGGGAGACCGACGAGGCCCTGGAGCTGATTCGCCACGATGCCGCCCATGTCATGGCCGAAGCCGTACAGGAGCTGTTCCCGGATACCCAGGTGACCATTGGCCCGACCATTACCAACGGCTTCTATTATGACTTCCACCGGGACACCCCGTTCACACCGGATGACCTGAAAACCATTGAAAAGCGCATGCAGGACATTGTGCGCCGCAATGAGGAAATTCGGCGTGAAGTCTGGGATCGCGATGAAGCCGTGGCGTTTTTCCTGGAGAAAGGCGAGGAATTCAAGGCCGAAATCATCCGCGAGCTGCCCGCCGACCAGGAAGTGAGCCTCTACCGCCAGGGCGAGTTCATCGACCTGTGCCGGGGTCCGCACCTGCCCAGCACCAGCAAGCTGGGCGACGGTTTCAAGCTGATGAAAGTCGCCGGGGCCTACTGGCGTGGCGATGCCAACAACGCCCAGCTACAACGCATTTACGGCACCGCCTGGCGCGACAAGAAAGAATTGAATGCCCACCTCAAACAGATTGAGGAAGCGGAAAAGCGTGATCACCGTAAACTTGCCAGGGAAATGGGCCTGTTCCATATCCAGCAGGAAGCGGTGGGCAGCATGTTCTGGCACCCGAAGGGCTGGCGCATGCGCCAGAACCTGGAAAACTACATCCGCGGCAAGATGGAAAAAGGCGGCTATCAGGAAGTCTCCACCCCGCAGATGATGGACCGCATCCTCTGGGAACAGTCCGGCCACTGGGACAAGTACGGCGAAGACATGTTCACCGTCTGTACCCACGACCACAAAGAAATGGCCGTGAAGCCGATGAACTGCCCCGGCCACGTGCAGATTTTCAAGCAAGGCATCACCAGTTACCGGGACCTGCCCATTCGTCTGGGCGAATTCACCACCCTGTTCCGTAACGAAGCCCATGGCGCCCTGCACGGCCTGATGCGTGCCCGTTCGTTCAGCCAGGACGACGCCCACATCTTCTGTACCGAAGAGCAGATCAACGAAGAAACCGCCGGTTTCATCAAGATGCTGCGCGAAGTCTACGAAGACTTCGGCTTCGACAGCTTCCGCATCAAGTTTTCCGATCGCCCGGATAACCGCGCCGGCTCCGACGAAACCTGGGACAAGGCCGAAGGCGCGCTGCGCTCTGCGGTGGAATCCCTGGGGCTGGAATGCGAACTGAACCCGGGCGAAGGCGCTTTCTATGGCCCGAAACTGGAATTCGTACTGCGTGACGCCATCGGCCGTGACTGGCAGTGCGGCACCCTGCAGGTGGACTTTGTGTTGCCTGATCGTCTGGATGCGGAATACGTGGCCGAAGACGGCTCCCGCCAGCGTCCGGTGATGCTGCACCGCGCGGTGCTGGGTTCCCTGGAGCGCTTCCTGGGTATTCTGATCGAATCCACCGCCGGCCACCTGCCCCTGTGGCTGGCGCCGCGCCCGGTGGCGATCTGTACCATTACCAACTCCGCCGACGAGTACGCCACCGCCGTGCAGCAGAAACTGGTTGCCGCCGGGGTACCGGCGGAGCTGGATATTCGCAACGAGAAGATCGGTTTCAAGGTCCGCGAACACTCCCGCGCCAAGACCCCGCGCATCTGGGTCATCGGCGAACAGGAAGCCCAGCAAAACCAGGTGGCCATTCGCACCCTGGGCTCCCAGGCTACCGAGACCATGGATCTGGACGAAGCCGTCGCAGCCCTGGCCGCAGCGACTCGTCTGCCGATTTAAAGAGACGCAGCACGCTTCACGCATCACGCAACGCGCCAAAACATCCCGCGTGTAGCGTGCAGCGTGCAGCGTGAAGCAGCGGAGCACTTATGTTCAAACACAACGAACAACAGCCCGAAGGTTTTCAGGCTTCACTCAAGGAAGCCCTCGATAACCTGGCATTCAACGATGCCGGGCTGGTGGCCGCCATTGCCCAACAGCATGACAGCGGCGAAGTGCTGATGATGGCCTGGATGAATCGCGAAGCCATCGAAGAAACCCTGGCCACGGGCCGTGTCTGTTATTTTTCCCGCTCGCGGGGAAAGTTATGGCGCAAGGGCGAATCTTCCGGCCAGGTACAAATGCTGAAAGAACTGCGCATTGATTGCGATGGCGATGCCCTGCTGGTGAAAGTGGACCAGACCGGGCCCGCCTGCCACACCGGCCGGCGCGACTGCTTTTACTGGAAAGCCGACGCCAGCAACGTGACCATCGACAAAGCCCCCATCAAAGACCCCATCAAAGACCCCAAAGAGTTGTACGGCAAATGACCCTACGATTGCAGAACACCCTCACCGGGAAAAAGGACGACTTCATTCCGCTGGACCCCAACCGCATCACCCTCTACGTGTGTGGCCCCACGGTTTACAACTTCGTCCACATTGGCAACGCCCGCCCGGTGGTGGTGTTTGATGTGTTGTATCGCCTTCTGCAACGGCTCTACCCGAACGTGGTCTACGCCCGCAATATCACCGACATTGATGACAAGATCATCAAGGCGGCCGCGGAAAACGGCGAGGACATCAGCGCCCTCACCGAACGTTTCACCGCGGCGTTTGCCGAAGACATGGCATCGCTGAACGCGAAAACCCCGAACATCATCCCCAAGGCCACCGATCACATCCCCGAGATGATCCAGATGATCGCCACCCTGGTGGAAAAGGGCCACGCCTACGAGGCGGATGGCCAGGTGCTGTTCGCGGTGGAATCCATGCCCGACTACGGCAAGCTTTCCGGCCGCAAACTGGAAGACATGCTCGCCGGCGCCCGGGTGGAAGTGGCCGACTACAAGCGCCACCCCGGCGACTTTATTCTCTGGAAGCCGTCCACCGACGAACAACCGGGCTGGGAGTCTCCCTGGGGCCGTGGTCGTCCCGGCTGGCACATCGAGTGCTCCGCCATGATTCACAAGCACCTGGGTGACGTGATCGACATCCACGGTGGCGGTCAGGACCTGATCTTCCCGCACCACGAAAACGAGATCGCCCAGGGCTGCTGCGCCCACGGCACCGACTACGTGCGCTACTGGCTGCACAACGGCTACATCAATATCGACGGCGAGAAGATGTCCAAGTCTTTGGGCAACTTCCGCCTGGTGCGCGATTTGCTCACCCAGTACCACGGTGAAATTCTGCGTTTCGCCCTGCTCTCCAGCCATTACCGCTCGCCGCTGAATTTCTCCGCCGACGTACTGGATAACGCCGAGAAGGGTCTGGATACGCTCTACTACGCCCTGCTGGGGCGCGGCGAAACCGTGGCGCCGGAAGCGGATTACCAACTGCCGGACAACCACCCGGTACTGGACGCGCTCAAGGACGACCTGAACACCTCCGAAGCGGTCAGCGCCCTGCATGCCATCGCCGGTGAGCTGAACAAGGCCGAACTGGCGGACAAGCCAACACTGAAAGCGGAATTGCTGGCCGCCGCCGACCTGCTCGGCCTGCTCACCGTGGAACCCACCGCCTGGTTCCAGAACAAGAACGTGAGCGAAGATGGCCTCAGCAACGACGACATCGACGCCCTGGTCGCCGAGCGTACCCAGACCAAGAAAGACAAGAACTTCGCCCGCGCCGATGAAATCCGCCAGCAGCTCACCGACGCCGGCATTCAACTGGAAGACACCCGCGAAGGCACCCGCTGGAGTCGGTAAAAGAGACGCGGCACGCAGCACGCTTTCACGCAACAGCGCGGGCCTGGTGCAGTAGCCGCTCGAGCCCAAGAGGCCGCGCCCAGGCTACCTGGAGCGGCCTTTTGCATTTATCAAGACGTAAGTAACGAGTTACGCAAGTGTAGGTCGGATTAGCCTGAAAGGCGTAATCCGACAAACCCACGCTCAGGATGCTCCACCAAGGCTCTCAGGCTGCGCCGCCTGCGCTTCAACCTTGCGCCGGTAATACCCGGCCAGAAAGGCTCCGCAAAGAATCTGGATCTGGTTGTAGCACATGATCGGCAACACGATCATGCCGAAGCCGGGATTCGCCACGAACAGTACCTTCGCCATGGGCAAGCCGGACGCCAGGCTTTTCTTCGAACCACAAAACACCGCCGCGATTTCATCCGCCAGGCTCAAGCCCAAACGCCGCGCCAACAGCATGGATAAACCGATCACCAGTGCCAGCAACAACAGGCACAAGCCCACCGCCAGCAACAACGACGCCACCGGCAACTGCTGCCACAACCCCTCGCTCACCGACTCCGAAAAAGCCACATACACGATCAGCATAATCACGCCCTGATCGTAACGGCCGACAAAGCCGGGCCAACGCGACAGCAGCCCCACCAGCTTCGGGCGCAGTAATTGCCCCAGGGCAAACGGCAGCAACAGCTGCAGCACGATGCCTTTCAGCGCACCGCTCACATCGAAGGCACCCTCACCACTGGCAGACACCATCAGCATCAACAGAAAGGGTGTGAGCATCATGCCGAACACATTGGAGGCGGCAGCGCTGCATACCGCCGCCGGCACATTGCCCCGCGCCATGGCGGTAAACGCAATGGACGACGACACTGCGGATGGCAACACGCCCAGATACAGAAACCCCAGCGCCAGCTCTGACGGAATCCATTTCGGCGCCAGCAACGACACCGGCAACACCGCCAGCGGAAAGACCAGGAAGGTCAGCGATGAAATAAACAGGTGCAGCCGCCAATGCATCGCCCCGGCCAGCACCTGTTTCCGGGACAGCGCTGCCCCATGCACAAAGAACAGCACCGCCACCGCCAGCGTGGACAGCTGCGAGAGCCCCTCCGCCAAACCACCACCAGCCGGCCACACCGTGGCGGCGACAATCACCGTCAACAACAGCAGCGTAAAGCCATCCAGCCGGCGCAGCAGGCCCATCATCAGGACGCCTGCAACGCCGCCAGCGCAGGCGCCAGCATGGCCCGAACCTGGCGCTCTGCGGCATCTGCATCGCCCCGCTCCATGGCAGCCAGCAGGGTTTCATGGTCCTGCTGGCTAGGCTCCGGCAGGGAGTCATCGTATTCCGTGCGCGCAATGGTGCGAGCCACCGCTTCACTGAAATAACGGTACAGTTCCGTCAGCGCGCGGTTATGGGCCGCCGCAATCATGGCCTGGTGAAAATCACGGTCATGCTGAATGCGCAGGGGCAGGTTCTGCCCCGCCGCGCCGCGAGCCGCCAGCGCGGAATGCATGGCGTCCAGATCCGCACCATCACGGCGCTGGGCCGCCAGCCGGGCGGCCTCTGCTTCCAGCGCCACCCGCATTTCCAGCTGGTCGCGCAGGGTGCTGCGTTCCACCCGCCGTAATGCTTCGGCGGGGTCCAGCCGGGCACGCACATAGGTGCCGTCGCCCTGCCGGGTTTCCAGCAGCCCCGCATGCACCAGCACCCGCACGGCTTCACGCACCGTGTTGCGCCCCACACCGAATTGCTCGCTGAGCCGGGGCTCGGTGGGGATACGCTCACCCACCGGCCACTCACCGCGCGCCACGGCGCTGCGCAACTCAGCCACCGCGCTATCCACCAGAGAAAGACGGGGTAATTTCGCTTTATTCATGTGGTCATCCTATGAATTTAACGAAATCATCCCATGAATATAGCGAGCGCTCAAGCCGACCTTTTGAGCGCGGCCCTTTCAAATCTTCAGGGTCAACTGGTCCTCCCGCGACAGGCTGTCACGCACCTGCATGGCCCAGTGGCGCCGCTGCTGCTGTATGGGCCCCAACCGCTCTGCCGGCACGGTACGCTCCAGCATCGCCAGCGAGCTGCCCAATGTTGCCAGCACCGCCAGATTCCCCCGGGCATCGCGGGCAATCTGCGCAAACGCCGCCTCCACATAGTCGGCAAAATCCCGCTGCTGGCATTGCAACCGCAGCTGCCCGTTCACTCGCCGAAACGGTTCCGGCATATGCCGCCCGGACAGGTCGGCAATCACCGCGCCCAGGTACAGCACACACTGCTCAGCGGTGGTGGAATCGTTAATGCCCGGCGACAGCGCCTTGATGGCGATATCCACCAGCTGCCGAATACCGAAAGCCGGGTCCTGCTCAATGGTGCGATGGCGATTGATCACATAGCAACGCAACAACGCCGCACAGCGCTCTTCGTCCCAGCCCGGCCCATGCAGGTACAGCAATGGTTGCCCCTGGACCACAAACTCGCCCACCGCCACACGCATGGTAACGACCTGCCCCTGGGCATCGGCCTCCTTGACCAGGCCGTTCAGGTACACCTGCTGCACAAACCCGGTGAGCGGGGCCGCCAGCGTGTGACCGGCCGGTTGACGGCCTGAGCTACCGCCATCTTCCCCCGGCGTCACCGCCCCGGCCCGCAACGCAGCCGGGTTCTCGGCGACACGCCCGAACGCCTGATCGTAGCGCTGGGCTATCGCCGCCTGAGTGTCTTCGGTGATTTTCGCCACCACCTGGGACACCTGGATCGAACTGGCAATGTGGTGAATAAAATAGATCAGCAACGCCAGGCCCACGAAAGCCCCCAGCAACGCCACCATCACGGCAATGCCGTGCCCCAGCAGCAGGGAACCGGCGGGCAGGCTACGCAGCACCAACAGGCAATAGGCGAACACCCCCACAATCACCGCCAGGGTTAACTGGTTGGTGCGATCGGCCATGTAATCGCGTAGCAGGCGGGGGGAATACTGGCTGGCCGCCTGGGCCAGCACCAGCATGGTGATGGAGAAGGTCACCCCGGCCACGGTAATCATGGAACCGGCGATGGTGGTCAGCACCGCACTGGCGCCTTCCGGATTCACCGCGAGCAGGTAAGCCCACCAGTGTTGTTCGGCATCCGGCAACTCACCGGGGATGGCGGTGATGATAAAGGCCAGTAGCGATGCCCCAACCAAAAAACAGGCCGGCAGCAACCACATGCTGGAACGTAACTGGGTATACCACTGCTGAAACCGCGCCAGCACCATGGCTCGCCCTCGCATCCTTGCCCGGGCGGATTACCCGGGTGCACCACGTCCATGAACGCCCCCGGGCAGATACCGGGGAATCAGTCTTCCAGTGACAGTGTGTCCATCCCCGGCAGTGGCGGCAAATCTTTCCGGGTGGCATTGGCGAAGCGCGGCTTTTCCAGCTGGACCTTCAACCCCTGCAGGGTTTCCAGCGGCGCCTTGGTCGCTACCAGGTTCGCCAGCCACACCGGCACGCTGCCGCCCGGATCCACAAAGGTTTCGAACTGCACCCGCACCCAGCCATCGTCCATGGGAGTAATGATGAACTGGTTATCCAGCGCGGGAATACGTACAAAACCATCCTGCTTTCCCAGCACATTGTCGGCGTTCACGCTGTGCAGGGTGATCGAGCCGGAGTCTTCGTTCTGACTCAGTGTATTGGCCAGCACCACGTCCCGGTCCGATACCGGCCAGATACCGTGAAAACGCATGTGAATTTCTTCACGGTCTTCCACCGACAGCCGCTTGGCCCCCTGGTTCTGGAAGATCCATTCCGGGAAGGTGTCCACGGCGGTAATCACCGCCAGCACCGAGGTGGCGGATGCCTTCACTTCGACAATGCCCTTGAAGGCTTTTACCGGGCTATTGGAAACATCGCGCACATAGGTGGTGACATCTCCCCGGGCCTCACCCTCATGGTTGGTTTTCCAGTTTGCCGCCCAGGCCGGGTTCACCAGCACCAGAGGGGCCAACAACAACGCCACAAACATCGCTCGCAAAGGTCTTCTCCTTACTCTTCTCGTCAACAGGAATACATCATCCAAAACGCTGGCCGCAGTATGCTGCCCGCGCACGGGGAAGCAACCGCCGGCCGGGGTATTGGCCCCAATTACCGGCGCTGCCGAGGGCAACTCAAGGCTGATGTTTTTCTCACTCAGGCTGATGGCTCTGCGGCAGGTCCATCCCTTTCAATCCCGGGTAACGCTTCACCGCCTGCTCCAGCGTGGCCTTCTGGTAGGAGTCACTGCTGGCCATCTCGCGTAGCCCCTGCAGGGTTTCCTGGGGCGCCTTGTGGGAAATCACGTTTGCCACCGAAGACACATTGCCACCCGGATCGATAAAGGTTTCGAATTCGATGCGGGTCCAGCCATTATCCAACGGCGTCAGCACGAACTGATCTTCCAGCGCAGCAACGCGCACATACCCTTCGTGCTCCGGCTCGCCATCCACGGCCTGGGAGGCCAGGGTAATAGCACCGGTTTCCTCGTTCTGGGTGGCCTGAGTCTTGATCAGCGCATCACGGTCCTTGGCCGGCCAGATACCTTTAAAGCGAATATACGCCTGACCATTATCCCGCAACGCCAGTGACTGGCACTGGTACAACCATTGCGGGCAAGCTCTGGCATCCGCCATCACTGCCAGCACGCTCAACACCGGCGCCTGTACCTCAGTAACCCCCCGGAAGGCTTTCACCGGGCTATCTGCCATGGCTTTCTCGTAGGTGCTGATATCAGTACGCGCCTCACCTTCATTCACGGTCTCCCAGTCTGCCGCCATGGAACCGGCAGACAACATCAAGCTCACGGCCAATGCTGATACTCGTACCGGGCGGGTCCATCCTGTCACTTTGCTCATGGTCTCTCCTTGTTGCCCTGAGGCTGCTTTACCGTTGCATCATCATGAAATCGCAACACTTTCTTATCACGCTGCTTATTACGACCATGGAACAGCACTGGTATCTCCCCACGCGATGGCTATATCATGCTTTTTTTACAACTTACGACAGGCAGTGCTGGTCACGTGAAATCGCTTCTGCTTGGCGCCATCTGGCTGTACCAGAAGGTGCTGAGCCCCTGGATAGGCAATCAATGCCGCTTCTACCCCACCTGCTCGGAATACGCCCGGCAGGCGGTAGTTGCCCATGGCAGCCTGCGCGGCAGCGCACTGGCGGCGAAGCGACTGTGCAAGTGTCACCCCTGGCACCCGGGCGGTTTTGACTACGTGCCCGGCACCGAGCCTGACCCGGAAGCGCACCAATGCACCTCGCCATGCGGTGACAACAGCGGGGGGACATCACCATGATCCCCGCCATGCTGAACCGCTACCATCGCGGCCTGTCACTGTCTCTGGTACTCGGCCTGTTCTGTGCCCAGCTGCTGCTGGCATGGCACGCCCCGGCCCACATCGACGCCGGCCAACACAGCCCCACCAAGGAGCTGCTGACTTCCGCTGATTGCCAGGTGTGTACCCACGGCCATGGCATGCTGGCACTGCCCAGCGTCTACAGTGCACCGGTCGCAAAACGCACCGAACCCGTTCCGCTCGCGCCCGCCACCGCCGTGGTGCTCCGCAGCAAGCGCAATCCCTACCCGCCCCGCGGCCCCCCTGTTTCTGCCTGATTCCCGTTACTGATCCCTGATCATACTGGCGCATCACCTTTTGCCCCTCTCCCTGAGAGCTGGGCCTGTTGTGCCTGCCTGCGATCAGCAACAAACGTGTTTCCGGCACGAGTCCGGCCAGCCGCTTTCTTTTCGGCTGCGCCCTTTTACTCGCGCCCTCATTCATGCCCTGCATGAACGCTAGAGACAGAGGTAGTTATGATATTTCGACGCCAGACCCTGACCGGGTGCGTCGCCGTGGCCCTGTTGGCGCCCACGGCAGTATTGGCCGAAGCGGAAAGCAACAGCGCAGCCGCAGACCAGGCCCACGAGCTAAAGCAAGTGGACGTGTCCGCCCTGCCGCTGGGCAGTGACAGCCCCAGCACGCCCTACTCGGTGATGGACCAGCAAACCCTCACCCAGAAGGGCCAGAACACCCTTGGGGAAACCCTGAAAGACCAACCCGGTGTCCACAGTGATACCTTTGGCGGCGGCGCCAGCCGGCCAGTCATTCGCGGCCAGGGCGGCCCTCGGGTGGGGGTGCTCAATGATGGCTCCCAGGTCCTGGATGCCTCCAGTATTTCCCCGGATCACGCGGTCACGGTGGATCCCCTGCTGGCACGCCAGATCGAAGTCCTGCGCGGCCCGTCCACCCTGCTCTATGGCAGCGGTGCCAGCGGCGGTGTGGTGAACGTGCTCGACACCCGCATCCCCACCCAGCGCCCCCGCGAAGAGGTGGAAGGTTTCGTGGCGGCCCGGGCCAATACCGTGGCCGATGAGAACGCCACTGCCGCCGGACTCACCTTCTCGGCCACCGACAATCTGGTGTTCCGGGTGGAAGGCAGTCGCCGTGACGCGGACGACTACGAAGTGAATGGCTTCGAAGAACTCACCGTGCCCGGCACCTATGCGGAAAGCGACAATGGCAGCATTGGCGCCTCCTGGATCGGTGATCAGGGCTACTTCGGCATGGCCTACAGCTATCGTCGCGACAACTATGGCCTGCCCGGCCACAGCCACGAATTCGAGGAGTGCGGGGCCAACGGCTCCAGCCTGGATTGCCCCACCGGCGGCCATGATCACGACCATGGCGAAATCGTCCCCTATGTGGATCTGGCCAGCCGCCGGGTGGATGCCCGTGGTGAATACCGCGAGCCCTTCGCCGGGGTGACCGCTATTCGTTTCCGTGGCAATCACACCGATTATCGCCACCACGAAATTGAGGAAGGCACCATCGGCAGCACCTTCACCAACAGGGGCGGCGATGCGCGGCTGGAAGTGGAACACAAACCGCTGGGTAACTGGCGCGGCGTTGTGGGCATGCAATACACCCACTTCGACTTCAGCTCACTGGGCGGTGAAGCCTTCGTACCGAAGACGGAGACCGAATCCATTGCCGTCTTTGCGGTAGAGGAATATACCCTCAATGAGCAATGGTCCTTCGAACTGGGCGCCCGCCAGGAGCACCTCACCCAGACGCCGGACGATCGCAACGGCCAGGCCCTGGCCAAAGTCACCGCCGACAACGGGTCTTTCTCGGGCGCGGCCAACTGGCGCTTTGTACCCGGCTACGAGCTGGTGCTGTCCGTGGGTCACTCTGGTCGCGCACCCAGCGCCCAGGAGCTCTATGCGGAAGGTGTTCACCTGGCCACCAACACCTACGAATGCGGCCTGCTCAGTGACTGTGGTGGCGGGCAGCGCGATCTGGATGACGAAGTCAGCCTCAACGCCAACCTGAACCTGCGCAAGACCCAGGGCGACTGGTTGTTTGATCTGGGCATCTTCGAAAACCGCATCAACAACTACATCTATGCCCGCACCCTCGACCAGATCGAGGACTTCCGCCTGATCAAGTACAGCCAGCGTGACGCCACCTTCACCGGTGCCGAAGCATCACTGAGCTACTACGGCATCGACCCGGTGGGCATCACGGTCTTTGGTGATACGGTGCGCGCCACCTTCGATGATGGCGGCTACCTGCCCCGCATCCCCGCCAAACGGTTAGGGACACGCCTCAACAGCTACCTGGGCAACTTCGACGGAGAACTGGAGTTCTACCGCAGCTTTGCCCAGGACCAGATCGCAGGCTTTGAGGAGACCACCCCGTCCTACGACATGGTCAACGCGACCCTCAGCTACCGGCTACGTGGCGACCAGCGCCACACCTTCTATGTGCGCGGCAACAACCTGCTGGGCGAAGAGGTATTCAACCACTCTTCCTTCCTCGCCAGCACCGTGCCGGAGCCAGGTCGCAATGTCACCGTGGGTACCCGCATTGAATTTTGATGAGCCGCAACGTTAACGGCATCTGTGCCGGCGCCTTTACTCCGCCGGACACAACAACATGAATATGGAGAACACCATGCAACGCATGATGAAAAACCTGAAACAAAACGCAGCCCTGCCCCTGTCCTTGCTTGCCGCCCTCACCATGGCCGGTTGTAACGAAACCGGCACCAGCTCGCTGGGTAGCAATGAAGACGAACACGACCATGCCGAGAGTGATCATCCCGGCCGCCTGGTTATTGCCGCTGATGACGACGGCACCCAACTGTATATGTATGACCTGGAGGCCGGCGCCCTGCTACCCGGCACCTTGTCTCTCGACCATGACGCCAGTGCGCTCTACACCAGCCCGGGCAAGCGCTTTGTGCTAGCCGTACAGCGAGATGACAATCAGGTTCAGATCGTTGATGGCGGCCTCTACCTGCATGACGACCATGTGGACGAAGTGATCCCCACCTTTGCGGGCACGCTCACAGGCCCGGCGCCCACCCACTTCCGGGTTCATGGTGAGCAGGCCGCTCTGTTCTATGACGGCGATGCCGCCAACGCCATCATGGCCCAGGTGGAACTGCTCACCGATGAATCGCTGGAAACCGCCTCCAGCGTAGCCAGCCAGACCCTCGCCAGCGCCCATCATGGCGTGGCCGAACCACGAGGTGATGTACTGCTGGCCACCTTCCGCACTGCCGCCTCCGGCCTCCCGGAAACCGTTGATGTCTACCACCAGCACGGCGATCACTATCACAAGGAAGACACCATCGTTCCGACCTGTCCGGACCTTCATGGCGCCGGCTCCAACGAAGACTACTCGGTGTTCGGCTGTAGCGATGGCATCCTGATCGTCCATCAGGACGGAGAGGATTTCACCGCCGAAAAGATCACCAACGCCACCCTTGGCCTGGCTGCCGGCGAGCGTATCGGCAGCTTCGACAGTCATCACGAGCTGAACCACTTCGTGGCTTATGCCGGTGACAGCATCTATATCATCCACCCGGAAGACGGTGATGCCGAAGCACTGGACTGGACAGAAGGCGCAGCCGTGTCACTGGAAAGCCACCGCCTGGATCCCCACGGGGAGCATCTTGTGCTGCTGGATGATGCCGGGGACCTGCGTATTTTTGACACTGCTGACTGGAGTGAGCACGCCCACGTGGAAGATGCCATCGCACCGGGCAATACCCAGATGGCCGTGGCCGGCGAGCCCGCGCATGTCTTCCTTTCGGATACCGACAACAACGCCATCGTTGTCGTGCATCTTGAAGAAGGCAGCCTGGAATCCCCACTCAGCCTGACCTTCCCGCCCGCAGCACTGGCCTGGGCCGGTCTTGATAGCGACCATGAAGAAGAACATAGCGACGAAGACGAGCACGATCATGACGACGATGACCATGATCACGACCACTAAGCTCTGAACCACAGGAGGCTGCCTGCAGGCGATGCTCTTTGCATCCCCTGCAGGCATTCCTGCCCCCCTAACATCCCCTCAAACGCCCCCGGTCGCCGTCGCCCCCACTTTTCACTACAATCACTCTATTATTGCGTCGAGACTTCACATCCAGTGGGAGAACCCATGAAAAAAGTATTGTTTGCCGCTGCCTTGGCAATGCCCCTTTTCGCCAACGCCGGCGGTTTTGCCGGTATCGATTTCATCAGCAGCGACATCGAGCCGGATAACACCACCGCCAGCGCCAAACCCGAAGCCCTGCAATTCAAGTTCGGCAGCTGGATCAACCGCGACGAAACCCTCGGTGGCGAAGTGCGCCTGGGGCTGGGCGTCGGTGAAGATGAATTGAGCAACAACGTAGACGTGGAAATCGACCGTTACTACGGCGCCTACTTCCGCGGCCAGTTCCCCAACACCATGCCCGTGCGCCCCTACGGCCTGATCGGTGCCACCTACATGGAAACCACCGAGAAAAACGCCTTCGGCGGCTCCGACGGGGAAAACTACAAAGACCTGTCATTGGGCCTGGGTGTGGACTTCACCATCACCAAAACCCTGTTCATCAATCTGGAATACATGCGGGTGGTGGATCGTAGTGGTGACGAAATTACTAATCTGGGGCTGGGCCTGAACGGCCGGTTCTGATTAGGACACGCAGCACGCTTCAGGCATCACGCTGCACGCAAAACGCCCACCGGAAGGTGGGCGTTTTTTGTTGTGGGGTTTGTCGGTGAGGCGGGGTAGGTTCTTAGATTAAGAGAAGGTGTCCACTAAAGCGAGTGAGCCACACTTCCAACTGACTGGCCTTGTTAAATTTTTTAGCAGCTACAATTGCAAAGCTTTGGTGTGTCACCACTTTCAATCTCTGATAACCACCTTTTTACGCAACCATTGTCCATTTCCCAAAACCTGGATATTGAGGTCAAGTATTGGACAACAGGCTCTCTTTCTCCCATTTTTAGAAGCTCATTAGCTAATTCAAGATCTGGCCCAAAAGTATCAAGTTGCGGTGAACCCTCGCTTTTGCTTGCCTCTGTGAGATAACCTTTAGCGCCCTCTACGTCACCCTTGATGAAGCTTATTCTTCCCAAAACAACGTTGGAATTATGGATGGCATTACCATAATTCCAATCTTCCTCATATTCTGTGCTCATAGCTAAGGAGGATAATGCATACTCCTCTGCTTTTTCATAGTCACCAGTGTTGAAGGCAATTTCGGCAGCACTATCACTCCATGACCATTTCTCACTTTCGCTTCTATCCATGATTTCCTCCAAGACCTGAAGCTTTTTTACTGGGTCTGTTTCATCAAGATAGCTTTGAGTAAGAGGGTCTGCCTCATAAAAGTACATGAGGTATGCATATACCAATACCGGGATTGCGATAACGATGAGCAATGAGATGAGTATTTTCTTCATAAGTTAACGCCCGGCTCACGCGACGATTTGGAGCCGCGAAGCGGCGAAAAATCGGTCGCCGTGCGGGCGATTGTTAGGGCTATTAGCTAAGAAGTTCCTTAACACGCTTCATGTACCACGATTCTGGGGTATCTAATTTTATTACGTGACATCTTACATCTCTGCTAGGAAGCTCGATCTCCCATATATACTTTTTCTGAAGTCCTTCTGAGTTCCAGAACTCGCCCGGCTCAGGAGAGGGCTCTAGAACGAAGAATTTCGCCTTTGGTCGCTTAAATTGTTTGTTTGCATCAAACTTTTTAGTGCATGTCAGTAAAACGTAAGGAATATAGTCGTGAGGCATATCCTTAAGAGACCAAATGTCCTCACGTTTTGCCACATCCAGCAAACTATGCAGCTCTTTCCACGTTAAAGCAGGAACAAACTCCTTCAACTTCTGATGTATCCCATCAATGTTTTGTAGCGTCCAGCCCTTTGCCGCCGCGGACAAGGACTGATCTCGTGGAAGATTCCTCAACGTTTCGTACGGTTTATGGTTTTCGGATACTGTAGGACATCCAGAGTTCGAATAGTGTGCAAAGTGCGTTTGCTTCTGGGACTTGTCCGCTTTTATAAATACGGCGGTATTACATACCCGACAACACCCATCAACCGAGGGTCCGTACTTGACGACCCACTCATCTATATGGAGCACCTTTTGGGCCGCATCACTTGGGTGATAGGCGTACACGTTCAATTTAGAGATCTCCTTTGGCCCTAACGCGAAGCGAAGCGGCGGCCCGTCAGGGACGTCCGCCCTACGCGAATTGTTAAAAATCCCCCAAGGCAAACGCCTTATATAGCAGAACGCCACCGATGATGAGCGGCATGAAGGTGTAGCCTAAGAAGTGGACGACAAAGCCACCCCTATCACCAAATTTTTCTTTCATCGGCCCCAGCTTTGCAAACTGATGAGGAGCAAGCTGCCGAGCAACCAAAGTATATAGTCCAAATGCGACTGCAATAAATCCGATTATGGTGTTCAATTCCATTTGTGAGACTCCTTTTTAGTTTTTAACGCCCGGCGCAGCGGAAATTTTATCCGCCTGGCGCCGCTTTTTATGTGTGAATCCAAACCGAAGCTCCCCACCCTTGATACTTACATCAACAAAATCACCTGTTAATCTGAACCCGTTGTCCAATGCCATCAGTGAATCGATATTGCCATAATCCTTGGATCCGTCCGGATCCGATGATGATGGTGTGAGCTCAATAGGCCGCAAGCCTATTATTTCGATGGACCCAACGAACTCTAAAACCGCCTTGCGATAGCAGGTGTACTCACCTGCTTTTGGCGTGGAGTAGTACTTTGACGCGGGCCAAATGCTCGCTTCGATATAGAATGCCAACCTCCCACCATCTTGAGTCAAGCCAAGAATGAAGGAGTCGTTCAAATCGACACCTTCAAAAACTGACCTTTCACTCCAATCCATGATCATTCGCACATAACGCCCGCCATCATGCGCTCGCCGCATGCATGGCATTGTTATATGGTGCAACCTTAACTAAGAAAGTCACCAATATTCCTCAACGCGCTTGCTTTTCCTCTATAAAACTCTGTGTACCCACATTTCGCGCAAGACACAGAAGAGAACTTTTCAGTTTCCACCTCAAGGAAACTCGAAAGAATACCTCCAGAGCCCCTCATTTCTCCTGCTTTATACTCACCGAACCCACACTTTACGCACTCGTATTTTCTTCCTTGAAGAGCAAGATACTGAGCTTTGTGAGCTTCAATTTCTGTATCTTGGGGAGATGCCGGGCATCCACATCGAACACAACGTTTCTCATCTGCTTCATTGCCAAGCTCACAGGCCATGCAGCGCCATCTATAATTAGACATTCTTATCCCCCATATAACGCCCGCCTCAGCCGCCGAAAGTCGGCTTGCAGGCCCTTTTTATGTTTACTTAAGTTTTTCTTTTACATGCTCGACTAGGGCTTCACAACAACCTGAAATCTCAAAGCTGAGATTCTCTAAGTTTCGACCTTTTACTTTAATGGCAGGACTCTCTCCATGCTCAGAGCAACGGACACTTCCCACTGCTTTCTTAAGGTGATCAGAAACGTTGGAGAGAACAGCTGCCTCTATAGCTCCATCTATATTATTGGGGTTGACCTTCTTTCCATTCACTTCAAAAGAAATCTTCAGCATATCTAATCCTCCTTGAAACGCCCGCCATCATGCGCCTGTCGCATGCATGGCATTGTTAAATTCTGACTAGCTCGCTTTATTGAATAGCCCTGCCAGTGTCGAAAAACAAAATAAAATTAGATAACTGAAGAGAAGCCATGGCAATATCCTCACTAGCTTACCTCTATAGAGATCGCCTTTTTCATTGAACATTCCAGGCATAAAAAGAAGAAATGGCCCCAAAAGAGGCGCAAACCTTCCAGTCACATTTGTAACAACCCAAAACATGACATAAATAGCCCTAGCCGTTAATAACACCGATGACAAGAAGGATCCGAAAATAACAACTTGGTAAATTATTATAGGAATTTCCATACCCCCCCCAGAATTTAACGCCAGCCAGCATGCGCGGCTACGGAATGGAGGCGAAGCCGCAATGCAGTAGACGTCGCGTGCCTAGCCTTGTTAAGTGTTTGGCTCAGCATGGACCTGCACCGCCTTGCCAGAATATACCCAGCCGCTTAGACCGCCTTGTTGAATTTTGATCGCCATAAAGTCCTTACCGTACCGTATGCGCTGTATGTCATATTCGGTATCTGCGCCTACCTCAAATACCACGCTGCACCCTGTTTGATTGGAATAGCCACACTCCCAATCACTGTATGCAAATACCGGCGCAGAAACCTCTACGACCTTGGCCCGGTCGGTAGCGATATCCATGAGCCATACGCCCAAAACAATCAAGAAAAATACGATTACTACGCCTATACTCATTCTCATAGCGACACTTAACGACTAGCTAAACGGCGAGCGTTAGCGAGTCCAGTGGAGGCCGCGCTTTTTGCGGCCGGAACGTGTTTGAGCGACTTGTTATGTGCCTCACCTTTACCCATAAGCAATAACCGACCAGAAAACTCCAACCGAAATAATAGACAGCAAGCCAACTACGCTACACCAGAATTCGCTTGTACGCCGCCCGTGTGGCTCAAAATAGACGGCTTGTTTGGATGCAGGATACTTACCAAGAGTGGCTATTTTGCATGCCGGCCAGCCTACCCAGTAGCAAATAGTGCAGAAAAATATCTCCGAAAGGATATAACCAATACCTCGAAAAAAGCCCTTGCCAATTTCACCTACTAAATCATCCATACATTTCCCATTGGCAATGCATAACGCTTTGCTCACAGGAAAATTGCGATCTTGCGAGTAAATTTTCCTGTGCAGCTACTTGTTACGTCTTTCGATCATCTTCCAACCAGCCAGAATTATATTTGCCTGAATGAAGCTAGAAAAAAACTGAACCGGAAGTATCCATAAATCAACTACGGACGGACCTTCGCTCCCGATCCACCACGCAGGAAAGCACATCACGTAGAACAACGTCTCCACAGAATAGGCATAAAAATAATCGTACGCACTCCAATCATCTTTAAACCCAAGACCTAATACAACGCCAATCATGCCAAACCAGATAATGATCGAGGCCACAAAGTGCACTATCGAAGCGAGGGTTATTGGCCGGACGCTCATTCCTTCACCATCAGACGTAACGCCCGCCTCAGCCGCCGAAGGTCGGCTTGCAGGCCCTTGTTAAATGATTACCTAAACGAAACCCCAGAAAACCAAAGCACGTAAATGCCGTTACCAAGGCTGTGATTTCAAAATAATGAGCATAGCCAAGCATTGGGTAGTATTTGTAGAGTAGGCATCCGGCAACAACTGAAGATACTACTAATGCCCAATTTTCAGGCCGGCTAGTAATAAGAACCCCAAATGGAATACCTAAGGTCAAACCTGTTGTGCCCCCTACAGCCAGACCCATTAGGAGCAACGGAACAAAGCTCCATGCCTCCCAGTCTATCATCCAACCACCGATCAGAAAGGTTCCGAAAACACCCCCGACCACCCCATATCCGTAGTAAAGAATTAATGCGAACACTGTCGCGATGGCTGAGTTATAAAGCGTATTCATGGCAGCCCTTTCGATATCATTTAACGCCCCAAGCAGGGGCAGATTTTGCGTTTTGAGCGCAGCGAAGCAAAATTTGTCCCACTGCCTTGGCTTGTTATGTGACGGCTACCACTTACTTCTCAACAACCCTGGAAATACAGCCCCAATTGCTTTCTCTCCGCCAACACCATACGCCAGAAATATTGCGCTGATAAAAAGACCTGAAAAATGAGAAAGGCCAACCCCAACGGCGTAAAGCATAAGGCTAAAAACACCAATTCCACAGACGCCTAGTATTCCACTAAGGACTCGCAGAAACTTTTTCATTTCCTACTATCCACACCACATAACAGCGTATTCAGTCGAACCGTTCGACATATCTTTTTTCGACATAACTCTTAATCAACCACCGCCCGCCTCCGCCAGAAGATCCAGTCAATACAATAGGATGGAGAAAAGTTGATAACCTTTCTCACCTGGCAAAACTCGAAGCAGCGGGTTATTTCCTGAGTTATCCCGAATTCCCCTTTCCCTGAAAATCACTTTATATCAACTGTTTAGCTTTTTCTGTAAGCCTTATCCTACAAGCAAGGCACCCTCGTCCGGTGAGCACGAACCAAGGACAGGCTGAGCAGGCACAAAAAAGCCCGGGGACTTGCGTCGCCCGGGCTTGAGGGGTGTAACCCTGGTTATCGCTCTCCCTTAGCGATCTTCGTACCGTTGGTGCTTGAAGAAGATGCCGGTGTCACCGAACTGGGACAGGGTGAACGGGGATGCCATGACCAGCTCACCGACTTTGGTGGCGCTGTTGCGGCGTTCACGGGCGTAGCGTGCGGTGACCCAGGGCCAGATGGACGTTTTGATGGACTTGGAGGTCGCGTAAACGTCATACACCTTGGTGCCGGGGTTCAGGGCGGTCAGGTCGTCACGGAAATCGTGGGGCGCGGTGCTGATATTGTTCTTCAAATCACCGTTGGGCACGAAATAAACCTGAGACGGGGTGTTGGCATTGCTCACTGACGAACCATCCTGATTCACCTTGGCCATGTCACTCATGACTACCAGCGTCGGCTTTCTGGACACCAGCGAGAACAGCGTGGTTGTGCCGAGGGTTTCGTTCACTTCCGGCTGAACATAGTTGGACAGCTCGTTGGCAAAGATGTTGTGGTTATCGCCCTGCCCGCTAAGGGTATAGAGCGCGGACACGTTCTCGGAACGCTTGCCGTCCACCATCAGTTTCAGCGCCAGCCCCGGTGCAAAGCCACGGTCCGACGGATCGCCAGTCACCGACAGGCGCAGCAGGCCGTGATCCGCCCCCTGGAACAGGCCGGTGTAGCCATGGCCTGCCGTCGGCACGAACTGCACCTTGGCCAGCGCACCGCGAGGGTGAATCGGCTTGCTGTAGCCCGGCGGGCTCACATCGGTGACGTCCTGCACCTTCTTCCACAGGACGGAGTCGATCAGGCCACCAATATCGATGGGTTCGATGGCCGGCACTTCACCCTCTTCGTAGCTGGTACGCAGGGCGCCGTTGACCCACAGGTGGTCCTGTTTCGCCTGGGCAGACCAGGACTGGTAGTCCTCGGGAATTTTCAGGCCCCAGGGTTTGAAGGCGTTATCCATGCCCACCAGGCTGCTCGCCAGGTTCGGGTAGTGGCGACGAATGATGTCGACCATGGTGTTATCTTCCACCCAGTCGATCCCTTCAGCGGTGTAAACCTCGTCGGTGTAATCGGTGGTGAAGAAGCGGTCGGTCATCAGGCGGCGTGACGCATTGAGGATAAAGATCTGGAAAGACGTTTCGCCGAAGCCGAAGCCTTCCGGGCGCGTCTCTTCTGCCAGCTGGCCCACCAGGGTATCGATCATTTCGATATCGTTGTTGTACAGCGCCTTCAGGTCAGCCACCAGCTGCGGATCACTGGATAACTGCTCAAAGCTGGTAATCGGCTTGAGACCGATTTGGCGACGGAACTCGTTGTAACGGGGCACGCCACGTTCACGGTCACGCAGCACGTCGATGGCCGCCATATCAATGTCGCCGATCAGCGGCATGGACAGGTTGCGCAGGAAGTCCGGGTAGTTGTTCAGTGTCAGCGCACCCGGATGGGTGATACCGAAGGAGTACCACAGGCGATCCTGACCCACGTCGGTGAGCAGATCTTCCGCATCACCGTTACGAGTGTCCTGCAGCAGAATTTCTTCGTCGACCACGTTGGAGCCGATGTCGTAGACCTTGATCTCGTCACGCAGCAACGGGTGCATGCGATACACGGAAACAAATTCTTCGGTGAGGGTGTAGGGCACGCCGTAGTTGTTCGGGGTGCGCGAGCCCACCAGGCCGGCCAGGGCGTGTTCGATGGAGCTGGTATCGCCCTGCCCCAGATCGTTATCGATACCGAGCAGGTTGAAGATGCCGCCCAGTTCCGCCAGGTTATTGTTCAGCTCGTCCAGGTCGCCTTGATACTTGTCACGCTTGTCACGGTCACCGCCCAGGCCCCACCAGTTGGCGTACATGGCACGCTCGAGCACCGGGTTGGCAAGAATCGCCGGGGTCCATTCCACGGTGTGGATTTTGGCCATCAAGGCAGCGTTGATCAGCCGGGCATGGTCGTAGAGCCACTGATCGGAAGCACCGGGGTTGTTCGCCTTGAGCATGTCGGCAATGGCGTTATGCTCCTGGGTGAACAGGTGATGCAGCATGCTCAGCCCCACCCACCAGTTTTCATTGAAACCGGTAATCGGTTTGCCGCTGAGGAATTCCGTAGGCAGGCGGCCATTGCTGTCGACTTTCAGCTTACCGTCCACAAAGGAACGCACTTCGTCGTTGGTTTCCTTGTCGCTGCCGTATAGCTGCGAGCCATCCCACCAGTGGGTGTTGATGTTTTCGTAGGTCACCAGGGATTCATCGCCGCTGACGTTCGGGTCCGGGCGGGTACGCTGCACGGACATGGTGCCGGAGCCCAGCACGTCGCCAGCCGGCAGCGGAAATTCGATCGGGTTGGCGTCGGTACGCGGACCATGATCGAACCAGTCATGGACCATGAACTGGATCCAGGAGGTGGCGATGAAGTTCAGGGTGGTGGCGGGTTTGAAATCGCCGCCCCGGGACATGATCAGGTTACTGACTTCCCGCGGGTTCGGGGTCAGCAGATTGCCGCTTTCCGATTCCGCAAAGGACGAGGCCGGATCCACGTTACGGCCGAAGTTCACATTGGCGGAGCCTTCCGCCGGATTGTCCAGGATATTACAGGTACCGTCTTCGGTACGGGCCACATGGCTGCGCTCATCGCAGACGATGCTGGCGTTTTTTTCACCCCAGCTTTCCATGTCGAACATATTGTTTTCGAGCAGATCTTCCCGTTGACCGGCAAGAACCAGCAGGGCGCCCATTACGCCAAGTGAACCGAACTTGGTCAGGGCTGGCCAGGTAACCCAAGGGGACATAGCCATGATAAACCTCCGTCGTTTTTATTCTCGGGGTATGTCTGATGACAACGACGGCACTCTAGCAATGGCCCCCCCCCTCCACCCCCTCCCCCGGGAGGGGGTGGAGGGGGAAAACGAAAAAGCGCGAACGGGTTCAAGGTTTGGAATGGCAGCTACGAGCTATGAGCTTCGAGCTACGAGGCGCGGGATTGGGTTTGCTTCATCTCGAAAGCCGTGCCCGCGATCATGCGTACGTGCGCGGGCACGGCGCTCAAAAAAATGGGCATTCCTCGCGCCTCGTAGCTCGAAGCTTGTGTTTATCTAGGCGTGGCGCGCAGCACAGCTTCGGTACGATTGGAGACACCCAGCTTGCTGTAGATGTTTTTCAGATGCCATTTGGTGGTGGTGACAGAAACGCCAGTGCATTCACTGATCTGGGCATTGCTCATGCCGCTTTGCAGCAACTCGAAAATTTCGTTTTCCTTGGGGGTAAGGACGGAATCCGGATCCACTTCCAGGGGATCACTGGCCGGGGTGGCGTTGAATACCGCCGGAAACAGCCCGGTATAGAAATCCGGCAACAGCAACTGCCCTGCCGACCACAACCGATTCATCAACCCCGCCAGGCCTGGCGCTTCATCAAACACGGAGCGATTGATGTTGAGCAGACCATAGCGGGTGATCAACGCATCCACCTTGCGGCTTTGTTCGGTGGCCGTGGCGGCTTTTGAGGTAAGCACCAGCAGGTTGGCCTCAATGATGGAAGCCCGGGTCTTGATGCCCGCCCCTTTCACCACCGCCAACAACCGGCGCAACAGTGTTTCTGCCTCCGCATTACGGCCATGGGCCATCAGCCAGTACACTGCGGCCAGCCCGCGCCGCTCCCAGCTCTGGCTATACATGGACGCCTCACCCTCGAGGTTCTCCTCCACCCAGGCCGACAACTCAAAACGGTCCACTACCACATCCAGCCGCTGCCAGTTGCCGGTGAGTAACGCCTGGCGCGTCATCTCCAGCACTGCCATGCTGACAAAACGTTCGTAATTCCCCAGCTGCAAAATGCCCAACAGTTTCTCCAGCATCCGCTCGGCGCTTTTCTGCTTTCCCTGCAGATGCTGCAGCCGTGACAGGGTGAGATAAACGGTGGATATCACTTCTGTCGCGGAAGCAGACGAGACCATGGGCAGCAGGTCTTCACATACCTGCTGCGCTTCTTCTAGGCGATTCTGGTCGTATAACACCACCACCATGCCGGTGGCCCACAACGACCAGGTGGGGCAATCCCTGCGGGTGTTGTTAAAGTTCTCGACGATGAAGGCCACCGCTTCACCAATGTGGCCAAGCTGCTGATTGGCCAACGCAGTGATCAAGCCGGCATAACCCGCCGTAAAACGCTGCCCCAGCCGCAACAACACGTCCCGGGCCTGGGAGGAAAAGGCCAGCGCGGACTCCAGGCGACCATGCTGCAAGTGGTAATAAGCCACCATGGCCAGCGAGAAGGCACGGATATCCCGGTGGCCGCTGCTTTCCATCAGCAACGAAAGATTAGCCCCTTCCATGAAGTCGGTATCGTGCTGGAATAACTGCAAATGCAGCTCCAGAAAATCCACCGTCTGACTGTGATGGTATCGAGCCTCCTTACCGGAAAAGTCCTGCTCCTTGAGAGCATCAAGATAATAGCGGGCGCGAAAGAATCGCCGTGACAGGGTCAGCGTGCTGATCAGGGGAGCCGCCAGCTCAAGGCGGCCCAGTATGGTTTCATCGTCCAGGGTTTCCGCCCATTCAAGAATGTGGCTGGAATACCCTTCCTGCAGCCAGAACTCGAAACTTTTTTCCAGGCAGTTACCGAACAGCGCAGCATCACCGGTGCGCCAGGCATGCCAGACGGCCTGTTCGAAATTGCCGGTCTTGATGAAGTAACGGGTCGCCCGCCGGTGAATCGGCACAATGCAGTCGGGCATCTCGATTTTCAGCCGGGCCTGGAGAAAATCCCGCAGCAAGGCGTGATAGCGATAGCTGGCCGGCTTGCCTGGCACCGGTACCAGAAAAAGCTCCCGGCTGGTGAGTTCATCAATCAACCGTGCGGACTGGCGGGTTTGCAGAATTTCATCGCCAAGCTCGGCGTTGACGGTGTCCAGCAGGGCACTTTGCATGAACAAGGTGCGCGCAGAATCCGGCAGCCCCTTGAGCACCGCATGCCCAAAATAATCCATGATTTCCGGCTGGCTGGCGTTAAAGTCCTGCAGGGTCTGCATGCCCGACCGAATCCCTGCCAGCAGGGCAATTTTCACCCCGGCCACCCAGCCTTCGGTAATCGCCATCAGGTGATCCAGTGCCTGCTCTTCCAGGGCCTCACCGCCCAGCCGCTGATTCAGTTCGCTCACCTCGCTGCGCCGCACTTTCAGGTCAACAGCACTGATCTCCAGCACCTTGTCGTCCAGCCGCAGCCGGCTGACGTCAAACAATGGCTGGGTGCGGCTGGCAATAATCAGGTGCACATTATCGGGCGGGTCTGCCAGCAAGGTAGCGATCACACTGAGCGTTTCTTCACTCTGGATATGCTGAAAGTCGTCGAACACGATAAACAACGGCAATGCCACTTGCTGCAGGGCGTCATACAGTGAGTCGGCAATGGACGACGGCGGCAGCTCGGACACGTCGAACGGCATAAACCAGGAGGTATCAAACGCCGGCACCGCGGCCCGGGTTTTCTCGGCGAAACGGCGCAAGAACCGCACCGGGTCATCATCGGCGCGCTGTAATCCCATCTGCACCACATGGCGCTCGCCGGGCTGCGCCTGCCACTGGTTCAACAAGGTGGACTTGCCGGCGCCAGCCGGGGCCAGTAACAAGGTTAACGGCACCCGGTTCGACTGGTTCAGAAGGGTGACAAGGTCTGCACGATAAAACCGGCCACTCAGGGGCCGGGGCGTCTCCGAGCTGGGCATAGCAATCGCTTCCTGGCGTCTTTTTATTATTTTTCAGTGAGTTAGTGCATTCCCGCACGCACTCTGGGTGTTTCTTTAATAGGCAATTTAGCGGATAGCGGCACGGTATACACGTACCGGGTTCGCATTTCACTTGGACTGCCGTGCAATATTTTAGCCTCGTAGTGACGACAATAAGCAGCCTGACGCCCGGTGCCGGACAACTGAAGCCGGGCTTCACCACGAAGCACTGGATCAGGGCTGGCGCCCTTCGCGGTGGAACCATCGCGCCCACAAAAAGCGGAGTGAGCCCCATATACCAACAAACACAAAAAAGCCCTCTTCCCGACCAAGGGAAGAGGGCTTTCGTGTTATCACCCGCGATAACGGTAGTCGTCACGGGAATACGTTCTTTTCCGTGCTGCGTGAAGCGTGTCGCGTGCAGCGTCTCTCAATCAAGGAATCGGCAGGTAACCACCATCCACTTCCTTGGTCACAATCGCCACCGCGTTGTGGGCGTGCAGGCTTTCCAGGTGGTTCACACGCAACCAGAAGTCCTTGTAGCAGGACTGTGGGTCCAGTGCGGTTTTCAGGCGGCGGGCCGCATCTTCGCAGAACATCAGGTTTTGCCCGTTCAACAGCGCAAATTCCTGCTCGTCTACCCGTTTTACCGCGGTTTGTACCGGGGTTTTCAGGGCGCCTTCGATGGAATCGATCAGCGCCGTGATCGGGAAGGCGTCGCCTTCTGTGTGATCCAGCAGCACGCGCACCTGGGCGATGGAACGCTGGCTGTGCGGAGTTGCCAGCACGCCCTCTTCGGTGCCCAGCCATTCGAACACTGCGTCCGCATCCACTTTGCCTTCGGCGAAGTCCTTGCGGAACTGCTCCTGAATCAGCTGGCGGGACAACGCGGCCGAGCAGGGGCAGGTGGACGAGTACGGCACTTCCACCGACAGCTCAATACGCATGCCGTCTTCACACAGGGTGCCCTTGATGCTGACCGGGTAGCTCTTCCAGCCGGAATAGCTGCTCTTCAGTGCCGCACGGCGCATGGAATATTCAAAGTCGAGCTGCACGAAGCCACGGGTACTGAGGCCTTCATGGGTCTGCAGGAAGTTACGCAGCAGTTGCTCGATGGAGCCGGCACTGACCGAGTGATCACCAAAGGTTTCTTCCAGCATCAGGAACAGGCGCGACATGTGAATGCCCTTGGCATCCGCATTGGCCAGGTTCACATAGGCCTGGATAGAGGTGCTCACCGGGCGCTCGCCAGCCAGGGTATCGCTGACGCGGGCTGGCAAGTGGATCTCACTCATGCCCACCCAATCCAGGGTCGTGTGGATATGATCCACCATGGAGTTGGACGCCACATCCGGCATCTGTTTGGTGCTACCGGCACCGTTGTCACGAGTCATGGGATTCTCCATAGGGGCACTGAAAACAGCCAGGATAAGGCTGCCCAGGTGAACGAAACGGTAATCCGTTCGTCATCGCCCGCTCATACAAGGGGGGCAAGTCTAGCAGAAAGTTACCCGCAAATTGACCATTTACGGGCGCAGGTTTCGCTATAACCGCAACAGAAAGGGGCTATCAGGCAGAAAAGCCCGAATCTTCGTCGCTTCCGACCAATTCCAGGAAGCGGGGCAGCTCGCGCAGGGGCTCGAACATTTCTTCGCTACGGGCGTGGCGGCGCAGGGTTTCCGAGGTCTGGATGGCGGCGGCCAGGTCGGTCAGGGCGTTCTCGATTTCCCCCAGCCCGGACCAGGCGCAGGCACGCTGGTACAGGGCATGCGAGTTCTCCTCGTCCACTTCCAGCACCCGGTCGCACAGGCTCAGCGCCCAGCGCTGCTCGCCCAGCTCCAGAGCCGCATCGGCTTTCCAGGCCAGCGCTTCCGGATCATCCGGGCGCAATTCCAGAATCCGGTCATAGAGCTCGATCTTGGCCTGGGCGCTGGGCTCCTTGGTGGCCTTGAGCCACAGGCTGTGAATGTCGTTGGTTCGCTCGATTTCTTCCTGGTTCTCGGCGATGGACAGGGATTTGCGGCGCAGCTCGCGCTCCAGGTCTGCCAGGCGGGATTCGTACTCGCTGGTCAGACGCGCCATTTCCTTTTCCGCATACACCCGCACGTTGTCTTTCAGGTCACGAATGGTGGACCAGCCGACCAGAGCGAGAATCGAAGCGGCACCGGCAATCAGGTAGAAAAAGTAGGTAACCGTGTTGGTGGCGTACCCCATGGCCTTGTCGGCCACTTCCAGCTCCCGGTCGGTGACCAGCAGGTTCATCTGGTTGCGGTATTCCATCATGTCCTGGCGCAGGGCACGCAGCTCACCGAGGATCCAGTTTTCCCGGAACTGGGAAATCACCGGCCCTTTTTCGATCTCGCTCTGGGCCTCCGCTCTCGGCGCTTGCTCAGGCGAAGCGGGCTCCTGTTCTGCCCAGAGACTGCCAGCCAACGCCAACAACATGCCCAATAGACCGGTACGCAGAATGTGTCTGATCAATGCCTTGCCCTCTCAATACACCCAATCGCCTTTTGCCTGTGCATTTCCCGCCAGGAAAACTCGCACAGACGGGAACACACCGGGAAACATTGCCTATGGTCGCATCAAGCCTGCCGAGGTACCAGCGTTGCAGGCTGCTCCCTTGACAGCCTAGCCCCGATGCAATGTAGTGAATGCCACCCACAAGCAATATCAAGGTAAAGGCATGCGACTTAATCGATTTATTTGCGCCGCTACTTTTGGCTTTCTTGCCGCCACGACCACCACCGTCAACGCCGACACCTGGCGTTTTGGCCTGGAGGAAATTGAAGGCAGTGTTCAGCACAGTTACGCCGAACGTTTCAAAGCGCTGGTGGAAGAAAAAAGTGACGGGGAGATTGACGTTCAACTGCTCCCCTATGGCAAATGGGGCTCCAGCTACTCCGCGTTGTATGACGCGATCCAGGGCGGCGCCATTCAGCTTGGTTTCGGTTCCGGCGCCCTGGGCGGCACCGTACCGGAAAGCCAGCTGCTCAACCTGAACTACATCATGCCCAGCGACCAATGGGTAACCGCACAAGGCCTGAACAGCGACACCTTCCTGAAGAGCAAGGCGTGGCAGGAATCGTTCCGCAAGCGCAGCCTGGTGCCGCTGGCGGCATTACCTGAAGGCTATCAGGTGTGGACCACCAACAAGGCCATCAACACCCCTGAGGACATCGAGAACCTGGGCATCCGCGTGATGGACAACAGCCTGCTGCGGGCCACCTACAAGGCCTATGGCGCCTCCCCCACCTCTATTGCCTACGGCGAACTGTACAGCGCGCTGCAGCAGGGCCAGGCGGAAGGCAACATCCAGCCGGTGTTTGCCCACGAGGAAATGGCGTTTTATGAAGTGCAGGACTACATGATCTTTGCACAACAATCCCAGTTCGTGGCCACCCTGATCGGTAACGCCGACTGGTACGACGGCCTGTCTGCGGACCAGCAGAAGATGATCGACGGCATCACCAAGACCCTGGTGCGCGAAGGCCATGATATCCAGACCCAGTACAACGAAGAGCGGCTGGAAACCATCAAGGAAAAGAGCGACATCAATATTGTTGAACTGACCGAGGCCCAGCGTGACGCCTTCCGCAAGAAAGCCAAGCCGGTACGTCAGATCTACATCGATGAAGTTGGCGCACGGGGTGAGCAGTCGCTCAATGCCCTGCTGTCCGCCTTCGACGAGGCCGCCAAAGGGCAGTAAACCCCCTGGTAGCCGAACATGAAAAAGCCCGGCCAACTGGCCGGGCTTTTTTGTGCCGCTCTGCGGCCACAGCACGGGGCTCGCAGCAGGTTAAGCGCTAATCAGCCACCCAACCCCGGCAACCACAATGACAACTGCGGGAACAAAATCAGAACGAAGGTCGCTATCAACAGCATGAAGATAAACGGCGGCGTGCCGCGTATCACCTCCAGATAGGGGCGACGGAATACCGCGATGGCGGTGAAGATATCGCACCCGAACGGCGGCGTGGCCGAGCCGATGGCCGCCTGCAAGGTAACAATAACGCCCACGTGGATCGGGTCCAGGTTGGCGGATTCAATCAATGGCTTGAAGATCGGCACCAGAATCAGGATTACCACGATAGGGTCCACGAACATGCAGCCAATAAAGAATGCCACGGCGATCAACGCCAGCGCCGCCACCTGATTCTGCCCAATGGATTCAATGGCCGGCCCCAACAGCTTCTCGGGAATCCCGGCAGTACCCAGGGTGTGGGAAAACGCCGCGCCAATGGCCACCAGGATAAAGACCACCGCGGTGATCATCCCGGAGGACAGCGCCAGCCCCCCCAGGTCCTTCACGCTGACCTTGCGGAAAATCACCACTTCCAACAGCAAGGCATACGCCACCGCGATGGCCGACGCCTCCACCGCACTGAACAGCCCGCCATAAATGCCGCCGACCACCAGAATCGGGAAGCCCAGTGGCAAGATTGCCCCGCGCATGGCCTTGAAGCGCACTCCCCAGCTGGCCCGCTCCTCTGGCTCAATCCCTTTGACCCGGGCGCCAATCCAGCAGTAGACGGAAAACATCAGCAACACCAGCAGGCCCGGGATGATACCGGCCAAAAACAGGTCGCCAATGGAGGTTTTCATCACCACGCCATAGACAATGAAACCGATGCTGGGCGGGATCAGCAGGGCGATATCACTGGCATTGATAATTAGCGCCAGCGCAAAGCTATCGGAATAACCCTTGGCCAGCAGACGTGGCCGCATGGGACCACCCATAGCCACCACCGTGGCCTGGGTGGAACCGGATACCGCGCCAAACACCGCGCAAGACATGGCCGTCGTAATGGGCAAACCGCCGCGCAGATGCCGGGTAAAGGCATCCACCACATCCAGTAACCGATTGGCGGTATGGCCCTTGGTGAGAATATCCGCGGCGAAGATAAACATGGGCACGGCCGCCAGCACCCAACTGCCAACCCCATTGACCATCCAGGTGATGGCCTGGTCCGGGCCGAAGAAAGTCAGCCCGGTGAACATCATGAACAATGTCCCCACCGCCAGCGGCACCATCATGGGATACCCCATCATCAGCAACACCAGCATGATCACAGCCAGAATGATTAACACAGCGACAACCCCCTCATTCAGCAGCACTCACAGCAAAAAACCGGCTACGCATCAGCGCTGGCCATCCTGATCATCCACCGCTGCCGCGCCCAGCGGCACCGCTTCATAGCTTTCTTCTTCGTTGAACGACCGCCAGACACCCGGCGATACCGCATTGCGGGTAAAGGTCAGCAGGTACTGGATGCCGGCCATGCTGAACCCCGCGGGCAGCGACAGGTAGACCAGCCACATGGGCACCTGCAGTGACGCACTCACCCGGCCACGCTCCTGAATATCAAAGACGTACTGACCGGATTTCCAGGCGAAATAAAACATCAGCGTCGCCGTCCCCAGGCAGATCAACATCTGCAGCCCCTTGCGGGCCTTGCCATTGAGCTGTTCATAGATGGCGGACATGCGGATGTGTCGGGCGTGGCGGGCCGCGTAGCCCAGCCCCACGAAGGTCAGTATCACGATCAGCATTTTCACCACTTCATAGGTGCCGGGAATCCCTTCATCAAACAGGGTCTGCCCCACCACATGGCCACTCATCAGCAGGGCCATGGCCAAAATGCAGCCGCCGATAATGACGCGCTCAATCACCCCCAGGGTGCGATCCAGCCAGGAAAGTACGAGAAGAAAGGAATCAATCATCATGGCAACGCCTATAAACACGACGACGAAAAACAGCCCCCGGATTCGGGAACTTGAGAAGTCCTTTGTGACACAAAACATGTGCGATTGTCGAAACGGCGAGCCTTTCCCCCTAGCAGGTCGTAAGCCCCCGCAGAGCAAGGAATGCAGACGATATAGCCGGTCACAACACCGTCACTGCCCGGTATTTATTTTGACATCTAAATGTTTTATCTCTAAGATAGCCTACCACTTATCGCAAGGGATTACTCGCCATTGCCCTGTTTTGATGGAGATAGAATCTTTACATCTCAAAGGTGATTGCAGACAAACCATGTCTAATTTCGGTCACATTACTTTGTTATCAAGAGAATTTTCGGCAATGGCCAGACACGAAGACGTGCTAATCGCATTACGACAGATCATTCGCGCCACGGACCTCTACTCACGAAAGTTGAGCAAGGTATCCGGCCTGACATCGCCCCAGCTTCTCATCATGCAGGCGATTGCGGCGCACGGTGAGATGACCATGGGGGATCTGGCCAACGAGGTATCGCTGAGCCAGGCCACCGTCACCACCATTCTCGACCGTCTGGAAAAGCGGGAGCTACTGGGCCGCAAGCGTGGCGAGCAAGATAAACGCCGTGTTTATGCCCATCTGACCTCCGCCGGCCTGGATATCATCGAGAAGGCCCCCACCCCGCTCCAGGACGAATTCATCGAACGCTTTGACCGCCTTGAGGATTGGGAGCAATCTTTAATTCTTAGCTCCCTGCAGCGGGTTGCGGCAATGATGAATGCCGGCGATATCGACGCCTCGCCGGTGCTGGATCTGGGGGCCATTGATCGCGCGCAACCGGCGGTAGAAATGAACAGCCGCCGGGACGCAAACTCTTTCTCCAAAACGGACCATAAGTGAAACCATGTCAGCAGACGATGCGAAAAAAACGGATTCATCCACCGACAAATCGGATGACATCACCTTTCGTAAACCTGAAAGCCAGGACGGCAGCCGGGTTCACAAACTGATCAGCGAGTGCAAGCCGCTGGACGAGAACTCCGTCTACTGTAACTTGCTGCAGTGCACCCACTTTGCCGACACCTCCGTGGCGGCAGAGATGGACGGCGACCTGGTCGGCTTTATTTCCGGCTACATCCCGCCCAAGCAGCAAAATGTCCTGTTTGTCTGGCAGGTAGCGGTGCACGAAAAAGCCCGGGGCAAGGGCCTGGCCAAGCGCATGCTGGCCGAACTGATCGAGCGCGAAGAAAGCACCGATGTTCAGTTCATTGAGACCACCATCACCCCGGACAACGAAGCCTCTTGGGGCATGTTCCGCAGCTTCGCCTACCAGCGCAGCATGCCCACGGAAGAATTTATTCTGTTCGATTCGCGCATTCACTTTGCCGGCGAACATAACGACGAATACCTGCTGCGGATCGGCCCGTTTAATCGCGACGAAGCGTAAACGCAGCCCGCAACGCACCAGCAAACCCGAATTCAAGCGAGGACAGGAATCATGGATACAGACATTTTTGAAAGCCACGAATCGGAAGTAATGAGCTATGCCCGTAGCTTCCCGGTGGTATTCGACCAGGCAAAAGGCAGCTACCTGTACGACGAAAACGGCAAGGAATACATCGACTTCCTGGCCGGTGCAGGCACCCTGAACTACGGCCATAACAACCCGGTCCTGAAAGAAAAGCTGCTGGAATATATCCAGCGCGACGGCATCGTTCACGGCCTGGACATGCATACCGCTGCCAAACGTGAGTTCATGGATGCGTTCTATGAAACCATCCTGAAACCTCGCGACATGGACCACGTGATGCAGTTCACCGGCCCCACCGGCACCAACGCGGTGGAAGCGGCACTGAAAATTGCCCGTAACATCAAAGGTCGCGAAAACATCATTAGCTTCACCAACGGCTTCCACGGTGTAAGCCTGGGCGCGTTGGCCGCCACCGGTAACAGCCACCACCGTGGCGTCGCTGGCGTTACCATGGGCGGTGTCACCCCCATGCCGTACGACGGCTACCTGGGTGATGCCTTCGACACCACCGAATACCTGGACAAGGTACTGGGCGATTCCTCCAGCGGCGTTGACCATCCTGCCGCCGTCATCGTGGAAACCGTACAGGGCGAAGGCGGCATCAACGCGGCCAGCTTCGACTGGTTGCGTAACCTGGAAAAAGTCTGCCGCAAGCACGACATGCTGTTGATCCTGGATGACATCCAGGCTGGCTGTGGTCGTACCGGTTCTTTCTTCAGCTTTGATGACATCGGCATCAGCCCTGACATCATCACCCTGTCCAAGTCCCTGAGCGGCTATGGCCTGCCCTTCGCCATGGTACTCATGAAGCCGGAACTGGATCTGTGGAAGCCGGGCGAGCATAACGGCACCTTCCGTGGCCACAACCTGGCTTTCGTGACTGCCGCTGCAGCGTTGAACCACTACTGGCGCGATGACAAGTTCGCCAAGGAAGTGCAGAAGAAAGCGGACATCATTACCGACCACTTCCGTGCTATCGCCACCAGCTACGATGATCACTGGTTCTACCTGAACGGCCGCGGCATGATGCAGGGCCTGGTCGCCCGCGATGGCGAAGTCGCTGGCGAAATCACCAAAGCCTGCTTCAAGCGTCAGCTGGTAATTGAAACCTCCGGCGCCGATGATCAGGTGATCAAGACACTGTGCCCGTTGACCATCAGCGAAGAAGACTTGGTTCGCGCCCTTGAGATCGTCAAGGAAAGCGTCGAAGAAGTGATGACCGACCGCATCAAGCGCGGCGAAGCTCACTCCGTGGCCAGCATCACTGCCTAACACGGCGGTTCACGCTCCCCCGCCTCCTTTCTCGGGAGAAGGGGGAGCGTTATTCCTCTCCCTCCCCCGATTTTTAGCTCAGGAGTTATCCATGATCGTTCGCACTCTGGCTGAAGCCGAGAAGTCTGACCGCTGTGTTAAAGCCGAAAACGGTAACTGGCAGTCTGTCCGCCTGTCTCTGAAAGAAGACAAGATGGGGCACTCGTTCAACATCACCACCATCTTCAAAGGCACCAAGACCCACATCAAATACGCTAACCACTGGGAATCCGTCTACGTGATTTCCGGTAACGGCAAGATCGAAACCCTGGATGACGGCAAGGTCTATGACCTGACCCCGGGCACCATCTATTTGCTCGACGAGCACGATGAGCATTACCTCTACGGTGGCGAAAACGAAGACATGGTCGTCGCCTGTGCCTTTACCCCGCCCCTGAGCGGCAAGGAAGTGCACGACGAGAACGGCGTGTACCCGGCAGATGTGGATTAAGAGACGCATCATGCAGCATGCAACAGGCTTGCACGCAAAAAAGGGACGCTTCGGCGTCCTTTTTTTATGTCTCTTCGCGGCCGCAACATCCACCATGCTTCAGGCAACACGCCAAACCCGCAATTAAAAGGAGCGCCGAAGCGCCCCTTTCTTTTGCGTGTGACGTGCTGCATGTTGCGTGCAGCGCCTCTTATTCAGAATGCATATTTCGCAGTGAACTGCACGCGCTTGAGATTGCCGTCGTCCCCATTCTCGATCTCCCGATCACCATAGATCAGCTCGCCACCAAGAGAGAACGGTTTCGCGACCTGCCAGATCAGGTTGGCGTGGGCGCTTTGCACCCGCTTGCTGGTGGTCACCGCCACGGTATCGGGGTTATCCGCTTCACTTACTGAAACCGCAAAGTTGGAACGCCAGCGATCACTCCAGTGATGACGCAACGCCAGCACACCGCTCCATTGATCAATCAGCTCAATACTGCCATCCGCCTCGATCTGTCCTGAGCGGAACGCGTTGAGCGTGGTGTAACGGCCCAGCGCATTACCGTAGTTCGCCTGGAAACGAATATCGTCCATGGCCCCCAGCATCATGCGGCCCGCCAGCGACAGGCCGTAGCCATACTCGCTTTCATCCTGATCCACACCACCAATCGTATCCTGATAGGCCAGTTCACGCCCCATGGCAGAGACACTGACATTGCCCCAGTCACCGGCAATGTTATAGCGCGCCACCAGGTCCGGCATGGCATTGTCGTCATAGGGGTTTTGCGCACCGCCGTAGAGCGTCGTGGACGGGTTCTCAACCGCGAGCATCAGACCACCGCTGGTATAACGAATCTGGGGCTGACGCTCAAACACCGTCCCCGCTGCACCAACAAAATCCAGCGTTTCCGGTAGCGCGCTCACATTAAAGAAGGTGGACCAGGTCTGCCCGAACAACCACTTGTCCCATGTCAGATAGGCATGGCGAATACGCGGTGCATAGCTGTTACTGATGCGCTCGTCACCGATATCGTTGGTCTGGAAATCAATTTCGATATGCCCCCGCACCATGCCGGCAGAGGTCATGGTTTCACTTTTCAACCAGAAGCGGCTTTGCTTGGCAATAAAGTCCAACTCTTCCGAGCTGGCCTCTCCCCCAACAGGGATCGTGGACGGCACCATGAAATCGCGCCCGACCGAGCCACCAGCCAAGTCGCCATCGCTGTATTTACTCAACATGGTATCGGCTTTGATAAAGCCGCCGAAATCGATTTGGGTATTACCGCTCTTTACACCATCCATCCGCTCTTCAAGCACGATGATACGTTCCTCCAGCGTGGTATCGGCGCTGGCAATGCCTGCCTGCGCCAGCACCAGAGCGCCGCACAGGTACGTGGCTTTTTTTACTGTCATGGCCCTGTCCTCTTATTGTCATCAACACGAAAGTGACTCCGATTGACAGCTTGCTGAGCGTTGTACCAACACTCTATTAGCCATAGGTCGAAGGTGATTAAACACCAGAGGCCCGACGCGAAATGCCTGACCAGGAAAACGTGAGTAATGACAAGGTTTCTGCCTACCGAATAACCGCACGATGCCAGCGTCGCCTCCCACAAACAGAGAGATAAACCCGGAGCAGTGCCTTGACGGCTTTTCCTTGTTGCGTGAAGCGTGTCGCCTGTGGCGTCATTAAGACCAAGGTCTAATTCAGCCCGGCCTCCTGTTTTTGCACACTCGTGGCATTCATTTCTGCTCCACTTTTCTGGTGAGCACTTTTTCGAGTGAGGGAAGTCCCATGGAAACGGGCCTGCGTATGCCGGTTAAAGAGGCATTAAAAGATCGCTGCTGGATCGACGGCAATGACTACCATGCGTTATACCAACAGAGTCTGGATGACAGCGTTGGCTTCTGGCGCCGCCAGGCACAGCGGATCGACTGGCAGCACTTCCCCCAACAGATTCGCGACACCCATTTCAGCCCCGATGATCTGCACATTCGCTGGTTTCATGATGGTGAGCTGAATGCCGCAGAAAACTGTATTGACCGCCACCTGGCCACCAACAGAGACGGCATAGCACTACTGTGGGAACCGGACTCTCCGGACCAGGATCGCCGCCAGATCACCTATCAGCAGTTACACCAACACGTCTGCAAGCTGGCCAACACACTCAAACAGCAGGGCATTGGCAAAGGTGACCGGGTGATGATTTACATGCCCATGATTCCCGAAGCGGTATTCGCCATGCTCGCCTGCGCCCGCATAGGCGCCATTCATTCGGTGGTGTTCGCCGGCTTTTCTCCGGACGCCCTGGCGGGCCGCATCGCCGATTGCGGTGCCAAAATGGTAATCACCGCAGACGGCGGGCGTCGCGGCGGCAAGATCGTACCGCTAAAGGACAACGTGGATGCCGCACTGGAACAGGCCGGTACCGATAGCGTCGACAAGGTACTGGTGGTGAACCATGTGGGCTGTGACACTCACTGGTTTGCGCAACGCGATCTGGATTTTCATGAACAGCTGGCACTCAGTGACGGCGACTGCCCAGCGGAGCCCATGAATGCGGAAGACCCGCTATTCATCCTCTATACCTCCGGCTCCACCGGGCAGCCAAAGGGAGTGCTGCACACCACCGGCGGCTACATGGTCTATGCCTCGCTGACCCATCATCTGGCCTTCGATTACCACCCGGGGCAAGTGTACTGGTGCACCGCCGATGTGGGCTGGATTACCGGGCATACTTATCTGGTCTACGGTCCGTTGGCCAACGGCGCCACCTGCGTGATGTTCGAAGGGGTGCCCAACTACCCGGACGATCAACGGGTCGGCGATATTATTGACCGCTACAATATCGACATTCTTTATACCGCTCCCACCGCCATCCGCGCGCTGATGGCCGGCGGCGATCATTGCTGTGCCAACAGTCGACGCGACAGCCTGCGCATCCTGGCCACGGCCGGAGAGCCCATCAACCCGGCCGCCTGGCAATGGTTCCATGACCAGCTGGGTAACAGCCAGGCCGCTGTGGTCGACACCTGGTGGCAGACAGAAACCGGCGGCATCATGATCTGCCCTCTGCCCGGTGCCATTGAAGCCAAACCCGGCGCTGCCACGCTGCCCTTTTTCGGTGTCCAGCCGGCACTGGTGGATAACGACGGCAAGCTGCTGCACGGCGCTGCAGAAGGCAACCTGGTCATCGCCGATAGCTGGCCCGGCCAGGCCCGCACCCTGTGGGGCGACCATCAACGGTTTGTGCAAACCTACTTCACCAGCTTCCCCGGCTATTACTGCACCGGTGACGGAGCACGCCGTGACGAAGACGGCTACTACTGGATTACCGGGCGCGTGGACGACGTGATTAATGTGTCCGGTCATCGCATGGGCACCGCGGAAGTGGAAAGCGCCCTGGTCTCACACCCCAAGGTGTGCGAAGCCGCCGTCGTCGGTTATCCCCATACCATCAAGGGCCAGGGCATTTATGTCTATGTGACCCTGAATGATGGCGAGCACACCAGCGATGCCCTGCATGACGAATTACGCCAGTGGGTGCGCCGGGAAATCGGCCCCATTGCCACCCCTGACCTGATCCATTTTACCCATGGGCTGCCGAAAACCCGCTCCGGCAAAATCATGCGCCGCATCCTGCGCAAGGTGGCGGCCAACGAACACGACAGCCTGGGCGACATCTCCACCCTGGCCGACCCGGCGGTGGTCGCCAACCTGGTTGAAACCCGGCTGAACCGTTGATACAGACGCCACTTGAAACCGCATACGCTGATGAAACATGGATGTTTTCTGTGTTTCCTTTCCCCATGCTGCCCTCCCCGGGCAGCATCTTTTTTTCATTCCCATCTTTTTTTGGGCTCTTCGTACGCAACATGCTTAAATCAGAGCCATGACAACCATACTGATTGCCGATGATCACCCCCTGTTCCGTGCGGCCCTGATACAGGCCGTAGAGGCCAGCTTTGCCGGTGCCACCATCCATGAAGCCGACTCGCTCGCCACTCTGGAAGTGCTGGGCCAGCAGGCAATCCCCTTCGATGTCATTCTTCTGGATTTACACATGCCCGGCACCCACGGCTTTTCCGGCCTGGTGTACCTGCGTGAGCAATACCGGAAGGTGCCGGTGGTAGTAATTTCAGCCACCGAAGACGTGGACGTGATCCAGCGCGCCATTCACTTTGGTGCCGACGGCTTTATTCCCAAATCCGCTTCCGTGGACACCATGACCGATGCCATGCGCAAGATCATGGACGGCGAACGCTGGCTACCGGAAAAAGCCCGCCGAGCCATGCCCCCAACGCTGCCAGACCACTCCGCCATGAGCGAGCGAATCACCAGCCTGACCCCGCAGCAATTTCGGGTCATGGGCATGCTGATGGAAGGCATGCAGAACAAGGTGATTGCCTACGAGCTGGACGTATCGGAAGCCACCGTGAAAGCCCATATGACCGCCATTTTTCGCAAGCTGGGTGTGCGCAATCGCACCCAGGCAGTACTGGCCCTCAAAGACCTGGCCATCGAGCCTCCCGGCCTGGACTAAGCGCTAAAGGTTGAGTCGCGGTAGGAGCGTCGCTGGCGGCGCGATTGAGGCCAGCTTCAAAAGCCTTTCACCACAGAGGTCACTGAGAAAGCCCCCCTTCTTTTCCTCCGTGAACCCTGTGTTCTCTGTGGCAAACCTGTCTTTTCATACCTGGGTTATCGCGCCGCCAGCGACGCTCCTACAACCACGGCGTAGATACCAGGGGCCGGAATTTTCCCATTCCATCAAGCGCTGCACGCAGCTTACAAAAGCCCTTCCAGCGTTCGTTGCAATATGGCTTCGGAAATCGGTTTTTGCAGGAAGCCTACCCCTTGCTCTTCTGCTCTGGCGCGGACTTCCGGGCGTCGGTCTGCGGTCATCAGCACGGCGGGAATAACGTCTTCCCAGCAATGATCCAGCGCTTCAATCACGTCAAACCCGTCTTCATGATCCAACTGGAAATCCACCAGCAATACATCCGGCACCCAGCTTTGCGCTGCCTTCTCCTGTGCTTCCTTCAGGCCGCTGGCCGCGACCACCTCGCAACCCAGGGTTTGCAGGGCCGCCACCAGGCTCGCCAGCAGCGCGGAATCATTATCCACACAGAAAACACGCACGCCCTGGATATCCCGGCGCTCGCGCAACGGTTCATCCTGCAGCAATGGCGGCACATCCCCTGTCGACAGCGGCAGCGTTACGCTAAAAACGGTGCCTTTATCCGGCCAGGAGCGGACGGTTAAAGCATGGCCCAGCAAACGACAAATCCGGTCGGCGATGGCCAGCCCCAACCCCAGACCTTTTACCTCACGATTATGCAGCTGAGGCAGACGATGAAACTCCCGGAAGATTTGTTCATGCTGATCACCGGGAATCCCCGGCCCGGTATCCCAAACATCAATGCGCACGGCATTGTGCAGCCGGCGCGCACCGAACAGGATGCGCCCAGAATCCGTATACCGAACCGCATTGGACAGCAGGTTCTGCAATACCCGTCGCAACAATACTTCATCGCTGTCCACCACCGCACTGCATGACACCGCTCGCAACGTCAGCCCTTGCGCGCTGGCCAGCGCAGCAAACTCCTGACCCAGCGGCGTCATCAATGACGACAAACGCAAGGGGTGGATGTGCGTCGCCATGGTGCCGGTATCCAGTTTGCTGATTTCCAGCAACGCAGAAATAATCTGTTCCGCCGCTTGCAGGGAACTGTCGATATGTCCGAGTACCTGCACTTCATGATCGAACTGGCCCTTTTCCTGGTTACGCAACTGCTGACGCAACGATGAAGCAAACAACTGCGCGGCATTCAAAGGCTGCATCAGGTCATGGCCAGCGGCCGCCAGAAAGCGGGTTTTCCCTTCATTGGCCTGTGCCAGTTTGGCATTCAGCTCCGACAGTTTGCGGGTGCGCTCCGAGACCATCTGCTCCAGATTCTCATTGATCTGGCGCAGCGCTTTTTCATCGTGTTTGCGTTCGGTGATGTCCATATAGGTGCTGACAAAACCACCGCCCACCATGGGTGTACCGCGTACTTCCACTACGATGCCGTTGGGCAGCTCCCGTTCGAACTGGTGGGCATACCCTTCGCGTAATAATTGCACCCGCCGCGTCACGTTTTCTTCCATATTTTCGCCGTCGTAATAACCCCGTTCAGCGTTATAGCGATACACATCGGCGATGGAGCGCCCCAACCGAATCAACCCGTCCGGATAATCAAACAGCTTTACGTAGGCCTGATTCCAGGCCACCACCTGCATATCCCGGTCCACCACGCAGATGCCCTGGCTAATGGTTTCAATGGTGGTGCGCAGCAGCTGATGGTTGAACTGGATCAGCTCGGAGGCTTCGTCCATCATCCGCACCACATCATCGTGGCGGCCATTCTGTTTACGCAGCAACGAGCTCATCACAATGCGTGCGGTGGAGGCCCCCATGGTGCCCGCCAGCAACCGTTCCACATATCGCACCAGATGCAGCGGTGCCGGCAATTCCAATTCTTCCGACACCCCACGCCGACGCATGTAATCGAAGAACAAAGGTTCCGCCCGTGGATGCCCCAACCCGCGCTTGCAGACTTCCAGCAATTCGATGGTGGTAATGGAGGGGTGCCCCATACCTTCGCGCCACCAGTCCGTGGGCATATCCACAAACCGGGCCGCCTGGGCTTCATCCAGGGCATCATGGTTGGCCCGGCGGGAATAGTAGATAAACGCGGCCAGATTCACGGACACCGACCAGAACACACCATGGGTCAGAGGCTCCAGCCCTTCGATGCCGAACATGGCATGGGGGCGTAACAGGCCCAGGCCGAACAGCCCCTGGGTGTTGAGCACGGCCACCCACTCCACGGGCAGAATCACTGGCGCCAGCAGGCAGTAAAACCACACCACAAACCCCAGCGCCAGGCCGATAAACGCGCCCTGCTTATGGCCATTGCGCCAGTACAGGGCACCAATCAGTGATGGCGCGAACTGGGCCACTGCGGCAAACGACAGCAGCCCGATACTGGCAAGGCCGTCGAACCGGTCGATCAGCGTATGGAAGGCAAACGCCAGCCCCAGCAGCACCAGAATGCTGGCCCGGCGCAGAAAGCGCAGTTGCGTGCTGAGATCCGACAGCTGATCCTTTTCATTGAGCCGCGACTGCAGCCACATGGGCAACAGCACTTCATTGGTCAGCATGATCGCCAACGCCATGGTGGAGACGATCACCATACCGGTGGCCGCTGCGATTCCGCCGATGAATGACAACATCAACATGCCGTGGCTGCCCTGGGCCATGGGCAACGACAACATGTAAGTATCTGCATGACCGATCAGGTAGGGCTGGGTAATCACGCCGGCAATCACAATCGGCAGAACAAAAATCGCAAACAGCGCCAGATACAACGGAAACAGCCAGCGCGTGGTGCGCAAATGGCGCAGGTCATTATTTTCTACCACGCCGGCATGGAACTGACGGGGCAGGCAGAGAATCGCCACCATGGAGAGCAATAATGAAGTGACGAAACTTTGCGAAAACAGGGTCGGCTCAAAGCTCTGCATGACATCGCTGCGCTCGCTCAGCTGCTGCCACATATCCACCGGGCCATCAAAAATGGCATACAGGCAATACAAGCCCAGCCCGACAAACGCCACGACCTTGATAAAGGATTCAAAGCTCACCGCCAGCATCAGACCGGATTGGTGTTCGGTGGTATCGATATGCCGGGTACCGAACAGCAAGGTAAAGATAGCCATCAGCGCAGCTACCACCAGCGCCGTATCCACCTGGCCCGGCGCAGATTCCTCCAGCACATAATCAAACGACAGGGTAACGGCTTTTAGCTGTAAGGCGATGTAGGGCAGCACCCCGACAATGGCCACCAGGGTGACCAGCACAGCAAGACGGCGGGATTTGCCGTAGCGGGCGGCCAGAAAATCGGCAATGGAGGTAATATGCTGCTGCTGGGCCACCGACACCATCTTGTAGATCAGTGAGCCGCCCAGCAATACGGTAATGATCGGCCCCAGATAAATCGGCAGATAGTTCCAGCCATTCTGGGCGGCTTCACCAACGGCGCCGTAGAAAGTCCAGGAGGTGCAATAGACCCCCAACCCCAGGCTGTACACCCAGGCATTGTGGAAGGTCTTGCGGCCCTGTCGGGCAGCCCGATCGCCCCACCAGGCGATAACGAACAACACCAACACATAAGCCAGCGCCAACGCACCCAATTGCCACAGTGAAAACACCGCCTCTCCCCGTTGGTTAAAGAACATCAGGAATCGCTTATCGTGCGTTTACCTGTTGCGTGGAGCATGCTGCCTGTTGCGACTCTTGTTGAGCTTATAGCAGCGCCTGGGTAAAGCGTAGCACCACGGCCACCAGTAGCAGGGCAATGCCACCGCGTTGCAGTTTGAACTCCACCACATTGAGTGCCATGGCCCGGCGCCAGAACATCACCAGCCCCTGACCATCGCCGGTACGGCGCCAGTAGCGAAAATAGGCGTACAGAACCAGGCAGAGGCCCACCATCAGCGCTATTTTTTCTGCATAGAACATCAGCACTTCCTTCCTTTTTATCGGCCGTCGTTAGTTCAACATCGATTTCTGTAGTTGCAGGTACATCAGCGCACTGGTCACCGCATCTCCCCGGGCGGTGTGCCGTTCCATCACCGGCACCTGCAAGGCGCTGGCCATGGCATCAAAGCGCAGATCGGGAGTCACGTCCGGCTGCCAGTAGCGCATTTTCTTTTGATACAGCGCAGATAACTCGATGATGTCATTGGGTAAATCAAACCCCATTAGCGGGCGCAAATACCGATTGATCATGGCCACATCAAAAGCCACACACCAGCCTACCAACGGGCGGTTACCCACCAGTGCCAGCAAGGCGTCCAGCGCGTCGCGCACACTTTCACCGCCTTCCAGATCCACCGGCCGCAACCGGTGAATGCGAATCGTGTCCTCCTTGAGGCTGTCCGGTGGCATCAGCTTCACATCCAGACCCTGGCTACTCAGTACCCGCCCATCCTTTATGACCACCGCCGCAATGGACACCAGTTCTGCGGTGCGACTGTCCAGGCCCGTGGTTTCACAATCAATGGCAACGACCTGATCCCCATCATAGGGAGCAAAGAGGTGCGCATAGGGGCCCTGCCCATGGCGGCACCGGTCACGGAACCGGCGCCATTTGGAACCAGGCCACTGCGGCAACATGCTTTTCCAGCGCCAGTCACGATTCATGTTCAATATTCCAGATGGAAACGGCGAGACAAACGTTGCTTGAACTCGCTGACCAGATGCAACGCATCCCGCAGCAAATCCCTTTCCAGCGAAGATAGCTGCTGCACCACGATATGATTGTCCTCCACTGTTTCGTCTTCACCCTGCAATTTGGCCAGCTGCCGGGACAGCCGCAGCTCACTGAACAATTCCATGGCCTCACCCAGGTCTTCAGCAAAGCCCGGCTCCATGGCACCGACGGCCACCAGTTTATCCAGCCGCGCCAGGGTCGAGGTTTCCCGAATCCGGCACTGCAACGCCATGGCCCGCACGCCATGCACCAGCGGGAACAGGGCGCCTTTTTTGATATCAATGCCATGCTGGGGCTTCTTGAGCGAGCCGAACAAATTCAGCGGCGTGGCAAACTGCAGGACCGGGCGGGCAAAGTGGGCCATCAGCAACTGATCATCACTGCATCGGGAAAACAGGGTATCGCGCACGGTTTCCAGCAGCCCGGGATCACCGGCCACTGCGTGTGCATCGGTGAGGATTGTCAGGTTCAACAGGCCTTTTCCGCCCGGATCCCCGGCCCAGTCCTGCACGCGCTGCTGCCAACGCGACACCGGGCCAGTCCACTGCGGATTGGAGACCATTACGTTCCCCGGGCAAGGGGGATAACCCAACGACAGCAGGGTGCGGGTAAAGCGCTGCATATCCTGATCACAGCCTGACCACTGCTGGTGCTCGCCCAGAATCAGGCCGTTATCCTGGTCCGTTTTCAGTATCTGCTCACCACGCCCTTCGCTGCCCATCACCATCAGGCAGGCCCGCTGCTGGTCGGCGGGTACCACCATTTCATAGGCCTTGCTCATCAAGCGGCCGTTGAGAGCAGCCAGCAAATCCATGGCGAACCGCATTTTTACCCCCTGGGCCATCAGCGTATCCACCAGATCGGGCAGGCGGGCGCTGGCCAGTTGCAACGCCTCCAGCGTATCCGCTTTCTCAATTTCCAGCCCCACCACATAGGAGCGGCTGGAAAAGAAGCTGAGCACATCGGTGAGCTCCACCACTCCCACAGCAACGCCCTTTTCCATGACCACCACCCGCGCTACCTTGTGCCGGGTCATCCGGGTCAAGGCCGCGAACAGGTAATCGCCTGGGCGGGCGGTAACCAGCTCCGTTTCCGCCACCTCAGCCAAACGGGTATCCGGCGATTGATTGCTCATCACCAGCGCGGTCAGCAGATCGGTCTTGGTGACAATGGCGTAATGCTGTTGATGCTGAATCAGCACGCTGTCCACGCCGTGCTGTTTCAGCGCGGTCACGGCATCCCGTACGGTGGCCTGTTCCGGCATGATCAGGGGCTCACGCATACACGCTTCCACCCGCGCCAGCATAAAGCCCGCCAGGGTTACGCCCCCTTCCCGGCGTTCTGCCAGGCGCTGGTTTTTCTCCGCCAGCCGCTGGCTGAAATAACGGCCGAACTCCACTTCGCTTTCACACAGCTCGCGAAACAGTCCTGCCGGGATCAGGTAGCACAGTGTCTGCTGCTCGGCACGAAACCGGTAACGGCTTTGCCCATTCAATACACTAATTGCCCCGAATAAATCGCCGGCGGCATAAACCCCCACCTGGCGACGGCCATCCGGCGCGTTCACGTCCAGTTCGGCCACGCTGCCCTTGTGCACGAGAAAGACAGAATCGCTGGTACTGGCCGCGTCGAGAATAATGTCATCCGGCTCGTAATAGGCCAGATCGGTTCCTTCCTGCAAACGGCGGCGACCGGCTTCGCCAAGCTGGCTGAACGGATACTGATTCAGTTCCTGATCAATCATTCGGTTAACTCCGCCATTGCGTCTTTGCTGTCATTATTAAACGCAAAAACCGGTGCGGAGGAAGCCCCCGCACCGGTTCCTGTGTTACCCGTGCTCAGTGTGCAGACGCTTCACCGGCACCTCGCGGAATACGGATGTCTTCCACAATGTGCTGGATATGCTCGGGAGGCGGCGCCGTCACTCGCGATACCGCGAAGGCCACAGCAAAGTTGAGCATCATCCCAAAGGTGCCGATGCCTTCAGGCGACACGCCCAGCAACCAGTGTTCCGCATTGTTCAGCTCTGGCGAGACGAACTTGAAGAACACAATGTAGCTGAAGGTGAAGATCAAGCCGACCAGCATGCCGGCAATCGCCCCTTCCTTGTTCATGCGCTTGTAGAAGATGCCCATGAGGATCACCGGGAAGAAGCTGGCCGCGGCGAGACCGAAGGCAAAAGCCACCACCTGGGCCACAAAGCCGGGCGGGTTGATCCCGAAGTAACCGGCAATGACGATGGCCACAACGGCAGCCCCCCGAGCCGCCAACAACTCCTGTTTCTCATTGATACCCGGCATCAGGGTTTTCTTTAGCAGGTCATGGGAGATGGCACTGGATATCACCAGCAACAGCCCCGCGGCCGTGGACAATGCTGCCGCCACCCCACCGGCCGCCACCAGGGCAATCACCCAGGCAGGCAGATTGCCGATTTCCGGGTTAGCCAACACGATGATGTCGCGGTCGATATACACTTCCGAGGAGTTATCCGTGGGCGCATTGGTCAGCACACGCTCCCCGTAGCTGCCTTTGGTTTCTTCACGGCTGCCGGCATAGGTCGGCTTGCCTTCGAAGGGTGCCCCGGCACGCATCTGCACCGCACCATCACCGTTCTTGTCCACCCAGCCGATCAACCCGGAGTTTTCCCAGTTATAGAACCATTCCGGCAGTTCGGTGTATTGGGTTTCGTTCACGGTGTCGATCAGGTTGAGCCGTGCGAACGCGCCCACCGCCGGTGCGGAGGTGTACAGCAAGGCGATGAAAAACAGCGCCCAACCGGCACTGATGCGAGCATCTTTCACGCGGGGAACGGTAAAGAAACGCACGATCACGTGGGGCAGGCCTGCAGTACCGCACATCAGCGCCGCCGCAATAAAGAACACATCAATAGTGGATTTGGAGCCTTCCGTATATTCCGTAAAGCCCAGATCGGTCACCACCTGATCCAGCTTGTGCAGCAGATACACCCCGCTGTCATTCCCGGCAGCATCAAGCACCGTGCCACCAAAACCGGTCTGCGGAAGGACGTGGCCGGTCATCATGATGGACAGGAAAACCGCCGGCACCAGGAAGGCAAAAATCAGCACACAGTACTGCGCGACCTGGGTATAGGTAATCCCTTTCATACCGCCCAGCACGGCGTAGAAGAACACGATGGCCATACCGATCACTACACCGGTATTCACATTCACTTCCAGGAAGCGGGCGAACACGATACCGGTACCGCGCATCTGGCCCGCCACATAGGTAAAGGACACGAAGATCACACAGATCACCGCTACGGTTCTGGCTACGTTGGAGTAGTAGCGGTCACCAATAAAGTCCGGCACGGTAAATTTACCGAACTTGCGCAGGTAAGGTGCCAGCAGCATGGCCAGCAGCACATACCCCCCGGTCCACCCCATCAGGTATACCGATGCATCGTAGCCGGAGTAGGCAATAATCCCGGCCATGGAAATAAATGACGCCGCTGACATCCAGTCAGCCGCGGTTGCTGCCCCATTGGCGATCGGGGAAACCCCGCCACCGGCCACGTAAAAATCTTTGGTCGACCCGGCCCGTGACCAGATCGCAATCCCGATGTAGAGCGCAAACGAACCGCCTACAAAGAGATAAGTGAGTGTCTGAATATCCATAGGATGTCTCTCTTTATCGGTCTCTTTATCTGCTTTTCAGCGGTTAGTCTTCGTGGACATCAAATTTACGGTCCAGCTTGTTCATGGAGTGCGCGTACTTGATGATCAGCACCAGGAACACATAGATCGCTCCCTGCTGCGCAAACCAGAAGCCCAGTTTGAAACCGAAGAATTGGATTTGATTGAGTTCATCTACCAGCAATATGCCGCAGCCATAGGAGACAACGAACCAGATAGCAACGTAGGTAAAAATCAATCGCAGGTTAGCGGCCCAGTAGGCGCGGGCGTTTTCTTCTTTCATTACTCGTCCCTCTGCGTCATCAGGAAATCAGGCCACCCCCTTTTCAGGCAGACAAGGGATAGGCTCGATACCCAGACTAGCCAAAGGGCCATGGCAGCACAGTATGACTTTAGTCGAAGTCGGCCAGGGCACAGCAGGCTCCTGGAGCGCATGGAAAAAGCGAGCCACCCGGAAAAAGGCATCCCCGGCCTGTGATATCGGCGGTTTTCCGTTAAACTCGCGGGTCTGTTCGTTGAGCCCCATGGCTCAGACAGGGAATTTTCGAGTCGATAAAAACAATCATGGATAGATAATGAAAATAGCGCGATGGCTGTTGGCCGCGTTTCTGCTTGTGATTCTCGGCGGCTCATTGCTGCTGACGCTTTCGCCCGACCTGACACGTTGGCCTGTGGCGCCCACGCAACCCGCTCCGGAAAAGGGCTCGGTCACGCTCACCTACCTGGGCACCAGCACCATCCTGATCAGCGACGGCCACACCCACCTGCTCACCGATGGGTATTTCTCCCGGGTTTCCATTCCGCGATTGTTGTTCACCCGGATAGCACCGAATTCACAGCGCATTGAGCACGCCCTGGCACAGGCCGGCATTACCTCACTGGACGCCCAGCTGGTGCTGCACTCTCATTTCGATCACGCCATGGATGTGGCGGAAGTCGCAAAACGCACCGGCGCACAATTGCTGGGCTCCTCGTCTGCAGCCATGGTGGGCAAGGGCGGTGGCCTTCCGGATTCCCGCATCACCGCCATCGTCCCCCATCAGCCGTATTCGTTTGGGCAATTTACCGTGCACTTTGTCCCGGCCAGCCATGTGCCACTGCCCGCGCCCGTGGAAGCCATGACCGGCAAGGGTGACATCGGCGTACCGGTCACCCCACCCGCACGAGTGGGTGCCTGGGAGGAAGGACAAAGCTACGCCGTGGTCATTACCCATCCCGCCGGATCGCTGCTGATTCAGGGAAGTTCCGGAGCGGTCCCCGGGGCGCTGACGGGTTACCAGGCTGACTATGCCCTGCTGGCCAGCGCCAGCCTGGGCAAACAAACGGATCATTATCAGCAGATGTTCATGGAGGAAACCGCCAACGCGGTAGGTGCCCACACGGTGATACCGGTGCACTGGGATGATTTTTTCAGTGAACTGACCGCGGATGTGAAACCGCTCCCCTGGGGCCTGGACAACATGCATGCGTCTTTCCAGGCGTTGGCAGGCCGGCACAACGGCGACTTCCTGGTCCTGCCGCCCTTTCAGCCCTTTACGTTACAGGCACGAAGTCCGACAGTATCCGGACAATAACCTCCGGCCGGGTTTCGCGTTTCAGCTGCTCCAGCAATTGCGCCGCCTGGGGCCAGCGCCGGCGCAGGTAACTCAACCACTGTTTTATGCGCCCGGCCAATTGCGCATCAGTGCCGGTACCCGCCACATCCACCCAGAACTGTTGCAGGATCGGCAAGATCGCATCCCAGCCAGGCTCCCCACCGTGCCGCAACACGGAGACCAGACGCGGGTTGGCCACCGCGCCGCGCCCGAGCATAAGATCATCACAACCGCTTTCCTGGCGAGCCCGAGCCGCATCGTCCGCAGTCCAGATCTCGCCATTGGCAACCACCGGAATCGACACCACCTCACGGATGTGGCCGATACGATCCCAGAATGCCGGAGGTTTATACCCCTGGCGCTTGGTGCGCCCGTGTACCGTCAACCAGGCAGCTCCGGCCTCCACCACCGCCCGGGCGTTGTCCAGCGCCCGGGCATCGTCTTCATTACCCAGACGCATTTTCACCGACACGGGCACATTGGCCGGCACAGCGTCACGCACCGCCGCCGTCACCGCATGCACCACCTCTGGCTCATCAAGCAACACGGCACCGCCACGATGACGGTTCACGGTTTTCGCCGGGCAACCAAAATTCAAATCAATCGCTGGCGCCCCAAGCGCCACCGCACGCACCGCATTTTCCGCCATGCAGTCAGGTTCGGAGCCCAGTAACTGAAGATGCACAGGCGTGCCCGCCCGGGTGCGCGCGCCAAGTTTTAACTCGGGGCACCAGCGATAAAACACCCTGGGCGGCAACAGCAGCCCGCTGACACGGACAAACTCACTGACACACCAATCGTAGTCGCCCACATCCGTTAATGCCTGGCGAACCCAAAAATCCGCCAGGCCTTCCATGGGGGCCAGAATCAATTTCATGGCGCGCATTCTAGGCTACTGCAGCGTTGCCGAATACGCGTAATTGCGGACGAAAGTGCATTCAACCTTCTTTCTGCTCCACCACGAACCACACCACAAAACATCCGGCTTTTCTTGCAATAACGGTGTTCATTTGCCACGGTAAATAACAATTTGCGCAAGAATGGACGCTACTCGGGGACACTGGCACGCCGGAAAAGCGGTAGCAGGCGCCCCTGGCAACGTGAGGGAACGCAATGAAAAAAGCATCATTCGCGAGCGCCATCGACACGGTATCACCATGTTTTTTCCTGCATGGTTAACGCCGCCAACGCCTTATCGGGAAGGCGCAAGAGGGTACACTGCCGAGAAAGTCTGCCACCTTTTCTCTGGGTTACCGAGTGTTCCATCTCCACGCATCCACCGTCTTTTGCGTGCGTTTTTCTTTCCCTTATTGCGTCGTGTGCGCTGCGCGACACGCTGCCGACACCCAAACGCGAATACGCAATATTTCGCCTTACACCACCCCACAACTCATAGGCCTGCCGCCTCCCCCGCGCCAGGCCGCACGTTTTTTTGCGATAAAAAATGAGGGAGAGAAACTGATGAAACAGCAACGTATTTTGCCATTATCGACAGCCCTGCTGGCTGGCTTTGCCACCCTGCCTGCCCAGGCGGATCTGGAGGTTACCCCCTACGGTTCCCTGCGCATCCAGACAGAAGCCGTTTCTGTGGACCAGGCGCAACCCGGCGAAGACGATTCCTACACCGGGCTTCGGGATGCGTACTCCCGACTGGGTGTCACCGCCAAATATGATGACTTCGAGCATTTCAACATTACCGGCACGGTGGAATTCCCGATTAATTCCGCACGCCTGCAAGCGGAAGACCCGACCTTTTTCCAGGAAAGTTACAAAGGCAACAACAAGCCGCGAGTCGCCGACATTAACGTCGCCCACGACCGCTTTGGTAGCGTGCGCATCGGTACCCAGTGGCTGGCGTACTACAACAACGTGGCCTACCCGCTGGATTTCTTCAGCTCCTTCTATTCTGGCTACGCCACCCAGGCCACCTTTCGCCGCGACGCGCTCACCTACACCACCCCCAGCATGGGCGGCTTCACGGCCACCGTTTCCGGTGTCGACCTGACTGATCAACAGGGCACCAGCTATCTGGATACCATGCAGTACGCGCTGTCCTATGCGGTAACCGACTCGCTGGCCTTTGGTATCGGTTACCAGGACAGTGAGCAGGACTCCGCCAAGCATGCCGATCAGGCGGGGATCTCCGCAGCCTGGTCCCCGGGTAACTGGCGCTTCGCCGCCAAGGTGGAACAGCTGCTGACCAACGACGACACCGTGCAGGATGATGACCCGGTGACCTACAACCTGCTGGGTTCCTACAGCTGGAACAAGTACACCCTGCGCGCCATGGTCGCCCATGGTGAAGAAACCGATGAAGGCGATGCCTTCTTCCAGGGGGATTCTGCCCAGGTCGGGCTGGACTACCGTCACACCGAAAACCTGAAGTTCTTTGCGGAATACTTCTACGAAGAGCTGGGCTATGCCATCTACACCCCCAACTCCGAAAGCTTTAATCCGCTGGCGGGTTATCAGGTGGAAAGCGATGGTCAGGTCTTCACGGTGGGTATGCGGTTTGATTTTTAAGAGCCGCTGGCACGCATCACGCTGGACACAACAACGCGTTGTAGTGTGATGCGCACCGGAAACCAAACAGGCCGCGCTCAAAATCTGGGCGCGGCCTGTTTGTTCTTATCTGGAAAATATTCGCATGGCTCTACAACATGATGCGTGATGCGCGCAGCATGAAGCGTGCTCAATCAGAATCCCCCGCCGGTTGACGCAAGCGAAACGCCATAGCTTAGGAGATCAGAGGAAGAAGCAGCCTGCGAGCTCCGGCGGGCCTTTCAATATAATCAGCCGCAGCAACCGGGCGGAAGCCCCTGGTTAGAACCATTTGGAATCAATCCTCCCTGCCTCTTTTCCCTTCTCGCCTTACCCTTTTTATATCAATCACTTAGAATAGATCAAATCAGTTGAACGGTTGCCCTGACCCGGTTCCATCCCCCCTGCCGGCTGGCAACCCGGAATTGATTCACCACTGCCGCTGCATTACTGTTGCCGCCAGCACAGCCCGCAGCAGGGGCAGACACAGCAAAGACGGGGTCCCGGTGGCGGATCCGAGGAGACGCTCATGGCAAAAAACGCAGCCCCCGCGCTGGAAACCTCGCTGGACAGTCTGGAAGCCCTGGTGGAACGGATGGAATCCGGTGAGCTGACCCTGGAAGATTCCCTCAAAGCCTTTGAGGAAGGAGTGCGCCTGTCCCGGGAATGCCAACAGGCCCTGCAACAGGCTGAACAGAAGGTACGCATTCTGCTGGAGCAGAACGACCGCGCCGAGCCTGCCCCCTTCACCGGTGGTGACAATGAGCAATGATACAACCCGCAAGGCCGCGCCCGGCGATTTCATCGCGCTGGACCAGCTGACCGAAACAGCCAAGGCCCGCCTGGAACAGGCCCTGGACCACTACCTGCCCGCCCAGAGTGCCGCTTCCAGACTCAGCCAGGCCATGCGCTATGCCGCGCTCAGCGGCGGCAAACGCATTCGCCCGCTACTGGTCTACGGCGCCGCCCAGCTGGCAGGCGCGAGCGCGGCCCAGGCCGATGTGCCTGCGGTGGCGGTGGAATTGATCCATGCCTATTCCCTGGTTCACGACGATCTGCCCGCCATGGACGACGACGACCTGCGCCGGGGCCAGGCCACCTGCCACAAGGCCTTCGACGAAGCCACCGCCATTCTGGCCGGCGACACCCTGCACACCCGCGCTTTCGAGCTGCTTGCCTGCCATGGTGATTACCGCAGCGACAGCCGCATTGCCCTGATTCAACACCTGTGCCAGGCAGCAGGCGTGGACGGCATGGCCGCCGGCCAGATGCAGGACATGCTCGCCCAGGGCCAGCAACAGACCGTGGCGGCACTGGAAGAAATGCATTATCTGAAAACCGGCCGCCTGATCACTGCCAGCCTGCAGCTGGGGTACTTTGCAGCAGAAAACGACGATCCCGTCCTGCTCAGCAACCTGACCGACTTTGGCGATGCCATTGGCCTGGCATTCCAGATCCAGGACGACATCCTCGATATCACCGCCGCCACCGAACAGCTCGGCAAGCCTTCCGGCTCCGATGAAAAGCTGCAAAAGAGCACCTTTCCCTCCCTGCTCGGCCTGGAGCAAAGCCAGCAACGCGCCCGGCAACTGTGTGACCAGGCGCAACAAGCCCTGGCCGGCTATGGCCCACGCGCCCTGCCGCTGCAACAATTAGCGCAATACATCATTACCCGGAATCACTGATCCACCACTGACGCCCCCCCCTCCAGACAGTTATACTAGCGGTTCAGGCGGAAGGCGGTACGCCCTGATTACTCCGCTTTCCACTGACGACCACTGGCCATTATCTGGCCTGCACTCATCAGGCTGCATGACCCTATGCCCAAGACGTTTACTCAAATTCCGCTGACGCGACCCGATACCCCGCTGCTGGACACCCTGAACAGCCCTGCGGACCTGCGGCAGCTGCCCGCCTCCCAGCTGGAGCGCGTGGTCGATGAATTACGTGAATATCTGCTCTACGCGGTAGGCCAGTGTGGCGGGCATTTCGGCGCAGGCCTCGGGGTGGTAGAGCTGACGGTCGCCCTGCATTACCTGTATCACACGCCGGACGACAAACTGGTCTGGGATGTGGGCCACCAGTGCTACCCCCACAAGATTCTTACCGGGCGCCGGGAATCGCTCACCAGCATCCGCCAGGCGGGCGGCCTGTCCGGCTTCCCCAAGCGCAGCGAATCCGAATACGACACCTTCGGCGTGGGCCACTCGTCCACCTCCATCAGCGCCGCCCTGGGCATGGCGCTGGGCGCGGAAATGGCCGGCAGTGACCGCCGTGCCGTGGCCATTATCGGTGATGGCGCCATGACCGCCGGCCAGGCGTTCGAAGCCATGAGCCACGCAGCGCATACGCGCTCCAACCTGCTGGTCATCCTTAACGACAACAACATGTCGATTTCCCACAATGTGGGCGGGCTTTCCAACTACTTCGCCCGCATCTGGGCCAGCAAGAGTTACATCGCCCTGCGTGAAGGCGGCAAGAAGGTGCTTTCCACCATGCCGGCGGCCTGGGATTTCATCCGCCGCACGGAAGAAAGCATGAAGAACATGGTCAGCCCGGACATGTTGTTCGAGGCCATCGGTTTCAACTATATCGGCCCCATTGACGGCCACAATGTAGACGAACTGGTCCGCACCCTGGGCAACCTGCGCGACCTGGAAGGGCCACAGCTGCTGCATATCTACACCACCAAGGGCAAAGGTTTTGCGCCGGCGGAAGCCGACCCAGTGGGCTACCACGCCATCAACAAAATCGAACCCAAGCCCAAGGTACAGGTGGCTGTTCCCAGCAAACCCAAGCTGCCCAAGTACCAGGATATCTTCGGCCAGTGGCTGTGCGACATGGCCGAGCAGGACCCGCGCCTGGTGGGCATCACACCCGCCATGTGTGAAGGCTCCGGCATGGTGGAATTCAGCCGCCGCTTCCCGGATCGCTACCATGATGTGGCCATTTGTGAGCAACACGCGGTCACTCTGGCCGGCGGCCTGGCCTGTGAGAATCAAAAACCGGTGGTGGCCATTTATTCCACCTTCCTGCAGCGCGGCTATGATCAGCTGATCCACGATGTAGCGCTGCAGGAACTGGACGTGACCTTCGGTCTGGACCGGGCCGGCCTGGTGGGCGAAGACGGCGCCACCCATGGGGGCGTGTTCGATCTTGCCTACCTGCGCACCGTCCCGAACATGATCATTGCGGCCCCTTCAGATGAAAACGAATGCCGCCAGCTGCTCTATTCAGCTTACCTGCACGAAGGGCCGGCAGCCGTGCGCTACCCGCGGGGCACCGGCACCGGTGCCACCATCGAAGAAACCATGACCGCACTGCCCATCGGCCAGGCCCGTACCCTGCGCGACGGCCAGCAAGTTGCCATCCTGGCCTTTGGGGCACTGGTACCGGCCGCGCTTGAAGCGGCCAACGCACTCAATGCCACCGTGCTGGACATGCGCTGGGTGAAACCCCTGGACCGGGACGCCATTCTCAAGGCCACCGCCGGGCACGCGCTGCTGGTCACCGCAGAAGACCATCAGCAAATGGGGGGTGCCGGCTCCGCCGTGAATGAACTGTTGCACGCGGAAGGTCTGGTGGCGGATGTGCTCAACCTGGCGCTGCCGGATCACTTCATTCATCACGGCAAGCGGGACGTGTTACTGGCCGAAGCTGGGCTGGATGCTGACGGCATTGAACGCCAGATCCGCGAGCGCCTGAGCCGCCAGCAGACCCTGCGCGAAGCCCGGGAGCGCTAGCAAATCTCTCCAGGCACAACACAAAGGGGAGCGGTCATCGCTCCCCTTCGTCGTTTTTGGACTCCTTGACCAACCGCACCGGCGGCGGCGCCTCATACATCCGCCAGTCGTCCCGACCCCCTTGTTTGGCCAGATACAAGGCGCGATCCGCCGCTTCCAGCAAATCCCCCGCGCTGTGGCGGTCACCGGGGATCATCATCGCGGCCCCAACACTGACGGTCACCTCCTGCATTTCCGGATTGTCCGCATGGGGAATGGCCAGTGAACGCACCGACCGGCAGAGCCGGGAGGCCAGCTGCTGCGCTTCCACCTCATCGGTTTCCGGGTACAACAACACGAATTCCTCCCCGCCAAAGCGCGCCACCAGATCTCCTCCGCGGCGGCTGTAGCGGCGAAACTCCGCCGCCAACTTCTGCAGGCAGAGATCCCCTTGCAGGTGCCCGTAATGGTCGTTGTAGGCCTTGAACCGGTCCACATCCACCAACATCACGGTCAGTGGCTGCCGGCTGCGTTTACAGCGGCGCCACTCCCTGTCGAAGGCCTCATCAAAAAAACGCCGGTTGGCCAGGCCCGTGAGACTGTCTTCCCGGCTCAACCGGTGCAGGCGCTCTGCCAATGCCTGGGTACGACGTTGCTGGCGCAGTAGCTGGCGTTGGTTGAAAAAAAGCAGTCGGTCGCGTACTTCCGTGGAATAACACAAGAACATGCCCAGCAAGCTGATCCCGGTATAAGTACGGTGCAGCACCTGCCAGTCCAGCCCCTGACCCAGCTTTTCCGCGATCAGCGCGCCCACCAACCCGCCGCCCCAACCGGCCAGCGACGCCACGGTAAAGCGCAGGCCAACCATGGCGTAGACAATAACGAGGGCATAAATCACCGAGACATGGGCCAGCTGGACGGAACCGCTGTCGCGTATAAAGCCGGGAATAGCCACGGATACCGCCACAGCGAGGAAGCTGCCGAGGCCGGCATAGAGAGGGAAATAACGGTCCAGTGCCCGCACCTGGGCAAGCAGACCGGCCACCAGCACGATGATCCCCACCCAGATATAGGTGGACAACCACCAGCCACGGACCGGCTCCGGCGCCAGCGCGTAAATGCCACTAATCAACAGCATGTAGAGCAGCAGGATATAGAAGGCGTTAACCCGGAAGCTTTCCACCGCTTCCTGGCACTGATACTCCCGGTATTCGCCCTCCAGGCGTCGCGGGAAGCGCAACCAGCGCACCCCGGGCACCACCACCCGTCGTGAACGCGGGTCCGTGTCTGACATTGCAAATCCTTTGCGAATGAATCTTCCTGCAGGTTAAAAGTTAACCTTCAGAAGCGCCATCCCTTTGGCGCCAGCGGTAGTACCAAAACGATATCAGGTAAAGATGGCAGGAAATTGCCAGAGCAGCAATTGCACCACAGCCGCGGCATAGACCCCTGCCAGCAAGTCATCGACCATGATCCCCAGGCCTCCGGCCACCCGTCGATCCAGCCAGCCGATCGGCCAGGGCTTGATGATGTCGAACACCCGGAACGCCACAAAGCCGGCCAGCGCCCCCCAGGGAGTGATCGGCACTGCAACCATGGTAATCAGCAGGCCGGCGATCTCGTCCCAGACAATGCCGGGGTGATCGTGCACGTGCATATCGTCAGAGGTCTTGCCGCACAGATAGGGCCCCACGGCGATCACCGCAGCGGTCACCGCCAGATACCCCCACAAAGGCAGCTGGGCACACAGCCACCAGATCGGCATGGCCGCCACCGTGCCAAAGGTGCCCGGCGCGATCGGTGCCAGCCCGGAGCCGAAGCCGAAGGCCAGGAAATGCACCGGGTTACGCATACTGGGGCGTTGAAATTCCATGTTATTCCTCGCGGGCTCTGTCTCGGCAATTGCTTTGAATTTTGTATGGTTTAGCGTGTGGCCATGCTGCCTGTTGCTTGCATGCGGCTCTTGTCAAAAGTGCTGCCAGCCGGCCACCGTCAGGGCGCCCACCGCCCCGTTTCGCTGACGCAAACGAATACCCGGTTGGGCGTCCACCTGCCCCAGGCAATAGCACCCTCGGGGAACCGGTTGCGCCGCCGGCAGGGTAAACAATAGCAGATAGTCATCGCCGCCCTGCAGCTGCAAGGCCCGCTGCTTATCAGCACTGCAACCGGCCAGCACGGGAGGATCCTCTGGCAGGGCCGCTTCATCAAGGCACGCTCCCAGCCCCCCCGATGCCTGCAGGATATGGCTCAGATCCGCCAGCACCCCATCGGAAATATCAATACAGGCGCTGGCCTGGCCGCGCAACGCCATGCCCAGCTCCCACTGCGGGCGAGGGCGCCGGAAATGGCCGATGGCAGGCCCATGACGCTGACCGGCCTGCCACTGCTCCAGCCCCAACAGCCCAGCCCCGGTGATGCCTCCCAGGCAAATCTGATCCCCCACCCGGGCCCCGTCGCGCCGCAACGCCAGCCCCGGCGGCACGGAGCCGGTGGCCTGAATGGAGATCGCCAGCGGGCCACGGGTAATATCCCCGCCTACCAGGCTGATTCCCGCCTGATCCGCCAGTTCAAACATTCCCCGGGAAAACTGAGCCAGCCAGTCTTCGTCCACCTCCGGCAGGGTCAGCGAAAGCAGGAACCAGAGGGGATTTGCGCCCATGGCGGCCAGGTCAGAGAGATTCACCGCCAGACAGCGGTACCCCACATCCGCCGGCGCCATATCTGCCGGAAAGTGACGGTCAACCAGGCTGGTATCCTGGGTCATCACCAGCTGTTGGCCGGCAGGGGGTACCAGCAAGGCACCATCATCCCCGGGGCCCAACACCACGGTGTCGCCCTGACGATGATGAAAATAACGCCGGATCAGGGAAAATTCGTCCAGAGGAGCCGCCTCTTGCGGAGGCGATTGGGGGAAATCGGCGGGATCAGTCATGACAGAAGCATAACGCGGCTTGCCGGCAGAACGCACGGCAAGCCAGCGCCATCAGTGGAGATCAGTCACGGGGGCGACGTTCCGACGCTTCCGCGTAACGCAACTGGCGCGCCAGCTTGTCGAGCACCCCGTTGACGTATTTGAAGGAATCTTCCGCGCCAAACACCTTGGCCAGCTCGATGCCTTCGTTGATCACTACCCGGTAGGGGACATCCTGACGTTCTTTCAGCTCGAAAGCGCCCAGTCGCAGAATCGCTTTTTCCACCTGGGACAGCTCCTCCACCCGCCGATCCAGGTACGGGGTAAGCAGCTCATCCAGGGTTTTCACCTGCCCCAGCACCCCATGCAGCAGATCATGAAAATACTCACGGTCCACCTTGGCGAAATCCTGGTTCGCCAGGAACTGGGCTTCGATGTCGCTCACTGCCGCACCGGCCAGCTGCCATTGGTACAGGGCCTGAAGAGTGAAACGCCGCGCCTTGCGACGGGCACTGGGGCTGGTTTGGCTCATAGTGTTCTCTACAAAATAAAGGCTGCCCTTTCCCTGTCTTTCCCCATACGGGGAGAAAACAACCTCCAGAAAACTCAGGAGGCGCCCCTTCTCTCGATAGTGAAAGAAGGGCCGGAGAGAAGGGCCGTATCCGGCGTCAGGCGTGCTACTGCAAGCCTGTTCTTACAAGGCTTTAAACAGCGATACCATTTCCAGTGCGCACAGGGCGGCTTCCGCCCCCTTGTTGCCGGCCTTGGTGCCGGAGCGTTCGATGGCCTGCTCAATGGTGTCCACGGTCAGCACGCCGAACGCCACCGGGGTGCCGGTGCTGTTCTGAACCGAGGCAATACCTTTGGCCGCTTCACCGGCGACGAATTCGAAATGGGCGGTACCGCCACGGATTACCGCGCCCAACGCAATCACGGCATCATAGCTGCGCTTCTCGATGACCTTTTTCACGGCCACCGGCATTTCCCAGGCACCGGGTACGCGGATGATTTCAATATCGTCACGGCTCACTCCGTGACGCACCAGCGCATCCACGGCACCGTCCAGCAGGGCTTCCACCACAAAGCTGTTAAAGCGCGCCACCACAATACCGTAACGGCCGCCCACGTTGCTCAGAGTACCTTCGAGAGTCTTGATGTTTTGCATTTTTAATCCTCGCTAACACGCTTCACGCTGGCACGCCTCACGCATGTTGCGCGATGCGTAGAGCATGACGCATCTCTTATTAACTATCCGCGTCCACGTACTCGGTGATTTCCAGGTCGAAACCACTCAACGCGTTGAATTTCATGGGGGAGCTGAGCAAGCGCATTTTGCGCACGCCCAGCGCCTTCAGAATCTGGGAGCCGGTGCCAATATTGCGGTACGCACGGGACTCGCCCTTGGGCTTGCCTGCAGTGCCGCCGAAGAAGGCATCCAGGCGCTCAACGATATCGTTGGAGGCATAATCCTGACCCAGGATAATTACCACCCCGGCATCCGACTGGGAGACGGTTTCCAGCACCCGATGCATGTTCCAGCCGGTGCGGCCATTCATCTTGGCGCTCATCAGGTCACGCAACGGGTCCACTTGATGCACCCGTACCGTCACCTCTTCGTCTTCACTGATCTCGCCTTTCACCAGCGCCACGTGGGTCAGCCCGTCCACGGTGTCGCGGAACGCCACCAGACGGAAATCGCCGTACCAGGTATCCAGCTCGTGGTCAGACACCTGCTCGATGGTCTGTTCGTTCAGGGCGCGATACTGGATCAGGTCGGCGATGGTGCCGATCTTCAAGTCGTGCTCTGCAGCAAACACTTCCAGGTCTTCCCGGCGTGCCATGGAGCCATCTTCATTCATGACTTCGCAGATCACCCCGGACGGCTCACAACCGGCCAGCGCCGCCAGATCGCAGGACGCTTCGGTGTGACCGGCACGGCGCAGCACGCCACCCGGCTCCGCCATCAGCGGAAAAATATGCCCCGGCTGAACAATGTCATAGGCGCGGGCATTGCGGGCCACGGCGGCCTGCACGGTGCGCGCACGGTCGGCGGCAGAAATCCCGGTGGTCACTCCTTCACGGGCTTCGATGGACACCGTGAACTTGGTGCCAAAGCCGCTGCCATTGCTCTGCACCATCAACGGCAGATCCAGCAACTCACAGCGCTCGCGGGACATGGGCATGCAGATCAGACCACGGCCGTACTTGGCCATGAAGTTGATGGCTTCTGCAGTCACGTGCTCTGCCGCCATCACCAGGTCGCCTTCGTTCTCCCTGTCCTCGTCGTCCATCAGGATAACCATCTTTCCCTGACGGATATCTTCGATCAGTTCTTCAATACTGTTGAGTTGCATAAAACCGCCTTCAGGCTGGCACGCAACACGCGACACGCCTGCATGATGCGTGTCTGCGTAATGCCTGCAGCGTTATTTCAAAAACCCGTTTTCCGCCAGGAACGCCATGGAAATCCCCTCGGAAGTGGGCTCGGCGGCCTTCTCTCCCAGGAGCAGGCGTTCCAGATAGCGGGCTATGATATCAACTTCCAGGTTCACTGGCGTCCCCACCTGCCATTGGCCGATGGTGGTTACCTCCTGGGTGTGCGGGATAATGTTCAGGGAAAACACCGCCCCGGCCACACTGTTCACCGTCAGGCTGATGCCATCGACGGTGATTGAGCCCTTGTGGGCAATGTACTTGGCCAGCTCCGCCGGTGCCTCGATATCGATACGCACCGAACGGGCATCCTGCTTCATCTCGACAATCTTGCCCAGGCCATCCACATGACCGCTGACCAGGTGGCCACCCAGGCGGGAGGAGGGTGTCAGGGCTTTTTCCAGGTTTACCGTGCTGCCCACGCTGATTTGCGCCAGCGAGGTCAGCGACAGGGTTTCCCCCGACACATCCGCCTCAAAGGCGCCGCCAGGCAACGCGGTGGCGGTAAGGCATACGCCGTTCACCGCAATGGAATCGCCCAGCTGCACATCGGAAAAGTCCAGCCCGTCGCTCTTGATCAGCAAGGTCACATCGCCGCCTTTCGGGGTCATGGCGGCCACCTTGCCCATGGATTCGATAATGCCGGTAAACATGAAAACCTCGTAATGTCTCACCGCAGGAGCGTCGCTGGCGGCGCGATTTCCAGCGTTGGTTATCGCGCCGCCAGCGCCGCTCCTACGGCAGGGTTGGCAAGGCAGGCATCAGCGTCAAACGCAGGTCATCGCCGACCTGGCGCACATCCTGCCAACGCAACGCCACCTTCTCGCTCATGCTGGCCAACTGCGGCAGGCCCAGTAACGGCCGGGCTGACGAGCCCAGCAGGGCCGGTGCCATATAGACGAGAATTTCGTCGAACAGGCCCTCACGGACAAAAGCACCGGCCAGCGTGGCGCCACATTCTACCAGTACTTCATTACATTCGCGCCGGTTCAATTCGATTAGCAACTGCTGCAGGTCGATCCCGGAGCCAGAGGCCGGCAAATGCATGACCTCAGCCCCGGCGGATTCCAGCGCATTCTGGCGCCCCGGATGCTGTTCTCCGGCCACCAGCAGACAATGACCCGGCGCACTGACCACCGGCACATCCGGGGGCGTGCGCAGGGTTCTATCCAGAATTACCCGCAACGGCTGGCGCACCCAGTCGCGGCCCGCCTGATTGTGGTCTCCCGGGCTGCCGTGATAGTCCGCCAGGGTCCATTGCGCCGGCCGCACCGTATAGGAAGGCCGGTCCGCCAGCACCGTCCCCACCCCGGTGATCACCGCCGAACTGCGTGCCCGCAGGCGCTGCACATCTTCCCGCGCCGCCGGGCCGGTGATCCACTGGGACTCGCCACTGGCCATGGCCGTGCGGCCATCCACGCTGGCGGCAATCTTGATACGAATATAAGGTCGCTGGCGGGTCATCCGGGCAATAAACCCCGGGTTCAGGTCCCGGGCCTGGGTTTCCAGCAATCCCGACGCCACCGCAATGCCGGCATCCGCCAGCCGTTGCAGTCCCTGCCCCGCTACCTGCGGATTGGGGTCCTCCATGGCCGCGACAACCCGGGCCACCCCGGCTTCCACCAGCGCATCGGCGCAAGGACCAGTCCGGCCGGTATGGGAGCAAGGCTCCAGGGTGACATAGGCTGTCGCCCCCTTGGCCCGATCGCCAGCCGCCGCCAGCGCATGGCGCTCGGCATGGGGCTCACCGGCCCGGGCATGAAAGCCCTCGCCCACCACCGCGCCATCACGCACCAGCACACAGCCCACCCGCGGATTCGGGTCCGTGGTGTACAGCCCATGGCGCGCCAGTTGCAGCGCCCGGCTCATAAACTGATGGTCGGCGGCAGAAAAGCTCATGACTCTTTCGGCTCGTCCAACGTGTCTCCCAACTTGCCGCCGGCTTTTTTCAGGCGATCCACTTCAGCGGAAAACTCGGAAATATCCTGGAAACTGCGGTACACCGACGCAAAGCGCACATAGGCCACGTCGTCCAGCTGTTGCAGTTCTTCCATCACAAATTCACCCAGCTCCCGGGCCGGCAACTCCCGTTCGCCGGTGGCACGCAGACGGTGGCAAATCCGACTGATCGCGGCTTCCAGGTCTTCCATGCTCACCGGCCGCTTCTCCAGCGCTCGCAGCATGCCCGCGCGCAGCTTGGCCTCATCAAACGGCTGACGGGTGCCATCGGTTTTCACCAGGCGTGGCATCACCAATTCCGCCGTTTCAAAGGTGGTAAAGCGCTCGGTACAGCTCAAGCACTCACGGCGACGACGGATCTGCACCCCATCCGCAACCAGACGAGAGTCGATCACCTTGGTGTCCTGGGCGGAGCAAAACGGGCAGTACATGGAAACCCCAATTAATAGTTAATAATTAATAGTTAATAGCTAAAAACCATTAACTGCGTGTTTTGGTGGTTTTGATGATGGCAGTCAAAAGCCTGATCAACTCTTCCGCATCAGCCTGCAATGAAGCCCCTGCTTCAGGGTTGAAGTAACCTGAGTCACACAGCAAATCTATCCAGTAGTCTGTCTCACTGGCTTCTTTCAACGCAATATGCAGCTTATGGACAAAGTCTGCTCTGCTTTCAGCATATTCCGCCTCCCTGATCAGGGCACCAATGGCCGTTCCACTGCGCAATAGCTGTTTGCTAAGTACATATTCCTTTCTTTCACTTTGCAGAAAACGGGAACTTTTCACCACCCGCAAAGCAAAAGCGCGGGATTTCTCCCGCGCTGCACTACCTTCAGCCATCCGTGGCCTCCAGTTATTAATTATTCATTATTAACTATTAATTTTATCTCTCATATACCGGCAACCGCGCACAGATTTCCTTCACCTTGCCTTTGACGGTTTCGATCACGGACTCGTCACCCATGTTGTCGAGGATGTCGCAGATCCAGCCGGCCAGAGCCTTGGCATCCGCTTCATCAAAACCACGGCGGGTGATGGACGGGGAGCCGATGCGCAGGCCGGACGTTACGAACGGGGAACGCGGGTCGTTGGGCACGGCGTTCTTGTTCACGGTGATGTTGGCGCGGCCCAGGGCGGCGTCGGCATCTTTACCGGTGATGTCCTGCTTGATCAGGCTGAGCAGGAACAGGTGGTTTTCGGTGCCGTTGGATACCACGTCGAAACCACGCTCGATGAATACGCCGGCCATGGCCTGGGCGTTCTTCACTACCTGCTGCTGGTAGCCCTTGAAATCCCCTTGCATGGCTTCCTTGAAGCAGATTGCCTTGGCGGCAATCACGTGCTCCAGCGGGCCACCCTGGCCACCGGGGAACACGGCAGAGTTGATCTTCTTCTGAATCTCTTCGTTGGCCTTGCCCATGATCAGGCCACCACGGGGACCACCCAGGGTCTTGTGGGTAGTGGTGGTGGTGATGTCGGCGATGCCTACCGGGCTGGGGTAAACGCCGGCAGCAACCAGACCGGCCACGTGGGCCATGTCCACCAGCAGGATGGCGCCCACTTCGTCGGCGATGTCACGGAAACGCTGCCAGTCGACGACCTGGGAGTAAGCGGAGAAACCCGCCACGATCATTTTCGGCTTGTGCTCGCGAGCCAGGCTTTCCACCTGCTCGTAGTCGATCAGGCCGGTCTCGGTGTCCAGACCGTACTGGATGGCGTTGTAGGTCTTGCCGGAGAAGTTCGGCTTGGCACCGTGGGTCAGGTGACCACCCGCGTCCAGGCTCATGCCCAGCACGGTGTCGCCCGCTTTCAGCATGGCCATGTAAACCGCGCCATTGGCCTGGGAACCGGAATGCGGCTGCACGTTGGCCCAGTCTGCGCCAAACAGTTCACAGGCGCGATCAATGGCCAGCTGCTCGACCACATCCACATTCTCGCAACCGCCATAGTAACGCTTGCCCGGGTAGCCTTCGGCGTACTTGTTGGTCAGTACGGAGCCCTGGGCTTCCATGACCCTTGGCGAGGCATAGTTTTCAGAGGCAATCAGCTCGATGTGCTCTTCCTGGCGGACTTCCTCAGCCTTGATAGCGGCCTGGATTTCAGGATCAAACTCGGCGATGGACATGGATTTCGGGAACATGGGCTACCCTACGGAGTCATTGGTGGATTCAGGGGCGCGTATTCTAACCAAATCCGGGGCCAATGGCACTTGAAGTCCGCTCATGGAAACCGGCCAGTCGTCTCATGGCGTCAGGCACCGGTTTTCTGGCGCCAATCCGGCCTTACGTCGCCCTATCAGGGGCCCCGCACTTTCACTCACGGCCGCTTTCCGTTAGCTTAGGCGCCAATCAAAGTACCCTCTGCCGGGGCCTGCAGCCAACCTGCACCGCGCGCCCCGCACATTAATACAGACTGCGGTCGGAGTTTATGAGCCAGTACATCTTCACCATGGACAAGGTGGGCAAGGTTGTCCCGCCCAAGAAACACATTCTGAAGAACATCTCCCTGTCGTTCTTTCCTGGCGCCAAGATCGGCGTACTGGGCCTGAACGGCTCCGGTAAATCCACACTGCTGCGCATCATGGCCGGCGTGGACAAGGACTATCTGGGTGAAGCACGGCCGCAGCCGGGCACCAACATCGGTTACCTGCCCCAGGAGCCGGAGCTGGACCCGAAAAAGAATGTCCGCGAGATCGTCGAAGAAGCCGTGGCGGATATCCGTAACGCCCAGCAGCGTCTGGAAGAAGTCTACGAAGCCTATGCAGCGGAAGACGCGGATTTCGACAAGCTGGCCGCCGAACAGGCCAAGCTGGAAGACATCATCGAAGCCAGCGATGCGCACAACCTTGAGCGCAAACTGGAAATCGCCGCCGACGCCCTGCGCCTGCCGCCCTGGGAAGCCAGCGTAAAAACCCTGTCCGGTGGTGAACGCCGCCGGGTCGCCCTGTGCCGGCTGGTGATGAGCGCCCCGGACATGCTGCTGCTGGATGAGCCTACCAACCACCTGGACGCAGAGTCCGTGGCCTGGCTGGAGCGCTTCCTGCACGAATTCCCCGGCACCGTGGTGGCGGTAACCCACGATCGCTACTTCCTGGATAATTCCTGTGAGTGGATCCTGGAACTGGATCGCGGCGAAGGCATTCCCTGGCAAGGCAACTATTCCTCCTGGCTGGAGCAGAAAGAACAGCGTCTGGAACAGGAAGCGAAGAGCGAGTCAGCCCACCGCAAAACGGTGGAAAAAGAACTGGAATGGGTACGCCAGAACCCGAAAGGCCGCCGCGCCAAGAACAAGGCCCGTGTGTCTGCGTTCGAAGAGCTGGCTAGCCAGGAATTCCAGAAGCGCAACGAAACCCAGGAATTGTACATCCCGCCGGGTGAGCGCCTGGGCGAGCAGGTGTTCGAAATCAAGAATGTGGCCAAGCAATTCGACCACAAGCTGCTCTACGAAGATCTGGATTTCCAGATTCCCCGTGGTGCCATCGTCGGCATCATCGGCCCCAACGGTGCCGGTAAAACCACCCTGTTCCGCATGCTGGCCGGCCAGGAAACCCCGGACAGCGGCGAGATCGTCACCGGTGATACCGTACAGATGGCCTACGTGGATCAGAGCCGTGAAGACCTGGACAGCAACAAGACAGTCTGGGAAGAAGTGTCTGACGGCAACGACATTCTGCGCATTGGCAACTATGAAGTCCCCAGCCGCGCCTATCTGGGCCGGTTCAACTTCAAGGGTGGCGATCAGCAGAAACGTGTCGGCGACCTGTCCGGCGGTGAACGCAACCGTTTGCACCTGGCCAAGCTGCTCAAGCAGGGCGCCAACGTACTGCTGCTCGATGAGCCCACCAACGATCTGGACGTGGAAACCCTGCGCGCACTGGAAGAGGCCCTGCTGGCGTTCCCCGGCTGCGCCATCGTGATTTCGCACGATCGCTGGTTCCTGGACCGCGTCGCCACCCACATTCTCTCTTTCGAGGGCGATGCCCGGGTAGAATGGTTCGAAGGTTCCTACACCGAGTATGAAGAATACAAACGCAAGCAGCTGGGCGATGCAGCCCTGCAGCCCAAGCGCATGAAGTACAAGCGAATCGAAGTCTGATTCGCACAGGATAATGCCGGCACAGGAAAGGCGTGCCGGCACGGGGACGCAACAGGGACGACAGCATGAACGAAAGACGGCGGGCCAATCGGGTGGACTTCGACGGGGAAGCCACCCTGGTTTTCCAGCAGGATAACCACCCCGTGTCACTGGACGACATTTCCGTTATGGGCGCACGACTCAACAGCAGCACCCCACTCACGCTGCCCGCGGCGTCCCCGGTCATCCTGACCATTACACTGGAAGATTCCGATATCACGCTGACCCTCCCGGCAAAAGTGCAACGCCAGCAGGGCCGGGATATCGGCATCATGTTCGATCGCCCTTCCGTGGATGATATGCAGCATTTACGCCGCATTGTCATGCTGCATCAGGGCGACGACGGCGAAGATGACCCCGCCACCCTGCTGACCCCGGAGAGCTGACACCTTGGACCCGACCCTGGAAAGCCCGGAATTCATTGAACGCCTGCGCCAGGGAGACCAGGCAGCCTTTGGCCAACTCGTCAAAGCCCACCACAACATGTTGCTGGCCACGGCCCGCACCATGCTGTCATCCGCCGATGCGGAAGAAGCGGTGCAGGATGGCTGGATCGCCGCGCACCGCGCCATCAGTAAATTCGAAGGCCGCAGCCTGCTACGCACCTGGCTCACCCGTATCGTGATCAACCAGGCACGCATGATGCTGCGCAAGGGCGGTCGCGAGATACAGTTTGATCCCACCGATGAGCAGGATGCCCTGGCCCACCGTTTTCGTGACGGCGGGCACTGGGACCACCCGCCACAGCACTGGGACCTGAGCGGCCCGGATGCCCTGCTCACCCGCGACGAACTGCGCCACTGCATGGAAAAGACCCTGGGAAAAATGCCGGACAATCAGCGCCTGGTGCTGGAATTGCGGGACCTGCAAGGCATGGATTTCGATGATATCTGTAACATGCTGGACGTGAGTGCATCCAACGTCCGTGTGCTGTTACACCGGGCCCGCGCAAGGTTGTTTGAATTGGTGGACCATTTTCAGGAGACAGGCGAATGTTGAAGTGCAAGCACGTCGTCGCAAAAGCCGATGCCCTCGTGGACGGCGCCCCGATGACCAGACGGGAGCGCTTTGCCCTGCGCCTGCACCTGCTCATGTGCCACCACTGTCGCCGCTATATACGCCAGTTACGCGCACTGCTGAGCACTCTGCCCCGCGAGACGGATGCCCTCGATGATGCCCGTACCCAGGAAGTCCTGGACAGACTCAACATCCCCCAGGACCGCTGAGGCCCGGTAACCGCGCCTGAAATCGCCATTACGGCTTCTTACCTCCCAACGCCAAGGCAGACCATGGAACGCAAACTCGCTCTCTCATTGCTCTTGCTACGACTCGGTGTCTTCATCGTGATGCTGATGTGGACTCTGGACAAGTTCATCAACCCCGGCCACACCAGCAAGGTTTTCGCCAAATTTTATGGGCTGGAAGGGCTCGGAGGCACCGTCCTCACCGTACTGGCCTGTCTGCAGCTTATCGTCGTATTAGCCTTTGCTGCCGGCGCCCTGCGCCGCTACAGCTACGGCATCATCCTGCTCATGCATGCCGGCTCCACCTTCTCGTCCTGGCAGCAATACCTGGACCCGTTCAATCACCTGCTGTTCTTCGCCGCCTGGCCCATGCTGGCCGCCTGCGTTGCCCTCTATGTGCTGCGCGATCAGGACACCCTGCTCAGCATTGATGGCCGCAAAAGCAAAGCATAAAGGCACGCCCCTCTGCGCAGGATAATACTGCGCAGAGGCAAAATGCAGCGAAAGCCTTTACCGCAAGCGAGGCTCAGAGGCTAGCCTGCCTCCCCCGCACAATAAGCCGCGGTGATCGGGTGCGCGGGATTCTCGAAGACCTGCTCGCAGCCGTTGGACTCCACCACACAACCACACTGCCCCTCCAGCCAACAGACCGTCACGCTATCCGCCAGGCGCCGTGCCTGTGCCAGGTTATGGGTCACCATCAGAATCGTATAACGCCCTTTCAGCGAGCGGATCAGCGCCTCGACCACCCTGGAAGAGACCGGGTCCAGTGCGGAACAAGGCTCATCCAGCAGCAACACCCGTGGCTCCAGCACCAGGGCCCGGGCAATGCATAACCGCTGTTGCTGCCCACCAGACAACCCCAGCGCCGGCCGGGAAAGGCGCTCCTTCACCTCCTCCCACAGCCCCACATCGCGCAGCGCCTGTTCGGCACGGGCACGTCGATGCCCCCGGGGAACGCGGTGCTCGGCCAGCGGAAACAGCAAGTTGTCGATGATGGATAACGGAAAGGGATTGGGCTGCTGAAACACCATACCCACCTGCCGACGCAACACAGTCAGGTCGTGGCGTTGCCGGACATCTTCCCCATCAAGCCATATTCGGCCACCCACCCGACAGCCACTGACCCCATCGCTCATGCGATTAATGGCCCCCAGAAGGCTGCTTTTTCCGCAGCCACTGGGACCCACCAGCGCCATCAACTCACCCGGTTCCACCTGCAAGGACGCATCACTGATCGCCACTTGCTCCCCATAAGTGACAGACACGGATTCCAGCACCAGTGACGGCGCCCGATGCGTTCGTTGCTCACTCATAGTTGCTCACTCATACCAGAGCCTCTGTCATGGGCTGGCGCAGCACACGCCGCACCAGCAAATTCAGCACCACCAACAAGGCCACCAGCACCACCGCCGTGGCCGCTGCCCGCGGCATGCCACCGGGCACATTCATGGCCAGATCGTAAATATGCACACTCAGGGTACGCCCGGAATCGAACAGGGAGTCAGGACGGCGCAGCACGTAGCCGGCGGTAAACAACAGCACCGCCGTTTCCGCCAGCGCCCGCCCGGCACTGAGAATAATGCCCACCGCAATACCCGGCGCCGCGCAGGGCAGCAGAATCCGGCGCACCCAGCCCCAACGGCTCAGCGCCAATGCATCCCGGGCCTGGCGATACCCCATCGGCACCGCACGCATGGCCTGCTCGGCACTGCGGATCATCAGCGGCAAGACCATCAGCGACAGGGCCAGGGCGCCACTGAGAATGGAAAACCCCAACCCCAGCGTAATGGCAAAAAACTGGTAACCGAACAGCCCGTAGACAATCGATGGCACCGCCGCCAACATATCCAGCACCCCACCCAGCCATTGGGCGCGGCGGCTATCCGCCGGCAACGATTCGCTCAAATACAGCGCGCAACCAAGGCCCACCGGCACGGCCACCAGCAGACACAAGGCCAGAATCCACCCGGTGCTGATCAACAACGCAGCAATACCGCCACTGCGACCGGCCCGCCCCGGGTCCTCCAACAGAAACCCCACACTCAGCACATCGGCACTTTGCTGCCAGAGCGCCGTCACCATCAACGCCACCGGCACCATCACCAGTGCAAGTAACACCCAACCGGCCAGCCAGGCCACACGATCAGCCATGGGACACTCCTCGCAACCGCCAACTGGCCATCAACAACAGCCCGGTCACGGCAATCAGCAGCAAGCCACTGGCAAACAGCGCCACGCGGTGGTCACCGGTGGCGTAAGCCATCTCCAGAGCAATATTCGCGGTCAGCGTGCGCACTGGGGCAAACACCGAATCCGGCCATTGCACCACATTGCCACACACCATCAGCACGGCCATGGTTTCCCCCAACGCCCGTCCGAACTGCAACACCACACCACCCACAATCCCGGGCGCCGCGCGGGGCAACAGCACCCGCCGCAACATGCCCACCCTGGACAAAGCCAGCGCCTCACCGGCGCGTTGATAACGCAGCGGTAACTGCCCGAGCGCCGCGTCCGTCACCAGCAGCGCCAACGGCACAATCATCAGCCCCAGCACCAGTGACCCGGCCAGCCAGGAGGCGCCCGGCGGCACCCATTGATTAATCCAGGGCACCAGCACCAGCATGCCCCACAGGCCATACACCACCGACGGAATACCCGCCATCAGCTCCACACCGGCCAATACCGGACGCCGCAATCGTGGCGCAAAGTAACGTAGCCAGGCGGCCAGCAAGACCGCCACCGGAGCCGCCAGCACCAATGCCAACACACTGACGAAGAGCGATCCGGCAATCATCGGCGCCATTCCGTATTCGCCCTGCCCCGGCTGCCAGGTGCTTTGCCAGATCCCCGCGCCTTCATTGATCAAAAACGGCAATGCCTGCACCAGCAGCACCACCACAATACCGCCGAGCACCAGTGCCGCCAGCACCCCACACAGGCGCAGCACCAGCGTCAGCAGGCGATCACTCAGCGGCAGGGAGGAAGTAGTAATCATGGTAGACATCCGCCATGTCTGTACGGGTTACAAAGGCCAGAAAGTCAGCCACCGGTTGCGACATCTCACCATGGGTCACCAGGTTCAACTCGCGGGCCAGGGGGTAATCCCCCTGCGCCAGTACGGCCAACGACGCAGGCTTGCCTTCCAGAGGCAGCAACCGGATAGCCGTACCATTGTCAGCTTCATAAATCGCGGTGCCGATGGACACATAGCCAATGGCAAAAGGATCCCCCGCCACCGCCTTGATGCCCTGCTGGTTTTCACCAATCACCCGATCCGGCTGGACCTGGCTATCTTCCAGTTGAAAGTGGGCAAGGAAAAGCTCCTGGGTGGATCGGCCCTGCGCCTTGTGAACAACGATAATGGGCCTGCCTTCGGTTGATCCAGCGTCCCAGCGCTGCATCTTGCCGGTATAGATGGCACGAACCTGGTCATCATTGAGCGCCCGTACCGGATTGTCGCGATGAACGATAATCGCAATACCATCGCGCCCGATCAGGTGCCCATCCAGATCCTGTTCATCCGCTTTCAGCGCGCGGCTCACCATGCCCAGATCCGCCAACCCCTGACGCACATCACCCATGCCTCGCCCGGACCCACCACTCTGTACATCCACCTGTATTCCGGTTTCTGTTTCATAGTGTTCCGCCAACTCCGCCATCAGCGGCGCAATCGTGCTGGAACCGGTGACGGTTAACGTACTGCCAGACTCTCCGCACCCCACCAGAAAAAGCACAATCACAGCCCCTCCCAGCCACCTCAATCCAAACTGCACTGCCCTCTCCTTCCTGGCTGCCCGCATTCTTCACGTTATCTGCAGCACTTTGATGCAACACTCATGCAACTATTACATTGATGAGCGTCTTATTCGCCTCATTACTCACAAGCGCAGGAAACATTCCATCAGCACTGTAACCTGCAGCGATTTGCTGCATCCTATTAGCCTTACAGCTTGATACTCAGGAGAGTCAGCAATGCGTGAAGACGTGCAGGATTATTACGGCAAACAACTGCATTCCAGTGCAGACCTGCAGACTAATGCCTGCTGTGATCAGGCGCCGCCGGAACACCTGAAGCCCCTGCTGGCACAACTCCATGATGAAGTGGTCAGCCGCTACTATGGCTGCGGGCTGGTAGCCCCGGAGCAACTGGAAGGCATGCGCATTCTGGATCTGGGTTCCGGCTCCGGGCGCGATGTTTATCTGCTATCGGCACTGGTCGGCGAGCACGGCGAAGTGGTTGGCGTGGACATGACCGACGAGCAATTGGCGGTAGCCAATCGCCACCTCGACTATCACCGTGACGCTTTTGGTTACGCCAACAGCAATGTGCGTTTCCTGAAAGGCTATATTGAAGAGCTCGATCAGCTGGACTTGCAGGACGGCTACTTCGACATCGTCATCTCCAACTGCGTCATCAACCTGAGCACCGACAAGGCCAAGGTAATCAGCGACGTAAAACGCCTGCTGAAACCCGGCGGCGAGTTCTTTTTTTCCGATGTTTATGCAGACCGCCGCATTCCTGCCTCACTGGCCAAAGACCCGGTGCTGTACGGAGAGTGCCTGTCCGGCGCTTTGTACTGGAATGATTTCATCAACCTTGGCAAGCGCTGCGGCTTTGCCGATCCACGACTGGTGGAATCCCGCCCGCTGACCATTGAAAACCCGACTATCGAAAAAACGCTGGGCAATATCCGCTTTTATTCAGCCACCTACCGGCTATTCAATATCGATTCGCTGGAGCCAGCCTGTGAAGATTATGGCCAGGCGGTGGTCTACAAAGGCACACTGACAAACAGCCCTCACCGCTTTGCTCTGGACGACCACCACTGGATCGAAGCCGGCAAAGTTTTTCCGGTGTGCGGGAACACCTGGTTGATGCTGGAGAAAAGCCGCTTTGCGGCACACTTTGATTTCATCGGCAACTTCGACACCCATTACGGTATCTTCGAAGGCTGCGGGCTGAATGTGCCTTTCGAAGACAACCAGGAAGGTAGTGCAGCGAGTTGTTGCTGAAGCCGCAGTCGTTTTCTTGCAAACGAAGAAAAAAGTCGCGAGAAGCGAGTAACAAAGATCAAAAGCGTGATCACCCTTCCGGGTTTTTCCTTTCGAAACTCGTTACTCGCAACTCAAACGCCCGACGAGCATGAACTCTGGCCAAGATCCTCCAGCACCGTAACACTGATCAAGGAAGCCAAATGAACATCAAAAAAGCGCTATTACTTGTTATCATCGCCGCGCTGATTGCCAGCTACTTTGTGTTTGATCTGGGCCAGTATTTCAGCCTCGGTTATATCAAGGAGCAGCAAACCGCTTTTGATGCGCTGTACCAAGACAACCCTGCGCTGATCCTCGGTGGCTTTTTCGCGCTCTATGTCATTGTCACGGCACTCAGCCTGCCCGGCGCTGCCATCATGACGCTGGCCGCCGGCGCCCTGTTCGGCTTCTGGATTGCCCTGGCATTGGTCTCCTTTGCATCCTCAGCGGGCGCTACCCTGGCGTTTCTCGCCTCCCGTTTTCTGTTTCATGACACGGTGCAGAATCGCTTTGGCGAACGGCTGAAAAAACTCAATGAGGGTGTCAAAAAAGAAGGCGCGTTTTACCTTTTCACATTGCGTCTGGTGCCTGTTGTACCGTTTTTCATTATCAATCTGGTTATGGGCCTCACCCCCATCAAAGCGCGCACCTTTTACTGGGTCAGCCAGGTGGGCATGCTGGCCGGCACCGCCGTCTACGTGAATGCGGGCACCCAACTTGGCCAGATCGACAGCCTGGGTGGTTTACTGTCGCCCGAGTTACTGGGCGCCTTTGTGCTGCTGGGTATTTTCCCGTGGATAGCCAAGGCGATCATGGCCCGCTTGCAGGCGCGAAAAGTGTACAAGGGCTGGGAAAAACCCAAACAGTTTGACCGCAACCTGATTGTTATCGGCGCAGGTTCGGGCGGGCTGGTCAGCGCCTACATTGCCGCCACCGTCAAAGCGAAAGTGACCTTGGTCGAGAAACACAAAATGGGTGGCGACTGCCTGAATACCGGGTGCGTGCCGTCCAAGGCACTGATCAAGAGTGCCCGCGTGGCCTTCTATGAAAAACAGGCGGAAAAATTCGGCTTCGACAGCATTCGTAATGACTTCCGTTTCCGTACATTGATGGAACGTGTCCACACCATCATCAAGAAAATCGAACCCCATGACTCTGTAGAACGATACAGCGAACTGGGCGTGGATTGCCGTTACGGTGAAGCCACCTTTATCTCGCCATGGGAAGTGGAGATCCGTAACGGTGATCACCGCGAACGCCTGACCGCCCGCAGCATTATTATCGCCACCGGCGCCCAACCGTTTATTCCACCGGTTCCCGGTATCGAGGACATGGATGCCCTCACCTCCGACACGCTGTGGAACATTGAAGAACAACCCCAGCGCCTTGTGGTCCTGGGTGGCGGCCCCATCGGCTGTGAGCTGTCGCAAACGTTTGCCCGTCTGGGCAGCCAGGTGACGCAGATACAGAAAGGCCCGCGCCTGATGCCCCGCGAGGATGAAGACGCCGCAGCACTGGTCACCGCCGCCCTGGAAGAGAGCGGCGTCACGGTACTGGTCGATCACACCACCGTGCGCTTTGCCCGGGAAGAAGGTGAAAAGGTGTTGTATGTCACGGGGGACGGACAGGAAAAGCGGATCGTATTCGATACGCTATTGCTGGCCGTGGGGCGCAAAGCCAACACCACAGGGCTGGGACTGGAAACGCTGAAGCTGCCCACCGATGACAACGGCACCATCACCGTCAACGACCATCTGCAAAGCCGCTTCCCGAATATTTATGCCTGCGGCGATGTGGCCGGCCCCTACCAGTTTACCCATACCGCCTCTCACCAGGCATGGTATGCCTCGGTCAATGCCCTGTTTGGTTTCGCGAAAAAATTCAAAGTGGACTATCGGGTGATCCCCTGGTGCACCTTTACCGACCCGGAAGTCGCCCGGGTCGGACTGAATGAACAGGAAGCCAACGAGCAAGGCATCGATTACGAGGTGACCCGCTACGGCATTGACGATCTGGACCGGGCTATCGCCGAAAGTGCGGACCTGGGTTTTGTGAAAGTACTGACCGCCACAGGCAGCGACCGGATTCTCGGCGTTACCATTGTCGGCCAGCACGCCGGGGAGCTGATTGCCGAGTACGTACTGGCCATGAAACACAAGCTGGGCCTGAACAAGATCCTCGGCACCATCCACATTTACCCGACCATGGCCGAAGCCAACAAGTTTGCTGCCGGGGAGTGGAAAAAAGCCCGCAAGCCAGAGGGACTGTTACGCTGGGTAGAGCGGCTTCACAACATTCGGCGCTAACCACAAAAGCATAATTGACAATTATTCTCATTATCATTACGGTGCACGGCCGTCCTACCTTGAAAGAAAAAGGAGAGCGCCGTGCTCCGCTTTTGCCGTTATGGCTTGCCCGTATCGTTATTGTCCCTTGCGTGTTCCCCATTGGCCCTGGCCGAAGAAGCCGCTGGCGCCCATGAGCTGGGCCAGATTACCGTGTCGGCCACCCGTGCTCACTCCACCGTTGATGAGACTCCGCAGAAAGTTCTCATCATCAGCCGCGAAGAAATTGAAGAACAACTGGCCATCAGCAATGACCCCGGCCAGGTACTCAGCAACCTGATTCCCTCTTATTCGCCCAGCCGCCAGAAGCTCTCCAATGCCGGCGAAAGCTTCCGTGGTCGTTCGCCGCTATTCATGATTGACGGCGTCCCCCAGAGCAACCCGCTACGCGATAGCGCACGGGACAGCTATACCATTGACCTGTCCATGGTGGAGCGCATCGAAGTGATTTATGGTGCCAGTGCCGAGCATGGGCTGGGCGCCACCGGCGGTATCATCAATTACATTACCCGCCGCGCCGACACCGGCACCATCAATCAGGAAGCCTCCGTCAGCCTGACTTCCGACGATGATTTTGATTCCGATGGCCAGGGCCACAAGGTGGACTACAGCATCAGTGGCCAGAAAGGCGACTGGGATTACCTCGGCGCCATCAGCCAGCAAAAGCGTGGCGTTTTTTATGATGGTGACGACCAGCTTGTCGGCATCGCCTATCCCGGCGAACTGCAGAACTCTACCAGCTATGACGTAATGGGCCGGGTCGGCTACTGGATCGACGATAACCAGAACATCGAACTGATGCTCAACCACTTCGAACTGGAAGGTGAAGGGGATTATGTTCCGGTGCCGGGTGATCGGGATGAAGGCATCCCCACCCGCGCCCGCCCGGGCGACCCGGTAGGCGACCCGGGCTTCAACAAGGTCACCACCGCCAGCTTCTCCTACAGCCATGCAGACTGGTTCGGCAACAAGGCGGACGTGCAAGTGTACGGCCAGCAATTCCGGGCCCAGTTTGCCACCACCCCGTTCTTCCCCTACGTGGACAGTGCCGGTAATAGTCAGCTCGACCAGACCCGTAACGAATCCGACAAGGTCGGTGCCAAATTTACCCTGACCCGTAACGGCCTGCTCAACAATCGCCTGGGGATTACCACCGGCCTGGATCTGCTGCAGGATGAAACCAATCAGGATCTGGTACACACCGGTCGCACCTACGTACCGGAAACCCAGTACCGCAACTACGCCCCCTTCCTGCAAGGCCGTTTCAAGCTCACCGACAAGCTCAACCTGAATGCCGGTGCCCGCTATGAAAAAGCCAAACTAAAAGTGGACACTTACTCCACCATCGATCGGGCCAACGTGGTCAATGACAACGTGGTTGTGGAAGGCGGCAGCCCGGACTTCAGCGAAACCCTCTACAACGCCGGGCTGGTATACCAGCTCACCAACTGGGCGCAGCTCTACGGCAGCTACTCGGAAGGGTTTGGTATGCCCGATGTGGGCCGGGTCTTGCGCGGCATCAACACCCCCGGCCAGGACGTAGACACCCTCCTGCAGCTGCAGCCCATCGTCACCGACAACCGGGAAATCGGCGGGCGTTTCAACTGGGCACGCTACGGCTTTGAAGTGAGCTACTACGAGTCCAACTCGGATCTGGGCGAGCGCCTCACGTTCAACAGTGCCACGGGCACCTTCGAAGGCAGCCGGGAGAAAACCGAGATCCAGGGCGTGGAACTGTCCGGACACATGCAGATTAACGACGCCCACCGCGTCAAACTGTCCTACTCCCACGAGGACGGCGAATCCGACACCGATGGCAACGGCGTTGTCGATACCGAACTGAGCGGCCTGACCATTGCGCCCGACACGGTACAGATGAGCTGGAATGCCGGCTGGAGCCGCACCGTCTCATCCTACCTGCAAGTCAGCCACTTCTTCAGCCGCGGCTTTGATGACCCGGACCTGGACTTTGACGGCTACAGCCTGGTCGACGCCATGGTCAGCTACAAGCTACCCGCGGGTAAACTGGATCTGGGCATTGAGAACCTGACGGATGAAGACTACTTCACCTACTACTCCCAGGCCGCCCGCGTGAGTGACGAGTACAACTTCAAGGGCCGTGGTCGCACCTACACTCTGGGATATAGTCTGGACTTCTGAACGTCACCGCCGTTTCATTACGGGCAGCCTATGGCTGCCCGTTTTGTATAAGGATCCACACCTGCATGCGCAACACCCTGTTCACCCTGCACAAATACACCGGCCTGATCACCGGGCTGCTGCTGGTGGTTATCGGCCTTAGCGGCAGTTTGCTGGTCTTCCACGAGGGCCTGGATGAGTCGCTCAATCCGCAACTGATAACCGAGGGCAGCGAGACGCTTCCCTTCAACGATATCGTTGCCAGCGCCGAGGCGGAGCTGGGCCGAAAGGCCTTGCGTCTCGAACCGGCGCAGGATTCAGGCAGCCCGCACACCCTGCGTTTCTTTGCACCACCGGGAGAACCCGGCCCGATTCAGGTCAGCGTCTCGCCCTATACCGGCGAGGTCCTTGCGATTCGCACCTGGGGCGACTACCTGATGACCTGGATCTACAGCCTGCATTACACCCTGTTGTCCGGCGAAATTGGCGAGATTGTGGTTGGCGTGCTTGGCCTGTGCTTGCTCGGCTTCTGTCTGACCGGCGTTTACCTGTGGTGGCCCACCGGCAAACGCAAGGGAAAGTGGCGTCGCAACCTGACCATTAAACGGGGCGGCGGCACCTACCGATTACACTTTGACCTGCACCAGGTCATCGGCATCTATTTTCTCCCGGTACTGCTGGTGGTCGCCTTTTCCGGGGTCACCCTGATATTCCCGACCCAGGTGGCGGCACTGGTGGATGCCGTGCTCCCGCTGGAAAAACGCCCCTCACCTTCGTCAACGCTACCGGACAGCCCGGGCACGCCCTCTATTACCCCGCAGCAATCACTGGATATTGCCCGCACCGTTTTCCCACAGGCACCGCTGATTCGCCTCGATTTCCCCCGCAGTGAAACCGGCAGTTATTCGCTGGCGTTCAACCGGGACGGAGAACCCTGGCAGCATTACGGCGCCAGCCGTATCTGGGTAGACCAGTACAGCGGCGAGGTACTGGCGGTATGGGACGCCCCCAATGTGGCCGCCGGAAGCCAGTTCATGACCTGGCAATTCCCGCTCCACAATGGTGATGCCCTGGGCATGCCGGGGCGCGTCATCGTCCTGATCAGCGGCCTGACGCCCCTGCTGTTCTTTATCACCGGCACCTACCTGTGGTGGCAAAAACGCCAGCTTCGCCGGCAGGCACAACGCCGCAAGCTGGCACGACAACAGGCACGTTGACGCCCTGTTGTCACCCTTCCATGCTTAACTGAAAGCTGAAGACCACAAGGAGCCTCACATGCGTCAATGGATGTCCGCACTGGTGATCAGCCTGCTTCTGCTAAGCAGCCAGGTCATGGCGTTTGACCACAGCCGCTGGAACACATTGCTTCAGCAACATGTGCAACCGCAGCGCGGCGGTGTTGCCACGGCAGTGGATTATGACGGGATCGCCGAGAACCATGAGGCCCTGCAGTCGTATCTGGACAGCCTAACGGCGGTCACTCAAGGTGAGTTCAACGCCTTCAGCCGCGATGAAAAACTGGCATTTCTGATCAACGCCTACAACGCCTTTACCGTTGAACTGATCCTTCGTGAAAATCAGCCTGATTCCATTCGCGATATTGGCAGTCTCTTTTCTAGCCCCTGGGACAAGGCATTCTTTTCCTTGCTGGGGGAGTCCCGGACGCTGGATGAACTGGAACATGAAATGATTCGTGGCAATCCAGACCTGATGGATCCGCGTATTCATTTCGCTGTGAACTGCGCCTCCATCGGCTGCCCTGCCCTGCGCGCCACCGCCTACACCGGTGAGCAGCTGGAAGCCCAGCTGGAGGAAAGCACGACGCAATTTCTCAGCGATAAACAACGCAACCGCTACAACAGCGAACAGGATGCCCTGGAAGTCTCGAAGATTTTCGACTGGTATGAAGACGATTTTGAAGACGCCGCCGGCAGCCTGTCCCATTACCTTCTGCAATACTCGGACACGCTGGGCATACCCGCCAATCGCCAAAAGGCACTGGACGACGGGGGCCTGGAGGTGCAGTTTTTACCCTATGACTGGTCACTGAACTCCCAGTAACCCAACCAACGCCAGGAGGGACAAGGCATGGACGCCTATCACGCAATCACCACACACCGCCTGCACAGCATCTGGCTGTCGTTTCGCAACCTGCCACGCTGGCTGCAGGGCTGGGTCGCCCTGATTCTGATGCCCCTCAACGGGGCCAGTCTGCTGTTGCTGGATACGTTCTCTGGCCAGGCCATCGCGCTGGCCCTGCTGCTGGTTCTCGCCGTGAACCTGCCCCTGATGTGGCACCACCGTGGCATGAACAAGGACATGTCACTGGTGCATCTGCTGGCCTGGATTCCACTGGAAATCGCTTTGCTGGGGCAACTGGCGGGGCGCTGGGGCGACGATCACCTGACACCGGCACTGTGGGGTTTTACCCTTGCGGTATTCATGGTCAACGCCATCAGCCTGTTCTTCGACGTGGTCGATGCCTGGTGCTGGGCCCAGGGCGATCGCCTGACCCTCCACCCGGATCACAGTTGACAGTGGACAGCGGCGCGGGTGTAGCGCCGTCATTTCATCAGGTGTTTAATCCCGCGCCGAGACTCTGGACGCGGCCTCAACCATCTAAAACAACGACAACGCTCAGTTCGCGAGCTGCCAACTGTCCACTATCAACTGTCAGCTGATTACAGGTATTCCAGCGCCTCGGCCACATTGCTCACGCCGATAATTTCCACCCCATCGGGCAGTTTTCTTGGCAGGTTCGCCTTGGGAACGATGGCTTTTTTGAAGCCATGCTTCACCGCTTCATAGAGCCGCTCCTGCCCTTGAGGGACGGGACGTATTTCACCGGATAGCCCCACCTCACCGAACACCACCAGCTCCCGCTCCAGCGCCCGGTCCCGGAAGCTGGACACAATAGCCAGCACCTGGGCCAGGTCCGCGGCGGTTTCGGTGACTTTCACCCCGCCAACCACATTCATGAACACATCCTGGTCGCCCACCTGGATACCACCATGACGGTGCAGCACCGCCAGCAGCATGGCCAGCCGATTCCCTTCCAGTCCCACACAGATACGCCTGGGGTTACCAAAATGGGAGGCATCCACCAGCGCCTGCAACTCCACCAGCAACGGCCTTGTGCCTTCCCAGACCACGGTAACCAGCGAGCCCGAGGCAATCTCATCAGCCCGATTCAGGAAAATAGCAGACGGGTTCTTCACTTCTTTCAGGCCCTCGCCGGTCATCGCAAATACGCCCAGCTCATTCACCGCCCCGAAACGGTTTTTCAGGCCGCGCAGGGTGCGAAAACGGGAATCCGTGGAGCCTTCCAGCATCAGTGAGCAATCAATCATATGCTCGAGCACCTTGGGGCCTGCCAGGGTGCCATCCTTGGTAACGTGCCCCACCAGCAGCAGCACGGTGCCGGTCTGTTTGGCAAAGCGGGTCAGGGCTGCCGCACATTCGCGCACCTGAGCCACACTGCCCGGCGCTGACTGCAACGCCGCGAGAAACATCACCTGAATGGAATCCACCACCAGCACGCGCGGCATTTCCTTGCGTGCCAGTTCCAGAATCTGCTCCACATCCGTTTCCGCCGCCAGGCGCAGTTTTTCCTTGGGAAGCTTTAAACGATCGGCGCGCATGGCCACCTGGGACAGGGATTCCTCACCGGTGATATACAGGCAGCTTTGGCTGTCCGAGAGTTTGCACAGTGTCTGCAATAACAAGGTAGATTTGCCCGCGCCGGGGTGCCCACCGATCAGAATGGCCGAGCCGGGCACCAGCCCACCACCCAGCACGCGATCCAACTCGCCCATGCCGGAACTGATACGCGGCGTTTCTTCCAGCACAATATCGTTAAGGTTCTGCACTTCTGACAGTTGCCCGGAAAAACCGCCGCGGCTGCCCGCCCCTTTGGACGATGGCGTGGCGGGGTCGTGGACAAATTCCTGCAGGGTATTCCAGGCATTGCATGCCGGGCACTGCCCTTGCCATTTGGGAAAATCCGCTCCGCAATCCGTGCACACAAACGCGATTTTTTTCTTGGCCACAAACAATTCCTTCTTGTGAAGACGTAGCTACGGAGCCGCTGTAGGAACGTAGCGCAGCGGAGTAACGCACGGAGTGCGGCCCCCAAGGGGTGAGCGCAGCGAATAACACCTCATGAGGTGCGAATACGAGCGTTAACGAGTTTCGAGTTTCGAGTAGCGAAAAGCACAACCGGAACCTGCCGGGCCTGATAGGTTTGGTTTTCGAAACTCGCTTCTCGCAACTCGTAACTGTTTTGTTCGCGCCTCAAGTGGCGCTCCTACAGCGACGTCGAATCAGACGATGACGCGCTCCGGTCGATCAGTGATCTGGCAGAATAATTCATAACTGATGGTGCCGCAGGCACGGGCCACGTCATCCACATCCACCACGTCGCCCCACAGCTCCACTTCGTCGCCCACACTGGCATCCAGCCCCGTCACGTCAACGGTAAGCATATCCATGGAAACACGGCCCACCAATTCCGTGATATTCCCGTTCACGGCCACCGGCGTGCCACTGGGGGCATGGCGCGGGTAACCATCGCCATAGCCCACGGCCACCACACCGACCTGACAGGGTTCAGCTGCGGTCCAGGTCGCGCCGTAGCCTACACTTTCACCTGCCTCCACCGCATTAATGGCAATTACACGGGCGGTAAACCGGTGGCTGACCGCCAGGCCCAGCTCGCTGGCCGTTTGCCAGTCGAAAGGAGACGAGCCGTACAGCATGATGCCGGGGCGCACTCGCTGCGCATGGGACTGGGGGTAACGTAACAGCGCCGCCGAGTTGGATGCTGACAACGGCAGCATCAATTGCTCGGCTATCTGGCCGGCGACCAGTAGCTGTTTTTCGGAATACGTATCCTGACTCACATCCGCACAGGCAAAATGGCTCATGACTCCCACCGGTGCCATTCCCCCTGCCCGCAATTGCGCCGCTGCCTGCAGGGCCGCGTCCGGGCGAAAACCAAGACGGTTCATCCCCGTGTTCACTTTCAACCAGATGCGAACCGGGCAGGGGCTGGCCAGCAGCAAATCCACTTGCCATAGCGAGTGCACGACCACTTCAAGGGATAGCCGCTCCGCCTCCTTCAGCTCTTCGGCATCGAAGAAGCCTTCGGCGACAAGTATCGGCAAGGTCATGCCGTGTTCTCGCAGCGCACGCGCCTCTTCCACCAGCGCCACCCCCAGGCCCGACACGTTGTCGTGCATGGCCTGCGCCGCCCGCAACAGGCCGTGCCCATAGCCGTTGGCCTTGACCATGGCAAACACCTCAGCCCCATCAGCCAGTTGCCGGGCCAGACGCGCATTATGAGCCAGCGCAGAAGGACGAATTTCGACCCGGGTGCCTCGCATTAGAGCAGGCTCCCACGCTTGCACGCATCACGCAGCCACGCAAAAAATAAAGCAGGCTGCGTTAACGAAAATACCTGGATACCCATGCTCGGCTTTTACCTATTCAGGTGCGCTTGCGTGTTGCATGTTGCGTGAAGCGTGCTGCATCACTATTCATCCCCTGCCGCCAGCTGGGCATAGTATTCCGGCGCAAGATCATCGAAGCGGGTGAACTCGCCGCGGAAAGCCAGCCGCACGGTGCCGATAGGACCATTACGTTGCTTGCCGATAATGATTTCGGCCACACCGCGCTCATTGCTGTCTTTGTTGTACACCTCGTCCCGGTACAGGAAGACGATCAAATCCGCATCCTGCTCAATCGCCCCGGATTCACGCAGATCCGACATCACCGGGCGCTTGTTGGGCCGTTGTTCCAGGGAACGGTTCAACTGCGACAGGGCCAGCACCGGGCAATTCAGCTCCTTGGCGATCCCTTTCAGGGAGCGGGAAATTTCCGAGATTTCGTTGACCCGGTTTTCCACCCCCGGCACCTGCATCAGCTGCAGGTAATCGACCATGATCAGCCCCAGTTCGCCGCCACATTCGCGGGCCACCCGGCGGGCACGGGCACGCATTTCCAGCGGGCTTAATGCCGGCGTGTCGTCGATAAAGAAGCGCTGCTCACTAAGCATGTGAATGGCAGAGGTGATACGCGGCCAGTCATCCTTTTCCAGGTTACCGGAACGGATGGCGCCCTGATTGATGCGCCCCAGTGAGGAGAGCATCCGCATGACGATGGATTCCGCCGGCATCTCCATGGAGAACACCAGCACTGGCTTGTTGCTCTTGATCGCCACGTTTTCGCACAGGTTCATGGCGAAGGTGGTCTTACCCATGGAGGGACGGCCGGCGACCACGATCATGTCGGCGGGCTGCAAGCCACCGGTCATTTTATCCAGCTCTTCAAAACCGGAGGTCAGGCCGGTGAGCGAGCTCTTGGTTTTGTACAGCTCATCAATGCGGTCCACCGCCTTTTTCAGCACCGACTTGATGTTCTGGGGGCCATCGCCTTTCTTCTGTTGCTCGGCAATCTCGAAGATGGAGGACTCGGCCTCATCGAGAATTTCCAGGGATTTACGCCCTTCGGTATTAAAAGCGCTATCCGCCACCTTGTGCGACACATTGATCAACTGCCGCAGGATGCTGCGCTCACGGACGATATCCGAATAGGCGGTAATGTTGGCCGCACTGGGGGTATTTCGGGCCAGCTCCGACAGATAGGTCATACCGCCGATGGATTCGAGCTGCCCCAGGTTATTGAGCGCCTGGGAGACGGTGACCAGGTCACTGGGGTTTTCCTCTTCCACCAGCTGGGCAATCACGTCGAAAATCAGGCGGTGCTCCTTGCGGTAGAAATCCCGCGCGCCCACTCGCTCGGCCACATCATCCCAGGCGCTGTTATTGAGTAGCAAACCGCCCAGTACCGCCTGCTCCGCCTCCACCGAATTGGGAGGAATACGCAGGTTCTCAGGCAGGTGTTTGTCCAGCGACATGGGTTCATTCATGGATAAGCCAACGTGTTGGGAAAATAGAGTTGAAAGACCAAAGTTTAAAGTTGAAACGCGATCCTGGTAACCATCGTTAGATGCTATAAGCCGCGACAACGCTGTAGTCGCCGCCTTCTACCGACAAGCACACACCGGCTCCACTCGCGTTTCAACTTTAAACTTTCAACTTTGCACTGCCCTTCAACAAAAAAGGGCACTGCCCCCACCTGAAAACAGGTTTCGGACAATGCCCTGATTCTGTCACCGCACCCCCGCAGGGGCAAACCGGTTGTCAGTTCTGTCGATTACTCGGCAGGAACCACAGCCAGTTTGATGGTCACAGTTACCTCGGCGTGCAACGCCAGGTCGATTTCGAACTCACCGGTGGTGCGCAGTGCACCGTGGGGCAGCTTCACTTCTGCTTTTTCCACGTCCACGCCAGTGGAAGAGGAAATGGCTTCCGCGATGTCGCGGGTACCCACAGAACCGAACAGCTTGCCTTCGTCGCCCGCTTTGGCGGCGATGGAAACTGCGGCTTCGTTCAGCTTCTCGGCACGTTCCTGGGCAGCACCCAGCTGCTCTGCAGCGTGCTTTTCCAGCTCGGCACGACGCTGTTCCACTTCCGCCAGGTTGGCTTTGGTGGCAGGCAGCGCTTTGCCTTGCGGGATCAGGAAGTTACGGCCGTAACCGGAACGTACGTCTACAACTGCGCCCAAATCGCCCAGGTTCTTGATCGTTTCCAGCAGGATCACTTGCATGATGGTCCCCTCGGCTTAATTGTCGTGGCTGTCAGAGTACGGCAGCAGCGCCAGGAAGCGAGCCTGCTTGATAGCAGAGGCCAGCTGACGCTGGTAGCGTGCCTTGGTGCCGGTAATACGGCTGGGCACGATCTTGCCAGTCTCGGTGATGTAGGCTTTCAGGGTGTCGAGATCCTTGTAATCGATGTACTCAACACCTTCCGCGGTAAAGCGGCAGAACTTGCGGCGGCGATAAAAACGGGCCATTGGATAATCTCCTGTCGAATCCTTAGTTAAGGCTTTGCAGCGTTTGGGCAAGCAATTGCAAACGGTCCCGGGCGTCTCCCTTGTAACCGGCGCGACTGAGGCATCCGGTTACCTTGATTCGCTGACCCTCTTTCAGGCCCAGGGCCTGTTGGGTCATCCCACCCGCCAGAATCACGGCGATGCGGGCCTGGACTTCACGGGGATGTCCGTCTTCCAGTTGCCGGGAGCGATGTTCCAGCCAGACTCGCTGACGGGGCACTCCGGCTGGAGTCAGGGCCACCTTTTCCAAGGTGACGATCACACCAGTGAGTTCGCAGTGGTTGCTTTCCAAAATTAGCTGGCAGCCCCTTCCTTCTCGTCGTGTTTCGCCAGCGGCGACGGCTCGGTTACGGCGTTGTCGCGACGAATTACGAGGTGACGGATTACGGCATCGTTAAAGCGGAAAGTGTTTTCCAGCTCGCCCAGGGTCTCGCCGTCACATTCGATGTTCAGCATCACATAGTGAGCTTTGTGGATCTTGTTGATCGGGTAAGCCAGCTGACGACGGCCCCAATCTTCAACACGGTGGATAGTGCCTTTGCCATCGGTCACGATCGCGCTGTAGCGCTCGACCATGGCAGAGACCTGTTCGCTCTGGTCCGGGTGAACCAGGAACACAACTTCGTAATGACGCATGTTAGCTCCTTACGGTTGCGACGCCTCACGACGCCAATTCAGCTTCCCGCCGTGATCATGATCAACGCACGGTGAAGCAAGGAGACCTGCATCCCCGCCCCGAAAAACCGGGGGAGACGCAGGAAGCGCGCGATTCTATCCCATTGCAGGGGGCAACCTCAAGGCATATCCATTGCCATCTGCCGGCGACGGACGTATGCTCAAATAAAACAAAACGCTACAAACGCTTACAAAAAGCGTCGTTAACCCCAAGCCCCTGAAAAGACAGGGGAAAACAACAACAATGGGATACGACAATGTACATCCGAGCCCTGGCCACCGGCCTGTGCGGTTTTTTATTGCTGACTCCAGTTCACGCCCAGGAGCCACCATCCCCCTGTGGCAGCCCGGTGGCGGTGCCGGACAAACCGCTACTGGAAGACTACCCGGATTACAGCAATTTCCTGCTGCAGATCATGAAATACAAGCAGGCCCAGCGAGACCAGGCGGTCCACCGCAACGCCTGCCCCGACGACTACCTGCCCCAGCCCATGGCCAGCAGCGATCCGACCGTCATTGACGAACCGGAGACCCTGTCCAGCGCCCTGGCACGCACCGGTAAATTTGAGCAGATCGATTACCAGCGCAATCGCACCTGGTATAACCGATCCACCTCGAAAAGCTTTGTGCTGCCCCCTCTCGGCGGTGACTCACTGGCCAGCGAACGCATCCGCACCCTGCTGGCGAACGCAGGCTCTGACACACCACTGTTCCTGCCCATGACCATTGTCGGCATGCAGCTCGACGGCATCAACGATGGCGGCGAAGCACAGCAGCAAGAGGTCCAGTTCAGTTATGAGCTGCTTCCCAAGCAGGAGCGCCAGGCCAGCCGCGCGGCGTTTATTGCCAACACCCAGCAGCAGTTCAGCGGCGTGTATCGCAGCGGCAATCTGCTCCTGTATCTGGATAACACCGGCGAAGCCTTCCTTATAGAGGGCACCGTGGAGGGGAGGTTGAGGTAGCCATGACCGGGCGCGTGCTGCATACCCCCATTATGCTGATCAGTGTCATGATGCTGGCCCTGAACGGGCAAGCGCTGGGCGCCCAGGAGGTGGAGTCGCCGCAGGAGGCGCTGGCCCGCGCGCTGGGGCCGAGGCCGGAAATTCGCAACTACACGCGCCAGGACCGGTTCGTGACCGACCTGCTCGCCTGGCAACGCCACAAAAGCGAACTGGAGGCCAAACTGGCCCGGGGGGAATCCATTGCCCCTCCTGCACCAGCGCCACAGCCAAACTGGCACCATGTTACCGGCCCGGAAGACCTGGATACCGCCCTGCACAATGCGCAGGGCTACAAACAACCGAACTACCAGGAACCCATTCGCTACGACCGCACCACCCACCTGAGTTTTCCGCTGCCGCCATTGCCGCAACAACAGCTGTCAGAAAAGGTATTGATCGGCGAACGCCCCGTGCCGGCAGACCCGGCCAAAGAAGAGATTCCTGAGGAACTACTGGAGGAGAATACCCGGCTACAACGGGAAATGGCCGCCAGCCGGGCAAACCTGCCGCCCCCGGAACTCAACCGGCAGCATTTCGTCAGCCATTCTCAGCTACGCTGAGCCCTGACCTGAAACAACATCACACCCGTGGCCACCGACACATTGAGGCTCTGCACCTCACCGGCCATGGGGATTTCCAGCAGCTGGTCGCACTTGTCACGGGTCAGACGTTTCAGCCCACTCCCCTCGGCCCCCATTACAATTGCCAGTGATTCCGGTGGCTGAAAGGTAAACAAAGACTCACTTCGCTCTTCCAGTGCCGTGCCCACCACCCACACGCCGCGATCACGCAACTGATCCAGCAAACTGGCCAGATTACCGATTTCGTAATAGGCCAGGCTCTCCGCCGCGCCCACCGCGGTGCGACACGCCACCGGGGTCAGCCCTGCCGCATTGCGGCGCGGCACGATCACCGCCTGAACCCCGGCTGCATCCGCACTACGCAGGCAGGCACCCAGGTTATGCGGGTCGGTGACATTTTCCAGAATCAGCAACAGCGGGCTGGCCGGCTTGCCGTCCAGCCACTGCAGCAGCGCACTCTCGTCCGCCGGCCGGCGCGGGCGCGCCCGCGCTACAATGCCCTGGTGCTGTGGCCCGGCATGCTTTTCCAGCACCTCGCGGCGAGCCCGTTGCACGGCAATCCCAAAGTCCTTTGCCGCCTGGATCATGGCGGCAAGGCGCGGGTCATCCCGGTCCACCCGGGTGTCTTGCACAAACAGTTCCAGCACCGCCTCCGGGCGATGCCGCAACAAGGCCTCCACCGCGTGAAAGCCGGAATACATCAGGGGTTTATTCATAACGACGCCTGCACGCTGGACGCATCACGCAAACACGCAATGCGCAGTGGAGGTGGAATCAAAACACAGGAACGGCGCTTAAGCGGCGAATCATTGCCATCAAGACAACCCATTCGCGGCTCAAGCGCCGTTCCTGCGGGCTAGCTCTTTTTGCTACGGCGCGCGGCTTTCTTGCCGCGGGGCGGCCCCTTGCGCTTGGCCTTGGGTTTGGGAATATCACCCTTGGCCAGCTTTTCCCGCTCGGACGTGCCCGAGTCTGCCTTTGCGGCACTCCCCGAGCGCCCGCCCCGGCCTCTGCCAGACGGCTTTTTCTTGCTGCCGGTTTTGGGGCGACCTTTACCGCTGGGGGTAAACGATTCCAGCTGCAGGTCAATCTTGCGGTCTTCGGTGTGCACCGCCGCCACGCAGACCGTGACAGCATCACCCAAGCCAAACTGACGACCACTGCTTTCACCGGTCAGGGTCAGGCTTACTTCATCGAAGTGGTAGTAATCGCTGTCCAGATTGGCCACATGCACCAGACCATCGATGTGCAGGTCATTGAGCTGTACAAACAACCCGAAACTGGCCACGCCACTGATGGTGCCCTCAAACACCTGCCCCAGATGCGCCTCCATGAACTGACATTTAAGCCAGGACACCACATCGCGGGTCGCTTCATCCGCACGGCGCTCGGTCATGGAGCACTGCTCACCAATCGCCACCATGTCCGCCTGACTGTAAGGCAGGATTTTCTGGCGTGGAATCTCCGGCAAATCCCCCGGATTATCCACGTGATTCGACTCGCCGTTACTGCGGATCAGGAACCGGATAGCCCGGTGCACCAGCAAATCCGGATAACGACGGATCGGCGAGGTGAAATGGGTGTACGCCTTGTAGGCCAGACCAAAGTGGCCTTTGTTCTCGGCCTCGTACTTGGCCTGGCTCATGGTGCGCAACATCATTGTCTGGATCACGTTGCGATCCGGGCGCTCCAGAATCTCTTCGCGCAGGTCCTGGAAGACATAAGGCTTTGGCGCCGCCCCTTCCGACCAGGCGATACTCAAGCCCAGCCCACCCAGGAACTGCTGCAACTTGCTCAGGCGCTCTTCCTTGGGCGGCTCGTGGTTCCGGTAAAGCGCCGGCACACCGGCTTTTTCCAGCAATTTGGCAGAACAGATGTTGGCGGCCAGCATGGCCTCCTCGATCATGATATGCGCCACATTGCGCTGCACCGGCACGATGGCTTCGATCTTCTTGTTCTCGTCGTAAATAATACGGGTGTCATCGCTATCGAAATCGATGGCACCGCGCTCTGCACGACGACGGCGCAGGGCCAGGAACATTTCGTGGAACGACCAGATCATGTCCAGGGACTCATCGTCCAGGCTGGCCACGGTGTCCTGGGCCAGTTCGGACTCCGGCTCTTCGATGATCGCGCCAACCTTGTTGTAGGTCAGACGGTGCCGCGAGCGCATCACCCCTTCACGGAAAATAAACCGGGTGAGGCGACCGTTCGCGGAAATCTTCATGTCGCAGTACAGGCACAGGCGGTCCACATGGGGGTTCAGGGAACATAACCCGTTGGACAGCGCCTCCGGCAGCATCGGGATTACCCGATTGGGGAAGTACACGGAATTGCCGCGCTTGGCCGCCTCCTGGTCCAGCTCGGAACCAGGTTGCACATAATGGCTCACATCGGCGATGGCCACGATCAAACGCCAGCCACCGCGGGGGCGACGCTCTACATAGACCGCATCGTCGAAATCACGAGCGGTTTCATCATCGATGGTAACCAGCGGCAGATCACGCAGATCCACCCGGTGGGCCTTGGGCTTATGGGGCACTTTGTCCCCGAATTTTTCGGCGGCGGCTTCGACGCCTTCCGGCCAGACATGGGGAATCTCGAAGCGGCGAAGCGCCACCTCCACTTCCATCCCGGCTTCATCCGGGGTGGCAATAATCTCTTCCAGACGCACCAGTACATGGTGGTCGCGGCTGGGGTACTGGGTAATAGTGGCACGGACATGATCGCCCGGGTTGGGCTTGATGCCGTTCTTGTCCTCGATCAGGACTTCTTTGGTGATCCGGCGGTTTTCCGGCTCGATAAAGCTGATCCCGGCTTCGCGGGAATAGCGACCCACCACTTCCGTGGCCACGCGCTCGGTGATTTCGACGATGCGGGCCTCTTTCTTGCCGAAGCGGTTATAGCCGGCATTGCTGACCAGCACCCGGTCGCCGTCCATGACGTTTTCCATCTGCCGGGGGGCGAGAAACAGGTCACCCTGGGTCTTGTCGTCCGGAATAAGGAAGCCGAAGCCATCTTTATGGCCCTGCACCCGGCCAGCGATCAGGTCCATCTTGGACACCACGCCAACCTTGCCGTTGCGGTTCTGAACCAGCTGGGCATCACGGAGCATGGCCTTGATACGGCGATCAAGCCCGACTTCCCCCTCTTCATCCACTTCCAGCAGCTGAGCCAGCAGCTCAAACGACAGGGGTTTACCCTGATCATTGAGCACATCCAGAATCAGCTCCCGGCTGGGAACAGGGTTCTCGTATTTTTCCGCCTCTCGGTCGGCATGGGGATCGCTATAGCGTTTTTTTGAGGTCATCGAAGATTTTTTCGAAAAGGAATTTGACATTGGCCCATCATATACTAGAATGCACCCGCTTTCGCGATGAACGGCTAATAAATTTAGCCCACGCATAGCGAAGCCGAGGTGGTGAAATTGGTAGACACGCTAGCTTCAGGTGCTAGTGCTCGCAAGGGCGTGGAGGTTCAAGTCCTCTCCTCGGCACCAATTAAGAAAGAGGGCTCCCAGACGGGGGCCCTTTTTCGTTTCGGGCCCGGCCCAACCCCCAATCACTGATAGCGCAGGTCCATATGACACTCCTTCGCCCCGTGATCGCTGCACTTGTGCTGGCCTGTGGCCTCGCCCTGGCCCCCGTGGCCACCTACGCCAAACCGGACAATACGGTGCAAGCCACCGAATCCGTCCACCCGGCCATTCAGCAGGCCGATGCTCACCGGGAGAAAGAAGCCCGCCGCAAACGCTACCTGCTGTTTTTCCCCATCGCCGTGGTCGGCGTCACCGTGGCACTGATTGTGATTACCCGCCGCAAATAACCCCCGCAAGCCAGACTGCCTGCTATGTTCAGCCGCTCCTCACCGTGCGGAGCGGCGCTCAAGATACGATAGCTGCCATTGAACATCCCCGCCTCCGGCTCTCCCGGTCGACACTCGCACCGGCAGACTCACCGCTGGCACCCACAACACATCCTCCCCTGAAGCGTGGACAAAGACTTGCACCGGGCAGCCCAACACAACGCCAGCAGCACCGTCTTTGAGCTGGAAACCGGCCCGTTCAAGCATCTCTCTGCCCCGTCCCTGCCCCCTTGCTTCCAATAACTGAGCGAACAGCACAGGTGCCTGCGGCACTGCTTGTTGAGGATATACCACCATAGGAGGCGCCACGGTCTCTTCACTCCCCAGCAACGGCACCAACCAATCCGGGCGCGCTGAGGGCAATGCCATCTGCACCAGATAACGCCCATCCCCGGCACTAACCTGATATCGGGCATGCACCACCGAACCATCACCGGGCAGACAATTCGCCTGAAGGGATGCCGCAACCCCCAGCAAGCCCCACGCTAGCAAAACCCATCCACCACGCATGGCACTCGCAACCCTTGCTGCGCCGACAAACATCAGGAGAGCGCCTCGCCATCATTGGCCATTGGCTGCACCCAGCGAGAACAGAGCAGGCCCACTTCAAAAAGGAACCACATGGGAAGAGCCAACAAGCTCTGCGAGATAATATCCGGCGGCGTAAGCAGCATGCCGGCAACAAAGCAGCCCACCACAATGTAGGACCGAGCCCCTGACAACGCAGCCGGCGTAGTGATACCGGATGCCACAAGCAGCACGACAACAACCGGCAACTCAAACGCCATCCCGAACGCCATCACAAAAGTCATGGTAAAGCCAAGCCAGGCGCCGATGTCCGTCATCACGGCAACCCCCTCCGGGGCAACCGAAACAAAGAAAGCGAACAACAAAGGCATTACCACGAACCAGGCAAAGAATGCACCGAGATAGAACAACAACACACTGGAAAAAAATAACGGTCGCGCAAACTTTTTTTCGCGACGATAGAGCCCCGGCGACACGAAACTCCAGCACTGGTGCAACAGAAACGGCATCGCCAGCAACATGCTCAGGTATAACGCCAACTTGAATGGCACCAAAAACGGCCCGGTCACATCGGTGGCAATCATGCTGCCACCCTCAGGCAGCGCCTGCATCAGGGGCTGCGCCAGGCTGGTGTAAATCTCCCCGGCAAACATGAACAAGGGAATAAAAACCAGCACGATGGCAACCACTGAACGCAGTAGTCGCTGGCGCAACTCCAGCAAGTGCCGAGTCAACGGCATGGTGCTCATGCGGATTCCACTTTTTTCGCCGGTAGCCGTTTCGCTCTGTCATCCTGCCCGGCAGACTCGTGTTGCAACAGTGCAAGCTCACGCTGGATTTTTTCACGGCGTTCTTTCATATCAAGATTGCGCGCTTCGCTCTCCAGCTGCTGCTGCATTTTTTTTACCATTCCACGGCCTCGCCCCACCCATTGCCCCAGGGTTCGCACCAATCTCGGCAGCTTTTCCGGCCCCAGCACGACCAGCGCGATCACACAGATCAGCAGTATCTCCATGAAACCGAAGTCGAGCATGGCTGTTAGCTCCGCACCGCGTCTTTTTGTTTTTCCATATCACTGGATACCAGTGCGGCCTGATCATCCTGCTCAGTTTTCGAGTTTTTTTCGCCATCCTTTACCGCATCACGGAAGCCCTTGAAAGCGCCCCCCAGATCAGAACCAAGGCTGCGGATACGCTTGGTACCAAACAGCATAATAACGATGGCCAGAACGATAAGAAGTTGCCAGAGACCAATACCGGAAAGCATGAATTTTACCTGCGTTTTTCTGATGGGATATGACTTGCATTGTCATGGTTTTCCATGACTTCGGGATGACAACATAACGCTATCTTGGTGACACCTTTTGCCTTTCAGAAAGCAGGCGCCACAACAAGAAAAGCCGTCCACAAGGGTGTGGACGGCTTTAGTCTCGCGGTTGCAACCTACAAAGCGATTTCACCATTGTCTTCACGAGTGATCACGATCGTAGCGGAGCGGGGCCGACTGGCACCATTACCCAGCGCCAAGGCATTGCCATTCGGGTTTGGCCAGGAGCTCACATCTGTATTGAAGTTGCCTGCAGAGCCCCCTTCTCCTGGGTGCTGGACGTTAATGAACAAGCTGCGAGCATCGGGAGTCATAGTGATACCGGTAATCTCACAGCCTTTCGGGCCGACCAGAAAACGGCGAAGGTTCACCGCCGACGCGTCTTTACCAACAAACGTCGTATTTTCCTCGTCACCGAAGTCATTGGTGAACGTCAGCATGCCGCCGTCACCCACTTCACCCGGTATAGCCACCAGCATCTGGTTGTTCACCGTATCGCGGTAGGCACCGTCATCGGTCTGAATCCACAGCAGGCCACGTTGATCGAAGTACAAACCATCCGGACTGGAGAAATCATTGTCTGCGGTCAAGCCGGACAGGTTGATACTCTGAGCATCCTTGTCGGCAGGAGCACCGAACAAAAACACATCCCAATCGAAGCTGGTGGCACCATGATCGCCGCCCTCTTCGCGCCAGCGGATAATATGACCGTTGGGATTACCGCCCGAGCCGCCATAGGTGCGAGGGTTGGCGCCATCAACGGTATCAGGGGTGCGGTTGCTACCACTATTGTTGGTTAGCGTCAGGTAGCATTCCCCATTCATTGGGTTGACCGCAGCCCACTCCGGGCGGTCCATTTTGGTCGCACCAACGTGGTCCGCGGCAAGACGAGTCGCCAGGATCACATCCCCCTGGCTGGAGAAAGGGTAAAGCGGATTCATTGCATCCAGCCCATTCACCCCAAAGCTCAGCTCTTTCCATTCGCCGGAGCCATCATTGTTGAAGACCGCCACGTACAGCTTGCCGTCATCCAGATACTTGTTGCCAGCAGCCGTACCCATGCCCACATCAGCCGGGTCCCAGTTGGTGGCACTGACAAACTTGTAGAGATATTCGTTGCGGGAATCATCGCCCATGTAATACACCAGCGGCTTGCCGGCTTCGACGGGAGCGAAGATCGCGCCTTCATGGGCAAAGCGGCCCATGGCGGTCCGCTTGACCGGTTTGCTGGCGGTGTCGAAAGGATCCACCTCCACAATATAGCCAAAGGTGTTCGGCTCATTGCGGAAATCATCGGTGGCCGCCGCCCCCGTTGCGCTGATATCGAAGCGCTGGTACATGTCGCCGGCAACGGTGTCCCATTCCCGGTACGAGAACCCTTTGCTCACCAACCCCATGCCATAGCGTGCAAACAGGTCATTCTCGGTGGCACTGCGTGCATCCGCCGCGTCGTTGCGATTGAAATATGAAAACCAGTTTTCTTCGCAAGTCAGGTAGGTGCCCCAAGGGGTACGACCGCTGGCACAGTTATTAAGGGTACCGAATCCCTTGTCACCGGCGGGGCTCAGCTTGGTTTTCAGTGCATCCAGCCCCGCGCAAGGCCCCGAAATGACCGCTTCCGTGGCGCCGGTAACTCGACGATTGAACACCGAGTCTTTTACGTAACTCCACTGACCGTCCTGCTTGATAACTTCCAGGCACGCCACACCGTGGGCGAGAATTTCCCGGTCAATTTCAACTTGCGGACGGGCACCACCGTTATCGGCAGCCTCTGTCACTCCATTCTCGTGCAGCGTGTTATCTTCCAGGTTCTCGTGGTTCATGCACAGCACACCACGCTCTGACGCATTCGGATCCCAGGTGCCGTCGGCGCCCAAGCCGAAGAACTCCATGCCGTCATGCTCATCACCAGAACGCTTGTCGAAATCTTCACCGCTGCCATCGTTCTGATAATCCGTAATACCTGAAAACAATGCATCGCCCTTCGCGATCAGAACACTGGCTTGATAGCCATCAGGCAACACCACACGATCCTCCAGTGACCGTGGTACTGAAGCAAAGCCCAGCTCGGCAGGCATCTCGCCACCCGTATCACCGCCATTGCTGCGATTGCTGCTGTCACCACCACAGGCCACCAGGCTGGCACCAGCCACCACGGTGGCCGCAGTGGCGCCGCCGCGCAGAATCTGGCGACGGGAAACGTGCTGCTCCAGCACAGAATTAATGGAGGTGTTATCGGAACGGTTACTGTCTTCTACGGGATGGTGCCCCATCTCTATTCTCCCTGTTTCTGTTTTCGTTGCCTGCCTGCAGTAGCCAGCCATTGGTCGGTAAAAGTTCGTCAACGAGACTAGACAGAACGAATGACAAAAAGGGGTACAGACCGTGTCATTTTCAATGCACGGATATGTCTATCAAAAGACAATAATTAGAGAGGAATAATCAGGGCGGAGCGGAAGGGGAAATAAACATAAACCGCTCCGCCATCGACCCCCACAGGCATCGATGGCGGAACAGCATAAAGATCAGGCGAACGGGTGCCGCTTGATGATGGTTTCCACCCGGTCCGGGCCAGTGGAAATAATGTCGATGGGCGCGCCGGTGATTTCCTCAATGCGCTGCAGGTAAGCCTTGGCGTTGGCCGGCAGATCGTCTTCCGACTTCACGCCCAGGGTGGATTCACTCCAGCCCGGCAGACTTTCGTAAACCGGCTTCACTTCTTCGTAGCTATCCGCATCCCAGGCGCACTCCAGCGAGTTGCCGGCCGCATCCTGATAGCCCACACAGATGTTGATTTCTTCCAGGCCATCCAGCACGTCCAGCTTGGTCAGGCACAGGCCGGTGATGGAGTTGATCTGGATAGAACGCTTCAGCGCTACAGCATCGAACCAGCCGCAACGACGAGCGCGACCGGTGGTGGAACCGAACTCGTGACCTTTCTCGGCCAGGTAACGGCCATTTTCGTCAAACAGCTCGGTGGGGAACGGACCGCTGCCCACCCGGGTGGTGTAGGCCTTGGTGATCCCCAGCACGTAGTCCAGGTATAGCGGGCCGAACCCGGTGCCGGTGGCGGTGCCGCCGGCGGTGGTGTTGGAGCTGGTCACGTACGGGTAGGTACCGTGGTCGATATCCAGCAGGGTGCCCTGGGCGCCTTCAAACATGATGTTTTCGCCGCGCTCGCGGGCACCGTGCAACACGGCAGTCACATCGGTGACCATGCTGCGCACGTCTTCGCCCAGCTGCAGGGTTTCATCCAGGGTTTTCTGGAAATCCACCGGCTCGGCATTGTAGTAGCTGCGCAGAACGAAATTGTGGTAATCCATCACTTCGCCCAGCTTGGCGGCAAACAACTCACGCTGGTACACATCACCCAGGCGCAGGCCCCGGCGAGCCACCTTGTCTTCATAGGCAGGGCCGATGCCACGGCCGGTGGTGCCGATTTTCTTGTTGCCTCGGGCCGCTTCGCGGGCCTGATCCAGTGCCACGTGCACAGGCAGGATCAGCGGGCAGGCCGCCGACAGACGCAGGCGCTCGCGTACCGGTACACCCTGATCTTCCAGGCCACCGATTTCCTTGAGCAAAGCCTCCAGGGAAAGCACCACGCCGTTACCGATCAGGCACTGCACATCTTCACGAAGAATGCCTGACGGAATCAGGTGCAGGACCGTCTTCTTGCCATCGATCACCAGGGTATGGCCGGCGTTATGGCCGCCCTGAAAGCGGGCCACCAGTGAGGCCTGATCGGTCAGCAGATCGACGATCTTGCCTTTGCCTTCATCACCCCACTGGGTGCCGAGAATGACTACGTTCTTACCCATGATTGCTTGCTGCCATCTGTTCAGGAAAAAGGAAATTCAGTTTAAAGGTCGGTCACAACCCAGCCATCTGCCTGGGCGACCAGGCGACGCTGGCAACCCAGCTCGGCCGGATCATTATCGGCGCCGGGCAAGGCCAGCACTACGCGCTCACCCTGCTCACGCAACGCGGAAACCGTAGTGGCAAAGGTCGCATCCTGCAGCGAACCTTCCGCCAGAATACCGGTGAGCGCGGCGGATTCCGCCCGCTCCGCCAGCATCTTCAAATCTGCACTGAAACCGGTGGCCGGACGGGCCCGGCCAAACACTTCACCAATGTGATCGTAACGGCCGCCCTTGGCCACCGGCTCACTCTCACCGGGCAGGTACGCCGCAAACACGCAACCGGTGTGATAGTGGTAGCCGCGCAGCTCACCCAGATCCAGGTGCAACTGCACACCGCGGGCACCCAGCACATCGACCAGCACAGCCAGTTCATCCAGGGCCGCCAGCGCGCCGGGGAAAGGCGACAGCAGCGCCCGTGCTTCGGTCAACACGTCCACGCCCCCCGCCAACCAGGGCAAGGCTGCCAGGGCTTTACCGGCAGCGGCGGGCATATCATGGCTGGCAATAAAGGTGTCCAGCTCTACCCGCGCCTTGCGGACATAAATGTCTTCCAGCTGGCTCTGCTGACTGTCACTCAAGTCGCAGCTGTCGAGCAGGCCACGGAACAACCCCACGTGCCCCAGATCCAGCACCACATGCTGGCCCACACCTGACAGGGTCAGCGTTTCCAGCAGCAGTGAGATCACTTCCAGGTCACTGTCGGTGCCGGAATGACCGAACAGCTCCACGCCCAGCTGATAAGGCAGGCGCGTGCCACCCGCCACCACCGGGCGGGTACGCAGGGCGCTGGAGCAGTAACAAAGGCGGGAAGGCGCATTGCGGCGCAGACTGTGGGCATCCATACGCGCCACCTGCGGAGTAATGTCCGCACGGACCCCCATCAGGCGCCCGGTGAGCTGGTCGGTAATCTTGAAGGTTTCCCGCTCCAGATCACGGCCACCGCCGTTCAGCAGGGATTCCATAAACTCGATCAACGGCGGGAAGACGAGTTCATAACCCCAGCGCTGATACAGATCCAGCGTCTGACGACGCAGCTGCTCGATGGCCCGGGCGCGACCCGGGAGGACTTCTTCTACCCCGTCGGGCAGTAGCCACTGTTCTTCCTGATTCATCATTTACGACCGCATCAGTAATAACAGGCCCGCACCCAATACCATGAGCACCAGCCCCATAATTCGCAGCAGGCGACCATCCAGACGCGCCACCTGAAGTGCTGCCTGACGCGCACGCATAGGCGCCAGAAACAGCGGAAGGCCTTCTATGATCAACACCAGACATAGCGCCTTGATCAATAAACTGAAATCCATTGTTCCTGCCAGACAGCCACAAAAAAACCGGGAGCCTGCGCGCCCGGTTGCGGCATTCTACCACGGTCTCCCCGTGGCAGATAGGTTACCGGCGGATGGATCGAACAGCACCTGCCCGCTATGGACTCACCCGCACATCGTAGCTGACAACCCCTTGATTCCCCGGCAATAACTGCCCGGAAAACAGCCACTGCAGGGCCCCTTCATAACCCGGACCATTGCTGCCATCCGGCGCACTCAGGCTACAACCGGACAAATCCGCCGGCAGCGCAGCCGGGCAGGCCGCTGCCGCATTCAAGGCACTGAAGGCCGGCGTGCTGTCGTTAACGGTTACCTCGGTCAGCGCCCGCACGCCCTGGTTGGAGAACACCAATCGATAACGCAGCACATCACCCGGGGCTGCCTGGTTGGCCGTGCCATCGCTGCTGTCCACATCATCCGCCGTTCCCTGCACCCCGTCCGGGCCAATGTTGCGCACCTGCTTCTGCAGCAACAACGTACCGGCAGAAAGGCGGGTGGTGTCGCGCACCTGCACACCGGCCTGCAGCGCGGTGCCGGTGAAGGTCTGGGTCGCTTGCAACGGCCGGGTATGCAACGCCTCCAGCGGCGCATCCGCCGGGGCGAAGACTTTCACCAGCAGACACAGGCTATCGCCTGCCTGCACGGCAACGCCGGTGACTGGCTGAGCGGCCTCACCGCTGTCCAGAACACCATTACAGTTACTGTCCCGATAGAGCGTATCCGTCCAGGCCGGGGCAGCGGGCACGGTGTCAGCCGCCCCGAAAGTGAAGTCCACGGTGCCGGCGGTGCGAGCGCTAAAACGGTGATCGTAGAACAGGCTGCTGCCCGCATCGACCACCCCCTGGCGATCCGGCTCCAGCACCGGCAAACCCACATCCCCAAACAGGATGTCGCTCCACACCGTGCCACTGGGGGGCACCGACAAGGTCATGGTGTCGTCATCGGCGGCACCGACCGCCAGGCTGCCACCAGCGGTGCCCGCACTTTCGCTGATGGATTGATAACCGTTGGGGGTCTGAACCAGCAGGCAGGCGCTCTTGCCCACATCCGCTAACGGCGGGGTCAATGCCCAGGCCCCATCGCCGTCCGTGGTGGTCTCCGCCAGCACCGTATCCGTCTGTGCGCACACACCATCGTCATCCGCATCGTGGTAGAGACGCACAGGCAGATTGGCCAGCCCGGGTTCGTCATCCCCCTTGTCACCATCATGCGCCACCGCACCGGTACCATTATCCTCGAACACCCACCCCGAGAGCGTCCCCGCCGTATTGGCCGAGGCCACGGTGACCTTGTAATCCTCCACTTCACCATCGAACACCACCTGACCGCCAGCGGCCACGTCCGGCGTGCTGGACAGACGGAAGCGGGCATAGGTATCACCGATAAAGGCACCGGGCGGAACGAATACGCTCAGCTCAATGGTGCCGTTGGCCGGGTTACTGTCCTGGGTATCGTTGTCGCGCACATTCAGAGCCGCCTGCTCACTGGCATCGTCAAAATCGTTATCCCGATTCCAGTCGATCCAGCCTTGCACGAAATTGGTGCCTGCAGTCTGTTCTGTCAGAGTGATCGAGATCACCGCGTTACCGCCGGGAATCAGTGGGGAAAAACTGACACCGTCTTCTTCCGGACCATCCGCATCCGCGTTGGCCGAGTTCTGGTCGGCATCTTCCGGGTCCGGGCCGGTATCCCCCAGGTAAGGAACGGCAGGCTGCAAGGTGGCTACGGTGAGTGTATTCACATCCGTATCCGTCTGGGGCTTGCTGCCACCGGTGGCGTCCCTGCGCGACACATGGCCGCCGCTTTGCGGGTAACCACCGGCAATATCACCATGATCCACCTGCAGGAAAACCCCGAACGCCACCGCCTGGACACCAGAGCCATTCACGATATGAGAGGTGCGACGGGCATCTTCGGTTAAGCCCAGAACCGTGCCGGTCCCAATGGGCAAGTCGCCGGTGGTCAACACCATGCGCTGATTGGCATTTTCAAAGCGCACCTTCAAGTCCGACGCAGGCGACACCGAGAAAATTTCCCAGGGCTGACCATCGGTTTCCCATGTGAGGCCTTCGTTCTGATCGGTGTCTTCCGCATCAGCCGCAATGATGTCGGCCGGCACCCGCTGACCATTGAGGTAAACCTGCCAATCGATATCAAACGCTGGCGCCAACCCGTTGGTGTTGGACAACCCGATGGGGTTCACGCCCTGATAAAGATCATCCAGGCGGTCGCCAGACCAGCTGCCGGTGTTATAGACATTGACCGCATCCGTCAGGTTGTCCAGCGTGGCGCGAATTTCCACCGGACCAAACACCCAGCTCTTGCGAACAATTTCCCCGGCCTGGTAGTTATTGCGAGCACCACAGGACCAGTCCAGCCAATAGATCGCATCACGAAAATCACCGGCGCCGCCACTGGCAATACCGCCACCGGTGGCCTCGGAACCCTGTGGGCAGCTCACCACCGCCCGGGTAGACACCTGGTAGTCCTCCACTTCACCATCATCCGCACCTTCATAGGGGTCGATGGAGGGCGTGGTTGACCAGCGGAAACGGGTGATCACATCATTGGCATCCACTGTGCCGGTTGCCGCACTGGCAACAATATCGATCTGCCCATCGCCATCGGTGTCCTGAAGATCCTCGGCAATCTGCTCTCCGGCATCATCAAAATCCCCATCCTGGTTCCAGTCCACCCAGGCCTGCAGATAGCCACCATCACCTTCCACGCTGACCGAAATCGGGTTGATGCTCGGCAGTACGGAAGGAAAGGTCACCCCGTCATCAAAGGTGTCTGCATCGGCATTGGGATCCGCGTATCCATCCACATCCTCTGACACATCAGCGCCAAGCTGAATGCCATCGACCAGAACATGAGACGGGTTCTGGTAACTGGCCGGCGCATCGCCGTAATCAACCAGCACCTGGGGAGGAGCATCGATCACACAGACTTTCTGCAGGTTGCTGGAGCCCCCGGTGGAGCCGGTAAAGCCGAAGAACACATTCGGGTCGCCGGCAAAATCCAGAGAGGTAAAGTCGCGATTCACAACAGCAACCAAAGCACCATCAAAACGGTACTGCAGTTGATTGGAGACCGGGTCCCAATCCAGTGACACCGTGTGCCAGCCTCCATCCTCAATATTGCCAAGATCCACCACGGAACTCAGCAAACCTCCTCCGCCATTGGTATTGGTATAGTTCACCGGGTCATAAATAACCGTATGGTCATTGGCAATATCGCCGTAACCCCCACCGTTGCTGTAGGTATCAAACTCCACCGCCACCGCCGGATCCAAACCGCCCACCCCCAAGGCACCACCAAACACACCGGTGGCACTGCTGCCGGCATCGTCATTCTGGAAGGCAAAGGCAATCCCGTCCGCACCACTGGCGTCTTTTGTCCCCAGGTAGATGGAAAACTCCACCGTAAAGGGGGAAAGCAGACTAATGCGGTTCTGTGACCAGGCAGAGCCGGACTGATTGCCACTATCCTGAGTCAGGGTAATTTCATTACTGGAGGTATTTCGCGTGGCACTGCCACTCAGCGACAGGTTTGCGCTGATTGCCGCATCACAGGTTTGGGAGGTGACATTCAGACGGTAATCTTCGACCTCACCATTGCCGCCATTCGCCCCCACTCCGGGGTTCGTTGATTCGGTAAATTTGAAACGCGCATAGGTCACGCCGGACGCAGCAGAACCCGGCACATTAATGGTCACAGGCGTGACCGTAACGAAATTGGAGGAATTATTGCCGCTGGATGTTTCACCGTTATTGGTGATCTGGCGATTGGATACCATGCGCTCGCCGGCATCACTGAAATCCCCATCCCGGTTCCAGTCGAACCAGACGTTCAGGTAACCCGAACCGTATGTGGTCACCGACAGTTCGCTTTGCTGCCCCGGAAAGATGGATTGATCATTCAGAGCGCTTCCGGCCAGGGTAACGCCATCTTCATCGTCGAAATTGACAACCGCCCCTCCCGACCCGTCCAGGTCATCACCATCCGCTCCCGCACTGGCTTGCTGTGCGCCTTCATGGTCCGCCACCAGACCGGCCCCCAAACCGAGAAAACTGCTAACAGCCTGTCGGGCAGCCACATAGGGCGAGGGGGCATCGCCGTAATCCGTATTGCCGTCCACCACATCATCGAAATCGTCAACACGCAGAGACAAATAGGAAACACGCCGGGCGGTACTCGACGACCCTTCTGTTCCGTACGCATTATCATTCTGAACCCGAAAAGACGCATTGGATGTTTCCGAAAACACCACACTGGCACGGCACTCGGGTTCGACGGTTGTGGCACCGTCTGTGCAATCGGTGTCCCGCCCTTTTATGCGCGTGTTATAGCCGCCAGACGCCGATGAAGAAACGCTGGTATCCGTATTAACAGACACATAGGAACGCGTTTTTTCACCGGTATTGAAGTAAAGGTCATCACTGCCTGTGCGGGAGTTGTCCGAGTTTCTGTCAAGATCGAACCCGGTAACGATGAGCCGGTCCACAACAACAGGCGTGGTGGTTCCCTGACGAACGACCGTTAACCGCAAGTCCTGATAGGCAATATTTTCGCCGCTATCCTTGTCACGCAAACTGGCAAACAGTACCCCCTCTTCCACCCCCAGGCACTGGAAGCTCCCGGCCTGCTCATTGTCTTCCTGCAGAACCTGAACCAGAACATCCAGCGGCTGGCCGTCGTAGCTTGCGGATGTACCAAACCGGTATGTCGCCTGTGAACAGTCACTGCCGCTAATGATTGTCCGCGAACCATTCAGCGGCAAACTGATCGCGTCTGCTGTCCCACTCACCAGGCACAGGCCGACAAAAAGCATGACAATCAAAGCCTGCGTCGCCAGCAACCCTGCAACCAGCTTGCCTTTATTCTTTTTCGGTTCGGTTGTCTGCATCGTTTTACTCCACCCGTAACCCGAAAATAAGAACGGCAGCTTCGCCCGCTTTTAATTCACCCACATTCACCGACACATCACCGGTGCCGCCCTCGGCTGGTGCAGCCACATCAGCGCTGCAATCCCCCGAGGGAAGCTGGCAACGTGTGGCAGCAGACAGCATGGTTGTGAACGGCTGGGTGCGATCATTAATAGTGACTTCATACATGCTCTGCGCGCCGGTGTTGGCCGCCGTCAGACGATAAATCACGCATTGCTCGCCAGGTGCTGCCGTGAATCGGGTATACACGAAACAACCATCGGCGGTACAGCTGCCCGGGCCATCGGGGACACCATCACAATCCGCATCCAGCGCCTGCTCCTTGGTCACCGCCACATCGGTATTGCTGGTCGTGGTGGAATCCGTCGCAGTGTCTGTCACCGTCTGCCCGGCACCCTGTGCCGTGACGGTGAGCGTCTTCAGGTTGGTAATGCCATAACCGGCCGTTGCCGGGGCAAAGACCCGGGCAAACACGGACAGGCTCTCGCCCACGGCAAGCACACCATCCGCCCCGGCAGTCTGCAGAGGCGTGCCATCGACAATCAGGGTATCCGCCGTATCCCATTGGCCATTGCCATTACTGTCCTCGTAGAGGGTAATCGACCAGCCATTGTCACTGGCGCTGTCAGGCGTGCCACTGAGCAACACATTGGTCAAATCCACATTACCGGTGTTGGTGAGCTGATGGCTGTAGAGCACGCTGCTGCCCGGCGCCACTTGCCCGGTCTGGTCCGGCTGCAGTGAAAGTGCTGGCCCCGCCACCACGACCACCTGGTCCAGCTTGATGTCGCTGGCATTGCTGGTCGGCGACAACGCACGCAGATACAGCGGCAAGGTATCGCCCCCGCTGGCCGATTCCGGCACCGTGACCTGGGCACACACCAGCCGCTGGCTACCTGCCGGCACCAGCCCGGTATTGGTAATAGTGACGCCATTGGCACTGCAGTCACCCGATCCACCGTCACGGTAAAAAGCCACAGCCCACCCCGCGGGTAATTGCCCCGGATTGAAATTGCTGTTGCTGGCGTGCAGGTCGTAGCTGTCCTGCCGCGGCCCGGTGTTATTCACGTACAACACAAAGGTGCCACGGCTGCCCGGCGCCACAGACAAGCTTCGCACCGGCGAGGCTTCCGGCCCCGGCCCTTCACCCGGAGCGCTACCGTTAACCGGCTGATCATTGGTGAGGTCCACACTGTTGGTCGCAATGCTGATGAGCGTGTCGGTCACCGCATTGCGCACCTGGGGATCGGTGACTGAACTGGCAACCTTGGTGACCTGGAAGGGCCCACCCAGTGCATTGGGCGGCAGAATGGCCTGCAGGACAACGCGCACGCCGCACACACCATTACCGGCATCGCGGACAAAGCGGGCCGGACACTGGCCACCTTGATCGACCAGCGGAATCGGGCCGGTGTCAGGCACCCCGTTGCCATCGGTATCCACCAACGGAGTAGCACCATCCGCCTTGAGTAACTGGAAGACGGTACCCTGGGGGAAGGGATCGCTTAGTGCCGCCCCGGAACGGTCGTTGGCGGCATCGATGGTGATATCGAAACGGTCTTCACCATCGCCGGTATTCCAGATCACGTTGTTGAACAGCACGGTGCCACCCTGCCCGGCACTGGCAATCTCGACACGGTTACCGGTATCGCTCACGTCATCGCTACCGGTAATGCTGTCATTCTCACTGTTGTTGGCCACCACCGCTGGCGCCAGCGCCCGGTCGATAACCCGGTAGCTCACCGCATTGGTACTGAACGGAGACGGCGTACCGAAATCCGTATTGCCGGCTTCGTTGGAATAGCGGAAACGGCCGGTATTGCGAACCCGGTCGCCGGCACTCAGGCCCGCATCCAGGGTAACCTCGAAGGTGAGAGTGCCCACACCGCCCGGTGGCAATTGCGCCACCACCGCCCGCACCCGATCCTGACAATCCGGTTCAGCAGCATCTGTATCGTAGGCACAATAGCGGATCAGGTTAGGGGCATTGCCCTGATCACCATCATCGCCATCGTCTGTGAGCGGGGTGTTGCCGGTAAACGTCCAGCGAGCGGAATCCGGCACATAGGTCATGCCTGCTGACACCCCGTCCACGGAAACCGTCGGCAACACATCTTCAATGATGATATCCGTGGCCGCCTGGTCCGACGGGTTACGGTAATCCAGGGTGACGGTGATCGGCCCATCCGGAGAACGGCCTTCCCGCTGGCTCAATGACTTGACCACTTCAATCACCGGGCCATCGATGACATCCGCTTCATCCGTATTGATGGCCAGCAGGGTGTTATCCGCATCACTACGCGCACGAACCTGCAATGACGGCTGCTGGCCCGCCACCGTTCCCGCCGACAATTCAGCTTCCACCACCAGCGCAAATGTTTCTCCGGAAATCATGTCCGGGGTCAGATTATCCCAGCAGCCATCCGCGTCTGTCTGGGTAAACAAGGCACCGCCCGCATCGGGTTGGCCATCGCCGTTGCCGTCGGCGTAAACGGCCCAGGCATCAATGTCGCTACCCACATTGGTAATACACAACTGATACTGGTCGCGCCCATTACCGGTATTGGTCAATACATGGGAGAAATACACCAGCCCACCGGGCACTGCTGGCTTGCCCTGATCACTGACCAGTTCAATACCCGGAACGTTCTGCACCAGCGTCTGCACCAGGTTGGAGGTAACCCGCTGTGCTTCCGCCTGCTCCGTACAGCCATCATCAAGACAGGCCCGGTAACTCGCCGACGCCTGGTTTTTGATCACGGTGCCTGCCGCAGGTGTGGCCGCCTGAACACTGGCTCCCAGCATCAGCAACACCATCAGCCCTGTACGTTGCAGTGTCTTCACCCCAACTCCCCCTTTACTTCACTGGCGCCGGCGGCACGAATTCATCGCCGCCACTGCGGGCAAAATCAGCCCGCAGTACCAACGGGCGACTCTGCGCATCCAGCGGCATCAATTCAACACGACGATTGATGACCCGCTGTTCGTTATTCGCGTCAGGCAGAATAGGCAGCTCTTCGCCCAGAGCGACACGCTTGATGCGGCCATTGCTGATGCCCCCATCACGCAGGTACTGCACAACTTTATCCAAACGACGTGCCGCCAGTTTCTGGTTATAGCTGGCCGCGCCCTTCTCATCGGTGAACGCCTGCACGCTCACCTGCAGAGTCGGGTACTGTTTCAGCACCGCCAGATTGCTTTCCAGCCGGCGCGCTTCAGCGTCCGCCAGCTCATTCTGGTCAAACCCAAAATACACCGCCGGCTCCCAGACCTGGGTGCGACTTTCACCGGCCACAAGGCCTGCTCCGCCGCCAGCAGCAATACCGGTGACCGTCACCAGGCCGGTGCTCGTTACCCGAGCCTCCACCGGGCACAGTTCATCATACTGTGCATACAGTGACTCGGTGCTGGCACAGCCGGCCATTGTTGTCATGCCCGCCAGGATCAGCAGAGCGAACCGCGCTTTCATCGTGTTCATCGCGCATCTCCCAGATAACTGCGCTGCCCGGCGGCTTTACTGCCCAGCCAGCTCAGGTCATCTTCATCGAATTTGTATTCCAGTCCAACAAACACGCCTTCCGCGTTATAGCCTTCCGGGTCCAGGTCATCGTCACGGAAACCGGTAAAGTTATAGCCCACACCCATGCGCAGATTACGGCGCACCAGTGCATTGACGGTAAAGCCGTAGCTGTAACGGCGCTCTTTAACGCCTTCCGTGGTAATCGCACCACCATGCAGATCCAGATCAAAACGGCGGGTGATATCCCAGATAATCCGGCCATCCGCCACATAGGCATCCGATTCCACATCCAGATTGCCCAGTTCGGTTTGTTGCCATTTGGCACCCAGGCGACCAGAGAAAATCCAGTCGTCATGGGCCTGATAGTTATGGTGCGTGGAGAACAGGTGCACAGTGCGGTCGCTGCCACCGCTGCCGCCCCACTCTTCTTTCCATTTGTACATGAACAGCATGTGGTGACGATTATCCCGACGGGGACGGCGGGCCATCCCCAGGGTGACAATGTTGTCGCCTTCCTTGGCTTCAGTATCAAAGTACTGCAGGCGCAGGTCATCACGTACCACCGCAGACCAGTCGGTATTGACTCGCCAGATATTGGCCGCACTCAGACCATAGTACTCGCGATCATCACCAAAACGGGTTTCCACCCGGCCCAGGGTCCGGCGGTTTTCATTGCGCTTGTCTTCTGCTCCCACGGACAAGGCCGTGGCGTCCTGATTGGTCTGTCCGTCCAGTGTCTGAATCCACTCCATGGACGGCGATACGGTGAGCCCCGGTTCAATTTCAATATCCGACTTCACACCATTGGCCGCGGCCACATCACGGCCATCCACGGCACCGCGCAAACGGTACTCGGAATACACATCGGTATTACGGGTAATCGCGGAACGCACACCGGTGGTGAACTGCTGCGTTTCCACGTCATCATCCAGCGTATTGATGCCATTCAGGCTGTTGATGATCTCGTAACGGCTGTAGAGGCTGGTTTTCTCGGTGAGCTGCATGTCCGCATCGGCCGCGATACGACGGCGGCTGGTATCGTTGAAAGCCTGCTCGTATTCCGCACCAATCTGGAAGGGCTTGCCCAGCAGATTAAAACCCCGGTCAGCGCCGAGAATATAGGTGCCGAAATCTTCACTGCCCTGCGCATCCTTCTGCTCGATACCGCGCACCCCGCCGCGCAAGGCGGTGGCACCGATACGTTTTTCCCCGATCACGCCCAGGCTGTTCTGCTCTTCCGTCCCGTCCAGCTGCTTGGAGCGAATGCCTTCCACTTCCACGGAAAAATCCCGGGCCAGCATCTGCTCGTGCCCCAAACGCATTTCTTCACGGGCGGCACTGATACCCGCCGACGGATTATCAAACCCGGCCTCCGCGCGCGCCCAGCGCAATTCGGTACGCGAACCATCCACCCACAAACGCTCACCATTAATGCTGTAGGCGCGCCCTTCCGGGTCATTGTTTTCATGGGCCATGGAGCCGGAAGACACATTGATGCGGGTGTTCTCGTCCAGCTTGTATTGCGCGGAAACGCTGGTCAGGTCGAAACCTTCGGTTTCATGGTCATCCTGGGTGCGGCTAACGCCCAGCTGCAGCTGATCGGTCAGGTCGTAGTTCAGGCGCGCGCCGAGAACATTGTATTCCTCGGCATCACCTTCCACGTTATAGCTCACGCGGACGAACACCGGGTTCAGGTTGGCATCCACCGTGGGGACCACATCGTGGAAGCGAATATCACCGGTGAAATAATTCACCGAGTAATCCACGTAGCGGGTCAACGGTGTGGTTTCGATAACCAGGCCCCGGTTGTTGCGGTCACGCACAATGATTTCCACGGTCTCGCTGTCACGGGCCGGATCATTGCTCAAGGTGAACAACAGCGCGGTACCGTTACCCGGCAGCTCTTCGGTCACTTGCTCCATGTCCGGGCGAGCAGCGAACACCTGGAAGCGGGCACGACCGTTATCGTAGACGCCATTCAACCCGGTCAGGGTGCGCTGGGTACGGCCCAAATCGTAGAAGTCATTCTGCGGGTCGGTGAGATAATCCCCCCACATGATGCTGCTGCGGTCCTTTTCCAGTTTCGCATACAGCTTGCTGCGGCTGCGGGCATCGTAGCCACGCACAGACGCATCGCCGGGGATCGGATAGTAATCTGCGGGATTCAGATCACGGCGCACTTCGTCTTCGGTGTCCAGATCCTTGTCGGTGTCGTAGGCCAGGGTCAGGTGGGCATCGCCGCGGACCTGACCTTTCATGAACACGGCAGCCCGGCCGTCCACGCCATCGTCAAATTCATCGGCCACATCCGTGGGAGCATTGCCGTTGTCACGCAAGCCACCGGCACGGCTTTGCACCTGTAAAAAACCCGTGGCCAGCAACGGACGCAGAGGCGCAATCTGTTCGATCTGGATGCTGTCACTGAAACGGTCCAGGGTGGCACGCAGGCGCACCGGACCGGTGTATTCCGTGCTGCGCAGATGAGCCAGGGCCACGCCGTCCACCAGTTTGATTTGATGGCCCGGCGTACCGCTCTGCAAATCCTCTTCCAGCCACTGTCCGCGATCGGTTTCCAGTGTCACAAAGTGGCTGCCCAGCGCCGGGTTGCCTTTGGCATCATTGAGACGAACACGCACACCCAGGGTTGAGCGCCCACCGTCCGCCGGCAGCGTATCGGATTCCGTTTCCAGGGTAATGGACTGCGGCGCCGCCGGGCGCACCACGGTTTTTTCTGCCATCACCCGCTCGTTGCCAAACATGTCGCGGGTGCTGACTTTCAAGGTATTTTCCCCTTCATCCAGGGCGATGCCATACCAGGTGACGACCTGGGCACGCTCACGCTTGTTGACGACCTGCTCACCCAACTGCGCCTTGGCCACTGCCTTGCCATTCACGCTCAGAACCGGATCCACGCCGGCACGCACCACCACCTGAAAACGGCCATCACGGCTCACGCCGCCACGCGGCCACAACCAGGCACCCTGCTCCGCCTGCTCGCGGGTAATGCTGGCAGCCACTTCCTTGGTGTTCTGCATGGTGGCTTCCGGGTTGGCCGGCAACACCGCGGCCGTGTCGGTTTTCTCGCCCTGGGACTGGGAGACTTTTTCCCAGGCATCGGTGAGGCCGTCATCCCCGGTCTGGGTATATACACCGCTGCCCAAATCGCCGCTGCCGTCGGCCTGACGCAAAATTGGATTGATGGTTTGCTGACGCAGGGGATCAAAACGTGCCGCTTCATCCAGCATCCAGTCACCGTTCATGGAGGCATTGCGGGCTTTAAGCTGTTCCGCCAGCGCTTTCGCGTCATCGCCAGTGGGGCAAATGGCGGCAAAATCCGCACGGTGGTATTCACCGGAACGCAAATCCACAAACCGGCTTTCCGGGTCCGCCGCATGACGGTTGTCGATGGGCTTGAGTTTGACGCCGGCCGGCAAGGTCAACGGATCCACCTTGATGGTATGCAACCCCGGGTTCAGGCCGTAGACACTGTACTGGCCGTTCTCGTCGGTAATCACCCAGGTGCCGTCCTGCAGATACAGCTTCACGCCACCAATGGGCCACTCGCCATCGTTCTGCAGGTTATTACAGTCAGCATCCACATAGACTTTACCGAACAGCATAGCCTTGTCTGACAGCACGCCTTCGTTGCGGATCTCTACTTCGGCTTCGTCCTGGTTGGAACGGTAGGTAAACCCGGAGGCCGTGTTGGCCTGGGCCGTGGCCCGGTTGATGCCGTCACTGTCCACCGCGCCCGCCGACAACCGCAAGCCGTAGTGCAGTGTCACCGTTTCACCCGCCTGCAACGGCAGCGCCACCACGGAGCCATTGCTGCGCTTGCGCTCCAGGCGGAAGGTCAGCTGCGGCCCGGGGCGGCCCGCCGGATCGGGCATTTCGATACGCTGCCCGCCCACTTCCAACCAGGCGCTGTCATTGATATAGCGGAAACCATAGGGAAGCTGATCGATAATTCTGCCGGCGTAAAGCGCATCAGTGTGATTGTTGGTCAGGTTGATGCTGTAGGCCAACACATCACCCACGGCGGCGCTGTCCTTCTCCACATTCTTGTCCAGCACCAGAATGCCGGCCGCGGTATTGGCGCTCGGATCCAGCGGGATGTTCACAAACACATTGGAGGTGCCCAGCAGGAACGCCCCGTTGTTACTACCCGCCACCCGCGCGGCTTTGCGGCCGACCGGCGCCTGGTAACCTTCCAGGCCGTAGGAGCTGTCATTCACATCCGAATAGAAGCTGCCTGCCGCGGCCGGCGATACTTCTGAAGGGAAGGTGTAACCCGCTGGCGGCAACACATCCAGGTAATAGCAGTGACCCGGGGTGGCAAAGGGGTACTGGTAATCGCCCAGCACCGAGGTGTTATCCACATTGGTCGTGTTGGTGTTTTCGCCGTCCAGGCTTTCGCCGGTGTAAGGATCTGTGCCGACTTCATAATCGCTTTGCGCCAGGTCCGCACAGCTGCCCGCGCCACTGGCCGATAAGGTTTGCCGGGACTGGTACAGGATCACCTGCGCACCGCCCACCGGGTTACCGTTGCTGGAATCAAAGACCGTGCCGGCCGGATCTACCGCCGCCACATCAGACACCACTTCGTAACGCTCCACATTGCCAGTGGGGCCATAAATCGGCATCTGAAAACGGGCGGTCAGGGTATCGCGGGCCTCACTGCGCAGCGCACAGGCTTCATCCAACGCCTGGCTTGTCGTGGTATTACTATCGAATTCTTGCACCTGGGAGGTATTCGCAGTGGAGGGGCACTGGCGGCCATAACCGTTTTCATCCGCGCTGAGTACAAACGGGCGAATGCTGCGGAATACACCTGAATCCGGCGTCGTCTCACGCATGACTACGCGCAAGGTGTCACCGGTCAGGGCCGACTCCACCGTCACGATGATCAGGCGCTCACCGGAGGGGGTACGCTCCAGGAACTCCCGCTGAGTCGGGGACACGTTAAGCTGTGAGGCGTTCAGGCGCAGGTAGACGCCATCGGTGAGCACTTGATTGTTTTCAGCCGGCAACAGCGCATACATATCGGCCAGCTGAAAATCGCTGTCTTCGCCGTGCCGCGGCGCTTGCCCGGAACGGGACACCTGCGGCGTGGGGCGCTCAAACACCAGGGTCGGGCGAACCGAGCCCGCCAGGGTGTTGCACACGGTATTACTGGAAAAATCGTCCGTGCCATCGCCATCGGTATCAACAACCGCCTGGTTATAAATCCGCGTATTGCTGGTCAACCCGGTGCCAACCTGCACACCGAACGTAAAGCCGCCGGACTCATTGGATTCCATGGCCGACGCGGGAACCAAAACGCCAAAGCGATCCACGGGTGTAGACGGTGACCACTGATCAAAGCGGATCCATTCATCATCCGCATCGCCGGAACGGTGCACCACCGCGACAGATTGAATTGGCGAGATACCGGTAGCACTGCCCGGGCGTAACTGCACGTTCGCCGGCAAGGCATCTTCCAGCATAACGCCCTGCTCCGCCTGACCACTGATCAGGAAACGTCGTTCTGCCGGGGCATTGCTGCCGGTATTGGTATAGCTGATGCTGTAGTCCAGCGATTGCCCTTCCTGGGCAGGGTTATCACAGCTCTGGCTGCTCGACTTGGTCAGATTCAGGAAGGCACCGGAGGCCACCGTGACACTGTCTTGCCGGGAGTCGGACACATCAACATCCGTTTGTGACTCGGCCAGTACCGACGCTCTCAGCACATCATTCTGACCTTGCCCGGACGCCACCGTGCCAGCCACCACGAGGGAAAGTGACGCGCCGGCAGGCAAGCTCACCGGCGCCGTAATTTCCGGTTCACCGGCATCGACCACACCATTGCCGTTCACATCTTCATACAGACGCAAGTTCAGCAGATCACCATCGTCGCCGGCACTGTTCACCGCCGTCAGGCTGTAGTCATCTTCCACATTGCCGGTATTGGTCAGAACATGGGGCAGGTTAACGCGCTGACCGGCGGCCACCGTCAACGCATTGCTGTTACCCAGCAGCACATCACGGTATGGCGCCACAACAAGCTGGGACACATTGGAGTTCTGCGTTACCACCTGCCCGGTGAGCGGGTTCAGGTAGCGGACCTGGGCCTGGTTACGCAGAACGGTGCCGGCCGAGGTGGCAGCCGCAATGGCGCCGCTGGCAATCGCCAGCAGCGTCATTACGCTGATTGTCCAAACCCCGATCCGATTCAATTCACGATGTCCTGTCGTTCCCACGCGGTGCTTGAGCACCTTTTTTTGACCGCCCCGGCGGCCATGTTTTTAAGAGCTTTCTCAGACGTTGCGCACAGCGCCTGAGAAAGCTCTCCCCCTTCCCCCGCACAGGGAGAAGAGGAAGAGCCCGGGAGGGGCTTGCTTAGTTCACTTGCACACAGAACTGTGCATTGGCGTTATCACCCGCTGGCAAATCACCCACCAGCCACTCCACAACAGGCGCGGTGCCGGAGTTGGCCACCGAGTTGTTGTCCGAGGCACGCACAGAATCTTTGGCGGCCAGGAAGGAGGTGTACGGGGTGGTTTCATCGGTGATGGTCACGTTCTTCGCCGTAGCCGCACCTTCGTTGGTTGCCGTCAGGCTCCAGATCACACACTGACCAGGTTCCACTTCCGTGGTCTGGGTAGCAGCGAACGGGCTATCGGGCGTCCAGGTCGGGGAGGCATCGTTACAGCTACAATCCGCATCCACACCGGCCGTCTTGTTCAGACGTACCTGGCCGAGAATCACTTCAGTCAGGTCGGTGGCGGTGGCAGACGCATCGGCACCCGCAGTGTTGTCTTCATTGATGGCAGACAGGGTCAGAGTGTCCTGGGTGCCCTGCGGCGCATTGGCCGGCGCGAACACAGTGACCTGCAGTTCCACTTTCTCACCCGCTTCCAGCGTCAGCTCCGGCGCGTTATCACCGTCTGCATCCGCCACACCGATTTGCACCGGGTTGCCCGCCTGATCACGCACCCACAGCTGGCCAGCAGTGGCCAGAGCGGCGATCTGGCTCAGCTCACGGTACGCATCGGGGGTACCGTCGTTGTTGGTGTCCACATACAGCTGGGTGGTGTTGGTCCAGTCCGGCGCATTGGAATTTGCAGCACTCAACTCAACGGTTTCGGTGGAGTTACCGTCGTTGGAAAGCACGTGCGGGTAGTCCACATTACCGCCTGGCTGTACCTGGTTGGCACCGTCAGGTGTGATACTGATATCACGGTTGGCAACAACGTCCACCGCATCCAGCTTGGAATCACTGATGCTGCCGTCAGAGGAAGTCACGGTGAAGGTCACCGGATAATCACCGTCGCTGTCGTTGGTATTAACCGCATCACCGCCGGTGTAGTCCGCTTCGGCCTGAGCCACGTTGGAAGACACTTTCACTTCCGCGGTGTAGTGGTAAACCGCGCTGGCAGGCAGGTTCGGGGTAGCCGTTACCACGGTGCCGGCATCGGCGGTGTTATCCAGGGTGCCATTGCCGTCGTTGTCGATACCCACTTCCTTGAATACCACCGTCCAGCCGGAAGGCAGTGCGGAACCCAGCGTATAGGACTGCGGGTTACCGGATTCATTGGCGACAAACAGGCTGAAGCTGGTGGTTGCACCGGCCGCAGCTGAATTAGTGGTGGTGGGTGTGCCGGTGTTGGCATCCGCATCCACTGCACTGTCACCCAAGCCGGTTGCCGTTGCGCTGTTGGCAAGATCCACAGCGGCCGCATTAATGGTCGCGAGCACACCCTGGGTGTCATCACTTTGGTTATTGTCGCCAGCAGACGTGGCCGTGAGCGTATAGGCATAGGGGCCTGCACCACTGGCCGACGCCGGCAGATCCGCTTTCACGGTAATATTCAGCGCATTCGCTGCACCTGGCGCCAGGGAACCGGTATCCGGGTTGCCATCGCCATTGGTATCGGTGATTTGCACTGTGCCAGCCGCATTCCAGAAGCTGTAAGTGGTGCCCGCGGGGAAAGTGCTGCCCGCAGTATCCACGCTCAGTTCAAACACATCGTCGCCGTTACCGTTGTTGGTGATGGTGTGCTTGAAGTCCACCACGGCACCGCTGGCGGCGCTGGCAACATTGAACACGTCATCATTGGTGGTATCGGGCGCGATTTCGGTATCGTCCGCATCCACGGCATAGGTCTGACCGATAACGGTCGTTACCGTGTTGGAAGTGACCGGGGTATCCGGCGTGTTATCACCATCCAGGTCGCCCTGGGCGGCAAAGGTGTTCTTGATCTCGGTACCTGCAGCAGCAGCCGGATCAAAGCTGACGGTATACACCACAGACACGGTAGTGTTCACGCCCAGGCTGGCATCGGTCAGCTGAATACCGGGGATACCGGTTTCACCGCTGGTGCCATCGCCGTCCAGGTCCACACCCGCAGGCTCATCAATAGAGGCCAGAGCTGCCGGCGTGTACATGGTGGTCGCATCCGCCGGGATATTCTGGTCCGTACCGGTATTGTCTTCGTAGGTGTCACCATTGGAGGCCAGCAGACCATTCACCGTGGTGATATCCACGAAGGTGGCATTGGCCGGCACCGCATCGTAGATGTCTACCGCGGTTGCCGCACGGCCACCGTTGTTTTTCACCGTCAGGGTGTAGGTAATGGTGTTGGCAGTCAGATCAACGGACGCCGCCTTGGTGGTTACCAGCACAGCATCGGTGGTCACTGTCACCTGGTCGCTGTTGGTATCGTTACCGTCTGCGCCGTTAACACCGTCAGAATCATAGGTGCCAGCATCGCCGTTGGTGCCGATATCCTGTACCAGGCCTCCGTCATTGGCGTCGAAGCTGCCATCGCCCCGGGTCGAACGCACCAGCAAGGTGCCATCGATGGTGGCGCCCGCTGCAGTTCCGGATGGAACCGGTACGGCCAGGATCAGCTCGACCTGGTCACCAGCATCAACGCTCACAGACGTGGCGGCGCTTTCACCGGCATCAGGCTGACCATTGCCGTTGGCGTCGATAAACACCTGATAGCTGCCCGCTGCACCGGCACCATTCAGTCCGTCCAGGGTGAAGGTATCGGTGGCATTACCGGTGTTTTTCAGAGTGTGGCTGAAGTAAACGGTTTCACCCGGCGCACCGGATTTGTTGCCGTCATTTTCCAGCGTACCCGCATAGACTTCTGCAACGGTCACTACCGCTTCATTGGACTGTGCGGAGTAGCTGTTGCCGTTGGCATCTTCATAGGTAACGGTTGCCTTGTTCTTGATGTCCGTCCCTGCGTCAGTCAGCGCCCACGCTTGCCCTGCGGCAAACAATAGACCCCCAGACACAAGGGATGCGGCCATTTTCGAAGACAACACGCCCTTATTGAAGGCATGTTTCATGGCTTCATTCCTTTAATGGATTGTGTTTGGATTACCCTCGGTTTCGAAAGCCTTGCGAGAGCGGCCCCTCGTTATTCACAAGCGGTCCGCCCCTCCCCATGCGGCCGATCGCTGACGATCAAGCCGCTCGCACAAGACTTCCCGGGACCTTTCGATCCCGCGTCTGCTTCTCCCGGAGCTACTGCACCCGCACCCGGTAGCGATATTCCTGCACCTGGTCAGGTTGCAGGCTGCCTTTCGGCTGCCAACGCACCTGGGTGTAGTCGCTGGGAGAAACCTCGACGTTCTTGGACTGGCCATTTTCGCCAGTAATGGTTTTGGTGACCGGCTCAGCCTGGAAGCTGTCGCCGTTATCAATGCTGACGGTGAAATCGGCGCTCACCTGGGTGGCAGCACTGTCTTTTAGATAAACGGTATTGGCCGGAACCGGTCCGGTAATAACCAGACCGGAAAGCGGCTGGTCCCCGTTATTGGTGTAAGTCAGGCGGTACTCGACAATATCCCCGGGACTGGCCTGTTCGGCTTCCTCCACCACTTCCTTGCCGTCTTGACTGGTCACCAGATAGGAATCCATCTGACTGGATAACGGAGCATCCGCCCAGACAGCAGCGGACATCAAGAGCATCAAAGTCGAAAAGAACAGTTTCATGAGCAACATTCCCGGTATAAATCAGGGGGCCACCCTGACCTTTACTCAATACATCGCACCGCGCGATATACCCCTTTATGAAAATATTTTTTGTGATGAGAGTCCCACAACGGAACCCTTTCACTGTAATTCTTTGTGACAACGTACGCATTTTGCACAAAAAATGTCGGCTTTGGGTGAAGAAAATGTAAAAAGACTGCAAAGAAAAAGTGGTACGGTCGCGCCACAAAATACCCGCAAGGCCCGCAGTCAAAGGCTTACAGACTTGTAAGCAAAAGCTTACAACCAATAAAAAACCCGCCAGCGGCGGGTTTCCTACGACAAACGGTATGAGCCTCTATTCAGGGTCTGCCGCTTGCCCCTTTCAAATACCGGAAGAAATCACTGTCCGGCTCCAGTATCAGCACATCCTCGGGCTGATCGAAGCTTTCCTTGTAGGCTCGCAGGCTACGGTAGAAACGGAAGAATTCCTGATCCTGATTGTAGGCCTGTGCGTAAATCGCGGCAGCCTGGGCATCCCCTTCACCGCGGGCACTCTGGGCCTTGCGGTATGACTGCGCCAATGTCTCAGTGCGTTGACGGTCTGCGGCGGCACGGATTTTTTCCGCTTCCTCGCGACCCTGAGAACGATGCGCAGCGGCATCACGCTGGCGCTCGGCCCGCATGCGGTCGAATACCCGGCCACGCACCTGTTCCGGCCAGTCCACCTGCTTCACCCGGATATCCACCACTTCGATACCCAAATCCTCCAGGGTGGACTTGTTCACCTCTGCACGCACCTGGTCCATCAGCGCTTCACGCTGATCATTGGCCAAATTGCTCGCTGGCGATTCATCGCTCTCCGTCTTGTTCGCTTCCGCGTCGCGCAATACCGACTCGTCCAGCTGGTCGACGGGCACTTCCACGGTTTCACCGGTGGTCGGGTCGCGCAGGATAGCGGTATCACCTTCCACTTTTTCCACGTCACTTTCACCAGCCACCACCTGGAACACGGTGCGCGAAGCGAACTCGTTACGCAGCCCCTCGTTGACACGGGGATCCAGCAGCTCACGGGCACGACGCTCCATCACCTGGGGGTTGGAGGACCCGCCGCCGACGCTAACGATATAACGCTGCACGTTGCTGATACGCCAGATCACAAAGGCATCCACGTTCAGCAGCTTTTTCTCAGCGGTCAGGAACGACTGGGTACGCACGTCATAAACCAGCGCACGCCCGTCTACCTTCACCACCTCTTCCACCATCGGCCATTTGAAGTAAAGGCCAGGCTCAATGTCGGTCTTGTCGATCCGGCTAAACTGTTTCAGCACTGCCTTTTCTGTCTGGTTAACAATGAAAAAGGAATCCATCGCCAAAAGGACCAGTACCCCCAGAGCCAGTAGCGCCATCCATCCACGATTATTCATTAGCGCAGCTCCTGGTTGCGGTTGTTGTACAGGCTGCGGCCGGTATTGCGGCCACTGCCACCATCATCCGCGCCGGCACTTGAGGTCGAACCGGAAGACGTCGCGTTCTGGCTCGGTGCCTTGGCCTTGCCGTCCTGGTTCTTCATCAACTTGTCCAGCGGCAGGTAAATCAGGCTATCGCCCTTGTTCACGTCCACCAGCACTTTACTGGTGTTGCTGAACACCTGGGTCATGGTTTCCAGGTAGAGCCGCTCGCGGGTCACGTCCGGCGCCTTGCGGTACTCGGTGAGCAGATCAGTAAAGCGGTTGGCATCACCCTTGGCCTCATCAATCACCTGCTGCTTGTAGGCAAAGGCTTCTTCCTCAATACGCTGGGCTTCACCACGGGCCTGGGGAATCACTGAATTGCTGTACGCTTCGGCTTCTTTCTTGAAGCGGTCTTCGTCTTCCTTCGCCTTGGACACATCATCAAAAGCATCACGGACCGCATCCGGTGCTTCGGTTTTATCCAGTACCACCTGACGCAATACCAGCCCGGTATCGTAGCGGGTCAGGTAATCATCCAGGCGTTCACGCACCTGAACCCGGATCGCCTCACGGTTATCCTTGAGCACATCATCCATGGAAGATGACCCCACCACATGGCGCAAGGCCGAGCTGGTGGCGTGTTCCAGAATTTCTTCCGGTTGCGCAACTTTCAACAGGAACGGGCGCGGATCGAGCACCTGGTATTGCACCTGCAAGGTCACGCTGACGATGTTGGTGTCCTTGGTGAGCATTTCCTCGGTGATTTCGTAGCGGCGGTTCTGCCCCACGTCCACCTTCTCGTATTGCTCCAGAATGGGTGCTCGCCAGTTCAGGCCCGGCTCCACGATGCGATCGAACTTACCGAACCGCAGCACCACGGCGCGTTCGCGCTGATCCACCTGGAAAAAACCCATCAGGCCATAGCCGATAGCCACAATCACCAGCGCGATGACCAGCACCGGCCAGGGAGACCCGCCGCCACTGCTGCTTCCGCCACCGCCGGACTTGCCGCCTTTGCTGCCGAAAACATTGTTGATCTTGTCTTTCAGGTTTTTCAGGGCTTCATCCAGGTCCGGCGGCCCCTGGTCGCCACCACCACCCCAAGGGTCCTTCGGCTTGTTGCCGCCGGGTTCATTCCACGCCATGTAGATCTCCAGTCCGCCAAAGCCAATGGGCTCCGGCCTAATGATGACTCGCGTTTGACGAGCGTTCTGAATTGTAGGAAGGGGTGTCGTCACCTGCAACCGCAGGGGCCGGAATTACCAGCTCTTCCTCTTTTAATCCCTGTTCACGGAGCAGTCGTTCGAAGTGCACCCGATTCACATTGATACGCAGTAACATGCTGCCGTCGGTAGCGGTCTGCTCTTCCAGCACCTCACCGGCCTCGTGCAAGCGCGCGCGCAGGCGCCCTGCTGAAGCCGGCAACCGTACCCAGCAATCCACCCAGCCCGCCGCCAGCCGCTCTGCGATGGCCTCAAACAGCAGGTCGAAACCGTCACCGGTCTGTGCGGAAATCCATACCCGCCAGGGCTGCCCATGCTCGTCGCGCTCAATCCGGGGAGGCTGGTCCAGGTTATCGACCTTGTTGTAGACATGCAGCACCGGCAGCTTGTCGCCGCCAATCTCTTCCAGCACTTCGTCAACCGCGGCCACATTGCTGTCCCGCTCTTCCGCGCTGCAATCGGTCACATGCAGCAGCAGGGTGGCGTTGACGGTTTCTTCCAGGGTCGCCCGAAATGCCTGCACCAACCGGTGTGGCAGGTGACGAATAAAGCCCACGGTGTCGGCCAGAATGGCGGGGCCGACGCCCGGCACCTTCACCTTGCGCAGGGTCGGGTCCAGCGTGGCGAACAACTGGTCCGCCACATAGACATCCCCGGTGGTGATGGCATTGAACAGGGTGGATTTCCCCGCATTGGTATAGCCCACCAGGGAAATCAGCGGGGTCTCCGAGCGCTGTCGTGCACGACGCCCTTGAGCACGCTGCTTACGGACCTTGTCCAGGCGCGATTCAATACCGCGAATACGGTCACGCAATAAACGGCGGTCCGTTTCCAGCTGGGTCTCACCCGGGCCACGCAGGCCGATGCCGCCTTTTTGTCGCTCCAGGTGCGTCCAGCCCCGCACCAGGCGGGAGGACAGGTGGCGCAACTGCGCCAGCTCAACCTGCAAGCGCCCCTCGTGGGTGCGAGCCCGCTGGGCGAAAATATCGAGAATCAACCCGGTGCGATCCAGCACCCGGCATTTCACCACACGTTCCAGGTTACGTTCCTGGCCCGGGCTGAGTGCATGATTGAACAGCACCACGTCAGCCTTGTACTCACTCACCATGGCGGCCAGCTCGTCGGTTTTGCCGGTGCCGATGAACAGGGCCGGGTCCGGGCGGTCGCGCTTGCCGGTTAACTCGACCACCGGCTGCACACCGCTGGAGGTGACCAGGTGATGAAATTCGTCCAGATCTTCACGCCCCATGGCATCGGGCAGCTCCAGATGAACCAGAATCGCCCGCTCACCAGCTTCGGTACGTGTTTGCTCTGTACGATCAAATAATTCCATAGGATCCGGATATGGGGACAGGTGGCCCTAGTTTAAACCAGGATGACGGTGGAAAGGCAGGAAATACGCACAGGTCACAACGCACAGAGCCACCCGAAGGTGGCTCTGTGTAACTCAGGCACGGCAAACAGCGTTACTGATTGCCATATCCTTCGTCGGCAGCCGGAGCAGCCGTTGCCCCTGCGGCCATGGCCGGGTTACCGGTTGCGCGCGGGTTACGGGCCGGCACCACGGTAGAAATCGCGTGCTTGTACACCATCTGGCTGACTGCATTTTTCAGCAGCACGACATATTGGTCAAAAGACTCAATTTGCCCCTGCAGCTTTATTCCGTTCACCAGAAAAATAGATACCGGAATACGCTCCTTACGCAGCGCGTTCAGGAAAGGGTCTTGTAGCGAGTGCCCCTTTGACATGGCAGATCTCCTTGAAATAACAGTAAAAAGTAGCGCCCAACACTTCGGGCAATCAGCGCGTTAAAGCAGCGAAACCGTCCCAAACGGCCACCACCTTCGCCCGGTGCGCCACCGGGCAAATTTTTGTCAACAACCCAGGCAAAAGGTTCCGGGTCCCGACCCATCCATGGCCGCGACACCATTCCCAAGCAACGTCGCCAACCTATGCAGTCATTGCATTATAAACCAAAACGCATGCTTTCTGGGCTAACTAAACACAGATTTACAGTTCTTCGCAAGCAGCTCAAACAGCGCCTTTCGCTGTGACAGATCATTACTGTCGAACCACTGCAGATCCGGCCATTTTCGCAACCAGGTGAACTGGCGTTTGGCCAGCTGGCGGGTGGCGATAATGCCCCGCTCCACCATGGTGTCGTAGTCATACTGGCCGTCCAGATATTCCCACACCTGGCGGTAGCCCACCGCCCTGATGCCCGGTAACGCCGGATGCAGCTGTGGTTGCTGCCGCAGCCCTTCCACTTCGGCCAGCAAACCGGCGTCGAGCATGGCCCGAAAACGCAGGGCAATCTGCTCGTGCAGCCAGCCCCGGTCCCCGGGCGCCAGCGCCAGGCTAAGCACGGGATACGGCAACCCACTGAACTGACTTAAACCATCCCGATTCTTTATGACAGCTGTATGATGCTCCGCGTGGAATGCGGACAGCGGCCGACCGGTGAGGCGAAACACTTCCAGCGCTCGCTGTAACCGCTGCCGGTCCGTGGGCTTGAGCCGCGCCGCTGTCACCGGGTCCACCTCGGCCAGCGCCTGATGCACCGCCGGCCAGCCTTGCGCATCGGCCAGGGCCGCAATCTCCGCCCGCACCTGCGGGTCCGCTTCCGGCAACGGCGCCAGCCCCTCCACCAGGGCCTTGAAATACAGCACCGTGCCGCCCACCAGCAACGGCAACTTGCCGTTGGCGTGGATCTGTTCGATATGCCTGAGCGCATCGGCGCGAAAATCCGCAGCGGAATAGGGCTCGGTCAGATCACGAAAGCCCAGCAACCGGTGTGGCGCCAATGCCAGCTCTTCTTCAGTGGGGCGGGCAGCACCAATATTCAAGCCCTGATAGACCAGCGCCGAGTCCACATTGATGATTTCGATGGGCAGGGACTGCACCGCCTCGATAGCCAGCGCCGTCTTGCCAGAACAGGTAGGGCCCATCAGCAATAAGATAGGCAAGCACGCTTCAGGCATCACGCTGACACGCGAAAGACCGCGCGCCCTCCGCGTGTTGCCTGTCTGCGTGTCGCGTGCAAGCGGCCATGATTTATTGCCCCCGCATAAACAGTCGATCCAGATCCTTGATGCTCATCTGGGTCCAGGTGGGGCGGCCATGGTTGCACTGGCCGGAACGCTCGGTGGCCTCCATATCGCGCAACAGGGCGTTCATTTCCGGAATCGTCAGGCGCCGATTGGCGCGCACACTACCGTGGCAGGCCATGGTGGACAGCAGCTCATCCAGTTTCTGGGCAATGCGCTCACTGCTGCCTTGCGCCAACAGGTCCGACAACACATCGCGCACCATGGATTCGCTGTCACCGTTGCGCAGCAAGGCCGGCACTTCGCGCACCACCAAGGTTTCCGGGCCGGCGCGTTCCACCGCAAAGCCCAGCCGGGAAAACACCTCCGGCTGTTGCTCGGCGAAATCCGCTTCCCGGGAGGACACGGCCAGTGACACGGGCACCAACAACGGCTGGCTGCGCACCTTGTCGTCCGCCCAGCTCTGCTTGAGCCGCTCATAGGTAATCCGTTCGTGGGCGGCATGCATATCCACCACCACCATACCTTGCTGGTTTTCCGCCAGAATAAAGATGCCGTGCAGTTGCGCCACCGCGTAGCCCAGCGGCGGTACGGTTTCGTCTTCGCTGGCCGGCGGCATCACCGCCGGCGCTGACTCGCTGACTTGCTGCCCCACCAGGGCCCCGTAGGCATCCGCCTGACGGGCGCCCTGGCCATAGCCAAACGCACTGCCCCCCGTGGGCGGATAGGCCTGCCCGGCCGGGCGAGACAGGGAAGACATGCCCGCACCCGCCGGCGAAGTCAGCGACATATTGCCCTGACTGGGCGCCATGGCCGTATCCATGTCGGCGGCTGGCGCACCTTCATCGACCACGGAACCGGCCAGCTCCTGCCCCGGGCGTACCCCGGCAATGGCGCGATGCAATGAGCTATACAGAAAACCATGCACCATGCGCTGTTCGCGGAAACGCACTTCGTGCTTGGTGGGGTGAACGTTCACATCCACCATGGCCGGGTCCAGTTCCAGAAACAGCACATAGGCCGGATGGCGGCCGTGGTAGAGCACATCCGCGTACGCCTGGCGCACTGCGTGGCTGACCACCTTGTCGCGAATCACCCGGCCATTCACATAGAAATATTGCAGGTCCGCCTGGGAGCGGGAAAACGTGGGCAACCCCATCCAGCCGTGCAGACGCAAGCCATCGCGCTCCACGTCCACGGCCACCGCCTGCTCCATAAAGCCCTTGCCACACAGCTTGGCCACCCGGGCCGCCCGCAGGGTGTCATCCAGCCCGGCGGGCAGCTGATGAATCACTTTCTGGTTATGGGTGAGCCGGAAAGCGGTATTGAATTCACTCAGGGCAATGCGCCGAAACACTTCTTCGAGATGATTGAATTCGGTTTTTTCAGTGCGCAGGAACCGGCGTCGGGCCGGGGTATTAAAAAACAGGTCGCGCATGGTCACGGTGGTGCCACGGGGATGACCGGCCGGAGCCACGGTGGGCGCCATATCGCGCCCTTCCACGGTCACTTGCCAGCCTTCCGCTTCGCCTTCCACGTTACTGGCCAGGCTCAATCGTGAGACGGAGCTGATCGCCGCCAGGGCTTCACCACGAAAGCCCAGAGTACCGATGGCCTCCAGATCATCCAGCCCGCGAATTTTGCTGGTGGCGTGCCGGGACAGGGCCAGCGGCAGGTCATCGCGTTCGATGCCGTTACCGTTATCGCGCACCCGCACCAGCTTCACCCCGCCCTGCTCCACATCCACGCTGATGGATTCCGAGCCGGCATCCAGCGCATTTTCCAGCAATTCCTTGAGCACAGACGCAGGACGCTCAACCACTTCACCGGCGGCAATCTGGTTAGCAAGGCGGGAATCAAGCAGCTGAATCTTGGACAAAACAAATCCTTTAGGAAGTTATCTGACCCCGCCACACCGGGCACCCGGCACGCCTGGAATTCAGCGTGCCGGCATGCTGCCTGTTGCGTGCAAGCGGAAGGTCACGAACGAGGGATTTTCAGTACCTGGCCGACCATGATCCGGTCACCATCCATGCCGTTGGCCGAACGGATCGACTGCTCGGAAACACTGTACTGCCGGGCAATTTCCGACAGTGTATCACCGGGCTGAATACGATACTCATCACCCTGCTCACGGCGCTGGGCCGCATACCAGCTATTGGGCGCCGGGTGGCTACGGAAATAGGCGTCGATGCCATTAAGCACCGAGCGGGCCAGCTTGGTCTGGTGCGCCGAGGAGCGCAAATTCCGCTCTTCGGTGGGGTTCGAGATAAAGCCGGTCTCCACCAGAATGGAGACCATTTCCGGCTCTTTGAGCACCGCAAAACCGGCCTGCTCCACCTTGTCGCGGCCACCGTGCAACTTGGTCACCTTGCCCATTTCCATCAGTACCTGACGCCCCAGATAGAGACTGCCGGCCATGGAGCCGTTCATCTGCAGATCCGCCAGCACGCTGTATAACGAACTGTCGTCTTCCTCTTCTTCATACACCCCGGCCACGCGGTCAGACTCGTTGGCGATCTTGGCAAGATAGCGGGCCCGGGCACTGGTGGCCCCCCGGTTGGACAGGGCAAACACAGAGGCGCCATGGGCGCGGGCGTCGGTGAAGGCATCCGCGTGAATAGAGACAAACACATCCGCACCGTGCTTTTCCCGGGCGATCTTGCGGCGCTCGACCAGGGGCACGTAGTAATCGCCATCGCGCACCATCACCGCGCGCATGCCGGCCTTGCCATTAACAAGCGCCTCCAGTTTTTTGGCAATCTGCAGAACGATGGTCTTTTCATAGGTGCCACTGGGACCACGGGCGCCCGGGTCTTCCCCGCCGTGCCCCGCATCAATGGCCACAATCATCAGCCGCTGCTCCTTGGGCTCCGCCGGCTTTTGCGGCTTGGGCTTGTCGGCCTTGGCGGTTTGCAGTTCCTTGTCGAACAGGTCGACCACCAGTCGCCAGCCGTGGGGATCGATGGGTTTGAGCAGATTGGTACGAGTGCGCACGGACTCGTTCATGTCCAGCACCACCCGGGTTTTATCCGTGTGTTTGCCCACCCGGATATTGGCAATGGGGCTGCTGGCGTAATCCAGCGTTTTCACGTCGAAATCCAGCGCCGCATCCTGTAGATCGAGCACAATGCGATCCGGGTTGGCCAGCTTGTCGAGCTTGTGATCCACCGGCGCCGGCAAATCAAACACGATCCGGGTGTGGTCCGGCGCCCGGTGCAGGCGCACGGAATCGATGGTGGTCTGGGCAAACGCCAGCGAACTCCAGCACAACGCTGCCAGAGTGAACAAAACGGTCGAAACGGTTTTCTTGTTGTGAATGCGTGTTGTCATAAGCGTTTAGTCATAGGCGTTTAGTCACCACCCCATTTCAGGGTCGCTTTTCTTCCGTGGCCATTCACGGCCAGTGTAATGGTCAAATCCGGCGTTGGCACCACTCCGGCGCCCCGCTCCGGCCACTCCAGCAAACACAGGGAGCTGGCATCGAAATAATCCCGCACGCCGATCAGCTCCAGCTCTTCCGGATCCGCCAGACGATACAGGTCAAAGTGATAGATATGGACGCCAGCAATCTCGTAGGGTTCCACAATGGTGTACGTCGGGCTCTTTACGGCCCCTTCATGCCCGAGGCCACGGAGCATACCGCGAACCAGGGTGGTTTTCCCCGCGCCCAGGTCACCTTCGAGATAAACGCAGCCGCCCGCCGCCAGGCGGTGGCCCAGCTCCGCGCCCAGCGATAGGGTCGCCGCCTCATCCGGCAAATCGTAAAACTCCTGACTCATTGCTTGTCTGCCCCTTGCGGCAATTCATGGCCCTGCAGCCTGTGGTTCAATTGCTGGCGCAGCGCCCCGAGCAAATCGGTGGCCAGCAAGCCCCGCTCACCCTGCGCCGCCGCACAATGGTCTGCCGCCCGGGCGTGCACCATGGCACCCAGCCGGGCCGCATCAAACCCGTTCAGTCCCTGGGCCCGCAAGGCGGCAATCACCCCGGTCAGCACATCGCCCATGCCTCCGGACGCCATGCCCGGGTTGCCATCGCGAATCAGCGCCCGGCCCGGCTCGCCCTCTGCAGGCTCACCCTGCACCAGAGTACCCAGCCCCTTGAGCAGCACGGTACCGCCATAGCGGGCAGACAAACTGTCCAGTGCGGCAAACCGGTCCTGCTGAATGTCGCCAGCGGACACACCCAACAGCCGGCCCGCCTCACCCGGGTGCGGGGTGAGCACCCAATCTGCCGTGCCGATATCGGCCTGCCCGGCGATCAGGGTCAGCGCATCCGCGTCCACCACCATCGGCTTGCCCGTTGCCAGCGCCGCATCCAGCAAGCCTCGGCCCCACGCATCCAGTCCCAGCCCGGGGCCAATGGCAATCACCGTGGCCGCCTCCATCAGCGCGACAGCGTCTTCCGGGCGATCCACTCCGCGCACCATGATTTCCGGCTGGCGGATCAACGCCACCGCCACATGGGCCGGACGCGTAATCAACGTCACTTTGCCCGCCCCGCAACGGGCGGCGGCCTGGGCACTCATGACCGGCGCCCCGGCAAAACCATGATCGCCACCAATCACCAGCACATGGCCATAATGGCCCTTGTGGCCATCCACCCGGCGGGCGGGCAAACGGCGCTGGAGCGTCTCGGCGCCGGGGCTAAGGCAGTCCGGCTGCACCTGGGCGTAAACATCCCGCCCCACCTGCAAATCAAAAAACCGCAGCGCGCCGCAATGCAACGGCCCTTCGCCGGTGAGCAGACCGCGTTTGAGGCCAATAAAGGTACAGGTCATCTCCGCCTGCAACACTGCCCCCAGCGGCATGCCGCTGTCGGCGCTGAGTCCCGAAGGAATATCCAGCGCCAGCACCGGGAGCGACAGCCCATTCAGGCCCCCCAACAACGCGGCCACGTCATCGCGCAACGGACCTTTAAGACCAGTACCCAGCAGGCCATCAACCAACAGGTCCGCAGAGCGCGGCAGGTCCGAGTGGGTGAGCGGCTGCATGGAAATGCCGGCTGCCTGGCAGCGTCGGGCCATGGTCAGGGCATCGCCCTTGAGCTGATCCGGCGCGCGGGTAAACCAGATCTGCGGCTGCAGGCCGGCCTCCGCCGCCAGCCGCGCCACCACATAGCCATCGCCACCGTTATTACCACCACCACACAACACCGCCAGCTTGCCGGCCTGGGGCCAGCGCTCGCAGAGGGCATCGAAGGCCGCCTGCCCGGCCCGCTCCATCAGCTCGGCGCCCAGGGTGCCGGCGGCAATGGCCAGTCGGTCCAGCTCGCGGGTCTGCGCCGCGGTGTATAAAGCAGCAGGTAGCTCAGTCACCTGTTATCCTTCGCGTTATTTCGTGCGCCCCCGTTTACCGGGGCGCCACAACACATTTCCCGCCATTATACGCACGAGAGCCGGTTGCCCCGAAACGTCATGGATCTGAATCAACTGAAAGCCCAAATCCAGCAATGGGGCCGCGAACTCGGCTTCCAGCAAATCGGTATTGCCGATACGGATCTGCACGCCGAAGAAGCGCAACTGAAAGCGTGGCTGGCAAAAGGTTATCAGGGACAAATGGAGTGGATGTCGGCCCACGGCAACAAACGCTTTCGCCCCGGGGAGCTGGAACCGGGCACCCTGAGGGTGATTTCCGCGCGCATGGATTACCTGCCCCCGGACACCCAGCCGGTGAAGTTGCTGCAACAGAAAGACAAGGCCTATGTATCCCGCTATGCTCTGGGCCGTGACTATCACAAGCTGATCCGCAAGCGCCTGGCGATTCTGGCCGGCCGCATTCGTGAGGCCGTGGCGGACAGCGAGCTGGCCCGGGCCTTTGTGGACAGCGCCCCGGTAATGGAAAAACCGCTGGCGGCGAAAGCCGGGCTGGGCTGGCAGGGCAAGCACACCTTGGTGTTGAACCGGGAAGCGGGCAGCTGGTTCTTTCTGGGCGAGATCTACACCGACATTGCCTTGCCGGTGGACACTCCCGGCGAAGACCACTGCGGCAAGTGCAAGGCGTGTATCACCGTCTGCCCCACCGACGCCATTGTGGCGCCCTATGAACTGGATGCCCGGCGCTGCATTTCTTACCTGACCATCGAACACGAAGGCAGCATTCCGGAAGACCTGCGCAAAGGCATCGGCAACCGTATTTTCGGCTGCGACGACTGCCAGCTTATGTGCCCCTGGAATCGCTTCTCCCAGCACACCGGCGAAACCGATTTCCACCCCCGCCACGGGCTGGGCGACAGTGACCTGGTCTCACTGTTTTCATGGAGCGAAGAGGAATTTCTGGAGCGCACGGCGGGATCGGCGATTCGTCGCGCCGGGTATCTGAAATGGCTGCGCAATATTGCCGTGGCGCTGGGAAATGCGCCCACGACAGGGGAAATTGTGCAGACGCTGAAGGACAAGTTGGATTACCCGGATGAAACCGTGCACGAGCATGTGTTGTGGGCACTGGAGCAGCACGGCGCTGCCAATCCCTGACAACGCTTCGGCCAACTTTCGCGCTGACGCGCGGTTCGCACCTCGAGAGGTATCCTACAGGCGCTCCGGATCCGAGGTTCCGCAGGGCGAAGACAAGCTCACGCCTATTCACCCTGCGTTTCTTTCCTGTTTTGCATGTCAGCGTGTTGCGTGAAGCGTGCCAGCGGCGCCGGTCAGGCGCTAATAAAATGCTCGCGGTAATACACCAGCTCGGCGATGGATTCGCGGATGTCATCCAGTGCCAGGTGTTTGTTCTCCTTGCTGAAGCCCGGCAGGATTTCCGGCTTCCAGCGGCGGGCCAGCTCTTTCAGGGTGGACACATCCAGGTTGCGGTAATGGAAAAAGGCTTCCAGTTGCGGCATGTAATTGGCCAGGAAACGGCGGTCCTGGCAGATGCTGTTGCCGCACATGGGCGACATGCCCGCTTCCACGTACTGCTCCAGAAACGCGATGGTCTGGGACTCTGCTGCCGCCTCATTCACCATGCTGGCTTTCACCCTGGCCACCAGCCCGGAGTTGTTATGGTGGGTGGTATTCCATTCGTCCATGCCATCCAGTAGCGCATCGCTCTGATGCACCGCCAGCACCGGCCCTTCTGCCAGCACATTCAACTCGGCATCGGTAACAATGGTGGCAATTTCGATGATGCGATCGTTTTCCGGGCTCAGGCCGGTCATTTCCAGATCGATCCAGATCAGGTTATTGCGCTTGTCGGTCATGGGCTCGGCATCTCTTTGCTACGCGGAATTAGGCCTCCATGGTAGCATGGCGCTACTCACATACCAGATTGCCTACCTGAAGACAGGACCGTAATAACCCGTGGCCAAACGCAAGCTCAATCGCCGCCAACAATGGCGCATCGAAAAGATCCAGGCGGAAAAACGCGACCGCGCCAACCGCCGTAACGACCAGCAGGAGAACCTGGTGGCCGATGATCTTGGCGATGAGCAACACGGGTTTATCACTGCCCATTTCGGCCAGCAGGTGGAAGTGGAAAATGCGGACGGCCCGAATGGGGAAAACAGAAAGACACGGCGGTGTCACTTTCGCGCCACCCTGGAGCAGCTGGTTGTTGGCGACAAGGTGATCTGGCAGCCGCCCAAAAGCGAAGGCCTGGGTGTGGTAGTCGCCATCGAGCCCCGCGACACGGTACTCAAGCGCCCGGACCTGTACGGCAACCTGAAGCCGGTTGCGGCCAACGTGGAACAGATGCTGGTGGTGTTCGCGCCGCTTCCCACACCCTCAAGCGCCCTGCTGGACCGTTACCTGGTGGCCGCCGAGCTGTCCAATATCCCCGCCACCCTGGTGCTCAACAAGGCCGACCTGATCGACGAAACCCTGCGCCCCTTTGTGGATGAACTGTCCGACATGTATCGCCGCCTTGGCTATCCGGTACTGGAGGTCTGCGCTCACCAGAGCGAAGGACTGGCGCCACTGCATGAAGCCCTGGCAGGCAAGACCAGCGTGTTTGTCGGGCAGTCCGGGGTGGGCAAATCCTCACTGGTCAATGGGGTGATGCCGGAAGCGGACCTGCAGGTGGGCGAGCTGTCCAGCAACTCCGGCCTGGGCCAGCACACCACCGTCACCGCCCGGCTGGTTCATCTGCCCACCGGCGGCCAGTTGATTGATTCCCCCGGCATTCGCGAATTCGGCCTGTGGCATATCGGCGAAGACGACCTGCTGCACGGCTACCGGGAGCTCTCCGAGCTGGCGGGTTACTGCAAATTCCGCAATTGCTCACACCGCAACGAACCCGGCTGCGCGCTGATCACTGCCGCCGAAAACGGCGACATCGATGAAGAGCGGCTGAGTAATTTTTACCAGATTGCCGACACCCTGGACGAGGAAGGACGGGAGAGGTATCAGTGAACCCGTTAATAATGAATAATGAATAGTTAATAATTGGACTTCGCTGCGCGAAGTTGTTTCGCTATTAATTATTCATTATTAACTATTCATTGCCTCTTATGTTGCCACTGCTGCTCGAACCCGCCGAACTCGCCAACCGTCTTGAGGATGGCAACCTGCTCATCCTCGACCTGAGCAAACCGGCCGTTTACGTCCAGGCCCATGTCCCCGGCGCTATCCATCTGGACTTCAAGCGACTGCAGACCGGCGCCCAGCCTGCGCCAGGCATGATCCCTTCCGATGACGCCCTGAGCGACCTGTTCTCCGAACTGGGCCTGACTCCGGACACCCATGTCATCGCCTATGACGACGAAGGCGGCGGCTGGGCCGGGCGCCTGCTGTGGACCCTGGATGCCATCGGCCACAAGCACTACAGCTACCTGAACGGGGGCATCCACGCCTGGCTGGCAGAAGGCCTCCCCACCAGCAGCGAAGCCCACGAGCCCACCCCCAGCGATTATGAAGTCGGCACCCATGCCCCCCTCACCGAGGTGGATCTGGATTACCTGCTGGCCCACTATCAGGATGACGATGTGGTGATCTGGGATTCCCGCTCCCTGGATGAGTTCGACGGCGTACGCGCCTTCGCCCAGAAGGCGGGGCACATCCCCGGCGCCCGCCACCACGAATGGACTGAGCCCATGGACAAGCAGAACAACCTGCGCCTGCGTCCACTGGAAGACATCCGCGCAGAATTGGCCGCCCTGGGCATCACCGGCGACAAGGAAGTGATTACCCACTGCCAGACCCACCACCGCTCCAGTTTTTCCTGGCTGGTGGGCAAACTGCTGGGCTTTGAACGCATGCGCGGCTACGCCGGCTCCTGGGCCGAGTGGGGCAATCACCCCGATACTCCCGCGCAGAAAACCGAATAATCCGGGCCAATGGCTCCCTGAAAGAGTAAGGATTCCCCTTGAATAACTGGCGCGACAAACTGTTCGTTACCCTGCAGTACCTGGTCCCCCAGCACGGCCTGTCCCGACTGGTGGGCATGCTGGCCCGCAGCGAAGTGCCGTGGATCAAGACCACCTTTATCAACCTGTTCATGAAACGGTTCGGTATTGACCTGTCCGAAGCACAAATTGAAGACGCGGATCAGTTTCCCTCTTTCAATGCCTTTTTTACCCGGGCGCTGAAAGCCGACGCCCGCCCACTGGAAGCCAGCGGCGATAACGAGATTGCCTGCCCGGCAGACGGTGCCGTAAGCCAGCTTGGCGCCATTCGTGCCAACCAGATCTTCCAGGCCAAGGGTCACGATTACTCCCTGTATGACCTGCTCGGCGGTGACAGCGCGCTGGCCAGCGAATTTACCAACGGTCAGTTCGCCACCATTTACCTGTCGCCCCGTGACTACCACCGGGTGCACATGCCCTTTACCGGCACCCTGCGCGAAACCCGCTACGTGCCCGGCGACCTGTTCTCGGTAAACGAAGCCACGGCCAACGGCGTGCCCAACCTGTTTGCCCGCAACGAACGGCTGGTGTGCATCTTTGATACCGAACAGGGCCCCATGGCGGTGATTCTGGTGGGTGCCATGATCGTCGCCGGCATTGAAACCGTCTTCAGCGGTCAGGTGACGCCGCTACCCAAGCAGGTGGTCACCACCGACTACCTGCGCACCGCCCCCATCACCCTGCAAAAAGGGGATGAATTAGGGCGCTTCCTGCTGGGCTCCACCGTGGTCATGCTGTTCCCGGAAGGAAAAGCCGGGTTTGCCGACAATCTGAAAGCCGGCAGCCAGGTACAGGTACTCGGCAAACTGGGTGCTTACGCTCACTAAGCAGCACACAGGCCAGCACATCCTCCGCCCCGCCGCAATGACCAGAATTGCGGCAAATCGGGGCGGGTATCCCCCCTGACAGGCATCACGGTCCGCACGGCAACTGCGCCCGCCCGCATCTTCCCTACAATAACCGGCCGTTGATCCATAGCCGGTAGACTTCATGCTCACTGACACACTGCAACAGGCCTTTCAAACCCGGACCCGCCCCTGGCGACAGCGCTTGGACAATGGCCGCGCCCGCCTGTTCGATGCCCGGCAATTAAGCCAGGCCGAACAGACACCCTACGACACCCTGTTCGACGATGGCCTGGTGAAACTGCGCTACTACCCACCGTTGACGGAAAACGCCATTCCCCTGTCCGACGGCACGGTGACCCCGGTCAGCCAGACCTCCCAGCGCACCCCGCTGGTACTGGTGGCACCGCTGGCAGTGAACATGCTGATCTACGATCTGTTCCCCCAGCGCAGCCTGGTGCGCTACCTGCGCGCCCGCGGGTTCGAGCTGTACATGGTCGACTGGGGCCGGCCCGGTCGCCACCACAACCACCTGAGCCTGAGCAGCTACTTTGCGGACTATTTACCCAAACTGCTGGTGCAGGTCCGCCAGCACAGTGGCCAGCAAAAACTGAGTCTGCACGGCTGGAGCTTCGGCGGGCTGTTCAGCCTGTGCTACACCGCCCTGGGCAATGACCCGGACATCAAGAACCTGGTGCTGGTCGGCGCGCCTACGGATTATCACCGCAACGGCGCCCTGGGCGGCCAATACCGGGCCCTGAGCCGCCGGGCCAAGTGGATTCGCAAACACACCGGTCTGCGCATCCATAATGTGCCTGCGGATCTGTTGCGTTCACCGGGCTGGGTAAACAGCCTGGCCTTCAAGCTGACCAACCCCATTGGCAGCCTGCAAGGCTACTGGAGCCTGATGAAGAACCTGCACGACCGGGACTTCGTCGCCTCCCACGCCACCAACGGCGCCTTTCTGGACGACATGGTGGCCTACCCCGGCGGCGTGATTCAGGACATCATCCGCTACCTGTGGACGGACAACGTGGTCGCCCATGGCCAGCTCCCCATGGAGGGAACTGACGGGCACCTGAACCGGGTGACCGCCAACGTGCTCAACATTACCGGCGCCAACGATCCCATCGTCACCCCGGAATGCAGCCAGGCCATGAAGCCATTGATTCGCAGCAAGGATAAGACCTTTGTCACCATTGAGGGTGGCCACATGGGCATCCTGGGCAGTGCCGCCGCGCAGAAACAGAGCTGGGGACGCATTGCGGACTGGTTGATCGAGCGGGATTAAAAGCAGCGACGAGCTACTAGTGACTAGCGACAACGCGGGTTAGGCGCGGTGCCTCACGGTGGCCGCTCTGCCCGCGGGATCCAGTTGCAAGTTCAACGTTTAAAGTTGAAAAGGAAAACCGGAGCGACACCAGCCTCTCCGTTGGCCCTACTGTAGGAGCCCAACTTGAGGGGCGAACCGAGCGGAGCGAGGCGACAGGAATCCAGGTCTACCCGCAATGTTTCCTGAAACCTGCCGAGCCCAAGGAACTTTCCTGGCTTTTCCTATCTGTTTTTCGCAACTCGCAACTCGTCATATAACCGTCATCCTTACCGCCTAGTCTGAAAGCAGTTTCCGCTGACAACTGTGTTCGCTTTCATGCCTCGCCTGTTGATTCTTTTCCCTTGCAGTCACATGGGCAATCTGCTGATTGCCCTGCCGCATTTACGCGCCATGCTATCGACACATCCGGATGCCTTGTTGGTGGTTGATGCGCGTTACCAAGCATTGGTGTCGCAAAGTTTACCCGGCGAAACACGGCTTCTCTTTTATCCGGAACAGGCGCTCTCTTCATCCCGGCCTTTATGGCAACGGATAAAACACTACCTGATGTTTGTTCATGCCATGCGACGCTTTCGCGCAGAGCACTGCGTGGACATTGAAGGCGAACAGAAATCCGCCACGCTGAGCCGACTGTCCGGTGCGACAACACGCATTGGCCCACCGCGGCGCCATGGCCACTGGTTCTATAACAAGCCGCTGGAACCGGACTGGCAAGGCCACCGCTGGTACGGCTACGCCAGCCTGAGCCAACCCGCAGCAACCGCGCCAGCGCATTACCTGCCGCTCACCGAATGCCCGGACAGCAACGCACGCATCCGTGCCTTGTTGCCCATGCACGCCGGTGACATCCGCCTGATCCTGCATGTGGGTGCAACCAAGACTTACAAGATGTGGCACGCGGAACAATTCGCCTCCCTGTGCCAACAGGCGCGCCGGGCCGGGCTCACTCCCATCCTGGTCGGGGCCGGGCACAAGGACCGTGTGCAAATCGCTCGCGTGCAATCCTTTCTCTGCGAACCGGTGCTGGACCTGTGTGATCAACTCAACCTGTCGGAACTCATCGCATTGCTGCAACACAGCCGGGCCTATGTGGGTAACGACAGTGGCCCCATGCATTTGGCGGCCGCCTGCGGCATTCCCACCGTCGGTCTGTTCGGCCCCACCAACGACAACCTCTGGCACCCACTCTCACCCCTCGCCCGCGTATTGCGCTGGCAAGCCTGCGCTGCGGAATGCGAGCGCAGCAGCTGCGTGCAGGACAGCTACCCCTGCCTGCAGCGCATTACTGTGAATCAGGTGATGGACACGCTATCGGCCCTGGGCGTCCCTGTCGGCACACAGGCCACCACACCCCGCCGCGCAGTGTGACGCCAAGCGCACTCTTTTAATTAACCCTTCAATAATGGCATTTGCCTGGAGCCGAAAAAAAGAAAACGCAGACCGTCTCCGGACTGCGTCATTGTCAAAAAATGGATCTGCCTTTGTTGTTGTGGGAATGCGTTTTCTGCTTCCGGTTACAGGCCGTCGAACAAACCCGCCAACAAGCCAGTGATCGGCGACAACAAATCCAGCAAGGGAGCCAGCGGGCTCAACAACCGCTCATCCAGCTGCTCCGTGACTTCACGGACTACCGTGAGCAACACCGATGACAAGGCATCGCCAGGCAAGGTGGTGTATTCCTCTGCGCCGGGAATCTGGTTAAGCCACAGCACATCATTCACCAGGTGTTCCAACGTTGCCTGCACCGTACCCACCAACTGCTCACCGGTGGCGCTGCTATCCAGCATCACCAACTGCTCCAACGTATTGGCAAGCCCCAGCGACACCGTGGACAACACGGAGGTAAGCCCGGCGAAAACGGGCACTTCGCCAGGTACCTGCTCCTCAACGCCATCCAGAATATTGTTCAGGTTGCGCGACAGAGACACCAGCGGCGCAGCAATAAAGGCGATGTCGTCTACCGTGCTGCCGTCGCCGCCCAGGCCCACATCGCCGCTACCCGTACCGACGCCGGCGGCCAGGGCATCAAAGGCGCTGCCAAGCTGGTCAAAGGGTGCCGGCAAGCCACTGGTATCGATGGCCTGCAACTGCTCGGAAGCCGCCAGTACCGCCTGTACCGATTGCGTCATTTCACTGCTGTCGCCTTCCAGGATCGCCGCGGTTGCCGCATCCATGGCATTGAACAGGATGTCGGTACCGGCAATGATCTGGTCGAACACCTGACGCTGTTCTTCCGGCAGGTTGGCCCCCACTTCGGTAAAGCCGGACACCAATGTCTCACGCAGTTCTTTCAACGGGCCGGTGAAGTCCGCATCGAAACCATCCGGTAGCGGCAACGGCAATGCACCATCGCCCAGCGGCTGGCCGGAGAAATCGTTGTTGCCACTGAGCAGCACCATGGGCTGCTTCTCATAACAATGGGTATAGGCCGGCGTCAGCTCACCGCCACTGATGACACCCAGGCCTTCCGCTTCCGGGTCCACCGTATAGGCTTCGATGCAGAGCTGAGCCGGAGCCATGGTTTCGGCATTCGCTTCTACCGCTTTCATCCAGAAAAAGCCGTAGGTATCGCCCTGCTGAAAACGGGCAGCGTTACGTTCCGGGTCATCAATGGAGCGAGTCTTGCCGGCGGCACCGCTCACCACAAATTCCGTGCGCCCACAGGACGGCACAGCATTGAGCACCTGTAAATCGTGGTCATGACCGGCGAAGAAAAAATCGGTCTGGTCGCAGACCGCTTCTTCCATGAACGCCTTCCAGCGCTCACCGGCCAGCACCGGTAACAGTTCACTGGGTACGCCATCGTAGTTGCCCGCGTTACCGTGGCTGCCATTGGACAAGTACGGATGGTGCGCCATGCCAATGCGGAATACTGCATTGGAACCAGCGATGGCATTCACTGCCCAGTTACGCTGATCAACACCATAGGTGTGATACGCGTAGGCAATATCCGGGTCGGCGAAACCGCCGGCAATGGGATTGGAATCCAGTGCAAAGAAATCTACCAGAGGGCGCTCCCCCTGAGAGGTATTGCCCGCACTGTGTTTGAAATAACGATCCGGCATATTCCAGCGGTCGGACAGGCGGCCATCGAAATAGGAATAATCCACCTGGAATTCGCCGCGGGCATTGCCTGCCCCGTCGCCTCCCACGTAACCGGTATTGTCGTGGTTACCCAGCACCATGTAGAACGGCAGCTGTACCGGCTCAAACGGTTTTTCGAATTTTTCCGCGAACTGGGGATCATCCACGCTGGTGACCCCGGCCTCATAAATATTGTCGCCCAGCCCGACCACCAGATCGCACCCTGCAAAGGCCATGTCACCGACAAATTCATCCTTGCCGTCACAGACATCGGCTATCGCCTGCCCCACGGCATACTGACCCGCAGAGCCGCTGCCGGAATCGCCAATCACAATAAAACGTACCGCCGCTGGCGGGTTGCCGACGGTTTCATCACCGCCGCCGTCATCCGGGTCACCGTCCCCTTCACCACCATCACCGGGGCCATTGGGGGTTTCCACATTGCCGCCATCGGCACCGGCATTCACGCCGCCACCGGAGGAGCCTCCTCCACCACAGGCCGTCAGGGTAATCGCCGCCACCAGGGGTAACAGTTTCCAGTAAGCGCTCATGAGATCACCTCTTCAGTATTCAGCACGGGGGGATGGGAAAATGCGGTGCGCAACGTGCGCGGTCGGGATAATGGCTGATCTTCGATAATGCGACTGTCGCCACTTTTTACCGTCACCACCTTGGTTTTTGCCGTATTGATCTGTCCACGCAAATCGTAGGACTCAATGCTTTGCGCGTAGTAGAACTCACCCTGGGCACGCTGGCGGGTGACATCCACCAGAATGAAACCTCGGGATTTGGCTTCCACATAGCGGATATGCGGATTGGCCACGGGAATCACCACGCCGGCAAGCTCTGCCACGCCTTCCGGAAAACCGGGGCTGGTCACCGCGGGGGTGACAAATTCTGCCGCCAACGCCTTGTCGAACAGATCGCCCAGCAGGGTGCCCGGATTGCGGTAAATTTCGCTGGCCCAGGAGGTGTGGATATCGCCGGTGAGAATCACCACGTTGTCGATATCGTTATCGTCGATGTGGTTCAGGATTTTCAGCCGATCCGCCGCGTAGCCATCCCACTGATCCATGTTGATGGCAGACAGATTGCCGCGCAGTTGCGCATGGCGTTCGCTCAACGAAGGAATCTCGGCAATATTGAGCTGCGCAAACATCACCTGCTGACCAATGAAGCGCCACTGGCTGTTCGATTCACTCAAGCTGTTGAGCAGAAAATCCATCTGCTGCTCGCTGATCAGGTGTCGATCTTCGTCGTTACGGCCCGGATCGGCGGGTATGGTCAACTGCTCATCGCGACCTTCCAGCCGGGTATCCAGCATGGTCAGATCAATCAGGTCACCGAAGGCAAAGTTGCGGTAGATCACGCTGTAATTACCAGGCTCACGGGGCCGGATCGGCAACCATTCGAAATAGGCTTGCTGGGAAATCTGTTTGCGTGTATCCCAATCCCCTTCGGTCAGCGGATCATGATTGCCCGCCCCGTCGCGGTAGCTGTTGTCGGTGGATTCGTGGTCATCCCAGACAGCAATCATCGGGAATTGCTGATGCACGGCCTGCAGATCTTCGTCGGTTTTATACTGCGCATGGCGTTGACGATAATCCGCCAGGGTGATCATTTCGTGGGGAGGCTGCGGATCGCGCTCGGGGAAATCACCGTACTCGCCGGCCCCGTACTCGTACAGGTAATCGCCAAGGTGCAAGACAAAATCCAGATCCGCATGATTGGCCACGGCCCGGTATACGGAGAAAAATCCGTAGGGATAGTTGGAGCAGGAAACCACCGCAAAACGGGCCCGGTCGATAAACGTTTCCGATGCGGGGAAGGTCCGGGTCCGCCCCACAGGGGAGACTTGATCCCCCACTGAAAACTGATAGTAATACCAACGGTCCGGCTGCAGCCCCGTGGCATCCTGCTTCACGCAGTAGTCGCTGGACGCACTGGCGGTGGCGGTATAGCTCGCCACCGTTTGCTGCATGGCCAGATCACTGGCCACAGTCACGGTGACAGCCACATCCTCACCGCTATCCAGATCCGGCGTGACGCGGGTCCAGAGAATCACCCGGTCAGACAGTGGATCACCGGAGGCCACCCCATGCAGGAAAGACACGCCTGGCAGATCGTCCGGGGCATCCGGTTCGTCCGGCAGACTGGGTGTAGGCGTATTGGCCGGCGGCGCGGCTGAAGAGCTGCTGCCACCACCACAACCCGCCAGTGATAGCGCGCCCCCCGCGCCCAGCGCCTGCACCAGGGTACGTCGTTTGCGATCCATGAGAATTCCCCCTAACCATAAAAGGCCATCGCCCTACGGCAACAGCACGTCAAGATTAGGCAGGAAATTGCACGGAAACAGTGGACCTTGGGTAGTCGCACTGTAGTGCTATGTAGCTCCCTGTAACCGCCCAGTTAAAGGTGACAAAACGAGGAAAGTAGCAGGAAATTTCAGTGATTGTGCCGGTCAGACCAGCGCAAAGGCACCGGGTAAATGCTGACGCAGGGTGAGCAGATTTTCTTCCTGCACCGCCATCTCACCAAAACAATTGGCCATGGTGCCGGCGTACCGCAGGCCATCCTTTTCAATGGCCTCTGCGGTCAACAAGGCATGATTGATACACCCCAGCTTCATGCCGACAACCTGGATCACCGGCACATCCAACTCCTTGGCCAGCCCGGACAACATTTCTCGACTGTTGAGCGGCACGCGCCATCCGCCGGCGCCCTCAATCAGAATCAAGTCCGCCGGATGGGCGCTCAAGGCACCCCGCACATACCCCACCAGCCGGGACAGACTGACATCTTTTCCCTCTTGCTGGGCAGCGATATGTGGCGCTATCGGCGCCTTGAATGCCACCGGGTTGACCATCTCGTAGGGCAGCTTCACTGAACTGGCCGCCATCAACTGCAGGGCATCTTCATTACGCCAGCCATCCGGTGTCTCATCACAGCCTGCAGCAACCGGCTTGAGCCCATAGCAACTCAACCCGGCTTCCCGGGCCCGCTCCAACAGGCGACAGCTCACCCAGGTCTTGCCGACTTCAGTGTCGGTGCCGGTGACAAAGAAGATGCCCTTGAGGGCGGGGAGCGGTGGTTTTTGATCGGACATATCTGTTTTCGTCTTCTGGTTTCAGGGGCTTGATCTGGATTACGCCGAGTTTCGAGTTTCGAGTTTCGAGTTTCGAGTTTCGAGTTTCGAGTTTCGAAAAGAATAAAACGGTTTTGCCTTTCGCAACTCGCTTCTCGTGACTCGTTACTGTGTTTTTTCCGCTTCCAGGAACAATACATTCCAGGTCAACGGCAGGCCCTGTTGCGTTCGCTTGGTTTCATATTCTTTCACCATGGCCTGCCAGGCATTCTTGCCGGTAAGACCGGAGGCGCCGCTGACATGATCCGCGCCGGTGGCCTTGAGCCGACGGGCGATGGCCTTGACCGAATCGTAGTATTCCACCATCACCTGTTGCTGCAGCTCAGCATCGACAAAGCCCGCCTGCAGGGCGGCGCTCTGCCAGTCGTCAAACCCCGGCAAGGCGTTCACATGGGGGCGGCGATTAACCGCCTGCCAGCTCTGCTGCAATTCGTGCAGGGAACCTGCCAACGGCACCGCCAGCAACAAGCGCCCCCCGGGAGACAACACCCGGCCAACCTCTTTCAGGACCGCATGGGGATCACACCATTGCAGGGCAAAACAACTGAATACCAACCCCTGGGAGGCGTCGCTCACCGGCAACTGTTCCGCATCCGCACAGAGAGGCTGATAGCGCTCATTAAACCGCCCACGCTCCGCAGCTTCGTGCAACATGGCCCGCGACAGGTCCACCGCTTGCCAATGAGTCTCAGGCAGCACTTGCTGCTGGGCCCGGGCAAAAGGTGCCGTGGCACATCCCAGGTCCAGCGCCGCATTCACTGGCAACCGCTGCGGCAACCGCTGCACCAGCGAACGGCCCACCGCCAGCTGCAAAATCGCATGCTCGTCATAGCTGTGCGCCGCCCGGCTGAAGTGGTCGCTGACCGCATGTTTATCCAGAGCGGACGCAGCCATCTCAAGCGACCAGTCGATATTCGCGATAGAAGTCATAAACCGCTCTCGTAAACGTCTCCGGTGCCGACAGGAAAGGCACATGAGCCACCTGCTCAATCAGGGCAGTGCGGCCGTTATGAATCAGCGGCTCGCTGGCCGCCATGGCCGCCGCCGGGACAATATGATCGTTCTCGCCAAAGACCATCAACACCGGCATGTCCAGCGCCGGCAAGACCGTTCGCATGTCTGCCTCGCGCAGAATGTCGAGACCACTGCGCAAGGCTTTCGGCGCGGGCAGCCCACAGAAATAAAGGATTTCCTTGAGCCGCGCCGTATCCTCGCGCATGGCTGCACTGCCCTTGCAGTTTAATGCGAGGAAACGCACTAGGGTGCCTTCATGATCCTCGTCGAACATTTCGGCAAACTTGCCGAGAATGTCCGGCTTCATGGCCGTATCCCAGCCCTCACCGGTCGTAAACCGCGGCGAGGTGGCCACCGTGACTACCGACTGCACCCTTTGCGCCGCTTTCCCGGCCATGGCCAACGCCACCAGCCCGCCCAGCGACCAGCCCAGCACGTGGGCCCGCTCCGGCATGATCGCCAGCACTTCGTCCGCGAGAAAATCCAGGGTGTAGTCCCCGTTGGGCATGGGACTCTGGCCCATGCCGGGCAGGTCCACCACGGTGACCCGGAACCGTTCCAGCAAGGCCGGCACAATGTCGTCAAAGACAATGGCATGCAGCCCCCAGCCATGAATCAGAACGATGTCCTGCGCCTCGTCATCATTCACACCCGTGGCTTTGTAGGTATTGTGAAAGGGAATCAGTTTTGGCATAGCAGTCCTGGTCAACTTGACGCCTGGCGCAGTGCGCCCGGCACAATAAAATCCAATAACGGGTCAGGCGTTCGCCAGCGCCAGCAGCAGCGCATCCACATCCTCAAGCTCATGGGCGGCTGACAGCGTTACCCGTAAGCGAGCCTCGCCTTCCGGCACCGTGGGCGGGCGAATGGCCGTGATCAGCAAACCCTTTTCCCGGAGCGCACCACTGAGTGCCATGGCGTCGACATCACTGCCGATCAGCAATGGCTGAATCGGTGTGCGCGACGGCATCAGGGTGTAGCCCTGCTCACTGGCACCGTGTCGAAAACGGGCAATCAGTTCTGCCAGCTTCTCCCTGCGCCAGTTTTCCTCACGGGACTTGTGGAGACTGACCCGTGTGGCCGCCGCCACCGCGGCCGGCATGGCGGTGGTGTAGATAAACGTGCGGGCGAACTGTATCAGGGTTTCGATCAAATCATGGCTGCCTGCCACAAAGGCGCCGCCAGTACCCAGCCCCTTGCCAAGCGTTCCCATGAGGATCTGGGTACGCGGGTTAACCCCCTGGGCAAACAAGGACCCACGCCCTTGCGGGTCGAGCACACCAAGGCCGTGGGCATCGTCCACCATCAGCCAGGCATCGTGAGCGTCACAGGCATCGGCGTAGGCCGCCAGCGGCGCTTCATCACCATCCATGCTGAAGATGCCATCGGCCACCACCAGTTTGCGACGGGCATCGCTACGCTGCAGCTGACGGCTCAAGGCATCGGCATCATTGTGGGCAAAGCGCCGGAAGCGGGCCCCGCTGAGCAGGCCGCCGTCCAGTAGCGAAGCATGATTGAGGCGATCTTCGAATACGGCGTCGCGCTTGCCCAGCAAGGCGGACATAACGCCCAGATTGGCCATGTAACCGGTGGAAAACAGCAGCGCGCGCTCACGGCCTGTGTGCTCGGCCAGCGCCTCTTCCAGATCCTGATGCGGGCGCTGATGACCGCAAACCAGATGCGACGCACCGCTGCCCACACCCCAGTCCCGTGCCCCCTGCCGGAACGCCTCGATAACATCCGCATCGTTGGCCAGGCCAAGGTAATCGTTACTGCAGAAATTCAGGTACTGCTGACCGCCCACAACCGCATGCCGGCCACAGGGGCCGTCCATGATTTGCGGCTGGCGATAGCGGTGCTGCTCCCGGCGGGCCGCCAGGTCGGCGGCCAGATCAAAGCCCACAGGCGAGCCTCAGTGCTCGGTGGCGGTGGGCCGACCGGTGTCCTTGTCCAGCACATGCTTGGCGGCCCGTTTAGAGTCCAGGGCGTTATAGAAAAGCCCGGCTTCCTCCGCTTGCTGCTCGGACACCTGCGCCTGGATGGCTTCTTCATGGGCTTCGTCGGATGCTTCGTGGCGCGGATCCAGCGGATGAATCCCCAGCCGCTTGAACAGGCGTTGGTCGTGGTTGGCTTCCGGGTTATCGGTGGTCAGCAAACGTTCGCCATAGAAAATGGAGTTGGCACCGGCCATGAAGCACAGAGCCTGGGCTTCGTCGTTCATTTCCTGACGACCCGCAGACAGCCGCACATAGGATTGCGGCATCAGGATCCGGGCCACCGCCACGGTGCGCACAAATTCGAAGGGGTCCAGATCGTCCACATCCGCCAGCGGCGTGCCTTCAATCTTTACCAGCATGTTGATGGGGACAGATTCCGGATGGTGCGGCAGGTTAGCCAACTGCTGAAGCAGGCCCACCCGGTCATTGCGCTCCTCGCCCATGCCGACGATCCCGCCGCAGCACACCTTCATGCCCGCGTCGCGCACATTGGCCAGGGTGGACAAACGATCATTGTAGGTCCGGGTGGTTATCACCTGCCCGTAGTATTCCGGCGAAGTGTCCAGATTGTGGTTGTAGTAATCCAGGCCTGCCTCGGCCAGCGCCCCCGCCTGACCTTCATCCAGCATGCCCAGGGTCATGCAAGTTTCCATGCCCAGGTCTTTAACCTGACGGATCATGTCCAGCACATAGGGCATGTCCTTGTCGCGGGGGCTGCGCCAGGCGGCGCCCATGCAAAACCGGGATGCCCCGTTCTGCCGGGCAGCCTTGGCTTCTTCCACCACCCGGGACACTTCCAGCAATTTCTCTTTTTCCAGCTCGGTGTTGTAGTGACCGGACTGGGAGCAGTATTTGCAGTCTTCCGGGCAGGCGCCGGTCTTGATCGACAGCAAGGTGCTCACCTGCACCGCATTGGGATCGAAGTGGGCCCGGTGCAGCGCAGCCGCCTGGAAGATCAAGTCGTTGAACGGCAGGGCAAACAGGGCGTCGATCTCACTGCGTTTCCAGTCATGGCGTACAGCCATGTCCGTGGATGGCGATTGGGCGGTGCTGGCGATGGCGGGCATGCTTCATTCTCCTCGGGTAACGTCAGCAGGCTAAGGAGCCCCATGGCACCTGTCAACCTGAAAGCCGCAACAAAAGTTTACTGCAGTCTACTTTTTAACCACATTAACCCCTCGCCCTGTACTCTCTGCGGCCAATCAGAAAGCGGGGCCTTGTGCGTTGATTGCCTGCACTTGCTGGCCCGGCTGACTGTACCGCTTTGCCGTTGCGGGCTCCCCCACGGCAACGAACAGCCCGTCGAGGCGGATTCTGTGCCGCCATTGTGTGGGCGCTGTATTCGCCAGCCACCGCCGTTTTCCGCCAGCCAGGCGCCCCTGCAATACACCTTCCCGATAGACGCCCTCATCACACGCTACAAACACCGGGCTGACCTGACGGTAGAGCGGGCCCTGGCCCCACTATTGGCAGAGACGCCCCTGCCATGGGCGGATACCGATGCCGTGTGTCCGCTGCCGGTCCATTGGCGACGGCGATGGCGCCGCGGCTTCGATCAGGGGGATCACCTTGCCAGACTGATGGGGCAATACTGGCAACGCCCCGTGCTGCCAGCACTGGTACGTCAACGGGCCACTGCCAGCCAGCAAGGGCTGAGCCGCCGACAGCGGCAACGCAATCTGCGCCAGGCATTTCACTGTCAGCACCCTGTCACCGGACTGCGACTGATCCTGGTGGATGATGTCATGACCACCGGCAGCTCTGCCCGCGCAGCGGCACAATGCCTGCTTGATCACGGCGCCGAGGACGTACGGGTATGGACCCTGGCGCGCACACTGCCCCCGCCGTTGGCCTGACAGGCACCGCCCAACCCCTCCTTGCCAGGGAACGCGCTGCGTTTTTCAGCGGGCTCTCTAGGCCCCATAGCCACCTTTAGGCATAATAACGGCTTGTTCACGGAGGGAATCACATGACAAGAATAATAATCACCCTGGCCCTGCTGGCTCTGGGCTGTTCCAGTGTTCAGGCCGAAGACCGTTATAGCGGCGTCACCCTGATGCGCGGCACCGTGGTGTCCGTGGGCCGGGTGGACCCGACGGAAAATATCGGCACCGGTTTTTTTGTCGATGCCAATTACACCAGCGTGGCGTTGAATGCCGGCGTCGGCACCAAGAAATTTGGCGATTCGCCCATTCGCCGCGACTCCGGCGACGATGACCTCTCCGCTGCGGACGGCGAACGTGTTAACAATGCCTATGCCGGAGTGGGCTTTGGCCGCATTATTCAGGTTCAGTATGGTTACGGCTCAGAAGGCGACCTGCTGCGCTACCGCTCCGACTTCAACTACCGTTCGGTGATTGATTTCTTCACCGGCAAGCGCACCCCCAAGGACCGCCTGACTCTGGGTGACCGGCTCACGTTCACCATCGCCGTGGAGCAGTACCTGGACGACGAAGACGAGATTTTCGATAACGCAACCTGGGGCATTGGCCTGTTATTCTGATCCGTTGATGGATTAACGACTGACCAGGCCGGCCCCGGCAAGGAACACCATGGACATACACATTGCCCAGGGGCACAACCCGCCGCACAACATTCATGGCATTACCGTGGTGATCGACGTGATTCGCGCGTTCACCACCAGCCATCACGCCTTTCGCAAAGGCCTTCGCTGTATCTGGCCGGTGGCCAGCGCCGAGCAAGCCTTTGCGCTGCGCGACGAACACCTGCCTGACGCCTTGCTGGCCGGGGAAGTAGAGGCACTGCCAATTCCCGGTTTTGATTTTGGTAATTCCCCCTGGGAAATCGATCAGGCCGAGCTGCAGGACAAAGAACTGATTCTGCGCACCACCAACGGCGTGGCCGCCACCCTGCGTGCCCGCGACAGCCGTGAGGTGCTGGTGGCCGGGCTGGTCAATGCGGAGGCCACCGCCAACTATTTGCGCAAACAGAACCCGCCCACCGTGGTGCTGGTCGCCTCTCACCCCACCGGCGATGAAGACGTGGCCTGCGCCGAGTATATCCGTCATCTGCTGGGCGGAGACGGCATCACCTATGAGGCGGCCCGCGACCGCACCCTGAATGCCAGGGCAGCGAAGAAATTTTTCGCCGGCACTCACCCCCGGCTACGTCCGCAGGATATCGAAGCCGCCGCCAGCAGCGCAGGCCCGGATGCCCTGACCATGCACGTGCGCTTCGACCCGCAACCCTGTATCACGGCTCAATCAGCCCCCTGACATCCAGCGTCAATGATTCCGTTCTTTTTGATCAATGCGCCGCTACCATCGAGCTTGCTACTGTTGATTGAATTTTTACCAACAGGACAGCCCGATGATCCAGTGGTCCGAACAACAGCAGATGATCCAGAAAATGGTACGCGACTTTGTGGAAAAGGAAGTCGTGCCGCAGCTGGACGATATCGAATATAACGGCGTTCCCCCCTACGACATCCTGCGCAAGATGATCAAAACCTTCGGCATGGATGTGATGGCCAAGCAATCATTCGACAAGCAGATTGCCCGTGAGAAGGCCATCGCTGCCGGCGACACCGTCGAAGAGAAAAAGAAGAAGGAAGGCCCCTCCGCCATGGCCGGGGAAGAAGCCGCCATGCGCATGATCCCCATTATTGAACTGTGCAAACATGCCCAGGGCCTGGTCACCGCCATGGGCGTTTCCATGGGCCTGGGCGGTGGCGCCATCATGAGCAAGGGCACCACAGAGCAGAAAGAACGTTGGGCTCTGCCCCTGCTGACCCTGGAAAAAGTGGGCGCCTGGGCCATTTCCGAACCCAATGCGGGTTCCGATGCCTTTGGGCAGATGAAAACCCTGGCCAAGCGCGACGGCAACGGCGGCTACATCATCAACGGTAGCAAGACCTGGATCACCAACGGTCCCTACGCCGACACCATCATCCTGATCTGTAAACTGGATGAAGAAGGCGTGCCGGCGGATCAGCGCAAAATTGTCTCCTTTATTCTCGATAGCGGCATGGAAGGCCTGGAGCAGTCCAAACCCTTCAAGAAAATGGGCATTGGCTCTTCCCCCACCGGCGAGCTGTTCCTGTCCGATGTGAAAGCGGGCCCGGAACGCCTGCTGGGCGGCAGCGAAGACAGCTACGGCCGCAGCGGCGCCAAAGGCACCTTCATGCAGGAACGGGCCGGGGTAGCGGCCATGGCTCTGGGCATGGTGGAGCGCGCCCTGCAGCTGAGCACCCAGTACGCCAGCGACCGGGTTCAGTTCGGCCGCGCTATCGGCCAGAACCAGCTGATCCAGCTGAAACTGGCCAAGATGGAAGTGGCACGCACCAACCTGCAAAACATGGTATTCCGCTATATCGAGATGACCGCCGAGGGCGCCCAGATGACGCTGGCCGAGGCGTCCGCCATGAAGCTCTACGCCGCCCAGGTGGCCATGGAAGTCGCCACTGAAGCGGTGCAGATCCACGGCGGCTACGGCTACATGCGCGAGTCCCGCGTGGAACAGTTGATGCGCGATGCCAAAATTCTGCAGATTTATGCTGGCACCGATGAAATGCAGATTATCGCCATCGCGAGGGACCTGCTGGGCCGCGTGTAGCCCGCCACCGGGCCTGTGGCTGGTGCCCGGCCAGCCACAGCTCGCACCCTATGTAAGCAATTGACTACCGCCAGTGTAAGCATATTGACCATTGCGCCTTGCGTGATGGTTTTTGTGGTCTTCATCACACAATCTCCCCTGACTACACTCATTTATTATTCGTAGTAAGGCCCGCCAAACCACCTTTTTAGAGTAGTACGCATGTACCGCTTTTGAGATGCGCCGCCGGGCCCAGGGTGACCTCATGAAAGTACGCTATAGGGCAGACCGGCTCGCCGTTGCTCTGGTGTTAGCGGTATTCGGTATCCAGCTTGGCCTGTTCTTCTTCAGCCATGGGCTGGCCACCTGGCTGGGCATACTGGCCCTGCTGCCGGTGCAGGTGTCCTGCGGCGCCATCTGCCACAACCACCACCACGTGAACACCTTCGTCAAGCGCCCGCTCAACCGGCTGTTTGAAATGGTCCTGTACCTGCAGACCGGCACCAGCCCCTTGAGCTGGACGCTGCATCACAACATTGGCCATCACCAGCTCTATCTGGATCCGGACAACGACCCGTCCCCCTGGCAACAGGCTGACGGCAGCCTGATGCCGCGCTGGCGCTATGTGCTGATCAACACCCTGCGCATCTACCCGGAAATCCACCGCATCGGCCGCCAGCACCCGGCACTGTACCGTCGCTTCCTGCGCCTGCTGTTGCTCGCCAATATCCCGCTGGTCGCCGCCTTCATGCTGGACCCGCGCAACGCCTTTATCGTCTTCCTGATTCCCATGATCAGCATGCTGTTCATGTTGCTGGACAACACCTACGGACAACACGCCGGCACCGGCTATGAAGACCACTTCCACGCGTCGCGCAATGTGGAACTGAAACGCTATAACCTGCCGTCCTGGAATCTGGGCTACCACACAGCCCATCACATGCTGCCCGGCCTGCACTGGAGCGAACTGCCGGCCCTGCACGCAAAAATCCGCGACCGAATTCCGGATCACCTGATTACCGAAAATGTGCTGTTGCAGTGGGAACCCGCCCGCCAGCAGCGCCAAGGAGAAGGACTTCCCTCATGATACGTGGCCTGATTCTCTGTCTGATCATGCTGTCTGCGGCTGCCGCCCGTGCCCAGGACTGCTATTACTACTGGGTACACCAGTGCATCGAAGTGGTCGACGCCAGTCAGCGGCAACTCAAGCAATTTGTACTGATTTCCCCGGCAGTCAATTACCTGAGTGTGGACGAAGGCAGCCAGTGCAGTGCTGCCGTGAGCCGTCAGCAAGCCCCGCTCAACCCCCAACTGCTGGCTGCCTTCAATGACGCCGCCAGCAGGATTGAGGCCTGTGAAGCCCCACTCACCGAGCTTTCCGCCCGCGCCTTCGACAAACCCCACAAGGCCACCTGGCACTACAACCGAAGCCGTAAAGTCAGCCCCCAGAAAGTGGTCATCACGGTGGAAAACGCGCCAATCCTCTAAAAGCGGTTAATCGCTGCACTATGCAACGGGTATGCTATGATCAGTGTGCTTTTTTATATCCGGGGCGAATAATGAAAATAATCAAAACTGCCGCGTTGTCCTTGAGTTTGTTCCTTGTTGCCTGCCAGGGCCTGCAAGGGGAACGCCAGGGCGATTACTACTTTTCACCGGCCGGCGCCTACATCCTTGATCTTGGTATCAACACTTTCCGTGGCGAAGTGGTGCTGGATGAGCGCTGTGACCGCAACGGGGGCTCCACCACCTTCTGGGACGGCAGTGGCCGCCTGTTCCGGGTGGATTACCTGAACGTGGAAAATCACCCGATGATCGAAGCCCCCCGCTTCGCCTCGGACCTGACACTGCTCAATCTCAGCCTCAACAGTTACCTGCGTGAAGTGGTTGCCAAGGCCCCCATGATCACCAGCGCTGAAGCCTCCTACCGGGAATTCCTGGACGATGCGGACCCGAAGGCGTTGTTCGCCATCATTGGTATCAATGTGGATGCGGCCAAGGTGAAAGATGACGAGGTGGAAAGCGGCACCTACTACTACGGCTTCATGCTGTTCAAGCGAGGCGACCTGATCTATGTACTGCAGCACCGCCAGCCCGTGCTGATGCCGGAAAAGATGAAGTCCGTGCTGCTGAACCTGGCGGCCGGGATGGAAATCCCCGGCCGGGTTCGCGATGACACCGACATGGAAAAGTTGCGCCGCGTCCTGAAAAAGATGGCTCCCGGCGGCACGGATGGCGACCCGGTGCGTTTGTGCGAACCCGCACAGGGCTGAATTGATAATGGCTAATGGATCACTGACAATCGGGGTAACCGATTCTGTCATCCATTAGCCAGATTGGATTGATCGCCATGAGCACCCTGAAAACACAACAATGTGAGGCCTGCCGCGCCGACTCTCCCCTGGTCAGTGACCAGGACCGTAAAGAGCTACACCCGCAAGTACCCGACTGGATGCTGGTGGAAGAAGACGGCATCGAGAAACTGCAACGGCACTTCACCTTCAAGAATTTCGTCCAGGCGCTGGATTTCACCCATCGGGTGGGCGATCTGGCGGAACAGGAAGGTCACCACCCCGCCATTCTCACCGAATATGGCAAGGTCACCGTCACCTGGTGGACCCATAAAATCCGCGGACTTCACCGCAACGATTTTATCTGCGCCGCCAAGACAGACGCTCTCCTGTAAAACCTGGCAGCACCTGACCATTTGCATCAGCACTATGAACAAAACGGTTTGGGGGCAGCCATGGAGCCTTTGCTAGCATCACCTGTAACCAAGGAGATAACAGCATGGCCCTGAGCGAAGAACAGAAAACCCTTATCAAAACCGCCAGCGACAAAACCTTTCCCTTTGTGGAACGCTGCGAAGTGCAGACACTGGAAGTGGAGCGCGGTTACTGCAAGATGCTGATGCCACTCAAACCCAACCTTAACCATGTTGGCATCATGTACGCAGGGGCGCTCTACACCATTGCCGAATTGCCCGGCGGCACCATTTACCTGACCTCCTTCGACACCAAGCGTTTCTATCCCATCGTCAAGGACATGTCGATTCGCTTCCGTCGCCCGGCCACCACCGACGTCACCGTGGAAGTCACCCTGAGCGAAGAAGAAATCTCACGCATCGAGAGCACCACTGAAGAAGTGGGGAAATGTGATTTTGAATGGGACGTTGAAATCAAGGATGCCAATGGCGAAGTGGTTGCCATCACCCACAACGTCTACCAGCTAAGAAAGATCGGCAGCTAAGAGCAACAGCCAGCAACGCTGGACAAGGGTAGGCCGTCACACGATGGCCGCCTTGCCCGCGAAAGATCAGTTGAAAGTTCAAAGTGAAAAGTTGAAAAGAGCAAACCCCGGGAACTTTTCCACCTTACCCTATCCATTTTCGTAGCTCGTAGCTCGTAGCTCGTAGCTCGTAGCTCGTAGCTCGTAGCTCGTAGCTCGTAGCTCGTAGCTCGTAGCTCGTAGCTCGTAGCTCGTAGCTCGTAGCTCGTAGCTCGTAGCTCACTCAGCGTAGGTACAGAATCCGTGCGGCCCCAGATTCACCGTGGTAGAGCACTCCCACTCAATACGCTGCATGCCCCCTTCCACCGGCCAGGTGGTTAGCTGATGGCCATCCAGGCGGCCCGCCAGCTCCAGTTTCAACATGCCACCATCCAGTAGATACGCCCGCTTTATGCGTTTGCCAGTCACCTGCTCCTGGGCCACCCCCATATCCGTCAGGCTGTCTGGCCAGGTGCCACCGGACAGATAATATTCTGTCATATGCATGCGCAAGGCATTGACCGTGCTGAATGTCTGGGCCAGCTCGGAACGGTCTCGGCTGCTGCTGAATAATTCTCAGGTTTTCGGGTCAATGCCCGGCGGCGGCGCATCTTCGGGTTCACTGGGTGAGGCCGGCGTTTCAGGAATGGCGACACGCCGGGCAAGGGCATCGATATCCCCCTCATAGCGGGCACGCAGGGAGCAGCGACTGCCCGTCCAGCGCTGCCCCTGCAGTGACGGTGTTTCGGTTTGCAGCTGGGTGAGGTAGGCGTCCCGGAGCAACGATTCCGGCCGGTCCTGTTTCTTGTATGCCTGCTGGCGCTGCCGATACTCATCGGTGGCCGCAATCACACTGAGCAAGCTGACGTGAAGCTCTTCAGTCATCAACTGCAAGGCACGGTCGCAGACCTGCTGCTCGGTTTCACCCTGCCCGGCCCGTTCCACCTTGGCCAGCGCCAGCGACATGGCCATAGCCGGCGCCCCCAGCGCCAACAACATAGCCGTAATAACAATACGCATCCCTTCCCCCCTCACTTTCACGCTTCAACGCGATTGAGTGTTTTATCTGTTTGAACGCAAGGGACCACACCCAAATTCCCCAGCGCGGCCCCTGCGGCGTCAGGCAAGACAACCCCAGGATTCGCGTTGTAGCGTGAAGCTTGTCGCTTGCAGCTCAATTATTTCTGGCTCAACTCCACCACCGCCTCAATAAAGACCCTGGCGTGCTCCGGATCCACCTGCGGTGTAATGCCATGCCCCAGATTAAAAATATGCCCGGGGTGATCGCCAAAATCATTGAGGATACGCTTTACTTCGGCGCGAATCGCCTCAGGAGATGCGTACAGCACCGCCGGGTCCATGTTGCCCTGCAAGGCCACCTTGCCACCCACACGGCGGCGAGCCTCACCAATATTGATGGTCCAGTCCAGGCCAAGCGCATCGCAACCCGACTCCGCCATGGATTCCAGCCATAGCCCACCGTTCTTGGTGAAGAGAATGACCGGCACCTTGCGGCCCTCATGATCGCGGATCAGGCCATCAACAATCTGCTTCATGTATTTCAGGGAGAATTGCTGGTACGCCTCGGCAGACAGGGCTCCACCCCAAGTATCAAAAATCTGCACAACCTGGGCGCCATGACGAATTTGCGCGTTCAGGTAAGACGTCACTGACTGGGCCAGCTTGTCCAGCAGGGCATGGGCCACTTCAGGCTGGCTGTAGACCATGGCCTTGAGATGGCGGAAATCCTTACTGGAGCCGCCTTCCACCATGTAGGTGGCCAGCGTCCAGGGACTGCCGGAAAAGCCGATCAGGGGAACGCGGCCGTTCAGGGCACCACGAATGGTGCTCACCGCCTTCATCACGTAACCCAGATCGGTTTCCGCATCGGGAATCGGCAAGGCGGCCACGTCCGCCTCAGTACGCACCACTTTCCGGAATTTCGGTCCTTCTCCGGTTTCGAAGTACAACCCCAGCCCCATGGCATCGGGGATGGTCAGGATGTCGGAGAACAGGATTGCCGCGTCCAGCGGGTAACGCTCCAGCGGCTGCAACGTGACTTCGCAGGCCAGATCCGCATTCCTGCACAAGTCCATGAAGGACCCGGCATGTTCACGGGCAGCCCGGTATTCCGGCAGATAGCGACCCGCCTGGCGCATCATCCAGATGGGCGTGCGGTCCACCGACTCGCGGTTCAAGGCACGGAGGAAGCGATCGTTTTGCAGGGGAGCGAAAGTCATGTGGGTTCCTTTGGAAACACTTCACGCACCACGCTGCACGCAACGCGCGAAAATCAAAATCCTCAACATCATATAGAAAAAGGGCCTGCAAAAGCAGGCCCTTTTAGCGTGATGCGTGCAAGCATGGTGCCTGCAGCGTCTCACTTAAACATCCAGGTAATCAAGAATCCCTTTGGCCGCTTCACGGCCTTCCCAGATGGCGGTCACCACCAGGTCGGAACCACGCACCATGTCACCACCGGCAAAGATCTTTTCATTGCTGGTCTGGAACGGGAAAGCTTGCTCCTCGATCGCCATAACACGGCCGGAATCATCGGTGTTGATGCTCTTCGCATCAAACCAGTCCGCCGGGCTGGGGCGGAAACCGAACGCCACGATCACCGCATCCGCTGGCAGAATTTCTTCGCTGCCCGGGATCGGCTCAGGGCGGCGGCGGCCATTGTTATCCGCCTCGCCCAGCTTGGTTTCCACTACCTTGACGCCAACAACCTTGCCATCTTCACCCACCACTTCAATGGGCTGACGGTTGAACAGGAACTGCACGCCCTCTTCTCTGGCGTTGGTCACTTCCTTGCGTGAACCCGGCATGTTTTCTTCATCGCGACGGTAAGCACAGCTGACGCTTTCTGCCTGCTGACGGATAGAGGTGCGGTTACAATCCATGGCGGTATCACCACCCCCCAGCACCACCACACGCTTGCCCTGCATGTTGATGAAGTCGGCTTCGTCTTTTTCAAAGCCCAGGTTGCGGTTGGCGTTGGAGATCAGGAACGGCAGCGCTTCAAACACGCCCTCCAGCTCTTCACCCGGGAAGCCGCCTTTCATATAGGTATAAGTGCCCATACCCATGAAGACCGCATCGTATTCGTCGAGCAGCTCATCGATGGTGATGTCCTTGCCGACTTCCACGCCCAGGCGGAATTCTATGCCCATGCCTTCAAACACTTCACGGCGCTTGGCCATGACCGGTTTTTCCAGCTTGAACTCGGGAATACCGAAGGTCAGCAGACCACCGATTTCCTCGTAACGATCGAATACCACCGGCTTCACACCGCTGCGTACCAGCACGTCGGCACAGCCAATACCGGCAGGCCCCGCACCGATCACCGCCACTTTCTTGTCGGTCCACACCACCTTGGACATATCCGGACGCCAGCCCATGGCCAGCGCCGTATCGGTGATGTACTTCTCGGTGGCACCAATGGTCACCGCACCAAAACCGTCGTTCAGGGTACAGGCCCCTTCACACAGACGATCCTGCGGGCATACCCGGCCACAGACCTCCGGCAGGGAGTTGGTCTGGTGACTCAGCTCCACCGCTTCCAACAGGTTGCCTTCGCTGATCAGCTTCAACCAGTTGGGGATGTAGTTATGGACCGGACACTTCCATTCACAGTACGGGTTACCGCAATGCAGGCAGCGGTGTGCCTGATGCTCCACTTCCCGGGTTTCAAACGGGTAGTAGATTTCCTCGTACTTGTGCTTGCGGTCTTCAATGTCCTTTTTCTTCGGATCGTGCCGGGGCACGTCGAGAAACTGGAAATTATTGCTCAAACGTTCAGCCATGGTATCCCCCGTTATGCCGGATTGGCGCGCGTGCTCTGCAGCAGGTTTTCCAGGCTTGCGGCCTTGGGCTTAACCAGCCAGAACTTGCGGCTCATGGCATCAAAGTTGTCCAGAATGTACTGGCCCCATTCGCTGCCGGTCTCTTCCACGTAATCTGCGATTACGCCGCGCAGGTGACTGCGGTGAGACTCGGTGGCTTCGGAACTGATGCGATGCAACTCGATCAGCTCCGGGTTGATGCGGTCGAAGAAATCATTGTCTTCGTCCAGGACGAACGCGAAACCGCCGGTCATGCCCGCACCGAAGTTATGCCCGGTGCGGCCCAGCACGGTGATGGAACCACCGGTCATGTATTCACAGCAGTGATCGCCGGCGCCTTCCACGATGGCATGGGCTCCGGAGTTACGCACCCCGAAACGCTCACCAGCGGTACCGGCGGCGTACAGCTTGCCGCCGGTGGCGCCGTAGAGGCAGGTATTACCGATGATGGCGGTTTCCTGACTCTTGAACGGGCTGCCATTGGGCGGGCGAATCACCAGCTTGCCGCCGGCCATGCCTTTGCCCACGTAATCGTTGGCGTCGCCTTCAATATACATGTGCAGACCGCCAGCGTTGAACACACCGAAGCTCTGCCCGGCAGTACCGGTAAAGCGAACCTTGATCGGCGCTGTCTCCATGCCCAAATTGCCGTGCTGCTTGGCAATCTCACCGGACACGCGCGCGCCCACGGAGCGGTCACAGTTGGTGATCTCGTAATGGAACGAGCCACCGGATTTGCTCTCGATGGCGGTGCCCATGTCGTCCACCATCTTCTGGCTCAGCACGGCCTTGTCGAACGGCTCGTTGCGGGTCACCTGACAATGGGTCGGCTTGTCCGCCGGCACCAGGTCATTGCGCAGAATCGGGGTCAGGTCCAGCTTGCCCTGGCGCGCGGTTTCACCTTCCAGCACCTTCAGCAGGTCGGTACGGCCGATCAGCTCGGGGATGCTCTTCACACCCAGCAGCGCCAGCAATTCACGCACTTCCTGAGCCACAAAGGTGAAGTAGTTGATCAGCAGTTCCGGCGCACCAATGAAGTGCTCCTTACGCAGATCTTCACGCTGGGTCGCCACACCGGTGGCGCAGTTGTTCAGATGACAGATACGCAGGTACTTACAGCCCAGCACGATCATCGGCACAGTACCGAAACCGAAGGACTCGGCACCCAGAATCGCCGCCTTGATCACATCCAGGCCGGTCTTCAGACCACCATCGGTCTGCAGGCGAATCTTGTCGCGCAGGTCGTTACCCCGCAGCGCCTGATGCGCTTCCGCCAAACCCAACTCCCAGGGAGAGCCAGCATAGCGGATGGAGGTCAGCGGGCTGGCCGCGGTGCCACCGTCGTAACCGGAGATGGTGATCAGATCCGCGTAGGCTTTGGCCACACCGGACGCCACCGTACCGACACCGGGTTCGGACACCAGCTTCACAGACACCTGGGCATCCGGATTGACCTGCTTGAGGTCGAAGATCAGCTGGGACAGATCCTCAATGGAGTAGATGTCATGGTGCGGCGGCGGTGAAATCAGGGTCACACCGGGCACGGAGTGACGCAGGCGCGCAATCAGCGCATTCACCTTGCCTCCGGGCAGCTGACCACCTTCTCCAGGCTTGGCACCCTGAGCCACCTTGATCTGCAGCACTTCGGCGTTGACCAGGTAATGCGGGGTCACACCGAAACGGCCAGAGGCAATCTGCTTGATCTTGGACACACGCTCGGTGCCAAAGCGGGCCGGGTCTTCCCCGCCCTCACCTGAGTTGGAACGACCACCCAGACGGTTCATTGCCGTGGCAATGGCTTCATGGGCTTCCGGGCTCAACGCGCCCAGAGACATGCCGGCGGAGTCAAAGCGCAGCAGGATATTTTCCAGCGGCTCCACCTGATCCACATCGATCGCGTCCACGTCATCACGCAGGGCAAACAGGTCGCGCAACGTGGCCACCGGACGCTTGTTGACCAGCTCAGCGTACTCCTTGTACGCGTCGTAGTCGCTGTCCTGGGTGGCACGGTGCAGGGCGTAAATCACGTCCGGGTTGAAGGCGTGATATTCCTTGCCGTGGATGTATTTGAGGATACCGCCGGCATCGATGGGCTTGCGCTGCTTCCAGGCATCCTTGGCCAGGTTTTGCTGGTCTTCCTGGAAATCCTCGAAGCCCGCACCCTGAATCCGGCTGGGCACGCCACGGAAACACAACTCTACGACGTCACTGTTGATACCGATGGCTTCAAACAGCTGGGCGCCCCGGTAAGAGGTAATAGTGGAGATCCCCATCTTGGAGAGAATCTTCATCAACCCCTTGTTGATGCCCTTGCGGAAGTTCTTCTGCAGCTCCACCGCATCGCCCAACAGCTCACCGGAACGCACCATATCGGCGATCACGTCGTAGGCCAGGTACGGGTACACCGCGGTAGCACCGAAACCGAACAACACGGCGAAGTGATGGGAATCACGCACCGTGGCGGTTTCCACGATGATGTTGGCGTCGGAGCGCAGACCTTTTTCGGTCAGGGAATGGTGTACCGCGCCGGTGGCCATAGCAGCATGGATAGTCAGTTTATCCTGGGCGATACCATGGTCCGTCAGCACCAGGATTGCGCTGCCATCACGAACGGCCTTTGCCGCCTGCTCGCACAGATCCAGCACCGCCTGCTTGAGGCCGGTTTCGGCGTCATAGTGCAGGCTAAGCCTGGCCGTCTGGTAACCCGGACGCTCGATGTTGATCAGGTTGGTGAACTTGGAGTGCGACAATACCGGGGTAGACAGAATGGCCCGGTCGGCATGGTCAGCGGTCTCTTCGAACACATTGCGCTCGGCGCCTACACAGGTTTCCAGGCTCATCACGATCGCTTCACGCAGCGGATCGATGGGCGGATTGGTCACCTGGGCAAACTGCTGGCGGAAATAATCGAACAGGGAACGCTCGCGACGGGACAACACCGCCATGGGGGTATCGTCACCCATGGAACCGGTGGCTTCCTGCCCGGATTCGGCCAACGGGCGCAGCACCTGATCGCGCTCTTCAAAGCTGATCTGGAAAAATTTCTGGTAGCTGAGCAGGTCCTGCGGATCCACTTCATCGGTGCGGCCCACTTCGTGGTCGTAGTCCGCCTCGATACGCAGGGCATTGCTCTTCAGCCAGTCACGGTAGGGGTGACGGACTTTCAGGCGGTTATCGATGTCCTTGGTGTGCAGGACTTCACCGGTTTCGGTGTCGATGGCCAGAATCTGGCCCGGCCCGACACGGCCCTTGGCCACTACGTCTTCCGGCTTGTAGCTGTACACACCGATTTCCGAGGCCAGGGTAATAAAGCCGTTCTTGGTCACCACCCAGCGAGCCGGGCGCAGACCGTTGCGGTCGAGCATACAGACAGCATAACGGCCGTCCGTCATTACCAGACCGGCCGGCCCATCCCACGGCTCCATGTGCATGGAGTTATATTCGTAGAAGGCACGCAGATCGGCATCCATGGTTTCCACGTTCTGCCAGGCAGGCGGAATCATCATGCGCACGGCGCGGAACAGGTCCATGCCGCCAGCCAATAGAATTTCCAGCATGTTATCCATGCTGGAAGAATCCGAACCGGTACGGTTAACCAGTGGGCTCAACTCTTCCAGGCCCGGAAGCAGCTCATTCTGGAACTTGTTTTCCCGCGCCAGTGCCCAGTTCCGGTTGCCCTGCACGGTGTTGATCTCACCGTTATGGGCCAGGTAACGGAACGGCTGGGCCAGAGGCCACTGGGGCAGCGTGTTGGTAGAAAAGCGCTGGTGGAAAACGACAATCGCCGTTTCCATGGCACTGTCGCCCAGGTCCGGGAAGAACACCGGCAGATCCACCGGCATCATCAGGCCTTTGTAAGACATCACCGAGGCGGACAGGGAGCAGATGTAGAAGTAGCCGTCGTTCTCGATGGCTTTTTCCGCATGGCGACGGGCAAAGAACAACCGACGGTTCAGCTCCTGCTCGGAGTTACCATCTGCCGCCACCATCACCTGCCAGAACCCCGGCAGGGACGCACGCGCCAGATCACCCAGGCAGGACGGGTCGGTGGGCACTTCGCGCCAGCCGAGCACCGCAACACCCTGGGCCTCCAAGGTCGCATTGATAGCGCTTTTCTGTTGCTCGGACTGATCCGCGTCCGGGTGGGTAAATACCATCCCCACGCCGTAGTTGTCCGGCAACGTAATGGATTGCTCTTCCGCGACCTTGCGGAAGAAAGAATCGGGTTTCTTAAGCAACAGACCGCAGCCATCACCGGTTTTTCCGTCGGCATTAATGCCGCCCCGGTGTGTCATGCACGTAAGTGCTTCAATAGCAGTTTGCAGAAGCTCGTGGCTGGCCTGGCCCTCCATATGGGCAATCAGACCAAAACCACAGTTGTCCCGGAATTCTCCGGGCTCAGTGAGCCCCCGCACCAGCGTTGAGTTCTGCTGCATGAAAACCTTTCCTCTTGAAATTCAGAGACTTACAGAAGGCAAATGGCGTCAAGAAAATGGTGACGGCAAAAAAGGGATATGCATTCTACACATTGCGCGCTTGGGCGACAAATTGAACAGTCACCCAAGGCGCTTTTTCATGCTTAAAGTTCGCCGCGAACATCGCCCATCTTGCGAGGAAAGGGCCCCGCTGAGCGTAACTTTGCCGGCAACGTCGACTTTGCATCAAGCGCTGCCTGGCGGCTGGAATAGTCCCCGGCGAGCACCAGAAACACGGTTTTTCCATTCCGCTTGGCCGGATAATAGGCGCCTTTACGATCCAGCTGGTCCAGCACCGCACGGGCATTGGCCTCTTGGCTGGTGGCGGTAATCTGCAGAAACCAGCGACTGTCATCCAGCGCCGCGAGCCAGGCCGCCTGATTATACCCTAAGGTTTCGGTCGTCGGCTTTTCCTGCGCGGATGGCGAAGCTGCCTTGCCCTCCTCCGACTCTGACTCTGACGTCGCAGAGTCGGCCGGCTTGTCGGGGGCCGGCGCTACCGCAACCTCCTGTTGCGCCTGGGCCGGTGACGACTGCATCACCGGATCGGTCACCGGCGCCAGCTGTACATTGCTGTTCGGCGCAGCCTCAACCTTGCTTTCTTCGTCTTCCGGCTCCGCCCCGATATCCTCGAGACGCGCCACCGGCTCCATGGTCGGCTTCAGCGGTGTAACCCCGGGCTCCTGGGGCGCAACCTCTTGCTGTTTCGACGGCACCGACTCCGGCACGGGCAAAGCCAACTCGCGGGAATCCTGCGCCGCATCCTCATCATCACCGCCAGAAAGCACTGACCACAAGAGGATTACCACCAACAACAGACCCACAACAGCCGCCCCGTGACGCCAGGGCGCAGTGGTACGGGACGCTGGCGCCGTATCAGCCGGCGACACAGGCGCTTCGGCATCAACATGATCATCGTCATCTTCATCATCGCTGGAGCGCGCGGAAAAACCCGACATATCACTCATTTCGTCATCGGTCTCGCCCGCTTCAGCGGCGCTGCCCTGGCTGTGCGTGGCAGCCCCCACCGGCACCGCTGCAGCGGAGTCCCGGGTACCCTGCAACAGCCCCAGCAGGGCACCCGGCAACCCCTCACTACGGTGCGCCAGCCGCTCTGATTCATCCTCATCCAGCTCCTCACCGGCAACAAACCAGGCAAAGTCCTGCACGTCATCGGCATTCAGTGTCGGCAGATCCAGCACGTCATCCACGGTAAAGTCCACGGACTTGAGCGCCTCAACGGTGCCCGGCAGCCCCCCGAACAGGTAGCACAACCGCGCGCCCAGCTTCTGCTTGAGGGCAGCCATGGTGGTCAGCGCATCCGCCCGCACGTCTTCGCTGTTATCCACCACCACCACCAGGCGACCGTTGCTCAAAGTGTCACGGAGCACCTGGGGCAGCTCGGCGCGATCGATATCAAAATGACGCAACAACGCATCAACCACCACATTGGCATCATGGGGCTCACTGCCATCGATGCGAACCACTTCCATGTCGGCCAGCAGCGCCATCACTGCCTGCCCGAGCAGAGTAGACACACCGCTGCCCGTATCGCCCTCTATAGCCACTACCGAGCCCAGCCCGGCATGGGCGGTCATGGCATCCAGGAAATCCCCTCGCGAGGCCCCGCTATAGAAACGTTCGTCATCATGCTCCACAAAAAGCCTCCAGCGTTTTTTGCAATGCCGCTTCATCATAGTCGGCTGTTACCACAGCCTTACCCAGCGCGCGCAACAGCACAAGGCGCAACTGGCCGTTATGAACCTTCTTGTCCATGGCCATCAGATCGACAAACTGTTCCGGCGTCATCTCTGCCGGGACTGCCACCGGCAACCCCCAGGCAGACAATAGCGCCACCACGTCCGACTCCAGCGTATCCGGCACCCAACCCAGCTCGGCCGACATCCGGATCGCCATCAGCATACCCACGGCTACCGCTTCGCCATGCAGCCACTGACTGTAACCGGTAGCTGTCTCGATCGCATGCCCGAAGGTATGCCCCAGATTCAACAGGGCACGATTGCCTTGCTCGGTTTCATCGTCCGCCACCACCTGCGCCTTGTTTTCGCAGCTACGGAAGATGGCCTCGGAGATTACCGACTCTTCTCTGGACAACAGCTTGCTGTTATTGGTTTCCAGCCACTGGTAGAAATCCGGATCACGGATCAGGCCATATTTGACGACTTCCGCGTAACCGGCGGCCAGCTCCCGCTCCGGCAGAGTACTGAGAACGTCGGTATCGATCAGCACAAGTCTCGGCTGATGAAAGGCGCCAATCATGTTCTTGCCACGGGGGTGATTTACCGCCGTCTTGCCCCCCACGGACGAGTCCACCTGCGCCAGCAGCGTGGTCGGCACCTGAATAAAATCCACACCACGCTGATAACAGGCCGCCGCAAAGCCCACCATGTCACCGACCACACCGCCACCCAGCGCGATCAACGTGGTCGTGCGCGAATGACGCTTGGCCATCAGGGCATCAAAAATCGTTTCCAGGGTTTCCAGGGTTTTGTATTTCTCACCGTCGGGGAGAATCAATGTATCGCACTGGATCGCGGAGAATTGCGCTTCCAGCGACGCCAGATACAGCGGGGCGATCGTTTCATTGGTGATGATCATCACCTGATTGCCGCGCACCTGCTCGGCCAGAGGGAAAGACGACAGCAAGCCGGCCCCGATATGAATAGGGTAACTCCGCTCGGCCAGGGCCACCTGAAGTGTGCGCATTACAGCTCCCACAAAAACAATTCAGCAAAACAGGCCGACAGCAGCCCGACAATTGCCTGCATTATCCTTGTGGGTGAGAGTCCAAACAAGCGAGCACGTCATCGGCGACCTTTTTCAGGTTGCCGGATGCGGTCGAGACGACATGGTGAGCCACCTGCCGGTAGAGCGGATCGCGCTCAGCGAACAGGGTCTCAAGCCGTGCTCTGGGGTCTGCCGTTTGCAGCAGCGGACGGCCTTTGTCATTGCGGGTACGCGCCAGCTGAATGTCTACCGGCGTCCACAGGTAGATCACACAACCGCGCTCATGGAGAAAGGTGCGATTTTCCGAGGTCACCACAACCCCACCCCCGGTCGCCAGCACGATGCCGGACTCCCGGGTCAATTCGTCGATAACATCCTGCTCTCGTCGCCGGAATCCCACTTCACCTTCCATATCGAAGATCCAGGGAATGTCCGCCCCGGTCTTCTCCTCAATCACACGATCTGAGTCGAAAAACGGGCGATCCAGCAGCTGGGCAAGATGCCGGCCCAGGGTGCTTTTACCTGCACCCATGGGCCCGACAAGAATCAAAGGAACAATAGAATTAGTCTTGATCACCGATTAGCCAAAGCATCCTTCATCAACCGTGGCGTAATAAAGATCAGCAGCTCCTGCTTGTTATCACGATTCACGGTCTTCCTGAACAGGTTACCAATCCACGGCAAGTCACCCAGGAAAGGCGTCTTGGTCACGGAATTGATCTTCTCCTGCTGGAAGATACCACCAAGCACCACCGTCTCGCCATCATTGACCAGCACGGAGGTTTCCACCCGATTGGTGTTGATCGCCGCGGAACCGTCTGAACTGAAGGAGTCATTGTTCACTTTCAGCGTCATGATGATATTGCCATCTGGTGTGATATGCGGGGTTACCTCAAGACGCAGCTCCGCTTCCACAAAGTCGATGGACGTAGCGCCCGAGGACGTGGCCACCTCAAAAGGCACCTGCTGACCGGATGCGATCACCGCAGGCTGCTGATCTGCCGTCAGCACCTTCGGAGTAGCCACCAGCTCACCATGGCCTTCCGCTTCCAGCGCGGAAAGCTCAAGTTCGATCAGGCCGGAGGCAAGAGAGGTAAAGCCGACTGCAAATCGCGAGGCATTGGCAGAATCCACCCCCAGATCGACAATCAAATCGTCATCGTTCTCGATATCTTCAAATAAATAATCATCAGGACCGAAATCCACGTCATCGGGGTCAATAGCGGGACTGGCCGCAAAGGCTGCCCCATCAATATTGGTCTGATGCAGATTACGCAAGGACTGCAGGCGACCCGAGACACCGTAGGTACGCTGATCTTGCAGCATGGACTCCGCATTGAAGCCCAGCCCGCCCCAGCGGACGCCAAACTCATCCGTTACGTCGTTGGTTGCTACAACAACGCGGGCTTCGATAAGCACCTGCTGAACAGGAACATCCAGCTGATCAATCAACTCACGAATTTCCTCCAGCTTTGCCTGGGTATCCTGAACAATCAGCGTATTGGTCCGCTGATCGACAACCACAGAGCCACGACTGGAAACCAGCGCCTCACCTTTACCGCCAGCATTGGCAATCAACCCTTTCAGCTCCGAGGCGTTGGCATAATTGATATTGATGTACTGGGTGCGCAGGGGCGCCAATGCTTCAATTTTCTTCTGGCTTTCCAGCTCCAGCTGCTCACGGGCCGCAATTTCATCCGCAGGCGCGACCAACAGAACGTTACCCACCTGGCGCTTATCCAACCCCTTGGTTTTCAGAATCAATTCCAGTGCCTGATCCCAGGGCACATTCTGCAAACGCAGAGTGATACGGCCGTCAACCGTATCAGAAGCCACCAGGTTCAAGCCGGTAAAATCGGCAATCAGCTGAAGCACCGAACGCACTTCAATATCCTGGAAATTCAGGGACAACTTTTCGCCGGTGTACTCAAAAGCGTCTTTTTTCTTTCTCGCCGCTTCTGCCTTGCTGACCGGCTTAACATTAATGCTGAACTCGTTATCCGCCTGGTAGGCCAGATACTCCCACACCCCGGTCGGCTCAATAACCACCATGGTGCTACCCTCGGCTGACTGGGTCTCCACCATCTTGACCGGCGTCGCAAAATCGGTCACATCCAGTTTCCGCACCAGCTCATTGGGCACACCTGCCCCGACAAACCGGGCCACAATCTTGCCGCCCTCTTCCTTAACATCGACCGGAATTGAGGGCTCTGACAGCTTGATAATTACACGACCTTCGCCGCTATCTCCACGCCGAAAATCAACACCGGTTACAGCCGCCTCGCCGCTGTAATCATCCCCTTGGGTCGCCTGATTCTGCTTATCCACCTGATCGTTACCCAACAGAACGACCAGATCATCCCCTTCGGCACGGGTAGAGTACCCGGTCAACGATTCCAGATTAAAAATCAGTCGTGTTCGGTCTTTTGCTTCAACGATAGTCACGCTGCGGGCATTACCCGAACCGAGATTTTGCCGCTTGCCAGCGATATCCGTATCGGCGCCAACAAGGTCCAGAGCAATTCGAGCAGGCTGCTCAATACTGTATCCCTTTACTTCCGGCACCCCCCCTTCAAACTTCAGGCGCACTTCCATGCCGTCTCCGGACAGGGAGTTTGCTTCGATCGACTTCAGCGTATCTGCGCCTGCGACCATAGAGAGAACCGACAGCACCCCTACAGAAAACAGCCCCGCCAGACGCCGGGAAGCGCTCTTTTTTATTGTCAATTTTGCACATTTCATAACTGGGTCCCCAGCGACTATTATTCGGAAATCGAGACGTTACTGGCGCGTTCCACCCAGCCATCTCGACCATCCGGTACGATTTCAATCAAACTCACCTTGGCTTCGTTAACCTGCTTGACCAAGCCAAAATTCTTCCCCATATGGCTACCCGGCTTGACCCGAGTTACCGCCCCCGAAGGGTCAGCAACAAGCGCCTGGAGCGGCTCGCCAGGCTTACTAATGGTCCCAACCATTCTCAGCGTATCCAGCGAGAATCGCTCCAGGTATTCTTTCGGGCGCCCCATATCCGGCTCTACCTTTCGGCCATCTGGCACGACCAGCAGCTCCTGATCCTGCGGCGGACTAAATGGAGAGCGAAGCTTGTGGGCCGCATACGAATAAGAAGCAATAGGCTTGAATTCAGGTGGCGGCTCAATCCGCCCCCGAGGCCTTGCCTTGATTTCCTGGAGACGTGCATCCAGTTCTGACAGATTCGCACTGGAACCGCACCCGGCAAGCCCGAACAAGGCGACGCAAGCAACAGAAAGAAAGACTAATTTTTTCATTATCTCACGCCCCCTTATTTATTCTTGCCAGAAGAATTCGCGCCACCCGCAGCACCATCCTTGCTGGAATAACGATAAGTCTTGGCCGTAATGTCCATTCTCAGCAGCCCCAGGGCGGCCATTTCTTTATTACTCTCCGATGGCCGCTTCACGGTAAAATCATGCAGCGTCACAATACGAGGCAGCGACGCCACACCGGACACGAATGAACCAAAACCATGGTAGTCACCGATTACCTGAATATTGATTGGAAGCTCTGCATAGAACTCCTTTTCAATTTCATTTCTCAGTTCGATATTTTCAAACTCCAACCCGCTGCCCAACCCTGTATGGGTAATATCTTCAAGCAAGCCAGGCACCTCGGTATCTTTCGGCAGCTGCTTGAGCAAGGCCCCAAAGGTCTGCTCCATTTCTGCCAACTGCTTACGAAACTGATCAAGATTGTGGGCCTCAAACGCTTTCTTTTCATACCCTTGCAGCAAGGTCGCTTCTTCTCTTCTTTGCTGCTCAAGCGTCTGATTGGCATCACTGATCGACAGGAAATAACCAAGAACGACAACAACAACCAGCACAAGAATGGCCGCACCAATTTTTATTGGCGTAGGCCAGCCCCCCACATTCTCAAAATCCAAGCTGTTGAGTTCATCCATCAACTCGCCCAGATCCAGATTTTTCAGCTCAGAGGCTTTCATTGTTTTTCTCCCTCTTTATTGCTGTTCAGAGAGGCCTGCTTGACGGTTAATGTGAAGCTGTTGGCCTGAGAGCCATCTTCAAGCGCCGTCACATTTTGCAGATTCGCACTCTGGAACCAGGATGAGTCACCCAGGTTGCGCATCAGGCGGGAAATCCGATTGTTGCTTTCGGCCACGCCATCAATGGTATAGAGGTCTCCAACCCGCTTGATTTCGTTGTAGAAAACACCATCCGGCAGCGTCTTCACCAATTCATCAAACACATACACGATGGTCGGCCGGTTGCCCTGCAGGTTCTGAATAACCTCCATTCGCGCCACCAACTCATCACGGCGAGATTTCAGGTCCTTAATTTCTTTGATCTTTTCATCCAGCTCAGCCGAACGAGTCTGGATATGGCTATTGCGGGCGCGCTGATCGGTAATTTGCTGATCCACATACCCTTTCCACATCCAGAAAATGCCCCCCCCCACAATCGCCGCGAGAATCAACATCATGACGAATTCCTGCTGGCGCTGTTTACGGCGCTCTTCGCGCCAAGGCAACAGGTTAATTGTTGTTGTCATTGGTCAAAGCTCCTCAATGCCAGGCCGCAGGCAATCATCAATGCCGGGGCATCATTGGCAATGGCAGAGGCACTCACCTTGTTTGCCAGCGCCATGTCACTGAACGGATTGGCCACAGAACAGCCCGCCCCCACTTTTTCCTGAATCAAATCGCCCAGATCGGCGATCGAGGCAGAGCCCCCTGCCAGCAGGATGTAATCCACTTCATTGAACTGGGTGGAGCCATAGAAAAACTGCAGGGAGCGGTTTACCTGCTGGACAATGGCGTCCTTGAAAGGCTGAAGCACTTCGCTTTCGTAATCATCGGGCAGTTCGCCGGTTTTCTTGGCAAGGCCCGCCTCTTCCATGGAGATACCGTAGCGACGCTGGATTTCCTCGGTAAGCTGCTTGCCGCCGAAGAGCTGCTCGCGGGTATAAACACTGCGCCCTTGATGGAACACGTTCAGCGTGGTCATGGTGGCGCCGATATCAAAGACCGCCACGGTTTCCAGCTCATCCGAGTTAGGCAAACCGGCCTGGATCAACTGGAAAGCCCGCTCCATGGCGTACGCTTCCACATCCACGGCTTTCGGTTGCAGGCCACCAATTTCCAGTGCATCGGTGCGCATCTCCACGTTTTCTGTACGCGAAGCCGCAACCAGCACTTCCACCCGCTCATCGTTATTTTCCACCGGCCCCACGACCTGAAAGTCCATGCGGACTTCATCCATAGGGTAAGGAATATATTGATCGGCCTCGGACTTGAGCTGCATTTCCAATGCATCCTCGTCCAGATCCGCATCCATTTCGATCAGCTTGGTGATCACCGCGGAACCGGACACCGCTACCGCCGCGGTTTTCACCCCGGGGCGCGCACGGCTGACCAGGCGGGCAATGGCATCACCCACACCTTCCACGTCGCTGATGTTTTTCTCGACAACCGCATTGGCCGGCAGGGGCTCAACCCCATAGCTCTCGACCTTGTAGCGGCCCCCTGATTTGGACAGTTCCAGCAGCTTGACCGCCGTGGAGCTGATGTCGATCCCCAGTAGTGTCTGGGCCTTTTTTCTGAGGAAAGGCAGCACTGTCGTCGTCCCGTCTGGTTATTATTGAAGTGTTTTTTCTTGCTAAAGATACACTTACACGTTTTTTATGTCGAATCACTTTAGGAGTTAGTAATAGCAGAACAGATATTAGATCACAACAAGCATTCCGCCATATAATGACCCACTTCACGGGCCGGCTAGGCCTTTCTACCGATCCCAGCCAGTAGTTGCCGAAAACATGCGTTTACCCTCCTGGATCCGATACCCGCTGTTACTCCTTATTGCCGGCGCCGGTGGCGGCCTGACAGCCCTCGCCGCCTGCTACCTCTATCTGGCGCCCCAGCTGCCCCCGGCAAGCCAGATTCGCGAGGTGGAATACCAGATCCCCCTGCGCATCTATAGTCGCGATATGAAGCTGATCGCAGAATACGGGGAAAAACGCCGCCAGCCAGTGACTTACGACGAACTGCCGCAACCATTGATCCAGGCGGTACTAGCCGCGGAAGACGAGCGCTTCTTCCGCCACAATGGCGTGGACCTGAAAGGCCTGCTGCGCGCCTTTGTGGAATTGGCCCGTTATCGGGAAATCCGCTCCGGGGGCTCCACCATCACCATGCAGGTGGCCCGAAACTTCTTTCTCGACCGGGAACAGCGCTTTCTGCGCAAATTCAACGAAATCGTGCTCGCCATCCAGATTGAGCGGGTCCTCAGCAAGGAAGAAATCCTTGAGCTTTATCTAAACAAGATCTATCTGGGGCACCGGGCCTACGGCGCCGAAGCCGCCTCCCAGGTTTATTACGGCAAGTCCGTGGGCGAACTCAGCCTGCCCCAATGGGCCATGATTGCCGGGCTACCGAAAGCCCCTTCCGCCTATAACCCGATCACCAATCCCCAGCGCGCCCAGGTGCGACGCAACTGGATTCTGCATCGCATGGAAGAGACCGGCGCCCTCACCGCCGAGCAGCGCGAGCTGGCCCAGGCCGCCCCGGTCAGCGCCCGCTTCCATGCCGCCTCGCCGGAAGTGGACGCCGCCTATCTGGGCGAAATGGCCCGCTTGCAGGCCATGGAATTAGTGGACGCCAACATCTACACCGACGGCATCCGCATCATCACCACGGTAGACAGCAAACGCCAGCAGGCTGCGGTCAACGCCCTGCGCAACGGCCTGCACAGTTATGACGAGCGCCACGGCTACCGCGGCCCGCTGGCACAGCTGGACATCAGCGACGCCCCGGCCCTGCCCTCGCCCTCCGACGCGGACAGCGAGAAGCCCCCGGAAGACAGCACCGACAAACCCGTCGTTGCCGAAGAGGCTGAACTGGAAAAGACCATCACCGGTCTTGACCCGGATGTCGCCGCCTGGGCAGAACGCATCAAGGACCAGCGCCGCATCGGCCCCCTGCAGCCGGCCATCGTTACCGCCGTGGGCGATAAGGACGCGGAAATCCTGTTCCGGGACGGCAAGCGCAGCCCGCTTGCCTGGAATGATATTCGCTGGGCCCGCCCCCAGCTCAATAACAAATATGTAGGCAAGGAGCCCACCCGGGCCGGCGATGTCCTCAGCAAAGGGGACGTCATCTACGTCCGCCCCGCCGGTAGTGGCGACGAGCGCCACTGGCGCCTGGCCCAACTGCCCAAGGCCCAGTCCGCACTGATTTCACTGGACCCGTCCAACGGCGCCATCGTCGCCCTGCAAGGGGGCTACAGCTTCTCTACCTCCAACTTCAACCGGGCCGTACAGAGCGAGCGCCAGGCCGGCTCCGTGTTCAAGCCGTTCATCTACACCTCCGCCATGGAAAACGGTTTCACCCCGGCCTCCATCATCAACGACGCTCCAGTGGTCTTTGATGACGACAAGCTGGAAACCGCCTGGCGCCCCACCGGAGCCAGCGGCAAGTTTTATGGCCCCACCCGCATGCGCGAAGCCCTGTACCGCTCGCTGAACCTGGTCTCCATCCGCATCCTGCGCCAGATCGGCATTAGCCAGGCCATGGGCACCCTGAAGCGCTTCGGCCTGCCAGCGGACAAATTCCAGCGCGACCTGTCCCTGGCGCTGGGGAGCGCCAGCGTGACCCCCATGGACATCGCCTCGGCCTACAGCATCTTTGCCAACGGCGGCTACCGGGTAGCCCCCTGGAGCATCGTGCAGATCGAAAAGGACAACGGGGACGTGCTCTGGAAAGCTCCGGAGGTGATTTTCTGCGAAAGCCCCTGCCGGCCACCGCAAACCGATAACGACTCTCAAACCGACATGGCCGAAGTCGACACAGCCGATAGCGATGAAAGCACCCCCCAGCCTCACCAACCACCGCCGGTCATGGCCCCGCGCGCAATCGACGCCCGCATTGCCTGGCTGATGAACTCCATACTGCAAGACGTGGTGCGCCGCGGCACCGGCCACCAGGCTAACGGCCTGGGCCGCCGGGACCTGGCCGGCAAGACCGGGACCACCAACGATCAGGTAGACGCCTGGTTCTCCGGCTACTCACCAGACCTGGTCGCCACCGTCTGGGTCGGCTTCGACAATCCCGCTTCACTGGGCTGGGGTGAGTATGGCGGCAAGGCAGCCCTACCCATCTGGATGGATTACATGGGTCCGGCACTGGAAGGCGTTCCCAACCGCCAGCTGGAACAACCTTCCGGCATCGCCACCGTGCGCATCGACCCGGACAGCGGCCTGCAGGCCCGGCCGGAGAACCCGGACTCCATTCGCGAGTACTTTATCCGCAGCCAGGTCCCCGACATGGAACCGGCAAGAGGGCCAGGCGGGCACAGCGCACCGGAGCAGATATTTTAAAGAGACGCATCACGCAACATGCAACACGGAAAGGCGTGAAGCGTGTTGCATGATGCTTGCACCCATAAAAAAACCGCCTCTCGGCGGTTTTTTTATGGGTGGCGTTTCTTGCTACAACTCCGGAAAGATCTCGTCCAGCGAGTTCAACGGGTAGTGTGACGGGTAACCCTTACGGGCCACACCGCAATCCACCGCCGCCCGGGCCACAGCCGCAGACACCTTGCCCAGCAAACGCGGATCGTTCGGCTTGGGAATAATGTAGTCCGCACCAAAGGTCAGCGGCTCACCACCGTAGGCATCCAGCACCTCCTGCGGGGGCGCGGTGCGCACCAGCTCGGCGATGGCATGTACTGCGGCGATCTTCATTTCCTCGGTGATGGAGGTTGAACGCACATCCAGGGCCCCGCGGAACATGTACGGGAAACACAGCACATTGTTCACCTGATTGGGAAAATCCGAACGACCGGTGGCCACAATCGCATCCGAACGCGCCGCCTTGGCCACTTCCGGGCGAATTTCCGGGTCCGGGTTGGCCAGCGCGAAAATGATCGGCTTGGGCGCCATTTTCTTGACCATTTCCGGGGTAAGCATGTCCGGGCCGGAAACACCGATGAACACATCTGCGTCTTCAACCGCATCATCCAGGGTGCGCTTGTCAGTATCGTTGGCCAGCGCCGCCTTGTACTGGTTCAGGTCATCGCGACGGCTGTGAATCACGCCTTTGCGGTCCAGCACCAGGATATTTTCCTTGCGCGCGCCCATTTCGATCAGCAGGCGAACGGACGCCACACCGGCCGCGCCAGCACCCACACAAACAACCTTGATGTCTTCGATACGCTTGCTCTGGATTTCCAGCGCGTTGATCAGACCGGCACATACCACAATGGCGGTACCATGCTGGTCATCATGGAACACCGGCACATCACACTGCTCTTTGAGGATCCGCTCGATCTCGAAACATTCCGGCGCGCGGATATCTTCCAGATTGATACCCCCAAAGGTGCGATGGATACGCATCACCGTATCGATAAAGGCCTGGGAATCTTCCGCATCCACCTCGATATCGAACACATCGATACCGGCAAACAGCTTGAACAGAATCCCCTTGCCCTCCATCACCGGCTTGGACGCCAGCGCACCCAGGTTACCCAAGCCAAGAATCGCGGTGCCATCGCTGATCACTGCCACCAGATTGCCCTTGGAGGTAAAACGGTAGGCCAGCTCCGGCTCCCGGGCGATTTCCCGCACCGGTTCCGCCACACCAGGGCTATACGCCAGGCTCAGGTCTCGACTGGTCGCCGCCGGCTTGGTCACCTCGACGCTGATTTTCCCCGGCCGCGGTTTGGCGTGGTATTCCAGGGCCGCCGCTTTTAAATCCTCGGACATGCTGGTCTCCGCTTCCCTAGTTGGGATATACAGTGTGTACGCAAGTACTTAACGTAAAAAGCACCCGGCAGGGTGCTTTTTACAATAGGCGCTGTGAAGACGCCGTATCAGTCCTTCTTGCTGCGCATCATGCCAAAGCGCTGCTTGAACTTGTCGATCTGACCACCGCTGTCGGCCTGCTTCTGCTTGCCAGTATAGAAAGGATGGCAGGCGGAACAAACGTCCAAATCCATGGCTCCACCTTTGGTGGAACGGGACTCGATAACGTTGCCACAGCTACAGGAATAGGTCGCTGTCTGGTAATCGGGATGAATCTCTGCTTTCATTGCTAAGCTCCATTTTGTGTCGCTACCGGCCTCTACGACAGGCACCACACGGCTTGCGCCTGGGAAAAAGAAGGCGAATCATAACAGCTTGTCCCCATTCCGCAAGCGCAAAGCCGCCGCTGGCTCCAGGAAATTCCGTGTCACCGAAAAACACCCTGCAAATTGCCCTGCCCGTGCCCCTGCCCGGGTGTTTTGACTATGCACTGCACGGCACCGTTGTGCCGCCCCGGGGCAGCCGGGTCAAAGTCCCCTTCGGGCGACGCACCCTGATCGGCCTCGTGCACGGCCATGCCCCCAGCGACTACCCGAAACTCAAGGCCGTGCAGGCGGTACTCGACAACGAGCCGGTAATGCCCGACGAGCTCTACCAGCTCTGCGAGCGGGCGGCCCGCTATTACCACCATCCGCTGGGCGAAGTGCTCAATTACGCCCTGCCAACCCTGTTGCGCCAGGGCAATGACGCCCAGGCCAGCCTGGAAAAACGCTGGCAGATCACCGACCGCGGGCAACACGTCAACGATGACCAGGTCAGCCGCGCGCCGCGCCAGCGGGACGCCCTGCGCATTTTGCGTGAGCACCCTCAGGGGCTGAGCAGCGCCATGCTGGCGGCACTGGAGGTAAGCCCGTCCGCCCTGAGCAGCCTGCGCGAAAAGGGCTGGGCCGAGCAAATTCAAGTGGACACCCGCCCGGAGGTCGCACGAGAAACCCTTGCGCAGGCACCACTGGCAGCCAACGCCGAGCAACGCGCCGCCATTCAGGCGATTCAGGATGCCGACGGCTTCACCCCTTTCCTCCTCGACGGCATCACCGGCAGCGGCAAAACGGAAGTCTACCTGCAAGCCATGGAGCCACTGCTGGCCGCCGGCAAGCAAGTCATGGTGCTGGTGCCAGAAATCGGCCTGACCCCACAGACAGTACAACGCTTCAAGCAGCGCTTCGCCGTCCCGGTGGTCACCCTGCACTCCGGGCTCACCGACCGGGAACGGCTGGATAACTGGCTGGCGGCCCGGGAAGGCCAGGCGCGCATCATCATCGGCACCCGCTCCGCCATCTTTACCCCCATGCTCAATCCCGCCCTGATTATTGTGGATGAGGCCCACGACAGCTCCCTGAAACAGCAGGACGGCTTTCGCTACCACGCCCGGGACCTGGCCACCTGGCGCGCCCAGCAGCTAAACGTCCCGGTCATTCTGGGCAGCGCCACCCCGGCCCTGGAAACCCTGCACCTGGCCCGGGAAGGCCGCTTCCAGTGGCTCAAGCTATCCCAGCGCGCCACCGACCAGAGCCGCCCGCCCATTGAGATCGTCGATGCCCGACTGGCCGCCCCGGGCAACCCGCTACTGCCCCTGTCGCTGCAGGCGCTGAAACAATGCGTGGAGGCCGGCAATCAGGGACTGGTGTTCATCAACCGGCGCGGCTACGCGCCGATGATTCTCTGCCACGACTGCGGCTGGCAGGCGGAATGCAAACGCTGCGACAGCTTTCTTACCTGGCATCGCAGCGACCGCGCCCTACGCTGTCATCACTGCGGTTACCAACAGCACGTCCCCAGCCGCTGCCCGGACTGCGGCTCCAGCGCCATCCAGGAAGCCGGCAGCGGCACCGAAAAGCTTACCGAACTGCTGGAACAGTCCCTGCCGGTGCCGGTAATCCGCATCGACCGGGATGCCACCCGGCGCAAAGGGGCGCTGGATGCGCATCTGGCGCAAATCCAGAAAGGCGAACCCGCCGTCATGGTCGGCACCCAGATGCTGGCCAAGGGACACCACTTCCCCAAGCTGACGCTGGTAGTGATTCTGGACATGGACGCGGGCTTTCTCAGCGCCGACTTCCGCGGCCCGGAACAAGCCGCCCAGCTGTTATTGCAGGTCGCTGGCCGCAGCGGCCGCGAAGGCCAGGGCCGGGTCATCCTGCAAAGCCGCCACCCGGACCACCACCTGCTGCAACTGGCCGCCAGTGGCGACTATCCGCAACTGGCCACCACCCTGTTGGAAGAGCGGCAAATGGCCGGCCTGCCCCCCCACGGTCACCTGGCCCTGTTCCGCTGCGAAGCCATGGCCATGGGCATCGCCATGAACTTCCTGCAGCAACTCAGCACCATTGCCGTGCCGCCCGACGTCCACATTCTCGGCCCAATCCCTGCCCCCATGGAAAAACGCGCCGGGCGCTTCCGCACCCAGCTGCTGCTGCAATGCGCCCAACGCGCGCCCCTGCACCAGGCGCTGAACCTGCTGCTAGAGCAAGCCCGCAAACTGCCCGAAGGGCGCCAATGCCGCTGGCACCTGGATGTGGACCCCATTGATATGCTGTGACGACGCCACACGCAGCACGCGGCATGCAACACGCCGGAGCCCCGCATGATGCGTGTTGCGTGAAGCCTGCTGCGTATCTTCGCCTTTTCCCGTACAATCGCCGGCCAGTCAAACGGCCCAGAGCCCTCCACAAAAGAATGTCATGAAAGAACGCCTGATACCCCTTATTGAAAGCGCCCTGGACACCCTGATCGACGACGGCACCCTGCCCGCTGACGCCAAGCGTCCGGTGCAAATCGACCGCACCAAGGACAAGAGCCACGGCGACTTTGCCACCAACATCGCGCTGATGCTGGCCAAACCCGCCGGCATGAAGCCCCGCGATCTGGCAGAAAAGCTGATCGCCGCCCTGCCCAGCGACAGCGCCGTGGCCAAGGTGGACATTGCCGGCCCCGGCTTTATCAATTTCTTCCAGGCGGACGACTGGCTCACCGGCCTGCTGGACTCCGCCCTGGCCGACGACTTTCTCGGTATTAGCCGGCCAGAGCAGCCCCAGACCGTGGTGGTGGACTACTCCTCTCCCAACCTGGCCAAAGAAATGCACGTGGGCCACCTGCGCTCCACCATCATCGGCGACGCCGTGGTGCGCACCCTGGAGTTTCTCGGTCACACCGTGATTCGCCAAAACCACGTGGGCGACTGGGGCACCCAGTTCGGCATGCTGCTGGCCTACCTGGAAGAACAGAAAGCCGAAGAAGGCGAGCGCGAGCTAAGCCGCGAGCTGGCCAACCTGGAAACCTTTTACCGGGCCGCCAAACAACGCTTCGACGAATCCGACACCTTCGCCGACCGCGCCCGCGCCCTGGTGGTAAAACTGCAGTCCGGCGACGATTACTGCCTGAATTTGTGGGCAGAATTCAACCAGGTATCCCTGAGCCACTGCCAGGCCATTTACGACCGCCTCGGCGTCAGTCTGACCCCTTCGGACGTGCGCGGCGAAAGCGCCTACAACGATGACCTGGCCCAGGTCCTCGCTGACCTGGACAGCAAGGGCCTGCTCAGTGAAAGCCAGGGCGCCCAATGCGTCTTTATGGATGCCTTCAAAAACAAGGAAGGCGAACCTCTGCCCGTTATTGTGCGCAAAGCCGACGGCGGTTATCTCTACGCCACCAGCGACCTGGCGGCCCTGCGCTACCGCGCCGGCACCCTGCAGGCCGATCGCATGCTGTACTTTGTCGATCAGCGCCAGGCGCTGCATTTTCAGCAAATGTTCACCTTGGCAAAGCTGGCCGCCTTTGTCCCCGAACAGACCGAGCTGGCGCACATGGGCTTTGGCACCATGAACGGCCCGGATGGGCGTCCGTTCAAGACCCGCGACGGCGGCACCGTCAAACTGGTGGATCTGTTGGACGAAGCCGAGCAACGGGCCTTTGCGCTGGTGCAGCAAAAGAACCCCCAGCTGGATGACGACGAACTACGCACCATCGCCCGCTCAGTGGGCATCGGCGCAGTGAAATACGCCGACCTGTCGAAGAACCGCAGCAGCGACTACATCTTCAACTTCGAACAGATGCTCAGCTTTGAAGGCAACACCGCGCCTTACCTGTTGTACGCCTACACCCGGGTGGCCAGCGTATTCCGCAAGGCCGAACGCGACATGGCCAGCGTGAGCGGTGATTTCCTGCTCAACGAAGACGCGGAACAGGCCCTCGCCGCACGGCTGGTGCAATTTGCTGAAGTCCTCCAGAACGTGGCAGACAAGGGCCAGCCGCACTTGCTCAGCACCTACCTGTACGATGTGGCCGGGCTGTTTTCCAGCTTCTACGAGCACTGCCCGATCCTCAGCAGTGAAGACGAAGGCATCCGTAACAGCCGCCTGAAGCTGGCCGCCCTCACCGCACGCACCCTCAAACACGGCATGGAACTGCTGGGCCTTAGCCCACTGGAGCGCATGTAATGGCGAAGAACACCCGGCGCGGCGCCAGCCGCGGCCCCGCCCGCAAGAAGAAACCCCAGCGCCAGGTGCCCGGCTGGGTCTGGCTGTTTACCGGCCTCATGGTTGGCCTGTTCGGGGCCTTCCTGTTCCACCTGGGCAAGACCCAGATGGAACAGGGTGGCAGCACACCGGTGGCCAGCAGCAACGACAAACCGGCTCAAGCAAAGCCCGAGCCCAAAACAGAACCCAAGAACGAACCCGGGGAGGATTCACCCCAGTTCGATTTCTACGCGGTGCTGCCCAAGATGGAAGTGATCGTGCCGCAGAACGAAACCGACAGCGGCACAGGCACCACCCGCAAACCAGACACCAACAAACCAGCCAGTACCCGCAAGCCGGAAACCAGCACCCGCAACAACGAGAAATACCTGCTGCAGGCCGGCAGCTTCCGCCGCAACGAAGATGCGGACCGCCGCCGGGCCGAACTGATCCTGAAAGGCTTCGAGGCCAGCATTCAGTCAGTCAATCTGGACAGCGGCGACAGCTGGCACCGGGTCATGATCGGCCCCTACAACAACCTCAACGCCATGCACCGCGCCCAGGACCAACTGGCCGGCAACGGCATCGAGACCCTGCCGATCAAGATGAAGAAGTAGACGCCGGCACGCCTTCTTTGCGTGTCGCGTGGTCGCGTGCAGCATGTATGCAGTCTTGATCCTTGAAATCCCCCACCTGCGCCCACACTTCCTTTTCTACGCGTAAAAAGGAGAATTCCCGTGGAGCAGTATCGCGGTACAACCATTGTTTCTGTTCGTCGAGGTAACAACGTGGTCATCGGTGGCGATGGCCAGGTCAGCCTGGGCAACACTGTCATGAAGGGCAACGCCCGCAAGGTTCGTCGGCTTTTTCACGGCAAGGTGATTGCCGGTTTCGCCGGCGGCACCGCCGACGCCTTTACCCTGTTTGAACGTTTCGAAGCCCAGCTGGAAAAGCACCAGGGCCATTTGGTGCGCGCCGCCGTGGAGCTGGCCAAGGACTGGCGCACCGACCGTGCCCTGCGCCGCCTCGAAGCCCTGCTGGCGGTAGCCGACAAGGAAAGCTCGCTAATCATCACCGGCAACGGTGACGTGATCGAGCCGGAAAAAGATGGCCTGATCGCCATCGGCTCCGGCGGCCCCTTTGCTCAATCCGCCGCCACCGCCCTGCTGGATAATACCGACCTGCCGGCCCGCGATATCGTCGCCAAGGCGCTCACCATTGCCGGCGACATCTGTATTTACACCAATCACAACCACACCTTCGAAGAGCTGGACGGTTAATCATGGCTTCCCTGACACCCAAAGACATTGTTTCCGAACTCAATCGCCACATCGTCGGTCAGGACGCGGCCAAGAAAGCCGTTGCTCTGGCGCTGCGTACCCGCTGGCGCCGCATGCAGCTGCCCGCCGAAATGCGCGCGGAAGTGGCCCCCAAGAACATTCTGATGATTGGCCCCACCGGGGTGGGTAAAACCGAAATCGCCCGCCGCCTGGCCAAACTGGCCGACGCCCCCTTTATCAAGGTGGAAGCCACCAAATTCACCGAAGTGGGCTATGTGGGCCGCGATGTGGAATCCATCATCCGCGACCTGATGGAAATGGCCATCAAACTGCTGCGCGACAAGGAAATCGCCCGTGTGGGCAGCCAGGCCGATGATGCCGCCGAAGAGCGCATCCTCGACGCCCTGCTTCCCGCCGCACGCGCAGAAGACGGCAGCACCAACGACAGCACCGACAGCAAAACCCGCCAGATCTTTCGCAAGAAACTGCGCGAAGGGGAGCTGGACGACAAGGAAATCGACGTGGACGTGGCTAGCCAGCCCCCCGGCGTCGACATCATGGCCCCCCCCGGCATGGAAGAGATGACCAGCCAGCTACAGCAAATGTTTTCCAAGATGGGCGGCAACCAGCAACGCAAGAGCCAGAAGCTCAAGGTGCGCGAAGCTTATCGCCTGATCCGCGACGAAGAAGCCGCCCGTTTCGTCAATGAAGACGAGCTGAAAGTGCAGGCCATCGACGTGGTGGAAAACAACGGCATCGTCTTCATCGATGAAATCGACAAGGTCGCCAAGCGCGGCGAAGGCGGCGGCACCGACGTGTCCCGCGAAGGCGTGCAACGCGATCTGCTGCCGCTGATCGAAGGCTCTACCGTCTCCACCAAGTACGGCATGGTGAAAACCGATCACATCCTGTTTATCGCCTCCGGCGCCTTCCACCTGTCTCGCCCCAGCGACCTGATCCCCGAACTGCAGGGCCGCCTGCCGATTCGCGTGGAGCTCAGCCCGCTGAGCCCGGACGATTTCCAGCGCATTCTCACCGAGCCCAAATGCTCGCTCACCGAGCAATACAAGGCGCTGCTGGAAACCGAAGGCCTGAACCTGGAGATCACCGACGACTGCATCCGCCGCATTGCGGAAGTGGCCTGGCAGGTCAACGAGCGCACCGAAAACATCGGCGCCCGCCGTCTGCACACGGTGCTGGAAAAACTGCTGGAAGAGATCAGCTTCGACGCCGACTCCCTGGCCACCCAGTACCACGACAAGCCACTGGTACTGGACGCCGAAGCCGTGGATCGCTACCTGGGCGAACTGGCCGACGACGAAGACCTGAGCCGGTATATTCTGTAAATAACCGCAGGCATGCCTCACGCTGCACGCACCACGCTTTTGCGTGCCAGCGTGATGCGTGGTGCCTGCCTGCCCCTCACTTTGCTATTATCCCCGCCGGAGGGAACACCATGACCGCCGGCGAACAACTGCAACACTATCTCGAACGTTTTTTTGCGCTGCGCCAGCACGGCGACGATGCGATCTTTGTGGCGCGGCTGCGTCGGCTCCAGGACTGGCAAGGCGAACGCCTCAGGCACACCCATGCCCACCTTCTCGATGACCCGGTCACCGCCGAGGGTATCCGCTTCCTGTTGGACGAAGTCTACGGTGGCCGCGAGCTGCTGCCGGTGGCGCGGGAAATCCGCCGTGCTCTGCCCAAAGCCATGAAACTGCTGCCCGACAAGGTCATGGCCACCTCTGCCGCCGCACTGGAAGCCGCCATCCTTACCCAGGAACTGGACGAAGCGGTCACTGACATCCTCGGCGATCAGCTTGATCAGCCCATCGATGAAGCCACCTATCTAGCGGGATTCCGCCAACCGAGCCATCACGACGACCGCCAACGGCAGCTGCAGCTGGTGGCCGAACTGGGGCATCGACTGGATCGCTATATCCGCTCGCGGATGCTCCATGCCACCTTCCGAATGGTTCGCAAACCGGCCCATGCGGCGGGCTTTGCGAACCTGTATGATTTCATGGATCGCAGTTTCCGGGTGATGAAACCCGTCCCCAGCGTTGGTTTGCTGCTGGAGCAGCTGGCCGCCCGGGAAGACGCCATCATGGAAAAGGTTTTCGCCTGTCACCCATCGCCTTTCGAGAATTGATATGTCCGACGACAGCAAGGTCACACACTTCGGTTACCAACAGGTGCCGTGGCAGGAAAAGCAGCAAAAAGTGGCCGGCGTATTCCGCTCCGTGGCGGGCAAATACGATGTGATGAATGACCTGATTTCCATGGGCAGCCATCGCATTCTCAAGCGCATGACCATCGAGCTGGCCGGCATTCGACCGGGCCACAAGGTGCTCGACCTGGCAGGCGGCACCGGCGACCTGGCCATCAAATTTTCCCGGCTGGTGGGTGAAACCGGCCAGGTAGTACTGGCGGACATCAACGACGCCATGCTCGACGTGGGGCGCGACCGCCTGTTCGATGCCGGCTGCAGCCACAACACCCAGGTCACCCAGGTGAACGGCGAGTGCCTGCCCTTTGAAGACAACAGCTTCCACTGCATCACCATCGCCTTCGGCCTGCGCAATATCACCGACAAGGACGCGGCCCTGCGCTCCATGCTGCGAGTGCTGAAACCCGGTGGCCGCCTGCTGGTGCTGGAGTTCTCCACGCCCACCAACAAGCATCTGGCCAAGGCCTACGACACCTACTCCTTTGCCGTCTGGCCCAAACTGGGCAAGCTCATCGTCAACGACGCCGACAGCTACCAGTACCTGGCGGAATCCATTCGCATGCACCCGGATCAGGACACCCTGCAAGGCATGATGGACAACGCCGGCTTTGCCCGTACCGAGTACTTCAACATGATCGGCGGCATCGTGGCCCTGCACAGAGGATTCAAGTTTTGAGCCTGAAAGACCAGTCACGCTCTCCCGGCCTGCTGTCCACCACCGCCCTGGCCACCGTGGAGCGAGCCATCAACACCGCCCTGCGTTCCGATCCGGCCAGCGCCGATCGTCTGGCCGTACATGCCGGGCGACTCATCGCCATTGAGGTGACATTGCCGCCCATGGCCATCTACGGGCTGATCGTGGAAGACGGTGTGGAGCTCTACCACCGCAGCGACGCCACCCCGGACGTGGCAGTGACAGGCAGCCCCATGGACCTGGCCTCCCTGCTGCTGAACTGGAAAACCCGCCCCGGGGTGATCGGTGGCCCCGTGGACATCACCGGCAACCGCGATTTTCTGCAAGAGTTACAGCAGATCGCCAACGACCTGCAGATCGACTGGGGCGCCATTCTGGAGCCTGTCACCGGTTCCGAGCTGGCCCAGCAACTGGATTACAGCGCTCGCCGCCTGTTCGGCTGGGCGAAGCAAGCCGCCACCCGCCTCACCGAACAACTGGGCGATTATGTGGGCAACGAATCCGGGCTGATTCCCAGCCGCCGTGACGTTTATGAATTCGGTCAGGACGTGGATGAACTGCGCATGGACGTGGATCGTCTGGATGCCCGCATTCAGCGGCTTAAAACCCGCGCGCCGTCCGCATCATCCTCTTCGCCCTCATCGCCACAGGATTCCGGGAGCGCACCACACTGATGCCACCGATTACCCGCATACTGGTGGTGATCCATGTGATCTGCCGCTACCGGCTGATATCCCTGCTGCCCAGCCACCCGGCGCGTGGCCTTTTGCTGATTCTGCAGTACCTGATGCCCGCCAGCTGGCTCGGCACCGGCCAGCTGAGCGAAGGCGAACGCCTGCAGAAAGCACTGGAACGGCTGGGCCCGATCTTCATCAAATTCGGCCAGCTACTGGCCACCCGACAGGACATGCTGCCCCCGGAGTGGACCGCCGCCCTCGCCCGCCTGCAGGACCAGGTCGCTCCTTTCGATGGCGAGCAGGCAAAAGCACTAGTGGAAGCCAGCCTGCCGCAGCCCTTTGACCAGGTGTTCCGCGACTTCGACAGCACCCCCATGGCCGCCGCCTCCGTGGCACAGGTCCATGCCGGCACCCTGCACAATGGCCAGCAAGTCGTGGCCAAGGTGCTGCGCCCCACCATTCGCCCGGTGGTGGAGCGCGACCTGAAGGTAATGGCCTTCGGCGCCCGCTGGCTGGAACGCCTGTGGCGTGATGCCCGCTATTTCCGCCCGGCCCGGGTGGTACAGGACTACCGGGACATCATCCTCGGCGAACTGGATCTGGCCGCCGAATCGCGCAACAGCGAAACCATGCGCCGGCATTTTCTGTTCAGTCCGCTGCTGCACATTCCTGCCATTCATCTTGAGCTGTCCAGCCCCACCGTAATCATCATGGATCGCATCCATGGTATTCCGGTGAACGATATCCAGCGCATCAAGACTGCTGGCATCGACCCGAAAGTGCTGGCCGAGCGTGGCGTGGAAATTTTCTTCGCCCAGGTCTTCCGCTTCAACTTCTTCCATGCGGACATGCACCCGGGCAATATTTTCGTTAATCCTGAACACCCGGAGTCGCCCCAGTACATGGCCGTGGACGCCGCCATCGCCGGGCGCCTGTCCAAGGACGATCTGAACATCCTCGGGCGCATGGTGCTGGCGGTCATGCGCGAAGACTACAGCGCCCTGGTCGATGCGGTGATCCGTGCCGGCTGGAACACCGCCCCCATTGATCGCCCCCGCTTTGAGCGGGCGGTGATCGACATTGTTGAACCGGTTCGCTCCGCGCAACTGGACCAGCTGGAGTTCGCCCCTCTGGTGATGAAGCTGTTTGATATGGCGCGCACCTACCATATCGAAATGCCGGTGCAGTACATCCTGCTGATGAAAACCCTGGTTCACATCGAAGGGCTGGGGCGCAGCATTTACCCGCAGCTGGATATCTGGAACACCGGGCGCCCCTTGCTGGAAGCCTGGATGCTGGCCGAATACGGACCCAGCGCCACTCTGAAGAAACTGCAGAATCGCCTGCCGGAATGGACCGCCCAGCTCCCGGACATGCCCGACCTGCTCCGCGACGGGCTGGAAAGCCTGCGCGACCTGCCCTACCAGCAGGACCGTCTGGAAGCCCGTTTCGAACAACAACTGGTCCGCCATCGCCACAAGCTGTTTGCCGGCCTCGCCGGGCTCGGTTGCGCTGGCGCCGCCCTGTGGCTGGCCAACCCCTACAGCTGGGCACTGGCCGGAGCCGCGGTACTCCTGGGAAGCTGGAGCTGGCGCCGCTGACAGCGGGCACGGCAAAGAAAAAAGTGCCTATGGCCCCTTTCAGCACCCTGATAAACTGGGCTCCCTGCGGGCCCGGGCAATAAGGAATACACTATGTCAGAGATACTCAGCGAGCTGCACCAGGTACTCGAATCGCGCAAGGGCGCGGACCCGGACAGCTCCTATGTGGCCAGCCTCTACGCCAAGGGCCTGAACAAGATCCTGGAAAAAGTCGGCGAAGAAGCGGTGGAAACCATTCTTGCGGCCCGGGATGCCGAAGTCAGTGGCGACAACCAGGCGCTGATCAGCGAAACCGCGGATCTATGGTTCCACTCTTTGGTGATGTTGGCCAAACTGGGCGAACACCCGGACAAGGTTCTGGCAGAATTACAACGACGTTTTGGCCTGTCCGGCCATGATGAAAAAGCCGCACGTAGCGGTAAACACTAACGCGGCCCTTAATTTTTCGGAGAGAAAGCCATGTTTTCCGGCATCAGCATTTGGCAGTTACTGATTCTTCTGGCCATCGTGGTCCTGTTGTTCGGCACCAAGAAACTGCGCAACATGGGCGGCGATCTGGGCGGCGCGGTGAAAGGCTTCAAGAGCGCCATGAAAGATGGCGAAGACGAGCAGGACCAGAAACGTCTGGCCGACGACGAACAGCCTGATAACGAGCAACAAGCCGAGCAAAAAACCGAACAGAACAAGGAAAAGGACAAGGCCTGATTCCTGCCGCCTTTTCGGCGACACAGTCCGGACCAAATCCTGCTAAACCGAGGTTGCGATGTTCGATATCGGCTTTGCCGAACTCACCCTGATCTTCATTATCGGCCTGGTGGTACTGGGGCCGGAGCGACTGCCCACCGTCGCCCGCACCCTCGGCCACTGGATCGGCCGTGCCCGCTCCACCTTCAACCACCTGAAGAACGAGCTGGAACGTGAAGCCGTGACCCAGGACATGCAGGAGCGCATGGAAAATCAGATGCGCCAGATGGGGCTGGATGAAGACAGCATCCGCGAAGCCAAAGACAGCCTGCTGAGCCCGGAACAAATTGCCCGCTCACGGGCACCGCGCAGCGAACAGCCCCATAGCGACGCTCCGAACGCGGATGACGCCGACACCGGCCAGCGCACCAACGACCAGCCCCAGGACTCCACCCGCAATGACTGATGCCAGCAACGACGCCGGCCAGCCGCTGATTGCCCACCTGCTGGAACTGCGCAATCGCCTGCTCAAGGCCATGGTCGTCATTTTTATCGTCTTCCTGTGTCTGTTCGCGTTTTCCCGCGAGCTCTACACCCTGGTGGCCAAACCGCTGATGGACGCCATGCCTGCCGGCACCAACATGATTGCCACCGGCGTGGCCTCGCCCTTCCTGGCGCCATTCAAGCTGACCCTGTACCTGAGCGTCTTCGCCGCCATGCCGTTTATTCTCCATCAGGCCTGGGCCTTTGTGGCTCCCGGTTTGTACAAGCATGAAAAGAAATTGGCGATACCGCTGCTGGCCAGTAGCGTCCTGCTGTTCTATGGCGGCGCCGCCTTTGCCTATTTCGTGGTATTCCCGCTGATGTTCCAGTTCTTCACCGCCATCGCCCCGGAAGGGGTAGCCGTGACCACGGACATCAGCAGCTACCTGGATTTTGTGCTGGCGCTGTTTCTGGCCTTCGGGCTGGCGTTCGAGCTGCCCATTGCCATCGTGCTACTGGTTAGCACCGGAGCCACCACGGTGGAAAAACTGAGCAAGGCCCGCGCCTATGTGGTGGTGGGCTGTTTCGTGATCGGCATGCTGCTGACACCACCGGACATCATCAGCCAGACCCTGCTGGCGATCCCCATGTGGTTTTTGTTCGAGATGGGCCTGCTCGCAGCCCGGATGGTAAAGAAACAGGCAGAGAATCCGCCCGCCTAGGTGATTGAAGCCGTCCCCTGAACAGGGGGAGGGAGGCGTCAGCCCAATGTCGGATTACGCCTTTAGGCTCTCTGTGCCGCTACATTCATAAATCCGTAGGTCGAATTAGCCTAAAGGCGTAATCCGACATCCAAAGCCAACTCAACCTACAAAGCCCACTAGAATCGATAGCCATTGTCAGGCGTGGTGATGGGCGCAGGCACCGGCAACGCCGGAGTTGACGCGTCACCACCAGATGGCTGCGAGTCTGCCTCTGGCCCCGGCGGGGCTTCGGCAGCACAATCATTGTCCTGCATGAAATCCACCAAGCGCTGCTGAACCGCCGGATCCCGGGTACTTTCCGTGTGTCCGCCACGCAGTTTCTGGAAGGTTTTGGGTTGCGCCGCCGCGGCATACAGCCGCTCGCCGTGAGCGTAGGGAATCACCGGGTCATCTTCACTGTGCATCACCAGCAAGGGCGTCGGCGCGATGTCAGCCACTCGTTCCTCCGGGTCCAGCGCACGGTCCGGCATGGTGGGCACCACCATCCAGCGCAACGGCCACAGCAGCCAGCTACGCTTCATCACGTCGCTGGTGATATCCCGATAGCTGGCAAACGCCGCCTCCAGAATCACGCAATCTGCCGCCCCGGCATTACCCTCTTCGCCCAATACGCTGGCGGCCATGGAAGCCCCCAGACTCTGCCCAAACACCACCAGCGGCGCACCGTCCGTGCGCTGGGCATGGCGTAGCCAGTCCAGCCCGAGTTGCACATCATCGAAAACGTCCGGCAGCCGCGGCTTGCCTTCCGACAAGCCGTAGCCCCGGTAATCCAGCAGGAAGACGTTATAGCCCCGCGCCGGCAGCCACTGCACATTCGCCAGATGGGTGCTGATATTCTGGGCGTTACCGTGCAGGAAATAGACCGTGCCACGGGCCGGCGCATCATCGGCCGCCGGTAGCCACCAACCATGGATACGCATGCCGCGCGGATGTATCAGTACAATATCTTCGTACTGCAGCCCCTGGTTTTCCGGGTTCTGCACCCAACGCTCGCTGGGAGAAAATAACAGCTGTGGCGAACAACCTGACAAGGCAAAAAGAAGAAAACAACATGCAAACCGCAAGACCGAACGCCCCAAATGAGTTGGCTGGACAAGCCATGAAAGGATTAGTTTGAGAAGGGAGGCATAACCCCCCTTCTCTCAGGGCGGGAATTATAACTCAGACAACGCAGCGATAACGACGGTTTCATTATCGGTGACTTTCACAATACGTCCGTCTTCTTTCTTCAGGGTGTAATGTGTAGCTTCACCATTCACCATTTCAGTTACTGCTACCGTATTTTCATCGATTGGACTCAAAACAGCCGTATTCCCCAGACCATCTGTTACTTCTCGCTCGGTCATGGAAACCTTGGCAGACTCCCCGCCCAATGGGTTGGAACCGGTCCAGAACTCAATGGAGTTGAAGACGACAATATCGCCCAGCAACGTAAGTCCGTATACAGGCACAATCCAGAAAGCGAAGGAAATACCTTGGTTAACCCACTTACTCCCTGTCGCGGAGGCATTCCAATCTTGGACATTATTGAACAGAGCGTTATGACCTAAACAGCCAGATAAAAACACAGATGATGCGCACAATCCTGCAGTTAACAGCTTTTTCATGGTGTTGCTCCCTTAGTCATCATGAGTACTGCTCCATCCATAGAATGCACTTATCAGACCGTTTTTTACAACTCCAGCATAAACGTGACAGGCCCATCATTAACTAGGTGCACCTGCATATCCGCCCCAAACTGCCCTGTGGCCACCGGCAAACCTTCCTTTTTCAGCATTTCCACAAATTGCTGGAAAAACAGTAACCCATCGGCAGGCGCAGCCGCCGCGCTAAAACTGGGGCGACGCCCCTTACGGGTATCCGCAGCCAGAGTAAATTGCGACACCACCAGCAACCCACCCTGCACATCCCGGATATCCAGATTCATTTTTCCTTCCACATCGCTGAACAGGCGGTAACTCAACACCCGCTCGGCCATGCGCTTGATGACGGCATCGTCATCGCCTTTCTCGATACCCACCAGCAGCAACGCCCCATGACCAATGGCGCCAACGGTTTCTTCTGCTACCACCACCTGCGCCTCACGGCATCGCTGGACAAGAACTTTCATATTCACCTGCCTGCTGAACGGGATTCTGACTGTGTGCCTAGAGGAACAAGGGTATGTATAATCGCCCATTGGACAAGCGTCTCTGGCCATTTTCCATACGGCCAGAGGACGCAACGTCGCCTCCAGCGCCAGGGAACGGGCAATGCGGGGCACAGCAGACATTCGAAAATCATTATAACTATCTGCTTTTACTCGTTCATTTCACCGGGCCGGCATGATGCCCGGTGCGAGCAGTCGGGGAACCATGCCAGAACTGACCATCACACTGAGCCACTGGGCCGCCTGGGCGCCAGGGATAAGCCGCCCGTCACAATGGGCACGCTGGGCTCCGGAACACCCCTCCGGCGAGGGCAAGCCGAATGTCAGCTGGTTACCGGCGCTGCAACGGCGACGCCTGTCTCCTCTTGCCCGCAGCGTCTTCCATGTAGTCAATGAAATCGCCCAGAAACACGACGTGAGTGCATTGCCCACAGTGCTGGCCTCCCGGCATGGCGAAATTGCCCGCACCCAGACTTTGCTCGAAAACCTGGCCGATCAGGCCCCCTTGTCCCCGGCCACCTTCAGCCTGTCAGTCCATAATGCCATTGGCGGGCAACTGAGTATTGCCCTGGGCAATCAGCAACCGGTGAGCAGCGTGGCCCTGGGCGAGCAAGGGCTGGGCACGGCCCTCCTGGAAGCCGCCTGCCTGCAACAAGACAACAGCCCTGTGCTGGTGCTGATCTACGATGGTCCGCTGCCAAACTACTATCAGCCTTACTGTGCCAGCGAACCCTTTACCTGGGCCATCGCCCTGCTCCTGGGAGGCGACGGCCCCCGCTTTCGGCTCAGCCGCGGCCCGGCCAGCGCTGACACGGTGGCACAAGGCCCACAGCTGGCACGCGCACTGGCCCGGGGCGACACGCACATCCCCCTGCCCGGCGCGCGCACCGGCTGGCAGTTGGAGCGGCTATGAATCCAACCCAGCAACAACAAGCCCCGGGCTTACCCAAAGGCCTGCGCCTGATCAGCACCGCCCTGAGCTTCGCCGGCTTCGGCATCGGTGGGCTGGTGATCGCCCTGCTAATGACACTGAGCCGGCTATTGCCAGGCTCCGCACAGCAGCGGGCTCATCGTGGGCAGGCCATTGTCCACACCGCCTTTCGTCTGCATATCTGGCTCATGCAAACGCTCGGGGTAATGCGTCTTCACGTGCAGGGCGAAAATAAACTGAACCAGCCGGGGCAGCTGGTGATTGCCAACCACCCCAGCCTGATTGATGTGGTCTGCCTGATCAGCCGGATTCCCCACGCCAACTGCATCGTCAAACACCAACTGTTCAACAACCCCTTTACCTGGGGGCCGGTCACCGGCGCCGGATTTATCAGCAACAAAGACCCGGAAACCATGATCAACGAGGCCGTGGACTGGCTCAACGCCGGCGGCACCATGGTGATCTTCCCGGAGGGCACTCGCACCCGCCCCGGGGAGCCTCTGCGGTTTCAGCGCGGCACAGCCAATATCGCCCTGCGCGCCAACTGCCGACTGACCCCGGTGACCATTCGCTGCACGCCCACCACCCTGACCAAAGCCGAACCCTGGTACCGGATACCGGAGCGACGCTTCACCATGGACCTGCAAGTGCAAGACGATATCGCACTGGCACCGTTCAAAAATGACGGCGCCTCGCCACTGGCGGTACGCCGCCTGACCCATTTTCTGGAACAGTACTTCAACGAGGAGATCAACGCCGATGAGCGACACCCTGGAACACGAACTCAAGGCGCTGATTATCAGCACACTGGATCTTGAGGATATAACCACTGCAGACATCGACAGCGAAGCGCCGCTGTTTGGCGAAGGCCTGGGGCTGGACTCCATCGACGCGCTGGAACTGGGGCTGGCCATTGCCAAGACCTACGACGTAAAAATGGATGCGGACAATGAAGAAACCCGTCAGCATTTTGCCAGCATCAAAGCGCTGGCGGCTTTTGTACAAGAGAACCGGTGATAGCCATGCAGAACTACGATGATATTTTTCCGCTGGTGCGCGACATTCTGGTCGACATGTTTGAACTGGACGCCGAGCAAATCCAGCCGGACGCCAAGCTCTATGACGATCTGGACATCGACAGCATCGACGCGGTCGACCTGGTGGTGAAAATCAAGGAAGTCACCGGCCGCAAGGTAAAACCGGAAGATTTCAAAAGCGTGCGCACCATCGATGACGTGGTGATCGCCGTACAGAAACTGCTGGAAGACTGAATGCTGCGCGGCGCCCTGCTGACACTGCTGATCGTCCTAACCGTGGCCTACCCGCTGGCGGTTTACTATGGGCTGCAGCACGTTTCACCACGCGTTATGGCCGCCGCCCTGGCCGCCATTATCGGCCTGCGCTTGCTGGCCGACCGTCAGCGCCGCTTCCTGCCGGTGGGCATGGTGTTGCTGGTCTTCAGCGCGGTGGCTATCTGGCGTGATGACCTGACCACACTGCGGCTCTACCCGGTGCTGGTAAACCTGGTCATGCTCGGTCTGTTCAGCTGGACCTTGCTGTCTCCGCCCTCGTTAATTGAGCGGCTGGCACGCCTGAAAGAGCCAGACCTGCCACCCAGCGGGGTGCACTATACTCGCCGAGTGACCCAGCTATGGTGTGGTTTTTTTGTGCTCAACGGCAGCATCGCCGCCTACACCGCCCTGTACAGCAGCATTGCCATCTGGACCCTGTACAACGGCCTGATCAGCTACCTGCTGATGGGGCTTCTGTTCGGCGGTGAATTCCTGCTGCGCCTCCATGTTCGAAAACAGTCCGCCCTGTGACACCGCCATGATGACGCTCACTCACCTGTTCCCCCAATTAGCCGATGACCACCTGATAGGCTGGCACCAGAACCAGCCCATCCGGGACGAACAGCTACGTGCGGATGTGGCGGCACTGAGTGGCCAGCTGGCCCTCCACCCGGCACACCGCTGGGCGGTATTCCACACCCATGCCTATCCGACGCTGGTCGCATTACTGGCCCTGTGGCAAACCGGCCGCGGCGCCTGGCTGCCTGGCAACAATTTACCCGCCACGGAAACGGCGCTGGCCAATCACTGCCAGGGGCTATTGGGCGAATGGCAAACGCCCACCGCCCTGCCCAACGGCAACCGCTATGCACTTGACGTCACCCGCCCGGAAGCTGAACTGGTGATTTTCACCTCCGGCTCCAGCGGCGAACCCAAGGCGATTCACAAACAATATCGCCAGCTCCTCAATGAGCTGGACACCCTGGAACAGGCCTTTGGCCACCGGCTCACCACCGACACCGTATTCGCCGGCACCGTCAGCCACCAGCACATCTATGGCTTGTTGTTCCGGCTGCTGTGGCCCCTTGCCAGCGGCCGCCCATTGGTCAGCGAACGACTACAGGACCCGCTCAGCCTGCTCACCCGCGCCCAGTCGCAACCCACCGTTTGGGTGGCCAGCCCCGCGCACCTGAAACGGCTGCGCCACGACTTGCCCTGGCATAACACCCCACCGCTGCAGGCGATTTTTTCCTCCGGCGGCCCACTGCCCCGCGACATCGCCCTGCAGATGGCACAACAACACGGGCAGCCGGTAACGGAGGTCTATGGCTCCAGCGAAACCGGGGGCATCGCCTGGCGCGTCCAGCAACCGGAAAGCGATAGCTGGACACCGTTGCCCGGCATCCGTTTACAGGCAGAACCCGGCGGCACCACCCTGTGCTCACCCCACCTGCTGGATGACCAGCCCTGCTCGCTGGACGACCAGATAGACGCAGAACCCGACGGCCGTTTCCGGCTTGGCCCCCGCAAGGACAGCATCGTGAAAATTGAAGGCAAGCGCCTCTCGCTCAATACCCTGCGCAGCACTCTGAACAGCGCCGAGTGGGTGGCCGAGTCGGAGGTCATTGCACTACCCGACCAGCGACTGGGCGCCATCGTGGTGTTGACCCCCGCAGGCAGTCGGGTCCTGGCTGAGCAGGGGCGACGCACGCTCAGCCTGACCTTGCGCGCACACCTGGCTCCGCACGTGGATGCCGTGGGCCTGCCTCGCCGCTGGCGCTTTGTGACACGCTTGCCGGAAACCGCCCAGGGCAAACGCCCGCTGGCCCAACTACATGCTCTTTTCAGTAACAGCCAGACCCTGTTACCGACCCCAACGCAGCAGGAACACACGGGTAACACCGTCGCCCTGACATTGCCTATCGCCCACGACCTGCCCTGGTTCAGCGGCCACTTTGCGCAGCAGGGCGTGCTTCCCGGCGTGGTGCAAATCGACTGGGCCGAAGGCTTTGGCCGGCAGCACTTTTCGCTGCCCAGTACCCTCAGCCACCTGGAAGTCATCAAGTTCAACAACCTGATTACCCCCGGCAACCCGGTGCAACTCAAGCTGGAATGGAAACCAGACAGTGGCAAACTGCTGTTCGCATTTCGCGGCCTGGACGATGATCGCCCACACAGCAGCGGCCGGCTGGTATTCCACCAGGGCACCCCGTCATGAAGACCTGCATCGTAATCCCGGTATTCAATCACGGCGCCACCCTGGCCAATGTACTGGCGCAGCTGGAACCGTTCGGGCTGCCGGTAATATTAGTAGATGACGGCAGCGGTGCGGACACCGCCCGCATCCTGCGACAGCTGAGCAACGACCACCCCGAACGCATCACCCTCTACACGCGCACGGAGAATGGAGGCAAAGGCGCCGCCGTCATGGACGGCCTGCGCCAGGCTCAGCTACTGGGTTTCAGTCACGCCCTGCAGATCGATGCCGATGGCCAGCACCGCAGCGCCGACCTGCCCCGTTTTCTGGACGCCGCCCAGGACAATCCGAATGCCCTGATCACCGGCACACCGCAATACGATGCGTCCGTTCCCAAGGGCCGACTGTATGGCCGTTACCTGACCCATGTGTGGGTCTGGATCAACACCCTGTCGCTGGATATTCGCGATTCCATGTGTGGCTTCCGGGTGTACCCACTGGCTTCCACCCTGGCGATCATCAACCGCGCGGCCCTGGGCAAACGCATGGAATTCGACTGTGAAATTCTGGTCCGCCTTCACTGGCAGGGCACCCCTATCATCAACCTGCCCACGGCCGTCCAGTACCCCGAAAACGGGCTCTCTCATTTTCGAATGCTGAAAGACAATCTGCTGATCAGCAAAATGCACGCCCGCCTTTTTTTCGGCATGCTAGTGCGCCTGCCATGGATTCTGCAGCGACGTGTTCCGGGACGGCGGCTGACATGAGTAACAACAAGACCTGGTTTCATTTTGAAGAGCGCGGCGTGTTCTGGGGCATGCGTCTGATCCTGGCCACCTACGGTTTGCTGGGCCGCGCCGTGTGCCTGTTTCTGGTCAACGCCGTGGTGCTCTATTACTGGCTCAGCCACGGCAAGGCCCGCGCCGCCAGCACCGCTTACCTGCAGCGCATCGCGCAGCATCCCAACAGCACAGTGATTGCCGACCGTCGTACCAGCCTGCGCCACTTCATGCAGTTTGGCGCCGCTGTGGTGGATAAATTTGCCGCCTGGCGCGGCGACATCACCTTCGAACACGTCCACATTCCCGACCGCAGCCCACTGGAACGCATCCTCGACACCGGCCGCGGCGGCGTGCTGATCGGCGCCCACCTGGGCAATATGGACGTGTGCCGTGCCATGTCGCAAATGCGCGACGACATCCGCCTGAACGTGCTGGTCCACACCCGCCACGCGGAAAAATTCAATCGCCTGTTGGGCGAAATCAGCGCCAACGTGAACCTGGCGCTGATCCAGGTCAGTGAACTGAGCCCGGCCACCGCGATACTGCTACAGCAACGGGTGGATGCCGGCGAGCTGGTGGTCATCATGGGTGACCGGGTGCCGCTCAGCGGCGGCCAGCGCACCGTGCCTGTCCGCTTTCTGGGAGAAGATGCCCCCTTCCCGCAAGGGCCTTTCATCCTCGCCAGCCTGCTCAAATGCCCGGTGCTAACGCTGTTCTGCACCCGTGAAAAAAACCGTTTCCAGATCGAATTCCGGCCTCTGGCCGACCGTATCATCCTGCCCCGCCGTGACCGCGACACCGCCATGGCTGGCTATATTCAGGATTACGCGGCGCAACTGGAAGCACAGTGTCTGCGCTACCCGCTGCAATGGTTCAACTTCTACGACTTCTGGCATCAGGATACCCTCTGACCGTGACTCAACCGCCCACCACAACCGTTACCTTTGATGGCGCCCCGGTGACCCTGGAACAGGTTTGCCAACTTTCCCGTCGACAGGCCAGCAGCCAGCTGGTCAGCGGCGAATTCCAGCAGCGCATTGATCGCGGTGCGCAGTTTCTGGAACGCCTGCTGGCCCGCGAAGGGGTCATCTACGGCGTCACCACCGGTTACGGGGACTCCTGCACCACCGCCATTCCTGAGCCCCTCACCGGGCAACTGTCGGAAAAGATCTTCACCTTTCATGGCTGCGGGTTAGGCGCACACTTTGATGCGCAAAGCACCCGCGCCATTCTCGCCGCCCGCCTTACCAGCCTGTGCCGCGGTTATTCCGGGGTACGCTATGAGCTGCTGCAGCAGCTGCACCGGCTGCTCGACGAAGACCTGCTGCCACTCATTCCCCAGGAAGGATCCGTGGGCGCCAGCGGCGACCTGACACCGCTCTCCTATGTCGCCGCCGCTCTGGCCGGGCAGCGCCAGCTGCGGCAGGGTGAGCACATTCGCGAAGCATCCGATGTCTTTGCCGAGCGCCATATCACGCCCCTGACCCTGCGCCCCAAGGAGGGTCTGGCGGTCATGAATGGCACCGCCGTGATGACCGGCCTCGCCTGCCTCGCCTTCGACCGGGCCAACTATCTGGTCTCCCTGGGCACCCGCATCACCGCCCTGGCCAGCCTCGCCATTCAAGGCAACGCCTATCACTTTGATGAAGTTCTTTTTTCGGTGAAGCCGCATCCGGGCTCCCAGCTCGCAGCCCGCCGCCTGCGCGACGACCTGCAAGCCAGCGACGCGCCCAGCCACGAAGCACGGCTGCAGGATCGCTATTCCCTGCGCTGTGCCCCCCATGTGCTGGGCGTACTCAGCGACACCTTGAGCCAGCTGCGCAGCTTTGTGGAAGTGGAACTGAACAGTGCCAATGACAACCCCATTATCGACGGCGACAACGAGCGGGTGCTCCACGGCGGGCACTTTTACGGTGGCCACATCGGCCAGGCCATGGACAGCCTGAAGATTGCCACCGCCAGCGTTGCCGACCTGCTGGACCGGCAGCTGGCGCAGCTGGTGGACGTGAAATTCAACCACGGCCTGCCCGCCAACCTGTCCGGCAGCGATGGCCCCGGCGCCTGCCTGAACCATGGCTTCAAGGCGGTACAGATCGGCGCTTCGTCATGGACCGCAGAGGCACTGAAACTGACCATGCCCGCCACCAGCTTTTCCCGCTCCACCGAATGCCATAACCAGGACAAGGTCAGCATGGGAACCACCGCCGCCCGCGACGCCCTGCGTGTACTGGAACTCACCGAGCAGGTGGCCGCCGCCGGGCTGCTGGCCAGCTGCCAGGCGGTGGAGCTGCGCCTGGCCCGTGATGGTCGTGACGTCTACAGCCTGCCGTCAGCCCTGCGCGACACCCTGCTGGCGGTGCGCGAAGACAGCGCCCACGTCAACGAAGACCGGGCCCTGGAGCCGGAACTACGGCAGCTACTCAGCCGCATCCGCCAACAACACTGGAGCCTGTATGCCGACCCCAGCGAATAAGCGCCTGCAACACAGCATCCAGATCGAGGTGCCCTTCCACGATGTGGACATGATGGAAGTGGCCTGGCACGGCCACTATGTAAAGTACTTTGAAGTGGCCCGTTGCGCACTGCTGGATCAGTTCAATTACAACTACCCGCAAATGCGCAATTCCGGCTACGCCTGGCCGGTCATCGACTTGCACCTGCGCTACGCCCGCCCGGCCCGTTTTGGTCAGACCATCACCGTCACCGCCACCGTGCGCGAGTGGGAGAACCGACTGAAGATCAGCTACCTGATCAGCGATAAAAACGGCCAACGGCTAACCCGTGGTCACAGCATTCAAGTGGCTGTGGACATGGCCAGTGAAGAAATGCTCTACGTCAGCCCACCCATTCTGCTGGAACGGCTGGGAGTGGAAGGCGAGGAAGAAGAGGAGAAAAAATGAGCCGCAGTAGCCTGCAACGAATAGCTGCACTCATACTGGTTCTGCCGCTGTTCGTCCACGCCCTGACCCTGGCAGATATCGAGCAACAATTGGACCCGGCCCCGGTATTGAAGGCGGATTTCCGCCAACAGCAACACCTGACCATGCTGTCACGGCCGTTGGTTTCCACCGGCTCGCTGCTCTTGATCAAGGGCCACGGGCTGCAATGGCAAATGAAAACGCCCTTTACCAGCGATCTGAAACTGATCGACGGCACCCTCTACAGTAACGGCCAGGCCGACAACCTACCCGGCGGCGAAGCCTTTTCCCGGCGGCTGATGATGGTACTGTCCGGTGATTTCTCCGCATTGCAAAACGTGTTTGAAATTGAGGTCAGCGGCGAGCCTGAGCAGTGGACCCTGACACTGCAACCGCGTAACGCCACCCTCAAAAAAGTGCTTCACGCGCTGTCCGTCTCGGGCGGACGCAGCCCGGAACAGTTTCGTCTGGACTACCCCAACGGCGATTACAGCGTGACCACACTGAGCCACATCCAGCTCACCGACACACCCACAGCCGGTGAGGAGCAGAGGCTTGCGCGCCCCTGATTTCCTTTCCCGTTTTCGCCTGAACCGACCATTGGGCGTAGCGCTGTGGTCCCTGCTGATTCTGCTTGGTGCCGCTCTGGCCGCCTCCGGATTGCGCTCGCCCCACTGGTTGAACAGCAATCTGCTCGCCATGCTGCCACAGGACACAGTACCCGCAGCGGCCCGGCAGGCCAGTGATCGCTACCGGCAAACGCTGTCATCAAAAACGCTGTGGCTAACTCCCGGCGGCAGCCCCGCCGACGCCGCCCGGCACACCGAACGACTACGCCAGACACTCAACGATAGCGCCCTGTTCCAGGAGATCGGCCCGACGTTTTCCGAGCAGGAATTGCAGCAACGCTACCGGCAGTTGGCCCCATACCGGTATCAGCTGCTCACCCCCGCCGATAGGCAGGCCGCCCTCTCACAACCAGACGCCTTGATCCAGCGAGCCCTGGCCCGGCTCTATCGCCCCTCCGGCGCCTCCAGTCAGCAGTGGCAGGCAGACCCTCTGTTTCTGTTCGAGCGCTACCTGGCGTCTCTGTCGCGCAATAACGCGGAACTTCACAATGGCATTGCCATTCTCTCCCATAACGACCGCTACTGGGGCATGAGCCTGGCCAGCACTCGCCACGACAGTTTTGCCATCGATCAACAAAAACAACTGAGTGCTTTCCACCACCAGATTCAACAGGATTTTCCCGACACGCTGTTCACCGGTATTCCGTTTTACGCCGCCGCCGGCGCAGCCAGCGCGGAACAGGAAATCCGCACAGTCGGTCTGTTTTCACTGATCTGTATCGTGCTGCTGTTTGCCCTGATATTTGCCAGCCTGCGCCCCCTGCTGCTGGCCCTGGTCAGCATTGCCAGCGGCATCCTCTGGGGGCTGGCCGCCAGCCTTTGGTTATTCGGTGAGTTACATCTATTGGCGCTGGTGTTCGGCGCCAGCCTGATCGGCGTGTCGGTGGATTACAGTATTCATTATTTCTGTCATCTACGCGGTCAACCCGACGCCTCACCCACCCTGGTCCGCAACCGCCTGCTGGCCCCGCTGGGGCTGGCCCTGCTCAGCAGCGTACTGGGCTACTCGGCCATGGCCTGGGCACAGTTCCCCGGGCTGCAGCAAGTGGCGGTATTTTCCATCAGTGGCCTGGTCACCGCCTGGCTCACCGTGATGCTGCTATTCCCGGCACTGAGCCGCCAGCCCGGCACCACCCTGGCGTCATGGGTCCAGCGCCTGCACCTGGCCATGAGCCACTGGCAACGCCTCGTTCTGCGTTTTCGCTGGCCGAGCCTACTCATCGGGGCGGCTATTGTCGCCGGCATGCTGCAACTCACTCCCAGCGACAACGTGCATGACTATCAGACACCTCCCGCTCACCTGCAGATCATGCAGGAGCAGCTTGCCCAGATTACCGGCAACGCTCCCGGCGCCTATTTCGTGGTGCACGGCCGCGACATGCAGCACTGGTGGCAACGAGAACAACAGCTCCACGACGCGCTTGAGGCTGCCCATATCGACAACGAAGCGCTGTCCAGCTCCTGGACTCCAGCACAACAACAACGCACCACTCACGCCGCCTTGGCCGAAGGTATTTTTCAGCATTCCCGGTTCGCTCGCTTCAGTGACACCGTGGGCATGACCGACGCTGCCCGGCAAAAAGTGCAGGCCGATTTCGACCAACCGGTAACGCCCCTGTCGCTGCCCGACTGGCTACAACGGCTGAACAACCCGGCCCTGTCTCAACTGTGGCACGGCTGTGACAATGAAGGTTGCCGCAGCCTGGTACTGGTCCGCGGCAACGTGGGCGCGTCGCATGAAACACCGCTCACCACCTTCAACGCACCGGATCAGGGCATCACCCTGATCGACGATGCCAGTAGCATTAGTGGCCTCATGGGCAGCCTGCGCGATCACCTGCACCTGCTGCTAATCGCCGCTTACGCTCTCAGCGCGACGCTGCTCACCCTGGCCCGGGGGCCGATGTTTGCCCTGCGTCTGCTGGCCGTACCGGCGCTGGCCAGCCTGGTGGTGCTAGGCACCTTGGGCTGGCTCACCGGCCACTATGGCCTGATTCATGTGCTCGCCCTGTTTCTGATCCTGGGCATCGGCATCGACTACGCCATTTTCTACCAACAGGATGGCCATACTCCCACCGCCACCCTGGCGGTACTGTTTTCCGCCACCACCACCTCGTTAAGCTTCGGTCTGCTGGGGCTGAGCGATACCCAGGTCGTGCACGACTTTGGCTTCAGCGTCTTTGTCGGTATTGTGGCCGCCGCCTTGCTAGCCCCGTTGTTTACTGCCAGCTCACCACCCTTGTCACCCTCCACGGAGAACGGATTTTCCCATGACCGACACTGATGTTCTTGTTATCGGCGCCGGACCCGCCGGCACCATCGCCAGCACACTGCTGAAGCGAGCCGGCCATCGCGTGGCAGTGGTGGAAAAGCAGCACTTCCCCCGGTTTTCCATCGGGGAAAGCCTGCTCCCCCAATGCATGGAATACCTGCAACAGGCAGGTATGCTGGAAGCGGTTGAAGCGGCCGGTTTCCAGAAAAAGGATGGCGCGGCATTTGCCTGGGGGGAACGCTCCACCCAGTTTCGTTTTGATGAACAATTCACCCCCGGCTGGGGCTATACCTACCAGGTCGAGCGCGACCGCTTTGACTCCCTGCTGGCCGATCAGGCACAACAACAGGGTGTGCCGATCACCTTTGGCTGCTCACTGGCCGCCATCGACACAGACCCGACCGGTATCACTGCAACCCTGGAACACGAAGACGGTCAGCAGCAGACAGTACGTGCTCGCTTTGTTCTCGATGCCAGTGGGTTTGGTCGTGTGCTGCCACGGTTGCTGAACCTGGAAAAGCCGAGCGATTTCCCGCGCCGCACGGCAGTTTTCAGCCACATCGATGATCATATCGACGACCCGCATTTCGACCGCGACAAGATCCTGATCACCGTGCACCAGCAACGTCAGGACGTCTGGTTCTGGTTGATTCCGTTCCCCAACGGCAAAGCCTCGCTTGGCGTGGTCGGCCCGGACGATTTTTTTGCCGGCCTGCCGGAAAACAACAGCGACTGCCTGAACGCCGCCGTGGCGGGTGATACCCGACTGGCCGCGCTGCTTTCCCGCGCCACCTTGCGCATGCCGGCCCGTCGTCAGGGCGGCTATTCTGCATCGGTTCGCAGCCTGCACGGGGAGGGCTACGCCCTGCTCGGCAACGCCGGGGAGTTTCTGGACCCGGTCTTTTCCTCCGGCGTCACCATCGCCATGCACTCCGCCAGCCTGGCCGCCAGCGTATTGGACCGACAGCTGCGCGGTGAAGCCACCGACTGGGAGCGGGACTTCGCCCGCCCGCTACAACAGGGCGTGGATACCTTCCGCAGCTACGTGAGCGGCTGGTACGACGGGCGCTTCCAGAACGTGGTGTTCCATCCCAACCCGCCAGACGAGATTAAACGAATGATCTGCTCCATTCTGGCCGGCTACGCCTGGGACCAGAACAATCCCTATGTACAACACCACCAACGGCGACTGACCGCACTGGCAGAAATATGTGCCGATTCACGCTAATACTCTTTCTGCTCACCCTGCTCGGTGGCTGCCAACTGCTGGCACCAGCGGCACCGCCGTTGGCCGCTCCATTGCACAACGAGCATCAGCTTGAGCACCTGCTCACCCTGACCCGGGGCGACAAGCAGCTTCGCCTGCGTTGTGTGCTGGAAACCGGCAACGGAGAAACCCGGGTAGTCGCGCTGAATGAAGCCGGGCTGGTGCTGGTACAGATGCGCCAGAACGCACAAGGCCTTACCGTTCACCGTTCCGCGCTGCTGCCAGATACCTTTCCGGCCAAGCAGGTCATGGCGGATATCCAGCTAATTTTCTGGCCGGTCAGCGCCATCCAGGCCACGCTGCCCACCGCCTGGTCACTGGGCGTCGAAGGGGATTCTCGCACCCTGTACCATAACGATCAGCCGGTAACACAGGTGCACTATCAGGGCAGCCCCTGGCAAACGCCTTCAGCACTGAACAACCTGCATTACCGTTACCAACTAACCCTGACGCCCTTGAGTCCAGACGCAACACCATGACAGACGTATACCTCAATCAGGTTGGCCTTCTCTGCGCCCTGGGCAACGACCAGGAAACGGTGCGTCAGCGCCTGCTTGCCGGCGATCGCAGCGGCCTGCAACTCAGCGACCAGTGGCACCCACAGCACCCCAGCCCGGTGGGCCGGGTGCACGCCGCACTGCCGGAGATACCGGCGATGCTGGCGCGTTTTCAATGTCGCAATAACCAGCTGCTGATGGCCGCGCTGGACCAGCTTCGCCCCCAGCTCGAAGCACTCACCGAATCGGTCGCCCCCGAGCGCATTGGCGTGGTGCTGGGCACCAGCACCTCCGGGGTCGATAACGGCGAGCAGGCCATGGCCGCCTGGCGGTCGCAGCAAGAAGCGCCCGGCCACTACCATTATCAACAGCAGGAGCTGGGCAATGGCGCCGACTTTATCGCCCGCCTGCTGGGTATTACTGGGCCCGCGCTCACCCTGTCCACCGCCTGCTCCTCCAGCGGCCGTGCATTGGCCACCGGCCGTAGCCTGATTCGCAAAGGGGTGTGTGATGTGGTCATCGCTGGCGGCGCCGACAGCCTCTGCAGCCTCACCCTGCAAGGTTTCAGCAGCCTCGGTGCGGTCAGTGCAGCACCGTGCAACCCATTCAGCGAACACCGTGACGGCATCAACATCGGTGAGGGCGCCGCCCTGTTTCTGCTGTCGGCCACGCCGGGGCCGGTGCGACTGAGCGGCGTGGGTGCCAGCTCCGACGCTCACCATATTTCCGGCCCCGACCCGCAAGGACGGGGCGCCGTTGCCGCCATGACCGCCGCGCTAAATGATGCCCGACTCGCTCCCGGCGACATCGACTATCTGAACCTGCACGGCACGGCCACCGCCCAGAACGACATCATGGAGGCCAGGGCCGTGTATGAGGTGTTCTCAGAACGGGTTCCCTGCAGTGCCACCAAGGCTCTCACTGGCCACTGCCTGGGAGCAGCAGCAGCCATCGAAGCCGCACTGTGCTGGCTGACGCTCACCGCTGAACGACCCGCCTTGCCACCCCATTGCTACGACGGTCAGCGTGACCCGGCGCTTCCCCCTATTACTCTGCTGGACAACAACCAGCCGGCCACGGCACCGCGGCGCTGTCTGAGCAACGCCTTTGCGTTCGGCGGCAACAATCTGTCACTGATTCTGGAGGCCTGCCCATGAACTCCCCAGTGCAGCAGCCCGGTGAATTTCCCCCGGTGGCCGAACTGCTTCCCCACAGCGGCCCCCTGGTGCTGCTGGACCGCATTGTGGCTGCCGATGATGAATCTCTCACGGCCATGGCGCAGGTCACCGCTGACGGTTTATACAATCAGGGCGACACCGTGCCAGCCTGGGTAAGCATGGAATACATGGCCCAGGCGGTAGCCGCTTTTGCCGGGCTAACGCCCTACCACAAGGGGGAAACCATTCCCCTCGGCTTCTTGCTGGGTAGCCGTCGGGTCGAATTCAACCGCCCTAGCTTTCCCGTGGGCAGCGTACTCACCGTGATAGTGAAAAGAATTCTTCAGGATGACAGCGGCATGGCCGTCTTCGAATGCCACCTGAGTGGTGACGACACTCACTCTCAAAGCATTCAGGCCAGCGCCCGCCTTAACCTTTATCAGCCCACCGATAGCGATGCATTTTTGCGAGACAACAATGACTGATCTTTCCCGCCCCACCGTTCTGGTTACCGGCGCCAGCCGCGGCATTGGCAAAGCCATCTGCCTGCGCCTGGCCGAGCAAGGTTACGACCTGGTGGTGCATTACCGTAGCCAGGCCGAACTGGCCGACCAGGTCGCCGAACAAGTCCGCCAGCTGGGCGGGCAAGCACGCACCCTGGCGTTCGACCTGGCCAACCGCAGCGGCGCCCGTCAGGCACTACTTGATGACGTGGACTCCCACGGTGCGTACTACGGCGTCGTCTGCAACGCCGGGCTCAGCGCCGACAACGCCTTCCCGGCGCTCACCGACGAGGAATGGGACAGCGTGGTACATACCAATCTGGACGGTTTTTATAATGTGCTCCAGCCGCTCACCATGCCCATGATCCGGCGACGTAAACCCGGCCGCATCGTGGTGCTGTCATCCGTGTCGGGGATCATCGGCAATCGTGGCCAGGTCAACTACAGTGCTGCCAAGGCGGGCCTGATCGGTGCCGCCAAGGCACTGGCCGTGGAGCTCGGCAAACGCAACATCACCGTCAACTGTGTGGCTCCCGGGCTGATCGAAACCGATATGACCGATGAGCTGCCCATGGATGAAATCAAAAAAATGATCCCCGCCCGGCGCGTGGGCCGCCCGGAAGAAGTGGCCGCCACGGTGGCATTTCTGCTCTCCGAGGACGCCGGCTACATCACCCGCCAGGTGATATCCGTGAACGGCGGCCTGTGCTGACAGACGCAAAAAACGCCCCACAAGGGCTGTGCTAACATGGCCGCCCTCAAGGCCAGCAGGAAAGAATGGAGAACAGAAATGCGTCGTGTGGTGGTTACCGGTGTTGCCGGCATTTCCCCGATTGGAAACGACTGGGACAGCCTGCAGGGCAACCTCAAGGCCGGGCGCACTGGCATTCGGCAAATGCCGGACTGGGTACACTACGAAGGGCTGGGTACTCAACTGGGCGCGCCCGCCATGTTTCACCCGCCGGCCCATTTCGACCGCAAGAAAACCCGCTCCATGGGCCGCGTGGCACAGATGGCCACCCACGTCAGTGAACAGGCACTAGAGCGTGCCGGCCTGCTCGGCGACCCGGTTCTGAAAAATGGCCGCACCGGGGTCGCCTACGGCAGCTCGGCAGGCAGCACGGCGGCCGTGGCCGACTTCGGCGGCATGCTGATTCATCGTTCTACCCAGGGGCTGAATGCCAACTCTTATCTGAAGATGATGGCCCACACCACGGCAGTGAATATCGGCGTCTACTTCGGCCTGCAAGGCCGGGTACACACCACCAGCAGTGCCTGCACATCTGGCAGCCAGGGCATCGGTTATGCCTGGGAAGCCATTCGCTTCGGCCTGCAAGACGTGATGATCGCTGGCGGCGCCGAAGAACTGTGCCCCACCCAGGCAGCTGTGTTCGACACCCTGTTTGCTGCCAGCCAGGACAACGACCACCCATCACGCTCGCCGCGCCCCTTCGATCGCGACCGGGACGGCCTGGTCATTGGCGAAGGAGCCTGCACGCTGATTCTGGAATCCCTTGAGCACGCCGAACAGCGAGGCGCGCCAATTCTTGCCGAGCTGGTCGGCTTTGGCACCAACAGCGATGGCCGCCATGTAACCCAGCCCAATCACGCCACCATGAAACAGGCCATGGTGCTCGCACTGGAGAGCGCCGAACTGCACCCAGACAAAATTGGTTATGTCAGCGCTCACGGCACAGCTACCAGCCGGGGCGATGTGGCAGAAAGCCAGGCCACCGCGTCGCTGTTCGGGCCACGCATGCCGATCAGCACGTTAAAGAGTTTTACCGGCCATACCCTGGGGGCCTGCGGGGCGCTGGAAGCCTGGACCGCCATCGAAATGATGAACAGCGGCTGGTTCCACCCTAACGCCAACCTGGAAGAAGTGGACTCGGAGTGCGGCGAACTGGATTACATATGCGGCGAAGGCCGTACGCTGGATTGCGACTATGTCATGAGCAACAATTTTGCTTTTGGCGGGATCAATACTTCACTGATTTTTCGCCGCTGGAGTGAATAGAACAGCGGATGCCGGATAACCTGAGAAAAAGGAAAGAACCAAAACAGGTATCCGGCACCGACTAACACCGATCAATAAGCTTCATCCAGCAGCTCTTCCTGAATGGAAGCCGACAGGTTAACGACCCAACGGTTGTAGTTGCGATGAATCTTGCCACCGCTCTCATCCAGATTCTGACTGCTCTTGTAGATGATGTCGTAATCCCCCTGCGTATAAGGAATAGACACCACGGCCTGGTGCGTACGCACCTGAATGGACGCTTCCACTAACCCGGGTTTAACCACGCTGGGCACCCACCCTTTCTGGATGCTGCCTTTCATGATCGCCGCCTGAACCTGCTCCAAGCTTAATGTTTCCCCTGCTTGTGTCTGCGGGATAGTGCGGTCATTCAGATCCATAATGGGCGCACTGGTACACGCTACCATCGCCATCGCGCATACCATCACCAACAACCCTTTCTTCATTATTTTCTCCTTGAACGATTTTCCGTAACAGGAATGAACGCTACCGCGCATTCTCCCCAAGCTCAATTCATAATCTACCGTTTTCATTTCGCGCCAAGGATGCGCGCCATCATTCGACTCACACTTGCCACCAGCGCCTCTGCAACCGCCGGATCCATGGAAGAATGACCGCCTTGCTCGACCCAGTTGAGCACACTGTTTGGCAACACCTGATGCAACGCCAGCGCCTGGTCCGGCGGGCAGACAAAATCCCGGCTGCCATGCACAATTTCCACCGGCACGGCACTGCCGGCACAGGCTTCAAGCAACGGTTGCTCCACAAAGCCATCGGCAAGAAAATAATGGGTTTCCTGGCGAGCCATGCATAACTCGTCATCACTGCCCGGCCCCGGTGGCTGGGTCGGCATCAGTGCCAGGGTGGATTCCCAATTACACCAGGCCCGGGCATAACGGCGAGCGTGCTCGCCTTGCAGCCCCTGATAGTAACGCTCCAGCAAGCTGCCGCTGCCCGGCGGCGCTTGCTGCTGCAAGGCTTGCCAGCCCTGCGGGAACATTCTGGCCGCTCCCGCTTCGGTATAAAGCCAGTCGCGATCCTGGCGACGACACAGAAAAATACCACGCAGCACCATGCCGATAATGTGCTGTGGAAATGCCGCCAGATAAGCCAGCGCCAGAGTGGCGCCCCAGGAACCGCCAAAGACCATCCAGCGTTCAACCTGTAACGCCTGTCGAATCTGTTCGAGATCTGCCAGCAAATGGCTCAAGGTATTATCATCAATGGACGCCAGCGGCCGGCTTTGACCGGCTCCACGCTGATCAAACAGAATAATCCGAAACCGTTGCGGATCGAAAAAACGCCGCAATGCCGGAGAGCAGCCGCCACCGGGGCCACCATGCAACACCACCACGGGAATGCCCTGCGGATTACCACTCTCTTCCACATACAACTGATGCCCCTGCCCAACCGGGAGGTAGCATTGCCGATACGGCTCGAGAAAAGGAAATAACGCCATGGGTCAGGTTCTGACAGGAAGAAGAATTTCAGCATACCTGTTGCTGATTTTGCTGCAAGGGTTGCTGGTAGCGTGTGACAACACACCCCCTGAGCAGGCCATCAAGGATGCCCTTGCCGAGATCGAAACCGCCATCGAGGACGGCGATACGAGTACAGTGATGGATAGGCTGAGCGATAATGTGGCCATTGAACGGCGCGGCAGAACCCTGCAACGCAAGGACATTCACCGCACCCTGGTGGGCATTTTCTTTCGCTACCCGAACCGCAACCTCACCTTTACACGCATCCAGATTGATCTGGACCCGGTGACACAAAAGCAGGCCCGGGTGCAATTTACCGCTCTGGCCTGGGGAGGGAAAAATGTGCTGCCGGATGATGCCGACAGCTACCAGGTGGACAGCCATTGGATCCAGGACGGCGGCTGGAAGATTGAGAGTCTGATTAATTAATAGCTACGCGTTTCTGGTTAGTCTTTTCAGAAAGCAAAGAGGCCGCGCCCAGTATTGGGCACGGCCTCTTGCGTTTCAGATCGAAACAATGCGCTTTCGCGCAGTTATTAATTATTCATTATTAACTATTAATTACTTCCATCAGTCGTCATCACTTCCAAGCTGGCTTTCCATATCCAGTTCCTTGATCTTGCGTGTCAGGGTGTTGCGCCCCCAGCCCAGCAGCGCCGCTGCGTCACGCTTGCGTCCGCCGGTGTGCTGCAAAGCCACTTCGATCATGGTGCGCTCAAAACCCGGCACCGCTTGTTCAAGGATACTGCGCTCGCCCTGAGACAGCGCCCGGTCAGCCCAGTTGCGCAGGGATTTGAGCCAGTCACCGCTGACATCCGTGCCTTTCGCGGCACCGGTTTCTTTCAGCTCCGGAGGCAGATCATCCACCAGCACTTCCCGGCCGGATGCCATCACGGTCAGCCAGCGACAGGTATTTTCCAACTGCCGTACATTGCCCGGCCAGGTTTGCGCAGACAGGTATTTCTCCGTGTCCTTGTGCAGGATTTTCGGCTCCACCCCCAGCTCACTGCCGGCACGCTGCAGAAAGTAATTGGCCAGGCGGGGAATATCTTCACGGCGCTCCGCCATGCGCGGAATATGGATACGAATAACGTTAAGGCGATGAAACAAATCCTCGCGAAAATCGCCTTCTTTCACCAGCTTTTCCAGATCCTGGTGAGTAGCGGCAATAATGCGCACGTCCACGTGAATCGGCGTGGTCCCGCCCACGCGATAGAATTCACTTTCCTGAAGTACCCGCAACAAACGGGTCTGGGCTTCCAGTGGCATGTCGCCGATTTCATCGAGAAACAAAGTGCCGCCATTGGCCTGCTCAAAGCGCCCCACGCGCTGATTATTGGCGCCGGTGAAGGCCCCCTTTTCATGGCCGAACAGCTCTGATTCGATCAGGTCTTTGGGAATCGCCGCCATATTCAGGGCAACGAAGTTTTTCTCGCGCCGCATGGAATGGCGGTGCAACGCGCGAGCCACCAGCTCCTTACCGGTACCGGACTGACCATTGATCAACACCGTCACATTGGAGTGACTCAACCGGCCAATGGCACGAAACACCTCCTGCATGGCCGGGGCTTCACCGATAATCTCGGTGGGCGCCTCTTCAACCGGTTCAGGAAAGTCGCCACGGGACTCTTCACGATGCTTGATGGCCCGGCGTACCAGCGCCACCGCCTCATCCACATCAAACGGTTTGGGCAGGTATTCAAACGCGCCCCCCTGGTAGGAGGCCACGGCGGAATCCAGATCGGAATGCGCCGTCATGATGATCACCGGCAGATCCGGATTCTTGCGCTGCAAAATTTTCAGCATCCGCAACCCATCCGTGCCGGGCATGCGCACGTCGCTGATCAGCACTTCCGGCTCCTGCCCGCCCTGCTCCAGGGTATTGAGCGCTTCATCCGCATCTTCAAAGCAGGTCACCGCGTAGCCTTCCTGGCCCAGCGCCTTTTCCAACACCCAGCGAATGGAGCGGTCATCATCCACAACCCAAATACTGACACTCATGACCTGCTACTCCTGTTGTTTCCATCGCCACCGCAATCAGCGGCCGGCTTGTATGGCGTCGCTCTGTTCAAAGCAGCGCAATTAACGCTATGTCGGTTTCTCTGTTTCAGCCAGCTGCTCCATGGGCAGCAAGATGCTAAACACGGTTTCGCCCGGCTGGCTCTCGCACTCAATCAACCCCTGATGCTGGCTGATGATGGACTGCGCAATGGAAAGCCCCAGCCCAGTGCCGCTGGCACGGCCACTGACCATGGGATAGAACAGGGTTTCCTGCACATCCTCGGCAATGCCCGGGCCGTTATCGATAATGTCCATGCGCAGCACCAAACGGTGACGCTGGGCGCCAATGGTGAACTGGCGCAACACCCGGGTACGCATGGTGATGCGCGGTGCCCGCGTCTTCGATTCCAGCAACGCCTGGGTGGCGTTGCGGATAAGGTTCAGCAATACCTGAATCAGCTGGTCCCGGTCGGCGATCACATCCGGCAAGCTGATGTCGTAATCGCGCCAGATCGCCACGCCTTTGGGGTATTCCGCCAGCAGCAACTGGCGCACATGCTCCAGGCACTCGTGCACATTCACGGCACGGAACTCGGGCGGCTTGCGCGGGCCGAGCATGCGGTCCGCCACCGACCGCAGCCGGTCGGCTTCATCGATAATGACCTTGGTGTACTCGGTCAGCTCCGGGTCAGGCAGCGCCCGCTCCAGCAACTGGGCCGCACCGCGGATGCCACCCAGCGGATTCTTGATTTCATGGGCCACACCTCGCACCAGGGCCCGGGTAGCCTGGTGCGCATGAATCAGCGCTTCTTCACGACTGATCCGCAGCAAGCGATCCAGCGACTGCATTTCCATCAGCAGACACAAAGGCTGACCCGGCTCGTTAATCGGGCTGACCGAATAATCCACCATGATTTCATGGCCCGGCGCCACCGACAGCCGCGCCTCACGCTGGGTGAAGGGGTGCTCATCATCAATGCACTGCTGAATGGCGAGGCGGGCTTCTTCATCATCGAAAAAGTAATCGGGCAGAGGCTGGCCGACGGCACGGCTGGTACTGGTCGCCAGCAACATTTCCGCCGCCGGGTTCAGGTAGCGCACGCACAAGGCATCGTCCAGCATGATCACTGCGGTACGCAGGTGATCCAGTAGTCGTTTGTGCAACGTAATGTCACCCATCAGAAATTGGCCCATAACAGGGCATAAGCAATTATCAGGCCACCTGTAGATCAGCCCGACAAAGCGGCTATCAGCGGCCTGCAGCACAGGCGTAAAAGCCTGCTATTGATGAGTTTAAAGGGAAGGAGGGGCGGAATGCACCATTAGGGTGCATTGTTAGTTGCTACGGATGCTCCGATTCGGTTTTGCCGGCTGGGCAGCGGTGCCCCGATCTGCACCACCGCCCACACTGGCAGCGCCCCCGGTTGAAGCACTGCCTCCCACATTGGCCGAACCGCCACGGTCCGCTGCACCACCGACTTGCGCAGCACCACCGTTACTCCCGCCACCGGGGAAATTGCGGAAATCACTGACCGTGCTGCGGTGAATGTACACTTCCACCGGCTCGGAGGTGATGCGGGTTTCGCCCTCCTCGCTCACCACTTTCACAATCAGGTTATGCACCCCGCGTTCCGGCGCATCCAGCTGCAGGGCAGGCTGCTCCGCGCCATTATCCAGCAACACCAAGCTATCGCCGGGCTGCAACCCGGGCTGCAGATTCACGGATACATACACGGCATCGGTCGGGTTACGCAGCGTCGAGCCGCTTTCCGGGGACGTAATGGTCAGCGATGTGTACTCCTTCACCGCGGGGTCCGCCGCCTCTTCCTCTGGCGCCGACACCGCCTCCGGTATTTCCACCTTCTTGATTGGCACTGTATTGGTGGTTTTCAGTTTCACTTCCTCGGAGCGGCTGTTCTCTCCGGGCTGATCCGTGAATACCACATTGCCCTTTTCATCGGTGGTCCGGTAAATCTTTGACGCCGGCGCATCAGCGGCGTCTACCCGGCCGGCACCCTCTTCCTCTTCCGCTGTGGCCGCCAGGCTCAGTCCAGACACCAACCCCAGGGCAACAAACGCAATCAGCGACTTTTTCATTGTTATCTCCATATGACTGTCCTTGATTCTGGCCTGACTCGCCCCTTCAGAAAAGGGGTAAGTGCACAAAATGGCCGCCTTTTCACAGGCAAAAAAAAGCCCCCGACAAGCGGGGGCCCTTTTCTGCTAGGTGCCGAAAGGCATTAGCAAGAGTAGTACATGTCGAACTCAACCGGGTGCGGGGTCATGTTCAAACGCTCAACCTCGGCACGCTTGAGTGCGATGTAGCCATCCAGCATATCCTTGGTGAACACGTCGCCTTCGGTCAGGAAGTCCATGTCTTCTTCCAGACAATCCAGCGCCATGGTCAGGGTGTGAGCCACGGTGGGGATGTCTTTGGCTTCTTCAGCCGGCAGATCGTACAGATCCTTGTCCATGGCATCGCCAGGGTGCATCTTGTTCTTGATGCCGTCCAGACCAGCCATCAGCAGGGATGCGAAACACAGGTACGGGTTCGCAGACGGATCAGGGAAGCGCGCTTCCACACGACGGGCCTTGGCGCTGTTCACAAACGGAATGCGGATGGACGCAGAACGGTTGCGAGCAGAGTAAGCCAGCATTACCGGCGCTTCAAAACCGGGCACCAGGCGCTTGTAGGCGTTGGTGGAAGCATTGGTGAATGCGTTCAGGGCGCGGGCGTGCTTGATGATACCGCCGATGAAATACAGCGCTTCGTCAGACAGGCCAGCATAGCCGTCACCGGCAAACAGGTTTTTGCCGTCTTTGCCCAGGGACACGTGCACGTGCATACCGGAGCCGTTATCACCGATCAGCGGCTTGGGCATGAAGGTAGCGGTTTTGCCATAGGCATGTGCCACGTTGTGTACGCAGTACTTGAGGATCTGTACTTCGTCCGCCTTGGCGGTCAGGGTGTTGGCGCCAACGCCGATTTCACACTGGCCCGCGGTGCCCACTTCGTGGTGATGCACTTCGATTTTCAGCCCCATGGACTCCATGGCAGAACACATGGCACCACGCAGATCGTGCAGGCTGTCTACCGGCGGAACCGGGAAGTAACCACCTTTCACACCCGGACGGTGACCGATGTTGCCGCCTTCGAAGTCTTCGTGGGACACCCACGCAGCTTCTTCAGAGTGGATGTTGTACATGGAACCCTGCATGTCGGATTTCCACTGCACGGAATCAAATACGAAAAATTCAGGCTCAGGACCGAACAGAGCGGTGTCTGCGATGCCGGTAGACTTCAGGTATTCCTCGGCGCGACGGGCAACGGAACGCGGGTCGCGCTCGTAACCTTGCATGGTGGTCGGCTCAAGAATGTCGCAGCGCAGGTTCAGGGTAGCCACGTCGGTGAACGGGTCCATTACGGCGGACTCATCATCCGGCATCATTACCATGTCGGATTCGTTGATGCCCTTCCAACCAGCGATGGAGGAGCCATCAAACATTTTGCCGTCCTGGAAGAAATCTTCATCGATTTCGCCAACCGGAAGGGTGACGTGCTGCTCCTTGCCAGAGCTATCGGTGAAGCGCAGGTCCACCCATTTCACATCGTTTTCTTTGATCAGTTTGAGGGTCTTAACAGACATTATCGTGCGTCCTCCTAAGGAACAGCGGGTTTGTCTCTGACTCGTCGTGCCACTCTGGGTAAGCGCAACACAAAGAGCCGGTATTCTCGGCCACTGGGCCAGCTTTGCCAATAGGGAGGCAAATACCGTGCCAGCCCTTTTTTAGCGCATTCCCCGCCTAAATCGCAAAAACCAGGGAAGATGATTCATTTTGGTGCACAGCAACGGTGCACTCAATAAGTGCAAAGCACTAAAACAGTGCACCGTTATCTTCACCCACTCGCAGCACCACAAAAACCTCGCTGCCCTGCTCGCCCATTTCCAGCACCTCGTGGCCATTAATCCGGCACCAGGCCGGGATATCGCTTAACGCGCCGGGGTCGGTGCAGACCACTTTTAGCGTATCGCCGGTGGCCAGGGTTCTTACCTTGTTCTGGGTCTTGATCACCGGCATGGGGCACAGCAACCGACGCACATCCAGTTCAATCGGGGTGTCGCTCATCAAGGTATCCTTAGCTTCTAGCTTCTAGCTTCTAGCTTCTAGCTTCTAGCTTCTAGCTTCTAGCTTCTAGCTTCTAGCTTCTAAAAGATGGGCCGCGCCCCAAATAAAGCGCAACCTCGGCAGCACTTTTTTTGTTTTTCTCGCAGCCAGGGAACCTCTGAACAACTCCTTGCATGCTCAGCGTGGTCTGAAGCGTGCAGCTGTTGCGTCTTGGCTCGATGGTCAGGGTGGTTCCCTTTCCGAGAGGCAAGGCGCCGCAGATGTGCGCTTCAGGCCTCGCCCTTCGGGTCTTCCAGGCTGGCCCGCACTCGTTGTTGCGCTTTTTCGATGGATGGACATACACCTTCAAAAGCGCGCCCTCTGTGCCCCGAATGGGGTATAGATTGCGAACCAGCCTGAAAGACTGAGTACGCAAGGAGTTGTTCAGAGGTTCCCTAGCAGCTCGTCGCTGTCTTCAGCCCACATTCCAGCTGGCCAGTACCGCGTCCGGCTGCGCCGGCGCCACGGTAATCTCCCGCGCGACCCCGTCAGGGCTGCGCACTTCCAGGGTCACAGCCTCTTCAACCCGGCCCTTGGAGTAACGGGCCACAATGGCGGCAGCCTGTTCCAGCTCCGCATCGCTGCCGAACTGGCCATCCACCAGTGCCAACGGCCCTGGGCAGCTCACCGTGGTGATGCTGGTAAACTGGTAGCGATAGCCTTCCAGAAAGCGGTTCTCACCTTCCTCGCGGCTGATGATCAGCTTGTAATGGGGCTGCGGACGCAAGTGGCGCCCCACTTTCAACAGCATGATGTCATCCAGCTCGTAGCGACGCTCGTTGCGGGCCTTCCACAGGTCGGCCAGCTTGTTGGAATAGGATTCATCGGTCAGGAAACAGCAGCCGCCAGCGGGCTGGGCAAAGTCATCCAGCCCGAACTTGGCAGCCAGCGCCATCTGCGGCTTGCGATTGCGCCCGGAAAAATCGTGCAGCTCATCGCGATTCACCCAGCCTTCTCGCTCGGGCAGGGTAGGCGGCAGGTTCTGGGCACACAGGGGGCGCAGCAGGCGATCATCCGCACCGGACTCCTGGCTGATGATCGGCATGGTTTCCTTGCGCTGGCTCTTCGGGCGCTGGCCAATTACCTCACCGGTAACAATAAAATCGAAGCCCCGGTCACCCGCCAGCTCACGGGCCTTGTTAATCATCAGCGTGGCCTGGTTGACCATGAAGATCTTGCAGTCCAGGCAGGGATTCAGGTTGGCGCCGTAGCCATGCTTGGGGTTAAGCACCACATCCTTGTACTCCTCGGAGATATCAATGATGTGCATCTTGATACCCAGCTGCTCGGCGACCCACAAGGCGTTGTTGCGCTTTTCCTTGTCCTTGTCCTTTTTGCGGATGGCATGGGTATGCCCTTCCACGCAGAAGCCGGTGTAGAAGTTGACGCCTTCCACCTCGATGCCCTGCTCCTGCATGACTTTCACCGCCAGCATGGAGTCCAGTCCACCGGACACCAGAGCAATGGCGCGGCGCTTGATTGGTTGGCTTGCCTCTGTCATCGAAAAACCTGCGTTGCTGTGGGGACAGCTCAAAAATTGGGCGGCGCAGTATAGCAATCGCGGGCCGAGGGCGCATCCTCCCGATGGCTGCCACACCGACCGGCTGTCACTTCACCGTCATGACTACCACCCACACTCGGCCACCCATGTAATTGAAATTGCTTTGCTTTATGCGCTCAAGACTTCGTTGGCTGCTGATGGCGTCGCTGTTTTCCCTGATCGCTGCCGCGCTGGGCTGGTGGTGGCATACGCCCCACGGCCCCTGGCTGGTTCATCAGGAGCCCCTGGCCGGGCAGCGAATCTGCGCTGTGGGCGATGGCGGCTGGGGCAATGCCCCGTCCATGGCCGTGGGTCAGGCGCTGGTGCACCTGGAATGTGACCAGGTGCGCTACCTGGGGGATCTTGTCTATCCGGACGGCATCACCAGTGCCGACGACCCCTTGCTGGAAAGCCGCTTTCTCACCCCCATGAAACCGGCCATGGACGCAGGCATTCCCTTCTATCTGGTGCTGGGCAATCATGACTGGAAAGGCAGCGGCGAGGCCTGGCTGGAGGTGGCGCGGCGCTACCCACAAGTCCACTTTCCCCACTTCTACTATTTTGAACAATGGCCGGACGCTTGCGCCTTCAGCCTGGAAACCACCTGGTTCGAAAAATGGTATTACTTCCGCCGCCAGGGCAGCTGGCTGGAACAGGCCAAGGAAACGGCCCGCCAGCATGGCTGCCGCTTCAGCCTGGGTTTTGCCCACCACCCCATGTTCAGCACCGGCTCCCACGGCGATGCCGGCGAGATGATCAACCTGTCACTCAAGCCAAAGCTGCTGGGCCACCTGGACCTGCTGGTGGGCGGTCATGACCACGTGCTGTCCGATGAGGGGGAATACCAGGGCACCCGCCAGCTGATTTCCGGGGCCGCCAGCATCAACAACGACCTGGGCCCTCCCAGCAAGCAGCAACGCTTCACCCGTGCTACCCACGGCCTGGCCACCATTGATCTGCAGGATGATAACGGGGCGATGCAAGCGGAGTACCGTTTTTACAGTGTGCTGGGGGACCCACAGGATCCATTGATCACACTACTCTGGCAGGGCACTCAACAGGGGAAAGGGATTCGCTGAAAGCGGCTGACGAAGCCAGCAAGCGACAGATTTGCCGCTTGCCGACCTTTATTCTTCTTCCGCCGGCACCGGGCCGGCCACCGCAAATTGCTGTTTTGCGAAGGCCACGCGTTCGGCCACCGGACGGGTTTCGTCTTTCAGGGCCTCGAGCTGTTTCTCGATAATCTGACAACGGCGCAGCAAGCCGTCATCCATGGCGATCTGGATATTCAGGCCCGGACGGGCATTCAGCTCCAGCATCATCGGTCCATGCTCCGCGTCCATCACCAGATCCACCCCCAGATAACCCAACCCGGTCAGGTCGTAGCAACGGGCCGCCAGCTCCAGGCATTCCTGCCAGTCCGGCACGGTCAGCCCGGCCACCGGGTTGGCGGTATCCGGGTGACGTTCAATTTTCAGGTTGTGCCAGGTGCCATCCAGCGTAACCCCGGACGCCAGATCCAGGCCCACGCCGATGGCGCCCTGGTGCAGGTTCGCCTTGCCCTGGGATTGCCGGGTGGGCAAACGCAACATGGCCGCCACCGGGTAACCCTTGAGCACGATGATGCGGATATCCGGCACCCCTTCGAAGCTGATCCGGTTGAACAGTTCGGTGGAACGCACCCGGTATTCGATCAGTGCCTGGTCGCGATGACCGCCGAGGGAATAGATACCGGAAATGATCCCGGAGATATGGTGCTCCAGCTCTTCGGTGGTAATGATGCGCCCGGAAGCGGAGCGGAAATAATCCTCGAAGCGATCGGCAATCACCATGATGCCGTCACCGCCGGCCCCTTGCGCGGGCTTGATCACGAAATCCCGGTGCTGCTCCACTACCCGGTGCAAGGTGCTGATACCCTGCTCGGTGGCGATGGTGCCGTACATGTGCGGCACCCGAATTCCCGCATCCAGCGCCATTTGCTTGGTCTGAATCTTGTCGTCCACCAGCGGGTACAGGCTGCGCTTGTTATAACGCAGGATGTAATCGCCATTGCGCTGGTTAATGCCCATGACGCCACGGGCGCGCAGGGCCTTGCGGGTTTTCGACCAGAACATCAGCGTTTATCCCCGTCCACCATGGCACGGAACCGCAACAGCTCGGTGAGGCGATAGCCCCGGTAGTGCCCCATCAGCACCATGATTGCGGCCAGGCACAGCAACACGCCCGGGAAGGTGAACACGAAATACACCAGCGGCTGCCACACCATCAGCAGGTGACAGAAGATGGCCGCCACCAGCGTGCCCAGCGCCACTTTCAGCGACTGGGTGCCGCCGCGCTCTTCCCAGACGATGGAGGTCCGCTCGATCACCATGGTCAGAATCACCATGGGGAACAACGCCACCGACAGGCCCGAGCCCATGCCCAGCTTGTAGCCCAGCAGGCTGATCAAGGCCATGGCGATCACCACAAACGTCAACACCACGGAAAGCCGGGGCAATAACTGTAATTTCAGATGTTCGAGATAGGAGCGCACCGACAACCCGATGGCAGTGATGGAGGTAAACAGCAATACCCCCCAGACCACCTGCGTCTCACGGAATGCCAGGGCGATCAGCACCGGGGTAAAGGTCCCCAGGGTTTCCATGCCGATCAGCGAACGAATAAACAGCACCAACATGACGCCCACCGGGATCATCACCAGGATGCGGTACAGCTGCTGGGCAGGTAAGGGCAATTCGTAAAGGGAGAAATCGATAAAACTGCTTACGTCTTTCAACCGCAGGGACTGGGCCAGCTGCAACGCGCTCATTTCGTTCTCATGCACGCTGAAGCTCACGTCCGCAGACTTGCCGCCCTCGATATTCAGCAGCGGCCCGGGCCCACTCCACCAGACCAGGCGATCCTCCGGCAGGCCTTGCTGGCCATTGAGCGGATTGAAGTACAGCCATTTCTTGCCGTTAAAGCTGCGCAGCCACAGCTCCGGCTGTTGCTCCTGGGTTTCCGCCAAACGCAGGGTATGCACTGGCTCGGCCGGGATATGCGCCACCGCCAGCAGCAAGTCGATCACGCTGGCCCGATTCTCCGGACTCACATCGCTGCCCAGCAGCAGCTGGACATTATCGTTTTCCAGCTCGTTGACCCGCTTGATGGTCTCGCTGATAAAGGTTTCCACATCCGCCGAGTGCTGGCGAATCGGCTCCAGCAACGCGTCGGCGGCCAGCTTGTCCGGGCCATCCAGTGTCGGGGCCGGTCGGAATTGGGGGCCGGGATCATTTTCCGGGGCATCCGCATAACGCGGCGTGAGCATGAGGCGGTAATAGAGGTACTGGTTGCCTTCGGCGCGACGGGACGACCAGGTCACCTGCCGGTTGCCTTTCTCCACATTCACGTTCACGCCGTAATTGTTGGAGATAAAACTTTCATTGAGGGTGGTATAGCCCACTCCCAGCGGCGGCACGAACATGCGCACCTTGACGGGCTTGTTAGCCTTGGCCGAAAAAGACACTTGGGCATCAACGACCCACACCGGGTCCTTCTCGTCCTGGCTGAGCGGCACATTTTGTACCAACAGCTGGTAAGCGATACTGCCGCCCCCCAACAAAAGCAGGAAAACGGCAAGCAGCCGCGCTTGCAACTTCACAGAACCCATTATAGCGCCTCGGCAGCCTCCATCGTCTCGTCGTCGCTCTCGACAACCTTGTCTTCACTATTGTCTTCACTGGCCTGACAACCGGGTTCGCCCACCGCCATCGATAGCGACGGATCCACCAATGCGCCCAGGCCTTGCAGCGCTTCGGAACCCATCAGCAACGGATAACGAAACTCGCTGCGGTCTGTCAGGTTAACTTCAATCTGCTCCTGCCGGTTGCCCATACAAACCGTCAGGGTTACCACCGGACGACGGCTGTAGTCCCGCTCACCCGGCGACACACTTTCTGCCCGTCGCTTGATGCGCACATGCCCTGACAGTGGCAGCTCCACATCATCCCATTGTTCCGCGGTAATACCCCAATCTTCCCGGTCATCCCGGTCGATGGACAGGTCGAACTCGACCATTTCCACGCCATCCTGCTCAAAAGTACGAATGTAACGGGCGCTCAGGGAGGCAGAATCCGCCCCCGTATCCAGCTTGGCAGGTACCGTAATGCCCAACTCCTTGATGTGCACTTTCTCGTGCAAGCCATAAATCATCTTGCCGGATGAGTCGTCAGCCACCACCACCAAGGGCGCCAGCACCAACAGCAAAGCAAGGAATGTGCGCATTATAACAACCTGATTGTAAAAGCATTACAGCCTGATCTCGGGATTTCCGACCCAGCCTCTGACCGGTCCCCCGGAAAATGGTTGCGCCATTCTAGGCGATCATCGGGCCTCTCGCAGGCTCAACCGTGAAATTTTGAACTTGTTCACAATTGCCAATCTTACGATAAAGGCTGACCGGCGGGCTATCACCCACACGCTACGCTGCTATAATGCGCGCCCCTGCGAAACCGCTGGCACGGTTTCGCCCACCATATTTGGAGCATCACTAGTGATTGAACGTCTGCGCAATATCGCCATCATCGCCCACGTTGACCACGGCAAGACCACCCTGGTGGACAAGCTGCTGCAACAGTCTGGCACCCTGGGAGATCGCGCCGGCGACATCGAACGGGTCATGGACTCCAACGATCTGGAGAAAGAGCGGGGCATTACCATTCTGTCCAAGAACACCGCCATCCAGTGGAATGACTATCGCATCAACATCGTGGACACCCCTGGCCACGCCGACTTCGGCGGTGAGGTAGAGCGCGTCATGTCCATGGTGGATTCCGTGCTGCTGCTTGTAGACGCAGTGGACGGCCCCATGCCACAAACCCGCTTCGTGACCCAGAAAGCGTTCGCCGCCGGCCTTCGCCCAATTGTCGTGATCAACAAGATCGACCGCCCCGGTGCCCGCCCGGACTGGGTGATGGATCAAGTCTTCGACCTGTTCGACAACCTGGGCGCCACCGACGAGCAACTGGACTTCCCGGTAATCTATGCCTCTGCCCTGAACGGCATTGCCGGCCTGGACGCGGATGATCTGGCCGACGACATGACCCCGCTGCTGCAGGCCATCGTCGACAAAGTGGATTACCCGAACGTGGATGCGGACGGTCCTTTCCAGATGCAGATTTCCTCTCTGGACTACAACAGCTACCTGGGCATCGTCGGTATTGGCCGGGTCAAGCGCGGCAACATCAAGGCCAACAGCCCGGTGAAAGTGATCGGCGCCGACGGCAATGTCCGTAACGGCAAGATCCTCACCATCATGGGCTACCACGGCCTGGAGCGTGTCGATGCCACCACCGCGTCCGCTGGCGAAATCGTCTGCATCACCGGCCTGGATCCGCTGAACATTTCCGACACCCTGTGTGATCCGCTGAATGTGGAAGCGCTGACCCCGCTGAGCGTGGACGAACCCACCGTCAGCATGTTCTTCCACGTGAACACCTCACCGTTTGCCGGCCAGGACGGCAAGTTCGTTACCAGCCGCCAGATCCGTGAGCGCCTGGAAGCCGAACTCAAGCACAACGTGGCCCTGCGCGTGGAAGAAACCGGCAGCGCCGACCAGTTCCGCGTCTCCGGCCGTGGCGAGCTGCACCTGTCGGTACTGATCGAGAACATGCGTCGTGAAGGCTTCGAGCTGGCCGTAGGCCGCCCGCAGGTAATCATCCGTGAAGAAGACGGCGTGAAGCAGGAACCCTACGAAACCGTTGTGGCCGACGTGGAAGAACAGCATCAGGGCGCCATCATGGAGCACCTGGGTCTGCGTAAGGCCGAGATGACCAACATGGAACCGGACGGTAAAGGCCGGGTTCGCCTGGAATTTCTGGTACCCAGCCGCGGCCTGATCGGCTTCCGCAGCCAGTTCCTGACCCTGACTTCCGGTACCGGCATCCTCAACAGCACCTTCAGCCACTACGGCGAGCACAAGGCCGGCGACATGGCCAAGCGCATCAACGGTGTGCTGGTATCCATGGTGAAAGGCAAGGTGCTGGGCTTCGCCCTGTTCAACCTGCAGGAACGTGGCCGCATGCTGATCGATCCGAACGTGGATGTGTACGAAGGCCAGATCATCGGCATCCACAGCCGTGGCAACGACCTGGTGGTCAACCCCACCAAGGGCAAGCAGCTGACCAACATGCGCGCCTCCGGCACCGATGAGAACATCGTTCTCACCCCGCCGATCCGTTTCAGCCTGGAACAGGCGCTGGACTTCATCGAAGACGACGAGCTGGTGGAAGTGACCCCCAACTCCCTGCGTATTCGCAAGAAGCTGCTCACCGAAACCGAGCGCAAGCGCGCCGGGCGGTAATTAAGAGACGCACCACGCTGTACGCATCAAGCGCCACGCCTAAAAACGTGGCGCTTTTTGTGTCCGGTGGGTGCACCGCCAACGCGACTTTAACGCAATAGCATCAACACCAGCACCGCACCGATCACCAGCCCCACTATCAAACCCGCCATAAATCCCTGCCCGGCCAGCGGCGCTGCACCGGTAGTGGGCGCCCCCTCTCCCCGATCTGCCGGCTGGCTGGCCTCGAACTCAGCAATCACTTCCCGGGCCCGCGTTTCATCGTTGGCGGCCACCCATACTGTTGCCAGGCCCGCCGCCGGCAGCTCACCCATGCCGCCCTGCAACATATCGCCATGCACCTGGGCCATGATGCCCACCTGGTCCAGCAGGTTGGCCAGCATATGGGCTTCAATCATGTGTCGTGCCTGAAACACACACTTCACCAGCCCTCTCCTCTCGTTACGGGTTCACCGGGGTTTTCTCCACCACTTCCAGCAGTGTATAGCGCAAACTGCTGCCATCCGCCGGTGGCGATTCCACGTTTTCGACCTTCACACGCAGGGTGTACTGAAACCCCTCTTCGTAAGTAAAGCCCTCTACGTGGTTATAGAATAACTCCCAATTGGCATCGGCCTCATGCTTGACCCGCAAACACTCCATCACGCCGACACCAATGCATGCCGAGCCATAGGGCGCCACATACAGGAGCTGTCCCGGCTTGTCCTGCGGCGAAGGCTCATTGCAACCGGCCAGTAAAAACAACAACACCAAGGTCCCGCGTTTCCACATCATCATCCATGTCCTGTTATTCTTGTCGTAGCGCTTATCGTAGTTCTGATCAGTACCACGCCCACCCCGCCAAGGCAAAACCCGACATGCTGCATATCGCCCTGTTCGAGCCGGAAATCCCCCCCAACACCGGCAACATTATCCGCCTGGCCGCCAACACCGGCGCCCAACTGCATCTGATTGAGCCATTGGGGTTTTCCCTGGAAGAGAAGAAACTGCGCCGCGCCGGCCTCGACTACAGCGAGTTCGCCGCATTACAGGTACATCGGGATTTTGCCGCATTTCAGGAAAGTATCGCTGGCCAGCGGCTGTTTGCCATGACCACCAAGGGTAGCCGCCCCCATAGCGAAGCCTGTTTTCAGGACGGAGATGTTCTGTTATTCGGGCCGGAAACCCGCGGCCTGCCGGACCCCATTCTGGAAAGTCTGCCGCCAACACAGAGATTGCGCCTGCCCATGGTGGCGGATAGCCGCAGCCTTAATCTCAGCAATGCCGTTGCCGTAACGCTCTATGAAGCATGGCGACAACGGGGATACGAAGGGGCAGCGGATAGTTAATAATGAATAACGTCACGGGATAGATTTTGTCCGTATTGAAACGCAAGAGGCCGCGCCCATACTCTGGGCGCGGCCTCTTGCATTCCGGAATAACAAACGCTGCTCGCGCAGCTTTTAATTATCCGTTATCAACCATTGTGCAGCTTACTGAACGGTCTCGCCCGCCGCCGCAGCATTTTCCTGTTGCTGCTGACGCTGTTGCTGATACAGCGCATCGAAGTTGATCGGCTGCAGCACCATCTGCGGGAATGACCCCTTGGCCACCAGGTCCGACACCACTTCACGCACATACGGGAACAGCAAATTCGGGCAATACGCGCCGAGCAATTGCGCCCGCTCTTCGCCTTCGATGCCTTTCACGGTAAAGATACCGGCCTGCTTCACTTCCACCAGATAGAACGTCTTTTCTTCGGCTTCGTCCTTGGCGGTCACCGTCACGGTGATTTCCACTTCGAACTCATCGCCTTCACCAACACGGCGGGCGCTGTTGTTCAGCTGTACGTTCACCTTGGGTTTCCATTCCTGCAGGAACACTTCCGGCGCACCCGGGCACTCGAAGGACGTGTCTTTCAGGTAAATACGCTGCAGTTGGAAAACCTGTTGCTGTTCATCAGCCATGTTCTTCTCCTGTTACTGGCCTGCTCCGAGCAGAGCATCGAGCTCCCCCGCCCGCTCCAGAGCAAAAAGTTCATCACAGCCACCGATGGCGTGATCATTAATGAAAATCTGCGGCACCGTGCGGGCACCGCCGCGCTGCATCATGACTGCACGCTGCTGGGGCTCGCGATCCACATCGGTATCCTCGAACGCCACATTCTTGCTGTTCAGCAGCTGCTTGGCACGCACGCAAAACGGGCACCAGGCAGTGGTATACAGTTCGACTTTGGCCATCTCTGCCTCCTGCTTACTCTTTGACCACCGGCAGGCTGGCTGATCGCCAGGCGTTCAGGCCACCCTGAATGCGATACAGATCAGAAAAGCCCTTGGTGCGCAGTTGCCGTCCCAGATGTGAGGCCTTTGCCCCCATATCACAAGTCAGGATGAGGGGTTTGTCCTTGTATTTTTCCAGCTCTGCAATACGATCAAGCGCCTGCCCGGCGGGAATATTGATGCTACCGGCAATATGCCCGGTGCGGAACTCATCGCTGTCGCGCAGATCCACGATCACCGCGTCTTTCTGGTTCACCATGTTGGTGGCCAACTGCGGTGTTAGCGACTGGCCGCCGCGGCGGGACTCAAGCACAAAAAACAGTGCCCACAACAGGAAAAAGGCGGACACCAGAATATAATGGTTGCTGGCGAATTCAATCAGATTGCCCATGGAAACCCCGGATCATTAGCGTTGGCTCTAATCGGCGCCAATGGTGCGGCGCCACTGTTTCCCCCGGGAAAGAAAGCCGAAGGAAAATCGGCGCCAAGTATACACATCCCCGGGCCGTTAAGGTAAAACCTCGCCATGACCCGACGATTACTGCTGCTTCTACTGCTCCCGGCCCTGCTCCCTGTTAGCGGGGTGGCGGACACCGCGCCCAGCAAGGCCCAGCTGGAGAAGCTCAAATCCCGCATCAGCGAATTGAGCGAGGCCCAGAGCCGCGAATTGCGCGAACGTGATTCCGTGCAGGCCAGCCTGCGCGAGGCGGAACTGCGCATCAGCCGACTGACCCGGGAACAACGGAACCTGGAAAAAAAGGCAAGCACCGCCCGGCAGCGCCTCGACAGCCTGGAGGCAGAACAGGCAGTGCTGGCCGCAGAGAAGCGCACCCAGCTGGACTGGCTGGGCAAAACCGTACGCGCCAGTTACCAGGCCGGCCGCCAGGAGCGGATCAAACTGCTGCTCAACCAGGAACAGCCCGACCAGATCGCCCGCCTGCTGCGCTACCAGGAATATTACCAACGCGCCCGCAGCAACCGCCTCAAGGCCGTCAACGGCGAGCTTGATGAACTCAAGGCGATTGCCCTGCGGGTAGAGAAGGCCCGCCAGGTGCTGCTGGAAAAACGCACCGACGTGCAACGCCATGCGGGCAAACTGCAAGACGCCCAGAAAGAGCGCCAGGCCACACTGGCATCACTGAACCGCTCACTGGATGATCGTGGCAGCAATCTTAACCAGCTCAAGGCAGATCAGCAGCGCCTGCAAAAGCTGCTGGCAGACATGCAGCGCAGCCTCAATGACATTCCTGCCGACCTGGGCGGCAAGCCCTTCGGCAATCTGGCCGGTAAACTCCCCTGGCCCGTGGAGGCACGCATTTCCACCGGCTATAACAGCCGCAGGGAAGGCGCGCTGCGCTGGCAAGGCGTCATTTTCAATGCTGCCCCGGGCACCCCGGTCCGGGCGATCCATGCCGGCCGCGTGGTATTTGCCGACTGGCTGCGCGGTTATGGCCTGCTGACCATTGTTGATCACGGCAACGGCTACCTGACTCTTTACGGCTACAACCAGAGCCTGTTACGCGAGGTCGGTGAATGGGTCTCCGCCGGTGACAGCCTGGCCCTGGCCGGCAATTCCGGCGGCAACCGGACCAACGGTCTCTACTTCGAGATACGCCACCGGGGCAAGGCTGTGAACCCCACACGCTGGTGCAATCAGCGTGTTACACTGCCGCCATTGGCGCAAAATTGATGATGAACTTTGAAACGCGCACACCTTTTTTCTGTGCCCGCCGGGGATCCTGAATGCCAACAACCATCCTGCCCACGCTCCGTTCTGTCGCGCTCACCGGCCTGCTTGCCCTGAGCCCGCTCACCGCACTTCACGCCCAGGACCCTGCCCTTGATGAGCAGGCCCGCCAGCAAGGCGTCCCGGTGGACGAGCTGCGCGCCTTTGCCGAGGTCATGGAACGCATCCGTGCGGCCTACATTGAAGACGTGGATGACCGTGAACTGCTGGAAGCCGCCATCCGCGGCATGCTCCACGATCTGGACCCGCACTCCAACTACCTGACCCCGGACCAGTTTGACGACCTGCAGGTGACCACCACCGGCGAATTCGGCGGCCTGGGCATCGAAGTCACCATGGAAGACGGCTTTGTCAAAGTGGTCACCCCGGTGGATGACTCGCCCGCCAGCAACGCCGGCATTCTCGCGGGCGACCTGATCCTCAAGATCGACGATACCTTTGTAAAAGGGCTGACCCTGGGCGAAGCCGTAGAGCTGATGCGCGGGGAAATCGGCACCAAAATCGATTTGATGGTCCTTAGCGAAGGCGACGAAAAACCCCGCCAGGTAAGCCTCGAACGCGACCGCATCCAGACCCACAGCGTGAAATCAAAAATGCTGGAACCGGGCCTGGGCTACCTGCGCATTTCCCAGTTCCAGAACAACACCGGTGATGATGCCCGCAAAGCGCTGGACAAGCTCAACAAGGACACCGCTCTTAACGGCCTGATTCTCGATCTGCGCAATAACCCCGGCGGCGTACTCAACGGCGCCGTGGAAGTCACCGACCTGTTCCTGGATGCCGGCCTGGTGGTGTACACCCAGGGCCGCGACAAGGCGAGCCGAAACGACTTTGATGCCAGCGCCGGCGATGCCCTGAACGGCAAACCGCTAGTGGTGCTGGTCAACGGCGGCAGCGCCTCCGCCTCGGAAATCGTGGCCGGCGCCCTGCAGGACCAGGAACGCGCCATCGTGGTGGGCAACCGCACCTTTGGCAAAGGCTCCGTACAAACGGTATTGCCGTTGAGCAAGGACCGCGCCCTGAAACTCACCACCGCCCGTTATTACACCCCAAAGGGGCGCTCCATTCAGGCAGAAGGGATTGAGCCCGACATTGCCGTGGATGTGGTCACCAAGATCGAAGTACGCGAAGACATGCACCTGCGTGAAGCAGACTTGCCTCGCCACCTGGACAATGAAAACGGCGACAGCGAGAAAGAGAAGAAACGCAGCTCCCTGGCCGAGGACGATTACCCGCTGGCGCAGGCGCTCTCCATTCTCAAAGGCGTCGTCCTCACTCAGCGCCCCGCCCACGCCTCACAGCCCGACCAGCCTTGATGACAGGCCGGTTACTGGCCCTGGGATTGCTGCTCCCGGGGCTGCTGTTGAGCGCCAGCGCGCTGGCCGCTCCACGCATTGCCATCATCATTGATGACCTGGGCTACAGCCGGCAACACGGCCAGGCCATTGTGGACCTGCCCGCGCCGGTCACCTGCGCGGTGATCCCCTTTTCCCCCCATGCCCGTCGACTGGCGGAGCGGGCCAGCCTGGCCGGCAAGGAAGTGCTGGTGCACATGCCCATGGCCGCGCAACGCCATCAGATCCTTGATCAGGGCGGCCTGCGGGACGGGATGGATGAGCCTCAGCTGCTGGATGCGGTGCGCCAGGCCCTGAGCCAGATTCCCCAGGCCCGCGGCCTGAACAACCATATGGGCAGCGCGCTTACCGAACAGCAACAGCCCATGGGCTGGCTGATGACGGAATTGAAGGCACACCAGCTATTCTTTGTGGACAGCCGCACCAGCAGTCATTCCGTGGCACAGCAGGTGGCCCGGCAGGTGGGGCTTTCCCACGCCGGGCGCGATGTCTTTCTGGATAATGAACGCAATCTGGTCAGCATCAATGAGCAGTTCAACCGGCTGATCCGGCTGGCCCGGCAGCGCGGCCAGGCGATTGCCATCGGCCACCCGTACCCGGAAACCGTGCACTACCTTCAGCAGGTACTGCCCTTGATGCAAGACGCCGGCATTGAGGTGGTGCCGGTGTCCACGCTATTGAGCACCCCGGCAGTGACCACAGCCACCACCGGGAGCGAAGCTCACGCCGGGTCCTGATCCCGGTTTTTGCCGATACCGGTAAGTTTGGCGTAACCGATCATCAGGAAACCGAAAGCAAACATCAGTACACCGTAAACCGCAGACGGCACAGACATGGCCTCGGAATGCAGCAGGGTCAAGGTCACCATCAACCCCAGCGTACCGTTCTTGATTCCCAGCTCGATGGCCACAGTGAATGCCTGATCACGGCTCAAGCCGATCACCCGGCCACCCACCATGCCCAGAACAATACCGGCCAGATTGAGAATAATGGCGGACACACCAGCCTGCTTGAACAGCACCAGAGCTTCATCGCCCAGCTCCACCAGCAATAGCGCAATCACCGCCACCATCACCGCCAGCCCCAGCAGGCCCACGGCCTTTTCGCCCTTTTCCGCCCAGTGCTGGCGGAAGTGACGAATAGCCATGCCGATGGCCACCGGCAACAGGATAATCACGAACAGGGTAATGATGGTGCGCATCACGGGCAGTTCCAGCGCTTTGGCGGTGTCCTGAAAACGCTCCAGGGCCCAACCGGTAAACGCAGGCAGCGTGACAATGGTGATCAGGCTGGCGAGCACGGTCAGCACAATGGACAGGGCCACATCACCGCGCCCCAGATAGACAAACAGATTGGAGGTGGTACCGCCCGGGCAGGCGGCAATCACGATAAGCCCCACCGCCAACGCCGGCGACAGATCCAGCGCCAGTGCCACGCCCAGGGCGATGAGCGGGAGCAGGAGTATCTGGCAGACCAGGCCATAGAAGGTGCCACGCGGGGCAACAACAACTTCGCGGAAATCTTTGGGGGTCAGGGTCATGCCCATTCCCACCATGATCAAAAACAACGACAACGGCAGCCCGATATCAATCAACGCACCTGAACCCATTACAACTCTCCCGTGATTTTTTTATGGTCTTTCAACAGGGGCAGCGCCCCCAAAACCTCGAGAGTAAAACAGGGTTCCATTTATAGCCAGTACGTAACGGCTAAAGTTGTGACAGGAGGTTAATCCAACCGAAAGAAGGCCGGGAGATGATCAGCCCAGGCGCATTTCCACGCCGGCCGACTGCATAAATTCCTTGGCCTGCTGCACCGAATATTCGCCGAAGTGGAAAATCGACGCCGCCAGCACCGCATCAGCGCCGCCCTGCTGCACACCGTCCACCAGATGCTGCAGATTGCCGACCCCGCCCGAGGCGATCACCGGCACCGGCACCGTATCGGAGATGGCACGGGTCAGCGCGATGTCAAAACCGTTCTTGGTGCCATCACGATCCATACTGGTCAGCAGGATTTCACCGGCACCGTAGTCGGTCATTTTGCGCGCCCACTCCACCGCATCCAGGCCCGTGGGTTTGCGGCCACCGTGGGTGAAGATTTCCCAACGATTGGTGTCGCTTTCCGCGCTGACTTTTTTCGCGTCGATGGCCACCACAATACACTGGGAACCAAACCGCTCCGCCGCTTCACGGACAAACTCCGGATTATGTACCGCCGCCGAGTTGATCGCCACCTTGTCCGCACCGGCATTCAGCAGATTACGAATATCTTCCAGCGCACGCACGCCGCCACCCACGGTAAGCGGAATAAACACCTGGCTGGCGATCTGCTCCACTGTGTGCAGCGTGGTATCGCGCTCCTGATGGCTGGCGGTGATATCCAGAAAGGTAATTTCATCTGCACCGGCATCGTTATAGCGCTTGGCAATTTCCACCGGGTCACCGGCATCGCGGATATCCACGAACTGCACGCCTTTGACCACGCGGCCGGCATCCACATCCAGACACGGAATAATGCGTTTGGCTAAACCCATAATACGTCCCCGGCGCTCAGGCGCCGCTCAACTCATCAGACAGCGCCTGGCCTTCGGCAAAGTCCAGGGTGTTTTCGTAGATGGCACGGCCGGTAATGGCACCACTGATGCCCTGGTCAGCCACCGCACACAGGTTGCGCACGTCATCCAGATTGGTAATGCCGCCGGAGGCGATCACCGGAATCGACATGGACTGGGCCAGTCTCACGGTGGCATCCACATTCACGCCCTGCAGCATGCCATCGCGGCTGATATCGGTGTAGACGATGGCGGACACGCCGTCGTTCTCGAACTGTTTCGCCAGATCGATCACATCCACATCGGTCACGTTCGCCCAGCCATCGGTGGCCACTTTGCCGTCTTTGGCGTCCAGGCCCACGATGATGTGGCCGGGGAACTGCTCACACATGGCTTTGACGAATGCCGGCTCATTCACCGCCTTGGTGCCAATGATCACCCACTGCACCCCCGCATCCAGGTAGGCCTGAATAATTTCCGGGCTACGAATACCGCCACCAATCTGGATCGGCAGGTCCGGGTGGGCCTTGGCAATCGCCTTGACGATTTCGCCGTTCACCGGCTCACCGGCAAAGGCCCCGTTCAGGTCGACCAGATGCAAGCGGCGAGCGCCACGTTCCACCCAATGGCTGGCAACGGCAACCGGGTCGTCGGAGAACACGGTGTCGTCTTCCATACGGCCCTGCTTGAGGCGTACACATTTACCGTCTTTCAGGTCGATGGCGGGAATCAGTAACATCAGAATCTCTTTATCATATTCATGGAAACCCGCCTTCCCCGGCCGGGAGAAGGCGGGCCGTGCAAGCCTGTTGCGTGCCGCGTGTAGCGTTTGTTTATGGCTGCCAGCGCAGGAAATTTTCCAGCAGCGTCAGACCGGCGTCAGCACTTTTCTCCGGGTGGAACTGCACGGCAAACACATTGCCCTGGACTGCGGCAGCGGCAAAGCTCAGGCCGTAGTCGCAACGCCCGGCTACCGCTTCGTCGGGCAAGCCGGTGACACAGTAACTGTGCACGAAGTAAAAGCGGGCATGGTTATCGATCCCCGCCCACATGGGGTGCGCCATGCCCTGCTGCACCTGGTTCCAGCCCATGTGCGGCACTTTCAGGCGGGCGCCCGTATCGCTGAACTGCTCACCGAAAAAGGTGACCTGCCCATCGAAAATGCCCAGGCAATCCACGCCGTTATTTTCTTCACTGCGGGCCATCATCGCCTGCATGCCGACGCAGATCCCCAGCAATGGCTTGCCGGCTTTCGCCACATCCCGGATCGCCTGATCCAGGCCGGTGTCTTTCAGAACAGCGATGCAGTCACGAATGGCGCCCACACCAGGAAAGACCACCCGGTCCGCCGCCCGGACCTGATCCGGGTCGCCGGTGATGATGATGGTCTGGCCATTGGCGACCTTTTCCAGCGCCTTGCCTGCGGAGTGCAGGTTACCCATGCCGTAATCAATAACGGCAACGACTTCACTCATATTCGGGAGCCTGTGCTGTACGGTTACTCGCTTTCGCTGAGGGTACCTTTGGTGGACGGGGTGATGCCGTCCATACGCGGGTCCGGCTCCACCGCCATACGCAGCGCGCGGCCAAAGGCCTTGAACACGGTCTCAGCCTGATGGTGGGCGTTCTTGCCGCGCAGGTTATCGATATGCAGGGTAATCATGGCGTGATTCACGAAGCCCTGGAAAAACTCGTAGAACAGGTCCACGTCGAAGCCACCGATGCTGCCCCGGGTGAAGTCCACAAACATTTCCAGGCCCGGACGGCCGGACAGGTCCAGCACCACCCGTGACAGGGCTTCATCCAGAGGCACGTAGGCGTGACCGTAACGGCGCACCCCTTTCTTGTCACCGATGGCCTTGGCGAAGGCCTGGCCCAGCGTGATGCCGATATCTTCCACCGTGTGGTGGGCATCGATGTGCAGGTCCCCCTTGGCCTTGATGTCCAGATCGACCAAACCATGACGTGCCACCTGATCCAGCATGTGCTCAAGGAACGGCAACCCGGTATCCAGTTTGCACTGACCGGTGCCATCCAGATTGATGGTGGCTTGAATCTGGGTTTCCAGGGTGTTGCGCTCTACGGTAGCGCTTCGCTTGCTCATCTATACCTCCCAGGCATTGGACCGGCTATTATACGCACCCCAACAGAAGCTAACCAGCGGAGAGCGTCGATGCCCATCAGCGTAGAAGCCCATGCCCTTACGGAAACCCAGTGCGAAGCCTTTGCCAAGGTACTGCGTGATGCCCCGCAATACCGCCAGAAGCTGGCCGATGCGGTGGCTGGCGGGCAAGGGCGGCTGTTCGCTGCCCACTTCAATGGGCAGCGCGTGGCTATCGCCCTGATAGAAGAAAACCAGCCGCAGCTGGCCTGGATGGTCGTACACCCCGCCACTCAGGGGCGCGGCGTGGGCAAGGACTTTCTGCGCCTGATCGGCCAGCAGCTGGGAGAAACGCTCACCCTGCCCGAACACTGCCAGCAGCAGCCCGGCCTATAACTGAGCCAGTGGCAGCCGGATATGCAGCGCAAACCCCCGCCCGGGTCCGGCGCTTTCCGCCCACAGAGAACCGCCCACCTGCTCAACCATCACCCGCGCCATGGCCAGGGACAGGCCAAAACCTTCTTCATGGTGACGTGATCCCATCACGAAGAATGGTTCGAGGATATGCTCCAGCTGCTCCGCGGTAGCCCCCCTGCCTTCATCACGAATACAGAGTTCGGCATGGCCCGCCGGCACATCCACGGTGCTGCTGACTTCCACGCTATCGCCTTCGGCACTGAAGCGCAGCGCATTATCCAGCGCCATGGTCAGCACTTCACGCAACTCCCCTTCGCAGGCTCGCACCTGCAAATTCGGTGAAATCCGGTTACGCACCGCCACACCGCAAGTCTCTATCCGCGCCGCCTGGTCACGCAAAATGGCGTCGAACATCCACATGGGCTGACAGCTGGCCTGCAACGGCGGCTGGTGGCGGTCGGAGAGATCAAAATACCGCAGTGAGGTGCTGACGATCCCCGTGAGGCGCCGCTGCCCCTTGCGCACCATGGCCCACACATCCACCTCTTTCTCACCCGGCCCCTGCCCGGATTGCCCCAGTGAATCGGCCGCGCCAATCCAGTTGATCGGCGTATTCAACTCATGGCTGATGTACTGCAGGAACATGGATTTGTCCTGGTTCATCTGTTCGATATCCGCCAGGTGTCGCTCCAGGTTCTGCTGCGCCTCCACCGACAACTGCTTGCGCTCACTTTCCAGAAACCGGATCCGGTCGCCCAGTGCCAGTGACAGCATCACCACCACCCACAGGGCGCCGAAATGCGGCAGGTAAGGAACAATCACGCTATAGGGAATCAAGCCCAGGTTACCCAGGGCATACAGGAACACTGTCAGCAGAAATACGGACCAGGCCAGCACATACAACCGTGCCACCCGGAAGCCCTGGCGCCACACCACCCAACCCAGCCAGCTGAACAGCACCACCGTCATCATCACCACCACCGTGGACAGGTGATAGGAATACGGCGGCGGAATCACCCACTGCAACAGGAACGCCAGCCCGATCAGGATCAGGTAATGCTTCAGCAATCGGTCATAGCGCGGAAACCGCTGGGCCAACTGCAGAAACTGCCGTGAATACAGCGCCAGCGAGAGCCCGCAGGTATAGGTGGTCAGCCAGAAATATTCATTGATCTTGGGGGTCTCCGGCCACAGATACTGCAATCCAAAGCCGCTGACGCAGATATTGAAAAATAGCACCCCGGTCAGAAACACCACAAAGTGCAGGTGCACATTGTCACGCAGGGACAGAAACAACAGCAGGTTGTAAATCAACATAATGGTCAACGAACCGTAGAACAGCCCCTGCAGCAACTGCTCCAGATAGGTGTACTCCACCAGCCCCTTGGCACTGTAGAGCATGGGCATCATGTTCAATGCGCCCTTGCCGCGCACCTTCAGATAGTACTCACTCACCCCGTCTGGCAGCGATTCCAGATTGAACACAAAAGAGCGGTGGTCCATGGGCCGCCGCCCAAAGGGGCGTGTATCCCCCACCGCGTATTCCCGGAACTCGCCACCCGGCTGCGGCACGAACAGGGTCAGCTCATCGAGAATCGGATAGCGCTCCACCAGGAACCAGCTACGCCCATCCATCTGGCTGGCATCCAGCTGAAAACGCAGCCAGATCGTGCTTTTGGTAAAACCGAAATTCAGGGTGTTGCTGTCACTTTGGCGAAAACGACTGGCAAACTGGTCGCGAATCTGGCTCAAGGTCCAGTTGCCTTCCGGGTCCTCCAGCACATCCACCCGGGCCCCCAACTGAACGCTATCCCCCGCCGAAACCAGTGCAATGGGCTCGGCACGCACCATGCCCCCCACCAACAGCAGCGCCATCAAGACAACAACATGGAACTTTCGCAAACGCTCTTCCCCTAACGTCACAATAACAATCACGAATAATGCTACGGTATGGTCAGTGAATCCCCACTGCTATAATCACGGTCCAACGACCAACGCGCAAGGAGTGCTACATGGGACGCCTGTTAAAAATTTTGCTGATCACTTTGTTTGCCATCATTGTGCTATTAGCTATTGCTGTTTTTGTGATCACGCAGGTGATTGATCCCAACGAGTTCAAGCCGGAAATCGAGAAACAGGCACAGGAACAGGCCAACCTGACACTGGACATTCAGGGTGACCTGGCCTGGCAATTCTGGCCCTCGCTGGGCGTGAGTCTTGGCCGCACCGAAGCCCGCATTGCCGATGACGAAGAGCTGTTCGCCGCCCTCGACGAAGCCAGCGTCAGCGTTGCCGTATTACCGTTGCTGTACGGCCAGGTGGAAATGGACGGCATCACCCTGGCCGGCCTGAATGTAAACCTGGTGGACGGCCCGGACGGCGCCAACTGGGAGCAGATCGGCCCGCAGACGCCGGCAGAAGACACCGCCGCTGAAGAAGAACCGGCGGCCGAAGACGAGGGCAGCAGCAGCCTGGACATTCCGCTGACCATTCCCAAAGTCGTGGTCAGCGACGGCAAGGTTCGCTACCGCAGCACCACCGATGGCACCGACATCGTCGTCGAGCACTTTAATCTGAATGCCCAGGACGTGAACCTGGATGAACCCTTCCCGCTGCAGATGTCCCTGCGCTATCAGGACCAGAGCGACATGCGCGTGGACATGAATCTGGACACGGTACTGGCCGCCGATATCGACAATAACCATTTTGTCCTCAACCCGATGACACTGGATGCCAATATCGCCGGCGCCACCACCATGCCGGTGGATGTGCATCTGGAACAGAATCTGGATGTAAACCTGAACGAGGACACCGTCTCCATCAAGGACCTGCTGCTGCAAGCCGCCGGCACCGAGACCAAAGGCAACGTGGACATTAGCGCCCTCACCGGCGACATGCAGCTCAGCGGCAAGCTGGCCACCGCGCCCTTCGATGCCAACAAGGTGCTGGAAGCGATTGGCGAAGCGCCCATCGAAACCACCGACAGCCAGGCACTGAGCAAGATTGCCCTGGACGCCACCCTGGGCGGCGAGCCCGGCAGCGTCATGGCCAGCCCGCTGACCCTGACCCTGGATGACAGCACCCTCAGCGGCAGCGCCGGCCTGGCCAGCCTGGAAAGTGGCAAGATCATCTTTGACCTGGTGCTCGACAAGATCACCCTGGACGGCTACATGCCGCCTGCCAGTGGCGATACCGAAACCGCCGCAGCCGGCGGCGGCAAAACCGGCGGAACCGCCAGCCTGTCCAGCGACGAGCTGATCCCGGTGGACACCCTGCGGCCACTGCTGGTGGACGGCGAACTGGCCATTGGCACCGTAAAATACGACAGCATTACCGCCAGCGACATGAAATTTGCCGTCAGCGCCCAAAACGGTGTCTTGCAGCTGACCCGCGCCAGCGGCAGCACCCTGGGCGGCAGCTTCAGCGCCAAAGCCAAACTGGATGCCTCCGGCAGCACCCCGAAAATCACCGCCAGCAACACCGTCTCCAGCGTTCAGATTCAACCGCTGGTACAAATGGCACTGGAGGATGATCTGGCCAAAGGGGTGTTCGACATGAACGGCAGCTACAGCGCCAGCGGCAACAGCGAAAAAGCGCTGATGAACTCCGCCAAAGGCACCATCGATCTGTCCCTGGCCGACACCACCGTGCGCGGCCTGAATCTGTACAGCACCCTGGTTGGCGGCGTGAATGACATGCTCGGCCAGTTCCAGGGCCTGGCCACCGCCCTGATTCCCAGCCAGGAATCCGGCAAACTGCCCAGCGCCCTGTCCGAAGACACCAAGATTCTCGACCTGAAATCCAAGGCGCGGCTGGACAAGAACGTGGCGTATCTGGACAGCCTCTCTGCGGTACTGCAAAAAGGGGAAATCACCGGTAATGGCTGGATGAACATCCTCAACCAGGACTTCGACCTGAAGATCGGCATGCAATCGCCGGAACTGGGCACCTCCAAGTACCTGACCGGCACCACCTGGCCGCTGCGTTGCGAAGGTAACCTGGGCGGCAGCCCCGCCAAATGGTGTGGCCCGGACAAGGATGGCTTCAAGGACATCGGCAAACAGGTCGCCGCCAACGCCACCAAAGACAAGCTGAAAGAGAAATTCGGCATTGAAGGCGAAGGCGACACCACCGAAGAAGTGCTCAAGGATGCCGCCCAGAAGAAAGCCAAGGAAGAAGTGAACAAGCAACTGCAGGACGGTCTCAAGAAGCTGTTTAATTAAGAGACGCTGCAGGCTTCACACAGCAAGCAACACGCAGGCGGAGATTATTCGCTAACGCTCACCCCGCTGGGGCCGCACTTCGTGCGTTAGCTTCGCTTGGGCGAAAGCCCATCTCCGCCGTTTTTTGTCCGGAGTGTCATGCCCAGCACATCCCTCACCCCGCAAGACTTCAGCCAGGCTCTGCTTGACTGGTACGACCAGCATGGCCGCCAGGATCTGCCCTGGCAGCACCCGCGCACGCCCTATCAGGTGTGGGTGTCGGAAATCATGCTGCAACAGACCCAGGTCAGCACGGTCATTCCCTACTTCGAGCGGTTTATGGCGCGCTTCCCGGATGTCAAAACACTGGCACTGGCGGAGCAGGATGAGGTACTGCACCTGTGGACCGGGCTCGGTTACTACGCCCGCGCCCGCAACCTCCATAAATGCGCCCAACAACTGCTGGAGAACTATCAGGGCGAATTCCCGGACACCGTTGAGGAAGTGGCCACGCTACCCGGCATTGGCCCCTCCACCGCCGGCGCCATTCTTGCCCAGAGCCGCGGCGTGCGCGCACCGATTCTCGATGGCAATGTGAAACGGGTGCTCGCCCGGCTGCATGCGGTGCCCGGCTGGCCGGGCAAAAAACCGGTCGAAAGCCGACTCTGGGAGCTGTCTGAACACTACACGCCTCACGCACGGCTGGCGGACTACACCCAGGCGATCATGGACCTGGGCGCCACCCTGTGTCGCCGGGGCAACCCCGACTGCGCTAGCTGCCCGGTAAACCGCGGGTGCGAAGCCCACGCCAACGGTAACCCACAGGATTACCCCGGCAAGAAACCGAAAAAGGCCCTGCCAGTACGCACCACCGTCATGCTTATCCTGCGCGACCGTAACGGCCGGGTCTGGCTGGAACAGCGGCCCCAGCAAGGCATCTGGGGCGGCCTGTGGTGCTTTCCACAAACCGACCATGAGTCACAGATGGACGACGCCCTGAGAGTCCGTGCGTTCGATGCCCGTGCTGATAGCCAGCCACTGGATCCGTTCCGGCACACCTTCAGCCACTATCATCTGGACATCGTCCCGCTGGAAGTGGCCGTGGACCCAGCCGGCACCCGTGACAGTGACGGTCGCTGGGTGGACCCGCAGTCTCCCGGCACGCTGGGCCTGGCCGCACCGGTGAAGAAACTGCTGGCGGGTCTCGACGCCCCACGCCAGTCACGCATGTTATAGTCCACCTCACATGTACCCGCCTACGGAGTTGCCATGAGCCGCACGGTAATGTGCCGCAAATACCAGACTGAACTGGACGGCCTCGACCGCCCCCCGTTCCCCGGCCCCAAGGGGCAGGATATCTTCGAGACAGTCTCGAAAAAGGCCTGGCAGGAATGGCTGCACGAACAGACCATGCTGATCAACGAAAAGCACCTGAACGTGATGGACCCACAGGCACGCGCCTTCCTGGACGAACAACGTGATCGTTTTCTGAACAACGAAAACTACGAAAAAGCAGAGGGATACGTGCCACCTGCTCACGATGCGAACAAATAAACGCCCACGGCTTGACGCCTCCGGCCCAAGCCGCTTTAATACGCGCCCTGATTGCCCGGATAGCTCAGTCGGTAGAGCAGGGGATTGAAAATCCCCGTGTCGGTGGTTCGATTCCGCCTCCGGGCACCATACAAGAAAGCCCCGCTCACAAGAGCGGGGCTTTTTTATGGCCACTGGTTGCGCATTTCCCCCATAAAGCCGCGAACCGGCCTCTACCCTCGCCTGACCTTCTGCGCTAACGTGCACACATCTCTCGCACTCCAGACAGGCCCTGTCACGTGTACCGTTTTATTGTATTTATTCTGTCACTGATGCTGTTCGCCGGTTGCGACCAGACGCCCACTGGGCGGGACCAGCTGGCCCTGATGCCGGACACCATGATGGCGGATTTTGGCCGGCAGACGTTTCTGCAAATGCAGCAGCAGACTCCGGTGAGCGACGACGAGGCGGCCAACCGGGAAGTACAGTGCGTCGCCACACAGATACTCGCCCATCTAGCCAACCGGTTTCCCGGCAACGCGCTACCCCAGCGCTGGGAAATCGTGGTCTTTGCCGACCCGAGCCCCAACGCCTTCGCCTTGCCTGGCGGCAAGATAGGCGTCAACGAAGGCCTGCTGGCGGTGGCCACCAGTGATGACCAACTGGCGGCCGTGATTGGCCACGAGGTGGGCCATGTGCTGGCACGACACAGTAACGAGCGGCTGACCCAGCAGTTGGGAATCCGCACGGTGCTGTTTCTGGTCGGCATGTTCAGCGAAGGGGATGCAGATTCAGAGCGCATTATTCAGGCGCTGGGCATGGGCGCACAGCTGGGCATTGCCCTGCCCTTCAGCCGGGCCCATGAAGAAGAAGCGGATTTAATGGGGCTGGAGCTGATGGCCAGCGCCGGTTTTGACCCGCGCGAAAGCGTGCAGCTTTGGAAGAACATGGCCGCCACCGGGAGCGGGCAGCCCCCGGAGTTCCTGTCCACCCACCCCAATCCCGGCAGCCGGATCGGCGCACTGGAAGAAAAAATGCAGATGGCGCTACCGCTGTACCAGAAAGCCACACCGGCGGAATGCGAACCACAGTAATTCAGAAGCGAGCCACGCGTTTCGAGTAGCGAAAACCTGACCTCATTATTTTCTGGTTTTGCCTGTCGAAACTCGCTTCTCGCCACTCGAGACGGCCTTTGTCAGCCAACAGCCGCCTCTTTCACGGGCACGCTCTCAACCGCCGTCTGCCAGTGGTAATCCTTCATGCTCACCGTCCAGGTGCGCGCCATAAACTGGAAAGTGGCATGGGGCCACAGGGCGGTATTGCGGCCATCGGCCTGCTGGTACCAGCTCATGCAACCACCGTTCTGCCATACCGTGCCTTTCAGCTCTTCCTGCAGTTTGTCGTTATAGCGATCCTGCACGTCCTGCTTCACATCCAGCCAGGCATCACCGCGCTTATCCAGCTTGGTGATGGCGTCCATGATGTAGCGCACCTGACTCTCGATCATGAAGATAATGGAGTTGTGGCCCAGGCCAGTGTTTGGCCCCACCAGCTGGAACATGTTCGGGTAACCGCTGACCGTGGTGCCCAGATAGGCTTCCGATCCTGCTTTCCAGTCGTCCTGCAATCGGTGCCCCGGTAACCCGGTAATGTCGAAATCCTTCATGTAAATACGCGGATCCACAATAAAACCGGTACCCAGTACCAGGCAGTCGGCCTGCTGCTCACTGCCATCGCTGAACACGATGCTGTTTTCACGAATTTCCTTCACGCCTTCGGTGACCAGCGACACATTGTCGCGGTTGAAGGTGGGGTAATAGTTGTTGGAAATCAGGATGCGTTTACAGCCCAGTGTGTAGCTTGGCACCAACTTGCGGGCCGTGGCCTTGTCTTTCACCTGGTAATGAATAAACGCTTTCAGGGCCGGCTCGGCCAGCTTGGCCAGGCGCGGATTGAAGATCGGCACCACCCGCGCTTCATTGCTCAGATACAGACGCAGACGGTGCAGCTTGCGCAGGGCCGGGAAGCGGCGGAACATCCACTTGCTCAGGCCGGAATAGGCGCGCTCATCGCGGGGAATGATCCACGGCGGCGTACGCTGCACCACCGTCAGCTGGCCCGCTTCTTTGGCCACGTGGGGCACATACTGAATGGCGCTGGCGCCGGTACCGATGGACACCACCTTCTTGCCGGCCATGTCATAGTCATGATCCCACTGGGCAGAGTGGATGATCTTGCCTTTGAAGTTTTCCATTCCCTTGAAGTCAGGAAAGGACGGCACGTGCAAGGGGCCGCTGGCCAGCACCCAGTGCTGACAAACCACCTGAGACCCATCGGCCATATCCAGCGTCCACAGGGCCGCCTTGTCATCAAAATGGGCGCCGGTCACTTCGCTGTTGAAACGGGTGTACTGACGCAGGCCGTGCTTGTCGGTCACGCCCTGAATGTAATTGTGGATTTCCTGCTGGCCACTGTAGCGATGGCTCCAGTCCGGATTCCCCTCGAAAGAGAAGGAGTACATGTGCGACTGCACATCACAAGCCGCCCCGGGGTAGCTGTTGTGATACCAGGTGCCCCCCATGCCGCTGCCTTTTTCCAGCAGCACAAAGTCATCGATCCCGGCTTCGCGCAGCTTGATGGCCATACAGATGCCACCGAAACCACCACCGACGATGGCCACTTTGACGCGACGGGTTTTCACATTGATACGGGCCTGACTTGTCATAGGTATTCTCCTTGGGATGCCGATGCATCTATCAATGCATGCACTCTAGCCTTGTCAGCGCCCTGTGAATACGTGTTAACCTGACTAAAAATTGATAATTCCGGCCATGTCTGAACGCTCGATTCTTGCACTGATCTACACCATCGACCTGCTCGAGACCGAGAAGGGAATCGACTGTGGCCCAGTGCTCGCCCGCCACGGGCTGGACCGGGGCAAGCTGGATCCCAACAGCGAAATCGGCCGGGACCGGGAGCTACTCATCTTTACCGAGCTGCTGCCCCGGGTAAACGACCCCATGCTGGGCTTCGATATGGGCAGCCGGTTCGGCTTTGCCGGCTACGGGCAGCTGGCCATGCTGCTGATGACCAGTGAAACGGCGTTCCAGGGATTCCAGTTCGGGGTGAAATACCAGGCCTTGACCTACTTGTACGGCGAAATCGCACTGGTGCCCGGCGAACAGACGACCGCCCTGGAGCTGTACCCGATTCCTCTACCACCTGAAGTGAGCCGTATTCTGATCGACCGGGACATGGTGGGCACCTTCAAGCTGATCAACGACATCCAGACCCAGCTCAATCTTGACCTGAAACCGGTGGAGGTGTGGATGCCCTACCCGCGCCCGGCCCATGCAGAGGCTTTTGAAGAGTATTTCGGTTGCCCGATCCGTTACGACCAACCCCATTGCAAGGCGGTGATTCGCAACCAAGACATGGGCATCCGCATGCCCGGCTATAACAAGATGGCCCAGGACATGTATCGCGAACAATGTGATGCCATGCTGGCCCGCCGCGAAGCGCCCACCGCTGACCTCGGCGGTCGCGTCGCGGCGTATCTGAATCTGTTTGTACGAAGCTTCCCCACCGCCGAACAAGTCGCCCAGGCCTTCGGTATTCCCGAACGCACTTTCCGACGTCAACTCAGCAAGGAAAATCGCCCTTTTCAGGGCATCATGGACCAGGTCCGGCAAGACAAGGCCCGGCGCTATCTGGAGGATTCAGAGCGCAGCGTGGCGGAAATTGCCGAATTGCTCGGCTACAGCGAGTCCGCCGCCTTCGTTCGAGCTTTTGAAAGATGGACGGGAAAGACACCCGCCCGCCATCGTAGAGACAGGAACGGAATGAATAGTTAATAATGAATAGCTGCGCGAGCAGCTTTTATCACTCTTTCAAGCGTATGAGGCCGCGCCCAGACCATGGGCGCGGCCTCATACGTTTCAACGCGGCACAGCACTGATTTCGCGACGTTATTAACTATTCATTATTAATTATTCATTGTCTTTTCGGATTCGTTCAACGATCTTGGTGGTAGAAATGTCATCGATAAAATCGAGCACCTTCACCTCGCCGCCGTAGCCTTTCACAAACTCGTGGCCCACCACCTGATCCACGCTGTAATCACCGCCTTTCACCAGCACATCCGGCTTGATGGATTCCAGCAGTGGCTCCGGTGTATCCGTATCGAACGCCACCACCCAGTCCACCGCTTCCAGCGCGGCCAGCACCGCCATGCGACGCTCAAGCGGATTAATCGGTCGGCCCGGCCCTTTCAAGCGGCGAATCGATTCATCACCGTTGACCGCCAGCACCAGGCGATCCCCTTGCCGACGAGCCGTATCCAGATAGCCCACGTGGCCGGCATGAATGATGTCGAAGCAGCCATTGGTGAAGACAATTTTCTCACCCTGGGCACGGGCATCCTCGATGGCGATCAACAGCTGTGCTTCGGTCATCACACCACGGCCCAAGCCTCCTTCCTGGTGTACCGCACGGCGCAGTTCCGGCGCAGACACCACAGCGGTGCCCAGTTTGCCGACCACGATACCGGCGGCAATATTGGCCAGCGCCACCGCATCTTCCATGGCAGCACCGGCCGCCAACGACACCGCCAGCACGGAAATCACCGTATCGCCGGCGCCGGTCACATCAAATACTTCCCGGGCCCGGGCCGGCAGGTGCAGCTCCGGCAGCCCGTCGCGGAGCAGGGTCATCCCCTTCTCGCTGCGCGTGACCAGCATGGCTTGCAGATCCAGATCACGGATCAGCTGCTGCCCCTTTTCAATCAGGTCCTGCTCATCCTTTACTGCCCCTACCACCGCTTCAAACTCACTCAGGTTCGGCGTCAGCAGAGTCGCCCCGCGATAGGGCTCAAAGTCGGTACCCTTGGGATCCACCAACACCGGCACACCCGCTTCGCGGGCCAGCGCAATCAGACCGGGACAGTCACGCAGGGCGCCTTTGGCATAATCCGACAACACCAGCGCACCACAGTGAGATAGCTGCTGCTTTACCTGCTCGGCAAACGGCGCCGGGTCCTGGTTGTGGAACGCTTCTTCAAAATCCAGCCGCAGCAGTTGTTGCTGACGACTAATCACCCGCAATTTGGTAATCGTGGGCAGCCCGTCCACTTTCTGGAAATGACATCCCACTTCCGCCGCCGCCAGCCGCTCTTCCAGAATCGAGGCAGCTTCATCTCGGCCCGTCACCCCAACCAGCTCTGCACGGGCACCGAGGGCGGCCATATTCAATGCCACGTTGGCGGCACCACCGGGGCGGTCTTCCAGCTCGGTAACGCGCACCACCGGCACCGGCGCTTCCGGCGAAATACGGCCGGTTGGGCCGTGCCAGTAACGATCAAGCATGACATCGCCAGCCACCAGAACGCGGGCCTGGGCAAAAGAGGGAATTTGCGGGTTTTGCATCAATGTCTCCAAAAGACAACAGAGCCGAATTGCCCGCAATTGTAGCATAGCGGTGGAGGCAAACAGGTTCTGACAGTACACTTCGCGGCACGCCGCTACCTGCTGACCGGCTACAACAATTACGCATCGCCACGCTGTCAGGGTATCATTCAGCAACTCTTGGCCAATTTCGGAGCAACAGGACACTCTATGCCGCCACTGCCCCCCAACATCATGCAAGGTCGCTGGTTACGCTGGTGGCTGACATTGTCATTTGCGGTGATGTTCAGCGGCGTATTCCTGTTCAACTCCCGCATCGGCCTGCTCAACGTGCTTGATGTGCTGTTCTTTCTCCCCGGACTGACCCTGCTTACCCGCGCGGTGGTCAGTGGCGACCACCGGCTGATGACCTCGCCCTTTCTGGTTCCGCTCTATCTGTTACTCGCCTGGGCCCTGCTCAGCCTGGCCTGGGCGGAGGAACCCAACTCCTCGCGGACGGTGCGCGGCGTGGTGCAAATCGTGGTCATGGTGGGCCTGTTCCGCTGGTTGCACCTCTATTTCCGTAACACCTTCAAGCAAGCCATGGCCAACGGTGCCCTGTGCGCCATGGTGGTGGCCACGGTGGTGATGGTCAGCTATTACACCACCCAGCCGTTCAGCAGCCCTCTCTTCAGTGAGCCTGCCAACCTGATTTTCCGCATGCCCTCCCTTGATCCCTCCTTGGCACTGATGGCCATGGTGGCGCCGACCTTCATCCTGCTGGCACAGGGCATGGAAGAAGGCGCATCCGGCAAAGGCGGTCGCCGCCTGGTCGGCGCGGGTGTCGGCTTCGGCTTTTTATGCCTGACGTCTTTGCCGCTGGGATTGATGAGCCTCCTGTTTGCTGTCGCCTGGCTGATCAGCCGGGGCTCCCGCCGTTGGCTCAGCCTGATCCCGCTGGCCGCCGCCTTCTACCTGATGCTGCAGGGCAGCCACAGCGTGACGGTGAGTAATTATTTTGCTCACCCGCTGATCGGCAATGGGCTGAACCACGAAACGCTGAATGGCGTGCTGGGGCGGAACGACAGCCATTTGCTGACGCTTGCCCATCCGCGCAATATCTTTTTACTGCTGATCCACGGACTGGGGCTGATCGGCCTGGTGCTGTTTGTCGCCAGCTGGGTGAGCCCGTTTACCGCGCTGCTGCAGCGCCAGATCAACTGGCATGACAATGCGGCCTACACCATTGCTGTGGTGCCCGGCCTGTGCATGACTTACGCGGCCGGCGCCTATTTGCTGGTGCCGTTTCAGGCCAGCTGGCTCAGTCTGTGGCTACCGTTAGCGCTCTTGCTGGCCCGCCTCAGTGAGCGCCCCGCCATCCGTCCGAACAGCCGCTGAGAGCCTCATGGGAAAACGCACCAACCGGCCCTCACGGCTCTCCGATCCTCGTCTCTACCCTAGCTGGCTGGGGGCAAGCGTTTTCTGGCTGATCGGGCAGCTGCCCTGGAATCTGCTGCTCGCAGCAGGACGAGGCCTTGGCCGTCTCGCCTGGTATCTGGCAAAGAAACGCCGTCATGTTGTGCAAACCAACATCCGGCTTTGTTTTCCTGAATTACCCCCCCAAGAGCAGGAAGCATTGGCCCGCCGCTGCATGATCAGCACCGGTGAAGCCATTCTGGAAATGGCCGGCAGCTTCAGCAACCACCGTATCAAGCTGGGCGAACGGCTGACTATCAAAGGCATCGAGCACATCAGGAGTGCTCAAGCGGCGGGGCAAGGGGTGTTATTGCTGGGCATGCACTTTAACAGTGTGGATGTGGGCTCGCGCCTACTGAGCTACGCCCTGGACCTTAATGCGGTCTACCGCCCCAACGACAACCCGGTGATTGACCGCCTGATTAACAAAGGCCGCCAAAAATACGTGGAAGGAATCGTCGATCGCATGGATATCCGCCAAATCGTGCGCCTGCTGAGAAACGGAAGAGTTGTCTGGTACGCCCCGGACCAAGACTATGGCACTGCCCATGCGGTCTATGTGCCCTTCTTCGGCGTTCCCGCCGCCACCATTACCGCCACCAGCCGCATCGCCCGCATGGGCAAGGCCGCAGTCATCCCTTGCGCTCACTATCGCTTACCCGGCGGTCGCTACGAAATCGAATTCGGCCCGGCGCTGGAAAACTTCCCCTGCGGAAACGATGAACAGGACACCGCTCGCATCAATAGCACCATCGAAGGCTATGTACGCAAGTGCCCGGAGCAGTATCTATGGGTGCACAAGCGGTTCAAGCACCAGCCCGCTGGCCAGCCGAAGCGTTATTAATGAGTTCCCTTGAAACCCGCACCGACCGCTTTTTTTCTGTCTGGCTAATCACCGGATTCCTGCTCTATGCGTTTGGATTCTTCCTCGCACCGTCCAGCAAGGCTCAATATCTAACCCTTTATATTGGATTGATTTTGCCTGCCCTGTATTTCTCCTTCTTTCACTTCAAACAATATTACCTGGAAAATAACAGAGCCCTGCTGTGGATCCTGTTTATCACCATCGCCTTGTATCTCCCTTCTGCCTGGGCAGACGGAGATACACTGGACACGCTCCGGAAGAACCTTAAAGGAGTATTATTCGTTGTATGCCTGTCAATCGCGATACGGCACACCTACCTCACATCACCTCGCATTATTGAGCGACTTCCTTTTGCGCTTCTCGGCTGTGGAGCGCTCGCACTAATCCTGTTCTATATTAATCTGGCACAGTCAGGAGTCGCGGGCGGAGGCGTATCAGGAATGGGCAACCTGGGAGAGAACCCTAACGAGACCGGGCTCGCTCTTTCTGTTTCATTGATTATTCTTGCTGCTTCCATGGCCCGCAAACCTTCCCCGGCAGGAATACTGCTTTTCGTGGCATTTCTAATTGCCATTTATCTGGCCTATAGCCGGGCTGCTCTCTTGGGGCTCGCCGTTACGCTGCCATTCATGTTATTCCACCAATACGGCAAACCCCGGGCCGCCACGGCCTTTCTCGTATGCTGCAGTGCAGGAGCTATCACCGTAGCGGGAATGATGCTGATGGGAGAGCTGGATGCCGACAAGCTCCTGAGCCGGCGACCAAGCTTGTGGATGGATTTTCTTTCACATAACCCCGGCTTCAACTGGGCCTGGGGGGCTGGCCTTCCAGGCAGCATTACTATTTTCTCGGACATATTGCAGCGCAAGCTTGAACCGCACAGTCTCTATTTCGCCCTAGGCCTAAGAGGGGGAATTCTTGCAATTACACTATTTCTTGGATTGGTGCTTGCAGCTGTCATTAGACATGGCATCAAACCCTCTTCAAATAGCGTCTGGCTCTATATACTGATGTTCGGCATGATTACCCAATGTTTTGAGGGCGTTTATCCAGTAAGACCTCCGAACAGCTTCTGGTTATATACCTGGCTTCCACTCTTTATGTTGTTGCTTACTACCAATAAGAATCCGGATCGCTGAATGTCTGCGCAAATACAACGCTATAATATTCTTGCTATTGCGCAACCCGCCGAGGTCCAGCGTAGAAGGCATCTGGACGAAATGCTGTCGTCTCTTGGCATGCAATATCAACTGGTCAAAACATCACCACCGGTACCTCAAAGCCAGTGGCACCAAGTCGGTTTCGACCATGAAAAATCTCGCTCTATTCTGGGACGAGACCTTTCCTCCGGAGAAATAGGCTGTTTTCTCAGCCATCGCAATGCCTGGAAGATTGCAGCCAAGGCAGACTCGCCCTCCTTGATACTGGAAGGTGATGCAAAGCTGGACCAGGATTCGCGCAATGTCTGCCAGCTGCTCGCTCAGCGCCCCAGAAGCTGGGAACTGGCCATGCTGTATTACTCCAAATGCGTACCTTCTGTCTGGCAACAGCAACGATTGGACGATACGTTCCGGTTAGCCAAATTTGCCAATCGACGAGCATACTGCCTGGCAGCCTATATGGTTACCCCTGAAGGGGCGCAAAAACTACTGGATATGAGCGAAACATTTTACTTACCCGCCGATGATTTTGTTTCCGGGGGCTGGATCAGAAAAGACCTGGATATGTATGCCGTGGTTCCTCAGGCGGCCGGCCTTTGTGAAATTCAATCGTGCCATTCCAACCTGGAAGTCGGACGGCAAAAAAACAAGAAGCGCAAACACAAGAAAAAAGATAACACTCGGCTTCTACGCCGGCTGGAGCTCTATCTGAGAGAGCTGGGGCAGCGATACCGCTGGCCACGCAAAAGCCTTTAGGGCGACTCTCCCTGGTGAAGCGCCTTGATGACTCGAGCGGGAACGCCACCGACTAACGTCAGCGCCGGAACCGGACGATTGACCACCGCTCCCGCTGCCACAACGGCACCATCACCGATTTCAACGCCCGCAGTGATTATCGCGCCAGCACCGATCCACACATCCCTGCCAATAGTAATGGGCGCGCCGGTAGTACCGCGGCGACCCTTTTCATTCAGATAAAGGCTGTGTTGCGCACCCTCGAAACATACACGCGGCCCGATACGACACCGCTCTCCCAGTGTTATCGACGCTTTCGGACAAGCAAACCGCACCTCGGTATTAATGAAGCAGCCCTTGCCAATATGCACCTTCCCGGCCCCTCCGATGGGACGAAGCGTCACAGGTCCATACACCGTCGAACGGCCCTGCATATCCATGCCAGCGGCCTTGAGCAGTAGCCAGCGAATCTTGTCACTGAACTTCAACCGCGGAAGATGATTAGCCAGCCCCAGAAACAGAAACTCCCGCCACTGCTGCATGACTACAACCCCCTTGCCTTGAAATAACGGCGCCGCTTGCCCACAAAACGAAGCTTTTGCTCAAGATGTTTCCAGAATTCCGAAGAATCCGAATACCGACAGGGAAAGTCGTTCGCTTCGATGCCCTCAAGGCATTCCTTCCACTGGTTGTCTTCTTCGTAACCATGCTCGACCAGATCAGCCAGCAGTTGAGGATAACGTTCCACCTGCTGCTTGAGACGTGGCAAGTGTTCTTTCCAACCAGCAATCCTGGATTGATCCACCTCACGTACGCCACCGAGCGCGTTCTGCGCATCCTCACCGGCTCGGGCAACTTCATGAAAACGATTGAAATCGTGCGCTCGCGACAAAAAGGGGAATCGCGCTTCTATTTGCGCCTGTACCTTCATGGGATCACGGACCAGATCTTCATAACGCAGCAACAATACACGAGGGTGTTCGGCAATCGCCGCCGCACCTTTCTCCGCCCGCTTCCATACCGGATAATTGCAAAAGTACATGCCTGGCCAGGCCTTGTGCATGCTGCAAATCACCGAGCGGGGATCGCGTAACATGGCGATCACATGCAAGGCAGGATCACGCTCAAGCAGCGGTGCCATCCACAACACGTCATTGGGCTTCTTGGAAAGGCGCAACCCCTGTTCATGGGGCGCCACCTTGAAAATGGTTTCTTCATGATCAGAGTGACCCTGATGGGGGTAGCAGGCCACCAGCATTTCCGCCATCAATGTCGTGCCACTGCGCGGACAGCCCACCACATGGAGATTGATCGCATTCATTTACCTGCTCCCAGGATCTTTAACCGGTCACGCCAGGTGATCGGAGGGGCCGGCTGAATCTCTGCCGAAAGCAGTTCTGGAAATGCTGCCGCCCGGTCGACCCAGCGATGCTGCTTTGTCACCAACGCCTGCCCTGCACGGGCTATACGCTCTGCTGCCGGAGAATCTGACGCCAGCCAGGCAAGCTTCTTCTCCAGCTCTTGCTCGCTGTCATACAGGACCACATTTTCACCTTCGACAAAACCCAGTGCAGCCTGCTCCTGCTCGGGCTGGCGCCAGGCAACCAGCAAACAGCCTGCTGCCATGGCTTCAAAATTCTTGATCATATACTCGCCGAAACCGATATCCGCGCTGACAAAACAACGGATCTGATTAAGCAAACGGTTATAGGGTTCACCAGGATCCGCACGCAACAACGCCACCCGCCCCAGCTTCTCTTGGCGCAGCAGGAACCGTTTGCGTTTCTTGTATACCTTGTTTTTCACCCTGCCTACGAAAGCGGCAGCCTCTGTTCGCGGGATACCGAGATCGGCAATAACCTTGTTGTCATAGCCCTTGGGCAAATAGCAGGCATCAATGCCTTCGCTTTGTAACTGGCTCGCCAGTTGCGATCCAGACACAATAATCCGGACCTCACCGATATCTCGCAGCACAGAAGGATAGCGTTTGAACCATTCACTGGAAGACACATTGTTCTGACACACATCGTGATCAAACACGACCAGCCCGGGGGCTCGCTTCAGACACTGGTAGCGTTTACCAAGACGACGCAGGTTGGTGTCTGCAATAACCCTGTCGTAACCGCTGAAATCTGTCTCATCGAAATACGCCTCAAGACCGTGCTCCCGGGTCACTTCCACATGGTCGAAGTCAAACACTTCCCGGGCCGCCTCCCACAGCGGGCGCGTCACCATCAACTTGCCATCGGTGGACACAATCAGGGTCTTCATAACCAGCTCTCAATCAATTTCAGTCGGGCCTGATAATAACTTTCGAATTCCTGTTCTGCCCCTGCTGCCAGTGCCTCACGGGGCTTCCAGCTCTCAAACAACCGCCTACGCTGTGCCTCCAGAGCCTGAGGCAGTGCTGCGCCCCCCGGGAAGCGCACCATGCCATCCAGATCGATAACCTGCAGGACACCATCAACAAAAAGAAAATTAGTGTACTTGCTATCCCCATGGCTGAAACGCATCAACAGCATAGTTGCGAAAAAGTCGGCCATCTGTCTGAGCGCTTTCTCCCGGAACGGCCCGCCCTCTTCACAGATCTCAGGCAGCATGCGCCCATTTACATGTTCACAGACAAGATATTCTCTGCCTGTCAGCCCCGTATTCTTCTCCGATACGAAGCACAATGCCCGGGGAGTGCGAACATGTACAAGCTCCAAATAGCTCGCATTCATCCAGGAATTTCGTGCCCGGCTGCGAAACTGCCTGGCCAGTTTTTTGGCAAAATTTTTCAGGTTATAGCGCTTGATCACCACGGGCTCTGCGCCGATATCGGCACGCCATACCGTGGCACTGTTTCCATCCTTGAGGCTCTCACTGCCGGGCAAGGTGTTATCCAATCCCCTCTCCAGCAAGCCCTTCACTTTTTCCAGGTCGCCACGTCGGCACATGCCCGTAAGGCCGGGCACATGAAGCTCCGCAAACTCGGTACAGTCGCGCAAGGATTTTTTGACCAGCTTGCGCAAGCGTTTGTCACGAACCCCCGCCAGCTTCCGGGCAATGTCTCCGGCACTGAAAATACCGCCATAACAACGGGCAACCCTGTCAGCCGAGGGCAAAGACAAAGGCGGAAACTGGGCCAGAAGCAGGGCAAGATTCTCCAAAGCATCGCGGGCAGAAGGCTGACCTTCCGACACCTGGATATCACCCGCATCAATCACGTACCAGTCATCACCATGCTGAATAAAATTGTTCAGATGGATATCCCGCTGCAGCACCCCGGCCTTATGCATCCGGGCAGTCAGCTCCACCAGAGACTGCAGCAAGACCTGATGCCTGGGTTCATCCGTCTCATTCAGAACGATGCCAGCAGAGCGCTCGCCCAGATGCTCGAGCAGCAACATCGTCCCCTGATCTCCCTCTTGGGCGGCCAGAATATCGGGGGCGGGAATCCCCCGTTGCCGCAGATCCTCCAGAACACGCTTTTCACGACTGAATTCCTTCATGGATCGCGGGGCCTGCGAAAAAAGCTTTATAACGACCCGCTTTCCCGCTGCAGTCTGCCCGGCATAAATGGCTCGCCTTGAAGGCATAAATCGCAGCAGTTTTTCCACCCGAACTGTCGACTCTCCCACTATCAGGGTCGCGGGCAGCCCCAACGTGCGGGTCGCCAGCAACATTTCCACAGAAACCTCAGGTGCTACTGCCATCAGATATCTTTCCCCGGGTGCTCGTTGAACTGCAGGGGAAGCCGGGGTTCTACCTCAAAATAGCGACGATAGATTTTTTCCGCCTCGCGACGCGCAGCGTCCCAGAGCGACACATCCTCCAGAGCCTGACGTAATGGCAAACCGGAATAAGCCCGAATGAAACGCAATATATCCCGCCGCGTCATGCCGAAGCGGGCAGTAGAGAAGTACAGCCCGCCCAGATCCTTTATCTGCCAGCGCCGCGGCACTTTGCTGCGAACCTGAGAGCGATGAAGGTCGATAAGATACATGCGCCCAGTTGCCACTTGCTGCTGCACATCCTCCTCGGGCATGAGAAAGTGCGCAAGATAGAAATCCCGGTGGTTGATACCGGCCTGATGCATGATCCGGGCAATATCCGCAACCCTCTCAATCAGGGCACGCTTGAACTGCGTCGGCACCTCACAGGCTTGCACCCAGCGCTCCCCCACATCTTCCAGACTCAGCGTTTCGGTAAGATCATCGGTAACGATAAACGATTCAATCGAAGCCGGATTGACACCGCGACTTCCAAACGCCGCCACGGTCATGGTGTCCAGCCCAGCGGCACGAACCGCATCAATGGCTCTTACTTCATCCATGGCGCCCAGCACCGGCAATTTACCCTGGGTGAGATTTTTGAAGATTTCTTTCCAGCCGATACCACCGTGGTATTTGAGAAAATAACTGCGTCCATCACCATGAAAGCGAAGTGTCCTCCGTCCCTCTCGGGCCCGGAAAATATCACCATCCTGCCGGGCAGCCTGAGCAAAGGGATCACCGTCACCCCAAAGGACATCAATATCCTCGCGCAAAAACAGCTTCACCGGCCAACCTCCACGGCATCGACTACGTTCTGCGCCAGACGATAAAGCGCCGGCGAGGAGCCATACTCCAGCCCCGCCGCCTGCCATCCCCCCGGCACAGTGCCTATCATTTTCTGTAGCGTCTGATTGAGATCACGCTGGCTAAACGGCGACGTGATCACTTCTCCGGAACCCGCCTCCTTCACATAACGGGCATAACCGCAGGTGTCCGTCGTCAATACCGGTAGACCGGCCACGGTGGCTTCTATCAACACCATGCCCGCGGATTCCCGGTAGGCTGGATGCAACAGCAAATCTGCGGCTTGCATAAGTGCTGGCACATCGTCACGGGGGCCCAACACGACAACCCTGTTCCGGATGGCTTCGTCCAAGCCACGCAGGTATGGCTCGGCATCGTCGTTCCCGACGATCATCAACTTCGTGCTATCAGGCAATTTCGTAAACGCCGCCAGCACCCGATCCAGGCCCTTGACCTTGAAACCGGACCCCAGGAAGAGGATCAGCGACTCGTTCTCCGCAACAGCCAGCTCGCGACGAATCCGGTTTCTGAGTTCCTCATGATTCTCCGGGCGGCGCCGATCCGGCTCAATGCCGGGCGGCAGCACCTGATAGCGGGAAGCAGGCAGAGGGTAATAATTCAGGTATTGATCCCGCTGATCGTCATTGAGAAACAGCAAATGGGGGCCCGTGGCCGCCGTTACCTGCTCTTCCAGCTTGAGATAGGCAGCATAACGAGGCAGCCAACGCACTAAGGGGAATTTGTCCGCCACGTGCGCAGCGAAGCAACTGTCGGCAGCAAAATACACATCCAGCCCGGGAAGGCGGTTAAAACCCAGCACCCGGTCATAACCCCCGGCTTCGACCGCCCGCTGTACCGCGGCCGCAAAGCTGGCCATGCGACCATGATTGCTTCGCCCGGACACAGGCAGGACATGAAGGCCCACACCCTCAATGGAATCCCCCTGCCAGTCACTGACCAGGGCCTCAACGTCATGACCTCGGGACACCGCCTCACGGGCAATGCGGGCAAAGTCCCGCTGCAAGCCACCCCAGGGAAAATAGTGATAGAGCACCATCGCCAGCTTCACGGATTCTGCCTCCGCAACGCCCGCCAGACCGCAGCCGGCTTCAAGGCACTGAAACAGGGCGGTTCCACCCCCTTACCCAGCTCTCCACGGTAAGTGCACTTCTCCTGCACGCAGGGCGCGCAGGGAAAATCCGCCGCCAGCGACGAAGCACGCAGGCCTTGCACCCCGGTCAGCATCGGGTCCGTAGGACCATACAGAGCCACACCCGGCAAGCCGGCAGCGGCGGCCAGGTGTGCCAGCCCGGTATCCACGGCGATAAAGGCATCCCAGCTCAATAGCTTGTCGGTCAGCGCATCCAGCCCCATTTTGGGCAACACACAAACGCGCTCCAGCCCCGCGGCCAACCGCTCGGCGCGAGCCTTTTCTTCGTCATTACCCCAGGGCAGATGGACACGGTGGCCCTCGCTGCTGGCCAGCTCGAGGAGCTGACGCCAGAAGGCTTCCGGATAATGTTTGGTGGGCCAGGTAGTGCCATGACAGAACACCAGTTCTGCCGGCTCACTCAAGGGCGTTGGCACATGCTCACGGGGTAGGCCATAGTCTGGCGCAGCATCGGGAAGGGTGTAACCCAGAGCCAGGGAAAACAATTGGCGAACCCGCTTAATGGCGTGCTGACCACGGGCCACGGGGAGCGGATGATCCAGTACTCTGGCCGACAACCCTTCCCGCGCAGAGTGCTTATCCAGGCCGAATTTGGGACCACGGGAAAGGCGCGTAATAAACGCGCTTTTCAGCAGGCCCTGGGCATCAATCACCGCATCATAGGAGGTTGACTGAACGGCGGACTTGAAAGCCGCCCACTCCCCGGAGCGGCGCGCCTTGATGGGATGCTTACGCCAGCGGCGCAGGGCACAGGGAAAGACAGTGTGAACGGCAGGGTGGCGGCGGGCCAGGTCGGCAAAACTGTCTTCCACCACCCAGTCCACCTGCAGATCAGGAATGGCAGCCCGAGCATCGGTGAGCGCCGGCAGGGTGTGGATCACATCCCCCATTGAGGAGGTCTTGATCAGAAGCACGCGCATGAATTAGCGACCTACCTTGTCTTTAAACTTTCGCTCCAACCGATCCAGAAGTGAGCGTCCAGCAGCACCACCCAGGGGTTGAGCAAGGTATTCCCGCAGAAATCTCAGCCTGTCACGGTCAGACAACCCTTTTGTTCGCCTCGCCAAACTTTCGAGATCCCGCACACGCGGGCGCCAATGTTGATAGTGCGGCCGGCAACGTTCCAGGTCGATAAACCGGGCGTCATACCGCTGCAGCAACTCAGACCAGGCAACGAAAACATGCTTGGGATACAAATTTTGATGAGCCAGACCCTGCTCATGCAGCAACCGAACCGCGGCGGCCACATCCCGAATCAACGCCAACCGACGCCCCAGAGGCAGCTGGTGCAAAGGCGCACGATCCAGACTTTGAAAGTTCTCCAGGCCCAGACTCACCAGCATGGCTTCCCTGTCCCCGCTCACATTGTTCGCAGAAAAAAACAACGGTTCTACCACGGGCACCCCCATCTGCCAGCAACGCATCATGGCCTTGTACTCCTGGTACAGTGTTGCCTGGCCGCGAAATGGGTGTCTCACACTGCGCCGCACGTAGTTGCGCTGGTGTTTGATATACACCCTTTTCTCAACACCGTCGGGATCGGTGACCACAGCACTAAAAACCTGGCTCAGCCCGCGCCCCCTCCGATTCGGTTTGTCGACCAGAGTTCTGTCCAGAGCCAACCAATCATCAATGGTTGTGAGGCCACATCCTTGTAAAGCCTGTCGCCAGTGGGGGTGGACATAACTGGCGCTCAATTCCGTTTCTATCACTCATCTCCAACCAATTGCCCCAGAGCCTCAATAACCTGCGAGGGTGGCAGCTGGCGCAAGCAGTTCAGGTGGCCCAGCGGGCATTCACGCTCGAAACAGGGGCTGCACTCCAGCCCCAATCGTACCACTGCCACCCGGTCGCCCAGGGGCGGCGTAAAGCCGGGGGACGTTGAGCCGTAGACGGCCACCAGTGGCCGCTTCAGGGCGGCCGCAATATGCATCAGGCCAGAATCATTGCTGACCACCGCCATGGTGGCCGAGAGCAGGTCCACGGCCTGCTCCAGGGACGTATTCCCCGCCAGCACTACCGCATGCTCATCGGCGCGGTTCGCCAGCGACCCGACGATAACATCGGCCACGGGCTGGTCTTTCCCGGAACCAAAGATCCATACCTGCCCGCCACGCTCGATCCAGTGCTGGGCCACCGCGGCATAGTGATGCTCTGGCCAGCGCTTGGCCGGACCGAATTCAGCCCCGGGACACAGCCCCAGCACCGGGCGGTCCAGGTTCAGATTATGCGCCGCCATGGCCCCATTGCGCGAATCGTCACTGACCTGCAAGTGTGGAGCGGTAATCTCGTCCAGCCCCGGAACCGGTGCCCCTTCCGGCAATGCCAGCGCCACAAAACGCTGCACCATCAAGGGGTAGCGTTCCTTGTCCAGTTTGCGCACATCGTTGAGCAGCCCATAGCGCATTTCGCCGCGCCAGCCGGTGCGCACCGGGACCTTCGCCGAAAACGGCACCAGCGCAGACTTGAGCGAATTGGGCAGCACATAACTTTGCTGATAGTGGCCGCGCAGGGATTTTCCCAGTGCGTGCCGCTCACCAAGACGCAAATCGCCATGATCAAACGGCAGCGCCAGGGCCTCACGCACTCCAGGCATGCGTGACAGCAGCGGCCGGCACCAGGTCGGCGCCAGCACATCGATAGCACAATCGGGGTATTGATGACGCAGTTCGGAAAACAGCGTTTGCGCCATCACCATGTCGCCGACCCAGGACGGGCCGACGACAAGGATGGCGGAGGGCGAGTCGGTCAAGGTAGCCGGCATCCGCCTGTTTAGCTCACGTAAGTGAGCCAGTCTCCATAGTCGTCATCCAGCTTGCCGCGCACCAGATCGAAATACACCGCCTGCAATTGCTCGGTGACCGGGCCACGCTTGCCGGCACCGATAATGCGGCCATCCAGTTCGCGAATCGGCATCACTTCAGCGGCGGTGCCGGTGAAGAAAGCTTCGTCGGCAATGTAGAGCTCGTCACGGGTGATACGCTTCTCGCGCACCGGATAACCACGCTCTTCTGCCAGTTGCATGATGGTTTTGCGGGTAATGCCATCCAGGCAAGAGGTCAGTTCCGGGGTGTAAATGATACCGTCGCGAACCAGGAACACATTCTCACCGGAGCCTTCCGCCACATAACCTTCGTTATCCAGCAGCAAGGCCTCATCGGCGCCACCGGATAGCGCTTCGTTCAGCGCCAACATGGAGTTCATGTAGTTGCCGTTGGCTTTTGCCTTGCACATGGTGATGTTCACGTGGTGACGCGTGTAGCTTGAGGTGCGCACCTTGATGCCCAGCTCCAGCGCCTCCGGCGACATGTAGGACGGCCATTCCCAGGCGGCCACCATCACGTGCACTTTCAGGTTGTGGGCACGCAGGCCCATGCCTTCACTGCCGTAAAACGCCATCGGGCGCAGGTAGGCATGGGGCAGATTATTTTCGCGAATCGCCGACAGATGCGCCTCGTTGATCTGCTCCTTGGTATAGGGCAGCTTCATGTTGAGGATATGCGCACTGTTGAAAAACCGGTCGGTGTGATCCTGCAGGCGAAACACTGCCGGCCCGCGATCCGTTTCGTAGGCCCGCACGCCTTCGAACACGCCCATGCCATAATGCAGAGTGTGCGTCAGTACGTGGACCTTGGCCTCCTGCCAGGGAACCAGCTCGCCATCCAACCAGATAAAACCGTCTCTTACAGCCATCGACATGGCAGTGATACTCCCAGAACTAAGGACCTTTGAGCGAACGCCCTACAGGTCGAACCAATGCTTCCAGATCGTTCGCACGCCTTCACGCAAATCGCGGAATTGGGTGTCGTCGACAATGGATTTCTCTTTGCGCAACGAGGCGCGATGAGCCGCGGACCGGTAAGCCAGGTAGGCTTCCCGCAGCAGGCCGGCATCCTGAGCCGACATAATGTCCAATGCGGCCAGTGTTTCCAGCAAGCGCACATTATCGGTGAAGCGGGTGAGTTCACCGTGGGAGGAGGCCCATCTCAGAACCCCGTATTGCACCATAAATTCGATATCAACGATACCTCCCGGATCCTGCTTGAGGTGAAAAGTGTCCGGGCTTTTGTCGGCCAGGTGATCCACCATCTTGGTGCGCATGGCCAGTACATCCTCGCGGAGTTTCTCCTGCGGACGTGAATCGCACAGCACCTGATGGCGAATATCGTTAAAGCGATTACGGGCCCGGCTGCAGCCAGCCACGACCCGGGCGCGAACCAGCGCCTGATGCTCCCAGGTCCAGGCATCGTTGCGCTGGTATTTTTCGAACGCATCCATGGAGCTCACCAACAGACCGGCGCTACCGGACGGACGCAAACGTGTATCCACCTCATAGAGCTGGCCGCTCATGGTGCGCGTGCCGATGATATGCACGATGCGCTGCCCCAGGCGGGCATAAAACTGCTCGTTGGAAACAGACTTGTCCCCGTCGGTCATGCCGCCACTGGCTGCATCGTGCAGGAACACCAGATCCAGGTCTGAGTTATGCCCCAGCTCGATGCCCCCCAGCTTGCCGTAGCCCACCACCACAAAATCCGGGCTGCAAGGCTGGCCGTCATCCCGCGATGGACGCCCGTGGCGTTCCACCATGGGCTCCCAGGCCAGCATCACCACCTGATTAAGAATGCTCTCGGCAAGCCAGGTCAGGTAATCGCTCACCTTCATCAAGGGCAGCACTTCAGTCACTTCCGACGCGGCCACCCGCAGTAGGTGAGCCTGCTTGAAGTTGCGCAGCACCTCCATCTGCTGTTCCAGATCGTCCTCCGCAACCCGCAACAGCTGCTGACGCAACTCGTCATCCAGCTCTGCCCGCTCCGGCGGCGAGTAAAGGGTGCGCACGTCGAGAAGTTCGTCGAGCAATACCGGGTGGCGGGTGAGCCGCTCGGCGATCCAGGGGCTGGCGCCAGACAACTTCACCAGCTGGGTCAACGCACTGGGGTTTTCCACCAGCAACGCGATGTAGGCACTCCGGCGCAGCACCGCTTCCACGAAGGCGATCAAACGCGTGGCGGTGGTTTCGCCATGCCCCTGGTACCCCAGGGCCTCGAGCATCAGCGGCATCAACCGGTCCAGTCGCTCACGGCTGATGGTCTGCATATTTTCCACCGCCCGGCTATTGCGGAACACATCCAGCCGGGCATACACGGCCTGCGCATCCTGCACCCCAATGGCACCGAGCTGAGCCACGGCAGCATCGTCTTCCAGCTCGCCCAGCCACAGATCCAGCAGCTCCTGATCCGCCCCCTGGGCGGCATCGGTTTCCTGCTCCGGGTCGGCGATCACCTGACTGAAATGATGGCGCACACTTTCCCGATAACGGCGCAGCTTGCGCTCAAAGGCAGCCCGGGCGGAAAAGCCCATGGCAAAGGTAAGCCGCTGCCAGCCCAGCTCGTCATCCGGCAGGCGCTGGGTCTGCTTATCTGCCACCGCCTGCAGGCGGTGCTCCACATCCCGAAGGAACAGGTAGGCTTCGGTGAGTTCGTCGGCCACATCCTCGGGCAGCAGTTCCAGCTCCACCAGTTGCGGCAACACCTTGATCAGGTTTGGCTCACGCAGGGCCGGCAGCTGGCCACCACGGATCAGCTGAAACGCCTGCACAATAAATTCCACTTCACGAATGCCACCGGCGCCCAGCTTCACATCCGCCTGCATGCCCTTGCGGTTCACTTCCCGCTCGATCAGGGACTTCATTTCCCGCAGGGACTGGAAGGCGCCGTAGTCGATATAGCGGCGATAAACGAAGGGATTCAGGCGCTTGATCAGGCGATCACCGGCCTGCAGATCGCCGGCCATGGGGCGCATCTTGATCAGCGCATAACGCTCCCATTCACGGCCCTGAGTCTCGTAGTAACCCTCCATGGCATCAAAGCCGATAGCCAGCACGCCACTCTTGCCCCAGGGGCGCAGGCGCATGTCCACGCGGAAGACAAAACCGTCAGCGGTGGTCTGGTCCAGCGCCTTGATCAGCTGCTGGCCCAGACGCACAAAGAACTGATGGTGGGTCAACGCACGGCGCTCGCCTTCGATTTCACCCTCGTGCTCGTAGGCAAAAATCAGGTCGATATCGGAAGACAGGTTCAGCTCGTGGGCACCCAGCTTGCCCATGGCCAGCACCACCAGCCTGACCGGGTTACCGTCCGGGTCCAGCGGTGCACCACTGCGCTCACAGGCCCAGCCGTACAACACCGACAGCGCCTCGTCGATGAGGGTGTCCGCCAGCAACGACAGGTCCGCCACGGCACTGTGGTAATCGCCGATCCGGGCCAGATCCCGCCAGACAATGCGCACCATATGGCGATGGCGCAGACGGCGCAGGGCCCGCTTGAGGTCATCCTCGCTGTCGCATTGCGCCAGCAGGGTGCGGATTTCCTCTTTCAGGGACGACGCCGCCAGCGCCTGGCTCAGGTCACTGGCCAGCAGCCACTCCCCCAGCCCCGGATCGCGCTGGAACTGGGCCGCCACGTAGTCAGAGCCCGCCCATACACGGGGCAAGTCGGCCAACAGAGCGTCGGGGATACGGTGGCCGGATTCAACAAAGTGCATCCAGTGCTGGCTGACCAGCACCGACAGTTCATCCGGCAGGGAGTGATATTGGGGTTCATTCATGGGCGGCTATTGTCGTACGGCGAAGGGAAAGCTACAAGCACAACGCCTGACGCCTGACGCCTGACGCCTGACAAGGATTCCGGTTTCCGGATTTAAACGCCAAGCTTCCGCTCACCCCATCAGGATATCCTGGGATGGAGTCACCCGCATAACCTCTTCAATGGTGGTCAAGCCTTTCGCCACTTTCATGGCACCGCTGATACGCAAGGGTTTCATGCCCGATTTCAGCGACGCCCGGGTGAGGGTTTCCAGGTCTGCGCCACGGGTGATGTGATTCTTCAGCGTGGTGCGCAGCGGCATGGTTTCATACACCCCCATACGGCCCCGGTAGCCGGTCCCCCGGCATTCCAGGCAGCCCACCGGCTGATAGAGGGTCTCCGGCATTTTCATCTTGAAGGGGCGCACCAGCTCGTCCCAGGCTTGTGGGTCCGTTTCACTGGGCGCCTTGCAGTTCGGGCACAGGGTCCGCACCAGCCGCTGCGCCATCACCCCCAGCACCGTGGCACTGATCATGTAGGGCGGCACGCCCAGGTCAATCAGACGGGTCACCGAGGACGGCGCATCATTGGTGTGCAAGGTCGACAGCACCAGGTGGCCGGTAAGCGCCGCCTGAATGGCCATATCGGCGGTTTGCAGGTCGCGAATCTCACCGATCATGATGATATCCGGATCCTGACGCAGCATGGCCTTTACCCCCTGGGCAAAATCCACATCGATATTGGCCTGAATCTGCATTTGATTGAAGCTGGGCTCCACCATTTCGATGGGGTCCTCAATGGTGCAGACATTCACCTCGCTGGTGGCCAGCTGCTTGAGGGTGGAATACAGCGTGGTGGTTTTCCCCGAACCGGTAGGGCCGGTCACGAAGATGATGCCATGGGGGTGGCTGGTCATCTTGTTCCAGGTATCGTGATCCTCTTTGGTAAAGCCCAGCTGCTCGAAGCTGCGCACCAGCACGTCCGGATCGAACACCCGCATCACCATCTTTTCCCCAAATGCGGTGGGCAGCGTGGAGATACGCAGTTCGATCTCATCCCCTTCCGGCGACTTGGTCTTCAGTCGCCCATCCTGGGGCTTGCGCTTTTCCGCCACGTTCAGGCGGCTAAGGATTTTCAAACGGCTGGTCACTGCCGCCATGATGGCCGCCGGCAACTCGTACACATCGTGCAAGACACCATCGATACGGAAGCGCATCTTGCCGGTTTCCCGGCGTGGCTCCAGATGGATATCACTGGCTCGCTGGGAGAACGCGTACTGCAGAATCCAGTCCACAATATTGACGATATGCTGGTCGTCAGCGTCGTGATGCCCCTTGCCCACTTCCAGCAACTGCTCGAAGTTGGTGATGCCCGACATTTCCTGGCCAGTATTACCGGCCGCACCGGCGATGGAGCGGCTCAGGTTATAGAACTCGATCCGGTAACGGCGCATCTGCTCCGGATTGACCAACACCACTTCCAGCTCACGATCGCGCAACACCTGCTGCAAATGCGGCTGCCAGTCACGTACGAACGGCTGATCGCAGGCCACCACCACCTTGTCACGATGCACTTCCACCGCCACGATGCCGTGGCGCTCGGCGAAAGCGTAGCTCATCACATTGGTGACCTGATCCACATGCACCTTGAGCGGATCAATGTTGTACACCGGCAAACCACTCTTGGCCGACAGCCACTGGGTCAGAAAATCCACATCCAGCAGCTGATGGGTATCGGTCCGGTCCGTGAGGCGGTATTTGGCCAGCACCTGGATGGCGTGCCAGTTCAGCTCTTTCTTCTCGCGCGGCGTGGTAGAGATGACGTTGAAATCTTCCTGGCTGACGCGCCCCTCATCCAGCAATTCGCGCATCAACCAGCGCACATCAATCAGCAGCCCGTCCAGCTTGGCGGGATCAGCGGGGGCGTTAACACTCACTTTCGTCACTCTCTCTACTCTCCCAAATTCTTCACAGCACGCGGCCACTGCCCGCACCACAACGCAGGAACATGCATACAGCCCCGGTGAACCGGAGTCATCTCATTATTCTGGCGTAGACCAAGGCGGCCTATCAGGCTCTTTACTGTAACCCTAACACTGAACCCCTGACAGCCCCGTCCGCTTTCTCTATACTCGCGACCCAATTCATGACGGAACTGTGACATCGTTGTCACCGTCCCGCCGCCGCTACCCGCCAGCAGCGAATAGCGGCATGATGGGAAGCTGTTTCCAACCCTAAAACTTGGACCCGAGGCGCCTATGTCCTTTGGAAGCTCCATTGCCGGCCTGTTCGGCCGCTCGCCAATCAAACCCCTGCAACAACACTACGACACCGTTCACGACTGTGCCCGCACACTGGCGGACTTCTTCGCCGCCGTGACCGATAACGACTGGGACAAGGCCCGCGCAGCACGCAAGCGCATCGCGGAGCTGGAAAACCAGGCCGACGAGCTGAAAAAAGAGTTCCGGCTGAATCTGCCCAAAAGCCTGTTCCTGCCCATGCCCCGCACCGACCTTCTCGACCTGATCAGCGTGCAGGACAAGGTGGCCAACAAGGCCAAGGACATCTCCGGGCTGATGCTGGGCCGGCAGATGACGATTCCAGCGGTACTGGCTGATGTCATGCTGAGTTATGTGCAAGGTGCCATCGACACCTCCGCCCAGGCCCAGAAAGCCATCAACGAACTGGATGAGCTCATCGAAACCGGCTTCAGTGGCCGTGAAGTCCAGATCGTGGAAGAGCTCATCGAAGAGCTGGACCGGCTGGAGCGCAACAACGACGAGCAGCAAATCACCATCCGCTCCACCCTGTTCAAGCTGGAAAGCGAACTGCCCCCGGTGGATGTCATTTTTCTCTACAAGATCATCGAATGGGTAGGCGATCTGGCTGATCGCGCCCAGAAAGTGGGCGGCCGCCTGCAGATGTTGGTCGCACGCTAGGAGAGTTCTTATGGAGTGGATGTTAGAGCATAGCTACATGATGCTGCTGCTGGCTGGGGCCTTCGGTTTCCTGATGGCCTGGGGTGTAGGTGCCAACGATGTGGCCAACGCCATGGGCACCTCGGTGGGTTCCGGCGCCCTGACCGTGAAACAGGCGGTAATGATCGCCATCGTCTTTGAATTCTTTGGTGCCTACCTGGCCGGTGGCGAAGTGACCGCCACGGTCCGCAAGGGGATCGTGGATGCCGGCGTCTTTTCAGAATTCCCCCACTATCTGGTCTACGGGATGATGTCCGCGCTACTGGCCGCCGGCATCTGGCTGATTGTGGCCTCCTGGTTCGGCTGGCCGGTTTCTACCACCCACTCCATCGTCGGCGCCATTGTCGGCTTTGCCGCCGTAGGCGTGGGCGTGGATGCGGTTAACTGGAGCAAGGTGGGCAACATCGTCGCCAGCTGGGTCACTTCGCCCCTACTGGCCGGCTTTATCTCCTTCGCCCTGATCAAGAGCGTACAGAAACTGGTTCTCAGCCAGGACGACCCCTTCCAGCGAGCCAAGCGGGTTGTGCCCTTCTATATGTTCCTGGTGGGCTTCGCGATTAGCGCCGTCACCTTGCTGAAAGGCCTCAAGCATATCGGCCTGGACATCAGCTATGCCGCCAGCCTGGGCTGGTCTGCCGTTGGCGGGCTGATCGTCGCCCTGATCGGCGCCGCCTTCCTCAGCCGCATTCAACCGGACCCGGAAGCCGACAAGAATTTCCGCTTTCACTCCGTGGAGCGCATCTTTGCGGTACTGATGATTTTTACCGCCTGCGCCATGGCGTTTGCCCACGGCTCCAATGATGTGGCCAACGCGGTAGGGCCGCTGGCTGCCATCAACAGCGTCATTGTCAACGAAGGCATGATCGGCGGGGAAGCCGCCATGCCAGGCTGGATCCTGCTGGTGGGCGCCATGGGCATCGTCTTCGGGCTGGCCATTCTCGGCGCCCGGGTCATGGCCACGGTGGGCAAAAACATCACCGAGCTTACCCCCAGCCGGGGCTTTGCCGCCGAGCTCGGCGCTGCCGGCACCGTGATTCTGGCTTCCGGCACCGGCCTGCCCATCTCCACCACGCACACCCTGGTCGGGGCGGTACTGGGCGTAGGCATGGCCCGGGGCATTGGCTCTCTCAATTTGCGGGTGGTGAGCACCATCTTCACCTCCTGGGTCGTTACCCTGCCCGCCGGCGCCTTGCTATCGATCCTGTTCTTCTACTTCTTCAAAGGACTGTTTGGGGCATAGAGAGACGCCGCACGCTTCACGCAGCAGGCAACACGCTAACGCCGCCCTTCGGGGCGGCGTTTTTGTTTCGCCTCATGCGTCCGGCATCTGGCATCCGGCGCGATCTGCTGGCTATACTGGCCTGTCAGTCACTTAGAGCCGAGACGCCCGTGTCCACTAGCACAACCCCGAACACCGACAGCCAGGTTCACTGGTTCCGCAATTCGTCCCCGTATATCAATGCGCACCGGGGCCGAACCTTTGTGGTCATGCTGTCCGGGGAGCTGCTGGACGGCCCGCGCCTGCCTACCCTGATTCACGATCTGGCACTGCTGAATAGCCTGGGAATCAAACTGGTGCTCGTGCATGGCGCCAGGCCACAAATATCGGCCCGGCTGGCAGAATCCGATATTGAGTCCACCTTTGAGCAGCACATGCGCATCACCGACAGCGCCGCGCTGGATAGCGTCATGGCGGCGGTCGGCGCATTGCGCCTGAAGCTGGAAGGCCTGTTCTCCATGGGGCTGGCCAACTCGCCCATGCATAACGCCAGCATCCGTCTGGTCAGCGGCAACTTCGTAGTGGCCAAACCGGTAGGCGTACGCGGTGGCTTCGATTACCAACACACTGGTGAAGTGCGGCGCATCGACGTGGATGCCATTCGCCAGCAACTAGGCAACGGCAACGTCGTGCTCCTCTCGCCGGTTGGCGGCTCGCCCACCGGCGAACTGTTCAACGTCAACGCGGAAGAAGTGGCCTCCACTGCCGCCATCGCCCTGGGCGCCGACAAGCTCATCATCATGGGCGAGCACCTGCGCCTGGCCGATACGCAAGGCAACCTGGTGCGCGAACTCAGCCCCCAGCAAGCCGGCAAACTGCTGGCCGGCGATCAGTACGAAGATAACGGCGTGGACCGGCAACTCACCGCCGCCTGCCATGCCGCCAGCAATGGCGTGGCCCGGGCCCACCTGCTCGACGCCCAGGTGGACGGCGCACTGATCAAGGAACTGTTCACCCGCGACGGCTGTGGCACCCTGGTGACGAGGGAAAACTACGAAACCATCCGTGGCGCGCGCATTGAAGACGTGGGCGGCATTCTCGAATTGATCGAACCATTGGAAGAAGATGGCACCCTGGTACGCCGGTCAAGAGAGCTACTGGAAAACGAAATCCAGCGCTTCGCCATCATCGAACGCGATGGCATGGTCATCGCCTGCGCCGCCCTCTACCCCTTCCCCGAGGACAAGACCGGCGAACTCGCCTGCGTCGCCGTTCACTCCAGCTACCGCAAAGGCGAGCGGGGCGCCCAGGTACTCGCCTACCTGGAACGGCGGGCACGGGAACAGGGCCTGCACAGCTTGTTCGTGCTCACCACGCTGACGGCGCACTGGTTTCAGCAACAGGGGTTTGAAGCGGCGGGCGTCGATGCACTGCCGGGAGCCCGGCAGTCGCTGTATAACTGGCAACGGAATTCGAAGGTGTTTGTGAAGGGGCTGTAGAACATCTCCCCAAATAAAAAGTACGCCACCAAGATAAAAGGTGCCTTGTGATAAAGAAAAGCATCTCCCTGAAATTTCATTCTACACTCTACGTTATAACACTTATGTCACCTGGGCTCTCACACGGAGGAGATCTATCTAAAGCTGTAGAGGGACAAGACAGACACATAACAATTACTTGGTCTGAGCGATTTGTTCCCGGCCACCATTTCCTTAACGTAAACACAGCAAAATCCGAGCAACCGGATCAACCGATTCTAAGTACATCTTATGAATTCCTCGGCATCACGGGGGGAGCAGCTAAAGTCAAAGTAACATCGACAGCGACCGCTACTTCAATGGTGATTGACGAAGAATATTACTATTATGAGAAAGGTGAAGATAAATCGATAATAATCGCCATCCCCTCTCTCAAAGAAGAGTACTTTTTCAAAATTTCGAAATCGAAGAAGAGCCCCGGCATCTATACTTCTAAAATCCAGCCATTTCCAAGCAAATAACTTCTCACATTCACTCTAAATCGAAAGACTAAGCCTAGGTTGGGCCCTTACTTTCTCCACTGTTGAGACTTGATTTCGCGAGTTCTCAGCAGGAGTTCCTAACCCAACTCACTCCCTCTACCTTCCCCGGACTCCATTAACACTCCCTGATCTATCAACGGGCTACTGAAAATCAGCAAATTTCCATTATTATCTCTCACCCGAAAATCACGGCTGCCATAGTCCCGATCCGCCAAATCTCCAACGAAGTCGAGATTCTGGGTCGAAAATTCGTGATGGACCACATCCACGTCACTGACAAAGATTACACACACCCCGGAACCGGCATATTCCTTTCGCCCTTCACCAAACTCGATAATGGTTCGGCCCCTTGCGACCACACCGTAGGGGGGATCCTGCCAGAGAACCTCCGTCTCAAACTCCAGTGCCTGCTCATAAAACGCCGCCGTCTCGACCACATTCCGTACCGGCAAGATTGGATTGGCACCCAGGAACAGCTCGCCATCAGTACCGTCTTCACTCCTCAGCGCGGAAACCTCTACCTCGAGGACCGCCGCAATACAGTTGAGAGATTCCAGCCCCGTGCTATGCCCACGCTCAAAGCGCTGTACCGTCCTGACGCTTAGCCCGCTGAAGTCGGCTAGCTGCTCCTGTGACCAACCTTTGGAAAGTCGCATGTTTTTTATCATCCGGGACGATCTCATCAGAAAACGGTCAGTAACGATGTCATATTCACAGAACAGGAACCACGACAGGAAACCGACAAGAGCACCGGTTCCGCCATACAGACATAACTTCCCACAAGCCCCCCAAAACGCATAGCGCCTACAGCCCGGCCCCTCTCTGGGTTACAATGCCGGGCTTAGTCCCGCTATTGACCATTACGAGGTTCCCATGCCGCAGTATCGCTCCCGTACCACCACCCATGGCCGCAATATGGCTGGCGCCCGTGCCCTGTGGCGCGCCACGGGCATGAAGGACGGGGACTTCGGTAAACCGATTATTGCCATCGCCAACTCCTTTACCCAATTCGTGCCAGGGCACGTGCACCTGAAGGACATGGGCCAGCTGGTGGCCGGTGAAGTGGAGAAGGCCGGGGGCATCGCCAAGGAATTCAACACCATTGCGGTGGATGACGGCATCGCCATGGGCCACGACGGCATGCTCTATTCCCTGCCCAGCCGCGACATCATTGCCGATTCTGTGGAATACATGGTCAACGCCCACTGCGCCGACGCCATTGTCTGCATCTCCAACTGCGACAAGATCACCCCCGGCATGCTGATGGCCTCCATGCGCCTGAATATTCCGGTGATCTTCGTGTCCGGCGGCCCCATGGAAGCGGGCAAGACCAAACTGGCCGAGGGCAAGCTGGATCTGGTGGACGCCATGGTCATGGCCGCCGATGACAGCGTGGACGAGGAAACCCTGAATGAAGTCGAGCGCTCCGCCTGCCCCACCTGCGGCTCCTGCTCCGGCATGTTCACCGCCAACTCCATGAACTGCCTGACCGAAGCGCTGGGCCTGTCCCTGCCCGGTAACGGTTCTCTGCTGGCCACCCATGCCGACCGTCGCGAGCTGTTCCTGGAAGCCGGTCGTCGCATCGTGGATATCACCCGGCGCTATTACGAGCAGGACGAAGACGCTTTGCTGCCACGCAATATCGCCTCGGTGAAAGCGTTCGAAAACGCCATGAGCCTGGACATCGCCATGGGCGGTTCCACCAACACCGTACTGCACTTGCTGGCAGCGGCGCTGGAGGGCGAAGTGGACTTCACCATGGAAGACATCGACCGCCTCAGCCGCAAGGTGCCGTGCCTGTCGAAAGTGGCCCCGGCCACCCAGAAATACCATATGGAAGATGTGCACCGCGCCGGTGGCGTCATGGGCATTCTCGGCGAACTGGACCGGGCAGGCTTGCTCAACCGGGATATCCCCATGGTGCATTCAGCGTCCGTGGCCGAGGCCCTGGAGCATTACGACATCATTCGCACCCAGGATGAAAGCGTGAAAAAAATGTTCACCGCCGGGCCGGCAGGCATCCCCACCCAGACCGCCTTCAGCCAGGAAACCCGTTGGGACAGCCTGGACGACGACCGCGAAAACGGCTGCATCCGCAACTACGAAAACGCCTACAGCAAGGACGGCGGCCTGGCCGTGTTGTACGGCAACATCGCCGAGCGCGGCTGCATCGTGAAAACCGCCGGGGTGGACGATTCCATCCTCAAGTTCACCGGCCGCGCCCGGGTGTTCGAATCGCAGGATTCCGCCGTGCGCGCCATCCTCGGTGATCAGATCGTTGCCGGCGATGTGGTGGTGATTCGCTACGAAGGCCCCAAAGGCGGCCCGGGCATGCAGGAAATGCTCTACCCCACCAGCTACCTGAAATCCAAAGGGCTGGGCAAGGAATGCGCATTGCTGACCGATGGCCGCTTTTCCGGCGGCACCTCCGGCCTGTCCATCGGCCACGCCTCTCCGGAAGCGGCAGAAGGCGGTGCCATTGCCCTGGTGAACGAAGGCGACACCATCGATATCGATATCCCCAACCGCACCATCCGTCTGGATATCAGCGATGAAGAGCTGGCACATCGCCGCACCCACATGGAAAACCGTGGCAAGCTGGCCTTCAAACCCAAGGAAATCCGTCCACGCCGGGTCTCCACCGCCCTGAAAGCCTACGCGGCCCTCACCACCAGTGCCGACCGCGGCGCGGTGCGTGACTTAAGCCAGATCGGCAAATAAGGCGCGAAGCAAATAAAGAGGCGGCCCCATTCAAATGAGGCCGCCTTTTTTGTGCCTCGCAATCGCAACCCGATGACTCAGAACTTACCGTAGGAGCGTCGCTGGCGGCGCGATCAACGTTGTGTCGAGTTGCGAGAAGCGGGTTTCGTAGAGCAAAAACGTATTCCGCGCGGAACGGTTTTCGTGACTCGAAACTCCTGACTCGCTGCTGAGGCAGGTCTATCGCGCCGCCAGCGACGCTCCTACGCGGCAGCCCTTGGCTTGCTGACACGCAAGGATTGCTGCGTTTTTTACCCCTTTTCACGGAAACAGCTGGATGGCTTAAGCTATAGTCGACAGTCTGGCCAACAATGCGCCATGCCAAAGGAGCCATCATTCGCATGAGCCTCAAACACAAGCTGATGCCCCTGTTTGCCCGCCTGATCACCAGTGAAGGCCTGCAACAGTTACGCCGCAGACTATTGGAGTGGCGCCGCATATTGCGCCGCCAACCCCACCAGGCCACCTTCTACTTCCGCATTGATGATCCCTATTCGGTGCTCATGGCGCAGGTAATGCCGCGCTTTGCCCAGCACTTCGGCATCACCGTCACCCCACGGGTAATGCTGTACCTGGATCAGCAAATGTACCCTGCCGCCGACATGCTCGCGGAGCTCGCCCCCCGTGACGCGGTCAAGCTGGCCGACCTGCACGGGCTGGACTTCCCAAAAGACTGGCAGCTGCCTCCCCGCGAAGTCAGCCTGGCCGCCACCCGCTGCCTGCTGAAACACGAAGGCGACGAGCGCTTCTGGAGCCTGGCCGCCGCCCTGGCCGATGCCCTGTGGCGCAATGATCACGACAAGCTGGAAGCCCTGCTCAGCGAGTATGGCCAACAGGCTGCCGATCGGGCCCAGCTATCGCTGGAAGCCCGCCGGGACCAGTTCCTGAAGGACGGCCACTACCTCACTGGCACCCTGCACTACGCCGGCGAATGGTACTGGAGCGTGGAACGGCTGGATCATCTGGGCCACCGCCTCAACGAACTGGGGCTGGGCGGCGCCGACTGGCCATTACCCTACGGCCGCGCCAAACGGGCCCGCCTGAAAGACACCCCGGAAGCCCTCAAAGGCACCCCGCTGGCGCTGTATTTTTCCTTCCGCAGCCCCTATTCCTACATCGCCCTGGCGCGCACCTATGCGCTGGCCGACCACTACGGGCTGGACCTGAAAATCCGCCCGGTGCTGCCCATGGTGATGCGGGGCCTCACGGTCCCCAAAGCCAAGCGCTTCTATATTCTCAAGGACGCCGCCCGGGAAGCCCGCCTGCACGCGGTACCGTTCGGCAAGGTCTGCGACCCGGTGGGCGCCGGCGTGGAACGCTGCATGGCGATCTGGCCCTTTGCCGAAAAAGAAGGTCGCCTGCGCGAATGGTTGCGCGCCGCCGCCACCGGAATCTGGAGCCAGGGCATCAACGCCGCCAGCGATAATGGCCTGAAGTTTCTGGTGGAAAACGCCGACCTGGACTGGAACCGGGCCCGTCGCTGGCTGGACGACGACGATTGGCGCGAACAGGCAGAAGCCAACCGCGACGCCATGATGGCCGCAGGCAGCTGGGGCGTCCCCAGTTTTATGACCCAAGATGACATGACCTGGGGGCAGGATCGTTTTGCGATCATCGAGCAGAGGCTGCTAGCCTCACTCCAGCATGACGACGACTGATGCAGTATGCCGCTGAAGGGTTCGCCGGCGGACCTGGTTGAGTTGAAGGTTCAAAGTTTAAAGTTCAAAAGCGCCTGGCGATTTTCTGCGCTCGTGCTCCGCGCTGCATGACACGACTCGCGGGCAAAGCATCAGAGCTAACACCAGAGCCCTCCCGCCCTTTTGAACTTTAAACTTTGAACTTTCAACTGACTCTTCTGCTGCGTCCCAGCCCCAGAACCCTATAAATAACCAAGGAGAACTTCATGACCATTGCTTACTGGTGCGTGCTTGCCGCCATGTTCCTGCCTTATCTGTCCACCGGCATCGCCAAGTTTCAGGGCGGGTTCGGCCCCAGACAGAATCACAACCCCCGCGAGTTCCTGGAAACCCTGGAAGGCGGCCGCAAACGCGCACACTGGGCGCAGCAGAACGGTTTTGAAGTCACCCCGGCTTTTGCCGCTGCGGTGATCATCGCCCACCTGGCGGCCACGTCTCCGCAGGGCACCATTGATGGTATCGCCGTGGCCTTCGTCGCCAGCCGCATCCTCTTCACCGTCTGCTATGTGGCGGACTGGGCCAGCGCCCGAACCCTGGTTTGGGCCTTTGGCATGGGGTGTATTGTGGCCCTGTTTGTGGGCGTAGGCAGTTAAAACAGTGGCGAGTTACGAGTATTGAGTTTCGAAAGGCAAAACCGCAACCGGCAACAGCGGTTGTAGATCTTCGCTTCTCGATACTCGCAACTCGCAACGTTTCCATGCCCCAGACCTTCACCATCACCGTCAGTGGCAAGGGCCATTTCCCCTGCCGCACCGACCAGAGCATCGTCGACGCCGGCCAGCAGGCCGGTTTCGGCTTCCCCATTGCCTGCCGCAATGGCGTGTGTGAGCGCTGTATCGGTCAGCTCAGTCATGGACAGGTGCGACAGAAAAACCGCACCATTCACGCGGGCGATGCCAGTAGCTCCCAGGTGTTATACTGCGTCGCCCTGCCACTCAGCGACTGCGAGATAGATGTGCCCGAGGTAACCGCGCCCGGTGAATTGCCGGTCCACCAGATTCATTGCCAGATCCAGCAGATCGACGCGCTCAACCATGACGTCAGTCGAGTCTGGCTGCGCCTGCCCGCCGGCAAGAAAATCCAGTGGCATGCAGGCCAGTATCTGATGCTGAACCTGCACGGCGAAAGCTATCCCTTTTCCATCGCCAACCATTGCGATGGCCGCGATATTGAGCTGCACGTTCGCCATGGTGATGACAACAGTGCCGCCCAGGACATCATGGCCAGCCTGCAGGCAGACAGCACCGTCAGCACGACCCTGCCCGCCGGCCTGCGTTTTATCGACAGCGCACCGGATCAGCCGGTGTGGTTTATCTGCGGTTCCACAGGCTTCGCGCCGGTGAAAGCCATGATCGAACGCCTGATCGCGCTGAATTTCACCCAGCCCGTGCGGCTGTTCTGGGGCGCACGAACCGACGCTGACCTGTATCTGCCCCACCTGCCGGCCCAATGGCAGGGCGCCCTGGCCGACTTCGATTTCGTCACCTCCCTGTCGGACATCCGCCACCCGGACCACGCCGAAGGGCTGGTCCATGAAGCCGCACTGGAAGCGCTCAGCGAACCCGACCTGCCCCTGTTCTTTCTGGGCGGTTCCCCGCCCATGGGCTGGGCGGTTTTCGATGCACTGGTCGCCGAAGGCGTTCCCGCCAGCAACATCCACTGCGACGTGTTTGATTACGCGCCACGGGATTAGCTACAAGCTACAAGCGGCAACACGAATTAAGTCCAACGCTAACCGGAAAGAGCCTCGCCACGCGCTACAAGTCTGGCTGCTCAGACAAACCCAGGATCCAGCACAAATCGCGGCCAAAATGCTGTCGGGCTGGCAACAACCCGGCTCGCGTTGTAGCTTGTAGCTTGAAGCTACACCCCAGGGAAAGGATACGATGGCAGACTCCCCCTCCTCGGCTCACGACGGTCAAGTGCTACTGCTGCCTTGCCACGAGTGCGACCTGGTTTCCGAGGTAGTGATTCACCGGGACGGCCAGTGGCTGCAGTGCCCCCGCTGCCAGCACCCGCTGATGCGGCCGGCGCAAAACGACCAGCTCACCCCTGCCCTGGCGTTCACCGCCCTGCTGCTGCTGACGTTGTCCTTACTGTTTCCCTATCTGGGCTTCGAGAAGAATGGCATTGAACGGGCCATGACCGTCACCGACGCGGCCTACGAGCTGGCGATTTATCACCACCCGGCCCTGGCCGCTATCGTGATCGCCACTATCATTGTGATCCCGGGGCTATACCTGCTGTCGGTGTGCTGGATTCATATGAGCCTGGCCAGCCCCGGGCGCCTGCCCGGCAGCCTGTTTCTGGCCCGCTGGCTGCCACGCATGCAGCCCTGGATGATGGCGGATGTCTTCGCCATCGCCGCCCTGGTCAGCCTGGTGAAGATCATCGCCATGGCCCATATTCAACTGCTGTCCGCCTTCTGGACCTTTTCCGGGTTCGCCTTGATCCTGCTGATCACCGTCACCCGCATGAACACTATCGGCCTGTGGCAGCGACTGCTCGGCGACCTGCAGCAACCAGCGCAGGCGCATGCCGGCGACACCGCCCAGCGCCAGGGCCTGATTGGCTGCCAATGGTGCGGGCAGCTGCAACCGCTGGGACAACCCCACCGCTGTCATCACTGCCACAGCTTTCTCCATGAGCGCCATCCCTTCAGCCTGCAGCGGGTCTGGGCATTGCTGGTCACCGCCATTCTCTGCTGCTTTCCGGCGCACCTGTTCCCGATCATGATCACCACCAGCCTGGGCAAGACCGAGCCGTCCACCATCATTGCCGGGGTCATGCTGTTTCTGCGCCACGGCGACTGGCCCATCGCCCTGATCATTTTCACCGCCAGTGTGCTGGTCCCCTTCGGCAAGATCCTCGCCCTTGGCTGGCTATGCATCGCTGCCCGCCAGCGACAGGCACTGGACATGACCAGCCAGATGAAGCTCTATCGCCTCACCGAGTGGATTGGCCGCTGGTCCATGATTGACGTCTTTGTGGTGGCCATCATTGTCGCCCTGTTTCAGATGGGCAATATTCTTACGGTCACACCCGGTGTGGGTGGGCTGGCGTTTTCTGCCGTGGTGATTTTCACCATGCTCGCCGCACACCAGTTTGATCCCCGCCTGATCTGGGACCGACAACAACAGCTGCAGCAAGACTCAAAACAACGCGCAGAACAACGCCTGCCCCCCACTCTCGAACCGGAGAAATCCTCTTGAACCAGGCCGATTCGCCACCGTCACATCGTCGCCCGCGGTTATCTGCTGTCTGGCTGATTCCGTTGATGGCCGCACTGATCGGCCTGTGGCTGGTGTTCAGCTACCTCTCCAGCCAGGGCCCGGTGATTACCCTGGAACTGGAAGATGCGGAAGGCATCAACGCCGGTAAAACCGCCGTCAAGATGCGTAATGTACAAGTGGGTGTGGTGGAAAGCGTCAGCCTGTCCGAAGACCTGAGCCACACCCTGCTCAGCGTGCAAATGCAGGCCGACACCGAGCGCATGCTCAACAGCGACACGCAATTCTGGGTGGTCAAACCCCGAGTCGGACGCGAGGGTGTCAGCGGCTTGAGCACCGTCCTGTCCGGTGCCTATATCGAATTGCTGCCCGGCAACAGCAGCAAGAAGGCCAAAACCTTTACCGTAGAAAATTCGCCACCGCCGGAGAAAACCGGCGACGGCCTGTTCCTGAAACTGATCAGCGAACCGGGCACCAACATCAACAACGGCGACCCGGTGAGTTTCCGCAGCCTGAAAGTGGGCCGCGTGGTGGACACCACCTTCGACCCCGATGCCGAACTGTTTCGCCACCGCCTGTTCATTGAAAAACCCTACGATGTACTGGTCAGCGACAGCAGCCGCTTCTGGAAGGTTTCCGGCATCGGCTTTCAGCTGGATGCCCGGGGCTTCCAGGCACAACTCAGCTCACTGGAAGCCCTGCTTGGCGGCGGCATTTCCTTCTCCGTACCGGACCCCAACATGAGCACGGGCGCCCCCGTGGAAGACGATCACCAGTTCGTGCTGCATGACAACCAGGAAAGCGCCAGGCGGGCACTCTACACCCAGACCCTGGATTATGTGCTGCTGGTTGAACGCAGCGTGCGCGGCCTGCAAGCGGGAGCGCCCGTCGAATACCGCGGCATCCGCATCGGCACGGTGGAGCAGGTCCCCTGGGCCTTTGGCGCCGAAGGCCCCAACGCCATGACCGACAGCCCGATTCCGGTACTGATCCGTCTGGAACCACAACGGGTCACCCATCAATCCGCGATTGCACTGCCCTCGTGGGAAAGTGAAATCCGCCAGATGGTGGATAACGGCCTGCGCGCCAGCCTGAAAGCCGGCAACCTGCTGACCGGTTCCCTGTTTGTTGACCTCGAGTTTCACAAGAACGCCCCGGCAACCGATGCCTCGCTCACCTACCGCTCCGTGCCCGTCCTTCCCTCCGTGGACAGCGGTGGGCTGAGCAAACTGGAAGATCAACTCCACGCCCTGCTGAAAACCCTGAATGGTCTTCCCATGCAGGACATGGCCAACAACCTCAACAGCAACCTGAAACACCTGTCCGGCGTGACCGGCCGCATCGAAAACCTGCTGGATGATCCCGCTCTCAATGCGCTGCCCCAGCAGATTTCCGACAACCTGAATGCGCTGGAAAACACCCTGCAGGGCTGGCAGGCAGGCGGCGATGGCTACCGGGAACTGCAAGGCACCCTGCAGAAGCTCAATCGCCTGCTGGATGACGCCGAGCCATTACTCGACACCTTGAATGAACAGCCCAACGCGCTGATCTTCCAGCGCCACCCGGCCACCGACACCCAACCCCGAGGTGCACAATGATCCGCCTGCTAGCCATCGCCGCCATTCTCACCGGCCTGTGGGGCTGTAGCCACGCCCCCGCCACATCGCCACCGGGCTACCTTTTGCCCTCTGCCACCGGGGCCGCGCATTCACCGCTGACCATCAAGGTACAGCTGGCCAGTTACCTGAACCGGGGCGGCATTGTCATGCAACTCAGTGACAGCGAGATACAGGTAGGCCGCCACCATCGCTGGGCCGAACCGTTGGCCACGCAACTACAACGTTCCCTGGAAGCCCGCATGCCCAACGGAGACGAAAGGACGCTCACCGTGGAGCTAACCCGTTTTCAGGGCCTGCAAGGCAAAGACAGGGATTCCGCCGTCATCACCGGCCGCTGGGCACTGGCTGGAAACAATGGGGATGCAACACAGGGGCGCATTCAATGGGAAGCCGCGCTGGACAACGGCGGCTATGCGAATCTGGTAAGAACGCTGGATCAGGGTTGGCAGGCAGTGGCGGCAGAGATTGCCGCCGCCATGGATTGAAGGGGGGCTTGCCTGCATCCCCTAATGCGTTGTCGGATTACGGCCTTCGGCCTAATACGACCTACAAGGTGCTGCGTTTTTTGTAGGTCGTGTTAGCCGCGTAGCGGCGTAACCCGACAAAACGACATTCAACACTACTGCACGCTTTTATCAGGTAACGGCAAGGCCGGCAGGCTGCCTTCCAGCTGCGCCATACGGCGATCGAAGGCAGACATGGCCTTGCTGGAATCTCCCAGCGCCCGGTACAGGCGCGCCAGTTCTGCCAGCGCCGTGGCACTCTGGCTGGAGTTGGCCGCGGCCTCGAAAAAGCCCTGGGCCTTGCCCCACAGACGCGCTTTCAACGCGACGCGACCGGATGTGATCAATACCGACGCATTGCCCGGCCGTTCCACCAACCACTTTTCCAGTACCTGTAGCAGGTCGTCCGGGGGAATGTCGTCGATGGCTTCCAGCACCGGCGGCAAGCGGTCATCCCACTGGTTACCCAGTTGCTCACGGACCAGATTCAAGGCACCACGGCCACCGCCCAGCTGGGCCAGAAAGCCGGCATAGCGTGCCACCATGGCCGGATCGTTTTTCAGGTGAACCGGCACATCTTTCCAGAGTTTGCGCAATTCATCCCGGCGACTATCGGCATCGTTGAAACCAGGCTTGCGGGCGGTTTCCTGCAACCAGGCCAGCCAGGCCCGGCGCTCACGACGGGCCTGATTCGCCTCGCCAAAGGCCCGCTTCAGACGCGGCATCAGCGCACACAGAGCCTGCCAGTCCTTCTGGCTTTCCAGCACCTCAGCATAGGTATTGAGAATACGCTTGTTGCGCGGAGCCATATCCGCCAGCACTTTCAGCTCGCTGCGTGCCTGCTCCGGGTAGCCGTCATCCAGGGCGAAGCGCGCTTTCATCAGGCCGGCGACCAGGCGTCCCCGCCGGTCGGTGCTAGCCTGTTCAAGATAATGCTGCGATGCCTCTACCTTGTCCTGTTCCTGGGCCGCTTCCGCCGCCAGCAACCAGGCCACCAATGGCCAGTCGCCGTCTTCACCGGCGGCCACCAGCAATCGCTCGGCCTTTTCCTGTTCACCATCCACCAGCTGCAGGAAACCACTGCGCAAGCGACGCTCCGCCACCGCTTTTTTCCAGCGTCGGGTGGCCCGCACCGGCTCCATGGCATTCCAGGCCGCGTTGCCCAGCAAGGTCAGCACCACCAACGCCACCGCGCCAAGCAGAGCCATCAGCACCACAAACCCCAGGGTGGTATCCACGGACACGGAGTCACGGATGATCAGCACATAACCGGAATCCGCTGCCATCCAGCGCCCCAGCGCCAGCGCGGCAACCAGGGCGATAATAATCAGCAGGACGACTTTCTTCATGCGCCGCCCTCCTTGCGTTTCAAGGCCTCGATGGCCGCCAGACCATTCCCGATCTGCGGCAGGGCCTGGGCCACACTGGCACCACCCATTTCTTTCAGGGTTGTCTGCATTTGTGCTGCACGGGGATCATCGTCCCGGAACCATTGTTTCAGCGTGCTCCGGGCATTTTCGACGGCTTGACCATAGGCATCGGCACGGCCCTGCATCAGCGCCAGCTGCGCCTGCTGCAGGCTGCCATCCAATGTCAGACGCACCAGCGAGGCCTGTTCACCCGACAACGGCAGCGGCACCGCCCCTTCGTGACGACGCACGGTCACCGGCATCCGGTCCAGCACATCTTGCCACCAGGGCTGATCTACATCCGGGGTATCACGCTCCGGTGGCGACGCTTCTGCGGGTACCGCCAACTCAGCGACCAGCTCCCGCAAGGCCCCCAGGCGCAACACCATGCCCTGCACGTCCACCTGGCTGGCCCCACTGAGGGTTTCCATGTCCAGAGCCAGCGCCTTGCGGGCCGGTAACACCGCGGGGTCATCCAGGCGGGCCAGTGTTTCGTCCGCCGCTTTCAACAAGCGGCGCGCGGCCTGGGCATCCTGGGTGAGCAACAGCCGCTGGCTGGCCAGGCTCGCCAGGGCACGTGCTTCATTGATCAGCCACAGGCGCTGGCCACCACTTTTCAAGTCAGTCAACGCAGCACGATCCTTGGTCATCTGTGCCGCCAGTTTGGCCTGCTCTTTTTCCAGACCGGACAGGGCAGACTGAACCTGGGCGCGCTGGCTGGCCAACTCGCCTTTCACGGTCGTCACTTGATCCGCCAGGCTGCTCTTTTCACTCTTCAGCCGGGAGAACTCCTGCCACCCCCACCAGCCCGCAGCCCCGAGTGCGGCCAGCACCACCAGTACCAGCAGCACAGTCAAAAGGCTTACTCCTGCCTGGCGGGAAAAAGGACGATCCTGCGTCATGTCAGCTCCGTTGTTGTCATAGCGAGGCGTGCGCGAGTCTCAAACCCCCTGCGCCCTCGGTGTGGCGATACCCGATATCATTGCAAAAACCTTAAAGTGAGCGCCCATTGCTGTCCAATCATTAACGGTTAGATCGGGTAAAAAGTTCTACGCGGAATGGCGTGACACGCCGGTTTCAGGCGTTGCGTGTGCAGTAAAAAGGGAGATTCGCAGCCAGGCCGGCAATCGCAAAGACACAGAGAGAATTCAGGTTCGCCTTAACTTCCGCCCCCATCCATCAAGGCCGCCAGCATATCCTCGTCATGGGCGCTGGCCGCCACCCGTACGGGACCGGCGTGACAGGCCTGCACCGCCGCGGCCACCCGCGCTCCAGCCGCCACCACGCCGCACCCGGCGGGCAGGGCTGACTGTAACGCCTGCCAACCCTGCACACTGGTAACCATTACCCAGTCAGTTTGCGTCGAAAGGGTGATGCCGCTGATCCCATGGCGCCGATAGAAGGCCAGTGCATCGACACGGGCACCACGCGCTTCCAGGCTTTGCGCCAACAATTCGCGGCCGCTGTCGCCCCGACAGATCAGCACCTGTTTTTCGTGCAGCTGTTGCAGGCAAGGCAGCGCCAGCACTGCTTCGGAATTGAAGCCATGCTCTGGCACCGTGGCAGGCAGATGCCAGGACGCCAACTCCGCCGCCGTGGCCCGACCAACCGCCAGCCAGTGCACTCCCACCGGCCACTGCGGCCACAGGTCCGCCATGGCCGACAGGGCCAACCGGGCGGCATTCACGCTGGCAAAAAATACCGCGTGGTAACGATCCAGTTCCATCAGGGTGCGTTGCATGGCGCCATCCACCGGCACCGGCTCTATTGTTAGCGCCGGCTGGTGAAGAGGCTGGTAGCCCGCCTCCGTGAGCAGGGCCATCAGCCGTTGCTGCTGGCCCGCGGGGCGGGTCACGACGACCTGTTGCTGCCGTCCTTGCTGGGTCATTGGCGTGCGTACAGAGCCTTCAAAATGGCATCCGCACCCTGCGCCAACAGCTGTTCGGCAATATCGATACCCAATTCGGCACCCTTGGCGCGCGGCGCCGAGCCTTCCGCCCGCAACACCCGGCTACCATCTTCCTCTGCCACCAGGCCGCGCAGCCACAACTGGCCATCTTCCAGCAACGCAAAACCCGCGATGGGGACCTGGCAGCCCCCTTCCAGGCGGCGGTTCATGGCCCGTTCGGCCACCACGCGATCCCAGGTATCCACATCACTCAACGGTGAGAGCAGATCAATGGTGCGCGTATCCGCTTCGCGGCATTCGATCCCCACCGCGCCCTGCCCTACGGCGGGGAGCGATTCTTCCGGCGGCATTTCATAGCGAATGCGGTCGTGCATTTCCAGGCGCTTGAGGCCCGCGGCAGCGAGGATAATGGCGTCGAATTCGCCGGCATCCAGTTTGCCCAGCCGGGTTTGCACATTACCGCGCAGGCTTTTCACCACCAGATCCGGGCGATTGGCTTTTACCTGGGCCTGGCGGCGCAGGCTGGAGGTGCCCACGCAAGCGCCATGGGGCAAAGACGACAGGCTATCGAATGTATTGGAAACAAAGGCATCCCGGGGGTCTTCGCGTTCACAGATCACCGGCAGGGCAAACCCTTCCGGCAGCTCCATGGGCACATCCTTCATGGAGTGCACGGCAATGTCCGCGCGCCCGTCCATCATCGCCTCTTCCAGCTCTTTCACGAACAGGCCCTTGCCACCGATCTTGGCCAACGGGGTATCCAGAATCTTGTCCCCCTGGGTCTTGATCCGCACCAGCTCCACCGCCAACCCTTCATGCAGGCTTTCCAGACGCTGCTGAACATACTCGGCCTGCCAGATAGCCAGCGGGCTGGAACGGGTAGCAATACGCAAGATTTCGCGGGACATGGGGCATCCTGAGGGCAGTGAATTTGGGTTGATAGTCTATCAGTTTAAAAAGCATCAAGCTGCACGCGACACGCTGCAACACGCCTGCCTGATTGCCGCGGTTTTAAACGACCGGAGCCGCGCCCATACTCTGGACGCGGCTCCGATGCGTGAGAACATTCAAACCGTTAAGCCGTGTTGTTGCTTGCAGCCTGAAGCTTGTCGCGGGTCTTTTCAGTTGCCGTAGACAACCACGGTAAATTCCGCCAGCACCCCAAAGAAGTTCTGGGATTCATAGTCCACGTGGTGGATCTCGGTAATGCCGCCATTGCGAGCAGCGGTCTGGATACTGGCATCACCGGAGGCGATCACACCGAGGATGGAGCGGGCACTGGCGCGACCTACACGGGTCGGTTTTTCCGAAGAAGCGGTGGCCGCCATGGGCGCCTTCACGTTGCCGTACAGGAAGCCGGTAACCGGCATGGTGGCACTGGCACAGCCGCTGAGCACAACCGCGCTGACCAGAAGAAGCAGAGTCTTTTTCATTACAGAGATCCTGTTTTTGTTATTCGTTATCGTTCACTTTTCGTGCAATGCAGCAGGCCCAAGGCTAGCACGCGGCCCGGACCTTGTTAATTACCCCGACGCCCGTTACAGGCTTTGCAGCACCCGTCGCAAGCCCGCCACATGGCGGCGGCTCACAGTCAGGCGCTCGTCTACCCCGCGCAGACGGACCTGATGGTGCCCGGCGGTGGCCATTTCCATGCCCTCGATATACCGAAGCGCCACCAGCGCATTGCGGTGAATACGTACAAACTGGTCGCCGAATTCGGTTTCCAGCTCTTTCAGGGTTTCGTCGATCAGCACTTCGCCTTCACTGAAACACACGGTCACGTATTTTTGATCCGCCAGGAAGTAGCGCACATCATCCACCGGCACCAGCTCCAGCCCCCGGTGGGTACGGGCGCTGATATGGCCGCGACGGCGAGGCTTGTCTTCGCTCACCTCATCGCTGATTTCCGCCAGTTGCACACGGTTAAGCGTTTTCGCCTTGGTCAGCGCCGTCGTCAGGTCGGCCGCATTGACGGGCTTGAGCAGGTAATCCACTGCGTGGACCCGAAACGCCTGCAAGGCATGCTCGTCATAGGCCGTACAGAAGATCACGGCCGGCGGATTATCCATCTTGCCCAGATGCTCCGCTGCTTCCATGCCATCCATTTCCGGCATGCGGATATCCATCAGCACCACGTCCGGCTTGCAGGACTGGGCTTCAATGATGGCTTCACGGCCATTGGCCGCCTCTGCCACCACCTCGGCATTCTCGATTTTATCGACCAGCCTCTTGAGCCGGTCCCGAGCCAGTTGCTCGTCATCGCAGACAAGTACCCGCATAAGTCCCATCCTTTTTATTGCAGCGGATATCGAATTTCGATCTCGTATTCTTTTTGTTCCGGGCGGGATTCCACCGCCACCTCGTCACCGTACAGGGCTTCCAGCCGGTGACGTATATTTTCCAGTGCCATGCGGTTGCCTTTGTGATGCCCGTCGCCTTCCGGCTTGGGATTGCTCACCGACAGCACCAGGTTGCCATTGTGCGCGAGGGCACGAATCGTCACCATCCCCCCCGCCGATAATGGCTGTATGCCATGATAAATGGCATTTTCAAGCAAGGGTTGCAAGGTTAATAACGGAATCTTCAGGGATTTTGCGTCTACCTGGATATCCCATTCCACCTGCAGCCGCTCGCCCATGCGTAGCTGTTCAATGTGAATATAGCGCTGACACAGCTCCAGTTCCTCTTCCAGAGAGGCCTCATTGCCGCTGTTCTTGAGGCTGGCGCGAAACAGCACCGACAAGTCTTCCACCACCTGCTCGGCCCCGTCCGGGTCCACCGCGATCAGGCTGGCGATGATGTTCATGGAATTGAACAGAAAATGCGGGCGAATCCGTGACTGCAGGGCCTGAATACGCGCCTGCAGCTCCGCCTGGCCTTTCTGGCGCAGCTGCTCCTGCACATAGAAATAACGCATCACCAGCCCGGCGATAATCGCCGCAATCAGGCCATTTACCGGAATATCTGCCGACCACAACCCCGTTTCCAGCGCACCGCCGCTAACCCAAGCCATGATCAGCCGGGCCAGAACGCTGAACAATAACGTATCGGCCACCACCAGCAGCACCACCACGGTAGAGGTCCAGGCAGGCGGCAGACGATTCAGCCGATTGCGCAGCTGGCAGATCAGCGCCGCAGAGCTCAACCCCACCCACTGCACAAACAGGGAGGTAATTGCCAACCGGCCAACGCTGAAATCGTCGTAGTAAGTGGCCACCAACGTCACCACCAACGCCATCAGCTCGGCCACCACCACCACCACCAGCACGGCACGGGTGCTGCACAGATCGGGCAGGAAACTGTTATTGGCCGGCACGTCCATGGCCACAGGCGATCCCCTTTATACGGAAAAAGAACTAATTATTAAGATGTTATACCTGAACCAACCGCCACTCCCAAGGAATAGTGTCTCCCTGCTATACTTGCGCCCCCCGCAAACCAAGCGTTGAGCAAGTACGATGACTGACAAGCAGCAGAACAAACTCTGGGGCGGCCGCTTCAGCGAGTCCACCGACCAGTTCGTGCAGGAATTCACTGCCAGTGTGAACTTCGACCGCCGCATGTACCGTCAGGACATCTACGGCTCCCAGGCCCATGCCACCATGCTGGCCGAAGTGGGCGTGCTCACCGATGAAGAGCGCGATGCCATTATCCAGGGGCTGCGTGAAATCCAGCTGGAAATCGAGAACGGCGAGTTCGAGTGGTCCGTGGCCCTGGAAGATGTGCACATGAACATCGAGGCCCGGCTCACCGACAAGATCGGCATCACCGGCAAGAAGCTGCACACCGGCCGCAGCCGTAACGACCAGGTGGCCACCGACATCCGCCTGTGGCTGCGTGACGAGCTATTGATTCTGGAAGAGCAATACCTGCACCTGATGGTCGGTCTGTTGGACCTGGCTGAGCGCGAAGCGGCCACCATCATGCCCGGCTTCACCCACCTGCAGACCGCCCAGCCAGTGACCTTCGGGCACCACCTGCTGGCCTGGTTCGAAATGCTCAAGCGTGATCGCGAGCGCCTGCTGGATTGCCGCAAGCGGGTCAACCGCATGCCCCTGGGCGCCGCCGCCCTGGCCGGCACCACCTACCCGATCAACCGCGAGCGCACCTGCGAGCTTCTCGGGTTCGACGGCGTCTGCGAAAACTCCCTGGACGCGGTGAGCGACCGGGATTTCGCCATTGAATTCTGCGCCCTGGCCGCCCTGACCATGACCCACCTGTCACGGATCAGCGAAGAGCTGGTGCTGTGGACCAGCGCCCAGTTCAACTTCATCAACCTGCCCGACCGCTTCTGCACCGGCAGCTCCATCATGCCGCAGAAGAAAAACCCGGACGTGCCCGAGCTGGTGCGCGGCAAGACCGGCCGCGTCAACGGCCACCTGATCAGCCTGCTGACCCTGATGAAAAGCCAGCCGCTGGCCTACAACAAGGATAATCAGGAAGACAAGGAACCGTTGTACGACGCCGTGGACACCCTGAAAGGCAGCCTGCGCGCCTTCGGCGACATGATCCCGTCCCTGGAACCTAATCGTGAAGTGATGCGCGAGGCGGCCCGCCGTGGCTTCGCCACCGCCACCGACCTGGCCGACTATCTGGTCCGCAAGGGCATCGCTTTCCGCGACTCCCACGAAATCGTCGGCAAGGCCGTGGCCTATGGCGTGGAAAAGAAGAAGGATCTGGGCGACATGACCCTGTCTGAGCTAAAGCAGTTCAGCGACCAGATCGACGACGACGTGTTCGACGTGCTGACCCTGGAAGGCTCGGTGAGCGCCCGTAACCACATCGGTGGCACCGCGCCGGACCAGGTACGGGCGGCCGTCGGTCGTGCCCGCGAGGCGCTGGACAACACCAGCCACTAACGCGCCGCGACAAGCGCTTTCTTCGGAAGACGCCGTACGATAAAAAACGCCGCCGGCTCCAGAGAGCCGGCGGCGTTTTCGTTCCGGGCAACCGGCTTGCGCAGCCGTAGCACGCCCGGCAGCAGTCCCATCCCGGCGCTACTCCAGATCCTCACCATTGGCTTCCGGCTGATATTCAACAGCCAGGATTTCCAGTTTCAAGATCTTGCCGTTGGGCGCCGGCCAGTCAATGCTCTGCCCCACCGACAACCCCAGCAACGCCGCCCCCACCGGCGCCAGTATCGACACCCGCTCCGGACCGTTATCCTGTGGGTACACCAATGTCAGGCTCATTTCCCGACCACGGGCCTGTTCCCGGCAGCGAATCCGCGAATTCATGGTGACCACATCCGCCGGCATTGCCTCGGGTGCCACCACCGTGGCTCGCAACAGTTCCTCTTCCAGGCCGTCGGCCACCTCGCCATGGGCGGTCGCTAACAATGCTTCCAGGCGCGCAACATCCAAACGTGAAACGGTAATGGCCGGTAACGCCATGGCTTTCTCCTTACAGGGTCAATCATTCAAAAATGCCCCACGCATACACGCCCGCCCACATGCCGGGGTATCCAGGCGCAGGCAGGGCAAGTACGAGAAAGGGGCGAAAAGATCAGCAGAAATGCGTCCACGCGGGGCGAACTATCCACAGATAGTAAACCGGACCGTTTTTTTCTCAAGCGGCGTTATCGGACATCGCCATCACCGGATTTCACATCGCCCCCGCATTACCTCCAGAGTCACGAACCGTTATACTCACACCCCAGCAAACGGAGTACCCCATGCGCCCATTCAGCCTGTTACTGTTCCTGCTCCTGGCCGGCTGCGGCCAGAAAGGCCCGCTGTATTTTGATCAGGAACGCAACGCCGCCGCGTCGGCCGGCAACGCCCAGGCGGCGCAAGCCGACGCCACAGACAGTGACGACACCCAAGACGAAGACGACGCCAACGCGTCCGGACAGGAATAATCATGGACCCCTTTCAGTACCGCGACGGTGAATTGTTCGCCGAAGAACTTCCCGTAGAGCAACTGGCGGATCGCTTCGGCACGCCGCTCTACCTGTATTCCCGGGCGGCTCTGGAGCGTCATTATCTGGCCTTCGATGAAGCCTTCGGCGACCACCCTCATCAGGTGTGTTACGCGGTGAAAGCCAACTCCAACCTGGCGGTGCTGAATGTACTGGCTCGTTGTGGAGCGGGGTTCGATATCGTCTCCGGGGGCGAACTGGAACGAGTGCTACGCGCCGGTGGCGATCCGGACAAGATTGTCTTTTCCGGCGTGGGCAAAACCGCCGATGAAATGGCCGATGCCCTGAAAGCCAACATTCATTGTTTCAATGTGGAATCCGCCGCCGAGCTGGAGTTGCTGAATCTGGTAGCCGGCGAACTGGACCGCGAAGCGCCCATCGCCATTCGGGTGAACCCGGACGTGGACGCCCAGACCCACCCCTACATTTCCACCGGCCTGAAAGACAACAAGTTCGGCGTGGACATCACCAAGGCGCCGGCACTGTACCAGCGCGCCGCCGAATTGCCGCACATCCGGATTCTCGGTATCGACTGCCACATCGGCAGCCAGCTGACCAAGCTTGCGCCCTTTGAAGATGCGCTGGAGCGGGTATTGAAGCTGCTGGCCCAACTGCAGGAACACGGCATCGAAATCCATCATCTGGATCTGGGCGGCGGCCTGGGCGTCACCTACGACGACGAAACCCCGCCGGACCGTTCAGCGTATGTGCAGGCCCTGCTCAAGCACATTCCCGGCGAATTGCCCGTGCACATTGAACCGGGCCGCTCCATTGCCGCCAACGCCGGCCTGTTCATTACCCAGGTGCTGTTCCTCAAGCCCACCGAGCACAAAAACTTCGCCATTGTCGACGGCGCCATGAACGACCTGATCCGTCCCAGCCTGTACTCCGCCTGGCAGAACATTGTCCCGGTAAAACCCCACGACGCCGATTGCCGCGAGTGGGACATCGTTGGCCCGGTGTGCGAAACCGGCGACTTCCTCGGCAAGGACCGCGCCCTGTCCCTGGAAACCGGCGACCTGCTGGCCGTGCGCAGCGCCGGTGCCTATGGCTTTGCCATGGCCAGCAACTACAACAGCCGCAACCGTCCCGCCGAAATCATGGTGGATGGCGACCAGGCCTTTGTGGTGCGCCAACGGGAAACCTATGACGATCAGCTGAAGCAGGAATCGCTGCTTCCCTGATATGGCCTGACAAGGCACAGAAAACGGGCTTCGGCCCGTTTTTTGTTTTACGCTTTGGCTGTCACGGTCAACCCCCTGGACCTCCCCCTGCCATCATGAATTTCCGTGCCGCGCTGTCATCACTGATCCTGTCCGGGCTGTTACTTGCCGCCGCTCCCGGCAAAGCGTCAGCCAACGACGCCGTTAACCGTGCGATTCGGTTAAGCCTTGCGGAAAGTTTTGTCACCGCCAACCTGCTAACCAGCGGCGACGCCGTACGCTTCGGGTTCTGGGATTTTGACCCCAACACGCTGCTGAATCTGGACGACGATAACTTCGGCTCACTGGAATCCCGGGAACTGCGACAACGCATCGCCACCTTCAGCTTGCCCTACACCTGGCAAACCCCTCTGGCGGAAACCGGTAATACCCTGTCGCTGGGCGTGAAAGCCGCCTATGTGGAAAACAAACAGCAGACCCAGATCATCAATAGCACCAGCCGGGCCAAGGACGAAATCAACAGCTCGGTCACTTCCCTGAGTGTCGGCGGGACCTTTAGCCGCCGCTTGTCCACCCACTGGGACCTTGCCTTTTCCACCCACGCGCACTGGATGCGTTACCGCAACGACACCGACTTCAATACCACCGATTCCCAGGCCATCGCCCCCGCCGTCGACGGACTCATCACCAACTTCAACGCGGATGCCTGGCTACTGGAACCCAGCGCCCGGCTGACCTATTTCATTGGCGGGGAACAGTCGGAAGTACAGCTGTTCAGTGACATCCATTATATGGCCGGGCACACCTTTCATACCGACCGCGCCGCTCATGACGTCGCGCCGGAAGCCTGGCACTGGTCCAATGGGGCACGCTGGAAACACCCCTTTGTCACCCGCATCCTGCCCGGCCAGAACGTGTGGATGCAGGCATCCCGCTTCGACCTGGGCGGCGATCTGGAGGGGTCACTGGGGAATCATTATTACTACGAGGCAGGCGTAGGCTGGCTGCTGGATATTCACGAGCGCATCCCGTTCATCGACAACATCGGCATCGGGATCAATCTGAACTACGGCAGCCTGCTACGCGGCGGCACCCTGGTGCTGTTATTCAACGAGACGTAAACAGCCACCAGGGCGACAACCGGATCAGGACTGGCCCTGTTCCCCGGTGAGCATTTTCACCAGCGTATGGCCGTTGGTATCGCAGAGCGCGTCTTTTAATAACGGCATGGCCTGGGCCATGTGCTGGGCCAGCGTGTAAGGCGGGTTGATGATCAGCATGCCGGTGCCGGTCATGCCACGGCCGGAAGCATCCGGGCGCACGCAACACTCCACCCGCAACAGGTTGGGAATCCCCGCTTTCACGAAACGGCGGATAAAGCTTTCTGTGCGGTTGCGGTCCAGCACCGGGTACCAGATGGCATAGGTGGCGGTGGCAAATTTCTCCATGGCCATTTGCACCGCAGGCAGCACGCCGTTGTAATCCGCTTCCATCTCGTAGGACGGATCAATCAATACCAGACCACGCCGGTGCTGCGGTGGCAACAATGCCTTGAGCCCCTGCCAGGCATCTTCCTTGAGCACCTGCACGCGCTTGTCGTCGGCAAACTCACGCTTGAGCAAGGCAAAGTCGGTGGTGTGCAGCTCAGTGCATTGCAGCACATCCTGCTCACGCAGCAGGCGGGCACTGATCTGCGGCGAACCGGGATAATCGGTCAGCCGCCCCACCGGGTTCAGCTTTTCCACCAGTGACACGTACTGGTCAATCACCCCCACCCCGGTGCGCTTGCCAAACAGTTTGGCAATGCCGTCCTGGTACTCACCGGTCTTCTGCATATGCTCGCTGGCGATGGCATAACGGCCTGCACCGGCATGGGTATCGTGCACGGTGAAGGGTTTGTCCTTCTTCTTCAGGTATTCAATGATTGCCACCTGCACAATGTGCTTGAGCACATCCGCAAAATTGCCGGCGTGGTAACTGTGACGGTAGGAAAGCATGACGGACACCTGAACTGGGAATGAAAAACGCCTCACGGCGGATTCGCGACGACAGATTCGCCACGATCAATGGACAATTGTACCTTGCTCGGCCGGCGTAGGGTCTGTTTTTTGATGGATTGTGTCTTTTGCAAGGCACTGAATGCCCCGCGCATGAAACCGTATAACCGGCGCCAGCGTTCGCAGCAGACCCGCAATTCATTCCGCGTATCGCCGGAAAGAATCAGCCCCATAGACATTTTGCACCGCCCAAGGCACTGATTTCAGCCCCAGGAGGCCGTACAATAGGCCTTTAATTACGACTTCACCGGACAGCGGTATGAACCTGCGCTTTACCAAAATGCACGGCCTGGGCAACGATTTCATGGTCATCGACGGCATTCGCCAGACATTACCGGAAACCGGCCTGCCCCTGCCTGCGGATGAAATACGCCGCCTTGGCGACCGCAATTTTGGCGTGGGTTTCGATCAGATGCTGATCGTGCAGCCCTCCCGTTCCGCTGACGCCGATTTCCGCTACCGCATCCTCAATGCCAACGGCTCCGAAGTGAGCCAGTGCGGCAACGGCGCCCGCTGCTTTGCCCGGTTTGTGCGCGAACAGGGGCTCACGGACAAGCGTGAAATCCAGGTGGAAACCGCCGCCGGCCAGATGACCCTCACCGTCACCGACGATGAGCAGGTCACCGTGGACATGGGCGCGCCTCGCTGGGCGCCAGACGCCATCCCCATGACCGCCAAAGCCGAAGCGGACAGCTATTTCCTGGTATCCGGCACGCAAGCCTGGGAAGTGGGCGCGGTTGGCCTGGGCAACCCCCACTGCACCCTGCTGGTAGAAAACGTGGATAACGCGCCAGTAGAGAGCGTCGGCCCGCTGCTGGAAAGCCATGAACAATTCCCCGAGCGGGTGAACGTGGGCTTTATGCAGATCGTCAGCCGCAACGAAATCCGCCTGCGCGTCTACGAACGGGGCGCCGGCGAAACCCTGGCCTGCGGGTCCGGCGCCTGTGCCGCTGTGGCTATCGGCCAGCGTCGGGGCTGGCTGGATGCCGCCGTCACCGTGCACCTGCCGGGCGGTACGCTGCAAGTCTGCTACGATGGCTTCGGCGGCATCCAGATGACAGGCCCCGCCAGCCATGTCTATGATGGCGCTATTGAAATCACTCTTTAGCAGGCGATTACGAACACCGGCGATGTCAGTGCCGACTGACCCGAATGATGACAAAGGACAGGATTGATGACGGATCAGACCCCAGCCAGCGCCGACCAGGTCGCCGCCTACCTGCGAGAACATGCCGATTTCTTTCAGCATCGCCCGGAGCTGCTGGAACTGTTACGTCTGCCCGATTCCAAAGGCCAGGCGGTATCGCTGCTGGAGCGCCAGGCGTCGATTCTGCGCGAGCGCAATACCGAGCTGCGCGACCGGCTCAACGGCCTGCTGGATGTGGCCCGGGAAAATGATCACCTGTTCGACAAGACTCGCCGCCTGACCCTGTCGCTGCTGGAAGCCCGTGGCGCCGAAAAACTGTTCCGCAATCTCCTCACCAGCCTGAGCACGGACTTTCACTGTGACCAGGTGGCGTTGATGTTGTACGACCGGGAAGTGCCCATTCTTGGTGACCTGCGCAACCAGATCCGCTGCGTGGACAGCGACGCCCTGCCCAGCGCGCTCAACCATCTTCTGCGCAGCGGCAAAGCTGTATGCGGTGCCATGCGCACGGAAGAAATGGAAGCCCTGTTCCAGGACAATGCCACCGACATTCGCTCCGCCGCCATGGTGCCGCTGGAATACCAGGGACGCCTGGGCCTGCTGGCCATTGGCAGTAAAAGCGCCATGCACTTCCGCAGTTCGCTGGGCACCCTGTTCATTACCCATATTGGCCAGGTGCTGAGCCGCCGGCTCCACGAAGTCGTGCGTCAATACCCCCATCAGGCAGCCAAGAAAACCAGCGATATCAGCTGAACGAGGACCGTTAACCGTGGACAGCGACAGCACTGGCACAGCGCCAACGGTTAACGCCTTCCTGACCCATCTGGCCAGCGAGCGCCGCCTTTCCCCGCACACCGTCAGCAGCTATCAGCGCGACCTGGTCGAGGCCCGAAAAGTCCTGGGCACCCAGCCCTGGGATGCCCTCACCGTGCACGACATTCGCAGCCTGGCGGCCGCGCTCCACCGCAAGGGGAAAAGCGGCAAAACCATCCAGCGCATGCTCTCCACCCTGCGCACGTTTTTCCGCTACCTGATGCGCGAAGGGCTGGCCCGTGATAACCCGGCCATGGATATCCGCGCCCCGAAAAGCGGCAAACGCCTGCCCAAGGCGCTGGACGCGGATCAGGTCAGCCACCTGCTGGATGCCGGCACCCACAGCAGCGAACCGCTGGCCCTGCGCGACCAGGCCATGATGGAGCTGCTCTACGCTTGCGGCCTGCGGCTGGCAGAGCTGCTGAGCCTGAATCTGGACAGCATCGATCTGCGTGACGGCCAGCTACTGGTCACCGGTAAAGGCAACAAGACCCGCCAGCTGCCGGTGGGCAAACCCGCCCTCACCGCCGTACGCCGCTGGCTGAAAGTCCGCCCCCTGCTGATTAAAAGCGGCGACCAAACCGCCCTGTTCATCAGCAAGAACGGCCGTCGCCTGTCACCTTCCAGCGTGCAGCAACGGCTCAAGCGGCACGCTCTGGAACGGGGTCTCGACGACCATCTGCACCCGCACAAATTACGCCACTCCTTCGCGACCCACCTGCTGGAATCCTCCGGCGACCTGCGTGCGGTACAGGAACTGCTCGGCCATGCCGATCTGGCCACCACCCAGGTCTACACCCATCTGGACTTCCAGCATCTGGCCCAGGTCTACGATGGCGCCCATCCAAGGGCCCAGCGCCGCAAGGACGAAGACGAATAATCCCGGGCACCCGCCTCATCTCTGACACAAGCAACCCGGTGTGCTGCCATTAGCGGTTTTACGATAAACTACCGCCCATGAGTACACTCAAGCTGATTACCTTCGATCTGGACAACACGCTGTGGCCTGTGGATGAGGTGATCCGCAAGGCCGAGAAAGCCTGTAGCGACTGGATCGCTGACCGCCACCCGGATGCCGCCCGCGCCCTCAACGCGGAGCGGGTGCGCATGGTGCGCACCACCCTGCTCAAGGAAAACCCCGGCTACCTGGACAACCTGACCGCGCTACGCCAGGACGCCATGACCCGAGCCTTCTTGGACGCCGGGTTCAGTAACGCCGAGGCCCGCAAGATCGCCCTGGACGCCTTCGCGGTCTTTCATCAGGCCCGAAACCAGGTATCGTTTTTCCCCGGTGCCCGGGAGGTACTGGAGCAACTCGCCGACAGCTACACCCTGGGCGCGCTGACCAACGGCAACGCCGACCTGCGCCAGATCGGCATCGCCGAGCTGTTCGCGTTCCATCACTCTGCGGAAACCATCGGCAAGCGCAAACCCGCCCCGGACATGTTTCACGCCGCGCTGGAATCCGCCGGGGTTCAAGCCCACCAGGCCGTCCACGTGGGTGACCACCCGCTGGAAGATGTGCACGCTGCCCGCGAACACGGCATGCATGCCGTCTGGGCCAACCTCATCGATCTGGCCTGGCCGGTTGAACTGGACCGCCCCCATCACCATATCCACAACCTGCATGAGCTACCGGATCTGGTGCCGCTCTTCGACGACTGACCGCGGATGATTTCCCCCATGAGCCAACGCGCCCAACTTTCCTCGTTACTCGATGACCTGCAAACGGAACTGGACCAGCAAGGTCTGTGGGCCACGCAGCCGCCGGCGCCATCGGCTTTCGATAGCGGCACGCCATTTTTTGCTGACACCATGAATTTCAGCGAGTGGCTACAGTGGGTCTTCATCGCCCGTTTCCGGGCCATTCTGGAAGCGGACCATCCCCTGCCCGGACAATGCGATATTGCCCCCATGGCAGAGGAAGCCCTGAAAGGCATGGAGCAGGACGTGACCGGAATCATCAATCTGATCAAGCAATTCGATGATCAGTTTTGAGTGATCTGACTGCCCGGCGCGGGCTGACGACAGCCCTGCCTCGCTTCAACCTGACGCTTCAGCGTCTGCCATGCGGCAGCAGCACCGTAGAAACGTAGCGCCGTGAAACGTTTCTACTTTTCCCAATCCCGTCGCTCGTCGCTCGTCGCTAGCGAATAACACTATCTTTCAATAGCGCCCGCCACTGGCTTTCCTCGTCACCGGCGGACAGGGTCCACAACCACTGACCTCGATCATCCAGGGCTTCAAGGGCGGTAACCACCTGCCCATCACCGGGCTTGCGCAGACGCCACAGGCTGTCCATCTTTGCCATGTCCAGCGACACCAACGCGCCGTTATGGGCCAGATGGCAATGGCTGCCCTGCCAACGCGGCGACGACCAGGGCGCAGTCATGCACAGGCGCACCCCCTGATTACCCACGCACAAGGTTGTTACCGTGTCTCGAACAGCCGCTTCCGCCAACACCGCTGGCAACGTTTCCGGCCTTACCTGGCAGGCAAAGCTGTCGCGCACCGAGCGATACAAGACGTCGCGCTGTTGATCGCAGCGCTGCAACAAGCCGGCAAAATCTTCGTCATCCGTGCTGCTCGCCCAGTCGCGTTCCAACTGGCTGAGCGACCCAAGTTCACCGCCCACACCACACGGCAACACCGCCGGCAGATTGAGCGTTTGCTGGTCCGGGTGAAGCATGGCGCACACCAATTCCTCGAACGCCAGCCCGCCACTGTCCGGCGCCACCGCCATTTGCTGTAGCGGCTGCCCATGACGGTCAAAGAACACCAGGCTGCGGGCCGGCAAGGCACCTGTGGGTTCCAGCACCGCAAGCACCGAATGCCACTGGCCGACCTGCAAGCTCTGGCGCAGCCGGCAGCGCTCCCCCACCGACTCCAGCCACCATTCACCGGGCACCCCGGACTCGCCGTCCTGAAGGGTCGGGTAATGCATGTTCTGGGAAATGCGCGAGCCACTGGAGAACGTGGTTACCACCAGTGAACCCAACCGGTACAGCGCTTTGAGAATTGCCAGCGGTTCATCCTGCAACCGCAACACCCGGTCACCGAGCGCAGCACCACACTGCCTCAACAGAGGGGATGTTGCCGGCGCCGCGGGCCATGCCATGACAGCCATACTGCCTCCAAAAAAATAGCGCAGCAGGCAACATGCTTCACGCCACAACGCGGTTACAGGGTCATGACTATTGCCGCTTGCTGCCGCGCCGAAAGAGTGGGCTCGGCTGGCAGACAACCTAATGACAACAGATCCTGTGCGTTGCGGCAGGTGGCATGCTGCATGCCGAAGAGCCTTAAATTAGGTGTGGAAAGCTGGCTGCGGCTGGCGATCCACGTCAGGGAGAAAGATGAGACGCGACACGCAACACGCTCCACGCAACAACGCGATTCGTTGATTGTCGGTTTTTAAACGCCTTGCCCCGCGCTCACGTTTTTACGCGGGATTGGGACCTTGAAAACCAGAAGCGCTTTCTGCGTGTTGTTGCGTGGAGCGTGTTGCATGCCGCGTCACTTAGTCAGAATCAACTTGTTGTTGGACGTACGGCGCAGCTGGTAACGCTCACCGGCATGCTCGATCCACAACTTGCCCTGATGGTTAAGCAGCAAACCGCTTGCCACACTGCTTTCCGCATTGATGGCAACCTGGCGCGTGGTAGTGGCAACGTTTTTCTTTACCTGAGACATGCTGACCTCCTTTTCGTATATGAGAATCATTATCATTATTGATTAGACAGTCGTCAACGCCTGTTTTTCATTTTCTGATGAAGATCTCATTTCAGTAGCCCAGCCCGATGGCGCACCGGTCAAACTCTCCCGGCACCCTGCCCAAAACACACCCCTGCAGACCACCCGGGAAGCCATAACGGCAATGCATCAAAAACTGCAAAACGCTACCCAACCCCCTATCGAAAGCCACCCACATTGGCGTTAGACTGAAATCATGAATATTGCGACGGCACACTCCATGACCCAATCTCCACAGGAACGTCTGGCCGCTATTCTTGATAGCCACCAGCCCACCTCCATTCTCACTGTCAGCCTCAACCCCATCCCTGTCGTTGCCCAGTGGTGCAAAGACCACAACTGCACTCTGGTAGAAATTCAGGAACAGAACCCGTTCCCCGCCCTGGATGACATTAACCGGGTGGATATCGCCATCGTGGCGGATCAGCTGGAATACATGCCCCAGCATGACGGCGAGGCACTGATGGGGCTGCTCCGCAACCTGCATACCGACTCCATGGTGGCCGTGTATCAACCCACCCTCGCCCCGCAAAAATTACGTTGGCCGGCCAACGGGTTTCTGGCACTGGGCTGTCGTGAGCAGGGGCATTTTGCTGAAGACGGTCGCGAGCTGAACATCTATAGCTACGACCTGGATAACTACAATTTCGAACGCAAGTGGAATAACCCGCGCTTCTGGGCCAACCCGGAAAACTGGGGAAAATACTGGTGGTAGCCCCGGGATGGCGCTGCGTTCTGGAAATGGACGCAGCGCTGTCGTATGGTTGCGCCGTCGACTGAATTGATGGCTCACCATGATCGGACACCGTTTTCGCGAAATTCTCCTCTTCTGGTGGCGGCACCTTGGCCCGCTGTTTCTGGTCACCGCCCCCTTTGCCCTGATCACCGAAGCTACCCAGTGGATTTTCGGCCCCTCCTTCGTGCTGCCGGAAACCGAAGGGGCCGCCCTGCAATTCAGCGGCATCAGCCTGGCCATTATTCTACTGGTACGCCCGCTGGCCGAAGGCGCGCTCTATGTACAGCTGTCCGCCATCAGCAACGGCAAACCACGCGGCCTGCTCGCCTGCACCGCCCCGGCATTACTGGTTTATCCGCCCTTGCTGCTCAGCTATGCACTGATGGCCATTGGTGTGTCACTGGGCTGGATGGCCCTGTTCTTCCCGGCGGCGTGGGTCTATACCCGCCTGTGTTACGCCCCCCTGCTGGTGGTACTCAAGCAACAAAACCCCATAGCAGCCCTGCGCCAGTCCTTCCAGATGACACAGTCCCAACAATGGCCGCTGCTGCTGGTGCTGGTACTGGTATTCCTGGCGTACCTGATGATGAGCAGCCTGGTGGCCAGCGCCATCCTCGGGGTGGTCAGCCATACCACCGCCGCCTCCTTGCTCGCCGCCCTGCCGGTATCGCTAATGAGCGCACTGGTGAATATTGCGGTATTCCGCTACTGGTCATTAAGCCAACCCAGCGGCCCCTCCGGCACCGCCTGACAGCGAGATAGCAACACTGGACCCAAGACGTCATGGCAAGTGGCTCTTTTGATGGCATACTGCCCCAAAGGGGTTCACAACAGCCTGCTAATGACGGATCAACCGGGGAAATTTCGTGTCACAACACACCATGCATTTAAGCTGGACCGGCCACGGCGATCGAGAACATTACCTCTGGCATCTTGCAGACGGCAATGAAGTGCGCGTGGTCGATGGCCACCACGGCCACCAGGAATTCATGGAACCGGAAGAAGCCTTCCTGGCCGCCCTGGCCAGCTGCCACTTGCTCTCGTTCCTCACCGAAGCAGCCCGCGAAGGGTTGTCGGTGGCCAGCTACGATGACGACCCCCAAGGCGTACTCGGGCAAAACGACCAAGCCAAGATTTATATGCAGACCATGGTGCTGCAACCACTGGTCACCTTTAATGGCGAGCAACCGGACGCTGCCAAGATTCAGGCTCTGCACCAGCGCGCCCACGAAAAGTGCTTTATCGCCCAATCGGTGCGGAGTGAGGTTCTGATCGAACCGCGGCAGTAAAAGCCAAGCTGCAACGCGGGTTAGGCTGGTACTACACGACAATCGCCCTGCCCGCGGAACATCAGTTGAAAGTTCAAAGTGAAAAGTTGAGAAGGAAATAGAGTCCGGTCTGTATGGCTGCGAGCGAAAGAGGACGTTTTCCTGAAAAGGGTAAGCCCAAAAACAAAAAGGCCACGTCCTGATTTTGGACGCGGCCTCTTTCGGTTAGGAGTGCACCCTAACCTTCAGCGCGTTTGAACTTTACACTTTCAACTTTGAACTCATTTCCGCTCGTACACCACGAAAGAATAATCGTAGGGATTCGGGCCTTCAGCGGCGAAATCTTCACGGCCGATTTCTTGCCACTCAGCCGTGGCGTATTCCGGGAAAAACGTATCCCCCTCCACGTCAGCGTGAACCTCGGTGAGGTAGAGCCTCTCGGTCTGCGGAAGCGCCAGCGCATAGATTTCCGCACCGCCCATGATCACCGCTTCTTCCTGGCCTTCAATAAACGCCACGTTTTCCGCCATGGTGATGGCGTCCTCCACGGTGGCCACCACCTTGGCACCTTCGGCCCGATAATCCGGCTGGCGGGTAATCACGATGTTGGTGCGCCCGGGCAGCGGCCCTTTCAGCGACTCCCAGGTCTTGCGGCCCATGATCACCGGCTTGCCGAACGTCACCTGCTTGAAGTATTTGAGGTCATTGGGCAGATACCAAGGCAGCTTGTTATTCCGGCCGATCACATTGTTGCTGGCCTTGGCGACCATCATGGAAAGACGAATGGGCATTTAAACCTCGCAGCAGGCAACACGCTTCATGCATCACGCGTGCTGGCGTGTTGCGTGAAGCGTGAGGCATCTTTTAAATCGCCACCGGCGCCTTGATGTGCGCGGCGGGTTCGTAATTGCTGACGGTGAAATCATCAAAGGTGAAAGCGAACAGATCCTTCACCGCCGGATTCAGCGTCATCGTCGGCAGCGGACCAGGCGTGCGGGCCAGTTGGGTGTCAGCCTGCTCCAGATGGTTGGAGTACAGGTGCGCATCACCCAGGGTATGCACGAAATCGCCCGGCTGCAGGTCACACACCTGGGCCATCATCAACGTCAGCAGCGCATAGGAAGCAATATTGAACGGCACGCCGAGGAAGATATCACCGCTGCGCTGATACAGCTGACAGCTCAGTTTTCCGTCGGCTACATAGAACTGAAACAGGCAGTGGCACGGCGGCAGCGCTTGCTTGCCCGCTGCCGCATTGGCATCCGGGGAGATGGACGGATCCGGCAATACCGCCGGGTTCCAGGCGCTGACCACCAGGCGTCGAGAGTCCGGGTTGCGCTTGATTTCTTCCAGCACCTCGCTGATCTGGTCAATCACCCCGCCGTCCGGGGTTTTCCAGCTACGCCACTGCTCACCATAAACCGGGCCCAGCTCGCCCTCAGGGGTCGCCCAGCCATCCCAGATGGATACCCCGTTTTCTTTCAGGTAACGGATATTGGTGTCACCGGACAGGAACCACAGCAGCTCGTGAATAATCGAGCGCAGGTGCAGTTTCTTGGTGGTGAGCATGGGAAAACCCTGGCTCAGGTCGTAACGCATCTGATAGCCAAACACCGCATAGGTGCCGGTACCGGTACGGTCTTCCTTGTAGGTGCCGTTCTCGCGGACGTGACGAAGCAGATCAAGATATTGCTTCATGACTTCACTCCTCGTTCATCGTTTCGATACGCCCAAACCAGCATGGCAATACCGAGAATAATCATCGGAATGCTCAGCAACATGCCCATGGTTAACCAGCCGCCAGCCAGATAACCGATGTGGGCGTCCGGCTCCCGGAAGAATTCCACAAAGGTACGCGCGCAGCCATAACCGATACCGAACAGGGCCGTCACCGCCCCCGCCGGGCGAGGTTTGGCCGAATAGACCCACAACACCAGAAACAACAACACGCCCTCCAGCAGCATCTCGTACAGCTGGGAAGGATGTCGCGCGATCTGCAGCGGGTCGGTGGGGAACACCGTGGCCCAGGGGGCATCACTGGCGCGGCCCCACAGCTCGGCATTCATGAAATTACCGAAGCGGCCTGTGGCCAGCCCGATGGGTACCATGGGCACCATGAAATCCGCCACCTGAAAATACCGTTTGCCGGTTTTCCGGGCGAACAGCCAGAAGGCCACCAGCACCCCGATGGCGCCACCGTGGAAACTCATGCCCCCGGTCCACACCGCAAACAGCCACAGCGGGTCGGCCAGGAACTTGTCGATATTATAGAAGAACACGTAGCCCAGCCGGCCACCGACGATCACGCCCATGGCGCCGTAAAATACCAGATCGCCCACCTGATCCTTGGTCCAGCCGGAATGCGGTTGCTTGGCCCGGTACATGCCCAGCAACCAGGCGGCGGCAAAACCGAACATGTACATCAGGCCGTACCAGTGCACTTTCAGGGGGCCGATGGCGAACGCCACCGGGTCGATCTGCGGGAATTCCATAGGTTGTTATCCAAAAGCCAGTTTGAGGCCAAGCACAAAAAGCACCAGAGCGAAGACCTTTTTCAAGGTGGCGGACGGCAGCCGGTGGCTGAGCCGCGCGCTCAGGCGCGCAAACGGGAAGCTGGTGAGCACTATACCGGCTGTGGCGGGCAAAAACACATAGCCCAGAGCGCCATCCGGCAAGTGCTGCTCATTCCAACCGGCCACCGCAAACCCCAGCGTGCCGGCAATGGCAATGGGTAGCCCACAGGCGGAGGAAATGGCCACCGCTTCCTGCATTTTCAACCGGCACCAGCTCAGAAACGGCACCGTCAACGAGCCACCGCCGATACCGAAAATCGCAGAGCCAGTACCAATCAGCACCCCGGCCAGGCCCAGCCCCGGCGCACCGGGCACCCGCTGTGGCAGGCTTTCATCCAGCGCCTTGCGACCGGCCAGCAACATCTGCAGGGCAATCAGCATGGCAAACAGACCGAACAGACGGGCCAACAGTTCCCCATCCATGGCATCGGCGATAAACGCACCGGCAAAGGCACCGAGTACAATTCCCACGCCCAGACGTAATGCCACCGGCCAGCGCACGAAGCCGGCCTTGTGATGAGTGCGCACGGCGCTGATAGAGGTAATGATGATGGTACTCAAGGACGTGGCCACCGCCATTTTGGCGACCAGGTCATCAGGAAAGCCCAGTCCGTGAAACAGGAAAATCAGGGCCGGCACGATGACCACACCACCGCCCAACCCCAGCGCCCCCGCCAGCAGCCCGGCGCCCACACCCACGCCCAGACAGATCAGAAACAGTTCCAGCACAACCTCTCCAACACAACTCGTGGCAAGGCAGGTATGCTAGCACGGAGTAACGCGACACGCTGGACGCAACACGTCCCACGCTAACCGCAATGAACAGCCTGGAAAAAGTGAATGTGTATTGTCTTGCTCGACTGGCAGCCTGAATCAAACACGCCATTAAAAGTAGCCGCCAACCGGGATGAATTTCACGCGCGGCCGGCGGAAGCGGCGCGCTGGCGCGGGGATATCTTCTGCGGGCTGGACCTGACGGCCGGCGGCACCTGGCTGGGCATCCACCGTAATGGTCGCTTCGCCGTGGTCACCAATTACCGCGAGCCGATCACCGGCCGCCAGCGCGGCGAACGCTCCCGGGGCCTGCTGCCCTTCGCTTTTCTGGAAGGGCAACAAAGCCCGGAACAGTTCAGCCACACCCTCGCAGAAGAGCAGCATCACTACGGCGCCTTCAACCTGCTGGTGGGCACGGTAAGCACAGACACCACCCGCGACAGCCTGTGGTATCTGGGCAACCGTGGCGCGGCGCCGCAAGCGGTCCAGCCCGGCATTCACGGCCTCAGCAATGGCCTGCTGGACGATCCCTGGCCCAAGGTGGAGCGGGCCAAACAGAACCTGGCCGACGCCATCGCGGCAGGCGGAAACCTGCAGCAGCTACTGCAGGTGGTTAACGACCATTATCAACCCCGCGACAGCGAACTGCCTGACACCGGCGTCGGGGTGGAACTTGAACGGCTGGTGGCCCCGGTCTTTATCCAGTCGGAAACCTACGGTACCCGCGCCAGCAGCGCGGTGATTCTGGACCGTGAACAGGGCCCGCAAATGCTGGAGCAAGTGTGGCAGCCGGACGGTCACCCCGCCGGCCACCCGAATCGCAGTTTCAGCAACGCTTAGCCGCTGTCAGAGAAAACCTTGTTGTCGGCCGGCCGAAAGCCGGCCAGCTCTTACTCCTCGCCCAACATCACCCCGGCATAAAAGCGCACCATCCGCGGATACTGCTCTCTGGACAGGCGTTCGTTGTGGCCATGGAAGCGTGGCAAGTCGTCCTGACTCAGGGCAACAGGCATAAAGCGGAAAATCTGATCGGACACGGGCTGATAATGGCGCGCATCCGTGCCGGCGATCAGCAGGAAAGGCGCCACCACCGGTTGCTCCGGCAAAGACCGGGCAAGGCCCGCCAGACGCTCAAAGGCAGGGGAAGGAATCTCGCTGGTCGGTGACGGGTCAGACAGAAAGGTGTCCAGGGGCGTCACGGTGATCGAATCCGGCAACTGCTCTTCCAGATAGGCCAGCAAGGATTCACGGCTTTCCCCCGGCGCCAGGCGGAAGTTGATGGTCGCTTCGGCAGTGGCGGGAAGCACATTATCCTTGACCCCGGCACGCAACAGCGTCGGCGACATGGTGGTGCGAACCAGGGCATTGGTTTCCGGTTTTCCGGCTAACTGTTTAACGATTAATGGCTCAAACAACCACAAATTGGCAAACACCATTCGCTTGGCAAACGGCTGATACGGCGCTACCTGCTGCAGCATTTTGCGGGTAGGTTCGCTCAACCCGGCGGGGCGAGGATTTTCCTGCAAGGCCGCAATAGCGTTGGCCAGATCCCCCACCGCCGTTTTCGCAGGCGGGCGGGAGGAATGCCCCGGTTCCGCGCGGGCTTCCAGGGTCACGGTCATGTAGCCTTTCTCGGCAATGCCGATCAACGCCACCGGCGGCTCAATGCCCAGGGTGCTGCCGGGCAACATAATACCGCCTTCGTCCAGCACCATGCCGAATCGCAGGTCCTGCTCTGCCATCCAGTCCGCCATTCGGCTGGCGCCTTCACTGCCACCGGTTTCTTCATCGTGACCGAACGCCAGCCACACATCACAGGCCGGTGCACGCCCATCCGCCAGCAAGGCTTCGGTGGCTTCCAGGATCGCCATCAAGCTGCCCTTGTCATCCATGGCGCCACGGCCCCAGACAAACTGTGAATCCACCACGCCGGCGAAAGGCGGGTGTTCCCAGGCATCCGGGGAAGACACCGGCACCACATCCTGATGGGCCAACAGCAAGACAGGCGCACAGTCATTCCCGGAGTCCCAGTGATAAAGCAGGCTGTGACCGAAGGTTTTCAGTGAGAGAGCTTCATGGCTCAACGGGAAAGACTGGCGCAGGAAATCATGGAAGCCATCAAAGGCTTGCGGCTGATCCGGCAAGGTAGCAAATCGCAGGGCACGGGAGAGACGTGCGGTCATCTCGGATTCGTTCAATGCAGATTCAAAAACCGGCAGAGGGATAACCGTTTCGTTGGGCTCTTTTACTTTCAAGGTGTTGAACAACAGCACCGCCAGCAACACAAGCAACGACACCACGATCAACAAGAACGCGCGCTTCATGACTCTCTCCCGATAAGTTTTTTATTTGCTTCATCACGTATTAGAGTGAATAACACGCTTCTCGCCGTCTTATGCTTTTATCGCGAATACCCAGCACTTTGCAGAGAACATGGCGGCCAAGGTTTTCAGGTTTTGAAGTCACCGTCCGGCGTCGGGCATCCGGCGTCCAGCCGTTGCCAGGGCGGGATAATGAGACAAGTCCTGAAGCCGACGTATCACTCAAGTCCACGATGAACCTTTTATTTTTAACGCCGACACTCTCGGTGTGTCAGGACAATACCTTACGATTTCGCAACAGGTCACCCAGCCCGGCCTTGGTGAGCTGCAAGTCCACGTAAGAGGCGATCACTTCACCGTTATCCATGGCCAGCACTTCATTGAGAAGACGGCGGACAAAGCTGATATTCACCTGACGAATAGCGGCTTTTACCTTCAACAGGTTAGACGCATTCATGGAGAGCACGTCCACGCCCATGGCCATCAATAGCAGGGCCGCACTGGGCTCCCCTGCCATCTCGCCACAGACCGACACCGGCGTGTCTTCCTCGCGAGCCTGCTCCACCACGTGCAGCAGCGCATGCAGCACCGCCGGGTGATAGGAGTTATAAAGTGCCGCCACCTGGCGATTGTTACGGTCCACCGCGAGCAGATACTGGGTGAGATCATTGGTGCCGACGGAAAGAAAATCCACCCGCTGAGCCAGTGCCCGGGCCTGATATACCGACGCCGGCACTTCGATCATCACGCCCACCGGCGGCATGGACACATCCAGCCCTTCATCACGCACTTCCAGCCAGGCACGGTGAATCAGGTGCTGCGCTTCTTCCGCCTCGATCACGCTGGTGATCATGGGCAGCATGATGCGCAGATTATTCAGCCCCTCGCTGGCCTTGATCATGGCGCGCACCTGCACCATGAAAATTTCCGGGTGGTCCAGGGTGACACGAATACCGCGCCAGCCCAGGAAGGGGTTTTCATCTTCAATAGGGAAATAGCTCAGGGATTTATCGCCGCCGATATCCAGGGTGCGCATGGTCACCGAATGCGGAGCAAATGCCGCCAGCTGCTCGCGGTAAATCACCCGCTGCTCTTCTTCCGACGGGAAACGGTCGCGGACCATAAACGGAATTTCCGTCCGGTACAGGCCCACCCCTTCGGCACCCCGCTCCAGTGACCGGTTGATATCGGTCATCAACCCGGTATTCACCTGTAACTTGATCCGCGAGCCATCGAGTGTTTCCGCAGGCTCATCGCGCAGCTTTTCCAGGCCGGCCTGAAGGCTCTCTTCCTCGGCAATAATTTCCTGGAACTGCAGTTTCAGTTCCGGCGAGGCATTGGCCACCACCCGGCCCCGGAAACCATCGACAATGATTTCCTTGTCGTCCATTTGCTTGAGGGGCAGATTCTGTGCGCCCACAACGGTGGGAATACCCATGGCACGGGCCACAATGGCCATGTGCGAATTCCGTGAGCCACGGGTAGTAACAATGCCGCGGACCCGCTCACGGGGCACTTCCATCAGCATGGGCGCGGAAATATCTTCGCCGAGTAAAATACATTCGTCGGGAAAGATGACATGACGCCGGGTCTGGCTCTGCAGCTGGGCCAGCACCCGGCGCCCCAGATCACGCACATCCGCCGCCCGCTCACGCAGGTAGGGGTCATCCATCATTTCGAAATTACGCACATGGGCGTCGACCACCGTGCGTAAGGCGCCCTGGGCCCACTGCCCTTCGCGGATCTGGGCGATCACTTCCGCCGGCAGGGCGTGGCGATCCAGCATGCGCAGATAGACATCAAACAACGCTTGCTCTTCAGCCCCCAGCGAGCGAGAGGCCCGCTCGGCCAAATCACGGATTTCCTGACGCACGCGCACCAGCGCATCGTCCAGCCGGGAAATTTCGTCACTCACATCAGCAACGGCCCGATCCGGCACGGAGGCCAGGTCCGCTTCCGGAAACAGCAACACACCATGGCCAATGGCCGCCCCAGGGCAACCGGGCAGGCCGTCATAGAAACTGGGCAAATCGCCGCTGCCACCCAACTGGTCGAACAGCACACCCGAGGCATGGGCATGGGCAATGACCGCCGACAGCTGGGCGGAGATCGTCACCAGAAAGGCTTCTTCGCTCTGATCAAAACGGCGTACATCGCGCTGCTGGACCACCATGACGCCCAGCACCTTGCCGTGATGCATCACCGGCACACCCAGGAAAGCATGGAAGGCATCTTCCCCGGTTTCTGCCAGATAATGGAATTTGGGATGGGTAAAGGCGTCTTCCAGATTGATGGGCTCTTCGCGCAGGCCCACCTGCCCCACCAACCCCTCCGACAGGCCCAGACTCACCTTACCCACGGCTTCCTGCTTCAACCCTTCCGAGGCCATCAGCATATAGCGCTGCTCTTCCTCGTCGCGCAGATAGATAGAGCACACTTCCGTGCCCATGGCATCGCGTACCCGCTTGGCCATCAAATCCAGCGCGCTGGGGATGTCCGCCGCGTTGTTCACTTCCTGAACAATACGCCGCAGGGTCTCAAGCATCGGACGAGTCTCCAGAGGTAGACGGGGTTGGGGAACGCGCGCCCGGCGCCCCTTTCTTCAGGGCCGGAGCCAGTTCACGCAAGGCGCGGGCGTATACCCCGCGCTTGAAATGCACCACCTTGCGAATCGGATACCAGTAATTGACCCAGCGCCAGTCCTTGAACTCCGGACTATCGCTGGCGAACAGGTCAATAGCCTGCTCCTCCGCCGTCAGCTGCAACAAAAACCATTTCTGCCGCTGGCCAATGCAATGCGGGCGATTACGGGGGCGGCGCAAAAACCGGCGGGGCAGACGATAGGTCAGCCAGCCTTCGGTACTGGCAATAATGTCCACATGCTCCGGCAGCAGGCCCACCTCTTCTTCCAGCTCGCGAAACAGCGTTTCTTCCGGAGTCTCCCCCGGCATCATGCCGCCCTGCGGAAATTGCCAGGCATCACGGTTGCCCACCCGGCGACCCCAAAATACCCGGCCATCCTGGCCGGCAATAATGATCCCGACATTCAGCCGGAACCCTTTGTCATCAATAATGCCTGTCATGTTGTCTCTTCGAATCCACGCGCAATCGTGAATTCTGGCTCCTTGTCAGCCCATTAAACCTTGCCGGGCAACCTGCGATCAATGCACAACCGTGCAACAAACGCACCAAAACAAACCTGGAGCGCGATGAATCCACCGGTATGACTTGTCATCCGCTTCGCATAAAATGGCCCCTTCACGTAAGGAGAGGCCATGACGCTCGCGATTTTCGACCTGGACAACACCCTTATCGGCTGCGATTCCGACCACCTGTGGGGAGACTGGCTGGTAGAGAAAGGCATTGTTGACCAGCAGCTCTACAAGGAAACCAACGACCAGTTTTACGTGGATTACCAGAATGGCCGCCTCGACATCATGGCCTACCTGCGCTTTTCCCTGAAGGTACTGGCTGATAACGACATGGCCCAGCTGCATTTCTGGCGCGAACAGTTCCTGGCAGAAAAGCTCGACAGCATGTGGCTGCCCAAGGCCGAAGCCCTGCTGCAAAAGCACCGTGACCAGGGCCACACCCTGATGATCATTACCGCCACCAATGACTTTGTGACCGCCCCCCTGGCGGATCGCCTTGGCGTGGATCACCTGATTGCCACCGTCGCAGAATGCCGCCGCGAGCGCTATACCGGCGACGTGGCCGGCACGCCCAGCTACCGCGAGGGTAAAGTGGAGCGGCTGGCCGAATGGCTGAACGCCAACGATGAAACCCTGGAGAACAGCTGGTTCTACAGCGACTCCCACAACGATCTGCCATTGCTGCGCAAAGTAGACAACCCGGTCGCCGTGGACCCGGACAGCGCCCTTGAGCGCGAAGCCCGGGAACAGGGCTGGCCCGTGATCAGCCTGCGCTAACCGGAATTGTTTATGCGTTTTTTCCTTATGGCATTACTGGCAGGCCTGTTACTGGCCTGCGACAGCGGCAGCAAAGACGACACCGAGGCCGCCCCCGGGCCTGCCAGTGCCCACACCCTGACAGACATTCCCGCCGCAGAGTGGCAGCAGCAGGCCGACGAGCGTTTCACGGCCGCCGCAACGGCATGGCAACAGGCGCTGACCCGGTTCGAGCAAAGCCCCAATGCCGACAACCTGGCCGCGCTACGCGATGCCCTGGCGCAGTGGTACCAGCGTTTTGCCAACCAGTACCTGCTGCTGGCCAGCCGTGCCTGCCAGCAGGACGGTAGCGCCAACCGGCAGGCGATTCTGTCACGGCTGGACAGCTGGCCGCTGTACCCCGGCTATCTGGATGCCCTGCCCGAGTGGCCAGAATCCGGGCTGATCAGTGATCCGTACCTGGAGCTGACCCGCCAGAACCTGCGCCGCCAACACGGCGCCACCGACCCGGCGGAAGCCAGTCTCGGTTTTGCCGCCCTGGCCGTGGCACTCAACGGCACCACCGACACCCCCAAAGCACTGGCAGCGTTCACGGGAGAGGAGGATACCCCCGCCCGCCGTCGCCAATACCTGAAACTGGCGGGCGAACAACTGCTGGCGGACCATCAACAGCTGTCACTGAGCCGTCCCCTGAACGAGCTGGCACTGCAATGCGGCCTGATGGAGACCCTGGCGCACTGGCAGCAACTGACCGACCCGGCCAGTGAGCAGGAAGACGGGCTGCTGATCCCCGCACTGAGCACCACCGTTAATAAAACCGAGCTGCTCAACGCCGTACAGAGCATGGACCCTGCGGTCCTCGCCCGCTGGGACCAGATCAACCCCGGCATTGCCGGCTCGATCAAGCAAAGCGAAGAGAAAGGCTGGGCCCCGATTAAAGCCTGGCTCACCACAGTGAGCATCACTCGCCGGTAAGCTGGCGCCGGCAAGGGCAGCTCGAATTTACCCAAGGGCACAGAGAGCCTGAAAGGCGTAATCCGACATTATTCGGCTTAAGGTCTTGCGCCCCTGGGTAACGTCGACCCAAGAAGGCGGACAAGCAGGGCCACACGCCAAACACAAAAAAGCCCCGCCGGGCTCTCACCCGGCGGGGCTTCTTACTTCCAGACAAACGCCTTAGAAGTTGTAGCGACCGAAGACGCCGTAGGTATCACGATCACCACCAACGATGACGCGCGCACCCAGATCCACCGCCTGGCTCACCTTGAACAGACCCTGGCCATAAACACCCAGATCATCATCGTAGAGGTCCTGGTAGGCCAGACCACCGGACAGTTCCAGTTTTTCGGTAGTGGCATGACGCACACCACCACGCACCTCGAAACCGATCTCATCGTCGTTGTTGCCCGGATCATAATCACGATCATCGTAAATAATGTCGGCGCTGGTGACGAAATCCAGACCGCGCTGCAGCGGGGTGTGGAAACCGATACCACCAGAAATTTGGCTACCGTCGAGATCGCCATTGCGGCCATAGTCCCCATCAAAGAAACCCAAGCTGCCGCGCAGGAACAGGTGCTCGTCCAAAGCAAATGACCCTTCCGCACTCAGCGAATCGACATCCACATCATTATCCAGGTCCCAGCGATCGTAGGCCAGCTGACCGTAGCTGTAAGAAAAACCGTTATCACGCACGGCTGTGGTTTGTTGTGCTGCCAAGGCCGGGGCGGAAACCGCCAGAGCAATACCTGACACAAGCAATGTTTTCTTAAACATAAATCGTCCTCACTGATATCGAAAAATTCGGCATCCAAGATGGCCACACTATGTGGTCTTATTGAGCGCTCTGCATTGTGATGGTTCCGTTTTTATGACGTTTTTATAAAAATTTTCAATGTAGCCAGCAATTTATAGCATGGGTGTTGACCTTGGGGTTACCCGCAGGTTTAACAATGTATGCTGAAATATCCCTTTGGCATCAGATTGCTTCACAGGAGCCACCATGCCGACGCAAACGCGCACCCAGACCCTGCCCATCAGCGGCGCCACCTGCCAGGGATGCAGCCGCACCATCACCACCGCGCTGGAATCGATTAGCGGCGTGGAAAGTGTGGTCGTGGACCTTTCATCCCAACAGGTGTCCGTGACCGGCAACGCGTCCAGAAGCACGCTTCAGGACGCACTGGTGCAGGCGGGTTACGGCGCCGAAGATACGCACGGCCTGCCCGCACACGACCACGACACCGCGGATGAACCAAACACCACAGCCGCGCAATCCGTACAGCTGAGCATCAGCGGGGCGACCTGCGCCTCCTGTGTGCGCACCATCGAAAGCGCTCTGCGCAACACCCCCGGCGTGGACAACGCCGACATGAATTTTGCCGACCGCACCGCCCAGGTTACCGGCACCGCCAGCACCAGCGCGCTGATTAACGCAGTGAGCGATGCCGGTTATGGAGCCGAACTTCTCGATAACAGCGCAGACCAACAGGAACAGCAGGAGGCCCGCGAACAGGCCCACTACCACACCCTTCTTCGCCACATGGGGCTGGGGCTTGGCCTGGGTGTCCCGTTGATGGCCTGGGGCCTGCTGGGCGGCGACATGATGGTCCGCGCCGGGCAAACCAGTCAGTGGATCTGGCTGGGTATCGGCCTGCTTACCCTGGCGGTGCTGGCCACCGCCGGGCGCCACTTTTTTGTCGGCGCCTGGAAGGCGTTCCGTAACCACAACGCCAACATGGACACCCTCATTGCACTGGGCACCGGCGCCGCCTGGCTCTATTCCATGGTGGTCGTCCTGCTGCCCGGCGCCCTGCCGGAAGCCGCCCGGCATGTGTATTTCGAAGCCAGCGCCATGATCATCGGCCTGATCAATCTTGGCCAGGCCCTGGAAGTACGCGCTCGCGGCAAAACCAGTGCGGCGGTAAAACGGCTGCTGGATCTGGGCGCCAAAACCGCACGGGTTGTCCGCGAAGGCCCGAATCAGGAAAAAACGGAACAGGATATCCCGGTAGAACAGGTCCAAACCGGCGACATTCTGCGCGTTCGGCCCGGCGAAAAGATCGCCGTGGACGGCACCGTGAAAGAAGGCGAGAGCCGCATTGATGAATCCATGCTCACCGGCGAGCCCATGCCCGTGAACAAGAGCACAGGCGATACCGTCAGTGCCGGCACACTTAACGAAGGCGGCACGCTACTCTACGCGGTCACCGCCGTGGGCAAGGACACCGCCCTTTCACAAATTGTCGCACTGGTGAAAAAAGCCCAGGGCAGCAAGCCACCGATTGGCCGCCTTGCCGATCAGGTGTCAGCGATTTTTGTTCCCACCATCATGTTGATCGCCATTGCCGCTGCGCTGGTGTGGTTCAACGTGGGCCCGGAGCCACGCCTGACGCATATGCTGATCAGCGCCACCACTGTGCTGATCATCGCCTGCCCCTGTGCCCTCGGCCTGGCCACGCCCATGTCCGTGATGGTGGGTGTCGGCAAGGCCGCCGAGAACGGCATTCTGATTCGTCAGGGCGAAGCCCTGCAGACCAGCAGCCAGCTGGACACCATCGTCCTCGACAAGACCGGCACCATCACCGAAGGCAAGCCTGCCGTCACCGATATCATCTGCGCAGAGGGGCAACAGGAAAATACCGTGCTAAAACTTGCGGCCAGCCTGGAAAGCGGTTCAGAACATCCGCTGGCCACAGCGATTCTCAACGAGAGCAAACAGCGAGAAGTATCGCTGGACGACGTCACTCAATTCCAGGCCCTGAACGGCAAGGGAGTCACTGCCACCCTCAATGGCAAAACGTATCGACTGGGCAATCGGCGCTGGCTGGAGAATGAAGGGGTGAACATCAACCTCGACAGCACGCCCCTCACCGACAAGGGCGCCACCCCGCTGTTCTTGTCGGAGCAGCAAACCCTGCTCGGCATCATCGGTGTCGCTGATCGCATTAAAGACGACTCCAAAGCCGCTATCACCCGGCTTAAGGAACAGGGACTAAAGGTCATCATGATTACCGGCGATATTGCCGCCAGTGCCAACGCCATTGCCAAACAGGCTGGCGTGGATGAAGTGATGGCGGAAGTGCTGCCGGAAGACAAGGCGAAAAAAGTGGCCGCCCTGCAGAAAGAAGGCCGCACCGTGGCCATGGTCGGCGATGGCATTAACGATGCCCCTGCTCTGGCCCAGGCCGATGTGGGCTTTGCCATTGGCACCGGCACCGACGTGGCCATCGAATCCGCTGCCATCACCTTGATGGGGGGCTCATTGCACGGCGTGGCCGATGCCATGGCCATTTCCTCGGCCACGGTGCGTAACATCAAACAGAACCTGTTTGGCGCCTTTGTCTATAACAGCCTGGGCGTGCCGGTGGCCGCCGGCATCCTCTATCCGCTCACCGGCAACTTGCTCAGCCCGGTGATCGCCGGCGCCGCCATGTCGCTTAGCTCGGTTACCGTAGTTACCAACGCCAACCGGTTGCGGTTTTTCAAACCCGGACATCGCAACGCCAAACCAGACAAAGAGAGCAACGCATGACCCCAGAACAACTGGCCGCACAGCTGCGCCACCCCCAGGGCGAGGATGGCAACAAGGTGGCAGGCAACATGGATGACCGTAACAGCCCGGTGATTCTTGCCGCCTATGACGCGCTAGCCCCCGGGGACGGAGATCGCATTCTGGAAATCGGCCCCGGCGCCGCCGGCCACCTGCCCAACCTGTTGGGCCGGGCAGACAACCTGCACTACACCGGACTGGATGCGTCCCGCGACATGGTGCTGCTCGCCCGGGAACGCTACCTGGGCGAAACCCGCGCCGCCTTTATCCACGGCGAGCTGACGCAAGCACCGCTCGCCCCCACCAGCATGGACCGCATTGTCGCCGTAAACGTGGTTTACTTCTGGCAACCGCTGGCGCCGGCCCTGCAGGCCCTGTTTCTATTGCTGCGCCCCGGCGGCACCCTGGTGCTGGGTTTGCGTGATCACAACAGCATGGCCAGCCTGCCGGTGTTCCAGCACGGTTTTTCCACCTATCACGGCCCCGAGTTACAACAGGCCCTGGAACAGGCCGGCTTTACCGATGCCTCGCTGAGCACCTTCGCCGAAGACAGCGTCGATGTGCTCGGCGATACCATGCACAAACAATCGCTGATACTCACCGTTCGCAAACCCCGGGAGGCGACACCATGAGCCTTTTCGTCAATCTTGTCGGTCTTGTTTTGATGGCACTGGTGGTCTGGTGGTTCTGGCTATCGCACCGCAAAAGCACCGCACAGGCCGCCACTCAGGAAGCCACCATCATTGTCGAAGACGGGGTCTACTCTCCGGCCTCCATTCGCGCCAACACCGGGCAGTCCCTGACACTGCATTTCGATCGTCGCGATCCATCCCCCTGCGCCGAACAGGTAATCTTTCAGGGACTGGATACCAGTGCATTTCTGGAAACCGGAAAAACCACCACCCTGACACTGGATAACCTGCCCGCCGGGAAGCACCGCTTCACCTGCCAAATGCAGATGTATCAGGGCACACTGATTGTAGACTGACCGCAACACGCAACACGCAACACGCAAACAATGATGAGGACTTGCTGTGAAAAAAATACTGGTTGTTTTAACTACCCTATTGATGACTGCCTGTGGCGAAGAAGTAACGACGCCGGCAGAAACCCCCTCTGCCAACCAACCGCCCGCCAAGGTGGCAGCCACCACCGACAAGGTACTGGAAGTGTATAAATCCCCCACCTGTGGCTGCTGCGGCGCCTGGGTTGAGCACATGGAAGCTAACGGTTACACCGCTAATGTCCACGAGCAGCAGAACCTGCAATCCATCAAGGAAAAAGCCGGCATCCTGCCCGGCACCGGGTCCTGCCATACGGCCTTTATCGACGGCTACGCCATTGAAGGCCATGTCCCCGCCAGCGACGTGGACCGCCTGCTGGAAGAACGCCCCGAAGGCAAAGGCCTCACCGTTCCCGGCATGCCCGCAGGCTCCCCCGGCATGGAAATGGGCGACCGCAAAGACGCCTACGACGTGCTGCTGTTCGATGAAAATGGCACCGAGGTCTTCAGCCATCATCCCGGGAATTAAAGCCCAGTGGCGAGTAACGAGTGGCGAAAGTCAAAATCAGCTTTCGAAACTCGTTACTCAACACTCGCATCCTGGCAACGCTTCAACCTGTCATGGCAACCCGCTAAAGTGTCGGCTTTGCGCGTAACGAGACCCTGAATGCTTCCCTTCCACGACTGGCTGTTGCTGGCCAGCATCTGTGCCCTGGGGGCCATGGCCCCCGGCATCAGCCTGGCGGTGGTGACCCGCCACACCCTACACGGAGGCCACCGGGCCGGCGCGATCGCAGGCGTGACCCACGCCCTTGGCATCGGCATCTGGGCTGCGGCCACCGTCACCGGCATGGCCATCCTGTTCCACCGCTACCCGGTACTGGAGCAGCTTTTTTCCATGGCCGGGGCCCTGTTCCTGTTGTGGATGGCCTGGAAAAGCTGGCAGGCGGGCCGGGCGCCGCTGCCCCCCGCCGATTCAGGCGAGCGCAGCAGCGTGCTCCATGGCGCCGCCTGGGACGGATTCATGGTGGCTTTCCTCAACCCCAAGGTGGCCCTGTTTTTCCTCGCCGTGTTCAGCCAGTTTCTTGAAGCGGACATGACCCACCTCGCCCGGGCCCAGATCGTACTCACCGCCATGTTTATCGATGGCGGCTGGTATGTGCTGGTGGCCATCCTGCTGGGACGCAGCCGCTTTCTGCCCTGGTTACGAGACCACCACCACTGGGTGGAGCGAGCCACCGCCGTGCTGCTGGTGATCATCGCCGCCAGTGTGGTCATCAATTCACTGATCCGAACCGCTTGACCTTGGGGTTACCCCAAGGTCAATAATGCAAGCATGTCACGTGTATCGAGAAGACAATGCCGGGCGATGATTGCCACCTTGCTCGCCACCACCCTGATGGTGGTGAGCAGCTTGCTGTCTGCCAATACACTCACCATGGCCATGTCCACGGCTACCGACAGCCCCATGACGCCCTCCTCCATGACACACTGTCACCACTCTGCCGACACGCCCGACGGTGACATGACCGCCGGCCACGACATGGCGCAGATGCAGGCCTGCGAAGGCAGCGACAGCTGCCAATGCATCACCCTGTGCCAGATCACCGCTGCCAGTGACGCGGCCTTCGTGGCAAATGCCTTTATCCCCTCGCCCCCCGGCACAGATTCCCTCATTACAACGATTCACGCCGGCATCCACCGCCTGCCGTTACGCCCACCGTCCCTGTCTGTTTGAGCGGTTTTTTTTCTCAAACAAACAGGAGTATTCCAATGAAAACGCAATCGCAGATTTCCCTGCCACGACGCCGTTTCGTGCAGGGCCTGGCACTGGGTGCCGCCGGGCTGGGGCTTGGCCTCAACGCCCGTCAACTACTGGCCAGCCAGGGCCATACCGGCGCCCCGACCCTCACCGGTGATACTTTTCACCTGACGCTGGGCGGAACCGACGTCAATATCACCGGTAAGACCCGCCCGGCCACCACCATTAATGGCGGCATTCCCGGCCCGACCCTGCGCTGGAAAGAAGGTGACACCATCACCCTCAAGGTGACCAACCTGTTGCCTGAAACCAGCTCCATACACTGGCACGGCATTCTGCTGCCCTTCCAGATGGACGGCGTGCCGGGATTGTCCTTCGATGGCATCGCCCCCGGCGAAACCTTTACCTATCGCTTTACCGTGAAACAAAGTGGCACCTACTGGTATCACAGCCATTCCGGCTTTCAGGAACAAACCGGAATCTATGGCGCCATCGTGATTGACCCTCGCGAGGCGACCACACGCACCGAAGCGCGTTATCACGCGGACCGTGACGAAGTGATTCTGCTCTCTGACTGGAGCGATGAAGATCCTCAGCATATTTACGCCACACTGAAAAAACTCAGCCATTACTACAATTTCAATGAACGCACCGTATTCGACACGCTGCGTGATTTTCGCAACAAAGGGGTGATCGAAACGCTCAAGGACCGGCACATGTGGAACAACATGCGCATGAGCCAGAGCGACCTGGCGGACGTGACCGGCTACACCTATACCTACCTGATGAACGGGCAAAGCCCCGCCAACAACTGGACCTGCCGATTCAAACCCGGCGAACGAATCCGCCTGCGCTTCATCAACGCCAGTGCCATGACCTTCTTCGACATTCGCATTCCCGGCCTCGACATGACCGTGGTCGCCATGGACGGCCAACCGGTAAACCCGGTGGATTTCCATGAATGCCGACTGGGCGTGGCAGAAACCCTGGATGTGATCGTGGCCCCGAAAGCCGATCAGGCCTACACCCTGTTCGCCCAGAGCATCGACCGCAGCGGCTTCGTACGCGGCACGCTAACACCGGATGCCGCCCTCTCCGCTGCGGTGCCGGACATGGACGCGCCCCCGCCACTGGGCCACACCGAAATGGGCATGGGCGCTGTGGACCATCAAGCGTCGGGTCATCAATCCATGGGGCATCAATCCATGAGTCATGGCGCCATGGACCATGACGGCATGAAAATGGGGGATATGAAACACCACGGCACATCCCCTGCCCGCCCGGTTCCCTTTGCCATGGACAGCAACAACCCGGACCTGCCGCCACGCGACAGCGCCATCGAACATCCTGCCAGTGAATTTGGCCCCGGCGTCGACATGCGCGCCATGGCGCCCGGCGACATGCTGGCCGACCCCGGCATTGGCCTGCGTGACCGGCCCTGGAAAGTGCTCACCTATGCCGACATGGAAACCCTCGGCAGCACTCCCGACAACCCCATCGACAGCCTTCAAGCGGACCGGGAAATCGTGCTGCATCTGACCGGCAACATGGACCGGTACATGTGGAGTTTTAACGGCATCAAGTTTGCCGATTCCGTACCGCTGGAACTGTTCCACCACGAGCGGGTGCGCATCACCCTGGTGAACGACACCATGATGACCCATCCCATTCATTTGCACGGCCTATGGAGTGATCTGGAACTGGGTAACGGGAAACTGCTGCGCAAGCACACCGTCACCGTCAAACCCGGCGAAAAACTCAGCTACCTGGTGCGCGCCGATGCCCTCGGTCGCTGGGCCTATCACTGCCACCTGCTCTATCACATGGAGGCAGGCATGTTCCGGGAAGTGCGCGTCGTTGATGGCAGCAACACCCCTTCCATTCCAGATACACAGACACAGGGCATGCACGACACACATGGCAAAGATCATGGAGGGCACCGCTCATGAAAACATTGATGACGCTCCTGGCAGGCAGCATCACACTGACGGCCACCTCGCCAGCCCTGGCCATGAATAAAAACGAACCGCGTTTTACCCGTGTCATCGTCGACCAGCTGGAAGCCCGTGACAGCGATGAAGGCACCGTCATGGCCTGGGAAGCCAGCGGCTGGCATGGCGGCGACCTGAACAAGCTGTACTTCAGCACCGAAGGCGAACGGTTAATGGACCCGGAGCACGACGGTGAGGACACCAGTACCGAGGCAGCAGAAACCCGCCTTGCCTGGAACCGGGCCTTTGCTCCCTTCTGGGACTGGCAGCTGGGCGTACGGCGGGACTGGCAACCGGACGATCCCAACCGGGACTGGGCCAGCATCGGTGTTCAGGGCGTCGCGCCCTACCTCTTCGAAGTGGACGCCAACCTGTTTATCGGCGAAGAGGGCCTGACCAACCTGCGCCTGGAAGCCGAATACGAGTTGCTCCTGACGCAAAAGTGGATACTGGTTCCGGAGATCGAAGCCAACCTCTATGGCAAGGACGACCCGGAACTGGGTATCGGCGACGGGCTTGCCAGCCTGGAAGCCGGCCTGCGCCTGCGCTATGAAATTCGCCGGGAAATTGCGCCCTATATCGGGGTCAACTGGGAAAAACAGTACGGCGACACGGCGGACATAACACGGGCAGCCGGCGGAAAAACGGAAGAAGGCACCGTTGTTGCGGGCATCCGTTTCTGGTTCTGATCTTGCCACGGATGTGCCCGGCCGCCATGGCCGGCGCATCCACCAATTCTTTCATTGTCAGGGAGAACACGATGAAAACCGTCATTAGGGAACCTCTGAAAAACTCCTTACATGCTCAGTCGTTCAGGCTGGTTCACAATCTAGGCGCAATTTTGAAGGTGTATGTCGATCCATCGAGAAATTGCAACGACGAGTGTGGGCCAGCCTGAAAGACCCGGAGGGCGAGACCTGAAGCGCCCATCTGCTGCGCCTTGCCTCTAGGAAAGGGAACCACCCTGTCCGTCGAGACAAGACACAACAGCTGCACGCTTCAGTTCTCGCTGAGCACGCAAGGAGTTTTTCAGAGGTTCCCTAACTCTGCTCGTTATCGCGCTGCTTGCCACCGCCATCATCGGCATCGTCATTGCCACAGGCAGCTACAATTTTGCGGCCGACGAACCGCACTGGAGCGTGACCGAGAAAATCATCGGTACCGCTCGCCACCGCTCCATTGACCTGCGAGCAAAACATATTCCGGTGCCCAACGACCTGGATGATCCGCAACGAATTGGTCGGGGCGCAGAGCACTACCAGGCCATGTGCGTGGGCTGCCACCTGGCGCCGGGAATCGAGGAGAGCGAACTGCGTGAAGGCATGTATCCGCAACCGCCAGCATTGGCGGAACACGGGATTCATGATCCGAAAGGCGCCTATTGGGTCATCAAGCACGGCATCAAAATGAGCGGCATGCCCGCTTGGGGAAAAAGCCACGACGAGCAAAGCCTGTGGGACATGGTGGCGTTACTCAGCGCCCTGCCCTCACTGAGCGAAAACGATTGGCAGGCACTACTGGACGACTCAGGCACAGCACCCGCCGGCCAGGGGCACGGCGGTGCAGGCCATCATCACTGAAAACCAGCAGTCAACGGTAACCGTGCCCTTGATCATTTCATTACAGCGACCAAGAGCACTCACCTAACCGGAGCAGTTGTCGTACTCGTCCGTTTCCAGGCTGCGCAGCTCGCCATTATTCTGAATCTGGATATCCAGGTCCCGCAGGTGACCATCACCGATACCGTAAATCCAGCCGTGAATGGTCAACGGCTGATCGCGACGCCAGGCTTCCTGAACCACGGTGGTGTTGGACACATTGATGACCTGGCGAGCCACGTTCAGCTCACACATCTTGTCCACCCGCGCCTGGTCATCCGGCAGCTCGGCCAGGTTCTTGCGATTGCGCAGGTACAATTCGCGCACCTGCCGCAGCCAGTTGTCGATCAGGCCATGGGGCACATCTTCCATGGCCGCCTTGATACCACCACAACCGTAATGCCCCACCACCATGATGTGCTTCACCTTCAAGACATCCACGGCGAATTGCAGCACTGACAGCAGGTTCAGGTCAGTGTGGTTGACCAGGTTCGCCACATTGCGATGAACAAACAGCTCACCGGGCATCATGCCTACCACTTCGTTGGCTGGCACCCGGGAATCGGCACAACCGATCCACAGATATTCCGGGTTCTGCTGTTCACCCAGCGCCTTGAAGAAGCCGGGGTGGCGCTCTTCGATTTCGTGGCGCCATTTTTCATTGTTGGAAAACAGTTCAGGTAGGGATTTCATGGTCTCTCGCTTTTTTACGCAATCATGCTACACGCGGCACGCTAACACGCCGCCTTAACCACCGGTCATATTCATAAATCGTACCAATTGCTCACCCGGGGCCAGATTAAAGTCGTGCCGCTCCGGCTTGATGGCCATGGCATCAATGATCGCCTGGCGCAGGGGGGCATCATCCGTGGGGTGCGCCCGCAGTACCGCACGCAGGTCCACACTGTGTTCGTGACCCAGGCACAGAAGCATACGGCCTTCGGCGGTAATTCTCACCCGGTTACACAAATGGCAAAAGTTTTGTGAGTGAGGAGAAATAAACCCGATGCGGCTATCACTGCCCGGCACCTGCCAGTAACGGGATGGCCCGCCGGTTTTTTCTGCCATGGGCACCAGCGTCAGTCGCCGGGAGAGCTGGTCGCGCAGCGCCTCGGAGGAGACGAACTCCAACGCCCGGTCATGTTCGCTGATGGCCCCCAACGGCATTTCCTCGATAAAGGAGATATCCAGCCCCTTCTCAATAGCAAAATCCACCAGCGCCGGCACCTCATCCTGATTGCGTCCCCGCAGGATCACGCTGTTCAGCTTGATGCGGCGGAAGCCGGCATGGCGGGCCGCCTCGATCCCCGCCAGTACCTTGTGCAAATCGCCGGTGCGCGTGAGGGCGCGGAAGCGCTGCGGGTCCAAGGAATCCAGGCTGATATTGAGCCGATCCACCCCCGCCGCCTTCAGAGCCTGCGCGTGGCGGGGTAAGCCAGCGCCATTGGTGGTCATATTCAGTTCACGCAGGCCGTCAATGGCACCAATATCGTGCACTAACCGCGCCACATCCCGGCGCACCAGGGGCTCCCCACCGGTCAGGCGAATGCGCTTTACCCCCAGCTGCACCAGCACCCGTGCCAGCCGCCCCATCTCTTCCAGGGTCAGCACCTGGGCGCGGGGAACAAAGGTCATATCCTCCGCCATGCAGTACACACAGCGGAAATCACAGCGGTCCGTCACCGACAAGCGCACGTAATCAATGGTGCGCCCGAAGCGGTCCTGCAGTACCGGATTGTCAGTGGAAGCATCAGCATTCATGCCGGTACTGTAGCAAATGCGGGGCCAACCCGGACAATCAGCCCCCCTTACGCCTGTCGGGCCATCCCGGCTCCGGTTGGTCAGGCCCTTGCCGGTCTTGTTAGAATGTTCGCCGACCTGAATACAGGGCGCGATCAGGCCATGAAAACGTCATGACCGCCACGCCTCTTATTCCGAATTCATCTACCCCTAAAGGGTTTCCATGCAAATTTCTGAAAATGCCGTAGTGTCCATCCACTACACCCTGACCAACAACGCCGGTGAAACCATCGATTCTTCCGTCGAGCGTGGCGAGCCCCTGGCGTACCTGCACGGCGCCGGCAACATCATTCCGGGCCTGGAAAACGCTCTGGTCGGCAAGGCCGCCGGCGACAAGCTGGACGTCACCGTGACTCCGGAAGAAGGCTACGGCGAACGTCACGAGCAGCTGATTCAGCAAGTGCCGAAAACCGCCTTTGAAGGCAACGAAGACAACCTGCAGCCGGGCATGCAGTTCCAGGCGCAGACCGAAGCCGGTCAGCGCGTCTTCACCATCACCGCCGTTGAAGGCGATGAAGTGACCGTCGATGGCAACCACCCGCTGGCAGGTGAAACCCTGAACTTCGCCGTGGAAGTGACCGACGTGCGTGAAGCATCCGCCGAAGAAAAAGAGCACGGCCATGTACATGGTCCGGAAGGTCACGATCACTGATCGCTGACGGCTCGCAAGAAAAAGGCTCCTTCGGGAGCCTTTTTTTATGCCGTTTTGCGGCTGCAGCATCCTTCATTGACCACACCTGACCCAGGCGCACGCTCCTATACCTGCCCGTCTTGGTATATCCTTGGGCCTTCGTTTCCATCCGAATAGTCGTATGACCCACCCCGGCCCCATTGGCATTTTTGACTCCGGCATCGGCGGCTTGTCTATCGCCCGCCGTATTCGCGAGCTGCTGCCCAACGAAAACCTGCTCTACGTGGCGGACTCCATCCACGCGCCCTACGGCGAAAAATCAGAGCACTACATTCAGCAGCGCTCCGATGCCATTACCCGGTTTCTCATGGAAAACGAGGCGAAAGCCATCGTGGTCGCCTGCAATACCGCTACCGTCTCTGCCATCCGGCAGCTGCGTGCCGATTACACCCTGCCCATCATCGGCGTCGAGCCAGGTATCAAACCGGCGGCCCTGCAAAGCAAGAGTGGTGTTATCGGGGTACTGGCCACCAGCCAGACGCTGAAGAGTGAGTCGTTCAACAACCTGAGCCGGCTGTTCTCGGAAAACGTGCGCGTGGAAATCCAGCCCTGCCCCGGGCTGGTTGAACAAATCGAAGCGCTGGAGCTGGACAGCGAAGCGACCCAAACCCTGGTCGCCCGCTATGTGCAGCCACTGATCCAGAAGGGGGCGGATCATATCGTCCTGGGCTGCACCCACTATGCGTTTCTGGCGCCGCTGATTCGCCGGGCAGCGGGTGTCCACGTGGAAGTGGTTAATACCGATATGGCGGTAGCCCGCGAAACCGTGCGGCGACTGCAGATGCACAATTTGCTATCCGATAGCCCACAAGCAGGCAGCGCCACGTTCTGGAGCAGCGCCGAACCGTCCCTGGCTCACCGGCAGCTCTCAGAGCTCTGGGGCGAACGACTCATCGTCCACCCCATGCGCTAGGGCGCCTCAAACAACGTCAGGAATCGACGGCAAGCACCTTGTTCTGACTGGTGAAATGCTTCCGGTATTCCACCATTTCCTCCACGGATACCGGCAGGTAGCAGCGGAACAGGGCGTTCCAGTTTTCCTTCACCTGGATGTTGTTCTTTACACCCTCTGCGCCATTGAAGTTGAGGGTGATAGAGCCGTCGGCATTTTTCTCCGCCTTGTTACTGTTGGTATTGAAAGGCTCCGTCACCACCCAGCCTTTTTCATCGTAGATGGTGATCGACCAGTAACCCGAATCCTCGTAACGCAGATTGGGCGGCATAAAGGTGACACTGCTGGGCTCACCCTTTTTTGCGCCCTCATCACCGGGCAGCACCACAAAATAATAGGCGTGCTTGGCCGGTAGCCCCGCCCATCCAGCCAGATTGATCATCTGATACTGCGGTGTCTTGATATCCTCGATGTCATCAATAAAGCCTTCTTCGATCACTCCTTCCGTTACCGCCCGGGTGATCAGCTCCCCCCGCAGTTTGTTGAAGGATTCCACATCATATTTCACTTCCGATACATAGGGTTTTGCTGAACCGGCTTTGACCGTTACGGCATCCTGCCGCTGGCGCATTTCTTCCATGCCTTTTTCATCATAACTGCGCGGCTGGGTGCGCATGAAAAGGTAGACATGATCACCGTAGGACACATCGCTTTTGTTCAGGGTCAGCGTATCGCCGGGATAAGCCACACCGATGGTCACCGAGTTTTCATCCAGCACCTGAACCAGTTGCAGCAGGTCATAGTCCGGAATCGTAATGGTCAGGCCATCAGAGATATCGAACACGCCATAGGAATAGATGGCATCGAAGTTGGAACGAATCACCGTCTGGTTGTCCAGATCAATGCCCTGGCGTTCGTGACGGAAAGTATTGGGGCCACTCTGCAGGGTTTCTGCCGCCAGGTATTTTGCAGTTTCTGCACGCACCACGTTTTCCATGGTGGCCATTTCACCGCCGCTGGCCTCAAAGGCCGGGCTGCTGGCCAGTGCCATGCCATTTCTACCCACGCCGGTATCCAGTGATGCCGTGTCAGATCCGGACTGAGTCTTTTCAGCGTTTTCCGTTTTTTCTGTGGACGCTGCATCCCGGTCATTACAACCCACCAACCCCATAATCAGAAAAGCGATGGACAAACCGAAAACTGTTTTCATATTCATGTGCTGCTCCTTTGGCACAAAACCCTGATACTGGGCATCAGGATCGTTCGTAAGTGCGCCTGCTAAACCGCCTGCCTGTCAGGCACCAGAAACCCTCAGTCCAGAAACTGCATGTTAAAGCCAAGGTAAATCTGCCACTCGGGCTGCCCCGGGCCTTCATCCGCCACGGAAAACTGGGGTTCGACGAAGACGTTATAGACCGTCTTGTCCTTCTTGATGACCTGGCCGATACCAATCCCCAAGGGCATGCTGTAGTCGCCATCTTCAAGATCGAATACCCAGATCGGCGCCGAACGCAGGTACTTGCCACCGCCCAGCTGATACATGGCAAACGGCTGGAAGGCCGCCATGTTCACATCATCACGCGCATCATCACCGGCGAAGCTTTCCTGCCAGGTCAGCAGATAGCCGTACTGCAACTTGGGGGAATTCGCGTTGAACAACACATTGGCAAAACCGGCAGACCATTTCTCGCTGCCGAGCTCGTCTTTTCCTGCCGTCGGCGCCGTTATCTGGGGGCCGATACCGAAACTCACTGCCGGATTACCGGTATCAATCAGGTAAGCGGCAAACATATTCAGATCGCCGACACCGGTCTCCTTCTCCCCCCGTGGGGGCGTCGGGAAGGTGTTGATCGGCAGAGACGCCCGCATGAGCCACTTGGAATCCCCCACCGAGAAAGGCTTGGCAAAACGCAGCCAGGCCTGATTGGCAGAGTCATCGGATTCCGTGAGCTCACCGATGTAGTAATCCTGAATATTGAAAGCCGTCATGTTGGCCAGTGGATTATTCGCCTGGGCGGCGGCACTGGATGCGTCCTGTGCCGTGGCGGGAGCCGTCAGCGCAAGCAAGAGACCGCCCCCAATCACATTGATTTTCTTCAGCATATTCTTCTCCTTGAAACAAAATGACCAAACCCCTTTTCTGTGCACCCTCTATCTTTTTGGCAGCAAGCTCATGTCCGAAAAACCGCAGTCACCAGAGAATATTCCCTCCTCTGGCTTTCGCCAAAAATAAAAACGCCCGACTCCGGTGACACGGAAATCGGGCGTCTCTGCTACTTCACGCGCATGTCTCTTGCACGTTCTCAATCATCGCTATGGCGTTACGATGTTGAACCAGAACTCGAAGTCATCCAGGCAGGACATCATTTCATTCAGTGCGCCCTGCTCTCCGGAGACCGTCACATCGCCCTTCTCCATGGCTTCTTCCAAGGTGATCTGCTGAAGCATGAATGCATCCAGTGTCTCACGGCTCAGTGAAACGGTGGCATCCGCCTCGTCAAACTGGCGACCTTCGGTGTGATTCAACACCCCATGCACCATTTCCACCGCATACTGTTGCTCGATGTCGGTAAAGTCGAAGTTGAGCTTGATATGCTTGCCTTCGGCCTTGTCGCTGTTCAAGCGCACGGCCAGGAAATCGAAGAACAGGCCCAGGTCCATGGCACGAACGGTGTCCGGGCTGGCGGTATTGGGCGTCGGCAATTGCGCCACACCATTGCGCAGTTCCTGGGCGCCGCTCAGGTAGAAGTTACGCCACGGACCACTTTCTGCCTGATAACCCATCTGCTCCAGCGCGTCGGCTTGCAGGTTCTTGGCTTCCTGGTTATCCGGGTCGGCGAAGACGGCATGATTGACCACTTCCGCCACCCAGCGATACTCCCCTTTTTCAAAGTAGTCACGGGCCTTGTCCAGCAACGCATCCACACCGCCCATCATCTCCACGTAACGCTCGGCCGCATCCGCCGGAGGCAGTTCGTGCAGGGTCGCCGGGTTGCCGATAAACCAGCCCAGGTACATAACATAGGTGGCCTTCACGTTGTGGCTGATGGAGCCGTAGTAACCGCGGTTGGAAAAGTTCTTGGCGATGGCATCGGGCACTTTGATCTGCTCGGCAATCTCCAACATGGTGTAGCCCTGATTGGCCATGCGCAGGGTTTCATCATTGATGAAGCGATACATATCGCGCTGCAAGGCAATGTGTTCGTTTACCTTGTCCTGCCCCCACACCGGCCAGTGGTGCATGGCGTACATGACTTCCACCTCGTCGCCCCACATGTCCAGCGCCTGGTTCAGGTACTTGGACCAGGCCAGCGGATCGCGGATCTTGGCGCCACGCAGCGAGTAGGTGTTATGCAGGGTATGGGAGGAATCCTCGGCCGTGTTCAGCGCCTTCTTTTCCTTGATGTAGTAGAGCATCTCTGATGGCGCCTCGGAGCCCGGCGCATAGAGGAATTCATAAGTCAGCCCGTCAATCTTGTGCACTTCACCGGTCTTCTCAATGATCGTGGTGGGCGGGATCAGGGTGACCGTACCGGCAGAGGTCGTGGAGCCCAGGCCGGCGCCAACCTGGCCTTCCTCGCTGGGCGGCAGCAGGTTGCCATACATGTAGCTGGCACGACGACTCATGACGTTACCGGCCATGACATTCTCGGCAACGGCAGCCTCAAGAAACCCCACCGGAGCGTAAATTTCTACCTTGCCGGCTTTCACATCGGCTTCGTCAACCACACCACGCACGCCACCGTAATGATCCACATGGCTATGGGTATAGATCACCGCCACGACCGGTTTTTCCGGCCGGTGCTCATAGTAGAGATCCAGAGCCACCTTGGCTGTTTCCGCAGAGATCAGCGGATCCATGATAGTCAGGCCCTTGTCACCTTCCACGATGGTCATGTTGGACAGGTCCTGATTACGCACCTGATAAATGCCCTCAGTGACTTCGAACAGGCCGGAAATATTCAGCAGCTGGGACTGGCGCCACAGGCTGGGGTTGACGGTGTCCGGTGCATCGGCGCCTTCCTTGATGAAATCGTACTTGGCCGGATCCCAGATCAGGTTGCCGTCTTCACCCTTGATCATGGCTTGCGGCAACGGAGCGATAAAGCCCTTGTTGGCCAGCTCGAAGGAGGTGTTATCCGAGAAAGGCAGATAGTCTTTCAGCGCCTGATTACTTTCCTTGGTAGCGGCCTCAGCGGGCTTGGGGCCTTCTTTCTCTGCCGGAGCCTTGTCAGATTTTTTCTGCGGCGCCTTTTCCGCTACCGCCGGTTGGCCGGCCTCTTTCTGTTGCCCGGCCGATTGTTCGCCTTCGTCACCACAGCCTGCAAGCATCAGGCAGGCTGTGAGACTGGAGTAGAGCAGTACGCTTTTCATAACAGCATTCCTTGTTGGAGAGTCCTTGTTCAAGGTCCGGCAATAGCTGTACCCATATGCCCACCTGAAAATCCATCATCCCGAAAGGTATTCAGGGTGTAAAGATTTGATATTTGCGCCCTCCAGCCAGCCTGATAGCCAGGGAACACCAGCGCTAGCGGGAAGGTATGCAACAAGGATCCCAGCATCCAGCACGGTTATTTCAATGCAGTGAATCACCGTGAATAGCCCTGAACAGAGAGCCAGTTCACGAAAAGCAAAAGACGAACCGCTTGAGCGTAATGCTCTGGCTCATGGTCAGGACTGCAGCCTGAAGGAGGGGGGACAGCCTAGTCAGCCCTTGAGATGGTTTCCTGCAATATCGTCATGTCCATATGGCTCTCCACCATATCGGCAAGCCTGTCCAGTTGCTGCTCCCGGTGAGCGGCATAATCTACGCTGCGATTATCGTGCAGACCGGCCCAGGCAAGGATGGCGTTGCCACTGTCTGCCACATCAAACAAACCGTGCAGGTAACAACCCATCACCTGGCCATCCTCACTCATGGCCCCATCGTATCGACCACCCAGCATCAGCATGGGGCGGCTCAGAGCCTCTCCGCGGGTAATGCCGTTATGAATCTCGTAACCTTGAACAGGCAAACCTGAGGGCAGCAGCTTTCCCGCTGTGTTGGCAAGCTGCTTGCCCGCTATCAACTCGGTGCTCATGGCCAGCCAGCCCAGCCCCTGGCTGCTACCTGGATCACTCTCCAGCCCCTGAGGGTCATCAATCCGCTCGCCGAGCATCTGAAAGCCACCGCAAATACCCAGCACCTTGCCGCCGTAACGCAGATGCTTTTCGATCTGTTTGTCCCACCCCTGTTCACGCAGGAAAGCCAGGTCCGCACGGGTGGCCTTGCTGCCGGGGAGGATCACCAGATCCGCCGCCGGCCAGGGCTCGCCCATTTTCACAAAACGCAGGTTGACCTGCGGATGTAGACGCAAGGGATCAAAATCATTGTGGTTGCTCATACGCGGCAATAGCGGGACAACCACATTGAGGGCATCCCTTTCGTGTTCGCCCTGTTCATCCACCGCGTCTTCCGCATCCAGGGTCAGGCCATGGAGATAGGGCAACACTCCGAACACCGGTTTGCCGGTGCGCGCTTCCAGCCAGTCCAGGCCGCCTTGCAGCAAGGAAATATCGCCACGGAAACGGTTGATCACAAACCCCAGGGTGCGCTGCTGTTCGCTTTTCGACAAAAGATCCAGCGTACCGGTGAGGTGCGCAAAGACACCGCCGCGATCAATGTCCGCCACCAGGATTACCGGGCAATCCACCATTTCGGCAAAGCCCATGTTGGCAATGTCGTTATCGCGCAGATTGATTTCCGCCGGGCTGCCCGCGCCTTCGGCGATGATCACATCGAACCGGGAAGACAAATCCTGCCAGGCCGCCAGCACCGCCTCCCGGGCGGTTTCCTTGTAGGCGTGGTAATCCAGCGCCTGCATATTGCCCAGCACCTGGCCGCGGATAATGACCTGCGCGCCCATGTCGGTCTGCGGCTTGAGCAACACCGGGTTCATATCACTGTGTGGCTCCACCCCGCAGGCCAGTGCCTGCAACGCCGTCGATCGGCCGATCTCGCCCCCGTCCACGGTCACCGCACTGTTCAACGCCATGTTCTGCGGCTTGAACGGCGCCACCGAATAACCGCGCCGGGAAAACCACCGGCATAACGCCGCCACCACCGTGCTCTTTCCCGCATCGGAGGTGCAGCCCTGCACCATTAGCGCAATCATGAGCGACAAGCCTCAAGCCGCAAGCTACAACATGAAGAACACCATGAAGAAGACCGCAGCACTATCGCCGCGTCGCAAACGCTAGAGGTTATTCGCGTGGCATGACATACCTGCTTGCAACACCTCTCTCGCGTTGCAGCTTGTAGCTTGTAGCTTGTAGCTTTCCTCACAGCCCCTCCCCTTCGGCTTACCTGGTTTCGCTATTAATTATTCATTATTAACTATTAATTAAAGTTCGACTCCCTTCTGCGCTTTCACCCCCAGATCCTTAAACGCATGCTTCACCACCTTCATTTCTGTGACGGTATCCGCCAGCTCAATCAGTTCCTTTGGCGCATAACGGCCGGTGACCACGGCGTGCTGCATGGCCGGGCGATTTTGCAGGTCGTCCAGCACCCGATCCAGATCAAGGTATTCGTAGCGTAATGCGATATTGAGTTCATCCAGCAGCACCATGTGGTAGCTATCGTCCTGGAGCATGGCACTGGCGATATCCCAGGCAGCATTGGCGGCCGCCACGTCGCGCTCCCGGTCCTGGGTATCCCAGGTATAGCCTTCGCCCATCACGTGATAATCCACATTGGGAAGTTCTCGGAAAAATGCTTCTTCGCCGGTACTGAAGGCACCTTTAATAAACTGCACCACGCCCACTTTCATGCCATGGCCCAACGCCCGCGCCACCATCCCGAAACCGGAACTGCTTTTGCCCTTGCCCGGCCCGGTCAACACCAGCAGGATGCCCTGCTCCTTGTCGGCATTGGCGATACGGTCGCGCATGATTTCCTGTTTTTTGGCCATGCGCCAGGCATGGCGTTCGGGGGTTTTCGCATCGTCACGCATGGTCGTCTCCTGTGCGGGAAAGGGAATCCTGATCGGAAAAAATCGCTTCAGCTCGAAAGTGGCCGTTAAAGATATCCGCCACCACTTGCGGGGCCGACGGAAAATAGCCGTGGAAGAAACTCGCCACCAGGCCCTTATCCTGATAGATCGGCTCGCCTTCCGTACCGGTTTGTTTCTGGCTGAAAACAGTGGGCGTTAACGGCGTCGACAAACAGCCATGGTGGAAGGTATGCCCACGCAGCTCCCCCTGTGGAGTGGCCAGCGACTGCATGCCCAGCCCCTGCAGTTTTTTCGTCAGCGCTGCCTCACCCGGCAACAGCCCGAAACCGGCATGGCGCTTTTCGTCGCCGTCTACCAGGGTAGCCATGCAACTCATCAAGCCGCCGCACTCGGCCAGAATCGGTTTGCCGGCAGCGTGGTGGTCGCGAATGGCGTCGCCCATGAGCGTATTCATGGCCAACGCTTCCCCGTGCAGTTCCGGGTAACCGCCCGGCAGCCATAGCGCATCTACCTGGGGCAACGCGGCATCCTGCAATGGGGAAAAGAACGTCAGGGTTGCCCCCATCTGACGAAGCACATCCAGATTGGCGGGATAAATAAACGCAAACGCGGCATCACGGGCAACACCAATATGGCAACCTTCCAGCAAGGGCGGCAACGGTTCAGGCGCCGCTGCGGAAAAACTCACCGGCTGCGGTAACCGGTCCAGCCCTGCCTCCTGCAATACTGCTGCCGCCTCATCCAGACGCGCATCCAGATCCGCCAACTCACTGGCCTGCACCAATCCCAGATGTCGCTCGGGCAGAGTCATGGCCGCGTGCCGTGACACCGAGCCCAGCAGGGTCAGCCCCGCCGGCATCCCTTCACGTACCAGGTCACCATGGCGCTGGCTGGCCACCCGGTTGGCGATCACTTCATTTACCATCAGGTCATCGCGATAACTGGCCAGCCCCAACGCGACGGCACCGAACGTTTGCGCCATGCCCCAGGCGTCGATCACCGGCAAGGCGGGGATACCCGCCAGCACCGCCAGATCCGCACTGGATGGTGTGCCGTCGAATAGCCCCATGGCACCCTCTACCAGAATCAGATCAGCCTCTTGCGCGGCCTGCGCCAGCCGCCAGCGGCATTCATCCTCACCGGTCATCCACGGTTGCAACTGGTACACCGGAGCGCCGCTGGCCTGCTCCAGAATCATCGGATCCAGATAGTCCGGGCCGAACTTGAACACGCGAACCCGGCGCCCCGCATTGCGGTGCAGCCTTGCCAGCGCTGCGGTAATCAGGGATTTACCCTGCCCGGAACCCGGTGCGCTAATCAGCGCCGCCGGCACCGTGGCATTCAGTAAGGTTGCCATCGTAGAACTCATTCTCGTTTGATTTTCCAGCCACGCCGGAGGCGCTAGCCAGGGACAAACACCGGCGCACCATTCACTTGTGCCACCACCAGCTTCTGATCGTAAAGACGTTCCAGCGCCTCCGGCACCAGCATGGCGTGCGCCGGGCCGAAGCACAGCTCTCCGTCCGGATAGAGCAGTAGCAGGTGATCACACCAGCGGGCGGCCAGGTTCAGATCGTGCAGGCACATAAACACCGCCGCGCCGTTATCGGCCTGTTGATTCAACAGTTCCATAACGGCCACTTGATGATGTAAATCCAGGTGATTGGTGGGTTCATCCGCCAGCCAGATCGTGGGTTGCTGGGTCAGCGCCGTGGCAATGGACACCCGCTGCCGCTCGCCGCCGGACAAGGTACTCACCAGGCGATCCTTGAGCAGGTTCAGCGACAACGCAGACAAGGCCTCTTGAGCGAAACGAATATCCTCGGCGCTCTCGCGTTGCCAGGCAGACAAAAAAGGATGGCGGCCAATCAAAACCGTTTCCATCACCGTGGCGGGGAAGCTGTCTTGGCGCTCCTGGAACACCACCGCTACCTGCCGGGCCACGTCCCGGCGCGACAGGCTTGCCAGCGACGAACCATTGAGACTCACCCGACCACGCCGCGGTGGCCGCAAACCCGCCAGGGTATGCAGCAACGACGTTTTGCCCGCCCCGTTCGGTCCCAATACGCCCCAACGCTGGCCGGATTTCACCTGCAAACTAAGAGGCTCACCATCCGCACGGCCGGGGATATCGACAATCAGATTTTCAATGTCCAGCACCGCCATGGCGCTCTCCGTTTGGTGACACAGGTTCCGGGCAATGCCTTTGCCGATCCATCAGCGGTTTCGATGCAGCAAAAACAGGAAAGTGGGCACCCCCAACAGGGCCGTAATCACCCCCACCGGCAACTGTTCCGGCGCCATCACCGTGCGCGCCAGGGTATCGGCCACGGTCAGCAGGGTACCGCCGGCCAGCACACTGGCCGGCAGGATGATGCGCTGATCATTGCCCAGTAGCAGCCGCAGCATGTGCGGCACAATCAATCCAACAAAGCCCACGCTACCGGCCGTGGTCACCGCCACCGCGGTCAGCAGGCTGGCAAGGATATACACCAGCCACTCCAGCGGCTTTACCGCAATGCCCAACGCAGCCGCCTGCAACGGCCCCCGCGCCAGCACATTAAGACTGCGCCCCAACGGCAACGTGAGCAGTACCGCCGGAACCAATACCAGCCAGGCACCATAGGGCGCCCGGGCGTAACTCAAATCGCCCATCAGCCAATACAGCATGCCCGGCAATCGATCCGCCGGGCTCATGGTCAACATGAAGGTAATTACTGCACCCCAACCGGCAGCCACCACCACGCCGGTCAGCAACAGTCGCGTCGGGGTCCAGCCACCGCCACCTTGCGCCAGACCAAACACCAGCAGGGTGGACAACAGGGCGCCGGCAAAGGCTGAGCCGGACACCAGCGCCAGCCCACCCCCAATCAACATGGCCCCCAGCGCGCCGACGGCCGCACCACCGGAAATACCCAGCACATAAGGATCCGCCAGCGGATTGCGCAACAGCACCTGCATCAGGGCCCCGGCCAACGCCAGCAGCCCCCCGGTAGAAAAGGCCGCCAGCGCACGGGGGGCACGCAGCGACACGATCAGTTCCCGGTACAGTTCACTGCCACCACCGGTCGCCACCGCCCACAGGTCCTGTAGCGAAATCGACACACTGCCCACCGCCACCGACAGCAACAGCGCCAGCAGCCCCAAACCCGTCAGCCCCAGCAGGGCGGGAAGCGCCCGCTGCTTACTGGCGGGCACGGGCAGAATCCAGATGCCGGCACAGGGTACGGGCACCGGTCAGCATTTGCGGCGTGGGCCGCTGCAATGTGGAGGGCGAAACAAAAAACAGATTGTCGTTTTTCACCGCCTGCAGGGTGGCAAACTGCCGCCAGGGATCCAACCAGCCGGGGTCATCTTCGCCCATGCCCCCCGCAACGATGGCCTGCGGGTTTTTCTCCAGCACCGACTCCTTGCTGATACGCGGCGCCAGCGTGGGCAGATCGGCAAACACATTGACCCCGCCGCATACCTGGATGGCCTCACTGATCAGATGCTCGCGGTTCACCGTCATCAACGGCTCTTCCCACACCTGATAGAACACGCTGACTTTCGCCGCATCCGCGTAACGTTCACGCAGGGCATCAATGCCGGCGCGAAAAGCATCCGCCGCGCCCTGGCCAACCTGTTCCGTCCCGGCCAGCCGGGCAAACCGTTCCAGTGTGGTGCTCACATCGGCAAACCGGCGAGGTTCGCTGTAATACACCGGCAAACCCAGGGCCTGCAGACGTTCCACCTGGGGCAATGGATTGCCACTGTGCCAGGCCACAATCAGATCCGGTTCCTGCGACAGCACCGCCTCCAGATCCAAACGTTTGTAACTCCCCACCCGCGGTAATTTTTTCGCCGCTGGAGGGTAATCACTAAAACTCACTGCACCGACCATCTGCTCACCGGCCCCGGCCGCAAACAGCAGTTCGGTGGCTCCCGGAGACAAGGCGATAATGCGGCTGGCCGGTTTTTCCAGGCAGAGTTCACGCTGGGTATCGTCGGTGACACACACCGTCGCCATGGCCGTGTGAAACAGGGCCAGCATTGGCAGCAATAACCCCCAGCGTAAAACGCGCATCCACTCACTCCATCTGATGTTCCTGCACTACCTATCGTAGCGCAGGCTCAACATTACCGAACGCCCTGCGTTCATATAGTTCCAGCCACCAAAGTTCTGTGCGGTGGTGTATTCCTTGTCGAGCACGTTTTTCACCGCCAGACGTGTGGACCAGTTGGGCGCGAAATTCCAGCCCGCCCGCAGATCCAGCAAACCAAATCCGGACAGCCGCACGTCGTTATCGGCATCGTTATAACGGTGCCCCTGCAAGACCACACTGCCGCCCAGGGAAAACTCGCCCACGGCCCGGTCCAGGTCAAAACGAAAGCTGCGCTGGGACTGACGCTGCAGCACCAAGCCGGTGTCCCGGTCTTCCGGATCCTGAGCCGTAAAGGCCGCGCCGGCACGCCACTGGTTGATCTCCATGCCAACGGCCACTTCGGCACCACGAATACGTGCCCGGTTCACATTGAACGGTGCGTACCGCCCTCCTTGCAAGGCATAGGCAATCAGGTCATCCACTTCCGTCTGGTAGGCGGCGATATCCCAGAACCAGTGCTGATACTGGCCTCTTGCCCCCACTTCTGTGCTTTTTGAGCTTTCCGGGTCCAGTTGATCATTACCAAAGCCCGGGAAGTACAGATCATTGAAGGTGGGCGCACGGAAGGCGGTGCCATAGCTGGCCCGGAGCCGGTGGTGACTGTCCAGCTTGTAGCCCAGCGCCAGGCCTCCGGTGGTTTCACTGCCGTAGGCTTCGTTGTCATCGTAGCGACCGCTGGCCTGCACATCGACGTCACCAAAGTTCAGCAACAGCTGGGCAAAACCGGCGGTGTTTTCACGTTCGTCTTCCAGATACAAGGTCGTGCTGTCCACCAGATCCTGCAGGTAATCGGCACCCACCACCAACTGGTGATCCCCCAGCGCAAAAACGTTCTGCCAGTTCGCCGCTCGGCTGCGGGTGTTGAAGATGCTGTCCCGGTCCCCGTCGGTGAAGTTTTCATTGTCGTCACGGGCATCGCTGAGAATCAGTTTGCTCAGCCAGTTTTCCGTCACCCACAGCTGCCCTTTCACACCGGCAATCTGCATGGCGTAGTCAGTCACTTTTTCCTGCTCGGGGGTACTGCCTTCAAATTCGGTACTGCCCGCCGCCCGAAAACCGAACACGCCGATTTCCGCGTCGTTATCAAAACGGTGGGTCAGGCGAGCTACCGCAGACGTGTTGTCGTAACCGCGATCTTCGCTGCCCTCACGGATTTCCGTGCCATCGGTATCGAAGCGATCCACGGCCACGTTATAGCGCGTGCCATCCTGCTCGCCCTGGGCGCCGGCGGCGACCCGGCGGCTGTTGAAGGAACCACCGCCCAATTCCATCCAGCCGCTTTGCTCATTGCTCAGATTGCGGGCTCCCGGGGTAAAGACCTGCACCACACCGCCCACCGCATCGGCGCCATACAGGCTGCCACGGGGGCCGCGCACGATTTCGATACGGTCAATCAGCGTGGTGGGCAAAAACTGCCACGAAGGGCTACCGGCAGTGGCGGAACGCAACCGCACCCCATCGACCATCAGCAATGTGGAACTGCTACCGGTGCCCCGCAGGTACACACTGGTTGCCTTGCCGAAGGCACCGTTACCAGTGATATCCACGCCGGGTTGCCCGCGCAGCATCTCGGTCATGTCTTGCGGCTGGCGCTCACGCAATTGCTTTTCATCGATCACCGTCACCGACGACAACGAGGCCTCCGTGGTGCGGCTGGTCAACGTCGGCGTGACCACCACCGGATCGAGCATGGAAACCTGCAGGGCTGCAGAATGATCGGACTGCACGGGCTCGGCATAGGCAAACAGCGGCCACACAGACAAAGACATCGCGGCGCAGGCCGCAACGGAACGAAACAACATTGGAAGATCCCCCTCTGCCGTGCCCACCCGCACGGCCTGGATTTAGCCGCAGCAGAACAAGCACAGGGAGACAGGCGCCATCGCGCCAACACACCCCGCATCGCCCACCGCAACACCTGGTTGGAAGTCGCAGAGAACTTCCTTACCTTCTGGCCGGTCTCCGGGCTGATGAGCGAGGGGCGACCTCTCGACAGTCGCCTTCCCATGCAAAAGCACAGTGGCGTTCCGACTGTCGTTTACTCAATCACCGTTGCGGGGGCAGCGTCGGATTTAGAGCCAGAGGCTCTCACCGACTTCCCGTTTAACCCACCCTGTGTTCAGGGCAGGCACCGAAAGGTGGCGCGAAAATACCAATGGCGGGGGGAACAAGCAAACACAAAAAGGCTTTATGAAAGGAACTCACGCTGGCTTGAGCAAAACCTCAAGCCAGCGCAGACAGGGCGGAGCGCAAACGATCCCATTGCGCCTCACTCCCTGCCAGGCCCAACCGCAGGGCTTGCGGCTCGGCAAAATACCGCACCAGAACGCCCTGCCTTGCCAGTGCCTCGAAGTGCACCTGCGACTGGTCGCCCGGACACCAGGCAAACAAATGGCTGTCTCCCCGGGGAAACAACCCGGCATCATTCAGCAACCCATCCAGGCGCTTGCGATCCTCTCGCAACCGCTGGCGCTGCTGTTGCTGCCAGGCCTGATCCTGAATCGCCTGCGCCATCACATACCGCGCCGGGTGGCTCATGGCCCAGGGCCCCAATGCCTGCTGCAAGGCGTGGCACAGCGCCGGTTCAGCGATCACCAACCCGGCGCGTAATCCGGCAAGGCCAAAAAACTTTCCCAGGGAGCGCAACACAACCAGGCCGGTCAGGTGCGCATCCGTCGCCAATGTCTCCCCCATGCTGGCATCCAGAAAGGCTTCATCCACCACCAGCCAACCACCGCTGGTGGCCAGCTGCTGGTGCCAGCGCCGCAGCGTGGCGGCCGGCAACAGGGCTCCGGTTGGATTATTGGGATTCACGCATACCAGCACGTTCAGACCTGTCAGTGCTTTCTCAACCTCGTCCACGGTCAGCAACACCACCTCATGGCCACCCTGTTGCCAGGCGCGGGCGTGCTCGGCGTAGGCCGGCGCCACAACGCCCACCCGGCAGGGCAATCGCAGGGCCGGCAAGGTTTGCAGCGCTGCCTGGCTACCCGCCACCGGCAGGCAACCGGCACCCGCGGGCAAGCCCAGCCAGTCACGAGCCACCGCGTCCAGGCCATCATCGTCCTCCGGGAGACGCTGCCAGACCGACTCAGGAATAGTCGGCACGGGATAACCATACGGGCTGATGCCGGTGGATAGATCCAGCCAGTCGCTGCGCGGAATCCCCCATTGCCGGGCGGCCTGATTCAGGCGCCCACCGTGTTCCAGCCCTTCCGGCAATACACTCACAACAGCGCCCCCGCGATAAGCACCACCAGCCACAGCACCAGGCTACGCCGCACCAACACAATGGCCGCGTCGATACTGTTCGCATCTGCTGTGCGGCCGTCGCCCAGCAACGGTTTGTCTTTCCAGCCACCGTGGTACGGCGAACCACCGCCCAGCTGCACTCCCAACGCGCCCGCGCCGGCGGCCATCACCGGGCCCGCATTGGGACTATCGCAGGCAGCAGCTTGCTGCCGCCAGCAGCGCAACGCCAACCGGCAACGCCCGTGCAATCCGCCCACCAGCGCATAACTCAACGCCGTCAGCCTCGAAGGCAACCAGGCAAGCGCGTCATCCAGTCGCGCAGCCGCTTTACCGAAGCGCTCGAAACGGGCCGTGCGATAACCCCACATGGCATCCAGCGTATTCACTAACCGGTGCAGCACCGCCCCGGGCAACCCCGCCAGCACAAACCAGAACAGGCTGGCGAATACCGCATCGGCGCCATTCTCCAGCATGGATTCGGTGGCCGCCCGTGCCACCCCGTTGGTATCCAGCGCTTGCGTGTCACGACTGACAATCCGCGCCACCTGCTCTCTGGCCAAGGGCAAATCCTGCGCCCGTAACGGTGCGGCGACCGCACGGCCATGGTCGGCCAAACTGCGTGCCCCGATCACCCACCACAGGCCCCCCACATGCAATAGCCAGCCGGCCCATCCCGGCAGTACCACCAATAGCAACACAATCAGCAACACCACCGGCGTCACCAACAGACACAGCGCAGCAGCCCCATGGAGCACACCGCCCGATGCGTCCGCATTCCAGCGCAATTCCAGCCACCCGGCCAACCGGCCAAACATCACCAGCGGATGCCCGCGACGCGGTTCGCCGACCAGCGCATCCAGCAAAACCGCCGCCACCGCAGCGCTAATCAGGGAAACAGAAAGCATGATTTTAGTGTCATTGTCCGGCATCGATGCGGGGCAGTGTACTTGACACTCCCGGTTGCGGGGCAGAGGATTTGCCGCTTTCCGGCCCTGCGCCGCCCCTACCGGAGACGACCGTGAGCACGCCTTTGCCTTGGCAACAGCCGATTACCGCCCCCAGCGATAGCCATCGGCAAGCCGCCCTGCACCGCCAGACCCAGCTCACCAAACCTGCCGGTTCCCTGGGCCGCCTGGAGTCTTTGGCCGTCCAGCTGGCCGGCTTGCAGGCCACGGACCAGCCCCAGGCAGAACAAGTGAGCATGGCCGTTTTTGCCGCCGACCATGGCGTCTGCGAAGAAGGCGTTTCCGCCTTTCCTCAAGTGGTCACCGGGCAGATGATTGCCAACTTTGTCACTGGCGGGGCGGCCATCAGTGTTATGGCCGAACAACTGAACGCCGATCTGGAAGTCATCAACCTGGGCACCGTCGCGCCACCACCCATTAGCGACGGCGTTATTGATGAACAGATCGCCCCGGGCACCCGCAACCTGGCTCGACAAGCGGCCATGTCCGACACCCAGCTACAGGCCGCTCTCGCCGCCGGAGATCGCGCCGCCCAACGGGCCGCCGAGCGTAACGCTCACCTGTTTATTGGCGGCGAAATGGGGATTGGCAATACCACCAGCGCCACCGCCCTGGCCTGTGCGCTGCTGGACGAAGACGCGGCCGTCCTCGCCGGACCCGGCACCGGGCTGACACCGGAAGGGGTGTCCCACAAGATCGACGTGATTACACAGGCGCTGGTCCGTCACGGCAAACAATCCGACCCGTTGGCGGCACTGGCCTCATTGGGCGGCTTTGAAATCGCCGCTCTGGCCGGCGCCTTTATTGGCTGCGCGGTCCGTGGCATCCCGGTATTGGTGGATGGTTTTATTGTCTCCACTGCGGCCCTCGCCGCCTGCCGGCTCCGCCCGGAATTACGGGACTGGCTGCTGTTCGCCCACCAGTCACAGGAGCCCGGACATCAGCGCCTGCTGCAAGCATTGGATGCCAATCCGTTGCTGGATTTGTCCTTGCGATTAGGCGAAGGCAGTGGTGCTGCTGTAGCGGTACCGTTATTACGCAGTGCCTGCGCGCTGCATAACCGGATGGCGACCTTTGCCGATGCCAGTGTGAGTAATCAGAACGGATAAATTGTCGGATTACGGCTACGCCTAATACGACCTACGTGAGCGGGAATAGATACCAATGAGCACCACGTTTTTTGACTTGATTCGCCATGGTGAACCGGCTGGCGGTCAGATGTATCGGGGCCACAAGGACGACCCCCTGAGCGAGCTGGGCTGGCAGCAAATGCGTGACGCCATCCAGGCGGAGGATCAGTGGGACCACATCCTCACGTCACCCTTGTTACGCTGCCGGGAATTTGCCGCCGCACTGGCCAGGGAAAAGAATGTACCGATCACTGTCGCTCACGATTTCAAGGAAATCAGCTTCGGCGACTGGGAAGGCAAAACCCGTGAACAGGTAGCGCAGGAATACGGCGATCATCAGGCCAACTTCTGGCGCGATGCAGAAAGCCATCCACCGAGTAATGCGGAAACCGTTCAGGATTTTCATCAACGTATTGGTGAAGCCTGGGCGCTATGGCAGGAAACCTTGAAAGGCCAGCGGGTACTTCTGGTTTGCCACGGCGGCGTGATTCGCATGGTGCTGGCCCACGTACTGAGCATGGCACCCAGCAAAGCCATGGCCGGCTTCCAGGTGCCCTACGCCTGTCGCTCACAAGTACGGATTGATGACACCGAATTTGGAACCTTGAGCTGCCTGGTATCACACGGCTAGTATTTTTGTAGGAGCGCCACTTGAGGCGCGAACCGAGCGTCAGCGAGTGACGAGTTGCGAAAAGCAATAAAAACCAAAACCTTCCCGGGTTTTGATTTTCGAGACTCGCTACTCGTAACTCAAAACTGTGTTGTTCGCGCCTCAAGTGGCGCTCCTACAGAAAGGTCTAGCCCTTCAACGTCTGCGTAAGCCCCGCCACTGACAGCAGCACCGTATCGCATTTTTTTGCCAGTGACTGATTCAGCCAGCCCAGCTCATCGGCAAAGCGACGGGTTAACGGGTCCATGCCAATGGTCCCCAGCCCCACTTCATTGCTGACGATCACCACATTACCGGGGTACTGCCCCAGCGCCCCAAGCAAACTATCCCGCTCCCGGACAAACGCCGCGTCCCCGGCATGTAGCAAATTACTCACCCACAGGCTCATGCAATCGATCAAGACACAGGGAGCCGGTGACAACGTGGCCTGGCGGTTAAGCAAGGCGCCCAGATGCAGCGGCTCTTCCACTAACCCCCAGCTCGCCGGGCGTCGCATGCGATGGCGGCGAATGCGGTCGCTCATTTCACCGTCGCCCGCTGTGGCCGTGGCCACATACACCACCGGATCGTTTTGCTCGGTAACCCGCTTTTCTGCCAGTGAACTTTTACCGGAACGAATGCCGCCGAGAATCAGACTGTGCGGCATCAGTTTTTCTTCACAAACTGGGTCAGAATCACAATCCGCTGACCCTCTACCCGGCCTTCGATGTGCTCGGGGTTATCCTGAACCAGGGAAATATTGCGCACCGCGGTGCCACGCTTGGCGGTGAAATTGGCCCCCTTCACATTCAGGTCCTTGATCAGCGTGACCGAATCACCGGCTTCCAGCACGGCACCATTACTGTCGCGATGCAATTCCCGCGCTTCTTCCGTCTGACCTTCACCGGTCGCCTGGGCCCAGGCCAGGGTATCGTCATCCAGATACAACATATCCAGCAGATCCTGCGGCCAGCCCTCTGCCTGCAAGCGCGTCAGCATACGCCACGCCAACACTTGCACCGCCGGCACCGGGCTCCACATGCTGTCGTTCAGGCAGCGCCAGTGGTTGGCGTCTTCATTACCCGGGTTGTCCAGCTGGGTCTGGCAGGTTTCACACAGCAGCACACTCTGCTCGGCGGTGCCATCCGATTCCGGCGGCACCGCATACACCGCCAGGGCATTACCCGCGCCACACAGTTCACAGCATGAATTGGAGCGGGCAAGCAGCGAGGATTCCAGGGTCATGTAACACTCCTTTGTTGGGCGCGCAGTATAGCGGATTTGGTAGCCCCGAACCGGGCGCAGGTGACAGCAATGGTTTTTGGCCATTTCTGCCCCGGTAACAGGTTTCTCGCGTCTATCCACCCAGCAACCCGGAAAACGATAAAAACAATAACGTATCGCCCGGCGATACTGTGCTCCCCACCGGCACCACCGCCAGGCCGTCGGCCCATACTGCAGAACTGAGCATGCCGGAGCTCTGGTTGGGATGTTTTTGCAGGGTCAGCTGGCCGGAGTCAGACACGCACCGCACGCGCAGATACTCCTGCCGCTTGGCCGGTTTGTTGATGGCGAAATCCACGGGTAACGGCATGGCGGTTGGCAGCACCGCATCAGCACCACAAGAGCGCCGCAGGGTGGGTAACACCAACATCAGATAACACACCAGCACGGCAGACGGGTTGCCCGGCAAACCGAAAAACGGGATGTCATCAATGCGCCCGTAAGTGAACGGTTTTCCCGGCTTAATCGCCAGCCGCCAGAAATCCAGTTCGCCATGTTCCGCCAGCACCGCACGCAGATGATCCTCTTCGCCCACGGACACGCCGCCGGTAGAAATAATCACATCCGGACGCTGTGCGGAATCGGTGAGCACCCGGGTCAGGGTATTGCGGATAATGCCCGGATCATCGGGCAGGTGCTCGCGCTGCACATTCACAAACCCGCTCTGCTGTAACAGCTGCATCAGCTGCGGGCCATTGCTGTCGAAAATTTTTCCCGGCAGCGGTGTGTCTTCCGGCGACTGAATTTCATCACCGCTGGTAAGAACCAGTATTCGCGGCGCATTCACTTTCACCGCCGCGACGCCCACCGAAGCAATCAGGCCCACCGCCTGGGGCGTGAGCCGTTCGCCGCGCTGCATCACGACCTCATTGCATTGGGCATCCTGCCCCGCCGGACGAATATTCTGCCCGGCCGTGACGCTGTCTTTACCCGGCAACCGCACCCGGGTTTCGGCGATTTCGCAGTCTTCCTGCATCAACACGGTATCCGCCCCGGCAGGTACCGGCGCACCGGTGAAAATACGCGCCACCTGCCCCGGCGCCAGGCTCGCCGGCGCATCCCCCGCCGCCACCCGCAGCGGCATGGGCCGGGTCAGCCCCGGCTCGTCCAGGTCTGCATAACGCAGCGTCACACCATCCACTGCAGCGTTATCAAACGCCGGCACATTGACCCGGGAAGTCACCGCCTCAGCCAGGTATTGCCCCTGACAATCCGCCAGCGGGATCTCCCGGACCGCCCGGAAGGGGCGCGCCGAATCCAGCAGGCGCGCCAACGCCTCTGCCACCGGCATCAATGTCTGTTTGGATTCCTGCACGTTTCCTCCATGGTGCCGTCGCAGCGGCAGTTTTATCGGCGTACCTGGGCCACAAAATTACAGGGACGGTGCCGGGCATCCAGCTGCTCCTGAATGATGCGGTCCCAACCGGTGGCGCAGGCATTGTTGGAACCGGGCAGACAGAAAATCACCGTGCGATTGGCCAGCCCGGCCAGGCAACGGGACTGGATAGTGGAAGAGCCAATATCCTCCACGCTCACCTGACGAAACAGCTCACCAAACCCTTCGATCTGTTTATCGAACAGGATCGACAACGCCTCCGGGGTAGAGTCTCGCCCGGAGAATCCGGTCCCACCGGTGGTGAGAATAATCTGGATGTTCTCGTCGGCAATCCAGTCCGATACCACCTTGCGCAGCTGGTATACATCGTCCTTGACGATCTGGCGAGCGGCCAGGGTATGGCCCGCGCCTTCCAGGCGCTGCACCAACAGGTCGCCAGAGGTATCGGTTTCCGGGGTGCGGGTATCGCTGACGGTCAACACCGCCACGGCCAGAGGCTCGAATTGCGCCGCAGGCTTGGACATAGACTATCTCCTTTCAGATGGCCTAATACTACCACGCTCACCGCCCCGGGCTGGACAGAACAGCACCGATTGACCGTTGCCGACAGCCCCTGTTCTGCATTACATCCCGGGGGTAGATTCAATGGACCCGTTTCCATGGTCTCTGCGTGGATGCATGGCGCATGAATTTGCTGCCACAGGACGTTTTCTGCAAGAGAGATGTAGTTGGTCTACTTCCGATTAAAGAAGATGTTCTGTGGTAGTGAAGGCTTGTGCCAGGCGCCGCGCAGAGACCATGGAAACGGGTCAATACAAGGTGTTTATCGGAGAACCGTCATGAACCGTATGGAAGTCGCCCAGCAAGAGGCCGCACAACTGCCACGGATGCCCCAGCGCAAGCTGGAGGATATTCCCGGTGACTATGGCTGGCCGTTACTCGGGCACACCGTGCCGTTCCTGAAGGACTATCAAAAGATGGTCACCGAGCACGCCGCGCAGCACGGGCGGGTCTTCAAAGGCTCGGTACTGTTTCAGCGCGGTGTGACTCTGCTCGGCCCGGACGCCAACGAATTCGTGCTCAAGGATCCTGAGCATGCCTTCTCCAGCCGTGCCGCCTGGAACCCGATTCTGGAAAAGCTGTTTACCGACGGGCTAATGCTGCGTGATTTTGCCGACCATAAATTTCACCGTCGCATCATGCAGCAGGCCTTCAAGAAACCGGCCCTGGCCAGCTACCTGGACCGCATGAACAGCCACATCGGCAGCGAGCTGGACAACTGGCCCACCGGCGAAGAACTGCGTTTTCTGGACCATATCAAATCCCTGTTACTGGACGTGGGCGCACAGATCTTTTTTGGCCTGGAAATGGGCCCGGAATCCGACATGGTAAACCAGTCTTTTATCGACGCCACCGACGCCTCCCTGGCGGTTGTGCGCCTGCCGATCCCCGGCCTGCTGTGGCACCGCGGCATGAAGGGCCGCCGCTATCTGGAGAATTTTGTCACCGGGCTTATCCCGCAGAAACGCGCCAGCGATACCCCGGATTTCTTCAGCGAACTGTGCAAGGCGGCAGACGAGGAAGGCGGCCTTTCCGATCAGGACGTGATGAACCACATGATCTTCCTGTTGTTCGCCGCCCACGACACCACTACCAGCACCCTGTGCTCCATTATCTACATGCTGGCCAAACACCCTCACTGGCAGGATGTACTGGTCAACGAAATGGAAGGGCTGGGCAAGGACACCCTGGACTATGACGACCTGGGGAAAATGGAAAAAACCGGCTGGGTATTCCGCGAGACCCTGCGTATGCGCCCGGCACTGACCACCTTCCCCCGCCGCACCGTCAAGGATGTGGAATACCAGGGCTACACCCTGCCCAAAAACACCCTGGTCAACGTGTCCACGCTCTACACCCATTACATGGAAGAATACTGGAGCAACCCGACCACCTTCGATCCAGAACGCTTCAGCGACGAACGTGCCGAACACAAGAAGCACTTTTACCAGTGGGTTCCCTTCGGCGGCGGCCACCACAAATGCCTGGGGCTGAACTTCGCCGAACTGCAAACCAAGACCTTCCTGTTCCAGTTTCTGAAACGTTACCGTGTCAGCGTCAAACCCGGCTATGAACTGCCCACCCAGCAGGTACCGCTGATCATGCCGAAGGATGGGTTACCGGTGGTGCTGGAGAAGCGATAACCGAGCACGGCTTCGCCTACAGCTACGAGCTACCAGCTACGAGTTTTTACTCAAAGCTGACAGCTCGCAGCTCGAAGCTGCCCTTATGATTGCTGAAACAAATGCACATCCCGCTGCGGGAATGGGATGGTGATGCCGGCCTTGTCGAAGGCGTATTTCACCTGCTCGAACAAACCAAAATACACCGGCCAGTAATCCTCCGAATTCACCCACACCCGCGTCAGCATATTGATGCTGCTGTCCGCATGGGCGGAGACAAAGATATTCGGGTCGAATTGCTCACCGCTGAGGATACGGTCGTCATTATCAATGACCGACTGGATCGCGGCCCGGGCCTGCTCAATGCTGTCGCCGTAGCTGATACCAAATTCGATATCCACCCGCCGCTGCGGCTCCACAAAAATATTCTTGATGCAGCCGTTGGACATGAGACCGTTGGGAATCACGATACGCTGGTTGTCATAGGTAATCAGGATGGTATTGAAGATCTGAATATCCCACACCCTTCCGGTATATCCCTGCGCCTCGATAATGTCCCCCAAACGGTACGGCTTGAAGAACAGGATTAGCACCCCGCCGGCAAAGTTGCCCAGGCTGCCCTGCAGCGCCAGCCCCACCGCCAGGCCAATGGCACCGAGCATGGCAATAAACGAGGTGGTCTCCACCCCGACCATACCTGCCACGGCCACCAGCAACAGAATTTTCAGCAGCACGTCGATAAAGCTGGTCATGAACTTTTGCAGGGTGTCGTCCACCGCCTTGTGGCCCAGTACCCGGTTCATGCCCTTGATCACCCGCTTGATGATCCAGAAGCCGACCACCAGCGTAACCACCGCCAGCACCACCTTCGGCAGATAGGCCATACTCAGCTCGATTGCCTTGTCCAGATACGGCTGGATTGATTCCATATCCATGATTCCCTTCCTTAGTGAGTTATGTAGACCGTTAAAATACCACCAAGACGTCATCCGCAAACCGTCACTACGTCAGAATTTGCCAATATTTACCCTTGCCCCATTGCCCGCAGGGGAATGAATCCCCCGGCGGATTAACGCTATACTGCGGGCTCATTTTCCACCGCACAGACAGCCATGAAATACGCCATCCTGCCGGTCACCCAGTTTCAGCAGAACTGCTCCTTCCTGAAGTGCGAAGCCACCGACAAGGTCGCCATCGTCGACCCGGGCGGTGACCTGAACCAGATACTGGCAACCCTGAAGCAGGTGGGCGGCACCCCGGAAAAGATCCTGGTGACCCACTCCCATCTGGACCATGTGGGCGCCGTGGCCGAGCTGGCCGAAACCTTGGGGTTGCCCATTGAAGGCCCGCACCGCGATGACCAGTTCTGGATCGACATGTTGCCCCAGCAGGCACAGATGATGGGCTTTGCGCCTTCGCCGCCGTTCACCCCGAACCGCTGGCTGGAAGGCGGCGATACCGTCACGGTGGGCAGCACCCAGCTGGAAGTACGCCATTGCCCCGGCCACACCCCCGGGCACGTCGTGTTCTATCAGCGTGAAAGCAAACTGGCCGTGGTGGGTGATGTGCTGTTCAACGGTTCCATTGGTCGTACCGATTTCCCCAAGGGGGATTTCGACACCCTGATCACCGCCATCAAGGAACAGCTGCTGACCCTGGATGACGACGTCTCCTTTATTCCCGGGCACGGGCCCATGTCCACCATCGGCCACGAACGCACCCACAACCCCTTTGTTTCAGGCAAGCACGGATAGAACATGGATTCAGTAGTCATGAAATGGGGACTCACCGTCGTCATCGCGATTCTGGGTTGGGCCCTGTCCATCCTGCTGCGCGGCATCACCAAGCGGCTGGGTCGCCGCCGCAATTACTCCCGCGCCCGTATCTTCCAGACAGCGGTGGTCATCAACAGCGCCTGCCTGATTATCAGCCTGATCGCCATTGGCGTGTTGTGGGGATTGAAAGGCGACGGTCTGATGGTATTTGCCACCTCGCTGATGGCACTGCTCGGCGTGGCGCTGTTTGCCAGCTGGTCCATGCTCAGCAACGCCACCGCGGCCATCATTCTGTTCTTCAGCGCCCCCTACAGAGTGGGCGACCGCATTCGCCTGCTGGACGGCGACAACACCGTCACCGGGCAGATTCGTCACATGGGACTGATCTTCATCACCATTCAGGATGAGCTGGGCCACCGTTACACCCTGCCCAACAACCTGCTGCTGCAAAAAGCCGTGATCCGCCTGCGCGGCGATACCCTGCCCCGGGATCAAAAACACATGCGGGCAGATTAACGGTCACAACGCTCGGTTCGTGCCCCTTTGCCCCGCCTGGCACAAAACATTCTCGCTGCGTTCGATTCGCCCCCTGTAGGAGTTCCCTTCCAGGGGACGAACCGAGCGTAGCGAGGCGACAAGCTTTCAAACTCCATTTTTGATAGGCGTTCTTGATGGGGCAGAAAAGATAGAGCGAGCTGCAGACGATGTGCGGTTCGCGCCCTAAACGGCGCTCCTACAACGGCTCCGTAGCGACCTCCAGGGAGCCGAGCAAGCGCGTCGCTACATCCGGTAGCCAAAGCTCAGCATGTACTGGGTGCCATCGTAGGGAAAATCCGCGATGGCATCGTTGAAATCCATCTCTACGGTCTGCTCGCGCACCACAACTCCGAACTCCGAATTGCCGCCCACGGAAAAGATCAGCCCCAGCGAGGCGTAAGCCCCATAGCCAAAACTAAAATCCCGGTCATCCCCGTTCACCACCACCGCCGTACTCAGCGGCTGGGGATAAGGCTTTTCCTGTTCCTGCTTCAGGGAGCCCATCAGCAACATGGGGCCACCGGAAACAAACAGCCGCGCGCGATCACTGAAATTGATATCCCCGTAGCCACCCAGCAGGGTTCCGAACAGGAACATCTCATTCTCCACCTTGACGTTCACGGTGGCGCCGCCATTCACCACCCCGGAATAGCTCACCGAATCGTTCTGCCAGCTGATCACCGCACCGCCTTCATAGCCGTAACGGAAGCGATCGCCGCCTCCCAGAATTTTCTGCACCCCGCCGGTGAAGAACGGCAAATCATCGTAGTCCCCATCCAGCGTGGTGCCATTGGCGGTCACCGTGGTGTCCTCATCGTTCAGCTGCAGCTTGCCGGCCTGCAGGAACATGTATTGAGCATCCTGCGCCCAGGCCGGCGCCGCCAGCAGCCCACCCACCAGGCTGATAATCCGCAATCCTCGTCTCACCGGTCTCCCCCCTATGCAACACCTTGATAGCAACAGCATAGTGCAGATTTTCTACCAAGAACATGAACCGGTTACCGCCGCATTCAGAGTCCGGTAAAGTAGCAGCAACGGAGAATACCCGGCCCCACGGAGGGAACCGGAAACCCATAAAGGAACTGCCATGCGAACCCTGCTGCTTCCCCTCATTACCGCCTTGATTGCCGCAGCCGCCCTGCTCAGTGGCTGCCAGAACAATCAGGAACCCGGCACCGCCACACTCCCGGATGCCTGCTCCCAGCCGCCGGAATCCGGCATGTGCAAAGCCGCATTCCAGCGCTATTACTACGATGCCGACACCGGCAGCTGCCAGACCTTTATCTGGGGCGGCTGCAAGGGTAGCGTGCCGTTTGAAACCTTGGAGGCCTGCACCCAGGCCTGTAATGCCACCGGCAGTCCGGCTCCCGCCAAGGGCGCCCCCGTCAGCAAGGAGGCCCAACAATGAGTAACACCAGCACCGCCAGCCTGGCACGTGTCGTCTACGTCCTGCACCTGGTCGGCCTGATCACCGGCGGGCTCACAGCCATCGTCGGCGTCATCATCGCCCACCTTCATGCCGGCGACACCTCACCACCGCTGCGCGAACATTTTCGTTTCCAGTACCGCACCTTCTGGATCGGCTTGCTGTACTGGTTCATCGCCGGCATCACCACGCTGGCCCTGATTGGCTGGCTGCTGATGGTGGTGATCACCATCTGGTGGATCGTACGCTGCGCCCGGGGCCTGAGCGCCCTGAACCGCAACCAGCCCCCAGGCAAGATCGACACCTGGGGCTTTTGATACCCGCCCGGCCCACCTGTCACATAAATGACATAGATGCCGGCCAGACTGGCCGGCTCGCGCCCCTCAACCCGCTCCCAAGGAGAAGTCATGTTGTCCCTGCGCCTGCTTACCCTCACCCTCTGCACCCTGTTTCTCGCCGCCTGCGCCCGCAGCCCGGTAGTCCAGCTGTACGACGGCCCGGCCAAAGCCGACAGCCAGGTGCTCACCGTGAAGGTGCCCAGCGAAATTGAAGTGTTCACCATCAACGGCAAGGAAGTGGAAGGCGTGAACACCTTCTTCGCCACCGACTTCAAGGAACTGAAACTGGCCCCCGGCCGCTATGAAATTCTCGCTTACTACAAGGAGCTGTGGCAGCTGGATGCGGACAACCATGAAATCGTGAAAAGTAATCCGGCCAACTTTGTCATCGACGGCAAGGGCGGCGATCAATGGCAGCTGGGCTTCAACCAGCCACAAGACGTGGAGCAGGCCCGCGCCATGGAAGACAGCTTCAGCGGCTGGGCAGCAAACAGCAAGACCGGTGAGCGAGTGGACGCCCAGGAATCCGGGTTGATCCTCAACCGCGGCTTTCTGGCCCCCATCGCCGGCGAAGAAGTGACCACTGCCACCAGCAACAGCGTAGCCCCCCAGGCCGCAGCAGGTGCTGCCGCCGGCGCCACCGCTGCCAGCGCAAAAAAGAGCACCACCGTGGCCCCGGAAGCCAACTACCTGGACACCCTGAAAGCGCAGTGGAAACAGGCCACCGCAGAAGAACGCCGCGAATTCCTGCAATGGATTGCGGAATAACCGGCCACCGGATAGCGGAAATGGCGTAACGCCATTTCCGTCACCCGATACGAAGCCGCTGTAGGAGTGCCACTTGAGGCGCGAACCGAGCGCAGCGAGGCGACAAAATTTTTAGAGAATGCCAAGCCTATCTTGAGAAACCTGTCAGGTTCGGCAAGCCATGATTGCCCTTTGAACGATCCCTTGCTTTGCAAGGTTCGCGCCTCAAGTGGCACTCCTACAGCGGCCTTGTAGATGTCGTTGTAACAACGCCCGCCCCCTTACTCCCCCTGAATTGTCGCCACGACCCGCCTTGCACCACCGTGGTCGCGGTGTTCGCACAGATAAATACCCTGCCAGGTCCCCAGCGCCAGCCGCCCGGCCTGAATCGGGATCGTCAGCGACGGGCCGATCAGCACACTCTTGATATGCGCGGGCATATCGTCCGGCCCTTCCAGGGTATGTTCATAGTACGGCGCGTTTTCCGGCACCATCACATTCAGGTGTCGCTCAAGATCACCGCGCACATCCGGGTCGGCATTTTCGTTGATGGTCAGCGAGGCGGAGGTATGCTGAATAAACAGATGCAGCAACCCCACCTCAATCTCGGCCAGCACCGGCAAAGCGGCCACCACGTCCCGCGTCACCAGGTGACAACCGCGCCGTTGCGCCGGCAACGTGACAATGTCTTGAAACCACATCTTCGTCCCCTTTAGACCTTGGCCCCTAATGCCGAACACGGCAGACTCGACGGTCTGTATTTTTACCGCACAGCATTCAAGGGGCATGCATGAAACTCAAAGGCCAGACCATTGTACTCACCGGCGCCTCCAGTGGCATCGGCGCTGAAGCGGCCAGGATCATGGCAAGAAAAGGCGCCACCCTGTGCCTGGTGGCTCGCCGCGAGGAACAGCTAAAAGAGGTTCAGCAGGCGATTGAGGCCCAGGGCGGCACCGCCTTTATCTACCCCTGCGACCTCAGCGACAACGTCGCCATCGACGCCTGCGCGGCACGCATTCTCGATGAGCACCCCCGCATTGATGCGCTGGTGAACAACGCCGCCCACTCCATTCGCCGTTCCATCGAGCAGTCTTTCGACCGCCTGCATGATTACCAGCGCACCGTACAGCTGAACTATATCGGCGCCGTGGCCATGACCCTGCAATTCCTGCCCCGCTTTGTGCAGCAGGGCCACGGCCATGTGGTGAATATTTCCAGCCTGTCCACGCAGATTCCGATCCCGCTGTTCTCCGCCTACCTGGCCAGCAAGAGTGCACTGGAATCCTTCACCCGTTCACTGGAAGCGGAGATGGGCCATCAAGGCGTCAGCACCACCGTGGTCTACTTCCCCATGGTGCGCACCCCCATGTCCTCACGCACGGCTATTTATAAATACATGCCAATGATGCACGTGGAAAAAGCGGCGGGCTGGATTGTGGAAGCCTGTGAAAAACGCCCGGCGCGTATCGCCCGCCCCATGGGCAAGCTTGGCAGCGTACTGCTTGCCGCCGCACCGGGGCCGGTAACGCGCCTGCCCCAACCCCTATTTCGCGGCATGGATAAAATGCTCGCCAACCGGCTGAAGAAGAAGCGTTAAAGGCAGGAGCCAGTTCAAAGTTGAAAGTTCAAAGTTTAAACGCGAAGAAAAGGCGAAGAGGAACGGCTGGCGCCTTACTCCGCGCTGTACGCGGGCACGACAGTCTACGACATGAAGGGCCGCCCCGCGCTTTTAAACTTTCCACTTTGAACTTTCAACTCACCACATTGATCGGCGAGCCTGCCTGCCACTGGCGAATATTTCCCACCACGCCATCCAGCACCCGTTGCCGGGATTCGCGGGTGCCCCAGGCGTTGTGCGGGGTAATCAGCAGGTTGGGGATGCCGTCGGCAAGCAACGGATGGTCCGACGCGGGCGGCTCGCTGCTGAGCACATCCAGACCCGCCCCACCAAGCTGGCCACTGCGTAGCGCCTCCGCCAGCGCCGGTTCGTCAATCAGACCACCGCGGGCGGTATTGAGCAGCAAGGCGCCGGGTTTCATCTGCGACAGAAATGCCGCATCCACCAGCTTGTCAGTCTGTGGCGTTAACGGGCAATGCAGGCTGATCACATCCGCCGCCGGCAACAACGACGCCATCGGCACCCGCCCGGACTGATTGCCCTGGGCCTGAAACGATTCCGCAATCTGCACCGTCATACCGAAGGCCTCCGCCAGGCGGGCGGCTTCACGCCCCAGATCCCCATAGCCAATCACCCCAAAGGTTTTCCCTGCCAATTCCGTCATTGAATGGTCAAGCAGGCAGAACTGGGGCGCCTGACTCCAGCGCCCCGAACGCACATCCTCATGGTAGGGGACCAGTCGGGCCGCCAGTGACAACAACAACGCCATCGTATGCTGAGCCACCGACGCGCGGGCATAGCCGGTCACATTGCAGACGGTAATGCCCTGGGCTGCGGCAGCATCCAGATCCACATTATTGGTACCGGTGGCACAAATGCAGATAAGCTTGAGGGACGGGCAGGCTTTCAGCGTGGCGGCATCGAGCACCACCTTGTTGGTCACCACCACCTGCGCACCGTCCAGCCGGGACACACGCTGGTCCGGGCGGGTTTGCGGGTGGAGCGTCCACGACAACATATTGTCGAAGGCGGTGAAGTCCAGCTCGTCGGGAACCAGGGTATCGGTATCCAGAAAAACGCCTTGCATAACCTGTCACCTTTGGGGAAGAAGGGAGACCTGCCATGCTAACGGATTTGCTGGAAAAAATGGGCTTCGACCTGCCGCAGCAGGAGTGGGAAAAACCCGTTGTCGGCGTCAGCGCCTGCCTCACCGGCCAAAAAGTGCGCTACGACGGCGACCACAAACACAACGCCATTCTGGTCCACCAGCTGGGGCCCTTGCTGCGCTTTCGCGAAACCTGCCCGGAAGTGGCCATTGGCCTGCCCGTGCCGCGCCCACCCATTCAGGTGGTGCAGCTCGACGACCGCCTGCGGGTGCGGGGCGTGGACCAGCCACAGCAGGATGTCACCGACGCCCTGGAAAACGTGGCCGCCACCCTGCAACAACCGTTGAGTGGGTTTGTGCTGAAAGCCCGCTCGCCCAGTTGCGGCTACCTGAGCACCCCGGTGCATAACCCCCAGGGCCAACAGATCGGCATGGCCTCCGGCGCCTTTGCCCGCAAGCTTCACGAACTGTTCCCGCGCATTCCGCTGGCCAACGAGGAAGACCTGGAAAAACCCGCTTTCCTGCAGGCTTTCCTGCTACACGTGTATTGCTACCACCAGTGGCACCACAACGACCACCAGGGGCAATGGCTCAATCACATGCAGGAGCAAACCGAGCAACTGGACGAACCGCTACTCAGCGGCATGCGCCAGTACCTGGAAAAGCTCGGGCAGGCCATGCATTGAAATCAAGATGTCGGATTACGGCCTTCGGCCTAATTCGACCTACGAATTAGCAGCGCGGTTTTGTAGGTCGAATTAGCCTGAAAGGCGTAATCCGACACCACACCCGCATCGCTTCCAGACACCAAAAAACGCACGGCCCGAAGGCCGTGCGTTTTCTTTTTACCCGTACCGAACTGTCACGATGCCTTGCGCAGCACCTCTTCATTGCGGTACGTCACTTCATAGTCATCCAGCTCAAAGGCACTCAGCTTTTTCTTCAGCTCAGCCAGCGACCAGGGCCAGGCGGCAAAGTTACGGCCGTTCTGGTCCAGGTAGTAGCTCTTGCAGCCACCGCTGTTGAACACCGTGCCTTTCAGGTGCTTCTGCACCTTGTCGTTGTGCTGCTTGAGCACATCCGGGCGAATGGTGATTTTGCCAATATCATTGGCCTTCACTTTCTTCAGCCCATCAATGATGTAGTCCAGCTGTGCCTCGGCCAGGCCGATAAAGGAGTCGTACACCAGAACGTTCGGCCCCAGCACCAGGAAGGCATTCGGCGTGTTTTCCAGGGTCGCGCCCAGATACGCTTCCGGCGAACTGTCTTTCCACAGGTCCGACAACCGATCACCGTTGGCATTCACCACCTTGCTGCCAATCGGCGGATGCGACACGTCAAAGCCGGTGCCCCAGATAATCACATCCACTTCATGGCGCTCACCGTTGGCGGCGATAACCGTGTTGCCATCCACTTCCACCAGGCCGTGGGGAATCAGGTTGGCGTTATCCGCCTGCAGGGCCGGGTAGTAATCGTTGGCAAACAGGATGCGCTTGCAACCCAGAGTAAAGTCCGGCGTTACCGCCTTACGCAGGGCCTTGTCACTAATCTGCACACGCAACAGTTGCTTTGCCGCCGTGCTGATGGGTTTCAACACATTGGGATTACGCAGGCCAAAGTTGATCACATTCAACGACGTGGCCACCGCCTTGCGCCAGCCACGCTGAATCACCGGCAACGCTTCGATGGTGCGCTTGCTTCTGTCACCCAGCGGCAGGTCCGGCTTGGGCAGTACCCAGGGCGCAGTGCGCTGGAATACGAACAGCTCTTTTACCTTGGGCTGAATCTGCGGCACGAACTGGATTGCCGAGGCACCGGTACCGATCACCGCCACCCGCTTTCCAGTCAGGTCGTAATCATGGTTCCACTTGGCGGAATGGAACATCTCGCCGGTGAAACTTTCCAGCCCGGGCAGCGCAGGAATCTTGGACTCTGTAATCGGCCCGGTGGCAAAAATCACGGTCCGCGCCAGGTACTGCCCGCTGGACGTATCCAGCACCCAGAGGTGGCGGCTTTCATCCCAGGTGGCGCCGTCCAGCGACGTATTGAATTCAATCAACCGGGTGATGCCAAACTTGGCGCTTACGTCTTCCAGGTAGTCGAGAATTTCCGGCTGCTTGGCAAACAGGTGGCTCCACTTGCTGCTCAGCGCAAACGAATAGGAATACAGCGAGGAAGGCACATCACAACCACAGCCCGGGTAGGTATTTTCCCGCCAGGTGCCGCCCACACGGTCTGCCTTCTCGATAATCTTGAAGTCGTTATAGCCTTCCCTTTTCAGCTTGATCGCTGCAGCAATACCGGAAATGCCGGCACCGACGATAAAGGAATCATGAATTTTTTCTGCCGTCGCCTTGCGCGCAGTGGTCTTGGTCTTTTTTGCAGCGGCCATGGTTATGCCCCCTTGTTACTGACAAAGCGGTAAGAAAAACCCAGGAACTTGGCGTAAAAGTTCGGCGACGCCCGCTTCATCATCCAGAACAGCTTGGCGTCAACCTGGGGCGTGGTGTACAACTCGCCCTTGTCCAGACGGTTCAGGGTCAGCTTGGCCACATCGTCACTGGTGGTCATGGCGTAGTTCATCAACGCATGGTCCGCCAGCTTGGAATAACGGCCGGGGATGCGGCCGTTCTTGATGATGTTCGTCGGCACCAGCGTCGGGCACAGCACATTCACGCGAATGTTGTCCCTGGCCAGTTCCGAGAACAGGGTTTCGGACAGGGCACGCACACCGGCCTTGGTCACATTATAGGCACTCATTTCCGGTGCCGCCGTGTACGACGCCGCCGATGCCACATTGATAATGGCGCCGCGCCCCTGCTTCTTGAAACCGGGCACAAAGTAGTGGCAGCCATGGATCACGCCCCACAGGTTCACGTGCATGCACCACTTCCAGTCATCCAGGCTCAGCTCATCGAACTTGCCCCCCAGGCCCACGCCGGCGTTATTGATGACCATGGTCACCGGGTGTCCCAGCAAGGCTTCAGATTCCTCAGCCAGCTTTTTAACCTGTTCCGCCTCACCCACATCACAGTGAATGGCAAAGCCTTTGGCGCCCTGGGCTTCCAATAACGCCACGGTTTCCTGTGCCGCTTCCAAATTCACATCCGCACAAACCACGGCACCGCCACGCTTGGCCAGTTCCAGTGCAAAACTCCGGCCGATACCACTACCGGCACCGGTCACTACCGCATAGGCGTTCTTGCTGGGTTTGGCAAAACGCTGCTTCAAAAAAGTCATCATCTTGATTATCTCAACAGGTTATCGACGGCACGCCCCGAACCGGGCGTGCCACGAAAATCAGGCGCGCAGTTTCGGCACGAATTCCTTGACCAGATACGGCGACAACAGACCCGTCTTCGGGTTCAGCAGCTTCTCCTTGTAATACTCAAGGTAGGCCGTGGTGTCGTGGTCGTTGGGATGAAAGTCGCGACGCATGTAATCCAGAATGTGCTTAACCGTGCTGCCGTAAACACCCTCTTTCGGGCCGGCCAGAAACACCAGGCTGGTTTTCACGTCTTTCCAGAAACGCAGGCTCAACAGCTTGGTCGGCTTGCGATACACCGGAATAGCGGCGCCGCCCAGCGGCACCAGGAACATGATGGTAAAGGCCGCCAGAGCAAAGCCGCTCACCCGCAGCGGGTAATTACCGGACAGGGTCTCGTAGACATCATAGGCAATGTCCTTGTGCTCGGACTCTTCCAGCATGTGCCACATCCACAGGGCACGCTGCTTTTCATCACCGGTTTCGTAGAAGACGGCTTCATTCTTCATCATGTATTCGGCCAGTACCGCAGTGAAATGCTCAATCCCGGCCATCAGGGACAGCTGCATGCGGTTGGGCAGTTTCTTGAAGCCGTACTCGAACACGTTGTCCGCCAGGAAGCGGTACAGCGCCACCGGGTAACGGTGCTCGGCGAGGGTGTCGTTAAACTCGTCGTGCATTTTGGAGTGAATGGCTTCCTGGCCAATCAACGCCGTCACCCGCTGCTTCAGCACCGGGTCCTTGAGAAACTGGCGGTGGTAGCGGGCCGTGTCGATCACCAGCTCTTCGCCAAAGGTCAGGAAGATAGACAGCGCCTGAAAGTACGCAGTGGCAAACTCCGTATCTTTAAAGAAGGTGGTGTCGAGATCCTTGGCATCAAATTTGAAATCCATATGCCGGATGGGCACCTCGGGAGCTTTCCCGGCGGTTTTCGGCGCGTATTGATGAATGGTTGCAGTACTCATAAAGGTCACCTGTCCACGTAAGGCCAACGCCAGCCAATACAAAAAGGGGGAGGCAGAAGCAGGCAGCACATTGCTTACCCCACCAACCGTTACATTAACTGATGGCACAATAAAGCGAATGCTTGTTCGGATTCAATTCGGATTGCTCTGTTTGCAGAAACCGGCCTACACAACGGGAGCAGAAAAACGGGGAAATGCTATAAATAAAAGCCCACAGAGCAAGTAAGTGCACACAAACACGGTTATTCCGGGCCAATTATTGTCGGACAGCTTTGTCCGCCATCAGTCATTCGGGCAGGAAAAAGGTTCTTCGCGGATTAGAGTGACTAACACGTTTCTCGCCATCTGCCTGGCTTATCCCGAATACCCGGCACTTTGCCAAACGCTGGGCCGGACGCCTGACGTAAACCGCCATAGCCTGAGAGGCTGTCGTTATCCCGGCCTCTCTTTTGAGAGGTATTTTGAGGAACTGTCAGGGCCATCATTGATGGCAATAATCGGGTCATGCATTTTGCACAGAGAGTGGCGGCAAAGGTTTTCAGGTTTTGAATGCAAGCGTCCTTCGTCGGGCATCCGGCGTCCAGCGGCTGCCAAGACGGGATAATGAGACAAGTTCTGAAGCCGGATGATCACTCAATTCCGCGATGAACCGAAAAAGGGGGCTATCCGGCGCGGGCGCGCCGGTTCCCGGTTACAGAATCAGGGTCAATCCACCGGTGATCACGGCGAACAGCACCGTCAGCCAGACCAGCGTCCACCATGGGAACGGCGGCGGTGGCGGCTCCACTTCCAGCTGCTTTTCCAGGTAATTTTTCAGCAGCTTGGTGTTGCGGGTATTGGCCTTGTAAATGGCATCAAAGGCATCGCCCACCACCGGCAGCAAGCCACCCACGAAGTCGATGCCCATGTTGCGCAGCATGCGCAGCTTCACACCTTTACTGGCGCCGGCGCGGTGAGCTTCCACCACCACATAGCTGCCCAGCACCAGGCCCGCCGCATCACCAACAATCGGCACCAGGCCAATAATCGCTTCGGCGCCAATCTGGAACTTGGTGAAGGGAATGCCAATACTGCTGTCAGTGAAGCGACTGAATTTTTCCAATCGCGCCAGCGCGGCTTCCTGCTGCGCTTTACTCGGGTTTGCCATTAGATCTCCACGTACAGCTGGCCGTCTTCTTCGGTTACCGGCCAGGTTTCCAGGGCTTTCTCGCCCCGCACCACATTCAGCATCTGCACCCCCGGCGGGAAGTTTGCCCACTCGGAGACTTCACCGGTGCGGATATCAAACTTCGCCCGGTGCAGCGGACACTGCACACATTGGTCCTTGAGAATCTTGCCTTTGCCCAGTGAGGCAAACATATGGGTGCAGCGCGCCTGGGTGGCGTAGAAACCATCACTCAGGTGGTACACCACCAACTTGGTGTCCCCCGCCTTCATGGCACGGCTTTGTCCTTCCGGTAAATCCTGGCTGGCACAGAGTTCATAACGCATGGTGCTCTCCTTGCTGGCTGAAATTTTGTTGAGAGCGACGAAGCACCTGTAGGAGTTCCCTTCCAGGGGACGAACCTTGCGCAGCAAGGCGACAAAGATTAAAGCTACCCGTTATTCGTTCTGAAACCTGTCGCGCGCTTGTTATGCCTGATCGCCCTACGGACGATTTCCTTGCTTCGCAAGGTTCGCGCCTCAAGATGCGCTCCTACAGCGGCTTCGTCGAAACGCATTTTGTAGCGGCGTTTCGTTACTCTAAATAGGTATACCCTGCCAGACCCTCGCGTACCAGCTCGATAAAGCCTTCCTGCTCGGCATTATTCAAGTGCGCCTGGCGGCAATGCTGCTCCAGTGACGCCAGCAGCTTGTCGGTATCGTAGTTCACGTAGCGTAGCACCGAGCTCACCGTATCGCCGTGAATGGCATGATCGAGCACGATGTTGCCGTTGTCATCCACGTCCACGTCCACGGAATCCGTGTCGCCGAACAGGTTGTGCATGTCGCCAAGAATTTCCTGATAGGCGCCCACCATGAAAATGCCCAGGTGGCCGTTGAGCTGTTCCGGCAGCGGCAAGGTAGCTTCCACGCCTTCGCCATCCACGAACTGGTCGATGCGGCCATCGGAATCACAGGTAATGTCCTGAATCACCGCCCGGCGAGTGGCGGGCTTGTCCAGGCCGGACAGCGGCAACACCGGGAACACCTGATTGATGCCCCACACATCCGGCACCGACTGGAACACGGAGAAGTTCACGAACAACTTGTCCGCCAGGGTTTCGTTGAGGCTGTCGAGCAGCTCGCGCTGCTGCTTGCGCAGCGGATTCAGGCGGCCGCGCAACGCCAGCAGGCAGTTGATATACAGCTGCTCGCCACGGGCACGGGTGGCCAGGCCCAGATCCCCGGCAATATAGCGCTGGTGAATGTCCTGCCAGGCGCCGGTCACTTCCGAGAAACGCTCCAGCAGATTACCCGGCTCGCCGCCCAGGGCCTGTTGCAGCTCCCACAGTTGTTGCAGCTCCGCCGCGTCATCCGCAGTGGGCGCCTCCACCGCCACCGGCGCCATCTGTTCCTGGTCGGTGATATTCACCAGCAACACCGCGTGGTGGGCGGTCAGCGCGCGGCCGGATTCGGAAATAATGTTGGGCTCCGGCACACCGTGTTCCGCGCACTGCTGTTGCAGGGTCTGCACGATATGGCGGGCATAGTCGGCCACCCCATAGTTCATGGAGCAATAGGAACGGGAATGGGTGCCTTCATAATCCACCCCCAGGCCACCGCCCACATCCACGGTTTCCACCGCCGCGCCCAAGGCGCGCATCTCGGTGTAATAACGGGCCGCTTCGCGCATGCCAGCTTTAATATCCTGAATATTGGCCACCTGGGAGCCCAGGTGGAAATGCAGCAGCTTCACGCAATCCAGCCGCCCGGCGGCACGGCAATGCTCAATGGCCGCCATCAACTGCGGCGCACTCAGGCCGAACTTGGACTTCTCGCCCCCGGTGTTCTGCCAGTTGCCCTTGCTGATGCTCATCAGCCGCACCCGCAGGCCAATGCGCGGCGACACGCCCAGCTCATCCGCCAGCGCCAGCAGCGCCGGCAGCTCGGACATCTTCTCCACCACAATTTGCACGTGGAAGCCCAGCTTCTCGCCCATCAGCGCCAGACGCAGGTATTCCCCATCCTTGTAGCCATTGCAGACGATGGTATCGCCCGGGTTGGACAGCGCCAGCACGGCCAGCAGCTCCGGCTTGGAGCCCGCCTCAAGGCCCACTCGCTCGCCCTCATCACGGGCGCGCAGAATCTCGTGCACCACCCGGCGCTGCTGGTTCACCTTGATCGGGTACACCGGCGTGTAATCGCCCTGATACTGATGCCCGGCGATGGCGTCACGGAAGGCACCGGCCAGCAGCTTCACCCGCTGGCGCAGAATCCCGGAAAAGCGCGCCAGCACCGGCGCCCGCAACCCGGCCACCCGGCAGCTTTCCAGCACCGCTTCCAGCGTGGCCTGGCCGCCCTGCTCGCCATTGGGCCGCACACACAGCTGGCCCTGGTCGTCGATACGGAAGTAACTGTCGCCCCAGCGATCCACGTTATAGATGTCGCTGGCGGGTACGGGAGAGTTGTCGGTCATTACGGGTCCTGAAAAATACGCCTGCACGCAACACGCGGGCACGCCATCATGCGGTCAACTGCCGCCATTATGCCTGCCGGAAGGCAGCGCTAGCACCCATTTTTCATGCTTTGACAGTGAGGCCGGAGGTCTTACAATCCAGCCTTGAGTGGCAACTCATTCGCGATGCGAGCATCGCTTCCCACAAACACCATCCCCAGGGTGGCACCGTTTTTTTGTGGGAAGTCATGCTTGCATGACGAAGGACCATCACTCCGCCCACACCACTCCACTGGAAACCACCATGAGCAGCACCAAAGACAACTGGTTTTACGAGCACTTCGACACCGCCGGCACCGCCTTCGGCCTTCGCCTCAAACAGAAGCTGGAAGAAGTGCAGACCGAGTATCAGCACATCGAGATGTGGGAAACCGACACCTTCGGCTACCTGATGACCATTGATGGCGCCACCATGCTCTCCACCCGCGACAACTTCCTCTACCACGAGATGATGTCGCACCCGGTGCTGTTCAGCCACGCCAATCCCAAGCGCGTCATCATCATCGGCGGCGGCGACTGCGGCACCCTGCGTGAAGTGCTACGCCATCCCAGCGTGGAAAAAGCCACCCAGATCGACATCGATGAAATGGTCACCCGCTACTCCGAGAAATACTTCCCGGAACTGTGCGAGTCCAACGGCGACAGCCGTGCCGAACTGCTGTTCGAAGACGGCGTGCAATACATGCGCGACTGTGACGACGGCAGCGTGGACGTGATCATCGTGGACTCCACCGACCCGGTGGGCCCGGCGGAAGGCCTGTTCAAGGCCGACTTCTTCCGCGATTGCCACCGCGTACTGGCCGAAGGCGGCATCATCGTGCAGCAGTCCGAATCCCCGCTGCTGCACAGCGACACCATCATCAAAGACCTGCACACCAACATGCGCGAAGCGGGCTTCACCACCACCCAGACCCTGCCCTTCCCACAGCCGGTGTACCCCAGCGGCTGGTGGAGCTGCACCCTGGCGGGCAAGAACACGGATGTGAGTGAATTCCGGGAAACGGATGCCACCGGCAAAGGGTTTGATACGCGGTATTATTCAGCGGCGATTCATAAGGGGGCGTTGGTTTTGCCGCCGTTTATGGAGGCGGCGATTAAGGGCTGAGTTGAAAGTTGAAAGTTGAAAGTTGAAAAAATAATGCCCTTGCCTTCGTTGGAAGCAAGGGCATTTTTTGTGAAGAGACATTTTGGGAAATGGGAGACCTGCCCCTCATTTGCGCCTTCAAGAATTGAGCACCGGAAATTGAAAATAATTAAAGCCCCAAACTTATACAGTTTCTATATTGGGTGGTGCTTTCTGAAGGATTGAAGTCTGAACCGTGCTCTTGAGCAACAATAAGTCGGTCCTTGCTCTGGGTTAGAGACGCACCCCGGACAGTCATCTTTCTTTCATTCATGCTATAGATTAGCCTAAACATTCTAGTTTCTTTACCAAAGCCAGAATCATTCATAAAGGTCCGACTATAGTAAACATTTAAATATTTATATCTATCCACATGCAGGCCATTTACTTCATACCTTACAACCCCGTCAGCGGGATATTCAAAGAACCCATGATCGACCAGGAAAGAAGCTTTTTCTTTACTACTTCTGTATTCAAAAACAGCTCGCCCTCCTTTTTCAAAAGGATTTCCGCCACTCCAGTCACATTCAATCTTAAAGTCATTCACCTCAGCTTTGGCACTAACGCTCAGAAGAAGCAAAAACATTGCCACCAGCGACATACTTTTAATAATCATTAAATCTCCAGCGCCTTTTATAGTAGAGCGAAAGCGAGGCGTGCCAATGACCTTTGACTCATCAACGAAAAGGGCAAGACTTGCCACTCATTATTTCCAATTGTCATTTTCTCGGCGCAGCGTCCCAGTCATCAATCAGGCCTATCGGAAGACCATTTATACCGTTAGATCTATAGTGTGCTATTTCAAAACCTTTATTTTCGTAAGCAACATCGCGCGGCATATCATTGTCTACTAATATAATTTGGCAAAGCTTACCTTTATCATCAAATTCTTCTGCAACTGAAACCAAAGCATCGAATAAATTTCTATATTTCTCTGGGTCTGCCACACCCTCAACATCATTCTCGGAGTAATTTACATTTCCATCTGATTCTTCAGGGGTCTTCCCTAAAAACTTCCCTACTGTGTCGATCATTAACAACCCTGGAATATTTGTATCTTTCCGCAGCTTCTGCGACAGAATAGACGCAAGATACCCTATGGAAACAATTGTTCTTAGTCCTCCAGAATTAATTTTTCTATATTCAACATCTCTAACTTTCGGGAAAAATGTTTTTTCATCAACACCCACACCATAGTGATTTTTTATCTTGACCTTCTTAATGAAATTATTGACATCCACCCCAAGATCATTAAGAACAGCATCAAGTGATGGGGCGTCCTTCTTTAGCTCATCCAGTTTTATCTTTAGTTTCTCGGAAGCCGCTTCTAAACGACCTATCTGGTCGAAAAGTGCGGCCTGCTTATTTCTTACACGCAGAGAGTGAACAGCTCTTTCTCTACGCTCATCAAGCTGTGCCTGCTCTTTTACTATTGCGTCCCGCTCGGCAAGATAAGGTGATATTGAATTCGCAAGCTCTTCATCCATTATTTGCCTGGCTTTATTTTTCTCTATATATAACTCAGCAAGAAGAGCGTTTGCAGAATCCAAGTCATATCTATTATCAGATATCAACTGCTTAAGATCCTTCGACCTCCTTTTAATCGACGTCAACTCGCCTTTTAAACGCGCATCGCTTGGGATATCAAACTTATCGGATATGTCGCCAACATCGATAATGGTTTCACAAATGGGACAGCTTGCTTTTTCCTGTACTTCTCTGCCTATAAATTCTTTGGCAGATAGACTTGATTCAATCTTTTCAATATCATTTTGATAATCGTTGAGCAGCCGACCAAACCTTTCAATGCTCCGCAAAGCTTTGCTTTTTTCTTCTTCCTGCTGCTCAATATTTAAGTTAATTGTATTTAAAGCATCTTTAAGACCTTCATATAATTCATTGTCGCCTGTCATCCTTTTGTTTAAATCAGAAAGCCGATCTTGAACTTCAACTTTAAAGCCATCTATGTTGCTTATCTCCGCATCTAGACCCTCAGAGCTTTTAAATTCTGTCTGCGACAAAAAATGACTAATAGTAGAGTAATGACCTGAAAGCTTTGCTTTCTCTTGTGTCTTACTTGCTATATCCACCTCTATCTCAGAAATACCAGAATCAAGAACATTAAATATATATTTGAAGACCTCCCTATTTTTTGTTTCTACCACATGGTTCCCAATATTCAACATATGAGCGCTTCCCACATCATCTTGATCCAAGTAAATAAACTTGAACAAGTCGAGAAAACTGAGCCTGGCGGTTTCTGATGAATCCTTTGTTGGCGCCTGCTTTAATCGAACAGATGGCAGCTCTAATGCCTCAAGGAGAAACTCCGAAAGACTTTTATTTTTATCATCACCTTTGGAAACACTAGATTTGTATTTTTCAGGAAAGGAGCTTGATATTTCAGAATACTCACAAAAATACACATCAACATCTCTAGCAGGATTAAAAATATCTCTGCTAATACAATAGGGTTCTCCATTTATATTTATTTCAAGAACGGCGTACTTTACAGATGAAGAGATTTCCTCATCGAGCTTGATCTGCTTCCCACCAAGAAGATAGTACACAAGCCTGAGTATGCTTGACTTTCCCGTATCAGCATCTCCATAAATTATATTAATTCCAGGATGAAACGGAACTCGGTAATCTTTACGATGCCCATGCAGTATTAAATTCTTTAAAAGCAAGCCTTGCGAGAGATCCATTATGCCCCCTGCTTTAATACTTCATTAATATACCCGTTAAGCTTACTTGGGCTCTTTGATTGAAGTGACGAAAGCTGATCAACAAATATTTTTATTTTCCTAAAATATCCATCATCCAGCTTTTCAGCGATGGATTCCCCTGCATCTGTAAGGTCAAACAAGAACCCTTCCGACTTGCAATACTCTGTCGACAAGTATTTTTTGGATGAAAGTATTGTCATCATTGTAATAATTCTCTCCCGATCAAACAGCTCATCTACATTTACAGCGAGAGTACCTACTGTGTAATAATCTACTTCGCCAATAGCAATTGGACGTTTCCCTGCCAGCATTAGAACCTTGTTCAAAAAGACAGGCCTGCTAACCAAGAAATAGAAAGACTGTATTTTATCAATTGTTAGCACTTTCTTTTTCCTGGAAGTTTGTGCAAGCCCATATAGAATCAAGAGAAACGCACCTAAATTGTAGTGCAGCTCTCGCTCCGGCTGAATATATGGGAGTCTATTCACTTTTTCGCTCCGTCAAGATGTCTCGCAATGAGTCCATTGAACCATCCTTTGCCCACCAAATACTTTCATTTTCAGAATTGGCGAGCTGGTGGAGCATTCCTTGTTTATGAATGGCATTTATAAATAAAACAAATGTGTCTAGAAATTTTTTATCTTCTTTTATTATTGTTTCATGTACATCTGCTAACAATAACCCAGAATTTGGGATTCCGTCGTGAATATACTTTGCATAGCTGTTTTGATATATCTTTCGTATTCTTGTATACAGCTCGGCCAACCGCTTTCGATCCGAATTATTACTGAATATTTTCCTTATGTACTCAGCATTTAAAAAGGCTTCTTTAGCTTCTCTAATCGTCGTCTTATGTATGTCAGCTGATATCAATTTTAAAACAAACAACTCATCATCGAAGTCCGTCTCATCTTCAAGATTTTTAATTTCTAGCGCTGATATTCCAGGGTCACCCTTTTCAAAATCTAATATTATTTTTTTGACTGCGACAAAGATTGTACTGGTCGCACTTTCGGGCTTTGTAATGCTCGTATGATCTTCGTCTACCGGTATTGCATCTGATTTTTCTTTGTCTATCGGAACAGCACTTGTTTTCTTTACAACCGAATCATGCACACCATAAAAATACTTTGTTGTCGGCCTTAGGCTAGTCTTTAGCCACTCATCATTTATCTTGTGTATAAAATCGTTGAGCGGTGAAAGCCCTTCAATTTGAATATTATCACTAATCAATTTTCCAAAAGTTGCCGCTTCTGCTCCTAGATGGGGAACAGCCAAAGAAATAAATAGCCTTATCTTTGTTGGTGTCTTTTCTTGAATATCTTTTGTTATAGCGCTTTTTGTTACCAACCCGCCCATGCTATGAGCAACAACGATAACATTGTCGTATTCTTGCAGATTGAATCGAATTTCAGTTCTAAGTAGGTTACCTATTTCTTCAATGCTTATGTTATTAGCCAGCTTCCCATGTGAAGTTCCAAACATACGTTTAACAAAAGTTGAAACATTGCCAGCTTTAGCAAAAAGGTTTAATAGCTTGGTAAAGTACGAAAAATGCGCAATGTCATAATTCTCTGATATTTCCAAGTCATCGGAAAATAGCTCAGGAAAAGAATGCGCCTCTCCATTACACCAAGTTGCCTCTCCACCACAGAACCCGTGAACAAATAAGATTAAGTTTTCTTTATTTTTTTGATAAACAAAATCAATCATTTTGCTCCACCTTTTACATGCACCATAAATAGCTCCATATTAAATAATATTAATTGCTAATTACCCCTCTCGATAATATGGCTTTGACATGCCGAGAGTGCACTGAAAAACCACTCATTCTTCACGGATTGCCCAAGAAGAATGAATCCCAAAATCTATCCAACAGGAACCACCAGGATCAGGTCTTTTTCGGTGCACCGGGACAAAGCAGAGAAGCATTTATAGAAACCAGCCGCAGGCCAGCATAAAGATAACCAGACAGGCATCCCTTCCCCCGATTCGCTTTCGCAGGCCATGCCACCCTGGCTGGCCGGTTGTTATTTGTGATCCAGTTCCGAATCTACACAATCCATCCGCACAAATAAATGCACATGAGGAAAAGTCTGTTTACGGCTGGCCCTCGGCCTTGTCAGCGGCGGCGAAGTGGGCCATCTGGTCGGCGTGGGCCTTGATAAAGGCCGGGCGGGCGGTGGCACGGGTGATATAGGCCCGGCAGGCCGGGTGGTCTGCCAGGCCGTCGAAGCGGCCCACCAGGCGCAGTACGTCGGCCATGAGGATATCGGCGACGCTAAAGGTATCGGTGAGCCATTCGCGGCCGGTGAGTGTAGTTTCCATCTGCTGGAGACGGGCGGCGAGGAAAGCATCCAGGTGTTGCCGGCCCGGGGTTTGCTGGTTATCGCCGGCGAAGTGATAGAGGGACCAGGGCAGGCTGGCGGCTTCCACGGAGTTGAGGGCGGCGAACAGCCAGCTGATGACCGCGCTGCGGGCGTTCGGGTCGGTGGGCATCAGCGATTCACTGCGCTCTGCCAGATGCAGGAGGATGGCACCGCTTTCGAACAGCGAGAGATCGTCATCGGTGAGCCAGGGCACCTGCCCGAAGGGCTGATGTGCAAAGTGATTGGCTCCCCGTTCGTGAAACGGAACACTCTGCACCCGGTACGGCAACCCGGCCTCTTCCAGCGCCCAACGCACGCGCAGGTCACGCACGTAGCCCCGTGGCATGTCGGGCACCCAGTCATAGGTGGTAAGGACAAGATCCGCCATCGCGCGCTCCCTCGCGTTAGTCTCTTTCCAAGACCCTGAATCTACACAAGATCGCAGCGCAACACACATAGCAAACACGCCTGCCCATCACGAAAAGAAAAAAGCCCGGAACACGTCACACGCGCCCCGGGCTTTTCTTTGTCTTGTAGCTCGTAGCTATTTTTTTACTTCTTCCTCGACAAAATCCAGCCGGTCCTGCCCGAAGAACATTTCATTGCCCACGAACATTGTCGGCGCGCCGAATACGCCGCGCTTGATGGCGGCCTCAGTGTTGGCCTTGAGTTGTTCTTTCACTTCGTCGGTAGCAGCTTTGTCCAGCCAGGCCTGTGCATCCAGGCCGGCGGCGGTAAGGACGCGGGTGATTTCTTCCGGCTCGGAGAGTTTGCAGGGCTCGCGCCACATGGCGTTGTAGAGGGCGGTGACCACGGCATCCTGTTCCGGGGTGCCGATGGCGGCGGTGATGATGCGCATGGGGGTGATGGTGTTCACCGGGAAGTGCGGGTTCATGGTAAGCGGCACCTGGTAGCGCGCGGAGTAGCGAGCCAGGTCGCGCATCATGTACATGCCCTTGGCGGGCACGGCACCGGGCGGGTTGTTGCCGGTGGCCTTGAAGATGCCGCCCAGCAGGACGGGCACATACACCAGCTCGGCGCCGGTGCGCTCACAAATGGCAGGCAGCTGGCTCCAGGCCAAGTAGGCGGTGGGACTGCCCACGTCGAAGAGAAATTCGATTTTTTTGCTCATTGGTTTTTCCTTTCAAAGATTGCCGTAGGAGCGTCGCTGGCGGCGCGATTCCAAACGTTGAGTTATCGCGCCGCCAGCGACGCTCCTACGGCAGGGTTTTGGGTTTGTGTGGGAGAGCATGCTTGCATGCCGAATTCCGGGCAGGCCCCTTCGTGATGCAAGCATCACTTCCCACAAAAAACGTGTTGCGTGTCGCGTGCCGCGTCTCTTAAAACGTTTCCATCCACGGGCGCAGGTCGATTTCGTGGGTCCAGGCGTCGCGGGGTTGTTGGTGGAGCATCCAGTAGGTGTCGGCGATGTGTTCCGGGTTGAGGATGCCATCCTGATCCTTTTTGGCATACAGGGCCGGGAAGGTGTCGCGGATAAAGGCGGTGTCGATGGCGCCATCGATGATCGGGTGCACCACGTGGATGCCTTCCGGCCCCAACTCCCGGGCCATGCTTTGCGCCAAAGCACGCAGAGCAAACTTGGCGCCGGCGAAGGCGGAGAAACCCTTGCCGCCACGCAGTGACGCAGTGGCACCGGTGAAGATGATGGTCCCCTTGTTGCGCGGCACCATCACGCGGGCAGCTTCACGACCTGCCAGGAAACCGGCGAAGGCGGCCATCTCCCAGACCTTGCGGTACACCCGGGCGGTGGTTTCACGGATAGAGAAGAACACGTTGGCGCCGATGTTGAACACCACCACGTCCACCGGGCCGACCTCATTTTCGATGGTGTCGAACAGCGCCACCATCTGCTCTTCATCGCGGGCATCGCAACCGAACGGGCGAGCTTTGCCGCCAGCGGCTTCGATCTCCTGCACCAGCGGCGTCAACGCCTCTTCATTACGGCGCGTGACGCAGACGGTGTAGCCTTCGCGGGCAAAGCGTTTGGCGATGGCGCCACCGGTGGCATCACCGGCACCGATTACCACTACGGCGGATTCTGGCATGGGGCCTCCAACAGGTTCTTTCTGCAAACAGTTAGTTCCAATTAGGAACTGATAGTCGGTTCTTTTTGGGAACCCGTCAAGCGAGTATGATCAGAAAATGTTCCCGGAGGTTTACTATGCGCTGGCAAGACATCGATCAACAGCCCTGCTCACTGGCCCGTTCGCTGGCCATTATTGGCGATAACTGGACGCTGCTGGTGCTGCGCGACTGCTTTCTCGGGGTGCGCCGTTTTGATGATTTCCAGCAACGGCTGGGCGTCACCCGCCATGTACTCAGCGACCGGCTGCGCAAGCTCGCCGATGGCGGGGTACTGGAAAAAGTGGCCTACCAGCAACGGCCCCTGCGCCACGAATACCGGCTGACCCCCATGGGCCGCGACCTCTACCCGGTGATTGCCCACCTGGCCCAATGGGGCGACACATACCTGGCCGATGATGCCGGCCCACCACTGGTGCGCGTGCATCGCCAATGCGGCGAACCACTGGAGGCCAAACTGCAATGCGGCCATTGCGGTGACAGCGTGGAAGCGCAGGACATTCGTCTGGAGGAAAACCCGCACTGGGCCGGGCAATTGTTGCCGACCCAGGCGGGTTAAGAGGGTTTGTCGGATTACGCCTTTCAGGCTAATTCGACCTACTCGACCGCGTTTCAGGTAGGCCGAGTTTACCCAAGGGCACAGGGAGGCGTAGCCGTAACCCGACATTGAGCGCTGCCAAGAACCCTCAGTGCTCGGTACCGTTAAGCGCATGGAATATGTGCTCCAGGGCCGGGCCGAAGCAGCCATCGGCACCGTAATGGCCATGACTTGCCGGCCATTGCGCCTGCGCCATGGACACGCCCAGCGGCGGCGCCTGCACAGCGGCAGCACCATCCTCGCTGCGCTGATAAATGGATTCCCCTTCCTTGATGGTTTCCAGCACGGTGAGTGAGTGCAGTGTTTGCGACGCCACTTCCAGCGGGTTCTCCGACAGCACCACAAAGTCCGCCAGCTTGCCCACTTCGATGGAGCCCTTGCTGTCTTCTTCAAAGTGCTGATAGGCAGACCAGAGTGTCATCGCCTTGAGCGCCGTCATCACACTGACTTTCTGTGCTTCCCCCAACACCTTGCCGCTGCGAGTGGTCCGATTCACCGTGGCATCCAGCACCCGCATGGCGTTGGGTAACGCTACCGGGGCATCGTGGTGGGTGGTGAACCGCATGCCCGCTTCTTGCACCCAGCCGGTGGGCGAAATGTTTTCCGCCCGCTCCGGGCCAAGCACGGAATCGCGGTGCCAGTCACCCCAGTAGAAGGTGTGCATGGGGAACAGGGACGGGAAGATGCCCAGGGTTTTCAGTTCGGCAACCTGATCCTTGCGCAGGGCCTGGCCGTGGATCAGCACCGGGCGCACATCCACACCGGGCACCGCCGCTTCCGCTTTTTCCCAGCCCATGATCATCTGGTCGATGGCCCGGTCGCCATTGGCATGGGTCAGCGTTTGCCAGCCGTTTTCCAGGGCCTTGGTGTACACCTCCACCACCTTGTCATCTTTCACCACGCCGTAGCCGGCATAGTCATCGCCCTTGCCGTGGGGCGGCTGGTAGTAGGGCTCGGTGAGCCAGGCGGTTTTGCCTTGGGGGGAACCGTCCAGGGTCAGCTTGATGCCGCCGATGCGAAAATGGTTATGGTACTGCGGTGTGCTGTCCACGCTGTGGTAGAACGGCGGCACCATCAGTTCGTCCACGCCCTCATTGAGAATATCCGGGTAGGACACGATATCCGCTTTCAGCACGCCGGCCTGGGCAGCGCCCATGGCCACCTTCACGTGCTGCGGCGAGCTGCGGCCATCCTGCAGGGTGGTATAGCCAAAGCGGGTGTACAGCCGCTCGCCTTCCTTGAGCATGGCCACGGCTTGCTCGCCGTTCATTTTCGGGAACAACTTTCCCAGTGCCATAAAGAAGGCATTTTCTTCCAGCAGGCCCGTAGGCTCGCCGGTTTTCGGGTCTTTAACGATGACGCCGCCGGGCGGGTTGGGGCTGTCGGCGGTGATGCCGATTTTTTTCAGCGCAGCGCTGTTGAGCACACCAAAGTGGGCGCTCTGGTGCACGATCAATACCGGTGTATCGGCACTGACCTGATCCAGCTCTGCGCGGCTGGGATGACGCTGCTCCGCCAGCTGGGAATCGTCGTAACCGAAACCATAAATAATGCCGAACTGCTTGTTCAGTTCCGAGGTTTTGGCGAAGGCCTGCAAGCTATCCACCAGCTCCGGCACACTGCTGATGCCACCATCCGGCGGCGGCAGCAGGTTGGCGCTCATGGCCTGAAAACCGACAAAGGACACATGGCCATGGGCATCCACAAAACCGGGCAGCAGCGTCTTGCCCTGCAGATCGTGCATGGTGGTGCTGTCCCCCTGATAACGCAGCACCACGTCTTTTTCACCCACCGCCACAATGCGCCCATCGCGCACCGCAACAGCCCGGGCCTCGGGGGCGTTATCGTCGACGGTTATCACCGGGCCATTGAACCAGATGGCTTCGGCCGGAGGCGGCGGTGGCAGATCGGTCTGACACCCGAACAAGGCGGTTACTGCCAGGGCACCCGGCAGCCACTTGCTGATTGAATGTTTCATTACTCTCCCTTTTTCACTTCTTATAAGTTTTGCAAACGTTGTAGCGCCTTTTGACACTAGCAAGCCTGCGAGAGAAGCAATAAACGGAACCTTATAAAAATGTTTCAAAGCAGGAACGGCGTCGCGTTTGCTGGCACCGTGAGGCTTTGTCGGATTACGCCTTTTAGGCTAATTCGACCTACCAAACCACGCTTCAGGTAGGTCGTGTTTACCCAAGGGCACAGAGAGGCCGAAGGCCGTAACCCGACAAAGCACCTACAACGAAGGCGCACTGAGCCGGATTTCATTCTGCATGGTTTGCAGCTGGGCCAGCACCCGCTGGCGCAGCCAGCTGTGGGCCGGGTCGGCACTCTGGTCACGGTGCCAGTAAAGGTGCATTTCCAGGCCGGGCAATTCGCCGGGGAACGGTTTGAGCACCAGCCCCTGACGCCGTAGCTGCCCGGCCAGGCTGGCGGGCATGGTGAGCAGCAAGTCAGTTTGCTGCACGGTGCTGAGCGCCGCCTGATAATGCTGACACCGCAAGCGGATATGACGCCGGTAGCCCTGCCGGGCCAAACCGAAATCTTCCAGCCCCGGTCCTTCGCGACGGGACGATACCAACACATGCTGGGCGGCCAGATAGTCAGGCAGATCCATGCCTTCGGCCAGTGGGTGAGAGTCGCGCATCATCACCACCAGCGGGCCATGCAGCACCGCCTGATGTTCGATGGCTTCCGGCAGCGCCAACATCACATCGCAGGCCAGATCCAGCCGGCCGCTGGCCAGCTCGGTGGCCATTTGCCGGCGGCTCACGGTGAGCGACTGCAACTTCACCCCCGGCGCCTCATCCATGAACTGGCTCATCAGCGCCGGCAGCAAGCGCCCTTCCAGCCCGTCACGCAGGCCCAGCACAAAGGTGCGTTCCGCCTCGCTGGCATCGAACCCACCCTCTTCGCTCAGGCAACGCTGGAACCCACCCAGGGCGTGGCGCACCGGGCTGACCATGGCGCGCGCCCTGGCGGTGGGCACCATGCGGCTGCCCTGACGGACAAACAGCGGGTCACCCAGACGGTCGCGCAGCCGCCCCAGGGCGTGGCTGACCGCCGGCTGGGTGAGGTTGAGCACCTTGGCGGCGCGGGTCAGCGACCCCTCGGTGTAAATGGCATCGAAGACCACAAAGAGGTTCAGATCGAATCGCGAAACATGCATCAGATTTATCCAGAATTATTGCAATGATTCATTGGATTTATTGAAACGCGGTCTCTAGCATCGGTCAATGGGCATCTATCATTCATTTTTGTAATACAGACGAACTATGAGCACATCCGCAAACACGGCTACTTCTTCCCAAACGCAACGGGTACTGATTACCGGCGGCGCCTCCGGGCTGGGCCGCGCCATGGCCGAAGCCTGGCTTCGCGAAGGCGCCCGGGTGTTGATCGGCGACGTGAATCAGGAACGCGCGGCAGAAACCCTGGCCGCCCTGAAGGATCTGCCCGGGGAATTGCAGTACCAGTATCTGGATGTGCGCGACGCCGCCAGCTTCAACAATTCACGGGAATGGCTGGAACAGAACTGGGGCGGGCTGGACGTACTGGTCAACAATGCCGGGGTGGCCGGTGCTGCCCGCATTGACCGCGGTGACATGGCCGACTGGGACTGGATTTTCGATATCAACGTGAAAGGCGTGGTACGCGGCTGCAAGGTGTTCGTGCCGATGATGAAGCGCCAGGGCCACGGCCATATCGTCAATATCGCCTCCCTGGCCGGGCTGCTGCATGCGCCGGTGATGGGCAGCTATAACGTGACCAAGGCCGGCGTCATTTCCCTGTCGGAAACCCTGCGTTTCGAACTGGCGCCCTATGGCATTCATACCACCGTAGTGTGCCCGGGCTTTTTCCGCACCAATCTGCACGAGTCCATGCGCACCCCGGAACCGGGCATGATCGAAACCGTGGACAAGCTGCTTTCCAGTGACGAGCTCACCGCCAACCAGATTGCCGAGATGATCAAGCAGGCGGTGGCCAAACAGCAGTTTTTCCTGCTGCCTCACAAGAGCGGCCGCCGCGCATACTGGATCAAACGCTTCCTGCCGTTTGTGTTCAACCGGATCATGCTGAAAGGCGCGGTGCGCCTGCAGCGCAAGCTGGAAAAAACCGAACAGAAAAAAGAGCACTGATTTATGCCGGTGATTTACCTTATTCGCCACGGACAGGCCAGTTTCGGCAAGGAAGATTACGACCAGCTTTCCGAGCCGGGCTGGGAGCAAAGCCGTATTCTTGGCCGCGCCCTGCAGAACCAGGCACTGGGCTTCCCCCGCGCTATCTGCGGCACCATGCGCCGTCACCAGGAAACGGCAGAGGCTACGCTGGGCGAACTGGGGCTGCCAAAAGAGTGGCACACCGACACCGGTTTTAATGAGTACAACCACGAAGAGTTGCTCGCCGTTGACTGGCCCCTGGCCACCGACCGCCCCGCGCTCACCGCCTGGCTGGCGGAGCAGGAGCAACCTCGCAAGGTGTTCCAGGCCCGTTTTGAACAGGCCCTGCGTCGCTGGCAGCGTGGCGAAGGGGACTACAGCGAAACCTGGCCCGCGTTTCGCGAGCGCGTGCTAGCCAGCACCTATAGCCTGGGCAACAGCCTGAGCAGTGGAGACAGCGCCCTGGTGTTCACCTCCGGCGGCGCCATCAGCGTGATCATCCAACAGTTGATGGCTCTGGATGCGGAAGCGCTGATCACCTATAACCGCAACCTGATCAACACCAGTGTGACCCGCGTGCTTGTGAACGCTGGCAAGTTGCGGCTAGTGTCAGTGAACGAACACCTGCACCTGCCCAGCGAACAGGTCACGTATCGATAACCCTTCCTGTAGGAGCGTCGCTGGCGGCGCGATTCCACGCGCACGGAAATCGCGCCGCCAGCGACGCTCCTACAACGAATCATTTAGAGCGGGGATAACAATGCCGACACGCAAGAATATTCTAATCACCGGTGCCAGCTCCGGTCTGGGCGAAGGCATGGCGCGCCTGTTTGCCGCCATGGGGCGCAACCTGGCGTTGTGTGCCCGGCGCATGGATCGGCTGGAAACATTGAAGGCCGAGCTGGAAGAAAAGCACCCCGGCATCAAGGTGCTGATCAAGCCGCTGGATGTGAACGACTACGATCAGGTGTTTGCCGTGTTCGATGCTTTCCGCACGGAACTGGCTGGCATCGACCGCATTATCATCAACGCCGGCATGGGCAAGGGCCAGCCCTTGGGCACCGGCTATTTCTACGCCAACCGCCAGACCGCCGAAACCAACTTCGTGGCCGCACTGGCACAGACCGAAGCGGCCATGGAAATTTTCCGCGCCCAGAACAGCGGCCACCTGGTGATGATTTCTTCCATCAGCGCCATGCGCGGCATGAAGAAAAACCTGACCACCTATGCGGCCACCAAGGCCGGTGTGGCCATGCTGGCCGAAGGCCTGCAAGTGGAATTGCAGGATTCACCGATCAAGGTATCCACGATCTTCCCCGGTTTTATCCGTTCCGAGATCAACGAAAAAGTGAAAAACACCCCGTTCCTGGTGGACACCGAAACCGGCTGCAAGGCACTGGTGAAAGCCATCGAGAAAGAAAGCAAAAACGCCTCCGTTCCCGGCTGGCCCTGGGGGCCGCTGGGGTTTGCTATGCGGAACCTGCCATTAAAAATGGTCGGGAAGATAATGTAAGAAGAGAGGCTGCACGCGACACGCTTCACGCAACAACGCGATGCAGCCCTGATCGATGATTAACGCAAGAGGCCGCGTTCCATTTCTGGGCGCGGCCTCTTGCGTTTCAAACGCGTAAAACCCTTTTCCGTGTTGTCGCGTGAAGCGTGTTGCGTGCTGCGGCTATTTCCACTTCATGATCGGCGCCCATTCGCGCCAGTCGTCTTCCGGTTGTTTGTACAGATCAAACCGCTCCCCCGCTTTCGCCAGCGGACCCGGCTCGGGTGGGGTGGCGAAGCTGATGCCGCCACGGAGTAAATTCTCCAGGGAGCTGGCCTGCACTTCTGCGCCTTTGAATAATCCAATATCCACGGTAAGCCCGGAGCTGTTCCAGAAGCGGGTATTGCTGCGTACCAGTCTCGCGTATTTCGGTTCGATGATGGCCTGAATTTCCACGAAACGACTGTCCTGGCTGAGTTCACTTTCACCAATGGTGCCCACCTGTAAATCCCGGTAGTAGATCTTGCGTCCTTTCTTCAGTGAGCCCAGATGATCGGCCACCAGGGTTATTTTCAAACCCAGATTCGGCTGTTGTTCCGGCGGTGTTTCCAGCCCATCAAATTCTTTATGCGATTCGCCCTCACCGGGTTCAACGGCGATGTATTTGCCTGACACCAGTGTATCCAGATTGCGCGCACCGGCGATGCCCAGTTCCGGTTCCACAATCCAGAAACGGCTTTTCTCCTGGGCCAGTTTTTCTGCATCCCGGTTCAGGCTGGCATGGACCGTCACGTGTTTCAGGTCATCGCTAAGGACGATTTCATCCACACTGCCCACGGGCACGCCCCGGTAACGCAGGTCTACCCCCGGCTTGATACCCGAGCCGTTTTCAAAGGTGATTTCAATCTGTACGTCGCGTTGTAACAGCTGGTCGTACAACAACCAGCCAGCCACCAACAGGCTGACCAGAGGCACCAGCCAGATAGGGGAAGGCCAACGGGAATGTTTCACTTCAGGGGTGTCCATGGTCCGCTCCGTCAGGGTCTTGAATCCATAATTGTTGGGGAGAAAAAGCGTGGGCAGACAACATGGTCAGCACCACGGCGAGAGCAAAGGCGATGATGCCCGGCCCCGGTTCCACCCGGGCCAGATTGCCGAATTCCACCACCGCTGCCAGCAGCGCCACCACGAAGACATCCAGCATGGACCAGCGGCCAATCCAGTACACCAGACGATAGGCCCGGGTACTGATGCGGGGATTATTTTCGTGGGGAACGCGCCAGTAGATCACCGCCAGCACCAACACCTTGAAGAACGGCACCAGCAGGCTGGCGACAAAAACAATAATGGCAATGCCCGGCATGCCGGCCTCAAACAGTTGCCAGATACCATCGGCAATGGTGCTGGCCTTGCCACGGCCGGTTTCAGTGACCGACATGATCGGTAGCAGATTGGCCGGCACCAGCCAGACGACGGCGGCAATCAGCAATGACCAGGCCAGCGCTCGCTGCTGCCCCGGGGGCGCATTAATCGCCATTGCGCGCCTCCAGCAACCGCTGTAGCTGATCCGGCTGCGCCAGGGTTTCCACGATCAACCGCAACAACACCGCTACCACCAGACAAAACAGTCCCGGCCCCGGGGTGACCGTGGCCATGTCACCTAGCTTGGTCATGGCGATAAGAATGCCGAGCAAAAAGATATCGGTCATGGCCCATTCCCGACTGTGCCGGTATGCCCTCATCCAGAAAGGGTCGGGCCGCCCTGTCGACGGCGTATGATCGCGGGCAGCCCACAACAGGCGCCCCGCTGACAGCAGATTCAGCAACGGCATGATGACCAGGGTAAACAGCAGCAAGACCCCGACAGGAAAATAGACGCCTTCCATCAATCGCAGTACACAATCCAGCAGGCTGGCCTCACGATCCAGGCCGAGGTTTTCCAGACGCATCAGCGGCAAGATCAGCGCCGGCAACCACAACACGGCGGTGGCCACGGTAAGTGCGAGCAGGGAGTCAGGACGCAACGCCCAGGCACCACTCAGCTGGGCATCACAACGGGGGCAGCGCCAGGCGCCACGGGCACGGCGGGAAGGCACAGCGAGCGAGGTACCGCAATCCGGGCACTGCAGTGCGTCAGCAGACATGGACTTCCCTTCCCTGTGTTCCGGCACAGCCACCTCCTTGGAATAACCGTACCAGAATGACGACAAACGCGCCGAAAGAACGTGAAGAAGGCGGGAATTTTACGGAGTTTTAAAGAGATGCATCATGCGACACGCTGCAGGCAACAACGCGATCAAGGCCTGTCGTTTTATAAACGTGAGAGGCCGCGCCCGGAATAAGGGCGCGGCCTCTCATCTATCAAAACCTGTACGGCTCCGCTTCGCGTTGTTGCGTGAAGCGTGTCGCGTGCAGCGTCTCTCAATCCAGTGGTCCGGGGGTCTTCTTGCGCTTCACTGTGGCGAAGCCGCCCTTGGTGTCCTGAGTGGGCGGTTTGGCATTGCGTTTGGGTTTAGCCGCTTTTTTCTTGGCGCCGGATTTCTTGATGCCTTTCTTGGCATCTTCTTTTTTCTTCATTTTTTTCTTTTTGTTGCCGGCGGCCTTGCCGTTGGACTTCAGGTTTTTCGGCCCCAGGAAATTGCCACGCAGGGCTTCTACCAGACGGTATTCAAAATTCTGACGCAGGTAGCGTTGAATGCCGGCCATCAAATTCCATTCGTGGGCGGCGATCAGGGAAATTGCGGTGCCTTCACCGCCTACCCGACCGGTGCGACCAATACGATGCACGTACTCGTCGCCGCTGCGGGGCATGTCGAAGTTGATCACCAGATCCAGGTTGTCCACATGAATGCCACGGGCAGCCACGTCGGTGGCAACCAGCACTTTCACGGCTCCGGCCTTGAGGCGATCCATGGCCAGCTTGCGGTCTTTCTGATCTTTCTCGCCGTGCAGCACAAACACTTTCAGGTTGGAGGCCACTAGCACCCCGCCAAGGCGATCGGCCTGCTCACGGGTGTTGGTGAACACCACGGCTTTTTCGTAGGTTTCGTTGGCCAACAACCATTGCACCAGCCGCTCTTTGTGCTTCACGTCATCGGCGGTGATGATCTGCTGGCTGACGGACTCGTTCAGGTCACGCACGGAATCGAGCACCAGCGATTTGGGATCACGAAGCACGCTGCTGATCATGTTTTCCATGGCGTTACCGCCCGTGGTGGCGGAGAACAGCAGGGTCTGCCGCTCGGCCCGGCATTCCGCGGCCAGGCGCAGCACGTCATCGTTGAAGCCCATGTCGAGCATGCGATCGGACTCATCCAGCACCAGCATTTCCAGGTCCTGCAGAAGCAGATTGCCTGCGTCCAGATGTTCGATCAGGCGACCCGGGGTGCCAATCAGGATTTCCGGGTTCTTGCGCATTTTGGCGGCCTGCACTTTGAAGTCTTCACCGCCGGTCAACAGCTCTGCCTTGATAAAGGTGTAACGGCCCAGTGCCTCTACCTGCTTGAGGGTCTGCTGGGCCAGCTCGCGGGTGGGCAGCAGAATCAGGGCACGGGTATCGGTGCGCGGACGGGAATACTGGAGCAGCTGATGCAGCATGGGCAGCAGGAAAGCCGCCGTTTTGCCGCTACCGGTGCGAGCCACCACGCGTAAATCACGGCCTTCAAGCGCCGCCGGAATCGCTGCCGTCTGAACAGGGGTCGGGGTGGTGATTTCCAGCTCGCCAAGGGCCTTGATCAGGCGCTCGTGCAGGTTCAGGTCGGCAAACGAAGACATAACGGGCTAACTCCATGAATAAGGCCGCCATTGTAGCATCCGAGGGGGTTTAAAGTGGAAAGTTAAAAGTTGAAACGCGGTGATCCGCACCTCTCAGCCGGAGGGGTTATTGCTTCGCGCTGGCAACAGAGCTTGAACCTGGCCTCCGCCAACCAGCCTACCAAGTGCCCAGCCCGCGCCTTTCAACTTTTAACTTTCAACTCAGTCCCCCACCCGGGCGAAGCGGGGTTGCACCTTGCCGTCGCGGTCCACGGTTTCGGTGAACATGGCCAGGGGCCGCACCCACAAGGCCTGATCACCGTAGAGCGGGTGGTAGACCACCACGGTTTCACCGCTTTCGGAATGGGTCGCCAGGCCGATCACCTGGTACTCATTGCCTTTGAAATGCCGGTAGCGGCCGGGTTTCAGGTCACTCATGGCAATTCTCCAGGTAACGGGGTGCGGGGCAGCCGCTCGGCGATGGCCGCCAGCACCAGGGGATTCCAGGGTAGCCCCACATGGGTCCCCTGCACTTCCACGTTTTCTGTCATGGGGCCCTCCTCTTCCTGGCTGCACTGCCAGGCCACGATGCCGTCTTCACGGGTAAAGATGGCCGTGCACGGCACCGGCGGCGCCGCTATGCGTTGATTGAACGCATCCCGGTCCGCCGGCGGACGGTTCGGGTTAAACAGGTTGAAGAGCGTGGAGACGTTGTTGGCCTCCGGGTCGCCATTGATGGGGCTGCCCAGGGTGAAGACCTGGCTCACCTGATCGGGAAAGGCCCGCGCCAGCTCCCGGGCAAACACTCCGCCCAGGCTCCAGCCCACCAGCGCCACAGGTTGCCCGTGGCGGGTATTGATCGCCTGCAACTGGGTAACTAACAGGTTTTTACGTTTGCTGTTCATGCCCAGATTAGTGCCCTGGGCCCAGCCGTAGACGTTATAGCCCAGCTTGCTCAGCGCCCTGCGCAGTGGCCGCGTACTGGCATCGCTGGCGCCAAAACCGGGCACAACAAGCACTGGCTGGCCTTTGCCCAGCGGCAGCTGCCGATGGCCGAGCCCACGCAGCAGATAGCGCCCATAGGCCCACGCGGCGCGGCTTTCGCCCAGCAGCAGCTTGATGGATGGTGGTGCAATCGTTGTTGTCATCACTGGCCCTCCGGCCCTTTTTCCGGCGCCTGCAGCAGGCCGGTTCATTAACCAGCCGGCAACGGCGCATTTGCAACAATGGTAACCTGTCAGGAGGGGTCGGGGATGGCTGACTGGCGACAGCCTGCAGCCAGAGAGTCAATGATTTGCCGGGGAACGGTCTGCGGCGAACACAGTCATACCCTGCCAACAGGATGCCAAATGGCATCCCCGTTTTACGCACAAGGCTTTCACGACCAAGGAGCGCCCATGAAAAAAGGACTCATCGCTTTTATTACCGCCTCACTGCTGAGCAGCACCGGTATGGCCATGGCCAAGTCACCGGAAAGCCCCAAAGTGTTTGGCTGGGTGGAAAAATCCACCCTGGTGCCCTGGGGTGTGGAATTGAAGACCAAGCTGGACAGCGGCGCGCTTACCTCTTCCCTGCATGCCACCGATGTGGAGGTGTACGAAAAGGATGATGAGGACTGGGTCCGCTTTACCGTGGATGTGGTAGATGAAGCCACCGGTAAAAAAGTGGAAAAAACCTTCGAGAAGCCGCGTTACCGCAAGGTGCTGATTCGCGGTGCCGGCGGCACGGAACGTCGCCCGGTAGTGCTGATGAAGGTGTGCATGGGCAACACCGTATATGAAGAGCAGTTCACCCTGAACGACCGCTCGGACATGATCTATCCGATCCTGCTGGGTCGCCGCACCATTTCCCACCTGGGCTATCTGGACGTGACCCAGACCTTCCAGCATTCACCGCAGTGCGATAAAAACTCACCGGTGAAGATGGACAAGGACCAGCAGGACGATGAGGATATTAATGACTAGCGCAGCATGCCTCACGCTGCACGCAACAACGCGGTTCAACTCTCGCAGATGTTGAAAGACTGTGCCCGCGCTGACACCTTTAGCGCGGGCACGGCTTTACTGAAAAAGATCACACCTTTCGCGTTGTTGCGTGATGCATGCCGCGTGATGTCTCTTTAAACTTCAAAATAGCCGTACAGGCTGTCCAGCGCTTCGCGCAGCACCTTGCCCTGCAAACTGATCCGCGCCTGCAGCTCTGCTACCGCATCGTCCGCATCCAGCGCATCGATATTTTCCTGCAATAGATCCAGCGGCTTGATGCGCTTGATCTCCAGCTTTTCGTTGATATCCAGTTCCAGCGAATCCTGCCACGCCAGATTGATGCGGGTAGCGACCATGCCGGTTTCCAGGTGTGCGAGGATTTCTTCCTGCCCCAGATCCACGGCGGTGAACTTCACCGCAGCGCCTTCGTCCTTGACGCCTTTCAGCTCGCAACGGTCACCCAGTGTGAACCCTTCCGGCAACAGCTTGGTATCACGCAGCCAGTTACTGAAGCTGGTGTAGGGGGCGGAATTCGGCGCCGGGTACGCCACAGGCAGAGAACCAATGGCTTTACGCAGGCAGGCGATCACTTCTTCGCCGCGACTGGCGGAGGAAGAATCCACCATCACCCGCTTGCGCTCGGTATCGATCAGCAGCGAGGTGCGGCGCGAGCGGGTAAACGCCCGCGGCATCAACTCAAAGGTAATCTGCTCTTTCAGATCCGCCTTTTCCTTGCGCCCCACCTTGCGGCCTTCTTCCTGCTGGATGTGCTCCACTTTTTCATCCAGCAGCTCCTTGATCACCGGCCCGGGCAACAGACGAGCGGTTTCCTGGTAGGTGCAGAAAATGAACCCGTCCACCGCGTAGGCCATGGGGTCCTGCCCCTTGAGCGGCGGCACAAAGCCTTCAGTGCGTTCGGTTTGCGAACCGCAGGGCTGGCAGCGGTTCTGGTCCAGAATTTCATCCAGTTCGGCCACGGAACAGGGGAAGGCTTCTTCGCCCACAAAGACAGTCAGGTTCTTGATCCACATAGAGTTTTCCAAAAGCAGGGGCAGTGAGAAAAGGCACTGCCGATAATGAGGGCGGCCAACGCCGGTCGGCCACAGTAGCGAAATGCCGGGGGCGGCTCAAGCAGGGAAACCGCTGGAGCCAATAATCCGGATAAGGGAGCGCCGTGGAGAATCGAGCAAGGATTCAACGGGAACCCAACAGGGGGGTGCAAAGTCCCTGTAGTAGGGTTGCAGATTGTTTCCCGTCCCGGCGGCCACAAGCCAGCCGGGAGTCGTACGCTTTACAGGAGCAGACCATGAAAACGCTGACCTTCGATAATGGCGACACCCTGCCCATGCTCGGCCTGGGTACCTGGAAATCCGAACCCGGCGAGGTGTACAAGGCGGTGAAGAGCGCCATTGAAACGGGCTTCCGCCACATCGACTGCGCCCATATTTACGGCAACGAAGAGGAAATCGGCCAGGCTCTCAGTGACGTGTTTGCCGCCGGGACGGTAACGCGCGAAGAGCTGTGGATCACCTCGAAGCTGTGGAACAGTGACCATGCGCCGGACGACGTGCAGCCCGCACTGGAAACCACCCTGCGTAACTTGCAGCTGGATTATCTGGACCTTTACCTGATGCACTGGCCGGTAGCGCTGAAGCCTGGCGTGCCGTTCCCGAAATCCGCGGACGACATGGTGTCTCTCAAGAAGCTGCCGGTCGAAACCACCTGGGCCGCCATGGAAGCACTGGTGGACAATAACCAGACGCGGCAGATCGGCGTGTCGAATTTCAGCGTGAAAAAGCTGCAGGATTTGCTTGGCAAGGCACGCTACAAGCCCGCCATGAACCAGATTGAACTGCATCCCTATCTGCAACAGAACGACATGCTGTCCTTCTGCAAGGAACAGGGCATTGCGCTCACCGGCTACTCTCCACTGGGGTCATTCGACCGCCCTGCGGGCATGAAAGCCGATGACGAGCCGGTGCTGCTCGAAGACCCGGTGATCCTGGAAATCGCCGACCGCCACGGCGCCTCCCCGGCACAAGTGCTGATCAGCTGGGCACTGCACCGTGACACCGTGGTGATCCCCAAATCCGTGAACCCGGAGCGCCTGAAGCAGAATCTGGCCGCCGCCGAGCTGTCACTCAGTGACGCGGACATGGATGCCATCCGCACCCTGGACAAGCACCGCCGCTACGTGGACGGCGGCTTCTGGGCCCAACCGGGCAGCGATTACACCCTGGCCAATCTCTGGGATGAGTAAGGAAGCCCCTTCCGGGGCCACCTCTAGTTCCTTCGCATTACATACCGGTTAATGCTTCCGCTGACATCTCTCACTAGGAAGACTAAATATTTGCCGTTGCGGCTAAATACAACTCTTGCGTCCAGACTGCTGCCAACTACTGCGCCGAAGTTAGGAAAAGTGAAGACTGATTCCTCATAATCCAGCATTTCTGAAAATTTATTAAACACCAAATCAGAGAGATAAAACGGCTGGTCGCTACCTACATCATAAAGAATGACTTCACTTTGACAGCTTCCTTCTGGCTCAGAAAAACAATACGGGATAACAAAAACCTCATCATCGAAGTACGACATAAAAGTGGAGCCCTGCATATCGCCACCAGTAGTCAGACCCGAAAAATCTATATTGGTCTTTGACAAACAACCATCGGATAAATTACACACCCCATTCTTTGTCAGCACATCGCCAGATTCATTAATCGCGGCGACATCTACATATTCCCCTGTTGATGGGTCAATCCATTCAATTTCGGTTTGGGAAACTACGGGATCCAACGTATCATTCGGTATTTCTAGCCGAAGAACATTTGCTGGAGACACTGACGAATCGGCCTCTTCAGCTGTGTAAATGACGTCATTACCCCCTTCATAGCCAAAGAACATAATTGAATTGGGGTTGCCATTATCTGTCAGGTTTACCCAAGACTGAGGAGCCTCAGAGGAATGGACACTTGTTCCACTATGGCTGTAGTAGGTGTACTTGTCAGCAGCACTGTTGTAAAAGTCGTCAGGGTAGTCCATTACAATAGTTGAGCCTTCAGGGTTTGACCCGAAAGCTTGGTCAAACCCTGCCCTCATCACGTTAAACATCAGGAAAGAGCCAGCCCAATCGGCTTGCGGAACCTGCTGATCAAGATAATCGTTATCAAGAAGATCACAGGAGGGATTTTCCCAAACACCGCGACCTAAATCTTCCACAAGGCCGGATATTGGGCACCGATACGTTTGCCAACGGGTACCAGCTGGATGTAATCGCTTGGCCAAATAAGAACTGTCGCCGATATAAGTAATCGCCATATTGACAATATAATCAGCCACATATGAGCGGTTTTCCAAATCATAGATATAACTAGCCTGTCCTTGTATGGCGCTGACCCCCCCATTACCATCAGGATTCCATGTCATTCTTGTTCCAGCCATCAAGCCCGCATTATTAATAGTAGTTGGCATAAACTGTCGAACATGGCCGCTTGCGTTTGTAAACTCATTCCCAAGTGACGCAGGTAGTCGCCTGAGATCATAATCATTAACAGAAGCATAAGCTGATGAAAATAAAAGGCTTATAGAAAAAACACCAACGATCCTTTTTATCATTATTAATTCCTTTTTAAGTGAACAAGCAGTCACAATATATATGCATAAATAGGCATTTTCAAAATCAATTTTCCACACCGCCAAAAAATTCTGCCGGCCCCACCCAATGCCCCTAACGTCATGACCGAGCCCAACTAGCATCTAGCCATTCTGTGCGGCCAACAATTCAACAGGAGCCACCATGAACTACCTGCGCACCCCGGATTCCCGCTTCGAGCGGCTGCTGGACTACCCCTTCGAACCGAACTACGTGGATGTGGGCGGATTACGCATGCACTACGTGGATGAGGGGCCGGCCGACGGCAAACCGGTGCTGATGCTGCACGGTGAGCCGTCCTGGTCTTACCTGTACCGGCACATGATTCCCATCTGCGCCGCCGCCGGCCATCGCGTGATCGCCCCGGATCTGATCGGCTTCGGCAAATCCGACAAGCCCACCGACATCAATGCCTACAGTTACCAGAGTCACATGGATTGGGTGAAATCGCTGCTCGGTCAGCTGGATCTCACCGACATCACGCTGGTATGCCAGGATTGGGGATCATTGATTGGCCTGCGCCTGGCCGCAGAAAACGAATCCCGCTTTCGCGCCATCGTAGTAGGCAACGGCATGCTGCCCACCGGTGATCAGCAGGCACCAAAAGCCTTTCACCTGTGGAAGAACTTTGCGATCTACAGCCCTGTTCTGCCCATTTCCCGCATTCTGAATACCGCCACCTTCCGCAAACTGGGCCCGGACGAAATCCGCGCCTATGACGCGCCGTTTCCCAACAGAAAATACAAGGCCGGGGCGCGGGCCTTTCCCAAGCTGGTACCGGTGACACCGAACGATCCGGCCAGCGACGCCAACCGGGCGGCCTGGAAAATTCTGGAGCAATGGCAAAAGCCATTCCTGACCACCTTCAGCAACGGCGACCCGATTACCCGTGGCGGGGACAAATACATGCAGGAACGGGTCCCCGGCGCGCAGGGGCAACCGCACCAAACATTGGTGGGCGGGCATTTCCTGCAGGAGGATTCCCCGGTGCAGTTTGCCCAGGCCGTGAATGGTTTGCTTGAAAAAATGGGCTAACCCGGAAACGCAAACCTGATTCGTGGGAGCCCGCAGGCGCGGCTCCCACACCTGACAACGGTCAGGCAGTTTGCAAGCCAGACTCGGTGCTGCGCACCCGGGTCTTCACGTCCATGCTCGATAAAAATTGTCCGAAATTCCGCTCACGACCCAGCTCATCATCAAAGCCCTGAACGCGGTCATAGGCCACCCGGCCGTTAATGATCGTGGCCGTCACGGCGTCATCGTTGCGCTTCACCAGACGGTTCAGCGAAGTGCCTTCCAGCGGCGCCCAGGCCACGTCATCCAGCTCGTCAGTGAGCCCTTCCGGATTCACGATGACCACATCCGCCCGGCTGCCCTGGCGCAAGCTGCCGGCCTGCAAACCAAACCAGTCCGCCAGGTCGGCGGTTACCGCATTTACCCCTTCTGCCACACTCATAAAGGGCAACCCGGCTTCGTCCGCATCACGAACATATTTCAGTAACCGTAGCGGGAAGTTGTACTGGGCAATGGATTCCAGATGTGCGCCGGAATCGGCAAAACCCACATGGGTATACGGACTCGCCAGCAGCTTGTGCATGATCTCCGGCCGGTGATTACCGTAATTGGTTTTCCAGCGCAGATCATTGCGGTACTGCACCGCCAGATCGAAATAGGCATCCACCGCATCCTTGCCTTCAACCGCTCCGATTTCTTCAAAGTTTTTGCCAATTAACGACGTGTCCGGGCAATCCACCACCCAGCAATCACTGAAGTCCCGGTGCCAGAGCCCCTTGGTGAACAAGGCGTTGACGTGCTTCTTGAATAGCTTGCGGAAGGCGGGATCATCCACCTTCGCGTACATGGCATCTTCATCCTTGTAGTCACGCAGCAACTCACCAGAGGAAAATTCTTCAAAGGCGTTCACATTCAAACCACTGAGATACAACGTGAACGGTGCGGGCAATGTCTGCCAACGGAAGTTGCCCCGCAAAAAGCGGTTAGCCACGAAACCACTCAACCGTGTCACCACGTTAAGCCAGGGGTTGGATTTGAGGTCCAGGGCCGTAAGCATGGAGCACTTCATGGGGCGACGGAACAGGCCGTGGGCCTGCCACAGGAAGCGCACTACGTTGACCTTCTTTACCGCGTCCGGGGCGCCCTGCATGACCGCATTTCGGCGACGCAGAATCCGGAACAACCGTTTGAATTCATTCCAGCGTGCGTAGGTGGACGGCAAGGGCCGTGACCAGGCTCGATCTCCGTCTACCTTGTCCAGCCGGGTCGTCATCAGCGACATGCCGACACAGCCGGCATCCAGCGCTTCTTCCAGCAGGGATTCCATTTTCTGCAATTCCTGTTCGCTGGGTTTTGCCGGGGACGTGGCCCGCTCCAGCCCCATTACCGCCACACGAATATCGGAATGCCCCACAAAAGAGCCCACATTGGGCCCCAGCGGCTGCCGGTCATAGAAACCCCGGTAGCCGGCAGCGTCACCCCACGTTTTTTTCTCTTTCAGAATCGGCAGCACCGCTTCACGGGGCACCGCTTCCACCCGGGTAAACAGATCCGAACAATCTTCCGGCTGGGCATTGATCATACTGATCGAGCAGGAACCGATCAGCACCGAGGTTACCCCGTGACGCACCGACTCTTTCAGTGACGGCGTGGCAATGACTTCCGCATCGTAATGGCTATGGGTTTCGATAAAGCCCGGCGTGACCCATTGCCCGGTGGCGTCATACACTTTGGGCGCCGCATGGTCAGGCAACGGAACATCACTGATGGTGACAACGCGCCCATCACGAATCCCCAGATGCCGGATACTGCCGTCCCGGCAACTGCCATCAAAGAACTGCCCATGATTGATCACAATGTCGTAAACGTATTGCTGCATGATGCCCCGCCGCGATGTTGTTGTTGGATGGCACGGAAAATGGCGCACACGAACGCCAGCCTGCTAACAACCATAGAACGGGCATTGGATCAGCACCCGGCCATTACGCGACAGGAATTGGTTAATCAGGGACAAGGCATCAGGCTGTGGCCACCTCGAGCATGGCCGATGACCAGAATTCCACACGGTTGCGCCCGCGTTTCTTGGCCAGGTAAAGCGCATCATCGGCACGGGATACCAGCTGGGATTCCGTTGCCTGCTCTCCGGCAAGCGCAGTGACCACCCCGAAGCTGGCACTGACAGTGAGCGGCTCACCCACATCAAGCATCACCGGGGTGCCGACCAGGGCAGCGCGGCACCGTTCGATCACTTTTTCTGCTCCCTCGTGGCCGGTATCGGGCAATACCAGTACAAACTCTTCGCCACCAATACGCCCTATGCGATCCGTTTCGCGCAAGCATTCACGCAGTAAGTTCGCCACTCGCACCAGCACGGTATCGCCGGCCGCATGGCCGTGACGGTCATTGATCTGTTTGAAATGATCCAGGTCCATGACGCACACGGAAAGCACTTCCCCGGTGCGCCGGGCACGAGCCATTTCATGGGCAAACTGGTCAAACAGGGCCCGCCGGTTCGACAGCCCCGTAAGCGGATCCTGCACGGCCATGGCGCGCACCTGGGCTTCACGGTATACCCAGCGGCGCAGCAGCAGGGACACCAGCGTCAGCACCCCCGCCACGAAAGGCACCGAAAAAGCAACGGTGCTGGCGATCCAGTAATAGGACAGGGAGCCCTTGGCCGCCGGATCGGTGCGGAAATACAGCGCGTAAATATCGTGACCTCGGGCCGCCAACCAGGACAACAGCAACACCATCACGGTGCTCACGGTGAAGCCCCAAACCACTGGACGGAAGCCAAACAGGATGAATCCCACCAGGGGTGAACCGAGCAGCACCATTCCCGTGATCGGGCTATACAGCCCGAACATCAGGCCCAGCAGCAGAAAGCTGACCCCAAAAAACTGCACAAAGCAGTGTACAAAAAGCGGCGATTGGCGCCGGACCTTACGTAATAATGAAGCCCAGAGAATGAGCAGCAGATAGCCGCTCAAATTGAATAACAGCACCCAGGAAAGCTGCCTGGCGCCGACCGGGGAGACGTACTGCGCACCGAAGTCAGTGTAAAACGCAGTGACCAGATGCCAGACCAGATAGAAGGACATGTAGATGAACAGCAACACCGACAACAGCAGGCATTTGTCGCTGTCCTTCCAGTCGAGCAACCGGTAAATCGCAGGGGATTTCGAAGCGACTTTTCGCATACGCATCTGTGACCTAATTCACGCCTGTTTCGGAATTATGTCACCCTGCAAGCCACAGCGGAGCCAGCACGAACCACGCTGGTGCAGCCATTGCTACCAATGGTCGGAAAGCGGCGATAATGTGAGCATCGCCATCGCATCCGAAACGTTATCGCGGCAGCGACGGAGTCATACGCCTTTTCCCTTTACCTCAACCGGGGTTGAGGCCGTACTCTCCCTTTTCCTGTTGATGAACCCGGAGCCTGTCATGCCTGTTGATCTGGATGCCTACTGCCAACGCGTCGGTTACACCGGTGAACGCACGCCCACCCTGGCAACCCTGCGCGCCCTGCAGCAATGCCACCTGCTGCATATCACCTTTGAAAACCTGAACCCGCTGCTGGGCAAGCCGGTGCCTCTGGATCTGGCCAGCCTGGAACACAAGCTGATTCATCAAGGCCGTGGCGGTTACTGCTTCGAGAACAACCTGCTCTTTATGGCGGTGCTGACGGCGCTTGGCTTTACCGTGCGGGGGATTACCGCCCGGGTCTACTGGAACCAACCGGAGGACGCACAGCCACCCCGCTCGCATATGTTGTTGCTGGTAACCATCGAGGATGAGGAATACTTGAGTGACGTAGGGTTTGGAGGCATGACACCGACAGCGCCATTGAGGCTGCACAGCCTGGCAGCCCAAAGCACTTCGCTGGAGAATTTTCGTGTTCTTCCCCAGAGCGACCATTTCCGTATTGAAGTGCAGCTGGGTAGCGTATGGCGACTGCTGTACCGGTTCGACCTGATGACGCAATGGCCCATCGATTTCGACATGGCCAACTGGTACGTGGCGTGCCACCCGGCGTCAAAATTCGTCAATAACCTGATTGCCGTGCGCACCGACGTAGACCGCCGCCACACACTCTTGAACGGGCTCTATACGGTACGCTACCCGGACGGGCGCAGTGACAAGCAAAATATTACCGACCCACAGGCGATGGCTCGCCTGCTAGCCGATACCTTTCAGATTAATCTGCAAGGGCTGGAGCAAGACCTGCAAGCTGCGCTGACCGACAAGGCTTTGCTTTAACGGGTGTCTCGCGCCCATATCAGGGCCGTGCCGGCAAGGCGAATTTTGCAGGTCGAGTTTACCCAAGGGCACAGAGAGGCGTAGCCGTAACCCGACATCTGCCCGAACCAATAGCGAAAACGGTTAATGTCGGATTACGCCATTAGGCTAATTCGACCTACTCTCTGCGCTAGATTGAGGCAGCTCATTGCGAAAAAGTGTCCACAAATAACGCTTCCACCTTATCTCTCGCCCAGGGCGTTTTGCGCAGAAACTTCAGGCTGGATTTCACTGACGGATCGCTGATAAAGCAATTGATGCGGATGCGATCCCCCAGCTCTTCCCAGCCATAGTGTTCAACCAGACGCGTCACCACGGTTTCCAGGGTGACGCCATGCAACGGATTATTGGGTTGGCTCATCAATATTTCCGTCAGTCTGCTTTTGAAAGGACAAAACCATCGCGGGGAAAATGCACCTGAATCTGCCCCACCACGGCATCATCACGACGAACCACCAGCGTGCGATCATCGCAATAACACAGCTCACCGAACACCGGCTCACGGCCATAATCTGACGGTGCCACTCGCACGGCCTGACCCAGCAAAGGCGCCTGCTCCACCTGTTCGGGCAGGGCCCGCGGCGTAGCCTGGCGGGCAATCTCCAGCGCGTCATCCGCACTGATATCCTTGCGTGTGCCCTGCCCGAAGGCCTGCATGCGGTTCATCCAGGCCTCCACTTTCGGATGGCTACCCGCAATGCTTCGCCCGGCCAGATCACGGCGAAACCAGAGGCTGTGGTAGGCGGAAAAGTCACCAGCATTGGGCGCATCGCCAAACAGGAAATTTCCGGTCAGCAGGGTTTCCATATGATCCAGATGCGCGGCCACCTTGCGACGCATTTCGCGGGGGCTGTCGGCTTTCACTTTCGACTTGCTGCCCATCTTGATCCGGTCCAGCAACAGGCGCCCCAGATCCAGCAACGACGACTCTTTCAGCACCCGGCGCAACAGGGTGAAATTCCCTGCTGTAACAATGGAGGCTAGGAAAATCTCCAGGTCCACCTCACGGACGAAGGCCTGCACCTCTTCACTGCAATTCTCCACCACCAGCTCGGGTTTGTTGCCCAGCCGGGCAATTTCGCGGCTGAGGGTGCGGGTATCACAAAAAACATCAGCGCCAATCTGCGCCACCGGAATTTTCCGGTAGCCGCTGGCCAGCGGCGCCAACTTGGGGCGCGGTGGCATTTCCGCCACGGTGACCGACTGCCATTGCAAGCCGGCATACCCCAGCATGGCACGGGCTTTCTCGGAAAACGGGGACAGCGTGTAGTGGTGCAGAATCAGTTCTGACATGAAAGCATCCTGAATTAAGTGATCCGTATGGCGGCAAGCCTCATATCCCCGCGCGACAAGGTCAAGCACCCATTGCCCTACCCCTGCGTTGGCAACCCTGTAATATACGCAACTCTTTGCTCTTTGCGCCCCTCACTGCCGACGGACCTGCAGATAATGAAATGGATTTACCGTTTACTGATTGCCACCTTTATTGCCCTGGTTGTGGGGGGCGCCATCTCTACCGCCCAGGACCACTGGCGCATGCATCAGGACGCCATGGTCCGCATGCAGGAAAACCTGCTCAAGCAACAACAAAAGCAGCAGGAACTCAGCGACCGCATTGCGCAAACCCGGGCCAAACCCACCCTCAGTGACCACGACCGCTGGTTGATTGCCCACCTGGAAAAGGCCCGCGCCGGCCTGGACAAGATACTGGTCACCCAGCAGTCCGGCGTTTCCCGGCTGCAACGCAGCTTCCTGCGCACCTGGGTCGGCAACCTGGTGCTGTTCATTGCACTGGCCGGCCTGGGGCTAGGCATTGTCACTCGCTCCGGGAATGCCCTGAACAAGGAAGAGCAGCGCTGGCTGGCCAGCCGCCCGGAGGACATTCCCTCACTCAGGCTGGATCCCGGCGCGCACCGCAACGTGACGGCCCCTACCCGTAACGCCAGCAACTTTGTGACCGGGCGCATCCGGGCCGTGAAGGCCGACCGGCTACAGGTAAAGCGCAGCGGCATACTCAGCGCCATGGGGCTGAGCTTTATCGTCGCACCACAAGGCGGGCTGATCGTAGAGCTGTATTTCCTCTACGACGCGCTGATGGTTGCCCATACTCCGTTTCAGCAACTGGAATGGGGCGGCATGATGCAAAGCCTGATGCTGTCGATCCCATTCACCCTGGTAGGCCTGTACCTGCTGGCATCCAGTACCAGCCAGGCCAGCATCGATCGTCACGAACAGCGCATCACGCTGCCCGAGGGCCCCCGAACCATTGCGTTCAGGGAAGTGGAATCCATTCAGCTCAACCAGATACTAAGCACCGGCGAGCGCAGCTACCTGAACAGCCAGATTCAGTTAAACCTGAATAACGGCGAGGTCCTGTCATTGCTCAGCCATGGCGGCAAGGAGCAGATCTATGTGGACCTGATCCGCACCGCCCTGTTCATGGACAAACCCGCGGTGCTGCCGCAACACTAGACGACCGGTCTAATCAAGTGTTAGAGTGCCGCCCATGAATACACAAACCGCCATCAATCAGCCAGACAAACACCGCGACACCCGCCAGCACCTGCTGGATACGGGTCGCGATATTCTGGCTGCCCGCGGTTTCAGCTCCGTCGGCTTGAGCGCCATCCTGCAAGCTGCCGGCGTGCCGAAGGGCTCGTTCTACCACTACTTTCAGTCCAAAGAGCAATTTGGCCAGGCGTTGCTGGAAGATTATTTTGCCAGCTACGTACAAGACCTGGATGCCCGCTTCGCCGATGACGGCACCCCGGCCATCAGTCGGCTGATGCAGTACTGGCAGGACTGGCAGGAAAACTACTGCGGCCCCGCCGGCCTGCGCGATTGCCTGGTGGTCAAACTGAGCGCCGAAGTGGCCGACCTGTCCGAAGCCATGCGCATCACCCTGCGTGATGGTACCGAGCAAGTCATGGCGCGCATTGCCAACTGCATCGACGCCGCCATTGCCGATGGCTCCCTGCATCCGCAGCCAGCCCAGCAGACCGCCGGCAACCTGTACCAGCTATGGCTGGGCGCCAGCCTGCTGACCAAGCTGCATCGCAATGCGCAGCCCATGAATCAGGCCATGACGCTGACCCAGAGCATGCTCGCACGCTGACACAACCACACTGAATACAACTGTGCCCGCTATTAAGCGGGCTTTTTTACCCATCAACTCTAGACGACCGGTCTATTTAACAGCCATCAACCGAATCAAGAGTCATCAATCAAGGATACCGCACCATGAACAACTTCGATTTCTACAACCCCACCCGCATTGCTTTCGGCGAAGGAAAAATTGCCGCTCTCGACACCCTGGTGCCCGCCGACGCCAAGGTCCTGATTCTGTTTGGCGGCGAGAGCGCCCGCCGCACCGGCACCCTGGGCGAAGTAGAAGCCGCACTGGGTAACCGCCAGGTACAATTGTTTGGCGGCATTGAACCCAACCCCAGCTTTGAAACCTTGATGGAAGCGGTAACCGTAGTGCAGCGCGACGGCATCGATTACCTGCTGGCAGTGGGTGGCGGATCCGTCATCGACGGCACCAAGTTTGTCGCTGCGGCCTCCGTATTCGACGGCGATGCCTGGGACATCCTGCTCAAGGGCGGCACCAATATTCACCGTGCACTGCCATTCGGTTCGGTCCTGACCTTGCCCGCCACCGGCTCGGAAATGAACAAGGGCGCCGTGGTCACACGCAAGTCCCTGCAAGCCAAACTGCCGTTCCACAGTGAGCATGTGTTCCCGCAATTTTCCGTACTGGATCCCACCAAAAGCTTCACCCTGCCCCCCCGGCAGGTCGCAAACGGCGTGGTCGATGCCTTCGTTCATATTGTCGAGCAGTACCTGACCTACCCGGCCAGTGCCCCGGTACAGGACCGCTTCGCGGAAGGCTTGCTGCAAACCCTGATCGACATCGGTCCGCAGGCCCTGAGCGATCCGGAAAACTATTCGGTGCGCGCTGATCTGATGTGGGTCGCCACCCTGGCGCTCAATGGCCTGATTGGTGCCGGCGTTCCCCAGGACTGGGCCACGCACATGCTGGGCCATGAACTCACTGCCCTGCATGGCCTGGACCATGCGCAGACCCTGGCCATTGTGCTCCCTGCCATGCTGACAGAACGCAAGGATGCCAAGCACGGCAAGCTGGTGCAGTACGCACAACGGGTCTGGTCTATCCATGAAGGCAGCGAGTCAGAGCAGGCCGAGGCAGCGATTGAAAAAACCCGCGCCTTCTTCGAAAGCCTGGGCGTAAAGACCCGTCTCGGGGATTACCAATTGGCTGAAGAACATATCGAACCGCTGATCAAGAGCCTCGAGGAACACGGCATGACCGCGCTGGGCGAACACAACGACGTCACCCCCGACGTATGCCGGCGGGTGCTGCACGCCAGCCTCTAACCACCCCACTCTTGCGCAACCCCACCCCGGCTTCGAGGTGGCACTGAGATGAAACTGACGGAGAGCAACCATGAATATTCTGATGATTCTCACCTCCCACGACCAACTGGGCGACACCGGCCACAAAACCGGTTTCTGGCTGGAAGAATTTGCCGCGCCTTACTATGTTTTCAAGGATGCTGGCGCACAGATCACCCTCGCCTCCCCCAAAGGCGGCCAGCCGCCACTGGATCCCAAAAGTGACTCACCGGAGGCACAAACCGCTGCCACCGATCGCTTCAATCAAGATGACGATGCCAAAGCTGCCCTGGCCAACACCCGGCCCCTGGCCCAGGTGGATACCCAGGCGTTTGATGCCGTCTTCTATCCCGGCGGCCATGGCCCGCTCTGGGACCTGGCCGAAGATGCCCACTCCATTGCCTTGATTGAAGCCTTCAACAACAGCGGCAAACCCATCGGCGCTGTCTGCCATGCCCCCGCCGTATTTCGTCACACTCGCCATAACGGCGAACCGCTGGTCAAAGGCCGTGCCGTCACCGGTTTCACCAATGGCGAGGAAGACGGTGTGCAGCTCACCGATATCGTTCCCTTTCTGGTGGAAGACATGCTCAAGACCAATGGCGGCGTCTATGAAAAAGGCGACGACTGGGCCAGCCATGTGGTCACCGATGGCAATCTGGTGACCGGGCAAAATCCGGCCTCATCGGAAGCAGGGGCAAAGGCCCTGCTGGATCTGCTGGCGTAACGGAACAATAAAAAGGGCGCCTATGTGCGCCCTTTTTTATTGTTCATCTCGGAATTGTGTGATCAGCCAGCGTCAGAACTTGTCCCATGATCCCGCCTTGTCCGCCATACTTTTTGTGCAAAATGCATTACCCGATTATTGCCTCAATGATGGCCCTGACAATTCCTCAAGACACCTCTTAAAAGAGATGCCGGAATAACGACAGCCTCTCAGGCTATGTCGGTTTACGTCAGGCATCCGGCGGCGAGCGTTTGGCAAAGTGCCGGGCATTCGGGATAAACCAGGCAGATGGCAAGAAACGTGTTATTCACTCTAATCCGCGAAGAACCTTTTTTACTCGTAGCTAAGGTTGGTCGCCTTGCCTCGGAACACCCGGTAAACAAAGACGGTATAGCAAAGAATCATTGGCAGGGTAATCACCGTTCCCCAAAACGTGAACAACAGTGACTCCGTTGCTGATGCAGACTCCCAGATCGACAAACGCCCCAGTACGATGTCCGGAAACAAACTGTACGCCAGCCCGATACTGGCCAGCACACACATGACAATCAATGATAGGAACGCCAGCCAACCATAGCCGTTATCCAGAATCTGCCGACTGTTGAAAACCCAAATCAGGCCGGCATAGGCCAACGCCGTGGCAATCGGAATGGGCATCAAACCGATGGCACTGGGCAAGGTGAACCATTTAGCCGCAATGGTAGAGCTGACCAGGGGCGTGGCAATGGAGATCAGCAACAGGAATGCCCCCATGGGCAAAACTGCCAGGCGCCCCCAGCGCACCGCCTTATCGAATAAGGCTCCTTCGGTTTTGATCAGCAACCAGGAAGCACCCAGCATGATATAAAGCGCAGGCAGGGCCAACGCAATCAAAGCGGCGAACAAGGTGTTGGTGGCATCCCCGGTAAGGCCGGTAACGAAAGCGCCAAGCATCCAGCCCTGGGACACTGAAGCCACCAGGGACCCCAGCGCAAACAGCGCGTTCCATTTTGCCTTGTGCTTGTCGCCCGCCTTAACGCGAAAATCGAACGAGACGCCACGCAGTATCAGCCCCATCAGCATCAGCGTCACCGGCAAATACAATGCGGTCAGTACCAGCCCGTGGGCCTGCGGGAACGCAATCAACAAAATACCCACACCCAGAACGATCCAGGTTTCGTTGGCATCCCAGAACGGCCCGATCGAGGCCACCATCACGTCCTTTTCTTCCTCGTTGGCGAATGGCAACAGCAAACCGATACCCAGGTCATAGCCATCCAGAACGACATAAATTAGCAGTGCCAGCCCCATGGCGCCGGCAAAGAACAGCGGAAGCCAGTATCCAAGATCCATTATCTCTCTCCTTCTGCATGTTCATCGTCAGCCAGCTCAGCCTCCATGGCCCGTTGCTGTGGGCTTAATGACAAGGAGCGGGCGGGCTTGGTCGCCATGTAACGCAGCGCCGCGATATAGGACACCAGCAGGAACAGGTACAGCAGCACATAGCCAAACAAGGTACCCGCCACCGTTGCGCTACTGTGATCGGCCACCACGTCGGCTGTACGGAGCAGGCCGCTGACCACCCAGGGCTGACGGCCAATTTCCGTCACATACCACCCGGCCAATACGGCCACCCAGCCGGAGAAGGTCATCACCGACAGAGCCCGCAACAACCACACGTTACCGTCCCGACTTTCACGCGGGCCGCGAAACAATTTCCAGACAGACCACCAACCCACCAGAACCATCAGCACGCCGATTCCCACCATAACCCGGAAGGCCCAAAACACCGGTGCCACTGGCGGGTGATCACCGTCAAACTCATTCAATCCTTTCAGCTCACCGTCCCATTCGTGGGTAAGAATCAGGCTGGCCAGACCAGGCACTTTAATGGCCATATGGGTAGTGCGCTGCTCCTCATCGGGAAAGCCAAACAGGGTCAGTGGAGCATTGCGCTCGGTCTCCCACACCCCTTCCATGGCGGCAATTTTGGCTGGCTGGTGCTCCAGGGTATTCAGGCCATGAAGGTCGCCTATCCAGACTTGCAGGGGCGCCAGCACTGCTGCCATCAATGCACCGGTGCGCATCACTTTCCAGGTGGCCGGGCCATCCACCCCTCGCATGGCTCGCCAGGCACTGATCCCCATAATCAGGAACGCCGCCGTCAGCAAAGACGCGTTGAACATATGCGCAAGGCGATAGGGGAACGATGGATTGAAAATCACTTCCCACCAGCTCTCCACAAAGAATACGCCGTCTTCCAGGCGGAACCCGGTAGGAGTCTGCATCCAGGAATTCAGGCTGAGAATCCAGAATGCGGAGAAACTGGTGCCCACTGCCACCAGCGCACAGGACACCAGGTGAAGGCGGTTGGACACCCGATTTTTCCCGAACAACATGATGCCAAGAAATGAGGCTTCCAGAAAAAAGGCCGTCAGCACTTCATACCCCAGCAACGGGCCAGCGATATTCCCCGCCCGCTCCATGAACCCGGGCCAGTTGGTGCCAAACTGAAAACTCATGGTGATGCCCGACACCACCCCCAGCGCAAAGCTGAGGGCAAAAATCTTCACCCAGAAGAAGTAGGCATATTCCCAGGCCTTGTCACCGGAGAAGGTGTAGCGCAAGCGGAAGTAGAACAGCACCCAGCACAGGCCGATGGTGATAGTGGGAAACAGGATATGAAAGCTGATATTGGCGGCGAACTGCAGCCGGGCCAACAGGAACGGATCAAATTCCACCGGGGCGACTCCTTCCTTTCGTCCAGTGACGAGGTTTCATTCCTCCAGACAGTAGCACAGGGGGATGCAGGGTAAATGAGACAAAAGGTCCATGCGGGTGCCCGGGCAAGGCGCCACCGCACGTGAAGACAACGACAAGAACCAACAGGTGTTAACACTTTGTATACACCCGCAACATTTCCCCGTCCTTCCACAACACGTTATGCACAGCATCCACCGGGTTTAGCCAACAAAATGCACTTCATGAAACTGGCAATCCGTTTTGGTCATGCCAGCAAGTTCACTTTCTGGAGAGCACACCATGAAAACAAGAATGGGGCTGGTAGCCCTGGCCACCGCAGCCATGTTGTCCCTGAGCGGCAATGCCATGGCACTGACCAAGCGAACCTTTTGCGTCTTCGACATCATCGGCGCCAATGGTGACACCTTCAACATCATGCGCGACTACAAGACTGCCGCTGTCGAGTGGGGCGTGGATGTAGAGCTGAAGCCCTACACCGATGAAAAAATTGCCTCTGAAGACCTGAAAGCCGGGCAATGTGATGCCGCCGTGCTAACCGGTATTCGTGGGCGTCAGTTCAACAGCTACACCGGCAGCATGGATTCCATTGGTGCCATCCCCAGCTACGACGCCATGAGAACAGTGATTGCGGTGATTGCCAGCAACAGCCCCAGCGTCAATCAGCATCTGGTTTCCGGCCCCTATGAAGTGGGCGGGGTTGCCCCGCTCGGCGCGGCCTTCCTGTTCCTGAAAGACAAGGAAATCGACACCGTTGAAGAACTGGCGGGCAAATCCATCGCGGTACTGGAATATGACAGCGCCCAGGCCAGCATGGCTTCCCGGGTCGGCATGTCGCCGGTCATGTCCGATATCACCAACTTCTCCACCCGCTTCAACAATGGTTCCGTGGATATCTGCTTTGCCCCGGTAATGGGTTACTCCGCACTGGAACTGTACAAGGGCATGGCGCCGGATGGCGGTATCCTTGACTACGTACTGGGCCAGCTGAGCGCCCAGGTCATTCTCAAAAAGGATAAATTCCCGGAAGGCTATGGCCAGAAATCCCGTGCCTTCATGTTCAGCCAGTTTGATCGCGCCATGAAGCTGATTGATAACGCCAGCAATGAAATTGCCGACCGCTGGTGGATTCGCATTCCCGAGAAAGACAAGCTGCGTTATGACGAAATGATGCGCGAAGCCCGCATCGAGCTGACCAAGAAAGGGGTATACAGCAAAGACATGATGTCCCTGCTGCTCAAGGTTCGCTGCAAGCAGGATCCCTCTCGGGCGGAGTGTGTTAACCCGGTGGAATAACCGCCTTTAACAAACGACTCCGATAAAACGCCGCCAGCATCCCTGGCGGCGTTTTCATTTCACGCTGGTGCAAAGTCTCACCCTGAGGCGCCATTGCGCTGGCCGAACAGCAATTGAACGCCACCACAAAGCTGGGTAGTTTATTGGAACAAGCAGCGCCTGTGCGGCGCCCCACTTTTACTCTGAGCTGCAGCGAGCCATGGCCCTGACTTCCGCGGATGTTCGCAACGCCGAACCGCTCCAGAAAGACTACAAACTCCATGACGACAAGGGCCTCTACCTGTTGGTAGAAACCGATGGTAACCGTACCTGGAAACTCAGCTACCGTTTCGACGGCCGCAGCAAAGTCATCACCCTGGGGCCTTGCCCGGAAGTCACCCTGAGCTTTGCCCGCCAGCTGCGCGATGAAGCCCGGGAACTGATCGCCGATGGCATCGACCCGATCAGCCGTTGCGTCAAGCGGGAAGTCTTCAGCCCCTCGGTGGAAACCTTTGAAGCGGTGGCCCGGGATTGGCTGGAGCGCGTCTATCGACTGGAAGTGTCCGAAGAACAATTCCGGCGCACCAAGCGGCAAATGGAAAACTACCTGATTGCCAGCATTGGCAAACGGGTCGTCAGTGAAGTGACCCCCGAAGACCTGAAATCCCTGGCGGCCGCCCTCGGCGCCGAGGGGCATCTGGACAGGGGCAAGCGTGTTCTGGGCATCGGCAAGCGAATCTACACCCATGCCCGTGATACCGGCGTGGCGGGCTACCAGCAAACCGGCGCCCTGCGCCGCCGGCTCACTGGCTCCGGTACCGAACCGGAGTTTTTGCTCAGTACCCGTGAGCAGATTCTCGATCTGGCCAGCGGCGTTCTCGGCCAGTGGAGCCGCACCACCACTACCGCCGCCCTCAAACTCACGGTGTGGTTGCTGGCCCGCCCCAGCGAAATCGTCAACGCACGCTGGTCCGACATGGACCTGGACGCCGGCGAGTGGCGCATCCACCGCAACAGCACCGGGAGCCCCACGGGCAGCAAGATCATTACCGTGCCTTTGCCGCGCCAGGCGGTGGAACTGTTGCGGGAAATCGAGCCCATCACCGGCCGCCAGGAGTACATCTTTCCCGGCACCCGCGATCGCAAAAAACACCTGGGCGCCAGCACCCTTTCCGCGGCACTGAAAAAAGTCACACGGACCACACCGGTTTCCACCGACAACCTGCGCACGCTGGCCGCCACCGCACTGGGCGAACTGGGCTATCAGGCAGAGCAGATTCAATCCCAGCTACTCAACCAGACCGGCGACGAACCGGCCGACCGTCAAACCTACCTGGATAAACGCCGAGAGATGCTGCAGGCCTGGGCGGACTATCTGGACAATACCGCCATCGGCAAGGTCACCCGGCCGCGCAGACTCTGATACCCTGTGGGCAGTCACATTCACTGCCACCATTCAGGATATTGCATGCCAAGCCCGTTCGGCTTTCGTTTCGACAACACCTACCGCCGGCTGCCGGAGCCTCTGTTTTCAGATTGCTCGCCACAGCCGGTCAGCACACCGGCCTTTGCCCTGTTTAACGATGCACTGGCCCGGGAACTTGGGCTCGATAGCGAGGCCTTGTCGACGCACCCTGAATTTTTCAGTGGCAATGCATTACTGGATGGCAGCGAGCCCATTGCCCAGGCTTATGCGGGCCACCAGTTTGGCAACCTGACCATGCTCGGCGATGGCCGCGCTATCCTGTTGGGCGAACACGTTGATGACAGCGGGCAACGCCGCGACATCCAGCTTAAAGGCGCCGGGCGCACCCCCTTTTCCCGAGGTGGCGACGGGCGCGCGGCCCTTGGCCCCATGTTGCGCGAATACATCATCAGTGAAGCGCTACACGCCCTGAATATTCCTGCCACTCGCAGCCTGGCCGTCACCCACACCGGTGACCGGGTGCACCGGGAGACACTGCTTCCCGGCGCCATCCTGACCCGGGTGGCAACATCCCATATTCGTGTGGGCACCTTCCAATACGCCGCCGGGCAACAAGATCCCGCCCTGCTGGAACAACTGGTGGATTACACCATCGCGCGCCATTACCCCTCCCTGGAGGGGGTAGAGAACAAGGCGCTGGCCCTGTTCGAAGCCGTGATGGATCGCCAGATAGATCTGGTGGTCAACTGGATGCGCGTGGGCTTTATTCACGGCGTACTCAACACCGATAACGTGACCCTGTCCGGCGAGAGTATTGATTTCGGCCCCTGTGCTTTTATGGACAATTTTGACCCGAACACGGTATTCAGCTCCATCGATCGCCAGGGACGTTATGCCTATGGAAACCAGCCCAGCATCACCCAGTGGAACCTAGGCCGTTTTGCGGAAACCCTGCTCGGCCTGATCGACGAAAACACGGACACCGCCATCGAAAAAGCCACCGCGTCGCTGAAGTCATTCAGCCAGCGTTACGAAGAAAAATGGCGCGCCATGATGAACAAGAAACTGGGATTGTTCGGAAGCGAAGCTGAGGACGACAAGCTGATTGCCGATTTGCTCACCTGGATGCAGGTACAGAACGCGGACTACACCAATACGTTCCGTGACCTGATCAACGACGGCCTGCCTGACGGGGAGCAATACCAGAATGAAACCTTCCAGCAGTGGCACCAACAGTGGCGGGCGAGGCTGGCCCGCAACAGCAAACCCCTGGCGTCATCACTGTGCCTGATGCGTAATCACAACCCGTCGGTAATACCGCGCAATCATCTGGTGGAACAGGCGTTGAATGCCGCCAGCGACGATAACGATATGGCGCCAACCCGTGCGTTATTACATGCATTGGCCGAGCCTTATGCGGACCGGGATAGTGACGATCCTTATCGGCAATCAGCCGCACCCGGCGAGCAAGTGTTTCAGACCTTTTGCGGCACCTGAAAGAGACAGCATCTTGGCATTTTGCCGGATTACGGCTGCGCCTGATTCGACCGACCTGAAGCTCAATATCGGGTTACGCCGCTACGCGGCTAACACGACCTACAAACGGGGCCGATGTGGTCACACGGTCGCTATTGTCTGTAGGTCGAATTTACCCAAGGGCACAGAGAGCCTGAAAGGCGTAATCCGACATTCCGCGCTCAAGGAACGCCCTCAGCCTTGCAGCTTGTCCATGGTCTTCAACTCAAAGTCACTGGCATCGTGACGCTCAAGCAGCTGGCTGGCCGGATCACCCCAGGCCCGGTTCACCATGCGGCCACGCTTCACGGCCGGGCGCTCGGCAATCTGGTGGGTCCAACGCAGTACATTGGTGTACGTATGGGCTTCGATAAACTCCGCCGCTTCATACACCTTGTTGGTGACCAGCGCGCCGTACCAGGGCCACACAGCCATATCCGCGATGGTGTATTCATCACCCGCCAGGTACGTGTTATCCGCCAGCCTGCGATCCAGCACATCAAGCTGCCGCTTGATTTCCATGGTGTAGCGATCGATAGGGTATTGGTATTTTTCCGGTGCGTAAGCATAGAAGTGGCCAAAGCCACCCCCCAGCATCGGCGCACTGCCCATTTGCCAGAATAACCAGTTCAGGGTTTCGGTGCGGGCTGCCGGGTCCCGGGGCAAAAACTCACCGAATTTTTCCGCCAGATAAAGCAGAATGCTGCCGGACTCGAACACTCGCTGGGGCGGGTTCACGCTATGGTCCATCAGTGCGGGAATCTTGGAGTTGGGGTTCACGTCCACAAAACCGCTACCAAACTGATCGCCATCCTGAATATTGATCAACCAGGCATCGTACTCAGCCCCCTGGTGACCTTTCTCAAGCAGCTCCTCCAGCATCACCGTGACCTTCACCCCGTTGGGCGTGGCCAGGGAGTACACCTGCAAGGGGTGCTCACCGATCGACAGTGTCTTGTCGTGTGTGGGGCCGGCAATGGGGCGATTAATATTGGCAAACTTGCCACCGCTTTCCTTGTCCCATTTCCAGACCCGGGGTGGCGTGTAGGTATCGTCAGACATGTTGGCTCCAAACAGAATGAGTGCAACTACTATTGCAGACACTATGGCCAGCCGCCCCGGTGTGAACAAGGGCAATCAGCCGATTGATTCCTTCAGCTGAATGAATCAATCCGCTTGCTGGGCCTTGCGTTGCTCACGTAACGTTTTTTCCGCTTTCTTCGCATAGTCGGCACAATCCATCCGTGTCGACTGAGTGACATCGGTATAATCCCAACCACTGGCACCGGGATGCGGCGTCAGCAACAGGTCGCAAGGTAATTGCTTCACGGTTTTGAAGGTGCCGGTGAAAGCCTCAACGATGTGGGGATAACGCGGGTTATCCACCAGCTGATAGCCCGGCGCTGTCAGGCTGTCCACGTAGGCAATATCCACCTTTTCTCCGTCTCGCATACTCTGCCAGGTCCAGGCCATGCTGCCGGGGGTATGGCCCGGAATGAAATGGGCGGTGAGTGCGAGGTTGCCCAGAGAGACCTGTTCGCCGTCCTGAATCTGCCGGTCCACCCGCACTGGCGGATAAAGGATATCGTCACCAAAATGAATATCGTTGGCGCCACCGTCCGCCATCAGCATGGCGGTTTCAGCGTTGGCCACCAGCCGGGCACCGGTGGCCTGTTTGATCGCCGCCAACGAGCCGGCATGGTCGCCGTGGCCATGGCTGACCAGAATCCATTTCAGGGTCTGCGGCGCCACCCCCACGGCCTCCATGTTGGCCAGCAGATGCTCGGCACTCTGGGGCATCCCGCCATCAATGAGGATGGCGCCGTCGCGGGTTTTCAGCAGCAGCGAGGTCAGCTCGTCGGTACCGATCTGCCAGACGTTATCGGCAATCTGCAGTGGTGCCATGGGCTGCAGCCAGGCCTCCGGCACCGTGTAGGCTTCCAGCTGCGGCAACGGGGTTACCGGTTCGGCCTGGGCCGCGCTGACCAGCAGCACCCCGCATAACGCACTGCATCGAATGAATGTCATCGTTGTTCTCCCTGGAAAAACCGTTGGACGCACCTGGCCGGGTTTGGTTCGCCAAGGCTTACCCTTGTTGCTGCTGAAGCCATACCAGCAGGCCCTGACTGTTCAGGTTGATATCAAACCCGAGCGCATCCTGCAGTTCATCCTCCGACAGGGCGACACCATGGTCGCGAGCCTTGGCAAACAGATAGTCCTGCATGGCAGATTCCAGTCGCGGCAGCAACGTAGCGTCATCGCCGGGAGCGGCGGCTTCTGCCAGCGCCACGTAATCATCCACCATCGCCAGCAAACGTTCGCCGGGCTCCTGGGGCGTATCCATGGCCCCATAATGGGTCAGAAACATGCGCCGGGGATTCAGCGCCAACAACTTGCGAATGGACGCTTTCAACGCCTGCGGATCGAATTGCACCGGCGTGGTGGTGGGCAAGATGAAAGGGCCTTGCTCGGTCGTCAGGGGCGGATAAGACAGCCCAAAGGTATCACCGGTAAAAATACCGGCAGACAGGGAGTCATAAACACAGAAATGGTGGCGGGCATGCCCCGGGGTATCGTAAAAATCCAGACGCCGCTCGCCGACCATCACATGGTCCTCTTCATGCATTTCCCGCACGCGCTGCGCGTCCACAGGAATAATATCCCCATAGACTTTTGCAAAGGCCTCTTCACCGTATACCGCTGTAGCACCCGCCTTGAGCTTCGAAGGGTCAATCATGTGCCGGGCGCCACGGGGGTGAACCAGTAAGGTGGCCGCTGGCAGCGCCTGCATCAAGCCACCTACACCGCCGGCATGATCAAGGTGCACATGGGTAGGGATAACAAATTTGACCTGTCCGCGCTCGATGCCCCGCTGCTCGAGCAAGGCAAGGATAATCGGCACGGTGTTATGGGTGCCCGTCTCGATGACGGCGTACTCGTCGCCCCCCTGGAGCAGATAACAGGCCGCCAGCCCTTCGCGCATCATGGCGGTGTCGATACGGGTAATGCTATGGCCGATATCGGCGTAGGGCTGGGATGACATGGCGCGGCTCCTGGCGAATAAACAACAGCCACTGACTATAGTGGAGTTAGCGGCAAAGGTGCACTCGACACAAGTCCACGTTGACGCAAGCAGCATGATGGATGACGCATGACACATGTTTGATGTGTAGAGGCTGGCGTTATCCATGGCGCCACCTTGCCTGCCTCCCTAAACCAGCGCCAACGTCTCCCCCGTTAGACGGGATGCCAACTCGCTGACCACAAACCGGGCACGAGCCGACAGTGGCCACTCCGCGCGATAAATCAGCCACAATACATCGACCACACGCGGGCCCATTTCCACTACCCGAATCACCTCCCCCGGGGCATAGGCTTCACGGGCATAACGCGGAATCACGGTAAATCCAAAGCCACGCGCCACCGGCTCCAGAATCAAGCCGACCTGATTAACAAACCCCTTACAGGCGATACTGCGAATACCCCGATTACCGGGAAACACCCGGCTTAGCAGACGCGATGCCATGGCGTGCCCATCCGGGTGATCAATGAAGCCCAGGCTTTCAAGGTCTTCCCAGCTGTTTACTGTGGCCGTGGCGGGCACCACCAGATCCAGCGGCTCATCGGCAAAGTGGCACGCCACCAGGCGCGGGTCATCCGGCTTGAGGGTAACCAGCCCCAACTCAAAGTGATTGTTGCGCACCCCCTCCAGCACATCCTGATCCGGTGCAAAGCGATGGCGCACAAACAACCCCGGATAAGAGGCCTGCAAATCCAGCAGCAGCGGATACAACGACAGGCCAATGCTGCCTGGGGTGATCAGGCTGATTTCGCCCTGCCTGTCGTCCGCCCCGGACAACCGCAAATTCAAGCGTTTTTCCGCCTGCTCCATATCATCGCAATAGCCCAGCAACGCCTGGCCTGCCGGGGTCAATTCAACCTGACGGGGACGGCGAATCAGCAACGGCCCCAGCTGCGCTTCCAAATGATGGATATGCTGGCTGACCGCCGCCTGCGTCAGCCCCAGTTGGTCCGCCGTGCGCGTGAAGCTGCCACGCTCCGCCAGCACCACAAATGAACGCAACCATTGCGGATTTATCATAAGAAAACCTTATCAATACAATAAGCGGCACTCAGTTTAACTTATACCACGACACCCGTACGCTTTCCTCATGCTCGACAACAGCAATCACCATCAACCATGAGGAGCCCCCATGAGCCAGACTTACCCACGCAATTTTTCTCACATTGGCCTTTCCGTCACCGACCTGGACGCTGCCGTGCGTTTTTACACGGAGGTGCTCGGCTGGTATTTGATCATGCCCCCCACCACCATCAGCGAAGATGACAGCGCCGTCGGCGTCATGTGTACCGATGTGTTCGGTGCTGGCTGGTCGTCATTACGCATTGCCCACCTTTCCACTGGCGACCGTATCGGTGTGGAGATTTTTCAGTTCAACAATGCGGAAAAGCCGGAAAACAATTTTGAATACTGGAAAACCGGGGTCTTCCATTTCTGCGTGCAGGATCCGGACGTGGAAGGCCTGGCAGAGAAGATCGTTGCTGCCGGCGGCAAACAACGGATGCCCGTGCGAGAATACTTCCCGGGCGAAAAACCGTACCGCATGGTCTACATGGAAGACCCGTTCGGCAACATTCTGGAAATCTACAGCCACAGCTATGAGCTGACTTACTCGGCTGGGGCATACAGCTAGCGGGCATCCGGCGTCCAGCGGTTGCCAGGGCGAGGTAATGCGAAAAGTTCTGAAGCTGGCTGATCACTCAATGCCGCGATAAACCTAAAAAATGTATCGCGGCATTGAGGGAGTGACATGAACGGAGCAGCGCCTTTCCCTCATACCGCATTGCACAGAGAGCCTGGTGCCTGACGAACACCCTGGCGTCAGTCCTTGGCCAGCTGCAGAAGATCCCGCGCATAGGCGTTGATATCAAATGGCGTCTCGCCATCCATGGTCAGCGCCACATGGCTGGCCAGTACATCCGCCATTTTCTCCAGCGCGGCATCATGATCCAGACCATTCTTCGTCAATGCCATCATCACCATCCCCGCCTCACGGGGGTGACCATCCGCAATCTGGTTTTCCACGGCTTCAATCATTGCCTTCTGGGCAAATTCGTCTTCAGCCTGCTCCATTTCATCCATACCGACTCTCGCTTTGATGACTTTTCATTGCTGCCACAGGATCCGTGCCAGATTGGCTAACCAGTCTACCCTCGCTATACGCCACGGTATAACCTGCCTTTCCATCATCTCCGGCAACAAGGGACCTTCTTACATTGATCCGGGAAGTAATCCCGCCCCATGAAAATAGCAACCGTCAATCACTAGCCGCCAAATGTGGGCCCCATCTTCTGCCTCGCCGGGACTTTCTGCATCAGGGAGAAACCGGGCGGCCAGCACGGTATTGGTCGACCAGATTCCGGGCCTGTTCCCGCTCCGCCTGGATTATCGCTTTCCAGCCATTGAGCCTGGGAGTCAGCTTGGTAACACCGATAAAATAAGCCAGATCACGATAGGCTGCGTACTGCTCCTCGCTGTACCAGATATCCGCCGTGATGTTCTGCGGAAAGGCATTGCGCTGGGCGGATTCACTGTCGTAATAGCGGGCCACATTGCAGGAGTAATGGGCCGCCCCCTCCCCCAGATCCGCCAGCGAAGTCAGGCAGGCCTGATCGGGCGGCACGGCCAGATTGTCAGCCAGCCTGTTTTCATCAAGCGACAGCTTCACATAAATGATCTGGCTTGGCTCTTGCCAGGGAAAACCGGTTGCTGTCAGCTCAAACACACCAGCGCCCTGGCGCTGAATATAATCACCTGCCAGGGGGCACGCGTCTACGGCACACTTCAGCTCGATCCCCAAATTGGCATCCAGGTTGGCCCGGATACGTTTGAGCGATTCGAATTCATAGTCGGGGTCATGCTCGGCATCCACCACTACAATCCGCCGGGTACCGCGCTCAATCAGGGAATACAGACCAAGGTTCTCGGCATGGCCGCCATCACTAATACGGAGTGTAGCGTGGTAATCCTCCGGCACGACGAACTTCAAGGGGAAACCACCCAACAGCTTGTAGGTCCAGAACCAGGCACTCCCCATAGGGCCTTCCTGGGTGGCCGGGTTGCGCATCTCGTAGCCGAGATTCATGTTGGCCGCAGACACAAAAAAGTCTCCCAGCCCCCGCAACTGTCTGGCCCCTTCATCCACCGCCGCACCGGATGTAGCCACCGCTTTCGAGAAGGAAATCGGGGCCAGCAACCGCTGTTCCGACTGGTAACTGGTATGGGCCGACCCCCACTGCACCGGAGAGAAAGTGAAGACACTTTTCTCCAGCGAGGCCATATCATAATTTTCGTCATCATCAATAAAACTGTACGGCCGGATCAGCTTGGTATTGATAATTGGCAGAGACAATGGCGGCACCGCTTGACCGGCATCGACCAGGGCATCCGCACAGCTGTTATAGGCCAGCGCAAACTCCCGCAGATGGCTAAAATGTAGCTCCTCTGTCTGGGAAGCCTTGCGCCAAAACAGCACGCTGCCATTTTGTGCGTTCATGAACTGATCCGGTTCATGCTCGAAGTAGTCAACGTACTCGTCATGGTCGGCATTGGGTGCCAGGCCGTAAGCCCGCTCCAGCCCTTTTCTATAGGCATTGGTAAACACCGAACCATTGATCAGTCGCAGATTCAGAAAACCATCCGTAACCCAGTAGAAAGGCAACGACACCACATGGGATGCAACCAACCCACCGCTCTCGAGGGCCTGTACGGCACCATTACCGGAATAGTTGATGATGTCCGACTGGGCCGCGATATGGCGCTGATAGGCATCATCCGCCAGGATGCTGCCATCGGTCCGTGACAGGAAAAGCGGAGACAGATTGTCGACATTCTGCTCATCCTGGTGCTTGCTTGCCACCAGTTGGCAAAACGGCGTGGCCGCCACATCGGCGGAACCCGCCATGCCTTTCAATACGTTGGCGTAATAATCCCGGTTAGTAGCGGGAAGCTTTTCTGCCAGGCTCCCATCCAGGTTTTCCGCGTACATGGTCCCGTAGAAACGCTGCGACATCAGCCAGTAGGAGGTATAGCCACCACCGGAAACCGATGAAATGGCATCCGCTTCTTCCAATAAACCACTGTGATTGAGCGCCTTCAAAACGCCCATGGAAAACGAAGCGGAACGGGCCCCACCTCCTGACAACGCGATCGAAAAGGCATCCCTGGGATAAGGGGTTGCGGACGCCGTGTCATCAAGACAGCGCTGCAAGGCATCGGTGCGACCGCCGCCCTCGTAGCTTTTTACACCAAAGCGCAGTAGCAGCTCCTGACAGAAACGGCTGCGCCGAGAAGACAGCTAACTCGGTATGCCTCATGAGGAGTGCGCAGAGGACAATCCAGCGGGCACCACGGCTACGCAGGCAAGGCGCTGTCAGCAAACCACTGCAGGATAGCCTCACGCTGACGCTTACTGTGAGGGTGGGCCAACAACCCTTCCACCAGAAAGGTGCCCACTGTGGCCAGCATGGTCGCGCGCTCCTGCGCCACACCGTCCGCTTTCAGGGTATGGATCACCGCCGCCTCCACAAAGCGGTGAAACTGGTCATGCCATTCCCGGATCACCGCGGACTGTTCCAGCCGGGCATGCACCGTGGTGACCAGTTCGCGGCTCTGTTCGAATTCCCGCAACGCCCAGGCCATCTTGTCCTTCAAGGGTTCATCCACGATGGTCGGCAGGTGAACGAGGGTCTGCGACATCTGCCGGTTGAGTACAGCCACCAACAGTTCATCCTTGCTGGCGTAATACCAGTACAGGGTATTCGGGGCGACCCCAAGCTCCCTGGCAATACGGCTCATGGACGTACCATCGTAGCCCAGCGACAAGAACAGCCTGGCTGCTGTGCTCTCCAGTTCGTCCTGCTTTACCTTCAGATCAATATCGCGCTTATTCTTGGCCAAGGGGCCTTCTCCCACAGTCGGTCCGGTCATCTTGTATGGTATTCAAGAATGCTAGTCTTTGCTCTTGAATGCCATACAAGACAACTGGAGCCCGACCATGGATACCCTGCGACATAGCCCCCAGGACCTGACCTGTGACAGCCAGCGAACCGGTTTTTACTCTGGCGGGACCTGGTGTGCAGCCACCCTGCACCGGCCAGCGAAGGCCACGGCAGAAACACTGCCAGCTATCCTAATGCTGCACGGCTGGGGTGGGATTCAGGATGCGCTAACGGTGTCCTACTATGAGGAATTTACCCGCGCTGGCTACGCGGTGATGACCTTTGATTATCGCGGCTGGGGCGATAGTGCCGGCCTGCCGCGACACGTAATTTCCGCCCGCCAGCGGGTAGCCGACGGCGACGCCGCCCTGGCCTTCCTGAAAAGTCAGCCGGGCATCGATCCCCGTCGCATCGTGCTGTGGGGCTCGTCCTTTGGTGGCGGCCACGTGGTGGAGCTGGCCGCCGAACACCCGGAACTGGCCGGGGCCATTGCCCAGGTCCCCATGCTTGATGGCATGGCCGCGGTGCGCGCCGTCCCCTTGCCACGACTGCTACGCTTTGGACTCTACGCCATGGCCGACCTGCTCAAGCCGGGCCTGCCTATCTATCTGCCTGTGGTCAGTGAGCCCGGAGCGTTTTCCTCCATGGACCGGGACGATGCCGGCAAGGCACTGCAACTGGCCGAAACCAGCATCGGCCGTCGCTACGACAACCGCGTGGCGGCCCGCTCCATGATGACCATGGGGCCCTACCGACCTTTCAAGCGTCTCAAAGATATCCGCATTCCCACCCTGTTGCTGGGCGCCAGCCAGGATTCTGTCGCCCCCTTTGTGGAAAGCGCCATCCGCGGCGTCAACAATCCCAACCTGACCATCGCCAGCATTGACGCCAACCACTTCGAGCCCTATTTCGAGCCGACATTCAGCGGCGTGATCCGCCAGCAATTGCTGTTTTTGGAAGGACTGAACGGTTTTGACAAACCGGCGCAAAGGAAGAGTGCCTGAACGTCATGGGCTGTTATTCTCCATTCTCTTATGGATGCGGGCCCCTTCTTTCCGTTTTTCCTTTTCTTTAATACATCCATCCCGCCACGGGTTTCCCGTGGCAGACAGTCACCCCATTCCACCCTGCCACCACCTGTAACGAACACGGCTCCTGCGCATCGAAGCAATAACTGAACACGCGCAAAGGCTCGTTATGCGTTCATTTTTTTGTCTGGCTCTGCTGCTGCTTTCTGCACCGTTGTATGCCGACAGCACACCATTGATCCTGAACAGCGGCGAAAAGAAGGTGTCTCTGATTGAGCTTTTCACCTCGGAAGGATGTAGCAGCTGCCCTCCCGCTGATCGCTTCCTGGCCTCACTGGGAGAGCAGGAGGAGGCGTTCACAACCTTTATCCCACTGGCGTTTCATGTGGACTACTGGGATTACATCGGCTGGGCCGATCCCTATGCCAGCCCGGATTACAGTAACCGCCAGCGGCGCTATGCCCAGCTGCACGAATCCGGTCGCGTCTACACGCCCGGCTTCTTTATCAATGGCAAGGAATGGCGCGGCTTCTTCCAGCGCAACCGCCACTGGCAGCGCGCGCTGCCTCATGAAGAAGTGGGAAATTTGTCCATTCGCTATGCCAACCATACCCTCCACGCCACTTTCAACGGCACCCTGCCTGATAACGCCAACCTGAACGTGGCCTGGATTGGCTCCGGCCTGCAGTCCTCGATCCGTCGAGGCGAAAACAGGGGAAAAACCCTGAAGCATGATTTCGTGGTGCTGCACTGGAGCCATCAGCCAATGCCAACGGCCTCGCTAACGCTGCCACTTCCCTCTCCCCCCGATAAAGGACAGAAACAAACAGGGCTGGTGGTCTGGATCAGTCAACTCACCGACCCACATCCCGTACAAGCTGTGGGCGGCTTTCTTTCGCAAAAAAATAATTCAACGTCTTCCCCGGAGTCACCATGATCACTATTCGACAAGCCCCGCTTGGCACATTGAAACGCTTTTCCTGTCTGCTTTTTCTTATGAGTGCCAGTGCTGCCGTTTCAGCAGCTCCCACGGCCATCAATACCCCGCTATCACGGGCACCGCTGGACGACACCAGTCACTTCGGCATCGGCGCCACCACCTCGGTAACCGAACGTCCCTTTGTTGGCGTCGACAGCCAGGACGAAGGGCTTCCTTATTTCTCCATTCGTTATAAGCGCTTTAGCGTGGAAGGCCTTGATGCGGGGCTGGATCTTTTCAAAAACGATAACAGCGTCTTTGGGCTGCTGCTGACACCCCGCTTTTATGAAGTGCAATCCAGCTTTGCCGATGACGGTGAACTCAATGGCATTGATACTACCCACCGCACCGTCTTTGCCGGCGTATCCTATCAATACCAACATGCGCTGTTTCAGATAGCCGCCAACGCCCTGAAAGACGTCGGCGGGGAAAGCGATGGCACAGAGGCAAATCTGACCGTCAGCCGGGGATTCAACTGGGGAGACTTCACCATCGCGCCATCATTGGGGCTGGTATGGCAGGACGGCCGACTGGTCGAACATTTCTACGGTGTGGCGGATGACGAAACAGCGCCGGGGCGGCCCGCTTATGGCGAGCACAGTTCATTGAACTATCAGGCGGCCCTGACCGGAATCTGGACGCCGGGAAAGCACTGGCACCTGTTGGCGGTGGTAAAAGAGGACTATCTCGGTGAGGGCATTACAGACAGCCCGATCATCGATGAGCGATCACTGACGGCAGTGGCAGTGGGCGCGGTATTTTATTTCTGGTGACAAGGCCGGGGAAGCCAGCATTAGCACTCAAGAAAACACCCGACAATGACACTACAGGCGGCGTCGCGACCATTGCATGAGCAAAGGGCGCGGGTCGCGCACCGGCCCCACCCATTGCACCGGTTCTGCGTCGGCCAGCGAGCCGACACAAAGCATGCACTCGCCTTCCGGTGGTGCCGAACTTTCCACATAGCGCACGGTATGCCGAGCGCCTCCACGGTTACTGGAATACTGCATTCTGCGGGATCGTTCTTTTCTATCCATACTCACCACCCTGGTGACATCAATGTACGCTTGCTGCTCAACGCCAGAACCATCACGGCTTTCCGAACCGGCCCGCACCCGCAGACCCGCGCGCTTTTTCTCCCTTCTTCCTGGCCAACGCCACCGTCATCAGGCGCCGAAACTGTGGGCACTCCAGGTGGCTGGGGGCCTGACACTTTGCCGCATGCCGCAGCCCGTCCCGCATGGCAGACAACCGGCGAATCGTGACGTCCAGCGAATCCGCCCGGTCTACCAGGGTTTGACGGTCAATCTGTGGCTCGCCACGGGCATCAAACATGGCGCCGATTTCGTCGAGTGAAAACCCCGCTGCCCGGCCCAGCGCAATCAACGCCAGTTGATCCAGCACCACAGGCGCGAACAGGCGTTTTATCCCCCGCCGGCCCGTGGACATGATCAATCCCTTCTCTTCGTAATAGCGCAGGGTCGATGCAGGCAATCCAGCACGCTGCGCCACTTCTGAAATATCCAGCACGGCCTTGACCTCAAGTTGACTTGAAGAAGTACGTTACCACCACACTCTCAACGAGGCACCTGAAATGGCCACTACCACCACCTGTTTTCTCGCTGTCCTGATCACCGGGATCACCGCCACCCTGGTCATGGATGGCTGGGGCGTACTACGTCAACGGGCCTTCGCCATTGCCGCCCCCAACTACGGGCTGGTCGGGCGCTGGATACTGCATATGCGCCACGGCCAATTCCGGCACAACCCGATCACTCAATCTCCACCGGTAGCAGAAGAAACCGTCAGCGGATGGCTGGCGCACTACCTGATCGGCATTGTCTTTGCGAGCCTGCTACTGGCCACGGGAGGGCAGGCATGGATCGACCACCCTACTGCCGGGCTACCCATCCTGATCGGCCTGGTTACCGTGGCGGCCCCTTTCCTGCTCATGCAGCCGGGCATGGGGGCAGGCATCGCCGCCTCGCGCACCCCGGCACCGAACAAGGCCCGGCTGCAAAGCCTGCTCAACCATGGCGTGTTCGGCGTGGGCCTGTATATCGGCGGCTGGGCCAGCCACTTCATCCTGTACTAGGGAGCCCTGACAGGAAGAAAGCAAAAACGCGCGGGAAAATGCGATAATGGCCACCTAGACCGACAGCAACGACCACGCCCCACCAACGGTGATACGCCATGACCACACTACTGCTGAATTTGCGCCAGGTACCGGACGACGAGGCCGAGGAAGTGCGCACTTTGTTGAATGAGCAGCAGATCCCGTTCTACGAAACGACACCGAGCTTGTGGGGCATTTCTTCCGGGGGCATCTGGCTCACCAACCCGACAGACCGGGAGCGCGCCAAGGCGCTAATGGAAGACTATCAGCAGCAACGCACCCGGCGGGAAAGGGAACGCTTCGAGGAGGCCCAGCGGGATGGCACCGCACCAACGCTGGGTGGCCGCTTGCGCGATCAGCCCGGCCGCGCGCTGGGGGTGCTGATCGCCGTCACGATATTAATACTGGTGACACTGGTGCCCTTTCTGACGCTGGGGGAATACTGACGCTGGTAAATGGCCCCAACGCCTGCCTGCTAACTCAGGCGGAAAAGTAATCCTGCATCCAGGTAAATAACGTCTCCGCACTCACCTCGGCCAGATCCATGCGCTGAAAATCCTCGCCGGCGTCCTCATCAATAGTGCCAAACTGATAAAGAAGCACACCGGGCTGCTCATCATGCAGTATCAGAACAATGCGTCCCCGTGTCTGCAGGCAATCAATGGTCATGGCATCGGCAGGAATACCCACATCACGCATGCCACGGCGCACACCCACCACTGGATTAATATGCTCGTAGGCCTGCTGGATGCGCGTATGCGCTTCCGTGATCATATCGGACAAGGCTTCAAGGGCGGCTTCTGACATCGATCTCTCCTGGCACGTTAACGGCACAGGGTAGCAAATTGCGTAAAGCGACAACCACCGATAACCACACTGCCCCGTCCAAAACGCGATTACAGTAAAAGGTCCCCCTCAATGGGAACAAACCGGCTCGCCGCACGGGCCAATGAATCCGCGGTCAGTGGCGCGACGCCATAGACGTCGACATGCTTGCCCTTGTCCACTCGCAACTTATCCACCAGAAGATCGAAATCACCGTCTCCGGAGACCAGCACCACGCTGTCCACCTCCGCAGCATATTCCAGCGCATCAATTGCGATACCCACATCCCAGTCCCCTTTGGCGGAGCCATCAGAGCGTTGTATAAACGGTTTCAGTTTTACCTCAAAACCAATCGCGCGAAGAATGTTCTGGAACTCACGCTGTTTTTTATCACCCCGATCGATGGCATACGCGATGGCTTTCACCACCTGCCCCTCTGCCGTCACTGTCGACCAGAATTGGTTGTAATCAAATCGGCGGTTAAACGCCTGCCGTGTCGTGTAGTACACGTTCTGCACATCCACGAGGATCAACACTGTTTTCATCGGGCTCCCGGTTTCACTCAATCACTTATTATTAATGTGTACAGACTGGATAAAAAACCCCTCAACCCTCAACCAGCCAGGCTGTCATTTTTTCTGCCAGTGCATCCAGTATGCCTTCCGGCTCCATGGCTAGCGGGGCCACCAGCACCAGATGCATCAGCGTGCCGGCAACGGAAGTGGTCATCAGGTACAAGGTGTGCGGCTGGGCGTTCAAGGCGTATTGCTCCCGCGTATAATCCAGTCCTGCCATCAAGACCTGCTGTAATTCGATTTCCAACTGCCGGGTGGCCGGCAACTGGTGCAGGTAAGGCACCTGGAAAACCAACACTCGCAACAACTCTCGATGCTTGCGCATTAGCCTGTAAATTGCGCCCAGAAAATATCGCATGGCGCTATTCAAGTCATTGCGGCTGTCTGTCAGGGCCAACCGACCTTCCAGCATGGCCCTGACCTCTGCCACCATGTCCTGCACCAACCTCGCCACAATGGCATCTTTGCCGGGAAAGTACTCATACACCGAACCAATACTGACCCCCGCCACTTCCGCAATGGCATTGGTGCTCAAGCCAGCGTATCCCCGGCGCTCCAAAATCCGAGCACATGCCTGCACCATCGCCTGTACCGAAGCTTTCGAGCGGGCCTGCCTGGGCTCTTTTTTGACAGTAAAATCAGAGACTTTCCAGCGAATCTTCCCCATACAACGTAACACCTTGCCAACGGATAAACCCGAGTATTTCCGAGTATATGCTCAGGTTACACTGGATGCATTAGTCCCTGAGACCAATCAAGCCGAGAGCCCACCATGTCCAATGCCGTGAAATTCAGAACCCCCAAAGTCCTGCCTTACGTAAACCGGCTACGGGATCACTGGGCCTGGCATCTCAAGCGTGCCGTTGCGCCCAGCAGAGCATTGCAGCAACGGGTCAATGGCAAAGTCATTCTGCTCACCGGTGCCAGCTCCGGCATCGGCGCCCTGGTGGCAGACAAGCTGGCTGACGCCGGCGCCACTGTGCTGCTGGTGGCCCGCAATCAGGAGAAGCTGGAGGCGATCGCCCACGCCATTCACCAACGGGGCGGCCAGGCGTTCGTGTACCCCGGCGACCTGTCCAATCTGGAAGAGTGCGACCGCCTCTGCGAACAAGCTCTGCAGGACCATGGCCGGGTGGATGTTCTGATTAACAACGCCGGGCGCTCCATTCGCCGCTCCATCAAGTTCACCGTGGGCCGCTTTCACGATTACGAACGGACCATGCAGCTCAACTATCTGGCCTCCATCCGGCTGGCCATGAATCTGTTACCCGGCATGGAAGCGCGTAACGAAGGACACATCATCAATGTTTCCACCGTGGGCGTGCAGGCCAACCCGGCACGATTTTCCGCCTACCTGGCCTCCAAGTGGGCACTGGAAGGCTGGACCTGGGTGGCTGCCAATGAATACGCCCACACCAAGGTGCGCTTTTCCTCACTGAATTATCCGCTGGTGCGCACCCCCATGATTGCACCGACCAAGATCTACAAATACATGCCGGTCATGTCGCCGGAAACCGCCGTAAACTGGATGCTGGACATGATCATCACCCAGGACAAACGCAAGCTGGGCGTGTTCGGCAAGGGTGCACTGGCCATGTACTACCTGCTGCCAAAAACATCGGAATCCATCGTCAATCTCAGCTACCAGAGCCTCTATGAAGAGCCGCCCGCCAATTACGTTTCCAGCAAAGTGCGGGCAGGGACTGTGGCCAATACCGCCACCGCCGACAGCACAAAAAAACGCCGCGCATAAGCGCGGCGTTTTTCTACCCCCAGCAGACACTTCACCGAGACGAGCAGCCATTCTCCGCTGCTAACCCTCCTGCAAACGCTCCAGTAATTCATCAATGTCGGCTTTGAGTTCTTTATCTTCAATCTTGTTGGCGCTGACCTTGGCATCCGTCAGGCTCTGAATCGCTGCATCGGTTTTCCCCAACTCGACTTGCAACGTCGCCATGGAAAATGCGATTGATGAAAGATAGTCCTTCGCGTTTATATCACGGGCTTTGCCCAGCGCCTTTTCGTACAGGCTCAACGCCACGTCCAGCTCTTCAGTGAAGTCGGCCAGGGTTTCCCATTGCTCAGGATGATCTTTATCGGTTTTTTCGTTGTCGACACACATCGCCTGCAGCTGGCCATACAACGAATCAAAATTGTCTTTATGCCCTTGTCTGTCAGCCTTCATCAGCTGCTCAGCCAGACCGTAAACCGCCTTGTGCATCTTGGTATTAATCATTATGACTCCACCGCCATCAACAAATCCCGTTCAAGTGGCTCAACCTACCTGTCCGTGGCTGACAAAAACAGTACTTACTGCCACAAAAAACCAGTGCTAACCTGCCAGGGCGCCTCTGAAAACGCCTTGCGTGTTCAGCGAGGCCAGAATCTTTACGCCCGCGACAAACCGGTTAAGCCGGTGCTGTCGTCGTTCCGCACCGCGAAAATAAACAATAAAAGGGAAGCTATCGTGGAAAACGAATTCGATTATCTCATTATCGGCGGCGGCTCCGCAGGGTGCGCCCTGGCCGGGCGGCTGAGTGAAGACCCGGACACCCGCGTTTGCTTGCTGGAAGCCGGCGGCCAGGGAGACGGCTTGCTGGTCAATGTCCCCTCCGGCGCCGTGGCCATGCTCTCCAAGCCCATCAATAACTGGGTCATGGAGACGGTCCCCCAGAAAGGGCTGAACGGCCGGCAGGGCTTTCAGCCCCGGGGTAAATGCCTGGGCGGTTCGTCAGCCATCAATGCCATGGTCTATATCCGCGGCCACCGCGAGGACTACGACCACTGGGCCGCACAGGGCAATGACGGCTGGTCCTATCAGGATGTGCTCCCCTACTTCCGGCTCAGTGAGCATAATGAACGCATCGACAACGAGTACCATGGCACCGATGGCCCACTCTGGGTAAGCGACAGCCGCACCGGCAACCCTTTCCAGGACTACTTTCTGGATGCCGCCAGAGAGTGCGACATTCCCATTACCGATGACTTCAACGGCGCCGAGCAGGAAGGCGCCGGGGTCTATCAGGTCACCCAGAAAGACGGCGAGCGCTGGAGCAGCGCCCGGGCCTACCTGTTCCCTCATCTGGATCGTAGCAATCTGACCGTGGAAACCCTGGCCCAGGTGCAGCGTATTGTGTTCGAGGGCAAACGTGCCGTCGGTGTGGAATTCAAGCAGGGCAAACAGCTGCGCACCCTCCGGGCTCGCAAGGAAGTGCTGCTTTGCGCAGGCGCCTTCCAGTCCCCCCAACTGCTGATGCTATCCGGGGTGGGCGATTCCGGCGAACTCAAACAACATGGCATCCCCGTGGTGCACCACCTGCCCGGTGTCGGCAAGAATCTGCAGGATCACCCGGACTTCATTTTCGGTTACACCACCGACAGCACTGCTACCTTTGGCCTCTCACCGGGTGGCATGTGGCGAGCCCTGATGGCCATGCGCACCTACCGCAAGGAACGGCGCGGACTGTGGACGTCCAACTTTGCGGAAGCCGGCGCCTTCCTGAAAACACAACCGACGCTCTCCGCGCCGGATCTGCAGCTGCACATGGTGACTGCCCTGGTGGACGATCACGGTCGCAAGAAACATTACACCCAGGGCTACTCCTGCCATGTCTGCCTGTTACGCCCCCGCAGCCGCGGCAGCGTGCAACTGGCCAGCGCCAATCCGGACGACCTGCCGCTCATCGATCCCGCCTTCCTGGACGACCCACAAGACATGGAAGACATGGTCGCCGGCTACAAGATTACCCGGAACATCATGGAAGCCCCGTCACTCAAGCGCTGGATGAAAAAGGACATGTTCACCGAAAACGTCAACAGCGATGAAGAAATCCGCGAGGTGATCCGGCAACGCACCGACACCGTTTACCACCCGGTAGGTTCCTGCAAGATGGGCACCGACGACACTGCCGTGGTTGATCCACAACTGCGCGTTCAAGGTATCGAAGGGTTGCGTGTTATCGACGCCTCCATCATGCCGACACTGATTGGCGGCAACACCAATGCACCGGTCATGATGATTGCGGAGAAAGCGGTGGATATGATTCGGGGGAAAAGCCGGGTGGGGTAGCCCGGACCCGGAACACGGATAAGTGTATTCGAGAAAGATCTGACAACGTCTTGAGCCTACTGAATCAACACCCCGTACCGGAACAGCAACCAACTGTTTCGGTACCGGCATTCAGGCCATGATCAGCCCGGCCCCGGCGATCCTTCGCTGGCTTGCAGCCCGCCCTCTGGCAAACGATCCGCGCCCCAGCTGCGTTGCAGATAGCCACCGACTTCATCCAGTTGCTGCTGCTCAACCTGCGCCAGCTCACCTCGCTCCAGCGGATCAAAGTGAAAGATGTACAGCCGCGACGCAAACTGCTCGAACGGTAGTGACGCCTCACCAAAACGTTCGCCATGGCCTGCGGTGCTGACCACCACGCCGTCCCCCCAGTCCTGACCGCTGTCGTTGTTGGGGTTATAGAAATACACCCGCATGACATCCTGAGGGTCCAGCGCCACCCGCAAGATACTGATGGCATGCCAGCCGATAAAACGGGCGGCGCTGTCGGTGACAGCGACACCTGCAGGCTGGGGGTGTATCAGGGGCTGATTGCCGTTGTAATAGGGGTGGTAGGCCGCATAGAAATGACGCAGAAAATCATCCAACTCCCACAGCTTTCCGGTTTCCACATCCACATTGATACGAAAACCGCGGCCGGACCACCAGCCATGAAACTCCGGGTTCACCCAACGGTGGGGATCACCCTCGCGTTCGATACAGCGACGGCCCATTTCCGCATAAATTCGGTCCAGGTGGGGCACCACCAGCAGAGACACCGGGTCCAGGTCCATGGGCAGGCTGCTGGCCACACCGCCAACGCTCTCGCTGGAGGAAATCCGCTGGCCCTCGAAATGCATGATGATTTCATCGTCGCGGGCCGCCCAGGTCACCATTTGCAGCAGGTAGTCCGGATCGTTGTACGACCACATGGACAGAGCACGGGCGGACTGGCAGGTGGGATTATTGCCCTGTCCTACCCCCAGTGGCAGCCCCAGCATGCACAGCACGCCTTCGATCAGATGCGCCTGCGGCGGCACCTGATCCCCGAAGGCCAGCGTCAGGCGCTGGCACGACCTGTCTGACAGAACCAGGCCCAGTTGCCGCCACAGCGCCGGCGCCACCGGCGGCTGATAGAGAATGCCCCGCTCCAGCACCAGCGCCAGGCCATAAATGGCCTGGGCGGTTTGCGGATGCACCGCCGCTTCAATCAACGCCTGCACCAGCTGCCGATAACAGAGCAGGCAATCGCGCCCGGTGGAGGAAAGGCCCATGGCCTCCGCCACCAGGTGATCGCCCTGATCCAGCAAATGGCGCAGCAACACCGGGTGATAGGGCGACACCAGCCCGGTATCGTGCATGGCCCGGGCAAACCCGGTGGCCTCGCCCTGTAAGGCCGTGGCATCCATGCTGGCCAGCCGCTCCCGGTAGGTTTCCACGCCCGGGTCTTCACGGCAGGCCCGGGTCGGGCCGAACAGGCTGCTTACCAGCCGGTCCGCCCCCTGCCCGCTGCTGCCCAGATCGATATCCGGATTGATCTGGCAAATGGCGATCTGCGTGACCATCTGTTTGACCGGCTCGGTCTGGATGGGGCGCTGATTAAGAATCCGCCAGATCTCTTCAATCAGCTTGTCGACGATATGCTCATAGCCGATGCGCTCCGCCAGATGCTGCAACAGATTCTGCGGCAGAATCGCCAGGCGCCCCTGGGTTTCACGCTGTGCCTCGGAAGGCGGCGAAAACAGCATGGCCAAATTGAGTGCCAGCACCTGGGTGAGAAAATGGTGGGCCTGCTCGGCGGAAATCAGGGTGTGACGGTAGTCCCCACAGGCCACCGCCAGCATGCGCAGCTCGCTCAGAGCCTCGATCACCACCAGCTCAGCCTGGGCGCTTTGCAGGGACTGGGTGGTAAAACCGGGAACCAGAATCTGCGGCTCCGCCCAATCTGTACCGGCGAAGATACCGGCCGCTTCCAGCGTCTCGATGCGCTCACCCAGGGCCGCACAACCGCCCTCCTGCATCATTACCCGCCGGGCCGTATCCAACACCCGCGGCACCTTGGCTGGCCGGGTAAAGGAGGGCGCCTCTGCCAACTGGGTGATGGCATCATCCAGCCGCACAAGTAGCAGAGACAGATTGCTGGACGCGGACGTCTCTGAATGGGTCGTAGACACAGGGCAGTTCCTTAACGAATCCGTGGGGGCCCGGCGGGCCCCATGGTGACAGCGTATTCACACATAGAAATCCAGCTCTTCCTGCCGCTTCAACAACCGGTGCATCTCTTTCGGGTCGTCACCCATGAAGTAAATCAGGCCCCAATGGGTACCAAAGGCGGTACGCTTGGTGACCACCTCTTCCATGGGAGCCGTCAGTTCATGGGACTCGAAGTAGGGATGGTCCTCTGTCTCCTCCGGAATCTCCAGCTGACTGACCACCCGCCGCCGTGGGTACACCCCGAAACAACCGGCATGGCCCTTGGCATCCACCACCTCTTTCGGGAAGTAAGCTTTCACTTCCTCTGTGGTGGCTTTGGGGTCAAACACCAGCATGCTGGCCTGATAGGCATTGAAACCCTCATAGACCCGTTCCAGCAACTCAAACACCTTGAAGCCCGGCGGGCGATACGCCACCTCACCAAAGTACATCTCACCATCGCTGGTGACAAAGTACTCCGGATGAATCATGCCGAACTCGATATCAAAGGTCTTGATCAGCTTCTCAATCTGTTGGGTAATTTGCGGCCGGTACTGCTCAAGATCCGGCGATGCGGGGACATACACAGAATAGCCCAGAGTCACATACTCGGACAGGTTGAGAAAACAGATCTTGCCATCGTGAATCCAGGCCTCTACCGCAAACTCCCAGCCGTCCAGATGCGACTCCATCAACGACGGGAATTCCTCATCGGGAATGGCATCCACTTCATCCGGAGTACGAATCACCCGGTGGCCCAGGCAACCGGCCTTGTCAAAGGCCTTCAAATGAATCGGGTCATTCGGGTCGCCATCCAGCTTGAGCAGGGTCTGGTTCACCCGCTTCAGAAACCGGATCACGTCCTCCCGGTCATGGGCTTCCTCAAAGATACCCACCCGAATACCGCCAAGCTGTGCGCGCCGCTTCATCAGGGACTTATCCCGCATCAGCATGGCCTGGCCCAGCAAACGGGGGTTATCCAGCAACACCGAATTAATCGCACCGGCCCACTCAACGGTTTCCTCATACAGCGGTACCGACACATCCACACCCATGTCTTTCAGGGTCTGAGCAATCTCCATGGAGCGATCATTCAGGCGTTCGAAATTCCAGGGCACGTAGGGAATATCATGCTCCTGGCAATACGCCTCTGCCCAGTCCGGAGCCACCACCACATAACGCCGATCAAAATTCTCCGCCGCCTCGACCGCATTCAAACTCCATCCTAATAAGGCAATATACCCTTTGTTTGGATCTTTCTTCATTGAGCGCCTCCTGTCGAAAATTGGCATCCGCCTTTTACCGTACACCTATCACCTTCTTTCACAACCGCGAGGCCGCTGACTTTGTCAGACAATAGGTTGAAATAGGCCATCCACTGAGAGGCCGCTCAGAAAGCTGTAATGTGAATTCGCCTAGGGTAAAAAACTTGAGGCACAGAGGCCATGGTGGGTACGGGGAAACACGACAGCAGAGAAAGTGCACAGAAGAGAAGACAAACTCAGACACCCTTGATTCCAAAAACAAAATAAAAAAAGGAAAAATATGCAGGCATGAATCTATTCATGACTCTGATCTGCGGTGAAAATTCAGCCAACCTCCTCCAAACCCCCAAGGCTGCAACCACAGATCATTTTCTTATCGAATAGCACTGATCAAACGCTGTACGTAGGAAGTTGTGGGTTCCCTCGATTACTTGGGAAAGACCTGAACCCGGATCTGAGTCATCGAGTTACTTCCTCCAAATCAACCTGTAACGAACGCCTCCTGATGACATCAAAGCGCTAACGGAAACCATAGAGATTCTCTTACGCGAGAGATCCCGATATCCGTATCCGAGATCCGGGACACGCATAAATTTATAGGGCGATATTCGCACGGGACGAAACCTGTCCCCGCACCCGGATCAACGGCGACGACGCCCCGTGATCATGGACAACGGCAGGTTTTCCTTCAGGCGATAGCTTTCATACAACGCCCCCAGGATGTGCACAATAACCAACCCCAGTAATGTCGTGGCGAAACCCCAGTGCAGATCCTTAACCCACTCCACGCCCCAGAACATGTCTGTTTCTTCCATCATGTACCCGGTGGTTGCAAGCCCTGCCAGGCAAGACATCATCAGAATCATCACCACAGCACCAAGCGGCGTATGGCCTAGCCGACGGTAACCCTCACCGCGCAGCAGACTGCGACAGTGTGAAACCAGCTGTGAAGGTGTAGGGAAAAAATCAGACCAGCGCGCAGCACCACGGCTCACAAACCCCCAGACGAACCGCAACGCCAACATACCCGCTGCGGTATGGCCCAAGGCAACGTGGAGATCGCCGCCTTTTTCATTAAAAAAATAGTTGGCAACAAAGACAATAACCACCGCCCAGTGAAAAATCCGGATCAGCGGATCCCAGACCTGAACAGTGGCCATACGAATTATTCCTCGACCTCGGTCTTCAGTGTTTCGCCAGTCACCGGATCGTAGTAAATCTCGACTTTCTTGCCTTCTTCATTCCAGCCATACAGCTCGTAACAATCGCCATCAGTGATCTTGAATACCTTGACCTTGTAGCCATCGTCAACCAACTGCTGCTCGAACGCATCCTTATCCATCCATTTTGCACGATCTTTTTCCTGGCACTCAGGCCCCGCAACAGCAGCGGTACTCAGGGCAAGCAATGATGAAACAAGAACAATACGCATGGTTGTTTCCTCTTCAGGGTTAGAAATAAGGAGGCAGTACCGACCGCAATTCAGCGGAACGGCAAGCCAGTTAGCCATACATTTTCAGTCAATTAATACGTCTCAAAGTTCCTCGGCAAGGCCCATAGCGGAGATCCGGAAGCGAGATCCGGGACACGCATAAATTTATAGTCATACCATAATGCAGGCTCAAGCGAGCCAAGCACGCTGCCCCGACACCCAGCAACGCCCTGTCGCCTCGGCAAAAGCCTTTACTTTAGTCAGTGCCCCCAGAGCCACAGGGCGACGCTGCTTTCTGGGCTTCATATGGCGAAGCCAGGCTTGCTGATCAATGCCAAGCCTCTCAAGCACATCCGCCGCGTGACCAGGAATCACCCCACGCTTATCCGCCCGCACAACTCGCCCTGTAGCATCCACGAGCTGGAGGTAATCCATCAACCGAAATCGACACAACGATTCAGCATCGTCATTTTCAACATCACCTGACTCAACAAATGGCAAAAGCCTGGGTTTATTAGGAACCTTGTTCCCGGCTACCACCTCCTCACTACGTTGCTGCACAGAAGTGTAATCAGCGCTTTCCGGAGTCGTTGCCATGGACGCTCTAACGGGGTTCAAATCCACATAGGCCATGCAGCTGAGTAGCGCCTGCTCATCCAGCAAGGCCTGACACTTATAACGACTTTCCCAGAACCGGCCCTTGCAGCAATCTTCCTCATTGGCACGACGGGCCAGATATTCGTTCAGGCATTTCATAAACCAGCCAAGGTCGAACAGTCGCTCGCGCCAGTCGGCGACGATCTCCAGCGCTTTCATCGTTTCTGCCTCACTGGCTTCGTCCCTCAACCAACGTTTAACCAGTAAGTGTCCGGAGAACAGCTGCATCCAACGCTCCGCCACCTCCCTGTCTGACCAGTCCGCAGCACGCTCACGATCCACTTTCAGCACGACATGATAGTGATTCGACATCACCGCATAGGCACACAGGTCGATGGCGAACACTTCGACCAGTACCGCCAACCGCTCCACCACCCACTCGCGGCGATGCTCATAGTCCTGCCCGGAATAATGGTCCTTGCCACACAGAAAAGCCCGCCGCACACAGCGGCAGATGCAGTGGTAATACGGGGTTTCATCAAGAGACACTTGAGAATAACGCGCTCGAGTCATGGCAGCCTCCTTGCTTTCCATAACTCCAAGCCTAGCGACGAGAGTAGGGACTAACTATCAGCGATCACACGAGGAACACGTAAGAAATACTCCAACTCATGCGTGTCCCTTATTTTTAGCCTATAAAATCAACAATTACATTGGCGCAATGAAAGCCCCATACTTTGATTTTCTATATCTTTCGCCGCTTAAATAGTTGCAGCAACCCTTTGGCCGTCACATCAAGCTGGCCTCCCTCTTCATAAGTAGCCGGAACAACATAGCTAGCCCTCTCCTCCGCTATTAGTTTCTCAACTTTTTCTTGCGTTCTATTCTCTTTCCATTTCTTAGTATCAAATACGGCAATAGATGTGCCCCCCTGAAGACGCACCATTTTCATTGATGGAATATCGGTATCACCATCCCCAAAGAACACCATTCTATCAAAAGGCACTTCTCGGTCTGGCATTTCCACAAACCGGTTAATAGCTTCATTGTCCCACGCATTATCAATCCCTTTATTAATTCGAAAGAGAAACTGCGTCTTTGTCGTATAGTTAACTGCCTGAGCAGCCCATACCGGCTCACTTCCATCTTCAGAGTAATGGTACTTACAGGCATATATCTGTCGAAACTCACTCTCTATTTTCGTGCCACGAATCATCGCTTCAAGTCCGCTTGAGATGATGTAGTGAAAAATACAGAGACCATGCTTGTTGCCATATTCATTTATGCGCTCAAACCAAGATTCAACACCTGGGAACAAAGGTATTGTAGATCCATGCTTTTTTAACTCTTCTATACTAAGAACATTCGCCCCTAACTCTCTTGCCTTTTCAGCAAGAAGACCCAAGTATGCCAATACTTCATCCCCATCATCTTCCTTGCAACGCTTCTTTACTTCATCCCAAAAATCACTTGGTTCGATTCCAAGTTCCGGCATTACCCCCCATTGAGCACAATCACCTTCAGCTAATGTTCCATCAAAGTCATAGACGAAAGCACATTTTATTAGCTTGTCTTGGCTCATATTTATCTCTCAATCTTATTTTGGGATGTAACGCTTGAGTTCACCGAAGTTTCAGGCACGCACCATCATCAGCACTGCATTTATAAAATTGAAAATGAAAAAGCCGCCAATCCGGCGGCTTTTCCGCCCCAAACAAACAGCAACTTAATGATGCCTGCGAGGGGTGAGTCGTGACTTGATTATTAAATAGTCTGCATAGCGGGTCAAATCACTCGCCTCACCGACTAAACTCCTCCACCTTTCCCTTCGAAAACACCCCATAAAGACTCGGCAACACCAACAACGTCAACGCCGTCGCCGACACCAGCCCACCCACAATCACCACCGCCAGTGGCCGCTGCACCTCACTGCCCACGCCAGTCGCCAGCAACATGGGAATCAGCCCCAGCATGGAGGTGAGTGCGGTCATTAATACCGGGCGCAGGCGGGAGACGGCGCCTTCGAAGATGGCGGTGTCCAGGGCCTCGCCATCGCGCAGGCGATGATTGATGGCTTCCACCATCACCACGCCATTGAGCACCGCCACGCCGAACAGGGTGATAAAGCCCACGGAGCTGGGCACGGACAGGTACTGGCCGCTGAGGGCGAGGGCGAGGATGCCGCCGATGAGGGCCAGGGGGACGTTGACCAGAATGAGAGCGGCCTGGGCCACGGAGCCGAAGGCGAAGTAGAGCAGCAGGGCAATCAGGCCCACGGCCACGGGCACCACCATGGCCAGGCGTTGCTGGGCGCGCTGCTGGTTTTCGTACTGGCCGCCAATGTCCACGCTGTAGCCGGCGGGCAGGTCGACGTCGCTGTCGATGGCGTTCTGAATGTCGGCCACCACGGAACCCATGTCACGACCGGCCACGTTGGCCTGGATGACCACCCGACGTTGCACGTCGTCGCGGCTGATCTGGGGCGGGCCGGAGACCAGGGATACCTCTGCCACATCCATAAGGCGCACCCAGGCACCGTCCGCCGCTTTGAGGCGCAGATTGCGGATGGCTTCGGCGTCCTTGCGGGCGTTTTGCTCCAGGCGCACGTAGATGTCGTAGCGCTCATTGCCGTTAATCACCTGCCCGGCGCTGCCGCCGCCGAGGCCGTTGCTGACCAGATCCATGACCTGATTGACGCTGAGGCCATAGCGGCTTAGGGCGTTGCGGTCCGGAGTGACGACAAGCTGGGCTTCACCGGCGATCTGTTCCAGTTGCACGTCGGTGGCACCGTCCACGGCTTTGACGGCCAGGGTGATGGCTTCGCCTTTTTCCTGTAGCACATCGAGATCAGGGCCGAACAGTTTGATGGCCAGTTGCGCCTTTACGCCGGAGAGCAGTTCGTCCACACGCATGGCGATGGGTTGGGAAAAGTTGAGCAGCAGGCCGGGATGTTTTTCCAGTTTCTGCTGAATCTTTTCCTGTAGCTCCAGGCGATTGCTGGCGCTCTCCCATTCATCTACCGGCTTGAGACCGATATAGATTTCCACGTTGCTGACCGGCTCCGGGTCGCCGCCGATTTCGGCACGCCCTACCCGGCTAAGTGCATAGGTCACTTCCGGGAAGGTCATGATTTCCTTCTCCAGTTTTTTACCCACGTCCAACGCAGTATCGAGACTGGAGGATGGCGCCAGCGTCACACGTAACGCCAACGTTCCCTCTTCCAGCACCGGCACAAATTCAGTGCCAATAAAAGGCGTGGTTGCCAGTGCCAGGGCAAACAAACCCACCGCGCCACCGACCACCACTTTACGGGCCTGCATGGCTTTGCCCAGCAGGGTGCGGTAGCGGGCTTCCAGCCAGTGCATCAGCTTGTTGGGCTTTTCTTCCACGCCGTTGCGGAACAGGAACCCGGCCAGCGCCGGCACCACGATCAGCGCTACCAATACGGCGGCGGTCATGGCGAGCATGATGCTGATGGCCATGGGCACGAACATCTTGGCTTCCACCCCTTCGAAGGCGAACAGGGGCAGGAACACCACCAGAATAATACTGGCGGCAAAGAACACCGGGCGGGCCACTTCCTGGGCGGCGTCTTTGACTCTCAAGGCGACGCCACCCTGTGAGTCGTGACTACCCTCTTTCTGGCTCAGGTGTTTAAAGATGTTTTCCACCATCACCACGGAGCCATCCACCAGCATGCCGATGGCCACGGCCAGGCCACCCAACGACATCAGGTTGGCAGACATGCCCAGGCTGGCCATCGCCAACAAGGCCAGGCCAATGGAGAGCGGAATGGACAGCAGCACCAAGGCCGTGGCGCGAATGTTCATCAGGAACAGGGCCAGCACGATGACGATAAACACGAAGGCCAGCAGCAAGGCGGTGACCACGGTGTTGACGGCTTTTTCCACCAGATCTGCCTGATCGTAGAATACTTCGAACTGCACACCGTCCGGCAGGGCCTGCTGGATGCGCGCTTCGCGTGCCTTGATGCCATCGATGGTGGCCTTGGTATTGGCGCCCATGCGCTTGAGCACGATGCCGGCTACCACTTCGCCCAAGGCTTCCGGTTCGCCGTTAGCATCGCGGCGGGTCATGGTGAGGGCGCCCTGACGAATTTCGCCACCGAACTCCACCTTGGCCACATCACTGACGCGCACCTGGGTGCCATCCACTTCCTTGAGGGGAATGGCGGCAATGTCGCCGAGCCCTTGCTCGCCGCTGCCTACCCAGCCCATGCCACGAATGACCAATTGCTCGGCACCGCGATCCAGATACCAGCCACCGGCGTTGCGGTTGTTGGCGGCGATGGCATCCATAACCTGTTGCAGGCTCAGGTCGTAGGCCAGCAACCGGGTGGGGTTCACGTTGACCTGATACTGGCGCACCTCCCCGCCATAGCTGAGCACATCGGTGACGCCACCCACCGGCATAAGCAGCAGTTTCACCACCCAGTCGTTAAGGCTACGCAACTGCATGGCATCCACATTGGAGCGGGGCTCGGCGGTGAGCAGGTATTGATAGACCTGACCCAGGCCGGAAGTGTTGGGGCCCATTTCCGGGGTGCCGACGCCGTCGGGAATATCTTCCCGTGCCGCCTGCAATCGCTCGAACACCAGCTGGCGGGCGAAATAGATATCGGTGCCTTCCTCGAACACCACGGTGACGATGGACAGGCCGGTCTTGGAAATGGAACGCACCTCGGCCACCTGCGGCAATGCATACATCACTGCCTCGATGGGATAGGTGATCAGCTGCTCCACTTCTTCCGCGGCCAGGCCTTCGGCTTCGGTGTTCACCTGTACCTGGACGTTGGTCACGTCCGGGAAGGCATCCAGTTTCAGGTTGGGCAATTGCCAGCCGATCACGCCGATGGTGATGACCAGTAACAGCAACACAATGAGGCGGTTGTTCACCGCCCAATCGACAATTCGATTAAACATGACGGTGATCCTCAGTGATTGTGAATATCGAAACCGGACTTGGCCATTTCACTGGCCAGAAAAAACGCGCCACGAGTGACCACGCGCGTGCCAGGCTCAATCCCCGTGACGATCCGGCGGTTTGCCAACTGGCCATGGAGCTCAATTTCCACGGGTTTGTAGTGGCCCGGCTCTTCTTCCACGAACAGCTGCCAATCCCCATCGGCGCTACGGGTGAGCGCCTCTTCGGGCACGGTAAGGGCGTTCTCCGGTGCCGCCAACGCCAGTGCCACATCGGCAAACATGCCGGGGTGCAACAGATGGCCCGCATTGGGAATCGCCACTCGCACCGCCAGGGTACGGGTGACGGGATTGAGGCGATGGCCAGACTGGATCACCTTGCCGTCCACGGATGTGTCACCCACGATGACGCGGGCCGGGGTGCCGGTGCTGATCTGCAAACCGGGGCTCGACGGCAGGGCCGCTTCGGCCCACAATTCGGATTCATCCACCAGCGTGACCAGGGCGCTGCCCGCGGTTAACCATTGCCCTTGCTGGAAGGCATCTTCCAGTACCAGGCCATCGTCCGGCGCGGTGAGGGTATAAACCCCTTTTTCATTTTTTCCGGCTTCGATATCAGCGATGGCGCTGTTACTGAGGCCATAACCCTTGGCCCGGGCTCGCAGGGACTGGTACTGACTTTGCGCGTCCAGATAGCGCTGGTTGCCCACGGTACGCCGGCCGAGGTTTTTAACCCGCCGCCAGCCGTCCGCCGCCACTTGCAGATCACTTTGTAACTGCGCCATGGCCGGGCTGAACAGGGTGGCAATGGCATCCCCTTTTTCCATGTGCTGGCCAAGCGTGGCACTGCGAGACTGCACCTGGGAATCGATACGCACCGGCACCACCCAGGTGCGGTACTGGTTGCTGATAATTTCCGCCGGCACGGTCAGGGTCCGGGTAGCGTCGGCATCAGGCTGCAGGGTAATGACCTGCAGGTTGAGCATCTTTTGTTGCTCTGCGGTCAGCTCCAGTGCCGCTTCTTCACTATGGGACGCTGCGCTCCCAACCTCCTTCCCATGAGCGTGCTCATCATGGTCACCGCTATTATCCGGAGCAGTCTGTTGTGCATGCTGTTCGGCTTCGTTGTTTTCGTTGTGGGCATGGTCATGATTTTCTTCCGCCCAGGCCGGGTTCGCCAGGGTTGCCAGCAAGAAGATGGCCAGCGGCGTTTTTTGAAATGTCATTTTCGGTTTCATAAAAAATTTTCCATTTTTTGTAGGAGCGCCGTTCAGGGCGCGAAGAAGTTGGCACCGCGTGTCGCAGAAACCATTCGCGCCTCAAGTGGCACTCCTACAGTAATTTTTCGCTTAATTTCTCGTTTCAAGCGGTGTTATTCGCTTCGCTCACCCTTCGGGCCAGCCTGCGGCTGTTACCTCGCAAGCTCGGTTCCTACAGAACAATCATTCGTTGGCCAACTGGTTCAGCCAGTCGTTGAGCTGGGCGCTTTCATAGAGCCACTGCACCCAGGCCTGCTGCATGGCATCGCGCAGGGCGATGCCAGCCAGCCGGGTATCGAGCCGCTGATTCAAGGCCTGCAGATAGTTCTGGGTGGTGAGTTCGCCCTGCTGCCAGACGCGCTTGAGCAAGGTGTCGCTGCGCGCCAGGCTATCGCCGGTGAGTTGTTGCCAGGTTTCCCAGCGCTCGCGCCGCTGCTGGTAATCGCTCAACGCTCCGTCCAGCCGGGCCTGAATGTCGTTGCGGGTTTTCTCCAGCAGTGCACGCCGCTCTTCACTGTCCGCCAGGGCGGCTTCATAGCCTGGCTTGCCGGTATTGAAGAACTTCAATGGCAGGCTGAAATCCACGCCCCACAAATTTTCGCCATCTTCCTGGCCCACGCGCAGGCCCAGGGTCGGGTCGGTGTTGCGTTGTTTGTCTGCCACCGAGACCCCTCGCTCAGCCAGCGCCAGTTGCTGCTCTGCCAACTGCAAATCGAAGCTGGTGGGGAGCCGTTGCACGACACCATGGGTGAGTGACGGGGCCTGCCAACGGTCCGCCGCCGGCAAGGCCACCGCGGGTTGTTGGCTGGCCAGTTGCTGGCGCAATGTGGTGGCAGCACGGGTGGCGGCACTTTCCGCATCCGCCAGGGCCTGCTGGGCCTGCCCCAGTGACAGGTAGGCCAATTGCGCATCCACCTGCCCCACATCCCCTGCCTGTTCGCGGCGGCGAATCAGGTCGGTGAGATCGCGCAGCTGCTGTTCCTGCTCGCGGGCGGCCGCCAATTGCTCGCGGGCGGCGGCATGGGCCACCAGCGCATTGAGGCTGTCCGCCAACAGGCGGGCACGGGCCTTGTCGCCACGCAGCTGCGCCAGCTGATCACGCACCGCCACGGCATCGCGGCTGGCGCGGGCCTTGCCGGACCAGTCCAGCGTCTGGCTGAGGCCCACGGTCTGGGTGATATCCAGGCTGTCTTCGTAGTCGATATTCAATGAAGGGTTATAAAGCGGCTGCGATAAAGCCCGGCTTTGCGCCAGCAACCGTTCCTGCTCCGCCTGGATGGCCCGGCTGGCCGGTAGCTGGCTGACCTGGCGCTGCACCCATTGCGCCCACTGCGCGGGAGAGGAAGAAGAATCGGCCGACGCGCTGGCATACGCGCACACGGCCAGTAACAGTGCGGCCATGCGCACTGGGGTCTGGATTCCCATGGGGAAACTCCTGATGTCTCAAAACGTTACGTCAAGAACAATGCCGACGCTCGCCACGGCGCACATTCACCGATGGACAAGGCAACAAAGTCGGGGAAACGAAGAAACGATCAGGCTATAGGAGGACGGAAAGGGTTATCGGCCGGGGCATCCGGCAGGAAGGGGCGCAACGCCATTTGACCTGCAGAGGGCGGGGCCAGGCGCAGCGGCTCACAATCGGTGGAGGCCATGAAACCATGGCATTGACAGCAATGGTCGCCGCCTTTGTCCAGCACATCCGCACTGACCAGATCCTGCTGGACCTGTTCCAGCGAGGCAGCTGCGCCACCATCGTGCTCGTGATGCATGGCATCCAGCACCAGTACATGAGTACTGATGATAAGCAGCAATGTGTAGACCAGTGCTTTCATGGGATGCCCGCTAACGAGGGAAGAGTCGCAACCTTGCGATACCCATAGACCGTCGTCAAGACAATCGGTTCCCCGTCACCTGTAGGTGCGATCCGGTCATCCCGTTTTCCGAACCGGCATCGTATAGTGTCGGCTCCGTTTCGCCGGAATGAAAAAGGAAAACCATGAGCCACATTGACCAAATCAAAGACGACATTCTCGCCCACCCACTGCACCGGGCCTGCGAACTGGAACTGGTAAGCGCGGTGGATGGCCGCAGTGAAGTGCGTTTCCCGGTGAATGATTTCACCACCAACCCCCAGGGCGCCCTGCATGGCGGTATCGTTTATGCCTTGATGGATGTGGCCTGTTTTTTTGCGGCGGCCTCCAGACTGCCACCCGAGCAGCACGCGGTGACCATCGAAACCCATAGCAGTGTGCTGCGTGCCGCCAGCCAGGGTGAGCAGGTCGTGATCCGCGCCCATGTGGACCGCCTGGGCCGAACCCTTGCTGCCATGCGTGCCGAAGCCTATGCCATAAACGCGCAGCAGCAGGAACGTCTGATCGCCACCGGATCGGTGACCAAAGCCATCGTGCAGACCGTGTAGCCGTTTTTTTGCGCGTTTTCCCCGCGTTTTTCCCCACCATTGTGCGGTTTTCGTCCCTGCCGGATAAACGGCTATCCGGACGGCATGACCGGCTCCTTGCGGTTACCCGAACCAATTGTCAGCCCCTATAGCGGGGCGTATCGTAAAACCTGATACCCGTGTGCCAACCCTTAGCGGAAAAGGGCGGGCACAATGTTGTTGAACGCATGCAGTCGCCGGCAGGACGCCAGCGTAGTAGCACGCCGTGAATGAGGGACTCACCATGTATCAGGTCATGGTCGTGGACGATGAGGAATACATCCTCAAAGCCTTGAAGCGCACTATCAATACCTACACCGACTGGGAAGTGGAAACCTACCAGGACCCCCACGAAGCCCTGCGCCGGGCGCGCACTACCGTATTCGATGCGGTGATCACCGACTATATGATGCCGGAGATGAATGGCCTGGAGCTGCTGCAGGAACTGCGCGACCTGCAACCCGACACCATTCGTATTGTGCTGACCGGGGTGATCGACATCGAGACGGTCATGTCCGCGATCAACAAAGCCGGCGCATTCCGCTTTATCCCCAAACCCTGGGACGACGACCAGTTACTCGACAATATCCGCGAAGGCCTGAAGTTCCGCGATATTTTGCTGGAAAACCGTATTCTGGCGGAAACCGTGCGGGAACAACGCGAGACCCTGCGCAGCATGGGCTACGAAGGCTAGCCCTTTCAGCCCGACAAACAACAACTCACGGCGCGGCGCATGAATAGCTTGCTCGACAAAACGGACATCGGCTTTGGCATGGAAGCCCAGGGGCTGTTCCTGGTATCTTCCACGGTGATCCTGCTGATCATCATTTTCTTTCTGTACAAAACCTACCGCACCTCCATCAACGTGGAAGCCAAACTGGCCGAGTTTTCGTCGCTGACGGACAACCGCTTTGGCCGCAAGATGCACCTGATCGAGGTCAACGCAGACGAATACAAACTCAACAAGGCGCTGCTCGGCCCGCTGGCGCGCATCATCGACGAGTACTGTGTGCTGACCACCGACCGCCACGGCACCATCACCTTTGCCAACGGCAAATTTCTGGCCCTCAGCGGTCATTCCTTTTCCCGCCTGATCGGACAGAACGAAAGTTTCAATCACCCCGACGATGATTCACTGCCAGTGATGCAGTGCGACCAGGCGCTATCCGGGGTGTGGAACGGGGAGGTTTGCAACCGCCATGCGGACGGCAGCCGTTACTGGATGAACATGTTCCTGTTCCCGCTTTCCTACATTTCCGATGAAGACGATGGCTATATTTATTTCGGTACCGATATCACTGATATCAAAACGGAAAACAACCAGCTGATGCAGGAAGTGAAGGACAAGAGCCAGAAATTGAATCAGGTGGAATCACTGCTTCTTCACTCGGAAAAAATGGCATCACTGGGCACTATCTCGGCGGGCATTGCCCACGAGATCAACAATCCCATTGCCTATGTTTCTTCCAACCTGAATCGCAGCCGGGATTACCTCGACGCCATGGCCGGGGTTATTCAGGGGCTAAAAAAACGCATCAGCGAAGAGAAGTTTCAGCAATTTCTGAATGCTGAAGAAAAACTGAATATAGACACAAAGAAACTGGCCTTCATGATGGCGGATTACCCCGCCCTGCTGGATGAAACCGATGAGGGAATTGAGCGAATAAAGAAAATCATTCGCGACCTGAAACATTTCTCCCATAACCGACCCGAAGCGTTTTCCCCCACCGATATCGCATCCTGCCTGGCCATTTCACTCAACTTGGCCAAACATGAACTGAAAAACCGGATTACGGTTACTCACTCACTCCCCGACTCTCTGCCTTCGATCAGCGGATCGGCAAGCCAGCTATCGCAAGTGTTCATGAATCTTTTCGTTAACGCAGCCCAGGCCATCGAAGACAAAGGCAGCATCGCCATCGCGGCCCAGTGCGATGAACAATGGTGCACCCTGACCATCGCCGACGACGGGCCGGGCATTGCGGATGAAGCCCTGAAGCAAATTTTCGAGCCGTTTTTTACCACCAAACCCATCGGCCAGGGGACCGGGCTTGGGCTGTCTATTTCCCACGACATCATCCAGCACCACGGCGGCACCATGACCGTGAAAAGCCAGCTTGGCACCGGCACCACCTTTACCATCCGGCTGCCACTGAAGCAGACTGACCGGGCCGATGCAGCCTGATTTCGTGTACACCCTCACCACGCCCACTGGGGTGCAGCAACGCATCCCGATTACGCTGGTTGAGGAACACGGCAGCATCTCCGTCCCCGACACCTTCACGCCGCCGGACTGGGCCGCGCTGCGCTATCACCAATGCAGCCACTGCCCACTGGACCCCGACGAACACCCCTACTGCCCCATCGCCCGTAACCTGGCCTACCTGCTGCCCGATTCCGCATTGGGTGATTCGTTTCAAGCGGTCAACCTGGACGTAGAAACGCCGCAACGACGCTACCAACAAGACACCACTCTGCAACGGGCACTCAGTTCCCTGTTCGGACTGATTTGCGCCCTGAGCGACTGCCCACACACACGCTTCCTGCGCCCTATGGCCCACTTCCACCTGCCACTGAGCAGCGACACGGAAACGCTGGTGCGCACCGCCAGCCTATACTTGTTGCAACGTTACCTGCTCAACCGCAAACAACCGGAACAGACCGTTTCTCTGGACGGACTGAATGATCGCTACAACGCGCTCAATGAACTGAACCGTTGTTTTACCGGGAGGCTGCGCCAGCGCGGCGAATCCGATGCGCCGATCAATGCACTGGTGCTATTGCATGTCACCGCGCGGGAAATGCACTGGAATCTGGAAGAAGAACTGGAAAGCCTGGCGGCGCTGTTTTCCGGGAGCGACGGTTAATTAGGGATGTCGGATTACGCCGCTACGCGGCTAATCCGACCTACACGAAGCACAGCGTTTACAATAAAGCTGCGCAGGTCAGGTTAGCCGCGTAGCGGCGTAACCTGACACCAGCAAACGCAATCCCCCATTCAATCAATAACGGGCGGTTATTCTTCCGCACCCAGGTAGCGATTCAACACTGTGCGCCACTCCTGGGTCGGGAGAATTTCCAACATGGCCTGGTCCAGCGATTCGCGCAATGCGCTGCCATTGGCCATGGCAAATGCGTAGCTTTCTTCGCGGACCAGGGCGGGCAACACCAGCGCATTGGTGGTACCGCGTTCGCGCAGCATATAACGCATGACCGGTGCGTCGGACACCAGTGCATCCACCTCGCCAATCACCACCGCACGCAATGCCTGCTGGTTATTCGGATACGGTACAAAGGTGGTGCCCTGACCTGCCAGCCAGTTCGCACCACTGGTGCCCTCCACCGCCGCCACTTTTACCCGTGGTAAATCGGCGGCGCCATTGATACGCGACTGCAGCTCATTGAGCGTCACACTGGAGGCAATGGCCGCCGTGAAGCCGGAAATGGTGATAATGCTGACAAACATCCAGACCAGCCCCAGAACCCGCCCCCCGGTACTCACCGGCGCCTTGTCACCGTACCCCACCGTGGTCATGGTCACCGCCGACCACCAGAAGCCGCTACCGATACCCTGGCTGGCGGAACCACCGAACTGTTCAGGGTTCTTGCGCCGCTCCAGCAACCAGATCAGCAAGCCCACCAACAGCAATACCAACACCAGAGCCAGTACCGCCGACACAAACTTCCAGCTGAACAGATTACGCAGGGTGGTCACCCAGCCACTGGCTTCGTTACGGGTGGCAATCCCCAGGCCCGCCCGGAACATGGGCTGGGTAAAATCCAGACGTCGCTCCCGGTCGGCAGTCACACTGATTGCGCCAATCGCCACGTCAGCCTGCCCTTGCTCCACAGCAGCCAGCATCTCCGACACCGATCCGTAGGGCCGCAGGCGATACTCGTAGCCGGCCTTTTCTGCCACCTTTTCCCACAGCTCCACGCTGATGCCGTCCCAGCGGTCTCCTTGCTGATAACTGAAAGGCGGCGACGCTTTCACCGCCACCGTTAACGGTGCGGCCTGCGCCGCTGAAACCAGGCCCCATAGGCAAACCAGTACCAGTGCGAGTATTCTGCCGTTCAATGTGTTACTCCTTTTTCTTTCACCACCAACGCGGTAGCCCATGCCCCGACACACGCGAGCACTGAGCCTGTTGCTGCTCGTTAACTTATTCTTGCTATCGCCACCAGGCGACGCCCACGGCATCCTGCCGGATGAGATCCCCATGGCCGCCGGCACAGCGCTGCGCGACCCCGGCGATCTGGCACCGCAAACCGTGGTGCTCACGGATCACTGGACGCCGGCCTCACTGACCTTCACCCAAGGGCAGGCCATATTACTGATTCTGGAGAATGCCAGCCCGGAGTGGCATTTGCTTGCTCTGGTCGATGACACAGCCCTGCGCGACCAGAACCTGATCCACCGGCTGATGCCCGACCTGCGCAAGGACTACCCCAACACTCGTCTGAGCGAGCCCGATACCAGTGTGCAACTGCCCTGGCGTTTCGACAAACCCGGCGAGTATTCCCTGCGCTGCGTACGCGCCGAGCACCAGCAACACAGCCCCGCGCTGACCATTATCGTTGATCCCCCCTCGAAACCATGAACTTTCGGCTACCGTTGCCGTAAACGTGACACACATCGCGCATTGGCCTATCCGTTATTGCGCTACTGCACCCTTTTTGTCGCATTAATCGTTCAGGCTCTGACGAGTTGCCTGTGCGCAACGGTTTCCGCTACCCCAAACCGAAACACAGTTATCAATCTCAAGGAGGAGCCCCATGAAACAATCTGCCCCCCTATCGCGCCGCGAATTGCTCAGGAAGAGCTCTCTGGGTATGGCCGCGCTGGCTATTGGCCCGAGCCTGCTATCCATTAGTCGGCCACTGTCCGCCCAGTCGCTGGCACAGATCGGCCCGTTACAGGCACCCGACGAGAACGGCATTCGGCTACCCGCCGGGTTTTCATCACGTTGCATCGCGGCTGCCGGGCAGCGGGTACGGCGCAGCTTCTGGAACCGCACGGCCTACCGCTGGCATAGCTATCCGGATGGCGGCGCCACCTTCCCCGCCGACGATGGCGGCTGGGTATATGTGTCCAACAGCGAGACCATCAGCCTGTTGGGTGGCGGGGTATCCGCGATACGCTTTCATGCGGACGGCTCGGTGAACGATGCCTACCGCATTCTCGGTGGCACCAACCTGAATTGTGCCGGCGGCCCTACGCCATGGAATACCTGGCTGTCCTGCGAGGAAATTGATTTCGGCCGGGTTTATGAATGCGACCCTTTCGGAAAACAGCCCGCCCAGGTACGCCCGGCGCTGGGCTTTTTCAAACACGAAGCGGTGGCCGTGGACGACCAGTTTGCCATGCTTTATCTCACCGAGGACGAGTCAGATGGACGCCTGTACCGGTTCATCCCTGCAGGCCAGCACCGTGATGGCCGCCTGAATCTGGACGATGGTATCCTGCAGGTTGCCGCAGTGGACGAACAAGGATTCGTAAGCTGGCTGGACCTGCCCAACCCCACGCCCTCACTACTGGAAACCCCGACCCGTGAACAACTGCCCCAGAGCACTGCATTCAATGGCGGCGAAGGCATCTGGTACAGCCATGGCCAGGTTTACTTCACCACCAAGGGAGACAATCGGGTCTGGCAACTGGACACCAATCTGAACCAGCTCAGTGTACTTTACGATGCCGCCACCGCCGGTAATCCATTACTCACCGGCGTGGACAACCTGACCGTTTCCAGCGGCGGCGATGTGCTGGTGGCCGAAGACGGCGGCGACATGCAGATTGTGGTGATCGACGCGCAGGGCGATGTTGCTCCCCTGCTGCAAGTCACCGGGCAAGACGATTCGGAAATTACCGGCCCGGCTTTCAGCCCGGACGGCAATCGGCTGTATTTCAGCTCCCAGCGTGGCAGCGCCATTTTCGGCGGCGGCAAAGGGTTCGGGATCACCTATGAAATCACCGGGCCATTCCGGGATTGGGTAAAGCTATAGAACATCGGTTCCGAGTAACGAGTAACGAGTAACGAAGAGAAACCCCGGATACGGTTAAGCTCAAGCGGTCTTTTGATTCCTCTCTTGCCTTTCGAAACTCGTTACTCGCACCTCGTAACTGCTACGTTATGCAACAGACTCTCATGCTCCTTTCTTTTGGGAGAGTGTAACCCTCCCGCCGATACCAGGTTACTTCCGCTTACCGCAAAGCAGCCATAAACCATAAAAAAGCCCCGGCAAGTGCCGGGGCAAGGGGAAAACCGGAAAGGATTCCGGTACAGACTCAGCGTTCTTCAGTTCGGTTCAGCATGCTCCTCCTTCACCCGGAACCAGGCCGCGTAGAGCGCGGGCAGGAACAGCAGGGTCAGCGCGGTGGCCACAATCAGCCCCCCCATGATCGCCACGGCCATGGGGCCGAAGAACACACTGCGCGACAGCGGAATCATCGCCAAAACCGCCGTCAGCGCGGTCAACGCAATGGGCCGGAAACGACGGACTGTGGATTCAATAATGGCATCCCAGGCAGTGAGCCCCTGATCCATGTCCTGACCAATCTGGTCCACCAGAATCACCGCGTTACGCATGATCATGCCAGCCAGGGCGATGGTGCCCAGCATGGCGACAAACCCGAACGGCTTCTGGAACAACAACAGGAAGAAGGTCACCCCGATCAGCCCCAACGGCGCCGTGATGAAGACCATCAGCGACAACGGGAAACTGCGCAGCTGCAACATCAACAAGGTGATCACCACCAGAATGAACAGTGGCATCCCTGCGTTCACCGATTTCTGGCCCCGGGCCGATTCCTCCACCGTGCCACCCACCTGTAGCAGATAGCCCGGCGGCAGATCCGCCTGCACCTGGGACAAGGTCGGCATGATTTGCTGCATCAGCGTGGCAGGCAGGGCACCGTCTTTCACGTCCGCCAGCACCGTCACCGTCGGCAAACGATCGCGATGCCAGATGATGCCTTCCTCGAAGCCGGATTCCAGCGTCGCCACCTGATTCAGTGGCACGCTGCGTCCATTCTCCGTCTGCACCGCCAGGTTGCCCAGCAACCCCAGCGCATGGCGTTCATGGCTGTCGCCGCGCACTTCCACGTTGATCAGTTCGTTATCTTCCCGGTACTGGCTAACTACCACGCCAGAAAGTGAAGCCTGCAACGCGGTGGACAAATCTGAAGTAGAAATGCCCAACGTACGCGCCCGGTCCTGATCCACGATCAGACGAACCACCTTGCTGGGTTCTTCCCAGTCCAGATGCACGTTCGCGGTGTGCTCGTTATCACGCACTTTCACAGCCACCCGACGAGCCAGCTCACGCACCTGGGAAATATGCTCTCCGGAAACACGCAGCTGAATCGGATAACCCACAGGCGGACCGTTTTCCAGTCGCGACACGCGAGTACGCACTGCCGGGAATTCCCGCTCCAGGATCTCCATCAACCAGCCACGCACCTGTTCGCGTTCTTTCACGTTACGGGTGAGCACCACAAACTGGGCCACACTGGCGGCCGGCAATTTCTGATCCAGCGACAGATAAAAACGGGGCGAGCCGCTGCCCATGTAGCCCACGTAGTTTTCGATCATGTCGTTTTCGCCAAGCATGGCTTCCAGGCGCAGTGCCTTTTCCTGGGTCGCCGTCAGCGACGCCCCTTCCTCCAGCTTCATGTCCACCATCAGCTCAAGCCGGCCGGACGCCGGGAAGAATTGCTGGGGCACAAAACTGAACAAAAGAAGAGAAAAAACAAAGATGCCCACGGTCAGCCCGATGACCGTTTTCCGGTAGCGCACGCACCACTCTACCCAGCCACGGAAACGACGATAAAACGGTTTCTGGTAAGGGTCATGCACATCGCCGCTGGCATCACGACGGGCCAGACTGGGGAGCAACTTTTCACCCAGATAAGGAACGAACACCACCGCAGTCACCCAGGACGCCAGCAACGCAATGGTGACCACCTGGAAGATGGACCGGGTGTATTCCCCGGTGCTCGATTCCGCAGTGGCGATGGGCAGAAAACCTGCAGCGGTAATCAAGGTGCCGGTGAGCATGGGGAAGGCGGTACTGGTCCAGGCAAAGCCGGCAGCCTTGATACGGCTAAAACCCTGCTCCATTTTTATCGCCATCATTTCCACGGCGATAATGGCATCGTCCACCATCAGGCCCAGTGCCAACACCAGCGCACCCAGCGAAATCTTGTGCAGGCCGATGTCGAAATATTTCATCGACGCAAAGGTCATGGCCAACACCAGCGGAATGGAAAACGCCACTACCAGACCGGTGCGCCAGCCCAGTGAGAAGAAACTCACCAGCAGCACGATGGCCAGCGCTTCCATAAGCACCTGAACAAATTCGCCCACCCCGGCTTCAACCGCCGCCGGCTGATCCGACACCTTTCGCAGCTCCATGCCGATGGGCAGGCTTTCCTGCAACTTGGCAAAGGTCTGGTCCAGATTGTCACCCAGCTTGAGAATGTCGCCGCCGTCTTTCATGGACACCGCAATGCCAATGGCATTTTCGCCCATGAAGCGCATGCGCGGCTGCGGCGGATCGCTAAAGCCTCGATAAACGTTGGCGATGTCGCCAAGACGCAGGGTGCGGTTTTCTACCTGAATGGGGAAGTTGCGAATATCGTCCACGCTGGTGAATTCACCGGAAACCCGCAGACGTACGCGACTGCTCGGCGTTTCAAAAAAACCGGCATCGGCCACGGCGTTCTGCGACTGCAGGGCCTGCTGAACCGTCACCAATGGAATACCCAGGGATGCCAGTTTGGTATTGGCAATTTCTACCCAGATTTTTTCGTCCTGCAGACCGACCAGCTCCACCTTGCCCACGTCGTCCACCCGCTGCAGCGCCAGCTGCAAGCGGTCGGCGTAGTCTTTCATGATGGCGTAGTCAAAACCCTCACCGGTGAGCGCATAGATATTGCCAAAGGTTGTACCGAATTCGTCGTTAAAAAAGGGGCCACGTGCGTCCTGGGGCAAGGTGTGGCGAATATCACCAATCTTCTTGCGAACCTGGTACCAGAGATCCTTGATGTCCTTGGAACGCATTTCATCCCGGGCCATGAACATGACCAGTGACTGGCCGGGCCGGGAATAGGAGGTAATGCGTTCGAAGTCGCCGGTCTCCATCAGTTTCTTTTCCACCCGTTCGGTGATTTGCCGGGACACTTCCTCGGCACTGGCACCGGGCCACAGGGTGTTGATGGTCATCAGCTTGAAGGTGAACGGCGGATCTTCACTCTGGCCCAGGTTGGCATAGGAAATCGCCCCCATGGCACCGAGAAGGATCATGGCGTAGAGCACCAGGGTGCGGTTTTTCAGCGCCCATTCGGAGAGATTGAACGACATGGCCATGCTCTCCTTATTGATCCGCGTCTGGGCTTGGCGTCGCGTCTGCACTGTCATCAGCCGGGGCCTCCGGGGCCGCCTGCTCGGCAGGTGCGGCCTCAGCCAGATCCAGCTGACGGTTCTCGCGATCCACCGGAATAACCCTCTGTCCTTCGCGCAGCAGCTGCGTGCCTGCGGTCACAACCCAGTCCTGCGGCTGCAAGCCGCTTAACACCGGCACCACCTGTTCCTGATAAGGCCCCACTTCCACCGGTGTTTTCTGCAAGGTCAGCGCATCCGGGTTGACCACCCACACATAGGTATTGCCTTCCTCGGCGGTGAGCGCAGACAGGGGAATACTGAGCACGTCAGCATTGGCGGCACCGCTGACAAAGACCCGGGCAGACTGCCCCAGGTCCGCCCCAACGCTGGCGTTTTCGAATGCTACCCGAGCTTCAAACGTCCGTGAGCGGGGATCCGCGGCAGGCGACAACTCCCGAATTTTGCCTTCGAATACCTGACCGGGCCGCGACCATAATTCAATCGCCACCGGCATGCCGATCTTGAAGCGGCCCACGTCCTGCTCCGGCAAATCAATCCGCACTTCGCGGTCGCCATCGATCGCCAGTACAAACACCGCCTGGCCGGCAGCCACTACCTGGCCAGCCTCCGCCAGACGCTGGGCAATCACGCCGTCACGGGGCGCTTTCAGCGAGGCATAGTCCGCCTGATTCCGGGCCACCTTCAGGTTCGCACGAGCCTGGCGCAGCTGCGCCACACTGGCGTCATAGCGGCTTTCAAAGGAATCGAACTGGGAGCGGCTGATCACATTACGCTCCATCAGCTCGCGGTAACGCTCCAGTTCGCTGCTGGCCAGGTTGTGGTCGGCCTGGGCAGAGGCCATCTGCGCCCGTACCGCATCCAGTTTCAGGCTCACATCATCGGTATCCAGCTTGGCCAACACCGTCCCTTCACTGACCCGGTCGCCCACATCCACCAGCCGCTGGCTGATCTTGCCACCAATGCGGAAACCCAACTCCGGCTCATAGCGGGCACGGACTTCACCGGGGAACACGTCCTGACTGGCATCCGCCGATAGCGGCTGGGCCACCAGTGCCGGGCGGGCCGGCGCCTTGTTTTCCGACTCCGGATCGGAACACCCCTGCAGGGACAACGCCCCCACCGCCATGCCCGTGGCGATCAGCCCCGACAGCACTCTCGACAGCAATACAGAACGAAACATGACTGGTTCCCTCATTGACCCCACCTCTTTAGACGGATCCGCCCGTTAAGTCGGCGGATTTTGCCGGTCTTGACTTGCCGGCATGCATACTGGCCAGTATAGTAATTTTATTAAACTGAACCGTCCAGTATTGAAATATGACCGACTCTGCCTCCCCAGATCAGCCCAACCCACGCGGACGCCCCAAAGACCCGGCGAAACGCAGTGCCATTCTTCAAGCAGCCACCACACTGTTTCTCGGGCAGGGATTTGCCGGCACCAGCATGGATGCCGTGGCGAAACAGGCTGGCGTCTCCAAACTCACGGTGTATAGCCATTTCAGCGACAAGGAAACGTTATTTTCGTCAGCCATTGAGGCGAAATGTCACAACCTGCTCCCCATGCCGATCTTCGAACTGGAACCGGACCTGCCGATTCGCACCACCCTGACCAAGATTGGCCTGGCGTTTCTGGAACTGATCCATACGCCGGAAGTGATTGAATTACAGCGACTGATGAGCAGCCTGGCGACACAGGATCCGGCCATGTCACAGCTGTTTTTCGAAGCCGGCCCGCAGCGCACCATTACCGCCATGGAAAACCTGGTGCGTAACGGCAATAACACAGGCCGATTGCAGGCAGACAACCCCAAACAGGCGGCGGAGAATTTTTTCAGCCTGTTGCAAGGCTGCGAGCATATGCGTGTGATTATTGGCTGTAACCAGCCAATGACGGCCAGCGAGGCGCAGCCTCATGCCGCACAAGTGGTGGATATGTTCCTGCGGGCTTACGGGAAAGAAGGGGAATAAACGGATTTAGCAGCGTAGTCATGCATTGAAGGCAGCGGGGCCTTTGGCCCCGCCCTGAAACGATCAGAAGGATTTTCTGACGCCGATGGAGAAGTGGTCGTAATCCACGTCGACCTTAGTAGTGCCGATCTCGGCTTCATGAGTGGCATCCACATAACCCAACACCAGTTCAGGCGCATCCGGCGCAAAGGAAATAGCCACATCCAGGCCGAGCAATTCCGGGTCAATATCAACGCTACCCGACCCTACGCTAGCATCAGTCTCGGTATCACCCATGTTGTACCAAAGCGATGCAGTCACCATATCAAAGTTAGCGCGGGCACCAACCTCCAGACCGTACCCTTCACCCGCCATGGCAACCAATGTCGGACGGCTAAAGCCTACGGCACCATAGAGATCCACCACATCGGCCAGCGGAAAATGGGCGCCCACACCAATAAAGGTCATATCATTTAGCGCCGTATTCTCAACACCGGTGAGGCCAAAGCCCTGATCATCATCATAGTCCAGCGACAGATGCCGCCCCAAAACCATCACATAATCACCGATTTCAAAACCGCCCTGCAGCCCGAACCCTCGCTGAAGATCCAGTGAATCCGACACACCTCCACTGCTCACTTCGGAATCACCAGACACCACATAATCGAACTGCACGTAGTTAAAAGAAGGCGCATCCGCAAAGGCATGCTGACCCGTGGCCCCCATCAGGGTGGCAAACGCAAGCGTGGCAATTTTCTTGTTCATAACTTTCTCCCTGTTATATAAAGACGAGCCAACGATGCCTTAAGCCCGACCACTGGCATCCCTGCCTCCAGACCATTGATAGCCCAATTGTAAAAAAACCGCAATATACAATATATTTACCGTACCAATAGGGCACAACGACCCTTCCCCCGCAACGCTGATTCAAGACACGCCACGCAACGCTTTCACTTCTGCCGCATAAAGCAGTGCCCTGCCCCGACGCCGCTCACCCAGTCGCCACCAGATCACCCCAAGCCACCGAATCGCCAGGCGATTCTCTGCATTGCAGGACAGGGCTTGCTGGGCGATACGTAAAGCTCGCCCAAGCAAGCACTGGCGATGGCTGGGGAACCGCTTGGCGGCCCGCACCAGGGTCGCAATATGCCCCAGGTCATCGGCACTCACGGTGCATCACCGTTCTGGGCATTGTCCGCATTCGCCTGCACTTTGGCGGCCGCCTTGCCTGGCACGGCAAAGGCATACCAGTCCAGTTTCCGGGTCACCACCATCACTACAGCCAGGGCAGCGAACAGCAACAAGGCGCCCAGCAACAGAGCATAGTCTTCGGCCATGAGGATCCCGTAGATCAACCCTTGCACCAACAGCAGACTCAAGGCGAACGTCCAGCCCGCCTTGAAGGAACGCATGGCCGCCATCAGGTAGACGCCGATCAAGGCACAGCACGATAACGCAGCCACCAGATACGCCAACACAAAGTCGATATGCTCACTGAGTGCCACCAGCAGCAGGTAGAACATGGCCAGCGCCAACCCCACCAACAGATACTGCATGGCATGTAACGGGTACCGGCGCAGCACCTCAAAAAGGAAAAACGCCGCGAAGGCCAGGCCCACAATCAGGTAACTGTATTTCAGCGCCCGCTCACTGGAGAGCAACCCTGTCACCGGCTGCACCAAACGCACCCGCAATGCCTGGCCGCTGTCACCGCAGGCTGCATCACCCCGGGCGCAATGAATCACACTGGCCGCCGCCAGGCTGTTGGTACGCCACTGGCTGGTAAACCCTTCCGGGGTAATCTCCCGCTCCACCGGCAACACCAGCCCTTCAAAACTGGGGTGCGGCCAATCGGCCCGTAACGCCATGCGGGTTTCCTTGGCCAGCGGCAGAGCACCGAGTGATTCCGTGCCGTTCAGATTCAACCGCACCTTGACGGTAAAAGCACCGGCCAAATCGTCGGGCAGCGCCACGGCCACCGCATTACCGCCTACGCCATCCGGCAACTGCTCGGTTTCCACCAATGGTAGCGGCACATCGTTGACCAGAATCTGTGGGCGCTCCACCAGCCCGCGCAGATCCTGAATCTGCAATAGCAGCAACGGCTTTTGTGAAGACACCACCTGTTCCGGCTGACTCACTTTCTGCCAATTGGCGGGAAACACGGCTTCGATGTGCAACAGGCTCCGGTATACCGGCACACCGTAAATACCGCGATAGCGCATTTCACTTTGCAGCTCGCCATCAATACTCAAGGTATCCGGAATCTGGCTATCCAGCACTTGCCGCCGCTCAATGGCTGTACAGGTTTCGCCGCTACGGCAATCGCGTTTTTCCACCAGCTGTTTCCGGGTTCGTGGCACCACGATCAGTGGCCCACTGATCTGCTGCTCGCCACTCACCTGTCGGGTAATCTGGTGTTTGACGTGCATCGCCTCATTACTGCGGTCGGAAATTTTTCCCTGAATCATTAACAGCGGCACGACCAGCACCAGCATTAGCCCGGCAATGGTGAACATTTTCAATAACAGATTGGGTCGCATGGCTCTCTCCCACAAATGACACCCACAATGGTTCCCTCACAGGGGAGGCCAGTGTGCGAAACCGGTTTGAGGGTTTTGTGGGGATTGTGTGGGGAAGGTAGTTACGAGTTGAAAGTTCAAAGTTTAAATCGCGAGACAGCCCAATGGAGCGGATAGGCCATACCCACGCCCAATCACTACTGGCGCGGAGCACCTAATCTACAAGAATGCGCCTGCCTTTCTTCGCGTTTCAACTTTTAACTCTCTACTTTTAACTTCTTAAAAACGCGCCGCTAGCGACGCTCCTACGGAAGGGGGTTATTCGGGGAGGATTAGCTTTGCTTGAACGCCCTGCTGGGTGTTTTCCAGCTTAAGGCTGCCACCGTGCAAACTGGCAATTTCGCTGACCATGGCCAGGCCCAGGCCGGAACTTCTTTCCTGACCCGGCGGCGGCAGGGAATAGAAACGCTCAGTGATGCGTCCAAGCGCATAGTCAGGAATCACCGGGCCAGTGTTGGTTACTGTCAGGCAGGCCGCCTCAACATGCACCGTGATAGTGGTGTTTTCATTGGCAAAACGCAGGGCGTTATCCAGCAGATTGAACAGGGCCAACCTGAAGGTGTCCGCTTCCGCCTGCAGGGCGCCCTCATTCACGGTGATATCCAGCTGTTTTTCGGCCAGCAACGCATAGCGGCTATGCTGCCATTCCTGCACCAGAGCAGAAATCGACACCGCACTTTTGTGCGCCGGCAAGCTTTCCAGTTTTTCCAGCCTCGCCATGGCCAGTAACTTGTCCAGCAGATCACTCAGCCGGATGCTTTCGTGTATCACGTTATCCGTAAAACGGTGCAGGGCCGGGTCGTCCACTTCCTCTGCCAGAATTTCCCCGGCACCACGAATCGCCGCCAACGGACTTTTCATTTCATGGGTCAACAGGGTCACGTTATCTTCCAGCTGCGCCCGCGCCTCCAGGCGACGACGCATGGCGGTGACAGCATCCGCAAGGTCGCGAATTTCATCGTGGCCACGAAAGCGCGGCGGCGCCGGGCGTTCATCGTTGGCCACCGCCTCGGCATAGCGCCGCAACCGATTCACCCGGCGACTGAGCCACCAGGCCAGCAACACACCCGACAACAAACAGACCAATAGCGCCAGGCCGCCGTAGAGCATCAGATAACGTTCCGCACGCTGCACAAAAGGCTCAATGGCACGCCCGGGTTTACCCAGACTGATGACACCAATCAGGCTACCTTGATCACGAATCGGCGCGGCCACGTACATTATTGAGGTAGATGGATCCTGTGGATCACTGCGTGTGGTGCGGGCGCCATAGCGCCCCTGCAAGGTCAGGTGTACATCGTTCCAGCGGGAAAAATCTTTTCCTTCATCCTGCCCACGGGAATCAAACAACACAGTGCCGGTGGGGCCAGTAATATACACATGAGTGTGGATGCGCGTTTTCTTCAGACCCCAGATATCCGCATCCGGAGTGCGCCCCGCGTAACGATTAAGCGCATCCCGCAGCGCCGGCGTGATCACGATTTCCCCGTTAGCCGCATCGCTGGCGACAATTTCCGCCAGCAGGTTGGCGGCATCCACCAGGGTTTCTTCTGCAGACTGGCGCACCAGCGGCTTGGCCTGCCCGAACACCAGATCGAGCACAAACCAACCCACCAGACCCAGAATCAGAAAATAGAATACCAGTAGGCGCTGACCGAGTTTCATGGTGTATCCAGCAGATAACCGATGCCGCGCCGGGTCACGATAAGGTGATCACCATTCAGCGGGCGCAGCTTGGCTCGCAACGTTTTGATATGAGTGTCCACACTGCGCTCGAAGCTGTCTTCATCACTGTCGCAGATATCCAGCAGCTGGGCGCGACTGAATACCTGACCGGGGCGCTGCACCATGGTCGTCAGAATACGGTATTCCGAGCGCGTCAGAGATAATTCGGTATGCCGGAAAAAGACCCGAAGACCACTGTCATCCACCTGCCACAGTGTTGCTTTATCAGTATCGATATCGGCATCCGATTTCGGCCCCAGGCGTTTTAGAATCGCCCGAATGCGGGCCACCACTTCACGGGGGCTGAAGGGTTTGGTGACGTAATCATCTCCCCCCAGCTCCAGTCCCAGAATGCGGTCGACTTCATCCTGCCTGGCGGTGAGAAACAGCACCGGCAGCTCACTGTGCTGGCGCAACTGTTTGAGCACATCGAAGCCATTCATGTCCGGTAACCCCACATCCAGCACCACCAGATCCACGGCCTGGCCGGCCACGGCATCCAGCGCCTGCTGACCTAACGTCACGTGGCTCACAACAAAGTGCTCGCGCTCCAACGCAAACATCAAGGGTTCGGCAATACGCGGCTCATCTTCTACAATCAGTACAGCGGGCACTTGAAATATTCCTGGCCAGTAACCATGGCATGATAACCAGACCACGAAGGCGTTCCCATGCCAAGGAGGCGTTTATGTTGGAACTGATCGACAATTTGCCCGGCGATACCGTTGGCGTCAGTGCCCACGGCGAACTCACCGCCGAGGACTACCGCAAGGTGCTGGCCCCCGCTATCGAAGGCGCCTTGAGCCAGCACGACAAGATCAATGTGCTGTACGAAATCGGCCCCACCTTTGAGCATTTCTCCGCCGGGGCTATGCTGCAGGATGCCCTGGTCGGCCTGCGCCACCCGCTAAGCTGGCACCGCATCGCCATCGTCACCAGCCACGACTGGATCAGCAACACCGTGCAACAGGCCAGCGCGCTGATTCCCGGCGAGGTCAAAGTCTTCGAATGGGCCGAACAGAAAGATGCGCTGAGCTGGCTGGCAAGTTGAAAGTTGAAAGTTGAAAGTTGAAAAGCGCAGCAAACGCTCTGCTTGCTTTCAAGTTGCGCTCGTGCCCGTACCATAATGGCACCTGTACGGGCTGTCCGGGTGCCTTCAGCGGTGCCCGCGCTTGAACTTTCAACTTTACACTTTCAACTGCTCTCATCCCGCCTGCCGGACGCTCCGCTTCAACGCATCCAGCAGATCACCACCACATGCTTTACACTGTACGCGTTACCCCTGCCGTGGAGCCCTGCGTTGGCCAAAAAAGCAAAAACCGAGGCCGAGATTGCGCGTTTTCGTGAATCCGTGTGCGATGTGGCGACGCGGCTGTTCATCGAACGTGGCCCGCAAAATGTGACCATGCGCCAGATCGCCAGCGAAGTGGGCGTCAGCCCCATGACCCCCTACCGCTATTTTCGCGACAAGGATGACATCCTGGCCACCGTCCGCGCTGCGGCCTTCAACCGCTTTGCCACCGCGCTGGAAAACGCCGTGGCCAATGCCCCCGACGCCCGCAGCAAAGGCCGGGCGGTGGGGGATGCCTATGTGGATTTTGCCAAATCCTACCCCGCTGCCTACCAGCTGATTTTTTCCTTCACCCAGCCCGACGAAGACCGTTACCCGGAACTGCAGGCCGCCAACGGCCGTGCCCAGGAAACCATGGTGGGCTATGTACGCGAGATGATTGAGGCGGGCCTGCTCAAGGGCGATGCCCAGCTTATCGGCTACATGTTCTGGGCCACCCTCCACGGTATTGTGGTGCTGGAACTGGCCAGCGGCCTGCGCGGCATGGACGGCGACACCCTGCGCGAGAAAATCATGCGCACCCTCTACGCCGGCATGCAGGTCACCCCGCCCACTCTGGATTCCTGACCGTTTAGCTCACTCTCAGCATTGGTGGACTTGACTCTATAAATATACGGTGTAAATTTTACTTCGTATATTTATCCCATCGGACCGTATTCCCCGGTGGCCCGGACCCTGCCCCGCGTGAGTATCGGGGCCCAGCATGAGGACACAGTCATGTCTTTACCCGTTGAAATCCGCTCTCGCCTGCGCCTGCCGGTGATGTGTTCACCGCTGTTCATCATTTCCAACCCGGACCTGGTGATCGCCCAATGCCAGGCCGGTGCTATCGGCTCGTTCCCGTCCCTGAACGCCCGCCCGCTGTCGCAACTGGATGAATGGCTGCACCGCATTACCGAAGAACTGGCTGCCTGGGACCGGGACCATCCGGACCAGCCCGCCGCGCCATTCGCGGTAAACCAGATTGTTCACCGCTCCAATGACCGCCTGGAAAAAGACCTAGAGCTGTGTGAAAAGTACAAGGTGCCCATGGTGATCACTTCCCTGGGCGCCCGCGAAGACGTGAACCAGGCAGTACACGGCTGGGGCGGCATGGTGATGCATGACGTGATCAACAATCGCTTTGCCCACAAGGCCATCGAGAAAGGGGCCGACGGCCTGATCGCTGTCGCCGCGGGCGCCGGTGGCCATGCGGGGCAGCTGTCCCCGTTCGCGCTGATGCAGGAAATTCGCAGCTGGTTCGACGGCCCGCTGGCCCTGTCCGGCTCCATCGCCAGCGGCCCCTCTGTGCTGGCCGCTGAAGCCATGGGCGCAGATCTGGCCTACATCGGCTCGCTGTTCATCGCCACCCAGGAAGCCAACGCTGACGCGGCCTACAAGCAGATGATCGTGGACAGCAACGCCTCCGATATCGTCTACAGCAACCTGTTCACTGGCGTACACGGCAACTACCTGGCGCCATCCATCATCAAGGCAGGCATGGACCCGGCGAACCTGCCGGAAAGCGATCCTTCGGCCATGAACTTCGGTTCCGGCGGCAATTCCGACAAGAAAGCCTGGAAAGATATCTGGGGCTGCGGCCAGGGCATCGGCGCGGTGGATGCGGTGCAAAGCGCCAGCGAAGCCATTGCCAAGCTCAGCGAGGAATATCAGCAGGCCCGTCGCGCACTGAATGCGGCCTGAGCCAACATCAAAAAAACAGGAGAAAGACCATGGCGAATATTGATGCATGGCATGCCGTTGTCAAAAGTCAGGACAGGAAGGCACTCAGCGACTTGATTGCCGATCAGGCGGTATTCCATTCACCGCTGGTGCACACCCCACAGGTTGGCAAACCGATTACCACCGCCTATCTGACCGCGGCCATGCATGTGCTGGCTAATGACAGCTTTCGGTATGTGCGGGAGATCAATGACGGACAGCATTCCGTGCTCGAATTTGCCCTGGAACTGGACGGCATCGCCGTGAATGGCGTGGACATGATTGAGTGGGATGTGGAAGGAAAAATCATCGATTTCAAAGTGATGATCCGCCCCTACAAGGCCATTGAAGTAGTACGCACTAACATGGCGGCCATGCTGGAAAAACTGGGCTAGAAAAACGGCTCCGCGGACAGGAGTGAAAAACAGGTATCCAGCAAAAGCTTGATGCAGGATGCCTGACGAAAACCGCCTCAGCCCTCAGGCTCCGACCATATAGGTCCTGAAGGCTTCGGTGGCGGCGGTGACCGTCACCGCCACAAAGACTCCGCTGAACATGATCCCCACGATGGCCACCAGGATCGCCACGAACTTGGTGCTCCTGCGGGATGGACGCAGGTCCCCATACCCCACCGTTAACGCCGTAATCATGGACCAGTAGAACGCATCGAATCGGCTCCAGCCTTCGCGGCGCCCCACCCATTGCCCCAGCCCGACAATCACCACCAGAAACCCTGCCAGGAAAGGCGCAACCAGCACCATCGCCTTGATGAACAGGGCCAAAAATGCGAAGGCGAACTCCATCGTCACGGCGCTACAGGCTGAACAGCACCCGGCAGAACCAGGTCTTCAGGTAAGCGGTTTCGGCAATGGCCGGGTGCACCGGATGATCCGGACCCTGCCCTTCATAACCCACCACCTGAATACTGCGGTCGATGTGCCGGGCGCTACTGTGCACCACATCCAGCAGACGCTCTGCCGGCATGTGCATGGAGCAGGACGCCGATACCAGATAGCCACCGGGTTTCACCAGCCGCATGGCCAGCTCGTTGATGGCGTGATAACCGGCCAGGCCGTTCTTGAAATCTTTTTTGCGCTTGATGAACGCCGGCGGATCCAGCACCACCAGGTCGTACTTTTCGCCGTCGGCAATCAGCTGCTTCATGGCCGCAAACGCATCACCCTGAATACTGCCCACCACGTCAGCGACACCATTCAGCTCGGCGTTGCGGTGCACATAATCCGTGGCCATTTCGGAACCATCCACACAGGTCACCGATTCCGCCCCGGCCAGTGCCGCCTGCACACCCCAGCCACCACAGTAACTGAACACATCCAGTACGCGAGCGCCTTTGGCCAATGCCTGCATCTTCTGACGAGCGGCCCGGTGATCGTAGAACCACCCGGTCTTTTGCCCCTCTGCCAACGGCGCCACAAATTTTGCGCCGTTTTCCGTGAGGCTGATTTCGTCCAGCATCTCGCCTTTCAATGCTTTGGTGTAACGATCCAGCCCTTCGATTTCACGGGCCGCCGCTTCGTTCTTGGCGATGATATGCGTCGGTGCCAGCACCGCATCCAGGGCGCTGACAATCACATCCAGGTGGGCTTCCATGGCGCCGGAACCGGTCTGCACCACCAGCACATCGTGGAAACGATCCACCACCAGGCCGGGCAAGCCATCGGCTTCGCCGTAGATCAGGCGGTAGCAGGCATCATCAAACAATTGCTCGCGCAGGGTCAGCGCCTGCTCGATGCGCTTTTTGAAGAAACTGCGCGACAATTCCTGTTTCACATCACGGCTGTAAAGGCGGGCCGCGATCAGCGAATGGGGGCTGAGCAGCGCACGCCCCAGCGGCTTGCCGCGGCTGTCTTCCACGACACAGGTACCAGCGGACAAATCCTTGAGCGGAGTATGACGGGTATCAATTTCGTTGGCGTATACCCACAGATGGCCCGCCTTGAGGCGGCGCTCTTCATTTTTGCGCAGGCGAATAACAGTCGATTCGGTCATGGTGCATACATCAGCTGGCCGGAAAGGGAGGGATGATAACACAGGGAGAGAATGCCACGATCAACGACAGAGGCAGCTGCGCACGAACACACAAAGAGATCCTGTAGGAGTTCCCTTCCAGGGGACGAACCAACGGCTAACAGGAATGCTCGAAGGTTTGTTGGTGCCGGGCTGACTTCTCACGGTTCGTCCCCTGGAAGGGAACTCCTACAGCGTTTTCGTCGGTTTTCGAGAACCAACAATTGAAAAAGCCCCGACCAACTGGCCGGGGCTTTTCGTGTTGCGTGACGCGTGTTGCTTGTTGCGTCTCTTATTAACCCTTCACAAACTCAGGGTAGGCTTCCATACCGCAGTCTGCGATATCCATGCCTTCGTACTCTTCTTCTTCGCTAACGCGGATACCCATTACCACCTTCAGGACACCCCACACCACCAGGCTTGCGACGAATACCCAGGTGAAGATAGTCAGCGCACCGATCAGCTGGCCAGTGAAGCTGGCACCACCGTCGTCGGTCAGCGGGTTGGTGATCGGCACCAGCATCAGGCCCAGGAAGCCAACCACACCGTGCACCGAGATCGCACCTACCGGATCATCGATCTTCAGCTTGTCCAGAGTCAGGATGCTGAATACCACCAGCACACCACCCAGAGCACCGAACAGGGTCGCCTGCAGGGCAGTCGGAGTAGAAGGCTCAGCGGTGATCGCTACCAGACCAGCCAGCGCGCCGTTAAGCAGCATGGTCAGGTCGGCTTTGCCGAACAGGATGCGGCCAACGATCAGCGCGGCAATGGCACCACCGGCAGCAGCAGCGTTAGTGTTCATGAACACAACCGCAACCGCGTTGGAGTCACCGACACTGGAGGTTGCCAGCACGGAGCCACCGTTAAAGCCGAACCAGCCCAACCACAGGATGAAGGTACCCAGTGCGGCCAGCGGCAGGTTGGAACCCGGGATAGCGTGTACTTCACCGTTCGGGCCGTATTTGCCTTTACGTGCACCCAGCAGCAGAACACCGGCCAGGGCAGCAGCTGCACCCGCCATGTGAACGATGCCGGAACCCGCGAAGTCAGAGAAGCCCAGGTCGCCCAGGTTATACAGGCCGAACACATCAGCGCCGCCCCAGGTCCAGGACCCTTCCAGCGGGTAGATAACGCCGGTCATAACCACGGCAAAGACCAGGAATGCCCACAACTTCATCCGCTCAGCCACGGCACCGGATACGATGGACATGGCGGTTGCCACAAACACAACCTGGAAGAAGAAGTCCGCAGAAGGTGCATACGTTGCTGCTTCTTCTGCACCAGCAACCCCGTCACCCACAATCCCGGACAGGAAGATGGCGCCGTCATACATGATCGCGTAACCGCATACCATGTACATGGTGCTGGCAATGGCAAACAAGGCCACGTTCTTGGTGAGAATTTCGGTGGTGTTCTTGGCACGCACCAGGCCAGCTTCCAGCATGGCAAAACCTGCCGCCATCCACATGACCAACGCGCCACAGATCAGGAAATAAAACGTATCCAGCGCGTATTTCAGTTCAAAAATTTGGTTTTCCACAATGCAACCCTCCGAAAATGGAAGCGTGTTTTCCTAAAGCCCTGGCATGGGTCAATTCAAAACACGGTAAAACTTAAATCGCGTCCTCGCCGGTTTCACCGGTACGGATACGAATCGCTTGCTCAAGGGAGGTAACGAAGATTTTGCCGTCACCAATTTTGCCGGTATTGGCAGCTTTCGCGATGGCTTCAATCACCTGGTCCAGGCTGGACTCGGCGATGGCCACTTCGATTTTTACCTTGGGCAGGAAATCCACCACGTACTCGGCACCCCGGTACAGCTCGGTGTGACCTTTCTGACGTCCAAAGCCTTTCACTTCAGTAACAGTGATGCCCTGCACGCCAATCTCGGAGAGTGCTTCACGCACGTCATCCAACTTGAACGGCTTAATTACGGCAGTAACCAGTTTCATTTCTTTCTCCTCAGCTTTCACCGCGTCCGGTGACGTCCGTTTCTCTTCGAGCCCCGTTATGGTTCCCGATCCACAGCTTGCTCGAACGCTCTGACCCAAATAGTGCACGACCCATGCCAGTTTTAGAAAATCATGCTTTTTCAGGGATTTACATCATGGTCTGGATTCAACATCCAGCCCGAGCGCGCCATTATAGCGCACCACAATGGGGCGGGATCCAAGTTGGTGCAGTCTCTTTGCCCGCGCCAGCCGGTGCCTCGCCCCCGCACACCGTGCTACCATCCGCGCATCATTACAAGGACGCCGTTGTCATGCCCGATCAGCCCTTTATCGACCGCCTCATGGCCGACATCAGCCGCCGCCTGCCCACCGACCTGGGCGGCCTGCGCAGCGAAGTGGAACGCAACGTACGCAGCGTACTGGCGGAAACCGTCAGCCGGCTGGATCTGATCACCCGGGAAGAGTTCGATATCCAGCAACAAGTACTGCTGCGCACCCGCGAAAAGCTGGAAGCGCTGGAGAAACAGGTGGCCGAGCTGGAGAAGTCAGCGGACGCTTGATCCGCGTTTGCGCCTACCGAACCCTCACTACCCAAAAGCGAGAAGCGAGTGACGAGTATCGAAGAACGAAACCCACCCCAGATTTTCGCTTCTCGCTTCTCGTAACTCGTAACTCGTAACTCGTAACTAACCAAGCCTGATCGTCGCAACGCCCCTACAGACAGTCCGATTTCCTACATCTGCCGCCACCAACCTCGCACAGGTACGCAGGCCCTCTCCCCGTACACTGCCTCCCAAGCCATTGAATTTGTGAGGAATCGTGACGCATGCGCTGCTGTACAGCCGGGCACCAATAGGCATTGAAGCCCGCACCGTGCGGGTAGAAACCCATCTGGCACCGGGCTTGCCGGCATTCACCATCGTCGGTTTAGGGGATACCGCCGTGCGTGAGAGCCGCGACCGGGTCCGCTCCGCACTGGTCAACAGCGGCTTCGACTTTCCCCAGCGGCGCATCACCGTAAGCCTGGCCCCGGCGGATTTGCCCAAGGACGGCGGCCGCTTTGATCTGGCCATTGCGCTGGGCATCCTGATGGCCAGCGGGCAGCTGGGTAATATCACCACGGACAACTACGAGTTTATTGGCGAACTGTCGCTGAACGGCCAACTCAATCCCGTTTCCGGCATGCTGCCCTCCTCCCTTGCCTGCCTGGCTGAAGACCGCACCCTCATCGTCGCCGCCGATAACGCCGAGGAAGCCAGCCTGCCCGGCACCCCCACCCTGGCCGCCAACCAGCTGGCCCGGGTCGCGGCCCATCTCACCGGCCAGCAACCCCTGGAACCCCACCAGTGCCAACCGCCCTCAAAACAGCATTTTCAGGGCGGCTGCCTGTCGGAAATCCGGGGCCAGCAAACCGCCAAGCGGGTACTGGAGATTGCCGCGGCAGGAGGCCACTCCCTGCTTTTATGTGGGCCTCCAGGGGCAGGGAAGAGCATGCTGGCCTCGCGGTTGCCCGGATTGATGCCGCCCATGCGCACGGCCCAGGCTCTGGAAGTGGCCGCCATTCATTCACTCAAACAGCCCCGCAACAGCCAGCTGTTCTATCAACGCCCTTACCGGGCACCGCACCATACCTCCTCGGCAACGGCCCTGGTCGGTGGTGGTAGTTACCCGCGGCCCGGAGAAATTTCCTTGGCCCATCACGGCATTCTGTTCCTGGATGAACTGCCGGAGTTCGACCGCAAAGTGCTGGAAGTCATGCGTGAACCGCTGGAAACCGGTGAGGTCAGCATCGCCCGCGCCGCCCAACAGCTAACCTTTCCCGCCCGTTTTCAGTTAGTCGCGGCCATGAACCCTTGCCCCTGCGGGTATCTGGGAGATCCGGAAAAGAGCTGCGGTTATCGCTGTGAAAAAGCCAAGCGCTATCAGGGCAAGCTGTCTGGCCCGCTATTGGATCGCATCGACCTGCATCTGGATGTGCCCGCCGTAGAAGCAAAGGAGCTGTTGGGCGACAAGGAAGGGGAAACCAGCGAGGCGGTCGCCCAACGGGTTCGCCATGCGTGGAAACAACAATGGCACCGGCAACAGCGCCTGAACCGGGAGTTAGGCAGCGACAAACTGGAACCCATGCTGCGCCGGCACCGGGACTGGCTGGCGGGGGTCATGAGCCGGCTGGGATTATCCGCCCGTTCCCTGCACCGTAGCGCACGGGTCGCCCGCACCATCGCCGATCTGGATAACAGTCCGGAGGTGGAGCGGGACCACCTTCGTGAAGCGCTGAGTTATCGACAAAATGTGCAACAGGGCTGACGGTTTATCGCGCCCGATGCGCAATCGCTACCCTTGTGCGTGCGGTAAGCGCAAACGCCCCGCGTGTGCGGGGCGTTATTCGCGCATTACTGCAAACTCAGTGGCGGCACAATGGTCGCCGGCAACCCGATCGTGGACGCACTCAACAGCGTGGCCGGCCAGAGGTGTTCCGTTGTCGAGCTATAGGCGGTACAAACACCGTTCTCCGAGTAGCTTTCATAAGGAAATATCTGGCTTTCCACGGCAGAGAGGCCGGATGGATTGGATGGCACCAGAAAACCATCATCAATGCTTGACCAGAAGGCAGCAGAGGCACCGATTTTTGACTGGTTCCCGCCGATATAAATATAGAGCGCGCCGGTACAACCGCTGCTTCCATAACTGGCAGCGTCGTCTGCAAAGCTGCCATCCCAGTTGATGGTCACCAGATAGTTGTTAGACGTACGAATGGAGAGGTTACGCACCCCCGCACTCAACACACTGCCCAACACCGCACCGTTGTCATCGACCAACTGGTTTCCACCACCGGCACTGCCATTGCAAACATGCTGGGTATAATCCACTTCACCGTTTTCCAGTGTGGCATTATTGGCGGTACCGCCACCCTCACCATTGTCCAGACCCGAGGTAATCGTCACTCCACCGTCCGGGCAATTGGCAGTCGAGGCCATGGCCTGCTTGATCAGCGTGGTCTGGCCATCAGCACCATCCGTTCCATTAGTGCCATCTGTACCATCAACGCCATCGCTACCATTGGTGCCATCAGATCCGTCGCTACCATCCTGGCCGTCTTCCCCGTCTGTGCCATCGCTGCCGTTGCAGATATAACCAGTAGAATCGATCTCGCCAGATTGCAGGGTACCATCGTGTGGCGTACCCAGACTGTCACCATTATCCAGACCGATATCCAGCCTTTGGCCACCGTTCGGACAACTTGCAGACACGCCAGCAGTCAACGTTGTCAGTACCGTAAAACCATCGACACCGTGGCAAACATAGTTAGAGGTATCGACCTCCCCCGCTGCCAGCACACCATCCCCTGCCGTTGCACCACCATCGCCATTATCCAGGCCAGAATCCAGGCGATAACCGCCTGCCTCGCAGTTAACCCCGGCAGGCTCGATAGCCACATTGATCAACGAGCTGATACCGTCCTGACCGTCAACACCATCCTGGCCATCCACACCATCAGCGCCGTCCTCGCCATTACAGATGACTTTTGTTTCGGTGACTTCAGTATCAGACAAGGCGCCATCGGCATCCGCATCCACACCCAGTCCGACTTCGATCCCGCCAGAGGCACAGACGCTGCCGGGCGCCAGCTCCACAATGCGAGTGGTAACGCCATCCTGCCCATCCTGCCCATCCTGTCCATTCGAACCATCGCTACCGCCACAGCCAGCGATGGCGAAGCCCAACACAGCCACTAATAGTGTTTTCCCCGCTTTCATTACCTCAACCATATATTTCCCCCTTTATTTCTTTATGATTTTCTAGCAAAACCTGAAACCTGTGGACCCGCCAGGGCACACGCACTGTCGCCCACAACGTCATCCAATTATTCGTCGCCTGCCTGAACCTGCAACTCCACACGCCGATCCTGCCGGTAGCAGGCTTTCAATTCATCAGCCGATACCGACTGACAGCGCGATCCGGAAACCGCCGTATCTTCGCCGTGCCCTTCCACCTGTAGCGTGGCAATGCTGCCGCCCTGTTCTTTCCACCAAGTGGCTACCGCCTGTGCCCGCTGGTCGGCCAGATGCTGGTTATAGGCGGCACCACCCAGAGGGTCACTGTAGCCATTCACTGCCACCACGGATCCCTCAAGGCTTGCCACCTCCTGGTACCAGGCTTTGAGTGCGATCCGGCTTGCGTCGGTCAGGACGGCGGAGTCAAACGCAAAGGTCACCCGCAACGGTTTTGGTACGACAATCTCTGGCGACGCCACCTCCGTTGTTGATGGTTTTTCTTCCTGCTCGGCGACAGGCTCCCCGGTGATGGCCACATCACATTCCGGCACGGCCTTGTCTTCGCTCCAGTCCGCCGTCCGCCAGCAATGGCCGTCTGCGGTTTTTAACAACTGCCCTTTCCCGTCGGTGCGATACCCCGGCCAGGCATCATCAGGCACCTTGCCCGCACAACCGCCCAGAAAGAGAAAGCCACAGCTGGCCGCCACGGCCAACGCATTGCATTTTTTCATGGTTAATTCCTTACCAGGTCAGGTTGGCACTGAGCAGCCCACCGTGGCTTTCGGTATCCCCACCAAAGCGCCCGCGGTATCCCAGCCACAGAGAAAAATCATCGGTCATGAACCATTCCGCCCCGGCATTCGCCGCCAGCTGGGTGTCGTTCTGGTCCGCGCCGTACACAGTGAAGCCCTGCTGAGCACCGGCAAAGCGAGCGGTCTGCTCTGCCTGGGTATCGCCAAAGGGTTGCACCACTGCCAGCCCACCTTCTGCCACCAACCAGTCGCCGCCCACCACGAAGGCGCGGGACAGGTCCGCCCCCAGCCAGGCTTCGCCGCTGTTCAGCTCACTGTCGTCCACCGTCAGGCCGGCCATACCGCCGCCGGTTTCGCTAAAACCGTCCCGCTCGATACGGGCCATGGAAACCATCGCATAGGGATGCAGGCCGTTTTCTCCCCAGGCCAGGTCCCAACCGGATTCCAGCGCCACCCGCAGGGCGTCCACGCTGCTGTCAGATTCCGCCGGTGCCCCCATGACAATGCGCTGTTGGGACACATCGCTGCTGCCGTAACTCAGGTCACCGCGCAGGAACCAGGGCCCCGCACTGCTCCAGCGGCCATACAGGCCCGCGAACCACGAGGACACGTCGCCATCGGCCTGGCGATTGTCGTAATCCAGCGCGCCATCCGCACTGCCTGCCGCAGCCCCCAACAGCCAGTGATCCCACTGATGGTCGACGCCCAATGCCAACTGATCCCCCCGGAAGGCATAGGCCGCATTGCCGATATCACCCTGGCTGTCTTCTTCAAACCGGGAAGACTGGGCCTGCACCCAGACACCGTTGCGCTTGCCCCCCGCACCGCCGCCCGCGGCCTGAGCCACCGGGCTGGCTGCGGCTGCCTGCGCATAAGGATCGGACGGCGCGGCCAGTGCCTGCAATTGCTGTGACACACGGGCATCCATTCCCCCACCGGACTGGCCGCCCGCGTTGCGACCGCGCTGGCGCATGCCGGTGGCAAACCGCTGTTGCAGCTGCTGCCCGGCCGTCAGACCTGCCAGCAGGCTGTCACCACTAAACGCCTGGAAGGCATCGGCGGCCTGCGTCTTGCTCATCTGTAACACCTGCCGATAGAGGCTGTGGGTCATGGCCATGCCATCCACATTGCCGGCCACCGCCCGCTGGTTTTCAGTCAGTGCCGCGCTGGAAAACGACAGGTCATTGCGCAGCAATGCCAGCGATGCGGTATTGCTGCCGTAGCTCAATACCGGGTTCAGGAAGGCATAGCTGGACGTCACGTCATCGAATTGGCCATTGATGCCACCGGCAGCGTTGAGAAAAGTGTAGGTACTGAACGGCTGGTAGGTCCCGTCGTTGCCCACATGTAACACCGAACCTGCCAGATTGGCCTGGCCGCTGACCTCGATCCGGTCGCTGCTGGTGCTGGCCGGGTCCACTTCCAGGGCCAGCTGACTGCCACTGTTGAAGGTCAGGTCACCGTTGATGTTCAAGGTACCAATGGAGTTGCCTGCGGCCAGCGTACCGCCAGACTCAATAGTGGTATCACCCACCTGGCCGGTGCCGCCGAGCACGCCGCTGTTCTCTACAGTGAAGGCACTGTTGCTCCAGTTGCTGTTGGCGTTGACGCGCCCCTGCTGAATCACGGTATTGCCGCTGAAGGCAACCGCATCCTGATCCAGACTCACTGCGCCACTGCCCGTTTTTTCCAGGTCGCCGCTACCGGACAGGGTGTTGTCAAAAATACCGTCCGCCGCTTGATCCAGCACCAGGCGAGACTGGTTCTCGATGGTGGCGCCGCCAAAGGCATCGACGTCACCAATCAAGGCACCGTTAAACAGACCGAAATCGCCGCCAAACAGGGCATTGTTGCCAGTCAGACGAACCTCGCCCCCGCCGCTCATACTGATCAAGCCGGAGCCGGACAGGTCATTGCCCAGCTCGGCTTGCCCGGCATCTAGCAGCACAAGCTCATCGTTATTCTCGATGAAACCGGAGCCCAATGCGCTGACCTCACCCTGCACAATGCCACCGGCAATCATTAGGCCGCCGGAGAAGTCATTGTTGCCTTTCAGGTCCAGAGCGTGGGAGCCCCTCACGGTTAGCCCCCCGGTACCGGTCAGGTCGCTGCGGACAGTCACAGAATCACGCATTAAAAGGGTTCCACCCTGGCTGCCCAGTGCCAATTGATAACGGTTAAAAAGGGCTGCCATTACTGCCCCCTCTACATGGAAAGTACCGCCATCCAGAACAAGGCGGTTACTGGCATCCCCCAGCGCTTCATTCGTCACGGCCCGCAACGTGCCCGCGGCAATCACCGTGTCACCGACGTAGTCGTTCCTGCTATCCAGTAACAGCGTGCCTTCTCCGGTTTTCATCAAGCCGTTGCTGCCACTGATCACACTGCTGATGGAGGCTTCGTAGCCACTACTGGCGGCACTGCCATCGCCAACACGAATTTCACCGTCAGCGCCGGTCAGCGTAAAGCCGTCACCCGACACGTGATAGCCATCACTGGCGAACTGCATGCCTTGCGCTTCTACTGCGCCATCCACATCCGACACCGTCACGGTACCCGCATCGCCGGCGAAGATGGCAAAGCCGGGGTTGGGATTCATGGGCGCGGTAACCGAGCCTGTGGCATCGGTCCATACCGAATTGGTGGCGGTCCAGGTGCCGGTTCCGCCGCCCTGGGTGGAGCCGCTGGCCAGACCATTGGCGTTCCAGAAATTCAGCGTCATGTCGCCAGTATTGAGCAGATTGATCTGCCGAGGGCCAGACAGGTATTGCAGGGTGAGCGAAGAGTCCGGGTTGGCCAGTTGCAGGCCGCCGTTGGTTTCGGAAAGGGTGCCGGTGTAATCAAACAGGCGATACAAACCCGGCCCAAAGCTGCCGGTGTCGTTCAGGGTCAGCGTCGAGCCATTGATGGCCAGATCACCATCGACGGCCACACTATCGCTTTGCCCCAGGGTGGAGAAATCGCTCCCCGGCGTGCCAAACTCAAAATCCAGCAGGCTGCCTTGGGCCAGGGTCAGGTTGCCGTTGATGGAGAGCGTGCCCAGGCCATCGCCAGGCGCCAGGGTGCCACCGGATTGCACCGTGGTATTGCCCAGCGAACCACTGCCGCCCAGCAAGCCACCGCTGTTCACCGTGGCGACCACATCATTCATAGCACCGTTGACGACCATACCGCCGGCATTCACCGTGGCGGTACCGGTCATGGCATGGTCCGCCGACAGGATATAATGGCCGGCGCCGTTCTTGATCAGGTTACCTTCACCAGAAATTGCACCGTCATAGAGGTAGTCGTTGGCCCGGTTGATTTCCAAAGTGCCGGAGAAGCCAGCAAACGGCAGCTCAAACACCACATCACTCACAATGGAGCCGGTGTTGCCGCCAGTGCCCAGTGTCAGGGTTCCTTCGCGTCCAATAACCGTCCTCCCGGTGAACGTATGATCGGCACTCCAGGTGGCTGTATAATAGGTTCCCACGGCAACATCCCCTGCCCCCGAAATAGTGCCCTCATACGGAACCGTTGGCCCTGATCCATTGAGTAGAAGCTCAGACCCACCATCGATGCGGATATCGCCCGCAAACGGATTCAAGGAGTTCGCGATCAATCGCCCGCCAGTAATATGCGTAAGGCCCGTGTAGTGCTGCTGATGCCACACCAAGAGACCCGACGGTGACATATCCCAAACCACATCGCCGCTGCCACTGATGACGCCGGAATACGGGGAGCCTCCCAGATCGCGCACTACAACAGACGCATCGTTTTGGATGTTCCCTGACAAACTCCACTCATTTCCAACCAGCGTGCCTTCACGCACCCACCAGTCCAGCCCATTGGCCGAAGTCAGCGTCCAGGTTCCTGCCCCCTCTTTTTCAAAAGCTTCGAAGCCGCGGAAAATATCGGAGGCATGCGAACCAACCGTGGCGGTATCAAAATCACCATTGGCGTCGCCACCCAGCACCAACGCATCATGGCTGCCATTGGCCAGCACATCGCCGCCCAGGCTGTGGCCACTTTCCAGGGTCAGCCTGTTGTCGCCCCCAGCGAAGTGAATCGCCGTGGGCTGGTTGGCCCCCGCGTTCACCGTGCCCGCTAGCGTTATGTCAAGATCAGAACCGCTAATGCCATAGCCGCCGATGCCATCGGCACCGGCGGTGCCGCCGCCTCCCCCCAGGCCGCCGTCGCCGCCGGACAACACCGCTCCCGACTGAATGTGCAAGCGGGCATCCTGCTGGGCAAGGAAGCCCACACCGCCATCACCACCGTCGCCGCCAATACCCGCTGCGCCGGCATCACCGCCGTTACCTCCATCGCCACCGGTCACGGTGGCACTGCTGAAAAAGGTATAGTCGTCATCGTCGGAGGTGGCCGTCATGCCGATGCCGCCATCACCACCGTGCCCGCCGTTGCCATGGAAGTAATCCGAACTGCCGCCGGCACCGCCAGCCCCCCCGGCAGAATCAATTGCGAAGTAAAAGTTACCGTCACCCAACTCCGTGCCATTGCCCCCATTGCCGCCGTTACCGCCATGGCTGAAGGGCCGGGAAGCATTCCCCACGGTTCCCGGGATATTGTCAAAATGGATGCCTGTGGACGACAACGGGGCGCCGGTGAAATTGCGAATCTGCAGATCCAGAAAATTTTCGGCACCCGTGATAATCAGTCGGGCACCCCCCGCCGCGCTGGCAAACACACTGGCGTTCATCCCGTAGGGGCTGATGATCTGGTCGATACTGTCTGCCAAGTCCAGCAGGGTATCGCCGGTATTGATGGTGACCGGGGTTGTACTACCATCCACGGTGACACCGAACTGGTCGCCGTTGGTAATACCTGGCAAGGTGGTCAGGTCAGTAACATCTGCTTGAATCCCGGTTGTGGTGGACATTTCATATATTGCAGCGTCGGTATATTCCAGACTGACGCCATTGCCGCCATTGCCGCCAACGTGCACACCGTCCTGGCCATCCTCGCCATGCCCGCCGGTCACCCCGTCATGGCCGCTGCCATCGGCACCGTCGGCTGCCGCGGTGACCGAAGGAGAGAAGAACAAGAAAGAGCAGACGGTGCCAAACGCCAGGACATTCCCTACACAGGCACGACGGAGCCCCCCAGAGTGACGCCGGGTAAACAATGACATGATGCCCCCACACATGATTTTCTTTTATAAGGGTTGTAGGGTAGGCGCTGGGGGCATCGGGAACCACGTCTCACTTTTATCACTTTCCCGGGTTTTATCATTTTTCTTTCTGAATTAAATTCAGTTTTGATAACGCATGCCAGCCACACAATAAATGACAGCGACTCGCAATAATGGGGAAAACGGACGACACAGTGTCACCCGGCAGCGTACACACGCTGGATATGTCCGGCGGACAAACATTCGATATTCCCGGCGTTCGCGGCCGGATGGAGCGGCTAGAATTTCCCAGTGGCATAGTGCTCTACCGGCTGGAATTCGAAGCGCTTGAAGACTGTTTCCTGGAAATGCAGGGCGCCTTTGACGAGCCCTGGATCGGTAGCTCCCTGCATATTCAAGGACAATCCGAACTGCTTGCCCCCAACGGTGATCGCTACACTTTTGATCCCAACAACGCTGTTCTGATGCGCATTGACCAGCACGGCTCCCGCTTCCAGTTATTCAAGGGGCAACTGGTTCGCCATGTCGGTGCTGCCTCGACATTGAAAACGCTGCGCGGGCGTCTCGGCGGCACTCTGCCAACCGCGATTCAAGAGTTTGACCTGCCCTACGGCGACAGCGTCCATGTCCGCGCACAAACGCCCAGTACCCGGCTACGACAACTGGCTTCCGGGCTGTTTTCCCAGCATGCCAATGGCACCTGCCGGCAGCTGAAACTGGAAGCCATCGCCAACCTGTTTTTGTCTGAACTGATTGAAGGACTGGAAGGTGCATCATTCACCGACGAGGCCTTACCCATGTGGGAAGAGCAGGCCTACCAGGAGCTGCTCGATCAAGTGCGCAGCAACCTGGAATCGCCGTTGTCCATCCCCACCCTGGCCGACCATGTTGGTTTGACAGAAAGCCGGGTGGATCAACTGTTCAAACTGAAAAACGATCAGACTTTCGCGGAGTTCATTCGCAATGAGCGTATGACGCTGGCACAACAACTGCTGGAAACCGGCGAGCACCCAGTGAAGGTGGTGGCGGACAAGACCGGCTATGCCCACGTGAGTAATTTTTCTCGCGCATACCGGGCCCACTTCGGAGAAACACCGGCCAGAACCCTGCGGCGGGCGACAAACGGGTAACCCCACCTTGCGCTTGCCCTGTGGAAGCGCAGCGACACAGGAGCACCCTGAAAAAATCTGCCCCCCCCTACAGGAGCGTCGCTTGAGACGCGAACCGGGCACAGCGAAGCGACCGAAGATGCTTTCGGTAATTACCTGACAAACCCGGACACCTCTAATCGCCCTCCGCCGATTCCGTGCTACGCACGGTTCGTCCCTCAAGTGGAACTCCTACAAAAATCGATTGATACCCATGGTGCGCCACCCACCGTTCTGGCACTAAAAAGCCCCGCCGAAGCGGGGCTTTTAGCGTGGTGCCTGTTGCGTGAAGCGTGTTGCGTCTCACGTGGTGCCGCTGCGAAGCAGCCCTACACTCCCCACTTGAAGAAGCCACGCTTCTCTTTCAGGTAGAAACGGGACAGCACCATCTTGTGGACTTCGCTGGCGCCATCCACCAGACGGGCCTGGCGGGCGTAGCGGTAGATCCATTCCAGCAGAGTGTCCTTGGAATAACCCCGGGCACCGCACAGCTGAATGGCTGTGTCAGCCGCCTTGTGCAAGGTGTCAGCCACGTGGATTTTTGCCATGGAAATTTCTTTCTTGGCGAAGTCGCCCTGGTCCAGCATCCAGGCTGCCTGCATGGTCAGCAGACGACCCACTTCGATGTCCTTGGCCACATCACCCAGCATCCACTGCACTCCTTCATGCTCGGCCAGGGTGGTGCCAAAACTCATGCGGTTTTCCACATAACCCGCCGCTTCTTCCATGCAACGCTTGGCCAGGCCCAGCCAACGCATGCAATGCGTCAGGCGTGCGGTGCCGAGACGGATCTGGGTTACCTTGAGACCATCGCCCACTTCCAGCAGACGATTCTCGTCGGGAATCACCAGTCCATCGAACTTGAGTTCACAGTGACCACCGTGCTCTTCCGGGCCCATGATGGGAATGCGGCGTACCACTTCCCAGCCGGGCTGATCGGCATCGAACAGGAAGGCGGTGAGGCCCTTGCGCGGATCATCGCTGGTCTTGGCAATCAGGATAAACGTCTGCGCCCCTTCGGCCCCGGTAATAAACCACTTGCGGCCCTTGATGATCCAGTTGTCACCCTCACGGGTTGCCGAGGTGTAGGTCAGAGACGGGTCGGACCCGCAACCGCCATCGGGCTCGGTCATGGCAAAGGCGGAACGCACCTTGCCGTCGATCATGGGTTGCAGCCAGCGCTCTTTCTGTTCGTCGTTGAGAATCTTGTTGAGCAAAATCATGGTGCCGTCATCCGGCGGCGCACAGTTGAATACCACCGGCCCGAACGGGCTACGTGCAGCCTCTTCATATAACACCGCCATGCCGGCCACGCCCACGTCCAGGCCGCCCCGCTCTTTCGGTAACTGAAAGCCCCACAGCCCAGCGGCTTTGGCTTTTTCTCTCAGCGCATCAACCACGCTTTCCTTGAAATTTTCATGGTCATCGTAATTGGCTTTGTCATTTTCCAGCGGCATGATTTCCGCTTCAACGAAAGCGGCGACTTTCTGCCGCAGGCTTTCAATTTCCGGGCTCAGGGAAAAATCCATGGTCTGTCCTCGGTGAATTCAGTTAGAGGGTATTGCAGAGGTGCCCGCCGTCCACGGCGATAATGGCTCCACTCATGTAGGAGGATGCGTCGGAAGCCAACAACAACAGCGGGCCAACCAGCTCGTCGATATCACCCAGCCGACGATAAGGAATGCGCTTGAGCATTTTTTCAGCCAGCGGGCTGTTGAAAAAATCCCGATTGATATCGGTTTCCACATAACCCGGGCAAATGGCATTGCAGCGAATATTGTGGCGAGCGCAGTCCAAAGCCAGAGATTTTGTCAACTGCACAACAGCTGCCTTGGACGCGGTGTAAGGGGCCACACGTCCTCCCACTCGCAAGCCAAGAATGGAGGCGATGTTGATCAGGCTGCCGGGGCGCTCATCGCGCTTCCATTGCTGGATGGCAAACTTGGAAACGGCCCAGACCCCTTTCAGGTTGGTATCGACCACTCGGTCCCATTCGTCTTCGGCAATATTTTCGGTGGGGCCTTCGTGGGACACACCGGCATTATTCACCACCACATCCAGGGCCGGCATGTCGGCAAAGGCGGCCTCGACGCTGGCGTGATCGCTCACATCCATGGGCACGACCGTGGCGTCGCGGCCCAGATCACGAACGGCTCTGGCAGCGTCTTCCAGTTTTTCCACACGGCGGGCGGCCAGCACCAGATCCGCACCTTCTTCAGCCAGTGCCATCGCAAAATGCGCACCGAAACCACTGGACGCGCCGGTAATCAGAATTCGCTTACCGGCCACACTGAATCGCTGGGACATAACTTCCTCATCCTTCTTTGCATGAGGAAATGAAACTAACCATCCGGCCCGGCAGCCACAAGGACGAAAACGCTCAGAAAGACGATGACAACAGCAAGGACAGGGCGTGACGGGTATCCGGAGTGGTACCGGGCAAGGCCAGTGCTTGGCGAACGGGCAACCATTGCACCGCGACCACTTCGTCACTGAGGGAAACAGAATCCGGACAGGCCACCGTCGATGACAATGCACCCCAGACCTGGTGATGGGGGTTGGCGAACCAGAACCATTGCCAGCGGGAAAACCGACGCTGCAGCCCCAGCTCTTCGTGCAGCTCCCGGCTCAATCCCTGAGCCACGGACTCATCCGGGCGCATCACACCGCCCGCCGCCAGATCCCAGCCACCGGGGTAGAAATGCTTATCCGCTGCCCGCTTTTGCACACAGACGCGCCCAGCCAGATCCTGTACCACCACGTAGGAGGCACGATGAATCAGACGCTGGCGCTGCATACGCCCACGCTGGCAACTGCCGCGAGGGTGATTATGCCGGGACACCAGCAGGACAGGTTCGTGGTTACTCATAGGAGTGTTGTTTTTGCTGAAACAGACGAGGAACACTAGCGTTATGGGGAGGGGATTGCCAGATGGAGCGAGGGACGAGGGCCCGGCTGTAGGAGTTCCCTTCCAGGGGACGAACCGCGCTTAGCGCGATATTGGCGAAAGCCAATCCTCTGTTCACCGGGTGATCCTTTTCCTGCAAAGCGAGCAGCACAACGGCGGCCACTGCTTCGCTGCGCGTTCGCCCCCTGGAAGGGAACGCCTACAATACAAAGGAGCATGGGTTGGGATTACGGCTGAAAATGACTGGGCGGGTGGCCGGTCCATTTGCGAAAAGCGCGGGCGAAATTGCTGGGGTCCGCATAGCCCAGCTTGATTGCCACCTGCTGCACGGTGATATTGGCCTGCAAATAAGCCATGGCCTTGGTCATGCGCACTTCTTCCAGCAAGGAGCGATAACTCACGCCCAACGCATTGAGATAGCGACGCAGGGTCCGCGAGGTCACATGAAAGTTGCCGGCCAGCTGCTCCAGGCTGGGCAGCATACCTTCTGCCTGCATCAGGCGCGCACGGACCCGGCTGGCCCAGTCCTGATCCGCTTCCAGACGCTGCAGTTCTTCTTCGCATTTCTGCGCCGCCATGTGCCGGGATGCCGGGTCGGACAAGGTGAAAGGTTCACTGAGCAAGGAATGCGGCAACCGCAAGGCGGCCACCTCCGCCCCAAACTCAACCGGCATTTGCAGCAGCTCGCGGTAGCGCTCCGCGTGCGCCGGCGGCGCGTAGGGCAGCTCCAGTACGGCGCCACGGAAACGCTCGCCCAGCAGGTAGCGGATGCCACCCACCACTGCGGCGACCACCACTTCCAGGTAGGTTTCACGAATATCACCCAGTGGCACACTTTCCAGCAGGCAGAAACGCACCCCTTCCGTGGTCGGCTCAATACGCGGTACACACAGCCGGGTACGGGTGCGGAAATAACGCTCCAGCAAACGCAGGGCATCGCCGAGGTCGGCGCTGCTGATCGCCGCATACCCCAGCAGGCCGTGGGCGGTCAGCGTCAATTGCTGCCCCAGGGCCAAGCCAAGTGCCGGATTACCGGTCATCTCCCGGGCCCCAACCATCACCCGGCGGAACTGCTCGAAACGCAACGCCGGCTCCGGGTTATAAACTTCTTCTTCCGTTAGCCCCACCTGACGCAGCAAACGCCGGGTATCCACGCCCACATCACTGATCAATTCGACCAGATTGCGGACGTAGTTCACCGGCACCGGCGAGCGGCCAGTGCCCGGATCAAGCTGGATAAAGCGGTCACGGTTCATGGGTCCATCATACGCTACTTTTTGACCTGTCCGGAAATGACCGAAAAGTGTCCAGCCCTGCACTTCGCCGTTGGCCCCCTCTCTCCGACAATGCCTGCCTCGGAATTTCCCGGCTGCATTCAGCCAGCACAATCCAAGGACAGCCCCATGACGACGGATTCACCCGCTTACAGCCGCCAGTTCGGCGCCGATGATGCCCGCGCTATTCGCGATGCCGTGAAGAAGGATCTGGGCCCCGGCGCCTTCAAGGCCCGCCCCCTGCGAGCGCTGTGGTTCATTCCCCTCAATATCGTCATCATCGGCAGCATCGCCGCCATTCTGGTGCTGAACCTGCCCTGGTGGGGCAACCTGCTGTTGTCCCTGCTCGCCGGCCACACCCTGGCGTGCCAGGCCCTGTTGGCCCACGAGGTCCTGCACGGCGCCCTGGGCATGAGCAAGCGCCTGCAGAACACGCTGGGCTGGATCGGCTTCGGCCCGGCGCTGGTGCCGCCGGAGTTCTGGCGCCGCTGGCACAATGTGGCTCACCATGCCCATACCAACCTGGGGGACAAGGACCCGGACTCTTTCGGCACCATGCACCGCTACGAGAAACACCCGAAGACGGCCAACTTCACCAAGCTGGCCCCCGGTGGCGGCACCTGGTACAGCTACCTGTTCCTGTTTTATTCCTTCATGTTTCATGCCCAGCTGGTACTGCGCCTGCAGACCCGCAAGCGTGAAGAGTTCAAGGGCTTCGACCGTAAAAAGGCCATCCGCCAGTCCTACCTGTGCATGGCCGCCTGGATCACGCTGGCCATCGTGTCCGGCCCGCTGGCCATCTTCACCGTGTTGATTCCGATGATGATGATCAACTTCATCGGCCAGGGTTATATCCTCACCAACCACATGCTGCGCCCGCAGATGGACAACAATCACCCGGTGGACAATTCCATGAGCGTGCGCGCCTGGCGCTGGATCGACCCACTGCACTTTCACTTCAGCCACCATGTGGAGCACCACCTGTTCCCGAAAATGGGTTCGGATCAGGCCCCCAAGGTGCGCGCCTGGCTGGAACAGGAAATGCCGGAACGCTATGTGGCACCCAGCCATGTGAAAGCGGTGGCGATGCTGTACCAGACGCCGCGGGTGTACAAAGACGCGAACACGCTGATCGATCCGCTAAACCCGGAAAGAACGGTGGATGTGATGGAGTTGCAAGGGCAGTTGAACTAGCCAGGCTCCCGCGGCATCTACAAAGCCGCTGCAGGAACAGAGCGTAGCGAATAAGCCTCTTGAGGGACGAACCACGCGTCGTGTGGCAATCGTCCGCAGGGCGATCAGGAGTACCATGCGTCACCAGGGTGATGGTGGTACAGGCATAGCCCTCCTCCTCGCCCAGGCTCGCATTCGTCCCTCAAGAGGAACGCCTACAGCGGCTTCGCTTAAACGCGTGAGTCGTGTCTTTTACGCTGGTGATCGCGCCGCCAGAAACGTGCCTACGGCAACCGGTTAGTTGCCGGAATAACTCCGCAGGATTTTCACCACTTCCACCTTGTAGTGTTTGTACCAGCCTTGCTTGCCCAGCTGCTGGGCGACCCGGTGCTCGGCCTGTTCTTTCCAGGCCTTGATGGACGCCTCATCCGGCCAGTAGGAGAGGGCGATTTCCTGCTCCCCTTCCGTGACGCTGATGAAATCAGTGCAACCGAAATCGGCCATGGCCAGATCCCGTAGCCGCTCGGCCATCTGCCGGTAACGGCTGTCCGGATCACCTACGATGGCGGTAAAAATCACGGCGTACATTTTCTCTCCCTGTTTTATGTAGTCGCCATTTTCGCATGGCCTCTACAGCTCCTTTAATGCTCTGTCGAAAACAGCCAGGTCGGCATCGCTGAACAGCACGAAGCGCACCAGGCTCACCGCCTCCAGGGTCGGCGCGGCATCGCGGATCGTCCGCAACGCCACCTGCGCGGCCTCCGCCAGCGGATAATCGAATACCCCGGTGGAAATGGCCGGAAAGCCGATGCGGGCAATACCGTGCTGTTCCGCCAGCTCCAGCGCTTTCCGATAGCAGGACACCAACAGCTGATCCGAAGGTTCATCTCGCCCATACACCGGGCCGAGACAATGAATCACGTGGGCATTGGGCAGATTGTGACCACCGGAGATCACCGCTTTGCCAGGACGGATGGGGCCCAGCGGAATGCACTCCTTCTCAAGCCCCGGTCCGGCGGCCCGGTGAATGGCGCCAGCCACCCCACCGCCAATACGCAACTCGGCGTTGGCCGCGTTAACGATGGCATCCAGCTCTGGCTGGTTGGCGATATCGCCCTGCACGGTTTCCACGGTGACGGTATCGAATTGGCGTTGCGCCATGACAAGCCCCTGCGTTCAAAAAAATGATTTCGGAGCCGCTGTAGGAGTTCCTCTTGAGGGACGAACCACGCGTTAGCGTGGCCGATGTAGCAGGATGCATTTTAATAACCTGGTGCCGCCTGCTATGCCGTCACCTCGCCAGGGCTCGGATTCGTCCCCTGGAAGGGAACTCCTACAACGGCGTTGCAGAAAGCCTCTTAGATGCCCGCGACCTCTTCCTCTGTCAGCGCCCGGAACTCCCCCGGCGCCAGATCCGCATCCAGTACGATGTCGCCGATCTGCTCCCGGTGCAATCCCGCCACCTTGTTACCGCGGGCGGCCAGCATCCGTTTGACCTGATGGTAGCGCCCCTCCGTGATGGTCAGCCGCAAGGTGTGAGTATTCACTCGCTCAGCCAGGGCCGGCAAGGTCGGGCTGTCCTCGCCGCGCAGCAGAATGCCATCCGCCAGGGCCTGTAGATCCTCGTCACTGACCGGATCCGCGCAAATCACCCGATAGCACTTGCCACAGGCATGGTTCGGGGACGTCAGGCGGTGGGACCATTGCCCGTCAGAGGTAAGCAGTACTAGTCCGGTGGTATCCCGGTCCAGCCGGCCGGCAGGGTGCACCTGGGTACGTAACACAGCCGGCAACAGATCCAGTACCGTGCGATGCTCCGGATCGTCCGTGGAGCAGACCACATCAACGGGCTTGTGCAGCATCAGATAACGATGGCCGGGAAGCTGCACGACTTCACCATGCAACATCACCACCTGATCCGGGCGCAACTGCAGGTTGGCTTTGGGTTTTGCTTCATCAGCTACCGTTACCGCCCCGCCGCTGATCAGCTTTTTCGCCTCCTTGCGGGTGAGGCCGGCACTGTGGGCAAGAAAATAGTCCAGACGCATGGGCAAAACCGTTTCCAGAGAAACCGCAATGATAACCGACATAAGGTGTCTGGAGTGCAGACCCATCACTGGTATCATGGCGACCCGATTTCACCCCCAGCTTTACCGGAGCCCCATGAGCAAACTCAACCCCCGCCAACAGGAAGCCGTTGACTACGCGGACGGCCCCCTGCTGGTACTGGCCGGTGCGGGCTCCGGCAAAACCAGCGTGATCACCCGCAAGATCGCCTGGCTGATCCAGGAACGGGGTATTCCGGCCCGCCATATCGCGGCGGTGACCTTCACCAACAAGGCTTCCCGGGAAATGAAGGAGCGGGTGCAGCAGCTGGTCAGCCGCGACCTGACCCGGGGACTGATTGTTTCCACCTTCCACAACCTGGGCCTGCGCATTCTCAAATCGGAATTGAAAGCCTGCGGCCTGCGCAACGGCTTCTCGATTCTGGACGGTGCCGACAGCAAGGAAATCCTCAAGGAGATCCTGCGCCAGGGCGAATCGGAACGGGACCTGGACGCGGTCGACGTGATCCACAAACGCATCTCCGACTGGAAGAACGCGCTGGTGCTGCCCGAGGAAGCGGTAAGCACCGCTGAAACCGACGACGACCTGCGCGCAGCCATGGCCTACGGCGGTTACGATCGCATGCTGCGGGTGTGTAATGCGGTGGATTTCGACGACCTGATTCTGATGCCGGCGCGCATGTTCCGCGAACAGCCCCGCATCCTGGAAAAATGGCGCAACCGCATTCAGTACCTGCTGGTGGATGAATACCAGGACACCAACGGCGCCCAGTATGAAATGGTGAAAATGCTCACCCTGCCGGAGGGCAAGTTCACCGTGGTTGGCGATGACGACCAGTCCATCTATGCCTGGCGTGGTGCCCGCCCGGAAAACCTGGCGCAGCTGCAGGAAGACTGGCCCACCCTGAAAGTCGTCAAGCTGGAGCAGAACTACCGCTCCACCGGGCGCATCCTGAAAGCCGCCAATACAGTCATCGCCAACAACCCCCACGAGTTTGAAAAAAGCCTGTGGTCGGATTACGGCTACGGCGAACCGATCCGTTTTTCAGCCTTGCGCGATGAAGAGGCAGAAACCGAATGGATCGCCAGCGATATCTTTCACCGCCGCCTTCAACAAGGCCTGCAGTGGAAAGATTTCGCCGTGTTGTATCGCGGCAATTTCCAGTCACGGATTCTGGAAATGAAGCTGCAAAGTCTGTCGATTCCCTACAAGGTTTCCGGTGGCAAAAGTTTCTTCTCGCGCAGCGAGATCAAGGACCTGATGTGCTACCTGCGCCTGCTGGTCAACCCGGATGATGACAACGCCTTCCTGCGTATTATCAACACGCCGCGTCGTGAAATCGGCCCCGCCACCCTGGAGAAGCTGGCCACCTGGGCACTCAAGCGCGGGCAGGGTCTATACCACGTGTGCGATGACTTTGCGCTCAGTGAAGTAATGAATCCCAAAGCCGCCGAAAAGCTGCAAAAATTCAAGGCCTGGCTGGATGCCAAACGTCAGTTCTGCTTCGGCCAGAACAGCTTGCAGGCGGTGCAGGAACTGATCACCGATATGGATTACGAAGGCTGGCTGATGCAGAACGCCTCCAGCCCGCGCATCGGTGAAAAGAATATCGAAAATATCTGGCAACTGGTGCGCAGCATCGAGCGCATGCTGGAAAAACAGGAAGACGAAGAAGAAGGCGCCAGCGATCTGGAATCGGTGATCAAGAAACTGGTGCTGCTGGACATGCTCGAACAACAACAGGAAGAAGACGATTCCGACCGGGTGCAGTTAATGACGCTGCACGCCTCCAAGGGGCTGGAATTTCCCCACGTCTACATGATGGGTGTGGAAGAAGAGTTCCTGCCCCACCGCACCAGCATCGAAGAAGACAACATCGTCGAAGAACGCCGCCTCATGTACGTGGGCATCACCCGCGCCCGGGAAACCCTGGCCATGACCCAGGCACTAACCCGCAAACAATACGGCGAGCGAATCGACACCACCGCCAGCCGTTTCGTGGACGAAATGCCCCAGGACGATATCGACTACCTGGGCATCGGCATTCAGAAGGATGAAGCAAAAGAAGCGGAAGTGGCCGAGGCCAGCATTGCCAATCTTCGGGCGTTGCTGGATTAAAGCAACGCAACATGCCAAACGCTTCACGCAACAACGCGAAATAATTCTTCTCTCTTGTAACGCAAAGAGGCCGCGCCCCAAACGGGAGCGCGGCCTCGTTGCTTTGGGAGCCTGTAGAGCGTTCCCGCGTTGTTGCGTGAAGCGTGTGGCGTGCTGCGCCTCTTATTTCGCCCCACTTTTTTGCAGCATGTAAATCACCGTGCTGCGAATTTCGTCGTCACTGCAATCGAAGCAGCCACCGCGAGGCGGCATCGAGTTGATGCCATTGATCGCTTCCTGCACCAGGGTATCAAAACCTTCTTCTTCGACCTCATGCGACCAGTAAAGGCGATGCTCCTTGCCGACACCGGGAGCGCCCAGCGCACCGGAGCCGTGACAGGTCACACAGTACTGCTTATACAACTGCGCCCCGTCACGCGCCGCAGCCTTGTCGGTAGCCGTCGTGTCCGGGGCGCTGCCATCGGAGCAGGCTGCCAGCACCAGCGCTGACAGCATGATTCCGGGTAAGGACCAGCGGCGTCTCAACAAGGTTATTGGCTCTTGCTGACCATGTATTCGATAGCGTCTTTGATTTCGTCATCAGAGCAATCCATGCACATGCCTTTCGGGGGCATGGCATTGATGCCATTGATGGCGTTCTTCAGCATGGTGGCTTCGCCTTTGGCGACATGCGGTGCCCAGGAGGCCGCATCACCCACTTTCGGGGCGCCGGCAGCGCCAGTGCCATGACAGGCGGCACAGGAGGCGTTGTACACCTGCTCACCGGAACGGGGGCCACTGGCCACTTCTTCGGCCGGGGCGGCAGCGCTGCCACATTCGTCGCCTTCCACACACACAGAGCCCACCGGCTTGATACGCTCTTCGATGGCGCGATCACTGAATACAGAGCGCTCGCCCAGCGGGTAAGGAGAGATTTCCTTGGTGCTCTTGGCAGCCACGCTACCGGCGGCAAACAGGGTAGCGACCAGGACCAGGCTGGCAGTCAGCATCTTTTTCACAATTACACCTCTAATTCTCTGTGGTTCGCCGCGGGAAGCCCTTAACGGCCTCTTGTGGGCGCTGCGGCTGGCGATTATACCCGCTCCAGCCGTAGGGACAAAACGCTTGATGTTACCCCGGAGGCTTGACTGCGCATACCGGGCCAGGAATCCGCCATGCCAGAGCATCTGCTGACGGAGGAGACAGCCCCTCAGGCAACGTTATCGACCCGGTGTCAGGCCAGCTCAATACGCGGCAACAGCAGGGTAAAGCGACTCCCTTCGCTGACCACACTGTGCACCCTAACCTCGCCGCCATGACGCTCGGTAACGACCTTGACGAAACGCAGGCCCATGCCGGCCCCACGGGTGCGGGCGCCACCGCTGGTGCTGGCCCGACTGAAACGATCGAACAGCCGCTCCTGGAATTCCGGCGGAATCCCTACCCCCCGGTCACGCACTTCGCAGCCCACCTGATTGTCCTGCGCATACAGGGTCACATCAACGGAACTGCCCTCATGGCTGTATTTCACCGCATTGGTCAGCAGGTTCACGACCAGGCGCTCCAGCAGCTCATTGTTGCCCAGCACCCAGACCTCTTGGTCCGGGTCGTACTCAAACCGCAGCGTGATATCACGCTGCTGCGCCTGAATCTGTACCTGATCGATGGCACTTTCGACCACGTCGAGCATGTCCTGCTCGTTCATTTCCACGGATTCCACCGCTTCCACCCGTGCCAGCTGCAGGAATTGCTCGGCAATGTTCAGGTTACGCTGGGCATAGTGCTGCACATTGTCGAGGAAGGCCGGCAGGCCCTGATGGTCGCCGCTCTGGCGCATTTTTTCCGTGAGCGCCAGCACCGATACCATGGGCGAGCGCAGGTCGTGGGAGAGGAAATCCAGCATTTCGGAACGGGCCCGCATGGCCTGCTTCACATCGCTGATGTCCTTGAAGGAAATGATCATCATCCGGCCCGGGTTGTCGCCGGCATGCACCAGCAACATATCCAGATACAGGTCGGTGCCCTGACGATTGCGACACTCCACCTGGGTACGGCCTTCACCGAGGGTCCGGCACAGCAGGGCATCCCAGCTTTGCTCGCGCAGTTCCAGCTCCCGGTCCAGCTCCGTGACCATGGGCTGCCCGGCATCCAGGGCGCCCATTTCCAGGCCCAGCAGGAAAGCCGCCTGGGGATTTGCGTAAACAATCACCCCACAGGCGTCGGCGATCACCACCCCTTCGCGAATCTGCGCCAGGGTGACCTGGAAGAAACGGGTCAGGGCTTCCTGGCGTTCCTCTTCCCGACGCAACCGTTCGATGTGCTTTTCCAGTACTTCATAGCGCGGCCCCACATTGGGCGCCCGCGTACGGATACGGACCAGCATGGCGCGCACCCAGTAATCGTAGGTATCCGCGTGCAGCGCCTGGTCCCAGACCAGATCCAGCTCATAGCGACGGCCTTCGTGGCGGAACCGGTACTGGCGCGCCAGCGCGCCCTTCCAGGTTGCCGCCGGCAGGCTGTCGCCGCCCCGCAAGGGCTTCTCACCGCCCAGTAGACGCCAGGAACGCACCGGCAGCACCTGCTCCAGCATGCGCCCCATCTGCTCCAGCGTGGATGGCTGCGTCAGGCGCTGGTTCAGGTCACTGTATTCCGACAACCGTTCCAGGGCATTACGCATATAGGACAGGGAGTATTCCAGCCGCCGCCAGGTCCACAGCGGATAAGCCATGATCGCCGAGGCCATGGCCGCAGACGGCGGGAACCACAACCGCAGGGAAATCAGCGTGGCCATGCTCACCAGCATGCACAGCAACAGCACTCCAAACACCAACGGCATGCTCCAGCGCGGTAGCACATAGGGCAGCAGCAAGGGCGCCAGCAACGCCAGCACCACTCCCAGCACCAGTGCGCTGGGCATGGGCAGGTCGCGCACCAGCCGGTCCGCGCGCAGGGCATCCAGCAGATTGGCATTGATTTCCACCCCGGCCATCAGCTCGCCCTTGCTTGCCATGGGAGTCGGCAGCATGTCGCCCAGGCCGGCGGCGGTGGCGCCGATCAACACGATCTTGTCGCGGATCAGTTGTTCGGGAATCAGGTTTTCCAGCAGCTCCACTGCCGACACCTGGGGGTAACTGTTGGGGCCACTGACAAAAGGTATATAGCGATGATAGCGCCGCACATTCGCCAGCCCGGAAAACTCTTCCCCCTTGTCCGCCGGGAAGACCTGTTCAGACAGGATGCCTTCCTGCACCAGCAGTGTCTGGGTGATATGGGGCCACCAGGCCTGGCCAATCCCCGAGCGCATATAGACCGAGCGGGCCACGCCATCGGTATCCAGCTCCAGGTCCACATGCCCCAGCCCGGCCGCGGCGCGGGCAAACGGCGAATAGGGCAGCACTTCGATCAGCTGCCCGCCGGCGCGCAATTGCTCTACATGTACCGGCAGGTAGACATGCCCGTTAGCCGCCATGGCCTGTACCAGGGCCAGGTCGGAATCCGGGTTATTGCGGTCCGGTTCGGAAAGAATCAAGTCCATGAGCACCGCACGGGCGCCCATGTCGGTCAACCGGTCAATCAACTGTGCGTGGACTTTGCGATCCCAGGGCCAGCGGCCAATTTCACGCAGGCTGTATTCATCGATACCGACGATCACCACGTCCTGGGATGGATCATCCGGGAGCGTTTGCAACAGGTTGTCGTAGATATAGCGGTCGACAAAGGAGAGCGCACCGCTGATTGTCAGCAATGCACACAGCCCCACCACCAGACACAGCACCGATACATGCTCTGCCAGATAACGACGCTGATCCGGGCTCAGACGATTGCGCATGATTTATAGTGCCAGCAGCAAAGCCGCCGCGCCGACGAAGGCCCACAGATCCCAATGCGACTCTTTTTCCGGCTCGGGCTCAGGGGGTGGCGGTGCCGGGGTTACGCTAAACGCGTGCCAGCTTTCCTGACCCCGCAGACCGTTTTCATCTATCGCCCGCACCAGCAGACGATAATCCCCGGTGGGCAGATCTTTTTGCCAATGGCCAGTAGACAGGTGGGCCTGGGTCAATAACCGACCTGCTGGCTGGCTATAGAGCTCCAGCAGATAGGCACTGGCCTTGGCCTGGGTCGGCCATACCGCCACCACATCGGTGTGCGAGGCGCTCACCTCCATGGCCGGCGCCGGCAGCAGCTCCACCGGTTCGATGGGCGCTTCATCCAGGCGGGCCAGAGTAGCGTAGCCGCCCTCGATCTGGCGATCGGTGCCGCGCGCGCCCACATCCACGCGCCCGTCGATCACTTCGTTACGCGTGGTCTCGGCGCCATCCACACCCAGGTAATATTCCGTGCCACGCACCGCCGCCACGGCGCCGGGGGTATAGACTTCAAAAGACGCTTCATCGCTTTGCCGGGGGGTGACGCTGTTACGAATATTACCGCGCTGCAAACGCAGCTCGGTGCGTTCATTCTGCTGATCCAGGAAGCGGCGATAGCGGGTCACCACCAGCAGGCTGGCTGGCTTGATATAGACTTCGGACTGATCGGCAAAACGCAGGCGGGCACTGCTTTTCGCAGCCGTTTCCAGGGCATCACCAAATGCCACCGCATCACCGTTTTGCAGCTGACGGGGCTCCCCGCCCCTGGCCGGGTACAACATGACTTCACCGGTAACCGCATCCACGGTGGCGGGAATAGGCTTTTCTTTCAGCCAGCTGATCGGCACCCGCAAGGAGTTGCCGGGGCGCAGGGAATGGGGGTTGTCCAGCCCGTTATAACGAGCCAGTTCGCCCCAGCAGGTTTGCGGAGACTGGGCAAACTGTTGACAGACTTTCCATAGAGAATCGCCAGGACGCAAGGTGTAATGCCAATCATCCCCGGCCCAGGCCGTTGATAGCAGGCACAGCAGCATGGCTGTGCTCAACCAGACCCTCATAGATGTGTCCTTATTCTTCAATCGGCTCCAGACGATATCCGTGCTGGTACACCGTTTTAATTCGATAGCCACGTTCAGGGCGAATATGCAGGCTACGTCGAATCCGACTGATATGCACGTCAACGGTGCGCGATTCGATCGGGGTCATGATACCCCAAACCTTCTCCAACAGGTGCGCACGGCTCATCAGCTTGCCTACATTCTGGAACAGATAGCAGGCCAGCTCGTAATCCTTGTCCGTCAATTTGATTGCGTCTTCATCCAACAGGATCTGACGACGGGACCGGTCCACGGTCCAGGGCCCCACACTCAGGGCGGTTTCTTCATCCATTTCCGATACCCCTGCCCGGCGCCCGAGAGCGCTGATACGGGCCAGCAATTCCGCTTGCTTGGTCGGTTTCACCATGTAGTCATCCGCCCCCTGGGAGAGCGCGCCAACAATCGATGACTCATCATCACGCTGGGTCGCAAACAACACCGGGGTGCGGTTACCACTGGCACGTACTTCTTCCAGCACGGCGTAGCCATTCATGTCCGGCACTTCCCAGTCGAGCACCAGAATGTCGAAAGTGTCGCGCCGTAACAGGGACATGAATTCACGGCCACTGGCCATGTGAATACAGTTATGGCCAGCCTCTTTAAGCCAGTGAGTGACTAGCTCTGCCTGAGCCATGTCATCTTCGAGATAAGCAATGCGCACGGTTAAACTCCATCTGTTGCAGGCCGACATCTGCCCGCAAAGGGTACCGATCTACCAACGGATTAGCGGGAAAAGATTGTAAAATGCCGAAACGAACGATTCGACACCAAAACCGGGGCCACGTCCAATGCTTCACCGCCTGCCATGCCGCTGGCGCGACGCTCAGGCCGGCCCGCTGGTCAATTTCAGGCCGATGACACCCACCACAATCAGCGCCATAAAGGCCAGTCGCGAGGCATTGGCCGGATCCTTGAAAAAAACGATCCCCAGCAGCGTGATCCCCACCGCACCAAGCCCGGTCCAGATCGCATACGCCGTGCCCACGGGGATACCGCGCATGGCATAAGACAGCATCAGCATGTTCAAACCGGTAAGCACCAGCGAGGAGCCAATGGACAGCACCCCGGGGTTAATCTGGATCCATTTGAGGCTCATGGCCCAGGCGATTTCCACGATAACGGCCAGTAGCAACACCACCCAATACAGATTCATCCTGCTTTCTCCAACACACTTGCCCACCACGGTACGGTGACCGGAGGCAGGCACGGGCTCGTCAGGAAAACAGTACTGTCGGAAACCCGCAAAGAGACAGCCTGCTCATATTCAGATACCGGGAGAGGGTCCCGGCGCGCCGATTATAGCGATCCCGCCACAGGATGCACCCAATCCATGGACGAGACCGCCGCAACCCGCTATCATTCGCGCCCGTTGAACCCCAAGTTCTTCAAGTTTTGCGCCCGTAGCTCAGCTGGGCGTAGCCGGAAAAAGGGAAGCATGCTTCCCCCGGCGAAGCGCGGATTGCCATGCAGGGCAATTCGCCGGACCGGCGAACGCCGGGAGCGTTAGCAGCGCAGCGCGCTGTCAGGTGGTGACGCTAGCCAACACCCCTTAATATGAACGTCAAAGTTTTGCGCCCGTAGCTCAGCTGGATAGAGCGTTGCCCTCCGGAGGCAAAGGTCAGAGGTTCGAATCCTCTCGGGCGTACCAGATAAAAAAGGCCTCCCAAACGGGAGGCCTTTTTTATTCGTCGCGCATTAGAGTGACAAACACCCTTCTCTCCGCTTGATTGGCTTATCGCGAATCCCCCGCACTTTGCCGGGCGTTCGACGCCGCGCGTGCCGTGAACACAACCTCACGCCTTTTCGCGATAGGCGCTGGGCGAACACCCTTCCCAACGACGAAAGGCACGCACGAAACTGCCCGCATCGGTATACCCCAAATGAGCCGCCAGCTCCTCGATTTTCATGGTGGTGCTGTCAAGGAGTTGCAGGGCCAGCTGACGGCGCTCCTCTTCGACCAGGTCCCGGTAGCTGGTGCCCTCCTGCTCCAGCTTGCGGCGCAGGCTGCGGGTGGAAAGGGCCAACGCACTGGCCATATCGTTGAGGGTGGCCCCAAGGCCCAGCTCCCCCAGCAGTTTCTGGCGCACCTTGCCGGCAAGGCCGCTGTTTTCCACGGTGTCCATGCGCTGCTGGCATTGCTGTTCGAGCATGCGGGTGAGCACCGGGTCGTAGCCGGGGAATGGCTGACTGGCACCCGCTCTGTTGACCAGAATACGATTGGCGCTGGCATGAATGGCGGGAGCCATGCCGCACAGGGCCTCAATGGCCGAGACGGCAACATCCGGCTCACCGGTGAATTCGACGCCCCTGAATTCCACGCCCTGAAAGGTGATTTCCCGTACCAGGTTGAGGGCCGTCGCCATGTCGCGCTCAAGAAGAAACTGGCGCAGGTGTGGGGGGATCGGGTCCGGGTCGAAGATCACACCGAACGCGTCACCGTCCTCGCAAACAGTAATGCGGCAGTAGGCGGTGCTTAGCGGCAGGTAACGCAGCCCCAGGGCGACAGCATCGCGCAAGGTCTTGCAGGTACGCAGGGCAAAGCCCCACACACCGAAGGTGGCCAGGTTGTATTGCAGGCCCAGTTCAAAGCCACCCACTCCCTCTTCCGGCAGCGCCAGCATCAGGTTTTCGATCAGGCGCATTTCCTGGGTCCGCGTCACCAACCCTTCACCACTGGACAATTCGGTTTCCGAGATGCCCGTGCCGAGCAGGCAGGTCTGCTGGTCGATGCCGTTGCGCAGGGCAAAGTTAAGCATGACCTGACTGATGGCCACCGGGTGCAATTTGTCATCTGAGTGCTGCATTGCCCGTTCCGCTGGTTCCGCCCTGTCACTCCCTGGCCACTTCTGCAGGGTGATTGGCCACGGTGGCTATTCTGGTTTTTTCGCTGTCAACGTAGTGTTTACCCTGATGAGACCAACAAGAGGCAACATCATGGATGCGGCAGCATTGAACAAGCAGGCCATTGCCTGTGCCAAGCACTATATGGGGAAAACCGCCTGGCCGACAATTTTACTGACGGCGGGTGTGTTGATGGCTTTTGTTGCCACGCTCGCGTTGTTTGCCGATGGCACCCTGCCGGCCTGGGGCGCCTACCTACTGGTCGCTGCACTCACCTACATGTCCTACACACCGCTGCACGAGGCCGCCCACGGCAATATTCACGGGCAGAATGACCGCCGCAAGTGGGTCAACGATTTGTGCGGGTATCTGGTGGCGCCCATTATTGCGATTCCCTACGCCTCGCACCGCATCGAGCATTTCACCCACCACCGCTATACCAACCAGCCGGACAAGGATCCGGACTTTATTATCAGCGGGATGCAGAAAGGGCTGGTGGGTTTATTGGCCGCAGGCCTGCGCTTTCAGTGGGTACAGAATACGTTTTTTGTGCAACACAGCTGGGGCAGCGCGTCACTGAAGGAAAAGCTGATTTATAGCAGCGAGCTGGCACTTTCCGTCGGCTGGCGGGTTGCCTTTTTGCTCATGGTGGATCAACCCGGCACCGCGGCCGTCATCCTGCTAGGGTACTACACTGGCGGCCTGTTCACTGCCTACTGGTTTGCCTATCGCCCCCATCATCCCTACAAGGTGAATGAGCGTTATCGCAATACCAATAGCCTGATCATGCCGCGCTGGATGAAACCACTGGAATGGTTCTGGCTGGGCCAGAACCTGCACTCCATCCATCACCTGTTCCCGCGGGTGCCGTTCTACCAGTACCACGCACTACACCGGGATATTGAACCCATTCTGCAGGCCCAGGGCACCCCGATTATCGGTATTTTTTCCCGTCAGCCGGTGACTGTTGTGGCTTACAACTCATCAAAGGAATCGTAATAATCGGCAAGGCGATCAATCAGTGTACGCACCGCCGGCAGCATGCCCCGGCGTGACGGGAACACCGCATGGATAATATCTTTCGCCAACGCCCAGCGGGGCAGTAGCTGCACCAACTCACCGCGCTCCAGCTGGTGCTGCACGGTGAGAATCGGCAGCTGCACTACCCCCACACCTGCCACCGCCGCACGGCGCAGGGCAATCATGTCGGTGGTCACATAACGGGGCTGGTAAAACACTCGAACCTCACTCCCATCTTTCCCGCGCAGGGACCAGCGAAAATCCGGGCGCGGCGCTCCCAGCCCGAGACTCGGCCAGCTGGACAGCTCTTGCGGATGGCCCGGCATGCCGTACTGCGCCACCAGCTCCGGGCTGGCCACCAGTGCCAGCCGCCGGTCAGACAACACCCGCACCACCAAATCACTGTCCTCCAGACCCGGCGGGCGAACCCGGATCGCCACATCCACCCCTTCACTAATCACATCCACGCGCCGATTAGTGGCTTCCAGATGCACGGTGATTTCCGGGTACTGTTTCATGAAGTCGGCCAAAAACGAGCCGATGTGCACATGCAGCAGCGTAATCGGGCAAGCCAGGCGAATAACCCCACGGGGCTCTGCCGTCACTGTATCAATGGCCTCCTGGGCCGACTCGGCCTCCACCAGCATGGCCTTGCAGTGCTCATAGTATTGCTGCCCGACCTCGGTCACCGAGAACTGCCGGCTTGAGCGATTGATCAGTCGCACCCCCAGCCGCTCCTCCAGCCCGGCCACCCGTCGGCTCAGTTTTGACTTGGGCACCGTGATCGCCCGGCTGGCCGGGGCAAAACCACCGAACTCCACCACCTTGGCAAAGTAGAATAGGTCATTAAGGTCCACCATCTATCGTCCCATTTTTGCAACGCTGAGTTGTAATTTTGCCATCTATCCGCCCATCCGTTCCACGCATAATATTCACCCATGACCAAAACGGAGGAACCCGCCATGAAAAAGATTCTCGGTATGTATTCCGCACCCGCCCCGCACTGGGTAGGAAACGGCTTCCCGGTTCGCTCCCTGTTTTCCTACGAAAGCCACGGCAAACAGCTGAGCCCCTTCCTGCTGCTGGATTACGCAGGGCCGGCACGCTTCCCCGCTGCCACCAAGCCTCGCGGCGTTGGTGAGCACCCACATCGCGGCTTTGAAACAGTGACCATCGTCTACCAGGGCGAGGTAGCTCACCGGGATTCCACCGGACAAGGCGGCGTGATTGGGCCGGGTGATGTGCAGTGGATGACCGCCGGTGCCGGCATCCTCCACGAGGAGTTTCACTCCCCCGCCTTCACCTACCAGGGCGGAGAGCTGGAAATGATCCAGCTGTGGGTGAACCTGCCCGCCGCGGACAAGATGACCGCCCCGTCCTATCAGGGCATCCACAGTGATGCGATCCCGATAGTGCCACTGGCGGATAACGCCGGGGAAGTGCGCGTCATCGCCGGGGAATTCCAACAGCACGCAGGCGCGGCCAGCACCTATTCGCCCTTGCAGGTCTGGGATATCCACTTGCGGGCGCATGCCACGGTGACGCTGGACCTGCCCGAAGGCTGGAACACCGCGGTCATCACGCGCAAAGGCGATGTTCAGGTCAACGAATATACCCGGGCGGCTGCGGCACAGATGGTGGTGCTCGACGCAAAAGGCACGCAAGTACAGCTCCACGCCGAGGCTGACAGCGATCTGCTGCTGATTGCCGGTGAACCACTGAATGAACCCGTGGTGGGTCACGGTCCTTTCGTGATGAACACCCGGGAAGAGATTCAACAGGCGATACGCGATTTCCAAAGCGGCAATTTTGGCCAAATCCCGGCCTAACCCTTAACCAACGGGTGGCGCGCCCAGCGCCACCCATCACACGCAGGAGAAAGACCATGGGTAAGCAATACAAGCGACTCGACAAGGACAATGCAGCGGTACTACTGGTCGACCATCAGGCCGGCCTGCTGTCTCTGGTGCGCGACATTGATCCGGACAAGTTCAAGAACAACGTGCTGGCACTGGCCGACATGGCCAAGTACTTCGAACTGCCGACCATCCTCACCACCAGCTTTGAAACCGGCCCCAACGGCCCACTGGTGCCAGAACTCAAGGAGATGTTCCCCGATGCGCCCTATATCGCCCGCCCCGGACAGATCAATGCCTGGGATAACGAGGACTTCCTCGCCGCGGTAAAGGCCACCGGCAAGAAACAGCTGATCATTGCCGGCGTGGTCACCGAAGTCTGCGTGGCGTTCCCGGCCCTCTCGGCCCTGGAGGAAGACTTCGAGGTGTTCGTGATCACCGATGCCTCCGGGACCTTTAACGCCATGACCCGGGACGCCGCCTGGGACCGCATGAGCGCCGCCGGCGCCCAGCTGCTGACCTGGTTTGGCGCAGCCTGCGAGCTACACCGTGACTGGCGCAATGATATCGACGGGTTGGGGGCGCTTTTCTCCAACCACATCCCGGATTACCGCAATCTGATCACCAGCTACAGCACCCTCACCGAAGGGAAATAGACCACAGGTAGCGACCGGCTGGCCGCCCCTGACAGGGCGGCCAGCAGACCTCACCGCAAGAGAAGATCTGCACATCTCAGGGTAAACATACCGTTCATTCATGAACCTTCTTCACAGCAATAAACACCATGTTTCCCGAAAATAGTCGTTTTTTGCACGATTTATCGTTAATTATGACGATAAACAACCTGTAATATTTTGTGACTGAATGTTAACTTGCGCCGGCAAAATCATAACTCGGGAAAGTTATCATGAAGTATTCAAACAAAGCCGTGCTGGCAGCCGCGATTGCTGCGGCGTCTACTCAGGTCATGGCCAATGGCCTGGCCCTGAACGAACAGAGCGCCAGCAGCGCCGGTTCTGCCTACGCAGGCCGCGCCTCTACCGCTGCCAACGCCAGCACCCTGTATGGCAACCCTGCCGGCATGAGCCGCCTGGACCGCGCCGAAGTGAGCGGCGGCCTGGCCTTTATTGATGCCAGCACAGACATCAGCGATGCCGAAGGACAGCTGGCCCCCGGTCTCCCCGTATCTGGCACAAACGATGGCGACATGGTGCCTTTTACCACCATTCCTTTCGGCTACTACGTCAGCCCGATCAACGACAAACTGCATGCCGGCATTGGCGTGTACGCCCCCTTTGGCGTAGAGAGTGACTACGAAGACAGCTTCCAGGGCCGCTACCACGGCGTGACCAGCATGGTGCAGGTTGTCACCATCCAGCCCACCATCAGTTACGCCTTTAACGATAGCGTCTCTGTGGGCTTTGGCCCGACCATCAACCACATCTCCGGCGAACTGACCAGCAAGGTTCCCGGCGCTGCCTTTGCACAGATCAATCCCGCCTTCGTTAACGCAGCAGACAGCGACGTGGAAATTGAAGGGGACGATATTGCCTACGGCTTCAACCTGGGCACGCTGATCGCGGTCAACGACCGTCTCGACTGGGGCCTGACCTATCACTCCAAGATGGACTTCTCCCTGGAGGGCGACACCACCGTGAGCGGCTCCCCATTGGGCACTGTGCTGGATGGCGAATACGATGCCGAGCTGGACATCACCATGCCGGAATCCGTGGATACCTCTGTCAGCTTCCAGGCTACAGACAATCTGGACCTGTATATGGGCGCCACCTGGACTCGCTGGAGCCGACTGGAAGGCATTGAAGTAGAAAACAGTGGCGTAAACCCTCTTCTGCAGGCTCAATTCGGCACCATCACCGAAGAGTTGAACTGGGAGGACACCTGGTCCTTCGCCGTTGGCGGTGCCTATCAACTGAACCCGAAGTGGGTGGTTCGCGCCGGCTATGCCACCGACAAGTCTCCCACCAGCGATGCGGATCGTACCGTGCGCATCCCGGTGAGCGATCGTGATATCTACACTCTGGGCGCCGGCTGGAGCCCCACGGCTGACCTGACCTTTGATGCAGCCTACGCCTACATCAATGAAGAGAAAGGCCGCGTATCGCAGGACACCTACAGCGCCGATTTCGAAAACAGCGCTCACGGCCTGGCCCTGCAGGCGACGTACCGCTTCTGATTTCAGATGCGCTAATGTCACATAAAAAAACGGCGCCCCAGGGCGCCGTTTTTTTATGCCGCTCTGCGGCGGCAACACGGTTCACGCAACGCGCCCAACGCCAAACATGACTCTTCACCCTCTCTGGTAGGTCGATTTAGGCTTAGCCGTAAACCGACAAACCCGCAGCGATGAAGACAAGCCTCTGAGCACTGGCCACTTAACCAATACGCAGCGCCGCATTAGCCCTTGATCGGCAACCGAATCAGCTCACCGCTTCCCGTTCCGTTTCGGTGAGATGCTTGGGGTGCCCCTCGGTCACCTTGCCCACCCAGAGCGGATGAGGCTCAGCCAGACGCACACGCTTGCGAAACTGGCGGCGCACCACCCACAGCGATAACGCCACCAGCAGCAACAGACCGTTGATCAACAGATTATCGGCCTCAAGAGCGTGACCACCCTCCAGCACCACCTGCAACAGCGGCACCGCCAGATAACACAACGGCGCCACCATAAGCATCAGGCCACTGAACCGCAGCGGCGAGGCACGCAAACTCCACAGCACCAGCAGCACAACCACCACACCACAAATTGCTCGCTCCGCGGTAGCAACCCAGGCCGCCCAGGGCGTATACGGCAGCCCCTTGCTGACCAGGAAACTGCTCGCCACGCCGATCACAACGCCGAAACAAAGCCCCAGGGTCAGGCGCAACAGAAACGCCGATCCACGGCTTGGCCCCTGGCGATCACTGCGACGCTCGCACCACAGCACATTACCGGACACAAACAACAACGCCCCCAGCAAGCCCATGGCGAAGTACAGCCATTTCACCAGCATCCCGCCGTAATCGCCAAAATGCAGGGAATACACCGGCGAGAACGAATCAAAGTTCAGGCTGCGCTGCCCCGGAGCGATCACGTTCAAGACCCCCATCGCGGGGTCCAGCACCACATGCGCGTGGTGCCCCACATACCCCGGCACAGAACCGGCCACATCCACCCAGCCGGCCGCATCACCGTAACCGCGAATTTCCACCCAATCCACGCTCATCTCAGGCAACGCATCGGCCGCAGCAGACAGATAATCCGCCATCGGCACCATGGCAACGCTTTCACCCTGGCTTTGCACCGGGGGCCATACCGCCGTTTCCTCTTCAATAACCCCACGCAGCTGCGGGCCAAATACCAGGGTTCCCAGCACCACGGCGACCAGCGTAAAGGCGCCCATGGCGGCGCCGGTCACCGACATGATCAAGTGGAAGGGCAAGCTGACCACACCGATCAGGTTGTGCATGTTCTTCCAGTAACGGCGCATGTTGCCCTCGTGCTTGAGGGCAAAGAATTCCTTGCGCAGTTTCGGCCAATGAATCACCAGGCCGGTGAACAGGGCGGCGCCGTACAGAATCGAGATCAGCCCCATGAAGGTCATGCCCAGGTTGATGGGCAGGCCGCCACTGGGAATCGCTAACTGGTAATGCAGCTGGTTGATGAAATCCGCCAGCGCCGAGCGAGGCTTTTCAACATACTTGCCCGCCTCGTCGAAATCCGTGGCATGGGCGGTGAGCCACTCCCCGGCACCCCCCTCTCCCACACCAGAAGCGCTGGACTGAAACCACATTACCGCCGGGTCTTCCTCCGGCAGGAAAAAGAGGCGCTTACGCGCATCCGGGTATTGGTCGGTCACACGGTCCAGAAGCGCTTGCCCATCGATGGCGTCTTGCGATGCCACCTCCGAAGCCTGCGGCGCCTGCCAGTGATGCAGTTCGTGATGGAACACATTGAGGGCGCCGGCAAAAAACGCCACAAATAGAGCCAGGCCACTGGCCATGCCCAGCCAGGCATGCAGGTCGATAAAGCGTTGCAAGCGGTCCGCCTTCATGCTCCACCCCCATACAAGGCGGTAGTTTGCAGCGCCATCCAGGCGACCCCATTCATTACCAGCAACGTCACCAGCGGGGGCCAGGTACGCTCAGGTAGCGCCACCAGCACCACCAGCAGCATCCACAACAAGGTCACCCCCAACAATTGCAACACCAGCCAGGACTGCCAGGGCGCCGGTACCGCCGCCGCCAACAACCCCATCAGCATTACCGACAACGGCAGACTCAGCAAAAACGCCAAAAAGGCTCTCATCGATTGCCTCCCCGGCGCTGATAGCTATCGCGGTAATGGCTGACCAGCAGCGGCACCAGCAGGGCCGGCAGCGTGAACACCCACAACCCCACAAACAGGCCCACACTGACGCCCAACTGCAGTGACAATAGCCACAGCCCCCCGGCCAGCATGGCCAGCGCGATTACGCGGGTAAAGACAGGAAGGGGCTGATCCAGCCAGCGTTGCTGGCGATCCGACAGATAAAACAGCAACACACTGGCAAGTGTGGCCAGAACGGCAACCAGCATAGGGAGAGAACCATTAATCCATGATAATGGTTCTCATTTAATAGTAGCAGGGTGTTTTCGTCAAGGAGCCCAGGGCACCCACCGGCTCAGCGGGGGCGCAGCTCGCGCAAATAATCACTGGCCTCACTAAGACGCGCCGTGGACAGGCGATCCCAATCCACGGATTCGCGATCCGGCATCCATACACCGGAAAACGTGGACGCATCCGCCAGCACCAGCTCCGCATTGAGCATGGGCACACCGTGGTAATCACCGGCCATCCCCCCGGCCCGGCGAATCGCCGACCACCAGGCCGGCGGCCGCCAGTGCAGGCGCACATCCGGCAAATGGCAACTCAGTTCGGTTTCTGCCACGCAGCATTCCAGCACGCTGTCCTGCTGACGACTCAACCCCTGCCGCCACAGTGCCGACCCGGCTACCATGACCAGCGACGGAAACGCCCGCAGCAATGCCCGGCAACGGTCTTCATCGGTGAGCGGCTCGCCCAGCACGACCTTGTAGAATACCGGTCGCGGCGGCGCCACCTGCTTGACCACTCCGGCCTCCAGCCAACGCAGCACGGTATCCAGCGCGCCACCAGATTCCTCCGGTTGCAGCTGCTTGAGATCCGAGAGGGTAAAAACCCGTGGCAAACTATCCAGCGCGGGAGACAACATCGTCATTGCCTGCATCAACGGTCCGCCACATCCGCCAGGGGAAGCCGCAGGCCCAGGCAGGAACGCAGGGCCATGGTCCACGTCAGCAGATGGCAAATCACCGTAAGCTGCCGGGCCTCCGGCAGGCCGGCCAATCGCAGCAGCACCACCTCGTCGACCTGACGCTCGAGCCTCTTGATTTCCCGGGCCCGCAGGTCATTGGGGTTCTGACGTTGCGCCAGACGCAAGGTCAACAAACGCCCCTGGATATCATCTTCCTGTGCCGCATAGGCGCGCTCGACCAGGCTGTAACTGGACAAATGCCGCATGGTGCGCGTGCGCTGCTGGCGCCGGGAACGGTGCCTTTGCGGCACCACCAGCACAGAGAAAACCCGCGCCAACCACTGCACAACAGGCAACCAGCGAGCCCCATCGCGACACGCGATCAGGTACCAGCCCCAGGCCCGCAGACGAGACACATCCCGGCGCAACACCCGCACCCGGGCATGGCTATCCGCACTGCCCGACGAGGCAAAGCTCGCCCGGTAAACGGCCAGGTACTCCTGCAGGGCCTGCAGCCGTGTCTCCACCGCTTCCAGCCCCAACTCCTGCTGACGCCATTTTCCCGCGCCCTGCTGTGTGCCCATAAACTGCAACTCCTGCATAGCCACTACTCAAAGACAATGCATAAAAAGTGAAGCCGGCGCCGCTGTGAAACAGGCTCAGCCCGGCACCGCTAACTCTAACGATGCAGCCGCGCCCACCCCAGAACAAAACGGTCCGATTTCCGTGTAGCCACGTAGCCGTTTTGTATCTTCCTGATACAGGTTTTGGAATCAGTTCACACTTTCAATCGCTGTACCATTTCACCTACAACAAAATGCATGAATGTCTTATTCTCCTGCGCCACCACAGACAGGATCTATCCCTTTGCACCTACGCCTCTTCTCGCTCTGGCTTTGCCTTGCCCTGCTTGCCCCCGCAGCGCCCCTTCAGGCCCACCCCGGCGGGCTCGATCAACAGGGCGGGCACACCGACCGTCGCACCGGCGACTACCATTGCCACCGGGAGCCCTGCCTCACCCTGCACCGCCAACAGCAACAGGCTGAACAGGAGGCCGCTGACACCCAACGCGCCTTCAGCGGACTCTATGACCGGGACCACTGGCCCCACTGGATAGACGCAGACCGGGATTGCCAGGACACCCGGGCAGAAGTCTTGATCGCCACCAGTGAAATTGCAGTGACCTTCACCGGCCCGGACCACTGCACCGTGGCCAGCGGCCGCTGGTACGACCCCTACACCAACCAGACCTTCACCCGGGCCGGCGATCTGGATATGGATCACTTTGTTCCCCTGCGCCATGCACACGGCCACGGCGGCGACCAGTGGGACGAGCGGTTGCGCCGACAATTTGCCAACGACCCGGACAACCTGATCCCGGTATCCGCCAGCGCCAACCGCAGCAAAGGCGCCCGCAGCCCGGACCAGTGGCTTCCCGATAACCGCCGCTACTGGTGCGAATACGGCCAGCACTGGGAACGAATCAAGCAACGCTACCAATTGATGGTCACACTCCAGGAAGCCGACGCCCTGAAACAGCTGTTAAGCCATTGCCCGCTGGCCGCACATCCCTGACCCCAAAACGACAAAACCCCGACCACAAGGCCGGGGTTTTGATTGTCACTTACCAAAAGCCGTTCCTTGCTGCGCTAGCCGACAACCAATACCGCCAGCAAGCACGCCATGCCACTCAACATCGTTACCAGCAGCATCCGCCGGCCCACCATCGGCCAGTCGATATAAACAAGATTGTATCTCTCCTTAAGCTTCATCCGCCGCCCCTTGCCACTCAGCAATCTTGGTGGTGTGCTGCGCAGCACCACCGGTTTTCCAGAGGCTGTGGCCGTCATCATTAAACATGACGTAATACACAGCGTCGCCGACTTTGGCCCACACCTCAGCCCCATATTCACACTGCTCGGGAGACAGCATTACAGTGCCCGCCTCGGTGCCATCGGTACGCCAGGCTGCATAGCCATTGTCATCCTGTTCTGCCGAGAAAAAGAGCCAGTCCCCCACAGACTCCAACGCATACGGCCGGGCGGCTCCATTCGGGTTAATCGTCTTCACTACGTAGGTGCCACCGGACGTACCATCACTGACCCACACCTGTGGTTTGCCCGGGCTCTCCGGTGCGGTAAAAAACACGCTGTCACCATGAAGAGCCAGCGATTCCACCCCACTGCCAACGGGACCGGATAAAGAAACCGTCTTCCCCACCACTGAGAATTTCCAGATTTTATTCGCAACACCATCCGTTGCCAGAACGAAGAGCGCATTGCTCTTTACCCGGAAATCAGTTGGGTTACTGCCCGCAGAGTCCGGATTCGGGGTAGAAAATAAAAACGTCCCGGATTCAGTGCCATCAGTTACCCAAAGATTCCTCCCAGATGCAGGCAAATAGCCACTAAAAAACGTCAGCGCGCCCACAGAGCGAAAGTTATTAAATGAGTAGTTCGAGGAGATCTTCCGAGCTGTCGATTCCCCCGCATCCACCCGCCAGCTACCTGCCGCACTCCCCTGGGAACACGTTAAATAAAGTTGATCGCCCGTACTCTTCATACCACAAGATGAAGCATTGAACGGCTGCTCATCTGGGCCCATCAAAACGAGAGGCTGCCCGCCCTCACCAATAGCCAGCACCTGGTTTTCTGAGGTCACATACAACCAATCACCCGCGGAGGCCATACCATCAAACCCCGAGGTGACAACCCCTCCCGGTTCTGGCCCTTCCACTTTCATTGCACTCCCACCTTGCGCCACCCACAACAGGCCGTTATTGGTAAAGTAAAAGCGATTGCCTACCGTCTGCCAGGACCAGCCCAGCTGATCCAGAAGTTCCCCATTCTTGCCTGCTACTCTCTGAGTGCCAAACGGGGTGCCGTCACTGAACCAGAGATGTCTCTCATTACTCCCCGTCGTCACGAACAATACGCCGCCCTCACTCAGAAAAAACCCGGAAAAAAACTCTTCTTTCACATTCAGCGAACGGGTTCCCTCCGGGGTACCGTCACTCACGACAGGGAGGCCCTGGTTATCGAACAAAAAGAACAGGGCGGAACAGTGAATCTGCAAATCCCCGAGGGCGTCAGCGTCTCCCTTGGCAACACCTTCCGCACTCATACCTTGCAGCACGCAGCGCTGCATAACCGGACTTTGACCCCGGTTTTCGCCATCGCTTACAGCAGGGTTGCTGGCCAGCAACTCAATGTCGTAAGACTCATTGGGGTAAAGCAAGCCATCAAACTGGAAACTGCCATTTTCGGTCAGTGTGAGTGACGGTAAACTGCTGCCCGGCGTGACATCTCTGGCAACCAGTTCCGTACCCGGCATCAGGCCGGTCAGCGTACCGGCCACGGTATAACTGGAAGGGGGCGCCGCCACATCAGCCTCCGATTCACCGCCACCCCCGCCACCACAGCCAGTCAGCAACAACGTCACCGCTGCCCCCATCAGCCCGGCCACTCGCCGACCCCGTGCCATTCGATTTTGTGTTTTCATTGATGTACCCCGTTACAGCCTGAAGGAATAAATACGTCACAAGGCCTGAATTGAACGGGGTCCGTTCTGTGATGAACATCACTGAACTTGGGGATTTTTCCTGATTATGCCCTCAATGGCACGCTATTGACCTGTTATGACCGGCCCAGCGGAAGCCGCACCTCGAGGACAGTGGCTCCAGGCTGGGAGCACAGCGTCAGCGCACCTCCATGTCGCTCTGTTCGGGCGCACATACTTTCCAGCCCGATACCCATGCCGCCGCCTTGCACGGCAGCCACATCGAAGCCCACGCCATCATCTTCCACACGCAACAAAAGCAGAGCGTCATCCGGCAATTGCAACGTCACCCGGGCACACCGGGCCTGGCTGTGCTTGACGATATTGGTGAGCGCCTCTTCAACCAGCCTGGCCAACAGCAGGCACTGAACCGCTGTCGGTTGCGTGCGCCAGGCATCCGGCACATTCCAGACCAGCAACATCTCCAGCGCATCAAACAGGTTGGCAAACCGGTACCGTAACGGCGCCAGCCATTCAACCGGCGTCTGCGGGGGCGCCGCACTGGCACTGGCGCCACTGTCGACCAGTTGACGCAGATCATCGCGCAGCAGCTTGAGCATGGACAGGTAACGACTCTTGTCCAAGCCATCGTCACTCTGCTCAACCATCATGATAGAGCGCACCAGCTGCCCGCCCAGGCCATCATGCAGGTCATGGGCAAGCTGCAAACGTTCCTGCAGGCGGGTGTTATCCAACGCCAAACGGTGCTCTTTACTCATTGTGGCACTAAGGTCGTCACAGGCCTTCTCGATAGCCACACTGAGTTCCTGATTAAAACGCTCAATGCGACGGGCATCTCCCGCAACGCGCAACCCCAGAAACACAGCGGCCATCAACATGAACAACAGGCAGCTGTATTGGGAAAGATAAAAATCGCTTGAGAGCAATCCGATCAATATCAGGACATCGCGCACCCCAATAGCAATCAACAAAAGATAGAAACCGGCCACCATTAACGGCCCAGCTTCCCTCCGGCGTAACGCCCAGCCAGTGATGCAAAGTCCATTCAGCAAGAAAACCAGTGAACTGATATGCCCCGCCCATTGCAGCCCCTCCCAACCCGGCGACAACACGATTACGCCAGCAAGGCCCGCGACCAGCGCCAATAAAGGGAACTCTCGCCATACTGCGCAACGAAGCTCAAGCAACCGCCAACTGAACACACAGAAACTGGCAATAAAGAAGATGTACGCCAGAGTATTGGCCTGCGCCACCATCCGGGTATCCGAAAAAGGCCAGGCTTGTGTGGCCAGGGTATTCACACCGAACAACACCCAGCAAAACGCCGTCACCGCATACCAGCCAAACACCTGCTGTGAGCGAAACGCCAACCAGATAAACAGCGCCAGGAACCCCAAAACCGCAGACACAACCAGATTGATGAAAGGCAGAGTCCGTGTGCGCCAGTGCCCCTGCTCCATCACCGTCAACATCGCTTCTGGCGAACCCAGCCGGACCCGTCCCAACCCCGGCGTTTGTGCAGCAACGCCAGCCACACGCACCCACAGCACGCGCCCTTCGCGCAAATGCGATGCCGGCAGCAGCCAATAGCGAGGCGAATTCCAGGAGCGTGATAACGGCTCCTGCAGATGACGATCACGCCAGAGCAATGTGTCTTCGCTATAGACCGCACCCGCCATAATGATCGATTCAATCACCAACCCCACCGGTGAATCCCCGTTGTCCGTATCAACACAGCCAGGCTGCCAATCAATCCGGTACCAGACAGTGCCATCGTAATCAGGCCAGCGTTGGCTCCAGTTATCCGGCAGGATAACCGCTTGCCAGCCCGCCACCGGGCGCGTGGCGCCCTCACTTTTTGCCGCCATCACCGACACAATTTGAGGCTCACAATCCGGCACATCATGTGGCAGTTGCGCATGACCTCCCGCCGAAGCCGCACACAGCCAGAGCATCAACCATATCGACAGGAAAGATTTCATCCGTCGAGCAGCCCCCGGGAACGGGCTTCGCTGATCGCACGAATACGCGACGACACCGCCAGTTTGCGATAGATATGTTTAACGTGGGATTCCACCGTATACCGGGAAATGAACAGCCGTTCGGCAATTTCCCGATTGGACAGCCCCTCGGCCACCAGCGTCAGCACTTCGCTTTCGCGAGCACTCAATGGCGGCTCACCCGACGCCGAAGGCGCCTGGTACAACTCGCCAATCACTCGGCGGGCAATGAACGGATCAATAGGCGCTCCGCCGCGTAGCACACTGCGTATCGACAGCGAGACCTCCAAGTCATCGCGCTCCTTGAGCACGTACCCCGTAGCGCCGGCGCGCAGGGCCGCCATGATGGCGTCCTCGGTGCTCCAAGCAGAAATTACCAGGATACCCATGGCCGGGTCGGCGGCACGTAACTCAGCAATCAACGCCGTCCCATTCCCGTCAGGCAACCCCAGATCCACCAGAGCCAACGCCACCGGCTGCCCCTCCAGCCATTGCCGGGCCTGGGCCAGCGAAGCGGCACAACACAGCATCTCGCTGTGATAGCCCAATTGCACAAGAACGCGCTCCAGACGGTTCTGGATCAGAGGATCATCCTCCACAATCAACACCGGCGCGGGCAGCGTTGATTCAGTCGAAATGCGGGCGGACGTATCCATGCTTGGCTCATGAGGAATTAAGTCATCGTGAAGTATGGCGACTATTCCCAAGCGCGCCCATCCCTGTAAGCAGGTATTTGCCCGCCGCTCAGCCTCCCGAAAAAAATCACGTGCCTCTTAAACGACAAAACCCCGACCAAAGGCCGGGGTTCTGATTATCGCCGCTACCGCCCAAAGACGGTGCGCTCACTGCATGACAGGCTTACTGCTGGGCAGCGTCTTTCATGTCTTCAGCAGACTCTTCGGCGTTCTCATAGGCGTTATCCATATCTTCGCCCATTTCTTCCATCGGCCCTTTGCTATCCGGGGTGATGTTTTCTACCGCCTTGTCTACCTTCTCGCCAGCGTCCTCAACCGGACCGTCGTTGGCATCACAGGCTGCCAGCAGGGCAGAAGAGGCGAAAATGGCGGCCAATGCCGCTTTACCGAAAGTACGCATAGAATCACTCCTTGAATTAACTGATTCGGACAGTGAGCACTCTAAGCATGTTCCTGGCACTTGGCCAAGCGGATTCGCACATTTAGCGGCCATTTTACGAAGAGTTACAGATGGGCGCGCGCCAATTGGCATAGTGTTTTTTCCTTTCTCAGCGCCTTCCGCCGGGTAAGATACCCCCCATAACAAGGAGAACAAATGAAAAAACTCGGCAGGCATACAGGCCACACCATGGGAAGGAACGTGGGCGGTCTGGCACAACTGGTCACCCGTTTCGGCAACGAAATAACCCAGGTCGTACAGGATATTCACGGCGCAGTGGCCAACCCCTTCAGCCTGCGTGGGCACGATTACACCCCCGCTCCCATGGTGTACAACCTGATCCGCTACGGCTTTCGCCAGGCCAGCAACCTGGCCGGCATGGCCGACCTGCTCGCTGACCCACAACGGGAACTGCGCGACAGCCTGGACCTGCAAAGCATCATCAACGGCATTTTCGGTCAACTACTGGTCGAACAGAACAACCGCTATGCCCTGCCCATGACGCTGCTCCCCAAAGCGCCCCCGTCACCGGAGGCCGATACGCTGGTGATCTTCCTGCACGGGCTGTGCATGAATGAAGCTTGCTGGAATAGCCCCGCCGCTGATGCCTTCTGCCAATGGGCGCGCCAGAATCTCAACGCGGATATTCGCTACCTGCGCTACAACACCGGCCTGCATATTTCCGACAATGGCCGCAAGCTGGCCGGGCTGCTGGCCCACACGGCGCTGCCCGAGCGCGTGATCCTGATCGGCCATTCCATGGGCGGGCTGGTGGCACGCAGTGCCCTGCATCAAGGACGCGAGCGGGATGACAGCTGGGTCAACCGGGTCAGCCACCTGGCCTGCCTCGGCTCTCCCCATCAAGGCGCCCTGCTGGAACGATTTGGTAACGAAGCCAATCGCCTGCTGGGCCGCACGCCCTACTCCCGCCCCCTGATGCGCCTGGCCAACCTGCGCTCAGACGGCATCCGTGACCTGCGCTTTGGCTATGTGCTGGAAGACCAGTGGCGGGACCGCCCACTGGACGACCCGCGCCCCACCCGCAAGGTGCCCCTGGACCCACAGGTTCAGCAACTGTTTATCGCCGGCAGCGTCAGTGAGCCCAACCATGCCCAGCCCCGGGGCGACTGGCTGGTAACCACGGATAGCGCTTTGGCGGAGCATCTCTACCCGCAAGCGGACCATCTGACCCGGGAACTGTTTTACCAGATGGGCCACATGACCATGATCGAGGAAACCCGCACCTACGCACGGGTACAGCGGTGGCTGGACGAATCAGCCGCCACGTGAAAGTACGGCAAGACCAGCCAAAAACCGCAGTGCAGGCTTGCTATATTTTCCTGCTCTGCGCTTTCAGCGAGCCCGCCCGGGTCAGCCAGCGACCAGGACGGCGACAGCCAGCGCAAATAACGCCAGTGGAAGGATAATGATGCCATTGCGAATAGCGCGCTCGCGCCAGAGCGTCCAGCGATAGTAACGATGCATTGAAGTGCCCCCTGTTTTCCCCAAATAAACAGGCAGTATAGGGATGTCAAAACAATATCAAATCGCCCAAATGGGGTATATGCAACAATAGACCAGCAGGGCTTTACAGCGAGTGCAGCCAGAATTGCATGGCTTTGCGGCTGGGGGCAGTGTCGCCCACATCGGTCCAGTCGAAATGGGCCACAAGCTGGTTCTGCGGAAAGTAATCCCGGGCGCGCCAGAATGCATCCAGCGGCTGGTAATCCGCAGGGCGAGCGGGGTGCGACTCTTCCCGCGCTACTGCGCAAAAGGCGGTATGGCGAAACCCGAAATCCGCCGCATATTGCTCACGCAGGTCAAAGAACCGGTGGCCCACTCCCTCGCCCCGGTAGGGCTTGAGCAACACCGACTCCCCAAAATAGAACACCGAATCCAGCTCAGCCCCCAGTTGCCGAAACGGCGTCTGAAACGCTTCATCCGCCTCGCGCAAGGGCAGCGCCGTTGCCGCACCGACCAGCCGGTTATATTCCAGCGCCAGCACAAGCACGCTACGATCAGACTGGGCATAACGGTCCAGGTAACCGCGCTCGTATTCCAGATCGCCGTCATAGAGGTAGGGGTAATCCCGGAACACCTCAATACGCAATTGCGCCAGTGCATCCAGCCAGGGTTCGACGGCAATACCGGTAACCGGACGAATTTCCACTGCGGACATGGGCGCTCCTGAATGTCTACGACAAGGAGTCACATGAATACCACGTCCAAGAGACAGCTACGAGCCTCTAGCTTCCAGGCTCGTAGCTCGTAGCTAGATCTCACCCCGGCCAGGCAAGAATAAGCCCGGTGCACCAGAGCACCATAAACACCGCCTGGCGGAAACGCTCTTCATTCACCCGGTGATGCAGCCATTCACCCAGCAGTATCGCCGCAATAACCACGGGCACCAGCAGCCCAATACGTGGCGCCGCCGGCAGCAGGGTGCCGTCGATCAGGAACACGACAGTGAGCAAGCTGTTCAGCGACAGCCAGACCAGAATCAGGGTGGCGCGGAAGGCTTTCTTTTCCAGTGACAGGCCGCTCAGGGCATACACCAGCAGCGGCCCACCGGAGGCAAACAGGCCATGGGTGATCCCGGCCAGAAACATCCAGCAGCGCGACCACCAGCTACCATGGGGCGCCACCTTGATGCCCTTCCACATGCGCCACAGCTCACGGCTACTGAACCACACCACCAGCAACCCGAAACCATTTTTCAGCAACTGATCGCCCATCCACGGACGCAAGCCATACCCCGTCAGTGTACCCAGCACCATCAACGGCAAAATCAGCCGCCACAAGGTGGGCCAGTGAATATGCTGACGATGACGCCAGCTCAAGGTCGCACTCATGACAATATTCAGCGGCACCAATACCGGCAGAATCTCCGGGATTGGCAGAAACAACGCCCCCAGGGAAAGGGCAATCACGATACTGCCGAAACCGGTCATGGCTTCGGTGGTAAAAGCAAAGAATATGAACAACCCCAGCAACAGCCAGGGCAAGGTCATCAGGTCCGTCACGGGGGCTCCTACTGGTTCAATTCGCTGGCGAATTTACGCTGCATCATGCGCTGATAAAGGTCCGGGAGCAGCCGCCAGAGCAAGCTGGCGAACCAGGTGAAGCGATCCGGGAACAAACGTTTCTTCTTCTTTGCGTAAGCGTCAAACACCAATTCAGCCATCCATTCCGGGCTGCGCATATCGCCTACCATGGAGCGTTTATGGCTGGCCGGGCGTCCATCATGCCCCAGGGCGTTGGTTTCAATCGGGGTATCCAGAAAGCTCGGGTACGCCATCAGAATATGGACGCCATCACGGGCCACTTCGCCGCGCAACACTTCAAAAAACTGGCTCAAGGCACTTTTCGCACTGCAGTAACCCGCACGGCCCAACACCGGCATCCAGCCCGCCATGGAACCAATATTGATAATGCCGCCACGGCTTTTTTTCAGCAGCGGCAAGAAGCCAATCGCCAACTCCACCGGTGCCTGCCAATCCACCGCCATGACTTTACGAAAGACCGCCATGCGGGTTTTTTCCGCCAGCGACCGGTGGGTAATGCCCGCGTTGTTGACCAGAATATCCAACGAGGGCTCGTTATCCTGCACCCAATTCACCAACGCCTGCACGGCATCGCCATCGGTGACGTCCAGATCCCGAAAGGTGACGCGGGCAGGATCTTCAGCGGCCAGCGTATCGGCGCGTGATGCCAGCAACGCAGCATTCATGTCCACCAGGATCACCCGGTGACCCAACACAAACGCCTGCCGGCTCAAGGCCCACCCCAGACCGGAAGCCGCCCCGGTAATCAGTACCGTTTTCATAACTGCCCCCGCTGCCGGGCCGCTGCCATGAAAAAGCGGAAGACCTGCTCGGAAGTCTTGCGGGGAATATAGCCAAACTCTTCTTTCAGCCGGCGATTACTGAGCACCGGCCGGTAGCGCAGAAAATTCACCTGCGCCGGCACATACTGGGTCAACCGCAGTCGATTCCCGATCCATAACCCGCTGCGAATCAGCCAGGCCGGCACATGAATCACCGGCTTGCCCAACAAGTCGCCCAGCGCATCAATGGACAGGGCGCCATCTCCAGCCAGATTGAAGCAACCGCTACGATCCTGATTGACTCCCTGCTCGATAATACCCACCACATCCTGATCCCAGATAAAAACAAACGGCGACGGCGAACCGGCCACGGCCAGCAACCGTTCCCCCTCGAAAAGACGGGTAATCAGGTTACGAGTGTCCGCGCCCAGTACGGTGCCGGGGCGCAGCACCAGCTGCTTCAGGGCGGGATACTTTTCCCGGTAATCCGCCAGCAACTCTTCCACCTGGCGCTTGTGATCCGAATAGGGAAATTCCGGATTACCCCGCAAGGGATCCTGCTCATCCAGCCAGGCCGGGTTATCGGCATAATAGCCGTAGGCCGCTCCGGAACTGGTCACCACCAATTGCGTCGCACCGCTGGCCACACAGGCATCCAGCACATTGCGCGTGCCATTTACATCAATATCAAAATCACGTGCACGGTCACCGGAATCTTCCAGCACCGCGGCCAGATGCACCACCTGATGAATGCCATGTTCTTTCATCAGCAGGGCAAGCTTCGCATCACGAATATCCATTTGATAAAACGGGAAATCCGCACTTTCATCCTCGCGGATATCCACGCCCACCACGTAATGATGTTGCTGCAACTGCCGGGCCAGCTGGCTACCAATATAGCCAGCGGCGCCGGTGATCAGAATGCGTCGCGACATGTGTCCTCCTGCGCCGGGCTTCGTGACCACCACCAGGCCAGCAACAAGCCACTGATCAGGTGCCAGACACCCCAGAATGCAGCGATCAAAATCATTTCACTGGCGTCCGGGAAGAAGGTAAACAGAATGGCCAACCCGAGGCCGGAGTTCTGAATACCCACCTCCATGGTGATGGCACGCCGATCTCCCCGGGGGAGCCCGGTAATCATGCCGGCCATGGCCCCCAACCCCAGCGCCAGAAAGTTCTGCAGCACCACCAGCCCGACAATACGGTTCGCCGTGGCCAGAAACACATCCATGTTATTGCCGAACGCCACACCCACGAACAGCAACAACACCAGCAAGGTGACATAACGCATGGGCTTCTGGGCTTTTTCCGCAAATACCGGAAACGCCTTGCCCATCAACATGCCCACCAACAGCGGCAGCCCCAGCACCAGCGCCACCAGAACCAGGATGTTCATGCTGTCCATCTGGATGTCGGTGAGGATGGGTCGGGTAATCGGGTTCAGCCAGCCATAAAGTGAAAAGTTGAACGGCGTCATAACAATCGCCACCACGCTGGACACCGCTGTCATGCTCACCGACACGGCCACATTGGCTCGCCCGAGCCAGGTCATGATGTTGGAAAACGAACCGCCGGGACACGACGCTACCAGTATCATCCCCAGTGCCAGTTCCGGATCGACTTCGAAATACCAGGTGGTGACACAGGTGGCCGCCGGCAACAGTACAAACTGGGCAAGCAGGCCAACGATGGGAGCATCCGGTCGCTTCAGCACACGCCGGAAATCATCACCGGTAAGCGACAGGGAAACACCAAACATCATGAACGCCAGGATGACGTTCAGGATCAGCAGATTTTCACTTCCGAAGTGTATTTCCATCTCACACCTCCGTCTTCAATTTTTTCAGTTCGGCAATGTGAGTGTTGACCGCCTTGCGATAGCAGTCCTTGTTGACGTAATACGCCATGCGCGCCAGTTTCAGATAGGCGTAACCGCCATCCAGATTTTTTTCCGCCTCCTTGCGCACGGTTTCTTCCAGGGCTTTTGCGGCGGGCGCCCCCTGCTGGCTGGCACGGATATACAGCGCCACCATTTCGGCCTGCTCATTACGCCCTTCCCAACCCAGACCCGCAGCCTCCACCATGCCCATCATGAACAGGTTACGGTGCACCGGATTGAACACATTCAGATAAAGCTGCGGGGCATCACTGTTGTTCCAGTTCAGCTCGGCCGGGTCGATGAAGGGATAGTCCAGCTTGTAACCGGTACCCATGAGAATCAGGTCATACTCCCGTGATTGCCCATCGGCAAAGGTCACGGTCTTACCTGAAACGGCAGAGATATCCCCCCGCGGCGCAATGTCGCCGTGGCCAATATGATGCAGCACCAGCGAGTTGATCACCGGGTGGGACTCATACAGCTTGTAATCCGGGTCCGGCAAACCGTAGTCGCTGGGCTTGCCGATGATCATGCGGATCAGGCGATCATCCACCTTTTGCTTGAGCGCGCGGGGCAACTTGATTTTGCCGCCAATGGAATCGGTGGCCTTGCCGCCAATAAACTTGGGCAGGAAGTAATAACCCCGGCGTACGGACATATCCACACTGGCCGCCCGGTGCACCGCATCCACGGCGATATCACAGGCCGAATTACCGCAACCCACCACCAGCACCCGCTTGTCATCGAAACGGGACGGATGGCGGTACTCACAGGAATGCATCAATTCGCCATCAAAGCGACCCGGCAGGTTGGGCAGATTCGGCGTATGCAAGGTACCGTTGGCAATCAGCACACCGGAAAAGCGGCGGCACTGTTGTTCTCCGTTAACCTCGGTGGTCACCAGCCATTCGTCACCATCACGCAACACCTGGACCACCCGGGTGGAAAACTCGTAGTGCTCATACAGACCGAAATGGGCGGCATACTGCTGGAAGTAACGCTTCATTTCGCGGTGATGGGGGTATGTTGCCACCTCATCGGCCATGGGGAATTCCCGGAACTCGGTCATCGCCTTCGACGAGATCAGGTGGGCCGACTCATACATGGTGCTGTGCGGGTTATCGATATCCCACAGGCCACCCACATCGGTATTCAGGTCAAAACCGACAAAAGGAATACCGTATTTCTTCAGGTTTCTGGCCGTGGCCAGCCCCATGGGGCCGGCCCCTATCACTGCGTACATAGCTATCCCGTTTTATTGTGTCTTTTTTATTCGGTCACCGGTGCCCCACAAGCGAAGCGGAGCACAGAGTTTGGTATGCTTGCTACTCTAGGGTCGGCCAGCAATAGACACACGGCTATTTCAGGACTTTGTCACGGTTAATTCGGGACCTCACTCACACCCATGTCGCATACCCCCACCGTCACGGTACGCTTTACCCAGGCCATCAGTCAGGCCGCAGAGCAGTTGGGATTCTCCCTGCCTGCGCCCCTGAAGAACGCCTTTGCCGAGCAGGAAAGGGTGAGCCTGGAGTTGCAGGGGGAGATCTGGGAAACCTTTTGCCAGCAGGCAGACGATCCGCTGATTGGCATCCAGTTCGGCCAGGCCATACAGGTAGGGCATCTGGACACCGTTGGCATGGTGCTGATGAGTTGCGATACCGTGGCCGAAGCGCTGGACTCGCTGATGGATTATTACCCCATCGTCGGAGAGGGTGGCGCGTTCGAATACGCCGTGGCTGGCGATGTGTGCGAAATTCGTTACCAGCCGCAGTACACCACCCGCCAGTCCGAACGGGTGGAAGCCGCGCTGGCCTCCTTGCTGCAGCTCACCCGCTGGTCCACCGGTGAGCAGGTCCACGCCGACAGCATTACCTTTGTCCACCCGGCACTGGATACCCCGGCGCGCTATGAAGCGCTACTGGGCGTGCCCATGGCCTTTTCCGCTCCCCATAATGCCTTGCGCATTCCCGCCTCTGCGCTATCGCTGCCACTCATTTATGCCAACCCGGCCCTGTGCCAGCACTTGCGCACCCTGGCCGACCAGCTGCTGGAGCAACTGGGGAGTCAGTCGTTGAGTGTGAGTGTGCGCGACCTGCTGCGCCAGAACCCCCGTTGGGGCAAGGAAAAAGTGGCCGAGCAACTGGCCATGAGCGGCCGCCACCTGATCCGCAAACTCAGCGAAGAAGGCACCAGCTTCAAGCTGCTGCGCGATTCACTGCTGCAGGGCATGGCAGAACAGTCGCTGAAGGAAGGGTTAAAACTCTTTGATATTGCCGACAAACTGGGCTTTTCCGATGAAAGCGCCTTTGCCAAAGCCTTCAAACGCTGGACCGGCATGACGCCGGCCCAGTTTCGTGCACAAATTTAAACGGCCAACAGCGCCTGTTCGATGTCTGCCAGGATATCGTCCACATGCTCGATACCAATGGACAGACGCACCAGGTCTGCGCTGACACCCGCCTTTTTCAGCTCTTCATCATTCAACTGTCGGTGCGTGGTCGTGGCCGGGTGACACGCCAGCGACTTGGCATCGCCAATGTTCACCAACCGCTTGACCAATTCCAACGCATCAATAAAACGCGCTCCCGCCTCACGGCCACCTTCCACACCAAAACTGAGAATGGACGAGGGCACGCCGCCATCCATGTATTGCTGCGCCAACGCATAATCCTTGTCGGTTTCCAGCCCGGCAAAATTGACCCAGCTTACCTTGGCATGATCGCGCAGGTATGACGCCACTTTCATGGCATTCTCGCAATGGCGCTCCATGCGCAGGCTCAAGGTTTCAATGCCCTGCATAATCAGAAACGCATTCATCGGCGACAACGCGGCGCCCATATTGCGCAAGGGCACAACCCGGGCACGACCGATGAACGCGGCCTCACCCATGGCTTCCACGTACACCACACCGTGATAGCTGGGGTCCGGCTCATTGAACTGCGGAAAGCGCGGGTTGCCTTTCCAGGGGAATTTGCCGGAATCCACGATGGCACCGGCAATGGTCGTGCCGTGGCCGCCCATATACTTGGTCAGCGAGTGCACCACGATATCGGCACCGTGTTCAAAAGGCCGGCACAATGCGGGGGTTGCCACCGTATTATCCACCACCAGCGGCACACCCGCGTCATGGGCGACCTTGGCCAAGGCTCCCATGTCTACCACGTTGCCCGCCGGGTTACCGATGGATTCGCAGAATACCATCCTGGTTTTTTCATCAATGGCATCCGCAATCGCCTGGGGATTACGGCCATCGGCCATGCGCACCTCAATGCCCTGATTCGGCAAGGTATGCGCGAACAAGTTATAGGTACCGCCATAAAGCTGACTGGTGGAAACAATATTGTCCCCGGCCTTCGCCAGTGTCTGGATCGTCGCGGTGATCGCCGCCATACCTGACGCCATGGCCAACGCACCAATGCCGCCCTCCAGTTGCGCAACACGCTCTTCCAGCACCCCATTTGTCGGGTTCATGATGCGACTGTAAATATTCCCCGGCACTTTCAGATCGAACAGATCGGCACCATGCTGGGTATCGTCAAAGTAGTAGCTGGTGGTCTGGTACATGGGCACAGCCACCGCATGGGTCTGCGGATCACCGGCAAAACCGCCATGAATGGCTATTGTTTCTCTTTTCATCATTCCCTGCCTCACATCAAATTGTCGCTTGGCGACACACACGCAAAAAGGCCGCCAAACGGCGGCCTGAAAAAATCGTTCACTCTATTTAATCGGGGGTTCGTTCCAGAAATCAAACTGTTTGGGCACATCCGCCAGTGAGGTCTCAAAACGCGGATCGCGTTTTTCCAGAAAAGCGGTGAAACCATCCTTGCCGTCCCAGAACTCGTTGGACCAGTAAATCATTTTCGATTCCACCACATGGGCTTCCGCCGGATGGGAGAAATTGGGGTTGCGCCACAACATCTGCTTGGCCAGCGCCACGGCCACCGGGGAGCTTTTGGCAATCAGTTTGCGGGCAATACAGCGCGCCACGTCCAGCACTTCACCCTTGTCATGCACACTGTGGAACAGGCCAGCCTTCTCGCCTTCTTCGGCCATGAAAATGTCGCCACTGATTACCCACTCCAGCGCCTTCTGAATACCCACCACTCGGGGCAGGAACCAGGAGGAACAGGCCTCCGGGGTAATCCCCCGCTGGGTAAAGACAAACCCGATCTTGCTGTTGGCCGCCACCAGACGGATATCCATGGGCAGGGTCATGGTGATACCCACACCCACCGCAGCGCCATTGATGGCCGCAATCACCGGTTTGCGACAGTTATAAATCGCCAACGACAGTTCACCACCGGAATCGCGAATGGTTTCCAGCGGCGGATCCATCCCCTCCGCATCGTCATAACCGAACAGGTGACCGCCATCTTCCGGCTGCATTTCCATGCCGGCACAAAACACCTTGCCCGCGCCGGTAACAATCACCGCGCGGATGTCATCGTTGCGGTCCGCTTCTGCCAGCGCATGCACCACTTCGTCTTTCATCCGCAGGGTAAAGGCATTGAGGCGGTCGGGGCGGTTGAGGGTAATGGTCAGAATCTGCTCGGCCAGATCGGTCTTGATGTCCTGATAATCCATGGTCACTCCACAGGGGTTGTGCGGTTTTCAGCAGGTATCGACAGAGGCACTACCTGCACCGTTTGACCCCGAGCATACCCCGACGGCAAGGCGTCGAACATGGCACGAAGTGTCCGGTTGAGATGAGGCTGATCGTAAAAGCCGGCGAGCACCGCCAGCTCGGTAAAATTCATCCCGCTCTGCCAGAGCGACAGGGCCCGTTGGCACTTGAGATGCAGCTGGTAACGCTTCAACGTCACCCCCATCTGCTCCCGGAAAAGGTGACGAAATCGGGATTCGGACAGCCCGGCCTGCTGCGCCAGATGGGTCATGGTGGGCACCGGCTCCGGCGCATCACGCAGCCAGGCACAGCTGGCGGCAATGCGCGCATCCAGCGGCGACGGAGAGGCCAGCTGCCGCAGTTGCTGCACAAACGTCACCACCCCGGTTTCGGGCTGAGCCGCCCGCGATAAATCACGCAAGGTATCGCTGAGCCACTGCTGGTGCGCCGCCGACAACGGCTGCTGCAGGGCCAGGGATCGCCAGGCCGGCTCGTCCGGGTCGAGATGCAGAATAGCCACCGGGCCATCGCTGTGCAGACTTTGCTGACACTCCGGGGGCACCAGAACGGCCCGGGCACAAAGCACCCGGCCGTCACGGGTGACCCGGATATCCTTTTCCAGCCCGACCAGTAACGACGCCGCCACATGCTGGTGGGGCTGGTTGTGCAGCGAGGAAAGCGCCATCAGCCAACCGCCCCGCCAGAGAAACAGCGGGGTCAGCAGACGAGGATGGGAAGCCGGCGACGATTGGGACATGCCGGAAATAGTGCCCGCCCGGGGCCGGGCAGGCAACGTTCATCAGCGCCTGATCAATTCACCACACCGGAGCGGCGCAGCCCCAGCTTGTGGGCCAGCTCGATGCTGACGAACATGGGGCCGACCAGCAGAAACACCAGATCATCCACAAACGACGGCTTTTTGCCCTCTACCTTGTGGCCCCACACTTGTACGGCCCAGGCCAGCAACCACAAGGCCGCCGCACTCCAGCCCAGCGACAGGGCGCTGCGATCCACCGCCACCACGGCGGCAAGGGACAGGGCCAGCCACACCCCCATCAACGCCGTCATACCCACGGACATACGCAGATAGAACGGCATGCAGATCGCGGCCAGCAAGGTGCCACCGTTGACCCAGTACGCCAGGCTGCCGTCCAGCCCCAGCCAGTGCCCCAGCGGTATCAGCCAGAACAGCCCCAAGGTGGACACAAAAATGGCCGGCACACAGAGGATGTGTACCCATTGATTGACCGGATTGCGGTGGCTATCGCCATAGTCCGCCAGAAAGGTATTGAGATCACGCATGGACAGCTCTCCCGAGTTGTTGTTTTGAGCTGCCACACAGCTTAGCCGCAGCTCACACCCGGAAATTGTACGAAGGGGTTATCCCGCGCGGTGGCCCCTGGGAAGCAGGCAGACGAGACTGTCAGTCGCAGCCCCGGCGGCTGTCCTTCAGCGCGCGCAGCACCTGCTCGCGGGTCAGCAGGCCAGTCAGGATGCCCTGGGCATCCACCACCGGGTAGATCTTGGGTTTTTCCGTGACCATCAGCTCCGCCACGTTCACCGCCGAATCGTCTTCTTTCACCGTCAGCGGCTGATCGTGCATGAAGTCTTCCACCACCAGCGACCCTTCACAGTGATAACTGGAAATCAGCAGCTTGCGCAGGCAATCCTGTTCGGAGACAAACCCCACCACCTTGTTCTGGCTATCCACCACCGGCAGCCCGGTGAACTTGTGCTGCAACAGCGCGTCCACCACTTCGGTCAGCTCGGTGCCGGTCTTGATTGCCATGGGGTGCTTTGCCATCAGGGCACGTACCGTCATCTCTTGCATGTCGCTCTCCTTCTGCCAGCCCGGCCACTACCGGAACAGTCCAGATTCATGGTTTTGACTATAGCACCCCCCGAGGAGCCTCTGCCTGCGGTTCTTGCCCATCCCAACGATCAATTCCTGCAATCGCTATACAATGCAGGCATCGCCTTCCTACAATGGCTCCCAAGACAACAAGAAGCCTGACCGCAGGCCCACATGGAGCAGAGGAACAGCGAATGGTATCGCCCCGCGTCTGGCTGGCTTTCGGGCTATTGGCCCTGTTGGTTATCTCCCCGCTGCAAGCCGCAGAAAATGCGGCCTGCGATGCGGCAGAGCTGACACTGGCCCAGCTGAAACAGCAGCGTCAGCAACTGCGTACGGACCGCTACACCCTGCAATCCATTTTCGATGGCGACGTCCCCACCCCACACCAGCTCAACACCCTGCTGGGGCGCCCCCTGAACCAGCGGCCGTTACTGCCCCTGATCGAGCCGCAACCCCTTGCTGTGGTCGACAGCAAATGTCCGGCCCTGCAGAACGATATCGACACCCTGACCCAACAGGTCAACACGCTGGAGCAATCGCTCTACACCTTGCGACAAGCGTTTTTCGGTCTCAACTTCCCCCAGCGCCAGGCCTTTCTGAACCTGGCAACGCACCATACAAAACTGCAGACACTGGCCGATAGCCCGGAGACGGATCCCTCCATTCACCAGGCGAGCCAGGTACTGCAGCGGCACATTCAGCAGGTGTGGGCGGTGCTGGGCCAGCTACAGAGCGCCCCCGCAGAGGCCCTGCAAACACTGGATGAATTGTGGCTGCAACTACCCGCATTGCGCGCCCCCAGTGGCGCCCGTTCCACCGCCTGGCGCAGCCTGCTCAAGACACGGCTGGATATTCAGAAAGACGTCCGCGCGCTGCGCTCGGAACTGTGGGAAAACCGCCCGCTGCTGGAGCAGATCAACAACCTGGGCGGCCTTGGCCAGGCCCCACTGCTGTTACAGCACGAAAGCCAGCGCATCGGCCTGCGCGTGCTCGATATTGTTTCGTTGATGCGCTACGACCTGAATGGCCCTATCCGCAACGGCGGCTTCATGCCGGTGGTACAAAATATCCTGGCGCTAATTCTCGGGGTGGTGGGCTTCTGGTTACTGATTCATCTTGCCCAGCGCACCCGCCGCTGGGCCCTGTCACTGCATGACCGGGTGGTGCAACTCAGTGGCGAGCGCCGCTGGCTACTCAATGCCAGTCGACTGATCAGCGGGCTGGCGCCGATTCTGCCGTGGATTTTGATCTGGCTGGTACTGGGGCGCCTGGACCCGTTGCTGGACACCCCCTCCAGCAAGATTCTGTTATGGCTGCTACCACTGGCGCAGCTGTATGTGATCTACGGCCTGCTGTGCCTGATTGGCGAATGGCTGGTCATGCGCGTTGCGCAAAGCGCCAATGCCTACCTGGGCGGCGGACAGACCCAACAGGTAACACGCCACGCCCGTAATCTGGCGCGCTGGATGATTGTCCCCTGGGTGCCAGTCATTGTGGTCTGGGAAAGCCTGGGGCCATCGCTGATGTACTACCTGTTTTTCGGGGTTCTGCTGGTAGCCATTTACTGGGGGCTGGGGCGGTTACTGGCATTGCGTCACCAGGACTATCAGGTCTGCCTGCAAACCCTGATGCCCTCGCGGCTGGACCCGCTGATTACTCGCCTGTTGCATCCCCGGCTCTTCTGGCTGTTTGCGCCGATGATGCTGCCCATCGCCCTGATCAGCTTTCTGGTCGGCTTTGTGGACCGGGTGCTGGCTGACTTCGACTGGTACATGCGCCTCAAGGCCCGCTGGTTCCGGTTCCGTGCCACGGTGGCCACCGACGAAGACGAGGCTAATGATGCTGAACAACCGGCAGCGCAGTCCTACGAGCGCTGGTTTGCCTCCGCCCTGCCGGACGATGCGAGCAAAACCCCGTTTATCGATACCGGGCTGGTGGCGGCCATGGAGAAAAGCATCCAGCGCTGGCACGAAGACAAGACCGATGAGAACGCACTGGTCGTGGCCGGCGAGAAAGGCTGCGGCAAAAGCGTTTCGCTGGGCAAACTCAACGCGGTGCTGGAGAAAAGCTGTGAATCCCTGCAGACCCTGCACCTGAAAGTGCCTGCGAAAACCTGCACACCGGAAGCCATTCACCGGTTAATTGGCGATGCGCTGGGCTCGGATCTGGTCAACGACGGCCCTGCCGCTCTGGTCAAGGAAGACGAACACCGCCAACCCACGCTGGTGGTTCTGGATGAAGCACAGAACTTTTTCCTGGCCCAGCTGGGCGGACTGGAAGGCTGGCGCACGGTACTGAATCTGGTCAATGCGCGGCTGGACAATGTGTTCTGGGTACTGCTGATCAACAACCAGAGCTGGGCCTACCTGTGTAACGTCTTCGGCCGCGAATACCAGTTCCGCAATGTGATCCGGGTAAAACACTGGGGCCAGACCGACATTCGCTCACTGATCCTTAGCCGCAACCACCTGAGCAACTTCCAGCTACGCTACGACGAAGTGTTGCTGTCCTCGCGTGGGCCGGAGGCCGGCAATCTGCGTAACGCGGAACAACGCTATTTCAGCCTGCTGTGGGACGCCAGCCGCGGTAACCCCATGGTGGCATTACGGCTGTTCCTGACCTCAGTCAAAGTGAAAGGCCGACAAGTCACCGTGGGGCTGCCCAATCCTCCTTCTGCCAGCCTGCTCGACGGCATGGGCGATAACTCCCTGTTTGTGTACGCGGCCATTGCCACCCACGAAAACCTGACCAGCCACGAAATCACTGCGGTCACCCATTTGCCAGAGAACATCGTGCGCTACGCCCTGAAAGGCGGCTTTGATGCCGGCTTTCTGCACAAGGATGAAGACAGCCGCTACCGCCTGGTGCCCCTGTGGTACCAGCAGGTGATCAGTTACCTGACACGGAAGAACCTGCTCAATGAATGATGGAAATATCGTCAACGACCTGACCGTCGTGGTGGAACTGTTCAATGTCTACGCCTTGATGCTGCTGTTTATCGGCGGCCTGGTGCTGTGGGCACTGAACTGGGGCATCAGCAAGGCAAGCCAGAAAATCACCGAGAAAATGCCCACCCGGCGCTTCCTGATTCTGCAGATCACGACCCTGATCGGTTTTGTGCTCTACACCGTCGGCGCCATCGCGCTGGTGATCGGGGTGCTGCAACCCCCCAAGGAGTTCATGCTCGCCGCCGGGGGTTCCATCGCCGTGGCGCTGGGTTTTGCCCTGAAAGACATTGCCGCCTCGCTGGTGGCCGGCCTGCTCCTGCTGTTCGATCGCCCTTTCCGCGTGGGCGACCGGGTCAGCTTCGATAATGTCTACGGGGAAATTGTCTCCATCGGCCTGCGTACCGTGCGCCTGCAAACCCTGGACGACAACCTGGTCACCATCCCCAATTCACGCTTTATCACCGACGTGGTCGCTTCCGGCAATGCCGGCGAGCTGGACATGATGGTCGTCACCGATTTCCACGTCGCCCTGGATGCCAACATCGAACAGGCCCAGGCCATCGTGGAGGAAATCATCGTCACCAGCCGCTACGCCTACCTGAAAAAACCGGTCACCTTTGCCATTGAAGAAATCGAAGTGGGCTACCGGCTGGCGATTCGGCTGCGCGCCAAGGCCTATGTGCTGGATGTGCATTACGAGAAAGCATTTCAAAGCGATATCGTAGTGCGGGTCTCCAAACGCTTTACCGAAATGCAGGTGGCACGGCCCGCATAACCTGCCGGGCCGTTATTCCGTGTTCTTGTTGCCATTATCACTGGCGGGCTTGTCGGCCTCGCCGGACAGCACCTCTTCCAGCTCCTCACGGGGCATATAATCCAGATCCCAGTGGCTGGTGTAGGTTTCTTTCAAACGCCGCCGCCCCCGGTGCAAGGGCTCCGGGTCTTCATCACTGCCATGGGCTGCGTGATGCTCACCCAGTGCCGGCCCGGGCGCGCTGTCGCCCTCCGATTGCGGACGCTCCGTTTCCTGCGCCACCCCACGCCGTTGGCGCCAGGCGGCAAGCCATCGTTTCAGCCAGTGCATACTCTTTCCTCCGGCCGTTACTGTTCTGCCTACCCTATCATCCCGGCTTGCCATCCACTCGCGGGCGCGTCAGCACCGGCCCATAAAGCAGCAGGAAGCCGGCAAAGGCCAGGCTCCATAGCCCCGCAGACAGCCACACCCCGGACAACCAGGGCAACCAGCCCAGCGCCGTCAATACCCGTAAGCCACCCGCCGTCAGCACCAGCGCATACAGCAGGATTCCGCCGGGCGGCAGCGCCATGGCACGGCCGGTATGCCCCACCGCCACACGGGTCATGACGCCCATGATGGTGGTACCCATGGCGCCCGCCCCCAGGGCATGCAACCAACTGGTCGGCGCCACCCAATGCCACTGGGCCAGCGCCAGCAGTACAAGGCCCAGCACCACCCACACATGCCCCAGGTGCAGAATCCACAACAGCGGCTCATCGCGGATCTGCCAGGACGACCAACCCGCCAACCGCAACGACGCCATGAGCGCAGCCGCCAGCGCCAGCACTGCCAGCAGCGTCCCCTTGATATCGAGCGCCACCAGCACGGCCACCATCAGCGCCAGGCCCAAGCCCACCGGCGTCATCCAGGGGATAGTGCGCACCCGGGCACTGTCCCGGCCGCGAGCCTGTAGCCAGTTGCGTGTAAACGCCGGAGTAATACGCCCACCGATAATCAAGATCAGCACCGCCGCCAGCACCACCAGGGCATGCAAATAATGCGGCGACCCGGACAAATGAAACAACAGATCCAGCACCCAGCAGAACGCCAGCACCATCATCAGCACCAGCTGCCGATACTGGCGGGCATGCCAGATGCGGATACCTGCCAACCAGGCCAGCACGGGCATAAAGGCCAGATCGATCACACTGGCCGCCATGGGCCAGGTGCCAGCAAACGTCATTGCCAACCGGCCGGCCAGCCACAGCAACCACACCGCCAGTAACCGCCCGCCTGCCACCGGGCGCGCCCCGGTCCAGTTGCACACCGCCGTGAGCAGAAAACCGGCAATGGCCGCATTGAGAAAGCCCGCCAGCATTTCGTGCTGGTGCCACAGCATGGAGGGCAAAGCCAGATTATCCAGGCCTCCCCGGGTCAGCAGGAACACCCACAACGGCACCAGCACGGCTGCAATTAAGGCTGCGGAAAGAAAAAACAGACGAAACGGAAACGCAAACAGCGGCGCCTGCAATCCACGCGGGGACTGCCGGGCTTGCGCGTCGGGGGTATCGGATGTGGAATCTGACGGTGCCATCGGACTCTCCCTTCCGGAACAGACACCCTCGAATATACCCGGTTGCAGGCGAGCATGATGGTAATAACGCGGTAAAACTGACCGGGATCACGACCCGGCCAGTCAGGCGAGAATCAGGACAGCAATTGCGGGCGCTTCATCAGCCGCGCCAGTTTTTCCAGGCCCTGCTGTCGCAGGTGGGCACTATCACGCTTGGAAGGGTGAAAATCGCGTTTGTAATAGGCCAGGTAGGATTTGCCCAGCTTGCGCAGCCAGCCGGGGTTGCCCACCAGCCAGTTGAGCCCCTGGCGCACGGATTTCCAGTCAGTGGGGTCATCCATTTCAGCGCGCAACTGATTGTAATGCAGAATGGTAAACCCGATGAATTCCACCGTGGTAAATGCCATTTCCGACGTCCGCACCCAGTAGCTGTCCACTTGATCGCGGTACACATCAAAGGCCACGGATTTGTGTTCGCTTTCTTCCACCGCATGCCACAACCACAGCGGCACCATGCGCTCGTCCATGCCTTCGATAAATTCCGGATGTTCCAGAATCATTTCCGCCAGCATGGCGGTGAAATGCTCCAGCGCGCAGGTCTTGGCCAGTTGCCGCTCCGGCGACAACCACTTGGCCATGAATTTCAGGCCATCCTTCACATAGGCATCCACCTTGCCGGTGGGCACGCCCTTGGATTCCATAAACGCATTGAAGGCATCGTGTTCGTTGCCGTGATGCGCTTCCTGGCCGATAAACCCTTTCACCTGCTCACGCAGCAAGGGGTCGGTGAGGTTCTTCTGGAAATGGCGCACGGAACGGACGAAGAAGCGTTCACCTTCAGGAAAAGTGCAGGACAACGCCGTCAAGAGCATGGTCTTGAACTGGTCATTGTCGAACCAGTAACGGGGCATGGCCGGATCAAATTGAAAATCCATCTTGCGGGGCTGAATATCACTTTTATTCACTTTTTTCGGCGGCTGACGCTTGGCCGCTTGATCGCGTTGCCCTGTCGTTATTGTAGTGGCTGCATTGGCATTCATGGCGGTGTCCTCGTTGCTCATGAACACAGTATTTGTCAGTCACAACTGGCACACTAGTGCAGGTTGTGCCATTTTGCTGGCGCAACCTGCCCATGCCCGGCTCAATGGGATGAGGCCTGTGCGCGGGCGCCGGTTTACTGTGCCGTCACGCCATCCCGCCACGGCACGGGTCAAACCGCGCCGGTTTCCCGCCGGTACAACCGCGCATGAATATCGCCGCCGCTTTTTTCTTTCGACAATACCCAGTGTGCAGGCACCGCCGGCACCTCGCCCTGGCGGCGACTTTCCACATAGATAATCGCCCCGTCTGCCAGCAGTCCGTGGGCTTCCAGCGCCTCACAGGCCGGCGTCACCAAACCCAGATCGTAAGGCGGGTCGATAAAGACCAAATCAAACGGTTCCCGTTGCGCAGGCAGCCAACTCAAGGCATCGGCGCAATGCACCGTAATGCGCCCCTCGAACAGGGGCGTTAACTGACGGTTCAGGTCCGCGCTCCGGTCACGCTGCTTCTCCACCAACACCGCCTCCCGGGCACCCCGGCTCAGGGCTTCCGCCCCCAACGCACCGGAACCCGCGAACAGATCCAGCACCCGCAGTCCCGGCAACTCGAATTGCAACCAGTTGAACAGGGTTTCGCGCATACGATCCGAAGACGGGCGCAAATCACCACCGTGGTCCACAAAGTGCAGCCGATGGCCGCGCCGTTCACCACCGATAATCCGCACCTGGCCTTTCTGCGCCGCCCCTGCGCTGGCGACGGGGCGTTTACCTGAACGCTTACGGGGCACGATCGGCGGGCTCCTCGGCGGCGGCCGCGTCAGCGTCGCTATCGGCCGGACGAATCTGTGGCGCCTTGGGACCGATGCTGACGATGGCCAGGTTGTCCGGGGTCAGGTTGCGCTGGAACGCGGCCTGAATCTCCTCCGCCGTCACCGTGCGCACCTGCTGGTTGAACCACTGCAGGTAATCCAGCGGCAGGCCGTAGAAACCGATGGCGCCAAGCTGGCCGATGATGTCGCTGTTATCCGCCGTGCCCAGGGCAAAGCTGCCAAGAATACTGGCGCGGGTTTCTTCCAGCTGTTCCGCGGTGGGGCCGTCCTGCACAAACTGGTCGATCAGATCCAGGGTCAGGGTCAGCGCGTCGTCGGCATTGTCGTTACCCGTCTGCAGGCGCACCTGAAACGGGCCACCGGCGGCCATGGGTCCAAAGTGGCTGCTGATACCGTACACGTAGCCACGCTTCTGCCGCACTTCGTCGGTGAGAATGGAGGCAAAACCACCACCGCCGAGCACCTGATTGCCCACATACAAAGCCACATGGTCCGGGTTGCCCCGCCAGGTGGCCTGATTGCCGAGCAGGATATGGGTCTGGGCGGAGGGAAAGGTAATGTGCTGGCGTTGGCGCTCGGCGAGCGGCGCAGCCCGCTCCAGCGGCGGCGCCGCCTGACCTTCCGGCAACGCAGCGCTGATGTCCGCGGCAATTTTCTCCGCCTGGGCGCGGTCCAGATCACCCACCATGGCAATCACGGTGTTACCCGCCGCGTAGTAGGTGCGGTAGAAATCCTGCAGTTGATCACGGGCGATGGCCGGCAGACTCTCCAGGGTGCCATCACTGGGCTGGCCGTAGGGATGGCCGGCAAACACCGTGGCCTGAAACGCCTTGCTCACCTGCGGGCCGGGCACCTGGGTTTCCATGCGCAGCCCTTGCATCATCTGGGTACGAATTCGCGCCAGGGTGTCCTGCTCAAACGTCGGGCTGCCGATCACCTGATTGAACAGCGCCAATACCGGTTCACGGTACTGCGCCTCGGACAGGGTCCGCAGGCTGATCACCCCCATGTCCCGGTAGCTGGACGAGGAAAAGCTGGCGCCCTGATCTTCAAAGCCGCGGGCGATATCGTCCACGCTCATGCCATCGGCGCCTTCGCCCAGCAAGGCGCTGGTGAGTGACGCCAGGCCTGGGTGCGCGCCATCGCGGGCGGAGCCGGCATCACTGACCAGACGAATATCCAGCATGGGCAGCGCATCGCTGGCCACAAACAGGACTTTCGCCCCGTCCCCGGTTTGCCAGGACTGGATATCCAGCGCTGGCGCTTGCGGGTCGGTTGCTGCCACCTGCGCTTCGGTGCGGGGAAAAGACCCCGAAAAAGTCCCGGCACAGGCACTCAGCAGCGCGCCCAGAACGAGCAAACAGGCCAGTCGGAAAGCATTCATCTTCATGGTTGCGGCTCCGCTTGCGGTTGATCAGAGGTGGGCGCTTTCGGCTTCACCGTGCCCACGGTCAGGCGTTCTGGCACCAGCCATTGCTGTGCCACGCGCTGCACGTCTTCGGCGGTAACCGCCTCCAGGTTGTCGGCAAAACGGGCGGACAGGTCAATATCCAGCCCCAGCGTGCTCAGCATGCCCAGCTCCATGGCCTGGCCCATCACCGAGTCTTTTTCATACACCTGGCCCGCCAGCACCCCGGCCCGCACCCGCGCCATTTCCGCGTCGGTGGGCAGCGTGGTCTGCAGCCGTTCGATCTGCGCCAGCAGTGCTTTTTCCACTTGCTCCAGAGTCACGTCCGGGCTGGGAGCGGCGGTCAACGTGAAGGTACCATCGCCCCGCTGAATCCCGCTGTAGCTGGCACCGGCGCCGGCCACCAACCGTTCGCCACGCACCAGATCCGTTTCGATGCGCGCGCTCATGCCGCCATCGAGCACGCCTGCCAGCATGGTCAAGGCGTAGAAATCACTCTTGTCTTCCAGCGTGACCAGCGACGGCACGTTGTACATCATGTACAGGGAGGGCACTTTTACCGGCAGATTCAGCGCCAGACGGCGCTCACCGGCCGGCGGATTCACCGTCTGTTTGGGCCGTGGCGGGGTCTGCCCGGCCGGCAGATCGGCAAAGAATTTCTCCACCAGAGGCTCCACCTGCTCGCGGGTGACATCCCCGGCAATCACCAGGGTGGCGTTGCCCGGCACATAGAACCGCTGGTACCAGCTACGCGCCTGCTCCGGCTGCAGCTGGGCCAGCAACGAGCGCCAGCCAATAATCGGGTGGGCATAGCCAGTCCCCGGACGGGCCACGGCCTGGAATTTTTCCCAGGCCAGCGCATTGGGGTTATCGTCCGTGCGCATGCGCCGCTCTTCCATCACCACGTCCAGCTCGCGGGCAAATTCCGCGTCGTCAATGTCCAGGTGCCCCAAGCGTTCCGCCTCCAGCTCCAGCGCCAACGGCAGGCGCGACACTTCGTATTGCTGGAAGTAAGCGGTGTAGTCATAACTGGTAAAGGCGTTATCGCTGCCCCCGTAGCGGGACACCAGCCTGGAAAAATCGCCGGGGCCCAACTTCTCGGTGCCCTTGAACATCATGTGTTCCAACACGTGGGCCAGCCCGGTCTCAAAAGGGGCTTCATCAATGCTGCCCGCCTTGAACCACACCATCACGGTGACCACCGGTGCGCGGTGATCTTCACGGACCAGCACTTTCAGGCCGTTATCCAGCGTAAAGGCATGGGTCGGCAGCGCCGCCTGGGCAGTCAGCGACCACAGACCCAGCGCCAATACCGTTATCAGTCTTTTCATGAAATACCTCTATTGGGGGCACACCTGTGTTGAGAACCACAAACCCGAAGCTGCTCCCCTCTCCCCATAATGGTAGGATAGCGGCGCGTTCGCCCCCGCGAACGGCAACTCTGCAAGCAGGTCCTTTTTTTCTCCGGCATAGCATACCGGGTTATCGCCCTGCTCTTGCAGCCTCATTGCAAAAGAAGGGTCACCCTTCTTGATTGGATACGACTGATCATGAGCGACGAAGTTTCCCGCGACGACAACAACCGCCCGCAACCGGACGAAAAACCGGAAGAAAAGAAGACCGGTTTCTGGAAGCGCATGTTTACCGGTGTGGATGCCGACGAGGCACCCACCGCAGCGCCCGAGCCCGCGGCAGAAAGCGCTCCGGCACCCGCTGAGCCTGCCACACCGCCACCAGCAGCAGCGCCGGAGCCCATACCTTCTGCGCCAGCCGCCCCCGAGGAAAGCCCTCAGGATGAGGACAGCGACGGCGGTTTCTGGACCCGCATGAAGCAGGGCATGAGCAAGACCCGCAAGGGACTGGGCAAGGGCCTGGCCGACCTGCTGGTGGGCGCCAAGGAAATCGACGACGAGATCTTCGAGGAAATCGAAACCCAGCTGCTGGTGGCGGATGTGGGCGTGGAAGCCACCGACGTGATCGTTCAGGCCCTCACCGACCAGGTAACCCGCGAAGAACTGGTAGACGCCGACGCCCTGTACGAATCCCTGCAAAACGAACTGCGCAAGCTGCTGGTTCCGGTGGACCAGCCCATGCAGATCGACGGCAGCAAAAAGCCCTACGTGATCCTGATGGTGGGTGTGAACGGGGTCGGCAAGACCACCACCATCGGCAAGCTGGCCTGCCGCTTCAAGGCCGAAGGCAAGAGCGTGATGCTGGCCGCCGGTGACACCTTCCGGGCGGCCGCCGTGGAGCAGCTGCAGGTATGGGGCGAGCGTAACGACATCCCCGTGGTGGCCCAGCACACCGGCGCCGATTCTGCTTCCGTGGTCTATGACGCGGTGCAAGCCGCCCAGTCTCGCGGCGCCGACATCCTCATCGCCGATACCGCCGGGCGCCTGCATACCCGCGGCAACCTGATGGAAGAACTCACCAAGGTCACCCGGGTGATGAAGAAGCTGATCCCGGATGCCCCCCACGAGGTATTGCTGGTACTCGATGCAGGCACCGGCCAGAATGCCATCAACCAGGCAGAACAGTTCCGTGATGCCGCCGGCGTGACCGGGTTGGCACTCACCAAGCTCGACGGCACCGCCAAAGGCGGTATCCTGTTTGCCTTGGCCAAACGCACTGGCCTGCCGATTCGTTTTATCGGCGTCGGGGAACGACTGGAAGACCTGCGCCCCTTCCATGCGGAAGAGTTTGTGCAGGCACTGTTTGAAGATGTGACCGGTTAAGCGCCGCACGCCCCAGGCTTCACGCAACCCGCCGCGTGCAAGCCTGCTGCGTGTTACGTGAAGCGGTCGAGCCTAAGCGAGACACCATGATTCAGTTTGACCGGGTCAGCAAACGCTACCCGAACGGGAAAGACGCGCTCAGCAAAGTGGGGTTCACACTCCCCGCCGGGCAGTTGACGTTTCTCACCGGTCACTCCGGGGCGGGCAAGTCCACCCTGTTGAAACTGATCATGATGATCGAACGCCCTACACAGGGGCAGGTGCTGATTGATAACCAGAACCTGAACGGTTTCAGTAATCGCCACATCCCCCTGCTGCGTCGCAAGATCGGCATGGTCCACCAGAACCACCAACTGCTGTTCGACCGCAGTGTCTTTGATAACGTGGCCCTGCCGTTGATCATCGCCGGCTATGCCCGTGCCGACATCGGCAAACGGGTGCGCGCCGCCCTGGACAAGGTGGGCCTGCTGGACAAGGAAAAGCTCAACCCGATCATGCTCTCCGGCGGCGAACAGCAACGCGTGGGCATCGCCCGGGCAGTGGTCAACAAGCCTCCGCTGCTGCTGGCCGATGAGCCCACCGGCAACCTGGACCCGGCCCTGTCCGAAGAGATCATGGATCTGTTCAAGGATTTCGCCCGGGTCGGCGTGGCGGTCTTGATCGCCACCCACGACCTGAGCCTGATCGCCCGCTACAACCACCGCCTGCTGACCTTGCGCGAAGGCCGCCTGATCCATGACGGCGACGAATCGGGAGAGGCCCATGGCGCCTAACAACACCAACAAGGGCAAAGGCAACCGGGGCGCCCGCAGCGCCACCCCGGTCAAACCCGGCCGCCAGAAAACGGAACGGCCACGTCGGGTGGCCGGCGCTCACAGCGCCCAGACCTCCCTGAGAGACCGTTTTATCAGCTGGCGCCAGCACCATCGCGACTCCCTGCGCGACGCCCTGCAACGCCTCAATGCCGCCCGCGCCAGCAGCGCCATGACCATTCTGGTCATCGCCATCGCCCTGGCCCTGCCCGCCGGGTTGGCCGTGCTGCTGGACAATGCCCGCGCCATCACCCGGGGCTGGGACGGCAATGCCCACCTGTCCGTGTTCCTGGACATGGATATTAGCGAGGCCCGCCAGCGGGCGCTGGCCGAGGAATGGCAAGGCACCGAAAATATCACCCGCACCGAGGTGATTACCCGCGCCCAGGCGCTGGCGGAGTTCAAGGCCCTGTCCGGTTTCGGTGATGTACTCGAAGCCCTGCCGGACAACCCGCTTCCCCCGCTGATTGTGGTCTTCCCGGACAGCACCGACCCGGTGACCCTGCGCGCCCTGGAGAACCGCCTGGGCGACGCTGATGGTGTGGATCTGGTGCAGCTGGACGTGGAATGGGTACGCCGCCTGCACGCCCTCATCGAGCTGGGAGAGCGACTCATTTCCGCCCTCACCCTGGCGCTGGCCGCCGCCGTGGTGCTGGTCATGGTGAACACCATCCGCCTGGCCATCGAAAGCCGGCGGGAAGAAATTGTGGTGGTCAAGATTGTCGGCGGCACCGACGGCTTCGTCCGTCGTCCTTTCCTCTATACCGGCTTTTGCTTCGGCTTCGCGGGCGGCCTCACCGCGGTCATTCTGGTGCAGGTTGCGCTGTGGTGGCTGGGCGGGCCCATTGATGAATTGCTGATGCTTTATAGCAGCGAGCAATCACTGACCTCCATGGCCGCATCCAGCCTGATCATCCTGCCCCTGTTCAGCGGCGTACTGGGCCTGCTGGGCGCCTGGCTGGCCGTGGGCCGCCACCTGGGCGATATCGAGCCGAATTTCTGAGGCAAAGGCCCCGCACCCGGCTTCAAGCCTGGAAGCGGGTAGCCTGACAAATTGACGCCCAGGGAACCTGATCGCCCCAAACCCCTCTAATACTCTGTTCATCCGTGCTTAACACGGGCGATGCATGCTCTTAAGCAGCGATCAACTGAGTCGATCAAACGGAACTTTTTCGCCTATTAGCACTCTATGAATGCGAGTGCTAATATCAGGACTCAAACGGATTGGGATGCTCGTCAACGAGCGACGCCAACGAGGAGAACACGCGCATGACACACCTTTCAGAACGCGCACAGGCGCTCACATTAGCCGTACCGGGTCACGACCTGGACGCCTACATGCGAGCCGTTAACGCCGTGCCGGTACTCAGCGCAGAGGAAGAACAACGCCTTGGCGAACGACTGTATTACGATCAGGACCTGGATGCGGCACGCAGCCTGGTCCTGTCTCACTTGCGCTTTGTCGCCCACATCGCCCGCAGCTACACCGGTTACGGCCTGCCACTGGGCGACTTGGTGCAGGAAGGCAACGTGGGCCTGATGAAGGCCGTAAAACGCTTTGACCCCACTAAAGGGGTCCGTCTGGTGAGCTTTGCGGTGCACTGGATCAAGGCCGAAATCCACGAATACGTGATCAAGAACTGGCGCATCGTGAAAGTGGCCACCACCAAGGCCCAGCGCAAGCTGTTCTTCAACCTGCGTGGCCAGAAAAAACGGCTGGGCCGCCTGACCATGGAAGAGGCCCAGCGGGTCGCCGACGATTTGGGCGTTACCGCCACGCAGGTCAAGGAAATGGAAGGCCGTCTGGGCGCCTACGACGCCAGCTTCGATGGCCCCACCAACGATGACGACGACAGCACCGTGGTGTCTCCGGCGGCCTATCTGCATAGTGACAACAGCGACCCGGCCGACCTGCTCGCCGAACAGGACAAACAGCAGCGCGAAAGCCGCCAGCTGAGCTCTGCGCTGATGGCGCTGGATGAACGCAGCCGCGACATTCTGGAACGCCGCTGGTTGGCCGATCAGAAATCCACCCTGCAGGAACTGGCCGACGAATACAGCGTGTCTGCCGAGCGCATCCGCCAGCTGGAGAACAACGCCATCAAGAAGCTGCGTAACGCCATCGCAGCGTAAAAGAGACGCTGCATGCTTCACGCAACAAGCAACACGCTAAAAGCCCCTTTCGAGGGGCTTTTTTGTGCCGCTTTACGGCAACGACACGCATCATGCGGTCGTAACGCAAGAACCTTATTCCCGGTGTAGGAACCGAGCTTGCGAAGGTAACAGAACAGCCACAGGCTGGCCCGTAAGGGTGAGCGAAGCGAATAACGCCACTTGAGGCGCGAATAGCGGCCCCTCGCAACCCCTTCTCGTTACTCGAAACGACATCCCTCGCCAAGGCTCGGGTTCGCGCCCCAAGCGGCGCTCCTACCGTCGCAACGAATGTCCCCCGCGACACGGATATTCCGGTACACTATGCAACCCGAGGCGGCACTCGTTTTGACCGCCACTGCGGAGTCCCGAATGAAAACCCTGCTTATCCTCGGCGCCCTCAACAGCGCCCTTGCCGTCATGCTCGGCGCCTTCGGTGCCCATGGACTGAAAGCCCGCGTGGACGAATCCCTGCTCGCCACCTGGGCCACCGCCAGCGAATACCATTTCTTTCATGCGCTGGCACTGCTGCTGGTGGGTTTACTGGCGAAAACGTTCGGTGCCTCCAGCATGGTCACTGCCGGCTGGGTATTGTTTGCCGGTATGCTGGTATTCAGTGGTAGCCTGTACGTACTGGTGTTAAGCGGGCAAAAATGGCTTGGCGCCATCACCCCGCTAGGCGGCACCGCCCTGATCATCGGCTGGCTGATGCTGACCTGGTCCCTTTTCAAACACGCTTGATAAAGATCATGAAGCTCATTGTGAATGGCGATACGCTCTCCCTGGACGGCAATACCATTGCCGATCTGGTAACCCAGCTGGAACTGACCGGCCGTCGACTGGCCGTGGAAGTGAACCGGGACATCATCCCGAAAAGCCAACATGCCGACTTCACCCTGAACGAAGGTGACGTGCTGGAAATCGTGCATGCCATCGGCGGCGGCTGACACTCACACCCGAATTGTCCTGACAGCAAACTACTCACCGAATTATCGAGGCCAGAATGTCCGACCTGCTTACCATTGCCGGAAACACCTACTCCTCCCGCCTGCTGATCGGCACCGGCAAATACAAGGATTTTGACGAGACCCGCGACGCCATCGAAACCAGCGGCGCCGAAATCGTCACTGTGGCCATTCGCCGTACCAACATTGGCCAGGACGCGGACGAGCCCAACCTGCTGGATTTCGTCAGCCCGGACAAATACACCATCCTTCCCAACACCGCCGGCTGTTTTACCGCCGAAGATGCGGTGCGGTGCTGCAAGCTGGCGCGGGAACTGCTGGATGGCCACGACCTGGTGAAACTGGAAGTGCTCGGCGACCAGAAAACCCTGTACCCGAACATTACCCACACCCTGCACGCCGCCCGCGAATTGATCGACGACGGCTTCAAGGTGATGGTTTACACCAACGACGACCCCATCGTGGCAAAAGAACTGGAAGACATGGGCTGCGTAGCGGTGATGCCATTGGGTTCGCTGATCGGTTCCGGGCTGGGCATTCTCAACCCGCACAACATCAAGCTGATCATGGAAGAAGCGAAGGTCCCCATCATCGTGGACGCCGGCGTAGGCACCGCCTCGGATGCGGCGCTGGCCATGGAAATGGGCTGTGACGGCGTGCTTCTCAATTCAGCCGTGGCCCACGCCCAAAAACCGGTATTGATGGCCTCCGCCATGAAAAAAGCCATCGAAGCCGGCCGCGAAGCCTTCCTGGCCGGGCGCATGCCGCGCAAGGCCTACGCCTCGGCTTCTTCGCCGCTGGATGGCCTGAGCCGCTAATAAAAGGCCAAACGCCGGATGCCAGACGATCGATGTTAAACGCGCCTGCACGGCAGGCAAAAAAAACGGCGCCACTCTGGGGGGAGTTGGCGCCAAGGGGAAGTGTTGAACCGTTGATGCTCGTGCACTTCAGGCAGAGTTGTATTGAATCTCTGCGTTCACTTTACCCATCCCCGATCAAGGTGGCGTGAAGAGGGCACATTCACCGCCAACCGGTCCTTTTTGTTATAATCCACTGCTACAGCGTCACCCTTTCATCCGCCTCTTTCACTACGGTAGTCCGGCCCCATGCTCGATTTCATCAACCACGATAAAGATCCGGAAACCGGCAAGGTCATGCGCAAGGTGCGCAGCTTTGTCCTGCGCGAGGGCCGCCTCACCGCCGGGCAGCGCAATGCTCTGGACACCCTGTGGCCCCGCTTCGGGCTGGAGCGGGATCAGGGCACGCTGGATCCCGAACATGTTTTCGGCCGTGATGCTCCCCGGGTGCTCGAGATCGGTTACGGCATGGGCCAGTCGCTGGCACAAATGGCCGCCGCCGACCCGGACAAGGACTTTATCGGTATCGAAGTGCACCGTCCCGGCGTAGGTGCCCTGCTAATGGAAATCGAGCAGCAGGGTCTGAATAACCTGCGCAGCTACTGTGACGATGCGGTAGAGATTCTTGAACTGTGTATTCCCGACAACAGCCTGGCACGGGTGCAACTCTACTTCCCCGACCCCTGGCACAAGAAGAAACACCACAAGCGCCGTATCGTCCAGCCCGCCTGGGTGGCGCTGGTGCAGCGCAAATTACAGCCAGGCGGCATTCTGCATATGGCCACGGACTGGGAAAATTATTCCGAACACATGATGGAAGTGATGAACACGGCCGAGGGCTTCAACAATATGGCAGGGCCTGGCGGGTTCTCGCCGCGCCCGAGCTGGCGCCCGGAAACCAAGTTTGAGCGCCGCGGAGAGCGGCTGGGTCACGGGGTCTGGGACTTGTTATTCGAGAAGCTCTGACTCCGCCAGTAACGCCCGCCCACAAAAAAGCCCCGGCGTTTTACGTCGGGGCTTTTGTTTCCAAGACCAGGATCAACCGTTAGAAGAAGAACTCGAAGCCACCGCCAAAGGTAGTGAATTCAATATCATGATCCAGCGTGCCGGTAAAATCTGACGTACCGAGTTTGTAACGGTTAATGGAAGCCGTCACCGCGCCCATTTCCTGAATCTTCCATTTCGCACGAACACCGTAAAACACGTCACTTCCGTCGTCTTTAAACTTGTCACCGTCCGCATCCACTTCAGCATCCCAGTTCTGGATACCCAAGGTACCACCCAGCGCAAAGGTTTCATTCAGTGGCATCATCAGATCCAGCGCGACGTACATACCATCGGTTTCTACTTCGAAATCACCGGAGCCACCCAAGACGTAATCCACGTCTGCTTCCTGTACACCAAAGACGCGATACCCCACCCGCACAGTAGACGCGCCAGCAAACATGAAACCGGCATAAATATCAGCACCAATACCCGGAACATCCTCGTCCAGGCTGGCAAACGTAGCGTCATCATCAACCTGTTCGATGTAATCGCTGACATCCACAGAAAGCGCACCACCCAGAGTAAACGCTGACGTTTTCTCCGCATGTACGCCAGTTGCCGCAGCCAGAAGCGCTAAAGTAGTAAGTGCTTTTTTCATGATCGTCTTTCCCCTCAAGTAAAAAACGAGAGCATAAGGAGGATCACGAAAATGTAAAGATGCCCGCTCAACTTTAGGAAAAGGCTTACACCAGTTACCGAAAAATGGCACTTGAGATACCCGCTCACACCTCTTTTAGCAGCATGGCACTGGCAACCCCCATCGCCCCCATCGTGCCCAGCACCAGCAACGCCCAGTCATTCCCCAACAGGGCCACCGCCGCACTGATACCGCCCACCGCCAGCAACAGGACACCAATCACGGTATTGCTCACCGCAGTGTAATCGGTGCGCTTGGTGCCGCCCGCCATGTCCACCATGTAGGTCTTGCGGCCAATACGCACGCCAGCATGAGCAATAGCCAGGATGAAAAAAGCCACCGGGTACAACCAGTGCATCCCCTCTGCCTGCACACCGGACACCGACACCACGCCCGCCACCACACACACCAGCGCCGCCAGAGCGCCACCGCGAACCATCACGGTGCGGCTGGAGCTGTCCGCCATATAGCCCCACACCGTGGCACTCACCGCACTGGCCAGGCTCGACGCCAACACGAAACTCCCCAGCAGCAACGCCAGGCTGGATTGCTCTTTCGCCAGCAACACCAGAAACGGCGACGCCAATGACGACGCCATCAGCAAGGCACGGGTGATTACGAAACGCCGAAAAGGCGCATCGTCCTTCAACAGGGACAAGCTATTCCAGGCCTCGCGAAGGGCGTTGCTACCGCCCTCGCTGGCACCGGGATATTCATCCACGGACAGAAACACCAGCGCGGCCACCAACCAGGCCGCACCGGCACCGGCCAGCAGTGCACTGTAGAACAGGACGGAAGGGTCGCTGTCGCCACGGAAGATCAGCAGCGTCAGCCCGAAGGTCAGCGCTCCGGACAGCGTGGCCGACAGTCCGGTGAGTCGGCCACGGCGGGATTTGGGAATGCACTTGCCCTGCACATCCTTCATGGACACGGAACAGAAGCCCCGGCTGATGCTAAAGAGCACCAGCAGGCCGACAATCCCCCACCCCGCGGCCAGGCCGTCCAGCAGCCACACCACCAACGCCATGCCCAGCACGGACAATCCCTGCAGCGCAGCTCCCAGCACCCAGAAACCCTTGCGTACGGGATAGCGCCGCACCAGCGCGCCGATCATCAACTGAGGAATCAGCGAGCCGGACTCGCGAATCGGCACCAGCAAGCCGGCCAGAGAGCCCGGCGCGCCCACCGCACTGATCAGCCAGGCCAGCACGGTTTTCGGGTTGATCAACAGGTCGCCGACCTTGGTCAGCGTATTGGCGGCGATAATGCGAAAGAAGTTGCCCGGCACCTCCCGGCAAGCGTCCTCACTAATGTCCGTACAGGTGCGCGCATCTTCATCGTTGGCCACTTTTTCATACAAAGCGTCCACTACCGATTCTTTCTTCATACCCTTCCTGATAATCGCTAGACGCCGAATGCCGGATGCCTGACGAAAAACACGCGGCCTGAAATGCTGCCGCTATTCCGAGACGCTTTCCCCGTTTTGCGGCGCGCAGGGGGTTTTGTATGAAAGCATCCGGCATACTGGATGCACAGAACCGCGAAAATACCGTGCCCGATTCGGCAGGATACCATGGCAACGGCCGGGCTTTGATTGCGCCCCCACCGGGCGGGCTTTAGACTTTGCGACATCTCTTGCTAGCGAGTCATCATGTCGCAACAGAATCCCGACGTCTTGCCCCATGCCGCCGCCGGCTCCGTAGGGCTGATCGAGCCACAGGTTCACCACTTCGACACCCCGTTGGAGCTGGAATGTGGCCGCACGCTGCCGACCTATGATCTGGTTTATGAAACCTACGGCACCCTGAACCGCGACGCGTCCAACGCGGTGCTGATCTGCCATGCCCTGTCCGGCCACCATCACGCCGCCGGCTATCACCGGCCGGACGACAAACGCCCGGGCTGGTGGGATACCTGTATCGGCCCCGGCAAGGTCATCGACACGGACCGTTTCTTCGTAGTGAGCCTGAACAACCTGGGCGGCTGCCACGGCTCCACAGGCCCGGCATCCATCAATCCGGAGACCGGCCAGCCCTGGGGCCCGGATTTTCCCATGATGACGGTGAAGGACTGGGTGAACAGCCAGGCACGGCTGGCCGATGTGCTGGGTATCCAACACTGGGCCGCGGTCATCGGCGGCAGCATGGGGGGCATGCAGGCCCTGCAGTGGTCCATCGATTACCCGGAACGCCTCAGCCATGCAGTGGTCATCGCCGCCGCGCCGAAATTGTCTGCCCAGAACATCGCCTTCAATGAAGTGGCGCGGCAATCCATTCTGACCGACCCGAACTTCCACGGCGGACGTTATTACCTGCACGATACCTACCCGCGTCAGGGGCTGATTCTGGCGCGCATGGTCGGCCACATCACCTACCTGAGTGACGACGCCATGCGCATGAAGTTCGGCCGCGACCTGCGCGCCGGGCGTTTCCATTTCGGCTTCGATGTGGAGTTTCAGGTGGAATCCTACCTGCGCCATCAGGGCGAAGTGTTTTCGCGCAACTTCGACGCCAACACCTACCTGCTGATGACCAAGGCGCTGGATTATTTCGACCCGGCCCGGGAGTTTGACCACTCACTGGAGCAAGCGCTCGCCAAACCCAGCTGCAACTTCCTGGTCATGTCGTTCACCTCGGACTGGCGCTTCGCGCCGGAACGCAGCCGGGAAATTGTCAACGGCCTGGTCCACGCCGGCCGCAATGTGAGTTACGCGGAAATCGACACGCCCAAGGGCCACGACGCCTTCCTGCTGGACATTCCCGAGTACACCAAGCTGTTCGGCGCCTACATGCACAGGGTCGCCAACGAGGTGGAAAACAGCGCCAACGAGACTGAAAACAGGGCAACAAACGTGGAGGCCAGCACCGATGCGTGATGACCTGCAGCTAATCAGCGACTGGATTCCCCACAACGCAACCCTGCTAGATCTGGGTTGCGGCGACGGCACCCTGCTGGCCCACCTGAAAACGCACAAGCAAACCGCCGGCTACGGCCTGGAAATCAACCAGGACAACCTGGCCGCCTGTTTTGAAAAGGGCGTGAATGTGCTGGAGCAGGATCTGGACGGCGGGCTGGGCAATTTCCAGGATCAGCGCTTTGATTACGTGGTGATGACCCAGGCCCTGCAAGCGGTGCTGCGCCCGGACCAGATCCTCAACGAAATGGTCCGCGTCGGTCGCGAAGCGATTATCACTTTCCCCAACTTCGGCCACTGGAAAGTCCGCGCCTACCTGGGCCTGAAAGGGCGCATGCCGGTGTCGTCCGCGCTGCCCTACGAGTGGTACAACACCCCGAACATTCATCTGTGCACCGTGCAGGATTTTGAAACCCACTGCCGAAAGCACGGCATTCGTATCCTCGAACGCCAGGTGATTAACCGTAATCACCGCACCAGCATGCTCAGCAAATGGTGGCCAAACCTGTTCGGGGAAATCGCTATTTATCGGGTGAAAAGCTAAGCAGCTACGAGCTACGAGCTACGAGCTACGAGCTACGAAGTTAGGCAGTGCAGAACTCGTAATCCAGGTTCCCACTCTTTTATCTTTTTCTCGTGGCTCGCGGCTAGATACTCGCAGCTAACCACATCTGGAGTTCCCCATGGAAAAACTCGTTCTCGCCTCCGGCAACGCCAAGAAACTCGCCGAAATGCAGCACCTGCTGGCCCCGCTCAACATTGAAGTGGTCGCCCAGAGTGAGTTCGATGTGCCGGAAGCCGAAGAAACCGGCAGCACCTTTGTGGAAAACGCCATCATCAAGGCCCGCAATGCCTGCAAGCACACCGGCCTGCCCGCCATCGCCGACGATTCCGGGCTAGAGGCCGCCGCGCTGAACGGAAGCCCCGGCATCTTCTCCGCCCGCTTTTCCGGGGTCGGCGCCACCGACGCCAAAAACAACGCCCTGCTGGTAGAGATGCTCACCGAGATTCCGGAAGAGGCTCGCCAGGCCCGCTACGTGGCATTGATTGTATTGATGCACCACGAAGACGACGCCACCCCACTAATCTGCCAGGGCAGCTGGAACGGGCGCATCGTACTGGAACCCCAGGGCGAGCAGGGCTTTGGCTACGATCCCCATTTCTTTGTGGAAGAAAAAGGCTGCACCGCCGCACAGCTGCCCGCGGAGGAAAAAAATGCCATCAGCCACCGGGGCAAGGCCATGGCTCTCCTGATCGAAGCATTGAAAGCCTGACGACCGCGCAGGGAGTGAGCGCCTTCACCGCGCCTTCGCTCCCCTCTGATAAGGTCAGGGTTTACCGTCAGCAAGGAGCCGCTTCGGTGCCAACCCCACGTCGCCCTTATCCACAGCATTACCTCTGCCTTGCCCTGCTACTGCCTGCCGCCCTGAGCGAGGCCAACCCGCTACACGGCAGCCTGCAGACGCAATGGCACAGCCGCTATGTGAGCGAAGGCCGCGACAACCTCGATGGCCACAGCCTGCATAGCCTGGGCGGCGACCTGACAAAAGACCACGGGGCCCTGGGGGTCTGGCAAGCCTGGGGCGCTGGCAGCAGCGACTACCGGGAGAACAACCTGTTCGCGGAATACGCGCCGGGCATCGGCCGCTGGGAACCGTACCTCAACGTGACCTACCTGCAGTTCCACGCGGACGACCCGGCACTGGACACCCCTGATGACGTGGAAGCCGGCTTCGGTATCGCCACCCATCTGCAGCCCTGGCTGGCCCTGCGCGCAGACGGCACCTGGAGCAAGCAGGCCGACGGCGCTTTCTATGCACTATCACTGGTAGGGGAACAGCAGCTCTGGGCAACCGGCATCGCGCAACTGCGGCTGACGCAAGCCTATGATCAGGGTTACGCCAGCGAAGAGTATGACGGCCCCAATCACCGCGAAGTGGGCGTGATGCTGACCTGGCACTGCCACCGGTCGGTCAACCTGTGGGCCGGCTGGCAGCACAGCTGGGCCGGAGAAGATGTGCGTCGCGACGGCGGTGGTGACCTCAGCTGGGGGCAGGTCGGGGTGATGGGTTACTTCTGAGCCCGCGCCAGCCACCGGTCCAGCGCATTGGCAAACCGCCCCTTGTCCTGACTGGAGAAACTGGCCGGGCCGCCGGTCTGCATCCCCGCCGAACGCATTTCTTCCATGAAATCACGCATATTCAGGCGTTCGCGCACGGTATCCTTGTCCAACCAGTGACCACGAGGCGTCACCGCTTCTGCGCCCTTTTCCACCACTTCAGCGGCCAACGGTATGTCCTGGGTCACCACCAGATCGCCGGCCTCACAGCGCTGCACGATTTCATTATCCGCCACGTCAAAGCCCTGCCCCACCTGAATGGAACGGATCAACGGCGTACGAGGTACGACGATATGCTGATTCGCCACCAGCGTGCAGGGCACCTGCGCTCGCTGTGCAGCACGGAATAACACTTCTTTCACCGGACGCGGGCACGCATCCGCATCAACCCAGATATGCATAAATGGCAGTTAATAATGAGCAATTAATAGTGAATAACTAAAGAAAAACCCCTAGTCACCCGACTCTGTTACCATACTCCAACTCGGCACCGTTTTTTATCTGTCGCTATTAATTATTCACTATTCATTGCCCTTCCATGCCCCTGACCAACCCGCCGCTCTCGCTGTACATCCACACCCCCTGGTGCGTACGCAAATGCCCCTACTGCGATTTCAACTCCCATGAGCGGGGCGAGATTCCGGAAGCCGCCTACCTGCAGGCTCTGCTTACCGATCTGGAACAGGATTTACCGCTGATTGGTGACCGTCCGGTGGAAACGGTGTTTATCGGCGGCGGCACCCCCAGCCTGATGTCCGCCGACTTTTACCGGCAACTCTTTCAGGGCATTCGCCAGCGGCTGACCCTGCAGGCAGACGCCGAGATCACCCTGGAAGCCAACCCCGGCACCCTGGAAACCGGCCGCTTCGAAGGCTTTCGCGACGCGGGCATCAACCGCCTGTCTATCGGTGTCCAGAGTTTCAATAACGCGCACCTGCAAGCGCTGGGGCGCATCCACGATGCCAGCGCCGCCATCGACGCCGCCCACCAGGCTCGGGCCGCCGGCTTCGACAATTTCAATCTGGATATCATGCATGCGCTACCTGGGCAGAGCCACGCCCAGGCCCTGGACGATCTACAGCAAGCCATCGCCCTGCAGCCCACGCACCTGAGCTGGTACGAACTGACCATCGAGCCTAATACCGTTTTCTACCGCGCGCCGCCGGTCCAGCCAGACAGCGACGCCATGGCCGACACCGAACAGGCCGGCTTCGCCCTGCTCGCTCAGCACGGCTACCAACGCTACGAAATTTCCGCCTTCGCGCAATCTGGACTCCGCTGCCAGCATAATCTCAATTACTGGCAGTTCGGTGACTATCTCGGGATTGGCGCCGGCGCCCACGGCAAGATCAGCGACGCCGCCCGGGGCCACGTGCACCGCTATCAGAAAACCCGCAAGCCGGAGGACTACCTGGCCGACGCGGCTCATGCCCGCCGCCAGCACCAGCCGATTGCACGGGAAGACCGTGTCTTCGAGGCCCTGCTCAATGGCTTGCGCCTGACCGACGGCATCCGCTGGCAGACGCTGGAGCGGGCCACCGGGGAACCGGCTTCACAATGGCGACACACCCTGACACCGTTCGAACAGCAAGGGCTCCTGGCGGTCACAGACAAGCGGCTTGCCTGTACCGATAATGGCCTGCGGCACCTGAACGGATTGTTGGAAAAACTGGCCACGGCGCTTTTGTAATCAGTGCGCCTGTCTGCACGCTGAGAAAAGCGCTTGAACCCTGTAGCAAGGCTATTCACACTGAATGGCGGGACCACAAAAGATAATGACTATGACAAAAACACGCAGCGGGCGCGAACAGGCGCTAGCAGAAAGAGAACAGCTCTTTATTGAGGCAACCCGACAGCAGCTTTGCGATGAAGGCTTGCTGGGCGTGCAGATGGCGGCCATTGCCCGCAGCTGCAATTTTGCCACTGGTACGCTCTATCACCACTTCGCGTCCAAGGAAGATCTGCTCATCGCCGTCTGCACCGAGCTGACTACCACACGGCGAGAGTACTTCGAAAAAGTCGCCCATTCCGACCTTCCCAGCCGCGATAAAATGCTGGGATTTGCCGTGGCTTACTCATTGTTTGCCCAGCATTACCCGGAACATTTCCGGCTCGAACAGTACATCATGACCGAAGTGGTCTGGCTGGCCTCCTCTCCCAGCCGTCGAGAGCAGTTCCTGGCCGCCACCCAGCCCATCGGCAGAATGGTCGAGCAGGTCGTTCGCGATGCCATTGGCAATAACGAACTGGAAGACCATGGCCAGGACCCGCTGACATTCAGCATCGGCCAGTGGTCCATGGCCCTGGGCATGCATACGCTGATCCATGCCGACGGCATGCTGGATATGTACGACCTGAAAGACCCTCACAGGTTGCTACTGCGCAACGTACAGCTGCAGCTCAATGCCATGCAGTGGCAACCGCTTGACGACAGCCCCTTTGATGACAGCGCACTGAGCAGCAAAGTCACCAGCCTCTGCGATTACCTGTTCGCGGATCTGTGCAAGGAAAAAGGCAGTTGCCTCAAGCTTGGCAGCGCCTGACCCCGGCTCGACCGTTTGCTCACCCATAAAAAAGCCCCGCACTGCGGGGCTCTTTTGTGATGAACGATGGCCGGCGGTTATTCCGCGCTGGCCACCGCTTCCTGTTCTGCGCTTTTCTGCATCTCTTTTTCCGCCTTCAGGCTCTCATGCTGAGCCGGCGTACAACCGAGGCAACGAACGAAGGTATTCTTGCCCGGGTTCATGACCAGCACTTCGCCGGCTTCTCCCGGATTGCCCCCCAGCAGACTGAACGGCAGCGTAACCACATACAGGCCAGCCCCCACCACCGTGGAAACCAGCAGCAATGGGCGCGCAAAAACCGCGTCGCCGATCATTGCCATTTCCCCCGGCCGATCCAGCTTTGATTCAGCCGCCTGTGCCGTGACGGGCGCCATGGCAGCAAACAGCATGGTGGAGGCGAGTACGGATGCCGCTACCGGGCGCTTTGCTCGCTTCATGGTAAGTCCCTCTTGTATTTTTATAGTTAAAGTATCGCTGACATTGTTTCAGCTAAGTCGTTAATATTCCGACAATTGCATCACAATCTACACCTTTGTTCTTAGGCCAGCAATAGGTCAGGCGCTCAATCATTGATCAGCACCGACGCGAGGCGATCCCCCATCCTTCTACCCCGTCACCGCTGGCATTTCGGGCAATAGGCCGTACTGCGCTGGCCATGTCGATCCGCCTTCAGGATGGCTTCGCATTGCAGGCAGGGCTGGCCAGCGCGGCCATACACATTCAGCGACTGGGCAAAATACCCGGGCTGACCATCGGCACGGGTGAAATCCTTCAGAGTCGTCCCGCCCGCTTCGATCGCCCGGGCCAGCACCACCTTGATGGCCTCCGCCAGCGCCTGATAGCGCGCCAGGGAAATACGCCCGGCCGCTCGTGATGGATGGATACCGGCCATGAACAGACTTTCCTGAGCGTAAATATTGCCCACCCCCACCACCGTGGCGTTATCCATGATGAAGCTCTTCACTGCCACCTTGCGCCCCCGGGAGCGGGCAAACATCCCCTCACCGTTGAAAGCCTCGCTGAGCGGCTCCGGCCCCAGCGACTGCAACAAGCTGTGTGGCTCTTCGCCGGCCTGGAACAGCACCGTGCCGAACCGGCGCGGATCGTTGAAGCGCAGTGCCTTGCCGCTATCGAGCAGCAGGTCCACATGGTCGTGTTTGCGCAATGGCAAGGTCGCATCCACCACCCGCAGGGTGCCGGACATGCCCAGATGAATCAGCACCTGCCCGTGCTCCAGCTCAATCAGCAGGTACTTGGCCCGCCGGCGCAGGGCCACAACAGGGCAATCACGCAACGCATAAAGGGCCTCACTGACCGGCCAGCGCAGGCGCGGCTCACGCACCGTGACCGACGTCAAAATACGTCCCTGCACATGCGGACGAATGCCACGCAGGGTGGTTTCCACTTCAGGTAATTCAGGCATCAGAACATCAATTGATAGTTGATAATGGAGAATTGATAACGAAATCACGCTCCGGCAAGGTGGCCACGCACTTACGCTACACGTCTTTTGCTCTTAAGCTATCGATTATCAATTATTCATTATCAATTACCTAATATGTCCGTTTCTTACTGGCTCGGCGTCGACACCGGCGGCACTTTCACTGATTTTGTTCTGCTGGGCGACGGCGAACCGCGCATCCACAAAGTGCTGTCCACCCCCACCTCCCCGGAACGCGCTATCCTGCAAGGCATCAGGGAGTTGGGCCTGAGTGATGCCATGGCCAGCGGGCAGCTAGCCATTGTCCATGGCACCACTGTCGCCACCAACGCGGCCCTGGAAGGCAAGGGTGCCCGCACCCTGCTGATTACCAATGAAGGACTGGAAGACATTCTCCGCATTGGCCGTCAGAACCGCCCGGAGCTCTACAACCTGACGCCACCGGACAACGCTTCTGCCGTCAGCCGGCTACCCACGTTAGGCTGCCCGGCACGGCTGGATGCCGCCGGACACCCCGTCACACCGCTCACCGACGGCCATATTGCCACCCTGTTGAGCGCCGTCCGCGAGCTGGACCCGGAATCCATCGCCCTGTGCCTGCTGTTCAGCTACCTGAACCCGGAGCACGAACAACGGCTCAATGACGCCTTGCGTGATGCCGGCTTTGCGGTGAGCCCATCGCATCAGATACTGCCCACCCGGGGCGAATACGAACGGGGCATGGCCACCTGGCTGAATGCCTGGCTGGCCCCCCGCGTCGCCGACTACCTGCAACGCCTGCAACAGGCCACGGCCCCCGTGCCACTGGCTATCATGCAATCCCACGGTGGCACCATTGCCTCACAGCAGGCGGCCGATCTGGCCGTCAACCTGCTGCTGTCCGGCCCTGCTGGCGGGCTGGCCGCTGCCCAGCGGCTAGGGCAGCAGCTGCAGCAACCGCAGCTGATGACCTTCGACATGGGCGGCACCTCCACCGATGTGGCCTTGCTTGATGGCGATATCCGCCTGACCCAGCAGGGCCACATTGGCCCCTATCCGGTGGCCGTTCCCATGGTGGACATGCACACCATCGGCGCCGGCGGCGGCTCGCTGGCCTATGTGGATGACGCGGGCCTGCTGCACGTGGGGCCGCAATCCGCTGGTGCCGACCCCGGCCCCGCCTGCTACGGCAAAGGCGGAGAACAGGTCACGGTCACCGATGCCAATGTGGTGCTGGGCCGGCTGCAGCCGGACTTTGCCCTCGGCGGCTCACTGGCGCTGGATGTGCTCGCCGCGGAACAGGCCATGGACAGGCTCGCCCAGGCCCTGGGTCTGACTCGCCAGCAAGCCGCCGACGGGGTGCTGGCTCTGGCCAACGAACACATGAGCCAAGCGCTGCGGGTGATCTCCATCCAGAAAGGCTTCGACCCCGCGGACTTCGCACTGATGAGCTTCGGTGGCGCCGGCGGCCTGCATGTCTGCGCGCTGGCCGACAACCTGGGCATGACCCAGGCCATTGTTCCGCAACGGGCGGGCGTCCTCTCTGCCGAAGGGCTGGTCTACGCCCCGCGCAAACGGGAAATGCTGCAAGCACTGCCAGAGCAGGTAGACGAGCCCCTGTTGCACGAACGCATTGCGCAGCTGAAACAACAGGGCCAGGCAGAGCTCATTGCCGAAGGCGTCAGCGCAGACCGGATTCGCCACCGGGTGTTTGTGGACATGTGCTACCGGGGGCAATCTTCCGTCCTGCAGATTGACTGGGAGCCCGCCCTGGCCGACCGGGAAACTGGCTTCCACACCGCCCACCAGCAGCGCTTTGGCCACCAGCTAGGGCTCCCCGTTGAGCAGGTCAACCTGCGCGTCCAGAGCCAGGCCCAAAACAGCCCGCCTGCCCAGCCGGATCGCCATACCCGGGCAGCGTCAGCAGAACGCCTTATCACTCTGCCCAGCATAGACACCCCGGTGGCCGTGTATAACCGCGAATCACTGGGCGCCGGGCAGCGTATCGCCGGTCCTGCCCTGATCTACGAGGCCGTGGGCACCACCTGGCTGGCCGCAGACTGGCATGCCACCGTCGATTCCCAGGGGCACCTGTTGCTGCAACGGAAGGCATAGCAGCAGTGCCCATTCGTCAGCCAGCAGGCACCTTTGGGACCCTGATTGGCCGTAAAGTCCGAATTTGACCCGTCTAGCGTCTTATGTCCGTCATCCCGGGTAGGGCACAATAGCGGCTCCGTCTTTTTTACTGTGCGACATCTATGCTGAATTATCTGAGTGAGGGCCTTCTGGCTCCAAGTCTCGGTGCCCTGGTGCTGATCACCCTGGCCATGACCCACGTGACCATTGTCAGCGTCACCGTTTACCTGCACCGCTATTCCGCGCATCGGGCGCTGGACATGCACCCGGTGCTCAAGCATTTCTTCCGTTTCTGGCTGTGGCTCACCACCGCCCAGAACACCCTGGAGTGGACTGCCATCCACCGCAAACACCACGCCAAGTGCGAGACCGAAGAGGACCCGCACAGCCCGGTGGTGAAAGGCATTCGCAAAGTACTAAGCGAAGGGGCCGAACTGTACCGCGAAGAAGCGGAAAACGAAGAGACCTTGAAGAAGTATGGCGCTGGCTGCCCGAACGACTGGGTGGAACGTAACGTCTATTCCCGTTTCCCCATGGGCGGCATTGCCCTGATGGCGGTCATTGACCTGCTACTGTTTGGCGCCGCGGGCATTACCGTTTGGGCCGTTCAGATGATCTGGATCCCGCTGTTCGCCGCCGGCGTCATCAACGGCCTGGGCCACTACTGGGGTTACCGCAACTTCGAGTGCGCCGATGCGTCGCGTAATATCTCCCCCTGGGGCATCCTGATTGGCGGCGAAGAGCTGCACAACAATCACCACACCTACCCCAACTCCGCCAAGCTATCCGTACGCCGCTTTGAATTCGATGCCGGCTGGGCCTGGATTCGCCTGTTCGAGATGCTGGGACTGGCCAAGGTGAAGAAAGTCGCCCCGAAACCGGCCCTGGAAAAAAGCGCCCGCGGGATCGACCTGGACGCGCTTCGTGGCGTCATGCAACACCGCTTCCAGGTCATGCGCCATTACCGCAAGACCGTGATTACGCCGGTCTTCAAACAGGAACAGGCCCGCGCCTGTGACGCCACCCGCGACCTGTACGGCCGCGCCAAGGCGTTGCTGCACCGGGACCTCACCCTGATCAAGCCCAATCAGGAACTGCGCCTGAAAAGCCTGACCGAAAACAACGAAACCCTGGAAGCAATTTACCAGTTTCGTCTGCGCCTGCAGGATATCTGGACGCAGACCAGCCGCAGCTCATCGGAAATGGTGGACGCATTGGAGAAGTGGTGCCACGATGCCCGCGAATCCGGCATCCATGCGCTACAGGAATTCGCCGACCGGTTGGCCCATTACCGTACCCAGCCGCAAGCCTGAGCCCCGCTTGATTACCGCTTCGGGTCACTGACCCGGAGCGGCTATCTCAATATTTTCGATGAGTTGACTGTTGCCCTGAGAGGCATTCGTTACTGTTACCGAAGCCCCGCCAAGACCAAGACCCAAGGTTTGCAATAACGGATTGATAAGTTGTGCTGCCACAGCTTCAACCACATCCCTCAGCAAAAGGTTCAGAAAGTTCAGAATAGGATTTAGCAATCCACCTAGGTCCAACCCTCCTAGCGCAGCTTTTTCGACCTCGACATCCAGATTAAGACCAGCCACTCCCCCACCCAGATCTTCATAGGAATGCTGTTCGCAACCGGTAACCGCGTCACAATAGAGCGGATAATCCGGGGTCACGACCACTTGGGAAGTAACCCCTGGAACTTCGCCCTCAACCGACACATCAACATCCAACGAAGGAAGCAAAACAGGAATGATATTGAGCAACCGAACCGTCACGGGTTGCCTATTAATCACCCCTGTACCCGGATCGATGGTGCCTGACGCAAGCAACGCTACACTTCGCTCCAACCTGACGCCGATCTCCACTTCATTGCTTGACCCCAACGCACAATCTGCAGACACAAAATCACCGTGTGCACCACCGGCATTCACCGCCAGCGGCAGCGTAATATTCGCCACTCCTCCAACTGGCCCGGCGGATAAAACATCCACCTTCGCAGTAACAAGCAGACTGATATCCGGCGCATAGAACCGTGTGCGCCATTCGCCATCAGCATCCTGCCGTGCCGGCCCCACAACGATTTTAGGTGCTGCCCCCACGTGCAGATCCAAGTCCGTTTCTATACTCGCCAAGGGCGCAAGATTGATATTCAAATCCAGTGGAATACCCAAAAAACCGGCGGTATCACTTTGCTGTGTCTCCGCCACATTCAGCACTAGACTGATCACCATGTCGTAGAGCGGAAACTCACTATCCGTAGGGACCTGAGTACCCTCTACCACCTCCAGCACATCCGATACTTTGATCGTGCCAATGCCATTGGCCGTGAGCAAATCGTCCAGAATATTACCGAGCGGGCTGGCCGAACCCGCGATATTGCTTAACGCCCCGGCAAGACGACCACCATCCAGATCGAGAGCGTCGGCCAACGTGGCCACCCCCAGCTCGGTGAGCAAATCCCCCACTTCCACCGTGGTATTGCGAAGGCTATCCAGACTCGTTGGGTCCAGCACAAAGCCAGGATCACCCAACACAGCCCCTAACAGACCACCCAAAATTCCCGGCCCCACTGTCGCAGTGCTGCCACCAGCACTGAGTGTTGCGATCACCTCACGGCGGGCGGCCGCATTCACCGACATATCCAGCGTGCCGAAGGTGGACTCGGGCAATAGCAGGGAAATGGGCTCACTACGGGTATAGGTCACCAGTACGGCATTACTTTCTTCAACGAAGTTCACCGGCCGAAACGAAAGGACATTGCTGCCGTCCGCGTCTTCAATCAGGCCGACCTGAACCTGCAACGAGCCATCCTCTTCACTAAAACCCTGAGCCTGAGCAGCGGCAAGGGCCCGAGACTGAATCACAGCCGTACTGACAAATTGGCCGCCGCAACTCTGTGCTTCTGCCGCTGCCGCCTGCGCCGCCACATTCACTTGTGCCTGCATTTCGCCGCGCAGCATATACAGGCGCGCGCCATCCAGTGCCATCACCGACAGGATGACGACAATCAACAGCAGCAGCGGTGTAATCACCGTCAGGGCGCCCTGCTGGCGCCGGCGATTACTCGTCGCGGGTCTGTTCACCGAAGGTGTCCGGTATGGCCGTGCGGAATGAATCCGCCAGGCGACGCTGGGTATCCACATAGATAGGCGCCGAGAGCTCACTTTTTGCGGCCGGACGAGAGTCCCGCTGCTGGTTCAGCAACCAGTCGGTCACTGTTTCCGGCACATTGTTTACCACTTGATCGGATACACCGAAGCTATAGTTCTGCTCGGGCTCGGCCGCCACGGCCAGGCCCGGCAGAAGAAGCACAAGAAGCCATTTATTCATGGTGCGACCCTCCCGAACTGTTGACTGAGTTTCTCCGCATAGGCCATTTCGTCCTCGGAAAAACCGTATTGAGACTGCAATTCCTGGATGCCTTTTTCGTTATTACTCATCAGGTAGGCCACTGCCAGATTCTGGCGAACCGGCCCCTGACCATTCGCCAACTCCAGGGCCGTGCGCAATTCAAATGCCGCATCGTCATAACGGCCAACCAGCAACAACGCATAGCCGTAATCGTTGCGCACCTGGGATGTGGCTGGTGCCATATCACGGGCTTTTTCCAGATGTGAAATTGCCGACATGACCTCATGGCGCTTCAGCAACACCATGCCCAAGCCATGTTCGCTGCGGCCATCACCACAACGGTTGGCCATGGCCCGATACACCTCTTCCGATTCTTCCAGTTTGCCGGACGCCGCCAGTAACTGCCCGTAACGCAACCAGTGATCGATGGCGTTCATCGGGTCATTCTCCAGCTGCGCCAACGCCGCATAGTTGCGCCCTTTGGCCATCAGGGTATCGACCATTTCCAGGTCCACCCTTTGCTCTGGCTGCAGCGCGTCCTTGCAGACAATGCCAGACACATCCACGGTACCACTCGCCTGTGCAGGCGCGCTTTGGTGGGCGCAGCCCGCCAGCACTGTCAGCAGCGCCCCAGCACACAGACCTCCCCAATTACTGCCACGCATGTCCCTGCTCCCTTTCATCGTGTCAACGCCTCGGCAATGGACACCACCGCCGGGCCACCAATCAGAATAAATAACGCCGGCAGCATGAAAGCCATCATGATCACCGTCATCTTCGCCCCGATCCGGTTGGTTTCTTCCCGAATCCGGTTGCGCTCCACGTTCTGTGCTTCGTCAATAATCTGGTCCAGGCTGTGCGACACACCGGCACCTAACTGGCTGCTCTGTTTCATCAGCACCACATAACTGCGCAGCACCGGAATCCGTTTATTTTCACCCAGCTCATCCAGCGCCTGGGTGCGTTCCGCACCGGATTTCATTAACCGGTTAAACCGGTCAATACGGGCAATCAGAATTGGCAGCAACGGGCGGCCCTGCACACCAATAATGCGCAGTACACGCTCCAGTGACAGCCCCGCCTCCATCAGCATGCGCGTCATATGGCACAGCTCCACCGCTTCCAGGTTCTGGCGCATTTCCGCCTGCGCCCCCATGCCACGAATGGTTCGGCGCGGCAGAATGAACCCGGCCGCCGACATCAACAGCCCGCCCAGCGCGCCGAAAAACAGAAACCCGATGGCCGCCACCAACACCGGCAACAACCAACACGACAATAAATAAATTACCTGGGACTGTTCACGGGTTTTGCCCATGCCTTTCAGCGCAAGGCGAATATCTTCGTAATCACTGGCCGCCAGGGAAGACTCTGTCAACGCCCCGGAAATACGCCACAGCCAGAAACCTCCACTGTCATTTTCCGCACGGACGCCCGCAGTGTCGTGCAACCGGGCATGAACGCGTGCCCGCATTTCCCATTCCCGCGCCTTGAACAACAGCAGCCACAGCGCCACCAGCACAAGGACGACGGACAGCGCCAGAAACAGATCACTCACGCCCCACCCCCTGCACCATGCGCCAGATGATCACCACACCGATGCCCTGCAGCACACCGGCGATAATCAACATGGTGTGCCCGGTGTCCGTGCGCAAAAGCACATCGGCATATTTTTCATTAATCAGCATCATGTACACCGCCATACCCAAGGGCAGCAGCGTAAAGGCTCCTGCGGTAAAACGGGTTTCTGCGGTGGATGCAAGAAACTCACGGCGCAGTTCCTGTTGCGAACGCAGGGAATTGGCCACTTGCTGCAGAACCGGCCGAATGGATGAGCCGAAGCGGGCGGAGGTGCGCAAGGCAATGGATACCAGCACCAGTGACGGCACCCGATAAAGCTGCGCAAAATCGTCGAACAGGCCGGTGTAGTCACGCCCGGATTCCACCGCACTGCGCAGCCGGAATGTCAGCGGTTGAAACACCGGCGGCGCATCCCGAAACGACTCCAGCAACGACGCTTCCAGTGACCGCCCCGCGCCCATGTAACGCAGGGTCGAGTCCATAATGCCGGGCAGGGACTCGAAAATGGTGCGGCGCTGCTGCTGAAACCGGAAACGCCAGTACAGCCACAGGCTCGCCATAATGAACAGGGCCACCACGGTAGCCGCAATAAAACCGGACGATGCCATCACCAGCGCCAGCATGACAAAGATGACAATGCTCATCAGCGTCAACTGGGTACGCGACAAACTAATATCTGCGCGCAGCAACAGACGCTCCAGCGGCCCGCTGACCACCCGTGTCTGCCCCAGCTCCTGCCCCAGCTCGGTGCGTTGCTGTAACCGCTGGCGCACCCGGTCGCTGACCAGGCTGCGCTGCCGGTAACGGAACCAGACCAGCTGCAACAACACCGTCAGCACAGCAATGATGCCAAGCACCTGTGCCATGCCGAGCAGCTCAACCGCGCTCATCATTGCTCCGGTACAGGTAATCCATGTGATAAAGGTCATCGCTGGTGGGCGTTAACGCCACCACTTCACTCACCCGGCGGCGGCCGTCCGGCGTCCGCTCAAGCTGAATAATAATATCCAGGGCAGAACCGATCAGCCGGCCAATAGCAGTTTCACTGGCGTCATAGCCGCTCACCGCCAGCAACGTCTCAATACGCACCAGCGCATCGCGGGAACTGTTGGCGTGGATGGTGCTCATGGAGCCTTCGTGGCCGGTGTTCATGGCCTGCAGTAATTCAATGACTTCATTGGAGCGCACCTCACCCAGAATCACCCGGTCCGGGCGCATCCGCAGGGCGTTAATCACCAGCTCACGGGCACTGATGCGCCCCTTGCCCTCGGTGTTTGCCGGGCGCGTTTCCAACCGCACCACATGGGGGTGGTTCAGTACCAGCTCCGCCGAATCCTCAATGGTGAGAATGCGTTCCGGGCGAGGAATGTACTGGCTGATCAGGTTCAGCATGGTGGTCTTACCGGTACCGGTACCACCACTGACAATAATATTGCGGCGCGACTCCACCGCCTTGATCATGATGTCCAGGCAGGCCTCGGTCAGCGAGCCGGAATCGATCAGTTCCTGGGCGCTCAGATGGTTGCGCGTGAACTTACGAATACTGATGCTGGGGCCATCCAACGCCAGCGGAGGGATAATGGCGTTCACCCTAGAGCCATCCGGCAGGCGGGCATCCACCATGGGACTGGATTCGTCCAGCCGCCGCCCCAGCGGCGCCAGCATGCGGCGAATCACTCTCACCACGTGGTCGTCATCGATAAAACGCACCGACGCCTTTTGCAGCACCCCGGACACTTCAATAAACACACTGTCAGGGCCGTTCACCAGGATGTCATTGATCTGTTCATCCGCCAGCAAGGGCTCCAACGGGCCAAAGCCGGTGACTTCATCCAGCGCATCGCGGGCAAGCTGATTGAGATCCTGGGTGGAAAGAGGGACCCGGTTCAGGGCGATATACTGGCCCACGGTGGTACGGACAAAATCCGACAGCTGGTCGCTGCCGGCATTGCCGACCTCGATCCCTTCTTCATCCAGGCGCTCTACGACCCACCGATGGGTGCGATCCTTGAGCTGCTGGTATTCCGCATCGATCCGTCCGGCCACAACTGCTCCTGCTATCCGTTGCGTTGACTGTTATTCAGGCCAGGCGCCACGCTCATTGCGCAGGCCAGCTACCCATTACTGCGCACGCGCTGCCACCAGCTCGAACTGGTGACATCGTCCTGCTGCATTTCCAGCTTGCCGACCAGCGCCTGCAAGGTGCGACTGTAACGGCACCGCGGCGATTGCTCATGGATCGGCAGCCCACTGTTCATGGCCAACAGCCGGTACCGCCAATCCATCGGCAGGCCACCAAGCAGCGGCACCCCGGCCGTGTCTGCCAGTTCGTCCAATCCCGGCGGCACATGGCTGTCTACACCATCGACGACCAGACTCACCTGGCTCTCGCGGCCCAGATGGGAGCGCCAGTCGTTACCCAGGCTGCGCACCGCATGGGCCTGATCCACCAAAGGATGCATGGCCACCAGCAGGTGCCGGGCATGGATACCCAGCGCACGCACCCAGTGGCGACTTTCCAGCGTTCCCACATTGATCACGATGCGATCGAACATCTGCATCAGGTGATTCAGGGCAATGAACAGGTCCGCACTGCGATCGCCCTGCAGGTTGCCGCTGTCCACGCCGCCAGCAAGCAACCGTAACCCAGGACGGTATTCTTCCAGCGCCGTGCCGATCAGGGTTTCATCCAGGGTTTCAGGGCTGGCCAGCAGGTTTTCCAGGTTGTACTCGTTATGTACATCCAGATAGAAAATCCCCCGCTCACCCGGCTGGGTATCAATGGCCAGGCAGCGCTCTCCGGGAAACAGCCGGTTCAGCGCCAGCGCCACATTCTGCGTCAGGAAGCGGGTATCCACCGTGGCACTCGCCGAGGCCACCAGCGTGAGATTATTGGTGCCGGAACGTACCTCGTCACCGTAATGGCCCACCCGCAATAACTGGTGGCGGCGCAAGCGCTCACGGACATCACCAGCATCGGTACCGGCAACGAAACAATCCCGGGCACCAGCGCGCATGGCCTGCAACAGCAGCTCCTGATTGGCCCGGGCGCATACGGTAATCACAGTGACCCAGGGGCGGGCGCTGGTCAGCGCGGTGATAATGGCCAAAGACTGGTCCATATCCGCTTCAGAAATTTCCACCATCACCACATGGGCGGTGGTGGCCTCCAGTAGACGCAGCACCCGGGTCAGGTCGGAACGGCTGACCTGTTCCAGCCGAAAGGGTTCTTCGACAACCCGCTCCAGCCAGGCCTCGATGCCATCGTCATCAACAACCGAAAGAACAATGTCGTGGTCACTCATAGCATCACCAGCTCAGTCCATGGCGGATGGGTTGGGAGCCGCGACGGCTTTCCGTGGCCATATCCAGCCAGCCCATGCTGCTGGAGTGATAGCCAGCACCCGGCAAGGTCACCGGCGGGCTGGTGGCCTCCTGCGGCGTGACCAGATGTGGTGTCACCACCATCACCAGCTCCTTGTCGTCTTTCTGGATCCGCGAGGAGCGGAAGAAAGCGCCAAGCAATGGAATGTTGCCGATACCGGGCAAGCGGTCGCTGCTGTTAATGGTGTTACGACTCACCAGACCACTGATGATGAAGGTTTCCCCCGGTGCCAGCGACACGGTGGTTTCCGCCCGGCGTACCCGCAGTCCCGGCACCGCCACACCGCCGGTTTCCACCCCGGCAGAAAAATCCAGCTCGGAGACTTCCGGCGCCACCTTGAGAATAATCTGGCTCTTGTCGATAACGGTGGGGGTGAGGCTCAGGCCGATCCCGAATTCCTTGAATTCGATCTGCACGCCATCGGTGGTGCTACGGGTGGGCACCGGGAATTCACCACCGGACAGGAAGCTGGCGCTTTGCCCGGACAGGCTGGTCAACGACGGCTCGGCCAGGGTATAGGCAAACCCTCCGGCCTCCAGGGCATTGATCGCCAGCACGGAGTTGGCGCCGAAGCCGAACAGGTTGAAGCCTTCGGTGCCCAGCGGCGTGGGCACCGCCCCCGGCACCTGGAATCCGGAGCCTGGGGCGGCAATACCCACCGCAGACTGCCCACCGTTAAAGCTGTTGCTGTAACTCATGCCCAACTGATTCAGTTCGGAGCGGCTGACTTCCAGCACGCGGATATCCGTTTGCACCTGGGTCCCGAACGGCAAGGCATCCCCCAGGGTTGTCGCCACCACCACCGTGCTGCGCAGCGGTTTGCTGCTATTGCGCAACCATACCGATAGCACCGCTGACCCTTCGGCTTTGGCCGTCAGCAACAATTCCGCACTGCCGGTGACGGTCAGTGCCGCCACCCCCGGATCCGAGGTCGCCACCTTTGACACCGCCGCCGGGAACGTAAGCACCTTCTGATCCCCGGGCGCCAAACGCATGGAGTCGGTCAGGTCCTGCGCATTCGAGACCGTGGCCGTCAGCCACAGCAGCGTTGCCATTACCGCCCAAGCGGCCCCTTTCATCCCACCCTTAACGCACATAAGTGCTCCTTGAGTCAGATCCTTCATAGACTTCGACTCGCTGTCCCGGCGACTTGGCCTTTGGCGCTGGCGCACGGGTGACCGGGAACAGATCCTTGTAATAGACCGGTTTGCCTTTGCCATCGCTGGCGCTGGCCACAGCCTCTTTGTTGGTGTCCTTGTCATCGCTGGCAACCACCGCCAGGCGCATCGACCCTTCTTCCGCCGCCAGGAGCAGCGGAGGCACTTTATCCCTGGGCACCGCCAGCACCACCGTATTGTTACGGCGCTGGGCCTCACGGTCCTGCTCACTGCTGGCGGCGGCCATGGCGCCTTTTACCGCCAGCACCTGAATATTGCGCAGCAGCACCAGCGCCGCCGGGTTATCCCGCTCGGCCTTGCGAAACGCCACCACCACATCCACCAGGTCGCCGGGCTGCAACAAGCCGCCCGCCATGACCACATCATCCACAGCAACGCCCACCGCACGGAACCCCGTGGGCAAGGCACCGGGAAGCGTGCCGCCTGGCTCAAGATGATTACGGGAAAGCAGCTCACCCGGACGGGCAAACTGGCGAAGCTCTTTGCCCACCACCGTTTCATCGGCGGTCAGCACATTGGCAATTGGCGCAGGGGATGACACCACCGCCAGGGACTCTTCATCGAGTGTATCCCCGACATTCAGGCTTTGTGTCACCACCCAATAGCGATAGCTGGGCGCCTCCTGAGTGGACGACGTTGTACCCGCCCCCTCATCCTTCACCACCAACGCCGGTGTCGGATCGCGACTCAATCCCACCAATGCCAAAATCAATGCCACCAGCGCCACTGCCAGCGCCGGCAACATGTACAGCAGTCTTGATCCCATGTTCTCTCCGGAACATCCCTGTCTGTTTCTGGTTCTTGTGGCGGGCGCGCAGAATCAGAATGCTGCCCGCGCCTCCGCATCCAGCCGGTCCGGCAAGGGAGGAAACTCCCCCAACATACCGAAGCTCAACGCCGGCACCACCGGATTGGTCTGATAATTCGGGTAAACCAGGCGACAGTGGAGCATTTCTATCCCCCCCACTGTTTCCAGATTGCAGGCACCGCTGGCATCCAGCCCCCTGAGGCTTGGCGGTAGCTGTGTCACCAGCCCGGCCAACGCCGAATTGGCGCGCTGCGTCACCGACGCCCCCAGGGCGGCCCCTTGTAACGCAGAGCGATCAATGTACAAGGCCGTGGATACCGCATTGTCCACCGCATCCTGCATCCGGTACTGGGCAAAAAATGTCAGGCCGTATACCGCCGCGCCATATAACATGGCGACAACGAAGGGGAATAGCATCAGAAACTCCAGTGCCACTGCCCCTGCCTGTTTACGACCTGCTTTCACAGCACACTCCTGCCCAGCCGATATCAAGTACCAGTACCACCATCCGTTGCATCAGAAAACAGGCCTTCGAAAGCCCCTTCCAACGCGTCTTTAACCGTATCGTTGGTAGCCAACACGCCGATGATGATGATCAGCGCAGCGGCCAGGACAATGTACTCCAGTGCACTGGCACCACGCTGCTTACGCGCGCGACCTGGCAACTGGGTGTAAAGACGGGCAAAGATAAATTGAGAAATCATAGTCAAAGTACTCATAGTGCTCTCCGTGCACGCTCTTTGTGCGGGTTACCAAACTTATCCCAAAACCATTACATATGCGCAAATATGAACTTACGGTTCAATCCTATGCAACTGTGATGTCCTTCACAACGCCGGGCATGTAGCCTTTTGTTGCAAAACCTCCCGGTCCTGTAAAGCTAGCACCGGCGCCGTTTTGTGACGCAGGTCAAACCTCTGTGCGGGACAGGAAAGACGATAGACGGGCTTTTCCCGCGCAGATTTGATATGCAAATCAGCTTATCTTGCGTGTACTTTTCTCCGGACATAAAAAAACCCGGGAAATCCCGGGTTCTTTTATGTCCGCTGCCAGGCAGGCAAGCTAGAAGATCATTACTTGATCTTCGCTTCCTTGTAGGCCACATGCTTACGCACGACCGGATCATACTTCTTGGTTTCCATCTTTTCAGGATGGAGACGCTTGTTCTTGGTGGTGGTGTAAAAATGACCAGTGCCAGCAGAGGACACCAGGCGGATTTTTTCACGAATAGGACCGGCCATGGGTTTAACTCCTTCTGTTAGCCTTAAACGCGATCGCCGCGAGAACGGATATCGGACAATACAGAGTCGATACCTTTCTTGTCGATGATGCGCATACCTTTAGAGCTCACCCGCAGACGCACGAAACGCTTCTCGGACTCAACCCAGAAACGGTGGTGGTGCAGGTTCGGCTCGAAACGACGCTTGGTCTTGATGTTCGAGTGGGAAACGCGATTGCCCGTTACAGGGCGCTTACCGGTCACCTGGCAAACTTTGGACATTGTCTTGCTCCGTAAATCTTCTTGCGGGGGGACGGTAGAGCCCCGGAAAAGGCGCGTTTTATACCAGTACGGCGATCAGGATTCAAGTATTCTTTGCTTGACGCTCCCTGCCAACCCGCCTCCTGCCCCCACAAAAGCAGCCTAATGTGTTGATTGGTAAGCGGAACAATAAATTCACTCGATATTCATATTTTACCGTTACTGATGGGGTCCTCATTCAGACAAGACACCTTTGCCATGCCCGCTTATCGATCAAACAGCCCGGGGGCCGCCCCTGCTGGACCGAACTCCACCTCCCGCCGAACCTTCCTTGCAGGACTGGCTGGCGCTGCCACCGTACTGTCGGGGTGTGGTGGAGGCAGCAGCAGCTCGCCTTCCGATAACATCGCGAGCCCGAACCAGCCCACGGAACCCGATCCGGGGCCGGACATTGATCCACCGGTGGAGCCCCCGGAACCCCCTGCGCCCTTCCCGCCCCGGGGGGTTCACGCCAGCATTGAGGAGAGCAGCCTTACCTCCCGGTCTATTACCTGGTTTACCGACACCAGCCATGCGCCGGCGCAGCGGCTCGAATACGACCAGGAACCCCTGCTGGAAGGACAGCAAAACACGCCTGTTTTTCTCCATCAGCGCCAGGCCAGCTCTGAAGCCACCTTCGGGGTAGACGCCCAAACCCACCGCATCAAAATAGACGGGCTTGATCCGGATAAACCCGTCCGCTACCGCGTCGGTTCCCCTTCCGGAGGCTGGTCTCCCGTTTACCAGTTAACACCCATCAACACCCAGAACTGGTCGTTTGTGCATTACGGCGATCAAGGGGTTAGCGTTCGCGCCCAACGGGTTACCGAAGAAATCCTCAAACAACCCCGTGACCTGGCTATCATCGCCGGCGATCTTTCCTATGCTGACGGCGAGCAATCGGTATGGGACACGTGGTTTGATTTGGTGGAACCCCTGCTGGCCAACACCATCACCATGGCGGCGGCGGGCAACCATGAGTCCAAAGATGGCGACGGCCTGCAATCCGGCAAGGCCTTCAAATCGCGCCTGACTCACCCTGACCCACTACTGAACAACCTCAATCCCAACCCCGGCAGTACCTACTATGGCTTTGACATCGGTCGGGTGCATTTCTTTGTCAGCAGTGCAGGAGCCTTGATCGATGACTTCACCCTGGCCGAAGAACTGATCAACCTGGAGATCGATCTTGCTAAAGCGGCACTGCGGCGTGCCCGCGGCGAACTGGACTTCATCATACTGATCCAGCACTACCCCATCTGGACCGACCAGGATGGCCGCAGCCCCGCCAACCTGACGCTGGTTGCCCTGCAGGAAAACATTCTGCTTCGCTACGGCGTCGATCTGCTGCTGGTCGGCCATGACCACATTTACCAACGCTCCGTCCCCATGGGCTTTGGCATCCCCTCCCGGCTGGGTTATGTGCAGGTGCTTACCGGCACTGGCGGTCAATCCGTTCGGCTGTTTGACGACAACGGGATACAGCGCTGGTCTGCCAGCGAATTCGTGGGCATCGGTTTCTCCCGTTTCGAAGTGGAACCCGGCCGCATCAAGGGCTATTTCTACGGCGCGGCCCCCCAAGGCCTGGGGGACGACGTTCGCCAGACGGTCACCGAACCCTTTGCCCTGCATGATGAATTTGAGGTGGAACAGCGCGACTGGCTGGCTTGCCAGAACTGCGCCTTACCTGCCCGCCCGGCCAGCGAACTACTACAAGACTTCCCAGCGCTGGTTGCGCACACCCGGGAACGTAATCGACGCGCCATGGAGCACCACAGCCATGGCTGATCCGAACTGGCCCAGACAAGGCTCACAACGCTCCTCGCGAAGCCAGTGACACCCAGCCACCATCACCGATTACCAGATGGTCTAACACTCGGACTTCCACCAATCCTAGCGCCTCCACCAATCGCCGGGTGATGGCATGGTCCGACTGGCTGGGTTCAGCCACGCCCGATGGGTGATTGTGGGCCAGGATCACGGCCGCGGCGTTGTGCTCCATGGCCCTACGCACCACTTCCCGCGGATAAACCGCCGCCGCATCGATGGTGCCCTGAAACAACTTCTCAAAGGCGATCAGGCGATGCTTATTATCCAGGAACAGGCAAGCGAACACCTCAAACGGTAACCCGCGCAACTGGGCCGTAAGCAGCTGCCCGGCCTTGTCCGGGTTATCCAGTGGCTGCCCCCGCTCCAGAGGCTCCGCCAGATAGCGCCGCCCCAGCTCCAGCGCCGCCAGCAACAACGCCCGTCGGGCGGTCCCCATGCCGGGCAAATGCGCCATGCGTTCCGGGCCCAGATCCAGCATGGCCCGCAAGCCACCGCTGCCCGCCAACTGCCGGCGCGCCAGATCCACCGCCGTCATGCCCTGCTGGCCGGTACGTAGAAAGATCGCCAACAACTCCGCATCACTGAGCGCCCCGGCACCCCGCGCCAGCAACTTCTCCCGCGGCCGCTCATCCGCCGGCCAGTCTGTTATGGCCACAGGAACGCTCCACGCATCATGCCCACACGCAACACGGAAAAATCACTCATCACCTTGCCTCCAGCTTTCTCAACATGCCCGACAGAAGGGCAAACACTTTTTCGATCATGGGTTTCAGGTCCTCTTTCCCGCCATACCCGAGACGCTCCGCCACCATAAGCTGAGTCTCCAGCTCAAAGAGCGACCCTCTCGCAATACGCAGGAAACGCCTCAACTCCACATCACCACCCCGCCCATAGCCTTCCGCAATATTGGACGGCACACTCAGGCCCGCTCGCTGCATCTGCGACGCCAACCCGAACACCTCCCCTTGAGGAAACCTGCGCGACAGTCCATACGTAGCCACAGCCAGCTCCATCGCCGCCTGCCACACTCGCAATTCCTTATATCGCCGACTCAAAACTCACCACCTCCGATGCCACATTTTGTTTTGCGTGCAGCCTGTTGCGTCCTGCGTGCCGCGTCTCTTATACAGTGCTACTCTATGCAGCCTGACTTGATAGCAGCCTTGCAGCTGCAGCGGCAGTGGAGATTCGCCATGCCTGCCGTCATCCAAACAAGGGTTTTTGCATGCAACGTCTGATGAACAAACGGGTCCTGCTGGGCGTCACCGGCGGTATTGCCGCCTATAAAGCCGCCGATCTGGTGCGCCGGCTGCAGGATGTGGGCGCACAAGTGCGGGTGGTCATGACCCAGGGCGCCTGTGAATTCATCACCCCGCTGACCATGCAGGCCCTGTCCGGCCACCCGGTGCACACCACCCTGCTGGACCCCACCGCCGAAGCGGCCATGGGCCATATCGAGCTGGCCCGCTGGGCAGACCTGGTGCTGATTGCCCCCGCGTCCGCCAATTTCATGGCTCGCCTGGCCCATGGCCACGGCAACGACCTGCTCACCACCCTGTGCCTGGCCACTGGCGCCCCCATCGCCATTGCTCCGGCCATGAACCAGCAGATGTGGGCGGACCTCAGCACCCAGAAGAACCAGCTGATCCTGCAGGAAAAAGGCATCACCGTGTTCGGCCCGGGCAGCGGCAGCCAGGCCTGCGGCGAAGTGGGCGCCGGGCGCATGATCGAACCGCTGGAAATCATTCAGCAGGCCGCGGAAGTGTTCGACTACCAGCTACTCACCGGCAAGCATGTGGTGATCACCGCCGGCCCCACCCGCGAATCCATCGACCCGGTGCGCTACATCACCAACAAGAGCTCCGGGAAAATGGGTTTTGCGCTGGCCGAAGCCGCCGCCGAAGCGGGCGCCAAAGTCACCCTGATCGCCGGGCCGGTGAATCTGCCCACCCCGTCACGGGTGGAACGCGTGGATGTGGTGCGCGCCGTGGACATGTACGAGACTTGCATGGACGTGGTGGAAAAGGGCTGTGATGTGTTTATCGCCACCGCCGCCGTGGCGGATTACCGACCCACCGTGACCGCCGACCACAAGATCAAGAAATCCACCGAGGAAATTCACCTGACGCTGGTGAAAAACCCGGACATCGTGGCGTCCGTGGCCGAGCACGCCAAGCGCCCCTTTACCGTGGGCTTTGCCGCGGAAACCCAGGACGTGATGGCCTACGCCCAGGGCAAGCTGGTGAACAAGAAGCTGGACATGATCGCCACCAACGACGTTTCCGGCACCAACGTGGGCTTCAACAGCGACAACAACGCCCTCACGGTGATCTGGCCCAGCGGCCACAAGGTGCTGCCACTGGCCTCCAAGGCCCAGATCGCCAAACAGCTGATCGAATTGATCGCGATACGGTATAAAGACTGACAAAGCAACACGCACCACGCTTCATGCACCACGCCGCCTGTTGCGTGAAGCGTGACGCGTGACGCGTGATGCATGACCGAAGGGAACATTCATGAAACTGCAATACCGGGTACTCGACGCCCGCCTTGGCGACAGCATTCCTCTGCCTCACTACGCCACCGACGGCTCCGCCGGGCTGGACCTGCGCGCCATGGTCAAGGAACCGATGACACTGCAACCCGGGGATACCGAGCTGCTGCCCACCGGCATGTCCATTTTCATTGACGACCCGGGCTACGCCGGCATGATCCTGCCGCGCTCCGGTCTGGGCCATAAGCACGGCATCGTGCTGGGCAATCTGGTGGGGCTGATCGACTCCGACTACCAGGGCGAGCTGATGGTGTCCTGCTGGAACCGGGGGCAACAGCCCTTCACCCTGGAACCCGGTGAGCGCATCGCCCAGCTGGTGATCGTGCCGGTCATGCAGGTGGAACTGGAACAGGTGGAAAGCTTCAGTGCCAGCGAACGGGGCGAAGGCGGTTTCGGCCACAGCGGACGTCACTGAGGCCTGACACAGAAAGCACCGGACACAAAACAACAACCACAGCAGCACAAGCACGCACCACAGCGCGCACCACGACCCAACCACAATAATACCGTGGCAGCGCCGGGCAAGCGGAGGGGATATGGGGAACAAGAGCGACAATAAGCAAGGCAAGTCCACCAGCGCCATGAAGCAGCTACTGCCTCTGGTCGCCGCCGGCATCGTAGCCGTAATCGCCGCCACCGGCTGCCTCTACGCCTACCAGGCCAGCCAGCTGCAGCCCGAGCAACAGAACGCCCAGGCCCGGCTGCTGGCCCAATCACTGGCCAGCCAGGCGAGCAACACCATCCAGGCCTCCCGTCAGCAGCTGGACATCCTCAGCGACCGCAGCGATGTGAACAAGGCGCTCTCCGACGGCAACCTGTCCAGCTTTAACGTACACCAGAACCAGTGGCTTCCTGATGCCACCGTGCAGCTCGTCCCACGCCGCGGCGCAGACACCGCCCAGTTCAGCTACACCGCCCAGGAGCTTCTCAAGAACGTCCGCCTGGGCCAAGAACCCGGCCCGGTGATCATTGCCGGCAAAACACCCCAGCTGGTCATGGCCCGCGCCACCAAGAACCAGACCGGCAGCCTGCTGCTTACCCAGTCCCTGGCTCCGCTGGCCACTACCCTGCGTACCGTCATGCCGGAGGGCAGCGCACTCAGCATCACCTACGGCGGCAGCCCCCTGTTCGACAACAAACAACAGGCCAACGGCGGCACTGCCCAGGTCAGCCAGGGCCCGGTTCAGGTCACCCTGACCCTGCGCGCCCCCGACGGCAACAGCCTGATCGTCGCCACCCTGGGCATCGCCCTGGGGGTAGTCGTGATCCTGCTGTGCACCCTGCTGGTGAACCGGCTGCTGACCCGGGCCCTGCGCCAGGACGCCGCCGAACTGATTCGCTACAGCGATGAGCTGACGCGCCAACCCGGCGTCACCGCCCGCGACCATTTCCACTTCCCGCTCTTCACCAGCGTCAACGATGCCTCCGCCCGCCTGGCCAAAAAACTGCGCGACCGCGCCGGCCCCGCACGCCCCGTGGCCACCCCCAGGCCCGATGCGCTGGTGGTAGAAGAAAGCGACGACGACAGCATTCTGCTGGTGGATAACGACAACGGCACCGAGTCCCTGCCGGACAGTATTTTCCGCGCCTACGACATCCGCGGCGTGGCCGGCGACACCCTCACCGCCCAGGGCGTTTACCTGCTGGGCCGCGCCATTGGCACCGAAGCCGGCGAACTGGGCCAGCAAACCGTGCTGGTGGCCCGCGATGGCCGCCTGTCCAGCCCGGAGTTAAGCCGCTCACTGATCAAGGGCCTGCTGGAATCCGGCCGTGACGTGGTCAACCTGGGCCTGGTGCCCACGCCGGTGCTCTACTACGGCACCGAAGTGCTGGAAACCCAAACCGGCATCATGCTCACCGGCAGCCACAACCCATCGCAACATAACGGCCTGAAAATCGTCATGAACGGCGAAACCCTGCACGGCGACCGCATTCAGGCCTTCAAGCAACGCATCCACAACAAGGCCTTCAGCGAAGGCAGCGGCCACGAAGAAGAACGCGATATCAGCGACCGCTACCTGAACGATATCGCCAACGACATCGTGCTGGCCCGGCCCCTGAAAATTGCCATCGACTGCGGCAACGGCGTCACCGGCGAACTGGCCCCGCGGCTGTTCACCCAACTGGGCTGCGACGTGACGCCGCTGTACACCGAGATCGATGGCAACTTCCCCAACCACGCCCCGGACACCGGCAACCCGGACAACCTGGCCGACCTGATCCGTATCGTCCAGCAGGAAGACCTGGACCTGGGCCTGGCGTTCGACGGCGACGGCGACCGCGTGGCCGTGGTCACCAACAGCGGCGAAATCATCTGGCCGGACCGCCTGCTCATGCTGTTCGCCAAGGACCTGCTCGGCCGCAGCCCCGGCGCCGACATCCTGTTCGACGTGAAATGCAGCCGCGCCCTGCCCGCCATTATTCGCAAGAACGGCGGCCGGCCCCTGATGTACAAAACCGGGCACTCGCTGATCAAGGCCAAAATGAAGGAAAGCGGCGCCGCCCTGGCCGGGGAAATCAGCGGGCATATCTTCTTTGCCGACCGCTGGTTCGGTTGCGACGATGGCGCCTATGCCGGCGCCCGGCTGCTGGAAATTCTCTCCCTGCAGGACGACACCGCCGGCCAGGTATTCGACCAGTTTAAGACCGGCGTCACCACCCCGGCGCTCTATATTGATGCCAGCGATGACAACAAGTTTGCGTTGATCGATGCCCTGATGGCCCGCGCCGAGCAGTTCGCCGGTGGCCGCCCCACCACCATCGACGGACTCCGCGTGGACTTCCCCGATGGCTGGGGGCTGGTGCGCGCCTCGAACACCACACCATCACTGGTCGCCCGCTTCGAAGGCCGTGATGAAGAAGCGCTGGAACGGGTCAAAGGCCAGTTCCGCAAGCACCTCAAGGCGGTGGACGAGAGCCTTGAGCTTCCGTTTTGAGGTAGAATTGCCGGGCAGTGAGTTGAATGTTTAAAGTTCAACGTTGAAAAACGCGCCAGACGTGTTTGGGGCAACAACGGCCGCAGCCCGCGCCCTCACCGGCGAACGCGGGCACAGCCTTGCGGAACCGACAGACTTAAAACCGCGTTTGAACTTTACACTTTCAACTCCAAGGCCCCCATCCCCAAGGAGAAGTAATGGACACCAACAGTGCCCACGACACCGCCCGGATTCTGATTGAGGCGCTGCCCTACATTCAGCGTTTTTCCGGCACCACCGTGGTGATCAAATACGGCGGTAACGCCATGGAGAACGAGGAGCTGAAGAACAGCTTCGCCCGTGACGTGGTGATGATGAAGCAAATCGGCATCCACCCGGTGATCGTGCACGGCGGTGGCCCACAGATCGGCGACCTGCTGGAGCGTCTGGGCAAGGAATCGAAATTTGTTCAGGGCATGCGTGTCACCGACCGGGAAACCATGGACGTGGTGCAAATGGTGCTCGGCGGCCTGGTCAATAAAGACATCGTCAACCTGATCCAGCACAACGGCGGCCAGGCCATCGGCCTCACCGGCAAGGACGGGCGCCTGATCAAGGCCCGCAAGATGGTGCTCAAGGCCAGCGACGCGGACAGCCCGGAATTGCAGGCCTCGGAGATCATCGACATCGGCCACGTGGGCGAAGTGCAGGGCATCGACACCCGCATTATCGACCTGCTCGCCGGCAGCGACTTCATTCCCGTTATCGCCCCCATCGGCGTGGACGACAGCGGCACCAGCTACAACATCAATGCCGACCTGGTGGCCGGCAAGGTGGCCGAAGTGCTGCGGGCAGAAAAACTGATCCTGCTCACCAACGTGGCCGGCCTGAAAGACAAACAGGGCCAGATCCTCACTGGGCTCACCACCGAACGGGTCAACAGCCTGATCAAGGACGGCACCATCTACGGCGGCATGCTGCCCAAGATCGGTTGCGCCCTGGAAGCGGTACAAAACGGCGTCCACACCGCCCACATTATCGATGGCCGGGTGTCCCACGCGGTACTGCTGGAAATCCTTACCGACAAGGGGATCGGCACCCTAATCAGCAAAGATTAAGAACCGCTACAAGCAACAAGCTTCAAGCTTCAAGCTGCAACGCGAATCAGATCACTCGGTTTGGCAAGCGCTCTGCCCGCGCCTCAAGGTTAAAGCGCGGGCATAGCGAACCGGAAACCTGACGTCTGTTCTCGCGCCTGATAGCTTGCGGCTTGAAGCTTGCAGCTTTTTTTGCGGCAAAGGGGATTGCCGCGAAACGCTACAACAGCGAAAAACAAAACCGCAGTAACAAGCCCGGGAACGTTGGGCGCGGTGTTTGCCTGTGATATACCTCTGGGCCACACTCGCGTTGCAGCCAGAAGCTTGTTGCTTAGAACTGGGAACGATACTTCATGACCGATAAAAAACCGTCGCGCAAAGAGCAGATTCTGCAGTCGCTCGCCCACATGCTGGAAGCCGCACCCGGTGGGCGCATTACCACCGCCGGGCTGGCGAAGGAAGTGGGGGTATCCGAGGCGGCGCTGTACCGGCATTTTCCCAGCAAGGCGAAGATGTTCGAAGGTCTGATCAGCTTTATCGAAGAAGCCATTTTTTCGCGCATCAACCGCATTATGGAAGACGGCAAGGCCAGTGATCAGGTAGAACAGATTCTCACCCTGCTGCTGGCGTTCACCGAGCGCAACCCGGGCATTACCCGGCTGCTCACCGGCGATGCCCTGACCGGCGAAAACGCCCGTCTGCACCAGCGTATCCAACAGTTCTATGATCGGGTGGAAAGCCAGGTAAAGCAGGTGCTGCGTGATGCAGAATTCAAGGAAGGGTTGCGCACCCAGGCGACCCCGACCATCACCGCCAACCTGCTGCTGGCCGTGGCCGAAGGGCGCATCGCGCAATTTGTGCGTTCCGGTTTCAAAACCCTGCCCAGCCAGGACTGGCCAGCTCAATGGGCGCTGCTGCAGCCAACCCTGTTTCGTTAGCCTCTTGCATGACGAAGGCGGCTTCAGCCGCCTTCGTTTTGTTGTTTCTCAATCGCCTCAAGCCGCTCGATAATCGGGGCGTATTGCTGGTTGGCCTGTTCAATTTCCCTGTCGAATTCCAGCAGCTTTTGCTCCGCCGTCTGGATCTGGCGCTGCAGGCGGTCGATGGCCTCTTTCACCACCTCCGGCACGTCCCGGCCCGCCCTTTCGTTGCGCGCCGCCGTGGCAATTTCGTCATCCAGCTTCATCTGCAACTGGGCAAGATTGTTCTCTTCGTAGCTGATACTCAGCTCCAGCGCCTCGACCTTGCGATCGCGCGCCCGCACCGCATCTTCCGGGCCGGCATACAGGCGCAGCATGTCCCGGTCCTCGCGGGCCTGGCGAGCCTGCTGCATCCGCTGGGCTTTCGCCTCGGCGTCATTCAGCTGCACCCCCTCCACGTCTTCCAGCACCCGGCCATACTGATCCAGCAACTGGTAGCCACTGCGGATAGCATCCATGGTCAGGGTTCGGTTCAGGTGCACCACGCCGTCAGAAGTTTCATGCCGAAAGTAGGCGCCATCCGGCATGCGCTCATTGGCACGTTGCCCCGAGCGAGCCCACACTGACGAAGTCAGGATCAGCGCCATCAACAAGACGACGATTTTCATTATTATTGCACTCCATAACGCTCCCGGTACTCACGCATAGGCGCCACCATTGTCTGGCTGTCCGGTTGCTGTTCCAGCCAGTCGATAATATCGCTCATGGTGACGATACAGCCCACTGGCACCCCCAATGCTTGTTCCACTTCCTGGATCGCCGACAGGCCCTTGCCAGCCTCGGAAGGCTCTTTGCCGCATTCCTGCCGATCCAGCGCCACCATCACCCCCGCCATGGTCGCGTCAGTCTTCTCGAACAGCGTCGCCACTTCGCGAATCGCCGTTCCCGCTGTAATCACATCATCTATCACCAGCACCCGGCCCTGCAATGGCGCGCCGACCAGCCAACCGCCCTCGCCATGATCCTTGGCTTCCTTGCGGTTGAACGCCCAGGGGTAATCCCGGCCATGGTGCTCGGCCAGCGCCACGGACACCGCCGCTACCAGCGGAATGCCTTTATAGGCCGGCCCGAACAACATATCGAATTCCAGCCCGGATGCCATGATCGCATCCGCATAATAGCGACCCAGCCGAGCCAGGGCCTCACCGGTGTTAAAGGTGCCCGCATTGAAGAAATACGGGCTTTTGCGTCCGGACTTCAGGGTAAATTCCCCGAATTTCAACGCCTCACGCTCTTCGGCAAAGCGCAGAAAATGCTTCTTGTAGTTCTTCATACTCAAGCCTGTGTACTAGCCAGTCGGTTCGCAGCAGCGCGAAACCGCGCCGCCACAGCGACACAGCCCGCGTTTCTCTCTTTAGCGATTACCAGCCCAGCGCGACCTGCTGAGCCTTGATGATCTCGCCAATGCCCTTCTCCGCCAGCCCCAACAGGCTGTCGGACTGCTCACGGGTAAACGGCGCACCCTCTGCGGAACCCTGAATCTCGATAAAGCCGCCCTGCTGGGTCATCACCACGTTCATGTCGGTGCCCGCATTGGAATCTTCGGCGTAATCCAGATCCAGCACCGGGGCACCCTCGTACATGCCCACGGACACCGCGCCCACCAGGCCGGTGAGCGGATCACTCTTGATCTTCTTGGTTTCCAGCAGGTGGGTAAAGGCATCCACCAGCGCCACGCAGGCCCCGGAAATAGAGGCCGTCCGCGTGCCACCGTCGGCCTGCAGTACGTCGCAGTCCAGGTAGATGGTGCGTTCACCCAGCGCCTTCATGTCCACCGCGGCACGCAGGGAGCGGCCGATCAGGCGCTGAATTTCCAGCGTGCGCCCGCCCTGCTTGCCCCGTGTCGCCTCACGGCCGGAGCGGGTGTGGGTGGAACGCGGCAGCATGCTGTACTCCGCAGTCAGCCAGCCCTGGCCCTTGCCCTTGAGAAAGCGCGGCACGCCCTCTTCCACGGAAGCGGTACACAGCACCTTGGTACCCCCGAACGCCACCAATACGCTGCCCTCGGCATGAACGGTGTAGTTGCGGGTAAAGCTCAGTTCACGCAATTGGTCGGGGGCTCGGCCGGATGGGCGCATGGAATCTCCTGGTAGTCTTGGAATCAAAAGGGCGACCATTGTAGCAAACACCGGCGCCGATGCCTGCCTTGCACCCAACCCCGTCTCGACTAGACTAGGGAGCCCGGCACCGCCCGCGGTTTTTCATGCCGCAGGAGCTTGCCTGCAGGCGAAAAGACCAGACCAGAAGCGAGTGACGAGTGTCCAGTTGCGAAAACCCGGGCTTCCCACCATCGGGGTTTGCCTTTCGAAACTCGCTTCTCGTCACTCGCGACGGCCTTTTCGCTTGCAAGCAGGCTCTCCTGCGGCACACCGACCGGGACAGCCCCATTCCATGGCCCAACACAGAGGTTCACCATGATTTGCAGCATGACCGCTTTTGCCCGCGCCGACCGCCCGCTTGAAGGCTACGGCCTGGTCTGGGAAATCAAGGCCGTGAACCACCGTTACCTGGAAATCAGCCCACGCCTGCCCGACGCCCTACGCTCACTGGAAAACGCCGTACGCGAACGCTGCCGCAAGGCCCTCGCCCGGGGCAAGGTGGAAGTCACCCTGCGCTACCAGCAGGACGCCAGCGACGCCGACCTGGAACTGAACGAGCCCCTGGTCAAGCAGCTGTCCGAGATCTCCCGCCGGGTAGGCGACCTGGTGCAGCACCCCGGCCAGGTCAACCCCATGGAAATCCTCCGCCATCCCGGCGTGCTCAGCACCCGCGAACTGGACGTGGACCTGCTGCAACGCGAATCCCTCACCCTGCTGGATGAAGCCCTGCAGGCCCTGATCGACACCCGCAGCCGCGAAGGGGAACAACTGGGCAAACTGATCGAAGAGCGCCTCGACGGCATCATCACCCAGGTCGAGATCGTCAAAACCGCCGTGCCGCGCATCAAGGAAGCCCAGCGCGAACGCCTGCGCAGCCGCATCCAGGACGTGATCGACTCCCCGGACCCGGATCGCCTGGAACAGGAACTGGTCTTGCTGGCGCAAAAAATGGACGTGGACGAAGAACTGGACCGCCTGCTCACCCACGTCACCGAAGTGCGCCGCATACTGAAAAAAGGGGGTCACATCGGCCGGCGCCTGGACTTCCTCATGCAGGAACTCAACCGCGAAGCCAACACCCTGGGCAGCAAATCCGTCGACAGCGAAACCACGGCGGCAGCGGTGGAGTTGAAGGTGTTGATAGAGCAGATGCGGGAGCAGATTCAGAATATCGAGTAAAATCCAGGAAAGTCCATAATTGCATTTAATATATTGTTTTTAAAGGATTAAATCCGATCTCCAGTCCATGGAAATCCACTGTCATCCACCCCTATCCAGACAAAAGTGGTGGGCAAAATGGTGGGCAAAAACGTGACTTTTTCCTCCCTGACACCTATATTGACCTGAAATGGTGGGCAGCTCTCAAGGGGCTGCCTGCAAACCATTGATGACAGAGAATTTTTCTCTTTAATCAACAAACAAAAAGTGGTGGGCAGCCTGTTTTTATAGGCTCAAACGCCACAAGGTCAAAATGAGCAAACTCACCGCCACTCAGATCAAGTCTTTGGCAAAGCAGGCCCCCAAGAAACACACCGATGGCGGCGGCCTCTATTTCTGTGTACGCAAGTCCGGCATGCCCTACTGGATGCTACGCTACAGCGCCCAGGGCAAGCGCCACGAAATCACCTTGGGTCAATACCCACAGATGTCCCTGGGTGACGCCCGGGAAGCCGCTGTGCTAACCAAGCAAGGCATCCGAACGGGCACCGACCCACTCCAGGAAAGGGCCAAAGTTGTCCAGCCCAACATCCGCACCGTCAAAGACCTCTTCCAGGACTGGCATGAAACCGATCTGTCCCGGCGCCTGAAACACCCCAACATCCCCAAGCGCATCTATCAGAAAGAAATTCACCCTGTGATCGGCCTCTACCCAATTGCCGACGTCACCCCAAGGGATATCCGGGCCGTCCTGCAGCGCGTCCAGCGCAGCAACCGCCCCACCATCGCCAATGACACCCTGATGTACATGAAGCAGCTGTTTCGTCATGGCATCAAACTGGACCTGTGCCAGAACAACCCGGCCAGCCCATTCACAGTCAGCGACGCCGGCGGCGTCGAAGCCAGCCGGGAGCGCACCCTGACGCTGGAAGAAATCGAACATGTCTTTGGGGTCTTCCGTGAACACATCAGCAGCTTTGGTCGAGACAACTATCGGGCCTGCTGCTTGTTCCTGGTGCTAGGCGTTAGAAAAAGCGAGCTATGCGAAGCCCGCTGGGAAGAATTCGATCTGGAAGCCGGAATCTGGGATCTCTCCAAAGAGCGCAGCAAGACTGGCGCAGCGATCACCATCCCTCTGCCAACCCAAGCCATTGAGTGGCTAAAAGTACAGCAAGGCCATGCCTGCGGCTCCCCCTATGTGTTCCCTGCCAGGCGCGCCAGCAAACGCCCCCACATGGGCCCTGACACCCTGAACCGCGCCATTTCCAAGCTATTTGGCCGAGAGGCTGGCCGGAAGATGCAGCCACCCAACAAAATGGGCGACCTGGAGCACTTCACCATCCACGACCTCCGACGCACCTTCCGCAGCCTCGCGGCTGCGGAAGGCGTGCCGAGTCATGTGGCGGAGAGGTGTTTGAATCACAAGTTGAAGGGAGTTGAGGGGATTTATGATCGGTATGATTATTTCGAGGAGCGGAAAATAGCTCACCAGCGAGTAGCCAACGCCATAGAAGCCTTAACACACCTATGATGCACAGGTGTGTTTGCGGCTGTTTTTACTGCTTTGGATAAGGGATATAAGGCTAGCTACACCATAAGCTATACAAAAACCGTGGTTTCAGCTGGATGGACATGGACACTCTTGGACGAAAGTACGACCTTCATTGACACACCTCGTCATTAAGACCGGTTACAGATAACAATTAGTTCCGTACTTCAGATTAAAGACTTCAGTTCAAAATTCAGATCACGCAATGCTTTAGCGCTGATGCTTTTGCGTTGCTGCACCAGCTTCTTACCCACCATGAAAGCAATAGGCAGATTGACTGCATCAACAGCAATGACACACCCCTCGCATAGATAGAAAACTGCAAATTCCTTGTCAGTGATGTTGCCACGTAGTACGCGCTGGTCATGATTTTGCGACAACCCTACCATCTGCAGGCGAACGTCATACTGGTTCGACCAGAACCAGGGGGCGCTATCGTAGGGCTTCTCCTCGCCCATAAGAGTCGCCGCCGCCGTACGCGCTTGATCCACAGCGTTAGCCACAGATTCAAGGCGCTGCCTCTTGTCGAAGAATAGATTCCGGTGGCGGGTACAATCGCCGATTGCCAAGATGTCAGGATCATCGGTGCGAGTAAATTCATCGACGACAATGCCGTCATCACAGAGCAGGCCAGCATGCTCAGCCAAGACCGTTTCCGGTATTACACCAATTGAGACAAGCACGATATCCGCTGGCACCTTGCCCCCACCGGACAAGGTCACGCCAGAGACGTGCCCCTGACCATCTGATTCAAAACCGGTTACAGCCGTCTCCAAGCGTACATCAACGCCGGCGCTCGCATGTTTGGCGTAGAAAAATTCGGACATCTCTGGCCCCGTAACACGCTGCATCAGACGCTCAGCAGCTTCCAGGACGGTAACATTAACACCTTGCTTGGTCGCACTGGCTGCCACTTCAAGTCCGATATAACCGCCCCCCACGATGACTAGGCGTTTGCCGGGTGCTAGCTCACTACGCAGGGCATCCGTGTCCGCGATATCATGCAAATAATGAATGCCTTTCAAATCTGAGCCCGGCGCGTTAAGGCGGCGGACATGTGAGCCAGTGGCCAAGACCAGTCGGTCGTACTGTAAGGTGCTTTGATCTGACAAAATGAGGTTTTTGTCGTCTCTGTTAATCTGTTCTACGCGCACGCCGAGCCGTAATTGCTGTCCCGCATTCTCGTAAACCGAAGGCGGTTTAAGGTATAACGATGCCTGATCAACCTCCCCCGCAAGGTAATTCTTTGACAAGGGCGGCCGCTGGTAGGGAGGGTGTGGTTCTTCGCTAACCAAAATCACTTCATTTGGGTATTTTTTTTGCAGCAAGGCGGTCAGAAGTGTTCCCGCTGCGTGTCCACCACCAATGATGACGGTGGTCTCTTTCTTTTTTTTGGTCATAACTTGTCTCTTTCTATGCGCCTTGGAACCGAGTTATCCATAAGCCAAAAACTTAGTGAAGAACAAGAAACTGTAATATCCAGCGAGCTAGGCACATGATGCCTAACCGCCTGCCATCGCGGCGTCCTCAAGAATCATCGCAGCCCCTTTCTCACCGATCATGGTCACCGGCTGATTAGTATTCCCACCAACCAGCGTTGGCATGATGGAAGCATCAACCACCCGCAACGATTGCAAACCGTGCACGCGAAGTCGGGAATCCACCACAGCCATCGGATCTCTCCCCATCTTGCAGGTGCCGACCGGGTGATATGCCGATTCGCCGCTGCGACGCACCCACTCGGCGAGATCTACGTCCTCCTGTATGGACTGGCTTGGTGAAATCTCTACGTCCTGGTGCACATAAAATGCACGCTGCGACAAGATCTTACGAACAAGCTTTACCCCACGAACGAGCTGCTCGACATCGGCAGGCTCAGCCATATAGTTGGGATCAATCAACGGGGCCGCCAGCGGATCGGCACTGTTTAAACCAATACGGCCACGGGACAAAGGCCTGAGCCCATAGAGCATCACTATGTAGCCATAACCGCTCATTGCGGTTTTCATGTCTCGCCCGTGATCGGCGTACAGCATTGGCCCGAAGTGTAGTTGCAGATCAGGTATCGCCAGCTCTGGCCGGGAGCAGATGAACCCACCAGCTTCAGCCCCGTTGCTCGACAGCACACCTCGACGACCGCTCAGGTATTGCAGTAAGGCCCACGCGCCCTTCAGCCAGTAGCTCGGATGCATCGAGATACTCTGACGGCTGCGAGCCCTGACCCGGACAAAAACATCGATATGGTCCTGAAGATTGCGACCCACACCCGCCAGTGCATGACGTAGCTCAATGCCATGTCGAGCAAGTTCCTCGCGGGGACCGATGCCTGACAACATAAGCAGTTGCGGCGAGTTAAACGCACCACCGCAGAGGATAACCTCACGCCCTGCACGAGCTCGCACCAGACCCTTTGCGCTGCGATACTCGACACCAATAGCGCGAGTGCCATCAAACAACACCCGAGTAACATGTGCATCACTACGAACGTTCAGGTTCGAACGCCCCGTCGCTGGATCAAGATAAGCACGCGCATTACTAAAACGCGAGCCGTCCTTCTGGTAAGTATAGTAATAGCCCACCCCCTCCTGTTCGGGGCCGTTGAAATCCCGATTGCGTCGATGCCCCGCCTGTACTCCCGCCTCGACAAACGCCGCACTCAACGGGTTGGTATAACGTCGCTCCGCCACATTGAGAGGGCCATCCTTACCATGGAATACTGCCGTACCCGGCACCGTCTCAGGCTCGTAATGTTCTGACTTACGAAAATACGGCAGCACCTCGGCGTATGACCAACCGTGACACCCCTGCCGTGCCCACTCGTCGTAATCCCTGGCGTGACCACGGATATAGACCTGGGCGTTAATCCCGCTCGAACCGCCAAGCATCTTGCCCCGCGGCTGGAACAACGAACGACCGTACATGTGACGCTGTGGCTCGGTATAGAACTGCCAGTTGAAACGGCGACTGAACATCAACTGCAAAAATCCCAGCGGCGTGTTGACGAAAGGGTTGCGGCGACTCTCCGGCCCGGCTTCGAGTAGCAACACCGAATAGAGGCCACTCTCGGACAAACGATTGGCTACCGCGCACCCTGCCGAGCCAGCGCCCACAACGATATAGTCGAATTCTTCAGTCGCCAGCCCGGTCAAACTTTTCATTAATTTTTTGCCGTCAGTTTGACCATCAACTTCGAATAACCGCGCACGAAGTTGGACTGTACACGCTCCGGCTCGCCAACCACTTCGATATTTTCGAAGCGCTTGAGCAGTTCTTCCCACAAAATGCGCAATTGCAGTTCGGCCAGGCGGTTACCCATACAACGATGAATACCGTAGCCAAAAGAAATATGGTTCCGTGCGTCCTTGCGATCAATAATGAGTTGATCGGGGTTGTCAAACTTGCGTTCGTCTCGATTACCTGAGGCATACCACATTAACACCCGGTCCCCTTTCTTGATGGTCTGGCCACGAAGTTCTACGTCCTGTGTCGCGACCCTGCGCATGTTGGCCAGTGGAGTTTGCCAACGAATGATTTCCGAAACCATGTTCGGAATCAGGTCCGGATTAGCCTTCAGCTTGGTGAACTCCTCGGGGAATTGATTCAAGGCCAAGACACCACCGCTCATGGAATTCCTTGTGGTGTCATTGCCGCCAACGATGAGCAGAGCCAGATTCCCGATAAACTCCATCGGCCGATTGATCAGGTCTTTTGTGTCGTCGTTGCTCTGCAACATATTGATCAAGTCAAAACCGGGTTCTTCGCCGGCTGCACGACGTGCCTCCTTGTCTCGCCACAGCCTTGAGAACGCCCTCGCCATGTCTGCCGCATCGTCAAACATGACATCTGGGTCGGTAAATTCGCCACCCGTGGCAGATGCCGCACCGGACAAGCGATCAGACCATTCAACGAGTTTATGGCGGTCTTCATAAGGGAAATCCAGCAGTGTAGCCAGCATGCGGCCAGTCAGCTCTTTGGATACTGCAGGCACCCAGTTGAAGGGTTTATCCAGCGGCAGGCTGTCTAGCACTTCGGCTGCTCGGGACCGGATTAAACCTTCCATTTCCTTAAGGTTTTTTGGCGCTACCACACCCTGCACCGCCCGACGTTGCACATCATGCTTGGGCGGATCCATGGCGATAAACATTTCCACCGATAGTCCGTCCGGTGGATCACCCAGAATAATTTGCGGTTCAGAGGAGAACAGTTCGTGACTCTTGTCCACGAACAAAATATCTTCATAGCGAGTTATCGACCAGAAAGGCCCGAATGGACTCTTCTTCTGGTAGTGTACCGGAGCTTCATCTCGCAGCCGCTTAAAATAGGCCCGCCACTGATCTTGTCGATACAAAAAAGGGTTGCTGGTGTCGATATCTTCGAGTGCCAAGGTGTTGACATCAGGCAAGGAGGTTTCGACGAATTCCATTTGTGTGGATCGAGAACCCACTGTCTTTCTCTTCGCCTTCATCAGCATTTTCATCGTTTTAATCTGAAAATGCATCGGCACCACTTTGGACGAGGCGTTGAATACTTTTGTCTGAAACGCATTGCTTGATCTTGTTTTTGTTGACATAGCATTCTCCCTGTTTACATCTGGAATTCAGGCAAATGCACGGTCATACCGTCCATCGCCTCAGTAATTTCTACCTGACACCCCAGGCGCGAGGTTCTCGCCCGCTCCGGGGTCATGGACAACATCTGTTCTTCTGCGTCACCAACCCTTCCGGTCTTGCCGAACCACTCATCGGGAACAATCATGTGACAGGTACCACAGGCGCATTCGCCGCCGCAGTCACCGTCAATACCTGGAACGGCGTTATCAACGGCGATTTGCATTAGCGTAGAACCCACCCCGAACTCCGTAACATGCTCGGTGTCGTCATGTTCAATAAAGATAATTTTTCCCACAGCGTGTCTCCTAGCATTTATATCTACCTTGAAGATTGGCTATGTGTCGGAACACCGACGAGGACATTTCTTGACAGACCGGGGACATTTAAAGACAGTTACCGCATTCCGAGGAATCGCTGATGGCAATAACGACGCTCAAACAGGGTTTGAAAAACGTGGATGCGGATATCCCGTCGAACTACTCACGCCTTATCGCCCGAGAACTTGGCTTGAGTGTACGAGAACTCCCTAGCCTCTTGCGCAACACGGGTGTAGATGTCGAACAATTACTCAAAGATGAAAGCTTGCTCACTGCAACCCAGCAGATTCAGATCTTGCGTAATGCTTTAGATTTATCCGGCAAACCAGAGTTCGGGTTACGGCTGGGCAGGCGTCTCACCCCCGCAACCCATGGGGTGATGGGATTTGTTGCTAACAGCAGCCCCGACCTTTATACCGCGCTGCAAGCCGTTCACACTTTCCTGCCTACCCGGGCGAGCTTTATTCAAGTGGACTTGCAGCGGGCTGAGGACTACCTGGAATGCGTTGTAAACTTCCAAGTACCGATGGAAAATGATGTGGAGCGCTGCCTGGAAGATACTGTGATCAAGGCTTTTTTCGAAATCGGCGAGTTCATCGTAGGCCGCCCTCTATATGAATCTGAAGTCCACTTCCCTCATCCAGCTCCCGTCTACCAGGGCATGTACCGTGAGTATTTACCAGGCAAGGTTTACTTTAACTCCGATCACTTCAAGCTAAAATTGGCAATGGGGTTGTGTCGAAAACCGAACGCATCGGCCAATCATGAAAGCTATCATCTAGCCTTTCAGCAGTGCGAATCCATGCTTGCGCGTCTTCAGAGTCCTGAACCGGACTATCGGACTCGGTTACAGAAAATGATGCTGTCCCGGCCACCCGGAACACTTAGTGAAGAAGAGGCGGCTGCCTCTCTCTTTATAAGCAAGCGCACCCTGGCACGGAAACTCAAAAATGAGAACAGCAGTTTCAGGAAGATTCGCGAGGAGGTACTATCGAAGCAAGCAGTAAGCTATTTGTGCAATAGCCAGCTGTCCGTCGAAGCCACCGCCACACTGTTGAATTATCACGACACGGCGAGCTTCAGACGGGCATTTAAACGCTGGTTTGGTCAGACACCCGATCAATACAGGCAGCATGCAGGTTAGTGTTTATAAACAGACTGCACTCACAATCAGCAGCGAGTACGGCCATCAGTTCTCACTGAATAGCAACGTCTACCGCTTGAGCACACCATCCTTAATTACCGTCCACACAAAATCTCCGACATCCTTCACCGTATATCGCCCCCCCTCATTGAACCACGTTGCTACCCAGTTCAACGCGCCCAGCCCGATAAGACGCAAAAGATCACGATCCACATCAGCACGAATCAGGCCCTGAGAGGACAAAGATTGCAACATGGCAGACCAAAGAAGCTCGTATTTGTCTCGTAGATCAATCATTTCCTGGCGGGACTCACCATGCAAGGAGCGCCATTCAAAAAGGAGGACATAGACCATATCCGACCCACCAACCAGCAACTCAAGGTGAGCATTGATCCCCTGACGCAACTGCTCAAGCGGCTCACTTTCCCCCCGAATGGCCTCAGACAAGGCCGTAGACGCTTGCTCAAGCGCAAGGCGCATCAAGTCGACCAGAATGCTTTCCTTGGAGGGGTAACGGTAATGCAAGCTGCCAGGCAGCATGCCACAAGCCTCGGCGATTTCTTTAACGGTGGTTTTATCGAACCCCTTTTGACGAAATAGACGAGCTGCAGCACCGAGCACAAACACTCGATCCGCCTCCGCCACCGGCGTTACCTGATTTTTCTTTCTTCCCACAAGGCACTCCCATGCTGTAAGCCTTTGATTCTAGCATTCCTTTTAAAGTCGGCCCAGCCTTCCTGGCCGATGGCACTATTCGATCTATACAGATAAAAACACGCTGTCTACCTTATAATCTTGAATTTGGTTGGTCATACAAATAAAGTCCAATGAATGCACTTTACTTGGGAGCGATCCAATGGCTCTGGCAAACCGCAAGATTGGTTACGACGAGGTTGTAACCCGTGACATTCACTTTCCCATGAACATCGAAAACGTGGCTCGCCACTGGTTTCGCAACGACCCGTGGTCCACTCACTGGATGAATGCCATTCTCGCCGCCGTCCCCGACGGTGAACGCTGGGTGATGAATTCTGCAAGACGGCAGCTTGGCAAGCTTGACGATCCAGAAGTGCTGAACGCAGCTAAAGAATTCATTCGCCAGGAGCGCATTCATGCTCGTGAGCACGATGAAATGAACGCCATCGGCGTGCAACACGGGGTTCCCATCGACAAGGTTGAAGGCGTGTTCAAGCTGATCCGTAAGCAACTCCAACACCGCCTCAGTGACGATATGCAGAGCTCCATCGCAGCGGCGTTTGAACATTTCACGGCCATTATTTCCTCGGTACTGCTTGAGCACCCGGAGCTGTTTGACGAAACCCACCCGGATTTGCGTGCCATGCTCTACTGGCACTTTGTCGAAGAAACCGAGCACAAGAGCGTCAGTTATGACGTCTTCGTCGATGCCAGTGGTGGTGGCTACCGCAGTTACCGACTGCGTATCAGTGGCATGCTACTGGCCATTGCCCTGGGCTTCCCCATTATGATCGGCAACCAGACCTATCTGCTCTACAAGGATCGTCAAATTCTGAATTTGTGGTCCGCCGCCAAAATGACCAAAGTCCTGTTCTGGCGTCCCGGCATTCTTTCCAAGGTACTCGCTGGCGTGCCCCCCTATTTCTCCCCCACTTTCCACCCGTGGGATGACGATAACCGTGATGTAATCCGGATCTGGAAACGCGCCTACGAAAGAACTGGCGACCCTCATAAGGCCTATCAAGCGCTCAGAGACCACCGAGCCAACAATGTACACGGTACATTCGAAACGCCACAACCTGAACCCGCATGGGGGCAGGCATGAAAAAGAAACCCTTGCACCCGTCAACTCAGGCGGCAGCTGTCATCACCGGGGCGGGTAGCGGCATCGGTCGTAGCTTTGCTTACGAAGTTGCCCGTCGAGGCGGTTCGGTACTGTGTGTCGATATCAATGAAGAGCGCGCCGAACAGGTGGCGATCAGCCTGCGAGCACTCGGTACTCACGCGGTAGCCCTGGGGTGTGATGTCGGCGATGAAAAACAGATGGCATACCTGGCGGAAAATGCCGAGCCTTTGCTCGGCAGGCCGGTAACCCTGGTAATCAACAACGCCGGCGTCGGCCTCGGTGGCCCAATCGGCGAGGTGTCACTTGAAGATTGGCACTGGTGCATGAACGTCAATCTATGGGGAGTTATTCACGGCTGCCATTATTTTGCCCCTCAGCTTCGCGATCTGGGCTATGGAGGCATCATCAATGTGGCCTCTGCTGCCGCATTCGGGTCCGCCCCGGAAATGGCCGCCTACAACGTCACCAAGGCGGGGGTGCTGGCCCTGTCCGAAACGCTGTCTTCTGAACTGACCGGTACCGGCGTAAAAATCACGGCCCTGTGCCCAACCGTGGTCCCGACCAATATCGTCGAGAATGGGCGCCTGCCTGAACGTCGCCGTGACTTTGCCCGTTCAGCGATGACCCGCTATGCCCTCACCAACGCCGACCAGGTGGCCCGACAGACCCTCAGTGCCCTTGATCGAGGTGAGCTTTACATGCTGCCACAAATTGACGGCCGGCTTGCCTGGCGGTTGAAACGCCTGACGCCACGACTATACGCCCGCGCGATTGGCGAAGCTTACAGAATGCTGGCTGATTAAACCGCATTAGTGGAAACGAAACACGCAAGGAATTCAATATGGCCTCCATTCCTACAACAATTTTGAAGCTACTTTTTCGCGCCGGCATGAAGCGTGATATACGCGACCCGGACAAACTGGTAAGACATCTTCGCAGGGTGATGAACGCGCCTTTGGCCCCCTCTCTGCTGCCACGCGGAGTGCGACTCAAGCGAGGCAAGGTTGCAGGAATAGCTGGCCACTGGCTAGGCACCGCAGACCCACAAATCACCATACTCTACCTGCATGGTGGCGCCTTCATCGGCGGGCGGCTTGATACCTATCACCACTTTTGTGGCCGTTTGGCTCACGCCCTGAATGCGCGGGTCTTTCTTCCGGATTACCGACTAGCCCCTGAGCACCCCTTCCCGGCAGCAACGGATGACGCCTTTAATGTGTATCGTGAACTGATCGCAGACCCTCGCCCTGTGGTCATTGCGGGAGACTCTGCGGGAGGCAACCTGACGTTAGTCACATTGCTGCGTGCCCGTGATCAGCTGCTGAAAATGCCGGCTTGCGCCCTCGCCATTTCGCCGGCATCGGATGCGCGAGGCACCCTGATGTCCAGACAGGCGAATAGCGACAGCGATACCATGCTTTCCCATGGCATGATTGAGGTGGCAACGGATATCTATCTGGCCGGCGCGGACCCCGCTCACCCGTATGCCTCACCAATCACCGCGGATTTCACCGGCTTGCCCCCTCTACTTTTCACTGTCAGTAGCGAAGAGTGTCTGCGCGACGATACCCATGCAGCAGCACAATGCGCGCGAGATGCGGGGGTGCCCGTGCAGGTTCTGGAGCGCGATGATATGCCGCACGTGTGGCCCGTATTCACCTTTTTGCTACCAGAGGCAAAGCAGGACTTCCCTACCATCGTCCGAATTCTGGAAAAGTATCTGACCAGCAATAACGTCGGCAAAGCCCCATCCCAAACGGTCAATGCTAGCGATAGCGCCATAGTTGAGGTTGCATCATGAATATGGCTGCTGTTGCAATCCATAACCCTCGTCCCAGCGTTACTCCTGATCATGAAGTCATTATCATCGGCGCGGGAATTTCTGGAATTGGTGCGGCAATCCAGCTGCGTGCCGATGGCATCAAAGATATCTTGATCCTTGAGCGAAGCAAGGATGTGGGAGGAACCTGGCGCGACAACCGTTATCCGGGAATCGCTGTCGACATTACCTCGTTTACCTATTCATTTTCCTTCGAACAAAACGCAAATTGGTCTCGCGTTTTTGCGCCGGGAAACGAGCTTTACCAGTATACAAGACAGGTAACAAGCAAGTATGGCATCTACCCACTGATTCGCTTTGGTGTCGAAGTCGCTAGCGCCCGTTTTGATCTCGACAGCCATGTCTGGTTGATCGATCTTACGGATGGCAGGCGACTTAGTGCACGCCATATTGTCTCGGCCTGTGGCGGTTTGATATCACCCAAGATGCCAGATATTGAAGGGCTTGATACGTTCCAGGGCAATGTCATTCACACTGCACGCTGGCCAGATGACCTTGATCTTAGTGACAAGCGAGTAGCGGTAATAGGCACTGGCGCCACTGCAGTGCAACTGATTCCGAAAATTGCCGGCAAGGCCCGCCAATTGGATGTCTACCAGCGCACCCCCATCTGGGTACTGAAAAAACCCGATCATAGCCTGCCCGGCTGGCTCAAGACTCTGTTCCGAACCGTACCGGGCCTGCAACGCACCCTTCGGGGCGCCACCGATACCGCCAGTGAAACCCTGATGGTGCTTTCAGCAATTTATTATCGCCAGGCCCCCTGGCTGGTCCGCATGTGCGAAAAGGCGGGCATAAACAACTTGCGCGAACAACTGCCCAACCGCAAAGACCTGTGGGAGAAACTGACACCGAAATACGGCTTCGGCTGTAAAAGACCAACCTTCTCCAACGACTATTTCCGCACCTTCGGCCGGGACAACGTCGAGCTGGTGACGACGCCGATCAAACGCATCACCTCCCGTGGCATCACCACCGAAGACGGCCGCTCACGACGCATAGATACCTTGATCCTCGCCACCGGTTACAAAACCTTCGAGAAAGGAAATATTCCCTCGTTCGACGTCATCGGCAGCAACAACATCAATTTGGGCGATTTCTGGCATGACTACCGTTACCAGGCCTATGAAGGGTTGACCATTCCGGGCTACCCGAACTTTTACATCATGCTCGGTCCCTATGCCCTTATCGGCACCTCTTACTTCAAGATGGTCGAAGGGAATGCCATCCACCTCTCTCGCTGTATTCGCGAAGCCAACCGACGTGGAGCCAGCCAAGTGGAAATACGTCAGTCCGTCCATGACGCGTATTTCCGCAATATCCAGAAACGCCAGCAAAACACCGTGTTCCTTAACCACAACTGCGCGCTGTCGAACAGTTATTACTTCGACCATCATGGTGACGCGCCAATGCTGCGGCCCTCTACCTCTCTGGAAATGCTGTGGCGAGCCAAGCATTTACCGATGGATCACTACCGGTTCAGTGTACTGGCCGGGCACACTCCCAGCAGACACGACGGCGGGAGACAAGCCTGTGAGCCACATCCCCAGCTGCCAGAGAAGGGCATTCCGGCAAAACAAACAGATAACAATTCTCAGTGACTGTGCCAGAGAAAGTGTGGAGCCTGCTTGTACATGTCACGCCAGCAGAGCTCTCCAGATCCAGTTGACCGTGCGCTTTAGCGCTGCCCAGGAGGCGTTACACCACTCGATAACCCATGCCTGGTCAGCAACAGAACACGGCATCTCGTCATAGACGACGACTGGGCGTCACGCATTAATGTGTGACATTACCGGAGCGCCAGAGCACAACGTCATTACAGTCATGGACACAGACAGCTAAGCCTGAGACCAATATTGGTTGTTTAACCAAACAAACAGAAAATCAGAACAACTCACCATCTATAACCAGAACAGCCCCCTTTAGGAGCCTGAAATGTCTGCAAAAAAAACAAAACGGTTACCTCTCCTTTTCTTCACGTGCACTACAGCATTGCTCTCACCCGGCTTGGCCATTGGCGGTGCTGGCGACGGAGCGAGCACTTATGGGCTAGGCCCGATGAATGCCGGCACTGCCTTGGCATTCAGTCCTTTTGCATCCAACAGCTGGTCGGTGTACTACAACCCGGCCGCCATGGCCCGCTCCCCGGAGGGCGAACTGGGAGTCATTGTGCAGTATGGCGACCAGGAATTACGTGCCAAATCACTGGGAGGAACAGACCCTTTGGAGCGAGAGAATGATATCCTCTCTGACACCAGTTCCGAACTATTATTAATCGGCTTCAAAAGCCGCGTCGCCGGCATTTCCAGCATCGACAAGCCCATTTACTTTGGCCTGAACGTGGGTGTAGACCAATACACATCCAACCTATTGCCCTATCAGGCCAATACCAGCCAGAAAGGGCAGTTTCTACGCTATGAATCTCAGCCACTTTATCTCGCCTTTGGTGGCGCTATCAGCAACGTCCTGAGGGGCGTTGACGTCGGCGCATCAGCACGTCTTACCCTCCAGGCCAAAGCCAACCTGGAAGCAGTTTCAGACCTTGGCGGCAACACAGACTCTGAAAAACTTTCCCTGGAAGCCTCTCCATCCCTATCACCGGCACTAGGTATCAATATCCGCTCTGGAGAAATGTTTTGCGGTACAAGCGAGTGCATGCCTTTTGGAATGGATAAGATGGAGCTGGCTCTTTTCTGGCGGGGGGAAAGTAGCTATGAGGTATCCGTGGATGCCAATGTGGTTGTGCCGGGAGTTATCCCTGAACCAGGCCTGAGCCTAGCGCTTAGTACAATTGATACCTATCAACCTGAAGTTCTCGGCGCAGCCATTTTGCTTCCCGTTGGCAAATTCGAATTGACGGCAGGCATTGAGCAGCACAATTGGTCTGCGCTTGAAAGCGAGTTTGCCGACGATACTATTCGCGATCAGGCTAATCTAGCGTTTGACGACATCACCATTCCCCGAATTGGCGTTAGCTATCAGTGGTCGGAGTCCATGAAACTCTTTGCCGGCGCAGCCCTGGAGGACTCACCTTTAAAATCCAGCCGATCCCAGGACGTTAACTATCTTGACACCGATAAAAAGGTTTTCGGTCTGGGTGCCAGCTACCGTCTGTCCAGCGCGCCAATAATAGATATGCCATTAGAACTCTCCTTCGCTTACCAGTATCAAATGCTGGATGAAGCTGATTTCGAATTGACCTCCATCAACTCTTCCACCGATCCAGCCCCTTATGAAACGGTAAGGGCTGATGGTGAAATAAACGTATTTTCTTCCTCCCTGTCGCTAAAGTTTTAACAACAGGCATGCGATTAATACCAGGAGAAGAGCAATGAATAATAACCCCATCACAATCCACCAGTTTCTGATTAGTCTGGCGGTCGCCATAGCAGCCCTTCTGACCGGGTGCGGTGGCGATCAGGGCGATGTAAGCAATCCCTGGAGCACACCAGAGACATTAATTTTTTCTTACCCTTATCCTGGCCAGACCGAGGTTCCAGCTACCGCGCCAGTAATCCTGCGATTTTCCTCTGCACTTGAGCAAGAGGTTATTGATGACATTGACTCACGCCTACAGCTGGTCAGTGATACTGATGGGAATACCGTCATGGTTGACTATCAGGTGGTAGACAATGGCAGAGGCCTGGCCCTGTATCCTCAATCGCGGCTGGCTCCGGCGGAAGCGTACCATCTGGTTGTCAACGATGATGGCCTTGGAGCCATTGATGATAACTCCGTGGCCCGCGTTCGGTTTCGGACTGCAGGCAGTCAAGCCGGCGCATCGCAAACCATGGGAAGCGGCTCTTTCACCCTGCTTTCAGCCACTCCTCTAGACCAACCGTCATTGCTAGAGCCGATTGATGATGCCAGCCATCCCAACGACATGAGCACCTTCAGGATGTCGTTTAACCAAACGGTTGATCCGACCAGCACAGCATATGGCGAAACCGGATCGGTTCAACTTCGTGACAACCTCGGCAAGTTGGTTCCCGCATCGCTATTTTTGCAGGGTCGTTACCTGACACTGGATCCTGACCAGGATCTGAAACCTGTGGAACACACACTAACGATTGCTGGGCTGCGGGCCCAGACTACCGGTGAACAGTTGCCGGAGTACAATCGGACTTTTGTTCCGGAAGCCACTCTTCCCCGTGCTACATCCGTTCTAAAAGTTGGCAGTCTTGGAGCTGAGCAACCTGGACTAGTGTCAACTTTAACCGGCAACCCGATCAATCAGGTGCCAGTACAATCCTTTGTGCTGGGAGATGAATCATTTACCGGGTTGAGCGGGGATCTAGCTGCAGATCTGGCTTTTGCTCCCAACTTTCCTAATGCCGTTCCACTGCGAGTACCCGCTGGTTCCGTACTCCGAGGCACCCCCGTGGACGTCAATATACTGGGCGAAATACCATCCGGGCTGGAAACCGGTGAAGTCACCATCACGATACTCAGCGACGCTAATGGGTATCTGATCCCGAATCCATTCAGTGATTCCCCATCGGTTCCCCGCTATGCCCTGCTTAATATGGACGCAGCAATGACTGCAGCAGGTCAAGAGCCCAATGCGGCTCTCAGCCAGAACCTGCTTAATGTGCAGGTAGCGGGTTTAGCCGTTGTAAAGGATGGTGTACTAGTACTGGATGCGGTCAGTGTGGTTGAACCTGAAGTACTGGGCCTGGAGAAGGCATCCGGTCTGCTCTCATTCCGCATGGAGGCCTATCAAAATCAGCGCCAAGCGCCTGCCCCAAGCCAAGACACTCGACCCTTGCAGCTTCAGTCTTGGGCACCGGGAGAAACGTTCCAACCCAATGCAAGGCCTGGTGACCCCGTTATCCTGAACTTCAACAAACCATTAGACCCAGCTTCGGTGTTCCTTGACGGTGCCGTACAGGTTTCTGTTGATGATGTAGTAAAGACGTACCCAATACGTCACGATGGAGCCACGATCATCATCGGAGGAGATATCCTTCAACACGGAAAAGACGTCGAGCTCACCCTCACCAGCCTGCTCCGAGATACGCAGGGAAACCCGCTCAACCAGGACCAGACACTCAACATCCGCCTACCGGACTTCGTGCTTCCCAATGGCAGCACCAATGAGCTACGTGCACCACTTGTCGCTGCTGTTTTTCCCGGTTACCCCTGTGCGTTAACCGATGTCGATCTTACCGGCGAAAGAGAGACTTGGCGCAATGGCCGATGTGTAGGAGGTAAAAATAGCGACCCGCTCTATCCTGTACCGAATATGTTCAAGGATTTTAGTATTCGAGTCATCTTTAGCCGCAGTATCGACGGCGACACGGTTAATGATCAGACTTTTGTTGTTGAACACTTCGATACCGTTAATAACGTATGGCAACCCGTCAATGGTCGCCATAAAGTACTTTCACAGCGAATCGAATTTTTACCGAACAGTCCCTGGCGGGTTGGTGACCTTTACCGTTATACCCTGCACTCCGAGGAAGGAGCGCCGAACTGTGGAGTCAACGCCATATGTTCAAATGATGGAGCCCCTCTGCAAACACGGCAAATTTCTCAGTCCAGCTCCACAGCGCCTGGCCTTAGACAAGGAGGTCCGGACCTGACCAATCACTTTGTGGTAACAGGAGAAGAGGACAGGATTACCCGCGTATCATTACGGTCACTACCTGTAGCGGATGTCAACGCGAACCTCAGTCTCGATGACAATGAGCAAGGTGCGGTACCCGATGGTAACGGCGGTGCCATTGCCGATGCCAACTACCTACAGCTTAGGCTAAAAAACAAATCGGGAGTAATAACCCATGCCAACATTGGCTGTGGTATAGGCGACGATTGCCCGGAAAAGAAATTTGCCTTTGTCGGGTCAGGCGCCTTGCAAGCCGGGGTAAGCCAGTATGAGCCGGATGTCACCATCAACCGACGCCTCATCGACAGCGACCCAATGACATCAAATGAAGTCACCGGCGCCGTCATTGCCAAAGTCTTCCCTACCGTTCTCCCAACGACCAGTGTCTTTCTGGAAGCTCGCGCACTGGGATTAATCACAATACCGCTGGACACCGGTCCTCTGGTACTTCGATTGGCATACGAAAACAATCAACCCATTACGGGCTATATCACCGAAACCCCGGATGGCCCCTGGTTCAGTACTACGTTTGATCTCATGGTGGATGCACCAGCGTTAGAACCACGGCTAATTATAGAACTCGGGCATGACATCCGCAGCAAAGTAATTACCGGAGTCACCCTCGAAGGCCCCCTGCGCTTTGTCGATGATGGTCGTCTGATTCTCAAAGTCCGTAACCCCGACCCTCTCATCATACCGGCCAACATTGATCTCTTGGGAATCGGCTTGGCGGGTGTTGAGCTGGAAGTCCCCCCCCTCGGCGTAGATCTGACCTTTACCTTTTTGCCGGTAAAAGATTTTTAATATATTCCCCTTGTGCTAACGCACTTTCATGCCCCCTTTATGGGGGCTTTTTTCTGTCCTCACCGTATGCCACACCGCTGAATGATCATCAATATCGTCAAATAGGACTTTTCTTTGTGTAGAAGAAACGCTAATATTTGGTTGTTTGGCCAAATAAATAAATGCCTATAATGATGCATCCTCACGACAGCCCCGCAAGCCTTGCCTATAACGATTCAAAGCACTCACCAGAATCTGGCAGGGATATACAGTTCCCGGGAAACGGCGGGTTGGTTCTTAGTGCAACCCAGTTCGGGGACCCGAAGTCATCGCAGGTGCTTTTGCTGCATGGCGGCGGACAGACCCGTCATGCTTGGGCGCACACGGCAACAGCTCTGGCCAGATCCGGGTACTGCGCTACATGCATTGATGCCCGCGGTCATGGCCAAAGCCAGTGGTGCCCTGAAGGGGATTACAGCGGCACCGCGCTGGTATCAGACCTCCGCGCCATCATCCAATCACTTCCCTCATCACCTTATATCGTGGGAGCGTCAATGGGCGGACTGACGGCCATGCTTACCCTTGGGGAGGAGCCCCCCTTGTCCTGTCGAGGTCTGGTACTGGTGGATGTGGCCCCACGGCTTGAGACCAAAGGCGTTCGCCGGGTGATTGAGTTCATGCGCCGCCACCCTGACGGTTTCGACTCTCTGGATCAGGTTCAGCATGCCGTGGCTGCCTATAACCCAACACGAAAAGCACCATCAAGCTCACAGGGCTTGCGAAAGAACCTCCGCCAGGACGCTAATGGCCGTCTCCATTGGCACTGGGATCCTGCGTTTCTTGATCATGCGGTAATCCCTGAAGCAAATGAAGGCATGTTCGGCCGAGCGCGACTCAATCTTGCAGCAAGCAAACTCAAATTACCGATATTACTCATCCGCGGCCATCACAGTGATGTACTCAGCGAAGCAGGAGCCCAGGAATTATTAGCCCTCGTGCCACATGCCAAGTACCGAGTAATCCATCAAGCAGGTCATATGGTAGCGGGTGACCGCAACAGTATTTTTACCGGAGCAGTGCTGGACTTTCTTCAGCACCTTGACCCGCAAGGAAATCACATACGCTCCACCGATCGGAGACTTACACCATGAAACATAAACACCTCGACGTGCTGATCATTGGCGCGGGCCTTTCCGGCGTCGGTGCGGCTTGTCACCTAAGCCGCAAGTGCCCAGATCTACGCTATGGCATCCTTGAGCGACGCAAGCGCGTTGGTGGCACCTGGGATTTATTTCGCTATCCCGGCATCCGTTCGGACTCCGATATGTTCACACTCGGCTATAACTTTCGGCCTTGGACAGACACCAAGATGCTTGCCGATGGCCCCTCTATTCGCAATTACATCGAAGAAACCGCTGAGCATCATCAGGTCCACAAGAAAATTCATTTTGGCCTGAAAGTCACTGCCGAGGACTGGAGCAGCGAATTCAATCGCTGGACGGTTACCGCGTTGAACGAGGAAACCGGTGAAGAAGAAGTTTTCACCGCTGGGTTTGTCCTCAACTGTACCGGTTATTATAACTATGACGCCGGCTACACACCGAAAATTCCTGGAATCAATCGCTTTGGCGGCGACGTAATTCACCCGCAGCACTGGCCAGATAACTACGACTATACGGGTAAGCGAGTTGTCGTGATCGGCAGCGGCGCCACCGCCGTAACACTGGTGCCCGCGATGACCGACCGCGCTGCGCATGTCACCATGTTACAGCGCTCCCCTACTTATGTTGCCTCCGTCCCTGAGCAAGATCTCATCTCGAAAAACCTGCGCCGAGTACTGCCAGAAATGCTTGTTTACCGCATGGCGCGCACACGCAATATCCTGCTGCAGAGAACCGTATTTAACCTATCGATTCGTAAGCCCAAAGCGATCCGCAGATTACTGCTGGCCGCTGCTCGCAAACAACTGGGGCCGGATATCGACATGAAGCATTTTCAACCTCACTACAACCCATGGGAGGAACGAATGTGCGCAGTTCCCAAGGGGGATCTGTTCAAGGTGCTTCGTGAAGGCAAGGCTTCCGTGGTGACGGATCATATAAAAAATGTCACCAAAACCGGTATAAAACTGGAATCTGGGGATTGGATACCTGCCGATATTATCGTCACAGCTACCGGTCTGGATTTGCAAATGTTGGGCGGCGCAGAGCTACGTGTTGATGGTACGCACGTCAATCTCTCAAACACCATGATGTACAAAGGCTTAATGCTTGAAAAAGTGCCTAATATGGCACTGGTCTTTGGCTATACCAACGCGTCCTGGACCCTCAAGGCAGATATTGCCTCCGAATTTGTTTGTCGGCTTCTCAAGCATATGCGCAAGACAGGCGCAGAAAAGGTGACCCCTATCGACGAGGAAGGGTGTGGCTCTGATGTCAACTTTCTCAACCTTCGATCTGGCTACATTCAACGTGCTGATGACCGCCTGCCACGCCAAGGCAACAAAGATCCTTGGCAAAACCTCAACGATTATCTTCACGACCTGCCGGCGCTTCGTTATGGAAAAATGAATGATGGCCACCTTAAATTCGAAACGACAAACCTACATAAAACGAAACGCAATCTCGTCCAAAAACTTCTGAGCAACACATCAATATAGAGGCGCAACGATGAAATCATTTTCAGGAAAAGTCGCGGCGATCACTGGCGCCGGGTCGGGCATCGGGCAAGCCACGGCGATTGCTCTAGCAAAAGAAGGTTGCCACTTAGCGATCTCTGATATCAGCGAAGAAAGCCTAGAGAAGACGGTCGAATTACTGGCAGGCTACGCCGTCAACATCAGCACTCATGTTGTTGATGTCAGCAACAAAAATGCGGTTTATCAATACGCGGAAGATACCGTATCAACACACGGAAAAGTAAATCTCATCATGAACAATGCCGGTGTGGGACTGGGTGAGACCGTCGAGAACATGAGCTATGAAAACTTTGAATGGCTGATGAATATCAATTTCTGGGGTGTCGTATACGGTACAAAGGCATTTCTTCCCCATCTCCAGAAAATAGGTGAAGGCCATATCGTCAATATCTCCAGCGTTTTCGGCATTATCGGTGTTCCAACCCAGTCAGCCTACAACGCCGCAAAATTTGCTGTTCGCGGATTTACAGAATCATTACGTGAAGAGCTGGATATCGCGGGCGGCCTTGTCAGCGCGACTTGCGTTCATCCAGGTGGAGTAAAGACTAACATCGCGCGTAATAGTCGCATGGGAGACATGGGCAGCATGAACATGGGCGACAAAGAAGAGATTGCCAGCATGTTCGAAAAAATTGCCATGACCACACCCGAAGCTGCCGCTAGAACCATCCTGAAAGGCGTGCGGAAAAACCGGCGAAGAGTTTTGGTAGGCGGTGACGCGGTCATGCTGGACACCACACAGAGACTGATACCCACAGGCTACCAACGCTTGCTTGAAATTATGTTTAAAAAACAGCAAAGCAGCAAAAATAAAAAAACGCATCAGGGCATGGCCTGACATTTTTCTCTTTAACTATCACATTATTGATTGGAGGCGATATGCGCTCGTCTAATACGGTAAAAAGCATTAAGAAACTCAGCGGCGCGCTGGTGGGCATTCCACCGCGTCATATCAATTTTCAATTTCCGGATTCCATTCCAAAGTATTTTTATGCTGGAAATGCCACAGCAACGACTTTCTTTGCCATGCTCTCCGGTTTTTTCCCACCTGGTGAACGCTATTTCATGGAGTCCGTTAGACACTTTCGTGGTCAGGTTAAGGACGAATCTCTACGGGCGGCCATATCGGGCTTCATGGGGCAGGAGGCCATTCACGGACGAGAGCACGACAGGCTGAACCAGATTCTCGCCGAGTACGGCTATGACATGCAGTCGCCAGATCGGTTTGTCAAAATTGGCTTGGCCATACTAGAGAAGTTGCCGCCGAGCACTCGGCTAGCCGCCACCACGTTTATGGAGCACTTTACTGCGCTTCTCGCCGAGCAGCTACTTGAAGACGAGAATTTTGTACGCCAGGCAGACCCTGAAATGCTCAAAATATGGCAGTGGCATGCGCTCGAAGAGCTGGAACACAAATCTGTTGCCTACGACGTATATGAGCTTATTGGTAACAGCCGTACAGAGCGCGTGGCTGCAGCCCTCGCCTCGATGGTCGTCTTGCTGCCGATGCTGGGCATCACCTGGAGCTGGATGCTTGTCAAAGACGGCCAGCTCGGCAACATCAGCGATAATGTTAAAGGTCTGAATATTTTGCTAGGTCGTAACGGGTTTGTATCGCAAATCCTTTCGCGCCTTCCTGAGTTCATTCAGCCGGATTTCCACCCTGATCAACATGACACCAAAGGGCTGGAAAAACTGTGGCGTGAGAAGTTGTTCGCTGAAGGTGGCCAACTGCATGAGCTGTATAGCAATCCGGCGGCATAATAATGCTCAAGGGGGTTTAGGGAACCTCTGAATAGTTGACGACTCTGTCACCACCGTTTGCTAAAAGACACACAAAAAAATGCCGGAATTGCTTCCATGCAACTCCGGCATTACACCTTTTATCATAGCTTTTCTCTAGCCGATCTTTATTGCGCATCCTCTAGAATGAATTGTGCCGCTCGCTCGCCAATCATCATACATGGCGCGTTCGTATTACCACTGATCAACAGTGGCATGATCGAGGCATCGGCGACACGCAACCCCTTCACACCGTTTACCCGCAGACGGACATCCACCACCGCTTTTTCATCACTACCCATTCGGCAAGTGCCGACGGGATGGTAGATTGTTTCAGCGCGCTGGCGAATATCCGCGTCAATCTGGTCATCACTCTCCACGCTGGAAGCCGGTTCGTCATCACCGCCAAAAGCAGAGCTGAAAGAATGACTGTGAAACACTTTTCTGGCTAGTTTCACGCCTTCACGGAGCACAAGAATATCGTCAGGATGAGAAAGATAGTTTGGGTCTATCAAAGGCGCAGCAAATGGATCGCTATTGGCCAATCGAATCTGTCCTCGACTCTTAGGCCTGAGTTGGCACACATGAATCGTACAACCAAACCCAGGCGTCAACTGACGTCCATGATCTCGAAGATAAGCCGGTAAAAAGTGTAGCTGAGCATCCGGACGATCCGGCTCGCTGAGCAGGCTGACAAAAGCCCCTGCTTCCGCCGCGTTACTGGCAAGAAAGCCGCGCCGATGACGAAAATACTGGTAGAAGGCACTAATCAGCCGAGGTATAAAAAACGGTGACATGCCGATTGATTGACGGCTTTTGTCCTTGATCATGACGGTCATATCAAGGTGATCTTGAAGGTTCTCCCCAACTTCCGGCGAGTCTTGCAAACAGGTGATGCCGATTTTCGATAGGTGCTCTCGCTCTCCAATACCCGACAACATCAGCAACTGAGGGCTATTGATCGCCCCACCGGACAGGATGACTTCTTTGTTCGTACGAATGACCGATTGAGCACCATCACTATCACAAATTTCGACGCCAATCGCCCTGCCGCAATCCAGTAACACCTTGGTTACCTGCACATCCGTCATGATGTGCAGGTTATCGCGGCCACGTGCAGGATCCAGGAAAGCACGCGCGGCACTCCATCGGCGCCCTTCTTTTTGTGTTACCTGAAACCGGCCAAAGCCTTTCTGTTCCGGCCCGTTAAAATCATCGTTTCGGGTATAACCCAGCTCTTCACCGGACTTAATAAACAGCGGGGTTAACGGGTTAACATCCCTGACTCGGGTAACATTCAGTGGCCCACCCACACCATGCCAATTGTCAGCGGAGTATTGTTCATTGTTTTCATGTGCATTGAATACCGGCTGCACATCTTTCCACGCCCACCCTGTTGCGCCTTGCGCTGCCCAGTCATCATAGTCTTGTTGTTGGCCTCGAATGTAGACCATGGCATTGATTGAGCTGCTGCCCCCCAGTGTTTTTCCTCGCGGCCAGTAGAGGCGCCTTTTATTAAGGTGACTCTGTGGCGCGGTGTCGTAGCCCCAGTTTCGCTTTCCTTGTTTAATTAGACCGATGAGTCCAAACGGAATATTAATAAAACCGCTATTATCGTGGGGGCCGGCCTCAATAAGACAAACGGAATACTTGCCGCACTCGCTTAACCGGTTGGCAAGAACACAGCCCGAAGAGCCCGCCCCTACGACGATAAAATCAAACGACTTCATTTTGCTTCTCCCCCGCCTGAATAAACCGTGACATGTGGTGCTCTCGGTCGCCATGACTCAATGATGCATGTGTCACCAGACGGAAGTAATGGCCAATGTTCAGCTCTTCCGTAACACCAACGCCACCATGGATCTGGATACCTTGCTGAGTGATACCAACGGCCCGGTTTGCGTAGTAAGCCTTTGCCGCCGCTGTCGCGCGCCCGCGCTCACAGACGTTTGCGCTCTCTCCTTTTACTGACACCATCAAGAGCATGGATTCCAGCTGCTGGAGATCAATAAACGCATCAACAAGGTAGTGCTGGATTACCTGAAAACTGCCAATCGTTGTACCAAACTGTTTACGCGTTCGAGCGTATTCCAGAGTGGCCTGATACACCTCTCGGCAGGCGCCGTACATACGTGCGCAGTCCAATGCGCACAGATAATCGAACCAGGCAGAAACCGCTTGCTTTGCCGCATCACCACGACACAAAACCATTTCGTCTGTGATGAGCACATCATCAAGCGTCAAACTGGCAGCACGGCTTCCATCGAGCAGTCGATATCTTTCAACGTCACAGGCGTCGAAAGGTAGCGCGACAATGGCCAACTCATCACCAGACATAGCGGAGACGAGCACGGCGTCTGCAACGCCACCATCAGACACAACGTGCTTCTGCCCGGAAAGTCGTTCTCCGTTTAGCCTCAAGGAAGGGTTCAGCACGTGATAACCGGCATGCCGGTCATAAAGACCGCAAGCCACACGTGCCTCACCAGAAATAATGCGATCAAGCAACGCCAAGGATGTTGGCGTATTGGCGAACTCCAATAACTTGCCGGGGGAAACAATTAAATCGACAAAAGGGTCAAGACAAAGCGCGGCTCCTAACTCCTGAACAATGGCGCACACGTCAAGCAATGAGCCGCCATACCCTCCAACAGATTCAGCAAACGGAAGGCCAAACCAACCCAAATCATTCATGGCCTGCCAGCGATTCGCTTCAAGGTGATTACTCTCATTCAACTGTGCAATGTAGCTGTCAAATGAATAGTTGTCTTTAAGATAACGGCGCGCGGTATCCGCAATCATGGTGGTATTTTCGGGTAACTTGAAATCCATTTTTCACCTCACAATCCGAGCAACATCTTCGCCAACACGTTTTTCTGGATCTCGTTAGATCCACCATAGATGGTGCACGCACGCAGGAAGTTATAGCGGCGACTGGCCTGATTAAAAATTTGCTCCCCAATGGGCTCCTCGTTATCCCATGGCAAAGACATCAAACCTCCGATTTCCACCATCGCTTGGGAAACCCTTTGCTGTAGTTCCGTGCCTTTGATTTTCAGTCCTGACGATTCTGGGCCGAACGGCTTGCCTTCATCTGTGGCAGCAACGGTGCGAAAGTTGGTGTATTCCAGTGCCATAAGATCGACTTCCAAGCCAGCCAACCGACGCACCGCCAACTGCTTATCTGTTTCCGTTGGTAGCGCATCGATAGCACTTTTAAGGCGATTGATTTCGTAGTGAATATCCGCCACACCGGCAATGGTGGTGCGTTCGTGGGTAAGAAGAAACTTGGCAATGGTCCACCCCATTCCTTCTTGACCCACCAAATTTTCCACAGGCACTTTCACGTCGGTAAAATAGACTTCGTTAAGGTGATGATGCCCATCAATTGAATAAATCGGCCGTACTTCAAGCCCGGGGGTTTTCATATCGATCAGCAGGAATGAAATACCCTGCTGCTGTTTCACGGTGCTATCCGTTCGCACCAAGCAAAACATCATGTCTGCCCAATGGGCCTGTGTCGTCCAGATTTTTTGACCATTAACCAAATAATGGTCGCCATTACGCGTGGCTCGCGTTTTTAACGAGGCCAGATCTGAGCCCGCATTGGGCTCAGAATAACCTTGGCACCATAGCGTTTCGCCACGCTGAATGCCGGGCAACCACCGTTCCTTCTGTGCTTCATAACCAAAGGTATATAACACCGGCCCAACCATGGCCACACCAAAAGGACTTGTTGGCGGAGCCCCTGCCGAGGCGCGTTCCTGATCGAAAATATACCGCTGGGTTGCACTCCACCCTGGGCCACCAAATTGTTCTGGCCAAGTAGACGTGAGCCAACCTTGACTGCCCAGCAAACGCTCCCATCGTTGCTGCATATTCTTGTCTGGCATCGCTCCTCGGGCAGTACAGCGCCGAATATCATCAGGCACATTTTCCTTCATCCACTGCCGGATACTCTTACGAAATTCTTTTTCGTCATTACTGAAATCCAGATTCATGGAAGCCTCCAAGCCAATAAATTTCGCAATACAAGATCATCGATTACTCAATTAACCTGTTTACCGTTGCTCTCCCAAAAGGGGGCTCGCAGTTCGTTTTTCAGCACCTTACCTGCCCCACTCACCGGCAACGACTCTGCCTTAAAATCAACGCTACGAGGCACTTTGTAACCTGCAATTCTTTCACGGCAATGTTCGATAATCTCTGCCTCACTGGCGTGCTCTCCTTCACGCAGCACCACGATTGCATGCACAGCTTCACCCCAGCGTTCATCGGGAATACCAATTACCGCGCACTCCTGTACCTCAGGATGGCTATAAATGGCACCTTCAACTTCAACAGAGAAAATATTTTCTCCACCGCTAATTACCATGTCCTTGGCTCGATCAACGATGAAGACAAATCCATCCTCGTCCATGTAGCCAAGGTCGCCGGTATGTAGCCAACCATTGCGCAAGGTATCAGCGGTTGTTGATTCCATTCCCCAGTAACCCAACATGACGTTTGGTCCCCGCGCACATATTTCGCCAACCGTACCTTGAGATACCACCTGATCATTTTCATCAAGCACCACCACCTCCACACCCAGTGCTGCGCGACCGGCGCTACGTAATTTTTCTCCGCCGGGAATGTGATGTTCTGGCCCGAGTGAGGTAATGATTGGGGAGGCTTCGGTCTGGCCATAGCCCTGAGCAAATGACACTGTCGGCATTTGTTCCATAGCACTAATCAATACCGCCTCTGGCATTGGCGAGGCGCCATACAGCATGCGTTTTATGCTGCTGACATCGTAATTGGCGATGCGCCCAGATGAGGCTAGAAGATTGACCATGGTCGGCACCAACAGGGTGTTCGTGACTTTCTCCTGCTCAATGAAAGCCAGCACTTCATCAACATCAAAGCGAGGAACAATGCCATGTGTCCCCGCAGCCAGTGTCACGGCAAACGTGCTGGCCATATCAGCCAAGTGGAACATGGGCCCGGCATGCATATATATGGTGTCACTGTCATAGCCCATCTCGGCAACCACGTTCAGGGCATTGAATACCAGGTTGTCATGACTCAGCATCACGCCTTTTGACCGCCCAGTGGTACCACCGGTATAAAACAGCCCCGCCAGATCGTCACCGCCAGCATTGGCGTCACGGATTCGACCGGCGTTGGCGACAAGGGATTCATAATCAATACACCCTTGTGGACACTCACCCTCACCCATGAAGACAACATGCTTGATAGACTCAAGCTGTGGCTGTAGGGATGGCAGCAATGCTGCAAAGGTGTCATCAACGAAAAGCACTTTAGAACCTGAGTCATTCAAGGTATAGGCGATTTCAGGTGGTGCGAGCCGAATATTGACGGGATTCACTGCCGCACCGGCCCACGGCACTGCATAGAAATACTCCAGGTAGCGATCGCTGTTTAATGCCAGTATGGCAACCCTGTCACCCGCATTGATGCCCAGACTTAGCAACCCGTTAGCAAGGCATGCGATACGGTCTTCAAACTCTCGCCAGGTTTGCCGCCGACCAGCAAAAACGGTAGCCGTACCTTGGCCGTTTAATTGAACCGCACGGCGCAAAGTCTGTGAAATATACATAACAGAACTCCTCTATTGAGGCAGAAAAGGAAGGGGGGAGGGTTGTTTATAGATTGGATTAGCTGGAAGCGAAGGCTCTCTTATAAATGAAGCGACCTCGGGAAACCTGGGCGCCATCAAGAAACACATCCACAACAACCACAATGAAGCGCTTTCCTTCACGAATAATGTTCGGCTTGGCCACCAACGTACCCGCAAAGGCCGGGCGCAAATAATCCAGAGTCATACTTGAACATACTGGCTTATTTTGTTCAGTCTGATTCGCTGTTAAGTGCGCGCCAGCAACAAGCTCCGCGAAGCTTGCGATAATACCGCCATGAAAAGTCTTGATCAGAGGGTTGCCAATGTGCTGCTCGCGAAACGGCATTTTATAGGTTGCTTCGCCGTTATCGTCCGAAGCCGTCATACCAAGAAATTTTTCGTATGGTGATACATCGCCGACCACAGTAGAGAGAGCGGTTACCCTTTCTGTTTCGAAGCTGATGATTCCTTCATCATCGATTGTTTTTTTCTTGGAGGGGGCTCTCTTATTGCTAGGATTCACAGATTGATCAAAGGACGGGCCTGCCGTTCCTATCGCAAAACTGCCTGATACCGACGCCAGCAAATTGCCGCCATCACGCCCAAATGCCTCTCCACGGACATAGGCAATATTTTCTTCAACTGCAAAACAGGTGACATTACATGCCACCCCTTCGCCAGCCTCGGGGTTAGCGATGAAATCAACGCGCAAGTCAATTGTCGCAATTGGGCGCATGTCGCCGAGGCGCACAAAAATCGCCAAACCACATGCCGTATCAAGCAAGGTAGCGATGGCTCCCCGATGAAGCTTTCCCTGTTGATCACAAACCTCTTCCACACAAGGCATGCTCATTACCGCGCCATCTTTGGTAATGTCATCCATTGCGATACCAAAAACCCTGAACAACGGATGCCCTGAACCAAAAAAAGCCTTTGCGGCAAGCAGTTCTCTCGGGAGTGATGTCTCAGCTGTCATAGTTAGCAACTTTTTATCAGAATGTTGAAGCGGCATCCGCATACCGGGTCTCTGCAACACGCACAGATTCAATGGCGTCCGTTATTGCCTCTTCTGGGAATGTTTCACTTTCGGACCCCTTTCGCAGACAATCAGCCAGAGCGGACCATGCCGCAGCACTCGTTCGCATCAACTCGACCAAGCCTGCCTCATGTATTTCAGGAACAATTTCACTCGCTTCATCGAGAAATTCTGAATACATCGCTCTAAAGCCGCTGCCCCCCGTTCCACGCTTCTCGATCACTTGATAGGCGAAACGGAGCAACCATTGCCATTTATCCACTGCCTTCCAGCGAGGAAGTTCCTGGATCCAAGTTGTTAGCGCTTGAATACCGTGATTCCTGCTTCCTTGCAGGAGATTATCTGCATTCTTCACAATCGCACTGCGCACGTTCTCGGCAGACACCTGAACCGAAACACTTTCGGGTGCGAACAATGAACCATGATGGATAAAGGGTGGCGACAAGGAGAATCTGGCTTCAACCAACTTGTCACGAGGCACCTCTAAAAGCCCTGGGCGCTCGGTATCGCTAACGAGCATCGTCTCGCCCTTCTCGGCTCGCTGCCAGGCGACGATGGCGTGACCGGGGAAATGTGTACTGCTCTTGAAATAAGGAAGGTAAAAAATATCAGTTAAGAGAAGCGCAGGCCGCCCCGCATCAAGATGGGCATCCAGCGCATCGGCGGCAGCACATTTATCTTGCCAAGTTTCCCAGCGAAACGGCACGCCCAGTGTAGAGAACACCGTTTCCTCAAATCCCATTGAACGGACATGGACAATAAACGGGGTGTCCGTGCCTGGTATTTCCACATAAGTAATACCAAGCCCGGCACCGAGACCGAAGCAGAAAGCTTCAGTTAAATTAAGCCCATGAAACTCCAGAAGATCCCTGATAGCTGAACTTCCACAGTGGCGTCCGGGCCTATGAGTGTGCCGAAAATCAAAGGCACCGGGGTTACCCTGATCGTTGGTCTGCATCAGGCTGCCTCTCTCACAGGATCCGGACCATAAATGGTCTCCGATGCCTGCATTGGATCACCATGAGCCTCATACTCTGCCAACCAGGCGGCAACCTTCTCAGGCATACCGGTGTCCCAAGGGTGAAACCCGGGACGAAACCAGGCAAGAAAATCAGGCAACATTCCTGTGAGAATACCTTTTCGCCCATAAAGTTTGTTCAAACCCTTCAGAATCACACCGGGCTGGCGCGTGACACCATCAAGCTTGAGCATATTCCAGAATACCGGTGCCACGACCAAATGAACCATCAGTGTCGCAACCACCAGCGCCGAGGCACGAGTCAGGTAGCCCCCCCCAGCCGCTCCCTGATAAAGATCATAGGCCACAGCCTTGTGCTCTACTTCTTCAACCCCGTGCCAAAGAAATAGAGCCCTCATTACCGGGTCGGCCTCGCGGAACATGTCGCTTTTCTCGCTGACCATTGTTTCGCCCAAGGTTGCCGTAAAGTGCTCAAACGCCGCAGTCATGGCGAGCTGATACTTCTTCGGCAAGTACTTTTGTGTGGTGCGAATAAACGTCCTTAAATTCGTAGTGACCTTATCTACATCCACGCCCTGGCTGGCCATCACATCGTTGAAACGATCATGGACAATGCCGTGCTGACCTTCCTGGCGAATAAAGTGACGAATGTCCTCGATCAGCTGATCATCTGTCACCTGATCCTTGAAGTTACGCACTGACTGGATAAAGAAGCGCTCTCCCTCCGGGAAATGTACCGAGAGGGCGTCAAAAAAGCGGGTCAGCACGGGATCACCGCCATTCCAGTGCCGCGGCACTGATGAGACATCAAAAGCAACTTTACGTGGCTGGATTGGCAAAGAAGTCATAATTCCTCCAATGAAACAGGTTGTCTTTAGGTTGACATCCTTCGATGTTATTTGGTCAACTAACCAAATGTCAACCAGAACAAACCTACAAAGCGGCAAAACCACGTAAGTTTCATGCTTATAACTTTCGAAGTAGTGATTCGACCATGAAAGATGCGCTAAATATCAGCGCTATGGGCCGATCAAAAGCCAAGAAGTGAGAATCACCACATTTTACGAAATATTCAGAATTCCCTTAAACATTCGGTTCGACCCTGTCGTTTGTAACCGATAAATTTATAGAGCAAGGAAGTACCGATGAATATTGCCAGTTTGAGCATGGCACAGCGATCTGCGGGAGAATGGCTTTCCTCCTTGCCAACCATAATCCTGCTATTGCTCACTATTTTTCTAGCCTCTGGCGAAGTGATTCATTCCCAGTTACTCAAGATTGGTGAGAGCACATGGGAAGGTTACTTCAAGCTGCGAACAGCGGGACTTGTCGGCGCCCCCACCTGTAATTCAGATCCTAACATTGAACAGGAGATCCAGAAGGCCATCACCGAGAAGAAAGCACGAATGGCGGCCGATCCATTAGCCGGAATTTTGGGATCAGAGGTGAACGAAGGAGCGATACGTCAATCGCTGGAGTCATCCCGCTCCATTTGTCGCAATAAATGGAGCGACTACAGGATGGTTCAAGAGAACGCCACTCCTGGAGTGATTGCCTTCCGCAACCTGGAAACAGGGGTCGCCCATCTGGTCACCACCCTTGGGGGTTACAAGCGCCTTTTACTCTGCCTACTTATCATAATCTGTGCAGCAACAGCTACATTCTCCCGACACCACATCGCACTTCGGCCTGCTCAAACGCGCAAGGATCATTTGGTCTCAACTGTTGGTCAGCTAAGTGCAAACCTGATGCTATTGGCGTCAGCATGGGTTTATCGCAGTGCAGAATTATCCGCAGTGGCAGATGGAGTCAACGTTGATCACTTCTATCTTCATCAGTTCTGGATTGCAGGATTTAGTATTCTCAGCCTGGCAGCGTTCTACCAGTTGCTCCGTCCGCCGAAAGATCTAAGCGATGGCGGCTCTTGGGGGAAATCGCTGCTGACCATTCCGCTGTACAGCATCATGTGTATTTCCGCAGGTATCCAGTTCGCCCAACAAGGTTACTATCACGGAATAAGTGTATACCTAGGTATGCTCATGGAGCTTTCCACACTGTTTTTGAGTCTCGCGCTGTATATCTGGATAGGCATGATGTTACGTCAAACCAAACTCGCCCACCTGGTATTTGATGTACTGCGACCCTGGAAAATGTCTCCAGAGCTCATGTGTTTTGTCGTGTTAGCAATTACCGCAATCCCGACAGCGTTCACCGGCGCTTCAGGTATTTTTGTAATCGCAGCTGGCGCCACCGTTTACCATGAGCTGATTCGCGCCGGAGCCCGCAAGCAGTTAGCTCTGGCAGCCACTGCTATGTCTGGCTCTCTCGGCGTCGTTCTTCGACCTTGTCTTCTGGTAGTGATTATTGCCGCATTGAATAACGCAGTGACGACAGATGAGATGTTTTCCTCAGGCTTGAAGGTTTTCTCTTTGTCTTTGTTCTTGTTCTTCGTTTACAGCCAGTTTGTACGCACATCACCCGCCCGTATTGCACCCTTATCTGAAGCAGTACCCGCCAGTCTTAAACGCCTGGTCCCACTGCTTCCCTATATAATCATCATGGGCACGGTGGTAGTATTTTTCCGAGATATTCTGGGTGCGGAGTTAAACGAAATCTACGCCCCCATCATTTTGCCTGTAATGATGCTGTCGATTCTGTGTTACGAGAAACTTAGCGTAAAATCTCTACACGTCTTCTCGTTGACGCTAGTCCCCCTCATTCTCTACTCCTCTTACAATATGGCTGGTATGCAGGAGGCCCTGAATAGCGGCAACATTCCTACTGGCACTTCAAAAAATGAACTTAACAGCCTGTTCTGGGAGCTTTTCTGGCGCAATATGTTACTTAGTGTCAGCCTGATTCTGCAGCATCTAGTAAAAAAACCCTCGGCAAAACCTCACCACCAGCCTGAACCAGGCACAGGAGAGAAGCTAGAGTCTTCACTGCGTTTTGCCACCAATGAAACCACCGGACATATCGGTGCCTTGTTGATTTTGATGGGCATGTCGGTAAGCCTTGGTGGCATCGTAGAACGTTCTGGGATGATGGAAAACTTACCTGAAACTTTTGCCAATATCTGGGTTGCAATGACTATATTGGTGATCACTATGGTAATCATTGGCATGACCATGGATCCGATGGGCGCGGTGTTACTGGTGAACGCCACGATAGCTCCTGTGGCGTTCGCCAATGGAATTGAGCCCCTGCACTTCTGGATGATCACTCTAGCGGCCTTCGAACTGGGCTACTTGTCACCACCGGTGGCACTTAACCACTTATTAACAAGACAGGTGGTCGGCGACGAGGAAGTGGAATCCGCCAAAGTTCACGGAGGCAGCTTTTACCGTCGCCACGAGAAGTATCTTCTGCCTATTGCCGTGATGCTGACCGCTCTATTGATGGTATCCTACCTGCCACTGATGTCAGATACGCTCCACGGCTATATGTTCCAGAAAATATCGCACGGTGGTTAATCGCGAGTCAATTTTAAAAGTTGGCTTTCAATAACTGATTCCATCGCTCAGCGAAAATTAAAATGTAAACTGATTGCATTTACAATAAGACGAAAAATTTTGGTCAGGAATAATCAAACTTTATCTGAACTCCTGACCAAATCCGCCCCCCCATCAACAGATGATGACCAGGGCAAACTCGACCGGCAACGTGCCGGGTTTGAGGCCCCAGCCACACCGCCGTGATACGCCCCTACTCCTATTTTGTATATCACACTCTGTCGTGACTGGATGCCTACGAAATCTGCCGCTTTTGCATTAGAAAAGACGATGGAGAGGGCGATGCCATTACCTATTTCTGAGGTGGCAGGCTCAATGACGCACATTCACTGATCGGCGCGGGCAAATGTGGTGTCGCTCTGTACCATGCATCACCCAGAGAGCAACGCCAGCATGACTGAAAACGATTCGCCGCCGCGCCAACTGATAGAACTCATGCCGGATAGTCGCGTGAAACCCCAATCGCCCCCCTGATTTAGGACTGACGTGCGTTTTGGGGATGTCCTCAATTGAGAAAGGGAAAAGTCTCGCTCCCTAGAGCAATTTTCATATCATGCCCACTTTTATTTAATGAACCAATATTCGGAGGTAAAGTGGGTTTTTCTGATTCAACATACATCAATAATACAAAGGTACTTGAGGCAGAAATTCAGAGAGTTAACATCCCAGAAAACGATAATGTCACACAAAAACATACACTTTCATTTCGACTGCAAAGGAAAGTCATTGAACCTCGAGGTCATATCTGATGTGAATCCAAAAAATACGGTGAGATTCGCACGGCCATCACCATTCGGTGCCCGCCCAAGTTATTGAGTGGCTGAATGTTCCGCGCCCAAGCCTGCAGCTCCCCTTACGCATTTCCGACTGGACGCTCCAGCAAGGCCCTATTGTGGGCCTAAAGAATCTGAATCTCACCATTTCCTAGCTCTTTGGCCGCGAGCCAGGAAAAGCAGCAGCCAATCAAAATGGGCGACCTAAACACTTCACAATCCACGATCTGCGACGCACCTTTCGCAGCCTCTAGGTTGCGGAAAGCGTGCCGAGTCATGTGGCGGAACGGTGTTTGAATCACAAGCTGAAGGGGGTTGAGGGTATTTATGACAGATACGACTATTTCGATGAAAGGAGCTCAGCCCACCAGAAGGTGGCAAACCTAGTAGAAGCCGCTATATAGCTGCTCACCTCCCAAAACGTTGCGAGCACGCTCTATCCCGGAAGCAGGGGCAATTACAACCAATTTTGTCATTTCAACTCAAATATTTAAACTTAACCACCAAATCATGATAGCCTCTCAGGCTTCAAATCCGGAGAGGCCGAACCATGATCCGCTGCCACCTTGCCCGCATGATGGGCGAGCACAAGATGCGTATTGCCGATGTGGTGAGAGAGACAGGGTTAAGCAGAAACACCATTACCCTGATGTACAAGGAAACCGCCCAGAAGGTGGACCTAGATGCCATTGAACGGCTCTGCGCGCTCTTTGAATGCCAGGTAGGCGACCTGCTTGAGCTGACGCAACAATAAACAGGGATCGTAATGAAGTTTAACGAAGACACCCGAGTAAAAATCCCGACCATCCTCCATTTGATGAGGCTGGGCTATCAGTATCTCTCGCTCAAGGGCCAGAGCTGGGATCTGGACACCAACATATTCCCTGAGCTGTTCTCATCAGCAATCACGCAAATCAACCCCGGCATCGAGGCGGACGATGTTTCCCGGCTCCTGGAAGATGTCAAACTGCTGCTCGACAACGAAGACTTGGGACGCGCCTTCTTTGAACGGCTAAGCGATCGCTCCAACACCAAGCTGATCGACTTTGAAAACTTCGACAACAACAGCTTCCACGTCGTTACCGAATTGACCTGCCAGAATGGCGATGAAGAGTTTCGGCCAGACGTCACCCTGCTGATCAACGGCATGCCTCTGATCTTTATTGAAGTGAAAAAACCGAACAACCGTGAAGGCATATTGGCGGAGCGGGATCGCATCAACAAGCGCTTCCAGAACCCCAAGTTCAAGCGCTTTGCCAACATCACACAGTTCATGATTTTCTCTAACAATATGGAGTATGACGACGGCGACCCGGAACCTGTTCAGGGCGCGTTTTACGCGAGCAGCTCCTATCATAAACCGGTCTTCAATTACTTCCGTGAGGAAGAGATTCTCAACCTTACCGCCCTGCTCAAGCCGCTATCGGATGATGATGAGCTCAAGGTGTTGAGGGACAACAACCTGGAAGTCATTCGCAGCAACCCAGAATTCATCGTCAATAAAGACCCAAATCGGCCAACTAACCGTATTTGCACCTCTCTGGTCAACAGAGACCGGCTAGCGTTTATTCTGCGTTATGCGCTCGCCTATGTGTCAGAGACTGACGGACTGCAAAAGCACATCATGCGTTACCCGCAGCTATTCGCCACCAAAGCTATCGAAAGGAAACTCGATGAAGGCGTCAAGAAAGGGATCATATGGCACACACAGGGCAGCGGTAAAACAGCACTGACTTTCTACAACGTGCGCTTTCTGACGGACTACTTCCAGAAGCAACAGATCATTCCCAAGTTTTACTTCATTGTCGATCGGCTGGACTTGCTGCAACAGGCGCAACGGGAATTTACCGCTCGCGGCCTGACGGTGCACACGGTTAACTCCCGTGAAGCCTTTACCCGCGACATCAAGGCAACTCAGGTTATCCACAACCATTCCGGCAAGCCTGAAATCACGGTCGTAAACATCCAGAAATTTAAGGACGACCCGGATGTCGTCTCGACCAAGGACTACGATGTTGCCATCCAGCGCGTGTACTTCCTGGATGAGGTCCACCGTAGCTATAACCCTAAAGGGAGCTTCCTCGCCAATCTGAGCCAGTCAGACACCAATGCCATCAAAATTGGCCTCACCGGCACGCCGCTATTAGGTGACGATTACAATTCCCGCGCTCTATTCGGTGAATACATTCACAAATACTATTACAACGCTTCTATTGCCGATGGCTACACACTACGTCTGATCCGGGAAGAGATCGCCACCAACTATAAGATGGTGCTGCAACAAGCCCTGGATGAAGTAGAAGTCAAAATGGGTGACGTGGATCGCAAGCTTATCTACGCCCACCCGAGCTTTGTCGAACCCATGCTCGATTACATCATCACCGACTTTGAAAAAAGCCGGGGCGCACTGAATGATGCCACCATAGGCGGCATGGTGATCTGCGATAGCGCAGACCAGGCAAGGAAGATGTTTGACATTTTCAATGGTGTTTACGCGCAGCCAGCCAATACTCATTGCGAAATCAAAGATTCTGCGCAATCCCTGATTGCAGCAGGCAAGCCAGACAGCTATGCCGCGAAAGCGAAGCTGGACAACAAGGCCAAAATTGCAGCGCTAATCCTGCATGACGTTGGCACCAAGGAAGAGCGCAAGGATTGGGTGGAAGACTTCAAAGCCGGGAAAATCGACTTCCTGTTCGTATTCAACATGCTGCTCACCGGGTTTGATGCCCCAAGGCTAAAGAAAATTTATCTGGGCCGAGTCATCCGCAAGCACAACCTGCTACAAGCCTTAACACGGGTAAACCGCACCTATAGAGATTTCCGTTACGGCTACGTGGTGGACTTTGCCGACATCCGCAAGGAATTTGACGCGACCAACAAAGCCTATTTTGACGAGCTGCAATTAGAACTCGGCGATGAAATGGAGCACTACTCCAACCTGTTCAAATCCCAAGAGGAAATAAAGCAGGAAATCGAGCATATCAAGGATGTGCTGTTCCGGTTCGACATCGAAAATGCCGAGGTATTCACCGACCAGATAAGCCAGATTCAGGACAGGGAAACCATCCTGGCTCTGAAGAAAGCACTGGGCGATGCGAAAAGCCTCTACAACCTCATCCGCCTGCAAGGTGAGTACAGCATCCTGGATGAGCTGGACTTCGCGAAACTGAACATCCTCTATCGGGAAACCTGTAACCACCTGGATATGCTCAACCTCAAGGAGAGCATCGAGCAAGGCACGGATACCGACAATTTACTGAATGTGGCCCTTGAGGATGTCATCTTTAAATTCATCAAGGTAGGCGAAGAAGAACTGGTGCTGGCCGACAAGCTGAAAAACACCCTGCGCCAAACCCGCGAAGCCCTGGCCAGTAACTTTGACCAACAAGACCCCAAGTTCGTCAGCCTAAAGGAAGAGCTGGAAAGGCTCTTCAAGAAAAAAAACCTCAGCGAAGTCACCCAGGATGAAATGGTGGCCAACATCGATGCGCTCAACAAGATCCACGAGCGCGTTAAGGAGCTGAACCGCGAGAACAACCAGCTTCGCCAGAAATACCATGGCGATACCAAATACACCCGCATTCACAAGCGCCTGCAAGAGCGTGGCCAAAATCTCAACTTAGCCAGCGAGTCAGAGCGCAAGATCTTTGAAGCCCTCACCGGGGTAAAGCAGGACGCCGATGAGCAGGTATTGAATAACAGCCAGATACTGGACAACGAAAGCTATTTTGAACGCCAGATGATGCCCTTGGTGATCAGGCGCTTCAAAGGCGAGCAAAACATACAACTCAACGCCGACGCCTCACGCTATATCAATCACCTGGTTGTCGCCGAATACCTGAATGAATTCAGCACCGGAGCTCGTACGTGGTAGAACTTGAATTTAGAGACAAAACAAAGTCGCTGATCGATAGCCTGAAGAACATATGCGCCCACTATGGCTTGGGTAACGATGGTAATGAATTCAAAATTATCACCCAAACCTTTCTATACAAGTTCCTGAACGACAAATTCGCCTACGAGGCGAAAAAGATCGACGAGAAGGTCGCCAACTCCGAAAAGTGGGAAGAAGCCCTGATCGCCATGAGCGAAGACGAGCTGGAAATGCTCCAGTTGCAAATGGGCGGCGATACCGCACGCTTAAAGCCGCACCACTTTATCAGCTACCTGTTTAGCCAGCAGAACGCGCCGGACTTCGCCAAGCTGTTTGATGACACATTGCGCGATATTGCCCTGACCAATAATGACGTGTTCGCGGTAAAAACCGATGGCGGCGCCAAGGTGGTGCTGTTTGACCGCGTGAGTGAATACATTGCCGATGAGTCCAAGCGCGATGCTTTCTGCCGCGCCATCATCAATAAGTTAGTGGAGTTCAGCTTCGAGCGAATCTTTACCCAAAAATTCGACTTCTACGCCACCATCTTTGAATACCTGATCAAAGACTATAACAGCAACTCCGGCGGCAAATACGCCGAGTACTACACGCCACATGCCGTGGCCCGCATTATGGCGGCAATTCTAGTACCCACGGAGCAACAGGGAAAAGTCAAGAACGTTAGTTGCTACGACCCTTCCGCAGGTTCAGGTACCCTGCTAATGAACGTAGCCCATGCCATTGGTGAGAACCGTTGCAGCATCTACACCCAGGACATCTCGCAAAAGTCCTCCAACTTGCTGCGTCTTAACCTGATCCTGAACAACCTGGTGCACTCCATCCCCAATGTGATCCAGGGCAATACCGTCTTGCACCCCTATCACCGGGACGGAAAACACCTGAAGCGTTTTGACTATATCGTTTCCAATCCACCGTTCAAAATGGATTTCAGCGACTTCCGTGATGAGCTGGACAGCAAAGAAAACAGAGAGCGTTTCTTTGCGGGCATCCCCAAAATCAAAGCTAAAGCCAAGGACAAGATGGAAATCTATCAATTGTTCTTGCAGCACATCATTCATTCCCTCAAACCTGGCGGAAAAGCCGCAGTGGTGGTGCCCACAGGCTTTATCACCGCCCAATCGGGTATCGACAAAGGCATTCGCGAATACTTGGTAAAGCACAAAATGCTGGCAGGTGTGGTTTCCATGCCATCCAACATATTTGCGACTACCGGCACCAACGTCTCCATACTGTTTATGGATGACAGGAACAAAGACAAGGTGGTACTGATAGATGCCTCCGACCTGGGCGAAAAAATCAAAGACGGCAAGAACCAGAAAACCGTACTGAGCGAGGAAGAAGAACAACGCATTGTCGACACGTTCAATGCCAAAGAAGCGGTGGAAGACTTTTCCGTTGCAGTTGGTTATGAAGAGATCGAAGCCAAGAATTACTCGCTAAGCGCGGGCCAGTACTTCGATGTCAAAATCGAATACGTGGATATTACCCCTGAGCAGTTTGCGGAGAAAATGCGGGGCTTTACCAGCAACCTGGATAGCTTGTTTAGTCAATCTAGTGATTTGGAGGCTGAGATTAAAAAGCAATTGGCGGGATTGAAGTATGATCTTTAACTCGTCGAAATATAATGCTGAGTGGAATACCAAGCCACTATCTGACCTTGGAATGTTTCGACGAGGCAAGTCCAGACACCGCCCTCGAAATGATCCTAAGCTTTTTGATAATGGAACTTATCCTTTAGTGCAAACGGGAGAGGTGAAGGCAGCTAATTTATATATACGTTCTCATGAGGCTTGCTATAACGAATTTGGTCTTTCACAAAGTGCACTATGGCCTGAAAACACTTTATGCATAACTATCGCTGCAAATATCGCTGAAACTGCTTTACTGGGTTATCCGATGTGTTTCCCTGACAGCGTTGTTGGTTTTAATGCAGATCCTGAAGAGTCGTCGGAACTCTTTATGCACTATGTATTCACCTACATTAGGAAGGCAATTCAGAATTCTGCGAGCGGAAGCATTCAAGACAATATAAATATTGAGTATCTCACCGGTTTACGATTTAAAATTCCTCTCAAAGCTTACCAAGATAAAATCGTAGCAGTTTTGTCAGCATTAGATAAAAAAATCGAACTCAACATCCGCATCAACGCCGAACTGGAAGCCATGGCAAAAACCCTGTACGACTACTGGTTTGTACAGTTCGACTTCCCCGATGCCAACTGCAAACCCTACAAAACCTCCGGCGGCAAAATGGTCTACAACCACGCCCTGAAGCGGGAAATTCCGGAGGGGTGGAGCGACAAGACGCTATCCCAAATCGCCAACATTACTATGGGTCAATCTCCAGAGGGGAGCTCCTATAACGAAGAAGGTGTTGGAACTATCTTTTATCAAGGTTCCACAGACTTTGGATGGTTATTCCCCACCACCCGTCAATACACAACAGCACCAAGCCGCATGGCAAAGAAAGGCGACATTCTTTTGAGTGTCCGCGCTCCTGTCGGTGACATGAATATTGCTAACACTGATTGTTGTATTGGCCGCGGGCTGGCTGCATTGAATAGCAAAACCGGATCGGACGGATTTCTGTTTTATGTGATGAAGTACTTCAAGCAGATTTTTGATCGTCGGAATTCTGAAGGAACAACATTCGGCTCCATCACAAAAAACGATCTGCATTCTCTCACTTTGGCATACCCGACAGCGGATCTGCTCAAGAAATATGATGACGTAGTCACGAATTATAACAAGATGATCTTCGAGCGAAGCCTTGAAAATCGTGAGATTATAAGCCTTCGAGATTGGCTGCTCCCCATGCTAATGAACGGCCAGGTGATAGTAAAATAAGGAATTTAGACGATGACCATAAGCCAAATTTACATAAGGAACATCAAAGGCATTTCAAATGAGTGCTTTAAGGTGCAACTGAAGGCGCAGAAGCCAAATCTTCTGGTTGCACCCAATGGCTTTGGTAAAAGCTCGGTTGCCACTGCGTTTTCTTCGATGAACACAAAGCGTATAGATCTTGCGGACAAGGATCACCACAAAGAAAACGACAAGCTGGCGCCAGAACTTAGCATTACGGTTGATGGCCGGAAATTAACAGCAGATAGAACCAAAAACGAAATTCGCCAAAAGTTTGATGTACTTGTGATCAACAGCGGCTTAACACCGAAAGCCAAGAAGCATTTCAAGGGTGCTGTATCATCAAGCCTGGAAGTTAAGCCGATAACGATCTGCAAAATCCCTGAGAAAGTGGAATTCTCCTATAAAGCAGCAGAAGCCAAGGAAAGCTTTGGCCAAAATGGAAAAATCTTGCCTAACATTTCTAGCCTTCTGAAAGATTCTCGACTCTTAGATGCAATTCAGGGCAGCGATCTGCCCAAATTTTCCCAAAAACGTATTCAGGCTGCGTTGACCGCCCTTATCGAACGAATAAATCAACAAAACGGTACCGCTGCTGAAATATCACAATGGATTCTTGAAAACTGCATAGATGATTTTCGAACCATTCCACTGTTGAGAGAATTGGGTAATCGCCTTGTTCAGCTTAACCTTTCTGATTCCGAAGTGGAGGGATTCTTAGCAGCCTATCAAGTCGCAAAAATCCATTCAGCCGACCCGAAAGGGTTCACTGCTGCCATAGAATGGCTGAAATATACCACTGTGAAAGCGCATTATGTTGAGCTGCTTTCCAATTTCAAAAGCTCCAATTGGCAGTGGTCGAAAGTTGAAGAGTTCAAGAAAAAGAAAACCTTATCTATAACCTTCCCGAAGGCGCACCATCTTTCAAACGGCCAGCGCGACATTATTACGCTGGTCGTTCAGCTGCATAAAACCCTATATGGGGGCTCTAAGAAGCCCTTAATACTGGTCATAGACGAAGTTTTCGATTATCTGGATGATGCCAACCTGGTGGCGTTCCAGTATTACGTAACATCAATTATTGAAGCATACAAAGAACGTGAACAACTCATCTACCCACTAATACTGACGCACCTTGATCCCGGAGTATTCTTTGATTTCTGCTTCAACAAGCACAAAATTCAAATCAATTACCTTCAGGCAAAGCCGACCGGCAAGGCACAAAATACTCTGCGGCTTATAGAAGCAAGAGAAAATCAAGAGCAAATCAAGGATAGGTTAGAAAAGTACTGGTTTCACTTCCACACTGACCCGTGTGAGATTCCAGAAAATGAGTGGCCAAATAACCTTCCACTAGACTGGAGGCGTTCGGCCGAATTTCATAATTACACCCAAAGCGAGCTGACCCGATACCTGGAAAACAAGAATTACGATCCTCTCGCGGTGTGTTTTGCTACACGTATTGCTATAGAAAAACTCGGTTACGGCCTGCTGGCACAGGACAACCAGAAAGACGATTTCCTAGAGACCAAGAAGACCAAAAACAAAATGGATTTTGTGGCTAACACTGGTGTCGATATCCCGGAAAGTTACTTCCTGCTTGGGTTGATTTACAACACAAACCTGCATTGGAACCAAGGACGGGACTACGTATCCCCGCTTTCGGCAAAGCTAGGGCACCCCACGATAAGGCAGCTAATAAGAGAGACCTCAATTTCTGCGTTTAATAAATAAACGCCATGAAATCAAGACTACGCTGGAATCTATCGTATTTTCTTAGTTCCTAACGAAATGCCAGGCTGATCTATAACTTGGAATGCTCCTAGATAAATAAAGTCAAGAAAATGAAGAAATTGCCGATGAAGAAAAAAATTGAGGGAGTTCTGCGCGAAGCGCCAGGCCTGAAAGGTCGCCAAATCGCAAAAAAACTGGGGCTGGAGCGAAGGGAAGTAAATTCATACCTGAACAAGCAAGACGGGATCTTCTTTAAAGATGATAACCATTGCTGGTTTATTGCCAAAGACTCTTGCCTAGAAATACAGTTAGTCGGCGACGCTTGGATCGATGGCATTTCTCTAGACAGATCTGTAGGAGAAGCTGGAGCGCCTTTAGATTCCAGTCTCTCTTTCATCACATTTATTGTACCAAAGGGGTGCAAAATTCTCCTGGAAGCAGCCGCACGCTTACTAGCCTATGCCAACCAATGCACATATGCCGGAAAACACATCACTATCGACTTTAATGATTGTCAAAATACTCTAACCTATTTCGATAGGATAGGGTTCTTCGAAATGTTACATGAAGATGTGGTGATAAAGCCTTACCGGCCGATTTTTTCGGGCGCTGAATTGTTTAAAGGTAACAGTGAAGCCGTGTATGAATTCGGCGAAGTAGATCCTGAGAATCTGGATGAGGACATCCCGCAAAGACTAAAGCACAGCTTTGTAAGTTACGCTGGAGAGAATTACTCTCAACCCGCCTTCACTGTTTTATCAGAGCTTTTTGGCAACGTGCGCGATCATTCTGAATCTCCCATACCTGGATATATAGCACTGCAGCGGTATAAAGGTTTTAGAGTTCGCCACGGCTATCGCGGCGTTGACCCTCACATACAAACGATTGTCTCCGATAGCGGGCGAGGAATCACGGGGACACTCAAACCTATTATAGAACACAAGTACCCTGGACTTTTTAGAAAGCTTGACTTCAACGACCCAAAGTCCGGCCCGCAGCTGGTGCGAGAGGTTTTCAAGAAGGGCAGCATATCTCAGTCCAGTGATGAAGGGCGCGGTTTGGGGCTAAAGCGAAGCGGCGATGTGGCTGCGTCATACAATGCCATAATCACAGTTCGCGAAGAGTGCTTTGAACTTAAGCTTACCTACAAATCAGGAAAACTGCATAAGACGAATTACGAACTCGATCTTCCCAGGCTCATGGGCACGCACATTTGCTTTGATTTCATTCTTGCAAGTCGCCAGTAAGCCTGATTAAATTAATGAGATGAATCAGAATTCGCCAATCATGCGCCTCCGTGACTTTACTAAAGACGACCACCCGTTTGGTAACAAACAAGGGAGAGAAGTACTTTCATTGCTCTCTGATTTTGTTGATAACAACCCTTCCGACATTTATGAAATCTCGCTTGAAGGGATCACTGCGACTGATGCTTCCTTTCCAAGAGAGAGCGTGATTTCGTTAGCCAAACTGAATAGGGGCGAGAAAGGCTTTTTCCTTTCGGGATCTCTAACCAAAGATCTCCTTGATAATTGGCACTATGCCGCTATCGCCAAAGAGCAATCTCTGATCCTCAAGACTCAGGACGGCTACTCTGTTATTGGCCCCCCGCCGAGCAAGGGATCACAAGAATTGCTCGACTTCATCATGAAAGAAGGTGAAGTCACTACCTCCAAGATTGTTCAGAAGTTTGGCGGATCGGCTCAGAATGCCAGCGCGAAACTCAAGAAATTGTTCGCCTCCGGCCTGATCCTCGGCAGCAAAGCCGTTGCTGAATCTGGCGGCCTTGAGTTCATTTACCGCGCCATCAAATAATTCTGCTCAATCTGCTTGACTTAATCAGATTTACTCGATTATCCTCTCTTTTACACATGGCTGAGGAGCCATTTTTATTGATATCTGGTTAAACAGATTAACTTTATCAGAAAGAGAGGCTTGTATGGCTACAAACCCACCAGCTGGAGATGGACATCGGAAGGGGGCGGTGAAAGGTCGGACCCAGACGAAAACCCCTTCAGGACATTATGTTAAGCGAGACACCTCCACCGGCAGATTCATGGATGTCAAAACGACTGATAAGACGCCGTTCAAGGGCGTTCGCAAGGAGAAGTAGCACATGGCAAATGGAGCCGACCATACTGCGGCAGGCGCATTAACCGGAGTGGCTATGGCGTGCTATGCCCAGCATCAGGAAGAGCCTGTCAATCCGTTGCTGGCAATTACCGCCAGCACAGTTTTTTCTAAACTGCCGGACTGGATTGAGCCTGCCACCAACCCACATCATCGGCAGTTTTTCCATAGTATTAGCTTCTTGGCAATGCTTGGCTATGGCCTGAAGAAGACCTATGAATGGAGGCCAGAAGACGAAGGCTGGAAGCTTGTACGATTTTTAACCTTATGCGCTGGAGCAGGCTATATCAGCCACTTGGCCCTTGATAGCCTCACGCCGCGCTCATTGCCACTGCTTGGCAAAGTGTGAAAGGCGGCAGCAGATGACTATAGAGGTCACGAGACATATCAAGCCACTTGTAGAGCGCGAGCTTTGGGCCCGGGCAGCCGGGCGCTGCCAATTTAGCGGATGCAATACGCTACTCTACAAGTCCGCGGTAACTCAAGAATCAGTGAACCTGGCACAGAAAGCCCACATCTATGCTTTTTCCGAAAAGGGTCCCCGTGGTTGGGGGCCGTTTAAAACAGGCCTGAACAAGCTTAACGACATCAGCAACCTTATGCTTACATGCCATGGCTGCCATAGAAAGATTGATCAAGCTGGCGGCGCCGATCGATATCCTGCCGACCTTTTGATTGCTTGGAAGACTCAACATGAACAGCGCGTGGAAATTGTAACGGGTATTGCCCATGACAAAAAATCTAATGTCGTGCTGTATGGCGCTAATATTGGCTCCGAGAAATCGCCGATCCAATACCATACCTGCGTTGAGGCAATTTTTCCGCAATGGTATCCGGCTACCGAACGGCCTGTGCTAATTTCCATGACATCGGATCTGAATGACAGCTCGCCGCAATACTGGCAAACAGAATCACAGCATCTCCTGAAAGCCTTCCAGCGGAAAATCCTGTCGATTATTGAAGATGAGCCTTGCAAGCATTTTTCTGTGTTTGCGCTCGCTCCCCAGCCCTTACTCATACAGCTTGGCTCTTTGTTCACCGACAAAATCGACGTGGAAACTTACCAGCTTCATAGAGAGCCAAAAGGCTGGGCGTGGCAGGAGTGTGAAGATGAATTTGATTACATCATAAACAAACCGCATAGCTTTAACGGGAAGCCTGCACTGATTGTATCGCTGAGCGATCATGTCTCCCATGAGCGCATCACCAGGGTGATCGGTGAGGATACATCCATCTGGGAAATAACCCTCGATAATCCGCATAACGATTTTATGCAGGATAAGCAGAAACTCGCTCTGCTCAGAAAGCACCTGAGAAGTCTGATTGTCGAAATCAAGAGCAAACACGGAGAGGCAACGCCTCTCCACATCTTCCCCGTGATGCCAGTGTCATGCGCTATTGAATTCGGGCGGACAAGAATGCCCAAGGCCGATATGCCATGGCTGATTTATGACCACGATATTGAGACCCATGAATTTATTAAAGCCATTGAACTGAAAGGTGATTTACATGCTGTCTAATCGGAGTAACGAGGTTCTAAAAAATATCCTTGAAGAGATTCAACTTCCGGACAGCGCCTATGAGAAAGCGGGGGATAGGTATAAAGATATCGGTGAGTGGCTGCACCGTGAGGAATCCAGCTGCGTTGAATACGACCCGCTTGTCTTTTCGCAAGGCTCGTTCAGGCTGGGGACAGCCATCAAGCCCGATTCTGGTGAAAAGTATGACCTTGATATGGGGTGCAATCTGAGGCAAGGGTTAAGTAAAATTGATATTACGCAAGAACAACTGAAGAAGCACGTTGGCATTGAGCTGGAGAAATATCGCAACGCAAGGGGGATCAAGGAAGAGCTAGCCGAGAAAAAGCGTTGTTGGCGCCTTGAATATGCCGATGGGCTTCGCTTTCACATGGATATCGTTCCTTGTATTCCTGAAAATGAACGCGGTAGAAATATCTTGAAAGCGCGAATGATTGAAACTTCTCACTTTGAAGATGCACTTGCCCAAAATGTATCCGGTCTTGCTGTGTCCATCACGGACAATACTGACCCTGGATACAGGGTTGCTAATGATAACTGGCGAGTCAGCAACCCTGAAGGCTATGCTCGCTGGTTTGAAACACGCATGAAAACAGCACAATCTCTTATCAATGAGCGCGAGGGCGTTATCAAGGCCAGTATTGATAGCCTGCCTTACTATCAATGGAAGACCCCATTACAACAGGCAATTCAGCTATTAAAGCGACACCGCGATACAATGTTCAAGGAGAATGAGGACAGCAAACCCATTTCCGTTATTATCACCACCTTGGCATCGAAAGCTTATAACGGTGAGACAGACTTGGTTTCGGCCTTAACCAATATCCTGTCCTGCATGGACGAGCACATCAATAACACAGCGCCCCTAGTTCCAAACCCTGTAAACCCAGCCGAAGACTTTGCTGATAAATGGTATGATCCTGCTTCAGAAAAGCACAAACTGAAGGATAATTTCTACAAATGGCTCTATCAAGCCAGGGCCGATTTTAAAGCCCTGTGCTCGCAGAATGAAAGCCGCATTGTGATCGAAGCGGCTGACCGCGGCTTAGATGTCAAACTTGCTACATCCTCTGTTGCAAAGACATTGGGGCTGTCTACGGCAGCGTTGACGCCAACCAAAGAAATCCACGCCTCTTCTCCGAAACCGTGGTTTAACCAATAAATGCAGCATTGGGACTCTTTGGGACTAGAGGGTTTTCTCTCTGTTCATCCTGGAATCAGGATCGCGGAACTCAACGATGATTCGATTGCACTGTCGGGAAGGTATCACTTGAGAGCGCAGCTTGCAGGTAGACAGCTCGTTGATAAAATTTATCAACTCAGGGTGATCATACCTCGAGCCTATCCTGAAGAGCTTCCTCGGGTTATTGATGAGGGAAGGTATATCCCTCGCAGCCAGGAATATCATACATATACCGATGGATCTTTTTGTTTAGGATCAGAATTTAGAATAAAATTTATTTTACAGAATGATCATTCTCTTACAGCTTTTTTTGAAAAGATCATTGACCGATTTTTATATGCTGTCACGCATCGTATTGAGTTCGGCGATTTCCCTTTTGGTGAACTTTCGCATGGCGAACAGGGATTAGTCGATGATTACGGAGAAATGTTCGGAATCAGTGGAAAATTGGCTGTTCTTCGTGCATTTAGGGCTCTAGGGAGGCGTAAGAGAGAATCCAACAAATTACCTTGCCCCTGTGATTGCGGTCTTAGACTAGGCCTCTGTGATTATCGTTTTACATTAGCGGATTTCCGTAAAATTGCGCGCCGCCGCTGGTTCCGTCAGCATTTGAAGGAATCCTTTAAGCCACTTGAAAAGCCTAAAAAGAAGTCTCGATCTACAGGCTCTACGGGTAAAAAAAACTGACAGCTTACAATTACTCATCACTCCCTCCCTTTCTTGCCATCCAGCCTACCACCTGATCGGCTCAGATCATCGTCACTCAATATTTCTCCTAGATTCAAAATAATTTCAACCACATATCACCTCCATGAAGCCAGGAAGGAATGACCTTCCTGACCCATCTCATGGAGGTTTCATGATCATTCAATGTCCCAGCTGCCAATCTATCCGGATAGCGGCACTCCACAACGGACGCAGGGTATGTGGCTCCGTCGGCACAGCTGCTGGTGCCGCTAGTGGTATAGCAGCTGCCACCAGTGGCGCCCGGGTTGGCATGACACTGGGCTATGTCGCGGGCCCTGGAGGATCTCTGCTCGGCGGCATCGCCGGAGCCGTGATTGGCGGTCTGATTGGAGGTGTTGCCGGCGGAGAGGCCGGTGCCGCTCTCGGTGACAAGCTCGACCAGACCTTTCTCGACAACCTGCAATGCCTGGATTGCGGCCACGCCTTTCGACTCGACACTGATTAAACCGTATTTCGCACTTGCCCCCTTCACTACATACCAGAGCCCGCCTTGCGCGGGCTTTTTTATGCCGTTTTGGAGTTTCTATGGATATTCCCACTTTCGTAAAGAACGAGCAGGGCCTGTACCACGTACAGGGCTGCGTGAAGCCTGAGGAGATTGTCAGTACAGCGGCCACCATCCTGCTGGATGAGCTGACCGGCCGGGAGACACTCACGACTCCCACCGATGTCGCCCTGTTCCTGCAGATGGCCCTGGCCCAGGAGAAGAACGAGGTCTTCGCGGCCATCTTCCTCAACAACAAGCATAAGGTGCTCAGTTTCGAGCTCTTGTTCAACGGTACTATTGATGGCGCGGCGGTGTATCCCCGTGTGGTGGTGCAGCAGGCCCTGGCCTGCAATGCCGCTGCCGTGATCTTTGCCCACAATCACCCCTCCGGGTGCTGCGAGCCCTCCCAGGCTGATCGCACCATCACCACCCGGCTCAAGGACGCCTTGGCCCTGATCGATGTGCGGGTTCTGGATCACTTCGTCGTGTCCCGCTCTGAGTGGGTCAGCCTGGCGCAGCGCGGCTGGCTCTGAGTCTTCACTCTTCTGCTTTAGCTCTACCCCTGACTCTCCCCCTCTTCTCATTCGTTAACCCGCCCGTTTCGGGCGCACTGCTATTTCTTGGAGATTTACCATGGCACATCTTGTCGAAAGCATGGCCTATGCAGGCTGTGCCCCCTGGCATGGGCTGGGCAACCAGCTCGCTGCCCAACAACCCCTCAATGTCTGGATGCAGGAAGCCGGCATGGACTGGGAGATCCGCGAAACCCCTGTCCGCTTCATTAGCAGCGAGGCCGGCGCTCTCGGACAGATCTCATCCTTCCCGGATCAGAAGGTGCTGTTCCGCTCAGACAATCAGGCGCCTCTGTCCGTAGTAAGTAACCGCTTCAAGGTGGTTCAGCCCCGGCAGATCCTGGAGTTTTACCGGGATCTCACCGAGCGCTCCGGCTTTGAACTGGAAACCGCTGGCGTCCTTAAAGGTGGCCGCAAGCTCTGGGCGCTGGCCCGCACCGGGCAAACAGGCTCCTTGGCAGGCAATGACCAGACCAACGGCTATGTACTGCTGGCTACCGCCTGTGACGGCACCCTGGCTACCACTGCCCAGTTCACCAGCATCAGAGTGGTGTGTAACAACACCTTGGCGGTAGCTCTCAATGGCGCCGGCCAAGCAGTGAAGGTCCGCCACAACACCACCTTCGATGCGCGGGCCGTCAAGAAACAGCTGGGGATCTCCGTCTCCGCCTGGGATGACTTCATGTACCGCCTGAAGGCCCTCAGCGAGCGGCATATCACCCGCAAGACCGCCGAGAAGGTCATGCGTTCGGTCTTCACCGATGTGAACTACTCATCGGGTGACATGCTGGTGAAGCCCAACGAGCAGGCCATGAAGAAGGCCATGGCGTTGTATGAGGGCGCCGGTCGCGGCGCGGAGTTGCCGTCTGCCAAGAACACGGCCTACGGCCTGCTCAATGCCGTGACCGAGTTCGTGGACCACGAACGTCGCGCCCGCAGCACCGACAACCGGCTGGATTCCGCCTGGTTCGGCAAGGGTGCCCAGATCAAGCAGCGAGCCCTGAGCCAGACCCTGGAACTGGTGGCCTGACTGATTCCCTACCTATTCATTTCCCTCGACTAAAGCCCGACCCGCTCTGTGCCGGTCGGGCTTTTTATTGTTTGGAGCCTGACCATGACAGAACGTAATCACGATAGCCGTGTAAACCCGGAAGCCAGACTCTCTGCGCCACCCCTCTCTCCCCATCTGGCCGCCATCTGGGGCGCCTTTCTCCATGAAGGGGTGATGCTGAACAAGGAGCGCAGTACCCGGCTTCTGGAAGTCTGGGGTAACGGCTGCATTGAGCTGATCAGCACCCTGTGTGACTTCATCCCCGATATCTGGAAACAGGTGCAACCCTACTGGTACGGCCCACAAGGGTTTCCTGGGGTGTTCGAGTACGAGGTGGTGTCCATCCTGGGCGAACAGCTGGGCACCTATCTGCTCGAGAATGACGGCAATCTGCCACCCCAAGCCGACATCCAGCAGATGATCACCGAGCTGGTGGTCACCTTCTTCAGCCAAGGCGGCAGTCATGAGATCCCCACGGATCAGACGCCCCAGACCCATCGGCTGATCAATCTCCATGATCGCTTTACCGAACGCCTGACCCAACTGGAAGGAGGTCACTCATGAGCACTCCCCGCGCCATCAAACCCTCATCCCGCCCAGCCCTGCGCCTGGTGTCCACCAAGGGCATGAACCGGGAACAGTGGCTCAAGGTCCGCAAGCAAGGTATCGGGGCCAGCGATGCCGCTGCGGCCGTGGGACTTAATCCGTACCAATCGCCGCTTGAGCTGTGGATGATCAAGACCGGGCGGGATGGGCTGTTACCGGCCCCCGATCCTGACGACATCCATACCCCGCTGTACTGGGGCAATCTTCTTGAACCCAAGGTGGCCGAGGCCTATGCCAAGGCGACGGGCAACAAGGTACGGCGAGTGAATGCCGTGCTCCAGCACCCGGATGCAGACAAGCCCTGGATGCTGGCCAATCTGGATTACTCGGTAGTGGGAAATCCAGAGGTGCAGATCCTGGAGTGCAAAACCACCGGCCTCAATGGCGCCAGGCTCTGGGCCGATGGCGTACCAGAGTACATCCAGTGCCAGGTGCAGCATCAACTGGCCGTCACCGGCAAGCAGGCAGCGGACGTGGCGGTGCTGATCTGCGGGCAGGAGTTGCAGGTACACCGCATTGAGCGGGATGACGCCGTCATCAAGCAACTGATCGAGCTGGAACGGGCCTTTTGGCACTTGGTGGAAACCGATACGCCACCCGAGGCCGATGGCTCCGACTCCGCCGACCAGGCGCTGCGAGCGCTCTACCCTCGTGACGATGGCGAAGCGTTGGATCTCATTGAAGACACCGCACTCAACGGCGATTTCAGTGAGATGCTGGATATCCGGGAACGCCTAGCCCGTCTGGCCGAACGGGAAGCCCGGCTCAAGCAGCGCATCCAGCAACGCATGGGTGACGCCGCTCGGGCTTACTTCATGGATGGCCAGGTGAGCTGGAAGCGCAGCAAGGACAGTACAGTGCTCGACACTGACGCCCTGCTCAAGACTCAGCCCGCGCTACTGCAGCAATTCCCCAAGCATCGCGCTGGCAGTCGCCGGTTCCTCGTCAAACCCAACACCTGATCGTTCTCGCATCACCTCACTCAACACCCCACGCCTAACAGCATAAACGCCGGGCCCAGCCCGGCGGCTGTGCTTTTTATAACAGGAGATTCCCATGATCAAAGGACTCGCCATTACGCCCCCCGTGATTGGCCGTATCAGTATTGGCCGCATAGTAGAAAAGAACGGCAAGCGTCTGCCGGAGAAAGACGACCAATTCACCATCACTACCCAGATCCAGACCCGGGAGGGCTGGCTACCGCACCCACTGGATGAGGCCCTACGCCAGGAGGTACAAGGCAAGAAGCTACGCAGCATTCCCGTCACCCTGCCCTTCAATGATCCGGACCTGAACCTGCGGGCGGAGTACACCTTCTTCGAGCGCAAGAGTGGCCGGCCCCTGTGCAGTGGCGACGGGGAGACCTGCCGACGCCGCACCGACCAGGGCCTGGAGCAGTTACCCTGCCCCTCACCCGACCTATGCGAATTCGGTGCCCACGATCTGTGCAAACCCTACGGGCGGCTCTATGTACGGATCGGAGAGGAGGATGGACTGGGCTGCTTCGTGTTTCGGACCACCGGCTACAACAGCATCCGCACCCTGGCTGCTCGGCTGCGCTACTTCCATGCCATCAGTGGCGGCAACCTAGCCACCCTACCCCTGGAATTGAAGCTACGCGGGAAGAGCACTACCCAGAGCCACCGGGCACCGATCTACTACGTGGATCTGACGCTGCGCGCTGAGCAATCCATGGAGGATGCCGTCAGCCACGCCAGGGAAACGGCCAAGGTCAGGAAAAACCAGGGCATCAACCAGGCAGAGCTGGACAAGGTAGCCCATGCAGGGCTGCTCAACGCTCAGTTCGAATACTCGGAGGAGGAAGGGTTACAGGTCGTGGAGGAGTTCGTGCCGGAAGGGTCGGCCCCACCGGGCAATGCTCAACCGCAGTCGGCACAGGGACTCAGCCAGAAATTGGCCGGGAAGAAGGCAGGCTAATCAATCATAGCCAGCAGGCCTTGGCGACGTTTAACGGACAGGCGCCGGTAGCCCTTGAGCAGTTGGGCTTCGGCATCATTACGTACCTGAGCGTCATACTTGGACTTCAGCTCTGAGGCACCCTCAACCTGATCACCGCAGATCAGATGATCCAGCGATACACCGAGGACCGCCTTCAACTTCGGCAGTAAACGAAATCCGGGCGAATCACGGCCATTTTCCCAGGCGGATATCGTGGATTTGGTCACATGAAGCTCGTCGCCCAACTGCTCTTGGGTCAGACCCAACGCCAACCGTGCTGCCTTCAGGCGCTCGGGAAAGCTCATCACGCCCACTCCATCAATCTGATAGAGCAACGCTACGGCAGTGCCATACCTCTGTCGTACCGGAATACTTGACCCTCAAGGTGCAGCATTGCAATACTTTGCGAGTCTTGAATTACATAACACTCAAACTGAGACACACCTTCCAAACCAGCGGACACAGCGCCTGGGGGAGACCGCTCTTCCCAGGCATAGCACTCGACCTGTGCTTGGCTAAAAACCATGGAAGGACAGCCACTACAAGGAATGAACAATGGAAAACAGCACCACGGGGAACGAGATCTGGTTCTACGAACTCAACGGAGAAAGGAAGGGGGGCGTTTCTGAAACCGATCTCATCACCCTGATCAGCAACGGCACACTGCGCCACGGATCATCCGTCTGGAAGAAGGGGTTCGCGGACTGGACCAGCATCGAAGATACCCAGCTTCGAGAACACCTTGATGATACGACCCCACCGCCGCTAACCGGAGCCAAAGTCAACAACACCGTTGTATGGATTCTGGCGTTTGCCCCACTGATCGGCCTCACCCTGGAATACTTTGTGGCCTACATGGTTCACAGCAGCGAGTACCGTGCCGAGCAAGCCGTTGCCAGCGGCCATTTCATTTACATCACTCTCATACTCAATATCGCCCTGTCTTTCCTGGATGAAAAGAGACTCAAGAAAGCCGGCACTGATACCAGCACATTTGGTGGATGGGTGTGGCTGGTGCCCGTCTATCTCTACCAACGAACCCAAGCCCTGAAGCAGAACCTGGCGTACTTCATCGTCTGGATCGTCTGTTTCCTCTTAATTGTGGTTGGTGCTTAAGCCAATCACCTCATGGAAAGATTTTAAAAGAGAACCATCATGAAAAACCTCAAAGCAGCCCTAGCATGCATTTCCCTGGCAGCCCTATCCGGGTGCTCTTCTGAAATAGACGTCATCCGGGAGGGGCGTCTTGAATTACTCCCTGAATATATGGTTGGCCAGGCGCTGGATAACCGTAAGCTTTGTGAGAGCACAGACTGGTCTGTCATTGAGGACGAACGGGGCCGAGATGTCGTTCGTTACACCTGTGATTTCAAGGACATAGAAAAGAATTACAGG